>Ga0308160_10000007_pt1 | contig 826860 bp, 606 predicted proteins | sample PhyFR1_FD_201036 | JGI IMG/M metagenome (GOLD analysis project Ga0308160, IMG submission 201036) | Phyllosphere microbial communities from UC Gill Tract Community Farm, Albany, California, United States - DLSLF.R1 | ecosystem: Host-associated > Plants > Phyllosphere > Unclassified | place... | reverse complement strand
TTCCGAACAGAGCAGTCAAGCCCGCCAGAGCCGATGGTATTGCCGTAACAGGTGGGAGAGTAGGTCGGTGCCTTTTTTTACACGGAAGCCCTTGCTGGAAACAGTCAAGGGCTTCTTTCGTTTATATACATTCCGTATCTCTATAGTCCCTATTCCTCCGTCCCTTAACTCCTAATTCCGTATTGCAGGATGTCTTAATTATGGCCCTTATTGGAGGGTACCTTATCCAGGTTCTGTAACCCTTTATCCTTAACTCTATATCCTGTATATCGGAGGATGTCTTAATCCATGTCCCGTATCGGTGGGCTACCCTATAAAGGATTCATCTCAGGGAGTGATGCCTGATCTCTATAACCCTTAAACCGGATATTACCTTATTCATAGCCGCAGCATCAGATTCATATCTAAAATACTAATATTGATAATCAGATCCAGGTTCCGGCCCAATAGGAGGTTTGAGCTGCCCTATCCAAACAGAACGGTCTAGCCCAATAGCCTAATAGGAAGTTTTTTCAGTGGATAGCGGCTTTAGGGGGCCTGTAAACTAAATCTTGGCCCTTAATCGAGGCTAAAATCAAGTAGTTGCGCTAGTAGGGAATCCAAAAAGATAATTTAGTTAAGACAGCGTATATCCTTGCTTATGTTTATTACAATATAAGAAGGGAAACATGTACGTCAAGAATTGGAGGATTGAATTTGTAGCTGATTACCTTGATCTATGTTGCCGACCAGCACGTGCATTGTGGAAAAGGCAGCAGATTGCCGCTGTTAAACTGTTGTGAGTTACCGTTCGTTATATTGAGAAGTGAAAGCAGTAACCAAGAAGAAAGATATTTTTCTTATTATCAGCTGATGTGAATATCAATACCTCGTTTCCTCGGTTACTATCAATTAATTTTGAAAGGGAAATTGATCAGACTTCTTTAATCTTCTTCTGTATAGAAGTCAATTAAAGAAGAGAGATAAGGATCTTCCCACCCACCGGAGATATTTTCAAAGTCTTCATCCGGTATATTTGTCTGTCTTATCTCTAGAGAAGTTCCCTTTTTATGTTCATGTAGCTTTAGTGTAACAATAGAAGGGGTTTCGGTATCTCCGAAATACCATTCCTGCACAATTTTCGTGGAAGGTTCTAATTCCAAGAACCGACCAGTAATAGCACCATCCCACAAAGAGAATTCCCCATTGACAGTAGCGTCTATGGATACAAGGTCACCTGTCCAAAGACGAGCGGTAATTTCGGTCGTCAGTGCAAGATACAGCTCCTCTGGAGTTGCAGGTATAATGGCATATTTCTTGAATTCTTTCATGGTGCAAAGTTACTCTTTCTTGTAATTTACCACTTATTTTGACTTCATTTTTATTTATCTTAATTTTATCGCAAACTATTAGGACACCATGAGTAATTTTCTGCCGAATTCTTTAGTGAAAAAATTAGGGGCAAACCCATTATTTGATACTGATGCCTTTATTAAGATACATGAAGAAGGTATTCGGGCGACGGCGATACGTTTAAATTCGAGTAAATTAGAAGATTGTCCATTTCCAGATACAGGTCGTGTACCTTGGTGTGAAGGAGGTTATTATCTCAAAGACCGACCAGTATTTACACTTGATCCTTTATTCCATGCAGGAACATACTACCCCCAGGATGCTTCGTCAATGTTTATTGACCATATTATTCGAAGTTTGAAGCTTGATGGAGACGGTATTCGTGCGTTGGACTTATGTGCCGCCCCAGGAGGGAAGTCTACATTGTTAAACAGTAGTCTACATCCGGAATCTCTCTTGGTCGCAAATGAAATTATTAAAACCAGGGTTACAATCCTACAGGACAACTTGATGAAATGGGGAAACGCTAACACTGTTACAACAAACAATGACCCAGCTGCGTTTAATCGTCTTCCGGGATATTTCGATTTGATGATTGTGGATGCTCCATGTTCTGGTTCTGGTATGTTTAGAAAGGATGCTGATGCCATAGATGAATGGTCCGAAGCGAATGTAAAGCTTTGCAGTGAAAGACAACAGCGAATTTTGGGTGAGAGTTTGACCGCTTTGAAAAAGGGGGGGTATTTATTCTATTCAACTTGCTCTTATTCAGTGGAGGAAAATGAAGATATCGTCGATTGGCTATTGGATAGTGGCGACTTTGAATCCGTTGAAATAGCTGTTGATGGAAGGTGGGGCATTGACAATACAGTTTCTAATAAACATCATGCTCACGGTTATCGTTTTTATCCGCATAAGTTAGGCGGAGAAGGTTTTTTTATAGCTGTTTTGAAGAAGGTTGGAGAACAGGAAACTTTTAATAGAAAACGAATCAAACCGGAAAAATCGGATGTGCCAAAAGGGATTTTGAATAGTTGGGTTTCTGATAATGACAGTTTTCATACCTTTCTCCATCATGAAGATGTATATATATTCCCAAAAATGTATGAGAGTGATCTGAAGTACCTCCAAAATGTACTTTATCTTAAAAATGCGGGAACGAATGTCGGAAAGCTTAATAGGAAAGAGCTAATACCAAGTCACGCCTTGGCTTTAAGCAATCATTTAAAGAAAGACTTCCAATCTGTAGAGTTAGCTCTTGAAGACGCGCGAAACTACCTTAGAAAAGTGAATTTGGACGTCGATACGATTCCAGCAGACATCCAAGGGTGGGCAATAGCCAATTTTCAAGGAAAATCACTGGGGTGGATGAAAGTATTAGCTAACCGAATTAACAATTATTATCCAAAAGAGTTGCGGATTGTAAATTTATAAGATTTGGAAGTTGGCAGATTCTGGCTCCTATATAGGGCTTATAAGAATTATGGTCCGTAACTGCTTACGATAATTGAACAGATATCTTTGGCAACTTCTTCTTTTGATTTTAGACTAAACTCATGGGTATTTCCAGATCGATTAATAATCGTAACCTTATTCGTGTCCGTAGCGAATCCGGCCCCTTTATCTTGCATGGAATTAAGGACGATAAAGTCCAGGTTTTTTCGGATTAATTTGTCTTTTGCATTCTCGAGTTCATTATTCGTTTCCAACGCAAATCCTATGAGTAATTGCTTTTCTTTCTTTTTAGCGCCCAAAGTAGCCAAAATATCTGCTGTTTTCTTCAGTTTTATGGAGAACTCGTTTTCTTTCTTTTTTATTTTTTGCGTAGCGACTTCAATTGGGGTGTAGTCTGCCACTGCAGCGCTCATCACAACAATATCTGCATCGTCAAAATATGTTTCACAGGCATCTAACATCTCAGCAGCTGACGTTACCGAGATTGTATGAACACGATCTGGTATTTTTAAGGCACTGGGGCCCGAAACCAATGTGACGTCTGCGCCAAGTATTTCAAGTTGTTTAGCGATAGCATAGCCCATCTTTCCACTAGAATGGTTGCCGATGAAGCGAACAGGGTCTATAGCTTCGTAAGTGGGGCCTGCTGATACTAAGGCTTTCTTTCCAAATAAAGGAAGTTCCCTCGTCGAAAATTTAATCAAGAAATCCATTATTTCTTCTGCCTCAGCTAGACGTCCTTCACCTACTAAGCCACTTGCCAGTTCCCCTTTTTCTGGGGGAATCAAGATATTACCATAAGAACTAAGCTTATTGATATTGGCCTGTGTGGACGGGTGTTTCCACATATCTAAATCCATCGCTGGAGCGAATAGCACTGGACATTTCGCAGATAAATATACAGCTGTGAGGAGATTGTCGCAAAGGCCATTGGCCATTTTGGCAAGCGTATTTGCTGTTGCAGGAGCAACTAAAATATAATCAGCATTTAGCGCAATTTCGACGTGATTATTCCATTCCCCAGTATTCGGCTGATAATAATCTACTAAAACAGGATTTTTGGAGAGCGTAGAAAGCGTTAGCGGGGTAATAAAGGCTGTCGCTTCTTTTGACATAATTACTCTAACATGGGCATCTGCTTTTATCAAAAAGCGGATGAGGGATGCAATCTTGTATGCGGCAATACTGCCGCATACAGCAATTACAATATTTTTCCCAGCTAAAGCCATTGTCTAACGATTAGTCCTGCTCTTTTGAAGGATTTCTGTAGTACACTTTATCGTGTAAGAATTCATCGATAGCAACCAAGGTAGGCTTTGGCATGCGCTCGTAATGTTTTGAAATCTCTATTTGCTCGCGGTTTTCGAATACCTCTTCCAAGTTATCGTTGTTACTTGCAAATTCTGCAAGTTTTCCGTTCAATTCTTCTTTAATGTCTACTGCAATTTGGTTCGCGCGTTTAGAAATAACTACAATAGATTCGTAGAGATTGTCAGTTCCTTTGTCCAATTGTCTCAAGTCACGTGTAACTGTAGAGTTTGGAATTGAATTGTTATTTTTTTGACTCATCTTTTTGGGTATTTTCTTTTTCTTTTTTCGCCTTTTGTTCTTTGATATATGCCTCCTGCTCCGAAAGCGCCTTATTATAATCTTTCATTTGAGCGAGGGCGCTTTTAATCCCTTTTTCAGAATCTTCACGAATGGATTCTGCCTCTTTCATATGTTTGCTATTCGGAAAATTACTTGCGAAGTTACGGTAATAATCCAAGGTCTCATCAAACCTACCTTCTTGTTTCAGGAAGATACTTTTAGAGGCATAGATATATTGCGCTTTTAACGTTAAAAACTCAATCTCCTCTGCATATTTTGTATCTGGGTATTCTTTTAGTACGTTCTGTAATGCAATCACAGCAGCCCTATAATCATCAGTAAGACCCATGTCATAATAAAGTCTTGCATTAGAAAATGCTTTAAGCTCAAGCTTATCTCTCAATTTCTGAATAAGATCTGCTGCTTCTTTTGATCGTTCCGATTCGGGATAAAGATTAACAAAAAGTTGTAAAGCATCAATTGCTTTCTTTGTATTTGCTTGATCTAATGTCGATCTCGGAGAATCCAAGTAGTAGCAATAGGCATGCATAAATCTACATTCCTCTGCTCTTGGACTGTTTGGATACACATCCGAAAAATCTTTAAAGTGATATGCCGCTGATGTATAATCTTTCAGACGGTAATTGGCAAATGCCAGATAATAGTAAATATTTTCTGCTTCAGCTTGTCCACGGAATTTTGTCCGCAAGTCATCAAACAAAACTAATGCCTTTGTATATTTCTTTTTTTCATAAAGTTTTACGGCTTCTTCATACTTTTGAGCGATATTATTGCTTGCGCGCAATTTCTCAAATTTACTTTTACAACCAGTAAACACCAATAGAAACATCATGCCGGCACAGATAGCCGCTATACGCCTATTTAAAAACATTTTACAAAGATAAGTGAATTTGTTATACTAATCAATTAAATTTTACTGCGCAATATAGTTTAATAATTATTTGATCGCAAAAACAACATTTCTTATTAACATTCTTTAACTCCATGGGAGCAACCAAGCGGGTATATTGTCATGAACTTGTTGTTTTTCGACTGGTAGTGAGGCTTAAAAATGCGCATTTTAAAATATTTGATTATCTTTACATATTACAATCATTGAATAGCATTAAGAAGTATGACTTTAAAAGAAAAAGTTGAGCAAGCATTAGATTCATTAAGACCATATTTGGAAACTGATGGCGGAAATGTGAGTGTTGAAGAGATTACAGCGGATAATGTCGTGCGATTAAAATTATTGGGAGCTTGTGCTTCATGTTCAATGAGCATTATGACCTTTAAGGCTGGTTTAGAACAGGCAATTAGAAAAGCTGTTCCTGAAATTACAGCAGTTGAAGCTATCAATTTAACAGATCCCGATTCTCCAGACGCAACTTTACCATCTGCTAATTAGATTTTCTATTAACACAATTTAACGGCTAGCTCGGCTACTTTTGCTTAAATTTGTTCTATGAAGTTGCTGATTTCTATATTACTCACTGTATGTATACTTTTTTGTTCCTCTGCTTTGCGTGCTCAGGAAAGGAAGATAATTCAATATTCGGGTATTGTAACAACGGTTGGGTCCGGACTTCCAGTGGGTTATGTGACTGTCACCAATTTGTCCTTCCGAAATGAAGTATTTGTGGCAAATAATGAAGGTTATTTCTCTTTTGTAGCACACGTAGGAGATACGATTCGTTTTACTTCTGTCGGTTTTGATCCTTTGGTTGTCACTATTCCTGAGGTTTCAGGCGATAAATATACGGCCAATATCATTATGCAAAACCTGGTTACAGAACTTCCGATGGTAACGCCTTATCCTTGGGCAAGTATCGAAGAGTTCAATATTGCATTTATGAATCTAGACGTTTCTGAAGATAACATTGTGAGGGCGAGAAGATCTTTGTCTTATGAGTCATTAGCAGCGATGGCTGCAGTCATACCACGTGATGGAAATGAAATGCGCTCTATCAACAATGCGCAGAGTTTCAATACGATGAATAATAAAGTTATCAACCAACGTTATGCAAATCCATTGTTAAATCCTTTTGCATGGGGTAGTTTGATCCAACAGATTACGAAAGGAAGCAAGAGTCGAAAAAGCTCAACTTATTAGTCAGTAGTCTTTAATTTATTTAGTTCTCGAACACTTAGTTTAGCGGAGAAATAGGAAACTAGACCTGAAATACCGGTCACCGTTATAAATACTAAAATGAAGTCGCTCCAATTACTTACCATTGGATAGCTGTCAATAATTGTATTTGCTCCGTCTTCTACACGAATGATTCCATAAGTTGATTGAATGTAATTGAATATTCCGCCAATCAATAAACCTAATACACATCCGATAATAGCGATCATAAGACCCTCATAAAAGAAGATTCGTTGAATGAGGTTGTCACCTCCACCCAGACCTTTCAGGATCGTCATATCTTTTTGTTTATCGAGTACGAGCATGGTTAGGGAACCAACAATATTAAATATAGCAATTACACTGATTAAGGTCAGTATAAAGAATACTACCCATCGTTCTACACGTACATTTTTATATAATGTAGGATTTTGTTTTTCTCGATTCTTTACAATGTATTCCGCACCAAGTTTTTTTTGTAATGTTTGTTCAAATAAGTCGATATCCGTACCAGTTTTCAGATAAAATTCTATAGATGAGACCCGGTTGTATTCCCCAAGAACTTCTTTTGCAAATGAAATCGGGGTTATAATTAAATTGTCAAAATCTTGTTGATAGCGTAATACTCCTCCAGGAGCAATGGAACGGATATTGAACTCCTCAGCCGGATTGGATGAATTCTTTACTCCCTTTCTTGGGGAATACACTTGAATTTGCCCTGAAGAGTTCTGCATAGGAATTGCCAGGTTTGCTTGTACGCTCGCGCCTATAATTGCTACGTTGGCAGAATCATGGATAAGTTCGTATTGACCATCTACGATGACGCTGTCACCCGTCTTTTTGCTTAATGATTGAGGTTCAATTCCTTTTATGTTTGCAATAAATTGTCTGTTTGAATATTGTAGTAGCACCTTCTCCTGGAGAACTTCGGTGTAGTGAACCACATTGGAATCTTTTCTTAAGTCATTGAAAACAGACTGTTTGCTATCAAAAAGTTTTCCTTTCCGAGGTTCAATCTTCAGCTCGGGGGCGAACTTACTGTACATAGACAGTATGAGCTGTTCCATTCCATTGAATGAAGACAGTAAAATAATCAATGCGGCACTACTTACCATGACACCAATTACACTGATGGATGAGATAATATTAATGGCATTAACTGATTTCTTAGAAAACAGATATCTTTTAGCAAATAGAAATGGCAGATTCATGACTCTTATCCTCGGATAAATGGATTAGAATTTTTTTCAAAGCCAATAGTCGTTGATACTCCGTGCCCAGGATAAACAATTGTGTCATCGGGTAAAGTATAAAGTTTGGTTTTTATACTATCTAAGAGCTGTTGATGGTTTCCTCCAGGAAGATCAGTTCTGCCTATGCTGTTGCGAAATAGCACATCTCCTCCTATCAAAAATTTCTGATCGGCTGAATAAAAGCAAATATGTGCAGGTGAATGACCTGGTGCTAGTATAATTTTTAGTTTATTATTATCTAAGGAAATGGTATCACCATCATTTAGAAATGTTTCTCCAATTGGAGAGATGTCATATCGGAAGCCCATTTGAGGTGCATAATTCTGAACAGCAACTAAAATTGGTACTTCACCTTCATGGAATTGTGGTAACAGACCAAATTTTTCATGGATAAAGCTATTCCCTAAAACATGATCGATATGGCAATGTGTATTTAATAGAATTGTCGGTTTCAGCCCATTTTTTGTAATGAAAGTCGTTAATTCTTCCTGCTCTTGCTCACCATACATCCCGGGATCAATGATAATTGCATTTCCTGACTCGTTATATAGTAGGTAGGTATTTTCCTGATAAGGGTTGAATGTAAATGTTTTGATCGTAAGCATAATGGTAAAATTACGGTTTTTATTAATTTCTTACTATTGAAAGGTCAACTATTCCAGATTTCCCAGTTCTTTTCGGCCTGTAGCACCAACATTTCATATCCATTTTTGGTTCTGGCTCCTTTTTCTCTGCTTTTTTGTAAAAATGTAGTCTCCTCTGGGTTATAAATGAGATCATAACAGAGGTGACTCTCATTGAGGAATTCATAAGGAATTTTCGGAGATTCTGCTGTATTGGGAAATGTTCCTACTGGTGAGCAGTTGACGATTACAGTATGGTCAGCTAAGATAGAAGCATTGAGCTCATCGTAAGTAAGCTGGTCAGCCTGTTTGGTTCTACTGACTAACTTGCATTTTATTCCTAGTTGATTCAATGCATAAATTACCGCCTTTGCAACACCACCATTTCCTAGAATCAAAGCCTTCTTATCCGAGTGGGAATGTAATAGCGGTCTTATGGAAGCTTCAAAACCATAGGCATCCGTGTTGTAGCCTTTCAGATGTGTTGCACCATTTGAGGTATGGCTGATTCTAATGCAGTTCACGGCTTGTATTGCAAGAGCTTCTTCCGAAAGCTCATCCAAATAATCCATGACCTCTATTTTATATGGAATGGTCACATTGACACCATAGAAATCTTTATCTGAAGTAATTGTAGTAAAATCAGCTATTTGAGGAAGCGGATACAGATCATAGTCTACATCGGTAATATGTTCTTGCTGAAATTTTTCTAAATAATATTTTTTTGAAAAGGAGTGCCCCAATGGGTATCCTATTAAACCTAGCTTTTTCATTAGAATTTCGAAAAGTACTTTGAGGGATCGAGAGTATATCTTCCATTTTAATCCCCTGTCATGGCGTGGCAATGACAGGGGATGGCGCCTATTATATATTAATCTTTCGGCTTCGTATATTTTTTAACAATTTCAGTAATGATCTGATTCCCTTGAAGCTGTGGTAGGTAATCAAAAAGAATATGATGCTTATCGGGATCAGTAGCTAAGCCAAGCTCCAAAAAGTTCAGCGCTTCGTTGTATTGTCCATTAGCAAATAGATAGGCTACCACACGGTAGTATAACTCTGCTGCATTTGGATTTTGTGTAATAGCATCGGATATTACATTAATGGCTTCCTCAATTTTACTTTGTTCAAAAAGAATCGATGAATAATCAAGCCACGCATCTATATCTGTCGGATTCAAAGCGACTACCTTTTTATAGGCCTCTTCTGCTAAATCTATTTGCTGGAGCTTATACCGAGCATCGGCGATGGCAAACCAGTAATCTGGGTTTGTATCCTCCAGTTCCAAAGCTTTTTTATAGAAATGGAGTGATTCAAAATGGCGTTCTTCAAAGTCTAGGGTAACTCCAATACCGAACCATGCGTCAGCGAGTTCCGAATCTAATTTGACTGCCTTTTTATAATAATTGCGGGCTTCTTCCATCTGTTCAAGCTTCTCATAGCATTCGCCTATCGCGCAATATGTATCAGCACTAGGTTGTTCATATTCAAATGTTTGTTTATAAACATCCAACGCTTCTTGATAACGATCTAGATTGACGAGAGCGTTCCCTTTGTTGAAGTAAGCCGAAGAGAAGTCTTCTTTAATTAATATTGCATAGTCATAGGCGTCCAAAGCCTCCTCAAATCGACTGATTTTATGATAAGAATTTCCTAAATTATACCAAGCGTAGTAAGAGTAGGGGTCCGAATCAATGTACTTTTTATAAAAAGAGATACTTTCTTCCTGTCTGTCCAATACATCATAACAATAAGCCAGTTCATAGAGTGCTTCTTGATAATCCATGTTAAGTTCAAGTGCTTTCTTTAGATAGATTATTGCTTTGTCATAATTCATTTGCGCTTGAAAGATCATCGCAATATGGAAGTACACCTCATCTTTATTGTCTAACAGCGGAAGCGCTTTGAAGAGTTGTTCCAACGCATTATCAAACTGGGAAATACTACCTAATATTCCGCCGCGGATTAGGTAAATGTCTCCTTCAGAGGCTTCCAGTAATTCTGCTTTATCCAGCGCTGCAAGTGCATTCTGATATTGCTGAATCGATGAAAACAGCTGTGCTTGCTTCAACAAAAAGGTAATATCAAAAGGGTGTTGACTGATGGCAAATTCGGTGACCTGTAGTGCCTTAACAGGGTCGTTTTTTTCTGCGTAGTAATCAATAATTCCTTCAAAAGCTTTGGAGTCAAAAAAATACTGATCCTCGTTTCGAAGCATTTCCTCATATCTGTCTACCGAGATTTTTCTTTCCTCGGGGTTTTCAAATTCAAAATCCTCTTCCATTCTCAAAAGTTTAAAACCAGTATTCTGTTCTTTAATTCAAAATACTAATTTCTTATCTAATTTGTTTGAACTAATTTTCCACAAATTGGATATCCTCCACAAAGGTAAGGATAAATACGTGTAAAATAAAAAAGCCGGCTTTAAAGCCGGCTTTTTACTATAATGGTATAAAGTTATATACGATTATTTTTTGATCTCAACACGACGGTTTTGAACGCGACCTTCTTCAGTAGCATTAGATGCAACTGGGTTTTTCTCTCCGTAACCTTGAGCAGTGATGCTTGATGATGAAACACCAGCATTTACTAAATATTGTTTTACAGAGTTAGCACGGTCTTTAGATAAAGTTAAGTTATAAGATTCAGAACCTTCTTCAGATGCATAACCATCTAATTGTACAGAAGCGTTGTTATCACGTAACTCTTTAGCCAATTTGTCTAATGTAGAGTAAGATGAAGTTTTCAATACTGAGCTATCAAATTCGAATTGAATTGGAGCGTAGTAACCGTTAGAAGTAACGTTGTTAACAACTGGCTCTGGGAATTTGATTGGACATCCTGAACCATCTACTGGAGTACCAGCTGGAGTACCAGGACATTTATCAAATTTGTCAGATACACCGTCACCGTCAGCATCAGCGCTTAAAGTGTTAACTGTACCTTCTAAAGTGCTTACACGTTGTTTTAATGCTTCAACTTCGTTTCTCAATGAAGGATCTTTCAACTCATCGTACATTGTAGCAACTGGGTTAGCAAAAGTCAAGTTTTGTTTGTCTTTCGAACCTAAAGTGAATTCTAAACCAGCCATAACTGAAGAGAATTTACCTTTGTAAGAAGATTGACGAGCTGGACCATAGATCTGATCATCAGTGAAGTTCATTGTATAACCTAAGTTCAATGCAACTACTTCAGATAATTTGAATTTAGCGCCAACACCTACAGGAACGAATGCAGTTAATTTGTTATCGCGATCGTTTTTGTCTTCGCGGTCACCAATGATACCTTCACCCCATTTACCTTTGTTGTCATAAACAACTGTTCCTGAGAAATCATTGTTTGCATACTGAACAGGGTTGTAAGCCATAGCTCCCAAACCTACTTTAGCGTAGAAGTTAACTGAATTTTCTCTTCTTAAGAAATCGATAGTACCCAATTGGAATACACCGTTTAAGCTAGCTGCCCAATTTACACTGGTTTCTACTGAACGAGCGCCTAATTTGTTCTCAATAGCAGGACCAGAAAGATCATGATTGTAAGTTTTGATCTTACCACGGTTTGCTTCAACTTCTAAACCAAATAAGTGAGAAAATTGCTTACGTACTGTCAAACCATAGTACTCACCTACTTTATTTTGGAAGTAACCTACTTTTTGACCAAAAGCGTTACCACCACCGATTACATTGTTTGGTGTAGTGATACCACCTTGAACTCCGATAGACCAAGTTCTGTATTGTGATCTACCACCGAATACTTGTTGAGCTTGTGCTGTACCAGCGAAACCTAAAGCGGCAACTAATGTAGCAGCAACAGCTGTTTTTTTAATTGTAGAATAGTTCATACTCTTGTTTTTAAGGTTATTATTAATTTTAATTGTTTTCAAACTTAATTATACTTGTATTAACACATGGAACAGTACAATTGCCGTGCCAAAGTCTTAAAGTTATGTTAAAATTTTGTTTTTGTTATATTTTGTACTAAATTAAGTATTTAATGTGAAACAACAAAACAAAAATCCGGTACGAAAGTACCAAATTTTTGTTTTGTTTCAATAGGTTTTAGAAAAAAATTAAAGTTTTTTTTTCTAAAGCAAATAATGTACGACCAATAATGACAATCCGCCCAATACCGCTGAGACTGGAATTGTCAATATCCAAGCCCATAACAAGCTGATTGTGACTCCCCAACGTACTGCCGATACACGTTTGACAACCCCAACACCGATGATGGCGCCTGTAATCGTATGCGTTGTTGAGGCCGGAATCCCAAAATGTTCTGTGATGCCCAATGTTACAGCTCCAGCAGATTCAGCACAAACACCTTCCAATGGAGTTACTTTTGTAATCTTGGTTCCCATCGTTTTGACGATTTTCCAGCCACCGCTCATTGTTCCAGCAGCAATTGCCGCGTAACAAGTCAATGGAATCCACTCTGGCATGTGTTCAGTTGTTGGGACATAACCACCAGCTACCATCGCTACAAGGATAATTCCCATTACTTTCTGCGCATCGTTACCTCCATGGGCAAAGCTCAAGGCTGCTGATGAAACAAGTTGTAAAATTTTGAACCATTTTTCGGCGACACTTGGCCGTGAGTTTTTTGCTAAGTTGATTACAATTAATGTGATGATCACCGATATTGTCATACCTATGATAGGAGCAAGTACAATAAAAGCAATAATCTTTAGGGTCGCATCAATATTGATTGCATGAATAGGATCTGCGCCAAGAATAAAGGCATATGCCATCCCGGATCCTGCAAAACCTCCAATAAGTGTATGGGACGAACTTGATGGTACACCATAGTACCAAGTAAATAAGTTCCAGCCAATCGCTGCAAGTAAACCTGCAAAAATAACTTCTAAAGTAATGTATTCTTCCAATACCGTTTTTGCAATAGTATTGGCTACTTTATGGTCTGTAAAGTAGAAGTAAGCTGCAAAGTTGAATATAGCAGCCCATAAAACGGCCATTGCTGGCGTTAAGACTTTTGTTGATACAACTGTCGCAATGGAATTGGCAGCATCATGGAATCCATTGATGTAGTCAAAAGCAATTGCAAGGACAATCACAACAACGAGTAATGTTGACATCATAATCTCGTAGAATTTTTGTGTACTTAAATCGAATGATTATGCGTTTTTAACTAGAATGCTTTCTAATACGTTAGCAACATCCTCACATTTATCGGTTGCATCTTCCATTGCAGACAACACTTCTTTGTGTTTAATTAATGAAATTGCATCTTTTTCGAATTCAAAAAGGTCAGCTACGGCTTTATCAAAAATATAATCCGCTTTGTTTTCTACGCTATTGATACGAACACATGAATCCGTAATATTGCGGATATTTTTCAAGTCTCTAAGCTCATGAATAGCTTTTGATACATGTTCAGTAGCCTCTACCAATAAGTCAGCAATTTCAATCATTGGCTCGGTAGCCTTTTCAAGCTTGTAGAGGTCCATTCTATTAGCAGCACCGTGTATAAAATCTGCTACATCATCCAATGAGCTTGCCAAGGAGTGTATATCTTCGCGATCAAAAGGAGTGATGAAATTTTTTCCTAACTCCAAATGAATCTGGTGCGTGATGTTATCCCCTTTATGCTCCAAATCTTCCACTTTGCGTGTTAAATCTTTTTTCTTCTCAGGATTGCTTGAGTTAACAATATCTTTTAACAACTTTGACATCTCGATCAAATTGTTGCCGGCTTGTTCAAACAAAGGGAAGAATTTTTTGTCCTTTGGAACGAAGTATTGAAAAATGCTATTTAAAGACATATCTTAAATTTATTTTTGCAAAAATAATACCTTAATGTTAAGTTAATGTTAACATTGATTTTGTTTAAACACAAAAGTGTCATCAATTGTTTAATTCCCCGACTGAACTTTTTGTAAAGTAAAGCCAAATGTTGTTCCAATGCCTTCTGTGCTACGTACATGGACATTTTGCTGGTGTGCTTCGACAATGTGCTTTACAATAGCCAATCCTAGCCCAGATCCTCCAATATCGCGTGATCGACTCTTGTCAGTCCTAAAAAAGCGCTCGAATACACGGTTGAGATTTTTTTCTTCGATGCCATAGCCATCGTCGGTGATCTCGATGAGAACCTGTTCAAATAGTGGGAAAATCTTAATTTTCGTTGTTCCAGCCTCCTTTCCATATTTTAGGGAGTTGTCAATCAAATTGTATAATACCTGGTGGATTTTATTGCGATCCGCTTTAACCCAATGTGGTGTACCCGCTTTGGGTTTGAATTCTATTTTTATATTGTGCTGTTTGGCTTTATCCTCCAAGGAATAGGTCGTGTCTTTGATGAGCTCAACGATATCGAATTTCTCAATATTCAGAACCATTTTCCCAGATTCAAGTTTGGATATCTCATCTAGATCCTGAATTAGATAATTTAAACGGTCTAGATTTCGTGCGGCTTTATCTAAAAAGTTTTTTGCCATTTCCATGTCTTCTTCCATAAGACCATCCTGCAAGGTCTCGATGTAACCTTGGGTGGCAAAAAGTGGTGTTTTGAATTCATGAGAAATATTTGATAAGAATTCTCTTCGGAATTTTTCTTGTGATTTTAGTTGCTCTATCTCATTTTTTTTATCTTTTGCCCAAGCTTTTACTTCGTTCTCAGCATCGGTAATAGGGTCCTCACTGACATGCTCTCCGATAGCGTCTTTGAGATCCTTGCCAAGTTTGAGGTTATGAATAAGTTTATACATCGTATTCAGCCTGCGATATATATATTTTTCAAATAGATAGTTAAATAAGAGGAAACTTGTTACCACAGCTACAAAGAAAATAATCAGAGCTGTCTGTAAGTTATGTTTATAATAAAAGCTGATCGTGGATATTGCAATGCCGACGGCTGCGGAGTTTGCCAATAGTAATTGTCTAAAATTCATTTGTTGAATAAAAAAGGCCCCTGATTTGGAGCCTAAGTTACTTATAATGATATTAATAAATTGTTAAAATTTTCCGATAATCGTTTTTGCTCCAGTAACCTTGTCTCCAATGTTAACATTGATTTTAGTTCCTAGCGGAAGAAATAAATCAACGCGGGAACCGAATTTGATGAAACCAAATTCATTACCTTGAACCACTTCGTCCGTTTCTTTTATATACCATACAATCCGACGTGCTAGGGCTCCTGCAATCTGACGGAAAAGAACTTCTCTTCCTGCCTTATCTTTGACAACGACCGTTGTTCTTTCGTTATCCGTTGATGATTTAGGATGCCAGGCTACTAAAAATTTTCCTGGGTGATATTTGAAGAACGTAACCAAACCGCTGATTGGATTTCTGTTGACATGCACATTAACCGGTGACATAAATATTGACACTTGTATCCGCTTATCATGGAAATACTCATTTTCTTCCGTTTCCTCAATAACAACAACCTTTCCGTCTGCCGGACAAAGAATTACGCCATCTTCTGGGATGACGACCTTTTTGGGGCTTCTGAAAAACTGAACAACTGTAATGAATAGGAATGCGGAAAGGGCATAAATAAACCATTTGGCATATTGTGAAGCGTCATAATAATCCGCAACGGCATTTATAATGAAGATAAAAAGTACAGCGATTGCTAATGTAGTGTATCCTTCTTTATGAAATTTCATATCTATTTATTTCTGCTTATTTCTGCAAAGATAATTATTTACTCGAATTGTCTATTTGTCTTTCGATTTTAATTGAATGGGTGTAGATTTTTCCGTCGCTACCTTGTGTTATAGCTCCAGACACTCTAATGAGATCATCTTGCGGCTGGTTTTCTTTATAGGTAGGAAAATAAAAATCAATACTCTTTGCAATTTGGCTCAAAATACCGTCGAAAGATTCATTATTGGAATCTGAGATTAACTTGAGATTCTTTAAGTTAGCCATTCCAGATTTCTTAACCTCTACAAGGTAAGAAAAGTTAACTTGATTGCTGACTTGCAGACCCGTTTTATTCAATCTATCGTTATATCGTTTTGCTACGAACGCATAAAAATTTGAATAATCATCAAAGCTGCAAGACTTACCGTTAAATAGCTCCGCTCGGATAAAATAATCATAAGGTAGGATGCTTAAGGACATGAAATCTTCATTATTAAGATCTCCATTATCATCATAGGTGGTTGTCAGCACACCGTTTGCAAAACGTTGTGTCATGGCGTAGATCGGTTGCTGACCTACATTATAAAAGTAGGTATTCCAGTTTCCCTGAGGCTTGCCATTTTTTATCTTTCCTTTACGTAAGTAGAAGTCAAAGCCAAACTCCGTAAAACCTTCAAAGGGAATCGAAAATTCATAGTTACCTTCGCCATTCATTACCTCCTGTTTGCCCCTGTTGTCCCAATAATCTTTGATAAAATAACCTTGCTCATTATATGTAATGGTCAATAGCGGCTTGCCATCGGGGTAGTAATACTTCCAATCTCCAGCTGGATAGTTGTCCTGGAAATTTACTTCCCATTTTAATATTCCGTTCGGGTGATAGGCTTGGAATAACCCCTCTTTTTTACCTTCCTTATATGAACCAACGAGTATTCTCGCTCCATTTTGTGCAAAGTCACGAAACTCACCGTCAAAGACTTGTTTTGCGAAATCAAATTTGCTTACACGCTCAATCGTTTTAAATTCGCAATCTTTGGACGCTAAATAATAATATTTGTCAAAATAAAAACGAATTAATCCCTGATCTAGTTTTTCATAGAATACAGGTTTTTCATCCTGTGCGTATAGATTCGTAAAACTACACAGAGACGATAGTAACAGGATATGAATGAGTTTTCTAATCATAACATTAGTGTGCTTCTAGCCAATTTTTGCCTTCTCCAATTTCTACGACCAATGGCACATTTGTTTTAATAGCATTGGTCATTTTATCCAGAATTATTTTTTTGAATGCATCGATCTCTTGTTTCGGCACGTCAAAAACCAATTCATCATGTACTTGCATAATCATTTTGCCAGATAAGCCTTGCTGCTCAATTTCCTTTTGAATAGCAATCATAGCAAGTTTGATTAAATCTGCAGCTGACCCTTGGATGGGCGCATTAATGGCGTTTCGTTCAGCAAATCCACGAACAGTCATGTTTGCGGAATTGATATCTCTAAGATAACGTCTTCGTTTTAAAATTGTTTCAACGTAACCATTCTCTTTTGCAAACTCGACGGCATCACTCATATATTTTTTTATCCCTGTATATTGGTTAAAATATTCATTGATGATATCGGATGCTTCTTTACGTGAGATGCCCAGGTTTTGAGAAAGACCAAATGCCGATTGACCATAGATAATTCCGAAGTTAACAGCTTTCGCATTGCGGCGTTGTTCAGAAGTAACAGCATCAAAATCCATATTATACACTTTTGCTGCTGTTGCTCGGTGGATATCATGACCTTGGCTAAATGCGTCCATCATATTTTGATCTTTACTCAGCTCGGCAATTAGGCGAAGCTCAATCTGTGAATAATCGGCCGAGAGGATCACATTATCTTCGGACCGTGGGATAAAAGCTTTTCTTACTTCTCTCCCTCTTTCGGTACGAATTGGAATATTCTGCAAGTTTGGATTGGTTGAGCTCAGGCGTCCTGTTGCTGCAACAGCTTGATTGTAAGATGTATGAATAAGGCCTGTTTGGGGGTTTATTAGTCCTGGCAGAGCATCGACATAGGTTGATTTAAGTTTTTGCATTTGCCTAAAGTCTAAGATATCTTGAACGATGTCCGATTTATGGGCCAAAGCTAATAATACATCTTCTCCTGTTTTATATTGCCCTGTTTTTGTTTTTTTAGCTTTGGGATCCAATTGGAGTTTGTCGAACAATACTTCTCCTAATTGTTTTGGAGATGCGATATTGAAATTTACACCGGCTTTTTCAAAAATAGATTTTTCTAGATTTTTAATATCTTGTTCTAGTATTTTTGAAAATTCTTCAAGTGCCGGAACGTCTATTTTTACACCATTTTGCTCAATTTCAGCGAGTATGTATACTAGTGGGAACTCCACCTCTTGAGCAAGCGCTATGGTATTGGTTTCGACAAGAAGAGGGTGAAATATATTTTTTAGCTGTAGGGTAATATCTGCATCTTCGGCAGCATATTCTTTTATTTTTTCAACCTCAACGTCGCGCATATTGCCCTGTTTCTTTCCCTTTTCACCAATTAGCTCGGTAATTGATACGGGGCTGTAATTAAGGTAGTTTTCTGCGAGGATATCCATGCCATGACGTGTGTCTGGATCGATCAAATAATGCGCAAGCATCGTATCAAAAAGAGTTCCTTGTACTTTTACCCCATAACGTGCTAACAACAAAATATCGTACTTGATGTTTTGTCCCACTTTTTCGATGTTAGGATTTTCGAGAGCGGCCTTGAAAATATTGACGACATCTTGGGCTCCGTCGCGATCAGCAGGTGTCGGGATATAATATGCCTTGGTGTTCTCGAAGGAAAATGATAGGCCAACAATGTCTGCAAGGTTAGCATCTAGACCTGTCGTTTCGGTATCGAAGCAGAAGCTCTCTAAAGAAGCAAGTTGTCGAGCAAGCTCTTCTTGTTTTTCTCTTGTATCGACCAAAACATATTCATGTGCTGTATTATGGATGTTATTTATTGCCGTGTTTTCAACGATAATTTCAGTAATAACTTCGGTTGTTGTAATTGTAGCTGTAGAAAATAAATCCATTTGCCCATTTGTAGCGGCGCTTTTGTCGAGAACGGAGAAATCTTCGCCGAAAACCCGTTTTCCAAGTGTTCGGAATTCTAACTCCGCAAATAACGGTTCAAGAATTTCTTTGTTTGGATCTTCTAGTTCAAGTGATTTTTCATCGAGGTCAATTGGTACATCCAATAAAATGGTTGCTAATTTTTTAGAGATAAGTCCTTGTTCGGCAAAATTCTCTACGTTCTCACGCATTTTCCCTTTGAGTTGGCCTGCATGAGCAATAATACCTTCCACAGATCCGTATTCCTGAACAAGTTTTTTCGCTGTTTTTTCTCCGATCCCTGGTATTCCTGGAATATTATCTACCGCATCACCCCAAAGGCCGAGGATATCAATCACCTGGCAAACATCGGAAACTTCCCATTTCTCAAGAATTTCTTTGACACCTTGTACTTCTGCTCCATTACCCATGCGAGCAGGTTTGTAGATAAAGATATTTTCAGATACAAGTTGTCCGAAATCTTTATCTGGCGTCATGCAATAGACCTGAAAATCTTGTTTCTCAGCCTTTTTTGCCAGCGTTCCAATAATATCATCGGCTTCGTATCCATCCATCGTGATTACAGGGATATTGAAGCCTTCGATTAAACGATTGATATAGGGGATAGAGGCGGCAAGGTCCTCAGGCATTGACTCGCGGTGTGCTTTATATGCTTCAAATTCAATATGTCGAGCAGTAGGTGCCGCTGTGTCGAACACTACTGCTATGTGAGAAGGTTGCTGATTTTTCAATACGTCCAATAACGTATTGGTAAATCCCATGATTGCTCCTGTATTTAGCCCTGTTGAGGTAATTCGAGGAGTTTTGCTCAAAGCAAAATAAGCTCTGTATATGAGAGCCATTCCATCTAAAAGAAATAGTTTTTTCACAAAATTGAATTTTAGTCTACTTACAAAGGTAAGAAATTCATCAGAGGGTAAGTTTAATAAATTTTTCCGATTTTTGTACTATGACACATTTAATGCAACAGGGTTTATGAGAGGACTGGTAACTAAATCGACGGGTAGTTGGTATCAAGTTTTGGGCGAAGATGACAAAAGATACGATTGTCGTATCAAAGGAAAGTTTCGTACCAAAGGAATAAAAACAACTAATCCTGTTGCTGTGGGTGATTGGGTACATTTTGATGTGGAACCCGATCAGGAAAGTGCAGTCATCTATGAGCTGGAGCCTCGTCGAAATTATATTATTCGAAAATCTGTCAATCTTTCCAAGCAAACTCAAATTATCGGAGCAAACCTTGATCAGGCATTTTTAGTGGTGACACTTGCCTCGCCGCCAACATCCTTAGGATTTATTGATCGTTTTTTAGTGACAACAGAAGCTTACGGTATACCGGCAGTAATTATTTTCAATAAGTTGGATCTTTTCAGTGATGAAGGGTTGGAGATATTGGCAGATTATAAAGCTATCTATGAAGAAGTCGGTTACCCATGTTTTGAGGTTTCTGCACTAACGGGGACAAATATCGATGCTGTCAAGCAGCTTCTCAAAGATAAAATAACTTTGGTGTCTGGTCATTCGGGCGTCGGTAAATCAACATTGATCAATGCAATTGTTCCTGAATATGGATTGAGGACTGGTGAAATCTCCGACTGGTCCGACAAAGGAAAACATACAACTACTTTTGCCGAAATGTTTGATCTTCCTTTTGGAGGCAAGCTAATTGATACACCTGGTATTCGTGAATTGGGAATAGTGGATATAGAGAAACAAGAGTTATCTCATTTTTTTCCGGAGATGAGAGCATTCATGAATCAGTGTCGATTCAATAATTGTAGACATATCAATGAGCCGGGTTGTGTCATTATGGAAGCTGTGGAGGACGGCCGTATCGAAAGTTCGCGATACGATAGCTACCTCAGTATGTATCATAATGAAGATAGCAGAGCCTAATAAAAAAGCGATTTCCAAGTCAGGGAAACTGCTTTTTTATTAAGACAAACTTTAACGTATCGCTTGGGTCAAATTTAAAAAGTCCCGAAGATAGGTACACTCTTTCGAAGCGATGGTAAAGAATGGCGTATCTTTATATTGTGTGCTCAATTCTTTGAAGTATCTATTTTGCATTGAAAAGCGGTAAAAAGGGTTTTTCAAGGGTGAATCATAATACTGCCAACGCGATTCATTGGTATAAACAAAATCTTTTTGTTCGCATTTGGCGAGCATAAAGGTACATTTCGCTTTGAACTCTTTGTCTGTGCTCAGCGTACGCGCTTTGCTGTACCATTCTTTTGCAGATTTGGTCTGTAGATAATTTCGTTGCCAATGGAGTGTCGAAGCTGCGTGGTTGTCTGTGGACGACCAGTCATAGGACACCAGGGACCATGCATTTCCATAGGTACTTGTCTGATAAATGCCTGTTGCCATTTGGAAGTAATACTCAGCTTTCTTCTGATTATCTTTTTCTGTTTTTATGGCATTTTCCAAGCGTGCCATGCGTTCGGCATATTTTAGCTTAGTGGTGGACTCTTTACCATATTTTTTGGGATAATCATTTATAGTAACAATAAATGGATTCGGTGTAATATCACTTTCATCCGCATCGTACCAGTTTTTAATTTCTTTTATTTTATGGTCTTTAGGAAGTCCCGCTAAAGTTTTTGCGGCTTTTTGGAAATCCAGCTCGCGCAGATAGGTTGTACCCAGTAATTCTGTGAGATAATCTTTATTGAAATGTTTGATATCCTTCAATAAGAATTTAGATAGGGTATTCTGTTGGGAATTGTCTGATAGTAAATTCCTTATTTTTAATAGTGTCTTCGGTGTAAGGCTATTCTCCCAGAAGTGCATTGTTGTCCACTGCATATTGTCTTCCAATGAGTCTTTCACAAAGCCATAGTTGTAGAAAGCATCTGCCTTTACAGCAGCTAAACTAGCCATAGCGGTATCTTGCGTATTTAGATAGTGTTTTACCACAAGATTTTGCAGAATATTTCGGGAGATCAAACTATAGTTGCTATACTCAAAAGCACTATAACCCCAATTATTTTTGCGGATATCTTCTTTGCCATCAAGTTTGGCTTTTTCTTCTAGCCAAGCTAGGGTGCTGGTCAATTTAACTTCATCCAGCTGTTTGCTACTTTGCCAGTCAGTCAATTGGGTAAGTAATCGGGTAATTTGTAGCTGATCAATCAATTTTGGACTGAGGTCAGTCTCTTTTATTTCGGAAAGATATTCTTTTGCTAAAGTATTTTCCTTATTCATCCAGCTTAAGTAAGCGGCAGTAATAAGTCCCAGTTGAGGTTGAATGTATTTTTTGTCGCGATAAAGTTGTAATGCAAAATTGCGGACAGAATCAAGATGTAGCTTAACTTTCCCTTTGTCTTCATTTCTAGCGTAATAATTATAGTTGTCGCTACTGAGGTAGAAAGATTCGTTCATTTCTGTTTCGATCTTATTGACTTCGCGACCTAATAATACGGCATTCACTGTATTAGCAGGATCAAGCTGATAGCAGGCCGTCAGGTATTTCAGGGCATAATCACTTGTGCCAAACCCTATGATCGCATTGATATTGAATTTATCCGCATCATTTTTTGCATATTGAAAAATCTCGGCGTCGCTGGTCGTGATATAATGGAAATTAGCATATGCGAGGATACGCCTTTCAGGGCTTGTCGTGAACAACTTGGAAAAGAGATATGCAGATTTTGCAGGATCACCATTTTTGCGGACAGCACCGGCATAGTTGGAAAGAGCCCAGTTTAGAATGGCATCATCTCCTTTAGCAGGTTGCAAGTACTTCTCATAGATCGTCATGCTCTTGGCGTATTCCTGTCCAAAAAGGTATAAACGGGCAGCTTGGTAGGCGTAGCGGATATACAAAAAGCTGTTTTTGGGATATTTGGCGATTTGTTGTTCTGCAAGTTCAGCAAATTGTACAATTTCTTTAAAATTCCGGGCATCCGGATCCCAATAATTATGTTGAATATTCGTAATAGGTTCCTGCTTTTTGGTGAACATAAAATAAGCGCGTTCGGCTTCATGTTTACCGTCAATCAATGTACGAAGGAATGTATTGCCTTGAATAGAATCGGGAAGGTTGGCCCAAATTGATTTTTGTTGGTTACTCGCTAAATTGGCTGTTGCGGCATCGCTGTTATACATCAATTCTTCGATATCTTTAACCTTTACCTGCGAGCCAAGGTGTTTGCCCCAGGCTTCAGCATTGATTAAACTCTCCTTGACCGGTGCTTCTTCGGTATAAAGAAATTGGTAGGGTATGAATTGAAAAGCAGAAAATCCGTTGTTCTCCAGATTAGGGAGATAATATGTTGTTTGATTGTCGTATGGATCCACTTCTGGACCACATGCGATATTTGTTGCAATCTCCCCAAAGAAGAAAGCTAAAGTGATGCTAGAAAGCAGTAATAATTTTTTGTAATTCGGCGTTGCCATGGTTTGCTAATGTAGCTTGATCTAAATGATAAAAAATAATCCGGTGTTCTTTTCCTTTCAGCTCTCCCTTCAAAAATTTTGCCGTTTGTAAGAGCTCCTCCTGATTGATGGATTCAAAGCGTATAACATCGCCCTTTTTAAGGTTTGCTTTTGGGAGATCTTTTGTTAAAATATAGAGGCTCGTATTGGGGTTGTGTGTAAACAATGCAGAATCTTTGAGGTCCTCTGCGTTGATATATTTTGAAATGCCGATATAGGTGTTATTTCTGAAAACGACAAACCACTGAAATAAAGGTAAGGCAATATCCATTTCCATGGGATAGTTGCGTAATGTTCCGCTTAGATATTTTTTGAGATCCTGCTGATTTAAAATGGAATTCTGATTGCCGAATTGTCTGAGATTCCCCATGTTATAACACATCAGCATAGCCTTTTTTACAGGGGGGATTCCACTGATAACGGTATTCTTAACTTGATGTAGCCGTAGAGTAGAACTCACGACAACATCTTTTAATGCAGGTAATTCCTGTAGATAGTTGAGCAGATAGAAAAACTTATCACGGGATGATTGTGTCCAATCGCAGTCCAGCTGGAGCTCGGTAAAATTTTCTTTCCCTGCCTGTTGTATTTTCGCAGAGACAAATGGAACAATTTTATTGGCCATTCCTCTGATCTGCAGGCTATCCATTTCTGCAAAAACACGTTGGTTGATAAATACGACCGGAATCAACTGTTGTTCCTTGGGGACAGGTTGAATAAATGTGATAGGGCTAATAGGGACAGCCTGTACACCTGACGGATCAAAGTCGATATCCATTATTCGAACATAAATGGATTTTGCTTCGATTTCTTGCAGGGATCGGTTTTCTACAGTGTCCAACTGAAATACCGTTTTCCAAAAGTAGAATCCCGCTTCATGTTTTGTTTTGGTACATGAGCTTAAAAAAAGCAGCAATAGTGGTACAAGAAATAATAATAGTTGTGTTTTCCGCAGCATGTTCGCCTTATTTAATCGTAATTGAAACAAAATGGGCTTAATTTTGTTTGTTATTCAATAAAATAAAGACGAAATTACAAAGAGATTGTGACTTTATGAAGCCTATTTTCAAATGGATCCTTGGTATTGTGGTGTTTATCCTCCTGGCTTTGACTGGTGGTATATGGTATTTTAGCAATAAGTGGAAACCTCTTTTAGATACAAAAATCAAACAACTGGTGTCTCAAGCAACAGACAGTCTGTATTCAATTCAATACGATGATATCGATGTTAACTTAGTTCTTGGGAATGTAACAATAGAAAATTTACGTCTTGTTCCAGATACTTCCGTATATAAAAAATTGGAGCTCGTTAAAAAAGCTCCAGACAACCGCTTTGAAATTACTGTAAATAAGCTGAAAATAAAAAGCTTTGGCATCCGAAGGGTATTAATGGATAAAGAACTTTTTCTGCACGATATTACCGTAGAAACGCCAACGATTCATGTGATCAATGAAGTTCATAGCTATAATGATACTGTTAGCAGAGGTCCTAAAAAGCCCCTGTATGAGAAGATAAAAGATAACCTTAAAAAAATTCAGGTGCGGGCGATCAACTTAAAAGATATCGATTTTAAATATACGCAAGTTCAAAAAGGAGTTTATCAAGATTTCGAAATTAAAAACGTCAAAGTGAGAATAGACGATGTTTTGATTGATTCAACTTCTGAACGCGACCGGCAGCGCTTTTATCATACAAAAATGATCGATATTGAGGTGCCAGGATTTACCTATAAAACTCCAGACGGATTTTATAAAGTAAATTTTGATCAGTTAAAAATCAATAGCAAAAGTCGAAATGTTCTTTTGACTAAAGTTGCTTATCAGCCAACCCTCAATAAGGCTGCTTATTATCGGAAAAAGGGCGAGGGCGGAAGTTATATGGTGCTCAAAATGGATACGCTTCTTTTGACAGGGTTTAATTTTGCGGAGCTTTCTCGGGATAAGAAAATATATGCACAAAATGCACGTTTAAAAAATGGCTCACTTTCAATCTACAGTGATAAGCATTATAAAAGCCCTCCAGCCAGTCAGATTGGAAATGCTCCCCATATGAAATTAATGCAAATGTCGACACGTTTGGGAATTGATTCGTTGATTTTGGATAATATCGGTATTTCGTATTCTGAAATGAGTGATGAGTACAGTCAGATCGGTACCATTACTTTTGATCACACGTATGGTACAATCCTGAATGTGACAAATGATTCGACAAAATTGCATAAGCAGAAGCTAATGCGTGCAAATCTGAGTAGCAATTTTATGAACGCGGGCAAGCTTTCTACCAGCTTTGTTTTTGATATGACTTCCAAAGTTGGGGCTTACACTTATAAGGGGACACTTGGGAAGATGGATCTGACAGTCGTCAATAAAATGATTCGGCCCTTGTTAAATGTGGAGGTTAAATCGGGCAATCTCAGTCAGATCACCTTTGATATATGGGCCAACGATTACCGTAGTAAAGGAACATTTAAAATGGATTACGATGATCTCAAAGTGAACATTCTGACAGAGACTGGAGACGACGGGCGCCGCGAGAAGAAAGGCTTGCTGTCCTTTATGGTGAACCAAGTCTTGTTCAACCCAGGCAATCCGGACTTGTATGGTAAATATACTGTAGGACATATTAACAAGCGTAGGGACCCTAATCACCCATTTTTTAAAGCGATGTGGCAGACTTTGTTGGTTGGAATTAAGCAATGTGTCGGTCTTGGTCCAGAACGTGAAGCTAAATTGATGAATACAGCTGGGAAGGTTGAAAAAGTCGTTAGTGGAGTCAGTAAGGCCAAGAAAATGATTTCAAGTATATTTAAGAAGCATAAAACTCCTGAGGAATTGCTGAAAGAAGAAAAAGAGGACGAGGCCAAAGAGGCCGCAAAGATTGAAGAGAAACGGAAGCGTGACCGTGAAAAAGCTGAAAAGGAACTCGAGAAAGAAGGGACAGGAAATTGAGGATCCGTTTCACGTGGAAAGGCTTGCTATTGGTGCTTTCGATCTTAGCAAGATCGAAAGCAATAGCTATATTTATACGCTTTTATGGCTAGCGTAGTCCTTATTCCAAAAAATACAACGGAGATAGATTTGCATTTATTGCCAGATTTATCTTAGTTTGAGATATCATGATAGATTCGATTTTAAGTTTTATCCGATTTGTTTTCAAATATAAAAATGGACTTGTAGACAAGATCATGTTCTATGTGAGCATGATTTGCGCCGCAATCGTAATTTTCAATGTGGGCTATGTCACCGATCCTGCATTAGGGGAGTTGCTTGGTAAAACAATCCATTATCTTTTTTTTGTGCTCTTTTTCATGATTGCTCTTCGTGAGTCGTCATCCATTTATGCTCTCAAAAAAATTGCAGTGGAACATTATTCGGGTTTGGTTATCCTAACCTATTTTGTATTTATTCTTATTGCTCGATTTGCAGGATTCGGAACCCTATCCGTTTTTTCGAGAGAACAGTGGATTTATCTGGGTATCTATCTTATTTTTATTGCGGAGCTTTCAAAGAGTACGCTTTTTTTTGACAATTTTTATTTTAATCCAACCATCCTGTTCGTCATCAGTTTTCTGGCTCTTATTCTGATCGGAACAGTACTGCTGATGTTGCCGCGCACCACTGTAGAAGCTCCATTAAGTTTCGTGGATGCCTTATTTATGGCAACGAGTGCTGTTTGTATCACGGGTTTGTCCGTAGCCGATATTTCCGCCAATTTCAGCATGTTCGGGCAGACCGTAGTCATTGTCTTGATCCAGGTTGGAGGATTGGGTATTATGACATTTACAGGTTTTTTTGGCTATTTTTTCTCCGGTGGATTTTCTTTCAAAAATCAATTGATGTTTGGTGAAATTTTAGGTGAAAATAAAGTAGCCTCTGTCATTAAAACCTTATTGACCATAATATTTATTACGCTATTGTTTGAATTTCTCGGAGCGATACTGATCTTTAGCACTTTGGAAAGTACTAATTTTCCAAATCTTGGCAGTATGGTCTTCTTCTCGATCTTTCACTCTATTTCGTCATTCTGTAATGCTGGATTTTCTATTTTGTCAGGAGGAATTACTAATGAAGCCTATAAATTCAATTATCCTTTTCAATTGGCGCTATCCTCGCTCTTTATATTGGGCGGCTTGGGCTTTGGAATTGTATTGAATTTCTACACCTATATCAAAGAATCTATCCTGCTTTATTATCACAGATGGATTACAAAGAAAAGCTATAAGCACAAAGCATGGAGCTTTAGCTTTAATTCTAAGTTGGTGCTAGCCTGCAATGCTATTATTATTGTAGGGGCGACTTTGTTTTTCTACTTTTTGGAGCGAGGGAATACCCTTACTCTTGAAAAGGGAATCGACGGGGAGTGGGCGACCTCCTTTTTTATGGCCAATGCAGCACGTTCGGCAGGTTATAATAGTGTTGATTTGAGTTTCGTCGGGGCACCAACTGTTTTTTTGATTATGCTTCTGATGTGGGTAGGTGCCTCTCCCGGATCCACTGGTGGCGGAGTCAAGGTGACTACTGTTGCCGTGTCACTGATGAATATTGTTTCACTGGCGAAGGGAAAAGAGTATATAGAGGTTTTTAAAAGAAGAATAGCTAGCGAGTCTGTTAATAAGGCTTTTGCAATTATTTTGTTATCACTTGTCGTCGTTGGATTTAGCTTTTTTGTGCTCATTTTTACAGATCCGGATAAGAGTATGAAAGCATTGCTCTTTGAATCGCTATCTGCCTATACGACCTGTGGATTAAGTTTAGGGATTACACCCTCTCTAAGTATGGGCGGGAAATTAGTTATTTCTCTAACGATGCTCGTTGGGCGTGTGGGAATGTTGACACTATTGGTCGCTTTTATTAAAAATACAACACGGAGAAATATTATCTTTCCAGAAGAAAAGATCTTGTTCTAGGTAGACAGACGTTTTGACTAACTTTTGATGGAATTGCCATAGGAATAAGAACATGCAAATTGGAAGGAAATTGGAAATGAAGGTAAATTTATTTTAGTTTGAGATATGAAGTATATTGTTTTAGGATTGGGGCATTTTGGCCGTTCATTGGGAGTACATCTTACTGAACTCGGACATGAGGTGATTGGTGCCGACCGAAATCTCAGCATCGTTGAACAATTAAAAGATAAGATAACGCACACGGTATGTCTGGATACAACCGATCGAGAAGCGGTTTCGTCATTACCTCTTAAAGATGCACATGCTGTCATCGTTGCGATTGGAGAAGATGAGGGAGCCTCGCTTATGACCGTTGCGCTCTTAAAACAATTGAAAGTAAAGCGGATCATTGGCCGTATCGTTTCAGATCTACAAAAAACTGTTTTGGAGGCAATGGAAATCAACGAGTATATCATGCCTGAAGAAGAAGCTGCCGAACGATTGGCTATGCGTTTGGACAATATCGATATTGTCGATTCGTTTAAAGTTTCAGATAAATACTCTATTGTAGAGACTAAAGTTCCTGTTCGTTATGTGGGCATGACATTGCGCGAAGCGAACTTGACTAATTTATATAAGGTGATTGTGTTGACAACCGTGAAGATCACAGAAATGAAGAAAGATGGTGTGACTAAAGAACAAAAAGAAGCTTCGGGAATTGCCGCATCTGAAACGACAATGGAAGAGGGCGATATTTTAGTTGTTTTTGGCGAGCTATCCGATATTAATAAGTTAATTCAAAAAGGAGAATAAAATATGTTATTAACAACAACAGGTACTATTGAGGGACACCAAATTGAACGCTATTTAGGGATAGTCTCTTCTGAAGTGGTTTTAGGTGCGAATGCGATTAAGGATATGATGGCTGGTTTTCGCGATTTTTTTGGCGGAAGATCTAATTCTTATGAACGTGCATTCCAAGAAACCCGTGAAGCGGCGCTGCGTGAGCTTGAAGATCGTGCTCGAGCCTTGGGAGCTGATGCTGTCGTTGGGGTTCGACTGGATTTTCAAACGGTAGGAACAGGAGGAATGATGATGGTAGGTGCAACGGGGACAGCCGTAAAAATGAGATCTTAATTAAGCAAGGCCCTAAATTTTATTAGGGCTTTTTTATGTGTTTAAAAGTAAGCGGTACTGATTGGCTGGATTTTAAACCAATTATAAACTTTCTGTTAATAGGAATCTGAGCAATAATTATAATTGTATTTAAAAACAAATTTATCTAAGTTTGGCTTTTAAGACTTTTAAACAACCTAAGAGGATAAAATGAGACTGTCGTAAATAAACAAAGCGCGTGTAGTGTGTTGATCAATACTGAAAAGTTGGTTGTAAATGGACATTCACATTGCAGGTTGAATAAATAGGATAGCTTCATCTTCTTTAAATGACAAATTTATACGGATGAAAAATTGGTTTAAGGCGAATTCGGCGCATTTGATCGTTATTGCGATATTCATTGCGCTCGTATTTTTTTATTTTACTCCTGTTTGGCAAGGTAAGACACTTGCGCAGTCGGATGTAGTACAGGCGCAAGCGGCACAAAAGGAATTATTTGATTTTAAAGCAAAGGATGGGAAAGCCCCATTGTGGACCAATTCTATGTTTGGGGGAATGCCGACCTATCAAATTTGGCAGGAAAATGAAAACAACATTGGTACCTACTTCTTAAAAGCGGTTAAGTTTGCATTTCCAAGCCCAATGGACACTGTTCTTTTCTATTTATTGGGGGCATATTTCCTTTTTAGTGTTTTACGGATCAAACCCTGGCTGGCTGCGGTTGGCGCCATAGCCATAGCTTTTACCTCCTATAATTTTATCTATATAGAAGCAGGCCATATTACGCGTGCCAATGCAATTGCATTTATTCCACCGGTTATTGGGGCGGTAATAATGTGCTATCGCGGCAGTAGACTATGGGGTCCTGTGTTATTGGCTTTATTTCTCTCGTTGGAAATCCGTGTCAATCACTTACAGACCACCTACTACCTGTTGATGATCCTCATGGTATATGTAATTTTTACGTTTATTGATGCCTTTAAACAAAAAGAATTAAAAGGATTTTTTATTGCCTCGGGTAAGCAGATTATCGCAGTTATCATCGCATTAATGGTGAACGCATCTATTTTATTGCCTACCTGGGAATATAGTAAATTAAGTACTCGCGGGCATGCTAATATCACCAAGGTCGATAACAACAATACCAAAGAGAAAGGACTCGATAAAGAATATGCTTATGAGTGGAGCCAAGGAATTGGCGAGACAATGACCTTTTTAATTCCAAATGCTTATGGTGGTTCAACGGGAGGCCAATTGGACGAGAAGTCACATGTGGCCAAGTTCTTGATGGAAAGAGGAGGTGCATCCGAAGTTCAGGCCGGACAGTTTGCTGAAGGCATGCCAACCTATTGGGGTGACAAACGCTTTACCTCGGGACCCTGGTATTTTGGTGCGGGAGTTTTCTTTCTATTTGTTTTAGGCCTTGTGATTGTCAAAGACCGCTTCAAGTGGTGGATTTTGGCAACAACAATTTTAGCATTGCTTTTGTCATTTGGAAAGAACTTTACACTAGTATCGGATCTGTTTTTTGATTACTTCCCGATGTATAATAAGTTTAGAGCGGTTGAATCTATCCTAGTAGTAGTTTCCATTACGGTGCCTATGATGGCCATTATGGCGGTCAACGAACTATTAACACGTGCAAAGGAAATTCCAAATTTGGATAAAAAAGTCCTATATACCTTTATTGGCATGGGAGGATTCTGCCTGCTCATTGGCGTGTTACCAGATCTATTTTTAAACTTTAGAAATGCCGAGCACAGCAATTTGATCGCAACTTTAGAGCATAATATCGGCGATAAAGCCTTCGCGACAGAATTGGCAAATCAATTAGTGCTAGACCGCAAAGATATTGCGAGCAAAGATGCTTATCGTTCATTTTTCATTGTCCTGTTAACGTTCGGTTTTGTTTGGGTCTTTTTAAAGAAAAAATTGAGCGAGAGCATATTATTGGGCGCCTTGCTCGTCTTATTCTTATTTGATTTATGGAGTGTAGATAAACGCTTTTTAAATGACAAGTCATTTATGGAGAAAGGTGCTACTGCACAACAAGTATTCCAACAACGCGAGGTGGATCAGTTGATCTTGATGGATAAAGATCCAAGTTACCGGGTCCTTGACCTGACTTCGGATCCATTCTCGGATGCCCGTCCGTCCTACTTCCATAAATCGCTAGGCGGATACCATGCCGCAAAATTAATGCGCTTCCAAGAAATTTTGGAAAATCAATTTAATGGTGCGCTTAATGAAGATGTGTTAGATATGTTTAATGTACGCTATCTGATTACAACAGATCCTCAAAATCAGTCCCAACGTATTGTAAGAAGAAGTACTGCAGCGGGAAATGCCTGGTTTGTGGATAAAATCAATTTTGTGAAAGGGAATGCCGAAGAAATGCAGGCAATCAGTTCTTTTGATCCACATAAAGAGGCCTTTGTAAATCAACAATATCAAAATGAGATTAAAGCTAAAACTTCGAATGCCTCAACGACAGGAGAGATTAAGCTGACATCTTATCACCCAGATAAAATGCAATATGAATATACAACGGCTAATGATGCGTTTGCTGTATTTTCTGAAGTATTCTATGATAAAGGCTGGAAAGCATATGTCGATGGAAAGGAAACACCAATTATACGGGCGGATTATATCTTAAGGGCATTGCAGCTACCTGCTGGCACGCATAAGGTAGAATTTGTGTTTGATCCTGAGTCACACAAGTTTGGGAATCTATTGACTTTGATCTCGTCTATTGTTCTTGTATTGGGAATCGGAGCCGCGATATACCTTTCCTTTAGAGGGAATAAAAAAGAAACAGCCGCTTAGTTGCTGTTTCTTTTGAATTGTTTGAGCTTTAGAATAATTTGAGCTGCGGATCTGTTATTCTAAAGCTCTTTCTATGATGTGGGGTCGAACCATACTCCAATACGGCGGTTCTATGCTTTACTGTGGGATATCCTTTGTTATTGAGCCAGTCATAGTTGGGAAAGTCCGAAGCAAGATTGTCCATGTATTCATCACGATATGTTTTAGCCAAAATAGAGGCCGCAGCAATGGATAAGTACTTCCCGTCACCCTTTACAATACATGCATGTGGAATCTCTTGATAAGGAATAAATTTATTCCCATCCACAATAATATATTCAGCTTTAGTTTGCAATAGATCAAGTGCTTTATGCATTGCTAAATAGCTTGCATTATGAATATTTATGCGATCTATTTCCTCTGCTGAAACACTTGCAACGGCATAAGCAAGTGCTTCGCGTTCAATAATTGGACGTAGCTCCATCCTTTTTTTCTCGCTCAATTTTTTTGAATCATTGAGCAGTTCGTGGTGATAGTCCACAGGAAAAATTACCGCCGCTGCGAAAACGGGGCCTGCCAAGCAGCCTCTTCCGGCTTCGTCACAGCCGGCCTCTATCCATTGTTCCTGATAATATGATAATAGCATGTTCAGTTCTTTAAAATAGCCGAAAATACGAATAAATTTAGAGTTATCTATTGTAACTTCTGTGTGAATATCGCCTGTTTACATTAATTAACACTAATAATGTCTTCTTTTGTAAAGATTTAGGGCACAGCTGTACAAGAATGCATTGGATTAATTTTCATTTCAATGATTTTAAGTGTATCCTGAATTTGGTTGATCTTGTTTAAGATTAAACTTGAGTAAGAGGATTAGAGTAAGATTTATCAATTATAGAAATATAAAAATAAGTATTATGAGAGGCTTTATGCTTTTTTTGTTTAGTATGCTGATGGGGTGGACCGTTTATGGTCAGACAAAGAGCGTACAGGGAATATTGAAAGACGACAAGAATCGAATTGTCGCGGGGGCAACAGTTAAATTGACGTCAAAGTTGGATTCCATGACTACCGGATCCAATATGGCTGGGATTTTTATCTTTGATAAGATCAAAGCTGATAGTTTTAAAATTACGGTCTCGAACTTAGGATTTGAGCGTTTTGAGAAAGAATTTAGTATTCCCGAGGGAGAATCGAAATACATAATTCCAAGTTTGACTTTACAACAGAACTCACAGATGTTAGAAGAGGTTGTTGTTGATGGCGTGCCTACAGTCGTTGTCAAAAGTGATACTTTAGAATATACAATGAAAGATTTGAAGCTGCGCGATGGAGCAGTTGCGGAGGATGCTTTAAAGAAATTGCAGGGAGTCGAAGTCGATAAAGACGGTAATGTAACAGCACAGGGTGAATCCGTAAAACGAGTTCGTATTAATGGCAAGGATTTCTTTGGTGGCGATGTGAAGACAGCGACACAAAATCTACCTGCAAATATCATACAGAAGATGCAGGTGATTGATGATTACGGTGATATGGCGAATGTCACTGGTAATAAAACAGGCGATTCAGAAAAAGTACTGAATATTCAGATTGACCCTAAATACAATACGGGACATATGACGACCTTACGGGCAGGCGTGGGAACAGAGGATCGCTATCAGGCTACCGGTATGTGGATGGGAATGCGCGAAGGGGAGCAAATTTCTGTTTTGGGAAATTTGAATAATACCAATGCGCCCTTATTTGATTTTAGTACGGTCGGTGGCGGCGCACGCCGGGGCCAAGGCGGGGGTGGTCGCCGTGGCGGCGGCATGTTTGGTGGGTCGGATGGTTTAACTAAAATTGGTTCTATCGGGTTGAATTACCGGAAAGACTTTAATGATAAACTGACGGTTTACGGTAGCTACAGTTATAGCCATTCCAACAATACAACGATATCTCAACGCTTTCAAGAAAATACACTGCCCAATATTATGCAAACGGATAGTGTCCAATCTAATGCTAATACGGTTGGAGCAAGCCATCGTTTTGAAGCGAATGTGGAATGGAAGCCTACAACGAAAGATTATATCAAAATTTCTCCTCAGTTTGGTTACGACGATAGTGATGTAACGACGGGTACCAACTCCCTCACTTACCGTAGTGGAGCATTTAATAATTCTCAAGCTCAAGATATTGTTGCAAATTCCACTGCGCCAAGATTTGGGATTAGCGGGTTGTATAATCATAAATTTAATGATAAAGGAAGAAATGTTTTTGTAAACATGAACTTCAATAATACAAAAACAACAAAGGATCAAAATGCAATTCTAGATAGGTTATTGGCCGATCCTAACAATGCAAATGCACCCTTAGATTCGATTTATGAAAAGACAATTCTAGAAGCAAATAATAAAAGTTGGAACGGGGGAGCTTCGGTAAATTATACAGAACCAGTTTCCGAAAAAGGAAAAGTGGAATTTACCTATGATTTCAACAAAAATAAATATGACAATTCGAACAAACAGCAAGGGTTTGATCGGGATGGAAATTTAATTGCAGAGGACCCCAAATTGAATTTTGATTATAATTATGATTACTCCTTTACAACACATAAAATAGGTGCAAACTATTTGTATAGCGGTGATAAAATAACCTATTCCATTGGGGCTGCAGCTCAGCCTTCGCAATTGAGGGGAGATGCGATCAGTTCAGGTTTAGTGGTGCCAATTCATCGCAATAATTTGAATTGGATGCCAATTGCCCGTTTTGAATATAAATTCTCTAGACAGTCCAATATATCTGTAAATTATTCAGGAACACCCAATGAACCTTCGGTAACGCAAATCCTACCCTTTGATATGAGTACAAATCGGACGAGTATCGTGATCGGTAATGCCAATCTGAATCCCGAGTTTAGCCATCAATTGAATGTACGGTTCCGTAAAAATGATTTTCAAAAAGGAAACAATTTCTTTGCGTTCGTTAATGCCGGTTTGACTAATAATAAGATTGTGAGCTTAAGCAAAAGCTATTTTGATGATTTAATGGATTATCAAACTGGTCAGACAAACTCAACACTAGTTTCCGAAACACGTTATTTAAATGAAACAAGTGACAAGCCATTTAATGTGAGTTCCTTTTATCACTATGGAAAATCTCTTAAAGAAAAAACATATAATATTATGTTAATGGGTGGGGTATCCTACAATAAAAATATTGGATATGTCGCTACGGAGAAAGATGATAACATCGGTCAAAAAAACATTGCCCGAAATATCGTATTGAATCAAGGTTTAATGTTTAGATATAATCCTTCGGAGAATCTAGAAATTAATCCAGGGGTGCGCTATCAATATAACCATACTGAAAATTCGTTGACAAATCGTACCACGAATGTTTCTTCTTGGATACCGACGTTAATTGGTTCTGTCAACATTACAAAAACTACAATTTTCGGGACGGATCTATCCAAACAATTCAATAATGGTTACGGGGCTGGAATCAATGCAAATCCTTTTGTGATAAACACTTACCTTGAACAGAAGTTCTTGAGTCAACAACGTGGTACGGTGCGCTTACAAGCATTTGACTTGTTGAATCAGCAAACGAATGTTTCTAGAACAGTGAGCGAATCTATGATTACCGATAGCCGTACTAATCGTTTGGGACGATATTTTATGATTTTGTTTACGTACAAGTTCCAGAAATTTGCCATGGGAAATCCTGAAGGTGAGAACAGATTTCCTGGGGGGATGAGACCTCCGCGTATGTAATCTGAGTAATTGTGTTCTTATAGCATATAAAAAAGGTCATAGTGATTTCGCTATGACCTTTTTGCATTTAAAAATGCCTAATTTTGTGCGGACTGCAGATACCAATACCATTTGAGGATTGCGTAAGTAAGTTTATTATAAGGAATGGAATACGAAATTATTAGACTTTCAAACGGGATACGCGTAGTATTTCAATATCAGAATTTCCCAGTTACACATGTATGTATGGTGATCAATGCGGGGTCTCGGGACGAGTCCGTGGGAAAGTATGGTGTTGCTCATTTTATTGAGCATCTTTTATTTAAGCGAACTGAAAGACGCTCTACACAGCAGATAATAAATTATTTAGAGTCGGTTGGGGGGGATTTGAATGCTTATACGACGAAGGAGTATACTTGTGTGCATGCTTCTATTCTTCGACCCTATTTAGATCGTGCTCTGGACCTTTTTGAGGATATCTTTTTTCATTCCACTTTCCCCGAAATAGAAATGGATAAAGAGAAATCAGTGATTGTAGATGAAATGGCATCTTATCTGGATAGTCCTGAAGAGTCAATCGTTGACGATTTTGAAGATCTTATATTTCAGGGCTCTGGTTTGGGACATAATATCCTAGGGCTGGAAGATCAGCTGCTTGCTCTACAAAAAGACGATATCGACGATTTTATGCGGGCGAATTACGATACAAATGAGATGGTCATTGGTATCACCGGCAATTATAGTCTAAAAGAAGTTGAACGATTGTTGCACAAAGTTTTCGGGACGGTGCCTGCAAATAGCATAATGCGGACAAGGAATGATGTCAGTCCAATAATTGAACAGCATATTGCCATTGAAAAGCCGATTAATCAGGTTCATTATATGCTTGGATCTTTAGCTTATAGCTACCGTGATGAGCGTAAAACAGGACTTTTGCTTTTGAACAATATGCTTGGTGGCATGGGAATGGGATCCATTTTGAACCTTTCTATCCGTGAGAAATATGGAATTGCTTATACCATCGAATCCAACTATACTATATTCTCGGATACAGGTTTGTTTAGTATTTACCTGGGCACAGATGAAGAAAAAGTAGCGAGAGCTAAAAAACTCGTCTTTAAAGAGCTCTCTAAAATGTGTGAACAGCCGCTGTCTGAGTTAAAAATAAAAAAGGCGAAGCAGAAGTTTATCGGACAAATTGCCTTAACGGAGGAGAACCGCATGAGTATGATTATTTCGGCCGCCAAAAATGTGATGGATTACGATCGGGTCATTTTATTGGACGAAGTTATTGAAAAAATTCAGGCCTTAACTAGTGCGCAACTATTGGATATAGCGCAGGAAGTATTTGATCCCAAGAAAATGTTATCGCTTAGTTTTGTCCCTGAAGACTAAATTAAGAGAAGGATATTTGATTTCAAGGATGAATGTGTGGACTGACTCATCTTTAGGATGGAATAGTTGGACTGTTAGGTGAATTTATATTGCATATAAAAAGCAATTTATCTAAGTTTGCGATTACGGTAATTCGTAAATATAGGCCTAAGATGTAAATATTTACTCAAGTTCTCATCAACCAGTGAACGCTAGAGGCGGTAGGATTACCTATGATAATGGACAAATGATGAATAAAAAATAAAAGGATGAAAACAGCATATGTATTTCCTGGTCAAGGTGCCCAATTTGTTGGAATGGGACAAGACCTGTACAATTTAAATGATGAGACGAAAGCTTTGTTTGAACAAGCTAACGATATTTTAGGATTTCGCATCACGGATATTATGTTTTCCGGTACAGATGAGGAATTGAAGCAAACGAAGGTAACCCAACCCGCTATTTTCTTGCATTCGGTCATTTTGGCTAAAGCGTTAGGAGCGTCTTTTCAACCGGATATGGTTGCAGGCCACTCATTGGGTGAATTTTCAGCATTGGTGTCAGCAGGTGCATTGAGCTTTGAAGATGGTCTTCAATTGGTTGCACAACGTGCTAATGCGATGCAAAAAGCATGTGAGCTCCAGCCTTCGACTATGGCTGCGATATTAGGTCTAGAAGATGCTGTCGTAGAAGATATCTGTGCTAAAGTTGATGACGTCGTTGTTGCAGCGAATTATAACTGTCCTGGGCAGTTGGTTATTTCGGGCTCTATTGAAGGAGTAGACAAAGCTTGTGCTTTGTTGACAGAAGCAGGTGCTAAGAGAGCATTAAAATTAAACGTCGGTGGAGCATTTCACTCACCATTGATGGAATCTGCGAAAGTGGAATTACAAGCGGCTATAGAAGCTGTAGATATCCTTTCGCCGAGATGCCCGATCTATCAAAATATAGATGCAAGACCGCAGACAGATCCAGCAGTTATTAAACAAAATCTTATTGCGCAATTGACTGGCGCTGTACGATGGACGCAAACCGTCCAAAATATGTTGGCTGATGGTGCAACAGCTTTTGTTGAAGTTGGCCCAGGAAATGTATTGCAAGGATTGGTAAAGAAAGTCGACCGTCAGGTACAGACTTCTGCAGCCTCGGTAACGGCCTAAGGATAAAATTCAGCATAAAAAAAGGGGGCGTACGGTCCCTTCGCGGTCGGAAGATTTTTCTTCCGACTTTTTTATGCAGATCACAAAATGTAGTGTAAAATATATACAGTAATCTGTTCGGTATATGTTAACCTATTTCAGTATAAGACAACAAGTAAGACACAGGTATCAAGATGAGGCTTCTTTCGGCGTTGTATATTCGTATGATATACGTTAAAGAATCGTGCGAACGGCGAAGTTGGTAAGCGGGAAAGTTTAAGGGCTATTTGTCCTTAAACATCGTATAATGGTCTTTCATGACCTGTAAGACAAAATCGTTGGGAGTCATTTTTTCAGGATGTTTAACTTCCATAACAGCTTCCAAGCGTTGTACCAAAGCGGTTAAAATTCCTACATCTCTTCTGTCAAAAGCTGTTTGATAGATCTCTTTGACCGAATTGGCATCCCTGTCGCTCAATTTGATAACTTGTGGAAATAGAATTGGATGATTGTCGAACGTCTCTTCGTAGATTGTGTCGCTCAATTTTAAGGTAGGTTTGAGACTGATAACAGAAGTTTCGCCGGCAATATCTCCGATGCGTTGACCATTTTTGGATAAAACGATAGAAGTAATGGCAACACCACCCATCGTCATCCAAATATCTACGATTGATAGACTCCATCTAGACAAGTACTGATAAAAGTTGGCCCGCGAACCATCAAGTTTGACAACCTTTATCTTCATGATTTTCTTGCCTACTGTCTGCCCGCCAAAAGCAGTTTCGGTAATCAATGTATAAAAAAACGCCGGTAAGGTCAATGCCATCATAATTCCATAAAACAGATAGGGATCACCACTTTTGATATTTATGCTGTCCAACAGGAAAAAGCAAAAGAAATAATAACAGACTATAATAAAATAATCTATTGCAAATGCGATCATTCTTGAACCAAGACTGGCAAGATTATATTCAATTTTCACATTTTGTGCTGTGTTTATCTCAAGCTTATTCATATCTAAATTATTTGAATTTAATGGCAATATAAAATATGTAGGTCATTTTAGCTCCAATTTGTGCTTTTCAATCATGGATATTTCATATATTTGATTTAGCCAGTTAAAAAAATTAATGAGAGAAGCATCATTTGTAGAACGAAATAAAGAAAAATGGACGTTAATTGAAAATAATTTGTCAATTAATATGCAGGTTGATCCAGATGAGCTGGCCTCAAATTATATTGAGCTCACAAATGATCTAGCTTATGCACAAACTTTTTATCCTGAAAGTAAGGTAAAAGCTTATCTAAATGAATTGGCGGTGACCGCACATCAGAAAATTTATAAGGATCAGAAAGCTTCCAATAATAAGTTCAAATCTTTTATCAATGAAGAGATACCGCAGGCGATTTGGTCGATTCGTCGACCCTTGTTGTATTCCTTCTTAATTTTTACGTTAGCTTCTGTTATAGGTTTTTTGTCGTCCGTGTACGATATAGACTTTATTCGTCTTATTTTAGGGGATTACTATGTAGATTCGACTATAGAAAGTATAAAAGCAGGAGATCCTGCTGCGGTATATGGAAAAGGGAGCAATTTTGGATCGGCGATCTGGATTACGATTAATAATGTTCGTGTTGCTTTTATGGCTTTTGCTGCTGGGTTATTTTTCAGCGTGGGAACAGGTTACGTTCTGTTTAACAACGGTATTATGCTCGGTGCTTTTCATCAGATGTTTTTTCAGTACGGAGTCATGGGGAAAGCCATGTCCGCAATTTGGATCCATGGTACTATTGAGATCTCAGTAATCATCGTGGCCGGGGGATGTGGATTGGCAATCGGTAATAGCATATTATTTCCAAAATCATTCACACGTTTGACGTCTTTTGTCCGCACAGCAAAGGTTGCGATGAAAGTTCTAGTCAGTACGATTCCTTTTTTTATTATTGCCGGTACATTGGAAGGTTTTGTAACAAGGTATTATAATGTGTCAATTTGGTTATGCTTATTGATTATTGTTTTATCCTTACTAGCTATCCTTTATTTTTATGTTATTAATCCTTATCGACTAGCAAAACGATTTCAATGGAAATAGACTTTGAATTTCAAAAAGAACGGAAGGTGGGGGACTTTATCCAAAGTTTCATAGATCTTTTTAAATTGATCTATAAGCACTTTGTTTCTACTATTTTTGGTTTATCTGCGGTACCACTTGCGGGGATTGCTTTAGTTTACTATTTTCTTTCTACAAAAATCACTTTTTCTGCCAATAGCGATTCATTTGAGGACATAGACGCTTTTACCTGGGCCGGGTTACTCATTTTGGCATTGATCGCGCTGGGATTGTATGTTTATGGTATTTCTATCGAGTATTTTATGCTACTAAAAGAACGTAAAAGCACAGCATTTTCAGGAACGGAAGTCTTCAAGAATTTCAGATCGAACCTCGGTAAATACTTTATGTTTTTGATCGCGATGATATTAGCTTTAATCGTTGTCTTTATTCCGCTGGCAATCGTTGCTGCGATCTGTGCTTTTATCCCCTTCATTGGAAGTTTTGCCATCGGCATATTAGGCTCAATGGTCGGAATATGGCTGTTTTGCTCTTTTCTATTTTACCGGGAAGGTTATTCGGATTTGGGGAGCTGTTTTACAGATGCCTATGTCATGTTGAGCAAAAAATTGATTCAGTACGGTATCGCTACCTACATTGTGAATTTTATCTTCCAAATGGCTGTCATGATGATTTCTATCGTGCCGCTGATTATCATGGGGCTTCTGTCATTCAATTTCTTGGGTATAGATGCCGCCTTTTTTGACTCATCCTGGGGGAAATTGCTGATGACGCTGGGGGGCTTATTTATTACCTTATTTACCTTATTTCTGTACATGTCTGGCGTTTTGGCCAACGGTATTATTTATGAAACAGCTAAGGATCTCAAATTTGGTGAACGTATCTATGGTATGATTGAAAAGATCGGAGGAAAAGGTGAATAAACTCTTCTTTTTTTTCTGCATTGTTTGTTTATCGGTTTTTTCTGCCTGTGATCCCAAGCCGAGGAATACGGATTCTAACAGCGATAGGATCGACTCGCTCAATGTGCGAATAGACTCCACCTTGGTGGCAGCAGATTCGGTCGGGGTTGACTCTATCTCAGCTGAAGCAGCCATTGGACAGCAGGAAAAGGACGAAATTGATTTGTGGGACCCAACATTATTTGACTCGATTCCAAAATATACCGAAGAACGTTCGTTTAAAATGGATCCCTATCAGGATATTATCAAACGTTACGAAACCGACGATTTTGTCTATTCCGAAAATATTAAAGATCGGGTAGGCGCATTGCAGCGAATCCTTGCCAGGCTTGCAGATTGGCTGGGTAGTATCATGCCAGATAACCCCTATAAATTTCGGGAAGAGTTTGGGTATGTATTTGCATTTTTGGCTGTCATAGCATTGGCATTTATCCTGTATAAAGTGCTCTATAATAGAAAGCAATATTTTATTAAGCATGATGAAGAGGAGAATGAACTTGACGTTTTGGCCTATGTAGAGCGAAATTTGATGAACAGCAACCTTGACCCTTATATTCAGGAGGCTGTTGCACAAAAGAATTATGCCTTGGGAATCCGATATCTACAGTTGTTGAATATTCAGAAATTGGCGCAAACAGATCAGATAAAATGGAAGCAGAGCAAAACAAATGCTGAATTTGCGCAAGAGATCCAAAATGTGGAACTCCGTCGCGGATTTCTGGAATGTACAAAAATATTTGATTATGTCTGGTTTGGTCAATTTGAATTAACGGAGGTTAACTTTAACCAATATCAGGAATTGTTTCACCAATATCAAAATCAAATTAAATGAAGGGATCAGTAAAATTTGGATTGATATTATTGGGTGTTGTTTTAGTACTAATTGGTCTTATCGATGCGACGAGTAAGAAACCTATTATCTGGGACCGGACTTTTGATGCAAAAGATAAAAATCCCTTTGGAGCTTATGTGCTACGTCAAGAACTTAAACATATTACTGACCAAAAGAATACAACGATCGAAAGGCCATTGTACGAGTATTTGGATAGTGCAAAGAAAACAGATGTTCACCTATTTTTTTACACTTCCTATTTTTCAATGGGTGAAGCCGCGGAAGATAAATTACTGGATTATGTAAACCGGGGCGGGAAAGCAATGATTGTAGCCGAGGATATAGACCGTTATCTATTGGATTCCTTGGGTCTGGAAACAGATAATTTCTACGGTTATAAAAAAGGTGTAAATATAAAAAGCCAGCTGCGCGTACGGTTGATGAACGATAACAATAAAATTCATTACAGTAAATCAGATCTTGGCGAAGTATTCAGTAAACTTCCTAAAAATGCAACCATTTTGGGCGCGATAACCTATAAAGAATTTACGCTACCTAACTTCGTGGCGGTTCAATTCGGTAAAGGAACTTTCTATCTGCACCTGACTCCTGATTTATTTGGAAATTATTATTTGCTGAATTCCGCTTCGCAATATGCCTATGTTGCTAAATCTTTGTCTTATCTAAATGATAAACCGCTCGCTTGGTATGATTTTAAGGCTAATATGGATCAATATCGGACTCCTTTGCGGGTATTGCTGACCAATGATGGTCTTCGACAAGCCTGGTATGTTTTGTTGGGAGGACTGATTCTTTTGCTCATGTTTCGAAGTAAGCGCGAACAACGTGCAGTCGCGGTCGTGACTCCGGAACCCAATCTCTCCAAGGAGTTTTGCGGAACCATCGCTACCTTATATTATGAAAATGGGGCACCAGGGAATATGGTTGCCAAAAAAATAGATTACTTCCTTCACGATCTTCGGATCCGTTTTCATTTGGATACGCTAACATTGCGGGACGATGAATTCAGTGAAGAACTGGCTGAGCGGTCTGGAGTTTCGCTTACGGAGGCACAGTCTTTAATCAAGCTGATTGCCCGAATGCAAGATGCTAAGCAACATGACTTGGTAGATCTTAAATTGATTAATGATACTATAGAAGAGTTTAAACATAAAGCAAAAATGATATGAGTGACTTCGATAAATATATATCTTTTGAAAACCGAATAGATGTCTCGGTTTTATTCGATAAAATGGCTCAAGTAAAGGCGGAGGTGAAAAAAGTAATTGTTGGGCAGGATCAATTGATTGATATGCTCTTGATCTCTATTTTGGCCTCAGGGCATTCTTTGATCGAAGGATTGCCGGGGGTAGCAAAAACGTTATCGGCAAAATTGATCGCCAAAACTATTCATAGTGAATTCAAGCGGATTCAATTTACGCCAGATTTAATGCCTTCGGACGTAACGGGATCATCAATACTCGACTTGAAAAGCAACGAATTTGAATTTCGTAAGGGACCAATTTTTGCAAATATTGTTTTAATCGATGAAATCAATCGTGCTCCGGCAAAGACACAAGCGGCGCTTTTTGAAAGTATGGCGGAGCAACAAGTGTCGGTGGATGGCACTACCTATCGATTGCCAGCTCCATTTGTTGTTTTTGCTACACAAAATCCTATTGAACACGAAGGAACTTATAGATTGCCTGAGGCTCAGCTCGATCGTTTTTTATTTAAGATCGATGTGAACTATCCTGAACTAGAGCAAGAGTTGGAAATTCTAAAGGAACATCATGCTCAAAAAGCGCTGAATAAAGAAGATCTGGTTCAGGCAGTTGTATCAGCATCAGAAATTTTAGAATTTCAGAAATTGATTAAATCTATTTTTGTACATGAAGAGTTGCTGACTTACATTGCACAGGTTATTATAAAGACACGAACAAATCCAAGTTTGACATTGGGAGCATCACCCAGAGCCTCTATCGCTTTGTTGGAATCGGCAAAGGCTTCGGCAGCAGTGAGCGGAAGAGACTTTGTCACTCCTGAGGATATTAGAAGAGTGGCAGCTGCAGTGCTTGGACATCGAGTCATGTTGACTCCAGAAAGAGAAATGGAAGGGTTTACAACGGCTTACGTTATCGATCAAATCATTAATTCCGTAGAAATTCCAAGATAATGAAAAAATTAAGGCAGCTCTTCCTAACCAATCAATTCTTCTACTCGCTATTGGGGATAGCGACACTTTTTACATTCTCTTTTTTTATAAAAGGATTGTTGATTGTAGCTTGGATTGTTTTTTGGATATGGCTAGCTGTTTTAGCTTTTGATTTTATAGTCTTGTTTTCCGGAAAGGGGAGGATTGAAATTACGCGGTTATACCCTGAAAAATTATCCAATGGCGATGAAAATCCGATGAAGCTAATTGTGAATTCTTTTTACCCATTTGCTACATCCGTGGAGATTTTGGAGGAGTTTCCCGTGCAGCTTCAAATACGGGATAAGGATTTTGAGACTCGTTTATTAGCGTTTAAACACTCGGAGATTTCTTTTTCACTACGGCCTACGCAAAGAGGAATTTATCAATTCGGTCGTTGTATAGCTTTGGTTATGCGTTTTGGATTTTTCAAAAGGAGGTTTATTACCAACGAGGAACAGGAAATACCATGTTACCCATCCTATATTCAGTTGAGAAAATACCAGCTTTTAGCAACAAGCAATAGGTTGAATGAACTAGGAATAAAGCGCATTCGACGGATTGGTTCTGCCATGGAGTTTGATCATGTGCGGGAATACGTTCAGGGCGATGATTATAGGCATATGAACTGGAAGGCCTCTGCGAAAGTAAAAAAACTGATGGTCAATCAATATGAAGAGGAAAAGTCGCAACCGATCTATTCTTTTGTTGATTTAGGAAGAGCAATGCGCATGCCCTTTAATGGACTTACATTATTGGATTACTCCATTAATGCCTCACTTGTTCTTTCCAATGCGACCATCTTAAAGCAAGACCGCGCTGGATTATTAACCTTTTCGAAAGATATTAATACATTTATTGCAGCTGAGAAAAGGAATAACCAGATGCATAAAATTTCAGAAGCATTATACCAAGTATCAACTAAGTTTGAAGAGTCCGAATTTGGAAGATTATATAGTTATGCCAATGCGCATATTAACAAACGTTCGCTTATTTTTGTCTATACAAACTTCGAAACCTTAGATTCCTTAAGACGTCAGATGAGCTATCTGTCTATGCTGAATAGAAGCCATATTATTGTCGTTGTTGTCTTCAAAAATGTAGAGATAGAAGATTTAGCGAAGAGCGCACCGAAAAAGACGATCGACATTTATAACCAGATCATTGCTGAAAAGTTTATTTACGAGAAACAGCTTATCGTGCAAGAACTCACTCGTAATGGGTTTCAGACAATTTATACCGCACCTGAAAATCTGACTATCAGCTCCATCAATAAATATTTAGAAATTAAGGCACGTGGCCTTATTTGATGATGGAAGTATCTTTGACCATTACTTTTGTCCAGAGATGTTGATATTTTTCGATTGCTTTTAAGTGGATTGGGTGTGTCTCGTAAACGGTAATGTCTTTAAGATTTTTGAATGTGACAATCAATGTGTAATCAAAGCTATTATCAACGACTGGTCGAGTGTTTGTTTCTGCAGGGATACCATAGTTCAGCGTTTTGATGACTTCAATTTTTCGAAGTTCCTCAAAAAATCCGATTAAATTCTTTTTGTCTATTTCACTGAGATCTTTTTTTAGCCAGAAATTTACGACATGCACAATAGTGCTGGGTTGGATTTCCTCATCCGACTGAACTGTATTTGCCCATGTTGGGGCAGTGATAAGCACCATAGGTGCTAGAAGAAAATTACGTCTTTTCATGATTGAAACGGTTTAGAACCATTAAGATACAAAACCTTCGTGATTTAACAAACAACACTAGCGATGAAAGCAAGGGAAATTTTTTCCGGTTAAAGAATAATGGGTATTCCCAGCAAACAAAAGAAGGTATCTCTTTTAGTTTTAGGTGCAGCAAACGAAGATCAGGTTATAACCAAATTATATCTTTGGACAGTGCTCGTTCAGTGCTTGTTCAGTGCTTGCTCAGTGGAGACTGAATAACCAGTGACTGAGCACTGTCTAAAAATTGCTTGAACATTGTCACTAGGCATAGTTAGGTATAAGTATGTTTCAATTTTACTCTTTATGTTGATTTTCTATTATTTAATCAAGTAATTATGCAATCATCAAAATCGGAATAAATTCATTGCAAATGAAATAGTCAGGATTTGGTCAGAGCAATGTGGTATATAAATCGAAAAAATTCATAACACAAAAAGCGGGGGTAAAAGTCTGCTCAAACTGTTTAAGAGTAGAATATCTGATAAGGCACTATAAAGGGATACGCATAAAGTTGTATAAAAAAGGGGCAGTCTATTTTAGAGTGCCCCTTTATATTTTTATGGAAAGAAGGTTCTTATAAGCCAAACTCTTCCTTCACCTTCTCGATATAATCCAGTTTTTCCCAAGTAAAAAGTTCAACCTCGACTTGCTTTTTCTCGCCCGTTGAACTTTCAAATTCTTTAGTTACTTTTCTTGGTGTTCTTCCCATGTGTCCATAGGCTGCAGTTTCTGAATAAATTGGATTTCTAAGTCCTAGACGCGTTTCAATTCCATATGGAGTCATATCAAATAAATGTGCGATTTTTTCAGCAATCTGGCCATCTGTCAAATTTACTTTGCTTGTTCCATAAGTATTTACATAGATTCCCATTGGATCTTTTACACCAATTGCATAGGAGATCTGTACAAGAATTTCATCGGCTACTCCTGCTGCCACTAAATTTTTGGCAATATGACGCGTTGCATATGCTGCGGAACGGTCTACTTTAGATGGATCTTTTCCTGAGAAAGCACCGCCTCCATGGGCACCTCTGCCACCGTAGGTATCCACAATGATCTTACGGCCTGTAAGTCCGGTATCTCCGTGAGGGCCACCGATGACAAATTTTCCAGTTGGATTGATATGAAACTTAATTTCATCGTTAAATAACGACTGAAGTTCTGGTTTTAATTGTGCTTTAACACGTGGGATTAAAATCGTTTTGATATCATGCGTAATTTTATCCAACATCACTTGTTCGGCATCAAAGTCATCGTGCTGAGTAGAGATGACGATTGTATCAATTCTTTTCGGTTTGTGATCGTCGCTATACTCAAGGGTAACTTGAGATTTTGCGTCGGGGCGCAAATACTTGATTTCGTTATTTTCGCGACGCAATTCTGCCAATTCATAAAGTAGGCGATGAGAAAGGTCCAATGCCAAAGGCATAAAGTTGTCGGTTTCGTTGTTTGCATAACCGAACATAATGCCTTGGTCACCCGCACCCTGTTCTTGCCTTGTCTTGCGGTCTACACCTTGGTTTATGTCAGCAGATTGTTCGTGAATCGCCGATAATACACCACAAGAGTTTGCCTCAAACATGTATTCAGATTTGGTGTAACCGATCTTTTGGATAACCGAACGGGCTATTTTCTGAACATCGAGGTATATGTTTGATTTAACTTCCCCGGCAAGGACAACCTGTCCGGTCGTTACTAGCGTTTCAATAGCGACGCGTGAATCCTCGTCCCATGCTAAAAAATTGTCTATTAATGCATCTGAAATTTGATCCGCAATTTTGTCTGGATGCCCTTCAGAAACAGATTCCGACGTAAATAAATAAGCCATGCTTTACGTAATTTTTAATATTGGATTTGCGCTAGAATGAAATAACAGCAAAGTGATAAGAGCCGTGATAGCGAAGGGTTTTTAGCACTTTTTTACTGTGGTTGCAATCTCCTTGTCGTTGCTTGTAATGCAACAGCACGCAAATCAGTCCACATTCTATTTTTTGTGCGACAAAGCTACAATACTTTAAGGAGTATTTAAAATCAAATTTATATTTTAACTTTTAAAAGCTTATGTAATCGCGTCAATAAGCATAAAGATTACATTATTTTAAGAAATTGGTAATTTCCGCTATCTTTGAATATGTCAGAACGTAAACAAATATTGTTTGTTATTAATCCTATTTCAGGAGGAAAAAACAAAACCTCCTTTAAAAAACAGGTGCTAGATGTGCTTGATTTGCAAAAATTTGACCCGACATTTCAACAAACGGCAAGGCCAAATCATGCTTATGAGATTGGGTTGCGCGCTATAGAAGAGGGCTATGATGCGGTCATTGCTGTCGGCGGGGACGGAACGATCAATGAATTGGGTTCTGCGTTGGTTGGATCAGGGATTCCGCTGGGGATTATTCCGGAAGGCTCAGGGAACGGCTTGGCGCTCTATTTGGGAGTTCCTATGAATGAAGCGGCGGCTATTCGTCGGATTAATCGTTTTGAATCGATTGAGGTTGATTGTGGCGTAATTAATGATAGACGTTTTTTTAATATTGCTGGTTTAGGTTTTGATGCATCAGTGAGTGAAAATTTTGCTAATGAAAATATTCGTGGACCTCTGGGGTATATGAAGTCGGTTTTTAATGTGCTCAGTAAATACCAGCCCGCCCATTATAAACTGACGATTGATGGAAAGGTATACGAAAGACAAGCTTTTATGATCAGCGTAGCGAACTCTCCCCAGTATGGGAATAACGCCTATATTGCACCGCAGGCTTCGGTTAACGACGGTATTTTGGATGTTTGTATTGTGCATAAATTTCCACTTTATATTTTGCCAAAGATGATTTTTCATCTTTTTAATAAATCTGCGGATCAATCAAGCTATGTAGAGATTATACCAGGAAAGAGTATACAGATAGAGGTTGATAAGGTCTCACCAGTACATGTTGACGGTGAGCCAATTGAACTTGGGGATAAATTAGATATTTCCATTATGCCAAAAGCATTAAAGATAATTTGTTAAGACGATGAGTAAAAATAAGAAACAGTCCTACGAGGGCGTTGTATATTCGACAGATGACAGCTTTAACTATCAACTTGCGGATTTATTCCAGGAAGCAGAGACGTTAGCAGTAAATCAACAGAATCTTAAAGTGCAATTGGATCGGAAAATGCGCAAAGGGAAAGTTGTTACATTAGTCACCGGTTTTGTTGGCAAGGCTGAAGATCTAGAGAGTTTAGGTAAGATGTTGAAACAGAAGTGTGGAGTTGGTGGTACCGTGAAGGATGGTGAGATCATCATTCAAGGGGAGTTTAAACAAAAGATCTATGATTTGTTACTTAAAGAGGGATATCGAGTAAAATTAGTTGGTGGTTAAACAAGTATATCAAGGATAATGGGGGTAAATCTAACGAATTGTCTATTAGGCAAGTATGTTTTGAGTAATTACGGTGTCGAACTTTCAAAACATGAGTAATCACTTACTTTTTATGGTTTAAAATCCTTATTTTTTTTGCATATCAAAAAAAAAATGGCTTTCATTGTAAAATAATTATTGCGAATAAGCGATTTAGCATACAGTAACAATGATTATATAACGGGAACTGCTGAGAAAAATAACACGGATTAGTTGTGTATTCAGTTTGAAAAAACAAATTAAATTTTTTATATATATTTAAGAGGAATATTTTAAATTTGACATTAAATATTAAATTTGCTTTGCAAAATTGGTTTCAAAATCGAATAAGAGTGCATATAATTTAAACAACATTATATATTTAAACAACAGTAAAAAACTAAAAATTAGAAAAATGGCAAACGCACCTAAAACTGCTGCAAAACAAGAGAGCAACAACGGAGGATCTTTCTTCGCTCAAGCTGCAATCATCATCTGTTTCATCGTTGGTTTCTGTTTATGGAAATTTGTAATGGGTAATCCAGCTAACTTCGTTGACAACAACCCTGAAAATGCTCCAAATCCAGGTAATTACTTAGGAATGGTTTACCATGCTGGGGCTATCGTACCTGTTTTGCTTGGTTTATTCTTAATGGTATGGGTTTTCTCAGTAGAACGTTTTATCGTTATTAACAAAGCATCTGGTACTGGAAACGTTGGGAACTTTGTTAGAAAAATCCAAACGTTGATTAATGGTGGAAACATCGATTCAGCTATCGCTGAGTGTGACAAACAAAAAGGTTCAGTAGCAAACGTAGTAAAAGCTGGTTTATTGAAATACAAATCAGTATCAGCAGATCCTGAAGTAAACACTGAAAAAGCTGCTATTGCAATTCAAAAAGAAATTGAAGAAACTACAGCATTAGAAATGCCAATGTTAGAGAAAAACTTAAACGTTATCGCTACATTAGTTTCTATTGGTACATTATGTGGTCTACTAGGTACAGTAACAGGTATGATCAAAGCCTTCTCGGCATTGGCGACAGGTGGTGCTCCAGATTCAGCTAAACTAGCGAATGGTATCTCTGAGGCCTTGATCAATACAGCAACTGGTATCGCGACTTCAACATTCGCTATCGTATTGTATAACATCTTTACTGCAAAAATCGATAAATTAACTTACTCTATCGACGAAGCTGGTTTTTCAATCGTACAAACATACGCTGCAAACCACAAATAAGAACTATGATGAAAATTTTTGATTTTATTTTATGGAAATCAAAAATTGAAAGCATCATAGGATAGAAGATTGAGTTTTTAATTTAAAAAGAAGAATTTAAAATGGGTAAAGCAAAAGTAAAAAGAGCCAGTACGTCGATCGACATGACAGCGATGTGTGACGTATCGTTCTTACTGCTTACGTTCTTCGTCTTAACGGCAACTGCTCGCCAACCGGAAGCATTGACGGTGGATACCCCAGCATCGACTACAAAAGATAAGTTACCTGATTCAAATGTAGGTATGATCACAATAGGCGATCAAGGTAAAGTTTTCTTCGGTACGACTGATCAACAAGTTCGTGTAAAAGCATTAGAAAGAATGTCAGCAAAATATGGCGTTGGCTTTTCACAAGAAGATTATGATCGTTTCAAATTGATGGAAAACTTCGGTGTACCAATGTCTAAATTGAAAGGATTATTGGCGCTCGATGGAAGTAAGCGTACAGAAAAAGGTGTACAAACTGGTATTCCGGTTGATAGCACAGAAAATACTTCAAATGAGCTGTATTTTTGGGTTCAAAATGCCCGTCTTGCAGCTGAGGAAGTAAATAAGGAAAAAGAAGCATCGGATAAGAATTTTGTGCATCCTGGACCTTTAAAAATGGCTATCAAAGCAGATGCGAACGAAAAGTATCCTTCGGTTAATTTAGTTATTGAAACTTTGCGTAATCAAAAGCAAAATAAGTTTAGTTTCATAACAGGCATGCGTGCTGAGGAGAAATAATTGACGATTTAATAAGAACAAACAATGGCAGAATTAAATCAGGATAGTGGTAAAAAGGGCAAAGGTGGGAAAGTAAGATCCAAGAAGAATGGTGGTAAGGTCGATCTTACAGCCATGGTGGATCTAGCCTTCTTGTTGATTACCTTCTTCATGTTAACCACGTCCTTAAATAAACCGCAGGCGATGGATGTGGCTATGCCAGACAAAAATAAAATTAAAGAAGAACAAAAAGATGAATTGCTTACTGCAGACAATCGTTCCTTAACAATTTTATTGGGTTCTGACAATAAAGTCTCTTGGGTATATGGTCAAGTAGCTAATCCGATCGAAGGTCCTACTGTTGCTGGTTATGGTGCAGATGGGATTCGTAAGGTCTTGATGGAGAAGAAGGCTTATGTACCTCGCGTATCTGGCGGTAAAGACATGATCGTAATCATACGTCCTAGTGAAAAATGTACACAACGTAATCTTGTTGATATTCTTGACGAGATGAAAATTGTAGACGTGAAACGCTATATGATCGGTAAGATTACTCCAGAGGAAGTGGAAGTGTTAAAACGTGACAATATCTATAATGATTAGTTATTAGATTGACACATAAAACTAAAATAAGATGATAGGGTCAAAATTAGATATTTTTAAGAAAGAATGGCTTGATGTCGTTTTTCAGGGCCGCAATAAGGAGTACGGAGCATACGAGCTTCGTAAGCTAGCGCCTAAAGCGACTAACAGGGGGCTTCTTGTCGTTATCGGCATTGTGGCCATAGCCAGTTTCCTTAGTGTTTACGGAAGTAAGCTGTTCCCGAAGAAAGCTGTTGAAGCACCTCCGGCAGTAACGGAAGTTACCTTGGAAGACCTTGAAGAAATCAAACCACCAGAACCACCAGAAGAGGAGCCGCTTCCGCAAGAACCGGAAGAAAAACCTCAACAAGTGGCCATGGATGTACCGAAAGAAGATTTGGTTCGTTTCCCTGAACCTAAAGTAGCTCCTGCAAACAAAGTTGTAGAAGAAGTTGCTTCTCAGGAAGAATTGAAGGATCCAAATAAAACTCCAGCGCGTATTACCTTGAAGGGTAGTCCGACAGGTACTTCGGTTGCGCGTGGTGAATTCGGTTCAAAGAAACAAGATGGTGCTATCACTGGAGCAAAAAAAGGAGATCCGAATGGTAATGGAGATGAAATTCTCCCATTTAATGCCATTGAGGTTCAACCAATGCCTATTGGTGGTATGGCTGCATTTATGTCTTGGGTTGGATCAAATTATGAGTATCCAGCGGCAGCAACTGAGAATGGTGTAAATGGGGTTGTTGAAGTTTCCTTCGTTGTAGAAAAAGATGGTAGCTTAACAGACATCAATATCAAACGTGATTTGAAATATGGTACTGGTGATGCAGCTGTAAGGTTGCTTAAAAAAGCGAAGAAATGGAAACCAGGCATTCAAAATGGTCGTCCGGTTCGTGTAGCTTACACTTTACCAATTCGATTGAACCTTCAAAATTAGAATGACAAATTTTAATTCGAATAACAGTTCAAATTATAGACAGAAATCGCCTCTGAAGCGGTTTCTGTCTATTTTAGGACTTTTTATGTTTGGCTTTTATTTTGTTTTGGGCCTATTGATTATCTTTTGGGACAATTTCCCTATTGAGATTAATCCAACTTACAAAACAATCTTTGGTGTTGTATTGATCCTGTATTCTTTTATGCGATTTGTACGGCTTTGGCAAAATAATTTTTAATTAATCGCCGTCTTTTTAAGCTAAACCAACTCTCTCTTCAAAAGTTAAACTATTCTTTAATTAAACTGTCTTATTGTAAGATGTATCGTATGAGAAAATATAAAATAGTTCTTGTGATGCTCGGCATCTGTATGGGAGTGATTGTTTCTTGTAAAAACAAATCTAAGAGTACAAAAGAAGGCGATGATATTTTGACAGGTAAACTGCCGGTTATCGTTGACCAAAGTTTATTGCCTATTATTCAGGAATCGGCAGATGTATTTGAGAGCTCTTATCCTAATTCAAGTTTGGAGCTTATGGCACGTCCCGAAATTAAAGCGGTAAACGCTTTATTGTCTGATTCTGCTTATGTAGTTGTGTTGACAAGAAAGTTGACGAATGAGGAAGATAGCTATTTCAGAAAGCGAGGTATTCAGCCTAAAATATTTCAAATGGCTTCGGATGCAGTTGTATTGATCAATAATCGTAACAGTGCTGATACTATAATGCAACAAAAAGACGTTAAGTCTTTGTTGGAAGGTAATTTAGCAGGACAACGTTTGATCTTTGACAATGCCAATTCAAGTACATTACGCTATCTGAAAGACTATTTTAAACTGAACAAAATTGATTCGAAAGCTGTTTCTGCTATGAAGGATAGCGAAGATGTCATGAGGTATGTCAGTGAGAATGCAAATACAGTCGGCGTTATTGGTTACAATTGGTATTTAAAAGCAGTCGAAAAAAATTCGAATTTCTTGGAGAAAATTCGTACATTGAGCATCGAAAGTGTTGGTAAGGGGGGTGAAAAGGCATATTTTTATCGGCCTTCTCAATCTACCATCGCTGATGGCTTATATCCTTTTGTAAGGCCTGTCTATATTATGAACTATCAGCCAAATATGGGTTTAGGTTTGGGTTTTAGTGCTTTTTTGACAGGAGATCGTGGGCAGCGTATCGTATTAAAGGCAGGACTAGTACCTGCAACAATGCCTGGACGTGAGATCATTATTAGAGATGAAAGTTATATTAAATAGATAATAAATAGTACAAAAATAGATTATGACAAACAGTAAATTATTATTTAGTCTTTTATTGGCAGGATCTGTGGGCACAGTAAGTGCACAAAGTTTGAAAGATGCTAGAGCAGCTATCGAAGCTGAGAATTATGGGAAAGCGAAAACTATCCTTCAACAGTTAGTGACTAAGCAACCTAAGAATGGAGATAATTATTTCTATTTGGGTCAAATTTATTTGGTAAACGACAGAGCGGATTCTGCCGCTACGATTTTCAACCAAGGTTTGGCTGCTGATCCAAAGGCTACAATTAATAATGTAGGTTTGGGATATGTTGACTTAATGAAAAAAGACAAAGCGAGTGCTGAGTCTAAATTCTCTTTGGCAACAGCAAAATTAGGTAAGAAAGATTATGAGCCATTGTTGGAAATCGGCCGTGCATATATTAAAACGCCTGAGCCCGATTATGCGAAAGCTTTGGAATATCTAACTCAAGCGAAAGAAAAAAATAAAAAGGATGTTGCAATTCCATTAGCATTGGGTGATGCATACCGTGGATTGAAAGAAGGTTCACTAGCTTATACAAGCTATGGTGAAGCCATGGATATTGATCCAAACTCTGTACAAGCTAAAGTTGGACAGGCTGTCATCGTGCGTGGTGCACAGGCTTTTGATGAAGCTATAACACAATTGGAAGCAATTGTTGCCGAGACGCCAACTTATGCCCCTACTTATCGCGAGTTAGCAGAAACATATAACCAATGGTCAAGATTGCCGGGTACATCTGATGAGAAATATGTAGAGTTGAATAAGAAAGGCGTTGAGCAATATAAAAAATATCTCGAAGTTGCAGGTGATAACTCTTTAGAAGCAAAAATCCGTTATGCCGATTTCTTGGTTTACGCGCGTCAATATGATGATTTGAAAGTTGTATCGGAAGAATTGGCTAAAAACCCTTCTGTAGATCCAAAAATCTACCGTTACTTAGGTTATATCGCTTTCCAAAAAGCTAAAGATTATCCAAAAGCACTGGAGTATTTGAATCAGATGTTCAGCAAAATGGAGAAGGATCGTGTAATTCCATTGGATTATATGTATTTGGGTATGTCTGAAATCGCTGCTAATAGTCCAAAACCAGCAGCTGCTGGAGCAGATAGTACGGCTACTGCAGCTCCAGTATTGACCGCAGAAAATACAGCGAATATTCAAAAAGGTATTGCTGATATTAAAAAAGCAATTGATTTGGACAAAGAGCTTTTGGGTGAAACTGCAGAGCTTGCTTTTGCTAAGTACCAAGAGCAAGAATTGCAAACAGCGGCTTCTTTATTTGAATTGGTGGCCTCTTACAAAGACAATAAGACGTATTTGTTTGATGCAAATTATTATGCAGGAGAAGCCTATTATCAAATCGGTGCTAAGGAAGATGCAGCTAGTAAAAACGAAGAGCAAGTTGTGGTTAATCAGGAGCTTAGAGATAAAGCCATTGCTGATTTACAAAAGGCACAGACTTTCTTATCAGTGATTGAAACAACTGACAATAAAGAAGCGCAAGATAAATATTTGATCAATGCACTTTATTACAAAGCTTTTGCAGCATTGACGGCAGATAATTTGGAACAACCAAAAGGTGATTTCGTAGCGTCATTCCAAAAATTGATTGAAACAATCAATCAACGTGGCGCGCAAGAGAAAAATAAGAATTATTTAATAGACGCAAATACTTACATTGGTCTTTACTATTATGTGAAGCAAGATCTTCCTAAAGCGAAGGAAAGCTTCCAAAAAGTATTGGCAATTGATCCAGCGAATGAAGCTGTTCAAGGCTACTTACAAGGTATCAAATAAGCTTAAGTAAAATCATTCTAAATTAGGCGTAGATAGTAATATCTACGCCTTTTTTGTTTTGTTTTTTACCTTGGAATCTCTATATTTAGAGACAGTTACCAATATAAATTTTAATTGAGATGGAGCAAGCCAATAGTATGCCGATAGACTACTTGCCTATATTTATACAGCTCATTGTTGCTGTAGGATTTGGAGTAGGTACCATAATTATTACACATCTTATCGGGCCTAAAGTCCGTACAGAAAACAAGCTTGGAGCTTTTGAATCGGGGATTGAAGTTGTCGGGAATGCCAGGCAGCCTTTTTCAATAAAATATTTTTTGGTGGCTATCCTATTTGTCATTTTTGATGTTGAAGTCATTTTCATGTATCCATGGGCTGTCAACTTCCGGGAAATGGGGCTACAAGGCTTGATTGAGATGTTTATTTTCATGGGACTGCTCTTACTGGGCTTCATCTATGTAATTAAGAAGAAAGCCTTGAATTGGGACTAAATATCCCTTTAGTAATTGGCCGTTTGGGTCAATAATACTTAAACCTTTATAAATCGACGTTTCATGAGTGATATAAAATTGGCAGAAGCTCCTCCGGGAGTAGAAGGCGCAGGTTTTTTTGCGACAAGTTTGGATAAAGCCATAGGGTTGGCTCGTGCTAACTCGTTATGGCCTTTACCTTTCGCAACATCGTGTTGTGGTATCGAGTTTATGGCAACGATGGGTTCTACATACGATTTGGCCCGATTCGGTGCTGAGCGCCCTAGTTTTTCTCCGCGCCAGGCAGATATGCTATTGGTGATGGGTACAATTGCCAAGAAAATGGCTCCAGTACTAAGACAGGTGTATGTGCAAATGGCGGAACCACGCTGGGTGATCGCTGTAGGTGCTTGTGCCTCCAGTGGAGGTATTTTTGATACCTATTCTGTCTTGCAGGGAATAGATGAGATTATACCGGTCGATGTTTATGTGCCCGGATGTCCTCCCCGACCAGAAGCAATTTTGGACGGAGTGTTGCGCTTGCAGGATATTGTGAAGAATGAGTCATTGAATCGGAGAAATACCCCTGAATATAAAGCGTTACTTGAAAAGTACGGAATACATACAAATAAGTAGATGATGGAAAACAGTTTTTTATTGGAAAAACTCCAAGGAAATTTTCCGGCAAGGATTATCGAAATTCAGGACGCACACCATCTGTTGACTGTTGTTGTGGATATGGAAGATGTGATCGATGTGCTTCGTTTTTTGAAATCGAATAATGAATTGCAGTTTATTCATTTGACCGATATTACAGCGGTGCATTATCCACATTTGGAGAAGGAGTTTGCTATAGTTTATCATATTCATAGTCTCATCCACAATATTCGGATAAGGGTGAAGGTCTTTTTGCATGGTCCGAATCCTGAAATTCCGACGGCTACAGTTGTTTGGAGAGGCGCCAACTGGATGGAACGTGAAACTTTTGATTTTTTTGGTGTCAATTTCATAGGGCATCCCGATTTGAGACGGATTTTAAATGTAGATGACATGGAGGTGTTTCCGATGCGTAAGGAATATCCATTGGAGGATCCGAATCGCGTAGATAAGAAAGATTTGTATTTCGGCCGTTAATTTAAATGATATGAGCGAATTTATAAGTAAGATAACATCTAATCAACCTGTCTTCGAAGATAACGATCCACAAGATGAGTTGATGACCCTAAATATAGGCCCCACACATCCGGCTACCCATGGGGTGTTTCAGAATGTGGTGCAAATCGATGGCGAGCGTATTGTTAGTGGTGTCTCTACGATCGGTTATATTCACCGTGCGTTTGAGAAAATTGCCGAACATAGACCATTTTATCAAATCACTCCATTGACGGACCGATTAAATTATTGTTCGGCCCCAATCAATAATATGGGTTGGCATATGACCGTTGAAAAACTGCTCAATATTGAAATTCCAAAACGGGTGCAATATATGCGCGTCATCGTTATGGAACTTGCCCGTATTGCGGATCATATTATTTGTAATGGGATCTTAGGCGTGGATACAGGAGCCTTTTCGGGCTTTTTATATGTCATGCAAGAACGTGAATTTATTTATGAGATCTTTGAAGAAATCTGTGGAGCCCGCTTAACAACTAATATTGGTCGTATAGGTGGATTTGAAAGAGATTTTAATGCGATAGCTTTTGAAAAAATACGTGAATTTCTTAAACGTTATCCTCCAGTATTGAGGGAATTTGAGGAAATGTTTGTGCGTAACCGCATTTTTATTGAGCGGACTTCCGGCGTTGCTGCTGTGACAGCCGAAGACGCGTTGGATTACAGCTGGTCTGGTCCTATCTTACGGGCTGCAGGTGTAGATTATGATGTGCGCGTTCAGAACCCTTATTGTTCTTACGAAGAATTTGATTTCGATGTGCCTGTAGGCACAACCGGTGATGTCTATGATCGCTTTATGGTTCGGAACGCCGAGATGTGGCAATCCCTTCGAATTATAGAACAGGCATTGGACAAAATAGAGAAAGAGCCACAAGGAATTTTTCATGCCGAGGTTCCTGATTTCTATTTGCCTCCCAAAGAACAGGTGTACACCAATATGGAAGCCTTGATCTATCATTTTAAAATTGTCATGGGGGAGGTGGATACGCCGAAAGCAGAAGTGTATCATGCTGTAGAAGGGGCGAATGGTGAACTTGGTTTTTATTTAATCCATGATGGCGGGCGCTCGCCTTATCGTCTTCATTTTAGAAGACCTTCATTCGTCAATTATCAGATGTTTGCGCCGATGAGTGCAGGAATGCTAATTTCAGATGCAATTATAAATATGAGTAGTCTTAATGTTATAGCCGGAGAATTAGATGCTTAGTGTAAAACAACATAATGAAAATGTGACGTTCTCTCCAGAGTTGTTGACCAAGTTTGGAGAAGTGGTGAGCCGTTATCCCGAGGGGAAGCAAAAGTCTGGATTATTACCCATTTTACATTTGGTTCAAGCAGCATATGGCTGGGTTAGTGCGGATGCGATGGATAAAGTTGCTGTTTACCTCAATATATTGCCAATTGAAGTATATGAGGTGGCAACATTCTATACGATGTTCCTGTTACAGCCGAAAGGGAAATATGTGCTGGAGATTTGTCGGACAGGTCCTTGTTGTCTGGTCGGCGCTGAACGTATTATGGGGCATTTACAGCAAAAGCTGGGAGTAAAAGAAGGAGAAGTTACAGCAGATGGACTTTTTTCGTGGCGTGGTGTTGAATGTTTAGCCGCCTGCGGTTTTGGACCTGTTCTGCAGATTGGGCCTGAATATACGTTCTATGAAAATTTAACAGAAGATAAGATCGACGAATTGATTGATAATTTAAAAGCTAAAACAGAATAATATGGCACGCAAACTTTTGTTGACTCATATCGATGTTCCTGGCATCAATACCTTTGAGGTCTATCGGCAAAAAGGTGGTTATGTTGCTGTTGAGAAAGTATTAAAGACGATGTCTCCTGAAGAGGTGGTCGAAGAAGTTAAAAAGTCAGGATTACGTGGTCGTGGGGGGGCTGGTTTCCCAACGGGCATGAAGTGGTCATTTTTAGCCAAACCCGAAGGCGTACCTCGTTATCTGGTGTGTAATGCCGACGAGTCTGAACCAGGTACATTTAAAGATCGATACTTGATGAACCATATTCCCCATGCGCTCATTGAGGGGATGATCGTATCCAGCTTTGCTTTGGGGGCACATACATCATACATCTATGTACGTGGAGAGATGATGCCACAGATCAGAATTCTGGAGCGCGCTATTGCCGAGGCGAAGGAGAAAGGTTTTTTAGGTAAAAATATCTTAGGATCGGGATATGATCTCGAGATCTACGTTCAGCCAGGTGGAGGAGCTTATATCTGCGGTGAGGAAACCGCCTTATTAGAATCCTTAGAAGGTAAGCGTGGTAACCCTCGTATTAAACCACCGTTCCCGGCCATCGCGGGTTTATATGGCTGTCCTACAGTTGTTAATAACGTAGAATCTATTGCGACTACGGTTCCTATCATTAATTTGGGGGGGGAAGAGTATGCAAAGATCGGTGTAGAACGAAGTACAGGAACAAAATTGATTTCCGCTAGCGGAAATATTGTAAAACCGGGTGTTTATGAAATTGAACTCGGTCTACCTGTTGAAGAGTTTATCTACTCGGAGGAATATTGCGGTGGTATTGCCAATGGTAAGCGGATGAAAGCCGTGGTGGCTGGAGGTTCTTCAGTTCCTATTTTACCGGCTAACCTAATCCTAAAAACGGCTGCTGGAAATAGTCGATTAATGACCTATGAGTCATTGGCTGATGGCGGTTTCCAGACTGGCACAATGCTTGGTTCCGGCGGTTTCATTGTATTTGATGAAGATCAGTGCGTGGTTCGAAATACATGGAATTTTGCGCGATTCTATCACCATGAAAGCTGTGGGCAATGTTCACCATGCCGTGAAGGCACAGGCTGGATGGAGAAGGTCCTGCATAAGATCGAGAGTGGCCACGGCGCTATGTCGGACATTGATTTGTTGTGGGATGTTCAACGAAAAATTGAGGGGAATACAATCTGTCCATTAGGTGATGCAGCAGCATGGCCTGTAGCGGCGGCAATCAGACATTTTAGGGATGAATTTGAATGGCATATTCTCCATCCGGAGGAGTCACAGACAAGAAATTTTGGACTAGCTCATTATGCTGATCCTTTAGCACCAATAGTATCATAATAATAGCTGTAACGATAAATAAATCATATCATGGCAGAAGCGGAAGATGTAAAGTTTAAGGTCACCATCGATGGTATACCTGTAGAGGTGGCCCCTGGGACATCCATATTGAATGCAGCGCGACAAATTGGTGGTGATATAGTCCCTCCGGCAATGTGCTACTACTCCAAATTGGAAGGAAGTGGCGGTAAATGCCGTACCTGCTTGGTAAAAGTCTCCAAAGGGTCTGAAAAAGATCCAAGGCCGATGCCTAAATTAGTCGCTTCTTGCCGCACGACAGTGATGGACGGTATGGAAGTACAAAATATAACGTCCCCGGAAGTGGTAGAAGCGAGAAAAGGCGTTGTTGAAATCTTACTGATCAACCATCCATTGGATTGCCCAATATGTGATCAAGCTGGAGAATGTAAATTGCAGGATCTTGGTTATGAACACGGAAGTGCCGATACACGTTATGAATTTGATCGCCGTACGTTCGAACCTATTGACTTGGGTGATAAGATCCAATTGCACATGAATCGTTGTATCTTATGTTACCGTTGTGTATATGTTGCTAACCAGCTTACTGATCAACGTGTACATGGTATTTTAGGTCGTGGAGATCATTCAGAGATATCTACCTATATCGAAAATGTTATTGATAATGATTTCTCAGGAAATGTCATTGATGTGTGCCCTGTCGGTGCATTGACGGATAAAACCTTCCGTTTTAAGAATAGAGTGTGGTTTACTAAGCCTGTCGATGCACATCGTGATTGTCCGACATGTTCAGGTAAGGTAACCTTATGGTATAAAGGTGAAGAGGTCATCCGAGTGACTGCCCGGAAAGATGAATTTGGCGAAGTGGAAGAGTTTATTTGTAACACCTGCCGCTTCGACCAGAAAAAGACGAGTGATTGGGTCTTAGAGGAACCGACAGAGATAGACCCACATTCGGTTATTTCTGCCAATCACTATGATTTATTTAATCCCCCGAAAGTCATTAAGGAAAATCCAATACTTCAGGAACAGAATCGCGAACAGTTGGCTAGAACAGAAAAATTGAAATAATCATAAACATGGAGTGGTCTTTTGTCATAGAAAAATTAATACTAGTGTCTGTTGTTTTCGTTATCACTTTGGTGATCGCGATGTATTCGACACTTGCGGAGCGTAAAATTGCGGGTTTTATGCAGGATCGATATGGTCCCGATCGGGCCGGTATATTCGGGATCTTGCAACCTTTGTGTGATGGTGGTAAATTTTTCTTTAAAGAGGAAATTATCCCTGCAGGAGCACATAAAGTGCTGTTTATTCTAGGGCCTACAATTGCAATTATAACGGCATGTATTAGTTCAGCTGTTATTCCTTGGGGACAGGAATTGCAAATTGGAGACCGTACGATTTCTTTGCAAGTTGCACAAGGCATCAATGTTGGCGTCCTGTATATGTTTGGTGTAATTGCATTGGGAGTATACGGTATTATGTTGGGTGGCTGGGCTTCGAATAATAAATTCTCGCTCATGGGTGCAATTCGTGCAGCTTCACAGAGTATTAGCTATGAGATTGCGATGGGTTTATCACTTATCGCTTTACTGATGGTAACGCGTACGTTGACGCTGGAAGATATTGTTGCGCAGCAGTCGGGATTTGTTAATTGGAATATCTGGGCACAACCACTGGGTTTCATTATTTTTATGGTCTGTGCTTTCGCCGAGTGTAATCGTGTACCTTTTGATCTACCGGAGTGTGAGACCGAACTAGTCGGTGGTTACCATACAGAGTACTCTTCCATGAAATTAGGGCTTTATATGTTCTCCGAATATATCAATATGTTCGTTTCTTCCGCACTGATGGCATCCCTTTATTTTGGAGGCTATAATTTCCCTTTTATGAATGATCTGGGATGGTCGGCTAATGTGATCACTATTGTCGGTGTGATTGTTTTCTTCACGAAGATATTACTGTTTATCTTTTTCTTTATGTGGGTACGCTGGACGTTACCGCGTTTCCGTTATGACCAATTAATGAATTTGGGCTGGAAGATGTTAATTCCATTGGCGATAGCGAATATTGTACTCACTGGAATATTTACATTGATTAAAGATACTTATTTCTCATAGGAAATATTCCTAGAGGCAAATATAGAAATGGACATCGATTGGATATTCCATAGGGCCATTGAAGACAAAACGAGCATAGCGAGCTCATGAAATAATTATTTACAGATGAACGAGTTTTTATGCAACTGACCAATCGTAAAAAAGTAATCGAACAAAAACCGATGACATTCTCGGAAAGAATTTATTTCCCTGCCATTATCAAAGGTTTGCGCATTACATTAAGACATTTTTTTAAAAAAATCCCGACTATTAAATATCCTGAAGAAATAAGGCCGTATTCGAAAAACTTCAGGGGACAGCATTCGCTCAAGCGTGATGAAGAGGGACGCGAGCGCTGTACAGCCTGTGGGTTATGTGCTTTGTCCTGTCCAGCGGAGGCGATCACCATGACTGCTGCTGAACGAAAAAAAGGGGAAGAACATCTTTATCGCGAAGAAAAATATGCGTCGGTGTATGAAATCAATATGTTGCGTTGTATTTTCTGCGGCCTTTGTGAAGAAGCCTGTCCTAAAGAAGCCATCTATCTGGATGGTCCGCATGTGACGGCAGATTATCTCCGTAAGGATTTTATCTATGGAAAAGATAAATTGGTCGAACCAACTTTTGATATTACCAAATTAAAGAGCTAAACCAGGAAATTATGACAGTATTTTATTTTGTAGCCTTCATGTCTATTTTCTTTGCGCTGATGACCATTTTTACAAAAAATCCCGTGCATAGTGTATTGTATTTGGTCATTACATTTTTTACGTTTACAGTGCATTATATACTGTTGAACGCGCAATTTTTAGCTGTGGTAAATTTCATTGTCTATATGGGAGCAATCATGGTCTTATTTTTATTTGTGCTGATGTTGCTCAACCTGAATAAGGATACCGAACCTATGAAATCCAATCTGGTCAAGTTTATGGGCGTTATCGCGGGCTGTTGCTTACTGGTGACTTTCTTCGGCGTATACCGGGTATTTGATATTTCGAATCCACTGACCGTCGTTAATCCGGAAATCGGACTGGTTAAGAACCTAGGTAAAGTGTTGTTTAACGAATTTTTGCTTCCTTTTGAACTATCATCACTCTTGTTGTTGACGGCTATGATCGGAGCGATATTATTAGCTAAGAAAGAACCTAAACAAATCTAATGGAAACAGTTGTTCAACAGTTGCAGGGGGTGCCAATAAATCATTATTTGATTTTTTGTGCGATTATTTTTGCTATTGGTGTTATTGGTGTTCTAATTCGCCGTAACGTCATCATTATCATGATGTCTATAGAATTGATGCTTAACGCGGTCAATCTTCTTTTGGCGGCATTTTCCGTACAGCATGGCGATTCGTCAGGGCAAGTGTTTGTCTTCTTTATTATGGCATTGGCTGCAGCGGAGGTTGCTGTAGGGCTTGCGATTATTATTATGGTATATCGGAATACGAAGTCTGTGGATATCGATTCCTTAAATAAACTTCGTTGGTAGAACTTAAGAAATAAATACGATGAGTGAATTAGTTTGGTTGATTCCCCTTTTGCCCTTAATTGGGTTTATAGTGAATGGATTGGGTAGGAATACATTGTCTAAAGGTATGATAGGTGCTGTAGGCAGTGCTGTAATTCTTATTTCTTTTGTGTGCAGCTGCATCCTTTTCTCTGATGTGTATCAAGCGAGACAGGCTGGACAGGCTGGTATTATTGAACAACATGTGTTTGATTGGATTACAGTAGGTAATCTGAAGATCGGTCTTTCCTTTTTGGTGGATCCCTTGAGTGCAATCATGCTTTTGATTGTTACAGGAATTGGTTTCCTGATTCATGTTTATTCGGTTGGTTATATGCATCATGATAAAGGCTTTGGTAAGTTTTTCGCTTATTTAAACCTCTTTATCTTTTTTATGTTGCTATTGGTTCTAGGATCCAATTACCTAGTGATGTTTATCGGCTGGGAAGGTGTGGGACTTTGTTCCTATTTACTGATCGGGTTTTGGTATACGAATAGTTCTTACGCAAATGCTGCAAAAAAAGCATTTGTAATGAATAGAATAGGGGATTTGGGATTTTTACTTGCCGTATTTTTGATACTCGGAACTTTCGGTTCGTTGGAATTTTCGACTGTATTTCCTGCTGCCAAAAATTTTGCTGTCGGTGACATCACTGTTGTTAGCATCACCATTTTGTTGTTTATCGCTGCAACTGGTAAATCTGCGCAAATACCATTATTTACGTGGCTACCTGATGCGATGGCCGGTCCAACTCCTGTGTCCGCATTAATCCATGCCGCGACGATGGTTACTGCTGGTATTTATATGATTGCACGTTCCAATATTTTATTTATACTTTCTCCATTTACCTTGCAACTTATTTCAATTATTGCAATTTGTACAGCCTTATTGGCTGCGGCTATTGCACTGACCCAAAATGACATTAAGAAAGTTTTGGCTTATTCCACTGTTTCGCAATTGGGTTATATGTTTCTTGGACTTGGGGTAGGAGCATTTACAGGCGCTTTTTTTCACGTATTGACACATGCTTTTTTCAAAGCGTTATTATTTCTCGGAGCAGGATCTGTTATACATGGTATGAGCGAGGAGCAGGATCTGCGTAAAATGGGGGGCTTAAAAAAAGCGATGCCTATTACCTATTTGACAATGTTGATGGGAACCATCGCGATCGCTGGAATTCCACCGTTCTCTGGTTTCTTTTCTAAAGATGAGATATTGGCTGGTGCATTTGCTGTTAGTCCGGTGTTATGGGGCCTAGGTTTTATCGGGGCTTTAATGACCGCATTCTATATGTTTCGAATGTTATTTAAGACATTTTCCGGTACATTCCGCGGAACGGAGGAGCAAAAGCAACATTTACATGAATCTCCAAAAAGCATGACAATTCCACTAATTGTATTAGCCATACTTTCTGTGTTTGGGGGCGCCATTAATTTACCGACTGTTTTGGGAGGTAACCATTGGCTCGAGAATTTCTTGTCGCCTGTGTTTGCAGAGGGAAAGGCTCTAAGGCCCGAAACTCATCATCTGCAGCATAGCACTGAGTATCTATTGATGGCAATTTCTGTCGTTGGCGTATTGATGATGGTCGCCTTGGCTTTCAATAAATACGTCAAACGTGGACACGTACCAGAAACGAATGATAGTACGAGGGGATTCTTGAGCAATCTTTCCTACAATAAATTTTATGTAGATGAACTTTATGATAACATTATTGTACGTCCAATTAATTGGTTGTCTAGTTTCTTTGGGAATGTTATAGATCAACGTGGTATAGACGGTGTTGTTAATGGTGCTGGTAAGGCAACATTTGATACAGGAAAGGTATTGCGTTTGCTCCAGAATGGTAATGTTGGTTTTTATTTATTGATGATGGTAATTGGGGTGATTGCCATTTTCATCTATGGATTGTTGAGTCTTTAATTTTGGTATAATAGATGGATAACTTGTTTTTACTTATTTTATTGCCGTTAATCAGCGCATTGATTCTAACTTTCTTAAAGACCAATGCTGCAAAGTCTATTGCCTTGATTTTATCGGTCGTCTCTTTGGCGTTAACTATCCCGTTTCTCTGCACTTTTGACACAAATGGAGGGCTGCAATTTGAACAAAATTGGCTATGGATTTCATCATTGCATATTCACTTTCATATCGGTGTTGACGGAATTAGTCTACCGCTGGTTTTGTTGACCAATGGACTCATGCCTTTAATTATTGCAACGACTCTTAAGAAAGATTATAAAGGAAACTTCTATGCGCTGATGGCTTTTATGCAAGCTGGTTTATTGCTTGTCTTTATGGCCTTGGATGCGTTCACCTTTTATGTGGGTTGGGAAGTTGCTTTGATTCCGATCTATTTTATTTGTGCACTCTGGGGAGAAGGAGACCGTATTCGCGTAAACTTAAAGTTCTTTGTCTACACGTTTTTGGGAAGCCTCTTGATGTTGATCGGTATTCTTTATCTTTATCAACAAGTGCCAAACCGTGATTTTGAATGGACTTCATTTATTGCATTGGATTTGGGAGAAAATACACAAAGATGGTTGTTTTGGGCTTTCTTTGTTGCTTTTGCCATCAAAATACCAATTTTTCCTTTTCATACTTGGCAGCCGAATACATATACTAATGCGCCTGCGGCGGGTACCATGTTATTGGCTGGTATCATGCTGAAAATGGGAGTCTATGGTTTGATGCGTTGGTTATTACCTATTGCTCCAGCTGGTGTCGCTTTGTATGGACATTTCGCGATGATCTTATGTGTTATCGGAATCGTTTATGCTTCGATCATCGCAATTAAACAAGACGATGTGAAGCGATTGATCGCGTATTCATCTATTGCACACGTTGGCTTAATCAGTGCCGGTGTCTTTACATGGAATACGAATGGCCTAAGTGGAGCAACTATCCAGATGTTAAATCACGGTATTTCTGTGATCGGGCTTTTCTATGTGTTGGATATTGTGCAGCAACGAACACAGACACGCAGCCTTTCGGAGCTTGGAGGGATAGCAAGTAAGGCACCACGGTTGGCTATCTTCTTTATGATTATTTGTATGGGAGCAGTGGGATTACCCTTGACCAATGGATTCGTTGGTGAGTTTCTGTTATTGAAAGGTATTTTTCAATACGGGTTTTGGTTTGCTGCTTTCGCGGGCTTAACCTTGATTCTTGGGGCAGTTTATATCCTTAGGCTTTATCAAGGAACGATGTTGGGAGAAACGACCGAAAGGACTGTCCAATTTGAAGATGTAAAAGGTACTGAGCTTGTGGTATTGGTGTTAGTCTCCGTCTTGATCCTTTATATTGGTATATTCCCTAATTTCCTGTTGAACCTTTCTGCAGGTTCGGTGGAAGTTTTAAGTACATTTTTGGGCAGATAAATAGATATATTTTTTTGTATGGGTGCAATAATTACACTTTCGATATTAGCATTAGTCGTTCTTTATCTTGGTTTATTCAAGATGAAATCTATGCTACTGCCTGTTTCTATTCTTGGATTCTTGGTCGCTATTGGTTTTTTATGGAATGACTGGACATCTACCAGCGGACCTCTTTATAGTGGGATGGTCCATTTTGATCACTATGCTATTGCTTTTTCGATCTTATGTATCGCGGTTACCTTAAGTATCTTTATTGTCTCAAAAGGATATTTTGATGAGGAGGGACAAATTGCAGAATATTATTCGTTATTAATTTTCTCGCTGACTGGGGCTGTCCTGGTGAACAGTTATCATAATTTTGCGATGCTTTTTTTAGGTATTGAAATTATGTCTGTAGCACTTTACATTTTGGTTGGCATACGTAAAAGAGATAAAGCCTCAAATGAAGCTGCGTTAAAGTACTTCTTGATGGGGGCTTTCTCTACTGGATTTCTTCTGTTTGGTATTGCGCTGTTGTACGGTGCGACAGGATCATTTGATCTAAGCGAAATCAAAAACTATGTTGTCAATAATCCACATGCGATTTCACCTTTATTTTATGGTGGCATATTACTTTTAATTGTGGGATTGACTTTCAAGGTAGGTGCGGTTCCTTTTCATTTCTGGACACCAGATGTCTACGAAGGAGCTCCGATCTTGATTACAAGTTATATGAGCACGGTGGTTAAAGTGGCTTCTTTTGCTGGATTGTTACGTTTATTCAGTTATAGCCTATTGCCTGTACAAGATTTTTGGACACCAGTTTTCTTAATCATCGCTATTTTCACCTTATTTGTTGGGAATATTTCTGCGTTAATGCAGTCGTCTTTCAAACGTATGCTGGCCTATTCAAGTATTTCGCATGCAGGTTATATGTTATTTGCCATTGTAGCAGTTGGATCATCCTCGGCCAATAGTATTTTCGCTTATGGACTTGCTTATTCCTTAGCGACCATTGTTGCATTCACAGGACTGATCCTTGTTAAAAAAACAACAGGATCTGAGCATTTTGAGGCATTTAATGGATTGGGGAAACGAAATCCACTATTGGCTTTTGCAATTACAATTTCAATGCTTTCCCTTGCTGGGATACCTTTGACGGCTGGATTCATCGGTAAATTTATGATGTTCTCTTCCGTTATGGAAAATTATCATATCGTCTTGCTTATATTAGCGGTAATTAATGCGGGTATTGCGGTTTATTACTATTTAAAGGTTGTTGTTGCCATGTACTTTAGAGACAGTGACGAATCTTGCGTTAATGTACAGTGGAACTACTCGCTTGTATTGTTTCTTGCGGTAGCACTTACAATCTTGATCGGAGTATATCCTGACTGTCTTTTAAAGTTAATATAAAGTTTCTATTAAACGTGTATATTTTCAGTATCCAATAGGGGCCTTCAGTAATTGCTGTTGCGATTAGAGCAGATGAAAACTGAAGGTTTCTGTTAAAATACTTGTTGTTTAATAAAGCATAGCACTTTCGCTATGCTTTTTTTATTTTTATTGGTATAACTCTTGCATACAAATTGTATATTGTAAAAAAGAAATCCTATCAAATGGCAGATGGCGTTTAAAGTGTGTGTTAAATCTTTTTCGATTCATGTTTTGTGTGCATTATTATTCCTTTTTATCGGAGGACGGGTAATTGCACAGGACTTTATTCGTGGAAAGGTGGTGGATGCACAAACCGGAAAGGGTATCTCAGGGGTTTCAATCAATTGGTTGGGAGAAGATCGTGGCGGAAGTAGCGATACACTTGGGTACTTTAAGATTCAAGATATTAAGAAATACCGACAGTTGATCTTTGGAGCGGTGGGGTATGAACGAAGAACGATTGACGTTCGTCGTTTACAGGATTCATCGTTGACTATTCATCTGATCGCGACGAATAATACATTGGAAGAGGTTGTCGTCAACAGAAAAAATAAAAAACCTAAAGATCCCGCGATTGCATTGATTGAGCAGGTCATTGCTCATCGACCTCAAAATCATTATACGCGTATTCCTGAAATTCGTTTTGATGAGTACGAGAAGACGCAATTTGGTTTTGTCAATCCTGAGGATAAAGCCAAAAAATTTCCAAAGGCGTTTCGGTTTCTCTTCGAAAATATTGATTCTACGGCTTTTCGGGGACTGACTATTGCGCCGTTCTATTTGGAAGAAAATTATGCTAATGTATATTCATCACATAATCCTAATCGTAGTAAAAAGATTGTCACCAGCCACAACCAGACTGAATTAAATCCACGTTTTTTTAACAATGATAATTGGCAGACTCGTTTTCAGACAATTTTACGGGACGTTGATTTGTACGAAAATACAATTCAGATTACAAATAAAGGTGTCTTGAGTCCAATTGCTACAGGAGCTACAGCATTTTATAAATATCAAATTCAAGATACGATCCAACTTTCAGGCAAGGATTATATTAAACTCCATTTTGAAGGGAAATCTGCTATTGACTTACTTTTCTACGGTGATCTTTTGATTTCGGATGATACGAGATATGCGGTTCACCAGGCTACACTGAATATTGGTCGTACAGCTAATATCAACTGGATTAATGATGTACAGATTGATCTGACTTATAGTGAATTTAAGAACGGCAGTATGCTTCCAATTCATACGGATCTGAAAATGCTGTTCGGGGGAAGCAAAGCAGATGTGTTATATGGTCGCCGGGAGACTCAATATTTAGGACATCGTACAGATTCGATTTCGAATGAGGATTTTGCTGGAGTGCCAGTCGAGAAGAGGTATTTGCTCGAGTCTGCTCCACATATTCCAATCGTAGGTGTAAGGCCGAGTCCCTTAAGCCAAGCTGAATTGGGAGCCTATCAAAAGGTAGATTCAGTGCAAAATATGCGATCCTTTAATCAATTGGTAGCATTGGGCTATTTGCTGGCAAAGGGGTATTATAACGCAGGAAAAGTTGAGTTTGGACCATTGGAATATCTTTACAGTCGGAATAATTATGAAGGTAATCGCTTCCGTCTGAGTGGTCGAACGACTCGTTTATTCTCGGAAAAGGCCTACATTGAAGGATATACTGCTTACGGAGACAAGGATAAAGAACTAAAATATTACCTGAGCACGGCATTCACGTTAAACGGAGAACGTATTGTCCAATTTCCAGCAAATTATTTGCGGTTTACTGTACAGCATGATGTCATGGAGCCCGGGCGTGGTCTTGGTTTTTTGAAAGGCGATGGATTCTTTCGATCTTTTGGAAAAAACAGACCCAATAAATGGCAGTTTAATGATATTTATCGCATTGATCACCTGATTGAATTCGGTAATCATGTCAGTATAGGATCGGCATTCACACATACCCGTAGGCAGCCTCGAGGCGATTTGTTTTATATCAATAGCTTACCTTTGCCAGACACGCTACGTCAGGTCAATACAAATGATGTCCAGCTAATTTTACGTTGGGCTCCGAATGAAGAGTTTACCTATCACAATCTCGACAGAGGAACGGTAGAGAATAAATATCCCATTTTTACATTGCAATATAATAAAGGTCTGAAAGGCTTTTTGGGAGCAAATTATAATTATGATGCCTTGCGGTTCAGTATTTTTAAGCGATTATTTTTATCGCCAGCGGGGCAGGCGGATATTGAATTCTCAGGTGGAAGAATTTGGGGAAAACATCTGCCTTATACCTTATTGGAACTTCCTGAGGTTACTAAAGACAAGCAGGGGCCTCTTGTAAATTTTGATTTGATGGCTACATCAGAATTTGTCTCAGATCAATTCTTGAAATTGACTTATTATCACAATTGGAATGGTTTCTTTTTTAATAGAATTCCTTTGTTCAGGCGATTAAAGTGGCGTGAAGTGACAGGATTTAAAACCTTTTATGGAAAGCTAAGTGACGCCAATAACCCTTTTGTCACTCCCGAAAACATTCAATTTGAACCGGACAAAGATGGAATCATTCAGGCAAAAGCCGTGCGCAATAAACCTTACGTAGAAGGGTTGGTCGGTGTGGATAATATCTTTAAATTGATTAGATTAGAGTATAAAAAAAGATTGAGCTATAAAGGTGGGGAAGGAGTGCCTTCTGACACCTTTACAGCATCCTTACATTTTAACTTTTAGCTATTATGGTCCAATATTCAAATTTAAAATATGCTATTAAAGATAGCATTGGTTATATCATCATCAATCGCGAACCGCAGCTGAATGCTTTGAATCAGGAAACGCTCGATGAATTGCAGGACATCTTTAAACATTTCAATTCCGATAATCACGTCAGGGGGATTATCCTAACTGGCGCAGGGCACAAGGCCTTTGCTGCTGGTGCAGACATTAAGGAGTTTATGGATTTGTCCGTAATTCAGGCGCGATGGCTCAGTGAAAGAGGGCATATTATTTTTTCGGATCTTATCGAGAGTGCTCCAAAGCCGGTTATTGCTGCTATAAATGGATATGCTTTGGGTGGAGGTCTTGAGCTAGCTCTAGCCTGTCATATTCGAATAGCCTCTGAAAATGCGAAAATGGGCCTTCCTGAGGTTTCATTGGGCTTGATTCCAGGTTATGGTGGGACGCAACGTTTGCCCAAACTAGTTGGAAAAGGACAGGCTATGCAAATGATTTTAACAGGAGATATGATCGATGCGCAGAGAGCGTATGCGATTGGTTTGGTAAATGAGGTGATCGCCCAGGATAAACTAATTGCCCGGGCAGAAGAAATTCTTCAAAAGATCTTTACGCGCTCCCGTGTTGCGGTGGCAAATGCTATTGAAGCGATTAACGCGGCCGAAGATAAACAACAAAACGGTAATAAGGTAGAAATGGATGCCTTCGGACATTTGTTTGGAACAGAAGACTTCAAAGAAGGTGTATCTGCCTTTTTAGCAAAAAGAATACCTAATTTTGAATAGCGCTCCTACACCAAAATTGACGTCACACTTGTGGCAGCTTGAAGGACGGGATGATAAGGTCAAAAAGTTCGAATTGAAGGCCAGCAGCTTATCGGCTTTGGATTGGATCGTTTATGAATGAAGATTTAAAATTTAGCCGACACTATTTCTGATATTTCTTGCGATATTCTTGTGGTGACATTTTCATTTCGCGTGTAAAAGCTTTTGAAAAATGAAAAGGATCATAAAAGTGTAGTTTAAACGCAATCTCTTTAATCTTAAGGAGTGTGAATTGGAGATACGAACAAGCTCTCTGCATGCGTAACTGGTTGTAATACACCATCGGAGGGTAAGATGTTTTCTGTTTGAACAAATTAATGAGATGTGATTTAGAATAGCTGAAATGATCCGAGATTTGATCCAAATTGATGTTGTTTTCCAGATTGTCTTTCATAAATATAATGATGTCCTGGATGATATTATCGACCTTAATTCGATTACTTTCTCTAAATTGTGTTTGATACTTAATGGATGCTAAAAAGTATTGAAAGCAAAAGCTTGTATATTCTAAATTTTCGGGGCTATATCCCATCTCAATATTTTTATAGATGCTTTCAAAGAGCTGGAGGCGATTTGCATGTTTGTTTGAATCAGCGTCGTCGATATGGATGACCTTGCCCATTATGTGTTCGAAAAGTGAGGCATCTGCGCCATCAAAGTGAATCCAATAAATACTCCAGGGATCATTTGATTTCGCCCCATAGCAATGTGCGGTGTCTCTTGGGATAATGTAAACATCGTTTCTGGAGAGATTATGTGTCGTCTCACCTTGTTTTATCCAACCGCCGCCTTTTTCGCAATAAATCAAAATATATTCTTTACACCCCTCTTGACGATCGCGATAGTGTTTTTTTGCATTTGGGTAATAGCCGATATGTGTTGTAAATAATTTTGACGTAATGTTGTTGTCTGTTTGATAACTGCATACAGCGTAAGGTAGGACGATCGCTTTTTCCCCCTTGAAACCTTCAGGAATTACATCTATATTTTGTTCCATCATCGAGCCTATTCTTGGTTGTTTTTATAAAAATAGTAATATTTTACATGTTTATCATGTTCACTTACATGATTGTCAGCAAGTATTCCAGTAATTTTACCTGAGTAAATCTAAATATGTAAACTCTTATGCAAAAGACAGCGACAACCTATTTGTTATTGATCACCTTTGTGGCGGCTATTGGCGGATTTCTATTTGGGTATGATTGGGTCGTTATCGGTGGGGCAAAGCCATTTTACGAGGCCTATTTTCATTTGGAATCCGACGTTGCGCTGCAGGGCTGGGCAATGTCTTCGGCTATTGTAGGAAGCTTTATAGGCGTATTACTTTCAGGCGGACTGGCTGATCGCTATGGCAGAAAGCCACTGATTTATACCGCAGCGATTTTATTTATTATTTCTGCACTGGGAACTGGCATGGCATCCGAACTTGATAGTTTTATTGTTTACCGGATTTTGGGTGGTATAGGTATCGGCGTGGCGTCCAATTTGGCTCCGATGTATATTGCAGAAATTGCTCCAGCTGAAAGTCGGGGAAAGTTTGTTTCTGTCAACCAATTAACTATTGTATTAGGCATACTTGCTGCGCAGGTAGTCAATTGGCTGATTGCAAAGCCAATGTTGGCTGGGGAACCTATTTTAGAAACTTGGAATGGGCAACAAGGCTGGAGATGGATGTTTTGGGCGGGAGCTATTCCAGCTATCGTTTTTTTGATTCTACTTTTCCTTATCCCGGAAAGCCCACGCTGGCTGTATAACAAAGGGAAGCACGAAAAGGCGCAGCGTGTGTTTTTCCGTATGGGCGGAGAACAGTATGCGGCAGATAATATGCGTGCTATTGCAGAGGCCGCAAACCTAAACCAATATAGGGCGGGAACGAGAAATCTTTTTCGGGGTAAGCTGTTTCGTCTGCTGTTGCTGGGGAGTTTTATAGCAGTCTTTCAGCAATGGTGTGGGATTAATGTTATTTTCAATTATGCCCAGGAGATTTTTACGGCTGCAGGGTATACGGTTTCGGGGATGCTTTTTAATATTATTATCACAGGTGTTATTAATGTTATTTTCACATTTCTGGGAATGTATATGGTTGATCGAATTGGCCGGCGTGCATTGATGCTCTTTGGCTCAGTGGGGCTTCTTGTCATCTATCTGGCATTGGGTGCTTGCTATTATTTTAATTGCAGCGGCATTTTTGTACTTCTTCTCGTATTATCCGGAATTGCAGTTTATGCGATGACACTGGCACCTGTCACTTGGGTAATTATTGCTGAAATATTCCCTACTGCTGTAAGGGCACAGGCCATGGCAATAGCGACATCGTTATTATGGATTGCTTGTTTCGTCCTTACCTATACCTTTCCTCTATTGAACCAAAACCTAGGTGCTGCTGGAACATTCTGGCTGTATGGAGGAGTGTGTTTGATCGGCTATCTATTTCTGTGGAGTCGATTGAAAGAGACCAAAGGAAAAAGCTTAGAAGAAATCGAACAAGAACTGGAAGGATAGTTGGTATCAGGATAATCAACTCGACGTATATAAATCTATTATAGCAATAAGAAAATGACAGAATTGACTCGTTACCTTATAAAATCAACAGTTGATCAGCAAAGGATCGTAAAAGTATGGGAAGAGCACGTAGCTATCCCAACATATGAGATCGGCATGATGGAGAAGAATCCCATATTTGCTGAAAAACGTGTGTATCAAGGGAGCTCGGGTGTGGTATATCCTTATCCAATCATCGAGAAAATTAGCGATCAGAAACAAGATAAAATCTATCAGGCGTTATTTCTGGAAAATGAGTATATCAAGGTTATGATTCTTCCAGAGTTGGGGGGACGGGTTCATATGGCATATGATAAGATTCGGGAGCGACATTTCGTTTATTATAATGAAGTTATAAAGCCGGCATTGGTTGGACTTACTGGTCCTTGGATTTCTGGTGGCATTGAATTCAATTGGCCGCAGCACCATCGCCCTACGACTTTTATGCCTACAGAGCATTTAATAGAACAGAATGCCGACGGGAGTGTTACGGTCTGGTGCAATGAAATCGAACGTATGTTTCGGATGAAAGCGATGCAAGGGTTCACCTTGCATCCGGATAAAGCTTACCTCGAAATTAAGGTTCAGGTATATAACCGAACTGCGCTACCACAGACCTTTTTGTGGTGGGCAAATCCCGCGGTAGTTGTCAATGACGATTACTACTCTGTCTTTCCTCCTGATGTAAATGCTGTTTTTGATCATGGGAAGCGGGAAGTATCTTCTTTTCCGATTGCAACAGGAACCTATTACAAGTACGACTATTCGGCAGGAGTAGATATTGCGCAATACAAGAATATTCCTGTTCCGACTTCTTATATGGCTATCCAATCGAAATACAATTTTGTCGGGGGGTACGAAGGCGGTAAGACCAATGCGGGGATGCTGCATGTCGCCGATCATCACATCTCTCCGGGGAAAAAACAATGGACCTGGGGGAATGGTGACTTTGGTATTGCCTGGGATAGAAACCTGACGGACGAAAACGGGCCATATATTGAATTGATGGCAGGGGTATACACGGACAATCAACCTGATTTTGCTTGGTTACAGCCCTACGAGGTAAAGTCTTGGTCTCAGTATTTTATGCCTTACGCGGAAGTTGGACAGGTGAAAAATGCAACCAAAGATGCTGTGCTCAATTTGGAAATTATAGGATATACTGCTCGCATAGTCTTATATACATCAGGGGTTTATGAAGGACTACGTGTTTTGTTACGCAATACAGCGGGTAAAATTTATTTGGAAGAGCAAGTGACTTGCTCACCACGGGATATTTATATTCGTTCTGTTCTGGGTATGGATAGCGATCCACTGGAGCTTGTATTAGCTGTCTATGATAAAAATGGGAATGAAATGTTGTCCTACCAGCCGGAACTGTCAAAGGATGCTACGGACATTCCCGAACCTGCACAGTCAGCATTGCTACCCGAAGATGTTCATTGCATCGAAGAATTGTTTCTGACAGGACAGCACCTTGAACAGTACCGGCATGCAACCTATAATCCGCTGGATTACTATCGCGAAGCTTTGAGACGGGAACCCAAAGATATCAGATGCAATAATGCTTTGGGTGCCTTTTTGTTGCGAAACGGCAAAATAGTGGAGTCGATTAGGTATTTTGAGACTGCCATTGCTCGAGCGACAGAGCGAAATCCCAATCCTTATGATGGTGAACCTTATTATAACCTTGGTTTGGCTTTGCAACTTTCAGGTGATCTGAATGGGGCTTACGGAGCCTTTTATAAAGCCACATGGAATGCTGCCTGGAAGGATTCTGGTTATTTTGGTCTTGCACAGATTGATGCGAAAAGAGCGGATTGGAATGCTGCTTTGGAGAAAATAGACCATTCACTGAGCCGAAATTGGTATCATCATAAAGGTAGACAGTTGAAAACCTCGATATTAAGAAAACTCGGCGCAGAAGATACCGCTTTAGCATTTATTCGGGAATCATTGGAGTTGGACCCGTTTAATATGGGTTGTCGATTCGAGTGGTATTTAATTAAAAAAGAAGAGTCCTTACTTTCTCCTATTCTCGATTTAAGCAGCGTTAATATCCACAGTGTGATAGAGTATGCATTGGATTTTGCGCATGCCGGTTTGTATGAAGAAGCCTCTTTACTACTCGAAAAAACGATTGGAGATACGAGCAAGGTTTACCCTATGGTATATTATACATTGGGTTATCTTGCAACGCATTTGGGACAGCATGATAAGGCAAAAAATTACTGTGACCGGGCTATAGCTATGGATCCTACTTATTGTTTTCCAAGCCGTTTGGAAGAGATTGCCATTCTCCGGCAAGCGATTTCCATCAATAATGCGGATGCAAAGGCTTTGTATTATTTGGGCAATCTATGGTATGGCAAGAGGCAGCATCAGGATGCAGTAGCCTGTTGGGAGCAATCAATTCAACTGGATGGACAGTTTCCTACTGTTTTTCGCAATTTGGCCCTAGCTTATTATAATCGGATGGATAAGATGACAGAGGCAGTTACCTTATTGGAACGGGCATTTTCATTGGATGAAAGTGATGCTCGTTTACTTATGGAACTTCATCAGCTTTACAAGAAGCAAGGATATTCTTACAAAGAAAGGTTGACGCTACTTGATCGATATCCACATCTGGTTGCACTTAGAGATGATTTATTCTTGGAGCGGATTACCCTTTTTAATCTATTGGGGGAATATGAGGTTGCGAAACAGCTCCTTGCCTCCCGGCAGTTTAAACCTTGGGAAGGAGGAGAAGGAAAGGTGTCCCGTCAATACACCATATGTCACCTAGAACTTGCCAAAAAATCATTGCAGCACAATGAGCTTGAACAGGCACTTTGTTTTTTAAACGCCATTGATCATTATCCGCATAACCTTGGTGAAGGTAAGCTGATTACCATGGAAGAAAACGATATTCACTATTATAAGGGAATCGTCTGTCGTTTATTGGAGCGGGAGGAGGAAGCCAAATTTTATTTTTCGAAGGCAACAGAAGGTGCTGAGGAACCTCAGCAAGCTCTTTTCTACAATGATCCACAACCAGATAAAATCTTTTATCAGGGTTTAGCTTGGCGTGAGCTTGGCGATCCTTTAAAGGCAGAACAACGTTTTCAATGTCTGATCGATCATGGGAAGAAGTTCTTTGACGAGCCGTTTAAAATAGATTATTTTGCGGTCTCTTTACCTGATATGGATATTTGGGAGGAGAATCTGGATCATAAGAATAAAATACATTGTTTGTATGTAATGGGACTGGGGTATTTGGGGAAAGGTGATGCTGCTATGGCAAAGGAATATTTATCAAAGGTCAAACAACTGGATCTAAATCACCAAGGAAGCCAGTCTATATCGCATTCTTTTCTAGGTGAAGTTTTTTTTAAGAATTAATTGCAGACATGTATCGGTATATCATTATATTAATTGCCCTATTTCAGAGCTACACGGTCTGGGCCGAGGGGATAGGCCGCCTCAATCTTGCGGGAGAGTGGAAAGTTCAGCTTGATCCAGAGGATGTAGGCATCAAAATGGGATGGACAAATAAAGCTTTCGCAACATCGATTAAACTACCGGGAACAACGGACGACGCAGGTTTAGGCGTGTTAAATACGTTAGCGCCCGCCCTTGCCAAACCTCAACTTTCCCATCTAACACGTGAACATCGTTATGTGGGCGCTGCTTGGTATACGCGGGAAGTCTCGATACCGGCAGGTTGGGTCGGTAAAACAATGATTTTAAGCCTTGAACGTGTGCTCTGGGAATCTTCCATTTGGATTGATGGGATAGCAGTCCCACAAAAGCAACGTAGCCTTGTCAGTCCGCATGAGTATGACATCAGCTCATTGTTGAAAGCTGGAAGCAAACATCGGCTGACCATCTGTATAGACAATAGAAAAAAATTAGCCATCAGTGTTGATGATATGGCACATGCTTATACTGATCATACTCAAATTATCTGGAACGGTATTCTTGGAAAGATAACTATTCAGGCATGGGATGCGGTTCGTTTGAAGTCTATATATGCTAGCCCTGATGTAGCAAAAAAGAAAATCGATCTGCATGTCAATCTTAGCAATAAATTAACAAAAACAGTTGTCGGTAAGCTGAAGATAAATGTAAGAGACAAAATGGGTCCGCTACCTTCGGCTGAGAGAACCATTCAACTGGCTTCGGGAGATTCTGCTGTCACCTTAAATTATTTGCTTGGCGATAGACTGAAACTTTGGGATGAATTTTCACCAAATCTATATGACATCGATATTGAATGGATAACGTCTGCTGCTGTGTCAACTTTGAGCACCACGGTGGGGATGCGTGAACTTTCTAGGGATGGTACCACATTGAAAATTAATAGTCAGCCTTTATTTTTAAGAGGGACATTGGAATGTAGTATTTTTCCGTTAACTGGTCATCCTCCAATGGATAGGTCCGGTTGGCGAAAGGTATTTCTGACAGCAAAAGAATGGGGATTAAATCATCTCAGATTTCATTCATGGTGCCCGCCTGAGGCGGCTTTTGCTGTCGCAGACGAATTAGGGTTCTATCTTCAGGTTGAATTGCCAATCTGGGAGAATAATATAGGTAAAGACGCGGGAGTGATGAGTTTTCTCTATGAAGAGGCCGATCGAATGATACAGGCCTACGGAAATCATCCGTCCTTTTGTTTCTGGAGCATGGGGAATGAGTTGAGTGGCGATTTTAATGCCCTGAACGCTTTGGTAGAATCCTTAAAAGAAAAAGATAAAAGGCATCTCTATACGGCAACATCCTTTACCTTTCAACAGGGACATGGTATCGCGGCAGAAGCTTATGATGATTATTTGATTACGCAGTGGACCGCCAAAGGATGGGTGCGGGGACAGGGCGTATTTAATAGTGAGCCACCGGCGTTCAATAAAAATTATATCAATTCACTGGAAGGGATTACGGTTCCGGTCGTTACTCATGAGATTGGACAATATGCTGTTTATCCCAACTTAGCTGAAATCAAAAAATATAAGGGGGTATTAAAACCGCTAAATTTCATTTCTGTTGCCGAAGATCTGAAACAAAAAAGATTATTGCATAAGGCCAAAGCGTATACAATGTCTTCTGGCAAGCTCGCAGCGATTCTATATAAAGAAGAGATGGAAAGGGCATTAAAAACTCCCGGGATCAGTGGCTATCAGCTTTTAGATCTTCATGATTTCCCGGGTCAGGGAACAGCATTGGTCGGTTTATTAGATGCTTTTTGGGACAGTAAGAATATTCTTTCTGCAGCCGAATTTAGGCAATTCAGTGCCCCGGTAGTTCCTTTGCTCCAATTTCCAAAAGCTGTGTATTCTAATGATGAAACTTTTGAAGCTGTTTTGGATGTGAGTAATTACGGACAAGAGGTTCTACAAAATCAGCGTATAGGCTGGGCACTCAGAGATGGAGCACATTTAGTTGCAAAAGGACATTTTGATTCAACCATTGAAAAGGGGCATCAGGGAAATTTGGGGCATTTAGAAGCTTCATTACGTGAAATAGTGCAGGCTAAGAAATTAACGCTTGAAGTACAACTTGAAGGTACTTCCTATAAAAATCATTGGAATATTTGGGTGTATCCAAAAGGGAAAGCTGTTGATTTTGGAGAGGTAAGCTATACACGTGAATTGGAGGAGGCGATGCGGTTGTTGAGTAAAGGAAAGAAGGTCCTCTTAAATCCTGATTGGAAGAAAATGAATGGTATTGAAGGGAAGTTCGTTCCTGTTTTCTGGAGTCCTGTACATTTTCCAAAACAGGCGGGTACAATGGGATTGCTGTGTGACCCTAAACATCCTGCATTTGCGGAGTTTCCAACAGATAGCCATACGGATTGGCAATGGTGGGATTTGCAAATTAAATCGACTACAATGATTGTAGACCAGATCAAAGGAGGAAATGCAGTTGTAGAGCTCATTGATAATTTTGCCAATAATAGAAAATTGGCCTCACTTTTTGAGGGAACAGTGGGCAGAGGCCGGCTTATGATCGCTTCTTTTGATCTGGAAACTGATTTAGCGAATAGACCGGTAGCAAAGCAAATGTTGGCATCTATTTTAAAGTATATGAATGGTACAAAGTTTAAGCCTAGAGTCATTGAAAACCCAGAGGATCTAAAGCAGGTATTGCAGTCAAAAGAATCACAAGAAAAAGCTGGGCCAAAAGCGATCTATTGATTTCAGAAATTACAATATAGGATTTTAGTAAGCTTAACTTTTTTAAAATAAATATGTAGAAATAATTGTTAACTTGGCCTTGTAATCTAATTGTTACCTGAAAAGCACAAAGACCAATAAACTGAAGATTGGGAGCTTTAGTTATGAGAAAAGAAAAAGATGAAGCCAATTTGATCCAGGCGCTCTCTATGGGGCAACAGGCTGTTTTACCAAAACTTTACGAACGATATGCAGACCGCATTTTCGATGTATCTTTCCACTTGTTGAAGGATACAGGTTGGAGCGAGGATGTCGTGCAGGAAGTTTTCGTTAAACTGTGGACTAATAGAGAAGGTATAAGACAGGATGTGGATCTCTGGCCATTTCTATATGTATTGACTAAAAGAGAGTGTTTCAATAAACTAAGAAGCATCAAACGTTCTCATTCAGCCTTTGAGCTTTTATATTATCATATTGAACATCATTCGGATAGGGCCGACGGTTTAATTGAACGAAAGGAGCTTGCCGATGAAATAGAAAATTACCTTGCTCAACTTCCGGAACAACAAAAACTCGTTTTTACATTAAGCCGAATTGAAGGAATACCTCACAATCAAATTGCAGAGGAACTAAATCTTTCTAAGAATACAGTAAAGAACCATCTTGCCAGAGCATCGAAACATTTAAAGCAGGTCCGTTCTGGACGAAATCCATTATTATCTCTATTTTTTTATTTTTTTTGAGAAAGGAGCGCATTTATTGATGTATCCTATGTTGACTGAATGTTAACATTCCTTTTTAGTTTAGCCTAAGTCCTATTAAGATTTTTATAATCATAGGCATGTCATAAGTATCTAAAAAATTTTTTAAAAAATATTTTCCAGTGTAGTCCTTTTCTGTTTTTGTGGTGTACTGTTTAAAATAACCCTTAGAAGTACGAACCAATTTGACCATGCAAGAAGAACGACTGCACTATTTGCTGACCAATTATTTTAGAAATACCATCTCTCGGGAAGAATTGAAAGAGATGCTTGATCAATTAGACGAGCTGGAAGAATCCGAATTTTCCTCTCTTTTTGAACGTATGGGCGAAAGAATTCCCCAGCGCTCGGAGCTCTTTAACAGAGATCAGGTTTTAAGTCAGATCTCAAGTCGAATAGAGGAACACCATGAAGAGACCGGAGGCGAAAGAAAATCAAAGATACACTATATCAAATGGGGTGGGATTGCGGCTGCAATTGTTGTCTTCTGTTTTTCAATTCTGTTTCTGGTCAAACAAAGCGCGATGGAAACGACTTCTCAACAAGCCATCTCGCCAAAAGAAATCGCCTTGCCGGAAAATGGTGAGCCTGTACTTAAACTTTCAAATGGTGACCAATATTCAATTTCAGAAGATCATCCTGAAACCTTGGATAAAAACGATCTGACCATCGTTAAAGCGACAGATGGTACAGTCGTGTACCAAATTCGAAATAATAGCAACAGCAAGTCTGAGAGAAGAACTTTCCTTAGTCCAAAAGGAAGTGCGTTGACCATGCAGTTGGTAGATGGTACAAAGGTTCAGCTAAACTCAGGCGCCAGTTTAACCTATCCAACACATTTTGAGGGAAATAGTAGAATAGTATCCTTGGAGGGTGAAGCTTACTTTGATGTCACTCATGACAGTAGCAAACCTTTTATTGTTCAAACTAAACAGACCCAGGTTAAAGTGTTGGGAACACAATTCAATATTGCCTCTGATCTTAGCAAAACTAAAATCCTGACCACTTTAATCAAAGGTAAAGTTGCTGTGAGTGCAGGGCATAATCAGCAAATTTTAAGCCCCGGAATGCAGGCACAAACTAATCTGCATACAAAACAAATTGTCGTACAGGAAGCGGACCTAAAAGAAGTTCTCGCGTGGCGGGATGGCTTCTTTCGTTTTACGGAGGACAATATTGAGACTGTCTTGCAAAAAGTGGGTGAATGGTATGATATCAAGGAAGTTAAGGTGAATTCATCGTCCAGCGATAAATTTACAGGGATGATAAAGAGAACCAAAAAGCTCTCGGATTTATTCGGGCAGCTGGAAAAAATATCCAATTATAAGTTTAAAATTCAGGATGGGAGGGTCCTTGTTATGTAACCATGAGACCTTAAGCTAAAAGTAATCGGAAGTGCTCGCAACACTCCCGATCGTAGTTTAGCAATTAAATAAACCTAATTGAGTTATAAACCATTTAACACCAAACCTATACAAATGTATAAAAGGAATAGCAAAAGTTGCTTCTTTACACAAAAATTCTTTGTAAAAGCATTTATCAGGATGAAAGTATGTATACTAATCCTCATCATCTCCATGGTGCATGTTCATGCATCTAGCTTTGGTCAACAAGTGACATTGGATATAAAAAACGGACGTTTGGTGGACGTCTTAGATGAGATTCAAAAACAAACGGGGTACGAGTTTTTGTATAATAACAGTTTGATTAATAAACAGAAAAGAGTAACCATTAAAGCAAATCACAAAAACTTTAAGGAGGTTCTTCAGCAGTTTCTATCGGAAAGAAATCTGACTTATGAATTGAATCTGAATACGGTGTTAATTATGGCCAAACCGGCTTCTCTGCCAGTCGCTCCCAATAATATGGTTAGCATCCAACGCCGTAGAATAACGGGAGTCGTTTCTGATGCCAAGGGAGCTCCATTGGAAAGTGTTACGGTTTCTGTGAAGGGGACAAATATTGGAACGAAGACGGATGCGCAGGGGCAATTTGCTCTGGAAATCGAGGATGAGCATAAGGTTTTACAGTTTTCATTGGTAGGTTTTCAGTCGTTTGAGCGTAATATTAGTTCTGCGAATCAGCTACATGTCACTTTGGAGCCGGCGGTCAGCGATTTGGAGGAAGCTGTTGTTGTCGCTTATGGGAAACAACGTAAAATCAGTGTCGTGGGCGCAATTAGTAGTGTTTCTCCGCAGCAATTAAAAACCCCGGTCGCGAAACTTAGTAGCTCATTAGCTGGACAGATGGCAGGTGTGGTCACAGTACAAGGTTCGGGAGAACCGGGCTCGGCAACTTCGTTCTGGATAAGGGGAGTCAGTAGTTTTGCGGGAAGTAACAGTCCATTGATTTTAGTCGATGGAATTGAACGTCCAATGGATTTAGTTGATCCTGAGGATGTAGAGTCTTTTTCGATTTTGAAAGACGCTGCAGCCACAGCCGTATATGGTGTAAGGGGAGCTAACGGCATTGTGGTTATAACTACAAAAAGAGGGAAGAAAAGTGCCAAACCAACAATTAATGCTCGTGTCGAACGGGGTATGCTGGAACCTACACGGCTACCCAAATTGGCCAATGCTATGCAATGGTTAGATTATTATAACGATATCAACTTTGAAGCCTCTGGTAAAGTCCCCTTAACGCAGGAAGAAATAAATAAATATGTGAATAAAGTGGACCCGGACGTGTATCCGAATGTGGATTGGATGCAAGAAATATTTAAGAAAAGAACGTCGAATGAACGTTTGAATGTAAATGTGACTGGAGGTGGCGATTTTATTAAGTACTATGTGTCTGGTTCTTATATGAAGGAGAATGGGATCTTTCAACCTCGAAAGACATCCAACTATGATCCGTCCGTAAACTTTGACAGGATCAATTTCCGATCGAATGTGGATATAAAGCTTTCTCCTTCAACGGAGGTAAATCTAAATCTCTCCAATCAATTCGAAACGAAAAATCGTTTAGGGCTAGATTTGGGAACCATGTATGATGTTATTTTGCACACCACACCTGTGGCAGTTCCTACGCAATTTTCTAATGGGGTCTATACAATGAGTCCATATTATTTTCTGAATACAACAGGATACTCAAAAGATTTTTGGAATAATGCGCAATCTTTGGTTGGCGTAACACAGGATTTTTCTGAATTGATCACACCTGGATTAAGAGCAAATGTCAAATTCTCTTGGGATGCTAAAAATTCTACTTCTTTGGACAGACGTAAAAATCCCATCACCTATTATGTGGATAAGACGAATGCTCGGGATGGCGAGGGAAATTTGATTTTGAAGGATAATGGTGCTGGAAGTGACTATTTCACACTGAAGGATTGGCACTCTGGGGAACGGGCAATTAATTTTGAAAGTTCATTGATGTATGATAGACTGTTCGCTGAAAAGCATCGTTTTGGAGGATTATTTTTATTCTCTATGCGTGAGCGTACAAATAATTTTCCTGAGAACAATTATATAACCGCGCTGCCTTATCGAAATACAGGGATTGCTTCGCGTTTAACTTATTCGTACTTAGATCGTTATTTTATCGAGGGGAACTTTGGGTATAACGGCTCGGAAAATTTTGCGCCCAAGAAGCGTTTTGGATTCTTCCCGTCCTTGGCGATGGGTTATGTGTTAAGTAATGAACCGTTCTTTGAGCCCTTATTACCCGTGATTAACTTCTTAAAGATACGCGGATCCATTGGTAAGATTGGTAGTGATAAGATTGATGGAAAGCGTCGATTTGCTTATAACTCGGAGATGGAAGACAGTGGGGGATATTCTTTTGGTATAGGGGGCCAGAAGCCATTGATTGGAATTGCTACAGGTTATCCTGGAAATCCATTGGTAGCCTGGGAGAGTGCATTGAAACGAAATATTGGTCTAGAATTGACGCTGTTTAATAAATTGACTATTCAGACTGATTATTTCGCTGAGAAGCGTGATGGGATTTATATACCACAGGAAAGTGTACCTTCTATTGTTGGGGTAAATGTAAAACCTTTAGTAAATATTGGTCAAATGGAGAATAGAGGTATAGAAGGATCATTAGAATTTAATCATCATCAGGGGGATTTCGGTCTTCAGATTCGTGGGAATATAACCTATAATCGTAACAAAAAATTATTTGATGACAAACCTGTTCCTGTATGGGCTTACCAATCGGATATCGGGCAGCGTTGGGGGCAGCAACGTGGCTTAATAGCACAGGGCTTGTTCCAATCGGAAGAGGAAATAGCACACAGCCCTGTGCAGAAATACGGCGATGGACCCCATCCGGGTGATCTAAAGTACCGAGATATTAATGGCGATGGCCAAATAACGGAACAAGATAAGGTGGCTATAGGAAATACCGATATGCCACAGCTGACTTATGGATTTGGAACGAGCGTTTCTTGGAGAGGATTTGATATTGCCGCATTCTTTCATGGTGTGGGAGAAATTACTCGGATCATCGCTGGAGGACCCTTGTATGGACAGACGGGTAATATCTGGAATGCGGGGCAAATTTATTCTGATGTAGCAGATCATCGTTGGAGTGCTGATAATCCCAATCCGGATGCAATTTATCCGCGGATGTCTCTCAATATTGCTAATAATTCCCAGGCATCTACGTGGTGGCAACGAGATATGAGTTTTATCCGCTTAAAGAATCTGGAGTTTGGTTATACCCTGCCAAAACGTTGGATAGAAAAATGGAAAATGTCAACAATGCGTTTTTATGCCCAAGGGGTCAATGTTTTTACGTTCAGTAAATTCAAATTGTGGGACCCTGAATTGGAAACAGTCTCTGGAAGTGGTTACCCACAAATGCGCGTATTTAATATTGGTCTAAGTGTAATATTTTAAATGAAAAAACGATGAAAAAATATATTTACCTACTGATCTGTCTTTTAGTACCTATTTTATTTGGAGCATGTAGTAAGTACTTGGATGTTGATTTGGCAAACCAAAAGACTCTTGATGAGACTTTTCAGAAGCGTACGACAACTGAAAGGTATCTCGCTCAAGTATATGGTTACTTGCCCATTGAACATGATCTATTTAATGGTGAGGGGGGAAATGTACCTCTTAGCGATGAAGCACTGTTTTCCTGGGTGGCCTGGGTGCCTTGGCTCAACTTCACAAATGGTGGCTGGGGGGTGACAACAGATGATTATGCGACATGGGTCCATAATTATCAAGGTATTAACCAGGCGACCATTTTTATCAATAATGTTGATAAAAACGTAGAGCTCAATGAATCTTCCAAAAGTATTATGAAGGCGGAAGCCAGGTTTTTACGCGCTTATTTTTATTACCTACTGCTAAAACGCTACGGCCCTGTATTTGTTTGGGGAGATCGTGCCGCAGATGATAAAATTGATGCTAAGACAGTGGACCGTATGCCGCTCGACGCCAATGTTAATTTTATTCTTTCTGAATTTGATAAAGCAGCTACTGTATTGCCAAAGGAAATCACCGATCAGGCATGGTATGGTCGCTTGACTAAAGGTGCGGTCATGGCGGCTAAATCAGAGCTATTGTTGTATATGGCACGGCCGTTATTTAATGGTACTAAATTATATGTGGGTTTGAAGAATAGAAATGGAGAATTCCTGTTTCCTCAAACTGTCGATCCAAATAAATGGGAGCTAGCTGCCCAAGCGGCTAAAGATCTCATTGATCTAAATTTATATACTTTGTATCAGGATAATAAAGAGACGAACTCCTTTCGTCGTGCGATTAAATCGTATATGGGTATTTATTTTGAAAAGTGGAATTCGGAAATTATTTGGGGGCGCTGGTCAGACGATGGCTTCAATTATAATGTTCGTACGGCACCGCCTCGCGTAGTTACCATGGGCTGGGGCGGGTATGCACCTTCATTAAAATTGGTCGATGGCTATCCAATGGCGAGTTCCGGACGTTATCCAATTACAGGCTATAGTAGCAATGGGCAACCTATTATTGATGAAAAATCGGGATACCAAGAAACAGGATTCACAGATAACTATGTACACCCATTAGACAATTTCGCTGCTTTTAAAGCTCATAACAGTTGTGTGGGAAGGGATGCACGGTTTTATGCATCTATTTTGGCGAATGGCATGTACTGGATCAATAGGTTGCATGGGGACAAGAAGGTAACATTCTTTGATGGCGGAACATCATCCTATACGAAAACAGGCGACTGTGTAAAATCGGGATATCTGTGGCGGAGAATGAGTGATCCTACAAACGATATAGAATCTGGAAACTGGGGACAGTTTGCTTGGCCTTTTTATCGTCTTGCAGAGATCTACCTTAATTACGCCGAAGCGTGTAATGAAAAGCCAAGTCGAAATGAAGCTGAAGCATTGAAATATGTCAATCTTGTCCGACAACGCAGCGGCTTGAATAAATTAGAGGAAGCTTATCCAGAGGTCTTGGGAAATAAAGAATTGCTTAGGGTACTTCTTCGTAAAGAGCGCATGGTGGAAATGGCTTTTGAGGGACATCGCTATCCGGATCTAAGGACATGGATGGTTGCAGAACAGGAAATGAATGAACCTTATTACACGCGCAATGTTGCGGCGACAACTTATGAGGCTTCATGGGAACGTACAAAAGATGTTTTTCCTGGAAAACGGGTTTTTCAAGCAAAACATTACTTCTTTCCGATACATCAACAGCAACTGAGCGAGATGGTCAACATCACACAGAACTATGGATGGTAGTACTTATTTACTAATACAGAAAATGATGAGACATTGTATTTCCTATTGTGTTCTCCTGCTGACATTGGTTTTGATGAATGGATGTCAGAAGGATGATCGAATGAATAATATGGTCGATGACACCATTTATTTCAGAGATTTCAAAGAAAATAAAATAACGGTATTTGACTGGGGAAAATTTGACTATAATATAACTGTTGTTAAAGCGGGAATTGGACAGCAGGAAGCGAAGGTAAACTTCCTGATTGACGAAGCCTATCTAGCGGCATATAATACGCAAGAGGGTACAAACTATAAGCTGCTCCCTGCAGATTGCTATAAAATCGACAATACCGCTTTAGTATTTTCAAAAAAAGATTACCTACATGATATAGCAATTGTGTTTGATAGCGAACGGATAAGAGCATTACAAGGAAAGTATAAGGAATTATATGTACTCCCCTGTCGTATTGAAGCTGAAGGTGGGGTATTGCACTCGCTGAAACCTGAGATGGCTACAACATTGCTTATCCCCAACGTGAAGGATCCCTTTTTGGAATTTACTTCACCCGGGCTACAGCTCGATCAGATAAAATTAAGCCCCACAGGTGCTGAACAAGTTATAGGAGAAGCGACATTGGTGACAAATTATCCCAATCAATGGAATCTTGACTATGAAATTGAAGTTGATCCCATGATTTTGGATACTTATAACGGAATGGTATCGGACTATAAGAAATTGAAACTATTGCCAAAAGCGGCTTATCAGCTTTTGGCCTCCCCTTATAAAATAGCTGAAAAAGAGAATAAAGCAAGTTTCTCTTATACCATTCTGAAAAAGGGACTTATTGATGGAACGACCAATCTATTTGGCGAGTATGCTTTGCCGTTACAGATTAAATCTGTTTCGAGAAATGGGATTAATCCAGCGGCTTCCACCATATTGGTTCCTGTATCTTTTCAACCCCCAGATATTCCGCGTAGTGGCTGGAAGGTTATCGCTGCTTCTTCTGAATGGATTGGTGGTGGCGAAAAGGAAAATATACTGGATGGTAATCAGGACACCTTTTGGCACAACATATGGATGGGCGGCGAGCCTCCATTACCACATTATGTTATTATTGATTTTGGAAAGGAATATAATGTGATGATGATTGAATTGACAAGAAGACTCTGGAACAACGATTTAAAAGTCGTTGAGTTTTCGACCAGTACGGATAACAAAACTTATGTTCCGGTGGGAAAGATTGATTTTGGAACAAATAGTCCCAAATCAACGATGGCTGTCAATGTTCCGACGACAAAGGCACGTTACTTAAAATGTACGGTAACAGCAAGTAATCGACCGCCTTCATCTGCTATTGCGGAGGTCTATGTCAAGGGGTTATAATTACATGCATTCGATATCGTTCGTTATATAGTTGCAAGTATATTAACTTGAAATCTGTTAAGTTATAGTCACTCCATAAATATGGAGTGACTTTTTTATGTTTTTTCTACCAAGAAGCTCGTAGTGATTTTATTGTCATTATCTAAACAATATTCATACTATTTTTTTAGTTAACTCGTTTTTACTTGAATCACATTACTTTCTTTTCTTTAGATTAATAGAAGTAAAAAAAATGACAAATAATGAATTAAGAGCACTTGCTGAATCTTCACGTAAAGGTGATATAGCGGAGATGGAACAGATCTTTGCGGCAACAAATAACAGAATTGAGTTTCACGATTACGAATTGAATAGTGCCGTTAGTCAGTTGATCAGATCCCAACATTATGAGGCCTTGGACAAATTTATAGGCAAAGGGCTAATCTCAACGGATCTTTATGATTACGATCGCTTTAGTACAACAGTGATCAGCACCTTGCTAAAACCTCAGATAGCCTCGGAAGGGCAATTTGAAAATTATCTCATCTGGTTAAAAGGGTATTTGGAACAGCTTGATGACATCAATGAAGAGGTAGGCGGGATGACGTTATTTGAATATGCACTACAGGAAAATGTTGCTATTCCGCTGCTAAAAGTTATTGTTGGTGCTGGTGCTGACGTACAGCGAATGGATCAATATGGACAAACATTTCTTTTTAAAGTTTGTAATTTGCGTATGCAGCAAGCGGATCGTGTTGCTGAATTAATAGATTGGTTATTAGCAGAAGGTATTGATCCCAATATTGGTAATGTAGAACAGAAAACGGCGTTACACATGGCCGTGGATACGTTGAAAACCGAGGTTGCAATTCAGTTACTGGATGCTGGAGCAGACCCAGGGCTGAAGGATTGGCATGGTGAAAGTGCCTTTTATTATGCCGCTGTAAGGCATTTTAATCCAGATCTATTAGCTGCGCTTCTCAATTATGGAATGCCAGATTTTCATAGCGTCAATAAACAAGGGGAAAACTTGCTCAATGCATTTCTCCGAATGATGCACACGGACAGCCAAACTAATCTGAGCGTCTTGATTTTGCTTTTGGAGCAGGGGGCGGATCTAACTGCTGCATCGCTTTGGTATCAGAAAGAGAAAACAGGCGTTGACTGGCTGGCTGAGAAGTCAGTTATCGTTTTACAAGAAGTTGTAGACAAAGGATATTTAGATCTCAGCTATGCAGATAACGAAGGAAATACGTTACTGCATAAAGTCTGCCAAGTGGATCTCAATTATGATGAAAATAAAGCCCGCGATCTTTACAAAAAAGTAAGATATCTTGTCGGGGAAGGAATTGATCCTCAGTTGGAAAATATAGCGGATAAAAAAGCTGTTGATTATGCTATGGAGGACAATATCAAGGTAAAGACAGTCGAATGGCTATTAAAACAATAAATACGGAGAGAAAATTACTATGTCTCAATCATTTATAATTGCTTGCGAAAGTGGCAAACGCAAGATTGCGGAAATATTATTGGAGAAAAATCAAGTCGATGTATCCTACACAGATGAAAAGGGGCGCACTGCCTTGCATTATGCTGCGCATCGAGGTTATTTGGATTTGGTGAAGAAGTTAGTTGAGGCTGGCGCCATTTTGGACTATGAGGACCATCGCGGCGAAACGCCTTTATATTTTGCCTTGTTGCAAAAGCAGAAGCAAACAGCAGTCTACTTACTGGAAAATAATGCTAATATAGAGATCAACGATTTTTTAGGAAATAGTCTATTGCATATTGCTGCTCAGACAGGACAGCAGGAGATGGTCGAAAAATTGATAGTCCAGGGGCTAGATGTAAATGCATTGAATAATGCCGCTGAATCACCCTTATTGATGGCTGTAAAGGCTAAGTATCCACCTGTGGTACAGTTGCTGGCCGCGCAAGGTGCTCGTTTGGATGCAACGGATAAAGAAGGAAATTCGTCTTTAAATTTGGCAGTAGCATTGGGATCTGTGCCAATTGTAAATATCCTATTGGAGCATGGTGCAGCAGTGAATTTATTGAATGACTTGAGTGAAGGGCCTTTGTTGCTTGCAGTAAAGATGGGCAACCGTATGCTAGCACAGAAACTGTTGGAGCAGGGAAGCGATATCTTTACGGAGTCTGCTGAAGGAATTTCTCCTGTTTGGTATGTCTGTAACAGCAATCAAAAGGAGCTCCTCGCTTTATTTCTGGAAAGAGGACTTTCCGCAGACTATGCGCGTCCCGTAGATTCTTTTGATGGAAAAGATGGCAAATATTTGGAAAAGTTGATCGAAAGGACAGGTGGTCGTACTTTTATACTTGGGTTTGAGCCACATTATGCGGGAGAGACCTTATTACATACGGCAACAAAAATGGGGTATCTCTCCTTGGTCAAACAGCTTTTAGATTGCGGCGCAACAATCGATAAACAGGATGCTTCTGGCAATACCGCTCTTCATTATGCTGCGGCATATGGAAAAAAAGATGTGCTGCGGTATCTCTTATCTAACGGAGCAGTTACAGATATAACGAACGTATTGGAACAGAAAGCAATCGATTATTCCAATATGCAGGGTTATAACGAGATAACGGCTTTATTGATCGACTTCGGAGCACAAACCAATACAGTTGAAGATGGTCCGGTCAGTCCAGGGAAAAATGTGCTTTCTGAAGTGTCGGTAGGAATGGATATGACACGCAAAAAGCAGGCTTTATTTGATCTGAAAGATTTATTGGACGCAGGAATTATCAATCAGGAAGAATTTGATTCGGAGAAGACGAAGATTTTGACGTCTTGAATCTAAAACTCGGAGTAGTTTTTTTGGAGACAGGAAAAATGTAGTGCTTTTCGGTAGATTTTATGCAGAGTAGCAATTGAGGTTATAAATTAAAAAAGCGACTCTTTTGAAGTCGCTTTTTTGTAGCCCGTAGGGGAATCGAACCCCTGTTTCAAGAATGAAAATCTTGCGTCCTAACCCCTAGACGAACGGGCCATATCGTTTTCGATGATGCAAATATAGAAGCTTTTTCAAAAAGCACAAAAAAAAAGTGCTATCTGCGCGCTAATTCATTGAAATTGAGAAAAATTATTTTTTTTAAGTCCCTATTCTACGGCGTAGGCGAGCATGTATTCGTTGAATTTCTCGTAGTGTACATCAAAAATATGTTTATTTTGCATGCTGTTGAGCTCAAGTTTTAAGATACCCTGTGTTTGATATTCGAAAGGTTGTATGGTCATATCATTCAAAAAGGAAACACCTGCATTTCCTTGGAGTTTATAGATCGCCTCTTTAGCACACCAACATGCGTAGAGTTGTTCGTGTCGGCTTTCATCCTGCGCGATGAAAGCCAATTCGTTAGGTTTTAAAAACTTATGTTGAATGCGTTCTACTTTTGTTTTGATAATTTCCATATCGATGCCAACCTCTCCTTTTGTACTGATCATTGCCGCAGCATAATCAAATGAGTGCGAAAGGGATATTTTTTGGGGAAAATTAGCGAGATAAGGCTTACCGTTTGAGTCGGAAGGACATTCTATGTAACGCGCTGTGTTTAATAGTGTCCTTAGCAGTACACGTGTTGCAAGCCAGTGCAACCTTCTTTTGCCTTTATTGAAGGATCCCAATTTAGCTTTTTCGCGTTCATCCAATTGAAGTTTCGACAGTAAATCATCGTCCGATTCTTCAATTCGCCAAATCGCAAATTTGGTTTGATTATCAATTTCACGTAGGTACACTAGACTCATACCCAAATTTAAAAAACAAATCGCAGATTTTTGTTCTGAAAAATGAAGTAAAATTAAGGAGAGAACTGTATTTTTGAATTTGTATAGCATTGCCTGATGCACTTGCTATTTTGATACACATGATTTTATCTGATAAAAGAATTCTCGAGGAGATTGAAAATGGCAGTATTGTCATTCACCCATTTGACCGTAAGTGTTTAGGAACAAACTCGTACGATGTGCATTTGGGAAAATATTTGGCAACGTATGCAGATCGTGTGCTTGATGCCAAGAAACACAACGAAATTCAACATTTTGAGATACCGGAGGAAGGTTTCGTATTGGAACCTAACACTCTTTATTTAGGCGTTACTCGCGAGTATACCGAAACGCATAAACATGTTCCTTTTTTGGAAGGCAAATCTAGTACAGGTCGCCTGGGGATAGATATCCACGCAACCGCTGGAAAGGGGGACGTCGGTTTCTGCAATACCTGGACTTTGGAAATTTCGGTCGCTCAGCCTGTTAGGGTTTATGCTGGAATGCCTATTGGTCAATTGATTTATTTTGCAGTAGAAGGGGATATCGAGACATTTTATAACACCAAGGGTAATGCAAAATACAATGGCAAGACAATCCGTCCGGTTGAATCCATGATGTGGAAGAATAATTTCTGATGAGAAATGTTGGATGGATTGTATTAGGGGCATTATTGATCATTCTCATCAGTACCGTACTCTATTATTTTGTCCATCCGATATTTGGCGGAAGTTTTAAAGGTGCTCGGCTGGAGCGTATGAAGCAATCGCCAAACTTCAAAGATGGTGTATTTCATAATCTGGAAGTAACACCATCTTTGAAAAGTGATGTTAATATGTCCGCTTTGCTGTGGGATTTTCTTTTCAACAAAAATCCCCATTTGAAGCCCATCAACGTATTGCCAGCGATTCCCTGCGATTTACAACATCTTCCCGCTGATGACGTTTTGATCTGGTTTGGTCACTCCTCCTACTTGTTGAAGATTGAAGGAAAACTAATTTTAGTGGATCCGGTATTTAGTCAAAATGCTTCGCCTATTCCCGGGAGTAACAAGGCCTTTAAAATGTCGGTCGATTATGCGGCAATGGTTATTCCTAAAATTGATTATCTGTTTATATCGCATGACCATTACGATCATCTGGACTATGAAACGGTAGTGAAATTGCGTGATAAAGTAGGGCAGGTGATTTGCGGTCTCGGTGTAGGGGCGCATTTTGAAGCTTGGGGGTACAAAACAACGCAGCTCATTGAAGGCGACTGGTATGAACAAATAAAACTACTGCCTGATTTTCAGGTAACTTTTACGCCTGCAAGACACTTCTCAGGACGAAGATTTACGCGAAATAATACTTTGTGGACTTCCTTTGTTCTAAAAACTGCAAAGTATAATCTTTTCTTGGGTGGAGACAGCGGCTATGGCAAGCACTTTAAAACAATAGGAGAGCAATTTGGTCCATTTGATTTAGCTATTTTGGAAAACGGACAATATAATGATGCTTGGCATTATATCCATTCATTACCGGAAGAATGGGCTGCTGAAACGAAAGATTTAAATGCCAGGGTTACTTTGCCTGTTCATTCCTCTAAGTTCGCTTTAGCAATGCATGACTGGAAAGAGCCCGTGGAGAAATTTTACGAGATAGCACATAAAGATCATATCAGGCTCCTTACACCCAGAATAGGGGAAATGGTCTACTTAAATAAATTGGATACTGTATATGCTCCTTGGTGGCGTGAAATTCGTTAAAGAGTTATTTATTTTTTTCTTCAATCCATAAGGACATATATTTTGTACTCTGCATCGTATGATGCAATAATATTTGGCTAATAAAGTTTTGTTGCCGGTGTCTATCGAGCTGTACTTTTAGTAATGATAGGTTGGTCATGAAGTCGGCTTGATATTTCCGCTTTTCATAACGTTCGTTTATGATACGGACCCCATGCTCTTGTGCGATTTTCCAGACATTTTCGTTTTCGTAGAGTTCAACAGTCTTACGGCAGAAAGCTTCGGGATCGTCTTCGATAAAACCATTCCAATCCAAATTGCCTTTCATGGCTTCTGCCCCAATTGTTGTGGTGATGGAGGGAGTTCCAGTCTGCATAGCGTCGATAAACTTTCCCTTCACGCCGGCTCCAAATTGTATTGGGGCTATCAGTACCCGGTAATTTTCCATGGTAAGACGAGCTGATTCTGCCCGCCCTTTAATGAGAAAACTCTCTTTTGGATTGTTTAATTGAAGTACTTTTTGAGTTGCATAAGCGCCATAAATATGCAGTTCGACTTTAGGTAGCAACTTTCTTAATTGTGGCCAGATTTGCGTTTTTAGATACTGTACGGTATGCCAATTGGGCTCATGAATAAAATTTCCGATAAATAATAAATTCTTGCGTTCTTCGAAGGTTTTCCATTGTCTAATTTCAGCAGAACTGATTTCATTTTCAAGGAATGGAAGATAATAAAGGATGTCGGGTGAAATTCGAAAGACTTCGATGAGAAGCTTCATTTCGGAGTCAGAAATAATTAATGATAGGTCGCAACGTAGAATCGAAGCTATTTCCCGTTTAGCGGTATCGGTAAACAGTTCTTGAAAAGAGAAGTCCCCTTTATTTTTAACGCAGGTCTGTCTTGCTTGTCGTAGAAAATGCAGATCTTCCGTGTCGAGTACACGGAGTGCATTGGGGCAATGTTGGGCGACACGCCAACCATATTGTTCTTCTACCATAAAACGATCAAAAACAACAATGTCGGGCTGAAGTTGGGCAATGAACTCATCAAAGCTATTACTATTGAGTACAATCGCTTGCTCTTGCACGCCGAGTGCTTGCAAAGGGGCACTATAAGGGGATTTGGCCGCCGCTGAAGCGAATGTAGTATGATAAGAGTGATTGATGAACGTATCAATTAACTGCATCATGCGAAAACCAGCAGCAGAAGATGTTGGCTCTGGCCACACAAGTCCGATGAACAAAACCTTTCTCTCTTTCATGCTGGAAAATTACTGATTAATGTGAAAAGAATTGACGAAAACTTAACAATTTGTCATTTTCAAACGATTAGCTTTATTTCGTGTTTATATTATACTTTAAGGTTATTCATCATTAACGAGCATATGGCCAAAACTATTGCGCAGCGGATTCGACATTTTTCACCAAAGACCTATTGGAAGGAACTAATAGCTGTTTTGGTCATCTTATTGGCCTTTGTATTTTTTAGAAATGAGCGGAAGGAGCTAGCTGCAATTATTCCTCAGTTGCGGGCGGCCAATTTAACCTGGGTTTCAGTGGGTGTCGGAATTACAATAGTATACATTGTTCTCCAAGGGTTGATGTATGTACAGAGTTTTAAGGCGATAGGTCTTTCTATTAGCCTGAGAATTGCAATTGATCTCTTCTTGAAAAGGAATCTACTTAGTGTGTTTCTGCCAGCCGGTGGAATAAGCTCATTGGCTTATACTACAACACAGCTGCGGAAAAGGAATTTAAATACCACGCAGATTCATCAGGCAGGAGCTCTATATGGCTACGTTGGGCTGTTAACGGTCTTTATGATTGGTGTGCCCGTGATATTGTATACTGTCTGGCATAACAGAAATTTTGGTGATGCATGGATCTCGTTGGTGGTATTGGGACTTCTATTAGGGTTTGTATTTTGGTTGGTATGGTCCTTTCGAACCCACAAGGGTATTTATCGTTGGGTAGAAAGAAGGTTTCCCGCTGTAGCCTCCAATATTGACGAGATATTTTCGGGCGAAGTAAAGTTGAAATATCTATTGGGTACCATGCTGGCATCTATGATCGTTGAATGTTGCGGCATCGCGCACGCATTTGTGAGTATGTATGCCCTTGGCTTGGATCACTCTTTTGAAGCTGCGGCAATTGCCTATACGGTTTCGGTTGTTTTAATGATCGTTTCTCCTTTTCTACGTGGGCTTGGGGCTGTCGAACTAACCATGCTGTATATTTTTAAAGCATATGGTTATTCACAAGCAGAAGGATTAGGTATTACTATTCTATACCGCTCGTTTGAGTTTTGGCTTCCATTACTCTTGGGGCTTCTAGCGTTCGCATGGCGCGGAAAGCAGTTGCTGGCTCGTATTGGACCTGCACTGCTCATCTTTTTCTTAGGAATGGTGAATCTCGTCTCTGTATTAACACCGCCTTTGGCTGATCGGATGAGACTGGATCGCTTTTATTTACCTTTAGAAGCTATTCATGCCTCTAAATTTATGGTTTTAGTTTTAGGTTTGGGGTTATTGGTTACTTCGGCCTATTTAATTAAAGGTTTCCGTATAGCGTTTTGGATAGCTATGGTTTTTAGTGCGTTGTCCCTTTTTGGGCATGTATTTAAAGCGTTGGATTATGAGGAAGCTTCCGTTGCCTTGCTGACCGTGATTTTGTTGGCAATAAGCTATAAGCAATATCGGATTAAAAGTAATATTCGCTGGGTGCGCATTGGGTCTATCACATTTTTTGTCGCTTTGGTCGCAATTTGCCTGTTTGATATGTTAAGTTTTTATTTTATTGATAAACAGCATTTTGGTGTAGATTTTACTTGGCGTCAGTCGATCTACCATACCGCGCGAAGCTTTTTGTTGTTTGCAGATGATGAACTAATGCCGCAAACGACTTTTGGTCAGGAATTTCTGCGAATTACCCAAGTGCTTGGCCTTTTTTGCTGGTTTCTGTTAATCTACGCACTAGCACGTCCCCGTCTGATTGCTAACGAAGATTCTAGTAGGTCTGAGGTAGAGCGTGCGGAGCAATTATTACTTGAGTTTGGGCAGTCCCCAATGGACTTTTTTAAATTGGGAAAAGATAAGATCCTGTTCTTTTCAGAAGTGTCGGAGGGATTTACGGCCTATCGGTTGGCCAATGAATTTGCAATTGTCCTGGATGAACCTGTATGTGAACAAGGGGATAAGGAAGAGTTGGTTCAGGAGTTTGATGAATACTGTTATGCTAATGGATTAAAAGCCATTTATTATCGTGTTGATGAAAATAGTTTAGTACATTTTTCATCCCTTCGTAAACAAAAGATCACCATTGGACAGGAGGCCGTATTAGAATTAGATGCATTTAAGCTAGAAGGAAAAGACCGGAAGTCGTTACGTAATGGACTTAACGCCATTCAAAAAAAGGGCTTTACGACAGAAGTTTTGAGAGCACCTCAAAAGCAGGAAATTATCGATCAGTTAAGAGTTATTTCCAACGAATGGTTGAAAGCGTTTGATAAAAAAGAAATGGTTTTTTCCCAAGGCATGTTTGACGAGAATGAACTTATGTCGCAAGACATTATCGTGCTGAAAAATGAAGCAAATAATATCGTAGCCTTTCTGAACATTGTCCCCGACTATGCGAAAGATGAGTGTACGTATGATATGATTAGAAAGTCGCTTGAAGCCCCAGGTGGAAGCATGGATGCATTGATTGTTGAGCTAATAGCTTATGCTAAAGCTCAAAAGTATATCTATTTAAATTTAGGGATGGTGCCAATGACAGGCTTGGGAGCTGCAGACAGTCCCGCCGAAAAGATTATGAAGTTCGTATCAACACGATTGGGAAACTTTAAGCATTACCATAGCCTGCGCGACTTCAAAGAAAAGTATGCGACATTTTGGGAAAATAAATACCTTATATTTGATAACGACTTTGACCTGATACAGCTTCCTATTGCATTGGTTAAAGTTATGAAACCGAATGAATAGGAGTATGAAGCTCTTGTAAAGATGAAAAAATTAGCAGCACTATTTATAATTGGTAGCATTGCATTCCATGCTTTTGCACAACAAAGTTTGATTGACATGAAATACTGGAATAATAAAGCCGTATTGCCTTTGGTTCTCTATTTAAGTGGAGATGGCGGCTTCAATTCGTTCTCAAATAAACTGTGCGAGCTAATTGCAGGAGCGGGATATTCGGTTGCAGCGATTGATTCGAAGAATTATTTTTGGAAGAAAAAAACGCCGAAAGAGATTGCAACTGATGTTTCAAATACACTTAAAAATTTGCTGTCTTCCCGGCAAAATATGCGTCTTTTTGTTGTAGGATATTCCTTTGGGGCAGACGCAGTCCCTTTTATTATCAATCGGCTGGATCCCGCCATCAAGAAAAATGTAAAGAGCATTGTTCTGTTAGAACCGTCTGTATCAACGGATCTAGAGATTCATATCGCTGATATTTTGGGTCGAAGTAATGCCAAACGAAGTCTCGATGTTGTTGACGAGATCAACCGTATGGAAGGAGTCAAAACAAGTATCATTCTAGGTGATGATGAAGCTGATTTCCCAATACAAAAGATAACGCTCAAGAATTTTACAAAAAAATATCTAGCTGGTGGGCATCATTTTAGTGGTAACGCGGTTCAGGTTGCTAAGAATACAATAGCGCTCTTCTAAATAGGGACTTCTTTCCTTCAAAGGCTACCACCATTATTATTTCTTGTCCTAGATCAAATAATTTGAAGAAAGAAGATGGTAATTTTGATAAAGATTTTAAATAGACAACAATGGAATTAGGAATAGGAATGTTTGGTGACTCTAGGATAGATCCAGTTACAGGTCAGATCCAAGCCCCACAAGATAGGATGAAAGAAATTATTGAAGAAATCAAACTTATGGATCAAGTAGGGTTGGATTTCTTTGGAATAGGCGAGCATCATCGGGCAGATTATGCTGTTGCGGCACCTGAGATCATCATGGCTGCAGCTTCTACCGTCACAAAAAATATTAAATTAGGAAGTGCAGTTTCTGTCTTGAGCTCTGCTGATCCTGTTAAGTTATTTCAGGATTTCGCTACTGTCGATCTTCTATCGGACGGTCGAGCTGAGCTCATGGCAGGTAGAGGCTCTTTCATTGAGTCCTTTCCTTTATTTGGTTATGATCTGAAAGATTATTCCGAATTGTTTGAAGAGAAACTTGAACTTTTACTTCGATTGAATAAGCAAAACCCGATAACTTGGCGGGGGAATTTTAGAGCTCCGCTAGTCAATCAGGAAGTCTTTCCTCGTCCTAAAAATGGATCACTGCCGATCTGGGTTGCCGTAGGCGGGACAACTTCTTCTGTTATTCGCGCAGGAAAATTAGGTTTGCCGGTTATGTTTGCAATCATTGGCGGCATGTACGAAAGCTTTGATCATTTATTTGAGATGTACCGTCAAGCTTATGAGGATAATGGACATGATATGGCTAATTTTCAGGTGGGAGTGCACATGCATGCTTTCTTTGGCGATAATAATGCCCAGGTTTCAGATTATTATTACCCGATTTATTCAGCACAGATGGATCGTATAGGAGCAAGTCGTGGCTGGCCTCCATATCAGCGTACACAATATGACTTTGGCAGATCTTCAAGAGGACACCTTATCGTTGGGGATGCAGCTTATGCTGTAGATAAAATCTTGCAGATACATGAGAAATTCGGATTGACACGATTCTCCGCTCATATGGATGTGGGAGCCCCTGGTCATAAGGAAATGCTTCGATCAATAGAGATCTATGGCGAAAAAATAGCACCGGAAGTGAGAAAAGCCCTTCATAAAAATGTTTAAGAAATATTATCATTTTTTTAACATTCAGATATTCGTTACCTTTGTGGCATAAATCATTTTAGAGAGTAAGATGCTTGGATTAAAGTTAATGACAGATCCGCGATGGGCAAACATCGCAGAAGGAAATTTGGAAGAGATTTTGACGGATCACGCATGGTGTGAACAAAAAGCGGCTTCGAATGCAATATCATTAATTACCAATAACTCAGAGTACGAAGATTTAGTACATGAACTGACAGCGATAGCTATCGAAGAAATGGAACATTTTAAGATGGTTATTGACATCATCAAAGAACGCGGCTATACCTTAGGCCGTGAACGCAAAGATGATTATGTTGGTCAGCTGATGAAATTCTCTAAAAAGGATGGTAGCCGTAATATGGCTTTTATTGACCGCTTATTATTTGCGGCGATGATTGAAGCCCGTAGTTGCGAGCGTTTTAGGGTCTTGTCTCAAAATATTCAAGATAAGGAGCTGGCAAAATTTTATTATGATTTAATGGTTTCTGAAGCAAATCATTATACGACATTTTTAAATTTTGCGCGCAAATATACCGTAGACGTCGATGTAGATAAGCGTTGGAAAGAGTGGCTGGATTTTGAAGGGAAGCTGATTCAGTCATACGGAAGTAAAGAGGCCATTCATGGCTAATTAAATCTCGCCTCTACCTATTTTAAAACACATACATAACAGTTGTCCCGTTCTATTTCTTAGAACGGGATTTTTTGTCACTTAATTATTCTTATCTTTGTACCGTGATTGAAAAAAGTAAAATAATAGATATCAGGAGTTTGTCTTTGGATCAGATCAAAGAACAACTTACAGCGTTGGGGGAGCAGGGCTTTCGTGCAAAGCAGATTTATGAATGGATTTGGGTAAAGTCTTGTGTAGATTTTGATCAGATGAGTAATCTGAGTAAGCCCCTCCGCGAGAAGCTGAAAGAGAATTTTACGATCAATGCAGTTACAGTTAAAGAGTACCAGATCAGCTCTGATAAAACAATTAAAAGTAGTTTTTGGCTGTACGACAATAACATCATCGAAGGGGTGTTAATCCCAGCTCCAGAGCGAATGACTGCTTGTGTAAGCTCACAAGTAGGCTGTAGCTTGACCTGTAAGTTCTGCGCAACAGGATATATGGATCGCAAAAGAAATCTCAATGCAGATGAGATTTATGATCAGGTGGTTCTGATCAGTAAACAGGCAGAAGAAAACTATGGGCAGCCATTGACAAATATCGTTTATATGGGAATGGGAGAGCCCCTGCTGAACTATGCGAATATGATGAAGTCTGTTGAGCGTATTACGGCTCCAGACGGATTGAATATGGCTGCGAAACGAATTACGGTTTCTACTGCTGGCATTGCAAAAATGATTAAGAAATTGGGGGATGATCAGGTGCGTTTTAACCTCGCGCTTTCTTTGCATGCCGCAAATGATAAAAAGCGGAATGAAATTATGCCAATCAATGAGCAGAACTCACTCAAAGCATTGGCCGAGGCTCTCAAATATTTTTATGCGAAAACAAAGAGCCCAATTACATTTGAATATATTGTCTTTAACAATTTCAATGACGAGTTGGAGGATGCAAAAGAACTTGCCAAGTTCTGTAAACACGTTCCTTGTAAGGTCAACCTGATTGAATACAACCCTATCGCACTGGCCGATTTCTTGAATGCCGAAGCGGATAAAATTGAGGTATTTGCAAATTATCTTAAAAGTCAGGGGATCATTACGAATGTAAGACGTAGCCGCGGCAAAGATATAGATGCCGCCTGTGGACAATTAGCAATCAAGGATAAGAAAAAAGAAGAATCCGAAGTGTAATCTGACTGATTGTTCCTATCTTTAATAGGGAAGTTAATCAGATGAAATCCGAATTAAATAAGCTTTTTGGTGATTTTGTGTCTATATTTTTTCCAAGAGAATGTGGATGCTGTGGCTGTGTATTAAAATATCAGGAAAAGTTTATTTGTATAGCTTGCGATTTCCATTTGCCTTATACTAACTTTCACGAATATTCTGACAATGATACGGCAAGACAGCTTTGGGGGAAAGCTCCAGTGGAAGAGGCCTGTTCTTTCTTGTTGTTGCAAAAAGATAGTCGTGTGGAGCATTTAATCTATCAGATTAAATATAATAAACAACCATTTCTGGCAGAATATTTTGGTTATCAATATGGCTTAAAATTATTGAAAGTAAAGGCATATCGCGAGATAGATTTTATAGTTCCCGTGCCGCTGCATAAGAGTAAACTTCGGCAAAGAGGATACAATCAATCTACATATTTTGGGAGAGGTTTGTCTAGAGCGATGGAAATCCCTTTACGAGAAGATATTCTGATCAGAAAGAAAGCGACGATTAGCCAAACAGGTAAGGGGCGGCTCGACCGGTACGAAAATGTAAGCGATATCTTCGATTGTCAGCCTAATGAGTTAATAGCTAATGTGCACATCTTGCTAGTGGACGATGTGTTAACAACAGGTGCAACAATCGTTTCAGCGGCATTAACGCTTTTGGCTTCTTTTGACTGCCGGATATCTATTGTTACTTTGGCAAGGGCCTAGTTAGGCAATCCTATCCCATAACTTATAGTTTCATTAAATATCATAAGAAATAGAATTCACAACCCGTACCGATAAAGTGAATTTCGAGAATTTAAGTAACCAATCCATTCAAGGTGATACCTCAAATAGAAATGACTATTTCAAAACTACTTCAACGAGGATATCAGGACCGTCGGTTGACGTAGTTTAGAAGATAAGCAAATCCTGCCATGCCTATTCCGATTGTGTCTGCAAATAAATCCCACCAGTCACCACTGCGATAAGTAAAGATATAAAGTTGAAGTAATTCTGTCAGCCCCGCAAATAAAAATCCAAGGATAGAAACAATAAACACCGGAAGCCAGCGGGTCGGTTTACCCCTGAATTGCTGGATCACACCATTGTACAGCAGTGTACAGAAAACAAAGAACATACCGCAGTGGACTAATTTATCCATACCTGGATAGGCGGGAACTGCGTCAAAATTGTTGCCGGGGAGTGTGCATAAAATAATAACTATGATGGCCCAAATAAAACACCATTTATAGTCTAATAAGATTTTAATCATGGCGATAAATATCTAAAAATTTCCTGACAGAAATAAAAATATTATCAATTTAAAAATTATTTGCCTGTAAATCAGTCGTTTGAATAAATAGTTTTGTTTTATATGGTACTATGTATTGCATGGTACCATAAAATACATATATCTTTGTATTGTTATGATAGCTGAAAATACACAAATCCAAATGAGGAAGGGGATACTTGAATATTGTATCCTATCCATAATTTCTCGAGGAGAAATTTATGCCTCCGATATTATCAGCGAACTGAAGAAAGCTCAATTATTGGTTGTGGAAGGAACCTTATATCCGCTTTTAACGCGTCTAAAGAACAATGGACTGTTAAGCTATATATGGAAGGAGTCGACTTCAGGTCCGCCTAGAAAATATTATGAAATCACCCAAGAAGGCTTAGAAGTCCTTTCACGGCTAGATGTTACCTGGAATGAGCTCGTGTTTGCTGTAAACACGTCATTGGTGGGTAGAAACAATGATTCAACTAAACCAGTTAAAGATAATAACGATGAATAAGACAATAATTATCAACATAAATAGTATCGTCTTCCATATTGAAGAGGATGCTTATGAGGTGCTTCGCTCCTACATGATTGATATAAAGAAGCACTTTGGACAATCGGAAGATAGTAAGGAGATTTTAGAAGACATCGAGAATCGTATTTCTGAGATGTTTACGGAAAAGATTCAGGCAGGCAGCAAAGAAGTCCTTAATATGGATGATGTGAATGCCGTCATAGAGCAGATGGGTAGTGTAAGTGATTTTGAATCTGAGGATCAGGATAGTTATACGTCTTTTCAGCGTCAGTCGAATGCCGACGGTTTTAAAGTCGGGAAGAAATTGATGCGTGACCCAGATGATAAAGTTTTCAGCGGGGTATGTAGTGGACTGGGACACTTTTTTGGGATTGAGGCTAAATGGGTGAGGTTGCTTTTTGCTTTATTTGTTGTGATCGGAGGGTCAGGTGTGCTTGTCTATGTCATCCTTTGGATCGTCATGCCTCTGGCTGTGACCCGGGCGGATAAAATGGAAATGCGGGGGGAAGCACCTAATATTCAAAATTTTAAACGGTCTTTTGACGAGGAAATGAGTGGCGTTAAGGAAACTTTCTCCCGAGGAATCGATAGAACAGGAGATGGTGTTGCTAAATTAATGCAGATCATTGTGAAGGTCATCGGTGTGTTCTTTGTGATTATTGTTGGATTAACACTCATAGGTCTTATCATAGGATTGATCTTCTTTGCATTGGCTATTGTCAATGTCATTCCTGATGTGATGGATGATTCTGGTCCCTTCTATTTAATGGATCCGAATGATGTGCCATTTGCGCTAATTGCTGGTTTCTTGTCTATTTTTATACCTTTTGCGGGATTGTTCTATTTGCTTTTGCGCGTACTTTTCGAGAAAAAACCAATGAACAATTATTTGACGACGACTTTATTCTTGGTATGGTTGGCATCGATAGGCGCTATTATCTACTATTCAACGTCTGTAGCGAAAGAATTTAGGGAGTCGAGTACCATTGTTGAAGAAAAGCCACTGCAAAAACAAGCCGTTTATTATTTGAATGAAAATGATGTGCGGGTAATTCGCCTCAAGAATGGTGTAAAAAGTGGCATAGGTATTAAAAATGAAAACCTTTCTACTTATCTAAAACGTAATATCCGTATTCGGATTGAGCGCATTGATTCGTTGCAAGAACCGTATGTGCGCTATGAGTATTCGGCTAAGGGAAATACCTATAAAGTCGCCACCGATAGAGCTGGTAAAATTAGTTATGCATTGAAACAGGATAGTACATCATTAACCTTCGATAATGCTTTTCAATTGAATGAAGGGGAGCGGTATCGGGATCAAGAAGTTAATGTTACCTTATTTCTACCTGTGGGCACGAAGTTGATCATTAATGATAACCTGGAAGATAAATTAAGAGATATATCGTTTTACGAGTGTAGGGACCGCTATAAGGAAGATTTAAGAGATGTAAAGGACGTGGAATTTGTGGTTACTTCCCTTGGACTGAAATGTGCTTTGGCTCCAAAAGAATCAGATGAAAGTGAAGACCACGACACAAATGAAGTAGTCGCAAATGATACTTCTATTGTCATCCGCAGGGATACAATCATCAATGTTAAAAAAGATGGTGTGACTATACAGACAAAAAAGAAATAATATCCACCAAGTCTTCCGTCTCCAAGACGGAAGACAAATTGTTAAAGCTGTAACCAACCGAAAATTAGTACTAAACCTCGTGTGATAAGCCGATTTAATACCCTTGATGATAGATGCTATTACACCTATTTATAAAACGAATGAAAAGATATTTTTACCTCTTAGTCTTAAATTTTTTGATTGTTTCCTTTGCCTATGCACAGGTGAAAGTTACGGGTAAAGTACAGGCGGAAAATAATGTGCCTTTGGCCTCCGCAACTGCTTATCTGATGAAGGCAAAGACGGCAGTTATTTTGAAAGCTGTTGTTACAGATGAAAATGGGGGATACCAATTTTCGGATATACAAACTGGAAGTTATTACATCGACGTCAAAATGGTTGGGTATACATCCAATAAAAGCAGTGCTTTCGATATCAGCAAAACAGATTATAACGTCGCAACGATCCTGCTGAACGCTGACACACGAAAACTACAGGAGGTCGCCGTGGAGGGAAAGCGTCCAATGGTCGAAAGTAAACCCGGAAAACTGGTTTTAAATGTAGAAAATTCTCCATTGGCCGCTGGGAACAATGCATTAGATATTGTACAACGGGCTCCTGGGGTAAGCTTGGATAACAATAATAATTTGCAGTTGATGGGGCAGTCTGGCGTTTCAGTTACGATCGATGGGCGGCAGACTTACATGTCCGGGGAACAACTTGTAAATTTTTTGAAGAGTACAGATGGAAATCAAATTAAGTCTGTTGAAGTTATTACTACCAGAGCGGCGAAAGATGACGCCGAGGGTGCAGTGGGGACTATTAATATCGTTCTCAAAAAAAATCGCATGGAAGGTTTTAACGGAACCTTTAACTTGACTGCTGGAAGGGGAGAAAAATTTAGAGGAAATAGCTCCTTGTCGTTAAATTATAAAAAGAACAATACAACTGTATTCGGATCCTATGCCTATTCCGATGAGAAAAGTTACCGAAAGCTTCTTCTTGATCGTGTTATTCAAAATGACGGTGTAAAAACTTATTTTAATCAAAGGTCGATATTGGATGAAAAGGAGCAGAACCATTCTTATCGCTTTGGCGTTGAACAAAAAACGTCTGCAAGAAATACCTTGACTGTACAGTTTAACGGTTCTAATAATGTGGAATACAATGATAATGACAGTAAGACCAATGTAGGGAAGTCTTTTACTACATTAGACTCCCTGTTGATTTCGACATCTGAATTCAAGGAATTGTTCGACCGTTACTCAGCTAATTTAAACAATGAGTTTAGAATTGATTCCAATGGCAGAAAACTCACCGTTGATCTAGATTGGAGTAAATTTAAAAGCAGTAAACGTGTCAATTATAATAATCAATATTTTGATGGTCAGATGAATGCAATTACTCCAGAGGAGATTCAGCGTAGTGGAATGCCTATCGGAATCGATATTTATGTTGCCAAATTGGATTATGAACAGCCATTATCTAAAGTTTCCAAGCTTGAAATGGGGGCTAAATATTCTAATGTTACATCAGATAACGACTTGACCTTTGAAGATTTTCTGAATAATGGCTGGATCAACAATACGCAACGTACCAATCACTTTGTGTATAAAGAGCAGATTGCAGCTGGATATGTAGATTATAATAATACGGTGGGGAAATGGGGACTGAAGGTCGGGGTAAGAGGAGAGTATACGCTTTCTGACGGGAATTCGTTGACTTTAAATAAACAGGTAAAGCGGGATTACTTTAAACTTTTCCCAAATGCAAATCTAACGTATACTTTAAATGAAAATCACATTCTTTCATTGGGGTATGCGAGAAAGATCACACGGCCTAATTACAGGCAACTGAATCCTTTCGATTATTTTATTGATAAATTGACCTTTGAACGTGGTAATCCTTATTTGAATCCACAATTTTCCAATGAATTTACCCTGAACTATACGTTGATGCAGCGCTACAATGTGACATTGGGTATTAATGATGTGCGGGATGCGATTGTAGAGAGCATGGGACAAGATTCAGTGCTGAAACAGACTTGGGTTATACGTGAAAATTTAGGAAAGAATTTGACTGCTTATCTGAATCTGAACATTCCGGTTACCGTATCCAAAATTTGGAGCATGAACAATAATATTACAGGCATCCATTTTAACTTTGATGGTATGGTGAGTGGTCATCTGCTGAAAAGGAAGTCGTTTCTTTTGCAGGCTACATCAATGCACAATTTAAAATTGGCAAAAAGTCTGTCGGCTAATGTCAATTTGAGGTATTTCTCTCCTTTCAAATATAATGTATATGATATGAAAGGTCGTTGGGATATGGAGGTTGGAGCGACAAAGACATTTAAAGATCAACGTAGTTCTTTGAAGTTGGCAGTAAGCGACTTGTTCAATACAGGGAATCAGAATCTGAAAACCAATTTCGGAGATTTTGACTCCAGTATTAGGCAATACCAAGATCGTCGTGTTGTTCGATTAACCTATTCTTATAAATTTGGAAATTTAAAGAATAACTACCGGAAGAAAGATACAAGCAACGAGGAAAAGGAAAGAGCACAATAGGGCTGTATCGTTTTTATTATATGTAACCGTAAGAATGTCATATTCTTACGGTTTTTTGCATTGTGTGTTTGATTAATATTTGCGTATTCGAGGTCACTTCACATGGTATATGGATCAGAAAAGATCTTTTCGGCTTATCGACGCTTGTTAAAAAATGTACAAAGTATTTAGTCATTTTTGACCAACTCAGTAGGTAATACATGGGTTTCAAATTCTGTAATAGGATATTTGGCTTCTATTAATTTAATAAGTAATTCCGTAGCAATTTTTCCCATTTCAAATGCAGGTTGTCGAATTGCGGTCACTTTGGAGGAGAATAGTTCTACAACGTTTGAATTTGTGAATCCTGCGATAGCAGTGTCCTGAGCGGTTTCAAAATTTCCTTTTTTCACGACATGAAGAAAGCCTGTTGTCAACTTGTCGCCAGAAATAAAAATAGCATCAAAACCAATTAGGATAAGTTCTTCGATCGCTTTTTCAATTTCATCCAAGTGTAGCCCCCCATATTGACAATATTTGACCAGATTTGGATCGAAATCGATATGATTGGCCATCAATGCTTTTTTATATCCCATTAGTCGGTCCTTTGTTATGGACAATGATGTCGAATTTGTAAGGTGTGCAATTTTCTTCTTTCCAAGTTTTATGAGGTGCTGGGTCGCATCATAGGCTCCTTGTTGATTGTTTACGATGACTTTGTATGTGTCGAACTGCTGTGGGATACGATCAAAAAATACAATAGGAAATCCCCTTTCTTTCAATTGATGTAGATAGGAGATATCCTCAGTTTCTGAAGACAATGCAATCAGTAGTCCATCTATAGACCTAGAGGTTAGATATTCGACATTAAGTCGCTCCCGTTCCGAAGATTCATGTGTTTGTGAAATAATGATCTGAAAATTCTTGTCGTAGGCGACGGATTCTACACCGTTTATGACTTGGGAAAAGAAATTATTAGCTATTTCGCTAACAATAACACCAATCGAATGACTTCGGCGCTCCTTCAAACTTCTAGCGATAGGATTAGCACGATAGTTTATTTTTTTTGCGTATTCTAATACAATCTTTTTTGTTTCAGGACTTATTTCATAACTATCTCTCAAAGCTCTTGAGATAGTAGAAGTAGATAAATTAAGCGCTTTAGCAATGTCTTTGATTGTATAGTTTTCGAATTTCATAATCGGCAAAATAGACTATAATATTAATTAAAAAAAATTACAAAACCTAATTTGCAGGTATATGCAAACGTTGCCGGCAACGTTTGCATGGATTTTTGTAGATACTCGTGTGCGCAAGTAAAATATACTTAGTAAACTTGACCTGATAACCAGAAGGAAACGTTTTTATGATTATAACATTTGATGGAATGAAAAAATATGTTTTACTCTCAGCTTTTTTGATCATGTTGCTTTTTGCTTTTAAGCAACAAGAACCCACTACAATCTATATCATTGGAGATTCTACTGCTGCAAATAAAGAAAGTCGCGCCTTTCCTGAAACGGGGTGGGGAATGGCTTTTGCAAAGATGTTCAATCAACAGGCTAAGGTCGACAATCGAGCATTAAATGGGCGTAGTACCAAATCCTTTAAACGTGATATAAACAAAGATGGAAGCATTGTGGATCATTGGAAGCCTATTTTTGAGAATCTTCGCCAAGGAGATTATGTGTTCATCCAGTTTGGACATAATGACGAAAAGATTAATAAGCCCAATGTGGGAACCTCTTTGGAAGAATTCGAGCAAAATTTGATCTTTTATATCAATCAAACCCGGGAGAAAGGTGGTATTCCGATTCTATTGACACCAATCGCAAGACGTAAGTTCGAAAATAGCGAGCTCATTAAAACCCATGGGGAATACCCTGCTATTGTACGTAAGGTCGCTACACATACGCAAACATCTTTGATTGATATGGAAGATCAGACAACAAAACTTGTGACATCCTACGGTGACGAAGGAAGTAAGCAGCTGTTTTTGTATGTGGACAGCGGTGATAATCATTATCCGCACGGAAAGAAGGATGATACACATTTGAATACCTTTGGTGCCAATGAAGTGGCAAAGCTGGTCGCCAAGGGAATTCGCGAATTGAAACTGCCTATTCAAAACAATCTGATTCTGAAGTGACTTGAGGACGCGATAAAATCAGAAAGAAGCATAGATGCAAATCAATTTGATTTGACAGGGGGAGGGTTTCATAGAAGGAAGTCACTGATATGAAAAAGTACTTGGAGAATTTCTTAAAAAAAGAGCGACATCGATTAATCCGATGTCGCTCTTTGATATCACCGTATACTAGAAAATGTATTTCGTACTTAAGAAATTTGATTCATTTTCACTCACAATTTCATTCAACAATTTCTTGTTTTCCTCTGTGAACTTTGTTGCTACTAAAGAACGAATTGAGAATGAGCGTAATGCGTCAACAACTGATAATGTTCCTTCGGCACTATCTTTTCTTCCTGTGAAAGGGAAAGTATCTGGGCCCCGTTGGCATTGACAGTTAATATTGACACGGCTTACCTGATTGACCAAAGGATCGATCAAGGAAGAAACAACAGCAGCGTTGTTGCTGAAAATACTCACCTGTTGTCCATGCGAGGAGCCGATTAGGTACTCAATAGGTTCTTCAAGATCATCAAAAGGAACAACAGGGATAACTGGGCCAAATTGTTCCTCTCTGTAAAGTTTCATTTGAGAATTAACTGGATAAACAATAGCCGGATAAAAGAATGATTCAGCAACCTGCCCACCATTCTCGTTAACGACTTTTGCACCATATGCTTTTGCATCTTCGATGCATTCAGTTAAATATGCTGGTTTGTTGACTTCTGGGAGCGGGGTTAAAGATACACCCTTTTCCCAAGGCATTCCATATTTCAGTTTTGCAACTTCTGCAGAAAGACGTTTTAAGAACTCTTGCGCCAAGCTACGGTGTACATAGATAATTTTAAGTGCTGTACACCGTTGACCATTGAACGAAAGGGAACCTAGTACAGTTTCAGAAACGGCTAGATTTAAATCTGCATCTTTGGTAATGATAGCTGCATTTTTTGCATCCAGACCCAGTATTGCACGGAGGCGGTTAACTTTTGGATGCAATTTTTTAAGCTCATCAGCAACGCGGCTTGAACCAATCAAAGTCAATACATTGATCTTCCCAGATTGCATTAGACTAGGAACAATCTTATTGCCACGACCATAGATCGTGTTGACAACACCTTTAGGGAAGCTTGTTTTGAAAGCTTCTAATAAGGGGTAATGTAATAATGTGCCATGTTTAGGTGGTTTGAATAACATGGTATTTCCCATGATCAATGCAGGAATCAAGGTGGTGAATGTTTCATTCAACGGGTAATTGAAAGGCCCCATACATAAGACAACTCCTAGTGGAGATCTTCTAATTTGGGCAACAATACCTTGTTCGATTTGAAAACGCGAAGAATCACGGTCTATGTCTTTCAATGCATCGATCGTTGCATAAATGTATTCTACAGTACGATCAAACTCTTTTACGGAGTCTGCATAGGATTTGCCAATTTCCCACATAATAAGCTTGACAACAATGTCTTTCTTGGCAATCATCTTTTGTGTGAAATTTTCAACACAACTAATACGATCGGCAACGCTCATTGTCGGCCATTCTCCACGGCCATTGTCGTATGCTTTTACAGCAGCTTCCAAGGCTTCCATGGATTCTTTTTCAGTACAAACAGGGAAACTACCGATGCGCTTACGTTTCAAGCCATCTTTGGTCTTCACACAGATTGGTGAAAAAACTTCGTTTACTTGACCCGTCCAGGAAATCATTTCTCCATTGGAAAGGAACTCTCTTTGATCGACCTGTTCGTCTAGTGTAAATTCTGCGGGAATGTCTTTCTCCTCGTAGAAGATACCTTCTAAGTTTAAGCTCATTGTTTTTAAAAATGGTTTAGATTGATATTTATAAAGATATTGCTAATATAATACAAATTTTGCAATATATGTTAATTTTTTATTAAAATAAGTTTAGGTACTAGTGTTTTCATTACAACCCATGCAATTAAATATGCTATAGCGCAGAAAGAAAAGATAATGAAGTATCCTGCTTCCTCCCCTTTAAAGCCCATAAAAACTAGCTGAGTTTCTTTTGCATAATCAAATAACCATCCAGATGTTTTGTTGATGATAAATGCTCCTACACCCCCAGCAAGCCCTCCGATTCCTGTAACAGTCGCTATGGCACGTTTAGGAAAAGAATCTCCAATGGTTGAGAAAATATTAGCAGACCAAGATTGGTGGGCTGCTCCAGCAAATCCGATCAAAATAACGGGTATCCAATAAGAAATATGTCCCAAGGGTTGAGCGAAGAGCACAACCAGCGGAACGAAGGCAAACAATAACATTGCTTTCATACGTCCTTCGTAGGCGTTCATTCCTTTTTTTTCAACGAAATAGGTTGGTAACCATCCTCCATAAATTGATAACATGGTTATTGCATAGAGCACAAAGATCGCAAGTTGCCCTTCGGTGTCAGACGATTTGATGTCGTATACAGCTGAAAGATACGCCGGCATCCAAAATAAGAAGAACCACCATACACCGTCAGTCATAAATTTGCCGAATACAAAAGCCCAGGTTTGCTTGTATTTTAGACATTCAGATATGGTAGTTCTTGGTTGTTTTGTTACCCCAGTCTGTTCTGTTTGGTATTCATGATCATCTTGATGAATGTAAGCCAATTCAGCTGCATTTACTTTGGGATTTTCGTGCGGCTTTTTATAAAGGAAAATCCAGAAACCCATCCAGACAAATCCTAAAGCACCGATAATGATAAAAGACATTTCCCAGCCCCAATGCGCTGCGATAATGGGGATTGTCAATGGAGCAGCCAATGCTCCAATGGTCGCCCCTGAATTAAAAATACTGGTAGACAAGGCACGATCTTTCTTTGGAAAGTACTCTGCCGTAGCTTTAATCGCGGCGGGGAAGTTACCAGCCTCGCCCACAGCAAGAACAAATCGGGCAAGTATAAATAGATTGACGCTAACACTCATTACTAAACCCACATTGTTAACATGAGAAATTGCTTCTTTTGCCCCTTCGAAACCAACAAACCATTCTCCGGCGACGATGCCTGAAGTAGCTATGCCACAAAATGCATGCAATATCGCACCAATGGACCATATTCCAATCGCCCATAGAAAACCTTTTTTAGTGTCCATCCAATCGACAAAGCGACCTGCAAAAAGCATACTGACGGCGTAAAAGATCGAAAATAATGCCGTAATATTTCCATAGTCAGTATTTGTCCAATGAAATTCAGGACTGATAAAATCCTTCCATGTTAAGGATAGCACCTGACGATCCAGGTAATTGATTGTAGTAGCAAAAAATAGTAGCGAGCATATCACCCAACGGTAATTACCCTTTTTCTCCGTGTTAATCATAATGGGTTTAATAGTTTATTTTTAGTGTACGTGTCTGTTTTTCATGCTAATAAGATCCCCCTCTGGATATTTGCTTTTTAAGGCGTGTTGAGGGGGATTTTTACCGAGCCTTTGACACAAAGTCAAGAGCCTTTTTAGTGTTTTCGAATAAATTGCCGGTGTTTTTTGGGTCAATTAACTTACTGCCCATGCCTACAGCACATACACCTGATTTGAACCATGCTTTTAAGTTTTCCATTTCGATTTCTACCCCCCCCGTTGGCATAAATTTTTGACCTCTAAAAAGGTCTCGAATAGACGACATAAATGCTGGTCCCAGGATATTTGCGGGAAATAATTTTATAAGTGCTGCCTCTTGCTGTTGTGCCGTATAGATTTCTGTCGGTGTCATACAGCCTGGGATCCATAGTTTATGCTGCTCATGTACAAGGGAACCAACCAGAGGATTTACAATAGGAGAAACAATAAAATCCGCTCCAATTTGCAGAAATTGTTGGGCTTCGTCAACGGACTTGATGGTGCCAATACCTAAATAAAGATCAGGCATTTCGCGGTCTCTGGTGTTAACTAAGCTGTCGAAAACAGCCAATGCTTCGGGGCCTCGATTTGTAAATTCAAAGACACGTATACCTGCCTGGTATAGGGTTCGTAGAATCTCGATACTTTGTGCTTTATCGTGATGAAAGAACAAAGGAAGTGTTCCTTGCTCTATAATTTTATCTAATACAATCTCTTTCAAATTCATGCTATCATTCTATTTTTTATGTCTTCCACAGTACTTGTTGTTGCATCGCTGGCGATGAATAATTTATCGAACGCGGCGAGGGTTGCAAACTCTAGGGTTTCTTTTGGAGAAAGGTTGGAGTATAGACCATAAATCAAGCCTGCCATAAAGCAATCTCCGCTACCTACTTTATCCAAGATTTCTTCGGCAGTATATTCCGTTGATTTAATTAAGCTGTCTTTGTCAAACAGCGTGGTGGAATATTTGATTCCCTTACTTTTATAGTCAAAACGAAAGGTGTTGGCCACATATTGACAAATCGGATTGGTAGCAATGATTTCTCTGCTTGTACGATCTGCTTGTGCTAATAAATCCTCTTCTAAATAGCCAGAGGAAGCGCTTAGAAACTGTTCGTCTAATTGCGTGCCGAGCATTTGATGTGCTGCCCAAATATTACCCATAATTAAATTGCAATACTTGGCTATTTTAGGCATAATCTCTTTAGGTGTTTTTCCATATTTCCAGAGCTTTGATCGGTAATTGAGATCCAAAGACACGAAAATACCCATCTCTTGTGCTTTAACTACGGCCTCAAGACATAGATCTGATACATCTTGGCTGATTGCGGGACAGATAGCAGAAAAATGAAACCATTTGACATCAGTAAAGACCTCATCCCAATTTACGCTACCTACTTTCAGATTGGCAAAAGACGAGTTTGCACGATCATAGATTACTCCAGCGTTTTTCAGATCCTTTCCTTTAGGAAGGTAATAGATACCCAATCTTTCTCCCATCCATTGCATGGCTGATGTGTCTATGTTTCTACGTTGCAGGTAGTTATCAATACCCTCACAGATAGCATTTTTTGGGATTGCGGATAGATAAGATGACGGTACGTCCCACAACGCCAAGGCTGTGGCTACATTCAATTCTGCGCCACCTACATAGAATGGCAATTGGTGTTCTTCAATCCAATTCTGTTCGATGTCGGGACAGATCCGCAACAACAATTCTCCAAAGCTTAAAACTTTCCCCTGCATATTTATTAAAATTCAAAATATTCTTTTGCGTTATTATAGCTGATATCCTGTATGATTTTCCCTACCCATTGGATATCATTTGGTATTTCCCCGTTCTCGATGTCCTCTCCAAAGATGTTACACACTAATCTTCGGAAATATTCATGTCTTGGAAATGAAAGGAAGCTTCTAGAATCTGTCAGCATACCAACAAGACGGCTCAATAAACCCATATTTGATAGCGTATTGATCTGCTTTGTCATACCATCTTTTTGGTCCAAAAACCACCAAGCGGAGCCAAACTGGACTTTTCCCTTGATAGAACCATCATTGAAATTCCCAACCATGGTCGCGATAAGTTCATTGTCGGCAGGATTGAGATTATACAAGATTGTTTTGGTTAGCTTATCTTGATTGTCTAATTTATTTAAAAATTTTGACAATGCACGTGCTTGACTGAAATCGCCAATAGAATCCCAACCTGTATCGGGCCCTATCAAACGATGCATACGGGAATTATTATTACGTAATGCACCTAAATGGTATTGCTGAACCCATCCTTTTTCATGATCCCATTCTGCAAAATAAATCAGCATTGCGGATTTGAATTTCAGGTTTTCGGTAAAAGAAATTTCCTTTTTTGTCCGAATCTTATCAAAGATCGCTACGATTTCTGCTTCGGTATAATCTTCCGCATAGATTTGTTCCAATCCGTGATCAGATACGTTGCATCCGTTGGCAGCAAAGAAATCATGTCTTGCTTTCAATGCATTTAAGTACTCTCCGAGGCTATTGATCTGCATGTCGCTGACCGCTTCCAGTTTATCGATATATTGATTCAATGCAATGATATCATCCGAATTCATCGCTTTATCGGGACGAAATGCGGGAAGCATCTTGAACGACTCTTGTTCTTTTGCAAATTGTTGATGAAATTCGAGGCTGTCAATGGGATCGTCAGTGGTACAAACGACTTCAACATTCATCATCTTAAGCAGGCCACGTACGGAATAGTTGTCCTGACTTAATTTGGAAGCCGTATCAGCATATATTTTAGAAGCTGTTTTTGGAGACAGTAGATCGGTGATCCCAAAATAGCGTTGTAACTCAAGGTGTGTCCAATGGTAAAGCGGATTGCGTAGGGTATAAGGGACCGTTTCTGCCCATTTTGCAAATTTTTCCTCATCTGATGCATCGCCGGTGATAAAACGCTCATTGATACCATTGGCCCGCATGGCCCGCCATTTGTAATGATCGCCATTTAACCACACCTGACTAATATTGTCAAATTTTACATCATTCGCGATCTGCTCTGGAATCAAGTGATTATGATAATCAATGATGGGCAGGTGTTTTGAATAATTGTGATACAGCTCGATAGCTGTGTTGTTGTTCAATAAAAAATTGTCGTCTAAAAAAGTTTTCATACTATATGCTGATTTATAAGCTTACACCTCTTTTCCAAGGTATAAAGTCATCCTGATTTAATAAAACTGCTTTAGGAGTTATTTCTCCACTTGCTGCCTTGATACAATATTCTAATATATCTTCGCCCATATTTTGGATTGATTTCTCTCCATCTATAATAGCGCCGGTATTAATATCGATAATGTCAGCCATTTTTGTTGCTAGGACATTGTTCGTCGCTACTTTGATGACTGGACATATTGGGTTACCTGTAGGCGTACCTAAACCCGTTGTGAACAAGATAAGTGTTGCGCCTGCGGCAGCTTTCCCTGTGGTCGCTTCCACATCATTTCCTGGGGTGCATACGAGATTAAGACCCGGCTTTTTCGCTTCTTCTGTATAATCCAAAACATCGACAACGGGAGAGGTTCCTCCTTTTTTTGCGGCGCCATTGCTTTTTATCGCATCAGTAATAAGTCCATCACGAATATTTCCTGGAGATGGATTCATATAAAATCCAGAACCGACAGCTTCGGCGGCATTGCTATAGGCCGTCATCAGGTCGATAAATTTATGAGCAGCTTTAGGATCAATCGTGCGGTCTATTAAGTTTTGCTCGGCACCACATAATTCTGGAAATTCAGCCAACAGTACTTTTCCGCCAAGAGCAACTAAGAGATCTGCCGTATAACCAACGGCCGGATTCGCAGAGATACCGCTGAATCCGTCGCTTCCGCCGCATTTTACACCCAAGGTTAATTTGCTCAATGGTACGGGTTGCCTGCCTAGTTTATTAATTTCTGTCAGCCCAATAAAAGTTTGTAGTATCGCCTCTTTCAGCAGTTGCTCTTCACTTTTTGATTGTTGCTGTTCAAATAAGTACAATGGTTTCTCAAAGTTCGGATTACGCAGCTTAATGTCGTTGACCAGATCGTTCAGCTGTAAATTTTGGCAGCCCAGACTCAATACTGTAATACCTGCGACGTTGGGATGGTCAGCATAGGCGGCAAGTAACTTACTCAAGATGGCTGCATCTTGTCGGATTCCGCCACAACCACCCTGATGATTCAAAAATTTGATCCCATCTACGTTTCTGAATACGCGATCCGAATGCTCGATAACTGTGTTTAGCTGGCCAAGTGAGGATAGGTCTAGTGTTTCACCCTTTTCATAAGCTTTTAACAGCTGATGGGTGAAGTTTTTATATTTTTCGGTAACTGAATAACCCAGCTCGTTGTATAGTGCTTCTTTGATGACATCAAGATTTCTGTTTTCGCAGAAAACGGTGGGAATAAATAGCCAGTAATTTGCAGTCCCAACACGCCCGTCTGAACGTAGGTAGCCGTTGAAAGTTCGGCTCTCAAACTTCGAAACATCAGGCTTTTCCCAGTGATAATGCGAAGGTCTAAAATGATATGGCTCTGCAGCATGCTTGGTATTCTCGGTATTCATGATGCTTCCTTGAGGGATATCGAATTGAGCTTTACCTACGAGTACACCATACATATGTATTTCGTCACCAAAGCGCATGTCTTGCATAAAAAATTTATGCTTGGCAGGAATATCCTCCTGCAAAATATAATCGATCCCTTCAAACGAAATCGTATCGCCTTTCTTGAGATCTTGCAAAGCGACTAATACGTTGTCTTTGGGATGTATCTTTAATACGTTATTTTTCATCTGTATAACTATTTATTGTCGAGAGCTGATGTGATCTCGAGTGCTTTCAATGGGCCTTCTTCAATGATCTGTTGTAACTTCTGAGTAACTGTATCTTCAAAATTAGGAAGCGCTGTTAAGTTGCTTCCCCATAGATCAATGTCTGAGAGGACGTTGTGGACAACAGTCTTAGGATTGGTCCATGCCGAATATAATTTTGAGGCCCGTTCATCTTGAAGTTCAATGGTACGACCATTGATCACACGCGTATATTGGTCATCCTTATGATCGGATTTTAATAAATAAAGATAAGCAGCAAATCCAAGTGCAAAAAATTGTGGTGCCTCATTGTGTTTCGTATACCATTTCGTTAACAGAGGAATATTGCGCATGGTCATTTTTGAACTATAATTCAAAGCAATGGATTCCCATTTGTGTTCAAGATAAGGATTGGCAAAACGGTCGATCACCTTCGATGAGAAATCGTTGATGTCAGCAACAGAAATGGTATCACTTAGGATCGAGGGGCCGATTTCATCTTGCATTAAAAAACGTATAAACTCGCTGAATGCCGAATTTTGCATGGCCTCTTTTACCGTGTTAAAGCCTGCAAGAAGAGCAAACGCACAACTTAATGTATGTGTTCCATTGAGCAATCTCAGCTTAATTTCCTTGTACTTTTCAATTGAAGGAACCAACAATACATTCGGATCTGCTAGTGCAAAAGAAAGGCGTTGTTTCACTCGATCAGAAGAGGTTTCAATGGCCCACAGTCGAAAGGGTTCGGCCATAATCATTAATTGATCTTCGTAGCCAAGTAAGGCGCAGGTTTTCGTGTATTCTGCTGGAGGCAATGCTCCAGGAACAATACGATCGACTAAAGTGTTGCAAAAGTCATTGGCGGTGTCAAGCCAGTCCATAAATTCGTTTGGGAGCTTATTCAGCTTGGCAAGATCTATTATAATCGATTTCAGTTTAGCCCCATTGTCGGTAATCAATTCGGTAGGGACGACGGTTAAACCCTTATTTTCGTCCGCATTGAAGTAGACAAATCTCCGATAGAGAATAGCCAAAAGTTTACCCGGAAAAGAAGCCGGTGGCGCGTCATTGATATGGTCTTCACTCATGACAATGCCGACTTCTGTGGTGTTGGAAAAGACAATTTCAAAATCCGGATTTTCGGCACTTTTTAATATTTCTGACCAATGCTGGTTGGCCGCCAATACTCGAGAAATTGAATTATTGATTTCGTAATGTGAAATCTCTCGACCATCGTCGATCCCTTTAATGGCTAATGTGTATAGGTTGTCCTGTTGTTCGAAGGCATCAGCCCCGACCGAATTTGTTGACTTGACAACCAGGATTCGACCACAAAACAGTTGTTTTTGATTTGCTTTATGTACAAAATAGTCTGGGAGGCCTCGGAGTAATACACCTGTGCCAAATTGAAGAATCTTTTCCGGATAAAGGAAAGAGGAGTCTGTCGGTTTGCTAACCAGATCAGAATTGATTGTATGTATAGTATGTTGTGTCAGTAACATCTGCTCGTTTTATTATTGAATTTTATATTGTTTTTTCCACTTTGGATAGTCCTTTTGGATCAGCTTTTCCGGCCAGTTGCCGAACCAGGCATAACCATTTCGACGCTCCTCCGAGACCTCTTCAAAGTTGTATTTGATTGTATTGTCCCGGTCTCCAAACAACGGACGGTTGTCTTCGAGATGATAGAAGCGGGCCCAAATCGTGGAAGTAGGATCCGCGACAAGCTGCCGTTGATATTTTCCAGTCAGGTTATCTTGTATACGATCGAAGCGATAACCCTCGATATCATGCTGCTGGAACCATTGTATTGCGAGTTCGATGGCTTGCTTAATTTCAATCGTTGCAGGCTGTAGCATAAGAAAGCGAACGATGGCAACAGATTCACTTGTACTTAATGAAGCCGGTTCAAATTTTCTTGCCTGGGCAGGTTTTAGAGTTTTCTGATCGTATTGTGCAGCCCAAATACTCCTTTTACCGTCTTGGATGACCTGTGTTTTCAGGATACAGGCTATACCTTTTTCTATTGCTGTTTGTGCTTTTGGTACAAAAAGGGGATTGATACCCTCAAAACCCTCTTGCTTATTGGCAACATTGTGAAGTACCATTAATGCATTGATCATTGCATCATCGTTGTAGGTTATCTCAGCTCTATAGAGTGATTTATTTGGGTAATACTGTGGAAACCCGCCATTTTCATATTGTGCCGATAAAATATATGCAATACCTTTTTCTGCAGCAGTTAAATAAGCCTGATTTTTAGTCTCCTGAAAAGCTTTGATCAATCCATTGATTTCCCGAGTTGTGGCACCGTTGTCGAGTGTGGCATGATCAATAGCTGTTTTCTTGATCTTCTGTAATAGCTCTTTCGTTAACGGAAGTCGGTAATCTACGACACTTTTGTCTGCCAACTGTTTAGGCCAGGCTCCATTTGATAACTGATACTGAAGCATCTTTTCGGCCAATGAGTCTTTGGTGGATAAGGTCTGTCCAGTACAGTAATTATGAAATACTGAAACCGCGACGAAACTTAGAATAATTATTTTCCTCATGGTCTCTAGTTGTTGATCTGTTTGAATAACCAGTGCACTAAATCATTCGCTGCGGTAAAGTTCTCGTATTCCTTAGGTAGCTTTCTTCCATCTGTATATTCATTATATAACCAGGGGTCTCCAATAGCAAACACGGTACCTTTTCCATATTTTGCCGTAGCAATGATGGTATCTCCATGGTCTTGAATCAATGTTTGGGCCGGAGTCTTTACCTGTAATGTTGAAATTTCCTTGATATATATTTGGGAAGTATTTGGAAATACTGCATTGCCCTTTGGGATAGCAATTGCTCCTGTCTGAAAGTCATTTCCTTTCACACGATTGCGGCTATCTTCATTGAATGTGATGCCAAATTTTTGTACAAGGGTATTGAATTTGGTGATTTCGCAGTTACCGCTGTCATTTAAAAAAAGAACGAGTACCCCTCCCTGTTTAACCCATTGGGCAATCTGTTGGGCGTCGGTTTCATTCATAAAATGTGGGCGTTCAGTTTCTTTCTCTGTGTCGGGGTCTACGATGATGTAGACATTGGATTTTGAGAGATTCTGTAATGTAGGTGCTGTTCTTAATGTGTTTAATTGACCACCATTTTTTTCAAATATCCTACCCAACAGAGAAAATCCGTTGTTGTCGTCGCCATCCCAGAGATAATGATAGGGTTTAAGTTGACCCGATGCCGTCTTTTTATATTCGTTGTTGAAATAATTGTCCAATGTAACAGTGCGTCTTTTTTTGCCCTTTTGTTCCTTCGCAAATTCAATTTCGGATGCTGCAAGGATAAAAGCACCGACTCCTTTGGGATCATTGGTAATGACTGGTTCGCTCATGTAGTACGCAAAGCTGCCATCACGATAATTTTTCCCGCCCAAACCAGAAACTTGAACAGTCTTTGTGAGATTAACACGGTTTTCTCCAGCAGGAGTGATGAATTCCTTTACAAGCCCTTGGTAGCCCCGATCCAGATTTTTCTGAAATGTCGCAGGGATATAACCTTTGCGTAATGATTTTGCCAATGCAAATACAAACATACTTGAGGCCGAAGATTCTAGGTAATTTCCTTTTCTTGTTCCCATATCCACAATGTCATACCAAACACCAGTTTTGGGATCTTGGTACTTGGTGACGGCCGATAACGTTCTGTTTAAGATTGCAATGAGTTCTTGTCTACGTGGGTGCTCTTCTGGGAAATAATCCAATACATCGACAAGAGCCATGACATACCAGCCTATGCCACGAGCCCAAAAATGAGATGACTGCCCTGTTTTAGGGTCTGACCAGCGTTCTTTTCTTGATTCGTCCCAACCATGATACAGCAAGCCAGTTTTTGGATCACGGGCATTTTTTTCCATGTAAATAAATTGGTTTGCAATATCATCAAAAGCAGCTGGAATATTCATCAAGTTAGCATATTCTGCATAGAACGGCTGTCCCATATAAAGGCCATCTAACCACATTTGGTAAGGATAAATTTTCTTGTGCCAAAATCCACCTTCAAGTGTGCGAGGATGTCTTTGGAGTTGCGCATATAATTGGTGGCAGGCTTTTAGATATTTTTCTTTACCGGTCACCTTGTAAAGCGTTAATAGTGCCGTGCCATTTTTGATATTGTCGATATTGAAATCGTGTACATCATAATTCTTGATCGAATCAGGAATGCTGAGATAAGCATCCATGCGCGACTGCATATAATTAAAATAGGTGGCGTCTGCTGTATTACGCCATACATCTGTCAGGCCTTCAAAAATAACTCCCATGTCATAAGACCATTTTGGGAACTTGTCAGTCTTATTAAATAGAGAATCTGGATAAAGTTGTTCAAGCACCGTGTTGGCCATTTGTTCAGAAAGAGGTTTCTGTTGTCCAAATCCTTCGAATGGAATAAGTGCTGTGAGGCTTAAAAGAATTAAAAATAACTTTCTCATTACGTTCCTAATTTTTGATTGTTAAGGATTTGTTTGTAATTGCCCCTATAAATTGACTGACAACTTTGGCTGTTTTTGTATTGGATTTTGATAAACGAATATCACTACTTTTCTCACCGGAGATTTGGATATACAATTCAGGTGCGTTCAATGCTTGGATATTATCTAGATTTATCTTGTTACTATTGTCTATTGCAACAAGAGGTGCGCTTTCCTGTGTTTTCAATATAATATTTTTCAAATTAATTTGGGAAGCTTCGATGATTTCTATTCCTTTTTTTGCCTCTAAAGTCGCATTCTCAATCCAGATATTTTGAATATGCATTTCGGGGAGGCCGCGGAAGAAAATCCCTTTTGAGGCTCCTTTCGCCACAATATTCTTGATATAGAAGTTTTTGAATTGTGGTGTTTCTTCTGTGACTGGAAGCGTGACTGATTTTACGGCAGACCTCTTTTCACCAGCAAGTGGTACTGGGTCTACAGCGGCATAATACATATCGAATAGAACCGCTTCGCCCGGAATATCAACCATATTGATATTATTGATAAATATATTTTCAACAAGTCCGCCTCGACCTCTTGTCGTTTTGAAACGAAGTCCAATGTCGGTACCAATAAATGAACAATCTTCAACCCATATATTGCGGGCACCGCCACTCATTTCACTGCCGATGACAAATCCACCATGTGCATGATAAACAACATTATTACGTACAATGACATTCTCGGTTGGCTTGCCACGATCGCGACCAGCTTTATCCCGCCCTGACTTTATACATATGCCATCGTCACCAACATCAAATGTACAATCTTCTATAAGTACATTCTTACAAGATTCAACATCTACACCATCTCCATTTTGACCATACCAAGGGTTGCGAACAGATACCTTACGTAATGTCAGGTCCTCACATAATAGGGGATGTATATTCCAGGCTGGAGAGTTTTGAATCGTAACCCCTTCTAACAAGACTTTCTTACAGTTTGTAAATACCAAAAGATTGGGGCGTAAAAAATCTTTAACATCTTTAAAGTCTTCGACCGCCGTACCGGGGCGGATTACCCCTGCTTTCTTTTCTTTTGAACCTTTAAGTGAACTTGCTGAAGGATACCAAACTTCGTTATCAACGTCAACTGTGCCGCCAGATGCAACAAGGTTTTTCCATTGAGAAGTTGTAAGCTTACTTTTTTTAACCATCCGCCAGGCATCTCCATTACCGTCGATAATACCTTCGCCCGTAATTGCAATATTATTTAGGTTCTTACCTGATATTGGATTTTGATTGCGCCATGCCGGTTCGCCCTCCCAGTTTGATTCAACAAGTTTGTATTGATCAAAATCTTTGGTAAACAGCAGGACAGCATCTCGTTTTAGGTGCAAATTTACATTGCTCTGCATTTCAATAGGGCCAGTTAGCCAAATTCCTGCAGGGATCGATACCACGCCACCGCCGCGCTCGCTACATGTACGTATGGTTTGGTTAATAGTCGCTGTGTTTAGAAATTGGCCGTCACCTTTAGCGCCGTAATTGCCAATATTTAACGTGTCTTTCTTAAATTCGACTTGTTGTATGATAGGACGAGCAGGCTCTTGTGCCATGCCCAGCTGCGGTAGCACGAGAAGTAATCCAAGAGCGGATTTTAATGTACGGGAATAGTGCTTTTTAAACGAATTCATTTTTTACATTTTGGTTTAAAAATGGTTATTTGTAAAAGCAATTGTACATTCTTTGTTCCTAACTTGGATGAAAAACTTATGCAATCGTTACCGGTCATTACTTATTGATTAAATGTAAGGTTTGGTACCCAATCCTTGAATACACGTTGGAAATTAAGACTATCAGCCTCTCTATCTGTTAACAGGCGACTCCATTTGACACGATTTTGTGACACTGAGCCCGCACCTCTGTTTTTATATTCTGCGAAATAAGCTGTTTTCTCATTTGACTCTTTGTCCCAGTTGTGCCAACCCCTGTCTTCAATAAATTTCGGCAAGTTACAATGCATAAAGATTACTTTGGCATAAGGTCGCCAAGGCCGTCCTAAATAGAAGCTCCTGGTATCTTTATTTCCTGTTACGTCACAATTGTTAAAGATATAGCCAAACTCTACCTGTTCAGGAGTAGAGGCTGCGGTAATATAGCCGCTGTTTTTGCAGTGTAGTTCACAATTCTCAAACCAAGCTGTGGAAGCTCCGAAAATAAAATCTACTGTACCTTCGATATAACATTGATAATAAAGTTGTCTTACACCCTTTCCGAATGTGTATAAGGTGTCTTGAAATCCTAAGAAGCGACAATTGATAAATACATTACGGTCTCCTGAGATCCATGCTGCAACTGCCTGGCCCAGGGGGCCGGATCCATTTTTAAAAGAGAGGTTTATTGCCGTAAAGTCGTCACCATGGCAATAAAAACTTGCAGAGCCGGAAGTTCCCATTTCTTCATCAAACCGATTTTTCTTTTGCGCATAATCGTCATAACTGACAATCGTTTTAAATTTATCTTCACCAACTAACGTAACAAACGGTTTGCTCCCCGGGAGGATGATTTTTTCGTGATATATTCCGTTTTTGATATATATTTTAGTTTCTTTTTTTCGAAAATTGGGGACAGCATTTATGGCATCTTGAATTGTTGTGAAATTTCCCGTACCATCTTTGGCTACGACAAAATCATAACTCTTTACTTCAGCAGCAAAAAGAAAGAAAGGAATTAAAAAAAGGGAAAGTATGATCGTTCGCATTCCAAATTGTTTAATTGGTCAATGAAATTACCAATATTAAAGCCTTCCTTAAAGAAAATCGGCCAAAATAAATGCGCAAACGTTATCGGTAACGTTTGCTTCTGATTCGTACGTTGTTCGTGCCACGTTCGGGCGTGAACAGGATCAGAGCCGTCTTTGACCAAAGTTTGACCAGACAATTCCTGGTCAGAGTCTGGTCAAACTTTGGTCAGGGTCTGGTCAAGATCTATTGACGATCCGAAGCGGGTACGAAGAAGATCCGAATAACGTCCGGAAAACAACCGAAACAAATGCCCTTCCGCATTGAACATATTTCAGAATGAAATGCGTTCTGTTAAGTTAAATTGATTTAAAAAAGATGATTAAAACGAAGAATCATCATGTATTGTCTATATGGCAATTAATTGTATTGCATATAAAAAGCAATTTCTCTAAGTTTGTTCAACAAATTTCTCAACATGGATATCCAATCACTCTATCAGATTTATAAACAGTATCCGAATATTACGACAGATACACGTAAAATTGAAAAGGATAGTATATTTTTTGCGCTAAAAGGAGCCAATTTCAATGGCAATGCTTTCGCTGAGAAAGCACTCGAAATGGGGGCTAAATATGTCGTTATTGACGAGGGAATCTATCAAAAAGGGGCTGGTTATATTCTTGTTGAAGATGTGCTAAAAACATTGCAGCAACTGGCAAATTACCATAGGCATCAGCTTCATATTCCAATTGTTGGGATAACAGGGACCAATGGAAAAACGACGACAAAGGAACTATTGTACGCCGTTGTGTCACAGAAGTACAAGGCATATGCAACAAAAGGAAATCTAAATAATCATATTGGTGTTCCCTTGACCTTATTAGCGATAGATGATTCCATAGAGCTCGCAATCATAGAAATGGGAGCGAATCATTTGGAGGAAATTGCTTTTTTGTGTGGGATTGCCGAACCGACACATGGTTTGATCTCTAATGTTGGTAAAGCACATTTAGAAGGTTTCGGATCTTTTGAAGGGGTAAAGAAAACGAAAGGTGAACTGTATGACTGGCTACAGGACCACCAAGGTGTATTGTTTTTACAAGCTGATAATCCACACCTTAAAGAGATGGCTTCCGCTCGTCATATTGCTAAGGTTGTCACCTATGGTTTTTCGGAAGGTAATGATGTGATCGGGAAACTTCTTAAAGCAAATCCTCTTTTGCAAATTGAATGGCAAAAGAAAGGTACGACTGTTGCTTATGTAGTCGATACGCAGCTGACGGGATCCTATAATACGGAAAATTTTCTGGCAGCCATCGCTGTAGGTCTGCATTTTGATGTCTCTTCTGAGGCGATCAATAGAGGTATTGCAGGGTATGCACCGACCAACAATCGTTCACAGATCATGAAAACTGTCCACAATACTTTAATTTGTGATTATTATAATGCCAATGCAACAAGCATGGTTGCAGCATTGGATAATATTCGGATCATTGAAGCAGCAAGAAAAGCTATTGTATTGGGGGATATGTTTGAGTTGGGGGCAGAATCATTTGAAGAACATAAAAAGATTGTCGAAAACGTAAGATCTATTTCTGCTGATCGGAAGATTTTTGTAGGAAAAGAATTTTTCTTACATCAATACGATGGTGGAGAATTTTATGAAACAACTGCGGAGATAAAAGAAGTACTCCGGAAGAAACCGATTACTGACGCCACAGTCTTATTGAAAGCTTCACGAGGTATGGCTTTTGAAAATCTAGTCGAATTACTATAACTCGTTCTCCCCATCTTATGGACAACTGAGGGGAACGTTCGAGGTCCGACTAGTTTGCGGGCGAGATGTTGCCTCAATGAAAGCGCTTAAAAAGGTGGACTCAACGTGGACTCACTGTTGACTTATCCTGACTACATGGCGAAGTTGACCAGAAGCTGGTGAGAAGCTGGTCCTTATATTTTCCGAATAAATCATCAGAAGATTCAAGGAAAACTGAGGCTTACAGGAGACAGTTTTGTCATGTGAGGATTAAATAATGCCGAAAGCGGACAAATTCATTGTGTCAAGAAATGAAGCTCATTTGGAAAAGTGTACCTTTGTGACGTATAATGGATAAAAGACGTTTTTTTTTAGAAATAGCCTATTTTGGACAGGCTTATCATGGTTGGCAGATTCAGAATAATGCTATTTCAGTGCAAGAGGTGCTGAATAAAGCGCTGGAAACCTTACTGAGAGAACCTATTGAAACAACTGGGGCTGGCCGCACAGATACAGGTGTTCATGCGAAGCAATTATATGCTCATTTTGATGCAGCACCAATCGGTATCATGGAAAATTCAGATCGTTTTATTCATTCTCTTAATGCTTTGTTGCCCTTTGATGTGGCGGTTAAAAGATTGATTGAAGTTGAGGCAGAAGCGCATGCACGTTTTGATGCTACTGAAAGATCATACGAATATCACCTTCATTTTCATAAAGATCCTTTTATATATCCCTATTCTTGTTTTATGCGGGATCTTCCAGATGTAGAAAAGATGAATGAGGCTGCCAAATTCTTACTAGGGAAGCAGGATTTTGAATGCTTTAGTAAGTCTCATACGCAGGTGTTTACAAATATTTGCGATATTCGTAGAGCTGAGTGGATTTGGAATACGGAACAGCACCTTGTTTTTCATATCACAGCGGATCGCTTTTTGCGAAATATGGTTCGTGCTATCGTCGGCACATCGTTGGAAATAGGATTGAAAGGCAAACCGATTTCATTTATGCAAGAGGTTATTCAAAGCAAAAACCGTGGCAAAGCGGGTGTTTCTGTACCGGCACATGGGTTGTATTTAACAGAAGTGGTGTATCCATATATATAGAATTTAACGTGAGTCAAGATAAAATAACAGGCAAAACCTACGATATCAATTTATTGAAGCGAATGGGTCGCTATATGCGGCCTTATCATACTGCATTTTGGATATCGGTCGTTCTAACGATATTGCTGGCCGCTGTGGCACCGGCTTTACCTATGCTTATTCAGCATACATTAGATAACTATATTCTCAACTTCGATACGAGCGGATTATCCCTTATGCTGATTGCTATGTTGGGATTGGTTATCTTGCAGACTTTAATCCGTTATTACCATACCTTAATGACAAATACCTTGGGTCAGTCCGTTATTCGTGATATTCGGATTCAGGTATTTAACCACATCGTTCAGTTGCGCCTAAAATATTTTGACCGTACGGCGCTAGGAAAATTGATTACGCGTACCATATCTGATTTAGAGACACTTTCCAATATTTTCTCTGAGGGTTTGATCCAGATTATCGGTGATTTACTGCAATTGGTTGTTATTTTGGTCGTCATGTTCTATTCCGATTGGAAGCTAACATTGATTGTTTTGATTCCCATGCCTTTGATGGTGGCAGCAACTTATGTATTTAAAGAGGCGATGAAATCTGCTTTTATCGATGTAAGGAAATGGGTTTCCAATTTAAATACCTTTCTGCAGGAACATATTACGGGAGTAGGTATCATTCAGTATTTTGCTCGCGAAAAGCAGGAAATGGATAAGTTCAAAGAGATTAATGCACAACATCGAAATGCGCATATTCGTACGAACTGGTATTTCTCTATCTTTTTTCCTGTCCTGGAAATTATCATGGCAATCGCTCTGGGGTTATTGGTATGGTTTGGTTCCAAACAAATTATGGGCGATGTAATATCTCCGGGTGTAGTGGTAGCGTTTATCATGTATATCAATATGATCTTCAGGCCTATTCGTGAACTTATCGACAAATTCAATACGCTTCAAATGGGTATGGTCAGTGCTGAACGCATTTTTGAAGTTCTGGATACAGATGAGAAGACGCCTAACTTGGGGACCTTGAAGCCAGCGCATATCAAGGGAGAGATTGTTTTTCGGGATGTTTGGTTTGCTTATAATGAGGAAAACTGGGTTCTAAAAAACGTTAATTTTAGGGTTAATCCAGGTGAGACCTTGGCTTTAGTCGGGGCTACCGGAGCAGGAAAATCTTCTTCCATCAATATTTTAAGTCGGTTTTATGAAGTCAATAAGGGTGAAATTTTATTAGACGGAGTCAATATCCGGGATTATGATCTTGATTATTTGAGAAATACCATTGCAACAGTGCTGCAGGATGTATTTCTCTTTTCGGATAGCGTTATCAATAATATAACTTTGGGTGATCCTGCAATATCTAGAGAACAAGTGATCGAGGCGGCAAAAGAAGTCGGGGCGCATGATTTTATTATGCGACTTCCGGGAGGATATGATTATGACGTTAAAGAACGGGGAGCAACTTTATCTGCTGGTCAGGCGCAATTGATTTCTTTTATACGCGCTCTTGTCCATGATCCTCGAATTCTCATTTTGGACGAAGCGACCTCCTCTGTTGATACCGAAACGGAAGAAATGATCCAGCATGCGATCGATAATCTGATGAAGGGTAGGACATCTATTGTTATCGCTCACCGCTTGTCCACCATTCAGAAGGCGGACAAGATTATTGTGCTGGATAAAGGTGAGATAAAAGAAATTGGAACCCACCAGGAATTACTATCTTTTGATGGTTATTATAAAAAATTATACGACCTGCAGTTTCATTCTGCGGGTATATAATTAAACGATGAGACTTTCTTTGGGGATAGTTTCTTCGTCCTCTATACGTGTATTCGCTTTAATTTCGGAACCTCGCCCTATTAGGACGTTTGCGCCGACAGAGACATTTGGTCCTATGTTGACAAAATCTTCAATAATGGTGTTGCTTTCAATGACAGCGGAACCAGCGATAATACAATGGTTGCCTATCTGTACATCTGGAGCGATGGAAGCACCTGGGAGAATAATGGTCCCTTCTCCAATTTCAGCTCGTTTTGATACATAAGCTTTGGGATGAATAAGGGTTTGGAAATTCCAGTCTGCATTTTCCGATACGATCCGTTCGCGAAGGCCTGGGTTCTTGACTGCGACAAAGAAATCTTCCTCCGTATTTTTGACTTGATGATGGAGTTGAACTTCATAATCAAATACGTCTTCAATTAACAGTGATTTGTCGATAAGACCACCAATTTCAATAGCTAAATCTTCTGCCACATCTACCGCTGTTTTAGCGTGCGCGGTTGCACCGTATATATATAACATGGTGTTGTTTTTGCGCAAAGATAAAGCTTTCTCAAAAGAAGCTCGGATATGATGTAAAAAAATGCAACAAAATAGGAGCTCTGATTGTTTTGATATTTAAAGAGCTTTGAAGTTGATTGTTTTTTGGTGCGCAATTATTATTGCATATGAAAATCAATTTATCTAAGTTTGCTGATATACAAAAATTAAACTATGATTCAACGTATTCAAACTGTTTATTTGCTGATAGCAGGATTAGTTATATTTTGCTTATTTCTATTTCCCTATGTTAATTATAGCGATTTGGTCGGTTTAGGGAAAAATGTAAAAGTAACGGGTGTGTATGGTGTTGCTGCAGGCCAGCCTGTACATGAGGGAGGATTTGGTTATATTCTCCAGACTATTGCAACCGTACTTCTAGGGGGGCTTCCAATATTTACAATATTCAAATTCAGAAAACGTAAAGTCCAGCTTTTGCTTATCTGGATAGAAATTGTCGCTATTGTCTTGTTTGCAATTTGGTTGTATTCATCCGCAAGTACACATCTTGCTACAGTAAGCCAGTTTCTTGGTGCGGGAAATATCGGAGTAGGATTCTTTTTGTTGCCAATTTCAATTATCTTTTGTGCGCTAGCGTTGGGTGGTGTGCGTAAAGATGAAAAATTGATTCGATCTGCCGATAGACTTCGGGCATAATTTTATAACAATAATACAAAATAATTAAAGCCACGATCTGCGTGGCTTTTTTAAGTATAATACGATATGAATGTTTTTTTGCGCTATATTTTCATTTTAATACTCTGTTTTGGAGCCGGGATTGTAAAGTCTCAGTCAGCAGATTCCCTGCTGGTTGTTGACGATATTCAATTTGATGTAAAGGACTTTCATTTGGATGAGAGTAAAAATAAATTGATCGTTAATTTATTCGCTATATCCTATAGTAAGGATCCTCGGGAATATAAAATGAATACCTTTTCCACACAAGTCTTGGATCAGAAGAAACAGAACCATTTTTTTTCAACGATTCGAATGGGAAATGTTTTGGTTAAGTTTGAGGATAAACAGAATTATCTGCACTATTTATTAGAGGAAGACAAACCAGTGGATATACAGATCGTTGTAAAGGATTGGAAGAGATCTGATAAGCCAGCGATGATTAAACTTGTATTCGAAAGTAGTGCGGAGGAAGGGAAATTTCTGGAAGTATCAATTCCATTAAAGAAATAAATAATTTTTGATCAGGACAAAAAAAGGTCTTTGGAACGATAGCGCCGAAGACCTTTTTTGATTTATAGATTATCGATTATATCTGATCTGCTGTTTATCCAGCATGCCCATCTGGTCTTTCATCATTTTGATCTGATCAGCTAATAATTTATTCTTATCCGCTTTTTTTGCTTCTTGAAGAAGTTTTTCGGCTTCACGCTTATTCCGTTTTGCCATCGCTACTCCGGCTAGGCTTAATTTTGCTAAAGCGATGTTGTGGTCCATATGCAAGCCCAACGCCAACGCTTTCTTGAAATATTTTTCAGATTGCATAGGTGCGCGTTGTGATTCGATCAGTCCGATAAGCATGTTGTAGTAGCCATGCTGCTGTGGGATCAATTGTTTTTCGTAGTTATTGATTTTACCAAGCCATTTTTCAGCTGCGGTCATATTTTGTTTGCGCATATACCATTGCGCAATCAGCATATATTCATGAAAAAATACAGTAACAAAACCTAAGATCGTGAACAAGATACCTAAGATTCCCCATCCCCAATTTCCGGTCCAGAATAGGGCTACTGTTCCGATAAGCAAGGCGCTGCAAATAATGATTCTAACGAGATTTGACATAAATCTTTGTTTAAAATATTTGTGTTCAATTTTATTCTGCAAATATCCGTTAATTTCACCGTTTAAGCAAAGGTTCAGGTGGTTATTTTGTAAAAAGGTGTTTTTCTGGAATTCTAAGACCTTTGTAGATGACATGTACACTTGTAATTTTGTTGTACTAGGCTAAAGCAAGATTGTCGGGATACATGTCGATTAATTTGCCTTTATATTCAACTTTATCTATGTTTGAATTATGGAAAAGCAATATGATGATTCTTGGGCTCCCGTACTAAAGCCTTTGTTTGCGCAACCCTATATGAAACAATTGTCTGCTTTTGTGCAGGAAGAGCGCCAAAAAACCAAAGTATTTCCGCCAGCAAATCTGGTGATGAATGCTTTTAAGCTGACACCGTTGGATCAGGTTAAAGTAGTTATTTTGGGGCAAGATCCTTACCATAATGATGGGCAAGCGCATGGTTTGTCTTTCTCTGTTCCAGAGGGAGTTGCATTGCCGCCATCCTTAAAAAATATTTTTAAAGAGCTACAGGATGATATACCTGGCTTTGTTGAGCCACGTTCAGGCGATTTGACGCATTGGGCCAAGCAGGGTGTACTGTTGCTCAATGCAACATTAACTGTAGAGGCGCATTTAGCGGCGTCCCATCAGAAAAAAGGTTGGGAGATCTTTACGGATAGCATTATTCATGCAATTTCAGAGCGTTGTGAACACGTAGTATTTCTGTTGTGGGGAAGTTATGCCCAAAAGAAAAGTGTTCTTATCGATGCAAAGAAACATCTTATCCTAACGGCTGTGCATCCTTCACCACTCTCTGTTTATCGTGGTTTTTTTGGAAGCAAGCACTTTTCGCGTGCAAATCAATATTTGATTGCACATGGTAAAACTCCAATTGATTGGCGTTTGGTTTAAGTTTGTGAAGAGTTTACTTTAGCGCTAAAGCAAGGATCTGGTTAAAGGTTTGACGCAAACATTATTACCAGAGATTTTTTTTGCCTTGAAGTAAGTGTTCCAAAGCAAGATCCTGGTAAATAATGTTTTAAAATTAACCTATTCCCACACTTAATATTCCAAAGGAATGATGGGTTCTTTTTTGCTGGTTGACATAATCATCATTGTTTGAAATGTCTTCACAAAAGGTATTTTGGAGATTTTTTCCATGATGACACCTTCATACGCTTTGATATCCTTTACGTAAACTTTGAGGATGAAATCACAATTGCCGGTTACGTGGTGGCACTCCGTTACCTCAGGAATCATTTTTACCGCTGCAACAAACTCAGGTATAGCATTATGTGTATGGAAGTCGAGTGAGATTTGGATGAATGATTTGATTCCAAGGCCCAGTTTTTCCTCATCAACAAAAGCGTGGTAACTTTTGATGAAGCCTGAGTTTTCCAGTTTACGTACACGTTCTAAAGTTGGTGCAGGAGATAGTCCGATGCTAGATGCAAGTTGCAAATTAGTTATACGGCCGTTCTCTTGTAAAAGTTTAAGAATTTTTAAATCTGTTTTGTCTGGTGCAAAGGGCATATCTTAAGTCTTAATAATCAATAGTATTTGTAAATATACAAAATTATATTTGGAATTTTAAAAATATACAAAATTATTGATGATTAATAGGTTTTGGTTATATTTATTGTATTTAGTTATAGCTTTAATCGATGCGAAATCATTTGACTGTCATAATCGATTGAAATGTGCGCATTTTAATGAAATGAAGTGATATATGTCATTTTTTTATTAAAAATACCTTCGTAAGACAGTATAAAATGCTGTTTTATTGGCTTTGAAATTGTAACTTTGCAGTTCGATAGTAGCGGAGGTGAAGCCCTCCCAAATTAGTTAAACCGTGAGAGCGCAATATGAGTACTAAAGACGACGATTTGTTAAAAGAGCTGGAGCTCGAAGAATATAAATACGGGTTCACGACAGATATCGAAATGGAAATTGCAGCCAAAGGCCTTTCTGAGGATACGGTTCGTTTTATTTCGGCAAAAAAGAATGAACCTGAATGGCTATTGGAATGGAGATTAAAAGCTTTTCGTCATTTCTTGACGTTAAAGATGCCTACTTGGCAAAATTTTAAGGCTCCTGAAATTGATTTTCAAGAGATTTCCTACTATGCGGCCCCTAAAGCAAAACCACAACTTAATTCTATGGATGAGGTTGATCCAGAGTTGATCGCTACCTTTGAAAAATTAGGTATTCCATTGGATGAGCAAAAGCTTTTAGCTGGTGTGGTAGCGGTGGATGCTGTTTTTGATTCAGTATCTGTCAAAACCACTTTTCGTGAGAAATTAAAAGAGCAAGGTGTTATTTTTTGTTCATTTGGCGAGGCGGTACAAGAGCATCCTGAACTGGTGAAAAAATATTTAGGAACAATTGTTCCGCAGACAGATAACATTTATGCAGCATTGAATTCCGCTGTTTTCTCCGATGGATCATTTGTGTATGTGCCAAAAGGAGTGCGGTGTCCAATGGAATTGTCAACTTATTTTCGTATTAATGCACAGAATACAGGACAATTCGAGCGTACCTTGATTGTTGCAGATGAAGGTGCTTATGTTTCTTATCTGGAAGGATGTACTGCACCTATGCGTGATGAAAACCAACTCCATGCGGCAGTGGTTGAATTGATCGCGGAACGTGATGCCGAAATTAAATATTCGACTGTGCAAAACTGGTATCCTGGTGATAAGGATGGAAAAGGCGGGATTTACAACTTTGTAACTAAACGCGGAATATGTAAAGGTGACAATAGTAAGATTTCCTGGACGCAAGTGGAAACTGGTTCTGCAATTACTTGGAAATATCCTGGTGTTATCCTAAAAGGTGATAACTCGATTGGGGAATTTTATTCTGTAGCAATGACTCGTAACTATCAAGTGGCTGATACGGGAACGAAAATGATTCATTTGGGTAAAAATACGAAGTCTAAAATTGTTTCTAAAGGTATTTCTGCGGGTAAGAGCCACAACAGTTATCGAGGTTTAGTGAAAATTGGTCCAAATGCGGACAATTCACGGAACTTTACACAATGTGACTCCTTATTGATCGGTGATAAATGTGGGGCGCATACATTCCCTTATATTGAAAATCGAAATAAGACTGCCAAATTGGAACATGAGGCGACTACTTCAAAAATCGGTGAAGACCAAGTGTTCTATTTGAATCAACGTGGTATAGATTCCGAAAAGGCTGTTGGATTAATTGTCAATGGTTATGCGAAGGAAGTGTTAAATCAGTTGCCTATGGAGTTTGCTGTAGAGGCACAGAAATTATTGGCAATTTCATTAGAAGGTTCAGTAGGATAGATAAAAAATAATTGGGAATGTAGTGTATAACACTACATTACACCATACTCAATACGAATAAAATGTTAAGCATTAAAAATTTACATGCGTCTGTAGAAGACAAACAAATATTAAAAGGGTTAAACCTAGAGGTAAAAGCTGGAGAAATTCATGCGATTATGGGTCCTAACGGTGCTGGTAAAAGTACTTTGGGCAATGTATTAGCCGGACGCGAGTCGTATGAAGTAAGCGAGGGCTCTGCTCTATTGGACGGCATAGACTTATTGGACCTCTCTCCTGAGGATCGCGCACGCGAGGGCCTGTTTTTGGCTTTCCAGTACCCTGTTGAGATTCCGGGTGTATCGAATATCAACTTCTTGAAAACAGCTGTAAACGATATCCGTGAGTATAAAGGTCTTCCACCGATGGAAGCTAAGGAATTTTTGCAAATGGTAAAAGACAAGCAAAAATTAGTTGAATTTTCAGCTAATTTGGCTAACCGTTCTTTAAATGAAGGTTTCTCGGGTGGAGAGAAAAAACGTAATGAAATTTTTCAATTGGCAATGTTGAATCCAAAGTTGTCTATTTTGGATGAAACAGATTCTGGTTTGGATATTGATGCGCTTCGCATTGTTGCAAATGGTGTGAATCAATTGCGTTCTAAAGATAATGCTTTTATTGTTATCACACACTACCAACGTTTATTGGATTATATCGTTCCAGATTTTGTTCACGTATTATACAATGGTCGTATCGTGAAATCAGGACCTAAGGAATTAGCTTTGGAGCTCGAAGAAAAAGGATATGATTGGTTAAAAGAATATGATACACAAAACGCCTAATCTTTTACCTGAGTAAAGAGGATTAGAAGAGAATTTTGGCGATTTGATTAAAAAATAACATGAGTACATTAGTTTCAGAATCATTACTTCAACAAGTGTTGGGAGCTTTCAATGAGCAAGGCGTTTCAGACGAACCTTCGTTTTTTGTTGAGGCCCGCCAACTTGCATTCGAGCGCTTCGAAGCAGCAGGCTTCCCTACCGTTAAGAATGAAGAATGGAAATATACAAACATCCACAGTATTATCAATAAGCCTTATGCGCTTGATGTAGATGTGGATATCGAAGGCTTAGACTTTAGTGCAGGAGAAATCCCGCAGTTGGACGCATATCGCATTATCTTGGTGAATGGTCAATATGTATTGGCTGTAAGTGAGATAGAAAATGTGAAAGGTCTTTCTGTTATTCCAATGGACGAGGCTGTTTCAGAGCCGGCTTTTGAAGCCCATTTTGCTAAATATGCTGATAAGTCAGACAATATTATGGTGGCTTTGAATACAGCTGCTTTTACAAATGGTGTTTTTATTCATTTGAAAAAAGGCGTGGTACTCGATAAGCCATTACATATTATTCACGTGGCAACGGGTAAGGAAGATTTCTTTGCACAAACACGTAATTTAATCGTTGTTGAGCCGAATGCAGAGCTTGAATTGATCGAGAGTTTTATTACTGCGGAGGGCGCTGCAAATAACGTACACAATAAAGTGTCGGAGATTGTTGTGAAAGAGAATGCTAAAGTGCAGCATTATTATTTGCAATTAGCTGAATCTGTAAGTCGTTACTTCAATCATACGGAAGTATATCAAGAAAAATATAGCCTTTACAATAATTACAATTGTAATTTTCCAGGGGCATCATTTATTCGCAACAATATCAATGTTCGCTTAGATGCAGAAAATGTGGAAAGCCATTTATATGGAATTAACTTAACTGCGGGAGATCAATTGGTCGATAATCATACGATAGTAGATCATTTAAAACCACATTGCGAGTCTTACGAATGGTACAAAAATATTACGCAAGATAAATCGACGGCGGTTTTTAATGGCAAAATCTTTGTTCGTGAGGATGCTCAAAAAACGAATGCATTTCAACAGAACAATAATATGTTGATGTCAGATGATTCGGCGGTTTATTCTAAACCTCAATTGGAGATTTTTGCGGATGACGTAAAATGTTCACATGGATGTACCATAGGTCAGTTTGATAATGAAGCGCTGTTTTATTTGAGAGCTAGAGGAATCGGTGAAGAGTCAGCTCGTATTCTTTTGGTACATGCGTTTGCATTTGATGTGACAACTCGTTTCTCTAATGAGGTTGTGCGCAAATATGTTGAAGAGCTCGTGGAAGAAAGCCTAAGGACGAATTAGATCCATATCGGATTACATAACTTTTTAATATGGCGCTACCGATGAGGTGGGCGCCATATTTTTTTATATAAACAAGTGGATATCCACAGCATCTTTTCCATACATCGGGAATGTAAGTTATAGCGCTACTCTTGGTTCTTGCGGGTAGGCCGTTGCAGTTGTTTGGGATAAGCCAGATACGCTAGTCTGTGAGCAGTATAGCTGGTCCGGACTCGGATAACTTAGCAATTAGCTATTTCCCAATTGCACATGTTTTGTACCTGCGCGTTATAAGGATTACAGAGGCTACTACTTTGTTTTTCATAGCATTGGGAAAGAAAAAATCATAATAGATTTAAAATAAAAAAAGCTTCCAAATTTTGGAAGCTTTTAGAGCGAAAGACGAGATTCGAACTCGCGACCCCAACCTTGGCAAGGTTGTGCTCTACCAACTGAGCTACTTTCGCGTTGATGCTACAAAAATAAGGCATTTCTTCTTATTCTGCAAGAGAAAAAGAAAAAAATGTTAACTTAAATTGATCGCATCAACACAATTAATGCCGTCTATTGCCGCTGAAATGATACCTCCGGCGTAGCCGGCTCCCTCCCCACAAGGGTAAAGCCCTTTGACCTGAGGGTGTTGTAAATCTTCTTTATTTCTAGGGATACGAATTGGCGAGGAGGTTCGTGATTCCACGCCGACCAAAATAGCTTCATTGGTGTAATAGCCTTTCATCTTTTTGCCAAAGATGGGCAATGCGCCTCGTAATGCTTTATGGACAAAGTCAGGGAGAACTTCGTTGAGATCAGCGGATGCTGTTCCGGGTTTGTAAGAGTTTTCTGGTAGATCAAATGACACTCGTCCTTCGACAAAGTCTACCATTCGTTGTGCTGGAGCAACAATCTTACCTCCGCCTACAGCAAAAGCTTTTCGCTCAATTTCTTTCTGGAAATTGAGTAAGGCAAAAGGATCCGTTTGTGCATTGGCAACATCATCTAAATTGATCTGAATGACTGTACCTGAATTGGCGTGTGGATTGTTTCGTTTGGATGGGGACCATCCATTAACAACGATTTCATCTAAATCTGTTGCACAGGGAGCGATAACCCCCCCTGGACACATGCAGAAGGAAAACACACCACGGTCATTAACCTGCTCAACCAAACTATAATAGGCAGGTGGTAAATGCTCACTTCTAACTTGGCAGTGGTATTGTGCCTGATCGATAACTATTTGCGGATGCTCGATGCGCACGCCTAAAGCGAATGCTTTGGCTTCGATCAACCAATTATTGCGGTGGAAAAGTTCAAAAATGTCCCGCGCAGAGTGTCCTGTTGCTACAATGACGTGATCTGCCTTAATTTCTTCGCCATCGGCTAGCTTGACGCCGCGTACATGGCCGAAAGATTCCAAAATGTCGTCGACACGTTGATCAAAATGAAACTCACCTCCAAATTCAATGACGCTTTCACGCATGGCCTCAATTATATGCGGTAGTTTGTTGGTACCAATGTGTGGACGCGCATTAACTAGAATATCTGTCGTTGCTCCATGGGAGACGAAAAGCTGGAGTACTTTATCCACATCGCCCCTTTTATTGGAACGTGTGTATAGTTTACCGTCGGAATATGTTCCTGCTCCACCTTCACCAAAGCAGTAGTTCGATTCAGGATTTACAATTCCTTCCCGGTTCAACTTTGCGAGATCGCGCCTACGGTCTTGCACTCGTTTACCTCGTTCGATTACAATTGGTTTGAGGCCGCGTTCAATACAGCGGATTGCCGCAAATAAACCGGCAGGACCTGCGCCAATAATAATAACGGGTTTTCCGTCCTTAACTGACTTAAAATTATTTTCGTAAATTTCTGGAACAGGTAGTTCGTCGATGTAATAAATAATCCGAGCTCGATAGATAACCTGCTTGCTGCGGGCATCAATGGAACGTTTCCGTATTTTATAGCCTTTGACTTGCTGTGGTTGCAGCTTTAAGGCTTTTATGCCTTGCTGTAGGATATACTGTTCGTCTTCGATCTTTTCTGGAAGTATCGCAATTTCAATTTCTTTTTGCATAGTATGAGGGCTGGGTTTTTATCCCAAAACCGAGACAAAGTTAACGAATATTGGTTATTTGGAGATTGGGAAATAAAAATATTCTTATCTTAGTAAGAGCTTGGTATATGCTTTGATAGTGTAACCGTATAATTTGAATAGTATTTAATTCTTTGAACAATGAAAATTAAAAGATTTTTGGTCGCCCTATGTGGTTTGTTTGCATTAGTATCATTAAACTCATGTGGTTACAATACAATGGTCTCACAGGATGAGAACGTTAAAGGAAAGTGGGCACAGGTTGAAAATGCTTATCAGCGTCGTGCAGATCTAGTTCCAAATTTGGTCAATACTGTAAAAGGAGCGGCAAAACATGAAGAAAGCACATTAACAGCGGTCGTTGAAGCAAGAGCTAAGGCAACTTCAGTAACGATAAATGCAGACGATTTGTCTGAAGAGAATATCGCTAAATTTCAAAAAGTTCAGGATGAATTCAGCGGTTCATTGAGTCGCCTTTTGGCATCGGTAGAAGCTTATCCGGATTTGAAAGCAAATCAGAACTTTCTAGAATTACAAGCTCAATTAGAAGGTACTGAAAACCGTATTTCAACGGAACGTAGATCCTATAATGAAGCCGTGCAACAATATAATACCACAGTACGGAGTTTCCCAAATAATTTAATGGCGGGGATGTTTGGATTTAAGGCAAAAGGTACATTTACTGCGGCGCCGGGTTCGGACAAAGCACCTACTGTATCATTCTAATAGCAATTTGTTAGCAATGAATGGGATGATGGATGATGCGGCTTGCGTATAAGCTCATCATCCATTTTTTTATCGTGTTTTAAATAGTTAAGCACTTTGGATTGGAATAACTTCTTGCTGATCCGATTTTTGAGTGGAAACGTATATCAACTATGGCTTTAAATTCTGAAGAACAAGAGAAAATAGTTCATGCCATTAACGTGGCTGAAAATGAGACGTCTGGTGAGATCCGTGTGGTGGTAGAAAACCACTGTCCAGACGAGGTACATGATCGTGCAACATATTATTTTTCCAAATTGGGGATGCATAAGACCACGTTGAAAAACGGTGTGCTTATCTATATTGCGCTGGAAGATCATAAATTCTCCATTATTGGCGATAAAGGTATTCATCAGCGTGTAGAAAATGATTTTTGGAATAGTACCAAAGATCTTATGGTTGCCGAATTTCGGATGGATCATATTGTTGAGGGCTTGGTCAAAGGGATCGAACATGCCGGCAAACAGTTGGCTAAATTCTTTCCGCGTGAGCATGATGATATTAATGAGCTTCCCAATGATATCGTTTTTGGGGACCGTTAGTGGTGATGTGCAACTAGAAACAGTTCGGATTGCCTTTGGCTGTTTCACAAATAAATTGATAAAATCTTGGTAATAACCCGAGTTCGGGTTGTCATCGATCGCCGAAAACAGGATGTAGACTGCTAAAGGCAAGTAAAAAATGAATAAAAGAAAATAATAGGATGAAATTTATATTGAAATTATTTTCTCGGATTCGAATCCCTGCTATGGCTATGTTACTTTGTATACTGTCCGTAGCCACAGTATTAGGACAAGATTTCCCAGAAACGTCAAATAGGCTTGTCAATGACTATACAAATACTTTGACAGCAAGCCAGAAGCAATTATTGGAGCAGAAGCTATTGGCATTTGAAGATTCTGCGTCTACGCAAATTGCGGTCGTTATGATGAATTCTACCGGGGGCTATGATATTTCTGATTATGCAGTCCGTTTAGCGAAAAAGTGGGGTATCGGCAATAAGAAGTATAATAATGGTATTTTGCTGTTAGTAGCGCTGGGAGATCGTGCTGTGACCATTCAAACAGGTTATGGTATTGAAGGCGCTGTCCCGGATGCCATTGCTTATCGTATCATTGAGAATGATATCAAGCCTGCCTTCCGTCAGGGAGATTATTATAAAGGGGTAGACGACGCGACAAATTCCTTAATTTCTTATACAAAGGGTGAATACAAAGCTGATCCCAAACAACCGAAAGGAAAGGGATCAGGCTCGGTCATGTTTGTCATTATTATTGTGATAGTCTTGATTGTTATTTTCTCCAATCGTGGGGGCGGAGGTAAAGGTGGCGGACGAGTGATGAACGGACGAGGGGCATCTGATATATTCTGGTTGACATTGCTGAATGGTCTTGGTGGCGGCGGTGGCCGAGGTGGTGGCGGTGGCTTCGGCGGCGGTTCAGGTGGTGGATTTGGTGGCTTCGGCGGGGGTGATTTTGGCGGTGGCGGTGCTTCTGGACGTTGGTAATATCTTTGCTAAATAATGTTAAAAAGGATGACAGTGCAAAGTAAATGTTTTACATTTATGGGAAGTATATAATTATGAAAAAGGGAATATTAATGGGTTTAAGCTTTTTACCAGCCTTATTAATGGCACAAGAAAGCTTCACAGTTACAGGAAAAGTAAACACAACTTCGGACAAAGCTAAAGTGTTTATGCAATATGCCGCCAATGGAACTCGTCAAACGGATTCGGCAACAGTAGTAAAAGGTGAGTTTAAATTTAATGGACAAGTGGCTTCGCCGACAAAGGGGATGATGATCTATTCGCCGGAGGGCTTATCTTTTGCGGAACTTAGAAATAGTCAAAAGCAACCTGAAACAGCACAGTTATATCTTTCTAAAGGAGTCATTAAGGTCGATGCAACCAAAGGTTTCAAAAATGCAACGATATCGGGTACAGCACTCAATGATGATCTGACGCAGTACAAGGCGTTTGTAAAGCCTCATACGGATGCATTCGAAGCTTTAAACCAACAATATTACGCTGCTTCGGAAGCTCAAAAGCAGGATCCTAAATTCATTGAAAGTTTGCAAAAGCAAGCTGGAGAAATTTCCGAAAAAATGGAAAAAGCAGATGCTGAGTTTATCAACAAAAACCCAAAGAGCTGGTATACATTGGATTTGTTATCGGAGAATGTTAGCGGTGAGAACGTAAATGAATATGTGAATTCCTTTGAAAAGTTGTCTCCTGAATTGAAAAATTCTGACAAGGGAAAGGAATTGGCTGAACGTATTCAGAAACTAAAAGCGGTTGCTGTGGGTTCGGTTGCGCCTGATTTTACATTGCCAGATACTACAGGTAAGAATATTTCTTTGTCGTCTTTAAGAGGTAAGTATGTCTTGTTGGATTTCTGGGCAAGCTGGTGCGGTCCTTGCCGCCATGAGAATCCAAATGTCGTAGCGGCTTTCAATAAGTTCAAAGATAAAGGATTTACGGTGTTTGGTGTGTCTTTGGACAATCCAGGTAAAAAGGATGCATGGGTGAAAGCAATCCATGATGATAACTTGCAACAGTGGCCTCATGTTTCGGATTTACAAGGCTGGAAATCGGCTCCGGTTAAATTATATGAGGTGCGTGGTATTCCGCAAAATTTCTTAATTGATCCGTCAGGCAAAATTGTCGCATCAAACTTAAGAGGTGAAGCTTTGGAAGCTAAGTTAGCTGAGTTGCTAAAATAAACTTTTTTTAGTTGCCTTTAGGCACTTGAATAGCCCCTAAATGTAAGCAGATGTAAATTAAGCTTATAATTTAGGGGCTTTTTTATAGCTTTTATCCTTATATTATTGTGCTTTCTAGAGTATCTAGTCATCTTAGACCCTAAAATAAGACGAATTTACTAACTTCGTCTATTAGGGGGCGGATCATACAAAGTCTTATAGCTCTTCAATCCTAAGGGATGGGTATTTGAAGACTGTATATTTAAGTTTATTGAAGAGGATGGATCAATAGGCCGTTGGGGCGATGATGATCATAAAATTTTAAAGATGAATAAAATAGTAATTTTAAACATATTGCTAGGCATTATGGTTGCTTCTTGTGGGGGAGATCGAGATAAAGGGATTCCTGTTGTTAACTTGGAGGCATTGCGTGCGATTCCGTTGGACCATTCAATCGATGAATTGGCTAAAGACACAAGTTTTATTGACGTTACGCTCCCACCTAGTGCCCGAATAGATCAGTTGTCGCAAGAGGAACTGGGGCTGCTGAAAGCCGCCGCATATCGTTTTTACCAACATGTTACATTAGAAAATAACCAATATCGTGTTGACCTTAAAGATCCTAAGGTTTTACATTTATCTGAACCGGTGATCAAGGCCTACGAGCAAGCCATCAGCAACACGAATCACTTTGCTGATTCAATGGCAAAAGCCGGACAAGCTATCCAGTTGCCGCCGGTGTCTGAGGAATACCTGAAAAATTCGCTTAAATAATATTTTGGCAGTATATCGAGGTGCTTGTTAGTTCCTTAAATAAAAAAACGAGTATACATGTGGTGTATACTCGTTTTTTAATTATTACCTCAAGTAGGTTTTATTTGACTTACAAAGAGAGTATCTCAATGATACGAAGTAAATCTTCATTCATTTTTACATTATGTTTAATGGCGCTTTTGAAAGGAGTGAATCTTACTTCACTACATATTAGTCCGGCCATTTCGCCTCTGCGACCTTGAAGCAATGCCTCTACGGCTGCCACACCAAGTCTGCTCGCTAACACACGATCCATACATGTTGGGCTTCCGCCACGTTGAATATGACCTAAAATAGATAATCTAACGTCGTAATGCGGGAAATTTTCTTTGATTTTTTCCGAAACAACCATACCACCTTCCTTGTCACCTTCAGCGACAATAATGATACGGGAAGATTTATTTTTACGGGTTTTGTCAAGTCTCTTCATGATGGCGTCATAGTCAACCTCAAACTCGGGAACCAGTACTGCTTCCGCACCGGTACTAATACCTGAACGAACGGCTATAAGACCAGAGTCACGTCCCATTACTTCAATCACAAAAAGTCTATCATGAGATTCTGCTGTATCACGAATTTTATCGACAGCTTGGATCACTGTATTGATGGCAGTATCATAGCCAATCGTGAAGTCAGTACCGGCTAGATCGTTGTCAATTGTACCTGGAAGACCTATAATCGGGAAATCGAATTCTTCAATAAATTTTGATGCGCCTGTAAATGTACCGTCGCCACCGATAACAACCATTGCATCAATGCCATGGCTACGTAGATTTTCATAAGCCTGCTTACGCCCTTCAACAGTTTTAAAGGCCTCGCTACGTGCAGTTTTTAAGATAGTACCGCCTCGTTGTATGATATTGGCTACGGACTTGGCATCCATAGGGATAATTTCACCATTCACTAGACCATCATAACCTCTGCGTACGCCAAATACCTCAAGATTATTGTAGATACCCGCTCGAACAACAGCGCGGATACCAGCATTCATTCCTGGAGCATCTCCTCCAGATGTCAAAACAGCAATTTTTTTAATGTTACTCATACGTACTCAAACTTAGCTATTTTTACGCTTATATACAATTATATTTCCCTTATAAGAAGTCGCCAATAATGTGATTGAGAACTGACAACGGCTTTTTAAAGTGCAATTCATCTGAGCTTGAACTAAAGATAATGCAAATTTAATAATTACCTTATTTCTAATCCTATCATTGTTCCCGAATAGCTGCCTATCTCTGATGAACTATTTTGTTGCTTTAAAGGCGTCAATACCACTTTGCAAAAAGGCTTTATATTTTTCAATATTTCTATTTGCGCCGGATTGAGGTACTAATACTTTACCTGATGCATCCACAATGACATACAATGGCTGAGAATTGCTATTGAAAGTTGATGCTTGGAAATCACTGTTTTTATTACCTATTGTTTTGATTTTTTTGCCACTATATTTTGAAACGAATTGTTCATTTACGGGTAAATCTGTTTTATCATCGACAAACAGTTCTGCCATAATAAATTCTTCTTTTAATAGTTTTGCCACAGCAGGATCGGTCCAGACATTTGCTTCCATCTCCCTGCAATTGACACAATTCCAGCCGGTGAAATCTATCAAGACAGGTTTATTCTGTTCTTTGGAAGCTGCGAGAGCCTCGTCATAATCATAATAAGGATCAAATCCTTTTGGTGTGCCGCGTGCATGAAAGATTTCAGCGTATTTTTTCACTTTGCCATCGCTATGGCTCGGTGCACTAGCTGCTACCCCAGTCGAAAGATCAAAGTCCTGTGTCGCCGAAGGTGGCAAAAATGCTGAAATGGATTTTAAAGGGGCTCCCCATAGGCCTGGAATCATATAGACAACAAAGGAGAATACAATAATGGCCAGAATAGTTCTCGGCACAGAAAGGAACTTTAATTCACTATCATGTGAAAATTTGATCTTTCCAATAAGGTATAGGCCCATCAGACCAAAAATGGCGATCCATAAGGATAAAAAGACCTCTCTGTCCAGCCAATTCCAGTGGTAAGCCAAATCTACATTTGATAAGAACTTCAGCGCAAGTGCAAGTTCTAAGAAACCAAGTACTACTTTTACTGAGTTTAGCCATCCGCCTGATTTTGGCAGGGATTTGAGCATCGAAGGGAACATGGCAAATAATCCGAAAGGAATTGCAAGTGCTATCGAAAATCCAAGCATACCGATTGCAGGACCTAAGCGTTCGCCTTTAGAAGCTGCTTCGACCAACAGAGTGCCAATAATTGGGCCTGTACAGGAGAAAGATACCAATGAAAGACTAAATGCCATAAAGAAAAGTCCTACTAGACCACCTTTATCTGATTTGGCATCCATTTTATTGACAAAAGAACTTGGTAAGGTAATTTCAAAAGCACCAAAAAATGAGGCCGCAAAAACAACCAATAATAGGAAAAATAGAAAATTAAAGACCCCATTTGTTGATAGAGCATTTAAAGCATCCGAACCGAAGGCTATGGTAATGATCATACCTAAAGCGACATAAATCACGATAATGAAGAGACCATAGAGGAGAGCTTTACTAATTCCACTTGCTCGGCTTCCGGACTGTTTTGTAAAATAACTCACTGTAAGCGGAAGCATTGGAAATATACAAGGCATGAGTAAAGCGGCAAAACCGCCGACTAATCCTGCAATGAATATGCTCCATAGTGATTTTTTCCCTGTTTCTTGATTATTGGAGGCAACGCCTGTTTTGGCGGGAGCTATTTTACTGCTGTCCTGGCCAACCATTGTATCGGGGGAAGATGTGAAATTTAGATCCTTGGGCACCGCCTCAACGGTTGCAGCGGTGTCAGGCGATGATTCAAATTGAAGCCCTTCTGTACTTGTTAAGCTATCTTGTGAAGATGCAAAAGTTGTCGTCGTTAAAGAAAGGCTGAAAAAAGCAATTAAAAGTAGAATGAATGTATTTTTTAACATGCGCATGTATTTCTGATGTTATTTTCAAAAATAAAAAAAGGCGATGAGAATCGCCTTATTAATTTATCCTTGTAGAATCATTTTTACTATTTGATTGTCACAACAAAAGCATATTCGTCTGGAGGAAGACATTGTGAGGCATCACATGCCTGCCATTCAACAGTACCTTTAACTGTAGCGGTTCCTTTATTTAAGGTCACTTTTTGTTGGAAAATCACCTCGTTTGTAAAATAACCAACGTCCATTTTAAACACCTCTTCGTGTTTTACTTTTGGTTTTGGCTCAGCAGTTTTGCCCACTAATGAATAATCTGCAGCTTTGGCAAAATTGAAAGAAGTTGGAATTGGACCGCCCTCTTTCACATTTTGCGAATAAATGTGCCATCCATTTTGGATGGTAGCTTTTACATAAACAACTGCTTCCTTATTATTTAACTTTTTGCTGGCCACAGTCCATTTTACAGGTTTGTGAATCTGAGCGAATGCTCCAGTAACTGCAAAAATTACCACAGTTATTAACAATATTATTTTTTTCATCCGTTTAAATTATTTGTTCATCATTTATTCTTAATTAAAGGCATTTACGCTGCCTTCGGCGGTATAAGTGTTTACTCTCATTGGTATAAATGAGCTTGTTTCACTCAATTTTATCAAGAGTATGTTTAAATGGCATCCAAGCTAGCTGATGCCGTTGATTCATTCCTCTATGCATTTTCCGCTACACCTATTGCAGATGTTATTGTTCTTTGATGCTTCAGGTGAATAAAGGTTTAATCACGCTGAGCGACAAATTTAGAACAAAGGTCTGACAATTTTAAAATCGCCTAACCTTTTTTTGTAAAGATTAAGTAATAAGATGTGTAATTTCTTTGATATCAAATTCTCGGAGCTTGTTTTCCAATCGAACGATTAGTTTTCCGTCAATATTTACCTGTTGAATAATACCCATTTTCTTTATTCCAGCAATTAGAAATGGTTTTTCCTCCCCTTTCCAAAATAGCATTTCGTTATAGCGACTTAGTTGATATTGCCAGCCTTGTGTATTCAGGGTTTGATACTCCTGCTGGATGAAGCTGAATAGCTCATGTGCAAGATCCTTGATGCTGTAATCCTGTCGACCTGTTAAAGATGCTAGAGAGGTTATTGTTGTTGCTGTGTCAAAATTAACTTGATTAATATTTACACCGATACCTATAATGGACGCTTCGATTTTACTGCTTTTTAATTTATTTTCGATTAAAATGCCTGTGATTTTCTTTGAATTGACGTAAATATCATTGGGCCATTTCACCGTTACGGCTTGCGCAATTTTACTTTTTAGCCAATTGACGGTGGCGATGGCGATTGTCGCGGAAAGGGCAAATTGATGTGTTACTTGCAGGAAATGTGGCTTTAAGAGGATGGATGTCGTTAGGTTTTTACCCGGTTCGCTGATCCAGGAGCTTCCTCGTTGACCTTTTCCCTGAAATTGTTCTTCTGCTAAAATGGCAGTCCCTTCCGCTAGTGGCTTGAAATTTGACAATAATTCTCTAAGATAATCGTTTGTAGAGGCGACTTTGTCAAGATATATTGTATTTTGACCGATGATAAGTCCCGAAATATTGTTATTTTGCAAACTGAAAGTATTTAAATAAATATTAAGTCAAAACTATCATATTTTTTAATGAGTAAAAATAAAAGTTCAGAATTGTCCCAACGTCTATCAGAAATTATCGTTTACGGTATGCAAGAAAAGAAAGCTAACGAGATTGTTCGCTTGGATTTAAGAGATCTTCACAGTTCTGTTTCTGATTATTTTGTGATTTGTCATGCCGACTCTAATATTCAGGTCAATGCGATCGCGAAGAGTGTAGAAGAGGAAGTTTATAAGACATTTGGTCAAGAACCCCAATATAAAGAAGGGCAATCAAATGGAGAATGGTTGATATTGGATTTTGTGGATGTGGTTGTACATATCTTTAAGACCGAAAAAAGAGCGCATTACGGTATAGAGGATTTATGGGGAGATGCACAGATACAGCATTTCCAAAGCGCTTAATTGTCCTCAATAATAATAATTTATAAGAAAATATAATTACGATATAATGAAAAAAATCCCGAGTAGTAAGGTAAGCCCGAAACCGCCAAAATTCAATTTTGTGTGGCTTATGATTGCCATGTTTTTAGGTTTTTTTGCCTTACAGTATGTTTTTGGAGAAAGCCCGGCTAAGGAAGTTAGCTATAGTGATTTTGAGACACGCATGTTGAATACAGGCGCTGTAGAGCGTCTTGTCGCTTACAAGAAGAATGATCTTGTGGAGGTTGAGGTTTATCTAAAAAAGGGCTGGAAAGATAACCCAAGTTTTAAAGATGCTACAAAAGCCGCTGATCCGCTTCCAAGTTTATCTGGACAGGAGGATAAGGGGCCACAATATATTTTTAAGGACGCTTCTCCCGATGTTTTAGAGAAGAAACTAGCGGCTTCGCAAGCCGAATTAGCACCTGGTACGCCAAAGGTTCAGTTGACCTATGATGATCGTTCCAATCCGTGGGCAAGTTGGTTTGTGACGTTTATGTTGCCCTTGTTGGTGTTAGCTGCAATATGGATTTTCTTGATGCGTCGTATGGGCGGCGGAGCTGGCGGCGGCGGTGGAGCTATCTTTAATATCGGCAAATCAAAGGCTCAATTATTTGATAAAGAAGCTCAGATCAATATTACATTTAATGATGTTGCTGGTCTGGAAGAGGCAAAGCAAGAGGTTATGGAGATTGTGGATTTCTTAAAGAATCCGCGTAAATATACAAATCTAGGGGGTAAAATTCCAAAAGGGGCATTACTTGTAGGTCCTCCGGGAACTGGTAAAACCTTGTTGGCTAAAGCTGTGGCTGGAGAAGCGCAGGTGCCATTTTTCTCGCTCTCGGGATCCGACTTTGTGGAGATGTTTGTCGGTGTGGGAGCATCGCGTGTTCGTGACTTGTTTAAACAAGCCAAAGAGAAAGCGCCTTGTATCATCTTTATCGATGAGATTGACGCTATAGGACGTGCTCGTGGAAAAAATTCGATGATGGGGGGAAATGACGAACGTGAAAATACATTAAACCAGTTATTGGTGGAAATGGATGGCTTTGGTACTGATTCGGGTGTTATTATTTTGGCTGCTACAAACCGTATTGATGTACTTGATACAGCTTTATTGCGCCCCGGACGTTTCGACCGTCAAATTTCTATCGACAAACCGGATTTGATTGGGCGTGAGCAAATTTTTAAAGTGCATTTAAAACCACTGAAGTTATCTGCTGAGGTCGATGCCAAGAAATTATCGGCGCAGACTCCTGGTTTTGCAGGAGCAGAAATTGCCAATGTATGTAATGAGGCAGCTCTTATTGCCGCTCGTAAAAATAAGGCAGAGATTGATATGCAAGATTTTCAGGATGCAGTTGATCGGGTGATCGGTGGCCTTGAAAAGAAGAATAAAATCATCTCCCCAGAAGAAAAACGGATTGTTGCTTACCACGAGGCTGGACATGCCATTGCCGGCTGGTTTTTAGAGCATGCTGATCCTTTGGTGAAAGTATCTATCGTGCCACGTGGTGTTGCTGCATTGGGTTATGCTCAGTATCTTCCCCGCGAACAGTTCTTATATACAACAGAGCAACTTGTTGATAGTCTATGTATGACAATGGGTGGTCGTGTAGCGGAAGATATTACTTTCGGAAGAATTTCAACTGGAGCTCAAAATGACTTAGAGCGCATTACACAGCTTTCTTATGCGATGATTGCAATCTACGGTATGAATGATAAAGTTGGAAATGTTTCCTTCAGAGATAGTTCTGAGGCATCTTTTCAAAAACCATATTCTGACAAAACGGCAGAGTTGATCGACGCTGAGGTTCGTAACTTGATCAATGATGTTTATGCGCGTACCAAACAGCTGTTGTTGGAAAAACGTGAAGGGTTGATTAAAATAGCTGAAAAGCTGTTGGAGAAGGAAATTCTTTTTCAATCAGACTTGGAGGAGATTTTAGGTAAACGTCCATTTGAGACTAAGACAACCTACGAAGAGTTCGTTAATGGCGGTGATGGAGGAGGGGTACCTCAGACCGATCTACCGTTGGATGTTCATCCTGATGAGGCGACATCTAACGAAGTTAATAGTTCGGAAAATCCGTCGAAAAATTTGAATTAATTTGAATGTTGCAGCGCTAGAGCCATCTAGCGCTGCATTTATATACTATTGCGCCATGAACGTGAAGAACGCAACTGCGAAGGAGGTAATGTTAAAACGGGTACGTCAGGCATTGCTACAGAAAAACGATAATCCACATCCCAATTTCAAAGAAACACCGCTTTATAAAGAAGAAGATGAATTGGTAGATATTGTTTTTGTTCGCGAATTGACGGCAGCGGGAGGCAAGTTTCTGTATTGTGATGGCGAGATCGGCTTGATTGAGAATTTAATCTCATTGACCGAGGTGAATGAAATCAAAAATATATACGCATGGGAACAAGGTATTCAAAACCTACTTAGCCCTTACGGTTTTCCTTTTTTGAAAACGGAGAAGGATTTTGAATCGGCAAATGCAAGCATTACATCATGTGAAGCCTTAATTGCACGCAATGGCAGTGTGATGTTAAGTAATGCAAACGCTTCAGGACGCAGGTTGAGTATATATCCCCCAATTCATATTGTTATTGCTAAAGCTTCTCAATTGGTTTGGGATCTAAAGGATGGTTTGGCTTACATACAAAAGCGTTATGGTCAGGAAATCCCCACTATGATTTCTACAATCACCGGCCCTTCCAGGACAGCGGATATTGAAAAAAGATTAGTTTTGGGAGCACATGGACCAAAAGAACTTTACGTTTTACTTTTAGAAGATAGATTCTAGGAATTATTATGCTATTATTTTATTTACAAGAAATGCCTGTTGCGAGTATTATTTTCTTTTTTACGCTCGCTACCAGTATCTATACGTTTTCACATGAGCAACTTTTCGGCAAGCTGATGCTGCATCCGTATAGTATTGCGCGCAAGCGAAATATATATACTATCCTGACCAGTGGTTTTGTTCACAAGGATTGGGGGCATTTGTTATTTAATATGCTTACCTTCTACTATTTTGCATTTGGTTTGGAGCGTATACTCGCCGAGGCAAGTCCATACGGGCATATCTTATTTGCTGTTATCTACATAGGAAGTTTAATATTGAGCGATATTCCAACAATTATTCAACAGCGGAATAATCCTGGCTATTACAGTTTGGGGGCTTCTGGTGCCATTTGTGCCGTCTTGTTCAGCTATATTCTTTTCGACCCGAAAGTGACCATTGGCGTGATGATGATTATACCTATGCCAGCTTACTTATTTGCATTTTTGTTTCTAGGCTATTGTATCTGGGCATCCAAAAAAGGACAAGATGGTATAAACCATGATGCCCATTTCTTTGGAGCATTATCAGGTCTAATCTTGACGATTATCTGTTTTCCTTGGGTTATTAAACATTGTTTGGCGCAGTTTTAAAATTTTCCGCCCCAAGTTTCTCTATCTAAATTTCTATATTGGATTGCTTCTGCTAGGTGATGGTTTGCAATAGTTTTACTCTGTTCCATATCAGCGATTGTACGCGCAACTTTTAATATCCTATCATATGCTCTGGCTGATAAGCTAAGACGCTCGATTGCAGTTTTAAGCAACTTTCTTCCAGACTCATCAATTTGACATATTTCGCGTGTTAATTGTGTGCTCATTTGTGCATTACAATGTATGTCGGGAAAGGGACTAAAACGTTCTTTCTGGATTTCGCGTGTCTGAATGACCCGACCCCGCACAGTGTTGCTATCCTCGGCAACACGCGCTGTACTGAGTTCGTCAAATAGTACGGGAGTAACCTCGACATGCAAGTCGATACGGTCTAAAAGCGGTCCCGATATTTTGCTTAAATAGCGGTGGACAGTATTGTTACCACACATGCATTCTTTTTCGGGATGATTGAAATAGCCACAGGGACATGGATTCATTGCAGCAATTAGCATAAAGCTTGCAGGATAGTCCACCGTAAGCTTCGCTCTTGAAATAGTAATTTGCCGTGATTCAAGAGGCTGTCGCATGACCTCGAGGACACTTCTTTTAAATTCAGGCAATTCATCCAAAAAGAGTACGCCGTGATGAGACAAAGAGATCTCCCCCGGCAGTGGGTTGGACCCACCGCCCACCATAGCCACATCCGAAATTGTATGGTGAGGAGAGCGGAATGGCCGCGTAGTCAATAAGGAATCTTTCGCTTTCAGGTTTCCAGAGACAGAATGTATTTTGGTGGTTTCTAATGATTCGGTCATATTGAGCGGCGGTAGGATTGTCGGTAATCTTTTTGCCAACATGGTCTTTCCGGCGCCGGGAGGACCTATTAAAATGAGATTATGGCCGCCTGCAGCCGCGATTTCCAATGCTCTCTTGATGTTCTCTTGTCCTTGAACATCTGAGAAGTCAACATCGTAGCTAGTTTTGTCCGTATGAAAGAAAGACTGGATGTCGACTTTTGTGGGTTCAATTTTTATTGTGCTATTTAGGAATTCCACTACCTGGCTAAGATTTTCTACTCCAATAACATCGATATCAGTGACAATGGCGGCCTCCTTTGCATTTTCTTTGGGTAGGATTAGTCCTTTAAAGCCTTCTTTGCGGGCTTGCAAAGTGATCGGCAAAACACCTCGGATCGGCTTAATACTTCCGTCTAATGATAATTCCCCCAGAATGAGGTAGCCTTCCAACAATTTATTGTTTACTTGTCCGGAGGAGGCCAGGATACCGATTGCGATTGATAAGTCATAGCTGGACCCTTCTTTGCGTAAATCTGCGGGTGCCAAGTTGACAACAATCTTTTGACGTGGCATGTGAAGTTGACAGGAAGTAATGGCACTTTCGACACGTCTTAGACTTTCTTTTACTGCATTGTCAGGAAGTCCTACAATATAATAATGCAGGCCTGTAGATACGATCACCTCAACTGTAATCGTACATGCATTGATCCCATAGACGGCGCTGCAATAGGTTTTATTAAGCATAATTCTTATAATAGGTTGATTTAAAGTTACTAAAAAACTGGATGGGTTAATAATTGTTTGGTGAATTATTGAGAGTCAATCGAAGTTTGTCAAAAAATGATTATATTGTAAGATATAGTTTCTTGTAAATAATAGATTAAAAGCAGTGTTTGGCAAACGATTTGCTTTGTTAATTGTATTATTAACGAAGACTAGATTCGTCGTAATAGAATTAGAAATTAAAACGAAAAAAGAAATGAATGACACAAGTAAAGTAGCTTTGGCGTTGTTAGCGGGTCTTGCTGCAGGTGCAGCTTTGGGAGTTTTATTTGCTCCAGATAAGGGGTCAGATACGAGAGATAAAATCAATGATTCATTAAGCGATTTGAGCGATGCTATTCGTGAGAGAGCGGAAGAGCAATTTGATCAATTGAATGATTTTAAAGAGAAGATTGTTTCAACATTGAAAGGAAAATTAAATCAGACCGAAGAAGTGCTGGATGATGATATCATCGAACATGCATAGTTCGCAGATTATTCATATGAATAATTGGTGTAGAATACATATCACCAGGCTATTTCTACGGTTAGATGTTTTACGATGATAGATTTCTCCTCATAGGTTGAGCGTGGAATTGTGTAGTTATTGAGCTGCAACATGGTTCGTTTTTAAGCTAGACGTTGAAATAGCCTGAATAATTTTAAGATGCATGGAAGAAGAAAAATTTTCACTTAGTGGTACTTTTCAAAAAACCAAAGAGTACATTGACTCCCAGTTTAAACTCGTCAAATTAAAGACAATTGAACGATCGTCTCGATTAATAGCAAGCCTTGTTGTTGATGCGACGAAGTTGATATTCACATTATTTGTCCTGTTTTTTCTATGTTTGGCACTAGGATTTTGGCTTGGAGAGCTATTGGGAAGTTACTCACTAGGCTTTTTGGCGACAGCCGGGATTTTTTTGGTGATTATCGTCTTAATACGGGTGTTTGAGCCTATGCTGGAATCCAAATTCATGGATCTTTCTATTCGTCGTTTTTTGGCTAAATGGAACGATGAAATCGAGGAGGAGGAGGAAGAACTGCATAAGGAAAAACTTGATAGAGAAAGGGCTACAAATGAATAATAAACAGACTAAAATACGTAATCTTCAAGAGCTTAAGGCAGAAATTTCTCGTTTGAAAGCGCTCAAAAACGAACAAGAAGTTTATCTTAAGACTCAATTTACATTGTTCAATAATAAGATAGAGGCACCGATTCGTTTTTTCAACTCATTAAAGGACAATATCCCAGGTGTAAATCTTATTCAACAGCTATTTGCCAAAAGTAGCAATCCAGATTCCGATTGGCTAACGAAGACCTTACGTATCGGAGTTCCATTTGTTATGAACAGATTGTTCTTAAAAAATACTGGAGTTCTTAAGAAAGCACTGATGTTGCTATTATCGGAGCGTGCCGTCGGCCAGATTAATCAAGATAAAATTAGTGGTCTAATCAGTAAGCTCACAAGCTTTATTCGTCCTAAAAAGAAGAAAAATAAAGCTGCGAAAGCTGAAGATGGTATTGTAAATGATGAGGTGAATGAGTACGGAATTCCTTCTTATAGCGAGACTTATTGATGCTGTCCCAGTAGATCATTCAGCAGTGTTTTCTTCTTTTTTCAAAAAATCCTCATAGGCTAATTGAATACCTTCTCGGAGATTAATTTTATGCTTCCATCCCAGTGCGTGTAATTTTGAGACATCCATAAGTTTTCGTGGTGTTCCGTCAGGCTTGGAAGTGTCGAAGGAAATAGCTCCCTTATAACCAATTACGTCTTTAATCAATTCGGCAAGGTCCTTTATACTTAAATCTTGGCCGATGCCGATGTTGATAAATTGTTTCTCATCATAATTATTCATTAAAAATACACAGGCATCTGCTAGATCGTCGGAAAAAAGAAACTCCCGTAAGGGGGTTCCTGTTCCCCAGATAACAACTTCCGGAAGCTGATTGAGCTTTGCTTCATGAAATCGTCTGATCAATGCTGGCAAGACATGTGAATTCTGTGGATGGTAGTTGTCATTAATTCCGTAAAGATTCGTTGGCATAACGGAAATATAGTTACATCCATATTGATCACGAAAAGCCTCTGTCATTTTTATTCCCGCAATTTTAGCAATCGCATAGGGTTCGTTTGTCGGTTCTAATGTGCCCGTCAATAGCAAGTTCTCATTCAAGGGTTGAGGAGCCATCTTTGGATAAATACAGCTCGAACCTAAGAACATTAGTTTTTTAACATCATGATCATAAGAAGACTTGATGACGTTGTTTTGTATGGCCATATTTTCGTAGATAAAATCAGCACGATAGGTATTGTTGGCCATGATTCCCCCTACTTTAGCAGCAGCTAAGAAAACATATTCGGGTTTTTCCTGATCGAAAAAATCGACTACCGCCTGTTGGTTGCGCAAATCTAATTCAGCAGATGTGCGTGTGACAATATTGTTATAACCAAGCTCCGATAATTTGCGATGTATTGCTGATCCAACCATTCCACGATGGCCTGCTACATAAATTTTGGCGTTTTTTTCCACGATAAATTATTGATTCCTGCAAACTTAGATAAATTGCTTTTTATATCCAATATAATTTACCGCCTATAACAAAATTGAATCGTTGTGTTCGGGTTATTGGTGCTCGTGATTGTTACGGAATGGACTGAATCCTCTTCTGCTATCAATATTTATTTTTTTTAGCGGGAATATAAGGTTATTTTTGCGGGATATTTAATAAAAAATGGGAAAGGACAAACTACGTAAATTTGCCGAAGTTGCTACTTTTGAAAATGTAATCCAACTCGACGCAGGCAAAGAATATAAAGGAAAATGGGCTGAGAAGCAATTTGGTAACAACCATCCAGTTGTTTTAGAGCTTGCTTGTGGTAAAGGAGAGTATACTGTTAATCTGGCAAGGTTGTTCCCTGAGAAAAATTTTATAGGTATCGATTTTAAAGGTAATCGTATTTGGCGTGGAGCTAAAACAGCATTAGAGGATGGAATTAAGAATGTTGCCTTTCTGCGTATACAAATTGAAACTATTCTTGAACATTTTGCCGAAAATGAAATTGATGAAATCTGGATTACTTTTCCGGATCCGCAACCACAGGATAGCCGGGAGAAGAAACGATTGACTGGACCGAAGTTTTTGGACCGTTATAAAATTATCATGAAGCCTGAGGGGATGATGAATCTGAAAACGGATAATGATGGTTTCTATGCCTATACACTGGAGCAGATCGAGATACTGAACTTAAAGAAATATAAAGAGACAACCGATCTTTATCATTCAGATTTGGTTGATAACGTTTTGTCCATTAAAACATACTACGAACGAAAGTATTTGGCTGACGACAAGAATATTAATTATGTGAAGTGGAGTTTTGAAAAGGCTTAAGTGTCAAATTCTTATTGTAATAACGAGCCCAAACGAAAGTTTGGGCTCGTTTGTTTTCTGAAGCAGCTGGGGATGCTAAAGCTTTGATCGCTCGATTTTAAGCTTAGTTGGTAGCGGTGCCTATTAATAACTATTCCTGTCTTAGTTATGCAGGGAAGTTGTCGTATGCTTCCCGTATTGTTGTCGTATTGTTACAGTATGGATAAAGTATCCATGTGAAATACTAAATAGGTCCTTGATGAGTTAAGAAATTTCCTTAAAACTTCCTTTGAATACCTCAGTTTACCAGTGTTTATATGGGTATTATGTGTCTTTTAAGATAAGTTTACCCCCGTTTTTTTGTTTTGATATACAGTTTTAAATAATTTCGATTTATTTCGTTTTTTAAATATTATTAATTATTTTCGATTTGAAAATAAAAAATAACCAAAGAAATACCGCTTTTTAGCGTGCCTAATGCGTGAAATTCCCGCCAAAGTGGACTTCAAAGCATTTTATTAAAATTTGAAACCGTAATAGTGTGATGAAAAGAAATGCTATTCGAAATAATTGTTAACAAAAAGAAAACATTAAGTTAAAGCAAACTTTTTGTTAGGGATATATTTTTGTGCCAAATTGAAAATTAACAATTTACACCAATAACTATGTTTAGTATTAACCCTATCCAAATTAATCTAAGGCACTCCTCCTCGAAAGTGCTATTTGCAGCATTAGCGATTGCGTGCAATATGGATGTAGCTGGGGCAGCGGTTCCATTAGAACAGGGCCACGGCGTTTTTCATTATTTTAATCAAGGGAAGATTAAAATCAAAGGAAAAGTTGTAGATAATAAAACCAAGGAGCCACTGGCTTCGGTATCTATACTTTCAGGCGGAGTGACGAAGGGTTCTACGGATCGGAATGGCAATTTTGAAATAGATATAGAAGCCGGGGGAAAAATCCGTTTTCAGATGATTGGTTATGAGGCTCAAACAAGGACTTATGAGACCGCTCAAGCCAATATCCACATTGGATTAAACCCAACATCGGAGGCACTTGACGAGGTTGTTGTCACTGCATTGGGGATTAAAAGACAAGAAAGAGAGTTAGGGTATGCGACTACTGTTGTAAAGGGAGAACAATTGACTGATGCACTTTCCAATAACTGGAGTGATGCTTTATCGGGAAAAGTGGCGGGATTGAATCTGATGCGTTCAAATGCTGGCCCTACAGGATCTACTAAGATTATTTTAAGAGGTGAAACGAATTTAAATGGTGACCCTGGGGCGTTAATCGTCGTTGATGGTGTCGTTGTAAATGAAGGGAGTGGACGTAAGACGGCGAATTTGGGAGAAAGTGCTTATGGTACAGGATCAGATAATATGCCTGCTGATTATGGCTCGGGTATTGACGACCTCAATCCTGAGGACATCGAAAATATTACGGTTCTAAAAGGTGCTAGTGCTGCGGCGTTGTATGGACAACGCGGTGCGAATGGGGCTATTATGATTACCACCAAGTCTGGAGCGAAAGGTAAAAAAGGCATTGGGGTTACGGTAAATTCAAATACCTCGTTGGAAGCTATTAATCGAATGCCTGATTTACAGTATGAATACGGACAGGGGCTAGATGGTGCAGATTATTATTCTTATGGTACAACAGAGGATGGAACTAGTACTTCAGGGACCAGTTCGGCCTACGGACCAAAATTTGATGGCCAATATTTTTATCAATATGATCCGGTTACACAAAAAGTTGGAACCGAACGTACGCTTTGGCGTCCTTACGATAATCTGAAGTCTTTCTTCGATGTCGGAAAAACATTCACCAACTCGGTCAGTATCGATGGCGGAACGGATAAAACATCAGCTCGGTTTTCAGCGACGAACGTCAATAATACTTGGATCGTTCCAAATACAGGTTACAAAAGAAATACGGTAGCATTATCTGTAAATTCAAAAGTGAGTGACAAACTCCAGATCAATGCTAAGGTAAATTATACGAATAAATGGTCTGACAATCTGCCGGGAGCTGGATATGGAAACCAGTCTTTGATGTACTGGTTCATTTTCTGGCAGCCAAATGCGGATATGAATTGGTTGAAAGATTATTGGGTGCAAGGGGCAGAGGGACAGAAGATTAAATATCCATTTTCTTCCTATCCTGAAAATCCGTATGCTATATCTCGAGAGTTTATTAATGGTACTGATCGCCAGGGGGTAACAGGAAACGTTCAGGCCAATTATCAGTTTAATAAACATTGGAATTTGATGTTGCGAAGTTCTTTGGACCTGGCTTATGAGAATAGGGAACAAAAAAGACCTTACGATGCAGGGGCAAAAATGCCTTATGGTAGTTACCGAACCCAGTCCATTTCATCGCGGGAAACCAATTTGGATTTCTTATTAAAATATGAAAATGAGATAAACAAAGATTGGAAAGTGTCCGGAACAGTTGGCGGTAGTACGAATGATAATCGTTATCATAAAGATGAAATGCGTGCAGACTCCCTGACCTATCCAGGAGTTTACGTAATGGCCAATGCAAAAGGACCTATTCTTAACTTACCATATAAGAGTCATGTGCAAAGGAACGGTCTTTATGGCCTTTTTACAGCGGCGTATAAGAACTTCTTATATTTAGACGGAACTTATCGTATTGACTGGGCAAGTACATTGGCATCTGCAATGGCACCAGATAAGAAAAAATATTTTACTTACCCGTCCTTAAATGCAAGCTTAATCGCTTCAGAATTATGGAAATTGCCTAAGGCAATTAATTATGCAAAATTGCGAGGCTCGGTTTCAGCGGTAGGAAGTGGTGGCGATGATCCATATGCTATTGATTTTTCTTATGAAAATGCAGGTGGCCAATATCCTGGAGGGCTACAAGTTCCAACATTAATTGTAAATCCCTACTTACAACCCTTACGGACACAGTCCATTGAATTTGGTACAGAGGTGCGTATGTTTAAAGATAGATTCGGATTTGATCTTGCTGTTTATCAGAGTAATACAAGGAGTCAACAGTTGAAAAGGACAATCGATGCTTCTACTGGCGGTAGGCAGAAAGTAGTTAATGCAGGGGAGGTTAGAAATAGGGGGATAGAATTGGCCATGGATGGTACTCCAATTAAGAATAAAGATGGATTTAATTGGAAGGTATTTGCGACATTCTCCATGAATCAGAATAAAATTATGTCGTTAGCGGATTCATCTATGATTCTTCAGACAGGACCTGTAGCCGGTGGTCAGCTAGTGGCAAAAGTTGGGGGGTCAATGGGTGATTTATACGGTATTGGTTATAGAAGATCTCCGGATGGACAAATCATTTATGATAGCAAAACTGGTGTAGCCTTATTGACCGATGATGTGGTTTACTTAGGTAATACGATTCCTAAAGGAAAAGTAAGTTTAGGTAATGAATTTAGATATAAAGGTTTCCGACTAAATTTATTGTTTGATGCACAATTTGGTGGGGTTGCCCATTCCTTGACGCATTATAAATTGGCCGAACAAGGAAAAACAAAAAATACCCTTCCCGGACGTTATAGTGGAATTATTGGAAACGGTGTTGTTCAAAATCCCGACGGTACCTATCGCAAAAATGATGTCATTGCAACAAATGTTGATGAATATTACCGTTCTCATTACGGGCAGGATAATGCGGAAGGAAGCACCTTTTCTACAAACTTTATCAAGTTTAGGGAAGCTCGATTTGATTACTCCTTTTCCAAAGCTTTTGTTAACCGTTTGAAATTACAAAAAGCCTCAGTTGGTGTTTATGGAAGAAATCTTGTGATTTGGTCAAACTGGCCAAACTTTGATCCAGAATTTGGTACGTTGTCGGGAACAGATATTGTTAAAGGATTTGAAATTGCTCAATTTCCTTCTACGAGAACGTACGGTTTTAACTTAGTTGTGGGCTTTTAAAATTATAGACAATGAAACAATCTTTCAATATTATAGGGACGATCCTAATAGCCATTGCAATGTTTTTGCAATCTTGCGATAAAAATTTTGAAGAAATCAATACAAATCCAAATAACAGTGTAAACGCTTATCCATATCAATTGATGCAGCCTGCATTTAGGGATCTTGTTGCGTCCAATATGTCTCGCAATCGCTCATTAAATAATGAGTTGATGCAGATAACGGTCAGCATAAGTGATGGTGAGTATCGCATATTCCGTTATGATATACGTAATACAGTTTCTGATGGCCCCTGGAATTCCATCTATCCAGAACTGAAAAATGTGAAAGAAATTTACAGATTAGCGGATGGTGGAATAAATGATAATGCATCCTACCGTGGGATCTCTTTAATTATGCAGACTTGGGGATTTTCCATCTTGACTGATACCTATGGCGATATTCCTTACTCGGAAGCCTTACGAGGATTGGGCGAAGACATTTTAGAACCTAAGTTCGATACGCAAAAGGAAATTTATTTAGATTTCTTTAATAAATTAGATTCTGCAAATGTATTGTTGTCAAAAAATACGGCAATTAAAGGAGAATATGATCCCATTTACAATGGAAATGTCAGCAAATGGCGCAAGTTTGGAAATTCGTTATTTTTACGGTTGTTATTAAGGGCCTCTGGACAATCGGATCCGGCAGTCGCTACATTTGTTCGTTCAAAAATTAATGACATTCTAGTTGATAATGCATCTTCTTATCCCGTTATGTCAAGTAATGATGATTCGGCGATTCTACGCTGGACCGGTATGTCACCCTTGATCTCTCCATTTATGGATGTGAGAGCACAAGACTTTCGTCAAGCATCTCTAGCAAATTTTTTTATTGATCATCTGGTTGCCTGGAACGATCCGCGAATTAACATTCCTACATATGGTTCGAACGGTGTAAATCGTTTTGGAATTGCACCTATCAGTGGGAATTTTGTTGGTATTCCAAGCGGTTATGCTCCTGGTGAGGGCTGGGAACGTCAATCCTATTTTTATTCCTATGATCAAACAGTGAATAATCTTCCTGTGAAGACCATGATGAACGAGCCGTTGACGGGAATGATTATGAATTGCTCCGAATTGCAGTTTATTAAAGCAGAGCTGGCATTAAAAGGATTCTATACGGATAAGGCGGGCGATCTTTATAAAGACGGGGTTATGAAGGGGATCACAACTTGGCTTCCGACTTACACGGAGTCTATTGAAGATTACTTAAATAATGGCGATATAAATTGGGACGAAAACTACAGTTTCGAGAAAAAGATGGAAATGATTCATCTACAAAAGTATTATGCCCTATTATTTGTAGACTGTCAGCAATGGTTTGAATTTCGGAGGACAGGTTATCCTTCGTTACCTAAGGGGACTGGCTTAAAAAATGGAGGGGAGATGCCTGCCCGCTTGAAGTACCCAATTTATGTCCAGTCGGCAAACCCTACAAACTATAAGCTAGCTATCGCACAGCAAGGGGCTGACGAGATTAACACGAAAGTATGGTGGCAGAGACGATAATAGGTTTTATAATTTTAATGCGTAGATAATGAAAAAATATATTTTTTATATAATAACGGGATTCATGAGCACATTTGCTCTAGGTTCTTGTAGCAAGGACGGAAATTATCCGGGCGGGGTGGTTAGTTCCTATATTGGTATTTTTGATGTCAGAAACATTTATAAAGGACAACCTGTACAAATCAACCAAGATAATTTGGATGGATCTACAACAATTGCTGGTGTTGTTGTTTCCGACCATCGAGAGGGAAACTTTCCGGATGGATACCTGGTCATCCAAGATCGTAGACGCTTGCGACAGCTGCGTGGTATTACAATACCCTTGGGAAAGGCTGCGGAAAATTATGTCATAGGAGATTCCTTAGAAATCAATATTGTTGGTAGTGAGCTGACGCGGGAAAATGGGGTTCTTCAGTTAAAAAATGTTGCCGAATCAAATATTGTAAAGATTGCGTCGGATAAACCAATTCCGAATAATCGTGTGACTGCAAAAGATATTTTGGCAAATCCAGATAAATATGAAAGTACGTTGGTTGCGATCGTAAAGGGCGGTTTTAATCCATTGCCTGCTGCTGGAGACATTTTAGAGGGGCAGAAAATTCTGAATGATGGGTTTGGTAATTTAAATTTGGATACCAAATCATCGGCAAAGTTTGCTAAAAGGAATTTAAGTGTTTTGGCCAATTATTTTGGTGTGATCTTTAATAAGCAGGATTCAGAAGGTAAGCTCATTCCCTATGAAGTTTTGCGTAAAGAATCGGATATTCAGGAATTGAGTTCGGTGATTGAACATACCCCTGTAGCTATTTCTGGTTTCGCCAGCGATGTAAAAGGTGGGGATGGAAATTATGAATATATTCAGCTTTTAGCCATTGAAGATATCGATTTTTCGAAAACTCCTTATGCTGTTATTGTTAGTAATAATGCGAATGCATCTACGCCAACAGGTGTTCCTGCGAAAGGCTGGGCGACAGGAGGAATGCGGACTTACAAACTGAATATTACTTCTGGAACTGTTACAAAAGGCCAGTATTTCTATGTAGGCGGAAAGTATAAATTGATCAATGGATCGAGTTCAACAGATATTTCGAATGCAAAATGGGTCGTAAATTACGATTATGTTGCGAAAGATGGTTTCGATGGTATTGGGAACAAAACAGGTGGACTCATGGCTAATAGTGGTAATGCATTTGGTATTGCAGTATTTAATACGACGGCCGTGACAGAAGCAACAAAACCTGTGGATGTTATGTATATCTCTGGTGGCGGTGCATTGACAGATGGAACGAAAGGTTACCGTATTACAAATAATGATTTTTATGATGTCATTGATCCTTTATCCTTAAAGTCACAACCGTTTTTTATGGCGGGAACCAATAATATCTTCTTAAAATATAATACAGCCGATGTAGGTTATTTTGTCAGTTTGGGTGGAGTATATAACACTTCATTAGCGAGATGGACTTCTGCTCGATCTCAGAATAATATAGAGATGACAAAAGCTTCTGCACTGAGCGAAATCGAAAATGAATTGTCAACGAAAATTGAACAATAAGTTATATAAATGAGGAGGCTACAGCCTCCTTTTTTATTATAGGAGACATATTGCATCCTAAAAATTGATAAAGCTAAAACATATTTTTATTATCTTCATTATATAACTATAAACGAAGACTTATGAACTTAACAGATTTAGTTACAGGTGGAGTAGGCTCTAAAGCGATAGAGACTATTTCAAAAATTACTGGCGTCAGTGAATCTAAGGCAAAATGGATTGTTGCGGCAGCAGTTCCTTTGATGATTGCTGCATTAAATTATAATGCGAAAAACAAAGGCCAAGCGGAAAATATTGACAATGCTATTGATCAGCATGGCAATAGTGGTATACTCGATAAAATTGGAGATCTTTTTGGGCAAGGCGGAGCTGAACAGGCCGTTTCTGAAGACGGGAATAAAATTGTCAACCATATGTTTGGTCAAAATACCGAAGTCGTGACACAGAATATTGCAGATAAAGCGGGTTTGAGCTCTTCTCAGGTAACAGGGGTTTTGGCGACACTTGCCCCGATCGTGATGGGATATCTAGGTCAGCAAAAACAGGCCTCGAGTGGAGGTGGAATTGGTGATCTGATTAGCTCTGTGCTAGGTGGTGGATCCCAACAGGGTGCCGGTGGTGGCATGCTGGGCGGGATACTTGGTTCTTTTCTAGGTGGAGGCCAAGATGAACAAGCGCAGACAACAGAGCAATCTACTGCAGGTAGTAGTAATATTACGGAAATGTTGGGTGGGTTGGCTGGCAGCTTTTTTGATAAAAATAACGACGGACAGGCGAAAGGAAACATTCTCGATTCTATAGCCGGAATGTTCGGAAAGTAGAGTGTTAAAAAAAAGAGGTCGGAAATTTTTTATTTCCGACCTCTTTTTTTTATCTGATTTACATTAATCTTCTACCGCTACTTTCGGCGGAAAATTTTTATGCTTTCTTTTGCTGATCTTGTCAATATTGACGGGTTGTGGAACCTTAACATAATATCCTGTTCCATCATATTCACGTTTATTGGGGTTTTCTTTACATGCTGTCGAACAACAACCATCCATCTCCCAGCCGCACTCATCACATTGTGTGAAGTGTTCATTACAAGTTGGGTTGGCGCAGTTGATCATCTTGGTTGTTTGCTTGCCACAATTAAAACAAGTCGATACGACCGATGGGTTGACAGAGTTTACGTCAACGGTAACACGATTGTCAAAGACGTAGCATTGGCCTTCAAAATCCTCGCCGCCAGCTTCCTTTCCGTATTTAATAATCCCACCATGTAATTGATAAACATCTTCAAAACCTTCTTTTAACAAAAGAGCAGATGCTTTCTCACATTTGATACCACCTGTACAATAGGTCAATATTTTTTTTCCTTTATATTGTTCAAGCTCTTTGATTTTCTCTGGAAATTCACGGAAATTGTCAATATCTAAGGTAACGGCATTTTTAAAACGGCCAACATTGTGCTCGTAATTTGAGCGAACATCCAATACCACCACATCCTCTTGATCTTTCATCGCTAAGAAATCTTTGGGCTCTAGGTGAACACCTGTCTGACGATTGGGATCAATTTCTTTTGGATCTCTTAGGCCGGAGTGAACAATTTCTGCCTTATAGCGACAGTGCATCTTAATGAATGACGGTTCGTCCACAGGATCGATTTTAAATTCTGTTTTATTGAAACGGCCGTCGGCATAGATGGTATCCATATAAGTTTTACAGGCCTCTACAGTGCCCGAAACAGTTCCATTAAGACCTTCATCGGCTACAATAATACGGCCAACTAAGTCCAGTGATTTACAAAATTCTAAGTGATCTGATGCAAATTTCTCGCCATCCTCGATAGGGCTGTAACAATAGTACAGCAAAGTTTGATATTGTGTCATGATATTCATTGATACCGCTGCAAACGGCGTTTAATGCTAAAAATAAATTTAATGCAAAGCTACAAAAAATAATAAGTGTAATAAAATGACGCTTGTCACCTTTTCTTCAAAGGTTCGAGGAGGTACTCCAAACCGTTGAGCTTTATTTCATAGAGCGTCGCTAATTGCTGTCCTAGTTTTCCCTTTGGAAAGCCTTTTTGGTTATACCAGACAAGATAGGGTTCAGGAAGGTTACATAATGTGTACCCTTGGTATTTGCCAAAGGGCATCTTGACTGTAACAAGTTCGGTTAAAATTTCAGGATTTAACATTAGTCTTGTGGTTTTCCATAGTTGAGACGGTACCAAACAGCTTTTAAAGCGATGATTCCATGATTAAATAAATTGGGGATGGTCCCGTAGTAAAGCTCAAATATGGCAAAGCGTTCTTTTAGGGATTCTTTATGTTTTTGTTTTGACATTCCACCAACAAGATAACGTGCTACATACTGCTGTGAATTGACGGTTTTCTTTGCCTTCTTCGCACAGCGAATAACCCAGTCAATATCTGCACACAATTTATAATTGAGATCGTATGGTTCGGCAATATCCCGTTTGATGTAGATAGCCTGATGGCATATATTCATCCCATATCGGAAGCTTTTCCAGTCAAAATGAGCGGGTACTTTATGTCTCCGTTCACCTATAATATTTCGATCTTCATCGACAAGGATCGTTTCGCCATACAGAATATCAGCGTCATCACTTAGTTTGGCGAGGTTCTCAATGCTATTCAGATCATAGATCTCATCTCCGGAATTTAGAAAAAGAACATAATCCCCTGTTGCTAATGCTAATCCTTTATTCATGGCATCATAGATACCCTTATCCTTTTCGGAAAGCACAATACTGATTTTATCCCTGTATTTTTGGATGACATCCAATGTCCCGTCGGTCGATTGTCCGTCAATGACAATATATTCTATATGATCATAGCTCTGATTGACGACAGATTTCAGCGTATGTTCTATATCACGCACATTATTGTAAACGACAGTTATAATCGAAAATTTAGGATGAGCAGACATATTTTATTTATTGAATTCGTTAATTTTCTTTTTGAGGAATCGGATGCCACGATTGAATAAAGATCCTTTACGATGTGCGTAGAAATACTTGATAGCTTCGTAAGCTTGCTTGTTCTCCGAAATTTCCGTTGGAAAATAACTTACCGGATTTTCTGCCAATGTGACCTGATAAGTCGATTCAGAAGCGGTGTGTGTGCCTGAACCATCGTTTCCGATATTTTGTGTCATCGAATTCCTTGGATACAAAACTAAGCCATTTTTTTTGAATACTGAAGCGTACCAGCGTATCGCCCAAGAGTTGATTTTCCCGGCTTTTAATTCTTGGACCTGCTTCCAGAAGTTTTCTTTTCCTTCGATACTGAATTGATGAATCTGTTCGGCCGTAAAGTCTGACACAAGTTCATCGATGTTAGGATTAAAATGCCGCCAGGCACGATCCCAGGTTGCCCAGCCCCAACTATTAGCCACTCTGAAAAAGAATGTTTCTGGGAGCTTGTCTAAGTCTTTTAGTGGATAACCATAGCCACTAATCTCCATGACTTGATCTTCATCTTTATAAAATTCCAGTGCTTGATTGAAGTATTCGAGCGCAAAGACAGAAGTTTCCAGATCGTCTTCCAAAACAATAACCTTTCCATGCTCGTTGACCACTTTTGTAACACCATCGATCACATTGGCTGCGAGGCCCCAATTCGTAGTCCGTTCTATGATCACAACTTGTTTGAAGTTCCAGAGCTTATTGATAATCTTCCTGACTTCGGCAACAGCGTCTATAGAGCTTTCGTTTTTCGCCGCGTCTGAATAGATGTAAAGTGTCGTTTGGTCTGCCTGTTTATTTTTTTCTAAGGCTGTAAGCGTTTTTATTGTATGATCTGGGCGATTGTATACAAAAAGTATGACTGGAGCAATACTGTTCATGTGTCAAAAGATTTTGTTGAATGCTTCTTTGTTAGCTTGGCGAGTGTGATAAACGGCTCTTGTTTTACCCAGCAATCTAAAGGCAATGCTGAAGTAGCTTTTTGCTTCAAAGGTATGACCTTTCAAAAAGGAAGACCACATTTTTTTTAAACTTGCCAGTATTGCCATCGTAAAAGCTCTTACAAAAGTATAATTGATATTGCAATATTCTGTCAAATGATAGACAAATTCGCTTTTCAGAAAGGCTTTGCGATCTGTTTTGCGCTGTTGTCTATCGTGATACGCTCTGGCTTGTTCAGCTAGAACAATGTTCAAGCCATAGTAGCTGATGCGGTTAGCATAATCCTTATCTTCTCCATAATGAAAAAAGATCGGCGCGAAACCGCCGACTTTTCTGATAACAGGATTGGGAATAAACCAGAAAGCGGCATTGACAAATGAACAAGTACGATAGGAATCTTTGGTACGGGCCTGTTCTGTATACACTGCAAACCCATAGTCTAGCGCAGTTTCTGTTCCATCGTAGTGAATAGGCGAGATAATTCCTATATCGTCCACGTTAACCTTTATTAAATTGGCGATGCAATCCTTATCCAGCCAGGCGTCCTGATTAACCAAAAAAGCATAATCATATTCTTCCTTCAACACAATCTCAAGTCCTATGTTGTTAGCTTTCCCAAAACCCAAGTTTTTTGGACTTTCTATTAACCTTACTGTTGGATAAAATTCCTTTATGATTTGTGTCGTGTTGTCTGTAGAATTGTTGTCGACAACTAAAATATCTGTTGGGTAATTTGAATCCAAAAGACTGGGTAAGCACTTGTGGATCCAAGGCTCAAAATTATAAGAAACGATAATGGAGAGTATTTTGGCCATTTATTTTTTTCGGATAACTTTGATGAAGTAGTTAAATAGTTCTAATAGAATGCCTGGTTTAAAGATTCTATTGACGACGATATAGATACATACTGCAAGCCCAATAGTGCTTCCAAATCGAAGATAGAGATTTGCCATTGATGCTGTTGCATAATGAGCAGTGATACAGCTTATGGCAGCCAATAGTGCATAAGCAAAGATATCTGCTAACAGGTAACGGAATGAATAGCTCATATAGGGTTTAGCAGATGTATACCAAACGAATATCCAAAGGGCATTTAATGCCGAGGTTAATCCTATGAGTAGTTCTAAGCCTAATGATTTGCCGAAGAAGAGAATAGCGATTTGGAGTAGACCAAAAACGATGATATTCCTCATATAAACTTCGGGCTTTCCCTTGCTAATGATTAAGTTTGAAAAAACATTGCTGACAGAGTCGAATGCGGCTCCGATACAAAATATTTGAAGAAATATGGCGCTTTGTGCCCATTTGTCTGTAATTGCAATCGTAATGAAATCTTGCGCCACCGTTGTTAAACCAAATAACATTGGAAATGCCAAAAAAGCAGTAAAGGAAATCAGTTTGCGAAAAACTCTAACTTGCCTATCCTTATCATCTTCTATTTCTTTTAAAATCGGTTGAGTCACATTATTGACCATATTGGTCAAAATATTTTGAGCCATGATGCTCCATCGATTTGGATTTACGGTATACCCCAGCTCTTTAGCAGTATAATGCCGCCCTAAGATTGCCGCATATATATTTTTGTTGATGTTGATAAAGATATTGGTAATCAGTATTTTGCTGCTAAATCCTAAGATATCACGGATAGGTTTAAAATCGAACTGGAAAGTGGGCCTGAATTTGGAAAAATACCAGAATCCGAGCATATTGAAACCACTATAGGAGACAATTTGGATCGCGTATGCCCAATAAGCATAGTCCTTATAGGCTAAATAAACTCCGACTATATTGGATGCAATAAGAGCAAACGTACCTGTGATGACTCGTTCTTTGATTTTTAAATTCCGGAAGAGGTAAGCATTGTGCGCAATACCAAAGCTACCTAACCAAAAGGATAAAAAGGTAAACCGGCTTAGCTCTACAAGTACTGGTTGATTATAGTATAAGGCGATAAGAGGGGCCGACAGGAATAAAACAATATAAATAAATGTACCGATTCCGACACTAGTCCAGAATACTGCATTGTAATCTTTGTGCTCTACTTCTTTTTTGTTGACAATCCCATACACAAACCCACTTTCTTGGAAAGCAGAGGCGATGACAGAAAAAATGGTGATCATAGCTACTAAACCATAATCTTCTGCTGTTAGCTTACGGTTTAATAGGATGCCAAAACCGAAGCCCAAAAACTGCTGGATGATACTGGCCATACCACCCCATAGCAGTCCTTTTGTTGTTTTTGATTTTAAAGAGTCATTTTTCGTTTGCGATGACATGCTAAATTAAATGAGCGGCAATATTAAAGTATTGCAATTGTATTCGCAAATTCTTTTAGGGAAACATCAGTTGGATTGACATCGGTAATCAAATATGAAATATCCCGTAGCGGAACGACTTTCATTTTTTGAACTGAATTTAGTTTCTCGGCGATACTCAGAATAGCTACTTTTTTTGAGCATTTAATCATCGCACGTTTAATTTGTACCACCTCCCAGTCGGAGTCCGTCACCCCGTCTTCTACCGAAAGGGAGTTTGTTCCCAGCAGACAAAGGTCGACTTTAAGATCTGCCAATTCATTGGCTACTTGTGCACCAGACACAATGTTTGTGTTACGCGAAAGTTTTCCGCCGACCAAAATGACTTCAAGATTTGGTTTTTCTGCCAGTTCCAATGCAACTAGCGGACTAATTGTGAAAAATGTACACTGCAGATGATCAGGTATTGTTCTTGCCAATTCAATTAAGGTAGTTCCGCCTCCGACCAATATAGTCATACCATTTGAAATCAAAGTGCTCGCTTTCTTGGCAATTTCTTTTTTTGCCTCCTTGGCATACACGTTCCCATCCTGAAAGGGGAATTGAAAAGATTTTGATAATGCCCCACCATAGACTTTTAATACTTTACCGTTCTCGGCGAGTTCGTTTAAGTCACGTCTAATTGTATCTTCAGATACATTCAGTTGAACACTTAGATCTGAAGATAAAACTTTATTATGAAGGTTAATCTGATGTATAATGAATGCTTGTCTTTCTTCCTTTAACATTGGTCTTTGGTTTTAATCGGAATTTAAAAATTAATTGAAAAAAATCAGTCTAAATGTAGTGAAAATTATTCTTCCTTTTTGTCAATTTTTGTGATGCCAGCTTTGAATCTTGGTTTGAAGCCTGTAGGCTTATTGGCAGCAGGTTCCTGGGTATCCGAATTGTTATTTTCGGGTTCAGCGTTTATGATTGCTTCTGAACTGACTTCGCCTTTTAGTGCAGGTTGCGGTGCTTGTTCGGAACTTTCTGTTTTCGTCACCCCAGCTTTGAACCTTGGTTTGAAACCAGTCGGTTTTGGGGCCGATGCCGAAGTTTCGTCAGTCGCTTCTGCTGGAGCAAGTTTATCCGCTATTGTATCAGGTGTTTTCGTCACCCCAGCCTTGAACCTCGGTTTGAAACCTGTAGGCTTATTGGCAGCAGGTTCCTGGGTATCCGAATTGTTATTTTCGGGTTCAGGGTTTATGGTTGCTTCTGAACTGACTTCGCTTTTTAGTTCAGGTTGCGGTGCTTGTTCGGAACTTTCTGTTTTTGTTACCCCAGCTTTGAATCTTGGTTTGAAACCAGTCGGTTTTGGAGCCGATGCCGCAGTTTCGTCAGTCGCTTCTGCTGGAGCAGGTGTACTCGCTGTTGTATCAGGTGTTTTTGTCACCCCAGCTTTGAACCTTGGTTTGAAACCAGTAGGTTTTGGAGCCGATGCCACTGTTTCGTCAGTCGCTTCTGCTGGAGCAGGTGCACTCGCTGTTGTATCAGGTGTTTTTGTTACCCCAGCTTTGAATCTCGGTCTGAAACCAGTCGGTTTTGGAGCCGATGCCGCCGTTTCGTCAGTCGCTTCTGCTGGAGCAGGTGTACTCGCTGTTGTATCAGGTGTTTTTGTTACCCCAGCCTTGAACCTCGGTTTGAAACCTGTTGGAGCAGAATCAGTCCCAGTTTTTGTCGAATCAGGTGCTTCGGTGGTTTTAGCCTCATCCACTGCAGGTGTAATTGCAGCTTTGAATCGTGGTTTAAAGCCTGCTGGTTTTGTCGCCTCAGCACCGGAAGTATCGGTTGGCGTATCAATGACCGCCTGTTTTAATGCAGGTTTTGCGGCTGGAATTTCTTCCTCTTTCAGATGGAAACTCTTTCGGAGCTTGTTGAACCAAAACTTTTTGCTGTGGTCAAAACTCTTTTCTCCCATAGCAGAATAATGTGCTTTGAACTCTTCAAATAAAGGTCCATCTGCAGCTTTTAAAGCTTTCAAATCAATTTTCTTTTTTATGAAAAATTCTTCAAAAGTCATTCTGATATGAGTTTGATTTAGTCTATTACAAATGTAGTAATTTTTCTGACGGCGCTGAGTGGCGTTTTAAATAAAAAAGAGCGACTAGCGCTCTTTTTTATTATTTGATAAATTCAATAGCTTAAGCCATGTTATGGTATACAGCTTGAACATCGTCATCTTCTTCGATTTTATCGATCATCTTCAGTACATCAGCAGCTTGTTCTTCTGTAATATCTGAATGCGATAACGCGATACGTTCCAATTTTGCAGATGTTACTTCAATACCCTTTTCTTCCAGTAATTTTTGCATATTACCAAAGTCTTCAAAAGAAGTTTGAACGACAGCAACATCATTGCCCTCTTCATCAGATTCCACGTATAATTCTTCTAAGCCCCCATCGATCAACTCTAATTCAAGCTCTTCTAGGTCCAGTTCATCTGTCGCAGCAAAACGGAAAATGGACTTGCGGTTGAAAATAAAATCCAATGATCCTGTTTTGCCCAATGAACCACCAGCTTTTGTAAAATAGCTGCGGATATTTCCTACTGTGCGGTTGGTGTTATCCGTTGCTGTTTCAATTAAAACAGGGACACCATGAGGACCATAGCCTTCGTATACATATTCTTCGTAACCTTTTGAATCTTTTTCTGAAGCACGTTTAATGGCGGCTTCGATACGATCCTTAGGCATATTTACTGCCTTGGCATTGTGTATTGCTGTACGAAGTCTCGAGTTAGTTTCAGGGTGAGGGCCGCTTTCTTTAACCGCCATGGCGATTTCTTTACCTAAACGTGTAAATTGAACGGCCATTTTGGCCCAGCGTTTGAATTTCCGCTCTTTTCTGAATTCGAAAGCTCTTCCCATTGTTATATTTTGTTTTTAAGATTTTCAATCATGTCGACTGTCATCTTCTGGATGTCAAATTCTGGCGTCCAGTTCCAGTCTTTTCTTGCATAAGAATCATCTAGACTAGCAGGCCATGAATCGGCAATCTGTTGTCTCGGATCGTTCTCGATGTAAGAGATTGCAAAATTAGGAAGAATTTTTTTAATTTCTTGTGCAAGTTCTTTCGGAGTAAATGTAATACCGCCAAGGTTATAACTGTGGCGAATGCTTAAACTTTCTTTAGGTGCATCCATTAGTTCAAGTGTGCCACGGATGGCATCCTCCATGTACAGCATTGGTAAGGCCGTGTTTTCAGATAAGAAGCAGGCGTAAGTCCCGGTTTTCAATGCTTCATAAAAAATATCGACAGCATAATCCGTCGTTCCACCCCCTGGTTCCGTTTTCCAAGAAATGATACCAGGGTAACGGACACTGCGAATATCCAGACCACGGTGTTCCTGATACCATTCGATAAGACGCTCACCTGCAAGTTTGCTGATACCATAAATGGTGTTTGGATCCATTACGCAATATTGCTCGGTATTAGTTTTTGGGGAGTGAGGCCCAAAAACAGCGATTGAGCTTGGCCAAAATATCTTTGAAACTTTATAGTTAACAGCCAGGTCAAGAACATTCAACAGACCATTCATATTCAATTCCCAGGCCTTTTCAGGATATTTTTCACCGGTAGCCGAAAGCATGGCAGCCAGTAGGTATACTTGAGTAGGTTTATATTGTTGAAATAATGTCTCAAGTCCATTTTTGTCAAGGACATTAGCGATTTCGAAATTTTCGTCAGGGCTTTTAATCTGTGGTTCTCTAATGTCAGTGGTTACAACATTCTCTGCACCAAATTTTTTGCGCAAGGCGATAGCTAATTCTGTGCCGATCTGGCCATTTGCACCAATGATAATAATGCTTTCTTTCATTTGTAAGTTTTATTTTATGAAGCTCCTGCTTTCATTATATGGAGTGTCCATGCTCAAGCATATAAATGAATCGCTTCGCTCGTTTCTTCCCATCGATAGGATAGGATTTAGCCTCACATAATTTACGTTTCATCGTGTAATGAAAAATGAAATTTCAACCATGGTGGTTTATGATGCAAATATAAAGGCTTTTCAGTATCTAACAACTTTGCCGTCTTGAAGAGAGCAAGGAAAAAATGTTAATTTATAGACTCTTGGGGCTGTTTTTATGAGATTTTAAACTGTTTCAATCGTTTGTTCTTTTTTTTTGAATAAGCAGTGAAAATTTTTATTTTTTTTGAATTGTCTTAATCCTAATTTTTAGCAACAGCTATAAGATGCGGCGATTCCTTTTTTAGTAATTATTGACGAAAAATTCTAAATGTTGTGACATTTTTAGTAGAGGGAGTAATATTTTGTTATTTTAATAGTGGAATTGGGGAATATTTTTTAAATTTGAAGAATTCATTCTTCGAGAATCAACTAAAAACAAAATCAAATTTTATATACACAATTTAAACACAGACAAAAATGAAAGTGGCAGTAGTCGGCGCAACAGGCCTTGTAGGTACTGAGATGCTAACCGTGTTGGCGGCGCGAAATTTCCCAGTAACAGAATTAATTCCAGTAGCTTCAGAGCGTAGCAAGGGTAAGGAAATTGAATTCAAGGGAAAGAAGTATAAGGTGGTTACACCATCTGAGGCTATTGCTTTGAAACCTGATGTTGCGTTATTTTCTGCTGGCGGTGATACCTCGAAAGAATTCGCTCCTAAATTTGCTGAAGCTGGAATTACAGTGATCGACAATTCTTCGGCATGGCGTATGGACCCAACGAAAAAATTGGTTGTCCCAGAAGTAAATGGCGATGTGTTATCTGCTGAAGATAAGATTATTGCAAACCCGAATTGTTCAACGATACAAATGGTGGTGGCTTTAAAACCATTACATGATAAATATAAAATCAAGCGTGTTGTAGTTTCAACCTACCAATCTGTAACAGGTACTGGTGTTAAGGCCGTTAACCAATTGATGGATGAACGTGCCGGAAAAGATGGTGAAAAAGCTTATCCTTATCAGATTGATTTGAACGTTATTCCTCATATTGATGTTTTCCAAGAAAATGGATACACAAAAGAGGAGATGAAAATGATTTTGGAAACAAATAAAATCATGCGTGATGATTCTATTAAAGTAACTGCAACGACAGTGCGTATTCCTGTTATGGGCGGACACTCTGAGTCATTGAATATCGAATTTGAAAATGACTTTGATTTGAATGATGTACGTGCAGCTTTAGCAGCACAAAGTGGCTGTATTGTTGTTGACGATCCTGCGTCACTACAATATCCAATGCCAAAGGATGCGCACGGCAGAGATGAGGTTTTTGTAGGACGTATCCGTCGTGATGAATCTCAGCCAAATACCCTTAACATGTGGGTAGTAGCAGATAACTTACGTAAGGGGGCTGCAACAAACGCAGTTCAGGTAGCGGAGTTATTGGCCGAAAAAGGATTGATCTAACTCAAGTAGATTCCATAATAAATATTGAGCCCCCACGAATTCGTTCATGGGGGCTCTTTTTGTCCTATCATCAAATCACAATTTATATACGTATGATTTGGTCTTTGATGCCCGGGCTTGCAATTATGGCGTCAATGTTGTAGGCTGAATTGAGAACTCAATCTTGTCATTCAACGGTGCATAGGCTTCTTTGCTTTGCTCTTCCAGTCGATCTGGAAATAGAATGCCGAAAAGATGATCCGTTTCGTGCTGAAAAATAACAGCAGTAAAACCCTCGATATTTTCTTCGATAACTTTACCTTCTTTATTGATGTATTGCAGGCGGATCGCATAACTCCGTAATACATCCTCTTTGCGATTAGGGATAGAAAGACAGCCTTCGGCACCTTTACGTTTCAGTTTGGAGCGCCATAGAATTTTAGGATTTACATAAAATTCAAATGGTTGATCTGGTTTGTCAAAACGCTGTACCCAGATTAGATTTTTATTTATACCGATTTGTGGCGCTGCGATGCCTACACCGGGATGATTGGGATCACGTACCGTCGCAAACATTCTTTTGGAAAGTGATTCAATCAATGGGTCGTTGTATTTGACATCACTGCTTGTCGCTTTTAAAACTTTCAGATCTTTTTCGTCCGTTGTCTGCAATACACGAAGAATTGCATTTTCACCGCCAGATGAAATGATTTTCTTGTCGGCAACACTGAACTCCTGACCCGAATTAAGATTGACCGGCCTTTCGTTTTTTGACTTATGAAATGCTTTTTCTCCTGCCATAATTTTTGTTTCTAAATTGTTTTCAACTGGGGGAACCGGACAACGGTAACCGTTACTATAAGCGCAATAGGGGTTATATGCTTTGTTAAAATCTATCTCAACGTTGTCCCCTTTTATATCGTCTGTGGATAGATCAATATATCGGCCACCACTATAACTTTCCTGGCCATTTGTTAAATCTAAAAATGGTAAAAATAAATGTTTTTTGTACGCAGGATTTTGAAATAAAGCGACGCTTTGATAGACATTCAGCGCGCGCTCTTTACCATCAAGGTTAAATGTTAGGATTGCATAACGTTTGTACTCGTTGCTTGTGCCGTCGTAGGTCGGCATTCGAAATACGGGTTCATCAAACAAAACTTCAATTTTTGCTTTGACTTTATAGCTAGCGTTTACAGGAAAGTAATCCAAAAATGCCACTTGATCTGGTTTCAATGGGCCATATTGTTCTTTTGCCAGTTCAGTGGCTTTGTCCTTGCGAAGAGCTACAATTTGTTCTTCATAATTACTTTGCGCATGGAGGTTTAAGCATAATGCTAAAAGAAAGCTGGCAATAAATGTTTTTTTCATTTGTTTAACATATTTGTTTATCCGATTTATTCCAACAAAATACTCATTCGCCTTTGGCAACCTCTTGGCGTTGTATACGATGACAAGAGGTCGCAGTCAAAACGCTCGCAATGATCGGATTCAACTCGGTGATCTATTCCTGCAAAAAGCAAATAGCTTGCCTATAACAAGATAGTCTATCAAAGTTATAGTTTTTTTGATTAAAAAATCGTAATTAAAGAATCAAAAAAGAGGATATGATGCACCACAAAGAAGCACTCAACTAAAATATCACATCTTCCTATGTAATACTCAGTACTACTTTGTACTTTTGTGAAAAAATATATACCCATGAGATTGATGGCATTTGATTACGGTACAAAACGAATAGGGGTTGCGGTCACCGATCCAATGCAAATTATTGCTACGGCTTTGACGACTGTACATCCGCAGGATATCTGGACATTTTTAGCAGAATATTTACAGACAGAACAGGTAGAAACTTTTGTTGTAGGTAAGCCACGTCAGCTGGATGGTACTGACTCGGAATCTGCTTCGCATGTTGTCGGTTTTGTTCGCAAGCTCAAAAAGACTTATCCGGCGATTGCTGTTGCAGAGATAGATGAACGTTTTACTTCTAAGATGGCTTCGGCGGCGATTGCGCAAAGTGGAAAGAAGAAAAAGGACCGCCAACAAAAGGGACTGATTGATACCGTATCGGCAACGATTATTTTGCAAAGCTATATGGATAGCCGTAATTTTTAAGTATACAACGACGAATAGGTTAAGCAACAAATGAACAAAAAAATACAAGGATGAAGAGCATATTATTTTTTACTGAGGATACGGACTTCAAATTAAAGGAAAAGGGGAAGATTCGTCAATGGATCGCCGATGCCATAAAAGCCGAAGGATTTAAACGTGTAGGCGAGTTGAGCTTTATCTTATGTTCGGATGCTTACTTGCTTGAAATCAATAAGCAATATTTAAATCACGACACTTATACCGATATCGTTACTTTTGATTCCTCCGAAGATGAAGATACTATTGCTGGTGACATTTTTATCAGTGTAGAACGTATTCAGGAGAATGCTGAAAAATTTAAAGTTGACTTGCGTGACGAGTTACATCGGGTTATTATTCATGGTGTCATGCATCTATGCGGTTATCCTGATAAAAAGCCTGCAGATAAAGCTAAAATGACAGCTAAAGAAGATGAGTATCTAGGTAAAAGAAACTTTTAGACATAAAACATGCATACCCCTTCATAAGCTTCGGGAGCCATGAAAACCAACTAAAGATCTCTTTCTGACTGGTGAACAACATAAAAAAAGCGTTTTACAATTTGTAAAACGCTTTTTTTATGTTGTTTCTAATGACTAGAATCTTTCAAATTGAGAGAAGAAGAAGTTTCCTTCGATCGCCGCATTCTCATCTGAATCAGATCCATGGATAGCATTTGCATCGATCGATTTTGCGTATTTATTACGGATAGTACCTTCTGCTGCATCAGCAGGATTAGTAGCACCGATCAATGTACGGAAATCTTCAACAGCATTTTCTTTCTCTAAGATTGCAGCAACGATAGGACCTGAAGTCATAAATTCCACTAAATCACCATAGAAAGGACGTTCTTTGTGTACTTCGTAGAATGCACCGGCTGTTTCTTTAGAAAGTTGGATGTATTTCATTGCAATGATTTTAAAACCACCAGCAATGATATCGTTTAAGATTGCACCGATGTGACCGTTCGCTACTGCGTCAGGTTTGATCATCGTAAATGTTCTGTTAGTTGCCATTATTTTATTTTTTTGCAAAATTAGATAAATTGCTTTTCATATGCAATATCATTGCGCTCCAGATAGACACAATTCTTGATAAACTCAATAGGTTACTATCGCTATAATGGTGAATTCTTGTGTTCGGCCCCCAATCTATGCCTGTATCGCAACATATGTTTTCTTGAAGTTCCGTAACAAATATCTTTTTTGTAGCATAATGTAACAGGAATTATGTACCTAACCATTTAGAGAAAAGTAAAAAAACAATTTATCTAAGTTCGATACGATTATGTAACTTTGTGATATTATGGCATTAAATCTAACAGTAGACATCGATAAAGATTCAGGCTTTTGCTTTGGAGTGGTATACGCTATTGACATGGCAGAGGAAATCTTAGAAGAGGATGGTTATCTTTATTGTTTGGGAGATATTGTCCATAATGATGAGGAAGTCGCCCGATTGAAAGCGAAAGGTTTGCGGATCATTGATCATAGTGTGCTTCCAACATTGAGCAACGAAAAGGTACTTATTCGTGCTCACGGAGAAGCTCCGGAAACCTACCGCATTGCTTTGGAAAATAATATAACTTTGATCGATGCTTCTTGTCCGGTCGTGCTCAAATTGCAGAACCGTATAAAAACATCGTTCGACCAAAAGGAAAAAATTCTAATTTTTGGAAAGCATGGACACGCCGAAGTAATCGGCTTGCAGGGACAGACAAATAATGAAGCCTTAGTTTTTCAGGATATTGCCGAATTGGATCAGGCCGAGCTGCCATCATCATTTACCTTGTATAGCCAGACCACAAAAAGCGTAGATAAATTTTATGCGATCAAAGATGAACTGATCAAGCGTGGCTATGAAGTAAAAGCCAACGATACCATTTGTCGACAAGTTTCCAATCGATATGAGGATCTGGGCGCTTTTGCTAGACAATATGATAAAATTGTTTTTGTGTCAGGCAAGAAATCCTCCAATGGAAAAGTGCTGTTTGAAGTTTGTCAGAATGCAAATCCGAATAGCTATTTTATTTCTGATCCAGCCGAATTAAATGCAACGGTCTTTGCTGCAAATGATCGTATTGGTATTTGTGGCGCAACTTCAACGCCGATGTGGCTTATGAGGGATGTAAAAGCAAGTTTAGAAGCATTATAGGCACAAATACCCGTCATAGATATTTCATAATTCCACCGTACATCCTGAGTACATTCTTTTTTACGTAGCTTTGTAAACTATGAGCAATAAAGGCAAAAAAGGTATTCTTTTAGTACAATTGGGTACACCTGATCGTCCCACTACTCCAGATGTAAAAAGATATTTAACGGAATTCTTAATGGATCCACGTGTAATTGATATCCCTTATTTTCAAAGGACCTTACTGGTCAAGGGAATTATTGCACGTACCCGTGCTCCTAAATCTGCAAAAGTATACGAAACAATTTGGGATAAAGAGACTGGATCGCCTTTGATGCATTATAGTGTTTTGCAACGTGATTTGCTGCAGGAAGCATTGGGGGAAGAATACCATGTTGAATTAGCGATGCGTTATCAAAATCCATCGATTGAGGCCGCATTGAAAAATATGGAAGGCCTATTTTTGGAGTCTATTCGCGTCATACCTTTATTTCCGCAGTACGCTTCAGCAACATCAGGTTCTGTCATTGATCGTGTGATGGAGTTGATTCGCAAATGGAACTACCTGCCAGCGATCAGTTTTGTAAGCAATTTCTGTACAGATGATTTAATGGCTGAGACATTTGCAGATCATGCCCGCAGGCACGATTTGGAAAGCTTTGATCATTTTGTCTTTAGTTATCACGGCCTTCCTGTGCGACAGCTTGGAAAAGTAGACCCTACAGGCCAGCTTAAATGTCCTGAATCAGGTTGTGATTCCTGTAAGTCAACAGTCAATTCATACTGTTATCTTTCCCAATGTTATGCTACAACGCGAACGATAGCTGCAAAGCTAGGTTTAGAAAAAGAGCAATATTCGCTCTGCTTTCAGTCCCGTTTGGGTAAAGAACCTTGGATACAGCCTTATACTTCCGATTTATTGCATGATCTCGCCGCGAAGGGATATAAAAAATTATTAATTTTCAGTCCAGCATTTGTAGCGGATTGTATAGAAACCATTGATGAAATTGGCGTGGAATATGCTAATGAATTTAAGCACTTAGGTGGAGAGCAGGTTTGTTTGGTCGAGAGTCTCAATGACGATCCCAAATGGATTGAATCTTTAAAACAATTGGCACTGAATGCCAAGAACTAAAAATAGGTAAAAGATGTTGTTAGTAAATGCTTGTGTATTACTCATATTAGATTTTTATATTTTCTTTGCTCTCCGCGCAACGAAAATCAAATTTCCCAAAACAAAAATATTTTCCATCCTATGGTGGTCGTATTCTGTTTTATTGTTATTAGGAGTTTTTATATCAGCACAATATAGCATTCCTTTGATTGTAAGATCGGTTATCTTGGTCGCTTTCTTTCTGACTGCCGCTTCTAAGATATTTTTCTTTTTAATTTTATTGATTGATGATATCCGGCGCGGAGGTGTCTGGTTAAAACGTCTATTTGCTAAGAAGGAATCTGTTGAGGATTTGGTTGAAGACGTAGGAGACCCCTTGCCTGAGAATCCAGTGAAAGGTATTAGCCGATCGGAATTTCTAACCAAGGCCGGTATTCTCGTTGGTGCTTCTCCACTGATACCGTTGAGCTGGGGTATTATTTCAGGAGCCTATGATTATCGTGTTCGAAGAGTTCCTTTATACTTGCCTGATTTACCCAAAGCATTCCACGGAATGACCATTGCACAAATCTCTGATGTGCATTCTGGCTCGTTCTACAATAAGAAAGCCGTCACAGGTGGTATTGATATGCTGTTAAAGGAAAAGGCCGATGTAACTTTCTTTACAGGTGACATCGTCAATGCCCAAGCTGCTGAAATGCGCGATTACCAAGATATTTTTGCCCGTGTGAAATCCGACTTAGGTGTATTCTCTACGTTGGGTAACCATGACTATGGCGATTATTATTATGGCAAAGAAGATTCTCCAGCAAAACGTAAGAACCTCAAAGATGTCATAGACGTTCATAAAATTATGGGGTGGGATCTTTTGATGGACGAAAATCGTAAGATTAAGGTCGATGGTGAAGAACTGTGTATTGTCGGTGTTCAGAATTGGGGTACAGGTCGTTTTCCGAAACATGGCGATTTAAAGAAAGCTTTAATGGGTACCGAAGAGCAACCTGTTAAATTACTGTTGTCTCATGACCCCTCTCACTGGCGCGCCCAGGTACTGGATACAGATGTGGATGTGATGTTTGCCGGACATACACACGGTATGCAATTTGGAGTAAGGTCAGAGATTTTACAATGGAGTCCAGTGCAGTATATCTATAAAGAATGGGCCGGCCTTTATCGCGAGCAGCAGAACAAGCGGTTATATGTTAATGTTGGCTATGGCTTTTTAGGTTATCCGGGACGTGTTGGAATTCTGCCCGAAATTACCATATTCGAATTGTTAAAAGCGCAAGACCCGAAGTTTAACGCATAAAAAATCCCCTTTGACTTTTGAGTTAATATAACTATAATTGTGTATTCTGTACACCAGTTATACATGACATGCAATCAACTTTAAACTTTGGGGACTCTCCCCACACACGCGTTAATATTCTTACCGGGGAAAAAGTACTTGTCTCTCCGCATCGTAGTAAAAGACCTTGGCAGGGACAAGTGGAGGATCTTCCGGGAGATAACAGACCGGAATATGATCCGCAATGCTATTTATGTCCGAGCAATAAACGAGCTGACGGCGATATCAATCCAGATTATAAAGAAAGCTTTGTTTTCGTGAACGATTTTTCGGCTTTATTAAAAGATACAAGCCAACAGGAATTTAATGAAGACGAGTTGTTTGTGGCGGAGACCGAAAAGGGGATCTGTAAAGTCATCGCATTTACGCCGCGCCACGATCTTACGTTACCAGAAATGGATCAGGCAGCCATAAAAGCTGTGGTTGATCTTTGGCAAAAAGAGTTTGTGGAACTTTCTAAGGTTGAATGGATCAAATACATTCAAATTTTTGAGAATAAAGGTGCAATTATGGGATGTAGTAACCCTCATCCGCATGGGCAGATCTGGTCGCAAAACCATTTGCCAGTAGAAATTCAAAAAGAATGTGTTCAACAACAGAACTATTTCGATAAGTACCAACGTACAATCTTGTCCGATTATGTTAAAGCTGAGCTGAGAAAAGAAGAACGTATTATCGATGAGAACGATTCTTTTGTTTCCTTAGTACCTTTTTGGGCGGCCTGGCCTTATGAAACGATGATCGTCAGCAAAAGGTCTATTCAGAATATTGCAGGGTTCGACGAAAAAGAAAAGGATGATTTTGCGGCCATACTCAAGCTATTGACAACGCGTTATGACAATCTCTTCAAAACATCTTTCCCTTATTCCGCCGGAATGCATCAGGCACCAGTAAATGATGGCGACCATCCAGAGTGGCATTGGCATATGCACTTCTATCCACCATTGCTGCGTTCTGCAACAGTTAGAAAATTTATGGTCGGCTATGAGATGTTAGCAAATCCACAACGCGATATAACACCAGAAGTTGCCGCAGAACAGTTGCGAAATTGTTCGACAGTACATTATAAATCTAAATAAGATGATAACAAAGGATACAATTATAAATAAATTTAAAGAACTCTACCAAGAGGAACCACTCGTTGTTTCTTCCCCAGGCCGAATCAATATTATAGGTGAGCACACAGATTATAATGATGGATTTGTATTACCTGCGGCGATTGATAAAGCAATTTATGTTGCTGTAAGCAAGCGATCGGATGATACGATCCTATTGTATGCCGAAGATTATCAGGAAAGCCATGAGGTAAAACTAACGGAGATAGCTATTTCGGAAAAACATTGGCCAAACTATATTCTCGGCGTAGTCGATCAGTATCAGAAACGCGGTGCAGCTATAGGAGGATTTAACCTTTATATCGATGGCGATGTGCCACTTGGAGCCGGATTATCTTCGTCAGCTGCGGTTGAATGTGCTGTTACCTTAGCACTTAGTGAATTGTTTGATCTGCAAGTTGAACGACTTGAAATTCCACAGATAGCTCAAAAAGCTGAACATACTTATGCTGGAGTGATGTGTGGGATAATGGATCAGTTTGCATCAGCCTTTGGTAAAGAAAAAAATGTTATCAAACTGGATTGTCGCACCTTGGGATTCGAATATGTTCCCCTTGATCTTAAAGGCTATGAAGTCGTATTATTGAATACGAATGTAAAACATTCTCTGGCTTCTACAGCTTACAACACACGTCGCAAGCAGTGCGAACAGGCTTCTGCATGGGTACGGGAGAAATATCCAGCAGTAAAGAACTTGCGTGACGTAACAGTCGAGATGCTCGATGAATTGGTCAAGGACAAAGATGCTGATATTTATGCTAAGGCGAGTTTTGTTGTTCGGGAGAATGAACGTGTAGAAAAATCCTGTGATGCTTTGCGTTCAGGAGATGTTGTTCAACTGGGGCAATATATTTTTCAAAGTCACGAAGGTTTGAGCAAAGTATATGAAGTTAGCTGTCCTGAATTGGATTATTTAGTAGATTACGTCAAACAATTTCCAGAAGTGATCGGTGCCCGGATGATGGGCGGCGGTTTTGGTGGCTGTACAATCAACATTGTGAAAGAAGGGGTATTAGCGTCAATTTTGCCAACACTAGAAGCGGAGTACAAACAAAAATTTGATAAAGAACTTTCAGTTATTCAGGTGAAAATTGCCAACGGTACCCGTGTACTTTGATGGAAAATATACAAAAAACAAAGGGGATAACAATAAACTTGTTATCCCCTTTGTTTTTTGTACTTGAGTAAATACTATCAGTTAAGCTGATCTAATGCCTGGTTTAAATCTGCAATTAAATCGTCGATATGTTCTATTCCAACCGAGATACGTAACATACCCAGCGTGATTCCTGAGGCTTCTTTTTGTTCCTTTGTATGATGACCGCCCCACATGCTGGCTGGATGTACAATAAGCGATTCCACACCACCTAGACTTGCAGCATTGATAAATATTTGCAGACTATTGATAAGTGTCTGTGCATTTGAAAAGGCTTCTTCTTCATCTTTACCGTCCACTTCAATACAGATCATACCCGAAAATCCGCTCATTTGCTGGGTCGCCAGATCATACTGCGGATGATTTGGTAATCCAGGATAGCTGACTTTTTTGATTTTTGGATGCTGCTCTAAAAACTCGGCCAGCTGAAGTGCATTTGCATTGATCTGCTTGACACGTAGACTTAATGTCTTCAATCCCCGTAATAACAACCAGGAGTCGAGGGGGGCAAGTGACGCGCCTAAGGCGACGGATCGTTTCCATACGCTAGCAATATAGCTCTTTGTGCCACAGACGATCCCTGCAGTGAGGTCGCTATGCCCACCCAGATATTTCGTGGCACTGTGGACAATGATGTCTATTCCAAAATCAATTGGTGTTTGGTTGATAGGGGATGCAAATGTATTATCAGCCATGCTCTGGATTCCATGTTTCCTGGCGAGTGCTCCTATAGCTTGTAGATCGGTGATGTTGAGGTTTGGATTCGATGGAGTCTCTATATAAATCAGCTTCGTATTTGGCTGGATAGCTTTTTCAAAAGCTGAAACATCTGTTTGGTCAACTGCTGTAACAGTGATTCCATAATCCGTTAGAAACTCCTTAAAGAATATAGAAGTGCCCGAATAATGAGCATGTTGAACGACAATGTGATCTCCCGATTTAACGATGGCCAAGATGGCTGTACTAATGGCCGCCATCCCTGTTGCAAATACCAGTGCATCCTCCGTTTTTTCCAATTTTGAAATTACAGCCGCAACTTGGCTATTCGTTGGATTTCCATGTCGATGATAAAAATAGGGATGTTTCGGTTCGGTAGCGGCTTTAATGTATTCGGTTGGGTCGCTATCTGCTACATATGTGGATGTCTGATAAATTGGAGCTGTTACTGCGGTCGTCTTGTTAAATTGATGTCCTTCATGGACGAGGATTGTTTCGGTATTGCTTGCCATGCTGATAATTTTGATTGATGCCTGTATTATCCTATCTATCAATAAAAATATTTTATCGAATTAACGATAGTGAGGAAACTCTTGATGCAATGATCTACATTTGAGCTGCTCACGGTATCATTGAAGATTTTTCAAGTCTACCAAATATAAATAAAATCTACTCAAGATGTAGATTTTATTTATAGCTGATGCACCCATTTTTATTATAGCATTTCTTTCAAAAGATTCAATGCATAACCAATGGTATTAACATTGTTCAAAGCTAAACGCAATTGGCTTTTAACTTCCTTTAGATTGCTTATTTCCGGATGACTTTGTACAAAGGACAGCACGCGGCCGAATTGGTCCGATTCAAAGTAGCTGGACTTAGGATTATTGACGAAATAGCCTTTTAGCGTATGCTTTTTATACGATATTTTTTCGAATCCGATGGTTTTGCCAAACCACTGTAACCGAAGTGTATTGAATAATTCAAAGACTTCCCTCGGGATAGGGCCAAAACGATCTTCAAGCTCTTTCTCAAACGCGGCCAATTGTTGCTCATTCTCTAGTTTGGAGAGTTCTGTATATAGATTATATCGTTCAGTAATATTCGTTACATATTCATCTGGAATCAATACTTCGAGATCTGTATCAATCTGTGTAAAGGATACATATTTTCGTTCCTTTTCATCGGCAAATACTTCCGAGAATTCATCTTCTTTCAGTTCCTGAATAGCTTCATCCAAGATTTTATGATACATTTCGAAACCTATTTCAGCAATAAATCCCGATTGTTCACCACCAAGCAGATTGCCGGAGCCCCGGATATCCAAATCGCGCATGGCAACATTAAACCCAGAGCCCAGCTCAGAAAACTCTTCTATGGCAGAAAGCCGCTTATAGGCTTCTGGTGTTAAGGTAGACAATGGGGGGCTCAGTAGATAACAGAAAGCCTTCTTATTGGAACGGCCGACCCTACCCCGCATTTGGTGCAGGTCACTAAGGCCAAACATATGCGCATGATTAATAATAATCGTATTGGCATTTGGAATATCAAGCCCCGCCTCAATAATCGTTGTTGCAATTAAGACATCGAAATCGTGGTTAATGAACTTGAGCATCACATCCTCGAGCTCATCGCCTTCAAGTTGACCGTGTGCAACACCGACACGGGCTCCTGGAACCAGTTTGCGAATCAAATTTCCCAGCTGCGGAAGATCTGCTACGCGGTTATGAATAAAGAATACTTGTCCCCCGCGATCCAGTTCATAACTAACGGCTTCCCCGATCAATGTTTCATTGAAAACGTGAAGTTCTGTCTGTACGGGCTGACGGTTGGGTGGAGGCGTTGATATGATACTAAGATCGCGGGCCCCCATCAATGAAAAATGTAAGGTTCTTGGAATGGGGGTCGCTGTCAATGTCAACGAATCCACATTGGCACGCATGACTTTCAATTTTTCTTTTACGGCCACACCAAACTTTTGTTCCTCATCAATAATCATCAGACCAAGATCTTTGAATTTGACATCCTTACTGACAAGACGATGTGTACCAATGATGATGTCGATCTTCCCTTCAGCAAGCCTAGCTAAGGTATCTTTGATCTGTTTAGTGGTCTTGAAACGGTTGATATAATCAATTGTGCACGGCAAACCTTTTAGGCGCTCCGAAAATGTACGGTGATGCTGTAATGCCAAAATTGTCGTTGGTACCAGTACAGCGACCTGTTTACTGTCCGCTACAGCTTTGAAGGCCGCACGGATGGCAACCTCTGTTTTTCCGAAACCAACATCCCCACAGATCAATCGGTCCATCGGATGCGGTGATTCCATATCTTTTTTTACATCAGCTGTTGCTTTTTCCTGATCAGGAGTATCCTCATAAATAAAGGAAGCTTCTAATTCATTCTGTAAGTAACTATCAGGTGAAAAAGCATTTCCATGCTGTGCTTTGCGTTTGGCGTACAACATAATCAGATCGCGCGCAATATCTTTGACCTTTTTCTTGGTCGTCTTCTTGAGTTTATCCCAGGCATCCGTGCCAAGTTTATTCATTTTGGGGACTGTACCCTCTTTTCCTGAATATTTGGAAATACGGTTTAAAGAGTTGATGTTAACATATAGAAGATCATTGTCTGCATAGATTAAGCGGATCATTTCTTGAGATTTGCCGTTAACATCCACTTTTTCTAGACCACCATAGCGGCCTACACCGTGATCAATATGAGTGATGAAGTCACCTGGTTTAAGGTCCCGTAAATCCTTCAGCGTAATTGCCTGTGAACGCTCGTAGGCCTTCTTACGTTTGTATTTGTAATACCGGTCAAATATTTGATGATCAGTGTAACAGGCCAACTTTACACTGTCGTCTCTAAAACCTTCCCGTAAAGCTTTATGAATTGGAATAAAGGTCACTGACTTATCAAGATCTTCTAGAATCGTATAGATGCGTTCGACCTGCTTTGTTGAATCTGAAAAGATAAGATTCTGTATGCGATGGCCTTCATTTTCCTTGAAATTATGGATTAAGAGATTAAAGTCCTTATTAAATGAAGGTTGGGGATGGATATCGAACTTAAGTGTTAGCTCAGCTTTATAAAAGAACTGCTTGCCGAATTCAATGATCGGGAACTCAAAAAATAAGGCGTTGAGGTTTTTCTCATCTGTAAATTCATGGGCTGGATTATGCCATTCCGGATTCTCCTTTTTCTGTTTATCTGTCAATCCTGCCCATAACTTTTCCGCTTTTTTTAGCCCATCTTTGACAATATCTAAAGTGAATTGGGCGTCTTTAATCCAAATAGTTGCCCCCTGATCTATATACTCCAGCAAGGAAATGTGTTGGGATGTCAGGAATTTGGCTTGAACATTCGGTACAATCGTTACCTTGTGAATTTTTTTGACGGAAAGCTGAGACTCAATATCAAATGTTCGTATGCTCTCGATATCGTCGCCAAAGAATTCTATACGATAGGGAAGGTCGTTCGAAAAAGAAAAGATATCTACGATGCCACCGCGTATAGCGAACTGCCCTGGTTCATAGACAAAGTCTACGCGCTCAAAGTCATATTCTATTAAAAACTCATTGATGAAATCGATACTTAAAGCTGTATTTTCAGTTATTTCCAGCGTATTCTTATCCAAATCATTACGATTAATCACTTTTTCAGCAATAGCCTCAGGATAAGTCACCACCATTTTCGGTAATTCTGATGTATGGTTGAGTGAACTTAAAGTCTCCGCACGTTGCAATACATTCGCAGAGTCAGTTTGTGTAAAATCAAACGATTTGCGATAAGATGAAGGAAAAAAAAGGACCTGTTTATCCAATAGGCTTTCTAGGTCACTTAAAAAATAAGACGCGTCTTCATGAGTCGGTAAGATAAAGACCATCGGACGTTCTTGTAAGTTGTAAGAAGATACGGCTATAAATGCATCCGATGATCCAATAAGTCCTTTCAACTGAATTTTTGGATTTTTGGATTGCATAGCCTTGGTAAGCGATTGGACAGATTCACTTTGGCTGTATTTTTCTAATATTTCTTGAATTCCCACGAGCAAAAATTTCGAATAATTGCGAATTTAACGAAATAGTATCAAGTATTGGGTATGAAGTGCTAAGTTTTTTGGTAAAAAAATCTGACTTGCTTGTTAAGAAGCAGATGGCTTGGGGGGACTAAAGTGTCAATTCGACAGATCGTTAGGGAAGTTTATTTCGTCAGGTAAAAGATATAAGCAAAGGCGAGTAAGAACAGTAATGTTGCTAAATAAATTATTTTATATTGCTCATAAACTGTAATACGAAAGGATCCAATTTTAACGCGGTGCTTGCTATTTCTCATGTTTAATTTAGGTCGATATCAATCTTCTGTTCACTAATATAGCTTTTTAGCGTTGTATTACCAAAAGCATGTAGTGTATTTTGAAAATCCTCGCGATAATCGAACTGAAAGTCCTCATGAAGTTTATTGTATTTACCTACAGCATGCTTTATCCGGCCTGTAATATATTTATGCAATTTGTGAGCAGCAGACTGGTAGGAGGAGTCGAAAAGCCTGTCATAATCGGCAATAGCCCGTTTGAGGATATAACATCTAAATTCTACCTCACTCGTTTTGTCCTTCGTGACTTTTTCGTGCTCATTGACTAATCCACTTGCCTGTTTGATAAGCTTGCTCAGCGCAATAAAGTTACTATGGTGTGGCGTGTTGGCGATCTGGCTTAAACCAATATCGAATAATTGAGCCAGTTGCGTTCGTAGCTTCTCAATGCGATCCTCTAAATCAAACTCATTTTCCAGTAATTGGAAATGCAATTGTTTGATCAGCATTTTGTCTTTGCTTATCAGACGCACAAGGAGCTTGTCTTTTTCTTTTTGTGGCAGGTCAAGGACAGCCTTCTTTAATTCGGGGTCTTGATGTAAGGACATAGTCTGTGTTTTTATGTAAAAAGAGCCGTTAAGATAAAATTCAGGCACCTGGAAAGGGTGCCTGAATAAAAGTTGCTGTTGGCGATTGATATTAATACAATATCCTGAATTTAATTGTATTCTCGATCTGTTTGAGCTGTTTCAATAGATCTTTATCATATTCTCCCTGTATATCTGTTACAGCGTATCCAATGTCGCTTTTGGTCATTAGAAATTGCGCCACGATATTGATGTTGTTTTGAGCATAGACCTTATTAATTTGGGCCATGATTCCCGGAACGTTTTTATGGATATGCAGCAAGCGGGTTACCTGCTTCACCTTAGGTAACATCAGATTCGGGAAGTTGCGACTAAGGTACGTGTCACCATTATTTATAAATTCAGCCATCCGACGTGGAATAAACTCTGAATTTTTCTTTTTACTTTTCTTATCATCGAAAACGACAATGCCTTTGGCATTACAGATATCTTTATTGATGTGCCCCTTGATATCTCCCAAATATCCAATCGTTTTTAATTTGTCTGCCTGTAGCAACTGTTCATCACTGATATCGATATTGTCGCCCAATAGGAGCATGCCTACATCTTTTACATATTTTTCCTCGAATGTGTCTTTTGTCCGGATAGAGAAACCGTCTCTTTTTAAGATATGAGCTGCTATTTCTGGAACATTACCCACAATTAGACAAAGGATACGGTTTTTAGGATACGATATTGCGCGGGGCAAATCATTTACATATAAGAACTCATCAAAACTAGGTGTGATGAAATCTGCTTTCTCAGTCACGCTTTTACGTTGGATATTCTCTGTGAATGCAAAGAATTTTTCGATTAATCCCGATTCCTTCAATTGAAAATCTGAATAGCCGTCGCCAATGCCAAACAGTCTTCCTTCAATATTTAATTGCTTTAATAATTGGACTTTGCCACCTTCATTTGATAAGGGATTCTCCTCATCAAAACCGATAATATTACCTTCTTCATCAAATCTGAATGTATTGGCATAGATATTTTCAGTCTTGATATGATACGGTGTAACAACAGGTGTAATAAACTCTTTAAAACCTCCCGAAACAATCCATGCTGTGTCAGCATGTTTTTTGAAGAACTCACGATTTCGGGAAAAAGATGTTGAAACCTTTTTCTTAAGATGTGAAACAAGTTTATCCAGATGAGATCTATTGGCATTTAAGAGTTTTACGCGACCCGCCAGCGCCTCGCGAAAAGAAAGTTTACCCTCCATGGCAAGATTGGTGTACCGCTCGATTTCCTGGTAGATAGATTCGCGATCCGGATGGTTTTCAAGAGAGATCCGTGCAAGTTCATCAAGTGCCTCTACTTGTGTAAACGTACTATCAAAATCAATGATGTAATAGTTTTTCATCTTATTATGTTTTTTAGGAATGATGAGATCTCGATTAAACAATAACTGCCCCGCGTGGCAAAATTGTTTATTCCTCGGGTTCATCGTAATCATTTGTTGTATGAAACTATCATGAACAATACATCTGAATACTGATCGCTGACGTAGGTAGGTTTCTGATGAGTACCTTTAGAAACATGTAGATTTAAGAACATGAAACCGGCAGCAGGATCAAGTTATTTAATGATTGATGTTACTCACGATGGGTTCAAGGTTTGGTTGTTTATTATGTTATAGTTTTACTGTTTGTTATATAAATCTGCAATTTCCTTTAACGTCTGTTCCAAAGGTCGATAACTGTGGTTTAGGAGCGTTTGAATTTTGGCATTGGAATAGCGCAATTTGGCACTCGAGGCCGCTGCCGATTCCTTTGTCAATGTCGCATCCGATTTTTTAAATACCGAAAGCATACTGGAAATAGAGGAAGCGATTTGGAGCAAGGTCTCGGAAACTTCGATTGTCGGTTCAGGCTTATTCATTAACACACTTGCCACACTCAATAGATCTTTGTTGCTTATATTGAGATGATTGATGATATAGCGTTCAGCAGTAATGTCCTCTCTTTCCATCAATTGAATCATAATCGCAGCAACATCTTCCACATCGACAACTCCAACACTTCCTTTCGGGTAAAATCGCAAGCCTTTATTGATCATCGAAAAAATAGCTCCGGAGCCCTTCTTATTTGCCGCGGCACCTAAAATTACCGAAGGGTTGACGATAACTGCACTTAAACCCTCTGTAATACCACGCCAGACCTCCATCTCCGCCTGATATTTTGATAACGAATAATTGGATGTCAGTGAATTGTGTTCCCAATGATCTTTCTCGGATATAGGCAGGTTGTCTCTATTTGTACCCAAGGCAGCGATTGAGCTCACATGGAGCAGGCGAATGCCCTTTTCAAGGCAAAGATTGACCATATTTGTCGTTCCTTCTACATTTACTTTAAAGAGCGATTTAGCATCTTTTTTTTGGTAAGAAACCAACGCGGCACAATGAAATACTTTGGTGACGCCCTCCAGGGCATCTTCCAGTTCAAAATAATTGTTGATATCTGCGTCGATCCATTGGATTAACGAAGACGATAACAACGGAGCCGGAATAATCGACTGAGCTCTTTTGATGGCAATCACATCAATTCCCTGGTCTATCAACTGTCTGATTAGTGTAGACCCTAAAAAACCTGTTCCTCCAGTTATTAATATCACTTGATAAAGATACTGTTAAAAATAATGTTTTCAAAAGTTAGTTAATAAATGGATATTTGTGTGAATTGTCTCTTGAAAAATAAGAGATTTTACAAATTATAGCTTATGTCATCACTGTCCGTATTCTTTAGTCCAATTTCAATTACAGCTATTGCCTCAGATCAAGGATTCTTGAATTCGCAACTGGGAAATGTTATTCAAGCCTATGAAACGGATTTTCCAACCTGGGAGGAAGGGAAACAACCACATCTGGCTATTGTTGGTGTAGAAGAAGATCGGGCATCCCTTAACAATAATGGAACGGATAAAGCGCCTGATGCTGTGCGAAAACATCTTTACGCACTATATCAAGGCGATTATAAGATGAACATCGTTGATTTAGGAAATATCAAAGCGGGTAATACAATTCAGGATACCTATGTAGCTTTGAAATCTGTGGTAGAAGAGCTTGTCAAAGAAAATATTCTCCCAATCATCATTGGCGGTGGGCAAGACCTAACTTATGCACAGTATTTAGGGTACCAAAATTTGGAGCGAAAAATAGAACTGGCTATAATAGATGCACGTTTTGACCTTGATCAGGAAAATGCTGAGAATGTAAGCCTGAACTCCCGATCGTACGTGAACCATATCATCTTGCACCAGCCAGACTATTTATTCAATTTAAATGCCATAGCCTATCAAACTTACCTTGTAAGTAAAGAGTCTATCAATATGTATGATAAACTATTCTTCAATGCAACACGGGTCGGTATGATTGCCGGTAAAATGGATCAATCAGAACCTTTGATTCGTGCTGCGGACTTAATTAGTTTTGATATTGGTGCAATTCGAGCTTCAGAAGCACCTGGAAATGCCAATGCAATGCCCAATGGCTTATATGGCGATGAAGCTTGCCAGCTTGCCCGCTATGCTGGGATGTCGGATAAATGTTCTTCGATTGGTTTTTATGAATTTAATCCAACATTTGATCCAATGGAGCAGACGGCAATGCTGGTCTCACAAATGATCTGGTGCTTTATTGATGGCTATTATAACCGTAAACAAGATACACCTTTATACCCCAAATCATCGTATATCATTTATCGCACGACGCTAGAAAACGAAGCGCATGAATTGGTCTTTGTGAAAAGTAAAAAATCAGACCGCTGGTGGATTCAAGTGCCTTATTTCGGGTCTAAATCTGTCAATGAACGCTATTACCTCGTGCCTTGCCGTTATGAAGACTATCAATTGGCTGTTTCTGGCGAAATGCCCGATCTATGGTGGAAAACACATCAAAAGCTACAATAATATTAAGCTAAACCGAGCATGGATAGCACTCTTTACGAAAACCGGAGAGTGTCACACGCCTTGCAAAACTGATAGTGGGCTGACTTTACCCGCATTTTAATACCGCTGATCCATGAAATTGTGGACAGCTGACAGTGTTTAATTAAATTCAATGATGGTTAACTGACCTGCTAAGGAAAGTAAACACCATCTTCAGAAATACAAATCATGGAAATATTTTTCTTCGCAGGAATCGTTTTGTTATTGGTTATTTTGATCGTATTGGTGCTAAAAAAGAATACCGAGACGAATACTGCACCTATGTATAATAAAGAGGTGGAAACACTGAAAATAGAACTCGCCAGATCGCAGCAGCGGGAACAAAGCCTCCTAGAAGAACGTCTCCTACTAAAAAATGAACTCGATAAGGAACGTGAAAATCTATTGATTGCCGAACGTTCTTTAGAGAGTACACGTTCATTTTATGAGGCGCAACTCGATAAATTTCAGGAACAGAAAAATGAAATCGCCGAAATTAAGCGCCAATTCAATAATGAATTTCAGGTCATTGCCAATAAAATATTGGAAGAGAAAACACAAAAGTTTACAGAGACGAACCACCGTTCTCTAGGTTTGATCTTGGACCCACTGAAAGAAAAAATCAAATTGTTTGAAGAGAAAGTAGATAAAAATTATAATCAAGAAGCGGCGGAAAGAAATTCTTTGAAAGGAGTCGTCCTTCAATTGGTTGAACAGAGTCTTAAAATTAAAGATGAAGCCAATAGTCTAACTAAGGCATTAAAAGGAGACACCAAAAAACAGGGAAATTGGGGCGAGGTAATTTTAGAACGGGTTTTGGAGCGCTCGGGGCTTACACGCGATCACGAATTTAGATTGCAGGTATCCCTTATGGACGCCGAGGGAAGAAGAATGCAGCCGGATGCAATCATCGATCTTCCCGAAGATAAACATCTCATTATAGATTCAAAAGTTTCACTGATTGCTTACGAACGCTGGGTCAATGCCGAGATGGACGAAGATCGTGCGATGTTTGCACGACAGCACGTACAGTCTGTAGAAAATCATGTGAAAGAACTTTCGGCAAAAAACTACCACGAGTTGTATGGTATTGAATCACCAGAATTTGTATTGCTGTTTATGCCGATTGAGTCTGCTTTAAGTATGTCTGTGGCACAAAAACCAGACCTGTTTAGTGATGCCTGGGATCGCAAAGTCGTTATTGTAAGCCCTTCTACGCTATTGGCGACCCTCCGTACCATTGCAAGTATCTGGAAGCAGGAACGCCAGACCAGAAATGTGATCGAAATAGCGAAAGAAGCGGGAAGCCTTTACGATAAATTTGTGAGCTTCTTGAATGATATGGAACAGGTTCAAAACCAATTGGAGCGCGCACTAAAAAGCCACGAAGATGCAACTAAAAAACTGTCGACAGGCGCTGGAAATGTGATCGGGAAAGTAGAGAAATTAAAACGGTTGGGCGCCAAAGCAAATAAACAGATCGATTCCAAATTCCTAGATGAAGAAGATTAACCAAAACGGGCCTGCTTTTTGGCAGGCCCGTTTTGGTTAAAGCTCTTTCATGCGTTTATTGATGGAAACATCTACATACGTATCCTTTAAACGATCTACGGCTTCTTTCTGAACCGTAACATTCGTATCTGACTCATAATCATGAATGGTCCTTTGGTTTTGAACTTCATTATCATAAGGGTCCTTTCCTGCCAGCAGTTTGACAATTACAGGTAGACATTCCAGAAAGACAAAAAGCAGAGCAATAAAAAATACAGCATTTGCATTGGACTCGTTGACCTTCCCATTCGCATCATATCTTAGGTTGCCTAAGGCCGAGTTGCGGTCTGCAAAACCGGCGACATTCACGGCACTATCCAAAGAAGCGTTCGATAAAACTTTTTGATCCAATATTCCTTCGAATTTCTGTTTTTGTCGTATCGCGTTTTGCTGGTTCGTTATTTTATTGCGTAAAGTGTCCAGATAGCCCTCTTTTTTCTTCAACTCTTCCTCCTTCATCTTCGCATAAGGCCCATAGCCCATTACACCGGATGTTTCAGTTGTTTTGTTTCCGAAAATTTCATAATTCAATTTTGTACGGTCATTTTTAATGCCGGACTCCAACGAATCCCGTTCTGCTGTGATAGCTTTCAAAAGCGCGACCTCATTAGCATACTTCTTATTGAAAGTACTGTTAAGGGTATCAATTTTAGCACGTTGATCGGCGAGGAAACGTACGCGAAGGTTTTCCCGAATCTCTTTATCGAAGATTTTTAGCTCCAAGGGCCTCGAGATGACCAAACCAATTAAAATTGCCAACAAGATACGAGGAAGAGCCTGCAGGAGCTGCATATAGCCACTTTTGGATTTATTAATGCTGAGGACGATATAACGATCCATATTGAATATCGCTAAGCCCCAGATTATACCGAATACAATGGCCAAAAGCCAGTCAAATGTGCCGCCACTAAATACAAAATACATGGCATAGCCACCAGAAAGGCTGGCAAATAATCCCGTAAAAAAAATAGTAGCACCTATGGCTGTGTACTTACTATGTTCCTCCGGATATTTTTCAAGAGTTTCTTGATGTACCCCCGCACATCTCCAAAAGAAACGGTTAATATCGCTCATTAAAATATTTTTATCCAAATTGACAGATTATTTTTAACAAGATTTATGATTAAGTTTTTGTTTTACAATAGGATGACGATTTTTATCCGCATTTGCTTGTCCATTGCAAATCCCCTGCATTTGCCGAATTTTATTATCTTTGAAAAAAATCAGGAATAATCAGATAATATGAAGAAAAGACAACTTTTGCCATTTTTTGTAATAGTGGCAACTGCATTTGTTGGTTGTGAGGAAAAAAAAGTGATGACAGATAATCCTCTTTTATTGGCTTACGAGACTCCGTTTAATGTACCTCCCTTTGACAAGATCAAAACAGAGCATTTTAGACCAGCTTTTGATGAGGCTATAAAAGTACATAATTTGGAAATTGACACAATAGTCAACAATTCGGATAAAGCAACATTTCAAAATACTATAGTCGCCCTCGAAAATGCGGGTGGATTATTGAACAATGTATCTACTGTATTCTATAATTTAAACAGTGCTAACACAAATGACAGTATTCAGGCGATAGCGAAAGATCTGGCACCGATATTATCGAGTCATTCCGATGAGATCTCAATGAACGCCAAATTATTTGATCGCATCAAAACCGTCTGGAGCAACCGAAATACACTTGGATTGGACGAACAGGACAATAAATTGCTGGAAGAAACCTATAAAAGTTTTGTCCGTTCTGGAGCAAATCTAAAGGATGCCGATAAAGAGAAAATGAAAAAGATTAATGCTGAACTTTCAACATTAACAACGCAATTTGGGCAGAATTTATTGGCCGAAACAAATGCATATACTCTTGTTGTTGATTCCGCTAGCCAATTGGAAGGCTTACCGGAATCACTGAAAACGGCAGCTGCAGAAGAAGCCGTGGCGAAGGGAAAGAAAGATAAGTGGGTATTTACCTTACAAAATCCTTCCATTATGCCCTTTCTTCAATATGCGAAAAATCGCGATTTGAGAAAACAACTTTGGGAAGCCTATCAGCTACGTGGTAATCAAGATAACACCAACGATAATAAAGCAATTATCCAGAAAATTGTAAATCTTCGTCTTCAAAAAGCAAAATTATTGGGATATACTTCCCATGCAGCCTATGTTTTGGAGGAATCCATGGCGAAGAATCCAACCAATGTCTATGCGCTGTTAAATAAACTTTGGGCTCCAGCATTGACCAAGGCGAAAGGTGAAGAAGCAGATATTGCGAAGGAAATTAAGGTGGAAGGCGGCAATTTTGCTGTCGCTCCTTATGATTGGAGATATTATTCAGAGATTATTCGCAAAAAGCGGTTCGCATTGAATGAAGATGAAATTAAACCCTATTTGAGTCTTCCTGCGGTCCGTGAAGGAGCATTTGCCGTAGCCAATAAACTATATGGCTTGACATTTGTGGCCTTAAACAATGTCCCCACTTATCATAAAGATGTGGAAGTGTATGAAGTAAAAGACAAAGATGGTTCGCATTTGGGCCTCCTATATGCAGATTTCTTCCCACGTGAATCGAAACGTGGTGGTGCTTGGATGACTTCTTATCGCAATCAGTCAACAAAAGATGGTAAACGTGTCGCTCCGGTAATTTCGATTGTATGTAATTTCACAAAACCAGTGGGCAAAAAACCTGCTTTATTGACATTTGATGAAGCGACTACATTATTCCACGAATTTGGACACGCATTACACGGCCTTCTTTCCAATGTGAGATACCGATCCATGGCCGGAACTTCTGTGTCACGTGATTTTGTCGAACTGCCTTCACAAGTAATGGAAAATTGGGCGGCAGATCCTGAAGTATTAAAAACATATGCAAAGCATTACAAGACCAAAGAAGCAATGCCAGATTCGTTGATCCAGAAGATGGAGAAAGCTGGTACCTTTGATCAAGGCTTTGCAACGGTTGAATATCTTTCTGCTGCGCTGCTAGACATGGATTACCATGCTACAACCAAAGAAATTTCAAAGGATATTAATGGCTTCGAAAAAAGCGCAATGAAAAAAATAGGTACTATTGATGCCATTATACCACGTTATAGAAGCACCTATTTTCAACATATCTTCGCCGGTGGATATTCTGCAGGTTATTATGCATACATCTGGTCTGAAGTGTTAGATTCAGATGCTTTTGCAGCTTTCAAGGAAAAATCATTGTACGATCAGGCGACCGCAGATGCTTTCCGTAAAAATATCCTGGAAAAAGGAGGTACAGATGACCCTGCTAAGATGTACCGCGCATTTAGGGGAGCAGATCCAGATCCAAAATATCTATTGAAAAAGAGAGGATTAAACTAATCCTTTCCGAACAAAAAAAAGGCGATATAGAAATATATCGCCTTTTTTTTGTTCGGAAACTTGTTATTCTAAAAACTATTCTTACATTTGAATATTATTTATAATGAGTCTAAATAAATGTATATATATGTGTGATACAAAGATTCTAAGCCAAAGGGGGGATACCCATATCAGTGTTTGCCATAAGTGCCAAACCTATTATATATGGCAACAAAGTTTTGTACTAACATTTACGAAGAATAAGTTCTTCGATTTCCTTCATATTACAAAAAGTAAAGGCGATGAGCTTTTCTTTAGTACATTTCCAGATGGTGAATTTCGATTGATTATGAAAACACCTTATCCAGATATTGTATTTTCTTTTGACGAAGAGCAATGGCAGAATTTTAGAGATGCACTCCAGGAATCTTATTACATGAATGAGTTTTATGGGATGCTGAATAATTAAAATAAAAAGTCCTGTTGCATCGCTTGTGTTTCATCTCTCTTTCCTTATGCGTTGACAACAGGCACAAACAAAACCCTCAGCTATATTTGCATAAACTCATGCGGATATATCCTGAGGGTTCTTTTTATCTATATTTTGATTACTCGCCTATCGCGTAATATTTAAAATCAAGATCTTCGAGTTCCTGACGGTTTAATAGTTTACGGCCATCGAACACAAATGCCGGTTTTTTCATATGTTCCTTGATTTTTGCCCAGTCATAACTTTTAAATTCATCCCATTCGGTCAAGACTGCAATTGCATGTGCATCATGACAGGCTTCATATGCGGTATTGACAACCTTTACCAAGGCTCTGTTTTCCTCGGAAGAGCGGGTATTCAGATAATCTAAGTCCGCATAAATACGTTCAGCAGAAACTTTGGGATCATAGACCGTGATTTCAGCTTGTTCACTCAATAGATAATCTGCAACGTAGATCGCTGCGGATTCACGTGTGTCGTTGGTGTCTTTTTTGAATGCCCAGCCTAAGAACGCGATCTTTTTGCCAGATACCGTATTGTATAATGTCTGGATAATATTGTCTGCAAACCGCTGTTTCTGATAGTCATTCATTAAAATTACCTGATCCCAATAATCCGCTACCTCTGTGAGACCATAACTTCGAGCGATATAAACCAGGTTGAGAATATCTTTTTGAAAACAAGAGCCACCAAATCCTACAGAAGCTTTCAAAAATTTGGATCCAATCCTTGAGTCCATACCGATCGCCTTGGAAACTTCATCGACATTGGCACCTGTTTTTTCACACAGCGCAGAGATCGAGTTAATGGAGGAGACACGTTGTGCCAAAAAGGCATTGGCTGTTAATTTTGAAAGTTCGGATGACCACAAATTGGTTGTCAGGATCTTGTCTCGACTTACCCAATGTGCATAAATATCAACCAATGCTGCGATAGCTTCATCATTCTCACCACCGATCAGGACGCGGTCTGGATTGATAAGATCTTGTATTGCTGTTCCTTCGGCCAAAAATTCAGGATTGGAAAGAATATGGAAATTAACGCCATTCCCGGTATTATCAAGGATACTTTTTAGAGCTGCCGCAGTGCGAACAGGTAAAGTCGATTTTTCAACAACAATTTTGTCGTTTTTGGCAACCGCTGCGATCTGGCGTGCGCAAAGTTCAATATACTTTAAATCTGCTGCCATTCCCTTGCCTTTTCCGTAGTTTTTAGTCGGTGTATTGACAGAAATAAAAATCATGTCGGCTTCGTCTATAGCCTTTTCAATATCGGTTGAGAAAAACAAATTACGATTACGTGCCTCTGCAACGATTTCCTGTAAACCGGGTTCATAAACAGGAAGATTCTCAAGGTTTTCATCATTCCAAGCCGCAATACGGGATGCATTGACGTCGACGATGGTAATCTCAATATGTGGACATTGTTTTGCAACAACTGACATGGTAGGTCCACCGACGTAGCCAGCACCGATACAGCATATTTTCTTGATTGTTTTGCTCATTTTGATTATCTTAATCAGCTATAAATTGAAGGACAAACTTAGATAAATTGCTTTTGATATGCAATACAATAGCACAGCATATCAAAACATTTTATATCCCCTCTTATTGCTATCATTAAAGAAACTGTTTTTTAGTGGGGATGCAAAAGATTTATTCTAATTTTACATTAAAAAAGAAACGGTTTGATAAAGCAGGAAGTTATTGATAAAGTACTGGAAACAGCACGGATAGAGGAGGTTGTGGGAGACTTCGTTGATTTAAAGAAACGGGGAACTTCATTGATTGGAAATTGTCCTTTTCACCATGAAAAGACGCCCTCCTTTCACGTTTCTGTTTCAAAGGGTATCTATAAGTGTTTTGGTTGTGGTGTTGGCGGAGATTCGCTCAAATTTGTCATGGAACTGGAGAAATTCTCGTATCCAGAAGCTATTCGTTATTTAGCCGATAAATATGCAATTCAAATTGAAGAAGTTGAGCGCTCACCCGCTCAGCTTGCGGCTCAGGATAAACGTGAAAGTCTATATGTACTGAGCGCTTGGGCCGGTAAATTCTTTGCCGAGCAACTTTGGAAAACTGAAATGGGGCAGGTCATCGGACTCAACTATTTCAAGGAGCGAGGCTACCGTGAGGATATCATCAAAAAATTTGAATTAGGCTATTCACCCGAGGAATGGACCGCATTGGTTGATAAGGCACAGGTAGCCGGTTTTCATCCGGATTATTTGGCGGCGAGTGGTTTGGCTATCGAGCGTGACGATAAATCTTTATATGATCGTTTCCGCGGTAGGGTGATGTTTCCAATTCACAACCTGACGGGACGTGTCATTGGCTTCGGTGGCCGGACGCTAAAAACAGATAAAAAGGTTGCCAAATATGTAAACTCTCCCGAAAGCGAAATCTACCATAAATCTGACGTACTGTATGGGTTGAATTTTGCCAAAAAGGCAATTATGGAGGAGGATAACTGCTATTTAGTAGAGGGGTATGCCGACGTTCTTTCCGTTCATCAAGCCGGGGTGGAAAATGTTGTTTCATCTTCGGGAACTTCTTTGACAACAGGCCAGATCAAGCTGATTTCTAGGTTTACAAAGAATGTTACCATACTTTATGATGGCGATGAAGCTGGTATTAAGGCCTCGTTGCGTGGTACAGATATGTTGCTCGAAGAAGGATTGAACGTTAAAGTATTACTTTTTCCAGATGGTAATGATCCCGATTCTTATGTTCAGAAGTTTGGCGCTACAGCTTTTAAAGATTATGTCAAATCAAAACAGCAGGACTTCATTTTCTACAAAACGAATATACTGCTTCGTGATGCTAATAACGATCCTATAAAAAGGGCTGAGGTAATTCGCGATGTAGTTGAAAGTATTGCGTTAATTCCCGATGAGATCAAGGTTTCTGTTTTTATCCGGGAATGTAGCAGCCTTTTGGACATTGAGGAGCGTATTTTATTAGCCGAACTCAATAAAATTAGACTCAATAGAGCAAAAAAAGCAGACAAGGATGCTGCACGTAAATCACAGGGTTTACCACCTAGCGCAGGGATGCCGCCTTTGGGAATGGATGGCCCGCCTCCGGATTTCTTCATGACTGACGACGAACGGGGTGGCGTACCGCCTATGGAGAACGTTGAACAGCCTGCCGAACTGACTTCGGAAATCCTTCAGGAACGTGAGATTGTACGTATTTTAATCAACTATGGTGATTATCTGGCAACCTGGGAAGGCGACGGAGATATTCCTGTTGCAGGATTGCTATTGGGAAATATTGGCGACATTGAGTTTAAAGATAAAGCCGCAGCTTATATTTTAAAAGCCTATAGGAATGCTGCAGAAAATTATGAAATTCCTGATGCCAAGCAGTTTTATTCAAATCCGGATGCAGCAATATCAGATTTGGCCATTAATAGCGTTGCCAGTAAATATTCGCTCAGTGAAAACTGGAATGACGATAAGCGTAAAATTTATGTAACGCAAGAATATGAACATTTAAAACAACTTGTTGTTACAGCGATCTATAGGATCAAAAAACGCAAGATCGAAGCAGAAATGCACCATATCCGAGAAGAAATGAAGCATGAGCAAGATGTGGCAAACCTAGAGGTCCTTATTTTTAAATATCAGAAGTTAAAAGAGGCTGAGCGGCTGTTGGGGGGCTTTCTGGGAAATACGATTGTAAAGTAATCAATTGATATGGCCAAGCATCTTGAAACAGGCGAATGGGGTGAGCAAATGGCCCTGGAATACCTCTTGGAGAAAGGCTATAAAATAGTGTTAAGAAATTGGCGATTTAAGAATTTAGAAGTAGATTTGATTGTCATGGACAAAGAGACATTGGTCTTTGTCGAAGTAAAAACAAGGTCGGGAACAAATTTCGGGGAACCGTATGAATTTGTAGATATTAAAAAACAACGACGACTAATTCGTGCAGCACAAGCTTATATTCTTAAAACGGGTTATGTAGGCGAGCTTAGATTCGATGTTGTCGCGATAACAAAATCTCCAAAAGTAGCACTCAATTATATCAAAGATGCATTTTGGGATAGTTAAGATACGTACTTATAAATAATTATACATAGATGAGAAAAATCACTTATTTTATGGCAATTGCAGCGCTAGCTTTTGCTTCTTGTAAGTCAAAAAAATCCAGTTTGGAATTTGCATCTCCTGGAGCAAATCAAGCTGTTTTAAAAGGTGCTCAAGTACAATTGAAATTGAAATTTGAATCGGTATCAATGGACTCTGTTGCTTATTTTGTGGATGATAAACATGTGGGCTCATCAACGGATACCACGGCAATTACGGTAGATACTAAAGACATGTCATATGGCACACGTAATATTTCTGCCTTGGTATATAATGCTGGAAAGCCCGATTCTGTTTCAAGCACGTTTTATGTGGTACCTGCAAATGCAAAGAATTATGGTTTTGAGGTTGTCAACAAATACCCGCACGATACGACAGCATTTACACAAGGACTACAGTTTGCGGATGGTATTCTCTACGAATCGAATGGACGATATGGAGAATCAAACCTGAGAAAAGTTGATCTAAAAACGGGTAAAATCCTGAAGGAGATCAAATTTGATGAAAAGACTTTTGCTGAGGGAATGACATTGGTTGGTAATAAGTTATTTATGTTAACTTGGCAACAGGGAGAAGGATACGTGTTTGATAAAAACTCTTTCGCAAAGGAAAGTTCCTTTAAATATGAAAACAGTAAAGAAGGTTGGGGGCTGACCTACGATGGGCAACATCTGATAAAGTCTGACGGTTCCAATAAGTTATTCTTTTTAGACGCAACAACCGGTAAGGAGTTGAACGTCATCGGAGTTTATGATGAAGCGGGGCCAGTGGATGAACTTAATGAATTGGAATATATAGACGGCAAAGTCTATGCAAATGTCTATCAAAAAGATGTTATTGTCATTATTAATCCACAAACGGGAGCGGTAGAGGGACGGATCAATTTGGTCGGCATCTATGAGCATACTTCGGCCTACGATAATGAATTGAATGGAATCGCCTACGATCAAGCTGGAAAACGTCTCTTCATAACAGGCAAATTATGGAATACATTATTTGAGATCAAGGCAATTGAAAAATAAATGAACTTGATATCTTGATCTTTCTCACAAAGGTCGCCAGCATTACAAGTTTGTACAAATTAGAATCCTTGTCAGATATTTCTGGCAAGGATTTTTTATTGTTCTCAATCTTCGTTGAGAGTTGTGGATGTCATAGTGGACCTTTAAATTCAATCTATTGTGTGGGGCGCGGGAACAGGTTGCTTTCGAAACTGTAAAGACAGAAAGAAACTTATCCATAGATAGAAGATTTCTAGCCGCAGGCTGCACTTAATAAAGAAGAGTAGGAATTATACATTCAGTAATGAATGTAATCTATTTATGATGAATAATGTAGCAAGGAACAATTGGAGCGATCACAGAAGCTAAAAAAGCCGAACCTTCATGATTTTGCAAGCACCAACAGCTCTGAATGCGGACTGAGAGTTCTTTCAAACCAATAGGTCCAACCACTTCATAAAAAAAGGAATGAAGCTTGAGCTCCATTCCTTTTTTTATATTGATTTTATTTCGATTAATAAATCGGAGTAAACATCCATGTATCATCAAAACGAGATGAACCGTTAAGCCCAGTGGTGATGTAACCATTGTTTCCTACTGCGAAACCAATAGCATCTTGGCGTGCTGAACCAGCGAACGCACCGTTATCGTTTGTCCAGTAATCTCCAGAAATATTATATTTCCATGTGCTGTTGATCACCGCATTTTTGTAACCACCAACGACAAATGGAGTTCCGTTGATTGCAAAAGCAGAAGCATTTGAACGAGTTAAATCGTAAGTATATGAATTATCTGCTCTATTTAGATCGTTCAATTTAGTCCATTTGCTACCATCAAATTTGTAGAAATCTTTTGGATAAGCAGCATTAGAGATACCACCACCTACATAAGCTACATTATTGACAACAAAAGAGAACGCTGCTTTTCTTTTCGCTGAAAATGGAGCATCGCTAATTGCTTGCCAAGTATTAGCTGCAGGATCATATTTGTAGAACTCATTCGTGTTCGTTGTTCCACCGTTAACGACAGTTTCACCTGTTCCAACATAAGCAGCACCATTTAACGTAAAAGCTACAGCATTTGATAAAGCAATAGGAAGTGGAGCAATGCTTGACCAAGCACCTTTTCCGCCGTTAGCTGTAGGATCAAATTTGTAGAAATCTGTTAAGTTGTTTGTTCCGTCGTTTCCACCACCAACGTAACCGATATTACCAATGGAAAAACCGATGGCACCGTTTCTCTCAACACCTGTGAAAGGCGTTTTTTCAGCCCAAGTATCTGATGCTGCGTCATACGCATAAGTGTCTTTCACGCGGAAAGGTTTACCACCTGCGTTACTTGCTAGACCAGTAGCGACATATGCAACATTATTTATTAAAAAGCTAGCAGCAGATGAAGTTTGTGGCCCTTTAAAAGCAGCTTTTGCAAACCATTCGTCCGATTTAGTTGTGCTGTCGTCACTTTTTTTACAAGAAGAGAAAGTTGTAACTGTAAATACAAAAGCTAATAAAACGAGTAGCCAATTTTTCTTGTTCATAAATTATTGAAATTTAGTATAAAGGATGTTTAATTTAATTTTCGGATCATTCTCATTATCTTTTGCCAATATTAACCTATTTCCAGTTGAAAACAAACCCGATGTTGGTAAAGATAGATATAATGAAGTATTATTGTATGCTGTTGTTTTAATTTTTGTCAAATATTCAATTAGGTTGAATGTGTAAGTGCCATTAGAACCAAAATCATTTCCACGAACTAATCCCGCTTGCTGTGTTGTTGTTGAATAAGGTGAAGTTAAAAGACTAATCGGATTGCCGTTATTACTAGCCACCATTAAAACCAAGCTCTGCGGCTGATCAAAAATGGTTGCGGATCCATTGGGTACTTCAATGACGAGCTCAGCTTTATTAATTGCAATCGATGGATTGTTCACCAATTCTAATAACGTTGGGAACTCAATTTTTGCTACAACACCAGTTGAACCTTCTAAAAATACATTTCCGTCAGTTTGTTGACTCGCAATCTGCGGGTTTTTTAAAGTCATCGGCGCAAACTTTGTTGCTGAACGATCCGCTTCGATTTGATTATATTGATAGGCCTTGTTGTCAATCGAAAAATATTGCTTACCAACGGATTTTGTTCCTTCATTATTCAGGAATGAATAGTGAACCTGTAAAAATACAGTGTCTTTGAAGCCGATCAATGCCGTGTTGTTGTTATCAGGAACAAGGGCCAATCCTTTGAAATACTCTTGAAAACTTGTGCTGCTCTGAATGCGGTTGTCATTATTTTTGATCATCGTAAACAGCTCATTGCTAATGGTGTTATTGAATCTGAAGAATAACGAGTCTGCCGCTTGTATACGTGGTTTAAAGGAAAGTTCTGCCAATGGCGTATTTTCATAGGCAAATTTCTGTTTACTGAATATCGCCGCTGAAGTGACAAAAACAGGACGTTCGTCAGCAGGTTTGGTTAGATCTATCTGTGTTTGGGTAATTTCTTCCGTAACACGGTGCACCGATATCTTTTGTACATGCGTTGTATCGCCGTAGGAGTATTTGTTGGGCTTTAATACCAACGTCACAGAATCCAATACCGCATCATTTGGAATGGAAGCATTACTGATTGTTCCGATCCCAAGTCGCATATAAGCCGTTGACTTCATACTGCCTGTAACCGTGTTGCTATTCTTTCCGACAAGCATTGTTCCAGTAGCGGAAGTCGGGATATTGTCCAATTGATAAGTCGAAACTTTGGCTGAAACTGTATCAATTGGTACTAAACCGATGGTTTCATCTCTTGAACTATCTAACGAGAGAGAAATGTCTTTATTACAACCAACAAAAGCGGCCAGTGTAAAAAGTGGAAGTAAAAATTGAATACTACGTCTCTTAAAGGCTTTAATCATATTAATTTTTGAATAGTGCAAAAGTAATCAATGCCAACTGTTAATCAGTGTTATATTTTGTTAAATATGGTTAATTACCACAGCGATTGCAAATCTAGTAATTTAAATTTGTTTTAGTTATGGGTAGAAGATTTAAATTACTGATCAGTTTGATCGTTTTAATTGGGACCGGAATTACAGTAGTACTGGGGATTTGGCTTTATGGAAGTTATACAAACCGTCGGGATCTGTTTCTATCCACCGCTGAGCGTTCGCTCTTCAATGCTGTTCAAGAGGCCTATCAGGCACGTAATGGTGATCGGCAACTGGATGGTCCGATGGCTGACCGGAATCGCCTGCTGCAAGATGTAAAACGCGAGCTTTCAACCCTACTACCCGCTTCTGAGCTCGATAAAGCATTGCAGCGCGTCAGTGCTGGACACCCCAAAAGTGAGCGGTTTGACCGCGAAAGTCATATCCGAAGAGAGAAGATGTTCCCCAAAGACCGTGAAGGTCAAGGAGCGATTATTCCGCCCTTTTTGTTCCGGGATTTTGAAATGAACAGAGCCAATCTGGACTTGATCGAAAGAAAATTCAAGGAATCGCTGAACACCAAGAGCATATCGGTGCCATTTGAAATGGCTATAGTGACTATTCCGCATGATCAAATCAAAGACGTACGCCGCAAGTACCGTGAAGCGAATCTCGCTTGGACGAGGCCAATGATGGTAAACCCATTGAAAAATGAATTTCTTGTTATCAAATTTCAGGAGGACTGGAAGTACTTATTGTATAGCTTAAGCTGGCAGCTATTGATCTCGCTGCTTTTGATAGGGCTGCTGCTAGGTACATTTTTCTATCTGATGAAAACTATTCTCAACCAAAATAAGATGGCCGAACTGCGCAAGAACTTTGTCGATAATATGACACATGAACTTAAAACCCCGGTATCTACCGTCATGGCAGCGATAGAAGCGATACAGTTATATGGTGTACAGGATGACAAGGAAAAGATGAATCGCTATCTAAATATCTCCAAAAAGGAACTGGAGCATCTTTCCAATATGATCGAAAAAGTACTTCAAATGGATATTGATGCGACAAGAGGGATTGTTTTGCAACGATCTGATTTCGATATTGTCGCCATGGTGAAGGGAGCGATTGAAGTTGCTCAGCTGAATAAAGCAAAGAAGGTAGACTTTAACCTAATTGCTGCCCCAGGAACAATTATGGTCAATGGCGACGAAGCCCACCTAAAGAATGTGATCAATAATTTGTTGGAAAATGCGATCAAATATGCTGGACAGGAAGTTTATGTTGAAGTGGAAGTGAAGGAAATGAAAGAAAATGTCCATATTCGTATTACAGATAATGGCAAGGGGATTTCCTCGGAATACCATAATCAAATTTTTGACATGTTCTTTCGGGTTCCTTCCGGTAATCTACACGATGTAAAGGGCTTCGGTTTGGGGCTCGCCTATGTCAAGCAGGTGGTAAAAAGGCACGATGGCAAGATTACTGTGGACAGCGAGTTGGAAAAGGGAAGTACTTTTAGTATCCGGTTGCCCTATGAATAGACTGTTAGTTGCTTTCGGCGAAATACCTGGTGCCGCTTATCTGAAAGCAAATAGGTCGATTTATCCTAAAGAAATCTTTGCAACAGGCCATAATATATTTTTGATTGAATCACAGCGCTATGATTGAAATTTTATATGTAGAAGATGAGCCAAGTCTCGGAATGATCGTTGCCGATAGCCTAGAAGCAAATGGGTTTCATGTCACCCATTGCAGCAATGGTCACGAAGCCTTGGAAGCATTTACAGAAGCCAGGCCAGATATTTTGGTTGTAGATGTGATGATGCCCGTCATGGATGGCTTTACCTTGGCGACAAAAATAAGAGAATCAGATACCCAGGTGCCCATTATTTTCCTGACAGCCAAAGTGCAGACAGAGGATGTCGTTAAAGGGTTTCGTTTAGGAGGTGATGATTACGTCAAGAAGCCGTTTAAAATCGAAGAATTGGTTGTACGGATAGAATCGCTATTAAAAAACAGCCCAAAGATGCTGTTCGGTCAAAAGCTGATGATTGGAGACTATAGTCTGGATAGTTTAAAACATCAGTTAACCTACCAAGGTGAGGTGCTCAAGCTGTCTTTCCGCGAAAGTGAATTGTTGCGGAAGCTATACGAACAGAAAGATAAAGTCATTCCGCGCGAAGATATCATGCGTGCCTATTGGAGCCATGATAAATATTTTACAGGGCGAAGCCTGGATGTGTTTATCAGCCGGATACGAAAATACCTTAGCCAGGATAACCGCATCAAAATTATCAATGTCAGAGGAGTAGGATACATGCTCACCGTCGACTAATCTATGTGTTCCACGTGGATTGGCGGCAAAAGCGCAGCCTAACGACGATTTTTCATGCCCAATTTTCCGCCAAGCCCACGAATATGATAGGTGAAACTTAATATCGCATAGCGCGTTATGGCATTGGATTGTGAAACACGTACCCAAAGATCATTGACTTGCTGATTGATATTTTTATTGTCATTAAAAATATCAAATACCGTAAGATTGACTTCAGCGTTCCTGCGCTTAAATAGTTTTTTTCCCACAGAAACATTCCATAACAAACTTGTTGTACTCGGTGAATTCAGGATGCTACCATTGTATAGGTAGTTGAACGTCGAATTGAGCGTCCAGGTTTTAAGTAGAGTCAAGGCGATAGAATTGCCGATGGTATGCTTATAGACCGAATAATTGGATTTTTCAGTCGCTGAGTTTTTGGAAAATGCTATATTTCCATTGTAATCCAATCCAATGATAACGTCTTTACTGAATGCTGTATTGACGCCGACGCGTTGACTCATTCCGTATGTTTGCGCGTTGACCTTTTCGAGATTCAACAAGGTGTAATTCTGATTGAAATACATATTGTTATTCAGGTTGAAATTGAGTTTCAACGGTTCAAAGCGATATCCAAGACTATTTTGCCATTTGAGGTTGTAGACCCCATTGAAATTTTCGGGCTTGATATATTGTCCTCCAGGGCCCAGAACTACGTCTTCCGCGATTGTAAATGCTGAATCTGTGGTGAAAATGGTATTGGAGATTTTATCTTGAATAAAATCTGCCGTAAAATCGGAGGTGAAGCTTCTGCCTGTGCCTTTATTGATTGATCTAAATTGTACCACAAGGTTGTGGTCATACTCTTGTTTGAGGTTAGGGTTTCCGGAGCTGATACGAAGCGGGTTTTGATTGTCTATAAAATCCTGCAATTGCTCGATTGAAGGTGTGTTTGTCTTTGCATTATACCGAAACTCAACCCGTGTGTCCTTATTGAAATTATACTGGAAGTTTAGATTGGGCAGCAGACTTGTAAAGTGGCTTTTTGTTGTCAGCGTATTGGGGAATAACTTGTCATTAACTTGTGCCGCAGTCTGATAATCTAAGCCAATTTGAAATCTTATACTGTCTTTTTTGTTAAATAAATAGGAGACACCACCGCTATGGTAAACAAAATCATTGCGGAATTCATTGGAAAGGCGGTTTTTTAATTCCCCGAGCTGACCTGTTTCAGCCAAGAATTCATAGGTCTTCCGGTCCGAATAACGTGCAGTATTCCGAAAAGTATAATTCCCCTGCAATCGGGAATATTTACCTAACATTTCTGTATAGGCCACCTTGGAACGAAAGCCATTATTGTCACCAATGGAATAATTTCTATTGTTGACGGTATCGACCCGACTGAATAGACCATCTTTATAATAAGAGTTTAGCGCGAAATTTTCCGCATGGCTTTTATTGCTGCTAAATGAACCATTGATATTAAAACTGATCGTGCGCCCGGGTTTGTTGAGTCTTCGCATATAGGTGAGGTCTCCGCCCCAGTTGAAATTTTCTCCAAAGCTCTTATTCCTGCGGTCAGAACTATTTAGCATCTCGGCAAGATTCAATAAGGTATTGCCTGTAGAGCTACTGTTCCTGTCGTTATTTTGATAAGAAAAATTAGGTTGAAAGTCCAGCTTTTGAATAGAATCTATCTTCCAGTTGGTGCGGAACGACAGCGCATGGTTGTTGCTGTATGTCCTGTTTAATTGCTCCTGATTGTTGATTTGATTGGCCCGGTTGCCTGCTGTATACTCTGTTTTGCTTTGGCTGAGAATAGTATTGTCCGTATAGTTATAGGTGTAATTTGCATTGAAGTCCATACGGTCATCAAAAAAACGGTCCAAATAGTTAAATCCCGCATTGAAGCGTGTCGTCACTCCCTGTCCGCTACGTCCTCTCGTGTTTCCACGGGTAGCAAAGCCGTTGGGTTGGTTGACATTGTTGGTATTAATGTCAATAGAATACTGACGTTTGGGATTCATTTTGGTTACCTGTGTATTGACGGCATATTTGCGGTCGGGGCCCGCACCGCCCGAGAGCTTGCCAAAATAGGATTTTCTTTTGTCGGGTTTGGTGACAATATTGATCACTTTCATACGTTTGCCATCGTCAAATCCGCTAAATTTGGCTTGTTCCGTTTTGTCGTCGATGATTTGTATCTTGGATATAACATCGGCTGGAAGGTTCTTCAAAGCGACTTTGGGATCTGTACTAAAAAATTCCCGGCCATCGATAATAATCTTGTTGACGGGCTCACCCTGGGCTTTCACATTACCATCTTCATCAATTTCAACTCCTGGGATCTGCTTGACCAATTCGTCGGCATCTGCAAAATCCTGTGTCACGTATTTCTTGGTGTCGAATTCAAGCGTATCGCCCTTAACCTGTATACTGCTTGAAGAAATATTGATTTCATCCAGGACAATTTCTGCACTGTTGAGTTTAAATGTTAGGTCAATTGTTTGTCCGATGAGTTTGACCCGCCGGAGATCCATCGTATAGCCCATCGGCTGTGCGATGACCAAATAATCTCCATTGGCAAGCGCAGCGCTACTGAACTTCCCCAGAACGTCTGTAGGTACCTGAAATTTACTGGAATCTTTCACCGCAATAATGCTAATGCTTGCTCCTCTGATAGGCTGCGAAGTCGTATTATCGAGCAGTCTACCCGTAATATACTGCTGAGCCAACGTATCTGTCCCCAATAACGATAAGCTAATAGATAGGAGAAAGAAGGTCCATAGTTTGATCTTCATGGGTAGCGGTCGAAAATGTGTTTTAATGTACTGTTGACGGTTATATAATTTTATTTCTCAAAAATATGGCACTATTTGATACGAATTATTATCATTTTAGTTACAATAACCCCAAGTGAATGGAAAGATTAGATATATTTGCAGTAGAATTAAAAATCAACTGAACAAAACCGTATAGGAGATGTAGTGGCATACGGATGTCGATAAAAAAAATAGAAGATGAAAGAAAGTGTTTTGAGTAGAAAAGAGCGTATTATGAAAGAAGCATTGCTGCTTTTCTCAGATCAAGGCTATACAAATACCTCTACCAAAACGATTGCCCAAAATGCTGGGGTCTCAGAAGCATTAATCTTTAAACATTTTGGGAATAAAGATGCGCTGTTGGTTTATTTGATTAAATCAGGATACCGCAAAGTTCTTACGCATCATCGCGGAATGATGACCTATCGTGAACCAAAAGAATTTCTGCGCACCATGATCAATCTCCCTGGCAAGCTGGTCAGTGCAGAACCTATATTCTGGCGATTACAGGAGCGCTTGTCTCATCACCCTTTTTCCAAACAGCAGCATGAGCAATTTATGAAGCCGGTTCAACCCATTATTCATCGTGCCTTTAAAGAGCTCGGGTATGAGAGTCCTGAATTTGAAACAGAATTCCTGCTGCTGATTATTGATAGCCTGTGGAAAAAAGAAGCCATCGGAGAACTGGAGAATACGATGGAGCTAACACTCTTCCTGGAGAAAAAATATAATCTGATTTAGAGGCTACGGTTAAATAAAAGGATTTTTATGTAAAACAATAGATCCGTAGGACGTCTGGCTGATTCTTTCAAATAGGCACGCCCTCCGTATTCTTGCACATTGTATTGAATTGCTGTTTTATGCGTGTTTATATGAAATTGTTGCAAAAACAATTTCATATTGTCCAAAATAATAACGTTCTTAGTATTTCTATTTTAAATACATTATACAAACTAATTTATGTTCAAAAAACTCGGTCTGGGAATATTGGCATTAGTCGGCACAATTTCTTTTTTGAAAGCTCAAGATAAAAGAGATTTTGTGAAATACATCAACTCCCAGCATGATTGGGTCGATGCGGTATTCAATACCTTGACGCCAAAAGAAAAAGTCGCTCAGTTATTTTTGGTTAGAGCACATACAAATTTAGGTCAGAAGTATATTGACTCCGTAGCTCAGGTTATACAAGATGAACATCTGGGCGGTCTAGTTGTTTTCCAGGGCGGTCCAGTGCGTCATGTCGATATGTTCAACCGTTATCAATCCCTGTCCAAGGTGCCTTTGATGATGACTTTTGATGGTGAATGGGGATTGGGTATGCGTATGCCGGATTCGACCTTGTCGTTTCCATATCAGATGACATTAGGAGCCGTCCAAGACAATCAATTGATCTACCGCATGGGACGCGAGGTTGCGTTGGATTTTCATCGAATCGGTATGCATTTTAATTTCGCGCCCGACGTGGATATTAACAATAACCCCAAAAATCCAGTCATTGGTATCCGTTCATTTGGAGATAATAAATATAACGTGACCCAAAAAGCAAAAGCTTATATGGATGGTATGATAGATGGCGGAATATTGGCTTCCATTAAGCATTTCCCGGGGCATGGAGATACGGATGTGGATTCACACTACGATCTGCCTCAACTTCCTTTTGATAAAAAACGGTTGGATACGTTGGAAATGTATCCGTTCAAAGAGCTTATTAAAGCTGGAGCTCCCGCTGTCATGGTGGCGCACATGAATATCCCGAGTTTAGATGATACGCCTAATATGCCATCTTCAATCTCTAAAAAGGTAGTTACTGACCTGTTGCGTAATGAACTTGGCTTTAAAGGGCTGACGGTTACTGACGCAATGGATATGAAAGGCGTAAAGAAGTTTTTTCCAAATGGCGAAGCCGATGTACAGGCGATTATCGCAGGACATGATTTACTTGAGGTATCTGAGAATAGCAAACGTGCGATCGATTTAATCTTAAAAGCTATCGAAGAGGGGCGCATCGCGCAGACGGATATTGATGCGCGTGTTAAAAGAGTACTTGCCGCCAAATTATGGCTGGGTTTAGACAAATACCAAGCGACTCCACAGCAGAATTTATACAATGATTTACATCGTGCCGCAGCAGTTCAGCTGATCGATGAACTCTCCAATGCTGCGATCACTGCATTGAACTCAACAGAAAAACTAAAATCCTTCCATAAAGAGTTGCCTACTGCAATTATTAATATAGGAATTACAGCCAACCAGACTTTCCAGAATGAATTGGCAAGTGCACTGACCAATGAAACGCAATATTTCATTACAGATAGTATGAGCAAAGAGGATGTTAAGCGTATAACCAAAGAAATCAAGAAAAATAAACAGTTTATTATCGCGGTACACGATACGAGACTTCGTCCACGTCCGACAATGACATTAAATAAAGATGTTCAGGGACTAATGAAGAAATTTGCAAAGAAATCTATCTTAACCTTATTTACAAACGCTTATGCGCTAGATGGTGTTGAAGCAACGAAAAAAGCAAAAACAATTTTGCTGGCTTATCAAAATGATGCTTTCATGCAGAAAGCTGCAGTAAAAACCATTTTGGGGCAAAATATTCCGAAGGGAAAACTTCCTGTTACGATCAATAAAAAATTCAGATACGGACAAGGAAAGTAACTTACTATAAAATCACACAAACACAGTACCTCTTTCAAAAATGACCCCGCTACAATAGCAAAGGCATTTTGGAAGAGGTATTTTTTTAAACCTTAAATTCCTTCATCTGCGGTCCGGCTATCCGAAGGCTTACTTTCATTTTTCATACGATCAATCGCCGTCACGACATATTTATAGTGTTGATGCTGTTTGATATCGTCATCGGTATATTGAAGCTTATCTCCATCAAAAGTGATAAAAATGATTTTGCCTGGGTCCTTGAGGCTTACTCTTTCGTCGAGGTTGAACCGATAGATCACATAGCCATAAGCAGACTCGCCATCGCTGGCCACATCGGGCTTTTGCCAGAATAAGGTATTCATTTTGCCATTGGCCGAGTTTTTCACTAGGAGGCCAAAAGGAGCATTGGGTGGGATACTGTCTAACCAAGGCATCGTGGGTGGCAGCGCCGGAGTCCGATATAGGTCGTTCCGCATGGAATCCTGTAATCCGACAAGATTATCTGTTAGTGATTTGGAACTGAAATAAATACTTCCTTCCACATTGTGTTCTTCCCTTAGGTGGCGTACCTGTCTCGGGATTTGACTGCGGTCGGTCCAGCCAATCTTATTTTCAGTAACACGATATGCACCATGCCCTACATAAAAGTGACGGCCGTAGGTATGTTTCTGCCACCAGTCGACTAAGATCTCGTATGCCGCTGCGCGATTTTTAAACGGAAAGTAGATCTGAGGATTAATATAATCAATCCATCCTTCCTGCATCCATTTGACACCATCTGCGTACAATTCCCGGTAAGCACTCAGACCACGGGTATCTGAGCCATCACTATTGTTGTCTTTGTTGTCCCAAACACCGCAAGGACTAATGCCATATTTGACATAAGGTTTTATCTTTTTGATTGCAAGACCAAGCTCGTGCACCAATAGGTTGACGTTGTTGCGTCGCCAGTCGTCTATTTTCTCGATCCCATTATTATACTGACCAAAAGTAATCTGATCCGGTACGGGTGTATTTCTGCTGTCTGGATAAGGATAGAAATAATCATCGAAATGAATGCCATCAACATCGTAGTTTTTAACCACATCCATGATAACATCAATAATATATTTGCGGACTTCTGGAATACCTGGATTGAAAAGCTTTTTTCCAGCGTAGGTGAAGAACCATTCCGGGTGGCGCTTCGTAATATGGTCATCCGAAAAATGGGCAGGATTTAATGTTGTCGATGCACGGTATGGATTGAACCAGGCATGTAGTTCCATGCCTCTTTTGTGTGCCTCTGTAATCGCAAACTCCAGGGGGTCATAAAATGGTGAGGGGGGTAATCCTTGTTTTCCTGTCAGATATCTACTCCATGGCTCCCTGCCTTTCCCGTAGAACGCGTCAGCTGCTGGCCGTACCTGTAAAATAATCGCATTCAGCCCCGCACTGCGGTGCTGATCCAGTAAATCAATAAACTCTTGTTTTTGCTGTGCAACATTATTGCCCGCCTTGACAGAGGGCCAGTCTATATTACCTATGGTTGCTACCCATACACCGCGAAATTCTCGCTTAGGTAGATGCTGGGAATACGTTCTAATCGAAAATAAACAAATAACAATGGTAAAAAAAGAATATAAATATGTTTTTCCCGTCATTCTATAAATTATAGCCAACAAAGATAGGGAAGCATTTCTTACTTTTTCCCTAAAAAATGTAAGATGTTTGTTGGATACTTGTTAAAAGAACCTGAGCTTGGTTTTCAAATTGATAATAATGCAAATACAGGTAACATTATACTTTATTTGTGCTAATTTAGATGCGGTTTTCACGAAAGCAATGGCTTGATCGGCTAACTGCAATAAAAAAGATTATGAGCAAAGAACAAATATCCGTTTTTGATATGTTTAAGATTGGTATTGGTCCCTCGAGTTCCCATACCTTAGGCCCCTGGCGTGCAGCCCAGCAATTTACAGCTGTTCTCCGGTCAAAAGGCATATTGAATGAGGTCGAACAAATCAAAATTTTGCTTTATGGTTCTTTGGCCAAAACCGGTGCGGGGCACGGTACCGATATTGCTGTTCTGCTTGGATTAAGCGGAGACGATCCGGTTACCTTTGATGTCAATAGAGTGACACCCAAAGTGGAGCATATCAAGGCCGTTGGTGAACTGGAGGTCGCTGCTGAACGAACCATTCCATTTTCTTATCAGGAAGATCTCTTGTTTCTATACGCTGAAAGTCTGCCTTTTCACCCCAATGCCGTTACCTTTCAGGCTTTCTTATCCAACGGTAAGGCAATTACTGAAACCTATTATTCAATAGGTGGCGGTTTTGTGGTGCAGGAAAATGATACGGAAAGCGTCCTGTCAGAAGTGGATCTCCCATTTCCTGTAGATACTGCACAGGAACTCTTGCATTGGACCATGAAAACAGGATTGAAAATCTCTGAGCTGGTTCTTGAAAATGAATGTGCATGGCGTGAAGAAAGTGAAACCGTAGCCGGCGTCTTGAATATTTATAAAACAATACACGAGTGTATCTATCGGGGTTGTCATACCGGTGGAACATTGCCTGGAGGATTAAATGTCGAGCGTAGAGCCGCCAAGCTAAATAAGAAATTAATGCAGGGACGTGGTTATCAAGATTACGAATCCTGGGTAGGGGCCATTCGCGAAGGCGGACAAAATTTTCAATATATTCTTGATTGGGTAAGTTGTTTTGCTCTTGCTGTCAACGAGGAAAATGCCTCCTTTGGACGCGTTGTTACAGCACCTACAAACGGAGCCTCAGGCGTTATTCCAGCTGTATTGCAATATTACATTACTTTTCACGACGGAATGCGTGAAAATAAAATTATTCAATTTATTCTCACGGCATCTGAGATCGGTTCAATATTTAAGAAAAATGCAACCATTTCTGCTGCAATGGGAGGTTGTCAGGCTGAAATTGGCGTTTCATCAGCGATGGCTGCCGGCGCCTTGACAGAGGTGCTGGGCGGATCACAGCGCCAGGTTCTTATGGCTGCAGAGATTGCCATGGAACATCACCTTGGATTAACATGCGATCCAATCGGTGGATTGGTGCAGATTCCGTGTATTGAGCGCAATACAATGGGGGCCATTAAAGCTATTACTGCAGCGCAATTGGCATTGCAGTCGAACCCAGATAAAGCAAAAGTGAGTCTAGATACGGTGGTTAAGACCATGTGGGAGACAGCCTTGGATATGAATGCCAAATATAAAGAAACAGCAGATGGCGGTCTGGCCGTCAATATTCCATTGAGTTTGCCAGAATGTTAAAGGCTGCTTGAGTTTTCTTGTTTTTCGTATCTTTGGAGCTGTAAAAAAATACATATTTAAATAGGGTACACGAATGAAATATTGCGCAATCGCCTCCGGAAGTAATGGAAACTGTTATTATATCGCTAAAGATGATGCGGCAATTTTGATCGACGCTGGAATCAACAGTAAACATATCCACCTGCGAATGTACAATTTGGGAATCTTACCGACCCAGATCAAAGCAATTTTCATTACGCATGAACATTCCGACCATATCAGAGGCCTTTCTGTATTTGCTAAAAAATACAATTTGCCTGTTTATATCACAAAGGGGAGCTACGACGGTACCCGATTACAGCTCCCGTCACATTTAGTTCATATTATTTCTCCCGATGAAGTCGTTGAAATCGGAGGCCTCAAGATCTACGGTATTCCCAAATATCACGATGCTAAAGAGCCATGCAGTTTCCTCGTTTCAGACGGGAAATACAATATTGGCGTGCTTACCGATATTGGACGCCCTTGTGAAAATGTACAGCACGTAATTCGGCATTCGGATGTATTGCTCCTCGAATCTAATTATGATGAGGAGATGCTGCGTACAGGACGCTACTCCTATTTCCTGAAAAATAGGATCAGCAGCGGTTGGGGGCATCTTTCAAATCGGGTTGCCGTCGAACTGTTTAACCAATATAAAACAGATCGTCTTAAACATCTCATCCTGACCCACCTCTCCGGAGAAAATAATACAGTGGATCTTGTGCAGCAAACTTTTGAGCCGCACTGCGAGCATATCCAGCTTCATGTAGCAACACGTTATCAGGAAACGGAATTATTCGATCTGATACATGTCCTCAAGACCAATATAACGCCATTTTCAATCCCTGCGGCACTCTCTTCCTAGCCAATCTATGGCACACTTTTGTTTGCAGTATATCATAAACAAAAGCGTAAGAATATGATAAAATAAAAAATATAGTTGATTTAAAAAGATTTCCTGTTATATTTGCTTTGTTTTTAATCAGTCTAAATAGCTATTAGTATTCTTAGTTGGACGATAGATGAACAAAAACACCATGTAATAGACGGCAATCTATCACATGGCGTAAATCTACATACAGCGGCAACTGGATGTAGGTGACTGAAACAGCATGCTGCGTCAGTTGCTCCCGATATACTGATATGGAAGAACTTGCAAGATAACGAATTTTATGATTTTATTCGTAATAGAGCTCGCTTAAACCTGTAGATTCTCCCATAATAAGTTGAAGAAAACGAAACATCAATCAACATATTATGAAAATTTTAATTTCATTTTTTACACTCCTTGCGGTATTACTATATAGTAATACTGGTCATGCACATGCACTCTGGATTGAATCCTCTTCCTATGGGACGTTAAACCAAGCACATGAAGTTAAAGTATATTACGGTGAGTTTGCAACAAATGAAAGAGACCACGTCGACAAATGGTACTCCGACGTTAAGGACTTCTCGTTAATGCTGCATGTCCCAGGACAGGAACCTGTCAAACTTCAACTGACGAATAAAGGAGATCATTTTAGCGGATCATTTCAACCTGCAGCAGCAGGAACCTATTTTCTATCGATTGTCAAAGCACCTAAAGATCTAGGCGGTAAAACAAAATATGAATTTTCTTCCCTAGTACCTGTTGTCGTAGGAAAGTCTGCAGCACTTGATTATAAGGACGTAAAAAATCCATTGCAGATTGAGCTGCTGAGTACCGCTAACACAAAAAAAGGTCAACGTGTACAAGCAAAGATCACCAGTTCCGGCAAGATTGTCCCTCAGGCCAAAGTTTCTGTTTTTTCTGCCACAGGTTGGGGAAAAGAGTTTGTTGCTGACGAGAACGGTATACTGACATTTGATGCGATCTGGTCAGGTCCTTACGTGTTGGAAGCAAGTACATTTGTTGAGACAACGGGTGAACACGACGGGAAACCCTATGCTTCGGTATGGCAGGGCAGCACCACTTTCTTTACCGTAAAATAACGACAGATCCAGCTCCGGCTTAAAATAATAAAGGGTTCATTTGAAACGTGGGAAACGACAATGGATCCTCGCTAATACAAAGAATATCTACTCTAAAAAATATCTACCATACTACATTCATGAATAAAACTTTATCCTTTCTAGCTATTCCTATGATCAGTTCTGTTTTTTCTGTTGCACAGGCACAGACGAACAAAGTAATTGAAGGATTTCTGATTAATGAAAAATCCGAGCCAATTTCTGGTGCAACGGTGAAATTGACAAATATTGACTTGACGACAAGCACTGACAGTGAAGGACACTTTATCTTCGATCGACTTGCTGCTAAAACCTATCATCTAGAGGTCAGAGCATTTGGTTACAGTAAGCATACGATGCAGGTGGCATTAAAGGGCGAAAATGCACATTTAGGGCAGATCGTTATGAAGGACATTTCGGAGTCGATCGACGAGGTAACGGTCTATGGAAAATATTATCAAAATTATAAATTCGATAGTATATCTGGGTCCTTGCGCCTGAAGACGCCAATATTGGAACTTCCACAAAATATTCAGGTAATTTCAGCTGATTTAATGGCTGATCAGCAGGTGTTTGATATTGTTGACGGTGTCACACGTAATGTCAGTGGTGCTACACGCCAGGGGCACTGGGACAATCAATATGCGAATATCCGTATGCGCGGTTCTAAGATTCCCGCATTCCGAAACGGGATGAATATTGAAGCTTCTTGGGGGCCTACTGCTGAAGATGCGAGCATGATTGAACGAATCGAATTTGTAAAGGGGCCCGCAGGCTTTATGCTTGCAAACGGTGAACCCGGAGGGTTTTATAACGTGGTGACCAAGAAGCCTACAGGAAATACCAAGGGTTCTGTAACGCTCAATACAGGTAGTTTCAGTACCTACCGTGCTGCCGTTGATCTAGATGGTAAATTGCGCAAAGATGGCAAATTACTTTACCGCCTTAATGTGGCTGGGCAACAAAAAGATTTCTTTACAAAATATAACTACAGTAACCGAGTTGTCATAGCTCCAGTTGTGACCTATAAGGTTGATTCCCTAACGAGCTTAACATTTGAATATACCTACCAAGGATCTTCGTACCTGGCAAATGGTAATTATACTTTTTCGCCAAAAGGTTTTGCCGATCCTGGTATTGCCAATGATTTCTTTTATGCAGACCCCTCTATGGAACCCGGTAAGTTAAGAGACCATAGTGCCTATATCTACTTGGATCACAAATTGAATGAGAAATGGAAACTGCATGCTCAAATGGCCTACTTTAACTTTGATATGCAAGCAACCAGTACGTGGTTAAACTATATGAAAGCCAATGGGGATATGCCGCGTTATTATAGTATTGGTGATGAACATGGTGAAAACAGTTTTGGTCAAGTCTCTCTAAATGGTGAAGAATATACAGGAAGTGTTCGTCACCGAATTTTAATTGGAGCAGATTATGGCAATAAGAAGTTTTGGGGTGATTTTAGAACAATTTTAGATTCTATTCCTTCAGCCCCGCTGAATGTATATGATCCCAAATATGGAATTCCTGGAAGCGTATTCCCAGCTTTAGATCGTTCACAGAGCGTAAAAGTTCGTGCTGGAGGCAGTAACTACGTTACCTCCACAAATTATATGTCTTTTTATGCCCACGATGAATTAGCATTTTTGGAAGAGAAATTACGCTTATCTCTCGGCTTGCGGTACACAATTAACGAGACAATAGGCAAGACAGCGGTTGCCGACAGGACGGACAAAGCATTTACACCACGGGTTGGTCTAAGCTATTCCATCGACAAATCCATGAGCGTATATGGATTGTTTGACCAATCATTTGTTCCGGTTGCTGGTACGGACTGGGAAGGCAACGCCTTTAAACCAATACGAGGAAATGATTTTGAAGCAGGGATAAAGAAAGAATGGATGGGAGGCAAATGGATATCAACCCTCAGCGCCTACACCATTGCACGTAAGAATGCTTTAGTAGCTGACCCTGATCCAAGCCACGTTGTCAATGGAGTATCTTTCCAGACCCAATTAGGCGAGACCCGAACCAAAGGTATTGAATTTGATATTACCGGAGAAATTATCAGAGGGCTGAACGTGAATGCCAATTACGCATTGACAGATTCTAAGATCTCAAAAGATACAAAAGAGGAGAATATAGGAAATATCACACCTAATACGGCTAAACATACAGCCAATGCATTTGTGTCTTACCGCATTCAGGAAGGAAGAGTTCGTGGACTTGGTTTTGTAGGCAGCGTTCAAGGGATGTTTGATCGTGCAGTAGGAACGACGAAAGAAAGTAATTTCAAGAATTATTTGCGTACCGACGGGGGAATAAGCTATCAAAAAGGAAAATATAGCATTTCTTTTATGGTCAATAACCTTTTGGATAATCGGAAATTGCTGACTGCAGGATCTATTTCTAAGGCCAGCGCGGCTGTTCAAAAACTGGGTGGTGTTGATTATTATTCTTATATCTTAGAAGCCAGACGTAACTTCCGCATGGGAGTAACCTATAAATTTTAACGGACCGATCCAGATAAATTATATAATCGATGTATAGTACACTGTTAATCGTTATACTCATGGGAGCCTATCTTTTTTACAACACAAGTAAAAAAGTGAAGTTTGGCCCTAGACCACAATGGCTTGAAAAACTGTGCGCACAAACTATGTTTGTGCGCACATTGAGCATGATGATGCTACTTGTCCCATTCGGAGCCATACTTTATCTGCAAGGTTTTGGAGCTGGGTTTTTTGCCTTTTTCGCCTATTTCATGTGCATGATGAGCCTCGTGGTATTACTAAACCCTTATCGCTATTTTAAGTTATACCCAATTTTGGGCTTGTATTTATTTAGCCTTTGTGTCGAATTATTGATTTCCTAACCGATAGACTATGCCTGCCAATAAAAAATACCTCAGTACGCCCTTTCAGCGATTCCTGAAAATTACAGCCGGATTTGTCGGTGGTTATGTTGTCATGCTCGCCTTCCATGTCTTGGTCACACATATTTTTGAGAGAAAGGATGTTGTCATTACGGCGTGCTTCACCGGTTATCTGTTATGGGCGGTACTGCTATTGCTGGCTTTCCTTGCAAAAAATGGATGGAGAATATGGGGGATATATTTGCTCCTGGCAGCAATTTTCTCACTGCCTTATTTCTTCAAAATGTAATTGATCATGAATATCCGAAATTATAATATCTACTTCAATACACATACCATTAGCGGCATTATTATCTGCGCTATTCTCTATGTGATATTTTTTGCGGGTTCATTTGCATTTTTCAGGAATGAAATCGCTGCCTGGCAGAATAATACTTCTTATAAGACCTATCGCGAAGACCATCAAAACTTTGATAAATTGCTGGATTCGCTCAAGGGACAAACGAATTTGCATGGACGTGATATCACCTTTTATATGCACCGGGAAGAGACGGCGGCTTACGTAGGCCTGAGTGCATCTAATGATAGTATCTTAAATAAGGAAAATCTGGCCAAGGTAACGCCGGAGCAGAAAACAGCAAAAAAGAATAGCCGCAGAAGAGGCGGCGATGATGACTCGAAAAACTTTACCTACAATTTTGCAAATAAAAAGCCAGGAGACTATGTGCAGAATTACGATATGGGAGAATTCTTGTTTCGTTTACATTTTCTGGCGCAGCTCAACCAGGTGCCTATTCGAGTAGGTATAGCGCCATTTGGGTATCTTATCGCAGGAATTACTGCTTTCATTTTTCTGTTTGCCCTTATCACGGGATTATTGCTGCACTGGGACAAGATCGTCTCAAATTTCTTCGTGTTCAGACCCTTCAGTAAATGGAAGACGGTATGGACCGATATGCACACCGCATTGGGAGTTATCGGTTTCCCGTTTCAATTTATTTTTGCGGTGACAGGTACGTTTTTGATTATCAATGCTGTACTGGCTTTGCCCCTAAGCAAATTGCTTTATGAAGGTGATCAGCAAAAAATGTATCAGGATATAGGTGTTACTGCCGCAACAGATTTCCCGTATACTTATAAGCCCTTAAATACAGACGTAAAAATTGCTCCGTTTTTGGATCTGGCGAAATATAAATGGCCTGATGCAGATTTTAAGCGGATTACGATCAAAAACTATGCAGATTCCAATATGCATGTTGTCATGGAACTGGAGCCGCATTTCAACAAAAGCTTTGCGGGATCAGGCGTGCTGTCCGTTAAGGTCGCAGAAAATAAGGTTGTCCTTGAGAAATCTCCACTCAGTGATAGAACTTATGCCGATGGTGTGCGGAGCCTCTTATATCGCCTGCACTATGGCGACTATGGCGGCTATCCGCTCAAGACGGTATACTTTATTTTAGGAGTTATGGGCTGTTTGGTCATTATCTCAGGTATTTTGATCTGGTTGGTTGCACGCGATAAGAACAACGTGATCCCGCGAAAACGGAAATTCAATTTTTGGGCAGCAAATGTCTTTATCTCCATATGTCTGACGATGCTGCCTGTCACAGCCTTGACTTTCATTGCGATTAAATTGAGTCCAGAGGTCAATCAGGATTTTATATACCGGGTATATTTTTATAGCTGGCTTGTATTTTCACTCTATTATATTGTCCGGAGAAGTATTCGAAGAACCAATCGGGAAACATTGCTGGTCGGAAGTATATTGGCTTTTTTAGTTCCGATTGTCAATGGTTTTATGACCGGTAACTGGATCTGGGATACATTTCGCAATGGACAGCGGGATATTTTTGCCGTCGACTTTTTATGGCTTATGATCGCTATTACCGGCGTGTTTGCCTATAACAAGACTAAAAAATTCTTTGAAACTATGCGTTAACAAAGATTCTTTTCTCTCTGCGAAGTAAATTTACTCCGTTTTTAATTCCAAGGGCGCCCATAAGGTGCCCTTGGTGTATTATAGCACAGCTAAAGCACTATTAAGGTATCATTTTTTATGTTGAGTCCGCCCGGTAAAGCTTCGGGTAGCGTTCGGTAATTCTTTGGTATTCCTTCTGTACAGGCAGGAGATTGCTTCGCCTCTCCGTTGGCTGCTGTTCGCCTCTTGTTCGCCTTGTTGCCGAGCATCAGCCGAAGCTTAGCCGAACATGGGCCGAAGTAGACCAGACTCAGTCCCGAGCCTGTTCCGGAGCGGGTGCGAAGCGTTGTCGAATGATGTGGGGACTGGAAGGGACTCGAAGGGAGTTTAGGGGACTTAAGGGGAGTTTTGTTGTATAAATTGAATTATTGTTGTGTTTTTAAATATAACCAATGGGATAAATATATGTCCAGTTTTTCCGGAAAACCAAAAAGAAAGCATCGCAGTGATTACAGTGTGAGTGAGTATAGCAAGCTGACTGGCTGTGATTTTGCGTACAATAACAGGTTGTCTAGCCGCTTGTACGATATGCTTAAAGTGATCCAGCGAATAGCTTGCAATCGCTCTACCTATATCCGGCTGCAAGGTGCTTTGTATAAAGCAGTACGCGATGATAGGATACATGATTTGGGGAGTCTCCGATTGGGATATGGAGATGTATCCCCATTGAAAGGATTTCGATTTTCTTTAAAGACAAGTTTGGGAAGGTTCTTTATGAATGCACCGGTGGCGGAGTTTAATGAAGAAAAAAATAGTCTTGAAATGCGGATTTCATTACGGAGCTTACATCGTTTCAGTAATGTTCAGGAGAGATTGGCTAAACTCTTGATCAAAATGTACTGTATCGTAATTCAGGTCAATGAGCAGAATAATATGGCTATCCATGCCAGCAAAGATCTTGAGCTATTGAGTGATCATCCTCCCGAGGACCGTTCTATATTTTTTCCGCTTCAAGGCAGTGAAAATGCTGTGGTCCTCTGTTTGGTTACGGTCAGATCATGGCTGACAACCCCTGATGGCACTGACCAATTCTTATCCAACGATAGTACATTGATGACCGGAGAAGTGTTTGATGCCATGCTGATCCGTGATGGGAAAAGAGTTATTTTTCCGAAAGAAGTCTCTAAAGGCATCCCGCCGCCTATTCAGCCTGTTGATAATGAAATAGACTGGAATTGATTTCATTACAATACAGCTTTGAAAAATCGTCCAAGGCGCATCAGATCCTGAGCTGTCTTTTCGTTCCAGTTTACCGCATAATTGAGCCGTATACAGTTCTTGAACTGATCATGCTGCGTAAACATTCTTCCTGGGGCAAAGCTCAATTTTTGTTTGAGGGCATAATCGTAGAGTACAGTCGAGTCAATTTTGGGGTCCAGTTCTAGCCAAAGTACAAATCCGCCCTCAGGCTGGGACATTTTTGTGTTTTCCGGAAAATGCGCTTCAATACTGTTTCTAAAATTTATGTAGTTGCTGTACAGTTTTTTTCGTAAGCTATTGAGGTGATGGTCGTACCGGCCGATCTGTAAGAATTTGGAAACCGCTTCTTGGTAAATAGCAGGCTGTGAAATCGTCTGTATGAGTTTTTGTTTTAGGATCTTGTCCTTGTATTGCCCCGGTTCCACCCATCCGAGCCGAAAACTTGGCGCCAATACTTTGGTAAATGATCCGCACCACATGACCAGCCCTTCCTCATCGAAATATTTGCAGGGTTTGGGCCGAGATGAACCGAAATAGATATTCCCATACAGGTCGTCTTCGATCAATGGAATATGGTGATGGGCGAGCAGTTTGACCAGCTCTCTTTTATGTTCGTCGGGCATGAGTGCGCCCAATGGATTGCTGAAGTTGGAAACAAAGCAGCAGACGTCAATTTTGTGAATGACCTTTTTTAGGGCATCCAGTTCAATGCCCGTAATAGGGTGAGTCGGGATCTCGATAGTTTTGAGGCCCAGCAGTTGAAACGCTTGAATAAAACCAAAATAAAGAGGGCTTTCCACAGCTACGGTGTCGCCGGGCTTAGTAACAGCACGGAGGCAGCTGTAGATGGCATTCATCGCACCAGATGTGATAATGAGATCCTCGTCACTTATTTTCCCTTCGAGTACGAGCGACCATTTTGCGATTTCCTTCCGCAGGCTGGGACTTCCCTGTACCTGTCCGTACTGATCCCCATAATCATGCAATTCATGTACAGATTCTATAATACAGCGATTTAGTTTTTGAATCGGGAGCAAAGAAGGGTCGGGTAAACCAAGTGAAAAACGCGTAATTTCCTTGTCTTCCAATGAATGGAATACTTTATCGATCAATGCGGCAGGATCCTGTTTCTTTTCGTCGATTTTAAATGTGGAAATGGAAGGAATAGCCATTCGGCGAAGCCCAGACCGGCTAACGAAAAAGCCTGATTTTGGACGCGATTCAATAAGTGATCTGCTTTCCAGCTCCATATAGGCGCTTTTCGCTGTATTTAAACTTACATTGTATAGTTTTTGGGCACTTCGGACAGAAGGCAAACGGTCTCCGTAGGCCAATGATCCATTTTTTATCTGATTCTCGACAATATTGGCTATTTTCTTATATAAAAGCTGCTGTTCCATCCTTATGCTAATTTACTGTTTCTGTTTTGATTTATCCAGTGATTGAATCGGCGGATTCCTTTTCTGAGCGATTCTTCCGAACCGAACATGTCAATTAACTGGTGCTCGAAGAAAGATTGGGCTTTAGCCTTGAATAATTTTGAAAGCGTATCCGCAATTGGATCCCCGTAGGTGATTTCGATCGATAGTAAATTCTTTTCGCAGATCATTATGGACGAAAAGGCTGTTAGTTGATCGCCTTGATTGAGTACCATAAAAGGCATACCTATGCCTGCTGTATCCATCTGTTTTTTGTTTAGGATTTCCTTGATAAGAGCTAAATCAGAAAGACCGACTTGTCTGATCAGATAGGGTTGATTTGCCGTTGTCGCCATAAGAATAAATCTTTTTGCTAATTTAAGAAGGGTACAGGATGCTGTTTAGGTACAGAGTGTCGCTAAAACAGGGGTACAGAAAAAATATCGGGCATTATGGGTTATTTTTAATTCCCATTTGAGATATTTACGGTAAGAAAATGATATTCCAGGATCCAGAAATTATAAAGCAGTATGCATAGCTTGTTTCCTTTATTTATCGCGATGATCGCGATCATCGTATTAATTGAAATGTGGGCAACCAAACTACGGATAGCCTATCCGATACTCCTGGTTCTAGCGGGATTATTGATCAGTTTTATTCCGATTTTGCCGGTAGTGACGATCGATCCGGATGTCATCTTCCTGATCTTCCTTCCACCGTTGCTTTGCGAGGCTTCTTGGTCTATTTCGTTTAAGGAGATGAAGAAATGGTGGCGTATAATCGGGAGTTTTGCCTTTTTAGTCGTGTTTTTTACTGCGCTTTCCGTTGCGGTAGTCGCTAATTATTACATCCCGGGGTTTACGCTGGCGCTAGGTTTTCTGCTGGGGGGTATTGTGTCGCCGCCGGATGCTGTCAGTACGGGAGCAATTATGAAATTTGTGAAAGTTCCCAAAACAACTTCGGCTATCCTGGAAGGCGAAAGCCTATTAAATGATGCGTCTTCATTGATCATTGTCCGTTTTGCCCTTATTGCTGTGGGGACAGGGCAATTTGTATGGGGGCAAGCCGCGGTATCCTTTATCTGGATGCTTGTCGGTGGTGTGGGGATTGGCCTCTTATTGGGTTGGTTCTTTATACAGGCACACAAACGTCTACCCACAGATGCGCCCTCGGACATTGCGCTTACCTTGATTGAACCCTACTTTATGTATTGGATCGCCGAACAATTTCATAGTTCGGGGGTATTGGCTGTTGTTGCGGGCGGTCTTTTGATGTCCGGTCAGCGGTTGACATTTCTCAATAGCACGAGTCGGGTACGTGGGTTAAGTGTTTGGGAAAGTTTTGTATTTATCCTAAATGGTATTGTATTTTTTATTATTGGATTAGATCTTCCGGAGATTGTTGATGGTTTGCGTTCCAATGGTACGTCGTTGCGGGAAGCAATAGGGTACGGTCTTTTGGTAACAGCAGTATTGATCCTTGCCCGTATCATCAGCTCATATGCGGCTATGATTGCTACCCTAATTTTCCGCCCTACTGTCGCCCCACGGTCACGGTCACCCAAGCAACGTTTTCTAATGCCCCTATTATTGGGCTGGACAGGCATGCGGGGAGTGGTGTCACTCGCAGCGGCACTTTCTATTCCCGTCGTTATGAACGGTGTGGCCGTGCCGCAGCGAAACCTGATCCTATTTATCACCTTTGTGGTGATTCTGTCCACGCTCTTGGTGCAAGGGCTTACGCTACCTTACCTGATCAAACGGACAAAACTATTTGAAACCTTTGAAGAGGAACCCGAAGAGGAAGTTCGCCGCCGTATGAAGCAGGGGTTGAAACATCATGTTTACCAATTTCTAAAAGATAAACATGAAAAAGAACTGCACAATCGCGATGTTATGGACCGAATTTTGAAACATTGGGAGGAAAAGGTAAATGCGGCGGATGATTCCTGGATGAACGAAAAAACGAAAGAGATATTTATGGAGCTTTTGGATGTACAGCGAGAATACCTTCAGAAGTTAAACTGCGAGTCCACCATTGATGAGGGACTTGTTCGTTCGCAGTTATACCAGCTGGATTTGGAAGAAGAGCGATTGCGGCGGATATAATGACTTAGTGGAAACGATAATAACTGATGTAGAACTAAAGCCTCCGAGGGGGCGGCGATAAAATATGAAAGTAATCATAACAGGAGCCACCGGAATGGTTGGCGAAGGCGTTTTATTGGAATGCCTCCAAAACGATAAGGTAACAGCTGTGCTGAGCATTTCGCGTCGTACTGCGGCTATTCAACATCCTAAATTGAAGGAACTTTTGGTAGAAGATTTTACTAAACTTGCTGGATCTGGAGATGCAATTGCGGGCTACGATGCCTGTTTTTATTGTGCTGGTGTCAGTTCGGTAGGGATGAAAGAAGACAAGTACCGTTATATCACTTATGATACGACAATGGCTTTTGCAAAGTCCCTGTTGGAGATTAATCCAGGTATCAGCTTTATCTATGTCTCAGGAGGGAGTACGGATAGTACGGAGCAAGGCAAGGTAATGTGGGCAAGAGTGAAAGGAAAGACCGAGAATGAGCTGGCGAAGTTACCGTTCAAAAAGGAGTATAACTTTAGGCCGGGAGCAATGACAACCGTTGCGGGGCAAAAGCATGCCAATCCCTTTGCTTTTGTTGCCAAAATAATTAAGTTTTTTGCCCCTTCAGCAGTACTTTCCCTACATGAAGTCGGACGCGCGATGATACATGCCGTGGAAAGCGATGATGTTAAGAATATATTGGAGATTAAAGATATTCGCGCCCTTGCTTAAACCGCTCGAGACGTTGTGGCTATACCCATTTCCAGTTTAGTTCTTCCCGGTAGTCTATTTGAAGACGCTGACAAAGTTGCTGCAGGAAAATTTTGAATTCAGAGATATCTGATAGTTGATTTTTTGGAAAAAATAGTTGGTCAGCCATTTTTAATTTTAGAAAAAAAGCTGAGGACGTTTCCGTTAAATATTCAAATTGGGTGAATTGATATTTGGCCTCCATTTGATCGCTTTTTATTTCTAGATGGTCATCTTCAAAAGTGATGGTATGGACAAGACCGATGCGGTTTTTGAACTCTTGACTCCTGACATATCTAGTGCCGTATTTTTTATAATATATGCCCAGGTATCTCTGAAAGAATACAAAGGCAAGTAGGCCGACAAGGATAATTAGAATTGCCAGAAATCGTTCATAATAAAAGAAAGGAACAGCGAGGATCAATATCAGCACTAAGAAAATTAAGCGGGCATTCTTACGGGCCTTGATAATCTGTGGAGATTTGGACATGCTAAAGAGTAGTGCATCCAGCTGATCCTGTTCGGAAAGTGTTAGTTTCAGTTCTTTCATAAGATAAAAATATCAAATTTTTGGATTATTCAACTTTTTCGACCAGCTGTTGGCTAGAGATTTTTTCAAAATAGATTTCCATTTCGCTGTTGCATCTTTCTATAAATGTTTTTGTGCATTGTTGCAATTCTATAATTGTTAGTGGATCTCCTTTATAATTTGCATTATACCTAAATTCCTGTTGTGCTTCCGTAATGTTCTTAAAAGCGGCAAAATGATCCTCATGGTCAAGGCAGAATATGGCGTAGGCATCAGGCACGATTAATTTGCAGAGTTTTGTCAGAAAAGTGAGGTTGACTCGTTGTGGTTTGTATTGGAGTATCGTGTTAATGACGCCCAGACAAATTTGTTCTAACACTTGTGAAAGGGTGTAATATGCCGCTTCTACACCAAACGACCAGCCCTCTTCAAAGGCGTAATATAAGCAACGTGCATTGTTATAGCGCGTCTTCCATTGTTGACGTACATATTCAAGATCGAGCTGTGGCGCGACGATACTTTCCCGATCGATATGGGCTATTGATGAATTCTGAAACCAGATGTCACCCGCTTTTAGCAGCGAAAGGAAAAAGGGATGGCCCTTTGAAAGTTGTTTGGTAAAAGCTGCGGAGTTTTCCAGGACCAGCGTAAGCGATACATTGTTGGGGAGCAAATCCGTTATGAGCTGCGTTAGATTATTGACCTCGGCGCTTAAAATATCATAAGCGACAAAAATATAATAACCATGCGTGATGCAATCATTTTTTGCCCTTTGGAGCGCATTATGATATTTGTGATGATCAGAATCATAACCGAAACATACTACCAGAGCAGGGGTGCAATAGCGCTCTATAGCATTTAAAATGAGGTCCCGATAATTGGCGTTGCAATAGCTATGTTTGTATATTTCATTGTTATTCTTGCAATTTTCAACTTCGTTGTTTGCAGCTGAGACTGGATTAAGTTTTGACTTAATTTCTTGGAATAAAATATTGGAATAATCGTTGATCCAGTTTAATGTGTTTATAGAAATTTGATAGGCTGTTTCTAATACAGCTTCATCTATAAAATAGTCAAAGTGATATCGATAGTCAATGTAAGCCTTGTTGATTTTCTCCAAAGCTTGTTTGTTTTCGTTGTTGTCTGCCAGCTTGCCGAGCCGATCGTCGAAAGTTTTGAGATAGTTTATATGGTTTTTTAGCGAATGGGACTTTTTATCCTCAACGACGAGGATATTTTCTGCCGTTCGAAATGCAAGTTCTAAAGCTTGGTGTAGCATAAATGCTGCGTGTGCATAATTTTTATGCTCGAAATAGAAATTGTATCCATCTACAAAAGATCGAATCTTGCTCTTTTCCTTATCGATATACGTCCGTGTTTTTTCGATGACTTCATCACTTTTATTATTTGCTAAGACAAGAGGTATATCTTGCACAGGATTTTGATAAATGCGGTTTTCAGGTTGGCAAATAAGATAAGCCCGACCTAAACCTTGAATCAATTTTTGCTGCATCTCGTGCGTGAAGTTCACATTGATATATACATTTGGATAGGAGCCGATAGTTTTGTTTATCAGACTGTTTGCGTCGGAAAAACGAATTCCGGCATTTGACGTAAGATTGACCTGTAGCATCTGATACATTTTACTCTCGTGGTCAAAAGTCCAATGGTAGATTTCATCGACAGCAACGGCACGAAGTACTGCTTCGATAATAGGGTTAATATCGGTGTTCATAATATGGATTGAATAAATGGGCTTTATATTTCTGTTTCTAGAAGAGCTGTTTGTTTTTGATTGAGAGTTTCTATCTCTTCAGAAAAAGCTGTTAAATAGGCGAGTTCTATTATTTTGATCATAGTCTGGTAAATTCTTGAACTGTAATCTGAATAGGCGCCGGTATATCGGTTTTTGGCGAGGCCATAGTTGATCCATTCATACAAGATTTCATTCCATTCTTTCTGATCGTATGTTTTAACTGTTGCCAATAGTGCTGACAAAGGATCGTCTAGTTCTTCATTCGATACATAATAAAGTATAATCTCCTCTTTTGTATGCCTAATCAAAACTGATTGGCATTCGGGCAATATCGAAAATGAATCGTCCATGCCGACTGGAAGAATAGGGGATTCCTCAGATTTATTGGATAACATTTCTAATAAGGAGTAAAGACAGGCGTAGTTAAAGAGTAGATTTGCGCCAGAAAATTTACTGCTTTCATGGTCCGCCGACCAGAATTCTTTTTCGTCGATGACCGTTTGGTACCAATATCGGATGTCTTCTCGCCAGCCATTTAGATCGTCTCTATCAAAGAAATCTTTTAATGCTGAGACGGAATAAGGTTGGGAAGCAAGCCAGTCGGGCAATTTGATACGTTTTTTGGGGTGAAGTATTTCGTCTTCTGTTTCGTCCAAAGATTGCTGGGTTTGGCGCTGCTCATTTGCAATGTCTTCTTGATTTTCTATAACATTGTCTGGAAGTATTTTATTTTCATAGATCTTTCCGAGAGAAGCCGCCAGACGCAGTAAGAATTCTTTTACAGCAAGTATTGCATGGCCGTTATTGCCTAAAAAGCCGTTATCTCTGTCTCCTAAACTTATCCATAAATCATCAAGAATGCTGTACCATTGTTGTAAAGACTCGTAAGAAAAAAAACGGCTAATGCTGTCTGCTGCTGTATCAATATTACTTGCCCAGGGATCTGTTGCTAATAGCTGACTCCAGTAGTCTGAAACACGTTTATTGAACTTCAACGGTTGTTCTATTGTTTTTAGTTTACATTTCCTAAAAATGACATACGCCAATTCTACCTGTTCAATTAATTTTTTGGTGAGATATCCGGTGGAGGAACGCGGTGGGTTCATCTTTGCATTTGAAGCCGCGTTGATTAGCATATTTAGGTCTGCTAACCAGTCACGTATGGATGTTTCGCTTTCAAAGAACTCTATAAGATATTTCATCGGGTCGTCGATGTGTTCTTGGGTTAAATAGCGAAAATGTTTCGCTTTTAGTTTCTTTTGCGTATTTTTCATCAGATTATATTTTTTTAGTTGATGAAACTGCTACTAGGGCAAATACTGATCCGTGCACTGATCTAAAGCCTTGTCGGTTTCATATTTAAGTTTTTTGATTAAATGTTGTGTTTATAATTATCAATAGTAAAGCTAATTTAAACACTAATTTTCGATTAAACAAATTTTATATTGATAATTATTGATTATGAGTTCTTTTTTAACGAGAATTAAAGCTATAGCAGATAGAGAAGGACTGAGTGTAACAGCCTTTGAAACTGCCGTAGGAGCGAGTAGGGGTGTGTTTACACGTGCTTTAAGCAATAACACAGACGTACAGGCAAAGTGGTTAGTGAGTATTGTTGAAAAATTTCCAGCGTACTCTTCGGAATGGTTATTAAAAGGCGAAGGCGACATGTTAAAACCTGTTTTTGCTCAGGAAGAGGATGAGAGTGGCTATGTAACTAATGAAATAGAGGGTGTAGCTAATGCAGTGGTCAATTCATTAAAACAGGTTATATCGTCACAAAATATCACTATTAAATCTCAAGAGAAGACAATTATTTCGTTAGAGCGATTATTGTCAATCCAAGAGCAAGAGATAAAATCTTTAAGGAATAAATAAAGCACAAACATTTTTAAAAACGGGCAAAAGTGAATGTAAAGGAACGTGTGCTACTGATCGCTGAAACCAAAGGCATCAGTAAAACCGAATTTTTCAAAGATGTGCAACTTTCTTATGCAAATTTTAAGGGAGGCCAGAAGAATACTGCATTGAGCTCGGATGCGATGGTCGCCATATTGTCCAAACATCCCGATATTAGTCCCGCATGGTTATTGATGGGCGAAGGAACTATGATGCGGAAGGAGGAGAGGGATGTTGTAAGTGCTCTGCCTACTGAAATAGCTCCAGCCACTGCCGAAGGCCTCGGGATTTATAAGCAGCTGGTCAATGCCTTAGAGCAAACGGTCAAGGCACAGGAAAAAACAATTCTGTCACTGGAAGGACAGGTGAGCTTATTGCAGCGCAAATAATTGCATTCCATAGTCTGGAAACCAAAATAGTTTCTCCCCCTAAAAATACCTGATTCCGGTGATTTCATTGGCCTCTTTTTTGTTTTAATTTCGTTATTGAAAAGGTGTTTGTTTAACCAACATCTGGGAAGGCTTCAATTGCATTTGTCGAAAGGGTATTCCCTGCTGTTTGAGCTAAATTAAATCGGCAGCTTCATGTATTAAAAAGAATTAAATTTTATGTCGAAAAAAGTATTTGTTATATGCTGTTTGCTTTTAGCTTGTTTTGTGCATCAGGCGATTGCGCAGCCAGCGGGTCAGCGTCCGCTTTATACCTCAACATGGGGGCACCTTTACCGTGAAGGGGGAAATAATAAGGATCTCTTGGGAGTTTTTCCGACAGAGGCACCTGTATATCTATTAGACTCCACCGATACACAGTATAAGGTGCAGGTGAGTAATGGGGATATTGGTTTTATAGATCGTCAGCTTTTACAAGATGGCATGTATGGGAAGAAGTCGGCCGGGGAGCCGCAGCAATATTTCTATCGTGGAACAGCTGGCGCACAATGCCCACATTTTTATGTGCAGGTAGCTCAATTGCGCGTACGTCAATCGCCGGCAACAACAAGTGCAGCAGTGCGCAGGGCTGGACTCAATGAAATGGTATGCATCGACTACGTTCCGCTGTATACAGACGGCTGGGTGTACATTGGAGATCACTTTCATGAACGTCCTGAATATATCCAGATGAAATTTTTAGGATCTGAACTAACGTATGACAAGGTGCTTAAAGACTATTTGGCCGTAAAAGGAAAGGACCAGGAGAAAGAGCTGGCGCAGGTCGGCCGCCTGCGTGAAATAGGCTGGACCAAGTATCCCAAATTAAAACAGGCACTTACCTATTGGAAGGAATCTTATGCCAACGCTGGAATAATGGATCCCAAAGTGGATATTGATTTTGAATTATTAATGGCCAATAAATTTCAAAACGAACTCCAGCCAGAAGTTTACGAAAAGAAATTGAAAGCGCTGAATTTTCATTTTGAGTGGAAAGGTGTATCCTTATTTGACGGTAAGATCACAGATGTCCAGATGAAGCAACTGGCTTTACAACGGGTTTCTGAAATCCCGGATATGCCTGAATGTGGCTGGGAACCAAAATATTACTATAAAACACCAAACATGATCGTCGCCTTCGAAGATAACTACAAGGGTAAAGTCGTTGGAACTATTTATAAGCTGTTTTTTAGTGATGGCGAAAGCATTGTCATGGGCAACGAGCGAATGGATGCCAATTACGCAGAAAAAGATTTTGTGAACCACTTTGGTGAACTGCTTTCAGCAGATTGGATTTCGCAGCCGCATGTTTACCATATTCAGAACGGCGATGCAGGATTATTTATCTTTCGATTTGCCGATGGGAAACTGGTCAGCTATGAGTGTATGTATTATTGTTAATGCTGGAGATTCCATCGGATCATTGGAAAAATTATTCTTCGTTTTGTCTGCACCGTAGCTATGATGTTAACGAAAGCTTTTTGGCAAATTGGATCTGGCATGGTCAGAAAAAATAATGGCCTTTGGAATAGGAATTAAAAATCCGTTTCCAAAGGCCTGTATATTTATGTAGATCGTGAATTAGACGACCTGCATCTCAAAGAGCTGTGCAATATGGCCTTTAAGTTTTTCTTTCACGTCTTCCATATCGACTTCTTTGCCGAGTTCCCGCTTTAACGAGGTCACATCTTTATCGTCGATGCCACAAGGAATGATGTTGCTGAAATAGTCAAGATCTGTATTGACATTAAATGCAAAACCATGCATGGTTACCCAGCGTGAGGCGCGAACACCCATTGCACAGATCTTGCGTGCTGTCGGTTTATCGGGCTCTATCCATACCCCGGTAAATCCAGGATATCTTCCAGCTTCGATGCCGTATTCTGCACAAGTCAATATAATGGCTTCTTCCAATGTGCGCAGATAAAGGTGGATATCGGTAAAGAAGTTGTCGAGATCCAGTATCGGATAGCCGACAATCTGGCCCGGACCGTGATAGGTAATATCACCGCCGCGATTGATTTTGTAGAATTTGGCATCTTTCTCTTCCAGTCCTTTCTCGTCTAAGAGCAAGTATTCCTCGTGCCCGCTTTTCCCTAAGGTATAAACATGGGGATGCGCTGTAAAGATTAAGTAATTTGGGGTACTGGTGGTTGCTGCATTGACCCTATTGTCATGTTTGATGTCCAATACTCCCTTAAAGATAGATTCTTGTCTGTCCCAGGCTTCTTGGTAATCAACAAGGCCCCAATCTTGAAACTGCACCTCTTTATTCATCTCTTATTTTTTTAGATGCGAACAGGCTTTGTGTCCGTTCACATCAAGTTTGTCAAAATTAATACAATAAGTTATTGTATGGGTAGCGTTCATTGTGCATTTTCACAATGATATCGTAAAGTTTTTGTTTGAACTCTTCGATGTTCGTCTTGTTTATTGCTGACAGGAAGATTGCTGGATCTGAATTTTTCGCCATCCAGGAATTACGGAAATCATCCAATGTTACCTCGATTTCCTCGCCATCGTGTCCTTCTTCGATCGCGGGTTTATAAAGGTCAATTTTATTGAATACTGTAATTACTGGTTTGTCCAGCGCTTTGATATCCTTCAACGTTTCGTTTACCGCCTGAATATGATCCTCAAAGTTGGGATGCGAAATGTCGACCACATGGATCAGTACGTCTGCTTCTCTAACTTCATCCAGTGTGGATTTGAAACATTCCACCAAATGGTGAGGCAGTTTGCGGATAAAACCAACCGTATCTGAAAGAAGGAAAGGGAGGTTGTCGATGACAACTTTGCGTACCGTCGTATCCAACGTTGCGAAAAGTTTATTCTCGATCAAAACGTCAGACTTGGAGATCATATTCATGATTGTCGATTTTCCAACGTTTGTATAGCCGACCAAGGCTACACGGATCATCTCGCCACGGTTTTTGCGCTGTGTCTCATTTTGCTTGTCGATAGCTTTTAGGCGTTCTTTGAACAAGGAAATCTTGTCCAGGATAATACGTCTATCGGTCTCGATCTGTGACTCCCCCGGACCGCGCATACCAATACCCCCGCGCTGACGCTCTAAGTGGGTCCACATACGGGTCAAACGTGGTAGAAGGTATTGCAGCTGCGCCAATTCCACTTGTGTCTTTGCCTGCGCGGTTTTGGCATGTCGGGCAAAGATGTCCAAGATCAGGTTGGAGCGGTCCAATATCTTGCGTTTCAGTTCTTTTTCAATATTACGCAACTGCGAAGGTGAAAGTTCATCGTCAAAGACAACGATGTCGATTTCCTCCGCTTCGACGTATGCTTTTATTTCTTCCAGCTTTCCGCTACCGACAAAGGTAGCTCGGTCCGGGAAACCCAGTTTCTGTGTAAACATGCCTTTGGTCTCGCCACCGGCAGTCTGCACCAAAAATTCAAGTTCCTCCAAATATTCCTTCGCTTTTGTCTCCGTCACGCTTGGGGTGATGACACTCACCAAGACGGCTGTTTCGGGTTTTATTGCTGTATCGTGTATTTTAATTCTGGCCATTTTGTACAATTAAGTCTTTCAAGTGAAGCCGGTAGGTCATTACGCTATGAAATGCGAGCTCTTGCCTATCGCTTGTTATACGTTCACTTTTTAAATTATTTTCAATGAGCTCGCAAGCTCGGTTTTTGTTTGAAATGGTAAATTTAAGAATTTATGCGTTTGTACACCACACAAGACTGATGCCGATTATGACATAATTCTTCATTAACCAATAAATTTCCTGTGATTTGCTTACCAGGGCAACTCAAAATATGTAAGCGTTCGGTCGCCATCTTTTGCCTAGTAAAAGAAGGGATATTTTTCTATATCATGTTCATAATGATGCAAAAGTAAATAAATTTGGTTTTATATACAAAAAAGATAAAGGGCTTTTAGGAAGACCTGTCCTGATGGATCAATTTTCCTAGCGAAAATGACATGCGATTAAGAAATCTTGTCCCAGGCGATACCATCTGATTTTCTTGCGAGGAAGCTTCGGAGCAAATGATTTTTTTCGCTTTGGAGCGTGGGGTCTTCTTTGAAGATTTCGATAACGGTATTGCGGCACTCGGTGAGCAGCGCTTGATCTGTGGCTAAATTTGCCATTTTGAGGTCAAGAACACCGGATTGCTGTGTGCCGGATATATCGCCTGGCCCACGCAGCTGGAGATCCACCTCGGCAATTTCAAAGCCATCATTGGTACGTACCATGGTATCCAGTCTTAATCGTCCTTCTTTGCTCAGCTTATTGCCCGACATCAGGATACAGAAAGATTGTTCGGCCCCGCGGCCTACGCGGCCCCGCAATTGGTGTAGCTGGGATAGTCCAAAACGTTCTGAATTTTCAATGACCATCACCGACGCATTAGGTACATTGACACCCACCTCAATCACGGTCGTGGCTACCATGATCTGTGTTTCGTGTTTGACAAAGCGCTGCATCTCAAAGTCTTTGTCCTTTACAGGCATCTTGCCATGAACAATACTGATCTTGTATTGTGGGAGGGGAAATTCACGCTGTAAGTTTTCCAGGCCTGCTTCCAGATAGATCAGATCCAGTTTTTCGCTCTCCTTGATGAGTGGATATACCAGATAGACCTGTCTGCCTTTGGCGATCTCTTCTCGCATGAAGCCGAACATCCGTAGGCGTGAACTTTCAAAAAAGTGAACGGTCTTGATGGGTTTACGCCCTGCCGGTAATTCGTCTATGACGGAAATATCCAGGTCGCCGTACATGGTCATCGCTAACGTACGGGGAATTGGTGTTGCTGTCATGACCAGCATGTGCGGCGGAATGACATTTTTGCGCCAGAGCTTTGCCCGCTGTTCCACGCCAAAACGGTGCTGTTCATCGATAACGACGAAGCCCAGGTTTTTGAACTGTACTTTATCTTCAATCAATGCATGGGTACCAATCAGAATATCCAAGCTGCCATCTTCCAGTGCCTGATGAATCAAACGACGTTCTTTCGTGCTTGTGGAGCCCGTCAGTAGCTTGATACTGACGATGTCATCGCCTACGAGCTGCTTTAGCCCATGATAATGCTGTGTCGCCAGGATTTCTGTTGGCGCCATCATGCAGGCCTGGAATCCATTGTCCACGGCAAGCAGCATGCTCATTAAGGCAACAACTGTTTTGCCGGACCCAACATCGCCTTGTACAAGACGGTTCATCTGCGCGCCTGTATTGGTATCGATACGGATTTCCTTCACGACGCGCTTCTGTGCTCCTGTCAAAGGGAAAGGGAGGCGCTCATTAAAGAACGTGTTGAATTTTTCGCCGACTTTATTGAACCGCTGGCCTCTAAACTTCTGGGTATTGAGCTGCTTGTTATTGAGCAACTTGAGCTGAATAAAGAATAGCTCTTCAAATTTGATGCGTTTGATCGCTTGGTTCAATTCCTTTTGATCGCTAGGGAAGTGTATGGATGCGAAAGCCTGCTGCCTTGAAATGAGACGATGTTTAGCGAGAACATCCTGCGGAAGCGATTCGTCAATACTACGAAATACGGTTTCCAATGCAGTCTGTTGTAAGCGTTGGATTCCTTTGGTATCCAGATTGAACTTTTTGAGTTTTTCTGTCGACGAATAAACCGGCTGCAAACTCATATTGCCGATCTGTTTTACCTGTGGGTTATACAGATCCATTTCGGGATGGGTAATGGATAACTGCCCATTGAATTCGCTTGGCTTGCCATAAATAATATAGGCAGACCCGACTTTCAATGATTTTTGAAGCCATGGGATGGACTGAAACCAAACCAGTTCCATGGAGCCGGTTTCATCTTTGAACGAGCCAACAAGCCGTTTCGTTCTCTTCTCGCCCACGAGCTGTAGTGAAACTAGGCGGCCCAAAACCTGCGCAGCCATCATATCGGGATGGAGTTTCCGTATTTTATGGAACTCCGTGCGGTCGATATAGCGAAAAGGGTACTGTGTCAATAGGTCACCAATGGTAAATACCTGTAGCTCCTTTTTGAGTACATCTGCCTTTTGTGGGCCTACACCTTTGAGGTATTCTATGGGGGTAATTAAACTTAATTCAGCCATTCTTCTTGAATGGCTAAATTACGAAAAATTTATACTTTTATGGGTGTGTAATAGCCTAAAGCCGTTAATTTCGAACAGGCTCTTCGAATTTAATGGCTGCTTTTCCTTCTTTGCAGATCACGGCTAATGGCTTGCTGTATGCTTTGCAGTTTATTCTGGGAGCCATCATTGGTCGGTATATTTCCATTAGTCTGTTAATGTCATTGACCATATTTTGTAGTGTGGTTTTGTCAACCGATTTGTGAAAGGGGATATAGCTTGTACCACAGACTGTTTGAATTTCCATCATTTCCCAGTCTGTAGCATCACTACAGGCTTTGGGGCTTGCAAAAGCAATGATTTTACTGTACTTTTTATTGGAAAGTGATTCGAGTTCCTTTTCTGTTTTGTCCTTATAAGGGTTTTCTAAATGTGATTCAGATTTACAGACAACAAATAGCATGCAACATGCCAGGAGGGTCGTAATACCCAAAATGGAAAGATTTTTCATAATATTCTTCTTGGTTTTTTTTATCGAACGGGTAATTCTTGGTCTTTGCTACAAAGGATTTCTATTAAGTTTTTGTTAAGAGAAATTTGATTTTGAATTCTATTGCGCATAAATTTCATTGGATTGTAGGTTTGAAACAACAATATGTTAGTAAAAATGTTGTTTTAAAACAACATTCATGCAGGGCTGGAAGTATCCGAACCCCAGACTGGTGATTTTTTAGTCGAGCAGGTTCATATCGAAGTGGGCGGTAAAAATAAAGGTACATTGGGAGCTTGCGTTGAATAGGATAGAAAAATTATATAAAAACGGGGCTATCCAAGTTTTGAATAGCCCCGTTTGAGAATTTATCCCGGATGATCTCTTAATTAGAAATTACCCTTATTTACATCCCACCAAAGTCTGGTACCGCCGTTGTCAGGTCCGCCCAACAAGGAAATTGCAGATTGTACTTCGGCTGCATTTGTATTGTATTCATTTTGTGGGAACGGTAAACGACGGATCTGTATTTTAGTATCGATCAGTCCACCGCTATTGTTAACAACAACTGGGAATAGACGTGGATATCCTGTGCGGCGGAATTCACTCCAGGCCTCTTGTCCTTCAGGGAAGATCGCCAACCATTTTTGCGTAATGATACGCTCCAATTTTACTTCGTTGGTAGCTGCATCGTCCCATTTGATTGTAAGAGCACTTGGTGAATCTGCGTTATTCTTTGCATTGAAAGGATCCACGTAAGCTGCTGCTTTACTTGTGTTGTCATTGAGGTAAGTGCTTAGTCCTGATGTTACACCCCATTGTGTGAAGGAAGTTTCCACTCCTTTTTCATAGAGCGATTGCGCTGTTCCGCCAGCATTGTTCCAACCTCTCAATGCTGCTTCCGCACGAAGGAAGTAAACCTCAGCTGCAGTCATTAATATAGGTGCTGTTGATGCTACGAAAGTTGGTGTTGTACCTTCGGTATTCAAAGCCGATAGCTTTTGGTATTTATCCTTTTCGATACCCTCAGCACCCGCACGGATTCCGATGTATTTACCAGCGAACGCTGTTGTTGTTGCATCCTTAATGACAGGCGCCATGTATTTAGAGATACGCGGGTCATTCAATCCTGTCATATAAGACGAGAGTGTCGCATTGATACGTGTATCAGCCCAGTTTTTGGAAATAAACCAAAGCGGGTTGCTATAGGTTCCATCTGCTGGTACAGTGATTTTGAAATTTTCGCTATTGCTTTCCAATACACCGCCATTGGCTGGATCCAATGCTTTTTCAGCTTGTGTTTTCGCTAATGTTGCATCAATTTTAACCAAACGCATCGCTAAACGAAGACGCAATGAATTGGCAATTTTCAACCAATTTTTAAAACGGACCTGATTATCGGTATTTGGAAATACAAGATCGATCTGGTCGATTTTAGCAGCCATTGGACTATCCGCTTTGTACGATTTCAGCGCTGTTACGGCCTCATCAAGCTCTTTGAAGAAAGCAGCGTATACATCGGATTGTTTGTCGTATGGAACGGTATTGGAGGTGCCGACTTTACTATAAGGAATAGGACCATAGATATCTGTAACTCGGCTGGCCGCTTCTACTTTGATGACCAATGCCGATCCCCATAGTGCTGGATAGGTTTCTGCAAGTCCATTGCTTTTTAGTTTTTCAATGGATTTGATGACGTTAAGGTATAACACCTTAAATGGTTCTCCATTCCATCCGTTAACCATGGCATAATTCAGGTTGTTCTGCCCGCTATTGAAAGGTGTAGGAGACATGAAGAAGCCTGAAAATACGTCTGCGTTCAGATTTTGTTGTACCTGATAAGAGTTAGGATCTCCTGCGCCTGAGAAATTGTAAATAGACATCTGTGCATTTCGTAAGAAAATCACAAGATCTTGACCATCACCTTTTAAATCCTCATCCGTAACGCCAATGTTATTTTTGTTATAGTCCTCAAAATTCTTGGTACAGCTACTTAAAGTGCCGCCAATCATAAAAAAAGCGAGTGAGAACTTGGATATATTTTTTATGTTAAATTTCATCTGTTAATCGTTTGTATTTTAAGACTAAATGGAATATCCTTGTCATTTTTACCGGTATATGTATTTTTTAGACATGGATACTTCATCATGGGCCGTTTAGAAAGTTGCATTTAGCGTAAGACCATAGTTACGTGTTGCTGGCATCATAAAGATATCCACACCACTTAAGGAATTACCCGTAGACATCGTTACTTCAGGATCGAAAGGAGCCTTTTTAGAAATATAGAATAGGTTTCTTCCTACAGCATTTACACGCAATTTTTTGAAGAAACTGTCTTTAATATTGAAGTCATAACCGAAAGTCAATTCACGCAATCTCACCACTGTTCCGTCATAAATATATTGGCTGCTTACAGGCCCCATACCAGCGGTAGAAGTATACCATTTTTCGGCATCTACTGTTGTTACGGCTTTTCCGCTTGGTGTAACACCATTGACATTAACACCGCCATTGGCGCGAGCGTCGCCACTAGCTTTCGAGACACCATATCCATCAAGCAATGCTTGTGTCACGGACATCACTTGGTAGTCAAATTTACCGTCGATCAAGAAGCTTAGGTTGAAATTTTTATAATTGAAACTGTTGTTCCAGCCCATTTGCCAGATTGGATTTGAATTTCCAAGCTTGGTGTACGTGTTGTTTTTCTGTGGAATACCGTCCTCAGAAATGAGGATCCTTCCTTGGTCGTCACGAACGAAGTCCTGCCCATAGATGTCACCGAAAGAACCACCAACTTGCAATTTGGATGCAAAATTATTACGTCCCTCACCTGTTAGTGTAAATTCAGAAATACCGTCAGCAAGTTTTACGATTTTGTTTTTATTGTACGTAAAGTTGAGGCTGGTCGTCCATTTGAAATCGTCATTTCTGATTGCATCCAATGATACCAACGCTTCTACCCCTTGATTTTGAATGTCTCCGGCATTAACCGCATACATGTTGTTGAGGGATGCATTTCCAGCTGCAATTTTGAAAAATTGATTTGTGGTGTTTGTTTTATAATAAGTCACGTCGACATTCAAACGGTTGTTCCACATGCGCCATTCTGTACCAATTTCTAAGGAAGCTGTTTTTTCTGGCTTTAATTCTTTCAAAAAGGCAATATCATTCACCGTCAGTACCGCATAAGGGTCTACCCGGTTAGTAAGCAACGTGGTATAAGGAGGAAGATCGTTTCCGACTTTCGCGTATGAACCACGGATTTTGGCCATATTCACAAATTCGGGTAGATTGAGTTTGTCATTCAAGACGATGCCCAAACCGACCGATGGATAAGCGTATGGGTTTTGCGGTGTATATGCTAATGTACTTGACCAATCCCAACGTGAAGTCAGATCCAAATAAATCCAATTGTCATAGGCTAAGTTAGCCGAGGCAAATACCGATTGTAATTGTCTTCTGTTTGCAGACAATGTCGACGTAACAGGAGTTTCCGTATTTTGGATAAAGAACTGATTTGGAACTTTAAGTCCATCTTTACCGCTAGTAAAATCTGTACCTTCTGTTTTCCAGTCGGTGATACTTGTTCCTACCAACCCTGTGATCTGTAATTTATCGCCAATGTTAAAGTTCATGTTAGCGGTCAAATCACCGTATTGTTGGGTAATGGTGGTATTGGTATAGCTGTACGCTCCATTTTCGCGAGCCAAGATGTGCTGTGTGCCAGCATAGGCTTTTCTATCCCATACTTCACTGGTGCGATCGACACTACCGCGGGCTTGCACGCTGATCCAAGGGGCAATTTTGTATTTGGCACTACCATTCAAGAGCAGGCGATTACGTGTTGAGCGGGTCGAGTTGCGGTTAGTGATCCACCATGGATTCTGTTGAGTCGTCTCGTCATCCGAAAGTGTAAACCAGTTTTGATCGTAAAGATTGCGACTCGAATTAAAGGTTTCGTAATTTTTATAATCTGCGATATTTAAGCTTCTCGGCAATAGATAGGTTCCAACCAATGGGTTATAATAAAAACCCGAAGTAGGCGCATTATCCAATTTTTGTGTAATGTAGTTGGCGCTTCCCTCAACGGTCAACTTATTATCAAAGAATGAAGCACTTTCTTTGAGATTGAAGTTGTGGCGCATCAGGTCATTTTCTGGAAGTATACCTTTAGCAAGGGTATTGGCATAGGAGAAGTACGTTTGATTTTTTTCGTTACCTCCGGATAATGTCAATGAATTGGTGAAGTTGCTCCCTGTACGGAAAAATTCACCCACGTTGTCGTAGTTGGCGCCATTGGTTTTGTCGCCCCAGCTAAACACACTCGTGTTACTGTTTTTACCACCTGAACCTTGACCGTACTGGTTTTGGAATTTCGGTGTCGATACAGCTTGTTCTATCTGTGCACTTGATGAGAAATTGATCGTTGTGCGGCCTTGCTTGCCTGATTTTGTTGTCACCAAGATAACCCCGTTGGCAGCTTGGCTACCATATAAAGCTGCGGCAGACGCACCTTTCAATACAGAGATGTTTTCGATATCTTCTGGATTGATCAATGAAATAGGGTCACCGCCGTCGCGTTGTCCACCGAAAACGTTGTCTGGCTGGCTTGCCAATGTCTGGTTGTTGATCGGAACCCCATCGACAACGTAAAGGACCTGGTTGTTGCCGGAGGCCGATTTGTTACCACGCAAAATAACTTTTGCTGAGCCACCTGGGCCAGAAGAGCTAGAGGCGATGTTAACACCCGCGACTTTACCGTTTAAATTATTGGCCAAGTTGGTGCTTTTAACTTTGTTTAATTCGTCACCACTCACCTGTTGTGTAGAGTATGTTAATGATTTCTGTGCACGGCTAATACCCAAAGCAGTAACGACCACACTTTCCAGTTGCTGTGTCTGTTCATCCAGACTTACTGTTACTGTCGTTTCTCCAGGTCCTAATGTGACTGTCTTATTTTCATAACCGACAGTACTGATATTCAATACACGGTTTTTGTCGTCGACATTGATCTGGAATGCACCTTTAACATCCGTAGAACTTGCGTTTGAAGTGCCCAATACTTTGATTGTGGCACCTGGAATAGGAGCTTTGGTTTTAGCGTCTACAACCGTTCCCTTTATCTGGTTGGTTTGCGCGTGCAATAAAGATGCTGAAAAAAGCATTGTTGGAACAATACCTAACACCCTTAATGTAGAGTATAATTTGTTATTCATATAGTATATGTGTTATATTCAGTTTTTTATATACATATTTTCATAACGGTGAAATTTCTAATGAAATGGGCTAATTCCATTTAGCATTTTGGTTAGAAGAGGGGATATTGAATAATCGGGGGGGGGGGCGAAATAAGTCATTATTTATAATAGTATAAGCTATTCAATACCTAGTTATAGGAAGAAAGAGCGGTGTGATTTCCCTTAATAAAAGTCTAATTTACTATTGTTGAGCAAAAATCAAAAATTTTACGAAACAAAAATGATACAAATGTTATGTTTTTTAGGTGTAATTTGTTTGTAATCAGCTGCATGTGGGTTTTGTCATTTTTTTACACCGAGATTGTGCTGTTGTCTTTCATAATCAGAGAGGTGTAATCTGCGTAGTTTCAGACCATGTACTTGACTAAAAAGCTATTGCGGGATATGCGTGATCTATCGTTTAGCATGTGCCCTTGATATGGAAAAAGTCTCTTTGATGTTTTTGATATTAAATAAGATAATTGCGAGGAGTATAATTCCATATGCAACATACTTAATTGGCGAAACAGGTTCTTGAAAATAAGTTACAGCTAAAGTAAATGCGATCAGTGGGTTGATATAGAGGAGAACACCGGTTGTTGTCGATGAAATACCAATGAGTGCATACATACTCAGGAAAAGGGGGATGATCGTGAATAAAGACGCGATAAGAAATATGGTACTCCAAAACAGAGGTTCAGCAGGAATTACATGATGGTTATAGATGAGCTTAGGAATTACAAACAATGCACATATGCTAAGCTGTATGACCAGTTGATTAAGCTTATCAAAGCCCGTGGATACCCGTTGCACAATCAGATAAAAAGCGTAGCAGGTGGCAATGGTAATCGCCCAAAGGACGTCGTTTAGCGAACCATTAGCCAGCATACATACGCTGCCGAAAGCAATAAAAAGTGCTATTTTCTGCCAAAGGGTCAATTGTTCCCTGAGTATAAGATAGGCTCCTGCTGCGGTGATGAGCGGACAGGTCAGGTAAGCCAATGCGGCAGACTGGATGCTGATATGGTTGACGGCATAGATATAGGTAAACCAATTCCCGAAGATTAACATGGAAGCAAGAAGGGTAAGGCAGATCTGACGAAGCTTGCCCGTCCGAGGTAGGAGCTGGAATTTACGGATATCGGCAGTCATGGTTTTTCTGCGGAAAAGCAAAAGATATATCCAGAGTACCAGGAGCGCGGTGATTATTCTAAAATACAGAATATCTTCGGCGGGATAATCCCTTATCCACCGTACGGGGATAGACATAAATCCCCAGATGAAAGGGGCCAAAAAAGCCGCGAAAAGATATTTTCCGCGGCTTACAGTTTCGTTGCTATTTTCCACGGATTAATCTTTCCAGGCAATGACCGAAATCTCGACATTTACATTCTTGGGAAGGGTTTTTACCGCGACACATTCACGCGCGGGCTGCGCTTCTTTAAAATATTCGGCATAAACCTCGTTGACTAATGCAAAATTGCCCATATCGCTTAAGAAAATAGAAGCTTTGACAACATCTTCAAAAGTATATCCGGCATTTGTCAGGATAGCTTCTACATTTTTCAGAACTTGATGCGCTTCGTCTTTTACGCCAGATGAAATTAACTCCATTGTCTCTGGTATCAATGGAATCTGTCCAGAAACATATAATGTATTGCCGGCTTTGATGGCCTGGTTATATGGTCCTATTGCAGCAGGAGCTTTGTCTGTATTTAAGATTTCTTTTTTTGACATGAATTACAATGTTTAGGAGGTAAAAAATATTTTGTAGATCAGTCCCAATAAAAAGATGATAATGGCCGTTGCATTAATAATATGCATCGCTTTAATGCTGCCATTTGTCGGGCGATCTGCGTTTCGCTTTCTAAAAAAGTACATGGAACTAAGTTACAACAGTAAATTAGAAAGTTAAAATGAAAAGATCAAAAACTTTGAAAGGTTTTCTGTTAAGCTGTGAAACAAAATCTTGTACAAGTGGCTGGATTTTTTTGAATTTTGGTAAATTGGTGAACGAAATTGAATTTTTATGAATAAGGTAGCATTAATTGAGGGTAAAATATATTCAGGTGACGCAATTTTTGAGCAAAAGGCATTACTGATCAGTGAAGGTAAGATTGATGGGATCGTCCATGATCATGAGATACCTCCTGATTATGTCAGTTATCCGGTCAATGGGGCAAATATTTGTGCTGGATTGATCGATCTTCAATTGTATGGTGACGGCTCGGATCTCTATTCGGCAGAGCGGAGTGTAGCTTCTTTGGAACGCATTGCTGAGGGTTTGATCCATAAAGGTACAACTGCCTTTATGATGACTTTGGCGACTAATACCGTCTCCGTGTTTAAAGATGCGATTCGGGTAGCAGAAGGTTTTCGGCACGATGCATTTTTAGGGCTGCACCTGGAAGGCCCCTTCCTGAATCCGAAAAAAAGAGGAGCTCATCCTGCGGACTTGATTGTCAAGCCGACGAAGGAGAAGATTGAAGACTTGCTGGCCGGAAATCAGGTTGTCAAGATGATGACTATAGCGCCTGAATGCATGGCGGATGATGTCTTACAATATTTACAAGGCTATGGTTTGTTGCTCAGTGCTGGGCATAGTGATGCAACTTTCGAAGAAGGAACCCGTGGTTACGATCTGGGGATCCCAACGAGTACGCACTTGTTTAATGCCATGTCGCCTTTACACCATCGCGAAGTAGGACTAGTCGGTGCAATTTTTAATCACCCGACAGCGCAAGCAAGTATTATTGTCGATGGACATCATGTAAGCTTTGAAGCTGTAAAAATTGCGAAGCGTCAGATGGGAGCCCGCCTGTTTATGATTACCGATGCTGTGGCCGCTTGTGATAAAGATATTTATCAGCATGTTTTGAACGACGGGTATTACGCCCTGCCGGACGGTACCATTTCAGGCGCAGCGATCTCCCTGCTTGAGGGGGTGAAAAACGCTGTGCAAAAGGTTGGTATACCGCTCTATGAAGCAATTCGAATGGCTACGCTGTATCCGGCAAATCTATTAAAGAGAGCGGATATCGGAAATCTGAATAATGGAAGCATGGCTAATGTGATCGTCTTTAACGATGACTTTAAGCTGCAGCAGGTAATCTTCAAAGGCGAGTTGAAGTTCTAACCTATTTCTGAGAAGATTGGCCGTTTGGCCCAGATTGACTAATATTATACGTATCTTCGTTAGTTATTTTGAAAAAAACACTATTCTATAGATTGATGAAACGTTCCCTATTATTTTTAGCGATGGCGCTTTTTGTTTTGTCTTCTTGTTCATCCAAGAAAAATAAAAAACAAGAGCCTGTCAATAGCACAACTACAAATGTTGAAATTGTAAAAAAAGATCCTCCCTCGATACCCAAGCGAGAACGGGTAAAAAATACAATCGAAACGAAAGAGCAGCCTGTTGCTGAAAAAAAGAAGGAAATTGTTGTCGATCTTCCCAAGTTGCCCCGCGAATTTCGTGCAGCCTGGGTGGCTTCTGTTGCCAACATCAATTGGCCGAGCAAAAACAATTTGAGCACAGCTGAACAACAACAAGAAGCGATCGGTATTTTAGATTTTTTGAAAAACAATAATTTTAATGCGGTTATTTTTCAAGTGCGCCCATCAGCGGATGCGTTTTATAAAAGTGATCTTGAACCTTGGTCTTACTTTTTGACAGGAACAGAAGGGCAGGCTCCTTCTCCTTACTATGATCCGCTTGATTTTTGGGTTGAACAGGCGCATAAAAGAGGAATCGAGCTGCATGTTTGGTTGAACCCCTATCGTGCTCACCATACTGCTGGCGGTGCTGTTACTTCAGCTTCCCTAGCGCGTAAGATGCCCGAGTCGGTTGTTAAATTGAAACAAGGATATTATTGGTTTGATCCATCCAAACAATCGACACAAGACCATGCAGCCCGTGTAGTTATGGATATCGTCAAACGTTACGATATCGATGGGGTACATTTTGATGATTATTTCTATCCCTACGCTGAATATAATGGGGGACAGGATTTTCCGGATTCAGATAGCTACAATGAATACAAACGCAATGGAGGGGATTTGTCGCGCGGAGACTTTCGTAGAAATAGCGTAAATACCTTTATCGAACGTATTTATAAGGATATTAAAAGAGAGAAGAATTTTGTAAAATTCGGTATTAGTCCATTTGGTATCTGGAAACCTGGTTATCCGTCAGGGATTCAAGGCTCCAGCCAGTATGATATGCTTTATGCAGATGCTAAATTATGGTTGAATAAGGGCTGGATTGATTATTTTGCGCCACAGTTATATTGGCCTATACAGCCAGCTAAACAGAGTTATACGGCTTTGTTAAAATGGTGGGAAAGTGAAAATACATTGGGACGCCACCTTTGGCCTGGTATCAACACGGTTGGTAGACGCGGACCGGAGTATGTTCAGGAAATTGTCAATCAAGTTGAGGCAGCAAGGACACTATTGCCTGATAATCGCGAAGGTGTAATTCATTGGAGCCTAGCTGGGCTGACTAAAAATCCGGCTATGACACAGGCTTTGGTTAATGGACCTTATCAGGTTAAAGCATTGGTGCCTACTAGCCCATGGTTGAATGCTAATCCGTTATTGAAACCAAATTTATTATTAACACCACAAGGAGGTAATATCTTCGTGAAATGGCAGCATCAACAGATAGATCAGGTTGCAAAATGGGTGTTATATCTCAACTACGGTGGGGTATGGCAATATGAAATCTTGGAACCCGGGGTGACAAGTAAGGATGTCCCAACGTCATTGAACAATAAAAAACTGCAGTATGTTGCGATAAAAGCTGTTGACCGTTTGAGTAACGAAGGGCCTTATGCCGCTGAGAAAATAAAGTAGCGAGCTGTTACAACAGCAGCACATAAGAAAGGGATATCTGAATTTTGGATATCCCTTTCTTGTGAAAGTATTTGTCGTATTGGTTGGGAAGAATCTTCAAGTAGCCTTTATAACTATTGTTGTTTGCTATTTCATGAAGGTTTTGTTTTGAATTGTAATCTATCCAAGGTAAATTTATAGGTATGGAAGAAATCTATAAAACGGTAAGCGAATCGGTGATTCGGATGTCACAGCTGATGCTGCCCTCCAATGCTAATTTTGGCGGTAAAATACACGGAGGTTATATTTTATCCTTGATGGATCAGATCGCATTTGCTGTAGCATCCAAATTCTCTGCACATTATTGTGTGACTGCTTCAGTGGGTAAAGTGGATTTTTTGAAGCCTGTTGAGGTGGGGGAGTTAGTTACATTAATCGCCTCTGTGAATTATGTAGGCAACTCTTCCATGGAAGTCGGTATTCGGGTAGAAGCGATGAATATTCAAACCGGTGAAACCAAACATTGCAATTCTTCTTATTTTACGATGGTGGCAAAAGATGAAACAGGTAAGCCCACTCGGGTGCCGCGCCTGATTTTGGAGACTGAAAAAGATGTGTTTCGTTTCTACCGCTGTGTGGTGAAGATGGAAGTTGACAAAGAAAGAGATCGTGCTATTCATGATCTGGAGACAGATTCTGCTGAACAGCAAGCTTATATCACGCGGCATTTTGATGTAAAGATTAATCTGACCTCCTAGATTTTCTTCTTTCTGGCCTCTTGCATTGGTGAATTTCCATTGGTAACAAAAATCACTGATCCTGTTTCAACCTTCAATATATCAGGGTTAAGCTTTGTTTCGGAGCAGATTCCTACCTGCTTCGGATCATTAATAGATAATGTACAGCTGTTGACCAAATGTTGACCGGTATCTGATCAGGTAAAGCTTGGTTAATCCTCGGTCGACATGTGCTACTGATCGATCAGCTCCGAAGGCTTTCCGAAGCAGGTCCGAATATAATACGATGCCATTCATCCATCATTTTCGGGCAAATACCATGAACGAGCGTAAAATGGTCGTACAGATCAAATATTTTCTTGCGTAAAAACGCTGTTATTTGTTGGGTGTTGCGTGCTATTGGTGGTTTTGTTGCGATTGTGTAGAATTTTGATGTAGAATGTAGCGAAATTATCTAGCTAAATGCTTTTATAGGGTGTTTTTGCTTTGATTCTGCTGTGCTATGCGTTTTTATGGCTGTCTTTATGGATTTAATGGTTTTTTTTGTGTCGAATTATGCATTAATCCTTTTATTGTTATTTCTTTTTCAAATAATTGCGCATAAACTTGCATTAATTAGAAGCATTTCATAGTATTGTGTAGTAATTGATATAAACCTTGGGTTGGAACCGCCCGTTATGGAAAATTATTAACAACTAACTAAAAACCATGAATAAAAAATTTCTCTTATTCTGTTCAGGGGTGATGCTGTCAACCAGTTTATGGGCACAGACCAAAACTGTAACGGGTAAAGTGACTAATGCCTCAGATGGCGGTACTATGCCTAATGTAACCGTGAGCATCAAAGGCAAATCTGTCAGTACCCAGACCAAACCGGACGGAAGTTTCACAATCAATGCGGAGCCAGGCGACATTTTGATTTTTAGAGCCGTGGGTTCTCAAGAAAGACAGCAATTAGTTGGTACCAATGCAACGATCAACGTTGCGCTTTCAGGAAGTGAGGAGGCGCTTGAAGAGGTGGTTGTGACGGCAATGGGGATTAAGAAGGAAAAGAGAGCGCTCGGTTATGCTGTGCAGGATATTAAATCTGATGAGTTGATGAAGAACAAGACTGCTAACGTGGTCAATTCATTGGCAGGTAAAATCGCGGGGGTAAACGTAACACAATCTTCAGGTGCTGCCGGTGCCGGTGCACAGATTATTCTTCGCGGGGGTACTTCTCTAGAACGAGATAACCAGCCTTTATTTGTGGTAGATGGTATAATCTATGACAATTCAACACCGATTGGTGGAAATAGCGGATTTGACGGAATGCAGGCTACTTCAACTTCCAATAGCAACCGTGTTATGGATATTAATCCAGAAGATATTGAAAATGTTTCCGTGTTAAAAGGTCCTGCGGCAGCGGCCTTATATGGTTCACGTGCAGCGGCTGGAGCGGTTGTTATTACCACAAAACGTGGTAGTGAAGGGCGTGTGGAAATTGGCTTTTCGAGTCGTTTTTCTGCAAATTGGGCTAATCGATTACCGGAACAACAAGGTAAGTACAAGCGTGGCTACTACAACAGTGCTGGGACATTAGATAGTTATACAACACAATCTTGGGGAGAGGAGTTCAAGTCAGGAGACAAGGTGTATGATAATGTTGGAGACTTTTTCCGGACGGCTACTGTTTTTGATAATACAGTCAATGTTACCGGGGGTAATAAGAATGGATCTTTTTATTTGTCTGGATCACGATTTGATCAACAGGGTATTATCCCAGAAACAGGTTATGGAAAAACGGCGTTTCGTTTTAATGGTGATCAAAAATTTGGAAAATTAAGTGTGGGAGCCAATGTGGCCTATACGTTAGCAAATACCGATAAAACTTTAACTTCTGCAGGGCTGTACGGTTCTGGGGGAGCTGGAGCAATTTCTTCAGTTTATGGATGGTCGAGGAGTGATGATATGAAGAAATATCTGAATGATGATGGGACTAAGTATCGGATGTTCGAAGGTTTACAGGAGCTTCAGGATGATGTTGAAAATCCTTATTGGACGATTAATAAAAATAAATTGACCGATAATACAGAACGGATAACGGGAAGTATTAATGCCAATATGAATATTTTTGATTGGTGGAATGTATCGTATCGTGTTGGGATGGATAGTTATTTAACCAAAAACTCGACATTAATTGCTGAAAACGGGGCTGTTAAACAACTTTGGCAAAACGGTATGATGTCTGAGAATGATTTGAAATTCAACTATTGGTCTTCCAATTTAATGTCCAACTTCAATAAGAAAGTAGGCGATTTTGATTTGGGGGCTATGGTCGGTTATTTTGCTGAAGAGACCAAGGTGAATACAAATAGAAGGATGGGGTATGATTTTGTCGTTGATAACTTCTACAGTTTTGGAAATATCGATAAAGCAAATAAGCTTTTTGATGAAGTTACTTCCAAAAAAAGGTTGTATGGACTCTATGGTGAATTGCGGGCTTCTTATAAAAATTTCCTTTTCTTAAATGTAACCGGTCGAAATGACTGGACATCCACGCTTCCGGTTGCAAATCAGTCCTATTTTTATCCATCTGTAGGAGGAAGTTTTGTTTTTACGGAGTTACTGAAAGATAAAGGTCCAGATTGGCTGAGCTTTGGTAAATTACGTGCCTCGTGGGCCCGTGTAGGTAAGGATGCAACACCATATGCTACAAATACCTATCTGTGGACACCTAGAGAATCTTTAGGTGGAATTATTGCAACAGGAAATAGCTGGACAAAAGGCAATCCAAATCTTAAGCCAGAAACTACGGGATCTTTTGAAATTGGGGCTGAATTACGTTTCTTAAATGGTCGATTGGGCGTAGATTACGCTTATTATACCAATAATTCGTATAATCAGATTCTTTCGCCACGTTTAGGACAGTCTGTGGGTTATATTTTCGTGTCGGTCAATGCTGGAGATATTTATAATAAAGGTATGGAGCTCTCTTTAACGGGTAAACCTATTAAAAGAGAAAATTTTGAATGGGATCTTACCTTAAATATGTCTCGGAATAAGGGAACTGTCGATAATCTGATTTCAGGGGTGGACATTCTTTATGTAACAGATGTGCAAGTTGGTAACGCAAAGGCTGCATCATTTAATGGTGGAAATTTTATGGGTATTTCTGGATCAAAGTATGCACGCACTCCGGATGGCAAGTTAATCCTTGATGCCAATACGGGTATGCCAACGAGTGATAATTCGACTACTTATAATATCGGAAATCGGGAGCCGAAATTAATAGGAGGTTTAAATAATAGTTTTACCTATAAAAATTTCAACCTTTCCTTTTTGTTGGACTACCGCATTGGAGGTGATATTTATAATGGAACAGATTATGCGATGACGCTCAATGGGTTGAGTATGCGTACATTGGAGCGTGATGAATTGACATTGTCTGGAGTTGTGAATACCGGGACAGCTGCCGCTCCAGTTTATGAGGATAAAACATTTACATTCAACGCAAATGAATCTTATTTGGTGAGTGGAGCGCAAACAAGTGGTAGAAAGATCATTCAAGACTATTGGGGGATACATTATGTGAAAGAAAGTGCCAATTTTATGAAAAATACCAACTGGTTAAGATTGCGCACTGTTTCTGTTTCTTATGATTTCGGAAATTCTTTGCTTAAAAAATCTAATGTTTCCAAAGTTATTAAAGGGTTGACGGCTACGTTGACAGGTACGAATTTATGGCTTTTGACCAATTACAAAGGACTGGATCCAGAGGCTAGTGCAGCAGGATCGGGAGTGACAGGTTCGAGTTCTGTTGGTATTGATTATAATGGAGTGCCAAGCACTGCTGGTGTAACTTTTGGTGTTAATTTAAAATTCTAAGCACATTATGAAAAAATCAAAATATTTATTGGCCTTGTTGATAGGAGTGGCTAGTCTTTCTTCCTGTAGTAAGGGTTGGTTGGATATCAATGTGGATCCTAATACCCCTTCTAGTACAGTGGCGTCGGTTGATAGTCGATTGGCATGGATTCAACATTATTATTTATACGCTCAAGGTACTGCTGGTGCGAGGGCGGGTTTTGTGACACAACAGTTGAGTTTTACGAGTAGTACTGCATCCAATAGCATGATCGCAGGATGGAATCCTATTGCTGGGATGTCGACTACGCCTTATCAGTTCTTTTTTGTTGGAGCGGGAGCCAATTTCTCTGATTTAGAAGCAAAAGCCAAAGCAGAAAATGCATATCATTATATTGGTGCAATGAAGGCTATTCGTGCCATGGGTTTTATGTTGATGACGGATTGGTATGGGGAAATGCCTTATACGGAGGCATTGGGCACTGCAATTACGCCTAAATTTGATGATGGAAAGACGATTTTTGAGGGTTGCTTAAAAGAAATTGATGAGGCTATTTCTTATCTCAAAATGGAGCAGCCTGCAACAGCTACAGCTTTGTCTGCGGGAGATAGCTGGAACGGTGGAGATGTTTCGAAATGGATAAAGATGTGTTATGGGGTAAAAGCGCGCTGGCTTAATAACTTATCGAAAAAATCAAGTTTGTACAAACCCGATGATATTTTGGCTGCATTAAGTAATGCGCCATTATCCATTAATGAAAGTACAATTGTAAATCATGTTGATGTGCAGGGAGATAATCTTGGTGATATTTTGTTTGCAGATCCAGTTAAGACGTCCATTGTTTATGATAATGTGGGGATGAACTCGAATATTTTAGTTACCAAATGGTATGAGAATTTATTGACCAATTTTGATAATAAAAATGTTGAGGATCCGAGAGCAGATAAATTGATTCCCTGGGCAGAGTATGGAATTCCGAAAAAAATGCTGCGTTCTAAAGGAGTTGATATGCAGTCGGATATCCGCATGAAATCTGGTCCTATTGTAGCCTCGTATAATGCCAAAGATGTTGCTATTACAAGTAACAACCGCTCTGTGGCTCCGCATAGTTGGTATATCAATTCGGCGAATACTGCCAGATGGGGTGATACCGTATATGTTTCGTTCAGAAGTACCTCGAATGCAAAGGCAGAGAAAACACCTGATATTTATAAATGGGACGATGGTGTTGTTGCTGCAAGTGGAACTTTTTATTCAAGACCTGATGCGCCGACTCATCTTTTGACTGCTGTTGAAATGAATTTTATTAAGGCGGAGGTGTTATTTAAAAAAGGTGATAAAGCTGGTGCTTTTGCCGCTTATAAAGCTGCTATTCAGGGCCACATCGACTTAATGAATCTCAAGTTGGCCACTTATGGGAATGTCAACCAAAGTAAATCTCCAATGGTTCAAAGTAAGATTGATGAATTTATCAATAAAGGTATTGGAACTTCGGGAGATATTACGCTGGCGAAGATTATGACACAGAAGTTTATAGCGATGTCTTTTACACAACAGAACTGGAATGATATGCGTCGTTACGATTTTAGTGCCAATGTTTATCCTGGCTGGAGCGTTCCCTATGAGTACACGGTTACAGCAGCAGCAAAAACTAAGATACCGGATGGTAAGCAATTCAGGCGTGTTAGACAAGTGTCTCATGAGATCAACTATAATGCGCAGAGCCTAATGGCATCACATCCAAGTGCTTTAAGTGATGATATCTGGTCTTTTCCAGTATGGTGGGATATTGCTGAATAATATAATGTATTGTACAAAGCCGTTTTTTAACGGCTTTGTTTTTGTAATTTTAACGTATGAAATTCGCTAATTATTTAATGACAGGTGTTGTTTTACTGTTAACATCTGTGGGGTTTGCTCAGTCACCCAAGATTATTCAAAAACCCATTACCTGGGATAAAGATCGTATTCAGCTTTCTCTGGATTACCTTAAAAATAGGCATGGCTTGACGCAGTCGGCTCCTGTTATCCATCCCAAAATGGTGGTGGTACATTGGACCGCAAACAATAGCGTCAAAGCAACATTCAATACATTCAATCCTACGCGGCTTCCGGGGCGTCCGGAACTGACCAAGGCAAGTGCTTTAAATGTATCTTCGCAATTTGTCATCGATCGTGATGGAACTATTTACCAGTTTCTACCGGATTCTATTTTTGCACGACATACCATAGGTCTCAATTATTGTGCAATAGGGATAGAGAATATAGGCAGTCGCCAACATCCGTTAACGGATGCGCAGTTGAAGGCGAATGAAGAGCTGATTCGCTATCTCAGTAAAAAATATCCCATCGAATTTGTTTTAGGCCACCATGAGTATCAACGTTTTAAGAAAACGAGCTGGTGGAAGGAAACGGATCCGAATTATATCACGGGAAAAGATGATCCGGGGGATAAATTTATGCAGCAATTGCGATCTGAATTAAGCGATTTAAAATTGAAGAGACTACCTTAGTCTCTTTTTTTATGTTGTCTGATTCTACTGCAACTAATTAAGAGCTCATTTTAATTACAGATTCTAGAAAATTTCTGCATTGTCTAGGTTATCTCGAGTAAGTAAGACCTCGTTCAATGGGTAGATAAATTGATTTGTCTGATAATTTCTTTGAAAGATATTAAGACACCCAGTATGCGTTAATTGCGGTTTTTTAATTTACTTGTTTGCTTTTTATTGCGTTTTATTTCCTGAATGCTTATGTTGCTGTGATGATGTTATTTTTATGTTTTGAATGAATGAATAACTATTTGTGATTTTTGATCTTCTGAATGTTCTTTTTTCTTGCTTTATTATTCGTTTTTATGAACTATATTTCCTGATTTGTGCACTTAAAATAAAAATGATAGCTTTTTTATGCATTTTTATGCTATATTAGAGGTGAAAAGAAATACAAACCAATACTTGTACCTAAAAACAGCGCATGCTTATGAACGAATAATATGCATTTTTTGCGTTTTGTTACCGTACTAGGTGCGGTGCAACCTATTTTAAAACTGAACTAATCTTATTAATTAAAATTTGAAATTATGAAAAGGAGTTTGCTCATTTTTTTGGGTTTACTGTATTTTTGTTGTGCTGCCCAGGCGCAAAAAAATATTACCGGTAGAGTAACTAACGCAAGTGGATCTGCTTTGGCGGGGGTTACAGTGCAGGAGAGTGGAAAGGGGGCGCAGGCAGCGACCAATAGTCAAGGTAACTACAAAATAACAATTCCTGAAGGTGCTTCTTTGGTATTCCGATACGTTGGATATCAATCGCAGGAAATTGCCGTAAATGGCCGGTTAGTCGTCAATGTGGTTCTTAAGGAAAATAATTCGTCACTGGATGAAGTTGTGGTAACTGCAATGGGAATTGAACGTTCCAAAAAATCCCTGGGTTATTCGACACCGAAAGTAAGCGGGGATGATGTGTCGGATACGCAGCGTGAAGGTTTTTTTCAAGGCCTACAAGGACGTGTGCCTGGCTTGTCCATTAATAGTACTTCGGGTATGCCTGGAGCTTCAGCGCAAATCGTGCTTCGGGGTTTTGCTTCCATCTCAGGGGATAATAATGCATTAATTGTTGTCGATGGAGTACCGATTAACAATTCGACTGTCAATGAAAATGATTTGGCAATGAATGGAGCCAATCGGGATTTGGACTACTCTAACCGGGCATTGGATATTAATCCTTCGGATATTGAAACTTATACTGTTATGAAAGGGCCGGAGGCAACGGCGTTGTATGGTAGTTCCGGTGCAGGTGGAGCGATAATTATCACGACAAAGAAAGCTAAGAGCGGTAAATTCGGGGTTGATTATAGCTATTCGGGAAGAATGGAGTTTGTTAATAAATTCCCAGAGCGGCAGTATACCTACATGCAGGGGCTGAATGGTAGTTATGATGGTACGTCTTCCTATGCATTGGGCCCAAAATATAAAGATGATATGCTGTTGCATAAGGATAATGTTAACAATTTCTTTCGTCACGGATATAATCAAAAACACAATTTAACCTTCAATGGTGGAAATGAAAACCTAAGTTATCGCTGGTCAAACGAATATAATGATAACACGGGTATCGTTCCAAATACCCGTTATACCCGTTTCTCTTCCCGATTAAACTCTACAGCTAAGTTCTCAAATAAATTTGAGCTCAATACCTCCTTTAATTTTATCTTTTCGGACAATGATAAGGCGAGAAAGGGTTCTACGGGTTATTTGATGACGCTGATGCGCTTTAATCCCCTTTATGATGTCAGGAATTGGATTGATGAAAAAGGTAATCGCATTTTAAATACGAAAGATATTTATAATGAGCTAGATAATCCTTTTTGGGATGTGTATCGGAATATTGCTAATGATAAAACCAACCGTACGCTGGCTTCATCAAATTTTACCTATAAGCCATTGTCTTGGCTGAGATTCGAAGGTGTGGTCGGGATTGATTATTCGAGTACAAAAGGTGAAAGTGTTTATCATCCGCAGTCTTATTCAGGTTCGGGTTCTTCCACTTCACCTACAGGTGGTAAGTATAGTTCTTATCAGAATAACACGCGAATTCTGTATAGTAATGCACGCTTTTCGGCTAATAAAACTTTTGGAGATTATTCAATTAGTGCATTTCTAGGCGGCGAGATCCGCGATCAAAACTCGATTACTGATTCGCAGTATGGTACAAGTTTTTTTGATCCAAATTTCTATAGCATAAACAATACCTATGCTTCGACGCGTCTGGCAAAAAATATTATCAACAACTACCGCTCTATTGGATTTTTCGGTCAGGCGGTATTAGGGTATAAAACTTTGCTTTATCTGACCTTATCAGGACGTTTGGATGGGACATCACGTTTGATGCCGAATGATCCCTATTTCTCTTATCCTTCAGGTTCCTTGGCTTTTAATTTTACGGATTTAAATCCAATTAAGGCAGTCTCGGATGTAATTTCAGATGGGAAAATTAGATTTTCAGCAGGTAAAACGGGTAAAGGACCGCTCAGATCATATTTTATCAAATCAAACTATGAGCCTCAGTATTCAACAGGGGGTGGCTATGCTTATGGTTTTAATGGAGGGAATGATAAACTGGTTGCCGAGATGACGAATGAGCTTGAAGCCGGGATAGAATTTTCCTTGTTTAAAAAGTTCGTCTCTTTTGATTTTAGTTATTTCTCTAGGCTGAGTGACGGACAGATTATTTTGCCCCGATTGAGTTATGGTTCGGGCTTCGTTTTAAAAATGATGAACGGGGGTAAGGTCAAAAATGTTGGTACGGAGATTCAGGCAATATTCAATCCGATCGTTAAGCGGAATTTCAACTGGAATCTGGTTTTTAATTTTACCCAATATAAAGGTCGTGTGTTATCGTTGGCTGAAGAGTTGCCCGAATTGTACGATTCGGATACTTGGTTGCTTAGCGGCGTACGTTCGGCGGTATTGCCGGGTTACAGCATGGGTGCTCTTTCCGGAACACAGTTTATGCGAAATGCGAAGGGTGATGTGTTGATCGACCCGGCAACAGGTTTGCCTGTCGCCGGTACAGATCGCTACTATCCGATTGCTGATCGTCTACCAAAGTTTACATTGGGGATGGTTAATAAATTCAATTATAAAGATTGGTATCTGACATTTTTGTGGGACTGGCGTAAGGGTGGTGATGTGTTGAACGGCTTGGATTATAATATGTATACGCTGGGTATGTCAACGAAAACCCTGAACAGAGAAGATCCGAGGGTGGTAAGGGGTGTCTTGAAGGATGGGCAAGAGAATTCAGATAACCCAACAATCAACCATATTGCGGTAACGCCATATACATCTTCGGCGTATTATTTTACGAATATCGAGCCAGGGATGTTTGTCGAACGGGATATTTACACAATGAGACTGCGTGATATTACCTTAAGTTATCGGTTGCCGAAAAGACTGACCCGATTCTTGGGTGAGAAATCTTCATTAAAAGCATTTTTTACAGCAACTGATCTGATTATGTTTACAAATTATACTGGGTTGGATCCAGAAAGTAATTCGAATACAACCGGTATCGGAGGTATTGGGGGCTATGGAATAGATTTCGGTAATATGGCTAGACCGAAGGGATTCAATCTCGGAGTTAACTTACAATTATAAAATTATGAAAGCAAAAATAGTCACGGCTTTGTTGTTATTGACTTTGATAATGACAGGTTGTAGAAAATTTATGGATATTAATGATAATCCATCTTACCCACAGGATGTTAAGGCCGAGATTTTGCTGGCGCCAATAATATTTCATATGGCAAATGGGTATGCGCAGGATCAGACCATTATGAATAAGTTTAATCAATCCATTATGGGAGCTTCTGCTGACGATGCTTCAAAAATTTGGGAAAGGCATGGGTTTAGACTACAGAGTGATGTTGGCGGGGTGATGTGGCGAATGGTCTATTTTAACCATGGCCGAAATCTGGCAAACATGATTCGGGATGCCGTAGAAAATGAGAAATATGAGTATGCGGCAATAGGTTATGCTGTTAAAGCCTGGGGGTATCAGATGCTAACAGATTATCACGGTCCTGTTATTATGAAGGAAGCGCTGCGCGATCAGCTGAGCTTCACTTATGATGATCAAAAAGAGGTTTACGCACAGGTTAGAGTTTGGTGCGATTCTGCTTTATATTATATGGATCAAAAAAGTCCACTTGATTATAGCGCTAATTTGAGTTCGGAGAAAGGAGATAATCTTTTCCGCGGTGATATGGGCAAGTGGCGCAAATTTGTTTATGGTATTCGGGCACTTCAATATATACACCTGGTCAATAAATCTGAATTTAAATCGAAATATGCAGACTCTGTTGTTTACTACGTTGATCAATCGTTGGCTTCTAATGATGACGATGCCGCTGTTAAGTTTTTGGGCGATAAGGCTGAGACTTCGAGTGTGGTGGGACCGTTGTATGGGGTGTATACGAGTACATATTATAGCCGTGCCGGTCAGCCTATTGTGAGTTATTTGTCCGGTGGACTGAGAGGGACGGTAACGGCGCCCTCGCGTGTTGCAAGTGACCCACGTTTATTAAGAATGATTAATAGGAATTTGGATAATACGGCTGATACGGTATTTTCTGGTGCCCTGCCGAATGTAACCAATTCGGCAACGATTATACCTTCTATTCTGGGTAAAATTGTGGGTGGTGTATATGAGGGGAAGTTTATTTTTAGGGATAAAGTGGATTTTCCACTGATGACCTATGCGCAACTTCAATTGATTAAGGCGGAGGCTCTTTTTATCAAGGGAGCGTCTTCTGAAGCTTATGAAGCTTATCTGAATGCGATCCGCTCGCATATGACTTTTGTGAACAAGTATATCAATACAAATGCGGAAACTGCAATCACTGAGGCACAGATTAAGGCGTATCTGGCAAGTACTGAAATTCCGCAGACTTCAGCAGATTTGATGCTTTCCGATATCATGGGGCAAAAATATATTGTCCAATGGGGCTGGGGAGGATTGGAGCAGTGGTGTGATCTGCGCAAGTATAATTATGATACTACTATTTTTAAGCAGTATCAGTCGCTCAGCGGTGCGGGTTTGCAATATCAGGCTTACTGTTATCGGGTGCGCCCCCGTTATAATTCGGAGTATGCATGGAATGCAAAAGAATTGGATAAATGGGGGGCTTTGGATCCGTATTATGTCACCAAGCCTACCTGGTTTGTAACAAAAGATAATTAATCCTTTAAAGATGAAAGTATGAAAAGTTTGAAAATTATATTTGGCGTCTGCTTGTTTCTTTTGGGTTTTTATTCTTGTGATAAAGCCATACAGAATTTTGGCGATGTGGAATTTATGGGGGCTGATGATGCAATTGTTAAAATCAACATGGCGTCCGTTTATCCGGATGACCGCTATATGTATGTAAAATTTGATGGTCAGCGCGTTACTCCGCTTATTCGTGGCAGAGAGCCTTTTCCGGGAGGCGGTTATAATACACGTGGAGATTCTCGTCCGGATTTTCTGAAATGGAAATCAGGTTCCGTCAATGTGCAGGTAGGTTTGCCTTATAAGACGGATATCGGTTTGGATTCTATTATTTTATACGAATCTACGGTGAAGTTTGAGGCCGGCAAGCGTTATACATTGCATGTGACGGACACGGCAAAAAATACGAGAATGATTTTAAATGAAGAAGATCTGACCCGTCCGGATAGCACGCAGGCGCGCTACCGTTTTACAAATTTAATGCCCAATGTAGAAGCTATTGATCTGTATTACGGTGCAGCGGCAACAACTGCGGAGCCGACTCAAGATTCTTTGGTAGCTAAAAATGTGAAGTATTTAGAGACAAGTCCGTATTTTGAATTAAACAGGATCACAACACGAACCTGGAAGATACGTGCTGCAGGATCGCCTGTGACAAATGCTTCGGTATTGGCCTCTTACTCAAATGCGGGGGCAATTTTGGACAGAAGGTCATATACTGTCTATGCATTAGGGTATAATGGTTTTACTACGGCCATCATGAAGCCCTATGTTTCATTTTTCTTAATTCGATAGTCATGAATATAAAATATAGAAATAAACTGTGTATAAGTACATCGTTTTGTTTGCTCCTTTCACTGGTCGCTTGTAAACAGCGAGATGATTATCCTGTGTTTGAACAGAAGGAGCCTGTGGTAACTGTTCCGGAAGTTATTCCACCTGACAATGAGGTCGGTACGTTGGTAAAAAAGATCATGGACAAAACGGATATAATCTCAATTTTTAAATTGGATTCTACGACAACGCTTACGAACGGCATAAAGCGGACGCATGTTAGGTATGTGAATAAATTAAATCAAGCGATGAGTATGCAGATTTTGGAGGTAGATCTTTCTAAATCTAATTTAGGGGTAACTGCTTTAAGTCCCTTTGATGATTATTTATTTACGGTGCAGACGATGGGCGATATGGCTAAATATAATGAAACTCGTTCTGGGGGTAAAATCATCGCAGCGGTTAATGGGGATGTGGTGACTTCCTCGGCGCCGACCGGCTCGTTTATATTTAGAAGCAGACAATTGAAAACAACAACTACAACAGCCACAGCGAATACAAGACCTTTTTTAGGAGTGAAAAAGGACGGCTCTGTTTTTGTTGGAAATAAGCCTTTGGCATCTTCTCCGATGGATGCCTATAATTTAAATGATCTGGCCGCATTGGTTTCTGGCGGCTCCTGGCTTTTATATAAAGGTGCTGCCGTGGCTTCGACGGTAACAACTGCTCAGGCTAACACAGCAGTAGGGCTCAACGGAGATAAAAACTATCTGTACGCGGTGGTAGTAGATGGTGGAACGAATGCTTTTTCCGTCGGTATCACGTACGATGATTTGGGAAGGATCATGGAATCAATCGGAGCTACGGATGCTTTTGTCACAAATGGAGGAACTGCATCTGTAATGGTGCAGCGCATGGAAAAAGAAGGGGAGTCCGGTGTTTTGAGTTGGAAAGTGGTCAATAGACCTGTAGCTGCTGCGGGTGGTTCAAGTGCGAATGGTATCGGTTTTGTGCTAAAATAGTTTTTATTTTGTTACTATGCATAAAGGCTTTCGGATCGTATATCCGAAAGCCTTTATGCATTATATCAAATTCTTCCTATGCTTGAAGTGGTAATTACTTGCCGATATGCTTTGTTAAAACGAAGTATGCACGTTGTTGCTGATCGTGCTGTAATATTTGGTAATCAGATACTTAAATGCTTAGTGGTACTGATTTATGCGTGGTTGTATTGATTAGTGTAAATATAATCTATTTGTTACATTTAAGTGTTTTAATTGCACTAACAATTTGCATTTTTTATCTCTATTATTTTATAAGTAGTTGATTATATTTCCATTAAATTTTTGTTTTCGTAAATTTTTGATATGAAGATAGGTAGAAGTTTTGTTCGTTTTTTAGTGCAAAAGAAAGTGAATACTTACTTTCTTTTGCATGTTTGTGACAATTTTAGTTTTAAAATCGAAAAGTTCTACTTACTTTTATCCTGATTTTCAATTATTCGTGCATAAAACTGCATGAGTTAATGATCTATTTATGATAAAAACTAACTTATTCGCGCTAGCATTTGTGGTTTCAATGACATTCTTGATTTCCTGTGGAAGTTCATTGAATTCTGCTCAGGCCAAAAAAAAAGCAGGAAACAGCATTCCCGGTGATATCGCGAACAGCGCAATTGTGCCAGGGGCAGATCAGTTATCTTTATATCTGCCGCAATTAAAAGGTAAAAAAGTAGGTATTATGGGGAACCAGACGTCGATTGTTGGATACGATAAAAAGCATATTGTCGACGTTTTGCTCGATAATAAGGTTGATTTAAAATTTGCATTTGCACCTGAGCATGGCTTCCGTGGTAATGTAGAACGTGGCGAAAAGTTTGGAAATGACATTGACCAAAAGACAGGTTTGCCGCTATTTACATTATATGGTGGAAATAAGAAACAGGATTCAATTGTCAATTCCATCGATGTCATGATTTTCGATCTACAGGATGTCGGAGCGCGTTTTTACACCTATATTACGTCCTTACATCGTGTAATGGAGCTTTGTGCAAAGCATAATAAGAAATTAATTGTATTAGATCGCCCAAATCCAAATGGTGATCAAGTCGATGGTCCAGTAAGGCATGACGATAAGTTTAAATCAGATGTTTCTTGGCATAAAATAGCAATGATCCATGGTTTGACAATTGGTGAGTTGGCACATATGATCAATGGAGAGCATTGGTTGGAAAATGGTCGTCAGGCTGATCTACAGGTTGTCAAAGTGAAGAACTGGGATCATAACAGTATGTATGAGTTGCCGGTCATTCCATCGCCGAGTTTGCCAAATCATCTTTCTGTGCGTTTGTATCTTTCTCTGTGTCTTTTTGAAGGTACGGATATTTCGGTAGGTCGTGGTACGGATTGGCCGTTTCAGGTGTTGGGTTATACAAACCCGATTTATGGCTCTTTTACTTTTACACCGGGCGAACGTCATGGTATGTCCAAACATGTGGAGGGTAAAGGGACGGTCAATTATGGTGTTGACTTGCGCGGTCTGAATGCTGATCATCAAAAATTTACGCTGAAATATCTGTTGGACTTTTATCAAAAGACACCTGATAAATCAACTTTCTTCGCCAGGCCTGAATTTTTTGACAAGCTCGCAGGGACCGATCAATTGCGTAAGCAGATTCTCGCAGGCGAATCCGAGGCACAGATTCGTGCTTCTTGGTCCGATGACTTGAAGGCCTATAAGCAAATGCGTAAAAAGTATCTGCTATATACTGATTTTGAATAGCAAATAACTAACAATATTAACTAGAATCATTTATTTTAAAACTCTATAATCAATGAGAAAATTTGTACTATTTTCTGTTGCTCTTGGATTGAGTTTTCCTTCTGAATCCTATTCTTTTACAAAAAAAGAAGGTTCTTTGAAGAGCGGTAATTCAACAAGCGTTCTTATAAGTTCTTCTGCAAAAAGTGCGGTTCAAAATACGGTGCAAGGTACTGTAACGGATGGAAAAGGTCCAGTCTCTGAAGTGAGCGTGTCTGTAATTGGCGGTACTGCGTCAACGAAGACCGATGCGCAGGGGCATTTTAAAATTACAGCTGCCGTGGGAAGCAAGTTACGTTTTTCATCCGTAGGCTATATTACACGAGAGGTTCCTGTGACTTCGAATTCACTGAATGTAACGTTGGTCGATGATAATCAAACGTTGAATGAAGTCGTGGTGGTTGGATACGGAACGCAGAAAAAAGGTAATTTAACAGGGGCTGTTGCTTCAATTAACATCAAAGAAACAATGCAAGGGCGTCCTATTGCCGATGCAGGACGTGCTATGCAGGGTACAACTCCAGGATTGAGTATCGTTGTTCCGAGTGGGGAAGTCGGATCGGATCCAACGATCAAAATTCGTGGCCAAATAGGTTCGATAACTGGATCCAATAATCCTTTAATATTGTTGGATAATGTGGAGATTCCGAGTATCAATATTGTGAATCCAGATGATATTGAATCTATTTCAGTTTTAAAGGATGCGGCAGCATCTTCTATTTACGGCGCTAAAGCAGCGTATGGTGTAATTTTGATTACCACAAAACAGGGGGCTAAAACTGATCAGGTATCCGTAAATTATTCCAACAATTTCTCTTTTCAAAACCCGTTCAAGAAATATGAAATGGGGACAGTCGATGCATTGAGATATTCATTGGATGCTGCTTTGCGCGTTGGTAGTAATTTTACTGGAGCTTTCTATAAAGTAAATGAAGAGAGTTATCAAAAATCAGTTGAATGGCAGGATAAATATGGTAGCTCGGTCGGTAAGGATGATCCAACATTGTATGGTCGTGACTGGTATTATGATCCTGCAACAGGATATAAATATGGCGTACGTACGTATGATCCTTATGACTATATGGTTCGCGAATGGGCTCCTACACAGCAACATAATCTGTCGTTATCCGGTAAATCAGGTAAAACTTCCTATAATGTTGGATTAGGGCTGCTTGATCAGTCGGGAATGTTGAAAACTAATACAGACAAGTTTTCGAGGTATAATGCTTCAGTGCGGGTTTCACATGAGATTAACAAGTATATCACAGCGAGAGCGGGGGCTATTTATTCTCGTACGAATAAGCAATATCCATATGCAACGAATTCGACAACAGCAGATCCATGGTTGTATATGTACCGTTGGAGTTCGTTGTATCCGTTTGGAAATGATGGTGATGGAGATGCAATTCGTAGTCCGGCATATGAAACTGGAGCGGCAAATGTGGCGAGCCAGTTAAAAAACTATATGAATTTTAATGGCGGTGCAACGGTAAATTTCACGAAGAACTGGAAATTGGATTTTGATTATACCCTGACCAATCAAGAAATGATCTGGAATAAGCCGGGTACCCGGTTTACAGCAGGAAATTCTTGGGGAAATCCAGTAGTCAAAAAGGATGCAAATGGAAACCAGATGTATGTCGATGCAAATGGAAACTATGTGGATGCATCTGCTGCGGGAGCGATGGCTGCGTATGATTTAGATTATTTCCAATATACAGCTGCAGGCTCCAATCCTGACCACTACCGCAAGGAAGATGAGAATTTCTTGCGCCATACCATTAATGCCTTCTCTACTTACAATTTGAGTTTGGATGGTGGGCATGAGTTTAAATTTATGGCAGGTTTAAACCGTGTTGCGGAGCAAACTGAAAATTCTTGGACGCAAATTACAAATCTGCTGGATATCAAGAATCCTCAATTAACGTTTGGATCGGGAACAGTTACTGGTTCCGGTTATAAAAAATGGGAATCTCAGATTGGTTTTTTTGGTCGGGTGAACTATGCTTATAAGGATAAATATTTGTTTGAAGCAAATTTACGTCGTGATGGATCGTCTAAATTCCCAACAAGCTTGCGCTGGAAATGGTATCCGTCGTTCTCTGCAGGTTGGGTAGTATCTCAAGAGTCTTTTATGGACTGGTCGCGTGAGTTTGTAAATCAATTTAAAATCCGCGGTTCATGGGGTTCAATTGGGGATCAGGCTGTTCCGAACAATTTGTATACAAGTTACATGACGAATGCCCAATCTAACTGGATTAACAGCTCAGGAAATAAGGATTGGTATGTAGGATCTCCTGCTGCTGTATTATCTCAGGTAGGCTGGCAAGATATCCAGACTTTGGATTTTGGACTTGATGCAAGATTCCTGAAAAATAAACTGGGACTTGTGTTTGATTGGTACCAACGCAATACCAAAAATATGTTAGTTCCGATGGAAGGTGTTGCTGCGACTTTTGGTGCAGAGGCTCCTAGAGGTAATTTTGGCGCTTTGCGTACGAGAGGTTGGGAGCTTGCTGTTGATTTTAATCACCGTTTCGAAAATGGTTTGGGAATTAATTTGCGTGCAAACGTGTCAGATGCAAAATCTGTCATCACAGAATATGGTACAACGACCTTGGTGGATGGATACTATAACGGTAAGACATTCGGTGAAATTTGGGGGTATGAAACGGATCGTCTATATCAAAAAAATGATTTCGTTTATGAAAATGGGAAGCTAGTTACGACAACCGTCAATGGTAAGACAATGAACAAGTTGTCTGATCCAAATGGAGCTTACCAATCTTGGGTTCAAAATTCATCTACCTTCCTTTATGGTCCCGGTGATGTTAAGTTTAAGGATTTAAACGGAGATGGCGCTGTTGATAATGGAAAAGGTACACTTTCAGATCATGGTGATTTGTCGGTAATCGGTAATTCTACGCCAAGATATGAGTATGGCTTCCGTTTAGGGGCTGATTTCAAAGGTTTTGATCTGTCTGCATTCTTTCAGGGGGTAGGTAGCCGTCAAGTTTGGGGAAAAGGCTTCTTGGCACAAGCAGGCTTTAATGCGTCAGATGGGGCAATGCCTGCGGTCATGGCGTCAGATTATTGGACTGAAAACAATACAGGGGCATTCTATCCGGCAGCATATAGTAACGCAGGGACCGACAACATCAATAACATGCAGATTCAAAGCCGCTATTTATTGGATATGTCCTATTTACGTATTAAAAATCTGACCTTGGGTTATACCATTCCTAAGGGGACACTGAATCGTATTGGTGTAAGTAATTTACGTGTATACGCAGCCTTGGAAAATTTCTTTACTTGGGATAAGCTCAATGGTTTGCCTATTGATCCTGAAGCTGTTGTTGGTGTGAATATGTTTGTGGATCAGAGCTTGAATAATTACAATAGCGGCCGTATTGGCGTTGGGACACCAACGTTCAAATCTGCTTCTTTTGGCGTTCAATTGACATTTTAATTGAAATTATCATGAAAATTAAAACAAAATTTTTATATATATTATTAGGTTCCTCAATGGTGTTGTCAAGCTGTAATAGCTTGTTAGATCGCCCGTCTTTGGATCAAATCACAGATGGTTCGGGACTTTATTGGAGGGATGAAAATGACTTGAGATTATTTGCGAATGGTTTTTATACGCAATATTTCAACGGCTATAATAGTTCTTTTACGACAGATTATACGCCGGTAAGAGGGTATACTTTTTCCGACGATTTAACTTTTAGTGGTCAACAGGCTAATTTTGAAAATGCTGTGCCTGATACGCGCTCATCTACATCAGAAGTTGCAGCATGGCTTGATACGTATGCTGGTCCCACATGGAATTATTCGTGGGTTCGTAAATCCAATATTTTCTTGAATAGAATAGAAACTATTGCTAAGCCGAACTTAACTACAGCTCAGTATAATCACTGGACTGCTGTTGCGAAATTCTTTAAAGCTTTTGAGTATGCGCGATTGGTCTCTGTTTTTGGGGATGTGCCCTATTTTGAATCTGAAGTATCTGCTTCTGATTTTGATACGCAATATAAAGATCGGGATAATCGTGGTGTCGTGATGGATCATGTGTACGATGACTTTATATATGTATTACAGAATATGAAAGCCGATGACGGTGCAAATGTTTTGAATAAATATATTGCAGCGTCTTTTATATCACGTTTGATGTTATTTGAAGGTTCTTGGCAGAAATACCACGGTCTTGACCAAGCCAGAGCAAAGAAATATTTGGAGCTAGCCCAAAGTGCAGCGGAGGTTGTCATGAGTTCAGGTAAGTATTCATTTACTTCTGATTTCAAAAGTTTGTTTTCTTCCCAAGATTTAGCTACCAACAAAGAAGTGATTATGTATCGTAAATACGATGCATCTGTCAGTGTGCTGCATGCAATCGGATCCTATCAAAATGGTATTGAGGCACAGGCTACTGCTCCAAATTTAAAATTGATCAAGGAATTTATCTGTGTTGATGGTAAACCTTATTCTTCATCTTCACTTGCAAGCGCGGCTGATTTTTCGTTAAGCAAGTTAGCGACCTCTCGTGACCCACGTTTTGAAGCTTCCTTTGATACGGATTTGAACTCTAAGGCTTCAACATTTGTCTATGGCACAAAGTATGTTGCTAGAAATGGTTATAAGATAACAAGCGCAAATCCTGATTATTCTAAATGGAATTCAAATACCAATACATCAGATGCTCCTGTTATTCGTTATGGAGAAGTCGTGTTAAACTGGATTGAAGCAAAGCAAATTTTAGCCGAGAACTTTGGTGGTGCAGCTGTTACACAAACAGATCTCGATAAATCAATCAATGCTGTAAGAAATAGGCCGCTTGATGAAGTTGCTATAGCTAAAGGAGTGATAAAGACTGCACCTTTACAGATTGGTTCAATTGCTAATGATCCGGCTAGAGATGCAGATGTAACGCCACTGATGTGGGAAATACGTCGTGAGCGCCGGATGGAATTCGTGTTTGAATACTCGCGATTGCTGGATTTAAAGAGATGGAAAAAGCTGGCCTATATGGACTTTTCGAAAAGCACGGATTATTTTACAGGAATTTGGGTTGATGTAGCAAAGCAAGCTCCAGATTTCTTGAAATCTAATTATGTTGGTGTCACTAAAGTTAGGAAAGCTGATGGAACCGTGGTAACTTATAATGGTTCTAACGCTGCTGATATGGTTGGTTTTATTGTGGTTCAGAATGCAGCAAATAGAAATGCTGTGGATGATAAATTCTATTTAGCTCCAGTAGGTAAAGCTCAAATTGTTGACTATGAGCAAAGAGGCTATAAATTAACACAAACTAAAGGGTGGTAATTTAAATCACATATTATGAGGCCTTGTCTATATTTTTAGACAAGGCTTTTTTATGTCCATGATAGCGAAGGCTGTCGAAACCAAGCCTAGATCTATATCTAAAACACTTTGCATAAAAACGCATTTTTATTTTATTATTGCGCATAAAAACGCTATTTTTAAGAAAATATTACGCATGAGATTTCCAATTATCACCTTTTTTATTGCATTATCATGCGTTTTTAACGTTGTGATAGCACAGCAATCTTTCAAATTTGCCCATGTAACAGATACACATGTTGGTGGTGCAACAGGAGAGGAAGATCTGCGACGTACTGTAAAGGATCTAAATACATTGAAAGATATTGATTTTGTCATTCTATCAGGTGATATCACCGAGTTTGGCGCTGACCATGAGTTGAAGTTGGCAAAGCGGATATTGGACAGCCTAGATCTGCCTTGGTATGTCATTCCGGGAAATCACGATGGGAATTGGTCTGAAAATGGAGCGAATACTTTTCGTACTGTTTTTGGTGGCGAAACTTTTTTCTTTAAACATAAAGGCTATGCATTTATTGGAACCAACTCTGGGCCCAATATGCGTATGAGCCCGGGTCAGATTCCCCGCGAAAACTTGGTCTGGATGGATTCAATTTTTGCGGCGGATCCTGATAAGCAGCTGCCATTGATCTATATTAATCATTATCCGCAGGATTCATCTTTAAACAACTGGTTTGACGCATTGAAAAGAGTCAAAACGCGGAATGTTCAATTGGCGCTTTGCGGACATGGCCATACAAATAAATTGTACGATTGGGAAGGAATTCCGGGTGTAATGGGACGGTCTAACTTGCGTGCAAATAAAGCGGTCGGTGGATATAATATTGTGACTATAGCTGATGGTAAGGCAAGTTATCAGGAGCGTAATCCGGGAGTTGGAATGCAGGAAAAACCTTGGGTCGTCATCCCTTTATTTAATCATCACTATGAAAATGAAACGGTAAGCTATCCGAGGCCTAGTTATGCTGTAAATACAAAATATGCAAATCAGGTGAAAGTCAATTGGACTTTTGAAGACGCTAGTGATATCGGGGCGGGACTAGCTATTTACAAAAATAGCGTGGTTGCATCAAACACAGCGGGCGACATCTTTGCGCTTGACCTAAAAACCGGCAAGAAACTATGGGCATTCCGTACTGGTGGTAAAGTTTATTCTACTCCGGCTGTTTGGAAAGGGATTGTCGTGGCAGGTTCATCGGATCATGCCATTTATGCAGTGGATGCTAAGAATGGTAAGTTGCTGTGGAAGGTACAGACTGAGAAAGCGGTGTTAGGTTCACCTCTGCTACATGATGGCGTTGCTTTTATCGGCGGTTCGGATGGTAAGTTTAGGGCGCTGGATATTAAGACGGGCGCTATAAAATGGAGTTTTGATCAGGTCAAAGGATTTGTCTCTACCTTGCCAACGTATTATTTGGGAAAAGTAATTTTTGGTTCTTGGAGTAATGGATTCTATGCCTTGGATGTCAATACTGGTAAGCTCTCGTGGGAATGGAATAATGGACAGGCCAATCGAATGTTTTCTGCGGCGGCATGCAATCCTGTCGGGGTAAATAATCGCGTTTTTGTGGTCGCGCCGGATCGTTTTATGACGGCTTTGGACGCGAAAACCGGTGCGGTCATCTGGCGGGAAAAGAAAGATACTATTCGAGTACGTGAGTCTATGGGGCTTGCTGCAGATCATAAATTGGTGTATGTTAAGACGATGGATGGCGATCTTTTGGGTATTTCGGTTACTGGTAACAGCATGGATGTTGCCTGGAAGTCCAAATTGAAATTGCCGTACGAGCTGACACCTTCGGCCATCAAGACAAACGGCAAATTGGTGTTTGTGCCGAGTCATTCGGGTTTGCTGTCTGGAGTTGACGCAAAAACAGGCGCGGTAATATGGCAATATAAAATATCCAATGGAATGGTAAATCCAGTCATGCCAAATGGGCGAAATGCCGTGATAGCGAGTACGATGGATGGCAAAATAGTTTCATTACAGTTTTAAGCAATCGATTGAAATAGATCTTTTTGAAAATAAATGCCTTGATATGATAAAAAAATGTCTAAACTTCTTAAATTTACGTCAAGCTTTTTTGCTTGTTTTTGCGTGTTTAGTTTGTAACTTTGCGAAAGCACAGCAAAATGCTTGGATTAGAATAAACCAATTGGGCTATACTCCGGCTGGGAAAAAGGTCGCAGTATGGGGCGGGAAATCAATCAGGCAGCTTCGTTCTTTTGAGATTAAAAATGCACAAACGGGTAAAACAGTTTATGTTCACCCTGTTGGAAAAGATTATGGGGCTTATGGTCCTTTTGTTCAAAGCTTTCGTTTTGATTTCTCTTCCGTGCAGGATACAGGCCGCTTTTTTGTTCAGGTTGGTGATGTAAAATCACCAACATTCAGAATTGCGCGGGACGTTTATAAAGGGGCGGCAGATTTTGTGCTGCGGTATATGCGGCAACAACGGACATTGTTCAATCCTTTTCTAAAAGATAGCTGCCATACCCACGATGGGTTTGCGCTTTACGCAGGAAAGGTAGGCATTCCTGATAGTTCCCATATCGATGCAGGTGGCGGTTGGCATGATGCATCTGATTATTTGCAATATGCGACAACGTCGGCAAATGCAACATTTCACCTGTTGGCTGCCTATCGCGATTTTCCAAAGGTATTTGGTGATCTGAAACAAGCGAATGGTCTGGATGGGAAAAATGGTCGTGCTGATGTCCTGGATGAAGCAAAATGGGGATTGGATTGGCTGTTGAAGATGCACCCCAAGGCCAATCAGATGTACAATCAGATTGGTGACGACCGGGATCACGCCAGTATGCGGATGCCAAAGGAAGATCCATATTATGGCCGTGGATTTGAAAGACCGGTGTATTTTATAGATGGCGAGCCGCAACAACGGGGCAAGTTTATGAATAATACAACGGGGACGAGCTCTACTGCTGGTAAATTTAGCAGTGCTTTTCGACTGGGGGCGGTGTTGTTTGACAAAGAAGATCGGAAGTATGCAAAGCTGCTGTCGAAGAAGTCGGAGACGGCCTATGCATATGCAATGATAAAACCAGGCGTGACACAGACGGTTTCTGTGAAATCGCCCTATATTTATGCAGAGGATAATTGGGTAGATGATATGCAGCTGGCTGCTGCAATGGGTTTTTCGACGTCAAAAAAGAAGAAATTTGTACAAGAAGCCTTACAATATGCCCGACAAGAAAAGATTACTCCCTGGATGGTAACCGATACTGCTGCACATTATCAGTGGTACCCTTTTATCAATCTTGGACATTATGAGTTGGCAAAAGGATTAAAAGGACAAGATCGCGAGGAGATTGTTTCCTATTATAAACAAGGTATTGAGGAGGTTAATCGGAGAGCCGAAAAAAATGCATTTTTTCGGGGAGTCCCCTTTATCTGGTGCAGCAACAACTTAACCGTATCTTTTGCGATTCAATGCCTTTGGTATAAGGAATTGACGGGAGATGCGCATTTCGATGAGCTTGCTCAGGCAAATTTTGACTGGTTATTTGGGATGAACCCTTGGGGTACAAGTATGGTATATGGTCTTCCATCTGGGGGCGATACACCTGTTGATCCGCATTCGGCTTTTACCTTTCTGGGTAAACATCCGATCGATGGTGGTTTGGTTGATGGCCCTATTATGGCATCTACCTATCGCAATTTGATCGGTATCAAGTTAAACAATCCGGATAGCTATGCTGAGTTTCAAAGTGATTTGGCTGTTTATCATGACGACTACGGGGATTATAGTACCAATGAGCCGACAATGGATGGAACCGCTTCTTTGATTTATTTGCTTGCATCAAAAGAAGGTATGGCCATGGAGGAGCCTGCTGCAAAAAAGTAACAAGAGATGTTTTTGGGGCTATTGTCCGGGGCGACTCGACAAAACGGAAGGTGGCTTTGGTGTTTACAGGTCATGATTTATCGGAGGGCACAGAAGAGGTGTTGGCGGCCTTAAAACATCATCATGTTAAAGGTTCTTTTTTCCTGACAGGTGATTATCTCAGAACGCCCGGTTTTAAATCGTATGTCCGTCAGATGTTAAGCGATGGTCATATGGTTTCGGGGCATTCGGATAAACATCTTCTGATTAGTGACTGGGGGAGTAAAGACGTGCTTTTGGTCACACGTGACTCTTTTTTGAAGGACCTGAAGGCAAATCTGAAAGCATTGGAAAACGTGGGTGTTGATAGCCGGAATTTGTCCTATTATATACCTTCGTATGAGTGGTATAATAGTGAAACGGTAGATTGGGCAAAGGCTGTTGGCCTTTATTCAATCAACTATACTCCAGGGATACGGACTGCGGCTGATTATACGTTTCCAGAAATGGGAGGTCGGTATATGTCGTCGACCGCGATTCTTGAGAACCTCTGGTCTTATGAAGCTCGGTTTGGGCTAAATGGTTTCCTTGTATTGATTCATATGGGAACCGATGATCGGCGGAAAGATAAACTGTATCATCATTTGGATGATATGATCAGCATATTAAAGGGAAAAGGGTATCAACTTGTGGATGTGCCCGATTTATTGAAATAAAGAAATACAATATATACTAATAATGGTAAATACAACGGAGAAAGATTCGAATTATCAGGATTTGGACAAGATGTCTGTGCATGAGTTATTGACAAATATCAATAATGAGGATAAATCTGTGCCACTTGCAGTAGAGGAGGCTATCCCTCAGATTGAAGCATTGGTCAAAGTCACTGTGGAGAAAATGAAGGCTGGTGGTCGAACTTTTTATATCGGCGCTGGTACGAGTGGTCGTTTGGGGGTGTTGGATGCGTCTGAATTGCCTCCTACTTACGGTGTGCCATTTGAGTGGATCATCGGGTTGATCGCTGGTGGTGATACCGCAATTCGAAAAGCGGTTGAATTTGCAGAAGATGATCTGGAACAAGCCTGGAAAGATATGGAAGCGTATGATATCGATGAGAATGATGTTGTTATCGGTATTGCGGCTTCTGGGACCACACCTTATGTTATTGGCGGATTGAAAACGGCAAACGAGAAGGGGCTTATTACGGGCTGTATTGTCTGTAATGGAGGCTCTCCAATTGCGGAGGTTGCGCAATATCCTGTTGAAGTGATTGTTGGACCAGAATTCGTTACGGGATCTACACGTATGAAATCGGGTACAGCACAGAAACTTGTATTAAATATGTTCAGTACCGCAGTGATGATTCAATTAGGTAGGGTCAAAGGAAATAAAATGGTTGATATGCAATTGTCAAATCATAAGCTGGTTGGCCGTGGTGTACGTATCATTATGGATCAAACTGGGGCATCTGAAGAGGAGGCTGCAGTTTTGCTTGATCAATTTGGAAATGTGAGACAAGCAATAGAAGCCTACCAGGCGGCGCATTGAGCACAACTTACTAACTAATCACCTATTTTAAAAACAAACTATGTCACCAGTAATATTATTATCTTTTATAATAATCTATTTTGCGGTTTTGCTTGCCGTAGCTCACTTCACTTCGAAGGGAGCTTCTGATAACTCTACTTTTTTTGTTGCAAACCGGAACTCTAAATGGTATATGGTTGCCTTTGGGATGATCGGTACTGCACTTTCTGGAGTGACTTTTATTTCCGTCCCCGGTGCAGTCGGTGCATCTGAATTTAGCTATTTTCAATTCGTCCTTGGTAATGCCGTTGGTTTTGTCATTATAGCCTATGTATTGCTTCCGCTCTATTATAGAATGAACTTAACTTCTATCTATACGTATTTGGAAGAGCGTTTTGGGCATACCACGTATAAGACAGGTGCTGCTATTTTTTTGGTTTCCAGGACGATCGGTTCTGCATTCCGTCTTTATTTGGTAGCAATCGTATTGCAGCATTTTATTTTTGATGCATGGGATGTGCCTTTTGCGATTACAGTCGTTATATGTTTGGTGCTGATCTGGATGTATACCAATAAGGGCGGTTTAAAGACGATCATCGTAACGGACACCCTACAGACTACCTTTTTAGTGACTGCAGTTATTCTTTCCATCTATTTTATGGCGAAGGGATTGGATTTTGGTATCGTAGATACCTTCGAAGCAGTGAAAGAAAGTAGCTACTCCAAGATCTTTTTCTGGGATGATTTCGTGGGCAGTAAAGCAAATTTTTGGAAACAATTCTTGGGAGGAATTTTTGTGACCATCGCAATGACAGGGCTTGATCAGGATCTGATGCAGAAAAACCTATCTATGGGAACCATTAAAGAAGCGCAAAAGAATATGATTACGTTTACAAGCGTATTTGTGGTTATTAATATTTTCTTTCTGGCAGTTGGTGCTCTACTCTATATCTACGCGGCTAAAAATGGAATTGATGTAACTCAACTAGCAACACGCGATTACTTGTATCCAGAAATTGCATTAAACCACTTGGCTATTGTTCCCGCAATTATCTTTATGATGGGATTGACGGCAGCTACTTTTGCAACGACAGATAGCGCGTTGACCGCTTTGACGACTTCATTCTGTGTAGACTTTTTAAACTTCAATAAAAAGGAGAATCCCAATGATCCAGCTTTGATCAAACAGCGGAATTATGTGCATTTTGGTTTTTCTATCATTATGCTGCTGGTTATTCTAATTTTCAAGCTCATTAATAATGATTCGGTCGTAAATGCAATCTTCACAGCGGCCAGCTATACCTATGGGCCTTTATTGGGATTATTTGTTTTTGGGATTTTTACAAAATATGCGGTACGTGATAAAGTGGTTCCTTATATCTGCGTACTTTCGCCTACAGTATTATTTTTTATCAAGACCTATATCATCGAGGTGTACACGCCTTATGTCATAGGATTGGATCTGATTATTATTAATGGCTTTATCACGTTTGTGATGCTTTTGATCAGTTCTCCAGGTAAAGCAAGTGAAAAAGCATTGTCTCACAACTAGGATGTGTCAGCTATAAAAAGTTTCTCCATTGGAGAGAAGATGTAAATACAAGTATTGATTTTGATTTGTACGTACAGAAAAATTAAGTTAAGTTTGATATACTTAGTTTTTCTGTACGTATGTATCATAGTATTAATGAGACTACGGAATTTATCCGTAGAAAAATTGGAGATTTTACTCCAGAATTCGGTATCATCCTAGGTACTGGTTTAGGTAAGTTGGTTGATGAAATTGAGGTCGAGTATCAGCTGATGTATTCCAATATACCTAATTTCCCTATTTCAACTGTTGAATTTCATTCTGGTAAGCTCATTTTCGGGAAACTGAGTGGTCGTAATGTGGTCGCAATGCAAGGAAGACTTCATTTTTATGAAGGTTACGATATGCAGCAGATTACATTTCCTATTCGTATCATGAAGGTTTTGGGGGTACAAAAATTATTTGTTTCCAATGCCGCAGGTTCATTAAATCCAGAAGTGAAAAAAGGCGATCTTGGTATTATTGAAGATCATATCAATTTGTTGCCAGATAATCCACTTCGTGGACAAAATCTGGCCGAGTTTGGTCCGCGGTTTCCGGATATGAGCGAGCCTTATAACCGAAAGATGATTGAACAGGCTCTTGAAATTGCGTCCAAACATGATATTACGGCACGAAAGGTTGTTTATGTCTCTTCCGCAGGCCCTAATTTGGAAACAAAAGCTGAATATCGTTATATGCGTCTGATCGGCGGTGATGTGGTCGGCATGAGTACCGTGCCAGAAGTTATTGTCGCTAATCATATGGCACTACCGGTATTTGCTATTTCTGTTGTTACCGATGAAGGCTTTCATGAACAGCTTAAACCCGTATCGTTGCAAGAAATTGTCGATGTTGCGGAGAAAGCGGAACCTAAAATGACATTAATTTTGAAAGAATTGATAGCTTTGCAATAAATTGCATCTTCATGTATCATCTTTGACGAAGAAGGTTGAGAGGTTTGTGGGTATTGAAGGGTAATTTGTTCATCCAGGTGAATTTATCTTTTTTGGTTTTTATATAATTTTAGATGAAGTTGATCGTACGCATACTAGCCGCATGGTGTGTTTTATTTATTTATTCCGTGGATGTCATTGCGCAGAGCAAAGAGGAATGGAGCAGCGCATTGGATTCGGCGAGAGCCAAGGAAGATGGGAAGAAAGATTCCGTTATCTTGTCTGCGAAATATATTCGGTACGCAACGCTGGATATGTTAAAAAAAGGCACTTATACAAGGCAGATCGATACTTCGCATCATAATTATCAATATTATAATCCGCAGAATTTACCCTGGAACCCTAGTGTGAATCTTGGTTCCTATGGTCTGGCTACGCGGGACCTATTGTTCCAGCCTAAAAAGACCATTGGTTTCCAGTCTGGTTTTACAGCATTGGAACGTTATTTATTGAATCCTGATTCTGTTCAGTATTTTAGAGCCCGGGCTAGGTACTCCGAATTGTCGGCAGTGGGTTTTTTCTTTAATGACCAGGTCTTTCGGGCACGGGTAGCTCAAAATATCAATTCCCAATGGAATATGAATGTCGATTTCCATTCAACCAAAACCGATGGATATTATCTTGGGCAGAATTATTCGGATTTAAAGGCATCTGTGGCCTCCTGGTATGAATCGAAAAATAATCGGTATAACCTTTTGATCAATGCGGTATTTAATCGTTTGGATGCGATGGAGAATGGTTCGATAACAGAAGATCTTCCTTTTGCCCCCGGAAAGAGACAGTCCCCGGATCGGTTTTTACCGAAATTCAATGATCCAAGTAAGACAAATGTACCACGGTCCAAATGGTTGGATAACTCATTTTTCTTAAGGCAATCACTCTATTTGGGACGATTGGATACGATCGATAAGGGGAAACCAACCATGGAAATCCGTCCAACCAATAGCATGGCGCATAATACCCGCATTAGAAGACAAACGTATAATTTCTTTAAGAATATGGATGATCAAAATGCGGCTTTACCTTATAATAATAAAGCATTGGCGCTGAACAATGATAGGACTTTGATCACGAATGTTTCCAATGAATTTGAATATAACTTTTTCCTCAGAGGGAAGTCGGTATTTAAGAACGAAGCAAAGTTGAATTTAGCTTTTCAGCATGACATGAACTGGGTGGAGCAGAATCAGTTGGACTCCATGCGGTATTACAATAATACTGCTGCCTATCCGCAGCCGCTCAAGAAATTGCCGGATAGCACGACATTTAATCGTTTTTATCAGAATGGAATCGTGAAAGGTGAATTAGGTTATAAGTTTTCAGATCGTCTTGATTTTAGCTTAAGAGCAAATCAAATCGTATTTGGGCATAACTTTGGGGATTTCCTGTATGATGCTAAAGTGGATATCGCTATGGGTGATAAAATCGGAAAGGTGACGCTATCAGCTTATTCGCAGAATAAATCTCCGGAGATGGTTTTTGAAAATTTAAATTATACTTACGGAAAATGGAATGATCTGGAGCTTAAGAAAATGAAAATTCAGAATCTGGGTTTTCAATACGCCAATCCGATGCTTGGTTTTCATGGTAAAGTCGAGTATTTTCTGATGAATAATTATACCTATTTTGAAGAGCTATCTAATCCACAGAACGATCCTAAAAAGGATAAATGGATTGTTCCGGCACAATTGGATAAGGCTAATTTGTTGAAAATAACAGTGGGGCAAAAATTTAAGTTAAACCATTTTATCTTAGATAACTTGGTGGTCTATCAAAAGACAGATCAACAGAATACACTCGCTGTTCCAGAGCTGTATACCTGGCATAGTTTATATTACAGTAATCTCTTTTACAAGGTTATTGATTATAGTATTGGTCTGGATGCAAAATTCAATACGCCGTATGCAAATCCGAATTATTCGATTGGTACAGGACAATTTTATAATGCTTACAAACAGATTGAATTTTCGACCTATCCGATCATGGATTTATGGATTACGGCGAATATACAAAGGGTAAACATGTTTTTGAGTTATAATTTTTTAAATCAGAACTTCTATCCGCATGGATATTACACGGTTCGACGTTATCCGATGAATACAGCCAATTTTAGATTTGGTATTTCGTGGAAGTTCTATGATTAAAAATTATTTCGGTGTTTCTTAGCTTGTTGTGACGTTTGAGGCGTAAAATCTTATAAAATAATTTTGAGAATAGAATTTTTAAGCTATATTTGCACACGCAATTAGGGAACGGCGTTCTTTAAAAAAGTATGGAGGCTTAGCTCAGCTGGTTCAGAGCATCTGCCTTACAAGCAGAGGGTCACAGGTTCGAATCCTGTAGCCTCCACCATACAAAGTCGGAGAATTAGCTCAGCTGGTTCAGAGCATCTGCCTTACAAGCAGAGGGTCACTGGTTCGAACCCAGTATTCTCCACCAATCCAAAACGGAGGCTTAGCTCAGCTGGTTCAGAGCATCTGCCTTACAAGCAGAGGGTCACAGGTTCGAATCCTGTAGCCTCCACAAAAGCATCATCCAATGGTGCTTTTTTTTCGTTAGGGGGTTTAGCTCAGCTGGTTTAGAGCACTACCTCGACAAGGTAGGGGTCACTGGTTCGAACCCAGTAATCCCCACAATAAAAAAAGCGTTCATCACGAACGCTTTTTTTGTGAAAGTATTTACTTTATTGGCCAGAAAGAATCTCCAGTTCGCTTTTATAGCTGTTGTTGCCTGCGAAATCATGAATTTGCTTCGGCGATCTGTCGTGCTTATTTTTTCTTCTTGCCCAATTTAATGCCATAGCCCGTTGTCCACTCGATAAAGTCGGCTTTACCACCATGTGCTTTAATGGATACGCCTGCAAAGAAATCTTTGTAGACTTTATAGCGAACCCCTGCCCTGAGGTAAACGGGCATGCTCTCGCCATTGAATTCGTTGCGGTGGAGGTAGACACCTACATTTCCGTTGATATACAACCTGGAGTTTAAGACATGATCAATATAGAATGCCGGGCCGTAGGAAAAAAGGGCGGAAAATTTACCGGCTTTATCACCTGCAACCTTCTCATCGTTTCCGCTGGCTGAATAAAATGCGTCAAATCCGGCACCAAGCCGCCATTTGTAACCCAGATGTCGGCTGTAGTATGCGCCTAGCGTCGATTTAAAATATTGGCTATCATGCTCCCGATCGATCTGCTTGAAACCAAAGGCATAATTGAAATGGAGCTCCTCTGTTTTCTCCATTTTTGGAATACTACTTTTTCTATAATCAAATGGTCTGTTTGTCGGGGTATAGGAAACGGATAGACTCAATGGAATAAGGTTTATCCCTGTATTCGGTAATGCCAGGGCTCCATTGCTGAAATGATGAAAAGCTGCACCGGCGCCTATTTGGAAATTTTTATTTAATCGGTAGTTGGCCTGAAGGCCAAAATCAATAAATACATTATTTTTGCTACCTATAAGTAGGTTGAAAGGATTGTCTTCCTCGTTATAAGGATTGAATCTGCCAGAAAGACCGAGTGCAATCCGATAATTGAAATTCCATCTCGAATTTACTTTTGGTCTAATAGGAATGGCGACAAAACCATAGGCTGCGAAAGGCCTCCCTAGGTGCTCCTGACCAAAGGTGCTGCTATAGATTCCAATGCCGTATATGGGGTAGTTGTATAGTTCGTTGTAAATACTTTTTATTGAATCTTGAAACTGTGTCTGGAAACCGACCCGCAAATTGAGTCCGCTATAGTAGGAGTCCGCAAGGGTTTCTTTGGAGCGTTCATTGAATTTAAGTTCGCCACCACTTTCATGTTCAAGTTGAAATATAAGCCTCGTTTTGGCGGGGGTACGGCTTTGTAGCGTGTCTTTCGGATTTTCTATTCGGGGTGTGACCTGTGCTGTGGTACGAAAGGAGAGTAGTGCCAGGGTCACAAAAACAAGTGTTCTTGATCTCATGAAATAAAACGTTAGCGTTTTTTAAATTTTTTGCAAAAGTAAGAATGATAAATCATTGTGACAATAGTATTTAAACAATGAGGAAATCTAACCCAAAAAAATGCCATTTTTCAGCTACATCTTGTACGTTCGCAGCCGGAGGATTGAGGAGGCTTAACAGCCACAACCTCAAATGGGTAAATAATTCTTGTTTATGTCTTTAATTGTATTGCATATAAAAAGCAATTTATCTATGTTTGAGGTGAAAAGAAAAAGGAAATATGATTAAAAACCTATTTAAAATTACCGCTGTTACGTTTGCACTAACAACAGCGGGGGGTGCTTTGTTTGCCCAAAACGCCAAATTTGATTGGAAAGAAGCATCTGAAGGTGGGTACACCTACAAGTACGTAACCAATGACCCGACTCATTCGCGTTTTTACAAGTTAAAAAATGGCTTAACGGTGATTTTGAGTCCAACCAAAAAAGAGCCGCGTATCCAAACCTATATCGCAACAAAAGCGGGTAGCAAGACAGATCCGAAAGATCATACGGGATTGGCGCACTATCTGGAGCACATGCTATTCAAAGGGACGGATAAATTTGGGTCTAAAGACTGGGCGGTTGAGAAGCCTTTGTTGGACCAGATCGATGCGCTTTACGAGAAATACAATGGTACAACAGACGAGGCGCAACGGAAAGCAATCTATAAGGAGATCGATAGGGTGTCTGGAGAAGCTGCCAAATATGCTATTGCAAATGAATACGATAAATTGATGGCGTCAATGGGGGCTGAAGGAACTAATGCTTTCACCTCATTTGAGCAGACTGTCTATCAGGAGCAGATCCCGAGCAATGTAATGGATAAGTATCTTGCCGTGCAGGCTGAACGGTTTAGGTCTCCGGTATTGCGCCTATTCCATACAGAACTTGAGGCGGTTTATGAAGAGAAAAATATCAGTTTGGATAAAGATAATCGGAAGGCTGTAGAAGCAATGTTTTCAGCAGCTTTCCCCAATAATAATTACGGAAAGCAGACGACAATTGGTACTGTAGAGCATCTCAAAAATCCTTCCTTAAAAGCGATTCGTGAATATTTCCATACCTATTATGTTCCTAATAATATGGGGGTTATTATGTCGGGTGATTTTGATCCTACTGAGGTGGTGAAAAAAGTGGATAAGAGCTTTGCTTTTATGCAGACGAAAGAGATTCCCGCCTATACGTTTGATGCTGAGCAACCTATTCTAACACCCGTTATCCGTGAGGTAAAAGGTCCGGATGCAGAATTTATGTTGATGGGCTTCCGTTTCCCAGGGGCTTCAACGAAAGATGCCCGTATGCTCAATCTGATGAGTCAGATTTTAACGAATGGATCAGCAGGGTTGATCGATTTGGATTTGGTGAAAAATCAAAAATTATTAGGCGCAGGGGCTTTCCCTTATGTGCTAAAAGATTATTCTCTACTCTTATTGCAGGGTAATCCTGGTCAGGGGCAGAGTTTGGAAGAAGTGCAACAGCTGTTGCTGCAAGAGTTGGCAAAACTACGAAAGGGAGAATTCTCAGATGATTTGATTACGGCGATTGTGAATAATGCGAAGAAAGACGAAATCAAGCAAAATGAAAGCTATGGTGACCGTGCTGAATCATTGATGGACGCTTTCACTTCTGGTCAGGATTGGGCATCTGTTGTGGGGTATTCGGATGAGTTGAACAAGATCACCAAGCAAGATGTGGTGAATTTTGCTAACAAATACCTGAATGACAATAATTATGTTGTTGTGTATAAACGTAAGGGGATCGATAATAATGTCGTCAAAGTTGTTAAACCTGAGATTACTCCGGTCACGGTCAATCGTGATGACCAGTCTGATTTCTTGAAGAGCATAGAAGCAATGCCAGAGGATAAGATTCAGCCGGTATGGGTAGATTACAATAAAGATATTCAGAAAGTCGATGCGAATGGTTTGCCGGTACTTGCTGTAAAGAACTCAGATAATGAGCTGTTCTCCCTGTCTTATCGTTTTGATGTCGGCAAATGGAGTAATAAATTACTTTCTTTAGCTGCGGGTTATCTCGAGTTTTTGGGAACTAAGGATAAGTCCAGCGAACAGTTTAGCAAGGATTTCTATCAATTAGCTTCTGATTTTTCAGTATCTGCAGGGAATGAAGAAACTATGGTGTCGATTTCGGGGCTGAATTCAAACTTTACGGCTACATTGAATTTGATACAAGATTTGTTGCGTAATTGTGTTGCGGATCAGGAGGCTTTCAAAATGTATATTGCCCGTCTTAAGAAAGCGAGAGCAAATGCGAAAGAAAACAAAGGGGCTATTATGGAGGGTTTAAAATCTTATGCGAAATATGGTGCTAAAAATCCTTTTAATAATGTGTTTACAGATGCGGAATTGGACGCTTTAAAAGCGGAGGATCTCGTAAAGGCATTGCATGATTTGGCTAATATGAAACATACGATGCTTTATTTTGGTCCACTAACTGCTACGGAATTTGTAGCGAAAGCGAAACCTTTAAAACAAGGTGCCGGAGATTATGTTCAAGCGAAAAAAGGTGTGGTGTTTGCCGAGTTGCCAACAAGCAAAAATCAGGTTCTTTTTGCTAATTTCGATATGAAGCAGGCTGAAGTGTTTTGGTATAGAAGTTCGGGTATATACAGCAGTGCGTTGACGCCGACAGTTTCTCTGTTTAATAATTACTTTGGTGGAGGAATGGGAAGTATTGTTTTCCAGACTATCCGTGAATCGAAAGCTTTGGCTTATTCAACATATGCTTATTATGGGCAGCCCTATAAAAAAGAAAATCATTATACAGTAGGAGCTTACGTTGGAACGCAGGCCGATAAGTTTAACGATGCAATTAAGGGAATGAATGAGCTGCTGGATGTGTTGCCTGAAAGCGCGAAGGGTTTGGATATTGCAAAAGTAAGTCTGGAAAAATCAATTGCCAGTGAGCGCGTATTGAATGCTTCTATTCTAGGAAGCTATTTGGCAGCTCAACGTTTGGGAAATACGACAGATATTCGTAAAGTTGTTTACGAACAGGCACCAAAATTAACCTATGGCGATCTAAATACTTTCCATAAGAAAGAGATGAGTCAGAAGCCTTACGTTTACTGTATTGTAGCGAAAGAAGAAAGTCTTAAGCCAGAGGATCTTGCGAAATTAGGCGAGGTTAAAAAGCTGGATCTAAAAGAGGTTTTCGGGTATTAGTCTGGAGCTATTAGTTTAGCGCTTAGCAATTTTAAAGAAGCCTTCAGTGTTTACTGTGGGCTTCTTTTGTTGTCGTGATTACCATAGCCTAGGTTTAAAACCTGAGAATCTCTTCAATCTGTTCGTTGACAAACTGTAGGGTATCTTCTTTGAACAATTGGCCTTCTGCATCCAATTCGTTCTGTACACTAGGTAGAAAGATTTTCAGCGGGAGAACGTGCATTCTTAAATAATGGCATATGCCAGTAAGGTGATCAATGCCGCGGAGGTTGCCATAGCGTCCTGAAGATAGTCCGACTAAGGCTGCTTTCTTGTGGTAAAAACTAATAGGAAATGTGCAACAGTCGATGAAGAGTTTGAGCGCTCCTGGTATACTTCCGTTATATTCGGGGGCGATGAAAATAAATAGCTCAGCTTTACTGACCTTTTCTTGGATAGGCTCAAATGCAGCACTTCTTTTTCCGTAAAGATCTGTTTCTAAAATGTTTGCTGGTAGATCTTCCAAAGAAAAGATGTCACTTTCAATTGACTTACGATCAAGTAATTGCTGGTAGCATTTTGCTATTTTTAACGTCTTACTATTGGGACGGTTTGTTCCGGATATTATTAAAATCATTGTGTTGTTGATACTTATAAAAAGCGCAGTTTCAAAGTGGATACATATCTTGATTTTTTGTATCTTAGCATCCTGAGGATATGTGCTTTCGATCTGTCAAAAGTACGAAATATGCTGAATTTGTTCTGTTAATTTGAATTGCGGATAAAGATTTTGGCAAATTAATCTTCAAAAAAGTGAAATGTAGTATAAAAAGACATTTTAATTAAGAAAGGTTTTCATTCAAGATGGGAAAAGTAATCGCAATCGCAAATCAGAAGGGTGGGGTCGGAAAGACCACAACGTCAATTAATTTGGCGGCTAGTTTGGCGGTTTTAGAATATAAAACATTGTTGGTCGATGCGGATCCTCAAGCAAACTCTACTTCTGGGATTGGCTTTGACCCTCGTACAATCAGCGCAAGTGTATATGAATGCTTGGTGAACGATTTAGATCCTCGTGACGCCATTCAGACAACTGAAACACCAAATTTAGATCTTTTACCTGCTCATATCGATTTGGTGGGGGCGGAAATTGAGATGATCAATATGCACGAAAGGGAGTACAAGATGAAAAAAATCTTGGATCAGATAAAACAGGATTATGATTTTATTATCATCGATTGTTCTCCTTCCTTAGGCTTAATTACAATCAATGCATTGTCTGCTTCAGACTCCGTCATCATTCCGGTACAGTGTGAATATTTTGCCCTAGAGGGACTCGGTAAGTTGTTGAACACAATTAAAATAGTTCAAAACCGTTTAAATACTAGTTTGGAGATCGAAGGGATTTTGTTGACGATGTATGATGTTCGTCTTAGACTCTCGAATCAGGTGGTCGAAGAGGTGAAAACGCATTTTACGGATTTAGTTTTTGATACGATTATTCAACGAAATACCCGTTTAAGCGAAGCCCCAAGCTTTGGGATTTCTGTTATCATGCACGATGCTTCCTGTAAAGGGGCAATCAATTATTTGAATTTGGCGCGTGAGATTTTACAGAAAAACGGGCATCTTAATGAAATGAATAAAACAGTAACAGTATAATATGGCAGCACATCAGCGTAAAACAGGACTGGGAAGAGGCTTAGGTGCGCTATTAAACGATAGTGTAGAAGTTCCTGCTAAAAACAGCCAGCAAGTGGAGGAGGCCCCTTTGGTGAATCCAACTGCTGTAAAAGCAACAAAAGAGAATGGCAGTATCAGCCATGTTCGCGTAGAAGAAATATCTGTCAATCCTTTTCAGCCGCGTACAGAATTTGATCCAGTTGCCTTACAGGAACTGTCGGAATCCATAATTTTACAAGGTTTAATTCAGCCGATTACCGTACGTAAAATTTCGGACGGTAATTATCAGTTGATTTCAGGGGAGCGACGTCTCCGCGCTTCACGTCTAGCTGGTATCACCGAAATTCCAGCGTATATCCGTACGGCCAACGATCAGCAGATGCTGGAAATGGCCTTGATTGAGAATATTCAGCGGGAGAATTTAAATGCGATTGAAGTCGCCTTGAGTTTTCAGCGCATGATTGAAGAATGTAATTTAAAGCAGGAAGAATTAGGTGAGCGCGTCAGTAAAAACCGTTCTACCGTTACAAATTATCTTCGATTATTGAAACTTCCACCTGTCATTCAAGCGGCAATACGTGACGGAGCATTGACTATGGGACATGCTCGTGCATTGATTAATATTCCTGAGGTCGACAAGCAGCTTTATATCTTTAAATTGATTATTGATCAAGGACTATCGGTACGTAAGGCCGAGGAATTGGTTCGTGAGTTGCAAAAAGGCGGTAAGAAAAAAACTGGAAAGGATAAGTCTCCGATGTCTTTTCAACTACAGAAAATTGAAGATGATCTGGCATCTAAATTTTCTTCTCGCGTCAAATTGAATCTGAAGAGCACAAAAGGAAAGGGTGCCATTGAGATCCCTTTTGAATCTGAGGATGATTTAAGTCGTATTCTTGAATTGTTAGATTGGTAATATGGCCAAGTTAATAAGCTTGATAGTTGCGGTGTTTGTGCTGTCGATAGTTCATGGACAGACTGTGGATACAATTCCTAAGAAGCAAGTGGCACCTCTCAAAATAGATAGCATAAAACAAAAAGCGGTACAGGATACTGTCAAGAAAGAATCTCGGAAAGAACGTAAAAAACGGGAAAAGGAGGAGGCGAAAGCGAAAGAGAAGGTTGTGTTTAAAGATTCGACCCGTTTGGCTATTGAAGCAAAAAATAAGCAAGCTTGGAAACGTTCTTTGGTGCTTCCGGGCTGGGGACAATATACAAATGGTGGAGTTTGGTGGATAAAGGTGCCTGCCATCTATGGTGGGTTAATAACAACTGTACTTGTTTTTGATTTTAATAATCGTTATTACAAAGAACTGTTGGGGGTATTGCAGGACAAGGCTCTTGGTAGACCAATCGACCCTTATTACATCGGGGTCTCAGACCAATCTATCATCCGCGCAAAAGATAATGCGCGGCGAAATCGAGATCTCATGGTGCTTCTTACTTTGGGTGTCTATGGACTTAATGTCGCAGAAGCCTATATTGACTCCATGCTTAAATATCGTTGGAGTATTGGTGACGATAAACCCAAGAAGACCGCTTTTTTAATTGGACCGACTCTTATGGATGCCAGTCTCGCGTCGGGAACTTATTCGTTTAAACCCACAGTCGGACTTAAATTAACAATGAAATTCAATTAAAATCTTATGTTGCTAAGGACATATTTCGATTGGAAATGGCTGTTGATTATGGTTTGTATAATTTGTCTTTCAGTGATTATTGCGTTGATCTCGTTTGCTAGCGTGATGTTTATGGTTTTTAAACATGGGTATTTCATTGAAATTTTTTAATTTTAAAAATAAACTATACTTTTTTCTTAATATATGAACATCATTCTCTTGGGATATGGCAAAATGGGGCAGATTATCGAAAGATATGCACAGAAAAGAGGCCATCAAATTTTTTTAGTTGTCGATGAACATAATCGTCCTAACCTGACTGCTGATGATATTAAAGGAGCTGATGTCGCAATCGACTTTAGCGTGCCTTCTGCAGCACTGGATAATATGAATCTTTGCCTTGAGGCGGGGGTGCCTATTGTAGTAGGAACAACTGGTTGGTATGATCAACTGGAGGATGTGAAAGCGAAGTGTTTGGCAGCTGATGGTTCCATTTTGTACGGATCTAACTTTTCCATTGGAGTGAATGTATTTTTCCATATCAATAGAATGTTAGCGAAGGCATTACGACCTTACAAGCAATATGATGTTCAGGTAGAGGAGATACACCATATTCACAAATTGGATGCACCAAGCGGTACGGCAATTACCATTGCTGAGGGGATATTGGATAATAGCGATGTAAAAACCAATTGGGTAAATACAGTTGTTGGTGAACAAGATGAAATTATTCCAAAACCACAGGAGCTTTTAATTGAGAGTCATCGTATAGAAGAGGTTCCGGGGACACATACGGTCCTCTATAGTTCTGAAGTCGACCAAATAGAATTTAAACATACCGCACATAGCCGTGATGGATTTGCCTTAGGAGCTGTAGTTGCTGCTGAATGGTTGAATGGCAAAAAGGGTTTCTATCAAGTTACCGAAATTTTTGATTTTAATAAATAGTACTAATTAGTAGATTATGGGCTTAATTATATTTGCGGTTTTAACAGCAATATCGGGATATGGATTGTGGCAATTGTTTGTTAAAGCTGGCAGAAATGGCTGGGAAGCAATTGTGCCTTTTTATAGCCAATATATTCAGGCAAAATTGACGGGAAGACCTACATGGTGGGTAATTTTATTACTGGTTCCAATCGTCAATGTCTTTGTTTTCTATAATCTTTATCTTGATTTTATACATTGTTTTGGGAAACGTCGTTTTTGGGAGAATGCTGCTGCAGTTTTAGTCCCTTTTATCGTGCTGCCGATGTGGGCAAAGGACAACAATGTGCGTTTTTTGAACGGCTTATATGCTAAAAACTTAAAGGCAGCCAGCCAAGAAGGTATTGAACTGACAGAAGAGAAGCGTGCAGAAATCGCACTTGAATCTTATAAGGATTATAAAATTAAATATCCGTACAAAAAATCCATGGTACGTGAATGGGCGGATGCCATTGTGTTTGCAACTGTGGCGGCATCGCTTATTCGTGGATTTCTGATCGAGGCGTATATGATTCCGACAGGATCTATGGAGCGCACATTGTTGATTGGTGATTTCTTATTTGTAAGCAAGCTGAATTATGGTCCACGTGTTCCGAACACGCCTATTGCGTTTCCGTTTGCGCATCATACAATGCCGATCACTGGAGGGAAAGCATATTCTGAATTGATTGAACTACCCTACAGACGTTTACCGGGATTTCAAAAGATTGAGCGCAACGACGTCGTTGTTTTCAATTTTCCTGCTGGTGACACTGTTGCACTCGAGAATCAAAATGCTAGTTATTATGATCTTGTTCGAGCGTATGGTTGGCAGACTGTCAATTCTCAATTTACGATCCAGGCGAGACCAATTGATAAACGGGAAAACTATATTAAACGTTGTGTTGGATTGCCGGGTGATAAAATTTTCATGAAGGATGCCAAACTCTTTGTGAACGATCAACCGGGGTTTGATCCTCCTGAGAGCCAATTGGACTATCTCGTATTAACGGATGGTTCACCATTAGATATGGATAGACTGCGGGAATTGAGAATTGAAGCGGTAGGTGGTGATCAGCAACCGGGTGTTTATCAGTTGTTCATGACAAAAGATGAATTGGCCATTGTAAAATCGTGGTCGAATGTTAAAGAAATCAGAAGGAGTCCTATTGGAGAAGGTGCTTATCCTTACGATCCGCAATATAAATGGGATTTTGATAATTTTGGACCAATTTTAATTCCAAAGAAAGGGTGGACAGTTCCACTAAATGCACAAACTTTACCGATTTATGAAAGAGCTATCCGTGTTTACGAAAATAATAAGCTCGAAAAACGTTCCGATGGAATCTATGTCAATGATATTAAAGCAGACCATTATACATTTAAAATGGATTACTTCTGGATGATGGGCGATAATCGCCATAATTCCCTGGATTCAAGGGGTTGGGGATTTGTTCCCGAAGACCATGTTGTCGGAAAAGCCTTATTTACTTGGATGAGCTGGGATGAGATTGGTACGGGGCTTTCTAAAATTCGCTGGAATCGTATCTTTAAGGGAATTCATTAGTAATTGCAGCTTCAGTAATAGAGCCTTCGTTTTTGAAGGCATTAAAAAAGGCTTTCGTTGAGAAAGCCTTTTTTGCTAAACAATTTTTTCGATCATAGGGGACGAACCTAATGTTATAGATTACAATAAGGTTATTTATTAGCTTCGGTCTTCGCCGAACACTTTACTCTACTTTAAACAAGCTAGGTAACGTTTAATGGTTTCCTCTAATCCTAAATATAATGCATCTGATATAAGGGCATGGCCTATGCTTACTTCCAGAAGTTCAGGAATATGCTGGTTGAAGTATTGCAAATTGTTGAGGTCTAGGTCATGGCCTGCGTTCAGACCCAATCCGACTTCACGAGCTTTTAATGCAGCTTTGAAATAAGGTTTTATGGCGAGTTCCTTGTCAAAGCCATATTCAGTGGCAAATCCTTCTGTATAGAGCTCAATGCGATCTGTTCCTGTTTCCGCAGCGGCCTCCACCATTTCTTCAACTGGATCAACAAAGATAGAAACGCGTATTCCTGCATCTTTGAACAATTTGCACATGTCTTGTAGATAGGCCTTATTTTTAATGGTATCCCAGCCGTGATTAGAGGTCAGTTGTCCTTCGGTATCTGGTACTAATGTCACCTGTGCGGGCTTATTGGCCAACACAAGATCAACGAATTTCTGCTCTTGGCAGTTTCCTTCGATATTGAGCTCGGTCTGAATGTTGGCTTTTAGGTCAAAGACATCCTGATAACGGATATGTCGTTCGTCTGGTCTAGGGTGTACAGTGATACCTTGAGCGCCAAAACGTTCACAAGCTAACGCTGCCGATAAAAGATTTGGATTGTTGCCACCTCTTGAATTTCGCAACGTAGCAATTTTATTGATATTTACTGAAAGTCTAGTCATTTTCCTGTATGTTATGATGTAAAAATACAAATAATATCTATTTTTTTTTAACTTGCATATATGGATGGAATCGACTATAGCCTGTTTAGCGGCTTTCGCCTATTGGACGTTATTGATATCATATTGGTAGCGATTATTATCTACTATATCTATAGTCTGATTAGAGGTACCATTGCCGTAAATATTCTGATTGGTGTAGCCCTGTTTTATGGTGTTTATATTGTCGTTAAGCAAATGCATATGCGTTTGCTGACTGAGATATTTGGTGGTTTTATATCCGTAGGATCGATAGCATTGATTGTCGTATTTCAACAGGAAATCAGGCGGTTTTTGTTGCATGTTGGGAAAAATATCTCCATGAAACGGAAAAAAGTTTTTTGGTCGTTTATCGGGAATAAAAAAGCAATACAGAAAGATTTGACAGATGATCTAAAGCCAGTTATCGAAGCTTGTCGGAGCATGTCGCGTACCCGGACAGGAGCTTTATTGGTGTTTTCAAAATATTTTGATGAGGAGTATTATCAGAGCAGTGGTGAGTATATTGATGCACATATCTCCAAGCGTTTGATTGAAAGTATATTTCATAAAAATAGCCCTTTACATGATGGTGCAGTTGTTATTGTTGATTTTAAGATTATGACAGCATCTTGTGTACTACCATTGTCCGATAGTGAGGATCTGCCGCTGCAATTCGGCTTACGGCACCGGGCCGCAATTGGGGTAACGGAAATCTCGGATGCGATTGCTGTTATTGTTTCCGAAGAAACTGGCGAGATATCTTTTGCGAAAGATGGGAACGTCAATATGAACGTTTCACCGGAGGAACTCGAGCAATTGTTGAAAGATGAATTATAAAAAAGGGCTATTCAATAGCCCTTTTTTATGTCTAGATAACTTATTTTTTTGCAGCGTTGATAACTTGTGTATTTAATTTGATGTATTCACCATTTTTATCAGCTGTGGCAACTTCAAGACCTTTCGTTGCTGTTTCTATTGCACCCTTTTTATCACCAGCTTTTAATTGAGCTTTTGCTTTCCAATAGAGGACGTGAGCAGCTTTGGGTTGTGCTTTAGCAGCTTCGTCAAACCAGTTTAAAGCTTTATTTAGATCTAAATTGTTGCTGAAATAATATTGAGCTGCTGCAAAATATGGCTTTTTCTCTCCTTTCATCGCCTCGTCTATAGAAGCCAATATTTTAGCCTGTTGATTAACCTTTAGATCGACCTTTACTGACGTTTTTTCCCAGGCAAGGTTTAAGACAGCACCTGTAGGGGTAACGTTGTCAAATGAGACGGTAAAAGTTTCAACTGGATTTGCTAACGCTTGAGGTTTAACATTGAAGCGTAAGGCATCTTCGGCCTCTTTATAGGTGTATGCCCCCCATTGTTTTGTGTTTTTGCTAATAATAATGGTCCATTCCGATTTGTTTGGAATAGTGAAAAGGGCATAGGTTCCAGCGGAAAGTTTATGTCCGTTCAATGTAACATCACCTTCAAAGGTTAATGTTGTATTGGTATTTGCACCTGTGCGCCATACTTCGTTGTAAGGAACAAGATCGCCAAAGATCTTACGACCGTTCATGCTAGGTCTGCTGTAATTAAGGATTACGTTTTCAATACCTAATCCCTGTGTAACGGTTTGGGCACTACTTGCTGCAGGAAGCTTGAGTTGAGCAAAAGATTCGTTGGCCGTAAACATCATTGTTGCGGCAATGGCAATTGCAAAAAGATTCTTTTTCATCTGTATCATTGTTTGTTTTGTTATATGCTTGATCCGGTGCTTCAACATGCTGTTGATATGCATTTGCCCCTGCTTTCGATTTCCCCTATGAAAAATAGAAAGTCTGATTATAGAGGATCTGTAATATTAATGGCTCGTACAGGATCTATCTCCTAAAAATAGGAAGAATTTTAAGAAAAAAAGGCATCTATTTTTAGATGCCCTTTTTTCTTAAAATGTTAGAGTTATTCCCATTAGCTTGTTTTCCCAACTTTATGGCCTGCTATAGAGAAGTACATAATGTATAGGTAACCTGGAACCATCGCATAGAGGAATGCATGTTGAAAATCAATATGTAAATGATCTTTTAATAATCCATATATCAAAGGCCAAACAGCTCCACCAGCAATACCCATAATCATGATCGCTGATCCTGTCTTTGTGAATTTTCCGAGACCTTTAATTCCTAGTGGAAAAATTGCTGGCCACATCAGGGAATTGGCAATTCCTAAAAGGGCAACGAATATAAAAGAAGTTGTACCGGTCGTGAAAACAGAAATAACGGTGAATGTGATACCAATAATTGTACATATGCGTAGCGCCATTTGTTGCGATACAAATTTTGGAATTGAAATGATACCGATAATATAACCGATCAACATGCAAGAAAGTGTAAACGCAGTAGCATAGGTTGTAAAAAAGGGATCAACTTTCAGTTCGCGGGCATAAACACCAATGATATCTCCGGCCATAACTTCAACAGCCACACAAAAGAAAATTGCTAAAGCTCCTAAGAACAAATGTGGATATTGGAAGATTGATGTTTTCTTTACCGCAACAATTCCATTTTCCTCGCTAGTTTCTTCTTCTGCATCTATATCAACCTCAGGTAAGTGTGTGAACTTTAGGAAAATAGCGAAAGCAACAAAAATAATTGCAAGAGAGATATATGGTGTGTGTACACGTTGAAGAAGATCATCCAGAATTGCATTCTTTTGGACAAGATCCGTTGTTGCCTCTAACTTAGCTGTTACTTTTTGAGCGTCTTTTAAAAAGAGTGTTCCGAATAAGATAGGTACAATGATGCCCGCAGATTTATTGAAAAAGCCGGCTATTGAAATACGTTGTGCAGCGCTATCAATAGGGCCAATAATACTTAAATAGGGGTTAACGGCTGTTTGTAATAAGGCCATTCCGGAGCCCTGGATAAAGATCCCTGTTAAAAACAGACCATAACTTCTATTATCTGCTGCGGGGATAAAGATCAACGATCCCAACCCTAATATAATAAGACTCACAACTAGACCATTTTGGAAGCCTATTTTTTTAATAATGAGCGAGCTTGGAAGTGCCAAGAAAAAGTAGGCAATATAGGAAGCAAAGGTGACGAAGAAAGCTTGTAAATCTGTTTCGAGGTTACAAGCAATTTTTAAGAATGGAATTAAGGTTCCATTTGCCCAGGTAATAAAACCGAGGATAAAAAATAAACCACAGCAGATGGCCATAGGGCGAAAGGCTGTTTTACCAACGTTAGGATTAGTGGTCATGTTTTGTTTTATTATATTTAGTTAAGTTATCTTTTGAGGATTAGTAAATCAGTAGGAATAAGGAATGAACAAACGATTGCGCTACATATTTACTGATTTTTAGAGTATCCATCCTACAAGACTACTTAAATTTCTTGAATATTGGAAATAAATAAAGGCATATTTTCGGAGGTTTTTGATAATTAATTGGCAAAAAAAAGAAGGATAAATTGTTAAATTTATCCTTCTTTGCTAATAAATATTGTCGAATTTTAATTCGTTCGAGTTGATAAATCGAGTTAGCAAGAGTCATATAGTTATCGTTATTTTGGAACGATAGCAACAGTAAGTCTTGAGATACAATTTAATTTGTTGAAACGATCGTACATTTTTATTTCCCAAATATGGGTCGATCGACCGATGTGTATCGGACTGCATTTGGCGGTAATTACTCCACTGCTGACGGGACGTATATGATTGGCATTAACTTCAAGGCCAACTCCACGGTATTTTTCTGGATCAACAACAAGGTTAGATGCGATGCTACCCAATGATTCTGCGAGGACTACGGAAGCTCCCCCATGTAAGATACCATGCGGTTGCTTGACGTTATCTGTCACCGGCATGGTCGCTGTGATGGAGTTGTCATCTATTTCTGTCGCCTGAATCTCCAGTAGCCCCGAGAGGTATTTATTGAAGAATACGTTTATTTCCTCAATGCTGTAAGGCTGAAACCAAATTTTTGACATCGTCTGAGTTTAAATAACGTTCTTGGATGATAATGCGATGATGGTTGAGGTGGCCAGCAATGACATATAGCAGCGCTTTTACACTTGTCAAGCGTTCAGAGGCCATACCTTTACGTTCTAATTCAGCGTCATTAAAACTATTGAAAAGCATCATGTTGGCTTTGCGGAGAAAGGTAAACTCTTTGCTCAGACTTTCTAACGTACGGTCATTGTAACGGGAATACTGAATCAGATAGTCTTGGTCATATCCGGCTAGTTCTTTAAGATCGTTACGTGAAAAACGCAATGCTCGATAAGCCATAATACGTTCATTATCGATAACGTGGCCAACAACTTCTTTAATTGTCCACTTATCTTCGGCGTATTTAAAATTACCTCTTTCCTCTGGGATCGTGTCCAGAAATGCTGGAAAGGAGAGCGTTTGTTCTTCTAGTGCATCAAACACGTTATCGACTACAGTCTCAATATAAGGAGCGTATACTGCCGGATATTCGTCAGATTTGAGTGGCTTCATATTTTAAATTGCTTTTTAAGATTATTCGAAATGTTGTTCCTTTACCTACTTCAGATTCTTTTACAAAAATTTGTCCTTGGTGGTACCGCACCATTCTTTTTGTCAGACTAAGGCCAAGCCCCCAGCCTCTTTTTCTTGTTGTGAAACCCGGTTGGAAAACCGATTCAAAATTAGATCTCGGAATTCCTTTACCCGTATCACTAATGTCTATAAAAATTTCTTCTTTCGCAATATTTTCTGAAATATTAACAGTTATCTTTCCTTCTGTGCCAATGGCATTTACCCCGTTTTTCAATAAATTTTCGATAATCCAATCGAATAGTGGAATATTGAGTTGTGCTTCAAGATGTGTGTCACCCTTTAATTCGAAAGTAATTTTATTACTGGTTCTTATGCGAAAATAATCCACGTAATTTTTGATGACATCGTACAGGTTGTGATTGGTCAGTACGGGTGTGGATCCAATTTTTGAAAAGCGGTCAGCGACGATTTCGAGTCGTTTAATGTCGTTTTCCATCTCATTAAGGGTCTCATCTTCTTCGGCATCAAATTTTATACGAATCAATTCTAACCATCCCATCAATGAGGAAATGGGGGTGCCCAATTGATGAGCGGCCTCTTTGGTTAACCCCACCCAAACGAGATTTTGTTCTGATTTTCGGATAGAATTGAAAACCGTATAAGCAATAATGAGAAAGAGTGCAATCAGCGATAGCTGTACATAAGGAAATACCCTTAGCTGTTGCAAAAACCAAGAATCTTTATAGTAAACATGCCATTTTTGTCCATTTTCCAATTCTAACGTAATAGGTGGGTGGCTTTTCTTCATAAACGCAAGTTGTTTTTGAAAATAAGCCGGGTCATAATCCAGATGTTTTGTAACACTGTCGTTGTGTCCAGGTTTAATATTTGTCTTTGTGGAATCAAGGTTGCGCCAGAAGATGATCTCTTCTTTGTCGTCAGTAATAATCGCGGGTAAATTTAGACTATCTCTTACAGCGTAAATAAATGTAATGAACTCATCATCGACGTCGGGCATCGTCATGATATTTTTGGTGCTCATGGCCCATACTTCGGCTTTTGAGCGTTCGGCATGAGCGAGATTTCGAACGAGGTAATTGGTGTAAACCAAGGAGGCGACAGCAATGACTGCTGCAAAGATAAGTAAGATAAATTTCCAGCGCTGCTGGCTAATCTGATAGGGTTTCATGATTACGTATTAGTGTCCTCATTTGCAAATTACTGAATAAATGTCTGTTTTCTGCACTTTTATTTCATTGAAGAAGTTATCCTACTGCCCAAATCAAAAATTTTGTGGTAATTTTGCGGCATGAGTTCAGAAAGAAAAGTAAGAGTGCGTTTTGCACCGAGCCCGACAGGTGGTCTTCACCTTGGTGGGGTACGTACAGCTTTGTTTAATTTTCTCTATGCGCGTCAGCATCAGGGAGATTTTATTTTACGTGTCGAGGATACGGATCAAACTCGTTTTGTCCCAGGTGCTGAGGAGTATATCAACGAATGTTTAGCATGGTGTGGTCTGACTCCGGATGAAAGCCCGTTAAAAGGGGGCGAGTATGGACCTTACCGTCAAAGTGAGCGAAAACCTTCTTACCGAAAATATGCTGAGCAGCTGATCGCAAATGGTTATGCTTATTATGCGTTCGATACTGCAGAGGAATTGGATGAACAACGTAAGTTGCAGCCCAACTTTCGCTATAGTCACGAAAACAGACTTCAGTTGCGGAATTCATTGAGTCTGTCTGAGGCTGAAACTCAACAATTATTGGAAGCCGGTACTCCATATACCATTCGTATAAAAATTCCTACCGATGAAACAGTGACATTCACAGATATGATCCGTGGAAAAGTTGCTTTCGATACAAATCTTGTAGATGATAAGGTACTACTTAAGGCGGATGGCATGCCGACTTATCATCTTGCCGTGGTTGTAGACGATAAAGCAATGGAAATATCCCATGTGTTTCGTGGTGAAGAATGGTTGCCTTCGGCACCTATTCATATCTTATTGTGGGAATACCTTGGCTGGGGCGATAGCATGCCAGGCTGGGCACACCTGCCATTAATCCTTAAACCAGATGGAAATGGTAAATTAAGTAAGCGCGATGGTGATCGCTTGGGCTTTCCTGTTTATGCAATGAATTGGACAGACCTCAAATCAGGAGATACAACAAAGGGATTCCGTGAGATGGGCTTCTTGCCTGAGGCTTTTGTCAATATGCTTGGCGTATTGGGCTGGAATGATGGAACTGAACAGGAACTTTTCTCCTTAGGTGAATTGATTCAGAAATTTGGTGTTGACCGTATCAGTAAAGCTGGAGCAAAATTTGACTTTGAAAAAGCAAAATGGTTCAACCACGAATGGATCAAACGTTCTTCAACAGAATCGTTGCTGCCACAGATCCAAACAGTTTTGGATCATCATCAAGTACGTGCAGAAGAAGCTTATGTGAGCAGGGTGTTGGATGCCGTAAAAGAGCGCCTGACATTTGTTGAAGACTTTTGGAGTCAAGCTTCCTTTTTCTTTTTGCAACCTGCAGAATATGATTTGAATGCAGTGAAGCCTAAATGGTCTACTGAGAAAACAGCATTTTTTGAAGCTATCAACAAATCATTCGAAGAGTTTAATACGTGGACTGCTTCTGAATTGGAACCTTTCTTCAAAGAAGCAATTCAGGCATCAGGTATGAAAATGGGCGAGCTCATGATGCCTTTCCGCATTATGTTAGTTGGTGGTAAATTTGGACCAGATGTATTTCAGATCGTTGAATTACTTGGAAAAAACGAAGTTATAGCGCGCGTGAAAAAGGCACTTAAGGAATTTGATGCTTAAAGATGCTTAAATAAATGAAGCTTGAGATATAAAAAGGCTGTTTGCAAATAAATGCAAACAGCCTTTTTTCTGAAAGAGTCTCTTTTATTAATTTGTGTTTTTTTGATTAAGGTATTAATGAGTTCGCTATGCTCGGTTTATCGAGCAGTGTTTAGTTTCCTTGGCTTCAATGAACTCGTTGCAATCGGTTATCGGCTAGACAGGACCTTCACTTTGTTTTCGTAGCTATGATACCTGAGAAATTCCATTGCTTCATCTACAAATATGGTATCCGTAGCCGCATGAAAAGCGTTTTGGCTGGGCCAAATAGAAAAATTAGTACGGTTATAAGCATTCCTAGCATTCCCAAATAAGTAAATATTTCCATATTACTGATTAGCGATGCTTGCTGACTTAAGCTTGCGGAAAGACTTTTACTTGCAATGCGATTTGCCATCTGATCGCCATATAGTCCGGTATATTTCTCCATTAATGTACTCCAGTAGTTTATCGTCTGCGGACTGCTTGTGTCGAGTGTTTGTTCGAGTTGAATATAATGCTTTTGGTTGAGTTCATAGCTGGCGTTTTGGATAAGGGCAAATCCGATATTGGTACTCCAAAAGCGAACGGTTGTACCCATGAGGCCTGCATTACCTACGTGATGGGACTCCACACCTGTTAAAATATAAATGACCAATGGTGTAAAAAGCCAGCCCTGTCCGATTCCTTGGATGAATAAAGGGAGACCGATTGTCCAGATTGTCGTGTCAGGATAAAAGGTGGGTACAAATAGAAAACAGGAAGCTGCCAATATCAAAAAGCCAAAACCAAAGATATATTTAGGGGATACATCGCGTAGGAGTAAGAAACCTGAACTGCCAACACCCACCATGGTGCCGAGCACATTGATGTACTGTACATCAATAATATAATGCCAGGGCCATTTCCATACGGTAGCCATCACGGTATAAACATTGTTGAGGCAGCTGCGAATAATGTAAAAGAGAAAGAACAGGATAACTCCGAAGATGACATTTTTATATCTCAGGGTCTCAAAATGAAAAAGAGGTCTTTTGACTACTCTTTGCTTAATCATAAAGAGTGCCCCGAAAATAAGGAAAATAGCGAAGTTGATAGTGATATTGGGGTGCTCAAACCAATAATATTTACGACCATAAATCAAGACATAGGCACCACAGCTCAATGAGAGCAATAGAAACAGGCAACTTGCCAGATCCAATTGATAGAGAGGGAATTTTTTACCCAAGCGATTATTGTTAAGTAACAGCAAGGCTATTGCGATCACAATCAAATGCCAATAGAGTACAACGTGGATCATATCTTGCCATCCATAGTCCATAATACTTTCTTTAAGCAAAGAGGTCGTTAAAGTTGAGCCGGTAAGCATAAAGGTATATAGGAAGAAATAGGCGATTGTCCGGCTTTTGGCATGCTTAATCTGCATCATGAGCAATGGAAGAAAGCAAGCTCCCTCCAGTACACAGAAAATACCTTCGACCACGCGTAGAATGCCAATAAGAAATGGATCTCTTGTCAGCGAAATGCCTAATAAAATCAGGATGGAAAGGCTACAAGTCAAGAGGATATACGTCCGTACCCTGAAAAAGGAAAATAGCCGCTGAAATATAAGTAAGGCAACGACAATTGCCCCGTACATCAAGGATAGAAAATACTGGATATCTTCGGCTTCGATGTCCAGCGCCGAAGCGGTAAATGCTGTATTGGAATGAAAGAGCGACATCAACATGAGATGTGGGAACATCGCTAATATCATAAGCGGAAGTTTTATCCATTCGGGCACCCAGCTATAGTATAAAGATTTGTTTGTACTCATGGGCGATTAGGATTGATGGGCAGCATGGATGACGACATTCATACCGGCGCGTAATTTCTTTAGATCCTGTTGTGGATCAAATACAATTTTAATAGGAATCCGTTGTTCAATCTTTACAAAATTCCCGGTTGCATTATCTTGCGGAATCACAGCAAATTTGGACCCCGACGCTGGAGAAAATGAATGGATCTTTCCCTTAAAACGAAGCTTAGGAAAGGCATCAACCTGTATAGTAACTATAGTGCCTTCTGCAAGGTCTTCAAGCTGAGTCTCCCTAAAATTTGCGTTGATCCATTTCTCTTCACTAATGACATTGGCTAGTGTTTGGCCTTCTCTGATAAATTGTCCCGGTTGGATAGTTCGCTTGCCAACAAAGCCATTGTAGGGAGCTGTTACTACTGTATAGGAAAGAAAAAGCTGTGCATTTGTTTTTGCGGCCTTTTTGATATTGATGTTTGCTCTTGCTGGTAATTCGTTAGCTTTTTCTTTGCTGGTGTTCAGTTGTGCTGAATTATATTCTTCCGTGATGGCATGCAATTGTGCCAATGCTATATCGTACGCTGCTTTGGCATTATCGTACTGCTGTTTGGTCGAAGCCTCTGCTTCAAATAAATTTTTGAATCGATTGTACTCCTGTTGAGTCTGCCATACACTTACTTTTGCAGCTTCTAGTCTTGCCTTTTGAACCGAAATGCTATTGGCAGTCGCAGTGGCTGTTTTACTGATTACCTCGGCATTTCTCTGGCTGCTTTGGAGTTCGGCATTTGCCATATCCACCTTCGTTTGATACTCATTAGGGTCTATAATCAACAGGGTGTCGCCACGATGTACATATTGGTTTTCTTCAAATCGTACCTCCTTGATAAAACCAGAAACCCTACTGGCAACAGGTGTCACATATTGATCAATTTGTGCATCATTTGTCGTTACATATTGATTGGTAAAAATGAGGTGTCTGACTAAGACTCCAATACCGATCAATAATAATAGGCTGGCAAATATGACAAGCACTTTATTAAATCCTTTTGTTTTGTCTCTTTTATCTTCTTTATTCATTATTGTTTAATTGCGCGTTTTTCAATTTGTTTGCTTTGTGTGTGCTTATGAAGTACCAATAAAGGTCTTTTGTGCACTTTAAAGTCCTCTAAATTTCCAGTTCTTTTTTCTATTCATTTTATCTGCTCGATAAGCCGTTAAAACTATACTTAAAGTCTCAGAGCCAATCTTTCAGTTCGTCTTATGGTCTACTCGAAATAACAATTTTTCTGTTTTTGAATTTTACTTAAACTGATTACTTGAAGTACCAATTAAGTTTGTCTGGGAGCTTTGGAATAAGGCTGCACAAAGATACTGTGGAATAAGAATGTTCTGTTTTGTATAGTCGGACGGATATTTGTTCATTTGCGCCATATCGTAGGAAAAGTGTAATTTTAGATTATGGAAAAGGATAAACTTGCAGCCATTGATGCTGAACAATATGATTTTTACGTAGATCACATGTATGTCGATCGTATTGATTCTCGCGAGTATGAACATAAAAAAGCACGTCTGCTCTATGCTGATGGAGGCATCATTCATATTTTTACAGCAACAAAGCACTGGTATTTGCCGGCACGGTTTTATATGTGGATTCCAGCAAATACAACTTATCATTTGGAAAGCACGAGCTCTCGTATTCCGTTATACAGTTTTTATTTTAAGGAGACACAAGATATGCCCTCAGTTCTTTCAACACCGAATATATTTCTAAGTAATGATTTGATGCGTGAGATGTTTTTATTTGCACAGGATTGGGCCGGAGGGGTTGGCAAAACGACTGATTATTCAAAATACTGTCTCTTGCGTGCGATGATGGCAATTATTCCGGATATGAGCCCTCCCGTAGATGCCTTTCCGATGCAACACCCTTATCCTAAAAGTGAAAAACTCAGAAGCGTGGCCAGATATCTTAATAGCAACATTGATCAAGCCTTTACCATCGAGCAGATCGCGGTGCAATTTGGAATGAGCAGCCGCTCCTTGTCAAGACTTTTCAAAGAAGATATGGGAATCAGTTATATTCGGTTTTTAAGAGCTATACGGATTGCGAAAGCCTTGGAACTGATGTCCGAAAACAGATATTCGATCCTTGAAATAGCGATGCGCGTAGGATACAATGAGCTCTCGTCCTTTAGCAATATTTTTACGCGTGTGACCGGTATTCGTCCATCGGTATACATGGCGAAGATTAATGAATATAAACAGTAATTTTTGATCTAGGCCAAAAGTTCCTGCAGATCTTCCTGTGATAGCGACTTGATAAAGCTCTCTTCGGTTGTGATGAGGCTTTGGGCAATCGATTTCTTTTTATTCTGCAAAGCTAATATCTTTTCTTCGACAGTATCTTTACTGATAAATTTATAGATAAACACGTTGCGCGTTTGACCGATACGGTGCGAGCGGTCAACGGCCTGTTGTTCCACCGCTGGATTCCACCACGGGTCCAGGATAAAGACATAATCAGCTTCAATCAGATTGAGTCCCACACCACCTGCTTTTATTGATATAAGGAACAGTTTGGTGTCATTGTTTTTGCGGAATTGACTGACAGCTTCATCCCGATTCTTCGTGCCACCGTCAAGGTAGGCGTAATTCGTTCCTTTATTGTCAAAATACTGACGGAAGATATTGAGCTGTTTTACAAATTGGGAGAAAATCAGCACTTTGTTACCTCTTTGCATGACCATTTCAAGTGTTTCAATGACAGCTTCGAACTTACCGGAATCGCCCAAAAATTTCTCATCCACCATTCTGGGGTGATTGGCTAATTGTCGGAGCTTCGTCAACCCCTGCAACAGCGCGATCTGCGTAGACTTTGGTTTGTTGTCTAATTGTCCATCAAGGATTGCATTGCGATATTCAGATTTGACTTTTTCGTACAATTCGGATTGTTTTTCCGTCATTTCACAATAGAGCACCTGTTCTGTCTTTGGCGGTAACTCTGTTGCCACCTGATCTTTTGTACGTCTTAATATAAATGGTTTGACAATCGCTTGAAGGCGCTGTGCTTTTTCTTCGTCTTTTTTCTTTTCTATGGGCTGCACAAACTCTTTTTGGAAATAGGTGTAGCTGCCCAGTAGTCCTGGATTGGTGAAATGCATCTGTGCCCAGAGGTCCGAAACGGAATTTTCAACAGGCGTCCCACTCAAGGCAAGCTTATTTTTGCTTTTTAGACTTTTGATCGCTTTAAACGATTTGGATGTCGGATTTTTGATATTCTGGCTTTCATCCAGGATGATATAATTAAAATAAAAACCACTCAAGGTCTCCTCATCAATACGGGCAATCCCATAGGTGGTGATTACCAAATCATATTTCGCGAATAGTGAAGCGTCTTTAATGCGGTTATTACCAGTATGAAGATGAATATTAAGTTGTGGTGCAAACTGTTGTGCTTCTTTCTGCCAGTTGTATACCAATGATGTCGGTAAGACCAAAAGTGAGGTACGGATATCTTGTTCGTCTTGAAGCTGTTCTTTTTGCTGTTGCAATAATGCTAAAGTCTGTATAGTTTTACCCAGTCCCATGTCATCAGCAAGACATCCTCCAAATTTATATTGCTTCAAAAAATTGAACCAATTGTAACCAGCTTTTTGGTACGGACGTAAATTTCCTTTGAAATGTTTTGGTTCAGGGATCTCCGCTATCTCTTCGAAGTTGGCCAGGTTCTGTAATTTCCTTGTAAATACAAGTTGTGTATGTTCACTAATTTCGAAGAGTAGGCCGATATGTACTTTATTCAGTTTGAGCTCGTGCCGATCTGCTGAAAATTGGAAAAGATGATTGTATTGTGCAAACCATTCTTCCGGAATCATAGCGATTTCACCATTCGGTAAGGTAAATTCTTTGATATTATTAAGGATATGGTTGCGAAGCTGAATAAATGGGATCTCATAAGGACCAAATTTTGCTATAGCGCTGATATCAAACCAATCATTGTCTTCATCGATAGAAATATCCAATGAAGTGTGCCCTATGAAGAAGCGTTTTTGTTCACTGTTTTGTACAATTTGGAATCCCAGCGTATCAAGTTGTTCTTGGTGGTTGTTCATCCAGTCAAATACAGAAAGCCGTTTTCCAGCGTAGCTAGCAGGCGTTAATAAACCGAGCTGCGGGTCAACATCTTGTAGTCCCAGTTTTTTTAAGCTGTCGTGTTGTTGTTCCTCCCATTGTAGAGACCGTTTGACGCGGTGGAAGATGTAATGATCATCATCCTTATTATATTCCATGCGGACGGTAACTTTGTTTTCAGCGCCAGCGGTAAAAGTATGTGGACCATATTTGAATTGCAGTTGCAATTGCGAAGCCCCATCTTCAACATAAATCAAATGTAGGAGCGGGATTGCCTGATGTTGATGGGTTTGAATCTCGAACCCTTCCGCATAGACATGATAGCGTTCTATCAAACCACATACAAAGGTCTCGAAATATTTTTTTTCGGTGCTTCTTCCAACAGAAATGTATCGTTTATTAAGGAAAGGGCTAAGTTTTTTACCTTCAAGTGCCTGATCGAAATAATATAAGGTATTGTTTAAAAGTAACCATGCTTGTACATTAGTCAGGACAATGGCATTTTTGAACATAAACTCCAGACGCTGATTTTCGTATTTGATTGTCGGGAAGTAACGTGTCTCTTCTTCATTCCGCCGAAAGTGAAATAGGATTGATGCTGGGGATGTTGCCCGTTTAATTTCCTGATCTGCTGGATAACCATCTTTGCTCATCATAAAAAGAGGTTTGTTACCAACAGCTTCAAAGAATTGAATCATTTTTTCATCAATCTTAGGGCGAAGAAGTTCATTAAGTTTTTTATCAAAAACTTTGGAAAAGAAATCTACCGGTCTAATAGCTTTTTTATAGTACTTTTTAATGAGGTGCGTTTGTTCGATTTCGTCAAGTAATCGTATGAGTTTGTAATCTACTTCATCTAATTCAGCGGCATAGGCATCGACAGTATTGCTAAATATACGTTGATATCGGAGGGAATAGGTTCCATTGGGATTGAGTTTGACCATGTGTGGCTCAATGAGATAGCCAAGATAGGGATGCTCACATATAGAATAAACGATTTTATATACTGGAAATGACTTTGACTGTTGCATTAAAAATAGCGGACCTTATAAATAAAGGTTTCTAATATACAATAAAATATACCATTAATCGCAATTTGCCGGACGAAATTTTAAAAAACGATTACAATGGATTGCCTAGCTTTTGATCATAATCTGATTCTGACCCACATGATGAGATTGTGCTCAAATATAGTTGAATATCAGCGGTCGCAGATCTTAATCCACAACTTGATCTGCTTGGATTTGAAATTTTAGGTTTCGATTAATTTTGATCGCTATGGGAATAAAAATCTAATAGTTCCCTTCAAAGACAAATTGAGCAGGTCCCTTTAAGAAAACTTCTGTGAAATGGTGGCCCTTCTTGTGGAAAGAGATGTAAAGCTGGCCTCCTAACACACGAATAGGAATATTGATATCACCTTCTAAATTTTGCTGTAAGGCAACAGCCATGGCCGCTGCAGTTGCTCCAGTGCCACAGGCATAAGTTTCGTCTTCGACACCACGCTCAAATGTACGTAGGAAATAGCCTTCTCCTTCCGCTTCGATGAAATTCACATTGATACCATCTTTTCCGTAGGTTGCATTATTGCGAATCGCATGGCCATCTTGAAATACATTTTTATCGTTGAGATTTTTAACGAATTCTACATAATGCGGAGAACCTGTTTGTAACACATAAGCTTCCCCATCGCGTGAAAAATCATTTACGTCGATCATTTGGAGATTGACAAGATCTGCTGATAAAGATGCATGGTGTATGCCGTCTACTGCCAAAAAGACAGTTTTGTCAGTAATAATGCCTAAGTCGCGTGCAAATGCCACAATACAACGGCCTCCATTGCCACACATACTGCCTTCTTTGCCGTCCGAATTATAATAAATCATCTCAAAATCGTAATTTTCCTTGGCTTGTAGTAACATCAAACCATCAGCACCAATGCCAAAACGACGGTTGCAGAGCTTTTCTACCAATACTTCATCTGCACGGTCAAATGCATTGTTGCGATTGTCTACTAAAATGAAGTCATTGCCCGCGCCCTGATATTTTGAAAATCTTACTTTTAGTGCCATTACGTTGATTTATAGTAACAAAAGTACGTTTTTTTGTTACAAAAAAATGGAGAAAAGTTAAGATTTGTTAAAATGATTGCATTTGTCTAGTAATTAACATTTTTTAACGTGTCGGATTTTCCGAAGGGCTCGAAATGGTATTACATTTGAACATATCCGAATAAAATCGGTAATTTTAAGAGCAAGAGTTATCAGCTTATATTAAGACATTTTAAAATAGAAATAAGTTTATGAATAAGGTCGGTTTAACGCTATTAACAGCTGTTTTCGGTGGAGCGGTAGCATTAGGAGGTTACAAGCTTATTGAGAATAAGAAGTTTGATGGTATGTCTTTCGAAGACAAACAAAAGGTTTATTTTGCGAATAATCCAACAGGGGTAATGTCGTCGACAGGTAACCCTGATTTTACCCAAGCTGCGGCAGCGGTATCACCGGGTGTAGTACATATTAAGACAACATATAGCCGTAAGGGATCACAACAATCTCAGGGGTCTCCATTCGATATGTTTGAAGAATTTTTTGGCATGCCACAGGGTGGTGGACGCCGTCAAATGCAGTCGCAACCTGTACAGGCATCCGGATCAGGTGTAATTATTTCTGATGATGGTTATATTGTAACCAACAATCACGTTGTGGAAGATGCGGATAAAATTGAAGTGGTGCTCACTGACAAGCGTACGTTTGAAGCTAAATTGATCGGACGTGACCCGAATACAGATTTAGCTCTGTTGAAAGTATCGGGTAAGGGACTTCCTGTTGTTAAATTGGGTAACTCGGATAATGTCAATGTCGGTGAATGGGTATTGGCTTTTGGATATCCGCTAGGACTCCAGTCTACAGTGACTGCTGGTATCATTAGTGCAAAAGGTCGTCAGATCGGTATTTTAAATGAAGGACAGCAACAACGTGGTAACCCGTTTGGTGGTGGACAAGATCAAATTCCTGTAAGTTCAGCGATCGAATCCTTTATCCAAACAGATGCTGTTATCAATAAAGGAAATAGCGGCGGTGCATTGACTAATGCGTCGGGAGAACTGATCGGTATTAACTCTGCTATCGCTTCGCCGACAGGAACATATGCCGGTTATGGTTTTGCGATTCCAGTCAATTTGGTTAAGAAGATTGTCGATGACTTTGTCGAATATGGTAATGTAAAACGTGGTTATATTGGTGTCACTTATACTGAGATAACACCTGAATTGGCCAAAGAAAAAGGTTTTACAGATGTTGATGGCTTGTATGTTCAAGATGTTGTCGGTGGTGGTGCCGCAGAGGCAGCAGGTATCAAAAAAGGAGACCTTTTGACCAAGATTAATGGAAAAGTGATTACAGGTTCGCCCGTTTTAAGTGAAACTATAGGCCGTGCGCGTCCTGGAGATAAGGTAAATGTTACTTACAAACGTGATGGTAAGGAAAAACAAGTAACCATGACGCTGAAAGGTGAAGAAACCTTAAAATCCGCAAGTACTGGTGGAAAAGCCTCGAAAAGTGCAACGGAGATCTATAATAAGTTAGGGGCAAGCTTTATTCCTGCTTCGGCTGAGAAGAAAAAGGAATTGGGTGTAAACTCTGGTGTTGTTGTGACGCAAGTGAACCGTGGTGGTATCTTTGATTATTTTGGTGTAGAACGCGGACTGGTTATTACTGAGGTTAACGGAAAAGCCGTAAATACGGTAGATGATATTGAAGCAGCTCTTGGCGCAACACAACGTAATATTGTGCGATTGAAAGGGGTTTCTCCTCAAGGTGGAGCTGTTCAATTGAGCTTCCCGGTAGAGTACTAAACATTGAATTAAGAATTGGTTGATTAATATAGTTTAGGTGGTTCTAACCGTAAGGTTAGGCCACCTTTTTTTTGAAAGTGTTTTATAATTTTTATTTTTTCATTCAGGTATTAATGCACTCGCTATGCTCAGTTTATTGAGAAATGTTTAGTTTCATTGGCTTGAATTAACTCGTTGCACTCGGGTATTGGTCAGAAAGATTTTTAGCATGCTTTCATCGCTATTGGTGCTAGCGAAATCAGGAAGGTCTTATGGAAAAGCTACAGCGCTTGGTAAGAAGTAGGTCAATTTTAAGAGGGTTGTTTCCTTAATAATTTTAGTTTAGCTATTTTGCGGAATGAAGTGCCGAAATAGCTCCTGCACTTTTTATGTTTGGCCTTTCTGGCCTTGTGATTTATTACATATTTAGCTACTGACGAGCCTGGGAGCCAATTATGCGAACTAATAGTGGTTTTTTACTTCTTTTAGTTGGATCGGATAGCGGTATCGCTGTTGTTTGATAGCTTTTAAAAATTATAGAGATGAAGATTTTAATGGTTTGTTTGGGGAATATTTGTCGTTCGCCCCTTGCGCATGGTATATTGAAACAAAAAGTAGCGGATAATCAATTAAACTGGGTCGTTGAATCGGCAGGTACAGGTGACTGGCACATTGGTGAGGCACCCGATCGTAGAGCTATAGCAATTGCAAAGAAATACGGTGTCGATATTTCTGGTCAAAGAGCAAGGCATTTCAAACCGCAATTTTTTGCTGAATATGATCTTATATTTGTGATGGATAGACAAAATTATGCGGATGTATGCGCCCAGGTTGTCAATAAAGAAGATCTGAATAAGGTTAAGTTGTTTTTAGGAGACGATATTGTCCCTGATCCATATTTCGATGATAATTTGTTCGATCCAGTTTTTCAAATGATTGATCAACGTTGTGCGGACGTTATTGCCAAAGGGGGAAATTCAACAGTATAAGTGTATTATATGTGGGTTGATTTACTTGCAAATCAACGCAAATTTAACTTAGTTTGTTTAAAACAAAAAAATGAAGGCAGCAGAAGTAAACAAGAAGTGGAGCATCCTACAGGATGAAATTGCTTCTCTATTCGATATGGAAAAGCCTGACATCAAGGTGTGTTTATTCCTTATTGGTGTTCAGGAATTGGGCAAAGGCGCCCAAAAATTCTCAAAACGGGAAAAGGAAGAACTAATGCACATTGCGACTTGTCGCCTTTTCAGTGCAATGGGATTTTATAACTTAAAAGGGCTTGATGAGGAAGGGTGGCCACATTGGGAATTGGTCAAACCCATCCCTAACTACACACTCTTGGAACAAGAACTGATTATGAAGTCCTTGATCATAGATTATTTTGAGGAATTAAACGTTATCTAAAAGGATAACATAACTAGAAAAGACGGCAGTTCAAAATGGGAACTTACAATTATTAACACATGAAATTTTTAAAGGTTAGTTTAATAGCAGTATTTTGCTTTTTACAGGTTTTGGCATTTGCTGCTAAACCAGAGTTCAAATATGTACAGATTGTTACTGATAAGGGAATCTGTGTTTTACGTCTGTATAATGAAACACCAAAACATCGGGATAACTTTGTCAAATTGGCAAAAAGTAAATACTACGACGGGACCTTGTTCCATCGCGTTATCCAGAATTTTATGATTCAGGGCGGTGACCCTGATTCAAGAAATGCGGTTGGAGGTGCCCAGTTAGGTGAAGGAGGGCCCGGATACACGATTCCCGCGGAGATCCAGGATGGTTTATTCCATAAAAAAGGCACTATCGGAGCGGCCAGAGATAATAATCCTGCAAAGGCTTCTTCGGGTTCTCAGTTTTATCTTGTCCAAGGAAAGGTATTCACGCCTGAAGATCTTAATCGTTTAGAGCAGACACGAATGAATGGTAAGAAATTTTCTGAAGCGCAACGTCAGGCTTATACGACTATCGGCGGGGCACCACATTTAGACTGGAATTATACTGTATTTGGCGAGCTGGTCAAAGGAATAGATGTCATCGATCAAATTGCCGCTGTAAAAACAGATAAGCATGATAGGCCAGAAGTCGACCAAAAGATGAACATGCATGTGTTGACAAGACGAGAAGCCTTAAACTTGGAAAGAGAGCTCAAAGGATTAAAACCTCAGACGGGTTTCTTTTCTAAAATTGGTGATCTATTCTCCTCCAAGGATTATTAATGTTGCTATGAAGTAACACCATAAAGGATTGAAGAGTTTTTCTTTTTTCCATTAGCTAGAATCACAATACTCAAAAAATGAAAATAGTAACCTATAATGTGAATGGTTTGCGTGCAGCCTTAAAAAAGGATTGGTTGGGCTGGTTGAAAACTGTAAATGCGGATGTGATCTGTCTCCAGGAGATCAAAGCTACACCTGATCAGATTCCTGAAATAGCCTTATTGGAGGAGATGGGGTATGAGCATTACTGGTATCCTGCTCAAAAAAAAGGCTATAGTGGAGTCGCCCTGTTTACCAAGATACCCCCTAGGCATGTTGAGTACGGCTGTGGTCATGAAGATTATGATTTTGAAGGGCGTATTATCCGTGCTGATTTTGATCAGGTTTCGGTCATGAGTACCTATTTTCCTTCGGGCACGACTGGAGATGTGAGACAGGATTTTAAATATCGTTTTTTAGATGATTTTCAGTTATATAGTGACAAATTATTGATTGAAAAACCAAATTTGGTAGTTTGTGGTGACTATAATATCTGTCATCGTGCCATTGATATTCACAATCCAAAATCAAATGCAAACTCTTCGGGATTTCTTCCGGAAGAGCGCGAGTGGATGGAGAACTTTATTAATTCAGGTTATATCGACTCTTTTCGCCATCTAAATCCAGATCCACACCATTACAGCTGGTGGAGTTACCGTGCAGGGGCGCGTGCGAAGAACTTGGGTTGGCGTATTGATTATAACATGGTTTCAAAACCATTGGAGGGACAGATTGTATCTTCCAGTATATTGCCGGATGCTGTTCATTCCGATCATTGTCCAGTATTGCTGGAGCTTGCTATCTAATCAGATCACATTCCATAAAAAAGGCTTTCATACAGATGAAAGCCTTTTTTATGCCGAAGCGCAAAAGTGCATTTTTAACTAACTATTTCCCTAGGCTATGGATAATGGAAAGCTGTTGTGCAACTTTCTCTGCGATCGTTAAAAATGATTTTGTTACAGGATCTTCAATATCTATGGCGACTGGGAAGCCATTATCTCCAGCATCAGAAATGCCTTTTAACAAAGGGATTTCACCAAGGAAAGGAACTTTATATTCTTCTGCCAAACGTTTTCCTCCATCTTTGCCAAAAATATAATATTTATTTTCTGGTAATTCTGCAGGTGTAAAATAGGCCATATTTTCCACGACGCCCAATAATGGAATATTGATGCTGTCCATTAAGAACATTCCAATTCCTTTGACAGCGTCAGCCAGAGCAACGTGCTGCGGGGTTGTGACAATCACAGCTCCTGCAATAGGGAATGTTTGTGATACGGTAATATGGATGTCACCAGTGCCTGGAGGCATATCAACGACCAAGTAATCCAGTTCACCCCAATGCGCATCGTTAAAAAGCTGCTTGATTGCAGAGGTAGTCATTGGACCACGCCATGGAATAGGCTGGTTTGGATCGGTAAAAAATCCTATTGAAAGTAATTTCAATCCAAATTTTTCAAGTGGTTCGATTTTAACCTGGCCGTCTGGCATTTCTACCGAACCTGGTTTAGCGCCCTCTAATCCAAACATAATCGGAAGGGATGGCCCATAGATGTCGGCATCTAAAAGGCCTGTCTTAGCACCTTTGGCATGGAGAGCCAGAGCCAGATTGGCTGCAACCGTAGATTTACCAACTCCACCTTTGCCTGAAGAAACCAAGATGATATTTTTAATGCCCGACACTTGTGCGCCTTGTTTCCCGATCACATTGGAAGTCATATTGATCTGGACTTCGAGATTTTTGTCGATGAAATGTGCTATGGCATTCCGACAGGCATGCTCAATATGATCCTTAAGCGGACAAGCTGGAGTAGTTAAAATGACATCGAAAGAAATTTTTTGGTCTTCGATCTCGATATTTTGAATCATATTCAATGTTACAAGATCCTTTTTCAAATCAGGCTCTTCAACATAGGATAATGCATTTAATATTTGTTCTTTGGTAACCATCTATTATTCATTTGTAATCACGGATTACAAAACTACTCATTGCAGATCAATTTCATGTCATTTCTTTGTTTTTAATGGGATTAAGAACGCTGTATTACGCCAAAAGAGAGGGGATCCTAATTTTCCATAGTTCAAGTTTAAAACGGTAAGTGAATATCCCTATCATTTAAACGGACTTAATAGGGATTTGATGGGGACCTCATTCGGACTTCATTCGGATAGACTCCTTTAAAGTCCCTGTTAAGTTCCTATAAAATAAGTTGTAAATACCAGTTAAAAGATAAGCTTATTGGAAACTGTAGTGCCATTGGCCGGAACGGTTCTTATCATTTTTATCCGTCTATGTGTCCTTAGAAAAACTTCATGTATATTTCCTCAATAAATAAATTCCTCAATAGGCAGAGGAGAGATCGATAAATTACTTATATATACCACGCAATTAAATTGCATATAAAAGCTAATTTATCTAAGTTTGACTGTTGATATGCACGAATTTGCATTACGTAATAATTATGTCCAATCGATTTATAACATCTTTTAAGTCCCGCAAGTGGCGATGGCTTTATATTGTTCTAGCTGCTATTTTGGTTTTGGCTATTGCAGTCGGTACCTATGCTTATCAGAAAAGAGATGCCATGCTCATGGGAGCAATCAACAAAGCGAAAGCAAAGTTGCTTGAAAAGTATGATATGGAGTTGAAGATCCAATATTATGCCTTCCAGGGAATTAATGCAGTACAGTTTAAAAATATACAACTGTTGCCCAAACATCGAGATCAATTGGCACAGATCAATGATCTGACGGTATCTGTAAAATTGTGGCCTCTGCTATTCGGAGATGTGAAATTGGGGCAGGTTATTCTGGATAATGGGAAAATTTCTCTTGTTAAAAAAGACTCCATCAGTAACTATGATTTCTTGTTCAAGAAACAGAAAAAAGATACTGTGGAAAACGATAATCCAAAACAGAATCTAGCCGCTTTGGCAGATCGATTGTTGAAAAATGTATTTTTTAAGGTTCCGAATGATCTTGATCTTAAGAACTTTGAGCTTTCTTATCGCGATGACAGTACTTCACAACGGATTGTCATTCCTTCTGCTGTGATCGATGGGGGAGACATGGAAACCAAGTTCTTGTTAAATGACCATGAGGCGGCCTGGAATCTGACGGGAACAATCGATTCAGATAATCAGGAATGTGACCTTCGCCTTTTTTCTGATAAAAAAGAGGTCAATCTTCCCCTGTTGCAACGCAAATTTGGTCTTGCGGTAAGTTTTGATGAAATATCCTTCCGCTTGGACAAGGCTCACCGGAGGAATAAGGAGTTGTTGGAACTGCATGGACAATGGGGATTTAAGAATCTGAAAGTAAACCATAGGCGTATTTCCAGTAAAGATGTTATCTTTCCGGAGGCCGTTATGCAGGGCGCGTTGAATATTGGAGCATCATCAATTGAAGTAAGCAAAGAAAGTACCGTACAGGTTAAAGATTTTGTTTTTTCTCCTTATCTCAAATACGTGCATAAGCCTGAGAAAGAACTATTCCTCGCTATCCACACAGATAAGATCGAGGCACAGCACTTTTTTGATGCCTTGCCAGTCGGATTATTTCCAGGTTTGGACGGCATTCAGGTGGAGGGGCATATTCAGTACGATCTAAACTTTGCTCTTGAATTAAAAAGGCCCGAAAACCTTCTTTTCTCCTCCAAAATGGATGATAGGGATCTAAGGGTAGTCAAATGGGGGGAGGCCAATATTGCGATGCTAAATACACCTTTCACATATACGGCTTACGAAGATGGAAAACCGATGCGGGAGATTGTAGTAGGTCCTCAGAACCCTAATTTTACACCTATCGATCAAATATCCCGTTATATGCAGATCAGTTTGATTAACACAGAAGATCCATTTTTCTTTAAGCACAAGGGATTTGAGGAGAAGGCTTTTAAGCTCTCCATTGCTACAAATATCAAGGAGAAAGGATTTAAACGCGGGGCGAGTACAATATCGATGCAGCTGGTAAAAAATGTTTTTCTAAATCGGAATAAGACCGTTGTGCGGAAGCTGGAAGAAATTTTGCTGGTATGGCTCATGGAACGCTCGCAGCAAGTTAGCAAAACACGTATGTATGAGGTCTATTTGAATGTCATCGAATGGGGAAATAATGTATATGGTATTACCGAAGCGGCGCGCTATTATTTTGGGAAAACACCGGCACAGCTAGGGCTTGGTGAAAGTATATTTTTGTCTAGCATTGTTCCGCGTCCTAAAAAAGGACTGAACTTTTTTGACTGGACAGGGCACCTGAAAGGGAATATGTTGCGCTATTTTAATACCTATGGTCACATTATGACCAAAACAGGGCAGATTAGCGTAGATTCAACAACTTCAAATTATGGTTTTTATGAAGTAGTCCTGCAGCCGCATCTGCGTGCCGCAAGACCAGCTGTAGTGGATTCTGTTGATATATTCGACATGGGAGACGATCCATTGTTGTTCGATAATCTGGAGAGTAATTCTCCTGCCGATAATCTTGAAAGCGTATCGGTGCCGAAGAAACTTAAAAAGATAGATCTTACTGAAAAGAAAGAGGAGGAAGCTGTTGAACAGGAGAAACCAAAACGATCGCTGTTTGACAAGATCCTGGGACGTAAAAAAGAGGAAAAAGATAACGACGCACACAAATAGTGTCTGTAACGAAAGAAAAATATTAGGATGAAAAAGATAGAAATTGACGGATTGCTTTTCGAACCTTTATTTGAAGAGGAACAAATTCAGAAACGTGTTCGCCTGATGGGGATTGATATAAGCCTTCGTTATGAGCACAAACAGCCTGTTTTCATAGGTGTTTTGAATGGATGTTTTATGTTTATGGCAGATTTGCTTAAGCAAATCGAAGTTCCTTGTGAAATGTCATTTATTAAGCTGGCTTCTTATATCGGAACAGGCCAATCTGAATTGAATGAGCTTTTGGGGCTCGGTATCGATCTGGAGGGGCGCGATGTGATTATTGTAGAAGATATTGTCGACTCAGGGCATTCACTTAAGCATACCTTAGATGCTGTAAAAAAATTAAATCCAGCTAGTGTTATAGCCTGTGCACTTTTGGTGAAACCGGAGGCGCTGCAGTATCATTTCGAGGAATTGACCTATGTCGGTTTTGAAATAAGTAAAGAATTTGTGGTTGGGTATGGCATGGACTTTAACGGTCTTTGTCGGAATCTTCCTGATATTTATAAAAACATACCAGTTTAAAAATTCCGCCTATTCTGGGAGATTTTGAGGGGTAAATTTCCTATATTTTCATGTTGTACTGCTCTGCGAATCTATCACAGAACAGTACAATTGAATGTCGATGGTGTATGTTATGTTACGGTGTCTGTTCGTATTTAAAAGAGCAGGTTTCGATATGGTCGTTCACCATTCCAACGGCCTGCATATAAGCATAGCAAATGGTAGATCCAAAGAACTTAAACCCTTTTTTCTTCATGTCCTTTGCTATTTTGTCTGAAATCTCCGTAGTAGCAGGTACCTGCTGCAAACTTGGCCAATGGTTTACGATGGGCTGACATTCGGGTAGAAAGCCATATAGATAGTTATAAAAACTACCATGTTCCACCTGGACTTTTTTGAAAAGCTGTGCATTGGTAATGGTGGATTCAATTTTATTGCGATGTTTGATAATGCCGGATTCCTTGAGTAACTGTTCGACATTTTCGTTGCTGTACGCCGCTACCTGATCGACATCAAAGTTGGCGAAAGCTTCTTGGTAGGCGCTTCTGCGACGGAGGATAGTGATCCAGCTTAAGCCCGCTTGCGCAGATTCCAGTACTAAAAACTCGAATAAGGTCTTGTCGTCGTATACTTGTCGCCCCCATTCTTTATCGTGATAGGCAACGTATTGTTCGTCAGATCCGCACCATTGACAACGTATAATTTCTTTGTGCATGTTCTATGAAGATTTTTTGGATGCAATATAACTTTTTATCCTAACTTTACGGCCACAATTAAAGAGTTTCGAATGTACGCGGTTCTTGAGTATCTCAGTGCCGTTAAGAGACAATTCATTTTAATGAGCGTAACAATCTTCAAATATCATATTCTATTTGTACTATTTCTGCTGTTTTCAATATCGGGATTGAAGGCACAGCGGTGGGCGCAGCGAGCTGTTATTCAGAGCAGCACAGTTGTAACTGATAGCCTAAATGCTGTAAAAGATTCTGTTATTTCACCCAACCAGAAAATTTTGGAATCCTTGAACCCAGCGCTACAGAACCAATACCGGATCGTAACAGTGGAAGAAGGGTTAATAGTTCATAATATACATAATTTTGATGTGCGTCAATATTTTCAGGGTGAACGGAGAAACAGTTATTTGGATCGGCAATATGGGACACCAAAAGCTCATCGTGAAAACTGGATCTTGTTTACAGCCCTGTCATTGATCTTCGGCGTTGGTATGATTCGAGTATTTTTCCCCTCTGATATCAAATTGGTTTTTCAAGGCTATTGGGACGATCGGGTTTTGTTGTCCGTGAGCAAGGAAGATACAATTCTGACATCTTGGCCATTTATTTTTCTATTTATATTATTTTCAGGAGCTATAGGCTTATTTGTAAGTCTATTTTACGCGTATGAATTAAATCGATTTGATTTTATTACGTTTCCTAATTATATGAAGACAGTGGGAATGGTTGGCAGTTTATTCGCCTTAAAAATTGGATTTATTCGATTCTTATCCTTTGTTTTTGAAATTAGAAAGTTGGTAAAAGAATACGTGACCGTATTGTATCTGATTTATTTCAATACGCTTTTCTTAATGCTTCCTGTATTATTAATTTTGAGTCTTGTTCCTTTAACCTCGGTAGGTGCAGTGCTGCATTTGGCCATTGCTGGAGCCGCTTTGCTCTTTTTCTATCGATTTCTTAAGACAGCGGCTCATATTATGTCTATGTATAAGTTTTCAATTTCCTATTTAATTTTGTACCTTTGTTGCCTAGAAATAGCACCAATATTAATACTGTTAAGATTATTGAGCTAAAACTGGTTAATATGCAAACTTCAGACGTAGAAAGAGCAAAGAAGGTAAAAAGTGTACTGGTGACTTTACCAAAACCTGAAAACGATAAGTCCCCTTACTATGATTTAGCAAAGAAATACGGGTTAAAATTAGACTTTAGAGGTTTTATACACGTAGAGGGAGTTCCTGCCAAAGATGTGCGTAGGGATAAGGTTAATTTAGCAGATTATTCTGCAGTAATATTTACGAGTAGAAATGCTGTAGATCATTATTTTAGAATCTGTGAAGAGATGCGATTTGAAGTGTCTGCGGAAATGAAATATTTCTGTATTTCAGAGACGATTGCGCTGTACCTTCAAAAGTATATTCAGTATAGAAAACGTAAGATTTTCTTCGGTAAACAGACAGCAAAAGATCTTGAGGAGGTGTTGAAAAAGCATAAAGGCGAGAATTTCTTATTTCCATGTTCGGATGTAGCTAATGAGGAAACAAGTAATTGGTTGCAGCAAAATGGTTATAAATTTACACCTGCTGTTCTTTTTAGAACTGTTGTCAGTGATTTGACTGATTTGAAGGATGTTTTCTACGATGTTATCGTATTCTTCAGTCCTTCCAGTGTGCAGTCGTTATACGATAACTTTCCGGACTTTAAACAGAATAATACAAGGATTGCAGCATTTGGTGCTTCTACGCAGCAGGCGCTTTTGGATCATGGATTGATTTTAGATATACCTGCTCCAACGCCGAAAGCTCCTAGTATGACAATGGCTGTTGAAGAGTATATCAAAAAGGTAAATAAATAATAGCCTTGCATAGGGTAAATAAAAAAGGGTTCTTAAGACCCTTTTTTTTATATTTATTTTGGAGGCTCGTAAACATCTATTCAGCTTTTCGCAAGCGGTGTCGCTGTGTTTTACGCTTCTGTATCGGCAGAGCATGATTGCAATTTTACAACTCGGTTCGATAGTTTATCCATTTGAGATGCTTCTATTCACTTCATACAAGGGATGTGAAAACATGGAAATACTATTTTTGTCTATTGAGGTATAAAAAGGGTAGCGAGATGAAGCGATCATGTTAAAATATAATAAAATTGACGGAGGTCATTAGATTTTAAGTATATTTCTATTAAATTGCTTGGAGTAATTTGTTCCAATTAAAAATAAGGCCTAGGCAGTATTTTTAAAATTTGATAGAAATATTTTTTTTATGTTTGTAATTAAGCAAAATTAGTCAATCGTGAAGTTAAAGCAAGTTGATAAAATTTCGGGTATTCGATCAGAGGACTTCTTAAAAAATTATCTGAAACCAGGTTTTCCTGTAATTATATCAGATTTTATCAGTGCAGAAAGTCCGGCGTGGAAAAAATGGAGTTATGATTACTTTAAGGAAATTGCAGGAGATATAAAAATAGATGTCTACGGGAAAGAGGAGGAATCAATGGACCGTGCTGCCAGTGCTCCTGTTGGCCATATGACGTTTGCAGAATATTTGGATTTGATCACAAAAGAACCTACAGAGTTACGGTTGTTTTTGTTCAATCTACTTAAGATACGTCCTGAACTAAAACACGATGTTATTTATAATGATGTGACAGGAGGAAAAGTATTGCAATGGTTACCCTTTATGTTCTTTGGTGGAGAGGGCTCAAGTACCCGTAATCATTTTGATATTGATATGTCACACGTATTTATTTCTCAATTTCAGGGTTTAAAACGTATCTGGCTTTTTCCGAATGATCAATCTGATTTGATGTACAAATTGCCGTACAATTTTCATAGTATTGCCAACCCAAAATACAGCAGTGAAGAGGAGTATCCAGGAATTAAGTACTTGGAGGGCTATGAAGCGGTGATTCACCCTGGAGAGACCCTATATATGCCGGCAGGCTGGTGGCACTATATTCAATATGAAACAGAAGGCTATTCAATTTCTGTTAGGGCCTTAGCAAATTCGATCAGCGAGAAATTGAAAGGTGCGCGCAATCTGTTTATCACGAGACATTTTGATAATACGATGCGAAAGATATTCAAGGATCACTGGTTCCACTATAAAATTAATACAGCGAAACGTCGTGCAAATAACGCGATTAAAAGAAATAAACGTTAATACAGAAAGGGGACATTTAAATAAATGTCCCCTTTTGTTTTCCATCATATTTTGTGGACAAAATTTAGTTTGGCTTCACTTTACAGCCCAAGCTACTTTTATTCTTCAGTTTCTGCCCATTTGGAAGCTTCCCGATAAAATAGGGTATAAGGGTCACTTGGGTAAACTACCGTGTCGGGATTATGCCGAAATGGGACATCTGGATTAAAGATCTCCTGAAGAATATCTCTCAAGAATCTGACAAAATTCTCTTTTTGGAATGCGAGGAATTCATCGGTCAATATTCCCTCTTTACCACTGAATAATGTTCCTTCTTCCCGCATTTTGCGAGCGACGTATAGATGAGGCTCGAGTTGTTTTCTTCCTGTTTTCTGCTCGAATACGTAGGCATAGAATAGGGTTTGAACCATTGCTTTATTTTCGGTATTGGGCGCAAATACCTGGTCGATTTCCTTAAAAATGATGGAGTCTCCCCCCGTTTTGTAGTCGACGATTCGACTAATGACGCGATCGTCGTGTGTTACGACCTCGTCTACACGGTCAATGATGCCATATAGCGAGACTTGTCGTTCTTCGCCATTAATCTGAAGGGGGAAAGGTAATATATAATCGCTGTCGTTCTCAAGTTCAATAATTCGAAATACTTTGTAGTTATTAATATCATATTCGAGATACATCTTGACATACTCGCAGGCAATCTTCAGCATGATCCGCTGCAAGCTGGTTAAGTCATTTGTTGTCTTTAATTCGATCTGATACTGAAAGCCTATTTCACGAATGACATGCGCTTCTATCTGGTCGAGCTGCTGCTGCAGGATATTTGTCGGTGTAAATTCCTGCTGGCCCTTAAAAGGTAGGAATATTTTCTCCATAACATTATGGATGACAGTTCCCAGTTTATTCATCTCGAATTCTTGCGAGATCGAAGGAGGCTCTTTGATGTTGGCAATATGTTTTAGGAAAAACTGTAATGGAGATTGCAGGTATGTCGTAAGCGCTGTTGCCGATAATCTTTTCTGGTTGACGATAAAGTCCTGATACATCTTTTCCCAGACTTCACCGCGCTTCTCGATGACAATCTCTTGCGCTTTATCTGGAAATTGAATGTTCTGTTGTTGAATTTTTCGGTCAAACTGAAATTTACTTTCAAATTCGAGCTGTTTGATGAAACGACTTTCTTCGCCTGTAGAACTTTCGTCAACCAGGCCATTGTAGAAAATATGAATTCCTTCACTGTATTGAAGATGACGATAAAATAAATAGGCTGACAAAGCATCCTGATTTTCCAATATGGGAAGTCCATAAGCACTTCTGAGGCTATTGGGTATAAAGGTAGGAGAATTGGATGTTTTTGGTAGGATCCCTTCATTTGCCCCTAGAATATAAACGTTGTCAAAATTTAAACAACGGCTTTCCAAGAGCCCCATAATCTGGATCCCTTCCAAGGGGTTCCCTTCTATTGCCGAATTTATTGGCGAGATGGCTTTTTTTATCAAGCCAATCTGGAAGCCGATACTTAAGGGGGCAACAGTTTCAAAACCCAATAGCAGTTGATTCAGTGTTTTCTTTGTCTCGATGAGGAGGTTGTTGTCAATTTGACGGATACGCTCCTGAGAAGAGATACTGTGAAGAAGGTCTTCAACAAGCTGAATAAGTGATGGTATGAGATGGGCTGAATGCGCTATGGGAACAAAAAATTGTGGCAGAGAGCTCTTAAAATGAAGCTCTTCCAATGCGATCTCAAATAATTGTTTGTCGGCAATTTCCTTCTGAACCTGAAGTTTGTCTGTCAAAGGCACCATTGTCAGCGGATGGTTGATGAAAGTCTCGATGACCTGATAAGGAATCTTTCGTCGCTTGAGCTGTGATATTTCCAAATGTACTTCCATCCACAAGTCCAATATTCCATAAATTGGAGATTGCGTCAGCGGGTAACCAGTTGTGATATTAGGTTTGACATCCGGCAGACTCTGCAGCAAAGGAACAAGCAGGTTTTCGTCTGCCAGGAGAATAGCGGATGTCTGTTCCGTTTTATTGTGCTGTTCGAGAATATCATACAGCAATTTTGTCTGGCTAATTTTTCCCGTACTCGCATATAGATTTACGGTTGCGGTTCTATTTCCAATAATATTAGGACTATCGCCAAGTGCATTGATTAAACCTGTCTGAAAGATGTTGCGACGAATAAAGAGTCCAGCTTCCTGCATGGTGTCCTCCAGGTAATATGCATCTGCATCGAAGTAGAATAATGCGCTTCCCTGATCCTGCCACTGTCTAAATAACCTTGCTTCAGCCTTATTCAACGCGTTAAAGCCGACAAATAGGATATGCTGAAAGGAAGTTGTAAAATGCTGATTTGTAGCTTTACCTTCAACTAGATCGCGATAAATTGTTGGATAGTTGGTTTGTCCTTCCGCTTTAAGTTTCTCTTTGAATCGATTGTATAAAACAGGTAGTCTTTTCCAGAGCTGAAGAAAGCGTTCTTGCACTCCACTATGCCCGGCAATCGAAAAGGATTGCCAAAACTGGCGGATAAACCCTTGCTGTTCTTGTGTGAGATGTTGAAAAGCAATGTCAATTTTGGTGTTGTCATAGAGTTCTAAATAGATCTGCTCTATGGGGACGAGATCATAATCCAGCTGACCGAAGTCGCTCAATATAATTTCGGCGATTGGATAAAATTCTTCCAGCGTTTCTGGCTGCTTGCCTTCCGCGGTCAATAACTCATTATGTATATTAAAAAGATGGAAGAATTGTGCTAGCGGACTTGCTTCAGTATCATCGGTAGAAAGTTTGAAAAATTCTTGAATAGTAAAAAACTGGGGCGACCAAATGGCCTGTCCGTACACTTCAGAAAGATGTTTTTTGAGATAGGTAATCGGCCGTTTATTATTAAACACGATGGCAATCTCACTCAGATCGTTTCCAAATCGTTTTTGAATGTCTGCTGCTACTAATTTTAGAAAGGCTGTCTGCATCGTGCTATTATTTTACTTCAATTAATTGATTTGATTTCGCATAGTAGAGATAGGCTTTCACGTTATTGTAACCCAGGTTCTCCAAATTCTTTTTATAGTTGTCGACTTGATACTTGTGTCCGATATAGTCTGTTTGTGTAAACTTGAAATCCAAGACTATTGTTTCCTCTGTGGAGGTGAAGACCTTATCGGGACGAATGGTCTCACCTTTAGCGGTGATGATGCTTGCCTCGTTCCAGATTTTATAGTTTCCAGTAAGCCATTTATTAATGATAGGGTGCTGCCAGATCTGATTGATCTCCTGCATGAGAAAGGGTTCCTCCTCCTTAGCGAGAATACCTTCCTGAATCAGCTGGCGTACCAGCTTTTGAATGTCTTCTTCCTTTGAGATCTGCGCCATAATCTCATGGGCCAATATGCCATACTGTGCCGCTTTCTCCAGCATCAAAATGTCATTGATATTACGTGTGCTGGATTTTTCTAAAGCCATCTCCAATTCTTTGGAAATAGGGTAATGGCTAAGTGAGATAATATTGTCTTTTTGGATCTGATTTTGTTTGCGTTCGATCATTTGATCGATGTATATGCCTTTGTCTTCTAGTGTAAATGGAGATAGTGACGTATCTAAGACTTGATAGAGTACATCACTGATATATTCGTCTTTAACATCATAGCCTGTAATCTCACCTGTCTTTTTGTCAATAGATTCTTTAAATGACGGCGCTGTAATATAGAGGTGTTCAACGGCGCGGGTTGTTGCTACATAGAATGTGTTGAGCGCATCCATGTAGTTGAACAGCATCTCTTCAAAGTATTGCCTGAAAAATACAGACTTGCCGACGGTGGAGGTATATTTTATTGGAATTTTTCCCAGTTGAGCAAAGGGAGTATCTGTTGTCTCGATCCAAAAATCGCCATTGATCATGCCATCAAGATCCCAGGAACAAAACGGAATCATGACAACATCATAGGCCAAACCTTTTGATTTATGGATTGTCGTTACCTCGATAGCATCAATTTCTCCATTGGAGGGAAGTACGGCTCGATTGCCATCTTCTTCCCAGAACTCCAGAAATTGTATAATACCACGTTCGCCATTGGTGGAGAAAGCTGAAATGATATCTTTGAATGCCAGGAGGTAGGGAAGATGGATATTGTCCGTGTTTGTGAAGCCATAGATTTCGATAAGTTTTTCAATCAAATGGACTAATGGCTGTTTCTGCGCCATCTCCCAGGAATCGATCAGGGCCTGAGGAAGAAAGTCTTTGAGCGTGTGAATGTCATTTGCTGCAAATTCTAACCATGCCTTCTGATCGATAGTGTTATTTTGTATCTGCTGATAGAGATAGACCATCTTTGCTTTATGGATGGTATGTTTATCCGAATTATAGACTAATGCTTTCAACGTTTCGATCAGCAATAATACGGCATCATTGCTCGCCAATGATAGCGCATCACCGGATATGACTTCAAATGTAAGCTGCTGTGTTTTTTTGAAGTCCATAAGTTTTTGGATAACCAATTTGGCTTGTGCATTACTCCGCACCAGAATGCCAATCTGTTGTGCTTGATAGCGTCCGTTAAGGAGCCAGTCGCCTATTTTTTGACATAATTGTACTAACGATTCCTCAATAACCTGATTTCTTCTGTAACGTCCATCAGTAACGGGGATGTAGGAGATTTCAATAGATCCTAATCGGTCAAGTTCACTTTTTTTGTGTTCAGGGATTTCCTGTTGACTGTTTTCATAAGCTTTGACAAGCATGTTGTCATTGCCGGCAGAAATCCACCACTGTTTACCTTCTTCATCAAGACTTTCATAAACTTTTTCATTAAGCACCTGTTGCAAATGTTGTGGAATACTGCTAAACAGATAATTGTTTAAATGAATGATATTTGGAAGACTTCTAAAATTGGTGTCGAGGCTTCCGTTTTCGATAAAGGTTGTTTTGTTATTCTCGTCCAGGTGAAAAACATGACCAATCTGCTGCTCTACCTGTTGCAGTAAAATCCGCCAATCCCCATTTCGCCAGCGATAGATACTCTGTTTGACATCGCCAACGATCAAGTGTTCGCTGACTGTACCGTTGGCATCTGCCATTGCATTGATCAATAGTGGGCTATAATTTTTCCATTGAATACGGGAAGTATCCTGAAATTCGTCAAACAAAAAATAATTAAAACGATTGCCGATCTTCTCCCAGATAAATGTGGGATCGCTGTTTTCATCGAGCCCGAGTTTATTTAATAAAATCTGTGAATCGGAAATTAATTGAGCTCCGTTGTCCCGTCGCCATTGCGTCAGTAGGTCACTCATTTCTTTGAGTAAGCGTAGGTAATAGAGGTTGTTTTGTACCGCTTGATACGCTATGTAGGCCGACAGGTTGTCGTGTAACTTTTGGAAAGACGCTAGGATGGGGCTGAGTGCTGCGATAAGATCATGACGTATATTTTTGTCACTATCCGTAAAGGCATCTTCATTGTCGATCAATTGGAGGTATTTGTCTAATACTTTGGCGATTTCGGAAGCACTCAGCTTTTCCGTTTTTTTGTTGATTTTGCTAGCGGATATTATTTTATTACGCGATTTACCCTTTAGCTCATTTTCGGAGATATTGAATTTCTTGAACGTCTCGCTAAAGGCTTCGATCGTCATAGATAGCGCTTCGTTAAAGGAGTTTATCTTTTGTTCAACCTCCTGATTAAGGAGATTAAAGACTTCCTTTGGATTAGCAGAGTTGATGTAACCATCAAATTCTTGAAAATTTTCAGAAAAAATAAGACTCGCCAAACCCATTAATTGCTGACGGTAGTTCCAATTTTCATTTTTTGCTATTTTCTTTTCTGCGTAGGCTATAATCCAATCAAGTAGATCCGGACGTTCATCCAGCAATTGATTAAGCATGACTGTTAAGTCATTTTTCACTTTATTGACATTCATTTCAATCTTATAGGCTGCATCAAGATTGAGTTCATATGTAAATGCGCGAATGACTTTTTGGGAAAAACCATCGATTGTACTAATCGTAAAATGGCTATAATCATGGAGGATACGGCGATAAACACGATAAGCTTTCTCTTGTAACAGATGCGGATTCCAGTCCGGCTGCTGTTCCAGTAAAAGTTTTCTGAAATCTTCAATTTTAGCGCTACTATTGCCTGTTGCAAGCCCATGGAGTACCGAAAGGATGCGTTCTTTCATCTCAGCGGTAGCTTTATTGGTGAATGTCACAGCCAAAATCTCCTTATAGCTATTTTCGTTGGATAGCAGGAGAGTGAGATAGTGTAAAGTCAAGCTAAAGGTTTTTCCCGAACCGGCCGAAGCTTTTAGTATTTTTAATGGCGCAACAGATTTCATAGAATGAAGGTAGAAAGTAAAAAGTGAATTGGCAAAAATGTGGATGACTATTTCGGCTGTAAGATATCCAAGCGATTCATCCTCTTTACATTTAGTAAATAGCTCTTTTGAATAAAGAAATTGTTTTGAGCAACGATTTTTTTTTGGCGACTTGATATCGCTAATATACGGCGGTAGGAAGAGCTGAAACGACTTGAGAATGTATTATGCATTAAAGTGGTTGTTGACAAGAGCTAACCCTGTCGTTTTCAGTGAAGTTTTATTAAATTGTAGTAATGATTAAAAAAAAATAACTATCTTTGCATCCCCTCTAGTATGAAGCTCGGGGGATATGTTGAATACATAAAATAAAATTAAAAAATGGCAACTAAAATCAGATTGCAAAGACACGGTAAAAAAGGACGTCCTTTTTATCACGTAGTCGTAGCGGATTCTCGCGCTCCACGTGACGGTAAATTCATCGAACGTATTGGTTCTTACAACCCAAACACAAATCCAGCAACTATCATTTTGGATTTTGAGAAAGCTTTGGATTGGATGAATAAAGGTGCTCAACCAACTGACACAGCTCGCGCTATCCTTTCTTACAAAGGTGTTCTTTACAAAAAACACTTGCAAGGTGGTGTGAAAAAAGGTGCTTTTGATGAAGCTGCTGCTGAAGCTAAATTTACAGCTTGGACTGAAGCTAATGATGCTAGAATCTCTGGTAAAAAAGATGGTTTAGCTCAATCTAAGGCTGATGCTAGAAAAGCTGCTTTAGCTGCTGAAGCTAAGAAAAAAGAAGAAAAAGCTGCTGCTGTAGCTGCTAAAAATGCTCCTGTAGCGGAAGAAACTGCTGCTGAAGAGACTGAAGCTCCTGCATCAGAAGAAACTGAAGGTTAATTCTTTCATAAAGTATTCGAGAAAGCCGACTCAATCTTGAGCCGGCTTTTTTTTAGACAGCCAATAGGCTATAGGTTTGCCACTATAATGTCTCACATCTAATCGTTAAATACGGAAAATATGACTATTGATCAAAGCTTTTATATCGGTTATATCAGTAAAACAAGAGGTCTTAAAGGAGAGGTACAGTTATTTTTTGAATTCGAGGAATACGAGAGTTTGGATATGGATGTTGTCTTCGTCGAAGTGAACAAAAAGCTTGTTCCCTATTTTATTGATACGATTAAACTTCAAAAGAATAGTACAGCTTATGCGACATTTGAGGATGTAGATCATATCGATAAGGCCCAGATTCTCGTTCGCAAAAAGCTATACCTTTCCAATGATAAGATGCCTGAGCGCGATCCAGATGATTTTAGATATACGGATTTAATCGGTTTTTTGGTGATCGATGAGAACCATGGTGAGCTGGGTGAAATAACAGATGTTCAAGAATTTCCGCAACAATTTGTTGCCACCGTAGATATGGATGGCAAAGAGCTGATGTTCCCTTTGTCGGACGATTTGATCTTAGGAATTAATGGTGAAGAGGAGATCATTGAAGTTGAACTGCCAGAGGGCTTAGTGGATCTCTATAAGGAATAAGCATATCCCCAAGCTTATTCAAATGAATAGCCGTATACTAACTATTGCAGTAATTTCTTATCTTGGTCTGTATATTATTGTTGGCCATAATATTGATTGAATTTGAAACCGTTATTACTGCTGCTATTAACATTTTTGTTGTCTTCTTGTTCATTCTTTGGGAAGAAAAAGGAGTTTGCTGAAGGCAATTACCAAATGATATTTGGTTATTCAAATGAGGAGTATCGTAAATTAAAAAGAGAAGCTCCCCAAAATGTGGAGGCAGATGCTTATGGTACTGATCCCATTATATACCGCTCCTATCTCTCACTCCATGATAAGGATCAGTTTGTCATGGCGATTGATGATATATTACTCTTCGGCAAGTATAGGTTTGAAGGTGGTAGATTAGAATTGATCGATGAGAAAAAAGGTAGCCTTGCGTTGGACATTGTTAAGATAAAAAACGGTTTTGTTCAACTGAGAGGTGATTTTTCACAGTTTAGCTCAGCACGTGTACCCACCACCGAAAGGCTGTATATTAATTTTGCATTGGATAAAACTCCTATCCGGGAGACACCCAGCAAATTTGATAGCCAAGTGAATCTATGGCGAAATGCTCCTGTAAAATCAGAAAATGAAAGGGAGATAAAAGCCAGGGCATTGAATTTTATAGATTATTCCATCGCTTATTTCCAACATATATCAAGTTCTGGTACACATCACGATTATCGAATGGATGGTGTTGAATCGCCAATTATCTATGCTGAGAATGGCATTGTACTAAAGGAGTGGGCGGATGTTCCAGACTCGTGGAAAGATTTGTTTTACAATGAGCAAAATGCATTGGTCGCCTATCAATATTTATTTGATGGTTTTAAAAATGGAACGAAAGAAGAGTATCATGTCACGGGATTGCTATTGATCACATTTTATCTTAAAAATCTACGAAATTCCCTGGCGGCGGATCTTTAGTCAATTCTGTTATGGCGTAGATAATATCTTCTTAGCTAATGATCCTCAATCACCACTTTTGCTTTTTTTGTAAAAGATTTTTGCTGCTCGACCGCGCGAAAATTCCTGTTATTATATGGAAGTAAACATAACTTGAATGGTAAACATGGTTTATTATCGTGTTTTTGTCGCTATTTTAGTCTTTTCGAAAAAATATTTTTGTCTTTTGATTTTTTAAAACGATATTAGCAACGCTTATAGAGAAAGGCCGAGGGACTAGACCCAGTGAAGCCTTAGCAACCTGTATTGTTCAAGGTGCTAAATTCTACCCTGCTCCATGTGGGAAAGATAAGTTACATGTAGATAGACGATTCCTCGACTTGTGCGTTTCGATGTAAGCCAACCAAACTAAAAACAGTTTTTTAATGAAGATTATCGATCATATCCAGAATGCCAAAGGAAAGACATTGTTTTCTTTTGAGCTATTGCCACCAGCGAAAGGGCAGGGCATCCAGAGTATTTTTAAAACTATGGATGAACTGATGGAGTTTAAACCTCCTTTTATCGACGTAACTTACCACCGGGAAGATTATATCTATAAGGAACATGCTAGTGGATTGCTGGAACGTGTATCCTATCGTAAACGTCCTGGGACAGTAGCGATATGTGCTGCGATCATGAATAAATATAAAGTGGATGCGGTTCCGCATTTGATATGTGGTGGTTTTACCAAAGAGGAAACCGAAAATGCGTTGATCGATTTGAACTTCTTGGGAATAGATAACGTCCTTGTGTTACGAGGCGATGCACGTAAGGGAGATGCCGATTTTATACCAACTGATGGCGGACACGCATTTGCAACAGACTTATTGGAACAGGTTGCTGATATGAATAAAGGAAAATATCTGCATGAAGATATCGTCACATCGGAGAAGACAGATTTTTGTATCGGAGTGGCAGGTTATCCGGAGAAGCATTTTGAGTCTCCCAACTTCAATACTGACTTTAAATATCTTAAACAAAAAGTAGATATGGGAGCAGAATTTATTGTGACTCAGATGTTCTTTAATGTTGATAAATACAAGGAATTTGTCACAAAATGTCGAGATAATGGAATCCATGTACCTATTATTCCAGGATTAAAACCATTGACAACAAAAAAACAATTGGTGACTTTGCCGCGGATCTTTCATTTAGATATTCCCGAAGAACTGAGTGATGCCGTTTCGGAATGTAAAACGAATGCAGATGTCAGACAGGTCGGCGAGGAGTGGTTAGTGCGGCAATGTCAGGAGCTGATAAAATTTGGCGCCCCAGTATTACATTTTTATACGATGAGTAATCCTGGTCCAACAAAGAAAATTGTTGAAAAACTAGCATAAATAGTAAAAGGAAAGGGAGCAAATAGGCTCCCTTTCCTTTTATAGTATAGCCATGTACTTACCCTATATCAGATCTGAGTTTTCTAATTTTTTATACACTAACTTAAAATTACTTGAGTGTATGGGCATCATATTTATAGTCATATACTTGTGTTAAATAGTGTTAATTAACATGTTGGAGTCAAGATAACTTTTTAACTTAAAGTGCTAAAAAGGATTTTAACAATAGACCAATTGACCTTATGACATACAACAGATTAAATTCTCTACTCGGTTTTGTTTGCGGAATTATAGCCACATGTGTATATATAGCTACGGTAGAAAAGACCGTAAGTTGGTGGGATTGTGGTGAATTTATAGCCTGTGCCTACAAATTGGAAGTGGCGCATCAGCCAGGAGCACCATTGTTCCTTCTTATTCAGAATATATTTTCCAATCTTGCTTTAGGGAATACGGGGCAGATTGCCTACTGGATGAATATAGGTTCTGCAGTTTGCAGCGGACTCACCGTTACCTTTTTATTTTGGACGATAACGGCAATTGCTAAAAAGATACTCAACAAAAGCAAACAAGCTCCTTTATCAAACGGCCTTCAGATTTTCGGCGCAGGAGTTGTCGGTGCAATGGCATTTAGTTTCAGCGATTCATTTTGGTATTCGGCAGTAGAATCTGAAGTTTATGCGATGTCTTCCTTGTGTACAGCAATCGTGTTTTGGGCAATCCTAAAATGGGAAGTCCGTGCGGACGAAGAAGGAAGCGATCGTTGGCTGGTTTTTATTGCTTTTGTTATGGGGCTTTCCATCGGAGTTCATCTACTAAACCTTTTGGCTATCCCAGCTATCGCGATGGTTGTCTATTTCAGAAGGGCAAGCCAGATTAGTGCGAAGGGCACCCTAAACGCTTTTGTCGTAGGTGTACTGATCTTGGGTGCAGTTCTGTGGGGCATTATTCAATGGCTGGTCGGTCTGGCAGCTAAAGTAGATCTTTTATTTGTAAACTCACTAGGAATGGGATTTGGTACCGGAATTTTCTTCTCGTGCCTATTATTGGGGGGATTGATAATTTATGGTCTATATTATTCCTATAAAAAGCAGAAATATACACTCAATACCGCCTTGCTGGTTTTTAGTTTTGTTTTATTTGGATACAGTTCCTACACCATGGTCATGATCCGGGGAAAAGCAAATCCATCCTTGAACAATAATGCGCCGGATAATGTATTTTCTTTTTTGGGATATTTGAGCAGGGAACAATATATCCGGGAACCCTTACTAAAAGGACCTTATTATGACTCGCAAGTGGTTGGTGTCGAGAGTAAGACGAGCTATCGGAAAGATGAATCGGGGTATGCACCCTTCACACAGGTAGACAAATATCAATTTGATAAGGAAACCTTTTTTCCCCGTATCTATAGCCAAGATGGAAGCCATCAAGCCTATTATAGAAGTTACCTCAATTTGAAAGAAGGGCAACAGCCAACGTTTTCCGATAATTTTAAGTTCTTTTTCAATTTTCAGTTGGGCGATATGTATACCCGTTATTTCTTATGGAATTTTGTCGGTAGACAAAATGACAAGCAAGGGTATGGAACGTATAGTGACGGGAACTGGCTGTCGGGGATCAAAACATTGGATGATTGGCGCCTGGGGGCTCAAGATAAACTGTCCCAAGCTCAAGAGCATGATCCGAGCCGGAATACTTATTTCTTCCTTCCGCTGCTATTGGGGATTGCTGGCGCAATCTGGCTGTACAAAAACAATAAACCTTATACACTTGTAATAACTTTATTGTTCTTATTTACTGGGATTGCGATTGTTGTTTACCTCAATCAAACGCCTATGCAGCCCCGCGAACGGGATTATGCTTATGTCGGATCCTTCTATGCCTTTGCGATCTGGATCGGATTGGGGCTGATCGCAGTTGTTCGGTTTTTCAAACGTTTTTTACAAACGCGCTATGCCTTGGCGACAGGTCTATCTTTCGCATTATTGGGAGGGCCGGTTATTTTGGTTCATCAAAATTGGGACGATCACAATCGATCGGAGAAATCCTTGGCAAGGGATATGGCCCGTAATTATCTTGAAGCTTGCGCTCCAAATGCGATCCTATTTACCTATGGCGATCATGATACATTTCCCGTATGGTACTTACAAGAAGTGGAAGGTGTCCGCCGCGATGTACGGGTTGTTGTGTTAAGTTATCTCACCGGTGATTGGTACATGCAACAGGCAAAACAACCAACGTATCAGGCTGCGGGTCTTCCGGTAACCATCTCTGCTGAGAAAACAAAAAAAGGAGTTCGTGATTACATTCCTTTTGTGGATAGGCAACTTGACAAAGCTGTTGACGTCAGTCAGTTATTACAATTTGTGACTTCGGATGATCCAGATTATAAAGTTCAGCTGAATTCGGGAAGTATGGAGAATTATTTCCCCTCCAAAAAGGTTCAATTACGCATTGACAAAGGAGAGGTCGTCAAGAAAAATGCGGTTCCATCTTATCTGCAGGGCGGCATTGTATCTACCATGGAATGGGAGATCCCTAATGATCATTTGACCAGAGCGGATCTGACTTTGCTATCGGTGCTCGAAAATAACCATTGGGATCGGCCTATATATTTTTCAAATATGCTTCCGAGCGATATTAAATTGGGCCTGGACAAATATTTGGTCAATGAGGGCTTTACCTCAAGACTGATGCCTATTGCTGCAGCCGAAAAATCTCAGGGAAAATCGAGTGAGCAAGCAGCATTGGTTAATATTGAAGCGTTGTATAACAATATTATGCATACATATACTTGGGGCAATGTCAAAAATGCTCAATACTTGGATACGGATTCATTCCGCTTTGCAAGCATGTATGCAAGAGATATTTTCGGAAAAGCAACGCGTTTGCTATTGGCCAATGGCCAGGTCAAACAAGCTGGAGAAGTAGCCAAAAAGGCATATGATCAATTACCGACCCGTGTATATGCCATGTCAGATGCAATCAACTACGCTGATATTATCGATAGTCTATATCGGTCGGGGCAAGCTCAACTGGCCAATATTATGGTGGATCGTAATCTTAGTTATGTTGCGGAAAATATGGAATATCTACATCAACTTGTGGCAGAAAAGAAAAACTTAAGCTTCGAATGGAATGATATTCAAGTTGGATTAGATTCCGTCGATCGCTACCGCGAAATTTTATTGGACGCAAAAGATGCCAAGCGATTGGCACGTGTTGAGGGCTTGAGAAGGCAATATCAAAATTGGTATGGTATAGAGTAAACCTGCATGCAGTAAAAGGAGGTTTGTTTATGCTAGTTTGACAAAAGAAATCTGATCAATAAATTTCGATAAAGAGACCAGATGAGGCCTCTTCCAAATGCTGGAAGGGGCCTCGATACATATAGGATAGGGAAATGAGCGAATTATTAGAATTTCATACCTACGCCAAAGCCAAGCAGAAAAGGATTGATGTCAACTTTTGCAGGTATGGATAAGTTGGGCGCCAAGTTTGATCCATCCACATTAACATCGGTCTTTAAAAGAATATATTTGGCGTCTAAATTCACGAAATACTTGTCGGATAACTTAAAATCAATTCCCAGTTGAGTAGCAAAGCCGAAGGCATTATCATATTTCACGTTTTTTACCGTTGGTCCCGCGTTAACGCTATAGAATATGGTATAATTTATTCCTGCACCCACATACGGCTTTATGGCTCCGTCGGGAAAAAAATGATACTGTGCTGTAAGTGTAGGTGGCAGAAGCCATACACTACCTAGATCGACGTCGGTGGATGAACTTCCGCCGATGGCTGTTAAATTAGAGCCCGTTGTATGGACCTTATGTTTTGTTGTCCCTAGAATAAGTTCCGCTGCAATGTTTTTTGTGAAAAAATAAGTAAAGTCCAGTTCAGGGATAAATTTTGTGTTGATGTCTATGTCACCGCCTATTGTATTGATATTGGCCGATTCCGTTGGCATGACTGCCACTCCTCTGAGTCTCATTTGCCAGCGTTGATTGGGGATTGTTTGTGCCTGTAAGCTTAGTGCTCCTAAAATGAGGGTCAGTGCAATTAAAAATAACTTTTTCATATCATTAAGGGTATTTGTTTAGCGTAAAACTAATGCTAAAATCAAGGTAAAAGAGTGACGATAATCAGGTTCAAAAATGAATGATGCAACGATTTGCCTATTGTAAATGACGTATCTTTATAAATTGCTGCCATTAAAAAAATGAAGGCATGTACATGCCTTCATTTTTTAGTTTATTTTTTGTCAGGTTTGAGAAAAGTAGAATTGTGAGCACATAGATGCAGTGTATCAAGGAATACAAATGTGCAAGGCTATCTCCGGTTTGAGAAAGGGTAAGGAAATATGGGGAAGAGTCTGATTTGAACAGATGCAAATTTTGCAATAGGAAGGTCGTGTTGAAGGGACGAGAGTGTAAGAGAGTCTACAATATCCCATACATAAAAAAAGTCGGAAGTAATTCCGACTTTTTTTATGTATGGGATAACGTTTTTAAGCGTTCTTCTTCACCTCTTTGCCCCAGGAGTCCTTTAAGGTAACCGTACGATTAAAGACTAAATGTGCTGGTGTTGAATGCGTATCTAATGTAAAATAGCCTAATCGGATAAATTGATATCCTTTCCCAGGATTAGCATTTGCCAAGTCTGGTTCAATGTAAGCGCGTTCAATGACATGTAGACTTTCAGGATTGATTGATGCTTTAAAATCTTCTGCTGCTGCAGGATTCTCATCATTGAACAATCTATCGTACAGTCTCACCTCAGCTTCTTTGGCATGTGGAACAGAGATCCAGTGAATTGTTCCTTTTACTTTTAATCCGGAAGTGTCTTCACCTGATTTTGAGTTTGGAACATAGGTACAATGCACTTCTGTTACTTTTCCACTTTCATCTTTCACAAAATCATGACAGGTTACGATGTAAGCATGTTTCAAACGTACAGAAAGACCTGGACCCAAGCGGAAGAATTTCTTTGGAGCGTCTTCCATAAAATCATCGCGTTCTATCCAAAGCTCTTTTGAAAATGGAATAGCGCGTGAACCTTCACCACCTTCCACTTCTGGGTTGTTTTCACCGACAAGGTCCTCAACCTGGCCATCAGGATAGTTTGTGATCACCAATTTGATTGGATCAAGTACAGCCATTCTGCGCCATGCCGTTTTGTTGAGATCCTCCCGGATACAGAATTCCAAAAGACTGACATCAATCATGTTTTCGCGTTTTTGAACACCAATTTTCTCGCAGAAGTTGCGGATACTCACAGGCGTATAACCTCGTCTCCTCAATCCTGAAATCGTTGGCATGCGCGGATCATCCCAGCTTTCAACAAACTTATCATTGACTAATTGCAACAATTTGCGTTTACTCATGACAGTATAGGTCATATTTAAACGGGCAAACTCGTATTGTTTAGATGGGAAAATCTCCAATTTCTCGATACACCAGTCATAAAGTGGACGATGTGGAATAAACTCCAATGTACAGATCGAGTGCGTAATTTTCTCAATGGAATCGGATTGTCCATGTGCAAAATCATACATCGGATAGATACACCATTGATTGCCTGTTCTATGGTGATGAGCGTGTTTGATACGGTATAACAAAGGATCACGCATGTGCATATTCGGACTAGCCAAATCTATCTTTGCACGGAGTACTTTTTCGCCATCTTTGTATTTGCCGGCACGCATGTCTGCGAATAAAGTCAGATTTTCTTCAATAGTTCTGTCTCGGTACGGTGTCGGTACCCCCGGTTCTGTAGGGGTGCCCTTTGCTGCCGCGATTTCTTCAGCTGTGCTATCGTCAACATAAGCTAAACCTTTTTTTATTAGCTCAACCGCATAACTATATAATGTCTCAAAATAATCTGAAGTATATAATTCCGCTGCCCACTGGAATCCAAGCCATTGAATATCTTTTTTGATGCTTTCAACATACTCAGTGTCCTCAGTGACAGGGTTAGTGTCATCAAAACGTAGATTAGTCTTGCCATTATACTGCTGTGCTAATCCAAAATTCAAGCAGATGGATTTGGCGTGACCAATGTGGAGGTAACCATTTGGCTCAGGAGGAAAACGTGTCAATACACGTCCGCCATGCTTTCCTGTACGAAGATCCTCTTCGACAATTTCCTCGATAAAATTTAATGATTTTTCTTCACTCATAGTACAAAGTTAATTATTCGCAGCGAGATATTAGCTAGGAGATCGTAGATATTCGGCGTAGCATGAGCGGTTGAATATGCGAGCTGTAGCTGTTAGAATGGAGGGACTTAATAACGTTTGGATCTGAACTAAAAAAGGGACGAAACTTCGTCCCTTTTTACCGATTTTTATTACTACTCTATTTATAAGCGAAGACTTCACCTAGCTCATCATTGTTGGTAAAAGTGCAGTGTTGGTCAATCAATTCTCCCGTGCCGATATTGATAATCATTCCATGTACGGCAAGATCATCACGTTCTTTCCAAGCGTTTTGGATAATTGACGTCGCACAGAGATTAAAAACTTGCTCTTGGACATTGAGCTCGATTAAACGATCTACTTTTTTATCGTGTTCTTGGATCGCATCGATCTCTGTACTATGTAAGCGATATACATCTTTGATATGGCCCAACCAGTTGTCGATAATACCGTATTGCTTGCGGCTTAAAGAAGCAGCAACACCACCGCAGCCATAGTGACCAGCGATAATCACATGTTTTACCTTCAAAACATTCACGGCATAGTCCAATACGGAAAGCATACTCATATCAGAGTGAATGACCATGTTGGCAATGTTACGGTGAACGAAAACTTCCCCCGGCTTCGTGCCTGTCAATTCATTTGCTGGCACACGGCTATCTGCACAACCGATCCAAAGAATTTCCGGATTTTGACCTTTAGAAAGTTGTTGGAAACGTCCGGTTTCGTCATTTTTCACGAAATCCATCCACTCTTTATTTCCCTTAATGATATTGTCAAATCCTATTTTTAAATCTTTATTTTCCATATTCTTTTTATTTCACTCTTACCCGAAGGTGTAGATTCAGTTTTATTATAATACTACAAATGTCTAACTTCATTGTTTATTTCAAACAACTTATTTTTATTGAAAATCTGTCCTCGATTTTCAATGATAGCTCCTGTGTTGCGATGTGGTTATGCAGCGATCGCAATGTAGGGCAATGGTTTACAATATACATTGAAAACCTGTTCTCTAGGAAGGTTTTTTATAAACGACCTGCAAAAGTTCGATGTCTTTACCTTTACTTCTTGCATTCTGCTCAAAATCTTTGATTACTTCGATGACATCCTTGTCTATAAATTTACTGAACGTTCCATCGATGCGGATCTTGCTGATCGATTTTGGTAAGCTGTACAATTTCTGTTGGATAGGAACCTTATTCAAAAATGATACTTCCTCAGCTAGTGTAATGACAGCTTTATCTTCTTCATTGTCTTTTTCAATATTATATTTAAAAGCATTTTTCATATTTGCTCTCAAGATATAGAATGTCGCTACGACAATACCTATTCCTACCCCCATAAGAAGGTCGGTAAATACAATCGCTACAATGGTGACAAAAAATGGGATAAATTGATCCAAACCTTTTCTGTACATCGAGGTAAATAAACTAGGTTTGGCCAATTTATATCCGGTATGGAGGAGGATGGCGGCAAGACAGGCCAAAGGAATCATATTCAGCATTGTCGGGATAGCGAGCATAGCGACCAATAGCCAAATACCATGCATGATAGCCGATTGTCTGGTTTTTCCACCTGCATTCACGTTTGCCGATGAGCGTACAATAACTGATGTCAATGGCAAACCACCTAGAAGCCCGCTTGTCATATTTCCGATCCCTTGTGCAACAAGTTCACGGTTGGTGGGCGTATTCCTTTTGTATGGATCTATTTTATCAACGGCTTCGATGCTTAATAAAGTCTCGAGGCTAGCAATAATCGCGATGGTAAACGCAGCTATCCAAACATCCTTGTTGACAATCTGCGTAAAATCTGGGAGCGTAAATAAACCGGTAAATTCCGAAAATGAACCTACAATGGGTACCAATACAAATTGTTTGTCATGCAGCTGGAATGCCGAACCGTTAAAAAGATAAGCTAAGGTTACACCTAATACAACGACGACTAATGGAGCCGGAACTTTATTAAGCTTTGGAATTGCTGGCCAGAAGATTAATATTGCTAGTGACAAGGCACATATAATCAAAGCACCAAAGTTGATCGCAGAAGCAATCGTGTCAAAATATGCACCAATGCCATGCCCATTGTCCATTTCAAAGGCGTGTGTTTCGATGAAGCCCAATGCCAAAGGAATTTGTTTCATGATAATTGTGATACCGATCGCAGCCAACATACCCACAATTACTGCTGACGGAAAATAATTCCCGATCATCCCAGCTTTTAATATACCAAGGATAATTTGTACTACACCGGCGATGACAACAGCGAGTAGAAAGGTTTCATATGCTCCTAGGCTCTGAATCGCACCTAAGACAATAACTGTAAGACCAGCAGCTGGTCCGCTTACACTGAGTGGTGATTTACTGATTGAAGCGACAACGATTCCACCAATTACACCAGTCAATAATCCTGCAAACAATGGCGCACCAGAGGCCATTGCAATTCCCAAACATAATGGAAGTGCCACCAAAAACACCACAACACTAGCAGGGAAGTCATATTTTAAGTCTCTTTTCGATAATTTTAGAAAAGCCGACGTACGAGTTCCAAACATAAAATTTGTGTTTATCTATAAATAAAGTTTTCATCAGATAACCTTTAACTCGTGATGGCTTTGGATCAGATATATCGTTTGACCTTCAATAGCATTGACAAAGCGTCAAGGCAGAGATAAATCAATGATATTCGATCGTGCCAGAGCAGACAGATTACTTCAGAAAAACAAGGATACCGTACATGCTTTGTCTCTGCATGCAGGTCGAGGGGATACATCCCTAAAGGATGCTTTTATTAACAGTTAGGAGGCGGTGTTGGAACCGTAGGATGGAAAGCTAAAATGCTTTTCTCATTTTTAAGATAATTCTTCTGTTTTCCTTGGTTCTCAACGATAATGGTTTCAAATACAATAGGTTCTTCTGTTTTTGTATTGAAAAATTTTGAGGCGGTTTCAAGTGTATCATTACTTGCGCCATTATTGTTCTCGATTTCCAGTTGCAAAACGACCTGTAAGATTGTGCTTTGATCTAGACTATTAGAAAAAATAGGCGAAATAGAGATGGCCATCTTTGTGAAAAAGATGATAGCACATAGGAATGCTGCCACAAATCTAAACCGCTTATTTAACATTTTTTACTACCTTTAATCTTACTGTTTAACATCGTAAAAATAGTAATTCTATGTTAAATTCAAATTAATAGTGCAATAAAAATAAATTTTGGCACGAAATTGTGACGAACAGATTATTTTTTGAAAAGTTTCAATTGTTATTGATTTATAAATATTAAGCCTTTCGTATGGCAAATAAAGAACAATTTATTGAGAAGGTCCAAGCTTCCTATAACCCCAAAGGAGCATTTATATATTTGGGGGCGGGGATGCTTAATGGCGAAATTTTGGCTGAAGCAAAAGTGAATTTAGCCTTGAAGATGATGAACCGCCACGGACTTATTGCTGGGGCCACAGGAACCGGTAAAACGCGTACACTACAATTGATCGCTGAGCAGTTGTCAGATGCCTCCGTACCTGTATTTATGCTGGATGTCAAAGGAGACCTGTCAGGTTTAGCAGTACCGGGTATAACCAATCAAGCACTTATTGATCGGGGAAATGCAGTGGGGGTACCGTTTGAGCCATCGTCGTTTCCGGTAGAACTATATTCACTATCCGGCAATAAGGGAATCCCGATGCGGATTACCGTGGAAGATTTTGGACCGGTCCTACTGGGTCGGATACTCGAACTTAATGAAACTCAAACCGGGGTATTGGCTGCGATGTTCAAATATGCGCAGGATCACCAAATGCCATTGATTGATTTTTCAGATACCAAGAAACTACTAACCTACCTTTCAGAAGGCCCAGGTAGCGAAGAGATCAAAGGGGACTATGGCAAGATTAGTTCGGCCAGCGCGGGAACCATCCTGCGTAAGATCGTCGCATTGGAACAGCAAGGTTTGGCGCATATTTTTGGTGAGAAAGAGTTTGAGATTAACGATTTGTTTCAAAAAGTTGATGGTAAGGGGGTAATTAGTCTATTGAATATTTCCGATGTGCAAGATCAGCCTGTGCTTTATTCTACATTCTTATTGAGCTTATTGGCACAATTGTTTAAAAATATGCCCGAAGTGGGCGACCTGGATAAGCCTAAATTGGTCTTTTTCTTTGATGAAGCCCATCTTCTGTTCAATGGGGCTCCTAAAGCCTTTTTGACACAAGTGGATCAGATCATTCGCCTTATTCGATCGAAAGGGATCGGTGTTTTCTTTTGTACACAGTCTCCAACCGATGTACCGGAGTCTGTATTGGCACAATTGGGAAATCGTGTGCAACATGCGTTGCGTGCTTTTACTCCCAACGATGCAGAAAATTTAAAGAAGACCGTCAAAACTTATCCGAAGTCCGATTTTTATGAAATTGATCAGGTGTTAACTTCTTTGGGTACAGGACAGGCATTAATTACGGTATTGAATGATAAAGGTATTCCTACGGAGGTTGTTGCTACGCATTTGGTCCCGGCGCGTGCTGTGATGGGACCTGCTGATGATGCAACGGTCAGTCAAATTATCAACCAGTCTGATTTGCGTGCAAAATACCAGGAGCGACAAGAAAATCGTTCTGCGGCTGAGATCCTAGACGAAAGAATGCAGACCGCTGCGCAGGAACAGCAACGCGCGGCCCAGGAAAAAGAAGCGGAAAAAGCAAGCCGGCCTACTTCTAGAAGACAAACGCCTTTGGAAGCTGCACAACGGACGGCTACAACGACTTTAGCAAGGGAAGGTGTTAAATTTTTGGGTAAATTGGCAACAGGTTTATTAAACGCATTCTTAAAAAAGAAATAACAATAATTTTTTGATTCTTTTCGTTTCAATACCATACCTTTGGAGGTAAGGCTGAACTTAGCTTAATTTGCTTTTAAGGGCAAATTTAGCTAAGTTTGCGGACGAAAAGAAAATTCTATTAACGCAATTTAAATATGAGTAAACCAACCCTTTTGATTTTGGCAGCAGGAATGGCTAGCCGGTATGGTTCTTTAAAACAAGTAGATGGTTTTGGCCCACACGGCGAGACAATTATCGATTATTCAATTTACGATGCCATTCGCGCAGGATTTGGAAAAGTTGTATTCATTATCCGGGAAGAATTTCTGGAAAAAATGAAAGCAGTATTTGATGAAAAGTTGAAAGGTAAAATAGAAGTAGATTACGCTTTTCAAGATTTTGACCTGACAAAATTCGGTGTTAACCACGTCATCGAAAGAACTAAACCTTGGGGTACAGCGCATGCGGTAATGAGTGCTAAGGATAAAGTAAGCGAACCATTTTGTGTGATTAATGCAGATGATTTCTACGGATCCGATTCTTTTCAAAAAATGGCCGAATTCTTAACAACAGAAGTTTCTGACCAGCAAATGTCTTTGATGGGCTTCCAAGTTGGAAACACCATGTCTGATTACGGCTATGTTTCGCGCGGCGTATGTGAGGTTACCCCTTCTGGGCACATGGAAAGTGTAACTGAACGTACAAATATATACTATAAAGGCGAAGGTGATGATCGCAAAATCGTTTATGAAGAAAATGGTGTTGAAACAGATCTAGATCCTAAAACCCGTGTTTCGATGAACTTTTGGGGTTTTACACCAAAGATTTTCGAAGTAGCTCAGGCGATGTTCCCTGCATTTGTTGAGGAAAATAAAGAAAATTTGAAAGCAGAATTTTTTATTCCTTCTGTACCTGATTATATGGTGAAACATAAGTTGGCGGATTTCAAAGTAATCCCAACTTCATCGAAATGGTTTGGTGTAACGTATAAAGAAGATAAGCCTATCGTACAAGAATCGATTTCAAAATTGGTTGCGGATGGCGTCTATCCTGAAAAGTTATTTTAAGAGCTAAAAGAAATAGCTTATCTTTCACCTGTATTGTCAAGCAATACAGGTTTTTTTTTGCCCTGTGTGCTAGATGAATGAGTGGAAATAGATCTTAGATGAAAAAAATTCTTAAAGTGTTAGGTTATCTTATTTTAGGATTGTTGTCTTTTTGTGTGCTCTATATTGTTGCGGAATATAGTCTGTCGAGAATTTCAGCTCCACGAAAGAATATCGATGAAGAGAAAACGATCGAGGTTTTTGTTCAGTCCAATGGTATTCATACCGATATTGTATTGCCTGTTGTCAGTGAAGAAAAAGATTGGTCGCAACTATTCTCTTATGCAAATACGGTTGGAAAACATAGCGGATATCGTTATGTAGGTATCGGTTGGGGTGATAAAGGATTCTATTTGGATACCCCGGAATGGAAAGATCTAAAAGCATCGACGGCCTTTGTGGCTGCCTTTGGGTTGGGTGAGTCTGCTGTTCATGTGACCTATTACAATACCGTTCAGCAAGACGAATTATGTTTTGCTTATCAGATCAGTAGATCACAGTACCGTGATTTGGTGCAGTATATAGAAGAATCGTTAGATCGAAATCAAAACGAAGCTATTTTGGTGAAAACAGATGCTCAATATGGTGATTCTGACGCCTTTTATGAGGCAAAAGGTGCCTACAGTATGTTTTATTCCTGTAATACCTGGACAAATAATGCCCTCAAGAAGGCGGCTATGCCAGCGGGAATATGGGCGACATTGGACAAAGGAATATTAAGCCATTATAAGAAATAGTTAAAGATTGGTGGGGTGGATGTGCTGAAAGTCTAAACAAGGAAAAAATAATAATGATAAACATAAAAAAAGCTCCGAGATTAATCCCGGAGCTTTTTTTATGAGGAGGAGTGATTACTTCACTTCTTCGTAATCTACATCAGTTACGTCATCACCACCTTGGTTTCCACCTTGAGCCTGACCTGCGTCACCTTGAGGTTGTTGTGCGCCACCTTGAGAAGCAGCGTACATTTCTTCGGAAGCAGCATTCCAAGCGTTTTGCAATTCTTCAGAAGCAACGTCGATATCCGCAAAGTTTTTCGCTTCGTAAGCAGCTTTTAATTTTGTTAAGCCAGCTTCAATTGGAGCTTTTTTATCTGCTGAAATTTTATCGCCATATTCTTTCAATTGTTTTTCAGTTGAGAAGATTAGAGCGTCAGCTGCATTTACTTTGTCAGCTTCTTCTTTCATTTTTTTATCCGCATCAGCATTAGCTTCAGCTTCTTCTTTCATGCGTTTGATTTCGTCATCAGACAAACCTGAAGATGCTTCAATGCGAATATTTTGTTCTTTTCCAGTCGCTTTATCTTTCGCAGATACCTTGATGATACCATTGGCGTCAATATCAAAAGTAACTTCGATTTGAGGAACACCACGAGGAGCCGGTGGAATATCATTCAAATGGAAACGGCCGATTGTACGGTTTTGGTTTGCCATAGGACGCTCACCTTGTAAGATGTGAATTTCTACAGATGGCTGATTGTCTGAAGCTGTGGAGAACGTTTCCGATTTTTTAGTTGGAATTGTTGTATTAGCTTCGATCAATTTAGTCATCACACCGCCCATTGTCTCAATACCCAATGAAAGTGGAGTAACATCTAATAATAAAACGTCTTTTACTTCACCAGTCAATACACCACCTTGGATAGCAGCACCTAAAGCTACAACTTCATCAGGGTTTACACCTTTAGAAGGTTCTTTTCCGAAGAATGCTTTTACAGCGTCAACGATTGCAGGGATACGAGTAGAACCACCTACTAAGATAATTTCGTCGATATCGGATTTGCTGAAACCAGCATTTTTCAACGCAGACTCACAAGGAGCAATTGTTCTTTTGATCAAGTCAGCTGCCAAAGTTTCAAATTTAGCGCGTGATAATGTACGAACTAAGTGTTTTGGACCAGTTGCATCAGCAGTGATATATGGTAAGTTGATTTCAGTAGAAGTAGTACTTGATAATTCGATTTTCGCTTTCTCAGCCGCTTCTTTCAAACGTTGCAATGCCATTGGATCTTTTTTCAAGTCAAAGCCATTGTTTTCGTTTTTGAATTCTTCATTCAACCAGTTGATAATTACGTTATCAAAGTCATCACCACCTAAGTGAGTGTCACCATCAGTAGATTTAACTTCAAATACACCATCACCTAATTCCAATACGGAAACGTCATGCGTACCACCACCACAGTCAAACACAACAATTTTCATGTCTTTGTGTGCTTTGTCCAAACCGTAAGCTAAAGCTGCTGCTGTAGGTTCGTTGATGATACGTTTTACAGATAAACCAGCGATTTCACCAGCTTCTTTTGTTGCTTGACGTTGTGCATCATTGAAGTATGCAGGAACTGTAATAACAGCTTCAGTCACTTCTTGACCTAAGAAATCCTCAGCTGTTTTCTTCATTTTTTGAAGAATCATTGCAGAGATCTCTTGTGGTGTATATTTGCGGTCGTCAATTTCTACACGAGGTGTATTGTTGTCGCCTTTAACGATGTTATAAGGTACGTGTTCAGCTTCTTTTACAGCCTCATCGTATGAAAGTCCCATAAAACGTTTAATGGAATAAATAGTTTTATGTGGGTTAGTAATTGCTTGACGCTTTGCTGGGTCCCCAACTTTGCGCTCGCCACCTTCTACAAAAGCTACGATAGAAGGTGTTGTACGTTTACCTTCGTTGTTCGTAATTACTACAGGCTCGTTACCTTCCATTACGGCAACACATGAGTTTGTAGTACCTAAGTCAATTCCTATAATTTTAGACATATCTTGTATTTTAATTTTTTACTTAAATAAATTCTATCAGTCTATTATCAACCCTTATGCCAATCCAAAAGTTTTGTAAAAAAAATACTATTTGTCATCTATTTGTCTTTAGGTACTGCCAAACTGACATTTTCAATATACCAGTTGTTCTAATATCCTTTTCTTTGCTGACTCGTTTTGGCGATTGCGTGGCATATATCTGCCAAAGAGATCCGAAAACTCCGTAAGTTTCATTTTTTTTGATTTTTTGTCCCGCCAATCCGTAGGTACAAGCTTATTGGTATAGGCAATGTTTGTAGCCCAGTATTGAATGTGCATTTCCGGAATAACAAGGCCTAATATCATCCCTGGGAGACCATGGCTCAATGCTGGACCTGCTGAAACAGGAATTTCTTCCGAATAGTAGGCTATCAGATAGAGCGAGTCTTTGGTAGCGCCATTGACTCGGCGGCAGTTTACTCCGGCAATATTGCGGAATTCCTCTGTAAAGCGCCAGGTAATACTGTCCAAGGTTTCTGAAAGAATGTATTTCTCGTCGATATCAAGTTGAATGTCTGCCGTACCAGCTTTCAGATCCTGGTAGAGGACTTTACCGTTCTTGTTGGCCCCCCCTCTAAATTGCCCTCTTTGGTTTCCTCCGATTCGAGTTGCCCCCTGAGATCTGCCAGTTCTGCCATTGGCTGAAGTTATCGCGGGTGCAGCCATTTTTACTTCAGCACTTTGCTTTTCGCTACCCGCGCTCTCCTCAGGCATCAACACCGTAGCATTCTCATCAAAGTAAAAGTTTAATTTTTCGGTATGTGAGTCCGGCATCTTGTCGAGATATTCCGACATTCCCATTCCTCTGTCCATCCTTTTCGAGCTCATCTCGTTGGAGAGCTGACGCATACGTGCCTTGGTGTACGAGACTTTATCAAAGCTGATGGTACCCCTGCTTCCAAAATAGGCATATTGCGCCTGAAGCGATAAGGCTAATAGGCAACAGATGATTGCGGTTAAATATAGTTTTTTAATCATTTCCTTTTCCTAAATATTTATTAAAATCCCATTTTACACCGACTAAAAAATACTGTGTCAATACCTGTTGTACGGATTCAGAGTAGTTGGTGTCACTCGCATTACGACGTGTGTTGTTAAACGTATTGAAAAGGTCAAAGGCCTTTAGGCTAACTGTCATGCTCTCGTCTTTCAGTACTTTTTTCTCCAATTCGATATTGGTATAAAATTGATTGATTGATTTTTTATAGAGTTTCGTTGGTCCTGTATAGCTATAGAAAACGTTTGCCATGATATTAAACTTCTTCGGTAAAAAGTATTTAATATAGGCCGAAGCTCCGCCTTGAAAACTTGTTGCGTTATATTGCGTGTTGATCGAATTTTGCTGAATGTTAAAGCCCGCGTTTGCAGAAATGTCAAAATCGAATCCCTCTGAATCTTGCTCATTTAGGCTTGAACCTAGACCAAAGTTGGTGTTTTTTGCATTGTTCAGCAGAAATTCTCCACCCGATTGTCCACCTTCAAATTTAGTGTAGCTATAACTATTGTTAAATCTGACGTTTGCACTCTTATTAAAATTAATGCGGCGATTGGCCAAAGGCTGCATGTGATTAATATTCAAACCACCATTCCAATTGGATTTGCCAGATAGATTTTCATAGGAACTGATCTGAGCCGAGTTGTCAAGTATAGTTGTTTTGTTGACAATAGGGTTATTAACGAAAGATAAATTTCCGTTGATATTGATATTGGTTCCTTTCAATAAACTGAAAGCATTATAATTGGCCGAAATGTTATTGTTCACCGCGCGCTTTAGGTCGGGATTACCAATTTGTTGAAACAAAGGATTGGTCTGAGGTTGTAGCGGTTGTAACTGATCAAATGATGGAATAATATTCGAACTCTGATAAGCTAGACGTATATTTCTGCTATTTGAAATGCGATAATTTGCATCAATATTCAAATTGTTGTCCCAAAAATTCCGGGCAAGATCGATCGATCGATAACTATCGTTCAACTTTTGATTCTTGTAGAAAGTACGGTTTGAAAAATTGATCTCCAACTTTTCTTTGCGATAAGAAAAATGAATATTAACGCCCTGATTAGTGTTATTGTCGATCTGGTTTTGAGAATAAAGTGAATCAAACTTCTGAGTAATATTGTCTATCGAATTTTGGGTATTTGTATTCTTCGAATGATTGAAGCTATAGCCTAAAGCCAGATTGATATAATCGTTGATCCGATTGTTGAAGTTAATCGAAGAATTGAAATCATTGCCTTTACTCCGGCCATGTCGGTCTTGGTTGATAATTGTGCTATCCCCTGTTTTGTAAAAATAAGTTCGTGAATTGACTTTACTTTCTGAATCTGATTCTTTGTGATTGTTGCCGACCATCACATTTAAAGAACGCCCCGCTTTTAATCGCTTTCTATAATTTAAGCGAAAATTATTGTTCGAGCTTGAAGAGTTCGATTGATTGTTCTCCCTAAAGTCACTGATCGGATTTCCTGAGCCATCGCCTGTTTTGCTGTCTGTATAGGTTAGGTTAGAATTGGTAGCCCAATTGGCATTCGATTGGAGTTCCATATTCTGCGTGGAATCCAGTTGCATATTGAGGTTCGACCTGAAGCCGTTGCTTCGGCTATGTCTCTCACTATCGTTTTTACTGTTTTTTTCTTGAAAGGATTGGTCGGGTAGCACATTTTTATTATATGTCTCTGAATGGTTCTTATTGCTGTTGTTATCGTAACCATAATTGGCGTTTACTTTTAATGCCTTTTTGAAGAATTGATTTTCATAGTTAGCACCAAGGTTCGTGTTCAGGGGTTCACCTGTAATTTGGTTATTCATCCTTAAAGAACCCTCACGGCCGCTTGAACTGCCCATGTTATTGTGGCTAGCAGTAATGCCAATCCGCTCAGTCTTATTAAACTTGGCCGCGAACAGATTGCCAGCGTATAATCCTTTGGATCCAGCCAATGCTTCCATGTTCCCAAAGACACCCTTTCTTGCTTTCTCTTTAAGTACAACATTTACCGTCTGAATCCTTACACCATCATCGATGCCTGACAGCTCAGCCTCCTCAGATTTTTTTTCATACAGCTGCACTTTGTCGACAGCATCTGCCCGTACGTTTCGGATGGCTATTTTGGGATCATAACCAAAAAATTCCTCCCCATCAATAAAGACCTTCTGTACAGATTTCCCCTGAGCAGTGATACTTCCGTCTCCGGTAACCGTGAAACCAGGTAGGCGACGTAGTAGATCTTCCAGCTTGGCATTCTTTTCCGTTGCAAAACTCGCCGCATCATATTCTATGGTGTCGCCTTTCAGTGTAATTGGAAGACGACGGGTAACAATCACTTCTTGCAAGACATTTTTTTGGGAATTTATTTTGATATCGTGCAAGTCAAGGTCTTTGTCATCAATTTGAATCGTATCACTATAGAGTTCAAACTTGGGATATGTGGCCAAAATAATGTAGCTTCCAGGTTTGATATTTTTTACCTGAAATTTTCCTTCTTCATTGGCTCTGTTAAAATAACGGAGGACTGAATCGCGATTCAATAAAATAATTGAAGCATTGGTAAGAGGTTTATCATCTGCCTTGTCTAGAATCCTCCCTTTGATGTTTATTTGGGAGTAAGCACTGTTGATGACGATAAGGAGTAAAAGTATTAATTGAACTAATCTTTTCATATACGGGTTGTATCCTTCAAATATAATTTACTTAATCGTTAATAAATGTAAAATATCTTTTCTGAATGTAAAATCTTTGGTATAAGATGCAGGTGAAAGTACATTTTTTGTCCCTTTACATACGCTTTTTGAAAATGATGTTTTTTATTGCATTTAATACAGATTGTTGGCCTTGGGTTTTTTGAGAAAGTTGGAAGTAAAATTTACCTTTGCACAAAATTGAAGTTATGACGTTTGAAAATTATTTGCAACAATTCGAAGATATCTTAAATCATCCTGAGAATCACCCAGCCTATCAAGATGATGAATATTATCAGTACACCAAAATGAACTGGACAAGAATGGGACGCTGGTTAAAACGTTTTGAACCAACGGCGACTTTTAAACAGTTTATTGAGTCAATTACTGAAAAGCAACAATGGATTATTATTACAGAGCCTTGGTGCGGGGATGCGGCACATTCAGTGCCGATGCTAGCTAAGATGGCCTCAAAAAATCCCAATATCACATTGGATATCCAATTACGTGACAGCGCTCCGTTTTTGATCGATTCCTATCTAACTAACGGTGGTAAATCTATTCCGATTCTTGTGATACGTAATGAATCCGGACAAGATTTAGCTGTCTGGGGACCAAGACCCACAGCCTGCCAGCAACTGTTTTTGAACCTCAAAGAACAAGGAGTAGATTTCTCCGAAATTAAAGAAGAGATTCAAAAATGGTATAATGCCGATAAAGGAGTTGAAATCCAAAAGGAAATCCAAGCACTGTTAGAAAAATAACATAAATATTGGCTGCCACATTAGACAATCAATTTGTTTATTCAGATGAATTATTTCTTAGGGGATAAGTTGTCAAAATCTATATTGAATGAGCGCTAATTTCTACTGCTTTACTAGGGCCAATATTCTATCTTTAAAGGGAGCTTGCTCGGTGATTGCTCGGAACTTCTTTGGTTGTAAGCGAAGAAGCTCCGCCAATTGATTTTTGAGGTTTTTCTCGTCTTTTTTTGCGTACATACATAAAAAAATAAACTAAAACGACCCGCTGTTTTTTTGTTAGCTTTATATAGATTACTGTCCAGTTTATGGTGGGCATTAGGCTTTATTTAGAAGATAATTAAAACAGAAAAATATGAATATTGAAAATCTGAGAGAATATTGTTTATCGATTGGGCCAGTTATGGAAGAAACACCATTTGGTCCGGATACATTGGTATTTAAGGTCGGGGGCAAGATTTTTTTATTGGTGGGACTGGATCAGATTGATGAACTACGGTTTAATGTGAAGTGTGATCCAGAACGGGCAGTTGAGCTGCGCGAAAGATATGAGCATACCGTGCTTCCGGGGTATCATATGAATAAAAAGCATTGGAACACGGTTGTTGCCAATCGGGAACTTGATGATAGAAAACTTGAAGAATTGATTTTACATAGCTATCAGCTTATTGTCGAGAGTCTGCCAAATAAGATCAAACAAGAAATACGCGGACTCTAGATTACTTTATGTGTAAAGAATTAGTTGCTTGCTGAGAAAAAGGCGTTAAAATGACTCTTTATGGGCTAGGAATGGTAGCTTTGCCAAATCAATGTATTGCTCAATAACATTGATCATTTAAATTTACACTAAATATTATTTTTATGAAACGAACACGAAATTACTCGTGGGCAATTTGTTTTATGCTTCTTTTCAGCCTGGGAAGTTGTATAAAGGAAGAAGCGCTCAATATGGAAGCCGATATTATCGGAGTTCATGCAGATGAAGATGTCTTTTTGCTGAATCCCGTTATCTCAAATACGCAAGTTACACTTTATCTTCAACCCAACATTGATGATCTTACTAAGTTGAACATGACTTTTGATGTGACTCCTGGAGCCTCTATTGAGCTTTTGAAGGATTCATTGCAGATGCCTGTCGGAACTCAGGATATTAATAAAGTAATTGTTGATGAATTGCTAAAAAAAGGGGTGTATTATAAGGTTACTTCTGAAGATCATCAATTTACAAAGAATTATTTGATTAAAATCGTCAAAACAGATGGCGGATTTGTGCCAACAGAGTATGGTTTTGAAGATACGGCGATCGATAAAGATGATAAATACACCATTTTTTATAATAAAATTGATGGTCAGGATTTCTATAACTGGGCTTCCGGAAATCCAAGCTTCTCCTTGACATTGAGCTTAGGAGGTGGGGCAAAAGAACCTGAGTCATATCCTACAAAAACGACTGCAGATGCACATTCGGGGGCTAAAGCGGCTTTATTGGAAACAAAATTGACCGGTGCTTTTGGAGCGATGTTCAAAAAACCCATTGCAGCGGGAAATCTATTTATAGGGGCATTTGACACCGGTCCTGTATTGACTGACCCACTATCGGCAACGCAGTTTGGTCTTCCTTTCAATCAGATACCGTTGGCCTTGGAAGGTTATTATAAGTATACGCCAGGGGCGAATGTGACGGACGAAAATATGAAACCTGTGAATACCAAAGATTCCTGCGATATCTATGCGGTGTTTTATAATCGCAAGCAGCTGATGGATTCCGAACCTGATCCGAAGAAGAAAGTTTCCTATTTGACTGGGCACAATATTTTAAAAGATCCAAGTATTGTGGCAATTGCTAGACTGGAAAATGGTGGCGCAACAGCTGCAAACGTTTTTGTCAAGTTTACTTTGCCATTTAGATACACCGCTAAAGTAAATGACGCTGATGTTGCCAATTTGGATTACAACATCGCTATTGTCATGTCTTCAAGCAAATATGGAGATAATTTTATTGGTGCCGTCGGTAGTAAGTTGACAGTGGATGATCTCAAAATTGTAACGAAGAAATAATGAAAATGATAAAATATATAATCGCATTTACGGCGATGGTTTTGGGAGGATCTATCGCAAATGCGCAGGAAAATACCGCGATTGAAAGTAAATTAGGTTTCGATGTGATCATTGGCGGTAAGATTGGTGGAGCAGCACCACTATCGTTACCACGTGAAATCAGAAAAATTAAAAGTTATAATCCCAATGTTCCTTTTTTTGTCGGAGCGAGGGCAAATTATCATATTGACTCCAAATGGGGCGTATCGTTGGGGCTAACCTTTGAAGGAAAGGGAATGGATACTAAGGCGAGTGTCAAAGGGTACAAAACGACCTTCAACGCGGTGAACGATTCCAAAGAGGAACTGAGAGGGTATTATACAGGAGATATTACCACTAAAGTACATAATCTGTATCTGTCTGTTCCTATTCAGGCTACCTATCAGCTTTCAAATCGTTGGAATGTACAGGCAGGTCCTTATATCGCCTTTGCAGTGAAAAAAGAATTCTATGGGGAGGCCTATAATGGGTACCTTAGACATGAACAGCCTACAGGGAATAAAATTGTGGTGGATAATGCAGATTATGACTTCGCAGAAAGTGTCAGGAGTATTGATGTCGGCATGAGCTTGGGAGCACATTATGCGATCGATAAAAAGTTTTTTGCCTTAGCACAGTTTGACTATGGCTTCAACAATATTATGAAAACCGGATTTGAAAGCATCAGTTTTGGCTTACATAATATTTTTATGAATGTAGGCGTCGGATATCGATTGAAATAGTTTAATGATCCGAAAAAGTAAAGGCCGATTCTCAAGATCGGCCATTTCTTTTTATAGGCGATTATGATCATTTAAACCAATTTAAATGATTTTGCTTTTTACATTTTTAATCCGATCTCTCTCAATCTTTCATCCAGATACTGACCTGCGGTATAATCTTCATATACTTTGGGATGTTCAGCGTCGATGCAGGAGTCTAATGAGGCTAAACTCATCGAAGATTTTGGATGTAAAAAGAATGGAATAGAGAAACGGGAGGTGCCCATTTTTTCACGTGGGGGATTTACCACACGGTGAGTCGTTGATTTCAACTTATTGTTTGTCAAACGCTGTAACATATCGCCTACATTGATGACAATATCTTCACCTTTTGCTTTGATAGGGAACCACTCTCCATCTTTTGTCAATACTTCGAGACCATCCGCACTAGCGCCTATCAATAAGGTAATAAGGTTGATGTCTTCGTGTGCACCTGCACGTACAGCATCTGGAGCTAAGGCGTCAGGATCGGTAATTGGGAAGTAGTGAATTGCACGTAGAATAGAATTACCGTTGATCACATATTTTTCAAAATAATTTACATCAAGATCAAGGTAGGTAGCAATCGCTTTCAATAAATCGCGGCCCGTATCTTCTAATTTTTTATAAACCTCAGCTGTTACACCGTTAAAGCGAGGAATTTCAGCTACTTCAGGATTATCCGGAAAATCAGCTTTCGAATATTCTTCACCAACGATCGTTTGACCGCGTTGCCAAAATTCTTTTAAGTCTGGCGTGTTCGCATCTTTTGCTTTTTCTCTTCCTTTTGCTGTATAACCACGTTGACCTGCAAGTTCTGGAAATTCATATTTTTCCTTTGTCTCCGTCGACAAACCAAAAAACTCAGGAACTACTTGATATAATTCCTCAATCAGTTCTTTTGATAAACCATGATTAGCAATCGTTACAAAGCCTGTTTCATTAAAAGCCTTGCCAATATCTTGAATAAATTGATTTCGTTGTTCTTGGGTTCCTTGTGTATAATGTAGCAAGTCCAAGCGAGGTATGTTTACTAAAGCCATACGATGTTGATGTTTGTTCGGGACAAAGTTAACGGAATTAATTTTGATTATTAAACAGGGCTTGTTAATAAAAGTTTTCTGTTTTATTTTATTGTGCTGTATTTCAGTGTTTAAAAGTTTTCCACATTTCACATTATTGACGACAGTGGTAGAAAGATGGGCGGCGTTCCATACTGACGAATAAATGACAAATTTTATATTTTCGAGCTTGTTATTCTAATTACTAACTAGTATATTTGTTATGCAAGCATAATAAATAGCTTGTGAGTACGCTTATGAACCAAAATCAGACAATCGACTATTTTTTAAAAACAGGCTGGCAGACAATTGCCAATAAATATAATCAAATTGCTTCACAATATGGTTTTACCCAGGCTGCAGGCTATATTTTGATTAATATCCATAAAGAGGGCACACCTGTTTCTCAGATTGCAAATTTGACAGGAGTTAAAACAACTAGTTTGTCTCGGGTGTTGAATAATTTGGAATCATTGGGATTTATTTACCGTGAAACTAGTGAAACGGACAAAAGATCTGTAAAAGTGTACTTGACCGAATTGGGTCGGGAAAAAAGAAGAATTGCCAAAGATGTGGTCCGTAATTTTAACCAATATCTAGCGGATAATTTTTCGGAAAATGAACGTGATCAATTGATTGCTTCTTTAGCGAAACTCAATGAGCTCGCAACTAGCTACAAGGAAGAAGTGATCGTCTAGAAGTTAAACCAAATGTACAGAAGTGCATGCTAAATATGTTATGATGAACAGAAATATTAGAAAGGTGGCAGTTCTCGGTTCGGGTGTTATGGGCTCGCGAATTGCTTGTCATTTTGCTAACATTGGTGTTGAAGTTTTGCTGTTGGATATCGTTCCGCGTGAACTGTTACCGACGGAAGAAGCCAAAGGCCTAACGTTGGAGAGTAAGATCGTCCGGGACCGTATTGTCAACAGCTCCTTAGAAACGGCTTTAAAAACAAATCCATCACCAATTTATAGCAAGTCATTTGTCAGACGCATCAAAACAGGAAATTTTGATGATAACCTAAAAGATATTGCCCAAGTGGATTGGATTATCGAGGTTGTCGTAGAGCGACTTGATGTTAAAAAGTCTGTTTTCGAGCGTGTTGAGCAATTTCGCAAACCTGGAACATTGATTACTTCCAATACTTCTGGTATTCCTATTCATTTGATGACAGAAGGCAGGAGTGAAGATTTTAAAGATCATTTTTGTGGCACGCACTTCTTCAATCCGCCACGCTACCTCCCTTTATTGGAAGTGATCCCAACTCCGCATACCAAAACTGAAGTAATTGATTTTATCCTTCACTTCGGTGATAAGATGCTAGGTAAATCCGTTGTGTTGTGTAAAGATACACCTGCATTTATCGGCAATCGTATTGGTGTTTATTCCATGTTGGCCGTTACTCATTTAGTCGAACCTCTTGGTTTGACCGTTGAAGAAGTCGACAAATATACTGGTCCTGCAATGGGACACCCCAAATCTGCAACGTTTCGTACGGCCGATGTGGTAGGTCTTGATACTTTGGTCAATGTGGCTAATGGACTAACGCAGAATGCTCCGGATGACGAGGCAAAGGATGTATTCCAGCTTCCTGCATTCATCAGCAAGATGGTAGAAAATAAATGGCTGGGAGAGAAGACAAAAAAAGGATTTTATGAGAAAGTAAAAGCTGCTGATGGCAATTCGGAGATTTTATCTTTAAATCTGAAAACACTCGAATTTGGCTCACAGCAAAAAGTGAAATCTTCGACGTTGGAAGCAACCAAGCCAATTGAGGATATCCGGAAGCGGATGAAAGTATACGAGCAGGGGACAGATAAGGCGGCGGAGCTTTTCCGTGCTATGCATTATCCATTGTTTGAATACGTATCACGTCGTGTGCCAGAAATTACGGACGATTTCTTCCGGATCGATGATGCCATGCGTGCTGGATTTGGTTGGGAATTGGGACCATTTGAAGTATGGGACGCGTTGGGCGTTCGTGAAACCTTGCCCAAGATCAAGACTGAAGAAAAAAGACTTCCGGGGCAAGATGGAGAGGTGGCCTCTTGGGTACATGAGATGCTGGATGCCGGGCACGAATCTTTCTATAAAATTGAAAATGGTGTACGCCATTATTATGATATCGTTTCCAAATCGTATAAACCTATTCCTGGAACGGAAGATCTGATCGTATTGGATCATATCCGGGAAAGTAAAACGATCTGGAAAAACACAGGAGTCTCCATTATTGATCTGGGTGATGGTATTATCAATTGTGAATTCCATACCAAGATGAATACCATCGGGGGTGATGTCATTCAAGGTTTGAATAAAGCTATTGATCTGGCCGAAAAAGAATATCGTGGATTAGTGGTTTCCAATGATGGAAAAAATTTCTCTGCTGGAGCTAACATCGGGATGATTTTCATGATGGCGGTCGAACAAGATTTTGACGAATTGAATATGGCCGTCCGTGCATTTCAAAATACGTCGATGCGGTTACGTTATTCCTCAATACCGGTAGTCGTTGCTCCTTTTCAGATGACGCTTGGCGGTGGCTGTGAATTTTCTATGCATGCCGATTTTGTGCAGGCTCATGCCGAAACTTATATGGGGCTGGTTGAACTAGGGGTTGGTGTTATTCCAGGCGGTGGCGGAACGAAGGAATTTACGCTTCGTGCCTCAGAGGAATTTAAAGAGGATCAGATTGTTCAAAATACCCTGAAAGATAAATTCCTGACTATTGGGCAGGCTAAAGTTTCGACTTCTGCTTATGAAGCTTATGAGTTAGGCTATCTTCAAAAAGATAAGTTTGGAATTACAATGAACCGCGCCCGCCTTCTGGCCGATGCCAAAGCAAAAGCCGTGGAGTTGGCCGATGCGGGGTATGTGCAGCCTGTTCCGCGCAATGATATCAAGGTGTTGGGCAATCAAGGGTTGGGAATTGTTTATGTGGGAGCCTCGTCGATGCGTGAAGGTAATTATATCTCCGATTATGATCGTAAGATATCAGAAAAATTAGGTTGGGTGATGTGTGGTGGAAACTTATCCTCTCCAACAGAAGTATCTGAACAATATCTATTGGATCTCGAACGTAAAACATTCCTTGAGCTCTGTGCAGAACGCAAAACGCTCGAAAGGATTCAATTTATGTTGACGAAGGGTAAACCTTTGCGGAATTAGAACTCACTAACGACTAAAATTAAAAATAATGGAAGCATACATAGTAGCAGGATTTCGGACAGCAGTGGGCAAAGCACCGCGAGGAGGATTTCGCTTTATGCGGGCGGATGATTTAGCGTCGGATGTTATTAAACATCTCGTATCCACTGTGCCGAATTTAAATAAAGAAGATATAGATGATGTCATCGTTGGAAATGCAATGCCAGAAGCTGAACAAGGGCTCAATATGGCACGTTTTATTTCCTTGATGGGACTAGATACTGATAAGGTGCCCGGAGTAACTGTGAATAGATACTGTGCGTCGGGGCTGGAGACTATCGCAACGGCGGTAGCAAAGATCAAGACCGGTATGGCAGATGTTATTATTGCCGGCGGGGTAGAAGTCATGTCTGGAATGCCTTTTGGTGGCTGGAAAATTGTACCTAATCCTGTGGTGGCAAAAGATCATCCCGATTGGTACTGGGGCATGGGATTGACGGCTGAGGCGGTGGCCAAAGACTACAATGTCTCACGTGAAGACCAAGATGCCTTTGCTCTTAAATCGAATCAAAAGGCGGTTGCAGCGATTCAAAATGGTCATCTGAAAGATGGTATTGTACCGATCACCGTAAAAGAAAATTATTTGAAAGACGGTAAGATCGCAACGCGTGAATATATTGTCGACACAGATGAGGGGCCTCGTGCCGATACATCCTTAGAAGCCTTGGGTAAATTAAAACCAGTCTTTGCGGCAAATGGTTCGGTGACAGCGGGGAACTCTTCACAGACATCTGATGGTGCCGCTTTTGTGTTGGTGATGTCTGAAGCTAAAGTGAAAGAGCTCGGTGTAAAACCTATTGCAAAGCTCGTCAGTTTTGCTGTGGCAGGTGTACCTCCTCGTATCATGGGCATAGGCCCTATTTATGCCATACCAAAAGCGTTGGAAAGAGCGGGACTTCAAAAGGAAGATATTGATCTTTTTGAATTGAATGAAGCTTTTGCTTCCCAATCCCTTGCTGTTATTCGGGAGCTTGGATTAGACGAAGAGAAGGTCAATGTCAATGGTGGTGCCATTGCATTAGGGCATCCGCTCGGTTGTACCGGGGCTAAATTGACTGTTCAAATCCTGAATGAGCTGAAACGTAGAGGGAAAAAATACGGTATGGTAACGATGTGTGTGGGGACTGGTCAAGGAGCAGCTGGTATTTTTGAGTTAGTGGACTAAAACCAGCCTTTAAGAATAACGATATCAATAAAATATGGGGCGTCGATCTCATAGCGAATAGAAGTATTTAAAAACATTGTGGAGATCAAAAATTGAACAGCAATAAGTTGATCTCCATATCAATCTAAAAAAAACAATGAGCGAAAATAAAGCAATTAAAGGCGGAGAGTTCGTTATTAGAGAGACTCCCTACACTGCAGTTTTTATTCCAGAGGAATTCGATGAAGAAGCAAAAATGATTCGTCAGACGTGCTTGGATTTTCTGGATACAGAAGTGTTGAATAAGCTTGACCGTATTGATGCGCAAGAAGAAGGGCTTATGCCTAGCTTGATGGATAAAGCTGGCGAACTCGGGATGCTGGGTGTTTCTATTCCTGAAGAATATGGTGGTTTCGGAAAGAATTTTAATACCTCAATGCTTGTTGCGGACGCCGTAGGAGGTGGCTTTTCCTTTGCAGTCGCATTATCGGCCCACACAGGAATAGGTACCCTACCTATCTTATATTACGGTAATGATGCCCAAAAGGCAAAGTATATTCCGAAGCTTGCGACTGGTGAATGGAAAGCATCATATTGTTTGACTGAGCCCAATGCTGGGTCGGATGCAAACTCAGGCCGCACTTCTGCAAAATTAAATGCAGAGGGGACACATTATTTGATCAATGGACAAAAAATGTGGATTACGAATGGTGGATTTGCAGATATCTTTATTGTATTTGCAAAAATCGATGCTGATAAAAACCTGACCGCATTTATCGTCGAGAAAGATTTTGGTGGAATTACGATGAATCCTGAAGAACATAAACTGGGTATCAAAGGATCTTCAACACGCCAGATTTTCTTCAACGATTGCCCGGTACCTGTAGAAAATATGCTTTCTGATCGTGAAAATGGATTTAAGATCGCTGTCAATATTCTCAATATAGGTCGTATCAAACTTGGAGCTGCCACAATTGGTTCAGCACGCATGGTGATCAACCATGCCGTGCAGTATGCCAATGAACGTATACAGTTTAATCTGCCAATTTCTAAATTTGGTGCTATCCGATATAAGCTAGCTGAGATGGCAGCGCGTTTATTTGCAGTGGAGTCTGCCTCCTATCGCGCCGGTCAAAATATTGACGATGCCTATGATGCGCTGATTGCTGAAGGAATGGATGAAGCAAAAGCAAAATTAAAATCCGTTGAACAATTTGCGATCGAGTGTGCTATTATCAAAGTGTGGTGTTCGGAGATGCTGGATTATGTAGTTGATGAGGGGGTACAGATTTATGGCGGAATGGGGTACTCTGCAGATGCACCGATGGAACGCGCCTATCGGGATTCGCGAATCAATCGGATTTTCGAAGGGACTAACGAGGTGAATAGATTGCTCGTTGTCGACATGTTGTTAAAACGTGCCATGAAAGGTGAATTGGATCTAATGGGACCTGCGCAGGCTGTTGCTGGAGAACTCTTGGCTATTCCGGATTTTGGAGAAGAGGACGATGCGCCTTTTGCTGCTGAAAAGAAAATTGTCGCCAACCTAAAAAAAGCAGGATTATTGATTGCAGGAGCAGCTGTACAAAAATTAATGATGTCGCTTTCAAAAGAAGAAGAAATCTTAATGAACATTGCCGACGTTATCGGGTATGTATATATTACAGAATCAGTTTTGCTGCGTGCGGAGAAATTGGTGCATATTGGTTCTGAGAAAGCTGAGTACGCAACAGATATGGCTAAAATATACTTGTATGGAGCAATTGATAAAATCAACGCTGCAGGTAAAGAAGCACTTTATTCGTTTGGTGAAGGTGATGAATTGAATATGATGTTGGTTGGTTTGCGCAGATTTACAAAAGCACAGCCATTTAATGTGAAAGATGCGCGTCAACGAATCGCAAAAAAATTGATAGATGAGAATAAATATTGTTTTTGATTGATAATAGATTATTGGTTTTGGTTGATGGCCGAAGAGAGATCTTCGGCCATTTTTGTGTTACAATTCTAAAAAGTACCTGTATTTATATTAAATTTAACCTTTTAAACCCTAACCATTATATGACATCTTCAAGATCATTTGCATTTACAGAAGACTGGGTAGTCGTCATTTTGGGGATTGCTACCATCTTTCTTGCGCTTTCAGGAATCGTTGCGCCAATACCCCATTTTTCGTGGAGTAGTTCTTCTGAACTCCTTTCTACTGTTCTCGCCCCCGTAAACTTAATGAAGCTTTTTGAACAGTTTGTCTTTGTATTTGTTACCGCAATATTGGGCGCTTCTCTTTTGAGAAAATCTGTAAAGCATTTACTATTCGTCTTTCCGGTCGTATTTATCCTTACGGTATTTGCCTTGATTTTGGCAGGAAATGCAACGGTAAAAGAATATAATCTCGAAGCTGTAATTTTTAGTCTGATTATCGGTTTGATCATCAGCAACTGCTTTAAACTGCCTGACTGGTTCAAGGAAGCGTTAAGTACAGAGCTTTATGTCAAGATTGGTCTAATTTTGCTCGGTACCACGGTGATCTTCGGGGATATCCTCAAAGCAGGATTACTAGGCCTTATACAGGCCTTGGCAGTTGTGTTGTCTGTTTGGTACTTTGCTTTTTGGATCTGCAAAAAATTAAAGATAGACAAAGAGATGTCCCTGATGCTGTCGAGTGCAGTATCCATTTGTGGTGTCTCCGCAGCGATAGCGACATCGGGAGCCATTAAGGGAGATAGTAAGAAACTGTCCTATGTGATTTCTTTGGTCTTGATTACAGCAATTCCAATGATGATCTTCATGCCTTATATGGCCGAATGGATGGGCCTGTCACAAGAGGTTACGGGTGCTTGGCTTGGCGGAAGTATTGATACGACCGGAGCGGTCGTTGCATCAGGCTCTTTAGTCGGTGAAAGAGCTTTAGAAATCAGTACCATTGTGAAGTTTTCACAAAATGTATTGTTGGGGCTGGCAGCCTTTGCCATTAGTATTTATTGGACCTATACCAAGTCTGTTGACGAAGATACGAAGCGTGATAAACCTACTCTGAAAATTATATGGGAGCGTTTTCCAAAGTTTGTATTAGGTTTTGTATTGGCCTCCTTACTATTTTCTTTTGTTGTCTCTCCTGAGAAAGTAGACGCGGTCAAAGGAAGTCTGAAAAACCTACAAGGGCTTTGGTTTACGCTGGCATTTACATCAATCGGTTTGGAGACAAATTTTAAAGATCTTTTTGTACAAGATAATAAAAAGCCACTATATGCTTTTCTGATTGCACAAACCTTTAATGTTATCATTACCTTATTGATTGCATTAGTGCTGTTTCGCTAGCGCAATTAGGTGTAATAATGGGTCGTTCTATAAGGTTGTCTACAAGGGTGACGTTATAGAACGACCTCTTAGTTTTATTACGTGATAGCCCCCTGACTATCTTATTCTTTTTTTATATCCCCTCTCATGAGTTTGAGCCATCAAGACACGGCAGATTATTTTTCCCCGCATAGCCTATTCTTTTTACTGCTGTTCCGATTTCAAAAAGTATAAATCGGTAAGCTGTATCTTAATACTTCTAACGCTTAAATCATCCTTTAGATGTTTTCATCAAGGAACCGGATGAACCTACTTTTCTAATTCTTGACACAAATCATCGGATTCTGTACAGAGTATATACTTTTTAACTTTCTAAAGTGTGTTAGGACATAACCCTGTCGTTTTTACTATTTTCTTCATGCTGTGAGAAATATAAAATATTTTTTTGTTCAGTATAAATGCTTTTAAATTAGCTTTTAAGGTGTTTTGAAAAAAAATATTATAAAATCTATCAAATTAGTAGTCTTTTAAAAAATATTTATATATTTGTATCGTTGTCTGATTTACAGGCCAGTGGAATGGGGGACACAGATGAGCTGAAGTGATTATGAATTGGACGAGCCATAAGATTGATTTAATGCAATAAAAGAAATAATCTACAAATGCTGATTTACAGTCGCCGGATAGCTAGGCTCGTCTATAGATTAAGTTTATACAAGACAAATAAAAAATAACAAGAAAAAGAATGAAACAAAATTACTCTTCAAAAACAAGTTTATTGGTTGCTTCGGTAGAAGCATCTCTGGTAGCCTTAAAAAGTTGCCGGGAACGAATGTGTTGTTAAAATTTCTCTCTTACACTCTCTTATATTAGAAAAGGGAAGCCGAGGCTTCCCTTTCACAAAGTTTTAACAATGAAGCAAGTATCGATTGGCGTTGGCACTTGTTTAGATTCACCATTAAACTGAATAAATTTATGAAAAAAAATGCTATTTTTCGAATTAGCGTCATTTTTAGCTTGCTTTTAACCGGTTCTTACCATACCTACGCGCAAGTAGAAAATCCAAAACCTATTATAAATGCCTCATTAACAGGGACCGTAATTGACGCTGTAACAAAAGAACCTTTGCAGGGTGTAACGGTTCAGCTGGAGGCCGTGACCCACCAGGTGAAAACTGATAGTAAGGGTGTTTTTCAGTTTGTAACTGGACAAAAATTACCGTTTTCATTGATTGTATCTATTGTCGGCTATCAAACCCGTCATATCGTCGTAGATCATTCTCCTGCTGTAATTGAACTTACACCGCGATTGGAAGCATTGGATCAAGTGGTGGTCACAGCACGTCGCCGCAAAGAGCAATTACAAGATGTGCCTATTCCGATATCTATTATTCGTGGAGCAGCGTTGGAGGATGCTGGTGCATTTAATGTTAATCGGTTGAAAGAACTGGTACCAACTGTTCAGCTCTATGCTTCGAATGCACGCAATACAACACTTAACATACGCGGACTGGGCTCTACTTATGGTCTGACCAATGACGGAATCGACCCAGGAGTCGGATTTTACCTTGATGGTGTATACATTGCCCGTCCTGCGGCAACTTGGCTAGACTTTATTGATATTGACCAAATCGAAGTACTGCGTGGTCCCCAAGGCACACTCTTTGGAAAAAATACAACTGCAGGTGCTTTTAATATAACCTCACGTTTGCCGCAGTTTACACCTGAGGCCAATGTGGAGGTCAGTTACGGCAACCAGGGTTTCATTCAGGCGAAGACCTCCATATCCGGTCCTTTGGCCAAAAACTTAGCCGCACGCGCTTCCTTTTCTGGAACACAGCGCGATGGCAATTTGTTCAATGTACATACCAATAGAAAGATTAATGATATCAACAACCTTGGCTTTAGAGGGCAATTGCTTTTCACCCCAACTGAAAATATCAAACTAGTGCTTTCCGGTGACGTATCTTCACAGAAACCTGATGGTTATGGTTGGGCGGTTGCCGGCGTTGTAAAAACACAGCGGGCAGACTATAGACAGTTTGATGCGATTATTAAGGATCTTGGTTACGAGATCCCTTATAAAAGTGCCTTCGAGCGTAAGATAGATCTGGATACACAATCCAAAGCTGATAATAAACTGGGTGGAGTAGCATTGAATGCCGACATCAAGATCGGCGAAGGGACGCTGACCTCAACCTCAGCATGGCGGACTTGGACCTGGGTCCCGCTCAATGATAGAGATTATCTTGGACTTCCGGTATATACGGTCTCAGCAGGTAATTCCGTTCATAATCAATGGTCACAGGAATTTAGATACTCTGGAAAGATCAGTGAAAAGGTAAGCGGTGTTGTTGGACTATTTGGTCTGTGGCAGGATCTTGGAACTGATCCCGTGCATACCGAAGAAACAGGATCAGCATTTTGGCGTTTTCAAAAAAGCTCCACAAGTGCTCTGTGGCAAACTCCGGGGCTATTTGACAATTTTGGAATCAAAACCGTTTACGGAATTAAAAGTACAAGCCTGGCTGCCTACACACAGATCGATTGGGCTGTAACGCCAAAATTGCACATCCTCCCAGGGCTGCGCTACAATTATGATAAAAAGGTGGCTAACTATGATAGGCAGACCTATGGAGGATTGCAGACATCAGACCCAGCATTACTAGCGTTAAAAAATGGCGTATATACAAACCAAACTTTTGATGTCAATGCCGATGCGGACAATTTCTCAGGTCAGCTTTCTGCAAGATATCGGTTCAATCCGAAGATAAATGCATATGCAACCTATTCCATTAGCTATAAACCTGTAGGTATTAACGTCGGTGGGTTGCCGACTGCTAACGGAGCCGTGCTGTTGGATCTGGCCGAAGTAAAGCCCGAAGCTGTCCGTCACAAGGAAATAGGTGTGAAGACAAATCCGACACGCAATTCACTACTCAATCTGACCGTTTACCAAACGGATATAAAAGACTATCAGACACAAGTGCAGACACCTGAGCCGGGTGTAAACCGCGGTTACCTAGCCAATGCCGAAAAAGTGCGCGTAAAAGGTGTCGAACTGGATGGAAATATCAATATCGGACATTTTCTACGGTTGAATGGAGCATTGGCCTATACAGATGCCAAATATGTCAAATTTACCAATGCACCTGTTCCCTTAGAAGAGGTGGGCGGAGCTCAAGCTTTTAAAGATGTTTCTGGCGGTGTACTTCCTGGTGTTTCTAAGTGGTCTTGGTCATTGGGTGGAGAAGCAAATAAAAGTGGTAAACTGATCGGAATCAATGGATCTTACTTTTTGGGCGCAGATCTATTTCATCGTTCTAAATTCTCATCCAGTTCGTCGCCATCTCAATACCTAAACATTGATGCCTATTCGGTATTGAATGCACGGCTTGGGTTTAGAGGATCAAATGGTATTTCGGTATTTGTATGGAGTAGAAATCTAACGAATAAAGATTACTACGAACAATTGCTGGCAGCACCAGGAAGCTATGGACAATATGCTGGTGTGGTAGCCGATCCAAGAACCTATGGCGTCACGCTACGATACAATTGGAAACAAGGAAATTAGATCCGTAATTCATAATATATTTTTATCAGCCGTCTCCATTTCGTCATGGGGACGGTTTTTTTGTCTATCGATAATTTGTGGCATCTTCTTTTTTTATTTATGGAAATCCGTATCTTAAATCATCATTAAGGTGAATGATTTGCGCATGAACGAAAAAGAGCTTTTACAACACTATAAAACAAGCGGTGACTTGTCTACACTGGGGAAATTATATTCGCCCTATATGTCCTTGCTTTATGGTGTGTGCTTCAAATATCTGCAAGACCCCGATCGTAGCCAGGATGCGGTTATGCACATATTTGAAGAACTGATTCAGAAGCTACGTCAGTATGAAGTCGATAATTTTAAAAGCTGGTTGCATGTTTACAGCAAAAATTATTGCCTTATGCAGTTGCGTAAAGATAAGCGGACAACGCAGGTTGATATTGAAGACAATTTGTTTGAAAGCGAACAAAAACTCAATGATACCAGTGAAGCCAAATGGGAAGAAAGAGATTTTGAAAAATTGGAAGGTTGTATGCAAACTTTAAACCGCGAGCAGCAAGAATGTGTACGTTTGTTTTATTTAGAGCAAAAATGTTATAAAGATATCGCGGATTTGACCGGATATGATTTAAATAAGGTCAAGAGTGCTATTCAAAATGGAAAGCGCAATCTAAAAATCTGCATGGAAAGGAAAGAAAATGGAAAATAATTATCAATTATCACGGATCCATAATTATATCCATGGTTTGATGACTAAGGAGGAGATGTTTCAATTGGAGCGTGAAGCTTTGGATGATCCTTTTTTACAAGATGCTATCGATGGCTACCGACTACAAAATGGGGTGGATGCACGGCAATTGAGCCTATTGCAACAACGTCTTAATCGTCGTGTCGAAGATACAATTGCCACAAGACATGCCCAGTATTTCACCTGGCAGCGTCTGGCGATTGGTGCTACAGCAGGTGTACTCTTTGTGACCTTATTGGCGCTGCTATATTTTAAACACTTTAGTAGTAAAGCTGAACGTACAACAGATGTGGAGCTGAGTGAGCCTGAAAATAGGGTCTCTGTTGAACCATTGCTGGATGGCGGTGATGCAACACCCCGTGAAGGATGGAAGACTTTTGAGCAGTATCTCAATAAACAGTTTACCGGCTCTGCTCAAGGAGGAGAGATTACTGTCAATTTTACGGTCGATAAGAATGGCGTTCCAGTCAATATTAGTGCAGAGGGACAACCGGACCAATCACTCCTGGATGAAGCGATTCGACTTCTATTGGCTGGACCAAAATGGCAGGGAACACAAGGACGGTTGAAGATCGCTTTCCCGATCAAAGAGGAAAAGGATCGGACACAAGCAACGGTAATTAAACCTCCACATTGTTTTGGTATTACGAAAAAATAGAAGTGATCTGATAAAAAAGCTGCGAGCCATTTCTTTCATGGGAAATGGCTCGCAGCTCTTTGTATAGCTTAAATTACTTAAAACGCATATCTCAGGCCCAGCTGTACTTGATAAGGATTACCATTTAAATTTGATACCCCGACACCTGAACTCATATTATAAATATATTGTTGATTGGTAGCATCGAAACTCTTGATGGCATATAGATTTTGCTTACCCAGATTGTGCCCTACACCCCAAGTTTTTTTCAAAAGGTTAGCAACATTGAAAATGTCTATCGAAGCTTCAATGCCATGTTTTTTGTAAACTTTTAAATTTTTGGCCAAATGTAGGTCAAATACGCCATAGAAACCATTGATACCACCATTCCGTTCCGCTATGCGGTCGAGGTTTCCATTGATGTATTTTTTAATGCTCTGCTCTGCATTTGGATCATCCAAAATTGCTTGAATACCAGTTTTGATGTAATCGGGCGTGTTTTTGTTATTTGGGTCATACACAAAAGCCAGATCGTTGGAGTTTACAAAATCACCATTGACATTTCCATTAACAGCTAAAGAATAGCGTGTTCCGGCAATTCCGCTAAAACGTAAGCCCATAGATATACCCCATAAAGATGGCATGGTACCATAGAAGACAACCTTGTGACGAAATTGATTGTCCGAATAGGTCATTGTGCTCAAATCCCGTGGATCATCTTTGACCATCAGGGAAAGGGTGGCAGAGTTGGCAACGTTGCCATTATAGGAGGTATTGTCTTTCGTGTCGTTCCAGGTGTAAGACATCGTGATCTGGCCGTCTTTATAATACCGATAAGTTCCGTCCAACACAACCGTGTAAGAATTGTTTTTTCCCTCGCTGTTCATTTCCAGTACGCGGCCTATTTGTTTGGTTTTGCGACTATTGGTCCAGTTGGCGGCACCATTTGCCGTATTGATGCTTGATGCCGGAACATACACCCCACGGTTACCCTCGGCAGTCAGCCTAAAATAAGGGTCCTCCACCATATTACGGTCTACATACATATAATTGTTGCGTCCCCAAGTTCCGTAAGCGCTTAAACCGATGCGTAGCGAAGGTGTAAAAAAGTGATTGATGGAAATATTGGCTTTATATACAGTCGGTACTTTTACATCTTTACTATTGGTATTGATTGTGACCAATTTTTCGATCTTTGGATTGTCCAGCAGTTCGCGTCCTGGAGCTGTATCGGGGTCCTTGCGATAGCTTGCGAAATTTGGCTGAGGAATTAATGTCGGGTCTGTGATATCGACACCAGCTATACGGGAACCATCAAACAACATATTGTTTAACATTGAATACGGGTTGAGGGCCGACCCAAATATACCAGCTCCAAAACGGATGATATTTTTCTTTTCTTCATTGATATCCCAGTTAAATTGCACCCGGGGCTGTATCTGGAAAGTATTGATCCCATTGTCGGTAGAAAGGCCTAACTCGTCATAAACCGTCTGGTTGAAGGTGGCCTTCTTGAGGTATTTCGTATTGTCCAGACGTAGACCGCCGACAACATCAAGTCCTCTTGCAATTTTGGCTTCCATCTGCCCATAGACACCCACAGCCAGGTTATTGACCAAAGTATTTTCCCTGTCAGTCATATAAACATCGCGTGCATAACGATAAGGAGTCAGGTTATTGAAATTTTGTAAACCTGTAAAATAGAAACGACCATTCATTTCGCTGCCGTAACGGAAGTCCATGTTCGTATACATGATATCGGCACCGAACGTATATTTGATTTTATCGGTATTATAATATAGGTTGTTGACCAATTGTAACATACTCCCGTTAAACCATTATGGCGCATAACGCTGACCACCAAGCTGTATCGAATTGGTATATTTATTTGTGCCGTCCACGGATTGAATGGATTCAACGATTGCACGTGGAATACTGTGTGATTGATCAAATCCGGCAACATTATGCTGTGCTTCAGAACGCTCATAGAAATGTTGTACTTTCAAATCGTTGGTCAGTCTAGAACTGATAGACGTACGCAAGGAGGCCATGAGGCTGTTGTTGATGTATCTTCGGTTGGTGTAGGATTCAAAAGCATTGATACCTGTATTGTCTCCCTCTTGTTGATTATCCATGTCGTAGACAAAGTTGTTACGAATAGTCAACAAGTTTTTATCATTCAATTGCCAATCAATACGGGCAAAGGCCGCATCGGTCTTTTTCTTTTTGTCGAAGGAACCAAACAGACGATCGGCGCTCGCGCCGTATTTATCTACTGCAATGCGAGTAAACTCATCTAAAGTTGCCTGTGTCACTTTATAACGTGCAATATCCTCTGTACTTTGAATATTAGCGATCTGAAGTGGACGGGTATCCATTTGACGATCCCAGGTTACGAAGAAGTGGGCTTTGTCCTTGATAATTGGACCACCAAGTGAGAAACCATATTGATAGGTGGAGAATTTTTGTTTTCGTGCCGTTCCATTGAGATTATACTTACTCGAAAGCCAGCCAGCGCGGGCAAAAGTAAATGCACTGCCGGTTAAGGTATTTGTACCTGATTTGGTTACTGTGGTAATGCTTCCCCCGCCGCTACGGCCGAACGTGACATCGTAGTCATTGGTCACAACCTTGAATTCCCGAATAGCTTCCATCGAGATGGAGTAAGCTCCACCGCTATTTCCACCAGCGACTGTGCTGCGTGAGTTCATCCCGTCAACTGTAAAATTAGTCGATGAAGCTCGTTGTCCAGCTAGATTTGTACCGCTGCTGACAGGCGATAGATCAATTAGAGACGAAAAATTACGTCCATTTACAGGCATTTTTTTGAGGTCATTGGCTGTAATTGCCGTGGATGCACCCAAGGTCTTGATCTTGTTTTTTAGATCAGCCGCAGTCCCCTGGACGATCACTTCGTCCAATTTATTTTCAGCTGATGATAAGGTAAAATCCACATTGAGTTCGTCACCATAGCTCAATTTATAGTCCGTCTTTTTTTGCTCTGCATAGCCAACGTGGTTTACTGTAATGCTGTATGGTGAGCCCAGAGGTAATTGTTGAAAGGTATAGACACCATTCTGGTTCGTCAGTGTCGTTTGTTTAAATCCCGTCGATTCATTTCTGACCGATACAGAAGTTCCTTTTACTGGCCCAGCGTGGTCCATGATCCGACCTGTAATAGTCGCTTCGGTACCCTGAGCCCAGCTGTTAGTTGGAATTTGAAAAAATGTAATAATGGTTAATACCATTAACCAAATGATGTTTCTTTGCATAATAATTTCACTTTTTAGTTGATTAGCGTCTGTCACAAGTATGTTGCGAAATTATCCCTGCAAGATTGTTAAATGGTTAAGGTGTCATTATTAAATTTTTAATAAAAATGGGTTTTGGTGGCCCATCGAGCTTAATTAATTAACCTATAAACAGCAAGCGACTCGGATTTCTCCGAGCCTCTTGCTGTTTATTATAAAATTGGGGAGATTTACTCTTCCCAACGAATTTTATCTTCGATAGCTGTACGTATAGGTTCACGTGCCTCAGATTGGTGGTGTCCTAAGTAAAATAGACCGATACACTTTTGATTTTCTTCGAGATTTAAGAAACCACCTAAGTGATTGATTAAGCCTGGCGTTGCCCAGTATCCACCAATATTTAGCGAGTGAGCAGCCAGCCACATGTTTTCAACAGCGGCAGCTGTACAGGCTAATTCTTCCCATTCAGGGACTTCGCCCGTATAATTAACAACAATAGCGATAGCAACATTCGATTGTGTTGCTTTTTTGCCCATCGTTAGTTCGGTTGCCTCCGTATACTTCTCCGCGGGTGTCACCGATTTATAGATACGCGATAGCTCATTTCCCAAGCGTTGTAATCCTTCTTTACGGAAGATAACAAAACGCCAAGGCTGTGTTCTTTTATGTGTTGGAGCGGCATTGGCAGCTTCCAAAATGCTCATGATATCTTCTTTGCTAACTTCTTCTTCGGTAAAAGAAGCCTGAAATACTGACCTTCTGTAATGTATTGCTTTTAATACGTCGTTTTTCATTATAATTTATTTTTCCTTTATGCTTTTTCTTCCCATAAAGATACAACATGCAAAATTGTTTTGACGGCTTTTTCCATATCTTGTACAGATACCCACTCTTGTTTTCCGTGGAAAGCATGTCCGCCGGCAAAAATATTCGGACAAGGTAGGCCCATGAAAGAAAGACGGGATCCATCTGTTCCGCCGCGGATGCTTCTTCTTTCTGCAACCATTCCAGCCCTGTTGATCGCTTCCATGCCGATCTCCATAATTTCAGGATATTGATCCAGCACCTCTTTCATATTGCGGTATTGTTCTTTTACAGTGAAAGTATAGGTACAGTTGGGATACTGTTCGACGACTGATTTTGCAATAGCCTCCAATTCATCTTCATGTTTTTTAAGATTTGCTGTGACGTGATCACGCACGATAAACTGAATCTCCGCCTTTTCTACGGAACCGCTGATATGAACAGGGTGTACAAAACCTTCTTTTTTGTTGGTGCTTTCTGGTGATAATCTATCTTTTGGCAATGCATCAATTACTGCACTGGCAATCTTGATGGCACTTTGCATCTTTCCCTTTGCAAAACCTGGATGCACGGATACCCCATGAATGGTCAATGTTGCTCCATCCGCAGAAAATGTCTCATCTTCGATCGTACCAGCTCTTTCACCATCCATTGTATAGGCAAAATCTGCGGCTAAGCGTTTTAAATCCGCTTTATCAACGCCTCTACCAATTTCTTCGTCTGGTGTAAAAAGAATTTTGATATCGCCATGTTTGATTTCAGGATGTTTCATTAACAAACGGGCAGCATCCATAATTTCAGCTACACCAGCTTTGTCATCTGCCCCCAATAGGGTGGCGCCACTTGCTGTAATGATATCATTGCCGATTTGGTTGGCCAAGTCAGGATGTTCTGCATATCTGATGACAATGCTATTGTCGTCGGGAAGTATCAAGTCCTGCCCCTGATAATTAGGGTGTACCAAAGGTTTAACATCTTTTCCCGAAGAATCCGGAGATGTATCCATATGAGAACAAAAGCAAATAACGGGAACTTTCTTCGTGGTGTTAGATGGAATGGTTGCATAGATGTAGCCATTTTCATCCATTGCAGCATCTGCAATACCCAATGCCAGTAACTCCGTTACAAGTAACTTTCCAAGGTTCTTTTGTTTTTCCGTAGAAGGACATGTAGGTGAATTTGCATCAGATTGTGTGTCAATCTGCACATAGCGCTGAAATCTTTCGGATACCGAAAAATCATTTATGTTATTGATCTCAAATGTGCTCATTTTTTAATAGCCTTAATGTGATAAGGGTGGTCAAACTTAGATAAATTGCTTTTTATTTGCAATTTAATTTGGTTGCATTTACAAACAATTTGTCCTTAACCATACCTATGGCTCTATTTAGCAAAAACAGAACAATTGAAACTGATAGGGGCGGGCCGGATACTAATTTCCGCTGGAGCTGTATCGTTGCATAACATATGCTGGCGCACTTTTGAAGGGGATAGTTTACCTCATTGACGTACAAAGAGAAAACATGGATGATCATGCATTAATAAAAAAAAGGACCTGTCAAATCTAGACAGGTCCTTTATCAATCATAACTATTTTTTCTATTTTTTTTCGTCTGCATAACCAAATACTTTCTGCAAAATATTGGTATTTCTGTTGCCACCGATATTATTTCTAATTTTTGATTCCTGGTCGGCAACTTTAATAAATAGACCGTCTATTGCTTTCTGGGTCACATATGAAGTAAGATTTGTCTCCACTTTATTGCCTAATGGAAGGTTATTATAAGCTGTTGTCAATTGCGTCCAATATTGATCCACATTGTTTGTACCCATGGCAGATTTGATAACAGGACTAAATTTGTTTGTTAATTCGGTCGAAGTATTTGTTTTAAAAAATGTTGTTGCAGCGTCTTCTTTACTGCCTAATAGAATATTTGTTGCATCTGTAATAGTCATTTTTGAAAGTGCGTTCACAAATACCGGAGCAGCTTCCTTAACGGCTCCCTCTGCGGCCCTGTTCATGCTCTGTATAAATTGATCACACAATTTTCCCATGCCAACAGCGCGAAGCGTTTTTTCTACTTTTTGTGCTTCTGCTGGCATCAAAATTTTTACCGCTGCATCACCCAGGAAACCATCTTTTTTAGCCAAAGATTCGATACTCAGATTTAAACCATTGCTTAAAGCCTGTTTGATTCCTAAAGAGGCGTCTTTATTGGATAAAGAGGTTAAAGTATTGGTTTTAGACGAAGCTGCAGCTGAGTTTGATGATGTCGTCATTTTGGTACTATCCGTCTGGCTCTGATTTGCTTTTGCCAATGTCTCGCTGATCTTCTTAAAAATCTGTGCTTCGCTCGCATTGGAATAAAGCAATCCCGAGACAAATAACGTACAATATAATAGTGGAAATTTCATCATGATGTGTTTTGCTGTCAAAATTAAACATATCGACTGTTAATTTATGTGAAAGTTTAAATCAATAGCTGCGAATCGTAGATATTGTCTTGAATCGTAGTAGATGGGCTACAGAATTCCTGAAAGATACCACGAATGCAGTATCTTTTTAAATGTGTTAAAGCAATCTTGCGGAGAGATGGGAGAGCAATACGCAGAAAGATACTACGTAGGATTTGGGAAGACATCGGTGATGCGGTACTATCAGTTAATTTTTGGAAGAACAACTCAGAGAGGCATAAAATAAGCGATAAGATAAAAAAAACAGCAGATTCTAAGAGAACCCGCTGTTTGTGTTATAAGGTTGTTGTTATTAACAAGATATTTACTTCCAGGAGAGTGTCGTTGCTACTGGAAAGTGATCCGAAGGGAATTTACTCATGTACGTGTCGGTCAGAATACCATATTTTTTTACTTGGAAAGGTTTAGTGATAAAAATATGATCAATGCGGCCCGTTGGTCTAATGCTTTTGCCCCAACCATTGAAAGAAGAATTAGGTTCATATTTATATGTTGCCAATTCATGTACATCAGTGACCACTTTGCTATTTGCTAATGTGAAATAAGCATCATCTTTTTCGTCCACATTGAAGTCGCCTGTTAAAATCAAAGGAAGATCTTTAGCAAACTCTCTTGCTTTTGCTAGAATCAATTTGGCACTTTCGGTGCGTGCAGTACGGCCGATATGGTCAAAGTGAGTATTCATAAAAATGAAGCGTTTTTTGTTGACCTTATCTTCAAAAATACCCCAGGTACAAATCCGTGGTAGCGCGGCATCCCAGCCCTTGTTCGGATGCTCGGTGTCGGTTGCTGAGAGCCAGAAAGTACCACTTTTTATCGCTTTGAACCTATTTGTATTGTAATAAATAGCAGAGTGCTCGCCCTCTTGCGCACCATCGTCGCGACCAACACCAACGTAGTCAAATCCAGGGAGGAGCTTTTTGAGATCTTGAACCTGATCAAAAAAACCTTCTTGGATACCAAAAATATCAAAGCCGTGGTATTTGATCAGATTGGTAAGCGGAACTTTCCGGTCGTTCCACATATTGTCGACATCGACTGTATTTCTTTGACGGATATTATAGCTGGCTGCAATAAACTCCTGTGCATATGACAAGAAGGATACGCAAAGTGCGATAACGAGAATAAGACTTTTTTTCATCTATTTAAAATTATTTATTCTTTATTAAAGGCATTCACGCTGCCTTCGGCGGTATAAGTGTTAGTCTCACTAGTATAAATGAGCGCGTTTACTTATGAAATTAGTAATGCTGAGGTATCCGTGAACTCACTTCGTGCGGCGTACTCGATTTATCCTTATTTCTTTAATACGCGGAGTAACAATTCAGGTTCGTCAGTTGTAATAAAATCAATTTTCTGATCGATTAGATTTGTCATTTCCTCTTCTGTGTTTACTGTCCATGCATTCACCTTCATGCCAAGTTGATGTGCATCTTTCAGCCAGGTGGCATTTTTCTTGAAGACAGAAAAGTGGTAATCTAACCCATTGATTCCAGCAGCTTTTACGTCTGCGGGGGATTTATCACCTGTAAGATATTGGATATTGGCTTTAGGAGCTAGTTCGTGGATCTTTTGACAAGCCTCAAAGCTAAAGGAAATATAATCAGTGATTTTCTCGGCTTTTAAGTTTTTCACCATTTCAACAGTTTTTGTTGTCGCTTCAATTGTACGTTCTACACCGAGTTTATTGATCTTCAATTCAAGGATAAGACGTAAGCCCTTCAATTTTTTTCCAGCGTTAAGGTATTCTTCTAAGGTAGGAATAGATTCTCCGTTAGGATGCTTCTTTTCTAAAAGCTCCTTGTATGTCGCTGTTGCGATATCGATACCATAGAAATCATTGTCGTGATTAACTACAAGGATATTGTCTTTGGTCAAATGCACATCAAATTCCGATCCGAAGAGTTTAAGGTCATGGGCTGCCTTTAAAGACGCAATAGAATTTTGCGGAAGATGGCTGTTTTTCCATACACCACGATGTGCAATAGGTTTCGTCTGTGCGAATAATGCCGAAGATGAGATGATCATAGCTAGTGTCAGACAGCTAAAAATATGTTTTTTCATGCTAGTAAGTATGTATGAGTGTTTGTTTTCAACGGCATAATATGCACGTTCCACTCGGTGATTTATTCCTATTCTGTTTCTCTTTTTGGACATTTATATTACCTACGACAATTTTATCCGTAAAAAATAGGACCTGATGATAGGCTCGTTTCTTACAAATGCGTTTAAAAGCTGATGTTACATGGGACAAAAAAAAGTGGTACTTTTTATCTCGATGTACAAGATCTAAAGTACCACTTTTATATTTAGGAATTGTTAAGTGTAATTTATTTTTTACCATTCCATTCGGCCATAAACTCATCCAGAAAGCTGAGCATATAGTCGTGACGGTGTGCTGCAATTTTTTTCGCTGCCTCTGTATTCATCTTATTCTTTAACAATAAAAGCTTTTCGTAGAAGTGATTCACTGTGGGCGCTTCCGAATGTTTATAAGCCTCCTTATCCTTATATTCCTGAACAGGAATGTTGGGGTTGTACATCTCACGACCTTTGTTTCCACCAAAGCTAAATGCGCGCGCAATACCGATTGCACCAATAGCATCCAGGCGATCTGCATCTTGCACGATCTCCATCTCTTTTGAATGGAATGAAACTTCACCCAAACTTGCTTTGAAAGACATGTTGAAGATGATTTTCTTGACATGATCAATGATTTCAGGCGAAATTTCTAGACTTGCCAGAAACTCTCCGGCAACACGAGGGCCTATTGTTTCGTCGCCATCATGGAATTTACTGTCAGCGATATCATGTAATAGCGCCGCCAATTCGCATACCATGACATCGGCTTCTTCATCTTCTAAAATTAACTTCGTATTGTTCCATACGCGTTGAATATGCGACCAATCGTGGCCTGCTTCTGCAAATTTCAATCGATCTTGCACAAATGCTACTGTGCGCTCAATAATGTTATTCATACAATACTTTTGTTTTTTCGCGAGTACCCTCGTATAATTCGTATTCTAATAATCTACAATCTAATTTACCGTTATAAAATTCTATACGTCGGGACGCACGCAGTCCAATTTTCTTTGCCAGATCTGGATTTCCTGTAAATATATAGCCTCTATAACCTTTGCACTCCTGTTTCATGAAATCCCCCATACGCTTATAGGTAATTTCTAGTTTGCTGTGCGTACCGAGACGCTCACCGTATTCAGGATTGAATAAAATGACGCCACCTTCTTTAGGAACGTGTGTTTCAGCAAAATCGCATACTTCAAATGAAATTAATTGCTCCACTCCAGCGGTTCTGGCATTCATCTTGGAAACATTGATCGCCTCTTCGGAAATATCACTTGCGATAATTTGTGGAGCCGCTTTTTTATTGATCTGATCTTTGAGTACTCGGCGCTCTTGGAAGAAAACAGTTTCATCATAACCAATGAAATGCATAAATGAGTAGTTCATGCGCAATAATCCCGGTTTCCTGTTTGTTGCAATTAAGGCTGCCTCAATAGCTAAAGTTCCGGATCCGCACATCGGGTTCACAAATGGAGCATTACCATCCCATTTGGAAGCGATAATTGTGGAGGCTGCAAGAGCTTCCAACATCGGCGCCTTTCCGGGGATCTTACGGTAGCCATGTTTTGCCAGTGTTTCACCTGAAGTATCTAGAAAAATTTCCGCACGGTCATCTTTCCAGTACAAGTGTACCACCGCTTTATTATTGTCTGGGCCTGAATTAGGACGCATGCCCTTTTTTTCCTTGATACGATCTACAATTGCATCTTTAACCTTCACGTTAGCAAATAAAGGTGTACTGATCGTTTCATTGTCTACATTTGAACTCACAGAGAAGTATCCGTCAAACTGAATGAGCTCCTCCCACGCAATCTTACTCAATTCTTCGTAAAGCTCCGTCGGATTATTGGCGGTAAACTCCTGTAGTGAATACAAGATCTGAGATGCTGTGCGCAGGTTCAGATTAAGCTTGATCGTATCATTTATACTGACCTTTAATTCTACTCCGGTAGGAAATGCTCTGACAATGTCAAAACCTAACTCTTTAACTTCCTGTTGCAAATAAGGTGATAAGCGCTTATTGCACGTTATAATAACTTTATTGGGGGTGTTGAAAACTTCCATCATATTTTGTACAAAGTTAATTAAACTCTTCCTCAAAAATTGCTTAATTTTACGCTTTAATATTTATTTTTTTGATTATGGAAATTAGAGGAAAAGTACACGAGATAGGAGCGACACAACAAGTGACAGAATCATTCAAAAAACGCGATATGATTGTAGCTTATGCCGAAAACCCACAATTTGTTGAGTATATCCGCTTTGAATCAACACAAGACAGAACTTCAATTTTTGATAACCTAGCAATTGGTGAAGAGGTAGAAGTATCTTTTAATCTTCGTGGTCGTCCATGGACTAATAAAGATGGCGTAACAACTTATTTCAATTCATTGGTAGCATGGCGTGTAACAAAATTAGGTAATGCTGCTCCAGCACCATCTTCTCCAGGTTACGCAGATATGCCTGCTCCTGTAGATTTGGCTGGTTCGTCAGATGATGATGATCTACCATTCTAATCTGAGTAAGATTTTATGCCCTATCGCCCATGCGGTAGTAAATAGATTATTTAAACTGTAAGCGATACAGTTATCTACAATAAAAAAGGCTTCTTGAAGAAGCCTTTTTTATTCATCAGTACCAGCCCCTGGTTTTTCTTGGCGCTGAAATTGCTTGCTATAGGATGTCTTACATCCTAAAACAACAGATATGAAATTACCCGTATTATTCTTTTGCTTGGCGATGCTTTCGCTAGGTGCATGTAACCAAACTTCAAAAAATAGTCAGCATACGGCGGCAGATACCTCAGCACATGAGACCGCGGCAGTGGATACTGACCATACATCGCAAAACTCGCTGGATTGGGCCGGGACCTATGAAGCTACTATTCCTTGTGCCGATTGTGAGGGGATTAAAACAAATATTACCTTAAAAAATGACAATACATTCGCTATTGTTAGTGAGTATATTAATAAAAATACCAAGGTCGAAGACACTGGTAAAGTTATGTGGCACGACAACGGATCTGTTGTTCATCTCACTGGAAAGGAAACAAATATGAAACTTAAAGTGGGCGAAAACAAGTTGATCGGACTGGATCAGGAAGGCCATGTGATTGAAGGTCCCAATGCACATCTCTATGTGTATAATAAAGTCGAAGGAGAGAAATTGTAAATAAACAAGGCTCCATTGCCTGAATTAGCCACTGACAAATTTACCCCACGGAATTTTTCGTAATAAGTAGGTGAGCAAAGCGCTTGCCAATAGGGTAAGTACCGTTGCAGCCGGTATTTTCCACAAAGTGGACAATGGAAGCAACGGGTGGATATAATTCAGTAATAAAATATGGCATAGGTAAATACCGAAGCTGTGGATGTCGATAAATTCCCAGAATGCATTGAGGTGCTCTGGGAGTTTAAGACTTTGAACGAAGATAAATAAAAAGCCTGCGCTCAATGCGATATTCGGTGAAAGATAATTGTAAAGTGTGGGATCAAATTCCCCTCGCGAGACACTTAAATAATATGTTCCCGAAGCTGTAATTAAACAGCAGAACAGAAAAAATGTAAAACTCGACAATTTTACCATCGAGATAGGATAATTGCGCAAGTAATGACCCAAAACCAGATAACCCATATAGCCCGAAAAAAAGGTCAGGTCAAAATTAGGCAGGTAGCTATTAAACCATTTATTCATGAAAAATAGCGAAGCAAACCACAATCCCAAAAAGATCTCGAGCTCTCTTTTGCTGCTGTTGCCTACAATTTTACGTATAAAAGGAATAGCTAGATAAAGCCCCAATATCATATACAGATACCAAAGGTGTGCATTTGTACCTGACTTTAAACGAATTAACACAATGTTGATAACTTGTGGAAAACCAATATAGTCAAAATCAATGTAGCGGATAAAATAATAAATAAGATAGACGATACTCCAAAAAAGAAAGGGCGGGACAATTTTTAACAGACGTTTTCGATAAAATTGTCCCGTGCTTTCGTTTTTCTGCAAGAGCAAGGCACCTGAAATAATGACAAACAGGGGTACAGCAAAGCGCGAAAAACTGTTGAGCCAATTGGCGTAGCTCCAGTCGAATGACTTAAATTCATTGCTGTTCAGATAGCCTGAAGAGGAATGGATCAAGATAACGAGCAATATCGCAACAATACGTAGTACACTGATATAACTGGTTCGCGCCATTTGATTATTCTGTTTTTATTAACTTTTATTGTCGTAGACTCTTAAATAGAGCAAGGCTAGGAGTGCTCCGATGCTCGCCATGCCCACGCCAACAAGAGAAGGTGTATTGTAAGCTAAGCCTAAGGTTATTGGGATGCCGCCAAGAAATGCACCTAAGGTATTGCCCAGGTTAAAGGCTGCCTGACCACCTGCTGCGGCCAATGTTGCGGCTTCTTTCGAAGCACGGATCAACATGAGCTGTGTCGGCGAACCAATGGTAAAGGATACCAGTCCGGTAAAGAAGGCCAAAGGATAAGCCGTCCAACCTAATGGCGATATTAAGTAAACCATCACCAGGCATATTGCCATCGCAGAAAAACTAGCGATAGCTGCTTTTGTCGGTGAAATTGTATCCGCTAATTTTCCGCCGATAAGATTTCCGAAAAACATACCGACACCGATCAGGATCATAATAAGTGGTACACGATCAGGAGCTATACCAGATACATTGGTCACTAAAGGGGCAATGTAGCTGATCCAGGCGAAAAGCCCGCCGGTACCGATGGCGATAATAGCCATTAACAGCCAGGCGATTTTTTTGTTGAAGAAGTTTAGCTGGTTAAAGATGTTATTCCCCTTGGAGGCTTCAATTTTTGGCATCCAGGCATAAATCGCCGCAAAAGTGATTAATCCCAATATGCTGATAATACCATACGTCAAACGCCAGGAATAATGATGGCCTAGATAGGTACCCAATGGTACTCCGGCTAGATTGGCAATAGTCATTCCCGTAAACATAATGGAAATAGCCTGTGCTTCCTTTCCTTTTGGAGCCAGCCGAGCTGCAACAACAGACCCAACACCAAAAAATGCACCATGTGGAAGTCCAGCCATAAAGCGGGAAAGACTGATCAAAAACTGTCCCGGGGCAATGCTGAAAAGGCCGTTGAAGATAAAAAAGAGCAGCATTAAAAAGAGCAGTACCTTCTTCGGCGGATATTTTCCCGTAAATAGCACTAATGTTGGGGCACCTACAACGACACCTAATGCATAGAGTGCGATCAGGTGGGCAGCGGTAGGGATCTCGATATGAAGATCTTTTGCAATATCAGGAAGGATACCCATCATCGTGAATTCGGTCATTCCGATGGCAAGTCCGCCAAATGCCAAAGCGATAATTCCTTTGTTCATTGTATTTTAAGGTTGAGGTTGTACGATAATGGTACGAAGATAATAAATAGATTGTACTAAAAATTATTGATACCTTTTTTGAGGGACACAAGTAATATTTTTAGTCTTTCTTAAGATGATCTGACGTTGATCTAATCTGCTTTCCAGTACTACAGAATCCGCAGCATGATAAACGACTTTAAAGCGGGGGATATACTGACCAGAAAGATAACAGCCAGAAATCTTCTGCTTGCCATTCTCCTTGGTATAGATTCCATCGACAATAATGGAGTCTCCACGCAAAACATAAATACCCTTTGCATGTTCTGTCCAAGAACCGTTTTTGTAACAGCTATCCGGGATTGTTTGTACTTTATTGTTGACGTGCATAGTGGCGTAAACCGAGTCACAAGTGAACTTGAAATCGGTCAAGGTATACTGCATCATCTGTTGCTGTCCCGGGATACTGTCCTGAACCCATTCTCCCTGTAAAAAGGGAGCGCCTTCGCTCTGCATATCCGAGTTGAATCTGCAGGCAGTAAAAAAGAAAAACATACCTATGGTAAGTCCCAATAGGTATGTTTTTGTTCGTATATTTTTTATTGAAATAACAGTCACAGCTTATTTTAAACTTCCAACCATATCTTCTGGTCTTACCCAAGCATCGAAATCTTCAGGAGTCACATAACCTAAACGTACCGCTTCTTCTTTAAGCGTAGTCCCATTTTTATGTGCTGTCTGAGCGATCTCTGCCGATTTGTAGTAACCAATTTTCGTATTTAGTGCCGTTACCAACATCAATGAATTGTCTACCAATTCTTTGATACGTTTATAGTTAGGCTCGATACCAGCTGCACAGTGCTCTTCAAATGAAACACAAGCATCACCCAATAGGCGAGCCGATTGTAAGAAGTTTGCCGCCATCAATGGTTTGAATACATTCAACTCATAGTGACCTTGCGTACCTCCAATGGTAATCGCAACGTCATTACCCATCACTTGAGCCGCTACCATAGTCAATGCTTCACATTGTGTAGGGTTAACTTTGCCTGGCATGATCGACGATCCCGGTTCATTTTCGGGAATTAAGATTTCACCAATACCTGAACGCGGGCCAGAAGCCAACATACGGATATCGTTTGCAATTTTATTTAATGCTACAGCCAATTGTTTTAGCGCACCGTGTGTTTCAACGATTGCGTCGTGAGCAGCCAATGCTTCAAATTTATTTTCAGCGGTTACAAAAGGAAGACCTGTAAATTCAGCAATATATTTAGCAACCACAACATCGTAGCCGTTTGGTGTATTTAATCCTGTACCTACGGCTGTACCACCCAAAGCAACTTCTGATAAATGTGAAAGCGTGTTTCTCAATGCTTTTAAGCCATGGTTCAGTTGAGCTACGTAACCTGATATCTCTTGACCTAAAGTCAATGGCGTCGCATCCATTAAATGTGTACGGCCAATTTTAACTACGTTTTTAAACTCTTCAGCTTTTTTAGCCAATGTGTCACGCAATTTTTCTACACCCGGAATCGTAACTTCTGCAACAGCTTTATAAGCTGCGATATGCATTCCTGTAGGGAAAGTATCGTTTGATGATTGCGATTTGTTTACATCATCATTTGCTTTTAACACAGGTTCACCCTCACCGATTTTATGTCCAGCCAATACTTGTGCACGGTTTGCGACAACCTCATTCACATTCATGTTGGATTGTGTACCCGAACCAGTTTGCCAAATAACCAATGGGAATTGATCATCCAATTTGCCTGCCAGGATCTCATCACATACCGTAGCGATCGCATCACGTTTCTCTACAGGTAATACCCCCAACTCGTGGTTAGCGTAAGCAGCTGCTTTTTTCAAATAAGCAAAGCCTGCGACGATTTCGTGTGGCATAGAAGCTGCCGGTCCGATTTTAAAGTTGTTGCGTGAACGCTCTGTCTGTGCACCCCAGTATTTGTCTGCAGGCACCTGAACCTCACCCATCGTGTCTTTTTCAATTCTGAATGACATAGTATGTAAGTATAAGTAAAACGTAAAAATTAAAAGTATATGTGCTAAGCACCTCATACATCAATCACAAAGTTACAGGATAATACAGTAAAGAGCAAGGATTAAAGAATAAGGATTAAGAATAAAGGCTCAATAAGTACATCTTAAAAACCAAGACGTTTTGTCAAGGACTCATTCACATGGTGGAAAACCTGTTTCGGTTTTAATGTCCGCCAAGGGAGTTCATTCAATACGCCACCGAAATTAATGTAATAGTCTATATTCTGCCGCTGGAATTCTTCGATAACGTGCTCACGGAAACCAATGCCCGCAATCCAGCCATCCTCGATATCCTGGAACCATTCTTCATAATACGAGTCGTCCGAAGCATGAAAATTCAGTACATTTTCTCCGATCAGCATAAAATACTTGATACCTTGACTGATCAATACATCAATAATCTCTCGCTTGAGCAACATAATATCATTGTAGATCGCATCATTCCATTCACCAATGAATTCGATAATACAGTACTGCTTCTCATAATCCACGAATAGTATTTTCAGATATAAGGTAAGCGAACCGAATTCATCCCATTGTGGATGTAATAGGAAATTATAGATCTGTTTATCAAAATCGAATTCGCTGTAGACTGTACCATAAAATGGAGATTGTTCATCTTCAGCGGCAATGTAATAGTCGCGCCAATTGTAGTAAGGTTCGATTTCGTGCATAAAGTGGAATCTTTTTCAATTCAAACTAAGATAAATTTACGCGCATTTGCAAGTTAATTTATAGACATCATTGTTATTCGGTTAAATTGAGTGTCCGGCAATCCTGTCAGCTGTTCGGATGCTATTTTTTTGGCTTTTGATAAAGACTTCCAATCATGGAGAGCTTAGTAACTCGCTCAAAACAAAGTGGAGGATTTTTTGTTTTTAATGTAAAAATATGGCCCCAAGTACTCGTTTAACCGAATAAACTTGCTATTTTTGATAAAGTAATTAATGTTGAATAATTTGTCTCGTCTTCGATAATTCATGAAGATTTCCCATGCAGAAAAGTATTAAACGAAATATTTTTGTAGCCGCTACATATGCTGCAGTACTGCTTCTTGGCTTGCTGTTGGGGCAAAATTATGCCGAAGAGCAGGGGAGTAACCAGAAAACAACCTTTTCAAGTTTACGCTCCAATGGCAACTCGGATAAATTACAATATCTCATTCAATTAATTTCTGAGAATTACGTCGACAACGTCAGTATAGACACGATTCAGGATGAAGCCATAGAGCATGTGGTCTCCCGTTTGGATCCTTTTTCCACCTTTTTGAGGCCAAATCAAGTCCTGGCAAAGCAGGAAACCCTTGAAGGAACATTTGATGGCATCGGAGTCGAGTATTTTCGTCTCAAAGATACGCTGCTTGTTGTTGGAATGGTTGCTGCTGGTCCCGCTGAAAAAGCAGGTATGCGTATTGGTGACCGCATTTTAAAAATCGGAAATAAGGATCTTGTCGGACGGAAGGTTGCCGAATCCGAAATCGAAAAACTGATACGTGGTAAGAAAGGAACGGCCGTGCTAATCGCTATTCAACGTAATGGAGAGGTATTGAGTAGTCCACTGAAAGTCATCCGTGATCAGGTCAATGTTTCGAGCTTGGATGCATCTTATATGATTGCTCCGAAGACGGCTTATGTGAAAATTCGAAGATTTGGACATAAGACGGCTGACGAATTCAGACAGTCGCTTATTGATTTAAGAAAAAGCGGAGCTCAAGACCTTATTTTGGATCTCCGTAACAATGGTGGTGGATTTGTGCATACTGCGATTGATCTGGCAGGTCAATTTTTCAATGAAAAAAGACTGTTGATGTATACCGAAGGCGCCAATGAGCTGCGTCAGGATTTTTATTCGGAGAAAACCGGCGATTTTGGCGATGGACGTGTCATTGTGCTGATCAATGAAAGTACAGCATCAGCAAGTGAAATTCTGAGTGGTGCTCTTCAGGATCTGGACCGGGCAACGATTGTCGGCCGTAGGTCCTATGGTAAAGGTTTAGTACAGGAACAGTTTGACTTTTCAGACGGCTCGGCAATCAATCTGACTGTCGCTCGATATTATACACCTCTTGGAAGATGCATTCAGCGAAAATATACACGCGCCAATTTTGATGCGGCAAAATACATGACGGGCTTCGATCTGTGGACACTGGATACCGAATTCAGTCAAAAGGAAATGTTTACAACCAGTAAAGGAAAGCTTGTTTTTGGTGGTGGTGGCATTCTGCCGGATGTTACGATCCCCATTGATACCAATGAAACCAGTGCCAAATACCGCGAGATATTTCATTCTAATGCGATCGAAGAGTTTGTTTATGATCGCTTTACGAAACATTTGCCTGCCTATTCTATCGAGAACTTTATTAGTGGCTACCATTTGCCAGCGACAGAGTTCGATCTATTCATTGCCTACCTTAATAGACAGAAGGGGATTCCGGTGACAGCTAATGAAGCGAAAAATCTACATGATTTAATTCAATCCGATATCGAAGCCTTGGTAGGTCGATATTATTTTGGTCGTGAAGCGTACTATAAAATCAAGAACCGAAGAGATAAATTTATTGAAATAGGCCTTAAAACATTGGGTTATCCAATGCCTAAGGTTTAAGCCTAAGATCCGACCATACAGGGTAGTGATCCGATAATTTCTGTTTGACAATCTGATAGTTCATTACCTGGAATTTCTGACTGGCAAAAATATAATCGATCTGGAAGATCGGCAGGAGGGCATGATGGGTCACTCCCCAGCCGTTCCCTTTTTCCTTAAAGGCATTGTAAAGACCGTCTCCAATCAAATTGACTGAGTAGCTCATTGGAGTATCATTGAAATCACCTACAGCAATATAAGGATATTGACATTCATTCATGTGCTTCTTTAACGAATGTGCCTGTTCGCTACGTAGCTCGAAAGCATTCTTGAGTTTTCGGCTTAATCTGCGGGTAGTTGAATTATCAGATTCGTTTTTATTGGATAGATTTTGGATAAACTCTTTATCTTCATTTTGAAGCGCAAACGAGCGCAGATGTATGTTGTAGATACGAATCAGTGTATCTTGTTTTTTGATGTCTACATAACTAATCCGATTGATCCCATAATCGTTGTCCCTTATTGTACCAGAATCATAGATAGGGAATCGTGAAAGAACAGCCATTCCATAGGCTTCATAATCATTTTTGGAGCTGGGTTCAAAGAAAAAATAATCATAGCCCAGTTTATCTTTAAATTCTTCTGAGAAGACATGTTTTCCTTTAATCTTGCTGATATATTCCTGAAAACAGATTACGTCAGGAGATATACTGTCAATAATGCGGACCACATCGGCTTTAAAGTTTTTTTTCTCATCGTTGACCTTTTTGAACAAATGGGCATTGAAAGTCATGATTCGAAGCGTACGTATCTCGGACGATACAGGTGCATTCTCTTTGCGGATGTTCCAATGTTTAGTTAAGAAAGGCCATCCAATTAGGATTGTTATGAGCGAATAAAGTGCAATTTTCCGTTTGCGAAGTAGCCAATAAAAGATAAAGCCAATATTAATAAGGAGAATCGGAAGGTAACCTAAACCCATAAAAGCAATGGGCCAAAAAGATTTGGGATTAATGAAGGTCGCCGCATAACTCATCAGCAAGGCAACGATCGCAAGCATATTTGCCAGGAACATTGTTTTACTTATAAAGCCCAGTTTTCTTCTTAAATATGTCCTTCTATCCATCAACCTTGTCACCACTATTGCTTGCTCTAAAGAGCGTTTCTTTTTCAGAATTTGTTAGACTGTCGTAGCCAGATATGGAAATTTTATCTAAGATAGCATCGATTTCATCCTGATTGGGCAAGTCATAACGATGTTTCCGATTTATCGGTATATTGTTGCCTACAACAACTCTCATTTTGGCAGGCTTTTTTTGTTTTTTCTGAAAAATTGTGGACCAGTCCATTCCCGATTTTAGCGCATAAGTGAATCCCATACCAAAAAGTACAACAGCAAAATAGGAAATTGCAGCGGGCCGATTACCCATTGTGAGTGCTAGAAATTCAAATGCAAAATAGATAATGGCCACCAATTTTAACTTAACAGTACCAAAGAGCAATAAACGTAATTCGTATTTAGGTACTAAGGTGACAATTGCCGCTAGTATCGCTGCCAATGGGAGGGAGCCGCCCATGAGCTGTAAGCTGCTAGGATTGGGAATCAGTGAGCCGAAGCCAACGTAAAGAACACTGCCGAGTAGCCAAGAGCAGATATAGACAAACAAAAATTGTCTTTTGTTTAAAAAAGTAAAGAAGATCTGACCGACCCAATAGAGCCAAAGGCTATCAAAGAGAATGGTCAGCAGCTTAACGTAAACAAAATTGGATGTAACCAATGACCAGGGTTGTGCGATAAAGCTCGAAAAATCATTAGGAAGGCTCAATCGCCGTACAATAGGTTCTAAAAAACTTTGTGGTACAATTTTTAATTCAAAGAGCAGATCTAAAAAATAAATGAGGACAAATAAACATACCTGAATACTGATCACCAAGGGAACTGGTGAGCCTGTTTTATAGGTTTGTCTCCAAAAATCTTTTAAACCGATGTTATTCATTTGCACACGATATTAATAAATTCCTTTTCTAATCTTCCACAGTTTAAGGAGTAGGTAGCCGAATAGTGCACCACCGACGTGAGCCAGGTGAGCTACCGAATCTCCTGGTCTGGATAGGCTCATATAAATCTCGATAAGGATAAATCCACCGATCATATACTTCGCTTTGACTGGTACAGGAATAAACAAAAATTGAAGCGGTATGTTTGGGAAAAGGTAGGCAAATGCCAATAGAACACCATAAATGGCTCCCGAGGCACCTAACATTGGAATAAGGTAGGTCAATGCTTCATTATTCCCAGTATTCGCCAAAGAAATAAGCTCGCTTCCGCTCATACCGTGAAGTGGAGCGAAGGAACCCGTAGCTTGATAAAGTTGTATGCCATTTACGGCTGTATAAAGAAACCAAGCACCAACTCCTGAAACCAAGTAGAAATTTAAAAAACGTTTTGATCCAAGCACCTGCTCAATCATAGGACCGAACATCACCAACGAAAACATATTAAAGAAAATATGAGTAATGTTGTTCTTGTCGTGCATAAACATATGCGTGATTACCTGCCAGATTTTAAAATAAGGCGAGTCCGGATAATAGACCGCAAGATAATCATATGCTACAGGAAAAAGTTGTGATCCAATATAAAATACAATATTGATGATCAGTAAATTCTTGATAACAGGTGTCAATTGTGGAAACATATATTTTATCTTCTAGTTTTTGCCAAATTTTTCCGCTAATTCTTGCAATGTAAATGTTACAATTACAGGATTTCCATAGATGGAGATATTAGGTGAGTGACAGGCAAACAGCCTATCTACAAGCTCCGCCATTGCCGTGTTGTCCAATGCCGTACCAGGTTTAATGGCCGCATTGCGGGCAAGACTCTTTGCGAGATTTTCTCGCTTAGCAAGTTTATACTCAGATTGATTGTTTTTGTAATCCTCCAATATTTTCTCAATCATCTTTATTTCGTCGAATCCTGTTCCTAAGTCTGCGGGAATTCCGTCAATAATATAGGAATTTTTTCCAAATTCACGAATTTGAAAGCCCAGGCCATTAATGTCCTCCAAAAGGTCTTTCATTAATTCATTATCTGCAGCATGGAGATCTAGAGTCTGTGGAAACAAACTTTGCTGGCTCAAACCTTTATGTTGATCTAGCTGTGCAAGAAATTGCTCAAAGAGAATACGTTCATGTGCAGCTTGTTGATCGATCAGGATAAATCCAGAGTGAATCTGTGAAACAATATATTTATTATGCAGTTGGAAAAAAAGCTTTGAGGATGATTTATCTTCAACCTGAATGACTTCAGGTCCATCAGCACTCAATTCCGATTCCCCATGCAATGGCAGCTGAACAGACTCCTCTTTTTCGACGATTTGGTACAGGGAATCCCAATTGCTGGGTATACCGCCGGTTTTCTTGGTAAGGCCTTCAGCATAGCTTTCTGACCGGGTGTAGCTCGAACCGGATTTTGATTTGTCTGTATCAAATGGGTTGAAGTTCGGATTAAACGTCACTGTTGGAATGATAATTTCATCCAACGCTTTTTTTGTAATCAGATTGGTAAAGCTTGTTTCCTGTTCAAAATCCAAAGAAGGCATGATATTATATCGTCCCAATGATCTTTTTACGGCTGAACGGATAATCGCATAAATAGCCTTATCGTCCTCATACTTAATTTCAGTCTTGGTGGGGTGTACGTTGATATCGATCCGTGCAGGATCTATGTCGATAAATAAGACATAGAAAGGAAATGTTTCTGCCTGCATAATATCCTCATACGCATTCATAACAGCATGGTGCAGGTATGGATCACGTACAAAGCGCTTGTTGACAAAGAAAAACTGTTCACCACGTGTTTTCTTCGCAAATTCAGGTTTTCCAACAAAGCCTTCCACCTTGATGATGGAGGTGTCTTCTTCCACAGGTACAAGACGCTGATTGTAATTGTTGCCAAAAATATGCACAATACGTTGTTTGAGGGTCTCTGCCGGCAAATGGTAGATCTCATTTCCATCGCTATGCAAAGTCAGAAAAATCTGTGGATTCGCTAAGGCAATACGCTGAAATTCATCAATGATATGACGCATTTCTACGGAGTTGCTCTTGAGGAAGTTCCTCCGCGCAGGAATATTGTAAAAAAGATTTTTAACTAAAATATTTGTTCCGGCAGCAACAGCTTCCGGATATTGATTGACGACTTTTGAACCCTCTATCTCAACCACTGTACCCAGTTCATCTTCGATGCGGCGCGTTTTGAGCTCCACTTGTGCAATCGCAGCAATAGAGGCCATGGCTTCACCACGGAAACCCATCGTACGGATAGCAAATAAGTCTTCAGCCTTACGGATTTTTGATGTCGCATGACGCTCAAAGCAAAGGCGCGCATCTGTTACACTCATCCCGCAGCCATTGTCAATGACCTGGATCAATGACTTGCCTGCATCTTTAACAATAAGTTTTATTTTGTCAGCTCCAGCATCAATAGCATTTTCAATCAATTCTTTAATGGCAGACGCTGGTCGCTGCACCACTTCTCCCGCCGCAATCTGATTAGCAACATTATCTGGAAGTAATTGAATAATATCCGACATATAATACAAAGTTACGAAATATCCATAGTTACAGCGTATAAACACTGATGAAAATCAATTGGATATTCCACATGTTGTTTAAAAATAAAAGCCTGTAACGCGTTCATTTATACAAATGAAAATAGATAGCAGTAACAAACTGTTTACATCCGAAAATAAGTTGTAAACCTATTTAGTCATTGAATGTGCTTCTATCCTTTAGCAGTCAAAGTCAGTGTGCATGGTCCATTGCTCGTGTAAAACAAAGCTAATGGAATTTGAAAAAATTTCCTTTGCAATAACCGAGCCACCCCACAAACGGAAACTGCAAAAATAATACTTCGCAGTTTCTATTTCGATGACATTACATTTCTAATTTTAAGAAACGCGCCGTTTCGCTTTTATTATTTTTAATTAATTTTTCGGGTGTTCCTTCAAATAGGACTTGTCCCCCTTCTTTCCCCCCTTCGGGACCGATATCGATGACCCAATCTGCCGATTTAACAACATCAAGATTATGCTCGATAATCAAAACAGTATTTCCACGGTCGACCAGACGATTGATAACACCCATAAGAACATTAACATCTTCAAAATGAAGACCTGTAGTCGGCTCGTCGAGAATATAAAATGTATTTCCAGTGTCTTTTTTAGAAAGTTCCGTCGCCAATTTGACCCTTTGTGCTTCACCTCCAGATAAGGTGGTTGAGGACTGACCTAGGGTTATATAGCCCAAACCTACATCCCGCAGTGTTTTGATTTTTCGGTAGATACTCGGTACATTTTCGAAGAAATCCACAGCATCGTTAATGCTCATATCAAGGACATCGGAGATGGATTTTCCTTTATAGCGTACCTCTAATGTTTCTCGGTTATAGCGTTTTCCATGGCATGTTTCACAAGGAACCTGAACATCGGGCAGGAAATTCATTTCAATGACTTTCAACCCGGCTCCCTGACAGGTTTCACAACGGCCACCTTTGACATTAAAGGAGAACCGTCCTGGTTTATAACCCCTAATTTTAGCTTCCGGCAACTGAACAAACAAGGTTCTAATATCCGAAAATACACCTGTATAAGTCGATGGATTGGACCGTGGTGTACGGCCGATAGGACTTTGGTCAATCTCGATAACTTTGTCAATATGTTCTAAACCTTCAATTTTTTTGAAAGGAAGTGGAACTGCTTTGGCTCTGAAAAAATGTTTATTTAAAATCGGATATAAAGTACCTGTGATTAAGCTGGATTTGCCCGAGCCGGAAACACCGGATACGACAATCAGTTTCCCCAAGGGAAAGGAGACAGACAGGTTTTTTAAGTTGTGGCCGGTAGCTCCATGTAATGACAATGTTTTTCCATTGCCCTCACGGCGTTTTTCAGGAATCTTCACCTCTTTTGTCCCATTAAGGTAGGCTGCGGTCAATGAATCTGATTTGAGGATTTCTTTTGGAGTACCTTCCGCAACTACGGTGCCACCATGAACTCCTGCAGCAGGCCCCATATCGATAACATGGTCGGCATGGAGGATCATGTCTTTATCATGTTCTACAACAAGGACCGAATTGCCAATATCCCGTAGGTTTTTGAGCGCATTGATCAAACGTTCATTGTCCCGTTGATGGAGTCCGATACTCGGTTCATCCAAGATGTAAAGTACATTGACCAGTTGCGAACCAATCTGTGTTGCCAGACGAATCCGTTGTGCCTCACCTCCGGAAAGTGTTTTAGCTGTACGGTCCAGGGTCAGGTAATTTAAGCCTACATCCAACAAGAAGCCTAAACGTGCACGGATTTCCTTTAATATCTCTGTCGCAATAATGAGCTGGCGTTCATCAAGTTTGCTCTCTACCTGATCAAACCACTCCTTGATAGATGTAATGTCCATCGTTGAGAGCTCATGGATATTTTTGTCTGCAATTTTAAAATGTAAAGACTCTTTTTTCAGGCGCGCACCCGCACAGGTCGGACAGGTGACTTTTGTTCTGAAGTCATCTAAAGAAGGGGCTTCATCCGATGATTTTCCGGAAAATTCTTCCAGCATCTTAAAGATTCCTTCAAATTCAACTCGATATTCGCGGGTACCATAGCTTCCATAGGATACGGTGACAACAATAGGCTCTTCCTTGTTACCAAATAAAAGCTGGTCTATCTGTTCTTCACTGAGTTTTTCAAGCGGAGTTGTGATGGAAAAATCCAGTTTTTTTGCAACAGCTTTCAAGACTTCCGAAGTCCAGTTTTCCCGAGTAGGTCCAAGTGGCGCTAAACCACCTTTTTGAATACTCAGCTTTTTGTCTGGAATAACAGCATTCTTATCAATTTCAAAAATATAGCCTAAACCATCACATGTGGGACAAGCGCCGTAAGGCGAGTTGAATGAGAAGGTGTTTGGCTGTGGTTCATCATATGAAATACCCGATTCGGCATCCATGAGATAACGGCTATAGAATTGTTCCTGATTATCCTTGGTAGAGACCTTGATAATACCTTTGGCTGTTTTCATTGCCTGCATGACCGAAGTTTGTAAGCGCTTTTTATCTTCACGCTCTACTTTCAACCGATCTACTACGATTTCTATATCGTGTATTTTGTAGCGGTCTACCTGCATTTTTGGAACGAGGTCCAATATCTCTCCATCCACACGTACCTTTACATAACCTTGCTTACGGATTTGCTCAAACAATTCACGGTAGTGACCTTTACGGCCTTTAACTACGGGAGCCAGGATATTCAACGCCTGTCCCTCAAACTCTGTCAAAATACGTTCGATAACCTGATCGTCCGACATACGTTCCATCTTTTTTCCGGTCACGTAAGAGAAGGCTTCTCCTGCTCGGGCAAATAATAGACGCATAAAGTCATAGACCTCGGTAATCGTTCCAACAGTGGATCTAGGGTTTTTGCTGGTTGTTTTCTGCTCAATGGAGATAACTGGGCTCAATCCCGATATCTTGTCGACATCCGGACGCTCCATACCACCCAAAAACTGACGGCTGTAGGCACTGAATGTCTCCATATAACGACGTTGCCCCTCGGCATAAATGGTGTCAAAGGCCAAAGAAGACTTTCCACTCCCACTTAGACCTGTGATAACAACCAATTCATTTCTAGGAAAAGAAACATCTATATTTTTTAGATTGTGCGCACGCGCTCCAAATACCTGAACTTCACTTTGTTCGCCCAAATCTGGGCTTCTTTTTACTGCCATGAAAACTCCTTAAAGTCCCTGTTAAGGGATAAAATGCAAAACATGCAAAATTACAGATTTTAAAGGAATTATGCGAGCTAATCTGACGTTTGGAATAAAATGTGATATACAAGTGATTTAAAAAAATAATGTACCTTGCACAGTAAATCTAAATTTATGCGAAAATACGACGTCAGCAAACAAGAGAAACAGTCGATCGAAGATATTGTCCGATTTTGGAAGAAAGAAAACCTATTGGATGAACAAAAAGCGGACGAATTGATGGAGAGTTTGGACGTTAAGAGTTTTGATTGGGGGCAATTGGCAAGATACGCCTTTTGGATTGCCCTGGCTTCTTTGGTCTTCGCTGTTTTTTCATTGTTTACGGATGCGTCATTCTTGGCTTTTGTGGATACGCTATACGAAGCGCCTAACATCCTATTTTGCTTCTTTTTCGCTGCCGTAGCCGTCTTATTTTATACGCTGGGTTTTCGGTATAAGAAACGATATCCTTATAAAAATCTTTCCACGGAGACCATGATGCTGATTGGGGTTTTCGGGACGGCAGCTTGCATCGGATTTATGGGCAAAGTCTTGGATAAAGATACGATGCACTATTCCTTGTTATTCCTACTCTCCGTTGCTATTTATGGCTTCCTTGCCGTTAAGCTCGATAGTAAGCTGATTTGGACTTTTATGCTTTTGGCCTTGGGTGTATGGTTTGCGACCGAAACTGCTTACCATAGCAATTGGGGGTTTAAGTTTTGGGGAATGAACTATCCCCTTCGTTTTACCATTTTTGGGACACTGATAACCGCTCTGGCCGTTTGGGTTCAACCCAAGTTTGAACGTCTGCAAATCTTTCAACCTATCAGTTATATTGTGGGATTGATTTATCTCATGGTATCCTTGTGGACCCTATCCATTTTTGGGAATTATGCTGATTTCTATGAATGGACGACTGTGCGTCAATACCACATGTTCTACTGGGGTATTTTATCCACTGCGGTATCTGTATTCTTGGTTGTTTACGGCTTAAAAGCCAAAGATAATGTGAGCAGGGAAGTGGGATTTGTTTTTTTAGTGCTGAATATCTATACCCGCTACGTGGAATATCTTTGGGATAACATCAATAGAGCAGTATTCTTTTTGATTCTTGCCGTGTCTTTTTGGTTTGTCGGCCGTTGGGCAGAGAAATTATGGAATAAGCGTAAAGAAGAGATTGCAGGATAATCATTAAAACTGAACTGTAAATCCGACACCTCTATTTGAGCTGATGCTCAGGGTGGGATCCAGACTTAAGTATTTTCGGATTCGGGTAATAAAAACATCCATGCTTCTTCCCGTAAAGAAATCTGCATTTCCCCATACCTTTTCAAGAATTTCTTCACGCGTAACAAGCTGGCCATTATGTTGCCACAAAAATAGGAGGAGTTTTGCTTCACGTTCGGTGAGCTTATATTGTTCCGAAGTATGGCTTAATAATAGCTGTTCGGGATGGAATAGATACGTGCCGATGGCGATCGATTTTGGGGAATTATTTTTCTGATTCCGCTTTAATATATTTTGTATGCGAAGCAGCAATTCTTCGGGATCACAAGGTTTGGTGACATAATCATCTGCACCGATTTTTAGTCCTGTAAGCTTGTCTATTTTTTGTTCCTTGGCTGTTAAAAAGATAAACGGTAATGTAGGGTATAGGGCATTAATCTCCTTGGCTAAACTAAAACCGCTGATTTGAGGGAGCATAACATCCAATATGATCAGATCATAGTCGGTAAGCTGCTGAAAATTTTCCGTAAGATCATTAGGTTGAGCTATCCAGTCTACGGTAAATGTAGATAGCTCAAGGTATTGTTTGAGCATAAAACCAAAATCTGGATCATCTTCTACGAGGAGTAATTTATTCATTTTTTATATTCAGTCGTTAATCTAAACTAGTAGTCTGTGGCTATATTGGGCTTTGTCGTGGATCTTGAATAGCAACGAGCGGCAATTGAATTTTAAACGTAGTCCCTACATGAAGCTTACTGGTCACCGTAAGCTGTCCCTGATAACGATCCACGATTTTTTTAACAAGGAAAAGGCCGATTCCCAAGCCCTTGGTATTATGAACATTGTTTTTTTGGATGCGGTAAAACTTGTCAAAAATATAAGGTAATTCTGACTCTTCCATCCCATAACCATTGTCTTGTATGTAAATTGAAAATTTATTCTTCTGTTCCTCAAAATGGATATTAAGCCCAGTTGCTCCATATTTTACAGCGTTGTTCATCATGTTCTGAAATACTGTTGTTGCATCATTTTGGCTCAGGCACAATTTGCTGTCAGGCCAGGACTCGATTTGGAACGTGATGGTTGGATTGGTCAATTGAAAGTCGTCGAAAATAGCTTGTAGCTCAACACTGGTAATAGGGGCCTGATCGATTGTCTGAAGATTTTCGCTTAGTGGATTGAGGGTTTTTTCCAGACGGTTTACTTGACGTTCAATGACTGTTATGATATTGTCGTCTGCTAATTTTCGGAGTGTTTTGGCTGCAATTTTCAAGGTCGCAATGGGCGTTTTGAGTTCATGTGAAATATTGTCGACGACATCATGCAACACGCTGATCTGTTTCTGTTGTTTTCTGAGATTCTGAATGGTTCTATAAAAAAGCCAAAGAAAGGCGATTAGAATAAATAAGGTGCTCAATAAGAGCGAAGTTAATTCTTTGAATAGTATCCAGTTTAGATTCGTCACTTCGAAGGAAGTCTTTCTGTGTACAAAAAAGGTGTATAAAATCTCCCGGCTTTGGATACTGTCTTTGACTTTCTGTGTTTCAGTTTTTTCTGTTATCCATTCGCTTGAAGAGAGCTCTACGGGCTGACGAAATGTTCCATTTGTTTTGTAGACCGTGATCGGCCCGGCTGCGATCTGTTTTTCTAAGGTCTTGAAGTAGATGCCTAAAATTTCTTTTTTCAGAATGACATCCATTCCCAGAGGTTGAAATAGGCTGTCGACATATTGCGTTAGCTTCTGGGATGTTTTATGTGCATTTGTACTGTAAAGTCCTTTTAGTTTTTCGGCTGTTATCTCATTTTTAACCAATTTGATATAATAGTCTCTGGCAATATCCTTGCTCATTAAATCATCATCAAAGAGCTTGTCATTATCGTGAAGCTTCCCTAGCTTACTTTTCACGGTGGCGAAAATATCACGTTGTTTGAGCTGATAGGTATTGTACAATTGATAGCCCTGTATGCCGATAAGTACAGCAAAAAACAGCGTAAAGAGAACGATATAACTTTTGGGCTTCAATTCCATACACAAATATAACTGCTGGGGACCAAGATAATATACCTTAACTCTGTATTAACCCTTTATTAACCATCATTTGCCTCAAGTATGGGGAATTTTGAACCATTAAATACCGAAGTATGAAACTGATCTTATTTTTTCTAGCTTTCCCTTTGCTGCTTTCAGCACAGACCAAACAGATCGGGGGACAAGTACAGGATACAAACAAAGTTGCATTAGCGGGTGCAAACGTTATGCTATTGGATAGCAACTATCAAGAAATCCGTGAAGTGAAGACCGACCATGGTGGAAAGTTTATACTTCCTTTGGATCATCATAAGGGATACTATGTAAGAACAACTTATCTAAACTTCAAGCCACAGGAGTATTTTTTTAGCAGTGATACCATTTCTCGCCCCTTGGTATTTGAACTTGTTCCCGAGGCAAAGATGCTCGAAGAAGCACAGGTCGTGGGGCGGCCACCCCGATTGATCCGCAAGTTAGACCGCCTGGAATTCAATGTTCAAAATTCCAATCTTTCTGCATTGAACAGCTGGGATATTTTGAAACGTACGCCATTGGTCATGGCAAATGGTTCAGATTTAATGGTCCGCGGGAGCAAAAAAATTGTCGTCCTTATCAATGAACGAAAAATCATGCTCAGCGGCGATGAGCTGAAGACCTATCTGGAGAATACAGCAGGTAGCGATGTGCAATCTATCGAGGTTATTACCAATCCCCCGGCAAAATATGAGGCGGAGGGAAGTACGATCATTAATATTAAACTTTCCAGATCAAACCTCTATGGATATCGAGCAACGGTGGTTGCACTGGCCGAAAAGAGCAGCACCTGGAAACAGTTGTTTGGGCTGACCCAATATTATAAAAATGAAAAGTTCAACCTGCGTGGTACCTATAATTTTGGAAGAGGAACCTACGCACGCTATGAAACGAATTATGTCTATTATCCCAACGAGCAAACTTCATGGGAAGGCGTGATGGATCGATTTGATACAAATAACAGCCAGAATAGTTATGTGTTTTCCATGGAATACACTCCTGATACAACCTGGACTGTCAACGCTGGATTAAATGGATATTATGGGCCTAAAACCTATGGAATCTATGAGGTGCCAACCGTGATTTACGATAAAAATCATGTCCAGGAATCGAGTTATCTGACGACGAATGATCATGAAAGGTCGTCAAAGACAAATAACCTCTATTTACAGGTAACAAAGAAACTTAACCCCACATGGAGCATAAACTGGTCATCCTATTTTACAGATAACCATTCTACCAATGACCAGGATGTTTTGACAGCGCTGAGATTTAAGGGAGAAGAACCGACAGATACCCGATTTATCAGTAATAATGGAAATAAAAACCGGCTTTTTTCTTCACAGATAGATTTTACAGGGAAAATAAAAGACCTAGGCATAGAGTTCGGTGGAAAATTCAGCGATGTGAAAACCACGAGTACCCTTGCCTTCTCTGATGATGAATCCGGTACTCTTCAGCATCGGCCCGAAAAGAGCAGCGTGTTCGACTATAAAGAACGGAATTTAGCCTTGTACACCTCATTTGATTATGCCTGGAAAAAATGGAGCTGGAAAGCGGGTTTAAGGGGAGAATATACCGACCTGGAAGGTCTGGTATCAGAACCAGCAGATATCAATAAACGCGATTATTTTGTGCTCTTTCCCACATTTTACATGCAATATGCGCTGACTGACGATCAGCAGTTCGGTTTTTCTTATGGAAAGCGTATCAGTCGTCCAGCATACTCCTGGCTTAACCCCGCAAAATCTTACTACAACCGCTTTTCCTATTTTCAGGGAGATCCACGTTTAAGGGCTACAATTGTCCATAATTTAAATCTAACCTGGACAAAAAACAACTGGAATATTGATCTGTTTTACCGATTTGAGAAGTGGCCCAATATGGAAATTTCCCGTCAAGATAACAACAATCACCAGCTGATTTTCGAATATACCAATATCAAGAAAGGACAGGGCGCGGGAATAGATCTGGGAAAGAGTTTTCAGCTGACCGGACGTTGGGGATTGAATCTGCAGCTGGAGGGAATGTACAATGAGAATTATTTTATGGGTACTGACGATGTGTTACATAAGAATGATGTATATATCGGCAACGGGAATGTAAGCACCAACTATGTGTTGAATAAGGATGCTGGCTGGAATCTTGAATTGGGCAATACATTTACATCCCCCACGATACAGGGGCCATTTAAAATTACGGGATATTCAAGCACCTACGTGACGACAAATCGGAAATTTTTTAAAAAGAAGTTTGAGGTGAATCTCTCTTTCATGGATATCTTTAAAACAGAAAAAATGACCATATCATCCAAGTATGCAGATCAGAATAATTTTTATAAGGACTATCGGGATACAAGAAAGGTTAATCTGACGTTGCGGTATCATTTTGGAAATCAGAAAATCAAGAGCAACAACCAACCCAATAGAACAGAAGAGCAGAATCGTCTTTAATATAAATAAAGACTATCCCTCTCTAACAAATCAGTTTGCTAAAGAGGGATAGTCTATTTCTTAGTTTATTTTCAGGGAATACGTGATATTGATGCCACCAGCAGCAAGCATATCATGTACTGAGCAATATTTTTTAACAGCCAATTCAGCGGCTTTGGTGGCTTTTACCTCGTCAATTTCACCCTTTAAGAAAAAATTGATGTGGATATCCGTAAACACCTGTGGGATTTCTTCCCGGCGTTTACCTTCCACTTCAACCTGGATATCATCAATTTGCTGACGTTGTTTTATCAATATGCTATGGAGATCAAAAACGCTGCAAGAACCCAGTGCCATTAAAACCAATTCCATTGGACGAACGCCCTTTCCTTCACCACCAATAGCTTCCGAACCATCGATGTTAACTTTGACAGGGGATAATTCACTGCTGGCTTCGAAATGCACAGCTTGGTTGACACGGTTTAATTTGATTTTCATCTTAAAAATATTTTATTCATTTCTTGTTCCTCATTGCGGCATGCTTGCCATCTCAGGTGATCAAGATCGAGAACCTATTTTAATTAATTAACAGTTGATTCAATCATTTGAATCGATGTAAACAAATATACAAAAAAGGCAGACGATTATTCGTCTGCCTTTTGTCAGTATGTTGGTTACTGTTTATTTTGTGACGGTATCAGGCAGTTTAACACCGCGATATTTCGCTACGTCAACTTGCGGAATTTTCGAACCGTATTTAGAATTGATGGCACTGATAAAGATATTAGCCATCAATGCATTTCCAATTGGTGTAAGGTGTATCCCATCCAGCGAGAAAGCATTTCCAGTAATGTATTTTGCACTAACCGCTAATCCGTTGATGCGGACACCACCTTTTACATTGTTCAAGAATTGGTTTACATCGGCTAAAGCAAGGCCCTTTGAGTCTGCAGCAGCTTTAATGGCTGCATTATACTCATTGATACGTTGTACGACTGTTGCAGTCTCGCTCACATCAAGTACATATTTGTCTTCTACTGGATTCAATGGATGTAGGCCATAAGGAATTTGCGCTGCATTTGGTTTTCCTAATAATCCTGTTGAGGAGAAAGGAAGGACAAAATAATCTTGATCAGTAGCTGCACGGGGACCCGCTTTAGTGGCAATATAAATATTTGTTACCGGAGTAGGTGGATTTGTTGCATTCACTGCTGCCAATAAGGCTGTACGGGTGACCGTTGTGAAATAAGGTGTTGCTGTCACATCTGGAATTGTTGCCAGTACCCCTTTCTGGCCTCCTGCAGTTAATGTCGTTACGTAGTTACCTAATAATGATGTGAAAAGTGCTGTAGAGGTCAATGTTGACGTAGCTCCATCTTCCACGCCACCATTGGTAGCCCAACCTAAGGCGTCATTGTTACCTAAGGCAAAACTAAAGAAGGTATGGTTCTGTGTGGTAGAATAAGCAAAATATGTTTTCATCGCATCCGCGTCAGGTAGTAAGCGTTCGAAATACATATTTCCTGCTTGGGAGCCAACGCCAGCAGCAAAGGCCATGTCCATCCGCATACCCGGCACGCCAAGGTTGTTGATCGGATCTGTATATTTTGTCAATAATTTTGGTGAAGCCGAACGGTAGGCCAGTTTATCGGTAACCTGTGCGGTTACAGGCTGTCCGTTGACAAGTGCCGTAAGCGTAATATAGCCTGAACCATTGGCTTGATCTTCACTGAAAAACGGCGATTTGAACTCACCGCCGCCGACTTGTTTCAATTGCTCTGCAATTAAATTGGGGTAGGCGACCTTTTGGCCCTCCAAGTAAAGTCCTCCATCCGCATAACCTGCCGTCAATGAATTTCCGATGGCAACATATTTTGAAAAATTGAGCGATCCTGCCGAAGGTGTATACTCATCCAACGAAGGCTTGCACGAGGCGACAGCTAAAAGTACTAACGCCGCACCTATATAAAGTTTGTTTTTTTTCATCTTAGTCAAATTTGGCTGTTAATTACCATTTATAGCTTACACCAATACCAGGGGCAAATATATTTGTCGCATAGGTGCCCGAAAGACGGCTCTCGACATTGGTTGATTGGCGAGCGACAATGCGTTGGTAGGCAAAGGAACCCGTAACATCAATTTTTGGTGATGGTTTTACTGTAAAACCTCCAGATATTAAATATCTGGTGTTGTCTGGTGTCTCCGGGTAAACATAGGCGCTCTGTTGCACCGGTGTTGCGATCACGCCGCCTCCTATACGTAATTGTAGGCAGTCGGAAGCAATATACTCCATACCTGCTTTGATAGATCCAGCCTTATCATATTTTTTTGGTGAATGTGTATCCTGTAATACTGGCGTATTTTCTTTGTAGTCGAAGTCCAGAGATTTATATATATCGTAGTTGATAAGTGTTGCGTCAATAGCCATTTTCAATTTTTCCGAAAGTGGGAAAGCCATTCCCACGGCAAATGTGGATGGCAGCGGTAATTCAGCACTGAATTTGTTGCCTGCAGGAAAATTGCTTGCCACCGATTCAGGTACTTCAAAATTAGCATCACCATTTTTAAGTTTAGTGACAACTTTAGAACGGTAGCTGACCGATATTGCAAATTCATCTTCTAGGTTATAGTGGATACCTACGTTATAGCCTGTTCCCGTTCCGGTTCCCTTTAAGGTTGCCAGCCCGGCATGACCATCCGGGTAGAATACCGGAACAGAATTTTCTAAGTCAACGGTACCAATGTTGTAGACAAAGCCACCCCCAACACTAAAGTTTTCAGTCAGTTTGAAACTTAGTGTAGGCTGTATATAAATAGCCCGTAGCGAAAGGCTGACTAAGCTGAATTTGCCAACCCAATCTTTCCCCCAATCTACTGCTCCGCCATAAGGTGTATAAACTCCAATACCGGCTTTCCACCAGGAGTTTTTAGGTCCAAACGCGGCAAATAATGAAAAAGGAGTTGAAATCTGATTTCTAGTATGATAAACAACTGTACTGCCAACCTCTTGAAATGCAGATTTGTACATCACAGCATTCCCAGCAACTGAAATGGCATTATGGTCCATTTTCGCTAAGGCGCCCGGGCTATAGAAAATGGAAGATTCATCTAAAAAGTAAGCAGAGCCTGCTCCTCCCATTCCCACAGCCTTGGGACTTTGTAGATTCACTTGTGATCCTTGTGCAAACAGGAGTGACGGACTTGCACAAAGTATTGAGAATAGTAGTTTCTTCATACTAGTGTTTATTGTTTGGTTAACATTCCTCTATCAAATACAATGCTAACATAATAAATGTTTGACTAAAATTAATAAATGTTGTGTAATATTTTTTTTGCTCGTACCTTTAAGTGCAAGGATACTAAAAATTAAACGATCATATTATATGGCTACAATCACTTTTAAAGGCAATCCAGTAAACACGAAAGGCAGTTTACCACAGGTTGGCGAGCAAGCTCCTGATTTTAAATTAACTGCAGGCGATCTTTCCGATAAGTCTCTTACAGACTTCAAAGGAAAAAAAATTGTATTAAATATTTTTCCTAGTGTAGACACTGGAACTTGTGCTGCTTCCGTACGTGCATTTAATAAAGAGGCTTCCCAGTTGGATAATACTGTTGTATTATGCATATCGAAAGATCTCCCTTTTGCACAAGGTCGCTTTTGTGCAGCGGAAGGTCTAAATAACGTAGTAACATTATCAGAGTATAAAAATTCAAACTTTTCAGATGCTTATCAATTGGCTATCGCCGATGGACCTTTGGCAGGTTTATTAAGCCGTGTTGTCATCACTTTGGATGAAAATGGAAAAGTATTGTATGAAGAGCAAGTTGCAGAAATTGCTGATGAACCAAATTATGCAGCAGCGATCGCATCTTTGAACTAAGAAAGATTTAAGAATAACAAAAAAAAGCCTTTGCATAAGCAAAGGCTTTTTTTGTTATTCTGTGCTCTCTTGTTATAAGAAAGCGAACGTTATATTTTTAAATGTATTTATTTTGTTTTCTCTAAAGCCTGTAAAATATCGTTGATGATATCTTGTTGATCTTCTAGGCCAACAGATAATCGGATGCTGCCGGGTTTGATCCCCAAATTCAAACGCTCTTCTTCTGATAGTTTTGAGTGTGTCGTGGAAGCAGGGTGCGTTGCGATTGATCTAGAATCTCCCAGGTTGGAAGTATATAAGATCATTTCCAGATGGTCTACAAAAGCTTTAGCGCGCTCAAAGCCCCCTTTGACAACCAATGTCACAATACCACCGCCAGCTTTCATCTGTTTCTTGGCCAGTTCATATTGTGGATGGCTTGGCAAGAATGGGTATTTTACATCTTCAATCTCTGGATGGTTTTCCAAGGCTTCCGCCAAAGCTAATGCGTTAGAACAATGACGGTCCATCCGGATGCCCAAAGTATCTAAACTTTTTGATATGATCCAGGCATTGAATGGGGATAGCGCTGGACCTGTATGACGGATAAAGAACATCAGTTTGTCGATAAGCTCTTGTTTTCCGACAACAATTCCACCCAAGACACGACCTTGTCCATCCATATACTTTGTCGCCGAATGGATGACCAGATCAAATCCATATTGAATCGGTTTTTGAAGATAAGGGGTCGCAAAGCAGTTATCGATTGACAGAATGATATTTGGATATTTCTCTTTGAACTTACCCAACCATTCCAAATCGACCAGTTCCAGACCAGGATTGGATGGCGATTCTAAAAAGATGATTTTCGTATTTGGCTGGATTGCTTTTTCCCATTCCTCAGGATTAGCTGCATCTACATACGTCGTGGTCACACCCCAACGAGGGAATAGTTCTGTAAATAACTGATGTGTAGAACCGAATATTGCACGTGAGGAAACGATATGGTCTCCACTTTCAATTATTCCCGCAAAAGAGGCAAATACGGCCGCCATACCTGATGCAAAAGATAGGCCTGCCTCGGCACCTTCCAGAATACAAACTTTGTTGATGAACTCAGAGGTATTTGGATTGGCATAACGGGAGTAAATCATTGCATCCTCTTCGCCAGCAAAGACCGCCCGACCTTGTTCTGCGCTGTCGAAGATAAAACTTGATGTAAGGTATAAAGGAGTCGAATGTTCGCGAAGTGCTGAACGATCGACCTGTTCACGTATGATTTTAGATTGATCTTGTTTCATGATGTGTAAAGGTACGAGATGAAATTTTTATATCCACATTTTTCCGTGATGAAATCACTTATTTTATGAAATTTATAGTGTTATTCCATTGTCTTGTAGATAGATTTGATTTTGGCGTATAATTCTTGCCATGTTCTAATATTGATCGTCTTTAAGTTAAACAGAAAAGGCCGGTACATGTATATGTACCGGCCTTTTTCATATCGTTAAATTTAACTTATTTTTTTACGAACTGCATCACGACGATATCACCGGAGATAAACGTTAATTCATTATCTCTAACATCGAAGTTTGTTGTCGACTTTAAACCATTCATAAATTCGTTGTAAGCTGCGTTCTCGCAGTGCATCATGGTTGATACTAATTTATCACCTATTTTAATGGAATTACCCTTTTCGCTTTCATAGGTTCCTCCAATACCATTACAGCCATTGTTGCCATCTACTTTGTGGTCTTTGGTGTTGAAAGTCAAGGTTGGGATTTTGTCCTTAAATAAATCCTTAAGTTGTTTTCCTGCAGTCTCTGGCGTGGTCAGGGCTTTAAGTTCCCAGGTGCCTTCCAAAGATGCATTGTCCACTGTGCTCGGTTTTTGAACGGTAGTCGCCGTGTCGCCCGTACCTGTTGCCTCAGTTTTTTTTCCAGTTGTGTTACATGCGATTGTTGAAAACGCCAATGCAACCGCTAAAATCATTAAATTTCCTCTCATAATCATTTCTAATAATATAAAACTTTCATTATTTCCTAAGCGTCAACAACCAAGAAAGCAACCCGAAGATTCTTTCTGGCTGATAACCGAGCGTAGTCAGCTCATTGATGCTTTAATGAAAAATACGAATCAATAAAACAGACGCTTTCAGAAAAAACATTCCTTTTTCTGTCCTATACTTATAATTATCATGCCAATGTTAACTACAGCCCAATCGAGTACCTATTCGACCGCCGTTAACTACTTTATCCTCTATTAATAACGAACTGCTGATTTTTGTTTGACCCACAAGCGAAAGAATCTGATTTTTCGGGAAATTATAGCGCAAAATGTATATTGTAAGATACAATGTTGTTCGTCAATCGACTGAATGATTGCTTTTCTTTAGCATTAGAAAATAAATAATCGCTAAAAAATGGTTATGACTGTATAGGATAAGCTAAATTCTTGACAGAAAATTGCAGCATGGATAAGTTGGATTACTTATTTTAAACAATCGATTGATCTGATTCAAAAATACTATTTAAGAGGGGGAATACTGCATAACTGAACTGAGCTTCGGCTACTATAGTACGCAAATGTTACATACAGCATTTTATAAAACTTCTTATCTTAGGGCTTTACAACCTAATTTTCTAGAACATAAATAAAGACTATGTTGACAATCTTGTTATCCTCCATTTTACTTTCCAGCGGGCCTGTAGCCAAATTAGATACTTTAAAAGCTTATGGGGCTTTGCCGACCGAGCGTCAATTAAAGTGGCAAGAGATGGAAACGTACTGTTTGATCCATTATACGCCCACAACTTTCCAAAATAAGGAATGGGGTTATGGTGATGCACAGCCCTCTTTGTTTAACCCTTCGGCTTTTGATGCAAATCAAATTGCGAAAGCTGCTGCTGCAGGTGGTTTCAGAGGTTTAATTAGTGTGGCCAAACATCATGACGGATTTTGTTTATGGCCAACCAAGACAACGTCCTATAGTATTGCGTCTTCACCCTGGGAAAACGGAAAGGGAGACATGGTCAAAGACTTTATGCAAGCGACCCATCGCAATGGGATGAAATTTGGTGTATACCTTTCAGCTTGGGACCGCCACGATGAACGCTACAGTACTCCGGCCTATGCTGAAGCCTACAGGCAGCAACTGACCGAATTGATGAGCAATTATGGCCCATTGTTTACGTCTTGGCATGATGGTGCAAATGGTGGTGATGGCTTTTATGGGGGACATGAAGGAAAACGTATCATTGATCGTACCACCTATTATGAGTGGCATGAAAAAACCTGGCCTATCGTGCGTAAATTGCAACCCGAGGCAGTTATTTTTTCAGATATCGGTCCCGATATGCGTTGGGTGGGGAATGAAAAAGGATTTGCTGCTGAAACATCATGGGCAACATTTACACCGATTGGCTTAAACGGAAAAGTCGCTGTGCCAGGAGCTACAGAGTCTCATAATGCCGAGTCGGGTGACCGAAACGGTAAATATTGGATACCTGCTGAGTGTGATGTGCCACAACGACCGGGATGGTTTTACCATGAGGAGCAAGACAGTCGCGTGAAGACACCAAACCAGCTCTTTGAAATCTATTTAAAATCAGTGGGTAGAGGAGCTTGTATGAACCTGGGCTTGGCGCCAATGCCTTCCGGTACTTTGCATGAGAATGATGTGAAGTCGCTGCAGGCTTTTGGAAAGAAAGTGAAGGAAACTTTCCGTAATAATCTAGCCAAAGGAGCAACCATTACAGCATCGAACACACGTAATGGCGATTCCAAAACCTATGGTGTCTCGTTTATTACCGATAACGACCGTTATAGCTATTGGGCAACAGATGATGCTAAAACATCGGCTACATTAGAGATTAAATTAAAATCGCCAGCCAAGTTCGATCTTATTCAGCTGAGAGAGAATATTAAATTGGGACAGCGTATTGATAGCGTTGCTATCGAACATTGGGAAAATAATAGCTGGAAGCCTTTGGCCAAAGCAACAAGTATTGGCGCAAACCGTCTGATCAAACTCGAACAACCCCAAAGTGCGAGTCGGCTACGTCTTCATGTCTATGCACCTGTAGCGATAACACTCAGTGATTTTGGTCTGTTCAAAGAGTATAATGAGGCCTTTGCATTTAATACCAAAGAAGTGAAAAAGCTGGCAGGGTTTAAGATTTCGACGGGCAGATCCAATAATAATGTCTATATGTCTGATGGAAAGCCAAATACCTTTGCTACTATTGGCGATCAAGGAGCAATTGTTGTGGCTACAGATAACCCCGTTTCTGGTATCGGATTCCTTCCTCGTCAGGATGGAAAGACGACAGGTACGCCAACGCATTATAAAATTTCAACCAGTGCAGATGGCAAAACGTGGACCTTAGCAAAAGAAGGAGAATTCTCCAACATTAAGGCAAATCCAATTTTGCAGCAGGTGTTTTTTGATACGAATAATACAACCAAGTTTATCAAATTCGAACCAAAACAATTTATTGATGGCAATGAATTAGCGATTGCAGAATTTGAATTGTATGGTAAATAGATTGTTCATATTCATCGTGGTATGTCTCTGTCATACCACGATGCTTTTTGCCCAGCAAAACCCGCTCGTACTTTGGTATAACAAACCTGCTAAAGTCTGGGAAGAAACCCTGCCGTTGGGAAATGGACTTATCGGCATGATGCCAGATGGAAATCCAGCCCAAGAAAAAATCGTCCTCAACGAGATCAGCATGTGGTCGGGAAGCCCCGAAGATCCCAATAATTATGAAGCCTATAAAAATGTAAAAGCGATTCAGGCACTGCTTAAATCCGGCAAGAATGATGAGGCCGAAAAGTTGGTCAACGAAACTTTTGTGACCAAAGGTAAAGGGTCTGGTTTTGGCAACGGAGCAGCTGTTCCCTATGGCTGTTATCAGCTGTTCGGCGACCTTTTACTGGATTATAAATTGCCTGCCGGAACAGTCGAAGAGTATAGACGTTCCTTGGATCTGGCTACAGCTTCGGCACATACCTCATTCAAGATCAACGGACAGCAAATTCAACGCCGCTATTATACTTCTTTTGACAAAAATGTGGGTGTTATCCAATTGAGCCAAAATAATAATGCCTTACAAACGCTGGATATCTCGTTCCAGCGGAAAGAAAATATTGACCATTATACGTTATTGGATGATGGGATTCTGGTGGAAGGATCACTGCCCGATGGAAAAGGTGGCAAAAACCTAAAATTTGTTGGCTTAATTCAGGTAAAAGGCAAGAATTTGCAGATCGCTAAGAAAGATCAAGTTTTGGAAGTGTCGGCAAAAGGCGATCTTTCGATTTATTTTTCAGCAAGCACTTCTTATTATGGAAAGGACCCTCTATCTGTCGTGAAAACAGCAGTTTCAGCAGTGAAAACTGCGGATGAACAGAAAGTGTATCAAAATCATCTCACTGCCTATCAAAAGATCTTCAATCGGGTAAATCTTAACCTATTTGGCAATGTGGCAAACGCCGCTATTCCAACCAATGAAAGGATTGCCAATTTCTTCAAAAATCCGGCACAGGACCCAGATTTGGCAGCGATCTATTATCAATATGGAAGATATTTGAATATTTCAAGTTCAGCGCCGAAAAATGCAAATGCGCTCCCTCCAAACCTGCAGGGACTATGGGCTAATCAGATAAACACGCCTTGGAATGGGGACTATCATCTCAACATCAACGCACAGATGAACCATTGGGGGGTAGAGGTCAACAATCTGAGCGAATATCACAAACCTTTTATCGAAATGATAAAGCGGATCGCAAAGACGGGTGAGCAGACAGCAAAAGCATACTACAACGCACCGGGTTGGGTGGTCTATATGATGACCAATATCTGGGGTTATTCTGCACCGGGCGAACAGGCTTCTTGGGGAGCAAGCACGGCGTCGGGCTGGCTCTGTAACCATCTTTGGGAGCATTATCTGTTTACCAGCGATAAAAATTACCTCAAAGAGATTTATCCAATATTGAAAGGTGCTGCCCTGTTTTACGATCATACGCTTGTACAGGATCCTAAAACAGGATGGTGGGTCACTTCGCCGTCGGTATCGCCAGAAAATGCCTTCCGAATGCCTAATGGAAAAGTTGCTGCAGTAGTGATGGGACCTACCATCGATAACCAGATCGTACGGGAGTTATACCAAGCAGTGATCCAGGCTGATTCTATCCTTGCCACGAATGATAGTTTTGTCGGAACCTTGAAAACGAAGCTAAAAGTTATTCCTCCACCTGTAGTAATTAGTACAACGGGGCGTGTAATGGAATGGCTCGGAGATTACCAGGAAGTTGAACCAAAGCATAGGCATGTATCACATTTGTATGGGTTGTATCCTGCGGCATTTATCTCGCCCCAGACAACGCCCGAGTGGGCCGATGCTGCACGGAAGACACTCGCTGTACGTGGCGATGAAGGAACGGGCTGGTCGAGAGCCTGGAAGATATTGTTTTGGGCGAGATTGCAGGATGGCGACCACGCACTGGAGATTTTAAGGCAGTTGCTCAAACCGGCATTCAGTAGTGAAACAACTTACCAAGGAGTCGGAGCGGGCACTTACCCCAATTTGTTCTGTGCACATCCGCCTTTCCAGATAGACGGAAACTTTGGCGGAGCGGCAGGTATTGCCGAGATGTTGATCCAGAGCCATAATGGTTATATCCATCTATTGCCAGCTTTACCCAAAGCCTGGTCAAAGGGGGAAGTTAAAGGACTCAAAGCTCGCGGAAATTATACGGTAGATATCGCATGGGAAAACGGTAAGGTCTCCGCATTGCAGATTAAAGGTAAAAAGGGAAAGATTCGCTTATTTGAAAATGGAAAATATAGGGATTATGAAGTTCGTTAACTATTTGTGTTTGATCTCCGCACTGGCCTTGGGAATTACAGGTTGTTCCCAACAGACAGAATCCGCAAAGACAGCGGCATTATTGAAGAGTTTCAGTTATAAGATAATAGGAAAAACTACTGCCGCGGATGGAACCCAGGTGAGTTTGGTTGACCATGATAATAAATTGCAACAATTTATAAAAACACAGGTCGCCAATGGACAATTTGTTTTAGAAGGTGAATTGGGCATGGCCGGATTCTATGATATCCAGATAAAGGGCGTTGAGCCCTATACTTTAGTTATCGAAGGTGGAAGTGACTACAACCTGAACGAAGAGCATGGCAAATTTACGTTGACGACTTCCTCCCAAAATGCTAAAGATTTTGTACAATTCAATACGGAATATCAACAACGTGAACAGGAGGAAAAAAATAAAACCGCAAATAGCAGCCAACGGGTAAGACAGCTGGAGAGCCAGCTTCCTTCGATGGCTGCCAGGAATGACGGTTCCTATGAAAAAGCAGTGGATGAAATACAACGCTTAAGCGGTGATACAGCGTTCAATCCACGCACTTTATATGCCGATTTTATCCTCGACAGTACCCACCGTTCTTCATTGGTATTACCGTACTTTTTCAAGTACGTGTCCCTTGATCAGACGAATTATAAAAAATTCGATGCTGCATTGCAGGGTTTTGATACAGATTTACAAAAACATCCCTATTTCAAGTTCGCCCGCGAGAAAGTCAATAAGGTGAAAGATTTTTATGAAAATATGCCTATTTTCCCTTCGATTACACCCATGAATGTACAAAGGGATACCCTGAACCTGAAGGCTATTTCTAAGAAAAAAATGCTGATTGCCGCATTTTGGAAGGCATCCAATACCAATAGTAAAGCCGATATCAGCATGTTGCGGACAAAGGAATCCCAATTGAATGCTTTGGGTGTATATGTTATCTACTTTTCGTTGGATAAGGATCTGAATAAATGGACGAAAGCAAGTAAAGATCTCGGGCTGGGAAAACAGAGCTACTTTTTGAATTATAACGATCAGGCAACAATGGAGAACAATTTTGGAATAGATCGAACGGCAAGCTATCTATGGATAAATCCACAGACGATGCAGATTTTATCCTTGAGTGGTGAAGATCCCGCTATGCCACAGTTTTTAGGGAAGGTAAAAGTATTTCTTGCTAAAAATTAACGTTTATTGTCTTAAAAAAACCTTACATTTGAAATAACTGTTTAATATTTGTTAGTTCAATACGTGATGAAAGTCGTTCAATTTACAGTTCCGGTTGTTTACCAAGGATCTATTTGTGTGCAGGAAGATATTCTGCCTTCATTTTATAGCAATTACCATCGACACAAGGAAATTCAGCTGACCTACATTTTGAAAGGTCGGGGAACCTTTATGATTGGCAACTTTACACACAGTTTTGAAGAGGACGAAATCTATATCGTTGATGCGGACGAACCACATATGTTCAAAACAGGAGAGGATATTAAGGATGGTATTCATGCCATCCATATTTTTTTCGACTATGAACATTTTAAATCCTTTTTGGATTTCCCTGAGTTTGATGATGTCAAATATTTTTTGGAGCACATTAATGTCAGCAAGAAATTGGATGCGGAACACTCTGTCGCTCTAAAAGAAAAATTTGTACAGATCAATGCAAGTGCCGGTATCGATCGCCTGCTGTCGTTGGTGAAGCTGATTAATTTTTTAAGTAAAAAAGTAGATCAGTGGACTTCATTATACACAGGTATTCCACAAAAAAAATTCTCAGATGCCGAAGGATTGCGGATCAACGAAATATTCCAATATACTTTTCAGCATTTTAGTGACAAGATTTCCTTGGAAGATATTGCTGCGGTAGCGCACATGACGCCACACGCATTTTGCAAGTATTTTAAGAAACATACGCGGAAAACCTATGTTACCTTTCTCAATGAAATTCGGATTGAACGTGCCTGTAAAATGTTGATTGACGAATCTTCGGAAAGTGTTTCCAATATTGCTTTTAAAACAGGATTTAATAATGTTGTCAATTTCAATCGGGTGTTCAAAAAAATAACCAAACTCTCACCGAGTGAATATGTACAAGAACATCGCATGCGCGATTAAATAAACTTTGTTGACAATATCGGAGAAAGAGTCGTCAATAAACTTTAAAGATAGCAGGTACTAAAATGTTATTTTTGAATGTTAACGATAACCACTCCGATGAATAAAAATCTATTTTTTGTATTTATAGCCGTGTTTGTATCTCTGATGCAAGCGCAGGCCCAATCTCCTCTTTTTAAGATCGATACCCTGCAATACCAAGGAACGGATAAGCATATTGTCAATCTGGTGATTTTGGGCGACGGCTACACAAAAGGACAGCTGGATGATTACGCGACGGATGCCCGGCAGTTTACCAACTATTTTTTCTCGATCGAACCTTTTAAACAATACAGTAGCTTCTTTAACGTGTTTGCTATTCGGACGATTTCCGAAGAGACTGGTGCAACGCATGAATGTAAAGCGAGTGACTGTTTACATGGTGAAACCGATCTGAGTAAATATCCGCCACGTTACAACAAGTTTACACGGGATCACGCTGTTCCGGTTGCTCATCCGAACACGATTTTTGGAAGCAGTTTTGACAATGGTGGTCTACATCGTTTGGTTGTACCTCAGAAAAATGATCGTATTGAAGAGGTATTAAAAACACATATCCCCAATTATACACAGGTCGTTGTATTGGTCAATTCCCCATTTTATGGTGGTTCAGGAGGGAAATGGGCGACTTCTACCGTTAATTTTAAGAGCAATGATATCGCTGTACACGAAATTGGGCACTCCTTTGCGCAGTTGGCCGATGAATATTGGGCCGGAAATCAATATGCGATAGAATCTGTGAACCGCTCGCAGTCGGCAGATGCGGATCTTGTGCCCTGGAAATACTGGCTTGGAAAAGACGGGGTTGGTATTTACTCTTATGGTGGTAAAGGTTCACCTTCCAACTGGTTTAGACCACACGAATATTGTAAAATGCAATATCTAGTAGCTCCATTTTGTCCTGTTTGTCAAGAACAATTTGTAGCGTCAATCAAGAAAAAGTCAAGCCCATTTATACAAGTGAAGCCTGGGGTGGACCAGCCTTTTACTTTAGATAGTGTTCAGAAGTTTTCGCTGCGCTTGGCAAAACCTTCCCCGAATACCTTTAAATTGTCCTGGTTGCTGAACGATGAAACAATTGCAACAGACATTGATTCTATTTATCTCGATCCGGGAATGTTAAGCGTTGGAACGAATACGTTGAAGGTGATGATTCAAGATACGACCAATTTGTTGCGTAATCCAGCATTCATCAATCATAGAGATTCGGTTGTATGGACATTTAATCAGGTCAAGTTGATTAGTTTAGCGAAGCCACTGACCACATGGGGGGACACCTTAGAGACCTGCTACGGTGGAGATCAGGTGCTTAGTATAAAGCGCCCTGTTGCCGGACTTGAATATCGCTGGTATGATGCCGCTACAGGATTCTGGGAAGAGACTGGCAGTAATATTTTTTTACAAGAGATTGAGGAGTCAAAAGTGTACCTCGTCCGTGGAATTTGGGATGACCGGGTCTCCGAAAAAGCAAAAGTTCACATCAACACATTGCATAAAATCGAAAAGCCAAAGAATATTCAGGTTAAAATAGACAAGAAGAAAAATACGGTAAAGTTGACGGTAAAGGATAAAGTCGATGTACGTTATAACTACATCTGGTTAAATGAAGATGGTAGCCCAATCTATGAATGGGATGAATTTAATGGCGAATATGTACGTCCGACGGGAGTAAATAATGAGCTCACATTAAAATTAACAACACCTTCAAGAAGGATATACGTCCAAAAAATAGATAAAGAGACCACCTGTAAAAGCGAAAAAACAATTGTAACTTTTTAGTTATGGTCTTGTAATGAAATGATATATAAGTTAATTTTAATCTGCCGGTTAATTAACTTATATATTATTTATATTTATGAAGAGAAAATCCAAGTCAACTTGGGGTATTCTTTCATGTGTCTTCATCCTGGTTTTAGCCGCAATGCCTTCCTGCAAAAAGCACGCAAAACTTCCCGATGAAAACGATGAAACAATTCATGCGGTAAAATTCAAAATCAAGGATTTTGAAGCGATTGTTACTCCTCTAAAAAAACAATCATCCAAGGCAAAACGAGCTGCCGTGAATGGTGCAGCTTCCGAAGACCAACTTCTGTACCACTGGACCTTTGACAACAACAACGCTGTTCCTGAAGTGGCACTTGATCCAGCGGTTTTGATCGACTACGACAATGGAAAGACAGACTATGATTTTTTAGGCGGTTGGCCAGCATCGGGAAGAGCCATTAGTTTTAAGGGCGTGAAAGAAATTCTAGTCAAAATCCCTACCACAGATGTTCATTCTTTAAGAAGCTGGGCTTTTGACAGTAATAGCTCGAGTACCGGACCAAAGGCGCTGCTCTTGAGTTATTCTCTGGATAAAGGAAGTAGTTTCTCCGTGCTCTCAGACACCATCAAGTATTCGCCGAATCTGTCTCTTTCAGCTAAAGTGCCTGTAAATGCATCATTAGCAGATATTCCTCTGGGCAAGAGTAAGGAACTTTGGCTGAAAATTTCATTATTTGCAGGTAGTCGGGATGGGGGAGCGGGCTACAGTCCAACGACGGGTACGTTTAAGATGGATAACCTAATGATTTACGGACAAGTCAACCCTGCTGCTTTGCCTAGCAAGTTTTACTATCATGTGTTCGATGCGAAATCGAAGGCGATGGTCAAATCTGGGGTACTTAATTCGCAGGAAACTTTCGATGTCGAATTGCCAAATGGAACCTATTACTTGAGTCTGATCGCTAAAAATTCAACATTGCCGCTGATTATGACAGAGGCAGTGGATTTTGAACACTTTTACGCTACGAATGCTTTTTCTGAACACGCCGCGGAGTTATTTGCTGGTCGGGACACCTTTGAGGTCAAGGGTGCAATAGAGCGGATATTGAATTTAAACCGGATCTATAGCGAGGTGAAGTTGACTTTTACAGACAATGAAGACCTGAGTGTGATAGACAGTATTCAGGTGAAGCAGCTTCATCCGGCTTTTCATTATTATCCTTTTATGACGCATATTAACGATCGGGTTGATGAAAGTGTTTTGACCGTTATCCCCCATTTTACAGCTGCAGATCAAAGCTTTGCTTTCAATCAATTTATGGGCTTTTATCTCGAAAATAAGCCTATTAAGTACCAGTTCCGTGTTTTCAAAGAAGGTCAACTGCTACGTACATTTGAATTGGCAAGCGAAATCCGAAATAATGTTCAAATACAGTTTAAAGGGAAATTGTTGGAGGCAGTCAATGGGAGTCTGGGTTTTCAGGTCGTGAAGAACGAAGACTGGGACGATCATATTGTGATCGAATACTAGCACAGTGATTGTATTTAGTATCTAGCTACCCTACATCTATGAATATAAAAAGGTGTCCAGCAGTGGACACCTTTTCGTTGTAGCGGATTGGCTATATTAATTTTTTCAGCAAGGTATTCCAACCAGCTAAATCATTCAGTATTCTTTCAAGATCGGCAATGGCAACACGTTCCTGTGCCATCGTGTCACGGTGACGGATGGTAACAGTATTATCTTCCAATGAATCGTAATCAATTGTGATACAGATAGGTGTTCCGATTGCATCCTGACGACGGTAACGTTTTCCGATCGCATCTTTTTCGTCATATTGAACGTTGTAATCCAATTTTAGCGTATTTAGGATCTCACGTGCTTTCTCTGGCAAACCATCTTTTTTGGTCAATGGTAAAATTGCAGCTTTCACTGGTGCCAATGCTGGCGGGAATTTCAATACAACACGAGAATCTTGTTTTTCTTCTGTAGAAAGATCTTCCGTTACCAGTGAATTACACAATACAGTCAAGAAAAGACGATCCAATCCAATTGAAGTTTCAATCACATACGGAATGTAGTTTTGATTGATTTCAGGATCAAAATATTGCATTTTCTTTTTAGAATACTCCTGATGTTGCTTCAGGTCGAAATCTGTACGTGAGTGGATACCTTCAACCTCTTTGAACCCAAATGGGAAATTGAATTCAATATCAACTGCCGCATTTGCGTAATGCGCTAATTTATCGTGATCGTGGTAGCGGTAGTTGGATGGATCGAAACCTAATGCCAAATGCCATTTCAAACGCGTTTCTTTCCATTTGTTGTACCATTCCAATTCAGTACCTGGGCGGCAGAAAAATTGCATTTCCATCTGCTCGAATTCACGCATACGCATGATAAACTGACGTGCAATCACTTCATTACGGAAAGCTTTACCAATTTGAGCAATACCGAAAGGAATTTTCATACGTCCTGTCTTTTGTACGTTTAGGAAGTTGACAAATATACCTTGTGCAGTTTCAGGACGAAGATAAACTTGGTCCGCGCCGTCTGCCATAGCGCCCATCTGAGTCGCAAACATCAAGTTAAATTGACGCACTTCGGTCCAGTTTTTGGTACCTGAAACCGGACATACAATATTATGTTCTTCAATGATGTTTTTCAATCCCGCTAGATCGTCTGCATTCAATGCGGTATTCAAAGCTTCTAAGAGCGCTGCAGCTTCAGCTGTTTTGCCATCGGCTTCATAACGCGCAATTTTATCTTCGATCAATTGGTCGGCACGGTAGCGTTTTTTTGAGTCCTTGTTGTCGATCATTGGATCGTTGAAGCCATCAACGTGACCAGATGCTTTCCAGGTTGTTGGGTGCATGAAAATTGCGGCATCGATACCAACAATGTTTTCGTGCAATTGCACCATAGATTTCCACCAATAAGTTTTTAGGTTGTTTTTTAGTTCCGAACCTAATTGACCGTAATCGTAGACGGCACTTAATCCGTCATATATTTCGCTCGATTGAAATACAAAACCGTATTCCTTCGCGTGTGATACTACACTTTTGAAAAAGTCGTCTGTCTGTTTGCTCATAAGTGGCAAATATAGATATTAGTATTTAGATTTTAGATATAAGATTCTTGATAGGAGTGAATAGTTAAACGCCTAAATCACGGATCTGTTGGGATGCATTTTTATTATCCACTTTGTTGATGATATGTTGGATAACGCCATCTGCATCAATCACAAAAGTGGTGCGCGCTGTGCCCATATACTTTTTGCCATACATGTTCTTTTCGACCCATACGCCATAGGCCTCGACAAGGCTCTTGTCTTCATCCACAAGCAACTGAAAAGGAAGCTCATGTTTGCTGATAAATTTTTGGTGGGAAGCCTCCCCATCCACACTGACGCCGATGATTTCAAAGCCATCTTTTTTCAAAGACTGATAATTATCCCTGAAATTGCAGGCTTCCGTTGTACAGCCTGGAGTATTATCTTTTGGATAAAAGTATAGAATAACTTTTTTCCCTTTAAAATCTGAAAGATGGACTGTTTCACCATTTTGATTTTTTGCACTGAAATCCGGTGCTTTCTGTCCTATTTCTAGTGTTGCCATATTACGTTGTATTTAGCCTATTAAGATACGATTAATCTGTTGAAACCGCTGATTTATTACCCAAAATCAAGCGGCTATCTCACAAAAGAGGCTTCGTATGTCTTTATATTTCCTTTGTTGTCTTTTACTTCGAGTTTAAACTCATGCTTTCCACTGCTTAAATTCGGCTCAAAGTCGTGCCAGATATGTCGCGTTTTGTGGTCATATTTCATTAAAGCCCATTTCCCGTCGATATAGGCATCAAAAGTGTCTATTCCCGAGAGATTGTCACTAATGGTAAAGTCGATCGATCGCTGTGCCCCAACATTCTTTCCATCGGTCAGGTTGCGTGCCACAATGTTTGGAGCGATGGTATCAACAGCAACATAAAAGCCACCAAATTCGCGTACATTGGCAACTACCCAACCATTCTCATATTTGCCACCCTGCGCTCCACCATCGGAAGAAACAATCAATGCCTTGTCATAGAGATTTTCAGACAGGGTATAGTCCGGTTTGATCATCAGTTTGTAGTAGCCGAAGACCGGTGTATACGTGTTGTGGATATAGTGCATTGCTGAGTAGCCCCTTGCAGGTTTTGATCCTTGCGAATAATTGAAGTAAAGGTTGTCGTATAATATATTCTTACCCATATAAACACGTGCATTTTCTGCTTCATATTTGTTCTCGTCTGCGTAGTGGAACATTTTAAGGCCTGCAGCACTTGTGCGGCTGATCGAAAGTGAAGGGTTGTTCTGCACCCTAAAATTTAGTTCGCTCATATTCCCTTGAACATCCTTGACAACATACTTTACGTCATGAACCTCATTGTCCTTCAATTCGATTTTACCCAGGTTTTCTAAGTGTTTATAGATGTTGATCGGATTGTTTGGATCCTTAAAACTCTTTTGAATGCGTACCCCAGATTTTTTTAAATAAGGGTAGTCGACGTAAGACTGGATCGCACGTGTCTGATCAAAAGGAATGGATTCGAACAGTACAGTACTGATGTTTTTGTTGTCTAAAAAGAGTTCAATGGAATAAACACCATAAGTAAATGAAATGCCGCTACGTTTGTCAACGGTGTTGATTCCTAGTCCAAAAGTACCATTGACAGGTATCGGAGCTGTGCTTGCTAAGCTATAGGTACCATTGCCTACAGATTTGATGGTTTGATGTCGGCGGGGTGTGTTTTCATCAAATAGTTCGGCGCCTAAGTCGTAGACGGTCATACCGCGGATGATGGGTTTGACACCGTCCGGAAAGAGCAATCCAAACAATTGTGGATTGAGTGGAAGCTGCGCCTTCGTATCGCGGATTTCAAAATGAAGGTGTGGGCCTGCAGAGCCACCGGTATTACCTGAGTTAGCGATAAATTCGCCTTTTTTAACCGGGACCTGGTTTGGTTTGAGAAATACATCCACATCAAAACGTTTCTGTTTGTACTGTTCATCCTTGATAATTTTGGCTAGGTCCGAATTGAAACTTTCCAAATGCATATATACTGATGTATAGCCATTTGGGTGATCGATATACACATAATTACCGCCACCACCTATTTGTACCCGGACACGTGAAACAAAACCTTCTGCTGCTGCATGTACCGGAATATTAATACGTTGTTGTGTCCGATAGTCGTCGCCACCATGAAAATGTGTTGCGCGCAATTCGCCAAATGATCCTGAGGCCTGCGGAGCTATATCCATGGGGCGTACAAAATAGTTCTGTGGATAATTGCGGCTTTTAATAATATCTTGTCCCTGGCTTAGGCCCGTCATGCAGGCTAGGAGGGCGAGCAATGCTGTTGTTCTTTTTATCATGCTTTCCCTGCTATTTGATTTTACAACTAAACATCTTTTGTTCACCGATGAAACCTTCCAATAAATCGCCGATAGCTACAGACCCGACGCCGACGGGAGTACCTGTGTATATCAGGTCTCCTTTGCGGAGTGTAATAAATTTAGAGGTATACACAATTAGGTCTTCGTAGGAAAAAATCATATCCTTGGTATTTCCCTGCTGCACCGTTTGTCCATTTTGCTGCAGGGAGAAATCAATCGCGTGAACATCGGCTAACTCCTCTTTTGGAATCAGATTGCTGATGACAGCAGAATGGTCAAATGCTTTTGCTAATTCCCAGGGAAGACTTTTAGCTTTTAGTTCTTGTTGTACATCTCTTGCGGTGAAATCAATTCCCAAACCGATGGCATCGTAGTAGCTTGATGCAAATTTTGGCGTGACATGTTTCCCTTCTTTACAGATCCGGAGGACAACTTCGGTTTCGAACTGAATATTTTTGGAGAATTCCGGGTAATAGAAATCTTTGTTATCCTTTAACACCGCAGTATCGGGTTTTAAAAATATAATGGGATTCTCGGGGACTGGATTATTGAGTTCTTTAGCGTGGTCGATGTAATTGCGACCGATTGCAATTATTTTCATGATATAAATTTTTAAGGCGATTGAGCTTTCAGATTTCTTGGCAAGCGCTTTAGCTCGACGTGCATCGCATATATCTTTTAAGCGGTATTCCTTCTTTTTTAGCTTGCTCCAACAAACTTAATAAATGTCCAAAGCTTATCCAAAAATGAAGGAAAACAACAACATTTATACACGTTACCAAAGTGACCTTTTATATAGGGTTTAGTTAGGGTTAGTTTAGGGTTTAGTTAGGGTTTGTTTAGGTAAAACCTAATTAAACCCTAACTAAAATCTAAACTAATTCTAATTTATTACTAAACTAATGCAAACATTAATAACTGTTATACGTTTAGTGGTAGAATAAAGTATAGGAATACAATAAAACACTTAAAATATGGCGATATTAGATGATGGCCCAAATGGTGGTTTTCGAGGTAAAGTTGGTTCAGTATATGGTTACAATCTCAATGGAAAATGTGTTATACGCGGTGCGCGAAGAAAGAGTACGAAACCACCAACAGCGGCCCAATTGACACATCGCGAGAAAATAAAACTGAATAGCGTTTTCTGCCGCTGGATAAAGCCTATTGTTAACTTTGGGTATCAATTTGAAGAAACTAAAAACTCAGGGCGAGGGAAATTTCAACTTGCACAACAGCATATTTTCAAAAATGCGATTGATGTGGATGCCACAAATAAACCATTTATTAATTTGGAAAAAGTGCAGGTGTTTGTTGGGGAGCTTATGTCGCCCGAAGGTGTTCAGGCTCGTTGGGAAGAAGGTCTGCTAAAATTATCCTGGAAACCGAATCCGAAATATAAGGATAGCATGTTTAAATTAAATTTGGCCTTAGTCAGTTTAGATCGGGAGGGCGACCTCAAAATGGCCATCGCGGATGCGGCGCAGGGGGAGTGTACGGTTGATATCGCGACATTTAGAAAGGATAAATTTGATTATCATGTCTACATCGGTTTTTGGGATACCTATCATGGTGCATTCTCAAATTCGACCTATTGTGGTGTCATCTAATAGGATTTTTCAACGTACTTGTGTATCTTTAACACTATGAATAAAATACAGGCAGTATTGTTTGATTTGGACGGTACGTTAATTGATTCGGAATATTTCTATTTCAAAAATTGGGCACCGATATTAAAAGAGGAATTTGACTTGTTGATCGATTATGAAGATTGGATTCGTGATTTTGCGGGACACACCTTAGCACACAATGTCAAACGATTAGTCGAAGATTATGGCTACGATACGACTGAAGAACATATGTGGAAACGCACTCGCGCCGCCTATGCAGATTCTAACATGAGTGATATCCAATTGATGCCTGGTGCAAAAGACATTTTGGCTTTTTTGAAAGCAGAAGATATTCGTATCGGACTTGTCACCTCAAGTTATCGCAGTACGGTAGACACGGTTTTGGGAAAACATGGGCTCTTGGATTATTTTGAGTTTTTTGTTACCCGCGAACGTGTGGAAGTTCCAAAACCCGACCCCGAGCCCTATCGTCTGGCTTTGACAATGCTGGATTTGCCAGCTAAATACTGTGTGGCTATCGAGGACACTATCACAGGTAGTAAATCAGCTTTGGGCGCAGGTATGCAGTTGATTGCAGTTACGAAACAGGAAGTGGAACTCGCTAGACTAACAGCTGTTGATAACATTGTGGAAAACTTATCTGCAGCAAAAACGATGCTGTCGCAATGGATTTAAGGTTAATAGGATAATTTAATCGTTTTAGCATTTGTATTTTTATTCGGATATATGTAATATTACCGAATTGTAAAGGGAACTCTCATTATGAACCGTAGAACCGCAATAAAGCAATTTTTCATTATAGCTGGTGGAATGACAATTTTGTCATCCTGTCTGAATGATGGGGGGGCATCAATTGTATTAAATAAGCTGAAGATCTCAGCGGAGGATGAGCAATTTTTGGGTGACCTGGCCAACATCCTGATTCCGAAATCGGATACACCAGGAGGAAAGGATCTGAACTTGCATCTTTTCATCATCAAAATGGTAGATGACTGTGAATCGCCCGAGAATCAGGCTAAATTTGTCGCTGGTTTCAATAAGCTTAGAAAACAGCTGAATTTAGCAAATAGTAAAGAAACGGAGACTATATTGGCGGGGTTAAAAGACAAGACCGACGAGAAGGCTTTTTTTGAAATCTTCAAATCGCGCGCAATTCAGGGTTATATGAACTCGGAATATGTGATGAAGAATAAGGTGATTTATAAACTTATCCCAGGGCCATACAATGGTGCGGTAAAAGTTAAGGCATAAATAGCACATGGCGAATCTAAATATTGACAGTGAGAAAAACAGAACCTACGACGCGATCGTAATCGGTTCGGGAATTAGTGGCGGTTGGTCCGCAAAAGAGTTGTGCGAGAAGGGTTTGAAAACATTAGTTTTGGAACGCGGACGCGATGTACAGCATATCAAAGATTACCCAACCACCAATATGATGCCTTGGGAGTTTGAACATCGGAATGAAATGCCTTTCAAAGTAAAAGAGGAAAATCCGATTGTCAGCAAATGTTATGCATTCCACGAAGATGCTGCACATTTTTTTGTGAAGGACAAGGAACACCCATATATTCAGGAAAAGCCCTTTGACTGGATTAGGGGATATCAGGTAGGAGGCAAATCGTTGTTATGGGCGAGACAAACACAACGTTGGTCTGACTTTGATTTCGACGGACCAGCAAGAGATGGATTTGCTGTAGATTGGCCAATACGTTATGCTGATTTAGCACCTTGGTATGCTTATGTCGAGAAATTTGCTGGTATCGCTGGCAACCATGATGGCCTTCCCGAATTGCCGGATGGTGAATTTCTACCGGGATATCCATTAAATATTGTCGAGAAATATTTTAAAGAAAGCGTCCAGAAAAAATTTCCGGAGCGCAAAGTTATTTCAGCACGTTGTGCACACCTGTCCAAACCGAATCAGATTCACATCGAACAAGGACGTGTACAGTGCCAGAATCGGGTACTTTGTCAGCGAGGATGTCCTTTTGGTGGATATTTTAGTTCGAATGCAACGACAATTCCTTGGGCAGCCAAGACTGGAAATATGACCCTGCGTCCATTTTCAGTTGTTCATTCGATCTTATACGATGAACAGAAAGGAAAAGCGGTCGGTGTGCGTGTTATCGATACCAACACAAAAGAAGAAATTGATTTTTATGCCAAACTGATTTTTGTCAATGCGGCGGCAATCAATACCAATTTGATTTTATTGAATTCTAAATCCAACCGTTTTCCAAATGGTTTGGGCAATGATAGTGGCGTTCTGGGGAAATATGTTGCGTTTCACAACTACAGCGCGCGCGTTTATGCAGAGTACGAAGGAATGTTGGATTTTACGGCCGAAGGTCGGAATCCAGCGGGTGGAGGATATATTCCACGCTTCAGAAACTTACATAAACAGGAAACGGATTTTTTAAGAGGCTATGCGGCCGGTTTTGGTGCTTCCCGTAGCAAGGAGTCCGATCGTTCGGGTTTAGGACTAGATCTGAAGAATAATTTATTGAATCCTAAATTAGGCGTTTGGCAGGTTGGCTCTCATATGATGGGAGAAACTATACCAAAAGAATCGGGAATGGTTTCATTAGACAGCAGTAAAAAAGACGACTGGGGGATTCCGTTGTTAAAAATCGCTGTCGATTATGATGAGAATGATGAAAAAATGAAAAAAGATTACATTTCCGTCATGACGGAAATGTTTACCGATGCAGGTTTTACAAACATTCGTCCAGATACGCATTGGCAGGCTCCAGGTCTTGATATCCATGAAATGGGCGGTGCACGTATGGGCCACGATCCGAAAACTTCGGTGTTGAATAAATGGAACCAGATGCATGCTGTGAAAAATGTTTTTGTCACAGATGGTGCATGTATGACATCGACATCAACACAAAATCCTTCATTGACCTATATGGCATTCTCGGCACGATCAGTCGATTATGCGATCAGCGAGATGAAGAAAGGAAATATCTAATTTTACTGGGGAAAGGTTTTGAAAATAAATCTTTCCCCAGTAAAATTAAAGTGCTATCTTTCCAAAAAATAGCACGCTAAAACCAAAAAATAATAACCAAAAGGGAAAGATAAAAAGTAATAAACAATAAAAAACCAAGATAGGGAAACCAAAAAATTTTACAAGAAAAGCAAAAGCGATTTAGCTCATTTTACAATAAGTTGTATGTAGAAATATCTCATAGGTATGCTAAACCTGCTGTTTTCTCTTTTATGTTAAATGAAAGAATGAGGCAGAAGGGGGAGGACGGCAAATTTTAAGGGAGTAGTTCGCTAAAAAATATCAATTAAGGGAAACTAAATTAAACTAAACGTTCTAAGCAACTTTTTGCTAAAACGTTTTTATAAACCAAATCACTATTAATATGAGCAAAGTTGACGTAAAATCATTTGCGCAGCTTGGGAAAAAATCAAAGTTATTTTTCTCATTGGCTGTCATTGCTGGTACTTTCCAACAAGTCAATGCCGCTGTCGGAACTTCAGCCAATTACGAAGGCAAATCCTTCGTAAAAGAAGTAAACCGTGTGCAGCAGCAAGTTAAAGGGAAAGTATTGGATGCTGCTGGAAAACCAATTTCAGGAGTTAACATCGCTGTAAAAGGAACTTCGAAGGGTACACAATCTGATGCTCTGGGTAATTTCACATTGGATGCTAAATCAGGAGATGTATTGGTGGTTTCATCCATTGGCTACAAAGCCAAAGAAGTCACTGTTTCCGGTGCCACTGTTTCCGTACAATTGGACGATGACCAGAGCCAGTTGGACGAAGTTGTCGTTGTTGGTTACGGTACCATGCGTAAATCGGACGTAACGGGTTCTATTGCGATGGTCAAAGGAGCCGACATGATCAAAGATCAAAGTTTTAGCCCTTTAGATGCCCTGAGAGGAAAAGCTTCGGGGGTCAATATCTTTTCTAATTCCAGTCAACCCGGAGCGTATGGAAATAGAGTAGTTATCCGTGGTGTGGCTACGATCAATTCGTCTTCTAATCCTCTTTACGTGGTAGACGGAGTCGTAATGGAAGATTTTAATTTGTTGAATCCAAATGATATCGAAAATATCGAGGTGTTGAAAGACGCCTCTTCTGCTGCAATCTACGGTGCCCGCGGAGCAAACGGGGTTATCTTAGTAACGACAAAACGTGGGAACAAAGACGGATCTAGAACAATTAGTTATCAGGGATCAGCTGGTGTGAGTTCTGCTCAACGATACATGGATGTGCTAAATGCGCAGGAATGGGTGGATGCCTTTATGATCGGATTGGAGAATGAAAATAAATATCAAGGAAAGTCTTGGTCTTTAGATAAAAAGACCTGGTTTAATGATGCAAACTATTTTGATGGGAGTGGTAATCCGCTGTATGATACGGATTGGCAGAAAGAGGCGACGCGGACAGCTATTTCACATAATCATCAATTGAACGTACAACAAGGCGATGAAAAATCATCTGTTGGAGCATTTTTGAATTATACCGATCAACAAGGGATCATGAATAATACTTGGAACAAGCGGGTAAATGCAAAAATGGCTTATGATGCAAAACCAACATCCTGGTTATCTACAGCAATTAATTTAACCGTTAATCATACCTGGGGACGTTATACTCCAGAAGATGGTGGTGGACAGGAAGCACGCCGTACCATGATCGAAATGATTCCTTGGTATCCAGTTTATGATAAAGATGGTCTCTATACGAATTCGTCGTCATCGACTGTAGCCGAACAATTGGGTTTTGAAGGGATGTCCAATCCCGTAGCTATTCTAGATTTACAAAAACGAATGCGCTACAATACGCAAATTTTCGGAAATGCAGCATTAACATTTCATCTAGCTGATGGTTTGGATTTAAAAACGCAATTAGGGATTGATCATCATAGGAAAGATTATAAGGGATACTCTTCAAAGCTGTTGAATAATATTTCTAGGCCGAATGGGTGGGCAGAGCGTACCCATACAAATACACTGTATTGGCAGGAGGAAACTTATTTGACGTATAATAAGCAATTTGATAAGCATCGGATCAATGCAATGGCAGGTCTTTCTTGGCAAAAGAAAACATATGATTACGATAAAATGAGATCGGAGGGGTTTCCAGATGATTTCTACGAGTATAATAACATGGGATTGGGTATCACCCCTTCTGGCCTTGAGTCTTCGGTCAATGAATGGGCGATGAACTCGTATTTCTTAAGAGCTGCCTACTCGTATGATAATCGCTATTCGGCAACAGTAACCAGTCGTTATGATGGTTCCTCCAAATTTGGTAAGAACAATAAATATGCATTTTTTCCTTCACTAGGTTTGGCGTGGAATGTGTCCAACGAAGAATTTTTACAAGGGAACCAAACAATTAGTAATTTGAAATTACATACAAGTTACGGTTTGACAGGTAATTCCGAAATCGACCCCTACAAATCTTTATCGATTGTGGATGCTGGAACAATATTGTTGAATAATGCTAGAGCACCATATTCATTCGTTAATACCATTTCGAACCCAGATTTAAAATGGGAAAAAACGGGCCAATTTGATTTTGGGGTGGAATTGGGATTACTACAAAACCGATTAAACTTTGATGTTTCTTATTATCGTCGGAAAACGACAGATCTTTTGTTAGAGGCTCCTCTACCAAGGGCAACGGGTTTTAATTCGGTCTACAAAAATATTGGTGCCGTTCAAAATCAGGGTTTAGATATGATGATTACAGGTACCATCGTCACCAATGAGAATTTTGAATGGAAAGCATCGTTGAACGGAAATTATAACAAGAACAAAGTCTTGAAATTAGGCGAGAACAACGCTGATATCTTACAAAACGATTGGGTCGGTGGGGCCAATAGTATTATTCGTGTTGGTGAGAACCTAAATAGTTTTTATGGCTATAGAAGGTTAGGTGTATATACACAGGCGGATGTTGACGCAGGAAATGCAGAGATAAAAGATATAGGACGTGCGAAACGTTCAAAAGAAAAGGAAATTATAGGAAAAGGACTGCCTGATTGGACAGGTAGTTTTATTAATAACCTGCGTTATAAGAATTTCGATTTCACCCTAGATCTGCAATTTGTCAAAGGAGTGGATGTCATGCAGCAATTTTTCCATTCAACTTACGACCGTTTTGGAATTACCAATGGTCTGAAAGAAATTTTGACAGATGCGTATAACGGTTCAAATCCGAATACCATGCAACAGGCGATCTATCTAACCAATGGTGGACATGCGGGTCAGGATACTAATGTGGATGACGCTTGGGTTGCCGATGGATCTTATCTTCGTGTAAACTTGATGCAATTGGGATATACATTTAAAGCTGATGCATTGAAACGGATAGGATTATCTAGGTTACGTGTCTATGCAAATGCAAATAATCCGTTTTTGTTTACATCAAAAGATTTTAAAGGTTATGATCCGGAAAGTACCTCACAAGGGGAGAGCAAATTTGGACAAAATATGACCTTTTTCTCCTATCCTAGAGCGAAGACTTTCTCTTTGGGTGTTAATGTTACATTTTAATTCATAGAATTTAAAAAGATGAAGACTAAATTGATCATGTTGTTATTGGCCGGGATGGCATTTACAACATCTTGTAATAAATTTTTGGAAGAAAATCCGGGTTCAAACTTATCATTAATAAGTTATTATAAGAATGAAGGACAGGCTGAAGCAACTGTAAATTCGCTTTACCGTAGGGGAGCGCCAACACGTTACTCGTCTACCGGTTCTTATCTAGGCTCTACAGCCTCCATAAATACCATTTTGACTGGGTATTTTACAAATAGCTACGAAGGGCAGGAGCGTGTTAGTTTATTCGCCCGTGAATTGACGCGACAACAAAATACAAATATCATTTCGCCAACGATGAATACGATCTGGGATGAAGGTTTTAAAGCGATTAATATTGCCAACGCAGGTATAAAGTACATTCCGGAAATAAGTATGCCAAATGAGACAAAGAAAAATACATTGTTGGCAGAAGCAAAGTTCTTTAGAGCTTACAACTACTTTTATCTTGTCAAAACATTTGGGGCACTCCCGTTGTATACACTCCCTAATGAAAACCTGACTGATCCACTTTATATAGAGCGTACAGATGCTGCGAAAATATATGAGTTGATCGAGCAAGATTTAAAGAGTGCGGTTGAAGTATTGCCTGCAAAAAAATTCGCAGAGAATGGGCATCGCATCACGAAATATGCGGCAGCAATGCTTTTGGCTGATGTTTATTTGCAACAAGGGAAATACGCTGATGCGGCAACAGTAGCTAAAATTGTGGTGAATTCGCCGCATAAGATGACTGAAAATATTGATCTTGAGCAAAGTAGTGCCTATAACTTACTACGCAAGACTGATGACCTAGATGAGGTTATATATGCACAGGAGTTTGATGAAACAATTAACAATAGTGGAGCGCGAACAGCCACTGCTTTTAGCTCATCTGCAGTTTCAGTGTTTACCACGTATTCAATATTTGAGCGTGTTTTTGGGCCTACTAAACAATTTTTGAATGTTTATGATAAAAAAGATTTAAGGATTAAACCAAATCAGTTCTACCATTGGACATACACGAATCCGATTAACGGCAAAACATGGACATCAACAGATGCAGGAATATGGTATTATGTGGATGAACAGGCATTGCTGACAACTGGAAGGGGTACAAAAGACTGGAACTTTTACCGTTATCCAGAAGCATTGTTAACTGCAGCTGAGAGTATTGTTAAAACAGCAGGCGTAAATGCAGAAGCGGCGGGTTATTTAGCGAAGGTTAAAGCCCGTGCTAATACAGAGGGAAAATCAGTCGCTGATTTCACGGCAGAACTACAAGGATTATCAGCAGAAAATTTCGTGAAAGAATGCTGGAAAGAACGTCTACGCGAATTCCCTTTGGAGTACAAAATGTGGGATGATATTGTGCGTACAAAGATGTTCCCTGTTATTTCTACAACAGAAGCTGGAAAAGTAGATTTTGTTCCATTAATTGGTGCAAAGAATGGCTCTGGAGCAACATTTAAAGAATCCGATCTATTATGGCCTATTTCTCCTGATGAGATACAGCGTAATAATAAACTGACTCAGAATCCAGGATATCAATAGTAGAAAATAGTTGAAATGGAATGGGACTGTTGGATGTTGCTGATAGTCCCATTCTTTTTACTTAGATGTATATGAAAAGATATTTTACCTTGTTTCTTTTGAATTTTATCGGCGCAGCGTTATTCGCGCAGAAAAGTAATTTTCAAATCTTTGCGATCCAAACCTTGGACAGCATCTATTCCAAGTTTGGTAATGCTAAAAATCAGCTCCTGGCTGAAAAATACCCCTTTGATGAAAGCTTTAAAGCGGATTACCTAAATAATAATCAACAGGCGGAGCAACAAAAGAAATATGCTTACCTCTGGCCTTTCTCGGGTAGCTTTTCGGCGGTTAATGCTTTAATGGAATTGCCAAAGACAAAAAAGGCATTTCAATTCATACTTGACAAAAAAGTCCTGGTGGGGTTACAGGAATATAGGGATGAAAGTAGATCGCCTGTTGGCTATGCCTCTTATTTAAATACCGCTCCTGCTTCGGACCGTTTTTATGACGATAATATCTGGCTTGGTATCGATTTTACGGATAGCTATATCCATACAAAAAAAACAAATTACCTGACTTCGGCCAAAGAGATCTGGAATTTTGTAAAGAGCGGGGAGGATGATAAATTAGGTGGTGGCGTATATTGGTGTGAACAAAAAAAGGAATCTAAAAATACCTGTTCAAATGCACCAGCAAGTGTGTTTGCACTTAAATTATTTATGGCGACCAATGATAAATCCTATCTGCAGGAAGGAGAACGCCTTTATGCTTGGACAAAAAGAAATCTTCAGGATCCCGAAGATAAATTATACTGGGACAATATTCAGCTCAATGGACAAATTGGAAAAGCCAAATTTTCCTACAACGCTGGGCAAATGTTGCAGGCTGCAGCCTTACTTTATAAATTAACGAAAAATAAACAATATCTCGAGGATGCGCAGCAGCTGGCTGAGGCTTGCCTAGGATATTTTTTCGATATGAAAGAGAAATTGGATTTTCCAAGGTTGAAGAATAGCAACTTATGGTTTCATGCAGTGATGATGCGGGGTTACATGGAGCTCGCAGCGGTCAACGGTGATCAAAAGTACTTATCTATTTTTGCAAAAAATCTTGAATTTGCCTGGCAAAATATGCGTAACAGCGAAGGATTGTTTGCTGCAGACTGGACCCTAAAAGATCTACATAAATCCAAGTGGCTCCTTGATCAGTGTGCTTTTGTCGAAATGTACGCAAGGCTGGCAAAAGCGGGGTACTAGAACACCTGTGTCGTTATTAATGCCACTCGAAAAAAAATCCGCTAAAGATATTTTTCTAGCGGATTTTTTGTTCTTGTAACATCTTGGTTAGAGATATTAAATAATGTTTACTTAACATAATAAATAGCATGAAATCTTTATTTTTGAGGTGATCTCATTTTGATTGATACCAAGTTATTTATTATGAAAATTAAAAATCTATTATTGCCATTGATTTTTTTTGGACTTTCCACAAGTACCATATTGGCGCAGAGTAAAAAAATTAAGCATGTCGTTTTAGTTGGTTTTGACGGTTTTGGTGCTTACGCCTTACCCAAAGCAGAGATGCCAAATCTTAAAAAGATGATGCAGGAGGGAACCTATAGTACACATGTACGTACGGTCCTACCTTCTTCAAGTGCGGTGAACTGGGCTTCCATGATTATGGGTGCCGGCCCTACAGCTCATGGATATACCGAATGGGATAGCAAAACCCCCGAGATCCCGTCTACAGCCAAAACAGCAAATGGAATGTTCCCTTCGTTGTTTAATGCTGTTGCAAGCAAAAATCCTAAAGCACAGTTTGCGGTGGTACATAGCTGGCCTGGTATAGGTTATCTGATCGATAACAAAGTTGTTCAGAAAGTCATTAATACCAAAGATGACGACGAAGCTGCTTTGAATACGACTGTGGATATTATAAAGAAAGAGAAACCGACGATTATGTTTGTACACTTTGACCAACCTGATGGTGTAGGACATAATATTGGACACAATACAGCGGAATATTATGCCGAGCTAAAGCAGGTTGATAGACGCATAGGTACTTTGCAGCAGGCTGTAAAAGATGCTGGAATCGCAGATGAAACGATTTTTGTTATTGCTGCGGATCACGGCGGCACAGGAAAGGGACACGGTGGTAAGTCTCTAGCTGAAGTGGAAATCCCCTGGGTAATGACTGGACCTGGAGTGCCAAAAGGGAAAGAAATCAAGGAGACCTTAATGATTTATGATATCGCACCTACATTAACCTGGTTGCTTGGTGCACCGCTTGATGCCGCTTGGCGCGGACAGGCAATTAAAGCATTTCAACAATAGTAGCTGTCCGTCAAACAAAAAGCCCCAAAGAATTTTCTTTGGGGCTTTTTGTTTGACGGGATCGTCAATATTATATATCTACGACCACATCCATTTTGAAGTCATCATCTTTTAGATGGACAATTTCAGTTGCTTTTTCGTAGTTTGTTGATTTCTTGGAGAAGAAGTCATGTTGTGTCGTTTCAGTATTCAAGCCATTTAATACGATTGGATTGACTTGTTTTACTTCGAAGATCGGGTCAAAGCCTAAGTTCATCAACGCTTTGTTGGCATTGTAGCGAACATATTCTTTTACCTCGGCTGTTAAGCCAACTTCGGTATAGATCTCTTCTGTATATTTCAGCTCATTTTCATATAAATTGTAAAGTAAGGCCAAGAAACGGGCTTTTACCTGATCTTGATTTTTCAATTTTTTGAATTGATCTTGCGCTATTAATCCAACGAATACCCCGTGAATGGATTCGTCAGCGATAATTTTCTTAATAATATCGGCAGAAGCAACCATTTCACCTTGTCCGCATAACCACAATGGTAAGAAGAATCCAGAATAGAATAGGAATGACTCCAATAACACGGAAGCAGCCATTGCCATATAAATCTCTTCGTCGGAAGCATCTTCTTTATCGATTGCGCGATAATAGCCATCGATTGTTTCGGCTTTGTACTGAAGATATTTATTTTGTTGAACCCATTCGAAAATATCGTTGATTTCAGCGGTTGTAGAAACTGTCGTAAAAATAGTGGAATACGATTTTGCATGGATTGCTTCCATCATACACATATAGGACAATACGGCTTTATTCTGTAACGTATCGATGTGATCAATGATTTTAGGCATACCCGTATGACTTTGAAGAGTATCCAATAAGGTTAATCCTCCTAAAGCTTTTTTATACGCATCTTTCATTTCTGGACTGATACGCTTCCAGCTATCGATATCTTTTGATGGAATGTATTCCGTGTCGATCCAGAATTGACGGATATTTTGTTCCCAGAACATCAATACATAATCGTTCTCGGGCGTATTCCAGTTGACAGCTTTATATGTTTTACTCATTTTTAGTTTAAAGTATTAGGCATTTATTATCATGTATTTGGATTACTGCTTTTAGAAAAGCCAAAAGTCACCAATGGCGTAGGCAACTTTTGACTTTCTTCCATTATATATCCAAATACTAAAATCTCAAAATTAAGCTGAACAAGACACACATTCGTCGATGGTCGATTTTCTTGTTCTTGTATAATAAAGGGATTTCAATCCCAATTTGTGTGCATAGATATAATATCTAGACAGATCTCTAGTCGAATCTTTCGAGTTGGTATGCAAAATTGTGGACACACCTTGATCGATATGACGTTGGATAACGGAGATCAATTTCAAAACTTTGAATTGATCCATGTCATAAGCCGATTTGAAATAGAAATAATTATCGTTTGTCAAGTATGGCATTGGATAGTAGGTTGTACTATCGCCATACTCACGTACTTCAATAATATCTACGATTGGCATGACCGATGCTGTCGCATTCATGATGTATGAAGTAGACTGATTTGGAGCGATCGCCAAACGGTAGGCATGGTAAATACCATGTTCTTTGATTTTAGCTTTTAATTCTAACCAATCCTCAACAGTTGGAATATGTATACCTTCGAATAATTCCGTTACTTTAGCTGTTTTAGGTATGTAATCACGGTTGATGTAATTGTTGAAATAAGTGCCATCAGCATAGGCTGATTTCTCAAACCCAACAAATGTTTTGCCGCGTTCTTTTGCAATTTCCATGGATGCTTCCAATGAATAGTAGTTCATCATCATGAAGAAGGTATTGGCAAAATCCAATGCTTCGTTTGATTCATACATGATAAAGCTCTTTGCAAGGTATCCATGTAGGTTCATCGCACCGAGTCCTACAGAATGCAATTCACGGTTTGCTTTTGCAATGGATGGCACCATATCGATATTGGTTACATCTGTAACCACAGTCAAAGCGCGCATAGCTGTTTTTACTGTTTGTTTGATACGTTTGTTATCCATTACCGTAGCAATATTCAACGAGCCGAGGTTACATGAAATTCCGTAACGAATGGTATCTTGTTTGCCATAGATCTCAATATCCGATACTTGAGATACCTGCATGATTTCAGTACATAAGTTAGAGAATTTCACCTGGCCGATTTCATTCAACGCATGGACACGGTTGGTATTCTCTTTGAAGAAGATGTATGGATAACCTGATTCTTTTTGCGTTTGTGCAATCTTAACCAAGAGATGACGCGCATTGATCTTTTTCTTTTTCACGTTCGGGTTCGTGATCAATTCATCGTACATCTTATCCATATCCATTTCATCCAAAAACTGGCCATATTCCTGCATGACAGTATGTGGATAGATTAAATAACAAGGTTCATCTTTTTCTGCCAATTCCATGAATTTATCAGGTACGATGATACCGATTGACAATGATTTGATACGTACTTTCTCGTCAACGTTTATCTTTTTACAATCCAAAAATTCTTCAATATCGGAGTGGAAAATGTTGAGATACACAGCACCTGCACCTGGGCGTTGCCCCAATTGATTGGCGTAGGAAAAAGTATCTTCCATAATTTTCATAATTGGAAGTACACCACCAGCGCGGCCTTCCACACCTTTGATAGCCTCGCCCCGAGCACGGATTTTGGAAATATTGAAGGATACACCGCCACCGATCGAAGATAACTTCATAGCGGAATCAACCGCGTAACCGATGCCATTTAAGTTGTCTCCGATTTCATCCAAGAAACAAGATACCAATTCTCCAGAACGTTTCTTTCCTGCATTCAAGAATGTAGGTGTCGCTGGTTGGTATTCTTGGTTGATCATGATTTCTGCGTATTCAATTGCCTTTTTCACACCTTCTTCTCTTGCTAAAAATAAGGAAACAGCAACGACACGGTCTTCATAGCGTTCCAAGAACTTTTCACCAGAGTCGTCACGTAAAGCGTAGCTCTGGAAGAACTTAAAGGCTGCCATAAAAGATTCGAAACGGAATTTTTTAGCGTATACATAGTTGAATACTTCTTCCATTTCTTCAAATGTAAACCATTGGTAAAAGTCAATATAATAATTGTTCTCTATCAAATAGTCTATTTTTTCTTTCAATGTGTAAAAGAACACTGTGTTCTTGTTTACATATTCCAAGAAATATGCACGAACCGCTTCCTTATCTTTATGTAAGCTGAATTCGTCATCATGCTTAATCATGATTTCATTATTAAGCAATATCCAGTTTTTTGCTACTTCGTTTGCTACCATCGCAAAAGTTCTTTAAGATGTCAATAAATTGATTAATATCTTCCATTGTTCCGGACAGTTCAAATTTGAACGCCAGTGGAATGTCGAAATCCTGTGAAATACGATCAGCTGCTAGACCAAAATTCGGTCCCCAGTTGCGATTGCCGCTGGAAGTAACAGAATAGATATTTTTAGCTTCGCGTTTCATGAATTCTTTGGTGTTTTCGGGCACCTGTCCAAAATTTGTCGTGAAAGTGACCAAATGGCCTGGGTCTTTTACCGTTAAATCGGCGGTGATTTTATGGATTTGCCAACCTGTTATCTGAGCTACTTTATCCATAAAACGTTGTACGTTACCCGTTCTGGAATCATAATAAATGTGTATCATGTCGCTGTTTGGTTTTAATGATACGCTGAATTTATTAAAGTGCAATGGCAGCCAATTCTTCTGGTTTAAAGCCAATGATACGGTGTTGAATTTCCTCATTTTCCAACACAATTACAGTAGGAACTGTGCGGATTTTGAATCTTGCGGCCAAGTCTGGTTCATCAAAAGGATTAACCGTTTCATATTGGATACCTTTTTGATCCAAATAAGCCGATACTTGCGCACAAGGAGCACAATCGTTTTTCTCAAATTTGATAATTCTTGCCATGTTTACTTGTTTATTTTTTTATTCCAATCTTTATAGAAAAACCCGGAACGAAGTTAATGGTATCAATTTTAATCGGGGAGCCAGATGTCAGGTTAGTCTGGCCGTTTAAAATAGACAATTCATCAAAAAGAAAGGTCTGTATTCCGATACTTAAAAACTTCGTTGAGTTGCCAATTCTTTCATTAGCTTAACAAATATCTTATATTTTCTTTCGATGCGCTAGTTTGACTTTTCCACATTTTGGGTAAAAGTTTGTCAGAGAATGCGTTTGCTGATGATTCATGTTTGTAAGTTGTTGTTTTTGTGCGCTTTGTGAATGTGGATAACTTTAAATCAGTAATTTTTACCGCTATTTTACAAATGATTTAAGTTTAATTTTTGTGTCATAAAAAAGCTACAAAGCTTGCTTTTTTATAATAATTTTATTACCTTATTTTGCCCTAATTCGAAAAATAAATTTATGAAGAAACTATTCTATGGTCTCTTGCTTTTAGCTTCACTACAGACGCAGGCGCAAGAAAACATTACCTTTCAAAAACCCTCTACTGAAATTTTGGCTTTAGCCGACTATGTACGTCCACCGCAGATAAAAATTTCTGGCGATAAAAATTGGATGCTTTTCACGTTCAGGCCTACGTATAAAAGTCTAGCTGAACTGGGGCAGGAAGAAATGAAACTAGCGGGATTACGGATCAATCCAAAGACCAACATGGAAAGTTCAACGATCTTTTACGATAAGATAGCCTTAAAGAGAATAGGTCAAAATATTGAATATACTGACTTTGTGGGGATGCCAGAGAAACCTGCGCTATCCAATTTTTTATTCTCTCCGGATAATAAGTACTTAGCATTTAGCAATACAAATGATGGGGGTACAGCCTTATTTGTCGTTGATCTCGCTACGCGTAAGATCAAACAACTGACGTCTTATAATTTGAATGGAACATTGACCGCTCCTTTTCAATGGTTAAGAAATTCTTCGAGTTTACTAATTACAAGTCTGCCAAAGGATAAGGCTGCGCTATTGGATCCGTCCAAAGATTTACCAACCGGGCCTGTTGTTTCAACAAGTAACGGGAAAGTCTCTCAATTAAGAACTTATCAGGACTTGCTGAAAACTCCGCAGGATGAGACAAACTTTGAAACATTAGTACAATCGAATCTGGAGCTTGTAGACCTCGACGGCAAGATCACATCCTTTAAAGATAAGGCCATTTATACGGGGATCAGCTTCTCCCCGGATGGAGAATATGTGATGGTTACGACGATCACAAAACCTTATTCGTATGTGGTTCCGGTCTACTCTTTTCCACAAAAAGTCCGTATTTATGACCGCTCGGGTAAGGAAATCGCACTCGTAAACGAGGTGCCGTTAACTGAAGTCATGCCAAAAGGATTTTCGTCGACACGTTCGGGGAAACGGGCCTGGCATTGGCGCAGTGATCAACCTGCGACATTGGCTTATGTGGAAGCTTTGGATGGTGGCGACGCAAATAAGCCTGCAGAATTTCGTGATGCCTTGTATACCTTGTCATATCCTTATACAGGTGCGGGCAAACTTATTTTTAAAACCAAAGACCGTTATGCAGGCGTAACATGGGGAAATGATAAGTATGCTTTGATCAACTCGCAATGGTATGACACAAGAAATACAAAGACTTTTGTGGTAAATCCTGCTACCGGAGAATCCAAACTGTTGCATGATCGGAACAGTCAGGACGTGTACAATGATCCGGGAGACGTGTATATGGAAAAAAATAGCCTGGGGACGTATTCGATGTATGTAGATAAGGATAAAGCGTTGTTTGTGGGCAAGGGATTTACTAAAAATGGGGAGTTCCCTTTTGTGGATGAGCTCGATCTGCATTCATTGAAGAAAAAACGTATTTACACGGCACCAGCATCGGAACTGCAGGAACGGATCACGCAAATTGTAAACCCTAAAACAGGTGATTTGCTCATTTCGCTTCAATCCGCTTCGGTTTATCCGAATTATTTTATGAAAAATATAAAGTCTGGGAAACAGATCACATTAACCGCTTTGGAAAACCCGTTTAAATCTTTAGAAAAGGTCCATAAGGAGATTTTAAACTACAAGCGCAAGGATGGAGTCGAACTTTCAGGAACATTATACTTGCCTGCCGGTTACGATTTTAATAAGAAGGAAAAGTTGCCTTTGCTAATGTGGGCTTATCCACGGGAGTATAAGGATAAGAACACAGCAGGACAAAGCACCGCCAACCCTAAAGAGTTTACCTTCCCAAGTTATGGTTCTTTTATCTACTGGGTCTCCAAAGGGTATGCCGTACTGGATAATGCTGCCTTCCCAATTGTTGGAGAGGGGAAAAAAGAACCGAATGATACCTTTATTGAGCAGCTTGTGGCCAATGCAGAAGCAGCAATCGATGCAGTAGACCAACTGGGCTACATCGATCGAAAAAAAGTTGCTGTGGGCGGACATTCGTATGGGGCTTTTATGACAGCACATTTGTTGTCCAATTCGAAATTGTTTGCGGCAGGAATAGCACGATCGGGAGCCTATAATCGGACGTTAACACCGTTCGGATTTCAAAGCGAGCAGCGTAACTTCTGGGACGATCCGGCATTGTATATGACCATGTCACCTTTTCTAAGTGCTGACCGCATGAAAACCCCACTGTTGCTGATCCATGGCGGAGCCGATAATAATCCCGGAACATTCACCCTGCAGACGGAACGTTATTTTCAGGCTTTGAAAAACTTGGGAGCTCCTGTACGGATGGTGATTTTACCACGTGAAGCACATGGGTATGTTGCCAAAGAAAATATCTTCCATTTACTCTGGGAACAGGATCAGTTTTTAGAAAAATACCTAAAAAAATAGGGTGAAAATTGAAAAGGATATAAAGAAAGCAATTGTTATGAAGTATTCATGGATTATACATATTATTTTCTAAGTTTGGGTAATTTACCAAGGGGAAAAATCTGATTATGAGACCTGATATATTTAGAGAGAAATCGCCATTATCTTCCGATGACTGTTTTGTGGTTTTCGATCGAAGAAAATCTTCTTTTACTTTTCCTGTACATATTCATCCTGAATATGAGCTCAATTATGTTGAGGGAGCGGCGGGTGCACAACGCATCATCGGGAACTCGATAGAGTCTATTGGAGAGCGGGATCTGGTACTTATTGCAAGCCCCGAACTTGAACATGCCTGGAAAGATGGTGATTGTCAATCAAATGATATTCATGAAATTACGATTCAGTTTCATCCTTCATTAATTGAACAGTATCTGGATAAAAAGCAGTTTGCGAGTATACAGCAGTTGTTATCCAAAGCTTCCCGAGGTGTGGTCTTCGGTAAGGACACCGTAGACCGGGTATTGCCTTTGTTGCGGATACTGACCCTGGAAAGAGACGGATTTTATTCTGTTATGAAACTCCTGGTGTTATTGTATGAATTGTCCAAAGGTGAAGATATTCGTGTACTATCTACTGCGACCAACACGGTGCTAAGCAACAGCGAATTGATGATGGGACGGTTGCAGGAATATATTGTAGCCCATATAAATAGGGAATTGAGTCTTCCGATGGTTGCGGCGGTGATGAATATGAGCAAATCAACATTTTCCCGTTTTCTGAAATCGGCTACGAGTATGAATTTTACGGATTATCTGCTCGATTTTAGGATCAATATGGCGGTGCGATTACTTAAAGAAGAGACTTTGATTGCCGATATCGTCGAACAGTGTGGTTTTAACAGTGTCTCGTATTTTTACCGTGTATTTAAAAAGAAAAAAGACCTTACGCCAGTCGAGTTTAGAAATAGCCTACGCAAACAGCAAATGATTATCTAGTTTTTTTCTTTTTTCATTTCTTATTTCGCTTTTCCACAAAGCGGAGAGATCTCCTATGTCTATTTTTTCAGAATAGGAAAAGATGTCTCTATAAAATAAAGAAAATCCTGCCTTTCCCATCCTGATAATTCAATACAAGTGAGTTTAAAGTTCAATAAAACAACTTTGTTTGCTGTTTAACATGTTGTTTTTTAGTTAATTACTGATTTTCGTTAACAAGCCTTTGTTTTACCTATTTTGTTGTCATTTCTATTTTGCGCAATCGTTTGTGTTGACTTTTTGCCGATTTTCCCGATATAAATATGAATGAAAAGTACAATACAAATGAGTTGATCTTGCTATTTGGGGCTTCTCCTTTTCTCTAATTTCGTCAGACAAACCAATATAAGAATACCAATTGAGTATAGACATATTATACAAATCATCTATTTATTGTAAACCTTTAATACACAAAATATGAGAAAAACAGCTTTACTACTCTTACTTTCCACTTATGGGAGCTTAGCTTTTGCACAGCAATCCCAAAAGGTGAGGGGCAAGGTCCTCGATGCGGATAATAAGCCAGTGGCAGGAGCTACGGTCAATATCAAGGGCAGCGCCAACGGCACTAAAACGGATGCCGATGGTTCTTTTACACTTGATGTTCCGAAAGGCAAAACTTTAAAAATTACCTACGTGGGGATGAAGGAGCAAGAGGTGCTGGTCAATGAAGCATCGACCTATAGCATCGTGCTTCAGTCGGGTACGGAGTTAGATGAGGTCGTGGTGATTGGATATGGTACTGTAAAGAAAAGTGACTTAACGGGAGCAGTAGCCTCTGTAACAGGTAAAGATTTGCAATCAAACCTAGCTAAAAGTGCTTCGGGTGCTTTGCAAGGCCGTATTGCAGGCGTGAGTGTGTCAAATGCAGGTGGAAGTCCAGGTTCTGGTATGAGTATCAATATTCGCGGTCTAAGTTCGTTGGGTAATAATGCGCCACTTTATGTAATCGACGGTGTGTTCGGTGATATCAATATGGTTGATCCAAACGATATTGCTTCATTAGAAGTGTTAAAAGATGCGTCAGCAGCTGCGATCTATGGATCAAGGGCCGCAAATGGTGTCGTGATCATTACGACGAAAGGTGGTAAAAAGGCCTCCCCAGCGACACTTGGGATAAATGCTTATACAGGCATCCAAAGTCTTCCAAAAAAGATGGATTTGATGGATGGCCCTCAATGGAAAAAATTCCAAAAAGATAATGGCTACTTACCTACTCAGGCAGAAAGTTTCAATGCGAATACAGATTGGCAGGATGAGGTATTTGATACTGCTCCAGTAAACAAGGTAAATTTGGATATTGCTGGTGGTGGAGAGCGATCTACATATAATGTATCTGCAGGTTATTTGGATCAACGGGGTATTTTGAAGACAACCGGATATAAAGCATTCAACATACGAACAAAAAATACGTTTAGTTTTTTCAATGACCATGTTCGAGTGGGGAACACATTTTTGATGAAATCAGGTGATCGTAAATTTTCTGATTTACCAATTACAGACATTTTACGTCAAAATGCGCTGCTTCCCGTGTATGACTCAAGTGCTAGAGGTGGATATGCTACTTATGCACCTTGGATGAAAAATCTCGAAAACCCAGTTGGTTATTTAAATTTGTACAATAAACATGTCTATCAAACCGATTTCATGTTGAATGGTTATGCCGAGGTAGATTTATTCCTGAAAGGTTTAAAATATAAATTAAATGTGGGGGTGAATAGGACAACGGGAAGAAATTATAATAAAAATGATGCTTATACCTATGGCGCGGATTTACGTAAATCTTCTTTAAGTGAAAGTGCATTTTTTAATAATCAATGGCTTGTTGAAAACACTTTACATTATGATAATACATTTGAAAAACATACTATTTCGGTTTTAGCAGGATATTCAGCACAAGAGAATACCAATAGGGGATTTGGAGCAAGTCGAAACAATCTTCCTTTGGGAACTGATGCGATCGACGCAGCTTCTCCAGCGGAACAAACGACTTCAGGAAGTTTAAATGAGGCCGCCTTGGTGTCTCAATTTGGTCGTTTAATGTACAGTTATGATAGCCGCTATTTGTTGACGGCTTCAATACGTCGAGATGGTTCTTCTAAATTCGCCGATGGTGCAAGATATGGCGTATTCCCTTCTGTAGCGATAGGCTGGAACGTTATGAATGAAAAATTCTTCGAATCAGCAAAAGGCACAGTGAATGAACTTAAGCTACGTGCTAGTTACGGTCGATTGGGTAACCAAGAGATTCCGAATTATACCACTCAGAGCATCACGTCATACGGTATAAACTATATCCAAGGAGGAGTCTGGTGGCAAGGAGCCAGTACTGGTATTAATTGGGTTTCTCCACGCAATCTAACTTGGGAGGAAACAGCTACAAGCAATATTGGTGTTGATATGGCATTTATGCAAAATAAGTTGAATATCAGTGCTGATTATTATGTTCGTGAAACAAAAGATATCCTATTGGGCATCAATCAGCCACCGTCAGCTGGGTTAAAAGGAGCGCCTACATTAAACGCAGGAACGATTAGAAACAATGGATTTGAATTTCTGGCAACCTATAAAAATTCTATCGGAAATGTAAATTATAATATCGGTGTTAATGCTTCAAAGGTGAAAAATGAAGTGAAAGCTGTAACAGTGGGCAATGTACAGGAATTTGGTGGATATAACCCACAAGGTGAAGGTACAATTACTTGGGCTAAAGTTGGATATCCAATTGGTGGTTTTTGGGTGATAAAAACCGATGGTCTTTTCCAATCTGATGCTGAAGCTCAGGCTTACAAATCTGCAAATGGAACGACAATCCAACCGAATGCTAAAGGAGGAGATATAAAATTTGTGGATTATAACAACGATGGAAGAATTGACAACAATGATCGTCAATATGTGGGAAGCCCATTCCCGACATTAGCTTATGGCTTCCGTGGCGGGCTAGATTATAAAGGCGTTGATTTTGCATTTTTCTTTGATGGAATGTATGGTAACAAAATTTACAATTATACCAGAGCTCGTATGGAACAGACCAACGAAGTGAACAACCACTCGAGCCGTCTATTGGATTCATGGACGCCTAGCAATACAGATACGGATATTCCACGCTACAGCAGAGAGGATCAAAATGACAATAAACGTAGGGTGAGTGACCGTTGGATGGAGAGTGGTGCATTCTTCCGGCTTAAGACGATAGAATTGGGCTATACATTGCCATCGCAATGGCTGAGTAAAGCCACATTGAAAAATGGGCGGATATTTTTTGCGGCTGACAATTTGTTTACTGTCACAAAATACAAAGGTTATACTCCGGATTTAGGGCAAAATAATGGTGATAATGGAACCCCTTCTGGCGTATTGACAGCAGGCACAGACCATGGTCGTTTTCCTTTAGCAAGAACTATTATGTTTGGTATTCAAGCTAATTTCTAACGGGAAAGCTAATTTTTAGATCATAAATTTTATTTCTTAAATACGATATAGATGAAATCTTCAATAAAAAAATATACAACTGCAGCGTCATTTCTTCTGCTATTGGGAGGTTGTAAGTCAGACTTTTTAGATCGAGTTAATCCTAATCTTCCTGTAGAGGAAACCTATTGGGCGCTAGAATCTGATGCTCAGGCGGCAATGCCAACAATTTATTCGCCGATACGTTCCCAAATGTCAGGATACTATGGTGCTTACGGTGGTTATCAAACAATGAACCGAGCAGATGATATGTGGTTCCTTACTGGTGAAGAGCCTTTTACATGGGAATATGTTAATTTCTTGAACTCTCCAGGCACTGCAGAAAGTGATTTTGGCAGCTTATATACTGGGATTAATAGAGCCAATGTGTTTTTAAAGAATGTTCCCCGGGTTTCCATGGATGAGGGTAGAAAGAATGAACTAATAGGTGAAGCGAGTTTCTTGCGTGGTATGTATTATTTCCTATTAGCAGCTAACTATGGTGATGTGCCATTACGTTTGGTCCCTGCGGGGGATGATCCAGATGGCGTCAACAAAGCATCATCTCCCGAAGCTGATGTATGGAAACAAGTCATAGCAGATTTTAAAGTTGCTAAAAATTATCTTCCTGTGACACGGCCAGCTGCTGAGGCAGGTCGTGTGACTAAGGGGGCAGCAGTTGCTTATTTGGGTAAGGCTCTTGTTTATACTAAACAATATTCAGAGGCAGAGACAGAATTGAAAGCACTTCTGAGCGCTCCTTATACATACGATCTAGTTGCTGACTATGATGATAATTTTAAAGAAACAACCAAATTAAATAAAGAGTCTGTTTGGGAATTGGTTTATGATAGCCGATTTGGAGGAGATGGAAACTGGGGCGTTGATTGCGCATCCTGTGCAATGGGATTTGTCCTACCAAACTTCGCAGGACCAGATGGTACCGGAGCTTGGTTCAAGTTGATGCCTGGAAGTGCTGTTGTTCGCGATTTTGTCAGTGAAGAAAGACCGGCTGGTGCAGATACAAAATTTGACAAAAGGATGTATACAAGCTTCTTTTGGAAATATTCAGATTATGAAACGGGTCTCACTGATGGGGCTTGGTTTGGGAACTTGTCCTTTGACAAACTTTGGGATAATGCAAGTGCAAAAAGGCAACGTGGAGAGCCAGTTTTTCCGGCAATTAATGGAAAACAAGGTCGTTTCTTAATCAAAAAATATACTAATTTCTATAAAAATGTCGCTGGTGCCAATAGTATGTATGATGCATCAAATAGAAATAACAATCTTAGAGTATTTCGTTTTGCAGAAGTACTGTTGCTACATGCGGAAGCATGCGCTAAAAATGGGAATTTGGGAGGGGCAGCATCAAGTTTAAAACGCATCAGAGATCGAGCAGGATTAGCCAATAAGAATTGGGCAAATGCAGACGCATTGATGAAGGAAATTGTCAAGCAAAATGAACTGGAGTTTTTCTTCGAAGGACATCGTTTCTTTGACCTGAAGCGTTGGTATACTCCTGCAGAAATGAAGCAGGTCTTTGTAGATAATAAGAAACAAGGAGCCAATAATTTCCAACCTAAACATTATTATTTACCGATTCCTGAAGGAGAAATCAATACCAACACCAAGATTCAGCAGCACCCATTGTGGCGATAAGTTAGGGATAGCTAAGCTGCATGGTGATAAGTTGCTGCAGTGACTCTAAAAGGTTGGTGCACAAATAAAAATTTATTCTCGATTCCACAGTTGAGTGTTAGTTTTTTCCGGTGGGGGAGTAGATGCCTCTGCCGGAATACTTTTTAAAAATCTCTTTTAAACAAAAATAAGTATGATTGCAGTACAACGAATGTGCAACCTTTTAGCTACTTCGATTTTGCCGGGCATATGCTTGGTTCTCTTGTTGTTTTCCTGTAAGAAAGACCGAGAAACAACAAATGACCTATCTTCTAAGTTGGTGTTGACGTCCAAAATCGATGCTGGAGAATTGTTGCTTAATGTTGATCAGAATGCACAGGAGTATGTCTTCAATTTTGAGAAAGGAGCTGTAAATGTACCGGCAAAGGATATTCTAAAGATAACTCCCGATTTGGAACATTGGCGCACAAACCTTTCCTTTAGCGATGCTTCGGAGTTAATAGTGCCCACAAAAGGTAGTTCGCTCGATTTTATTGTTGAAAATATTAAACCGGATCCTTCGGGTTACAATCCGCTGTCGGCTATGGTCAATGTATGGTTACCGACCTATGGTCGTGTACGGGTAACTGTACACGGTAAGCATGGCGAACTGGGTACAATTACACATTTGTGTAACGATGATACGCCACGTCAAAACGTTCCTGTGCTAGGCTTATATGCCGATTATGATAATGTGGTTGATCTTGCTTTTACTGATCGGGAGGGCAATGAACGCGGTCGCACAACTATCCATATTAAAACGCAAGCTGTAACGGTGCAAGATTTTCCCAAGTGGAAGATCGTACGGGGTGAAACAGCGATAATGGAACCCGGAATCAATTTGGTGAGTTATCCTGGCCAAAGCGAGCTGGATGCCTCGCTGCCATATATGCTTGATAATGAAGGGGAATTACGCTGGCTGCTGTTGTTGAAAAAATCACCCGATTTACAAAAGTTTGCCGGATCGATAGGTCTTAAGCGAACCAAAAAAGGAACTTTTATTTCCGGTGATCAGTCGCAGCAGCGTGTCGTAGAAATTGATCTTTTTGGAAATCTGGTCAATCAATGGGATCTCGCCAAACTGGGCTATGGATTTCACCATGAAATCAGTGAAGCCGCTAATGGCAATTTCTTGATCAATGTTACCAAAGCTACGGCTCGGTTAAACAATGGGGAGCCACGTGTTAATGACTATATCATCGAGTTGAACCCTCAAACAGGTGTTTTGGTCAACGAATGGGATCTTGCAAAACAGCTGGATACGACGCGTTATATCAAGCCCGATGGTATTACACCACCAGCATTTTCTCAGAGTCCAAATAATTGGGCACATAACAACTCCATTACAGAAATTGGAGAAGATTTATTGGCTACGGCACGTTATCAGGGGATCTTCAGCTTTAATCATTTGGGAATGACACAATGGATTATATCGCCACATAAAAATTGGGGCGCCAAATATCAGAGCTTGTTGTTAAAACCAATTGCCGAAGATGGTACAATGATTACAGATCCGGCGGTGATCAACGGGGATGCTGCGGTTGCTGGCTTTGATTGGCCCTGGGGTCCGCATACACCGGTCGCGTTGACAAAGGATCGCATTTTAGTTTTTGACAATGGGTATAATCGACAATGGAAGTCAAATTTTGCTCCCGGTGTGATCAGCTATAGCCGGGTCGTGGAATACAAAGTTGACCTGGCCAATAGAACAGTACAGCAAGTATGGTCCTATGGAAAGGATCGTGGCGCGCAAGGCTTTTCACAAGCTATATCTGGCGTACAATATTTGGGTCAAACTGGACATGTTTTATTTTGTCCCGGTATGGGAGTAGCCACTTCTATTGGTTCGGGCGGACGTGTTGTGGAGGTTGATCCGAAGACAAAGGAAGTAATATTCGAGCTTGAGATCGCTACAGGTAGCGGCACTGCATTCCATCGTGTGACACGTATGCCGCTTTATCCAGAGAACCTTTAAAGTAACTATTTTTTGAATTGAAATAAATTTATGGCCGAATCGTTTGAACGTCAGCAAGCTTATATTATCGAATCACAACGCTTATTATTGGAAAGAGCCAATGTCGAACTATCCAAACCTGGAAAGATTGTTAAGCGTTATTTATATCCTGTTGTTACCAAAGAGCATATCCCGTTGACCTGGCGTTATGATTTTAATCCATTGACAAACCCCCTTTTTCTGGAGCGAATCGCTTTCAATTCAACAATGAATGCGGGGGCGCTCTATTGGCAAGGGAAGTATCTTTTGTTTGTTCGTGTTGAAGGAGCTGATCGGAAATCATTTTTTGCTATTGCAGAAAGTGAAAATGGGGTGGACAATTTTCGTTTTTGGGATCAACCACTCTCTCTCCCGGATGGGGATCAGGAGGAGACGAATGTCTATGATATCCGTTTAACTGCTCATGAAGACGGCTGGGTGTATGGTATTTTTTGCAGTGAAAAACGCGATGTTGCCGCTGTCCCGGGTGATCTTTCTAGTGCTGTTGCTTCAGCTGGAATCATTCGATCTAAAGACCTGGTACACTGGGAGCGTTTGCCCAATTTACAAGCGAGCAGCCAACAGCGTAATGTCGTATTGCATCCCGAATTTGTGCAAGGAAAATATGCTCTATATACACGTCCGCAGGATGACTTTATCCTGGCAAGAAGAGGTGGTGGAATTGGATGGTCATTAATTGATGATATAAAAAATGCTGTTATTGTCGAAGAACAGATTATCAACAAGCGTTTTTATCATACGATTAAAGAACTGAAAAATGGTGAAGGTCCTGCACCTCTGAAAACAGCAAAGGGCTGGTTGCATCTCGCACATGGTGTCCGTGGCACAGCTGCAGGTTTACGTTACGTGCTGTATATTTATCTTACCAGCCTGGAAGACCCAAGCCGATTGATTGCCGAACCTGCAGGTTATTTGATGGCTCCGGAGGGCGAAGAACGGATAGGTGATGTTTCCAATGTGTTGTTCTCCAACGGATGGATCATGAATGCAAACGGTATGGTTTATATCTACTACGCATCGAGTGATACACGAATGCATGTTGCGGTATCTTCGGTCGACCAGCTTTTGGATTACTGTCTAAACACAGCACCCGACGGCCTCCGCTCGGCAGCCTCGGTTGATAATGTCCTGCAGCTTATTGGCCGAAATGCTTTATATGCTATGGAATCTGGAATTTGTTCCCAAAAAGAGGTGAAACGAGCCTGATGATCGTATTTGAAAGTTGAAAGCTGGTTCCTTATTTTAGTAAAATAGCCGGTTTTTTTGTTAGTTTAAAATCGATAATTGGGAATATACAAATGAGAAATCTGATCAAGTTTTATTGGAGCTTCGCCTTGCTTTTTCTATGTTTTACAGTGAAATCTCAGGTGGATCATCGGATGAAGATAATTTCCTACAATATCTGGAACGGATTTGAACATACGAAAGCAAAGGCAGATAAATTTGTCCATTGGATGGAACTGCAGCAACCTGATATTGTTGCTTTGGAAGAACTGGTTGATTTTAAAGAGGTCGATCTTCAGCAGCTAGCCAAATCCTATGGGCATCATTACAGCATCTTACTCAAGGAGAAGGGCTATCCTGTAGGGATTACCTCCCGGTATCCAATCACCTTGATCAAAGCTCAGGTAGATGCATTTTGGCATGGGATGCTGCATGTCAAGATTAAAGATATTGACTTTATAATCACACATCTCAGTCCCTTTTCCTGGAAGTATCGATTAAAGGAAGCGCAGCAGATTGTGGATTATATTAAAAATAATCACCTAAATAACTGTATGATCGTAGGGGATCTCAATGCTTATTCTCCATTGGACGCAATTTGGCTGGAACACAAAGAACCCCTGAGGAAGAATTTACTGAATTGGGATCAGGCGCATCCGGAATATGGCAATATGCGTGGAAAGCATTTTGATTATAGTGTCCTGTCGACTTTTATAGCTGCCGGCTTTGACGATTGTATTGGACGTAAGGTTTTTCCAGAAAAAAAACGTGCCAGTTTTCCTGCCGCAACACTTTACGGCTGGAATTGGGGAGACGGTCGACTTGCCGAGGTGTCGGAACGGCTTGATTATATCTTATTGTCGGAAACATTATCGCCTTTGGTTCAGGAGGTCGAGGTACATAATGGGCCTGATCTTGAAGGAATATCAGATCATTATCCAGTTTCGGTGGTGATAGGCCCATTGGAGAAGTAGAAATATAATTGTAGATTGCGGTTGACCACGAGAAGAATATTCATGGAACTTTCCGTAATAGATATAGTGATCATCGTCAGTTATTTGTTGACGATGATTGTCATTGGCCTGATTCTTAAAAAGCGAGCTTCTAAGGATCTCGATTCCTATTTCTTAGGAGGGAAGTCCCTTCCTTATTATATGTTGGGTATTTCTGATGCATCGGGAATGTTCGATATTTCGGGCACGATGTGGATGGTTTATCTTGCCTTTGTCTATGGCCTCAAGAGTATGTGGATCCCGTGGTTGTGGCCTGTATTTAATCAGATTTTTTTAATGGTTTACCTTTCAATATGGCTGCGGCGTTCGAATGTATTGACAGGCGCTGAATGGATTCGCACCCGTTTTGGACATGGTAAGGGCGCAGATGGAGCCTACACAATCGTCATTTTATACGCTATTGTAGCGGTAATGGGGTTCCTATGTTATGGGTTTATCGGAATCGGTAAATTTATGGAGGTTTTCTTCCCCTGGGAGCAGTTGTCGCGGTTCATCCCATTGTCTATTGATCCCATGTATGTTCCCCAGCTATATGGCATATTTTTTACCGCTATCACGACATTTTATGTGATGCTTGGCGGCATGCATAGCATAGTCTGGGCAGATATGGTGAAGTTCGGAATCATGATTGTATCCGGTATTGCTATCGCAGTGATTGCTATGCAACAGGTGAGCCCTGAATTATTGGCTGCCAATACCCCCGAAGGGTGGGATTCTCCCTTCTTCGGCTGGCATCTGGGCATGAACTGGAGTAACCTGCTCCCTTCCATTATGGACCGAATAGCCGACGATCAATATAACCTTTTTACGGTATTTGTGATGATGATGCTTTTCAAAGGTATTTTTATGAGTATGGCTGGACCTGCGGCCAACTATGATATGCAAAAAATTCTAGCCTGTAGGTCACCAAAAGAGGCCGCATTAATGAGCGGATCGGTATCTGTTATCTTGTTGATTCCGCGTTATTTAATGATCATGGGCTTTACCGTATTGGCTCTTGTGTTCTTTCGGGATGAGTTTACAGCAATGGGAACCCATATGGATTTCGAGATCATCTTACCCAAAGCGATTAGCCGTTTTGGAAAGGTTGGATTGACTGGCTTACTACTAGCAGGGCTTCTGGCCTCGTTTATGTCTTCTTTTGCTTCAACGATAAATGCCGCACAAGCTTATCTGGTGAATGACGTTTTGCTGAAATTTTTTTATCGTTCGGCTTCGCCAAAAAAGCAGATTCGTTTGAGTTATATTGTTTCTGTTTCTGTGGTTGTCTGCAGTACGATCATCGGATTATATGTTCAAAATATAAATTCGGTACTACAATGGATCGTTTCAGCACTTTACGGTGGATATATTGCGGCTAACGTGCTCAAGTGGCATTGGTGGCGATTTAATGGCGCTGGATTTTTTTGGGGAATGTTGACAGGTATATTCGGAGCGATTATTCTGCCACAGCTTTTTCCACATACTTTGCCACTTTATTATTTCCCTTTTTTGTTTGTTCTATCTTTATTGGGCTGTTTGCTTGGAACATGGCTGTCTAAACCAACTGAGGAATCGGTTTTGGTCGATTTTTATGTCCGTGTTCGTCCATGGGGTTTTTGGGGACCTATTCACCAAAAAGCGTTGGAGAAATATCCTGATCTTAAAGGGAACAATCATTTTAAGCGCGATTTATTTAATGTTGGGGTGGGGATTATATGGCAATGTTGTTTGACCTTGATTCCGATGTATATTGTTATTCAACAGAAACAGGGATTACTGACCAGCATATTGATATTGGGCATCACTACATTGATTCTTAAAAAGAACTGGTATGACAAGATGTGTCGCGATGAGGCTGAATACGATGCTTTTATGACGAAATACGGAATAAATAAAAGCGGATTGATCAAAAAATAAGTCTTTTAAATCAACATGGTTGAAGGGAGGAATCATGTAATCGGACGGCCTTTTGTCTGATTATGCAATCATTAGATCGTACCGTGCCGATTACATTGATGATGTGTTTTGCGTTTAGTTACTTGCTTTAACTGTAAATGGAACGACATACTCTCCCCATTCCAAAGAGACCGTCCCCTGTGGAGTTGCATTGATCTTAAATTGTTCCTGTGAATTACTTGCTGTGGCATTGCTGACAGAAACACGTAGGGCATCTTCGTTGGCATCATATTTCGTTCCCCACTGATTCCATACTTTATTGAACATGATCGTTGTTTCATGTTCTCCCGGAATGCTGTAAAGGCCGTATTTTCCAGCCGCTAATTTTTTGCCTTCAACCAGTACATCTTTATTGAATTCGATGGTGGTTGCTTCATTAGCTCCAGTACGCCATACAATACCGATAGGGGCAATATCAACACCGAGCTGACGGCCTTTCAGTGAAGGACGGCTGTAATTGATATCGATCGTGACACCATCAGTGGTAGTTACCTTGGTGTTGTCTGGCGGACTTGGACGTTTACTTTTGTCCGTCTGCGCAAAAGTAAGTTGACCTATTAAGGTCAGAATCGTTAAAATTAGTACTCTCATTTTTCGTGTATTATTGATTAAACAATTAAACTTAGATAAATTACTTTTTATATGCAATATAACTGTGGCCAAATAATTTATAGATCTCTCAGCCATTGCATATAGTTTATTTAATAGAGGAAATATAAGGTTTTTAAGTTATGGAATTGTTAGTTTTTTTTGAATACTTTGGGACAGATAAGTGGTTCTATAAAAAGAAAAAAGCCAGTGATCTGTACAACTGGCTTTTTTCTTTTTATACAATTCTATTTATACAAGATATTCAAATAGCGTTTGATCTTTGTTGATTTCAATCACATCAAACTTATATTCCTTCATGCGCTCGATCAAAGTCTCGTAATCCTCCGGTTTGTTGAGCTCGATACCGACTAATGCAGGACCTCTTTCCCGTTCGGTCTTTTTGATGAATTCAAATCGTGTGATATCGTCTTTGGGACCCAGTACTTCGGACACAAAAAGTTTTAGTGCACCCGGGCGTTGGGGGAAACGAACAATAAAATAATGTTTGTAGCCTTCGTAAAGTAAAGACAATTCTTTGATTTCACTCATGCGGTCGATATCGTTGTTCCCACCCGATATGATACATACAACTTTTTTGCCTTTAATCTCCTCTTTGTGAAACTCAAGAGCAGCTACCGATAAAGCTCCCGCTGGCTCAACGACAATTGCATCCTTGTTGTATAGCTCTAAGATGCAGGTACAGATCTTTCCTTCAGGAATCGAGCGTGTATCATCCAACAATTGTTTGGCAATTTCAAATGTCGTTGCACCGATTTTTTTAACGGCGGCCCCATCGACAAATTTGTTGATATGCTCGAGTTCGATCGGCGCACCATGAGTCAAGGCAGCTTGCATGGAGGGAGCTCCTTCGGGCTCAACACCATAACATTTGATCGCTTTATTTTTACTTTTCAGGTAATAGCTTGCTCCTGCCGCCAGACCACCACCACCGATAGGGATAAATATGGCATCCATATCAGGCAGATCCTGCAAGGCCTCAACAGCAACCGTGCCTTGTCCTTCCACAACTTTAAGATCATCAAATGGCGGGATAAAAGTCATGCCATGCTCTTCCGTGTAAGTCAGTGCTGCTTTTTGACAGTCATCAAAGGTGTCGCCGGTCAAAATAATTTCTATGTTACCGTTGCCCCACATTTCCGTTTGCGAAATTTTTTGGCGTGGTGTCGGGCCTGGCATGAAGATTACGCCTTTGATATCAAGTTTATTACATGAAAATGCGACACCTTGTGCGTGGTTGCCCGCACTTGCACATACAACACCGCGTTGTCGCTCCTCATCTGTGAGGGAAATGATTTTATTATAAGCACCGCGCAATTTGTAGGACCGTACGACTTGCAAATCTTCTCTCTTGAGATAGACTTCAGCACCATATTTTTCGGATAGATGCCGATTATATTGGAGCGGTGTTCTGTTGACCACAGATTTGATGCGGTCAAGCGTTGCTTCTGAGTTGATGTTTAGGGTTGATAGATTCATTGTTAGATGATTGCCTAGTTAAGGTAGTAAATAGATTCTTTAAAAAAAAAACGTGCTTTTGATAAAAAAAGGCTGCAGATGCAGCCTTCCTTTTTTATATCTTTTCCTGGATGAGGCTTTTTAGGTCATCATCACAAATATTTTTCTTTTCATCAGCCAAAACCAGGAAGCGTTGATAGCAATCTGCTAAATCATCTTTTTCAAGATGGAAGCCTAAGCGCTCCAAATGGTGTTTAAGCGCATGTCTTCCCGAACGGGCAGTTAAGATGATATCAGCTTCAACTAGACCAACATCTTCTGGTCTGATGATCTCATAGTTTTCGCGGTGTTTTAGGAAACCATCTTGGTGAATACCTGAGCTGTGCGCGAAGGCATTGCGGCCTACGATTGCTTTATTCGGTTGCACAGGCATGTTCATCATGTCACTTACCTTGCGCGATAAGTAGGTGAACATGCGGCTATCGATGTTTGATGTTAAGCTTCCAAAAGACTGGTTGTGCACTTTAAGGATCATGGCCACTTCTTCAAGTGACGTGTTTCCTGCACGTTCACCGATACCGTTGATGGTACATTCTACTTGGCGAGCACCATTTTGTATCGCAGCAATAGAATTTGCAGTTGCAAGTCCTAGGTCATTGTGGCAGTGAGCCGAAATGATCGCCTGATCGATATTGCGGACATTCTCTTTTAGATACTTGATTTTTGAACCATATTGGTCTGGTAAACAATAACCATTTGTATCAGGAATGTTTACAACTGTAGCGCCGGCAGCAATGACAGATTCAACCATTTTAGCCAAAAATTCCAGGTCTGCGCGACCAGCATCTTCTGCATAAAACTCGACATCTTCCACATAAGATTTGGCATGTTTTACAGCAGCAACGGCACGCTCTAAAATTTCTTCTCTAGTGCTGTTGAACTTATATTTGATATGCATGTCCGAAGAGCCAATACCGGTATGGATACGTGGGCGTTTGGCATATTTCAAGGCTTCCGCAGCGACATCAATATCATTTTGATTAGCACGGGTCAACGCACATATGATGACATCATTTACCGCTTTGGATAATTCTACAACAGATTGAAAATCACCAGGGCTTGATACTGGAAAACCGGCCTCAATGATATCTACCCCCAGTTTTTCCAGGTCTTTGGCAATCTCAATTTTCTCCGGAGTAGTTAATTGGCAGCCTGGTACCTGTTCGCCATCACGTAACGTGGTGTCGAAAATGTAAAGATGATTAGGATCGTGTAACATAATTTCTTAATTCAAAAAGATTTACAAATTAAAAAGGGTATACTATTTAATAAACTCCAAGACCTTTTCACCCATTTCCTGAGTTCCTAAGATTTTTGAAGCCTCTGTGCTGCTATTGGCAATATCGCCGGTTCTCCAACCCGCTTTTAAAGTCTCTGCCACAGCATTGGTAACAGCTTTTGCTTCTTCCTGTAAACCAAAGCTAATATCGAGCATAAGCGCCGCAGATAAAATTGAAGCTAGCGGGTTTGCTTTATTTTGGCCAGCGATATCGTGGGCCGAGCCATGGATAGGTTCAAAGAAACCAGTGCCATCACCTACAGATGCAGATGCCAACATACCCATTGAACCTGCGATTTGCGAAGCTTCGTCCGTCAAGATATCACCAAAAAGGTTGGCTGTTAATACGACGTCAAATTTTTTCGGGTTTTTAACTAGCTGCATCGCTGCATTATCGATAAACATGTGCTCCGTTTCAACATCTGGATATTCTTTTGCAATTTCTTGTACCACTTCTCTCCAAAGACGTGAAGTTTCCAATACGTTGGCTTTATCAACAGAACACAATCTTTTGTTACGTGTGCGTGCTGCATCAAAGGCTTTGCGCGCGATGCGCTCAACTTCGTAACGGTGGTAGTTCATCAAATCTGAAGCGAAGGTGTTGTCTTCGTTGCGATTTTTCTCGCCAAAATAGACGTCACCCGTCAATTCGCGGAAAAAAAGAATATCTGTTCCTTGAAGAATTTCAGGCTTTAAGCTCGAAGCATCCAATAATTCATCAAATAAAAGGATTGGACGAAGATTGGCATAAAGACCCAACTCCTTACGGATTTTCAACAAGCCTTGTTCAGGCCTTACTTTCGCAGAAGGATCATTATCATACTTAATATGGCCAATGGCACCGAAAAGGATCGCATCGGAAGCTTTCGCTTTCGTCAATGTTTCATCAGGCAATGGGTTACCTGTCGCTTCAATTGCCGTATGGCCCATGATAGCTTCGTCAAAGCTAAACTCATGACCATAATTTTCACCGATTTTTTCTAAAGCCTTTTTACCCCAAGTCGTTACTTCTTGGCCAATGCCATCTCCAGGTATGATTAAAATATTTTTCTTCATTGTATTTTTAGTATTGAGCTATCAACTATGTAAAACGAAACTGCGGGCTGTAGTAAGCTTGATGCCTACTTTATAGTCTTTATTTGTGACTTTTAATTTCCAGTGTTTCTTCCGATATCTTGATGCTCTTTTTATTTTTTAGTTCTTATTTTCGAATTTATTGAGGTTTTCCACATTTTCTATGTTGATAACGCTTTGTTTTTGTGGATAACTTCGGCTACGGTCTTTACTTCACCTTTTTCCAACACGATTTTATTGTCAATGCAAGTTGGTAATTGAGTTTGGAAGTGCCCTACATAAATGAGGGTCTGGCCACTTTTACTGAGGTCATCGATAACGTCGTTGAAATACTGGGTCTGCTCTTTGTCCAGGCCTTGACAAGGCTCGTCCAAAATCAGCAATTCAGGATGTTTCACAATCGTGCGAGCCAATAGAACCAAACGTTGCTGGCCTAAAGGTAATGATCCCAATGTTTTATGTTTCACCTCTTTGAGGTCAAAAAAATGAAGAATTTGCTCGAGCTTTTGCTGTTGTTCAAATCCTAACCGCTGGTATAGGCTCATGGAGTCAAAGAATCCCGAAGCGATGGTCTGTCCCACGTTGGCATTCATATCATAGTACCAATGCAATTCTGGAGATATAATACCCAAGTGTTCTTTGATATCCCAGATACTTTCTCCGGATCCTCTTTTTCGGCCGAAAAGATGGATATCATTCGCATAGGCTTGTGGATGGTCTCCGTTAATGAGACTAAGCAAAGTTGATTTTCCAGAGCCATTGTGACCCTGCAACAACCATTTTTCGCCTGCTTTTACTTCCCAGTCAATATTCTTTAAGACCTGTTTTTCTCCATAGGAGATATTGATCTTGTTCATTTTTACCATCACCTGAGCAGATACTTCAGGAGCCCGTTGCAGAAAATAAGGCAGCGCCTTTCTGGTACGAGGCAATCCCCTGGATAGCTCTTCGCTACTTTGGCGAATAACAATCTTGCCATTCTGGATCTCTGCAAAACGATTGATGCAATTGGGTTGTTCGTCATCATTACTAATGAGTAACAACGAAACACCTTTATCTGCAAGCTGATCAAAGATCTGATTGAGATCTTCTCGGGACTGTGCGTCTAAACCTGTATAAGGTTGATCGATGATGAGCACCTGAGGCTGAAGCCACAGGGCTTTGATTAATTGTAGTCTTTTGTGCTCGCCACTAGAAAGTTCGATCAATTGTTGATCTTTGAAGTTTTCAAATCCAAAAATTGCCAAGTAGGAACGTACGTTGTCAAAAGAGAGCTGTTCTTCCTGTGCAAAATGTTTTAATTCGGCAAAAACAGTTAACGTGTCGTTTTTTGCGAATTTGTTATAGCGCTGTTGGTAGTAGAAGTTGCGATCACCTTCGAGATTGGTAAACTGAAACCAATTGGAAACGTAATGAATTTTTGCTGGAAGGGGACTGTTTGGATCAAGGTAAAATGCTATAGTACCTTCATTCTTCAATTGGCCAGCAATAGCTTTTGCAAGCGTTGTTTTTCCGGTGCCGCTGGGACCTCCTAAAATCCATTGTTCACCTGGGAAAATTTGCCAATTTAAACTATGCAGTATGGTATCCTTACCGTACTGAATAGTTAAATTGGCAATATGGACGACAGGATCTACCATTGTCTGTTCACTTCAAATGATTGTATTAAATCTTTTTGATTAAGGATAAAATCGATGTCATCATACCCATTGATCAAGCATGATTTTTTGTATGGATTAATTTCAAATTCAAATTGATCGCCTGTTTCGGTCAACATGACTGTCTGTTTTTCAAGATCGACGATAATTTCAGTTTTAGGATTTTGGTGTACCAATTCGAAGATTTTTTCCAAAAATTCTTCTGAAACCTGAATTGGCAATACACCATTGTTTAGGGCATTTCCTTTAAAGATATCGGCAAAGAATGAGCTGATAACCACGTCAAAACCGTAGTCTTGAATAGCCCAGGCAGCGTGTTCACGGCTGGAGCCACAACCAAAGTTTTTACCTGCAACTAATATTTTTCCGGTATAAGTTGGGTTGTTCAATACAAAGTCAGTTTTTGGCTGATTATCTGTATCAAAGCGCCAGTCACGGAATAAATTATCACCAAAACCTTCGCGCGTAGTCGCTTTTAGAAAGCGGGCTGGTATGATTTGATCAGTATCAATATTTTCGATAGGTAGAGGGACTACCTGTGAAGTTAAAGTTTCAAATTTTTTCATTTTTTTCTGCTTAGATCAACTCTCTTACATCTGTTACTTTACCTGTTACTGCTGCTGCTGCTGCTGTCAAAGGCGATACCAACATCGTGCGGGCATTTGGTCCCTGGCGTCCTTCGAAATTTCTATTTGAGGTCGAAACACAATATTTGCCAGCCGGGATTTTGTCTTCGTTCATGCCTAAACATGCCGAACAGCCTGGCTCACGCAGCTGGAATCCTGCCGCTTCGAATATTTTATCCAGTCCTTCTTCTATAGCTTGTTTTTCTACTTGTTTAGATCCAGGTACAATCCATACTTCAACGTCTTGCGCTTTTTGTTTGCCTTGCACAAATGAAGCTACTTCACGTAAATCTTCGATCCTGGAGTTGGTGCAGCTTCCGATGAAAACATAATCAACACGGTTGCCTAATACAGTCGAATCATCTTTAAAGCCCATGTAATCCAATGCTTTCTGATAAGAAGGTCTTTCTGATTCAGGTTGTGCACTAGTTGCTGGGATATGCTCTGCGATACCCATACCCATTCCAGGATTGGTTCCGTAGGTAATCATTGGAGCAATGTCAGCTGCATCAAAAGTTAATACTTTATCAAAGATAGCGTCGTCTTCAGAATATAAGGTTTTCCAGTAGGCTAAGGCCTTCTCCCATTCTTCACCCTTTGGTGCGAATTCACGGCCCTCTACATAGTCAAAAGTGATCTGATCCGGTGCAATTAAGCCTCCGCGAGCACCCATTTCTATGCTCATGTTACAGATGGTCATACGGGCTTCCATACTTAGTGAACGGATTGCCGAACCAGCATATTCAATAAAGTAACCTGTACCGCCGGCAGCAGAAATTTTAGAGATGATATATAGGATGATATCTTTCGCTCCAACGCCTTTCTGAAGGGTACCGTTAACTTCGATTTTCATTGTTTTGGGCTTCGACTGCAATAGACATTGTGTAGCGAAGACCTGTTCTACTTGAGAGGTTCCGATACCAAAAGCAATAGCTCCAAAAGCACCATGAGTTGAGGTATGGCTATCGCCACATACCATCGTTTTACCTGGAAGGGTGATACCCAGCTCTGGACCGATGACGTGTACAATCCCTTGGTACGGATGTCCCAAACCATATAATTCAATACCAAATTCAGCACAATTTTTAGTAAGCATATCTACTTGATAGCGAGATAGCTCCTCTTTGATCGGTAAATGTTGGTTGAGTGTCGGCACGTTGTGGTCGGCAGTAGCTACCGTTTGTTTTGGACGAAAAACTGGGATTCCTCTTTTGCGCAAGCCATCAAAAGCTTGAGGTGAAGTAACCTCATGAATCAAGTGGGTATCGATATATATAATATCCGGAAACCCTTCTTCACGTTTGACGACGTGAGCATCCCAAATCTTTTCTACTAATGTTTTTGACATTTTTTAATCTCTCTTATGTTATTTTTATATTAATCAAGGTGATATTGTAAATGTCTCAATATCACCTTGATTTCAATATACTAAATTACGAAATATTCATGATTTTTGGAGCATGTATAATTTCGTATGAACTTTTAAACAGTTTTGATTGCTTTCATAGCAGTCATCGCTTTACGCAATTTGCGACCAACGATTTCAACTGGATGATCACGTAAAATTTCATTGATAACTACCAACTGGGCATTGTCAACTGCTGCATCTATGCCTTCGTTGAAGTTTTTGCCAACTAGGTCTGTGTCAACAGTTTTCATGAAATCTGCTAATAACGGTTTACAAGCCTGATCGAATAGATAACAACCATATTCTGCTGTATCAGAAATAACACGGTTCATTTCGAACAATTTCTTACGTGCGATTGTGTTGGCGATCAAAGGAGTTTCGTGCAACGATTCGTAGTATGCTGATTCAGGTTTGATACCAGCTTCAACCATTGTTTCGAAAGCCAATTCAACACCTGCGCGAATGAAAGCTACCATCAATGTATAGTTGTCGAAGTACTCTTGTTCGTTGATTTTAACATCACCAGCTGGCGTTTTCTCGAATGCAGTTTCACCAGTTTCAGCTCTCCATTTCAACAGGTTTGCATCACCGTTTGCCCAATCTTCCATCATCGTCTTGCTAAAGTGACCTGACATGATATCATCTTGATGTTTTTGGAATAGAGGACGCATGATGTCTTTCAATTCTTCGGAGATCTCAAAAGCTTTCACTTTTGCGGGGTTGCTCAAACGGTCCATCATACCGCTTACGCCACCATGTTTCAACGCCTCAGTGATAACTTCTACACCATATTGTACCAATTTTGATGCGTAGCCTGCTTCAATTCCTTTTTCGATCATTTTGTCGAAAGATAAAATCGAACCTGTTTGCAACAATCCGCAAAGGATAGTTTGCTCACCCATCAAATCGGATTTTACTTCGGCTACGAATGAAGATTTCAAGACACCCGCTTTGTGGCCACCTGTTCCTACGCAGTAAGCTTTTGCTTCTGCCCAACCTTTTCCTTGTGGATCATTTTCAGGGTGAACAGCGATCAAAGTAGGAACACCAAAACCACGAAGATACTCAGCACGTACTTCAGAACCTGGACATTTTGGAGCAACCATGATTACGGTAATATCTTTACGGATTTGCATACCCTCCTCAACAATGTTGAAACCGTGGGAATATGATAATGTAGCTCCTTCTTTCATCAAAGGCATTACCGCATTGATTACTGAAGTATGTTGCTTGTCTGGTGTCAGGTTGATGACTACATCCGCAGTTGGGATCAATTCTTCGTAAGTGCCTACGTTAAAGTTGTTGTCCGTAGCATTTTTCCAAGAATCTCTTTTTTGTTCAATAGCTTCTTTACGTAAAGCATAAGAAACGTCCAGTCCGCTATCTCTTAGGTTTAAACCTTGGTTCAAGCCTTGTGCACCACATCCTACGATTACGATTTTTTTACCTTTTAAAGCATTTACACCATCCGTGAATTCGGTGTTGTCCATGAATTCAGCGTGACTTAATTGTTCTAACTGCTCTCTAAGCGGTAAGGTGTTGAAATAATTTGCCATTGTTTTACTTTCTTTCTGTTATTGGTTGTTGATTATTTATTTTAATTATTGTACTAATCTGCGTTGCGCCATGGCGTAACCAAAATGAACGTTGTCATGTCCTGATGTCAGAGCAATGACCTCTTCAATAGTGTTCATCGGATAACCATAAGTCGCCGTTGCAAAGGATGTAATCGTCCCGAAAACGCTATTTTCATAGTCAGCAGCAATTTGTTCGATACTGCGGATAGCAATTTCCTTCAGCTCATCAATTTCCGCCTGTTCAACAAAACGGGTCGGTTTGGTATCTTTTTTATAATCTTCGTTATATTTTACCCAAGCTGTATCTGCTTTGATACCTGTACGGACATAAACTAGCGTCTGTGTGCTGACAATAATGTGCGCAAAGTTCCAGATGATATTGTTGTTAAAACCTGCTGGAATCTGGTTGAGCTGTTCCACGGAAAGACCGTCAATTAATTCAATGAATTTTTGACGTGACTTTAAGATAAAATTAAATGTTTCTTGCATGCTACTTTTAATGCTTACATCGTAAATACATCATCTCTTTTGTCGAGATATTCATTCTCTACAATCTCCATTGATGGTTCCTGTGCTTCAAATTGAACTAATTTGGAGTGGAAACCAGCGCTATCTTTAATGATGGCGATACGTGCACCACGCACAAATTCGATCAATCCGTACTTCGTCAGTTCCTCCGTCAATTTATCAATTTCTTCGCGGTGGCCAGCAGTTTCGAATACGATATAATCGTTGCGAATGACGACTACGTTGGCGCCATATTGACGCAAAAGGCGTTCTACATATACTTTCTCATTGACAACATCGGCAGGAACTTTATAGAGGGCCTGCTCTTGCCAGATGACTTCGTCATTGGTGTTATAATAAGCCTTAAGGATATCAATCTGTTTTTCCAGCTGGCGGCAAAGCTTACGCAAAACATCTTCAGCTTCCGTGATAACAATAGTGAAACGGTGTATTCCCTCTACTTCAGAAGGAGAGGTGTTTAAGCTTTCAATATTGATTTTTCTTCTTGAAAAGATTGTTGAGATCCGACCGATAAGACCGATAGAATTCTCTGTATATAGGGTGATGGTATATTCTTGTTTTTCCATTTTAAATTCTACTTTAAACGTATCTCAGATACTGATGTTCCTTGTGCAACCATTGGGAATACATTGTTTTCCTTACCTACCATAACTTCTAATAGATAAGCACCATCATGTTCAAGCATGGTTTGAAGCGCATTACGAAGATCTTTTCTTTCCGAAATCTTCTGTCCATCAATATAATAGCCCTTGGCAACGGCAACGAAATCTGGACTTGTAATGTTCACGAAAGAATAGCGTCTGTCATGGAATAGTTGCTGCCATTGGCGTACCATTCCTAAGAATTCATTGTTGAGAATCATGATTTTGACCTTTGCGCCAAACTGCATAATTGTTCCCAGTTCCTGGATAGTCATTTGTATACCACCGTCACCGATGATAGCTACGACAGTTTTCTCAGGTGCGCCATACCATGCACCAATCGCAGCCGGAAGACCAAATCCCATCGTTCCCAAGCCTCCTGAGGTTACGTTCGATTTGCTATTGTTGAATTTAGCATAACGACAAGATACCATTTGGTGTTGACCTACGTCTGTTGTAATGATTGCATCTCCGCCCGTCAATTCATTCAATACATTGATCACCTCGCCCATAGTCATGATGTCCGTTTGCGGATGAAGTTCATTTTGGATGACTTCCTTGATTTCTTCTTTTTCAAGTTCGCGGAATTGTGTTAACCAAGCGGAATGATCCGTTGCATTCACCAATTCTGTAAGCATTGGAAGTGATTCTTTACAGTCCCCCCATACAGGTACAGTTGTCTGTACATTTTTGTCAATCTCCGCTGGGTCAATATCCAAGTGGATTACTTTTGCTTGTTTGGCATATTTGTCCAATCGACCTGTTACCCGGTCATCGAAACGCATACCGATTGCAATTAAGACATCGCATTCATTGGTCATAACGTTCGGTGCGTAATTACCATGCATGCCCAGCATGCCCACATGGAGTTTATGATCCGTTGGAAGCGCACTTAAACCCATTACAGTTGCTGCAGAAGGGATTCCGGTTTTCTCGATAAAGGCTTTAAATTCTTCTTCAGCTCTTCCTAGAATGATGCCTTGCCCAAACAGAATGAATGGTTTTTTGGCGTTGTTGATCAATGCCGCAGCTTGTTCAACATATTCTTTACGAACCTGTGGTGCAGGTCTGTAACTGCGTACATGGTTACATTTTTCGTAACCGAAGTAATCGAACAATTGCAGTTGTGCATTTTTGGTGATATCGATCAATACCGGTCCTGGACGGCCTGTACTGGCAATGTAGAATGCTTTTGCAAGTGCAGCTGGAATTTCAGTTGCGTCAGTGACTTGATAGTTCCATTTTGTGACCGGTGCTGTGATATTGATGACATCCGTTTCTTGAAATGCATCTGTTCCCAATAATGAAGCAAAGACCTGGCCTGTGACACAGACAATAGGGTTACTGTCAATCATGGCATCAGCCAGTCCAGTAACTAGGTTTGTTGCTCCAGGACCACTTGTCGCAAAGACGACGCCTGTACGACCTGAAGTTCTTGCATAACCTTGCGCCGCGTGGATACCACCTTGTTCATGGCGCACTAAAATATGCTTCAGACGATCCGTATAATCATAAAGGGCATCGTAGATTGGCATAATTGCGCCTCCAGGATAACCAAATACGGTATCAACTCCTTCGCTCAATAAGGCCTCCAATACAGCTTTCGATCCCGAAATTTGTGTCGGAGTTTGCTGCGCAGTAGCGGCCTTATTTTCTGTTATTTCCAGTGTACTCATTACGTTGATTTTTTTTGTTGTTGATTATTCAGTCTTTTTAGTATTTAGATATTAGATCTGGAGACATTAGATTTGAGGTTAGGTTTATTTAAATCTCTATGTGCTAAGTGTCTCCATTTTTTGATTTTTTATAGATCCGTTACACAGCCTTCTGAGGCATCGGCAACAGTCTTGGCGTATTTGTATAAAACTCCTTTGTTAACTTTTAATGCGGGTTGTACCCAAGCCGCACGACGTTGTGCAATTTCTTCGTCAGAAAGAAGTACATTGATACTGTTATTGACTGCATCGATTTCGATAATATCATCATCATGTACCAAGCCAATTAACCCACCTTTGTAAGATTCAGGTGTAATGTGACCGACGACGAAACCGTGTGTTCCTCCAGAGAAACGACCATCAGTAATTAATGCAACAGATTTCCCAAGACCTGCACCAATAATCAATGACGTTGGTTTCAGCATTTCAGGCATACCTGGTGCTCCTACAGGGCCTTCATTTTTGATAACGACAACATCTCCAGGTTTGATTCTGCCGGACGCAATACCAGCCACTAAATCATGCTCACCGTCGAATACACGTGCAGGACCAGTGAATTTTTCACCTTCTTTACCTGAAATCTTGGCAACGGAACCTTTTTCTGCTAAGTTTCCATAAAGAATCTGTAAGTGGCCTGTTGCTTTGATCGGGTTACTTAATGGCTTGATGATAGGTTGGTCATATTCCATGATTGATTTAACATCAGCTAAGTTTTCAGCAACTGTTTTCCCGGTCACGGTCATACAATCGCCATGGAGTAAACCTTCATTTAAAAGATATTTCATGACAGCAGGAGTTCCGCCATATTGTTGAAGGTCTTGCATCAAGTATTTACCAGATGGTTTGAAGTCAGCTAATACAGGCGTTTCATCGCTCATACGCTGGAAGTCGTCTTGCGTAATGTCTACGCCAACGGCTTTACCTATTGCAATAAAGTGAAGTACAGCATTGGTACTGCCACCCAGGATGACAATGGTACGTAGTGCATTCTCAAATGCTTTACGTGTCATGATATCAGAAGGTTTGATATCTTTTTCAAGAAGGGTACGGATATGCTTACCTGCTTCTAAACATTCATTTTTCTTTTCTTCCGAAATTGCTGGGTTGGAAGATGAGTAAGGTAAGCTCATCCCCAATGCTTCAATTGCTGAAGCCATTGTATTTGCTGTATACATACCACCACAGGCACCAGCACCTGGGCAGGTATGTTTGATAATGCCTTCATAGTCTTCATCGGAAAGGTTTCCGCAGATGCGTTGTCCTAATGCTTCAAATGCAGATACAATATTTAACTCTTCACCTTTATAATGTCCGGGAGCGATGGTGCCACCGTATACCATTAAAGACGGGCGGTCCAAACGAGCCATTGCCATAATAGCACCAGGCATGTTTTTATCACAGCCAGGAATAGAGATCAGACCATCATAATATTGTCCGCCACAGATCGTTTCGATACTGTCAGCGATCACATCACGGCTTACCAATGAATAACGCATGCCATCTGTACCATTGCTCATACCGTCACTGACGCCAATGGTTCCAAAGGTCAAACCCACTAAGTCATTGTTCCAAACGCCCTTTTTGACGATTTGTGCCAAATCATTTAAGTGCATATTACACGTATTACCATCATATCCCATGCTGGCAATACCCACCTGTGCTTTTTCCATGTCGGCATCAGTAAGACCGATACCATAAAGCATTGCTTTTGCAGCAGGTTGTGTTTCGTCTTGTGTAAATGTACGGCTGTATTTGTTCATTGCATTTTCGCCGTTAGATGATGACTTCATAATTTTCGTTCTCTAATACTAAATTTTTATATCTTCTTTGGATTGATGCACCTATGCTATGTTCCCACGCTTCTTTATAGATGACATCATCGACTTGTTTGATTCCGATTATTTCTGCGGCAGTCCCACATAAGAAGGCGCTGTCTGCAGTATAAATATCTTCTACGGTCAGTTGCTTTTCAATGACTTCGAAATTCAATTTTTTACAGATGTTTTTTACGGTCTGGCGTGTAATTCCCGGGAAGATATTCTTCGCTGGCGGCGTGTAGATTTTGAAATCCTTTTCGATGAAAATATTTTCACTGGAAGCTTGCGCAACATAGCCTTCGTGGTCGAGCATTAAAGCTTCGTCGTATCCTTTTTTGATTGCTTCTGTTGTTGCAAGAATGGAATTAACATATTGTCCGGAGATCTTTGAGTCAATTTTAAACGACTTTGGATTGGGTCTCTTGATATCAGAGATACATACCCGTAGTAAGTTTTGACCAAGATATGGTCCCCATTCCCAGGCAGCGATCATGATGTTTGCTTCGGTTGAAGAGGTTAGGTGCATATTTGAACCTGTCAATACCAGCGGGCGTATATAGGCCTCTCTGAGGTTGTTGATGGCCAACAGCTCATAACAAGTGTCGATCAACTCCCGAGTGCTCCAGCGATAGGGGATATTGACCGCTTCACATGATTTCTTTAAGCGATCGAAATGCTTGTCGGCTTTAAAAATACGAGGGCCATTGTGGGTGTTGTACGCGCGTAAACCATCGAACACAGCATATCCATAATGCAGCGACTGTGCAAAAGGATCCAATGCAACCTCTGAAGCTTTTTGAAAAGCCCCATCCAAATAAATCAATGTGTTTTTGTCGTAATATTTCATAACCCAAAATTTACCTTAATATAATAGTTCCCTTTGTTCTGGCTTTGGTGGTAAATCATGTTATCTCAAGCTTCTATAAAAACTTTCGATTTTCATTTCCTCAAGGTAGCAGGAATTACAATAATTGGCAATAGGTAAAGTGCTAATTTTGTATTTAGAATAAAATATTATTATGAGATTTTATTCAAAATTTTATTTTTAATATTAGTGTATTATTGATTTTATATTTTGTTAGTCGTATACCGTATTTAAAATTGGTCTACATGGTCAAAAAATTATTTTTTGTTACAATGGCCAATTTTCTTCCTAAAATGAAGAAAATGTCAAAAAAACTTTAAAAAAAAAGCTTCCGATATTTCTATCGGAAGCTTTTGAAATTTTATAAAATCGATTTGATTTAATCTCCGATAATTCCTTCAGCAAGCACGGTAATGACATTGTCTTTTGCTTCCACAACACCACCTTTAATGAACACTTCTTGTTCACCTTTACCTTGTTGAATAATTACTTTTCCATCTTCCAAAGTAGAAACAATGGCAGCGTGGTCTTTCAAAATCTGGAAAGAGCCCGCAGAGCCAGGTACAGTAACGGATGTTACTTCGCCTTCGAATGCTAATTTGTCTGGAGTGATAATTGTTAATTTCATTATTCTTAGATATAAGATTTGAGGCGTTAAACTGCTTCTGCTAATAATTTTTTACCTTTTTCGATAGCATCATCAATGTTACCTACTAAGTTGAAGGCAGCTTCTGGGTATTCATCTACTTCACCGTCAATGATCATATTGAAACCTTTGATGGTATCTTTGATGTCTACCAATACACCTTTTAAGCCTGTAAATTGCTCTGCAACGTGGAAAGGTTGAGATAAGAAACGTTGTACACGACGTGCGCGGTGTACGGTTAATTTATCTTCTTCCGACAACTCGTCCATACCTAAGATGGCGATGATATCTTGCAATTCTTTGTAGCGTTGAAGAATTTCTTTTACACGTTGTGCGGTATTATAATGTTCAGCACCTAAAACAGCAGGAGAAAGGATACGTGATGTAGAATCCAATGGATCTACAGCAGGGTAAATACCTAACTCAGCAATTTTACGAGACAATACTGTCGTTGCGTCCAAGTGGGCGAATGTTGTCGCTGGAGCAGGGTCAGTTAAGTCATCGGCAGGTACATATACTGCTTGTACTGAAGTGATAGATCCGTTTTTAGTTGAAGTAATACGCTCTTGCATTAAACCCATCTCTGTTGCCAATGTTGGTTGGTAACCTACCGCTGAAGGCATACGACCTAAAAGGGCCGATACTTCAGAACCCGCTTGTGTAAAACGGAAGATGTTATCGATGAAGAATAATACGTCACGACCTTGGCCTTCGCCATCGCCGTCACGGAAATATTCCGCTACTGTCAAGCCTGATAAGGCAACACGTGCACGTGCACCGGGAGGCTCATTCATCTGACCGAAAACAAACGTACATTTTGAATCTTTCATTAACTCGTGGTCAACAGTGTCCAAAGGCCATTCGCCTTTTTCCATGCCTTCCATAAAATGCTCACCATATTTGATGATACCAGATTCCAACATCTCACGCAACAAGTCATTACCTTCACGTGTACGCTCACCTACACCGGCGAATACAGAAAGACCACCGTGACCTTTAGCGATATTGTTGATTAACTCTTGAATTAATACAGTTTTACCTACACCGGCACCACCGAATAAACCAATTTTACCACCTTTAGCATATGGCTCTAAAAGGTCAATAACTTTGATACCAGTAAAAAGTACTTCGGATTCAGTTGACAAATCTTCGAATTTAGGAGGGACGTTGTGGATAGGACGACCATTCTCTTTATTCAAATTTTGGATCCCATCAATGGCATCACCAACTACATTGAATACACGACCTTTGATTTCTTCACCAACAGGCATTTTGATAGGAGCACCAGTGTCGACAGCTTCCATTCCACGAACTAAACCTTCAGTTGCGTCCATGGCAATTGTACGTACACGATCCTGACCTAAGTGTTGTTGAACTTCTAATACAACACGTTGTCCATTTTCTTTTTGAATGTACAATGCATCGTAAATTTTAGGTAGATTTTCACTGTCGGCGAAGTTGACGTCAACAACTGGGCCGATAATCTGCGCTATTTTACCAATCTTGGGCATATTATAGGGACTAAATATTTATTAATCAATTTTATATAAAAGACGCAAAAGGCCTCTTTTTTGGTCAGCAAAAATAAGGTTATTCGTTTTTAAAAACAAATAGAATTTGCAATTAAATTATAATTTTATTAATGTAGGTCAAAATGTTATCTATTGTAATTCTGTCTGTTCCGATTCTTATATCCGCAAATATAGTTTTTCTCTTTTAACCTGCTATAGATTTTTGAAGATTACCTCCTTGTTTCAACGAATCTTTTACCCTTTTTTCTGGATAGGAAGCCACTAAATGAAATCGACCTGTAACGAAATACTTCAACGTTTCGTTACAGGTCGATCGAGGCGCGACTGCTATCTTATTGGGATGCGACGCTAAATTTTTTTGTTGAGTTCATCTTGTAACTGGCGTTTGAGTAGTTGTTCTTTCTCCATCGCCTTTTTGCGGAATGTAGCAAATTCTTCTTGTGATTGCTCCGCAGTCTTTTGGAACTCTACAGTGTCTACTTTCGCTTTCCGATAAGAAAATAAAAAGATAAATGCTGCTGCCGCCAATACCGCAATAATCGTCCAGACAACTGTATTATAAAATGTTTTTGAGGTATTGATTCCCAGGAATGAGAAACTTTCCGTCTTTTCTTTCTCCTGTGCCAACTGATCTTTTAAAACCTGAATAGAATCTTGTAAAGTTTTGGTATTTGAGGTGTAGTTGCTTGAAGATGATTTCAAGGAACTGATTTCTTTACGAAGTTTTGATACGGTATCAATTACATTTCTTTTAACAATATCAAGGTTGGTTTTGCGTACCATTTTGAAATCATAGTTGTTTTTCGAAATATAATTGAGGTGGTCAAATTGATTTGCCAAACTTCCTTTTTTTAATCCATCAGGGCTGTATTTGAAGGCGTTATCCTGTTGTGACGCTGTAGTAGCGGGCACCGCTGCAGGAGTCTGTGCTTGTAATTGCCTATATGATGAAATAAATAAAATCGTAAAGAATATAAATGCTAATCTCAATTTGCTCATGTTGTTTATTTTATAAAAATACGTTTATTTAGTATATCCTAACTGCAAAACTAAGATATGCCTGTGATAAATATAAGGAATTATTGAAAAAACGAAAATGGAAAGTGAAATATATTCCTATTCCGCTTTCTGATTCTTCGTCGAGTTCTTAAGATTCGATAGACCAGCTAGGCAAATAACGTAAGAAAGACATGATCTTTTCTTTATAGATTGCCGTGTTCAGTTGGAAATAGTAGGCTCCTTTTTTAGAATTTTCTTTATCCTTTTCCTGTAGTTTGATAATGAGATCCGATGCAAGCAGTTTTCGGCTGAAGTTACGCTTATCCAACTCAATATTATACACCCCCTCATAGAGCGCTGCAATTTGGGGGATGGTGAATTTTTCAGGGAGCAACTCGAATAAAATCGGATACAAGGCTGCTTTCATACGTAAACGATGCTGTGCTGAAGAAATCATTTGGTCATGATCGAAGATCAATTTAGGGTGCTGCTGTAATGGAAACCATTTGGCTTCGTAATCGTCACTTAGTATATGTGTGTATTGTTGCGTATCAATCAGCGCAAAATAACAGATACTGACAACCCGATCATTAGGTTCACGTTTAGGTTCCCCGAATACACTACATTGCTCCATATATACATTTTCAAGTCCTGTTAACTGTCTAAGCACTCTGCCGGCAGCCTCTTCTGGACTTTCGTCGGATTGAACGAAACCACCCATTAGACTCCATTTATTTCTTTCTGGTTCGAAATCTCGTTTAATTAAAAGTACTTCAAGGGATTCACCGTTAAATCCAAATATGATACAGTCTACCGCTAAAAGGATCCCTGAATCTTTTTTATAATATTCCATCGTCTATCGTTTTTTTCTTTTTATCTGACTTCATCCCATTTATTCACTGAGCAAAACTATGTAAAAAAGTAAATAGCTAAAAATAAGTATAATAATTGTCTGATATCTCCTTTAAAATGCTTTTTAAGCAACTGTGCTGGGGACTCGGGTTAATCATAGTTTGCTGCTATGAAGTTAGCTCAATTTTTTAAATATGAAAATTTTCTTTCATATTTAAAAAATTAAATGTTTATTTGACACTAATTATTTTTAAAGTGCTAACTTTACGAGAGGGGTATTGAAAAATAAGACGTTAGAAACAATTATAAGTTATAAACCAAATTCAGCAAAAATGAATAAATCGTATGTCATTGGGGTGGACTATGGAAGTGACTCCGTCCGTTCGGTATTGGTCGATGCGAACAATGGCGAGGAAATAGCTTCTTCTGTATTTTATTATCCTCGTTGGAAAAGAGGTGATTATTGCGATGCTGCTTCCAGTCAGTTCAGACAACACCCTTTGGATTACATCGAAGGATTAGAGTCGACAATAAAGGATTGTTTACTCAAATCAGGGTTAAATAATATCGGCGCGGCGGTAAGAGCAATTTCCGTTGATACAACGGGATCGACTCCGGTTGCAGTCAATGCACAAGGAGTTCCCTTGGCTTTGCTTGAAGAGTTTAAAGATAACCCCAATGCGATGTTTGTCTTATGGAAGGATCATACGGCTGTTCAAGAAGCCAAAGAGATTAATCTTTATAATCAAAATAGTGCAGTTGATTACCTGAAATATGTGGGTGGCGTCTATTCGTCAGAATGGTTCTGGGCCAAATTGCTTCATGTTTTTAGAGTAGATGAACAGGTTCGGAAGGCAACATTCAGTTGGGTTGAGCATTGCGATTATATTCCTTTTTTATTAACAGGTGGCCTCGATGCATCTGCTATCAAACGTGGTGTTTGTGCCGCAGGTCATAAGTCGCTTTGGGCTGAGGAATTTGATGGATTACCACCGAACACATTTTTTTCTTCCCTTGATCCGTTGTTGGATGGCGTTGTGGATCGCTTGTTTTCGGAGACCTATACTTCGGATAAGCCAGCGGGTCAGCTTTCGGAAGAATGGGCACAACGGTTGGGACTCACAACGTCGGTCGTTGTTGGCATAGGTGCATTTGACTGTCATATGGGAGCGGTCGGAGGTCAAATTGAGCCTTATTATCTGAGCAAGGTTATGGGAACATCAACCTGTGATATGTTGGTGGCACCTAGGGCAGAGGTACAGCATACCTTGGTTAAAGGTATCTGCGGTCAGGTGGACGGCTCGATCATCCCCGGAATGATCGGCATGGAGGCTGGTCAGTCTGCATTTGGAGACGCTTATGCCTGGTTGAAACAAATTTTATTGTGGCCAACGAAAAACCTGGTTGAAGGAGTTGAAGGAATAACAGAGACTATCCGAGAGCAACTTCTAGCAACTTTGGAAGAAAAACTACTGGTAAGTTTAAGCGAGCAGGCCGCATTATTGCCTGTAACTGCAAGTTCAGAATTAGCCTTAGACTGGCTTAATGGTCGCCGAACTCCCGATGCAGATCAATCCTTGAAAGGTGCAGTAACAGGTTTGCATCTTGGAACAGACGCTCCCAGAATCTTCCGTGCCATCGTCGAAGCCACATGCTTCGGGGCGAAGGCTATCGTGGATCGTTTTGTAGAGCAGGGGATTCCGGTTAAAGGTTTGATCGGTTTAGGGGGAGTGGCAAAAAAATCGCCTTTTATTATGCAGATGATGGCCAATGTAATGAATATGCCTATTCGTATCCATAAAAGTGAGCAGACCTGTGCTATTGGTGCAGCCATGTTCGCGGCAACTGCAGCGGGATTGTATAGCCGTGTTGAGGATGCCATGGAAGCCATGGGACAAGGCTTTGAACGAACCTATGTCCCAGAGGATAAATGGGTGTCTATTTATGCTGAGCGTTATGAACGCTACAAGGCTCTGGGAGCTTTCATTGAAGGAAAAGAGTTATTGTCCATTACCGTTTAATCATCGAAATTTTAACCATGTATAATTCAATAAAAGAGGAAGCCTACCATTGCAATATGCAATTGCCCCAGCTGGGGCTTGTGCTTTTTACATTTGGAAATGTCAGTGTTGTCGATCGCCAGCATGAAGTCTTTGCCATAAAGCCGAGTGGCGTTCCTTATGAGGAACTTTCACCTGAGCATATGGTGATTGTTGACTTTGATGGCAATGTGGTTGAAGGTCATCTTAGACCTTCATCCGATACGAAAACGCATGCCGTATTGTATAAACATTGGAAGGAAATCGGTGGGATCACCCACACGCACTCTACCTATGCGACAGCTTGGGCACAGAGTCAACGCGATATTCCAATTTTCGGAACAACTCATGCCGATCATTTGACGGTAGATATTCCTTGTGCAGCACCGATGAGTGATGAAATGATTGCAGGAAACTATGAGCATGAAACAGGCTTCCAGATTATCAATCATTTCGCTGAAAATAAACTGGATCATAAAGAGGTGGAAATGATCTTAGTTGGCAATCATGCCCCCTTTGTTTGGGGTAAAACCGGAGCAAAGTCTGTTTATAACAGTGCTGTATTGGAACAGGTTGCTAAAATGGCCTGGTTGACGGAACAGATCAATCCTAATGCACCTCGATTGAAGCCTGCGCTGATCAAAAAGCATTATGAACGGAAGCATGGGACCAATGCCTATTATGGTCAGTAATTCTGAGTAATAAAAATCTATAGCAAAAACTACAATTCAAAATGAATATCAATTTAAAGGAACTTGAGGTCTGGTTTATCGTTGGGAGCCAGGATCTGTATGGAGAAGAAACACTAAAACAGGTGGCTATTCACGCCGAAGAAATCGCAAACTATTTAAATGCACAATCTGTGATTCCTGTGGCGGTAAAATATAAACCGATCGTAAAAAATACAGATGAGATTTATGCAACATTGGCTGCCGCCAACAGTGAGAACAACTGTATTGGGGTTATTACCTGGATGCATACATTTTCACCTGCAAAGATGTGGATTAGAGGATTAAAAGCATTGCAAAAACCATTGTTGCATCTGCATACCCAATATAATCAGGATATTCCATGGAATAGCATCGACATGGACTTTATGAACCTAAACCAAAGTGCACACGGTGATCGTGAATTTGGACATATCGTCAGCCGTTTAAAAATAGGCCGTAAAGTTGTAACCGGGCATTGGCAGGATACGGAGGTATTGGAACGGATTAGTGTTTGGGCACGTGCAGCTGCGGGATGGCATGACTGGCAAGGCGCTAAATTTGCGCGATTCGGCGATAATATGCGTTATGTGGCCGTCACGGATGGCGATAAGGTGGAAGCAGAGTCGCAATTTGGCTTTTCTGTAAATACGTACGCCATTGGCGATTTGGTCAAAATTATCAATGTAAGCACTGAAGCGGAAATAGCGGCATTAGTGGCGGAGTACGAGGCAACTTATGAACTAGCCGAAAATGTGCAAGCGGGTGGTGAATTTCGTGATAACTTAATCGAAGCGGCTAAAATAGAAATTGGCCTACGGAAGTTTTTGGAACAAGGAAACTTTAAGGGTTTTACAGATACTTTTGAGGATCTACATGGCATGGTACAACTCCCGGGCTTGGCGGTACAACGTTTAATGGCTGAGGGGTATGGTTTTGCTGGTGAGGGGGATTGGAAGACGCCGGCTTTGGTGCGTGCTTGCAAAGTGATGGGTGCAGGATTAGCGGGAACGACTGCATTTATGGAAGATTATACCTACCATTTTGATCCGCAGAATCCCATGGTACTTGGCTCACATATGTTGGAAGTGGATCCGGCTTTAGCAACGGGCAAACCACGTATAGAAGTACATCCCCTAGGAATTGGCGGCAAGGCAGATCCAGCCCGTTTGGTTTTCAATGGCCAGAGCGGAGATGCATTAAATGCTTCTTTGGTCGATATGGGGACACGCTTTCGTTTGATCGTCAATAAAGTGCAAGGTGTTTCTGTGGAAGAGGAATTACCTAAACTTCCTGTTGCGCGTGTGTTATGGAAACCACTTCCTGATATGAAAACAGGCTGCAGTGCCTGGATTGTGGCAGGGGGGGCACATCATACCGCTTACAGCTTGAGCTTAACACCCGAATATCTGGAAGACTTTGCACGCATTGCCGGATTGGAATATGTGCTGATCGACGAGGAGACTACGGTTGCGAAACTCGAAGATCAATTGAAATGGAATGAATTGTATTATTTACTGAGTAAATAATAACCTAAGCCATTTATACCTGCTCTTCGGGTATAAATGGCTTATTGATAATAACCAATTTGGGAAATATGGAAAAATTTGCAACGGTAGATTACATCATCTTCGTAATTTACTTCTTTATTGTAGCCGGCTATGGCTACTGGATTTATCGTAAAAAGACGAATAGTTTAAGCAGCAGCAAGGACTACTTTTTAGCGGAAGGATCACTGACCTGGTGGGCCATAGGATCTTCGTTGATCGCATCGAATATTTCTGCCGAACAGTTTATTGGCATGAGCGGTAACGGATTTGAGGTCGGTATTGCTGTAGCTGCTTATGAGCTCATTGCTGCGGTAGCGTTAATTATTGTTGCGGTTTGGTTTATACCGGTCTATCTGAAAAACAAGATTTTCACAATGCCTCAATTTTTGAACAACCGATACAATGAAACAACGAGTCTCATTATGGCGATCTTCTGGTTGTTTTTGTATGTTTTTGTCAATCTGACATCTATTTTGTATCTAGGGGCAATTGCCATTTCGAGTATGGCCGGTGGAGGAGACAGCTTTCATACCATAACGGTCGCTTTAGCTGTATTTGCTGTCATCATTACTTTGGGTGGAATGCGTGTCATTGGTTTTACAGATGTTATCCAAGTGGTTGTATTGATTATTGGTGGTATAGCGACCACCTATGTGGCATTGACTTTAGTTAGCGAACATTTTGGTTTGGGACAAGATGCCCTGGCTGGATTCAATAAGCTGATGGAAGATTCTCCGGAGCATTTTAACCTATTTGTCGATAAACCTGGACCGGGCGCTAGTCAGGAAGATATCAATAAGTATCTGATGTTGCCTGGGATAGGGATGTATCTTGCAGGGATCTGGATTGTCAACCTAAATTATTGGGGCTGTAATCAATACATCACACAACGTGCTTTGGGAGCTAATTTAAAGACCGCACGCACAGGAATTCTCTTTGCGGGATTTCTAAAACTGTTTATGCCGATTATCGTTATGCTTCCCGGAATTGCGGCTTATGTGCTCTATAAAAATGGCGCGCTGCAACAAGAAATGGCTCCCGGAGGGGTGTTTCATGCCGACAATGCGTATTCGGCGATATTGGGCTATCTGCCAAATGGTATGAAAGGACTTGCGCTGGCGGCACTTACAGCAGCAATTGTAGCTGGATTGGCCGGAAAAGCAAACAGTATTGCAACGATCTTTACCTTGGATATTTTTAAGAAATATCTCAATAAAGACGCAAGTGAAGCTAAAATGGTATGGGTAGGAAAGATCACAATTGTTGTGTCTATTTTACTGTCGGTATTATTTACCTGGAATGATGCCTTGGGCATCGGTGGGGCTGGTGGTTTTACCTTTATTCAAAAATATACAGGTTTTATCAGTCCGGGTGTTTTTGCCATGTTTCTGTTGGGCATGTTTTGGAAAAGGACTACGGGTGCTGCTGCAATCACCGGGCTTGTTACTGGTTTTGTATTGTCGATATTTTTTAATGAATTTGCAGCAAAGATGCTTGGTCCAGAAACATGGTTGTATACTGCCTATTTAAATAAGGCTGGCGTTTATGAGATTCCCTTCCAAATCTGTATGGGACTTGCATTTGTGTTTACTATGATAGCTATGATAGGGGTAAGCTTATTTGGTCCGAAGATCAATCCAAAAGCTTTTGTACTGGATCGATCGATGTTTAAAGTGGAGCCATCTATCTTGGCATTAATTGTCGTGACTTTACTCCTGGTGACCGCGATTTATGTGCGTTTTTGGTAGAAGTGACTACCTTCTGGATAATAAAAAAATTATGAACCATTCCTATTTCAACTAGGAAGCCTCCATCAGACCGATGGAACAAAACTTAATTGCAGATGAATAAGAAAATTATTATTGGTTTGTTGACTTGTGCTTCATTGGCTTATGGCTGCCAGTCTTCGTCAACTCAAAATAAACAAGTGGCAACGTTGGCTGATTCTATTTCCAACGGTGCTTTTGATAGCCAGATTGATGGTAAAGAAGTTAAACTATTCCAGCTTAAGAATAATAGACTTGCTGTTACATTAACCAATTACGGTGCAAGACTGGTGAGTTTAAAAGTGCCCAATAAGGACGGTAAGGTGACTGATGTGATTTTGGGTTATGATTCAGCCAAAGAATATAAGGATAACTATAATAATTTTTATGGGGCCATTGTGGGGCGTTATGGTAATCGGATTGGTAAAGCTTCTTTCAAACTGAATGGCGAAGTGTATGTGCTAGAAAAGAATGATGGTGAGAATTCACTTCATGGCGGTACCAATGGGGTATATAACAAAGTATGGGATGTGGTTAGCAGCACTGAAACATCGATCACATTGGCCTATACTTCACCTGATAAAGAAGCCGGCTATCCCGGAACGGTTAAGATGGAGGTTACCTATACGCTGGAGGAAAATGGAGGTCTGGCTATAAGCTATCAGGCAATGACGGATAAGGAGACGGTCTTAAATCTGACCAACCACGCTTATTTCAATCTGAATGGAGCTGGTGATTCTTCGATTTTAGATCACGAGCTTCAGATCGATGCAAATGCAATTACCGAAGTAGACAATACCTTGATCCCAACAGGAAAAAGTTTACCTGTAGCGGGTACAGCATTCGATTTTACAAAACCGACACTCGTTGGTGCTCGTATAGAAGATGAAAATGCTCAATTGAAGATTGGAAAGGGCTATGACCATAATTTTGAGTTGAACAAGAAGGATGGCTTTCAAAAAGTAGCATGGGTGCATGCTGCAAAGACGGGTATCCAAATGGAGGTTTTTACTACTGAACCGGGCTTGCAATTTTACAGCGGTAATTTTATGAAGGATTCAGATCCAAAAGGAAAAGAAGGGAAAGTTTATCCATTCCGTTCGGCATTTTGTCTGGAAACACAACATTTTCCTGATGCACCAAACCATCCCAATTTTGCGTCAACGGTATTGAAACCCGGAGAAAAATATGGCTCAAAAACGACCTATCGATTTAGTGTAAAATAAATAAAGTCTATATCATGAAACTAAGATTAAAATTAGGGGTCGCTTTTACGCTAATCAATGGACTGCTGTATGGACAGAGTAGCGTAAGATTGGAAATTGCACAGCAGGAGCAGATCATAAGTCGGCATATCTATGGGCACTTTGCAGAGCATTTAGGGCGCTGTATTTATGATGGTTTTTATGTCGGTGAGAAAAATGACTCGATTCCACATGCCGATGGCGTCCGTAAGGATGTGATTGAAGCTCTTAAGAATTTAAATATTCCCAATTTGCGTTGGCCAGGTGGCTGTTTTGCCGATACTTATCATTGGAAGGATGGAGTCGGGCCCAAAGTACAGCGTCCTGCAATCGTAAACAACTGGTGGGGAGGTGTGACAGAAGATAATTCCTTTGGTACACACGATTTTCTCAATATGTGTGAATTGCTTGGTGCAGAACCTTATCTAGCAGGTAATGTGGGGAGCGGTGAGGTGCAGGAGCTTGCCGACTGGGTTCAATACGTGAATTTTAAGGGGGAAAGCCCTATGTCGGATTGGCGACGAAAAAATGGTCGGCAGGAACCTTGGAAGGTGAAATTTTGGGGCGTAGGAAATGAAGCCTGGGGCTGTGGCGGCAATATGACCGCTGATTATTATACAGATATCTACCGTAAATATGCCACATTCATGTCGGATTGGACCAATGGAAGTGGCTTATATCGAATCGCTTCTGGAGCCAATAGTGCCGATTATAATTGGACGGAGACGCTCATGAAGAAAATTCCAAGCGGTTTAATGAAAGGAATGGGGCTCCACCACTATGCGGTGATCAACTGGGACAAGAAGGGCTCTGCAACGGCCTACTCGGAAGAGGAGTATTTCAAAACCATGAAGTCAGCTTGGTTTATGAATGAGCTGGTGGAAAAGAATATTGCCATTATGGACAAATACGATCCCAAAGGTCTTGTGGATCTGATCGTAGACGAATGGGGCGGCTGGTATGAGGTTGAACCTGGTACGAATCCGGGCTTTCTCTATCAACAAAATACCATGCGTGATGCCATGATTGCTGGAATGACACTGAATATTTTTAATAATCATGCCCGTCGCGTGAAGATGGCCAATTTAGCACAAGCAGTCAATGTATTGCAGGCTGTTATTTTGACAAAGGGTAAAAATATGATTTTAACGCCAACCTATCATGTGATGGAAATGTATAAAGTACATCAGGATGCGAAATTAATTCCGATCTCTCTTCAATCAACCGATTTGGAATTTAAAAATGAGAAAATTCCTGCTGTGTCTATTTCTGCATCACAAGATAAACAAGGGCGTACACATATTTCCTTGGTGAATATTGATCCGAAAAAGAAAAATAAGATACAGGTAGATTTAGGTGCAGTGAAGGCTGGAAAAGTCACCGGTAGAATACTTACCGCTGAGCATCTACGGGATTATAATTCGTTCGAGAAACCCGCAACAATTACACCTGTTGTGTACAATAAAGCAAAGCTTGTGAATGGTACAATTGAAGTCGAAATCCCGGCATTTTCTGTTATTGTATTGGAATTAATATAAGACGGTGTGAATGCCTGATTGATTTAAAATGCATGAACAAATAACTGAGTTTAACGAGCTCATTTATACCATCAAAAATATGGGGAGAACATACTGCTAAAGACAGCGTGAATACCTATAGAATTCAAAATTAATGTACAAATAATTACAGATGAAGAAAGTTGTATCGTTGATGCTGGTGCTAGCGAGTTTAGGCTTTTCAGCTGCGGCGCAGTCACCAATTGAGTTAAATATACAGTTAGATAAGCCTACGGGCAATATATCGCCACATATGTGGGGAGTCTTTTTTGAGGACATCAATCTTGGCGCAGACGGAGGGATTTACGCTGAATTGGTAAAGAATAGATCGTTTGAGTTTGATCAACCCTGGATGGGCTGGAAGAAACTCGAAAATGGCCCCGAGGGTACCTATCTACTGCTAAACGATAATAAACGTAAAGGGAACAAACGTTATTTAAGACTAAACAATGCTGCTAATCTGAAATTAGGTCTACAAAACGAAGGATTTAGAGGAATGGGGGTGAAAGCGGATGCGGCATATGAGTTTTCGTTGCAATACCAAAGTTCTGCTAAAGGCATGAAAATCCATGTTGAACTGCTTGATCAACAGAATAAGGTCATTGGTGGGGCTGAACTTCCATTAAATTCGCAGGCATCTTGGTCCGAAGCTTCCGTTAAATTTTCTGTATCCGAAACAACAGATAAAGCCAAGTTAAATGTTTGGTTTACAGGAGAAGGAACATTAGACGTGGATATGCTTTCGTTATTCCCAGTGGATACTTGGAAAGGAAGACCAAAGGGTTTACGAAAAGATATGGTCCAAATGCTGGCAGACATGAAGCCCGGGTTTATTCGTTTTCCGGGAGGCTGTATTGTCGAAGGAAAAGATTTGGCAAATCGGTTTCAATGGAAAAAAACAGTTGGACCAATAACGGAGCGAGAGTTGATTATCAACCGATGGAATACCGAGTTTTCCCATCGTTTGACACCAGATTATTTTCAGACATTTGGTTTAGGATTTTATGAGTACTTTTTGTTGGCAGAAGATATTGGCGCATCTCCAGTTCCCATTCTCAATTGCGGTATGGCCTGTCAATTTAATACGGGTGAAGTTGTGCCCTTAGATGAGTTAGATGAGTATGTTCAGGACGCTCTGGATCTGATTGAATTTGCTAATGGATCAACAGCTACAAGATGGGGGAAATTACGGGCGGATATGGGACACCCTCAACCCTTCCACCTCAAAATGCTAGGTGTCGGCAATGAAAATTGGGGACCCCAATATATCGAAAGGTTGACCGTCTTCAAGAAAGCGTTAAACGAAAAGCATCCGGAGATCAAAATTATTGCCAGTTCGGGCACAGATCCCGAAGGAGATCGATTTGACTTCTTAAATGATAAGCTGCGGGCGATGAATATCAATATCATTGATGAGCATTATTACCGCCCACCATCCTGGTTTCTTTCGAGTGCCAGCCGTTATGACAACTACGACAGAAATGGGGCGAAAATTTTCGCAGGAGAATATGCTTCGCATACCACACGGCCAAACGGCCCGGGTAAAAGTACTTGGGAAGCGGCGCTTTCTGAGGCGGCTTTCATGACTGGTCTGGAACGAAATGGCGATGTGGTTGAGATGGCATCTTATGCGCCCTTGTTCGGTCATGTTGATGGGTGGCAATGGTCACCGGATTTAATTTGGGTTGATAATTTAAAAGTATATGGAACGCCTAGTTACCAAGTACAAAAGTTATATGCCACAAATAAAGGGACAAGCATTGTCCCGATCAAACGTGATGGTGAATCTGTAACTGGCAAAGATAGCCTCTATGCTTCTGCAGTATATGATGATGCTTCGCGACAACTGATTGTGAAAGTTGTCAATTACAATAGTAAGCCGATGAAAGTGAACCTTGATGTGGAGTCGAAGAAAAAACTAGCGACTACGGCGCAGACAATTACGCTATCCAACGCCGACCTTAATGTGAGCAACAGCCTGGAAGAACCTTTAAATATTCGTCCAAAAGAGAGTACAGTTGCTTATAAGGGAAAGAAGCTTGTTCAAACATTTGCGCCGTATTCCTTTACGCTGATTAAGCTGTCTGCGAAATAAGATATATTCGCATACTCTTTTTAGCCGTTCTGTCTCTGGTTACGCATAGCGTGCTTGGAAAGGTCAGGAAATCCGATTTAGAAGCCTAGCGGATAGGTTATATTTTGTTGGTCAGGGGCAGATATCAATGAGGGTAAAATGAAATTGGAGCAGCCTGCAGGTCATCGGGGATTGAACTTTATCTTCTGCTAAAAAATAAATGCCTTGCTGCGTGCGGGCATCTATTTTTTGAAAGCAAAGGGTAATAAGCAAACTCCTGTTTTCAAGTAGAGACTGAAGCCATCTGCAAGTTATTAATTTACTTGATTTTTAACCAAATAAATTACTGGTAAATTTCAGCTTAATACCCAATTGAAAATTATTGATTGTCTTAAATATTTCTTTGATTGTTGCCTTTTCAATATTTGTTAAACTATCTATTGGTACATAGTTATTGGGGCTCAATTTAGCGATACGGATTTGATTGGCCTGGTTTTTTAAGCGAATCGACATTAGATAATAATAGGATTGATTTAATTCCTCATACTGCTCCTGTGTGAAGATACCTAGCTCAAGCAGCTGTTTCAGTCTTCCACCGGTATTTTCCTCATAAATTCTGTTTTTAAGAGCATAAACCCTAACTAAGTCAACAATAGGTGTCATCGCTTTCTTGATATTGAATACTTCAGATGAACCTATTGTCTGGGTTTTTATTGCTTTGAAAAATGTGAGCGGGGGTTCATATTGAAGCGCATTTTTTGCAATGAAAGTAAAAAATCGTTCATTCGGCTTTTGTAATTCGATATTGAGAAATTCCTTGAGTCGATCAATAATACCCTGATCTCCATATAATCTTCTGCAGTCGAAGAAGGTTGAAAACTTAATGGCATTTTCGGGTATGCTTTCCTCAATCCATTTTTTATAGTTGTTTTTCCAATGCGATAGTGAATGTGTCCATTCTGGATTACTAGCCATATATCCGCCGGTGCAGTAGCTGAAACCAATTGTATTGAGGTGATCCGACACGCGACTAGCAAAATTTAGAAAATATTCCCTGACGAGCTCGCGTTGCTCATTTGCTTTGTCTTCATAGATAATGGCATTATCCTGATCTGTCATCAATGTCTGTTCTTTACGGCCTTCGCTGCCTGTTACCATGAACACAAATTTTGCTGGTGGTGTCCCCATTTCCGCGATCACTTTTTCAATTACTTTAATTGCAATGCTATCGGCAACGGTCGTAATGACCTGATTCGCAATCTCAGCATTTACACCTCTTCCAAGCAATTGATGTATAATCTCAGGGACATTATTCCATTTTTCACGCAATTCATCCAATGTTTCCGCTAGTTTGACTGATTGAATAAATACGAGGGGAGACTGCCCCTGTTCACTTAAAAGCCTATTGCGACTCAGAAATCCAAGATAATTACCCGCTTTCTCGACAAGGAGATAGCGTGACTTTGTCCTGAACATCATCAATACGGCTTCATAGAGGTACGCTTGATCGGAGATACTTACAATAGGATTGTCCATTACCTGAGCAATAGCTTGTGTCGCTGGAATTTGTTTAGCCACAACATTGTCTCTCAAGGTGATATCGGTCGCATATCCGATAATGTTGCTATTATCTTTGATAAATATGCAGCTAACCTTGTGCTTGGCCATGGTCTGTGCCGCCTCAAAAATGGGTGTATCGGGTGTACAGGAAACAATATCCTTATAAGTAATATGTTCGATTTTTCGCGAATAGAGTTGGTCTGCGGCAAAATAGCTTTCCTCAAAGGAAGCCGGCGATTTGACGAAATGGGAGAATTCTTCATCTAACATCCTTTTTCCAAACGAGCTGGTGAAAAAATGGAAAAACTCTTCATTCGCATTGCAGAGCTCAATAAAGTCTTTTCGAGGTAAACGATAAATAACCGTACCTTTTTTGGCAATCACCGACTTCAATGCTTTGGTTCGGTTCAATAAAACTGATATGCCACCAAAGCAATAGGGTTTATGGTGGATTTCTACTAATCTTTTATTGTCTGACACGTCGAGAAAGAATGTTTCATATTCACCTTCAAAGATTAAATCTACACCATCCATGTCGGTTATGTTCTGCCGGTAGACTAAGGTGTCTTTGGAAAAACGATGCTCATTTAACATATCGACAATGCTTAACTGCAGGGTTTCGGGTAGTATTTGAAACGGTTGCGTAGATTTCAGAAGGGATAGGATAGCGTCGGGATTTTTCATGAAAGTCTCATTAGCAGATGTTATCGAATTCAAATTGTTGATTTTGTATATCCTGCTCGGATAATTCTTCTTTTCGAATCATTTCAAAATAGCATTTCGCCGTAATCTCAGCATCTTTCTCGGCATTATGCATATCTGTCGCCTGACTCGCGAACAGTGTTTCATGTAGTGACGAAAGTGGGAGATGTACCATATTCGGATTTCTAACGTACTTTTTGCTATGTAACAACGTGCAAAAATAAGCTAAGTTATGAAATGGAATAGACAAGTTGGATCTATGGAATTCAGCCGCTAATACCTGCAGATCGAAGGAAAGAAAATGGCCAATAAGCTGTGGCTTATATTTTTTGATGTCATGACTAAACTTGCGTAATACTTCTTTTTTCTTTTCACCGTATTTCATTAGGAAAGGTGGGGTCAATCCGTGAATCTGCTCCGATGCGGGGCTGATTGGTATTAATGGCTCATAGATATATTTATTGGTCCGTTTAATCTCATTTTGTTCTTCGTCAAAAATAATCCAAGCCAATTGCAAGATATGGGGCCAGTTATCACTGTCCATATAACTCTTGTTCCATTTTTTTGGTAAGCCAGATGTTTCTGTATCCAGGAATAGCAAATATTTTTTCAATGAATTGTAGTTGAATGAATTCTAAAGTACTAAAATAATCTAGTTAATAATAGATAAATCTCTACTTGTAGAGGGATAGCCTTTGTAAAAAACGAGATACGTGTTTAAATTTTTGAGATTTTATATGTAAAATTGACATTTATTAGTAAATTAAAATAACCAATTATGTACAGAAGGCTATTATGCACGTTACTCTGTGTCTGTTCTCTTGTTGTTGAGCTCAACGCAAGAAATAAAACATCCGTTTCGTATACAATGGATGGGATTATAAATCGTGATAGATTTCAGTATGCGATTGAACTTCTCCAACATGAGATGAAGGTCTCGTCATTAACCACGAAGATAGAAATCAGTACAGTGGGACAGCATAGTTCTTTGCCCGATTCGTTGAAAGAAAAGCTAGTTAATAAGGAACATTTTATTATATATAGAAAATCCAGTAAAGGAGCAATATCCTTGATTGGTATGGACGAATCTGGTGTGCTTTACGGATGTATGACATTGCTTGCACACAGACAATGGTTAAAAGAGGAACCATTCTTTTTTGCCGACGGTCCAAAAATGGTTATGCGCGGGACAAGTGTTGGACTTCAGAAAACAACCTATTTGCCCGGGCATGATATTTACGAGTATCCTTACACACCAGAATCGTTTCCTTGGTTTTACGATAAGAAGTTATGGTTAAACTATCTGGATATGATGGCCGAAAATAGATATAATGCCCTGTATCTGTGGAATGGACATCCTTTTTCTTCGTTAGTAAAATTAAAGGATTATCCTTATGCGCTGGAGGTGGATGAGGAAACATTTGGAAAAAACGAGGAGATTTATACATTTCTGACCAAAGAAGCCAATAAGAGAGGGATCTGGATTATCCAGATGTTTTATAACATTATCTTGCCAAAACCATTCGCCGATCGCCATGGTTTAAAGACCCAGGAACGAAATCGGGTTATTACGCCCTTAATTTCCGATTATACCCGAAAAAGTATTTCCGCTTTCGTGTCTAAATATCCTAATGTAGGTTTACTAATTACGTTGGGAGAGGCCATGGAGGGTGTTGGTCAGGACGATATCAACTGGTTTACGAAGACAATTATCCCGGGGGTACAGGACGGGTTACATGCTTCGGGTATCAGCGTTGAACCGCCTATTATTTTAAGAGCACACGATACCGATGCACCTGCCGTAATGAAGGCCGCTTTGCCTTTTTATAAGAACTTGTATACCATGGCAAAATATAATGGTGAGGCGTTGACTACTTATACACCAAGAGGGAAGTGGGCTGAATTACACCGCTCTCTAAGTGCTATTGGTACGGTCCATATTCAAAACGTGCATATTTTGGCGAACTTGGAGCCTTTTAGATATGGCTCACCTGATTTTATTCAAAAATCAATGAAAGCAATGCACGAAATTCATCATTCCAATGGTATCCATATTTATCCACAAGCTTCGTATTGGGATTGGCCCTATGCTGCCGACAAGGTCTATAATAGATTGCTGCAACTAGATCGGGATTGGATGTGGTACAAAGCGTGGGCACGGTATGCCTGGGATGAAAATAGAAATTTACCACAAGAGCGATCTTATTGGTCAAATGAACTTGCACAATATTATGGGATTTCTGAGAAAGATGCACAGAAATTACTATTAGCGATTGAAGAAATTGGTGAGATATCGCCTAAAATTCTGCGACGATTTGGTATTACAGATGGCAACAGACAAACATCTTCTTTGGGAATGTTGATGACGCAGTTTATTAATCCTTATCGCTATGGATTATTTACTCTTCTTTATGAATCCGAGGCTCCAGAAGGGGAGATGATCATTGATTATGTAGAGAAGGATTATCACAATAAAGGCCATATTGGAGAAACACCTGCCCAAGTGGCAAGAGAAATTGTGCAGCATGGAGAACGTGCAGCAACGCTGATTGAGGAATTGGGACAACCGACTAAAAATGTAGCTGAATTTAATCGCTGGCTTAATGATATCCAGATTCATCAATTGTTGGCCAATCATTATAGTTATAAGGTCAAAGCTGCTATTCAGCTACTTCGATATAAATATTCACATAATCTAAATGCTCTTCGAAAAGCTGTGCCGGATTTGGAACAAAGTGTTTCGGAATATCGAAAACTTACGGATATCACAAATAAGACCTATTTATATGCAAACAGTATGCAGACTAAACAACGTAAGATACCGATGCGTGGAGCCGATGCTACGTTCGTTCACTGGAAAGAGATGCTCCCGGTCTTCGAAACCGAGTTAAATAACTTTAAACATGCAATAGATTCTTTATCAAAGATGGGGGGTAATGCTGCTCATTCAAAAGTGGTAATAAAGTCCCAACAGGTCACGTTTTTGGATCATCAGCAATTGATTCCATTGAAAAAGGGAGCAAAATTGTACGCAGATCAGGAGTTGGTGGTGACACATATTGCGAATGAATTAGAAGGACTACAAGCCATACAGATTGATGCTGAAAAGCAAAAACTGCAAGGAACACACCTTCGGTTTAAAAATGAAAAACCCGTAAAGATATTGGTAGGCTATTTCAATGGCACAGACAAAGTTTTTGCACCAAAGCCAGTGCTGGAAATTGACGCAAGTGCGAACGATTTTGGGCAAGCGGAGGCGAAAATACGTAATGCTATCCGTATACAGTACATGCCTATGGTTGATATTCATACATATTCTTTTCCGATAGGGACAAATGAACTAAAAATTCCAAAAGGAGAAGTGCTGATTTTGGGTATTGTGGATGACAAGGAACTTCCTAATCCATATAATGCTGATGTGGACAATCAGGGTGACGATTTAGACGATCTATTTGGCTATTACCATGGGACTAAACTGTAAATATACAGTGCTCAGGATAGTACAGGACAAACAACATAAACAAAATAAGTATTTTACGAGAAACGTCTACTAACTTTTTGATATTAAATAAGGAATGAAAATTAAAAAATCTATTCTTGCGCTTCTTTTCTGTACTTTTTCCTATGCAAAGGCACAGGAAAAATTAGTGGACAAAGTACAAGCCTATGTTCAAGGGTTTAATAATAACGACAACGAAGCGGTGATCAATAAGATTCCAAATAAGGATGCTTACGCTTGGATGATAGCAAATGTCCCCTTATTGGACTGTCCAGACAGGGAGATTGAGCAAACTTATTATTTCCGATGGTGGTCGTATCGAAAACATATCAAGTCGAGCCCCGAAGGTACCTTGGTGACGGAATTTATTGAACCGGTAAAACATGCCGGAAAATATAATTCGATCAGTTGCGCACTGGGCCATCATTTGTATGAAGGGAGATGGATTCGCGACAATGCATTTTTAAAAGAATACATTGATTTTTGGCTTTATCATGCTGATAAAGGTCAATCCAAGCGTAGGTTCCATCAGTTCAGCTCTTGGCTACCGGATGCTCTATTAGCTTATTATAAAGTCAATCCGGACAAGCAATACTTAAAAGACCGACTATCTGATCTGGATCTAGATTTTGAAAAGTGGGAGCAGGAAAGGAAAGGTAAGAATGGTCTCTTTTGGCAATTTGACGTTCAGGATGGAATGGAAGAGTCTGTCTCTGGTGGACGCAAAGTCCATAATATGCGACCTTCGATCAATAGCTATATGTATGGAAATGCTGTAGCGATAGCAGCAATTGCCAAATTGGTGTCTAATCCAATATTAGAGAAAAAGTACAGCATCTATGCGCAGTCTTTGCGCCAATTGGTGCTGGATTCACTCTGGGACAAAGAGAATCAGTTCTTTAAAACAAAACTGGAGAAAGGTTCCTTACACCCCACCCGTGAGGCAATTGGTTTTGTTCCTTGGTACTTTCATTTACCGCCAGACAAAGCGACTTATGGAAAAGCTTGGCTCCAGTTGCCGGATACAGCAGGGTTTAATGCTCCTTGGGGAATAACGACGGCTGAGCGGCGAGAACCGACATTTAGGACACGTGGGACTGGGCATAGTTGCGAATGGGATGGTGCCATTTGGCCATTTACGAGTTCACAGACGATCCGAGGAATGGCTAATTACTTAAGTGACTATAAAAAAAATAAAGGGATAAATGCTAACGACCTATACGAGCAAGTTCATAAATATGCCAAGTCCCATGTGATGAATGGTAAACCTTATATAGGTGAATATCAGGATGAAAAGACGGGCGAATGGTTGAAAGGTGACAATCCGAGAAGTAAATTTTATAACCATTCGACATTTGCAGATATCATTATTCAGGATTTAATCGGAATAAAGCCGCAATCAAATTCTGTGCTTGAGATAAAGCCATTGATTTCGAAAGATAAGTGGGATTACTTTGCCCTAACCCAATTGACGTATCACCATAAGAACATTGCTGTTTATTGGGATGTTACCGGAGAAAGATACCACAAAGGAAAAGGACTGACCATCTATGTGGATGGAGTAATGTCCTTGCAACAAAAGGATTTAAAAAATTGTAAGATTAACTTAAATTAATATGATCAGAAAGCGCTATCATCGCGGAATAGTAACTGTTTTTCTTTGTTTATCCATGTTGGGTTTGCAAGCCCAAACTTGGCTAAATGTCATGGATTTTGGCGCGCGGAAAGACAGTACCGGCAGCAATACATTGGCAATCAAAAAAGCTATTGCATCAGCTGTAAATAAAGGTGGAGGAACGATTTATTTTCCAGCTGGAAAATACGTTACAGGACCAATTCATCTGAAAAGTAATATTACGATTCATATTGATGCTGGTGCTGAGTTACATTTTAGCGATAATTTTGATGATTATTTACCCATGGTAGAATCCAGGTGGGAAGGAACTGCAGTTACGAACTTTTCGCCATTATTTTACGGGAATAACCTTGAGAATATTAGTATTCAAGGACGTGGGATCATTGACGGACACGGTAAAAAATGGTGGGGCTATTCGGAGGTTGAAGTTAAGAAACAGACTGAAGACAGTAAATGGCAAAAAGAATTTAAACGTCTCAATAAGGATGTTTTGGCTCCAGATCTTCCCGGATGGATCGAAAGAGGATTTTTACGTCCACCGTTTATACAGTTCTTAAACTGTAAAAATATACAGATCAAAGATATTAAAATTCAGAATTCACCTTTTTGGACAATTAATCCACAATATTGTGATAACGTAACCGTGGATGGAGTGACTATAGATAACCCGCCGTCCCCTAATACCGATGGCATTAATCCAGAATCATGTTCCAATGTTCGCATCGCCAATTGCCACATTAGTGTGGGAGATGATTGCATTACCATAAAATCTGGTAAGGATCGATCGGGAAGAAAGATCAATATCCCAGCAGAGAATTATACCATTACAAACTGTACAATGCTTCGCGGGCATGGCGGGGTCGTTATCGGGAGTGAGATGTCGGGCGGAGTGAAAAATATTGTGATTTCCAACTGTATTTTCGATGGAACCGATCGCGGTATACGTCTAAAAACCGCAAGAGGTAGAGGCGGTGTGGTTGAAAATATTCAAGTATCTAATATTGTCATGCGCGACATTCGGGACCAGGCAGTCGTCATGGATATGGAATACGCTAAAAGTGCACGGGAGCCTATTAGTGAACGCACGCCTAAGTTCAGGAATATCTATATTAACAATTTATCTGGAACAACAAACCGTATTGGTTATATAAGGGGCTTGGAAGAGATGCCTATAGAGAATGTGGTATTTTCGGATATTAATATGCAGGGAGTTACTGGTTTTTCAGCACTGAATGTGAATGGGTTAACATTGAGTAACGTGAACGTGGCGATCAAACAAGGTGCGCTATTATCCGTCAACAATGGTAAAGAACTGAATCTATTAAATGTGAAAAACACCACACCAGTAGTAGAAAAGTCACTCATCGAGTTGGAAAACTGTGAATCAGTTAATGTGCAAGGCTGTTTTCCTACAGGAGGCACCTCACTATTTTTGGACTTAATTGGAGCAGCTAATGAGTCAATTTATGTTCATGGCAATAATCTGGCCCGAGTAAAGCAAATTGTCCGTGGTACCTATAAAAGTGGTCAGTTCACATCAAATATAAACCCTTCGGAAACTAAATAATGCGTTTATACCTGTATATCTTATTATCGTTTTTATCGATATGTCTTTTGAACTCCGCTTCTGCACAGACGCGTGTGTGGTTTGATCATCCTGCCAAACAATGGGAGGAGGCTTTACCTATTGGTAATGGGCGACTGGGAGCGATGGTTTATGGAGGAGTCGAGGAAGAAGAATTACAATTTAATGAAGAGACATTGTGGACGGATGGACCACGAAATTATAATAAAAAGGGCGCATCGAAGTATCTTCCAAATATTCGAGACTTGCTTGATCGCGAGCAACAAAAAGAAGCAGAGTCTTTGGCGATGCGGGAATTTATGGGCCTTAAAAGTGAATCGGAAGATCCGACTGCTTGGTTGGAAAAGATCGGACGCATTCGGGAGCAAGAACATGGTCCTTTTGAGTTTGCTTTTGATGATAGTAAATGGCCATGTATAGCAGTGCCGCATTATGAAGGTTGGGAGAGTCAGAGGTTGGAAGGCCTAGACGGGGCAGTTTGGTTTCGTTATGAATTTAACCTTTCAAAAAATGAGCTACCCGAGCGCTGGTCGTTAGATTTAAATAAAATCCGAACTAACGATTACACCTATATCAATGGTAAGCTTGTCGGCCAGTCAAAGGGAGATGAAACCAGAAGATTGTATCAAATCCCTTCGAATTTATTGCGAGAAGGAAAGAATAGTATAGCAATTCAAGTGATTAATCTTGAAGGAAAGGGAGGTGTAGCGGGATATAAAGACGCTAGACAGTCAATAGGATTAAAAAGCAGCAGCGGAAAATTTGTCTCGCTAAATGGACAGTGGAAATACTATATTCAAGATGAAAATAGTCCCAAAATAGGAAATTATCAGGCATCCTATCAGCCTTTTGGTAGGTTAAATTTACAATTCGATCATAAAGATGTGAAGAACTATAGCCGGATCCTCGATTTGGATAAAGGCGAAGTCCGAGTTAATTATGTTTTCAAGGGAGTACAATATACCAGAACCTATTTTGCGAGCCAGCCTAACAATTTTATTGGTATACGACTGCAGGCTGATCAGAAGAAAAAAGTTAGTTTTAGGCTTGCTCTAAAGACCAAACATCAGCGTAATGAACTTAATCACATCGCTGATTCGTCGATCTGCTTGGAAGTATGGGTGAAAAATGGCTCGATGCGTGGAACAGCTTTCGTCCAAATCAAATTGAAAGGGGGCCGGCTAGCTTATGTTGGTGATGAACTTGTAGTGCAAGAAGCCGATGAAGCTCAGATTTATTTGAGTGCGGCAACAAATTTTAAATCTTATCAACAATTGGATGAGCAGTACGCTGCTGTTGCATTGGAAAGATTTAAGAAATTAACTACGCTAAACTTTGATCAATTGTATCAAATCCATCAAAAAGATTACCAGCGTTTATATCACCGCTTTGTTATAGAATTTGGTGGGGTAAATCAGTTAGATACAATCCCGATAGATAGAAGATTACAACGCGCTGTGGAGCATGTTGACCCTGGGCTTGTGGCACTTTATGTACAATTTGCACGTTACTTACAGATTGCTGCATCAAGAGAGGGAAGCCAACCCATGAACCTTCAAGGAATCTGGAATCCATTTTTGGAACCATCTTGGGGAAGTAAATATACAACCAACATCAATCTGGAGATGAACTATTGGCCGACGGAAGCATTGAATCTTTCTGAGCTGCAGCAACCCTTATTTCATATGATTCGAGACCTTCACGTAGCGGGGGCAGAAACGGCTAAGGAATATTACGCTGTCCGGGGGTGGGTGTTACATCATAATACAGATATATGGCGTGGCACTGCACCAATCAATAATTCCAATCATGGTATATGGCCCACGGGCGGAGCTTGGTTGGTGAGACATCTTTGGGAGCATTATCGATACACACAAGACCGACACTTTTTAAAAGAATATTATCCAATCATAAAGGACGCGACTTTATTTTTTAAAGATTTTCTCGTCAAAGACAAGGCAACGGGATGGTTGGTAAGTTCGCCTTCCAACTCCCCAGAAAATGGAGGTTTGGTCAAGGGACCAACCATGGATCATCAGATTATTCGTTCATTGTTTGATATTTTCGGTCAAACTTCTAAGTTATTGGATGAAGATATTCCGTTGCGGGATTCAATTATGAAAATGCGCAATGGGATAGCTCCCAACCAGATAGGGCAATACGGTCAGCTCCAGGAATGGTTGACAGATTTGGACGATCCAGAAAATAAGCATCGTCACGTATCCCATTTGTGGGGTTTATTTCCCGGAGACGAAATCAATATAACTTCTACACCCCAGTTGGTTGAGGCTGCAAAACGCTCGCTGGTGTTACGGGGAGATGAAGGGACCGGTTGGAGTCTGGCCTGGAAAATTAACTTTTGGGCTCGGTTAAAAGACGCCCAGCACGCTTATCACATGATAAAAATGCTATTGCGGCCAGCGGGTAAAGGAGGTGGTTCTTATCCCAATTTATTTGATGCCCATCCACCATTTCAAATCGATGGAAATTTCGGTGGAGCATCGGGAATTATTGAGATGTTACTTCAGAGCCATACCGATGGGATTGAACTATTACCGGCATTGCCGGCTGAAATCGGCACGGGCAATGTTAAGGGACTCAAAGCGCGAGGGGCTTTTCAGATCAATATGGAATGGAAAGACAGTCAGTTATTAGGGGTGACCGTTGAATCGCTTTCAGGAGAAGAACTCCATTTGCGTTATAGTCGTCACGAAGTAAAGATTAAAACAAAGAAAGGCGAATCTTATGCCTTTGATAAAGAATTGAAGTTAAAGAAATAATGAAGATTGGATTGACGTTGTTGAGCAAATTGTTTTATTGCGCTTGTATGCTATTGTGGGGGTCATTTTCGTATGCCCAAAAAGTCCGCAAAACGATCGCGTTAGATTCTGGATGGGAAACCATAATGGATCAGAAAGATTCTGCAAGGTACAATGGATTTCACAATGTGTCTTTTAAGACAGATAAGGACTGGCGGAAAGTAGATGTTCCTCATAATTGGGATGGCTACGAGGGTTATCGTAGATTGCTTCATGGCAATTTACATGGTTATTCCTGTTATCGAAAAAATTTCTCGATCAAACAGCAAAAGAACAAAAATCGGTTCTATTTATTCTTCGAAGGGGTAGGCTCCTATGCGACAGTTTGGTTAAATGGTATATGCGTGGGATATCACGCTGGGGGAAGAACTACATTTACATTGGATGTTACTGATGCAATAAAATTGGATGGTACCCCCAATCTTTTAGCTGTTCGAGCAGACCATCCGGCACATATTATGGATTTACCCTGGGTAGATGGGGGCTGTTCGACGGAACGTGGATTTTCTGAAGGATCGCAGCCCATGGGAATCTTTAGGCCAGTGAGTCTATTGATTAAGAATGAAGTTTCTGTTACGCCCTTTGGTGAGCATTATTGGAACGATGAGACAGCTGATCATAAAAAGGCGATTGTGCATCAAATCGTCGAAGTGAGCAATAAAAGCCGAGAAAATAAAGATTTGGAGATTGTAACCGAAGTTTTGGATCAGAATGGTAAATCAGTTATTCGATCAACATCGAAGGATCACATAGAGAAGAATGCAATAAAGGAAATTCGGCTGAAAGATCTTACCTTAAAAAAACCGGAATTATGGTCTGTAGAGTCGCCCTATTTGTATCGCATAAAAATGCAGCTCAAAATTGGTGGTCAGGTTATTGACGAGGTAGAAACACGTTATGGAATTAGGTCTGTTCGTTGGTCAAAAGGTTTAAAACCTTCTGGCGATCCACGTCTCCTGATTAATGGAAAGCCTATATTTATTAATGGTATTGCTGAATATGAACATAAATTGGGACAATCACATGCCTTTGATAAGGAGGAGATTGATGCTCGAACCAGACAAATCAGGACTCTCGGATTTAACTCCTTTCGTGATGCACATCAACCACATAACCTGCGTTATCAACAAGCGTGGGATCGACATGGTATTTTATTATGGACACAGCTTGCAGCTCATATTTGGTTTGATACCCCCGTATTTCGGGAGAATTTCAAAAAATTATTGACAGAATGGGTCCGCGAACGTAGAAATAGTCCATCGGTAATTTTGTGGGGTCTTGAAAATGAAAGTACGCTACCAGAAGATTTTGCACATGAGTGTACGGTATTGATTCGGAAATTAGACCCGACTGCTTCCATACAACGATTAGTGACTACCTGTAACGGTGGCAGTGGAACCGATTGGGATGTCCCGCAAAATTGGACAGGTACTTATGGGGGGGATCAGAAAACTTATGGCGATGACCTAGTAAAGCAACAGCTTGTAGGCGAGTACGGCGCTTGGCGAAGCTTGGGTTTACATGCCGAACCACCTTATCTTCCTAATGAAAATAACTACAACGAGGAGCGTTTCGCTGATATTTTACAAACGAAAGTACGTTTGGCAGACTCTGTTAAAAATAGTGCTATTGGACATTATTTATGGCTTTGGAACTCACATGATAATCCGGGGCGTATTCAGGGGGGAGAAGGAAATCGGGATATCGACCGGATTGGCCCAGTGAACTATAAAGGCCTATTGACGCCTTGGGGGGAACTAACAGATGCTTATTATATGTATCTATCCCATTATGGTAAGAAGGAACAGCCCATGGTGTATATTGCCATGCATTCTTGGCCAAATCGTTGGTTGGCTCCCGGAGTAAAAGACAATATTCGTATTTTCTCCAATTGTGATGAAGTCGAACTTTTTAATGATTTAGGATCCCTATCGTTAGGGAAAAAACGACATCCTGGGTTTGGGCATCATATTGAATTTGATGGTGTTAATGTGAAGTATAATATATTATATGCTGAGGGACGAATAGGGGGAGTAATTGCTAGTCGTGATACTATCATATTACAGAACCTTCCAGAAAGTCCACATTTTGATGACTTGTATAACACTCCATCGGAAATTCTAAAACCAGATTTGGGATATCACTATCTATACCGTGTTAATTGTGGCGGTGATAATTATACAGATGAATTCGGGGGAGTGTGGAAAGCTGACCAACCTTATCGGTCCAAATTGGGCTGGGGCAGTAAATCGTGGGCGTATCATTTTGAGGGGATGAATACTAATTTTGCCAGTCAACGGATAATTTTCGACCCAATTAAAGGAACAAGGGACTGGCTGCTTTTTCAGACCTTCCGCTATGGGCTAGATAAGTTGGGCTATCAATTTGACTTACCTAATGGGGATTATTTGGTCGAACTCTATTTTGCCGAGCCTTGGTACGGGAAGTTTTCATCTGGAAAAGGAGATCGTATTTTTGACATTGCTATTAACGGTCAAATTGTAGAAACTAAGTTTGATATTTATAAAAATGCAGGGTTCCAGCGCGCAGTCAGAAAAAAGTATTCTGTTAAGGTAGTTGACGGAAAGATTTTTATCGATTTCCCACGCGTTTATGCTGGACAAGCAGTGTTACAGGCGATTGCCATTGCCACAAAGGAACATGTTCACCAGGTTTTAGAATCAAACGATCAAGATCATTATAATCTAGATTTATCGTGTCAAAATATAAAACTTCATAGTTGGCTGGATATCGGCAGCGTATTGAAAAAGGAAGGGACGAAGGGAGTATCATTTTTCTCGTTGTCACCGTCCTTGTTTGGTTCGGAATATTTTGAGCTTGATATCAATAAAACCTATAAGCTACGTTTTAAAGAAGCCACCAACGTTTTCTATCTAGGAAATAGAAAGCCTGATGATTTTGAAAGTACCAAAGACAGTGTTCAATTAAACACGGGAAAATATTTTGCTGTATTCCGTAAGGTATTGAAATCCGGGGAGGAAATTTTTCTAAAGACAACGCATCGTGGAGAAGTTGTGGCTTTCCAGCAACAAAGTGGTCTTTTGCCAGTTTATGACTTGAAAGAAGTTAAAAACTATAAGGCTTATCAAACCGCCGGGCGGGAAGGTGTTTCCGAAATCGAGTTTGCCGGACAAAAACGTTTGGTTTTTAACAGTAATGAAGGGTATATCGCTTGGCAGTTTCAGGTCGGTGCGGCAGATGTATATGCATTATCAATGAAGTATCATAATCCATTTAAGGAGGGACATCGTGCTTACTATGAAATTTTAGACAAAGATAAGCATGTGTTGGTAGCCAAAACTCCAATACAATTAGAACCTACGCGTTCAGGAAAATGGAATTATATCAATACTGATACAAAGACAATGATTAATGCGGGCATCTATTTTGTTAAGTTGTATTCTGTTGATTCAGAAGGTGTTATTGTTGATAATTTAGAGGTTAAATAATCAGGAGGTCAGGATAGTGCATGACGGTTGTCCATGAAATTTTCAGTTATATTGAACACTCGAAATTTTTTATGTCGTTTTGACGTTTATTTTGAGGGATTATAAAAGGAAATAAAGTTAAGGGACTTTATTTAATGTTTAATAACCAAAAAGGGATAAACCATTTCATGCCTATGAAACGTTTTACATTATTCACATTTTTGTTTTTAAGTGTGTCTATGACATTTAGTCAAACAGAAGACACCTATTGGAAAACTATTACAGATCGGTCTGCAAAAATTGTAGCTAAACTAGCGTTAGCGGATCAGACCAAACAAGAAAAAGTAGTTCACATTATTCGTGATCAGTATTATCTATTAAATGCTTGTTATACACTCCGTGATTTAAAAATCAAGGATAATACGGATAAGAGCTTAAAAGAGCAGATCACACAGGAGACGCTGCAGGAGACAACCAATTTAAATCAAGCTTTTGTAAAACGACTAAAAGAAGTTTTAACAGATCCAGAAGTTGAAGCGGTTAAAAACGGTATGACTTATAATGTTTATCCAAATACCGTAAAGGCCTATCAAGATATGATCCCTCGCCTTACAAAAGACGAAATTCATATGATTGACAGTTTGCTTTATGAAGCGCGCGATTTTGCGATGCAAGCTGAATCTTCGGAAAAAAAACATGCTTGGTTCGGTAAATACAAAGGCAAAATCAATAACTATTTAGCGTCTCATGGCTATAACCTAAAAGAAGAAGGCGATAAATGGGCTGCGAGATTAAAAAAATAACCAAGTAAATCAAATGAATACCCAAATTATGAATCAGCTCATATTCCCGAGTAAATCCTCTAAAAAATTGGCAAAATTGCTTGCCATTGGAATAATGATTGGCGGGATCATTCCGTCATACTCTTATGGAGTAAATCTAAGTGAACACAATTTATACTTTTTTAAAAATATCACAGGAAAGGTCGTTGATAAAAATGGAAAACCGCTTGCAGGGGTAACGATATCCATTAAAGGATCGAAAACTGCGACTTCAACGGATGCAGATGGTACGTTTAGGCTAAACTTGCCCGCTGGAAATGAGATTTTAGTGCTCAATTTTGTTGGGTATAAAAGGTTGGAAGTTCCGGTTGGAAACCAAAATGTCTTGAATATACGGATGGAAGCTGATAATCAGGAACTTGAAGAAGTTATTGCTGTTGGTTATACCACGCAGAAAAAAGCACATTTAACAGGCTCTGTTGTGGCAATAAAAGCGGAGGAGATAGAAGATTTACCGACGACGAATATTGGTGCTGCGTTAGCGGGGCGTGTTACTGGACTAAGTGTCAGTGGCGGCAATACTCGACCTGGAACGAAAGCATCTTTAACTATACGAAAACCGATGGGGCCAAGTAAAGACGGAGGAACAACAGATCCTTTGTACGTTATTGACGGGATGGTACAGGTTGATGGACAAAATCAACCCGATGCAACATTGTTTGGAAATTTAGACCCTTCCGAAATTGAGAGTATATCTTTTTTGAAAGATGGAGCAGCTGCAGTTTATGGCGTGAGAGGGGCAAATGGTGTCGTTTTGGTTACGACGAAAAGGGGAAAAGTAGGTACGCCTAAAATTAGCTACAACGGTTCCTATGCCATTAATGATGAAGCTTACCGAACAAAAATGATGGATGCTTATCAATATGGCATGTACTTCAATATCATGAACGGGCCAAATGGGAGCAATAGTGATCCAACAAAACCAGGCTTTGATAAATGGTTTTTTTCACAGGATGAGCTCGATTATTTTAAAAATCATTCCTACAACTGGTTGGACGACGCTTGGAAATCGAGTTATTTGACCAGACATTCCTTGAATATTTCAGGAGGAGCTGATAAAGCAACCTATTTTGCGAATGTTGCATACAGCAAACAAGACGGAAATTTAGGCACGCTAGACTATGATCGTTGGAACTTTAGGGCAGGTAGCGATATCCAAGTAGCAAGTAACTTTAAAGTTGGGATACAGGTGTCTGGGAATACGGGAAACCTACAAAAAACATTTAACAAAATTGGTGGCGAAAATGATGATAACGATTATCGTAATTTGTTGTTGGCTTCTCCCTATGTGCCAGCGTATGTGAATGGTTTGCCAGTTCGACTACCAGGGACATCAGGAGATCTATCAGCCTATCATTATTTTGAATTGCAAAAACTTGGTAATCTGGCAACGTCAGACACCCGTCAATTCAGTATCAACTTAAATGGAGAATATCGTGCCCCATGGCTTGATGGGTTGATTTTACGCGGATCTTACAATCGAAATTTGAAAAATGATAGAGGTACCCAAATAGGTACTAAATACCAAACTTATACTTTTACGAGAGCGGGTGACAATGGACATATCTATGATCTTGCTACAGATCCGAAAGCAGTTACTTTTAGTAATGGTAACAGAGTTTATTTTTCGAATGCGGCAGGCAGCAACTATCAGGTAAATTTTACCGCTACCTATGATAAACAATGGAAAAAGCATAATTTCTCTGGATTATTTTCTGTTGAAAAAGCCGAGGCTAATAGTTCACAAGAAGATGTTTGGAAAGACGATCCTTTGGCAACAACGAATGGCCAATTTAACACCGCTTTTGGAGCGGTGAGTGGTCGTACGGCAGCTTATGAATCAGGAACACTAGGTTATGTGGGACGTTTGAACTATCGTTATGGTAATAAATATCTTGGGGAGATTTTGTTTCGTTCGGATGCATCAACAAAATTTGCTCCGGAGAATTACTGGGGAAATTTTTACAATGTTTCTGCAGGTTGGGTGATCAGTGAAGAAAGCTTTTTTCATTCAAAGGCGATTGATTATTTGAAGTTACGCTTGTCTCATGGTAAGCTAGGTAATGACCAGACTGCTGCCTGGGGATGGTTACAACGTTACACTTATCAGCAGGGAAAAGGGGGTGTTTTTGGTGAAAATAATAACTCCATCGATGCGAGTACTGGCTTAAAAATGGAAAAATCTCCGAATAGAAATGCGACTTGGGCCAATGAATATAAAAATAATATTGGTATTGATGCGCGGTTTCTAGATAGTCGATTATCCGCAACAATCGATGGCTACTATAACAAAGGTTACGATCTTCTAGTAATAAGGACAGGAAATATTCCTGTTTCAGTTGGAGGATCTGTAGCAGCGGAAAATTATGGACGTAAAAATACTTTCGGCTATGAGTTTGAATTAGGTTGGGAAGATAAAGTTAATGAGTTTAACTACGGGATTAGCACTCGTTTTTCTTGGTCTAATGATAAGGTTATCTTGGGAGATTTTAATGATATTGACGCTCTATACCCATGGAAAGCACATCCGAATGGGCCGTCTGACAATGGTGCCTGGGGATACGATTATTTAGGGATGTTTAAAACGCAACAAGATATTGATAATTATGTAAGTCAATACAATATTACACAAGTATTTGAAGAGACTGCTGATAAGCTTAGGCCAGGTATGCTTTATTATCGCGATGTTCGTGGAGCACTACAGGCGGATGGTACATTCGCAGGGCCAGATGGAATCATTAATGAAAATGATCAAATCCAATTAGCTAAAAATAGTACAAACCATTACGCGGTTGGAATGACTTTTAAAGCAGGTTACAAAGGCTTTAGTGCGGAGGCCGTATTGACAGGTTCCTTTGGAGGGTATGCTGAAATCACTGAACGTAATAAGTTGAATAATGATATTTCGCGTGTTTATACCAATCTTCCTGTGATTTGGGGAAATATCTACGATCCAGACCTCAATCCTACGGGAACAATGCCGAATCCACAATGGTCTGATATTTATAACCGAGTATCCAGTTTTTGGTCAGTTCCAGCCTTTCAGATGCGTATGAGTAGTTTCAATGTAGGTTATAAACTACCTGTAAAACTGGTAAAATATCTAAAGGTATCTAATGCTCGTGTGTATGTCAGTGCAATGAATCCATTAACCATCTATAACCCATTCAAATATAAAGATGGTAATGGCGCAGCTTGGGATACTTATCCAAATTTGCGCACGTATTCTTTTGGTGTGAATGTAACATTATAACGTAAAAACAAACTGTCCAAGACAAAACCAAAGATGATTTTTGAATGGTCAGCTCCATCGAATGATGGAATAAAATTATATACAAATGAAAAAAATATCAATATTGAATATAGCATTAGTATGCCTACTCTTGACAAATCAAGCTTGTAAGGATAATTTTCTAGAAGAGAAAACGGACTTAGCTGCTGTCAAAGAGGATGATGTATTCAAAGATCCCATTTTGGCGCGTGCATATGTGGATTATGTTTACGGTTTGTTTTTGCCGCCAAATAATGCGCAAACATTTGTGGCGACGCAAGATGCGTCCGAAAATGGAGGGTATAGCAATACATTTACCCAAACTACAGATGAATTGGCGGGAGAAACGGATTATAATAAAAAATGGAATACGATCTCTTATATTAATAATCATGCTAATAAATATTTTGGTCAACGAATGTCAGCAAGCGTAGGAAATAACGTGTGGACCAGAATGAAGGAGATCAATGTTTTTTTAGAAAAAATCGATCAAGGAGGAATTGACGAGGTAACGCGAAACCAAATGAAAGGTCAACTATATTTCTTGCGTGCATTTCAATATTTTCAACTAGTTCGGATGTATGGCGGTGTGCCTTTAGTGTTAAGTTCACAGACACCCGTTGTCGGAAATAATGAAGAGAATTCTATTCAAAGGAGCAGTACTGCGGATTGTATCGCCCAAATTGTGAAAGATTTAGATATGGCAAAGAGTCTTTTGCCAGGAAAATGGGATGCCGCAAATTGGGGTCGCATTACTAGTGGAGCGGCAGCTGCATTAAAAGGGCGCGTTTTGTTAACCTATGCTAGCCCGCAATTTAATCCAAACGATTCCCGTGATCGGTGGCAAGCTGCATATACGGCCAATTTGGAGGCGAAAAACTTGTTGGAGCAAAATGGCTTTGGTTTATTTCAGAATGGTGGCACAGCGAATGGTAAAGCTTGGGCTGACTTGTTTTTAACCGAAGGCAGTGCAAATCCTGAGGCGGTAATAGTGTATGGATTTAACAATTTAACTTCAACAAGTGGAGCTGTTAAAAATAATGGTTGGGAGCAAGTGGTTAGACCTCGTGCCCTCTCCGGCTCGGGGTCTATTTCCCCTACGAAACAAATGCTGGATGCATTTCCAATGTTAGATGGGAGAAGTATAGATGATCCATCATCTGCTTATAGTTACGATAAACAAAAGTTCTATAAAAATAGGGATCCACGATTTTCAAAGACATTTGTATTTAACGGTGCGCTTTTTCCATATGGGAGTGGTAGCGAATATCGCCAGTGGACTTATTATTGGAAGAATAAAAAAGGAGCCTATATTTCTACTGAAACCCAAGGTGCTAATGCCAGCGGTATTTATTTGAAAAAAGGTGCTGATCCAAAAGCTTCTGGAACATCTAATGGTGCAGCAGGTTTCCAACAAAGTGGAACTGATTTTATTGAATTACGCTTTGCGGAAGTGATATTGAATTTAGCTGAATCGGCTATTGGTTCAGATAAATTAACAGAGGGGCTTGCTGGAATTATTGAGATTCGTAAACGTGCTGGGCTTGAGGATAAGGATGGATCTTATGGTTTAAGTGCTGCGGTGGGAAGTAGAAATAAGCTATTTGGGGCTGTGATTAATGAGCGTAGATTAGAGTTCGCTTATGAGGGAAAACGATTCTATGATCTAAGGAGATGGAAGCTTTTCGAGACAGACTCTCCTACTGCGCAAAGAATAGGAGTAAAACCATTGAATGGCACAAGGCGTACTGGTCTATTAATTACTGTGAAAAACAATGGAATGGATTATGTTGGCGATCTAGATCCGTTATTAAGGGATAGTAAAGGCGGTGTGCCAGTAATTGAACGCCAGCCTTCATCGTATCCTTCTGGAATTGCAAATCAAGATGAATATTTGGATTATTTATATGACAATTACTTCACTATCGCGGAAAAAGACGATTTGGATCCCACAAATGGTGCATGGACCTTCACCTGGTATCCACAATATTATTTCTTTGGACTAAACCAGACGATCTTATCTACCTCACCTTATTTACAACAAACTACAGGTTGGGATAGCATGAATGGAGCCGGAACTTTTGATCCTTTAAAATAATTCCATTTGTAAAAAATATTAAAGCAATGTATGTGAATTGTGACATGCATTGTTTTTAATAAATGTGCAAGTGACATATATTTGAATAAGAAATTATAAATCCTACTAACTAGATAAATATGTTACATAAAATAACGCTGACAGCATTGTTAGGTCTCATTACATCAATCGCATTTTGTCAGTACCCAAAAATCCCAGAAGACGTTAAGAAGTCTACAGATGACCTAATGAAGAAAGCATATCAGCAGTCTGACGAAGCATGGCAAAAAGCGCTTCCTGTCATAGAAGAATATGCAAAACAAGGTAAACCTTATATTCCGTGGGCTGGACGACCTGATGATCTTCCACAAGCTAAGATTTTGGCTTTTCCAGAAGCGGAAGGCGGTGGTAAATTCACTTTTGGTGGACGTGGTGGGAAGGTTTACGTTGTGACGAGCCTGGAAGATAACGGTCCCGGTTCATTGCGGGAAGCTTGCGAAAAAGGCGGTCCTCGCATTATCGTATTTAATATTTCAGGTATCATACGCCTTAAAACCCCGTTGATTATCCGGGCTCCTTATGTAACGATTGCAGGGCAATCCGCTCCTGGAGATGGTGTCTGTGTGGCTGGAGAATCTGTTTGGATCAATACACATGATGTTTTGATCCGACATATGCGTTTTAGACGGGGCGAAACCTATGTCGGCCGTCGCGATGATGCCATTGGTGGTAATCCGGTTGGAAATATCATGATTGATCACGTTTCTGCTAGCTGGGGCCTAGACGAAAATATGTCTATGTACCGTCATATGTATAATGATAGCACCGGTAAAGCAGAAGAGAAACGTGGTACCGTCAATATTACCATTCAGAATTCTATTTTCTCTGAGGCCCTGGATACCTGGAACCACGCCTTCGGTAGCACCTTAGGGGGAGAAAATTGTACATTTATGCGTAACCTCTGGGCAAACAATGCTGCCCGTAACCCGTCTATTGGTTGGAATGGTTTGTTCAATTTCTATAATAACGTTGTTTACAATTGGGTGCATCGATCAATTGATGGCGGTGATTATCAGGCGACTTATAATATTGTGAATAATTACTTTAAGCCAGGTCCTGCGACCCCGTTGGATCAGCCTGTAAGTTACCGCATCTTAAAACCCGAATCCGGCAGAAGTAAATTGTCGTACGTGGTATTTGGTCGTGCACATGTCAAAGGAAATATCGTGGAAGGGAACGCCAAAGTCACGTCAAATAACTGGGATGGGGGGATCCAATTGGAAAATAAAAAGGGTGACGCAATGACTTTTGATGAAGCGCAGCCTTACTTTGCCGCGATGAGTGTAAAGGAAGCATTTCCGCACGCTAATTTCCCGGTAATGACAGCACAAGAAACCTATGGTTTTGTTCTTGATCATGCCGGAGCAACCCTGCCTAAACGAGATCCGGTAGATACACGGGTTATTGCCGATGTGAAAAATGGTAAGCCAGTGAAACTATTAAGCAACGTGAAATTACCTGAAAAGGATTTTGAACACAGAAGATTGCCAAAAGATTCGTATAAGATCGGCATTATTACCGATATATCCCAAGTAGGTGGATACCCAGTTTATCAGGGTAAACCCTACAAAGATACGGACAACGATGGTATTCCTGATGATGTCGAAAAACAAATGGGACTAAACCCGAATGACCCAAGTGATTCAGCAAAAATTACAGCATCAGGTTACGCAAACATTGAACTCTATCTGAATAAATTGGCAGCTAAATAATTGCTGCTGGAATGCCCTTGTTTAGGTGACAGGCACAAAATCAAATAAGCTGGGGCATTCATAAAACAGATAAAATAGAAACGGAGCTTGCAGGCTTATGGTAATCATTTACATATGAAATCTTTATTTAATCGAAATACCATGTTACTTTTGGGGCTAATAAGCCCAATAGCTGCATTGGCGCAATATCCTATTATTCCAGATTCACTGAAGAAATTGGCTGCTGAACGGGAAAATACGGAAAACATACGTTTAGAAAAAGTATGGGTGAAGGCACAGGAAGTTATAAAAAAAGAAGGGAAGCCCTATATTCCTTGGGCAGCCAAACCTAGTGACTTGCCGCAAGCAAAAATTAAAGCGTTTCCTGGGGCTGAAGGTGGAGGTGCTTACACCGCTGGTGGTCGAGGTGGAAAAGTTTTTGTTGTGACGAGTCTTGCAGACAGTGGACCGGGAACGTTAAGAGAAGCCTGTGAAGCCGGTGGTGCCCGTATTGTTGTATTTAATGTTGCTGGCATTATTCGACTTGAGAAACCGATTGTCGTCAAGGCACCCTATATTACGATTGCTGGACAGACAGCACCAGGAGATGGTGTGTGTGTGGCCGGAGAGTCTTTTTTGATCGATACACATGATGTTATATTACGCTTTTTACGTTTACGTCGCGGTGAAATTGACGTAACGCGTCGTGATGATGCTGTGGGTGGTAATGTAGTCGGCAATATTATGATTGATCACGTATCTGCAAGCTGGGGCTTGGATGAAAATATGTCTATCTACAGGCATGTATACGACCGGGAAGGCAAAAATCTCAAATTACCTACGGTAAATATTACGATCCAGAATTCTATTTTTTCTGAAGCATTAGATGCTTACAACCACGCGTTCGGAAGTACAATAGGCGGATTGAATAGTACCTTTATGCGTAATCTATGGGCTTCAAATATTAGCCGGAATCCATCTATCGGAATGTATGGCGACTTTGGATTTGTCAACAATGTCATTTGGAACTGGTGGAATCGAAGTGCTGATGGCGGAGACAATAAATCCTTATTCAACTTTATCAATAATTACTATAAACCCGGGCCGATTACCCCCAAAGATAAGCCAATTGCCTATCGGATCTTAAAGCCGGAGTCTGGAAGAGATAAAGCGTTTAAAGATCAGTATGGAAAGGTATATGCCCATGGTAATGTAGTAGAAGGTTTTCCAAAGGTCACTGAAAATAACTGGGCTGGCGGAATTCAGATCGAAGACCTAGCGAATGTAGGTAGCCGTGAAAAAGAAATCCGCGTGGATAAAGCTTTTCCCATGGCACCCGTGACCACACTATCCGCACAGGATGCCTACAGCTATGTACTTAAAAATGTTGGTGCATTTTTGCCAAAGCAAGATGCCGTTGATCAACGGATTATCAGGCAAGTTTCTGAGAATAAAGTCTATTATGACACGACGAAAGCGCAACATGGTTTTGTATCGCCATATGTTAAGCGACGCCTCCCAGAAGATTCTTACAAACAAGGAATTATATCGGATATCGCGCAGGTGGGTGGTTATCCAACTTATGTGGGGGAACCTTATAAAGATTCAGACAGAGACGGCATTCCTGACAATGTGGAGAAGAGCATGGGTTTAAATCCCAATGATCCCGGCGATTCGAGAAAAATTGCTAAAAATGGCTATGCCAATATTGAGAATTATTTAAATGGGGTTGTTGCATTAGATGCCGTCGTGCCCAAAAAATAAAAAATAACCATGAGTAAAAGAATGCTGTTCTTTTCTTGTCTCGGACTATATGCCTTCATCTGTACTGCACATGCACAACAAATGAAGGCATATAGTCCTTTGGTATGGGATGAGGGAAAGTTTGTTTACCATGCGGATTCGCTTGGAAACCAAATTCCTGATTTTTCCTATGCAGGATATAAAGGAGGCAACGAAGCTATTCCTACAGGACAGATTGCTGTCGTTGTTCCTGTAAAATCAGGTGATGCGACGCAACGTATACAAGCTGCCATTAACTATGTGTCAATGCTACCGTTGGGTAAAGATGGATTACGAGGAGTGGTGCTTTTACAAGCGGGAGTTTATTCTGTTTCCGGTTCTCTTAAAATAAGTGCCTCAGGTGTTATTCTGCGTGGTAGTGGTTTCACAACAAATGGAACTGTCATCATTGGTGAAGGAACAACAAGAGAAACACTCATCCGTATTCTCGGAAAAGACGATATCACGTTTGCAAAAAAGACAAACGTAACAAGTGCTTACGTCCCTGTCAACGCGCGGGTATTAGATATTGATCATGCAGCTTCCTATAAAGCTGGAGATAAAATTAGGATTACAAGACCTTCTACTCAGGATTGGATCAATCAACTTGGTACCGATCATTTCGGCGGGGGGATCACTTCTTTGGGTTGGAAGCCTGGGCAACGTGACGTTCATTGGGATAGAACCATTGTCGCTGTGAAAGACAATCGTATCGAGATCGACGCCCCAATCACAACGGCCTTGGATAAACATTACGGTCAGGCGACTGTCGAACAATATACTTGGAAAGGAAGAATCGAAAATGTCGGTATAGAAAATATCGCACTTAAATCTGCTTTTGATGCTAATAACCCGAAAGACGAAGACCATCGCTGGATGGCCATTACGATTGAAAATGCGGAAAACATATGGGTGCGTCGTATGCAGTTCCAGTATTTCGCAGGATCAGCCGTTTATGCTTTAGCGAGTACCCAAAAATTAACTGTAGAAGATTGTATTTCCTTGGATCCGGTCTCAGAAATCGGTGGCCAGAGAAGATATACTTTTTTCACAAAAGGACAACAGACCTTATTTCAACGGCTTTATTCTGAGCAGGGCTATCATGACTTCGCGGTGGGCTACCTGGCAGCGGGGCCAAATGCTTTTGTCCAATGCCAGGCAGTGGAGCCTTTCAGTTTTAGTGGTGGGATAGACAGCTGGGCGTCGGGAGTTCTTTTTGACAACGCAGATATAGATGCGCAGGCACTAAGCTTTAAAAACCGAGGTCAAGATGGTCAGGGAGCTGGCTGGTCGGCAGCAAATTCTGTATTTTGGCAGTCGACAGCTGGACTCGTGGAGTGTTACCAACCGCCAACAGCACAGAACTGGGCTTTTGGAATTTGGTCCCAGTTTCAAGGGAACGGCTATTGGGAGCAATCTAATGAATACATCAAACCCAAAAGTTTGTATTACGCCCAGTTGCGCGAAAGGATTGGCCCGGCTGCTGATGAGCGAGCGGTACTGTTGCCAGTGCTGACCGAAGCATCCAGTAGCCCGCCCGTCAGTGTTGCCATGGAGTTGACAGAACAATCGATAAACCCAATGCTGAAGCTGGTTGATTTTATTACTGATGCTGATAATCGTTATCCTTTAAATACGACCGCAAATGTAAAGACTATCGATCAAATCGGCTATAAAGAGACTACCCCAGCAAAAAAACAAGCTGATATGCATGTCGAGAACGGTTGGTTAGTACGTGGCGATGAGGTAATCGTTGGAGCTAAATCGGATGTGCCATGGTGGAGTGGTAGCGCTCGGCCACATGGTGCTGAAAAAGCAAAACCACATATCACGCGCTATGTTCCTGGCGAGGTTGGCACGGGGTTGACGGACGATCTTGAGGAGATGACGGATTCATTAAAAAAAGATAATATTATCGCCATTGATCACAATTACGGACTTTGGTATGATCGGAGACGCGATGATCATGAGCGTATCCGACGGATCAATGGGGAGGTTTGGCCACCGTTTTATGAACTGCCATTTGCGCGTAGTGGCCAAGGGCTAGCCTATGATGGGCTGTCTAAGTATGATTTGACAAAGTACAACAAATTTTACTGGGGACGCTTGAAACAATATGCAGATCTAGCTGATCAAAAAGGTTTGGTATTGCTGCATCAAAATTATTTTCAACATAATATTATCGAAGCTGGTGCACATTATGCGGACTTCCCATGGCGTGCAGCTAATAATATCAATAATGTCGGATTTCCAGAACCGGTTCCTTATGCTGGTAATAAACGAATTTTCATGGCAGAACAGTTCTACGATATCGATAACCCTGTTCGTCGTTCATTACATCGCGCTTATATCCGTCAATGCTTGGATAACTTTAAAGATAACTCGGGAGTCATTCAGATGATCAGCGCCGAATATACGGGACCCTTACATTTCGTTCAGTTTTGGGTCGACGTAATCAAAGAATGGAAAGCGGAGACAGGTAAAAATCCAATTATTGGTTTGAGTGCAACAAAAGATGTACAAGATGCCATTTTAGCCGATAAAGAACGTGCTAAAGAAATTCAGGTCATTGATATCCGCTATTGGCATTATCAAGCCGATGGAAAGAGCTATGCTCCCCAAGGTGGGCAAAATCTGGCGCCCCGTCAGCATGCACGATTGTTGAAACCAAAGAAAACATCGATGGAGGCCGTTTATAAAGCCGTATCCGAATACCGCACAAAATATCCTGATAAAGCAGTGTTATACTTTGCAGATAACTATTCAACGATGGCTTGGGGGGCCTTTATGGCCGGCGGTTCCATGGCCAATCTGCCTAAAATCGGAAACAACGATTTCTACCGTGCAGCATCGGCGATGAAAGCAACTGAGATCAATGGCAATTGGTCGCTAAAAGGTAGCCAAGGTCTGATTATCTATAAGGAAAAATCCGATGCAGAAGACATTGATCTATCCGATTATAGCGGACGTTTTGAAATGAAACGCATTAATCCAGAAACCGGAACAATTATCAAAACGGAGAAGATCAATCCCGGGAAGCATATTCATTTGAGTAAGTATACAAAAGGGCCAGAAATTATTTGGCTAAATAAGAAATAACAACATGTCTATTCGTAAGAAACTTATACTATTTACAGTTGCAGGAGCACTTTTTTCGTGTACGTCCAATAAAGAGGCGAAGCACCCTACACTTTTGAAAATCTCGGAAAACGGCCGGTACATGATGACCGAGGATGGGCGTCCTTTCTTTTGGTTGGGTGATACAGGCTGGCTGCTTTTCAACAAGATGAACCGGGCGGAAGCCGAGCAATATCTGGAAGATCGGAAGCAAAAGGGTTTCAATGTCATCCAGGCCATGGTCCTGCATACCGTTCCTTCTGTAAATGTTTATGGAGATTCTTCGATTGTCAATAAAGATATTTCCAGACCGCTTGTGACCGAAGGGAGCAATCCGGATAATGCAACAGCGTATGATTATTGGGATCATGTCGATTACATTATTGATAAGGCAGCTGAAAAGGGACTCTATGTTGCTTTGGTCCCGGTTTGGGGATCACCGGTGAAGGATGGAAAAGTATCAGCTGAGCAAGCAGAAAAATATGCCACGTTTCTTGCTGAACGTTGGAAAGACCGTGCGAATATCATTTGGTTAAATGGTGGTGACATCAAGGGGTCAGATAAGATGGAAGTGTGGGAGAAAATCGGCCAGACAATAAAATCCATCGATCATAACCATTTAATGACTTTTCATCCCAGAGGACGGACGGCTTCTTCGGACTGGTTCCACGATAGACCTTGGCTGGATTTCAATATGGTGCAATCTGGACACCGTACCTACGCTCAGGACACTTCTGCGAATGAACAGAAACATTATGGCGAGGATAACTGGAAGTTTATGGCAGCCGACTGGGATATAAAACCCATTAAACCAACGATCGACGGGGAACCTTCTTATGAAGGTATTCCTCAGGGATTACACGATATCACCCAACCGAGATGGAAAGATGCTGACGTCAGAAGATATGGCTATTGGTCTGTATTTGCGGGTGCATTTGGTTATACCTATGGGCAAAACTCGGTCATGCAGATGCATGGGAAGCAAGATTCCACCTCGGCGTATGGTTCGGATGAGCTATGGAGTTCGGCAATCAATGCGCCGGGTGCTGCTCAGATGAAGTACTTAAAAGAACTTATGCTTTCCAGAGATAATTACTTTGATCGTGTTCCCGATCAGTCTTTAATTGCGGATAATGGTGAGAAATACAATCGTTTACTAGCGACAAGAACTGGGAATTACGCATTTATCTACAATTACAACGGTAGGGAAATGAAAATTAATATGGGAAAAATCAATGGGGACAAAGTAAAAGCGTCCTGGTTTGATCCCCGAAATGGGTCGACCAAAGTGATCGGAGCGTTTGAAAATAAAGGTGTACAAACTTTTGTGCCTGAGGGAGGACAAAAGGACGGAAATGACTGGGTATTGATCTTAGATAGCATTTAATGAGGAATTTGGTCAAATTGTTTATTGTATTTAGTGTGGCATCGCTCTTGGCTTCCTGTCAGCGGGATGTTTACTTATTTACCTCATTCCACGAACCTGCCAATGAAGGTTTGCGCTATCTGTATAGCAAAGACGGATACCATTGGAATGCGATTAATGGCGTGTATTTAAAGCCGGAATTAGGAAAACAGAAAATCATGCGCGATCCGTCGATGATCCGGGATAAACAAGGTATTTATCATCTGGTATGGACCATTGGCTGGCAGGGAAATGAGGGGATTGGTTATGCCCGGTCAAAAGATTTGATCCATTGGGAAAATCAACAGATCGTTCCAGTGATGCAACAAGAAGCAAGCACCGTCAATGTTTGGGCGCCAGAATTATTTTATGACGATGTGGAAGACCGATTTATAATTATTTGGGCCTCCACCATTCCTTATCGTTTTGCGAAAGGCGTAGAAGAGGAAAAGAATAATCATCGGATGTACTATACAACAACCAAGGATTTTAAATCTTTTACAGCCACGAAATTATTTAGCGATCCCGGATTTAGTATCATTGATGCGGTCATTGTCAAGAAAGCGCAAAAAGATTATGTATTGGTACTAAAAGATAATACACGGCCCAACAGAAATCTAAAAGTTGCCTTTGCAGGCAATCCGCTGGGACCATTTCAACAGGTTTCGCAACCATTCTCACCCTATTTAAGTGAGGGACCAGCAGTGCTTAAAGTAAAAGATCAGTGGTTGATCTATTTCGATTCCTATGGAAGTAAAAGCTATGAGGCAGTGTCCACCAAAGATTTCAAGGTCTTCGAAAAGATCAACGACAAGATTTCCGTTCCAGAAGGCCATAAACATGGAACGATCTTCAGAGCGTCCAATAAAGATTTAAAAAATTTGCTTCGGGATGAAGCCAAAAAGAAATAATATGACGATCAAATCAGTATTAGTGAGTCTATCCCTGGCTTCTGTTGTCCACCAGGCTGTGGCACAGCAAGATACGGTAAAGTATGACGGAAAGACATTATCCAATGTAGATTATCACCACGGACAGCTGACGCCGGCTGTGGGTACGCACAATATTCAGGTATTTAGAGCAAACAGAGAATTCCCTGAATTGGCCGGCGGACATAATTTTACCTATAACCACCAACCTTTTTTAGCGTATTGGAACGATACTTATTATTTACAGTTTCTGAGCAATCCCGTGGGCGAGCATATCGCGGAAGGAAAGACCTTGTTGCTGACATCAAAAGATGGCCGCAACTGGTCTAATCCAACGGATTTATTCCCGACTTATCTGGTTCCGGAAGGTTTTACCAAGCCTGGACGTACTGATAAGGCCGGGAAAAATTTATATGCTATCATGCACCAGCGTATGGGCTTTTATCATGCAAAGAATGATAAACTGCTGACGCTCGCATATTACGGTGTAGCCTTGGATGCCAAGGACGATCCAAATGATGGAAATGGTCTTGGACGTGTCGTCCGGGAAATCCACAAAGATGGTAGCTTTGGGCCAATCTATTTTATCCACTTCAATGCTTCTTTTAATGAGAAGACCGCAAAATATCCGTTCTATAAGAAGAGTAAGGACAAGGCATTTGTACAAGCTTGTGACGAGTTGCTCGGCACGCCGCTTATGATGCAACAATGGGTAGAGGAGTCCGACCGAAACGATCCGTTAATTCCTTTGCAACGTCCAGTAAAAGCGTTTTCCTTTTATCATCTCAATGATGGAAGGGTCGTCGGTTTATGGAAGCATGCATTGACATCGATGAGCAAGGACAATGGAAAGACCTGGCAATACTCACCGTTGCGCGCGCCTGGGTTTGTGAACAGCAATGCGAAGATCTGGGGACAAAAAACCTCTGATGGACGTTATGCAACGGTGTATAATCCATCAGAATTCAGATGGCCCTTGGCCGTATCGACCAGTAATGATGGATTGAATTACACAGATTTGTTATTGGTCAATGGTGAGATCACCACGATGCGTTATGGCGGTAACTATAAATCTTACGGGCCGCAGTATGTCCGTGGGATTGTCGAAGGTAATGGTGTTGTTCCCGATCGTAACATGTGGTTGACTTACAGCATGAACAAAGAAGATATTTGGACTGCAGTTGTGCCCGTTCCGATCAAGTCTACCGTAGATGAGGCCGTTAACGATGATTTTGCGAAAAATGCTGTGCAAGCCTATAACAACTGGAATATTTATAGTCCATTATGGGCAAGTGCCAAGGTTGAAGGAAAAGCGTTGGTCTTGCGTGATAAAGATCCTTTTGACTATGCGAAGGCAGATCGTGTGATTCAATCGGCACAAAAAGGTACCATTGAATTTACCGTAGCGCCACAACAAAATGATCATGGCTCTTTACAGATTGAGTTGGTGAATGATAGTGGCTTAGCAGCTGCGAGAATTATTATGGATAAAGATGGCATTATAAAAAATAAAGCCGGGTACCGAAATGCTTCGTTGACGAAATATGAGGAGGGAAAAACGTATCACTTTGCATTGACTTTCGATGTGAGCACCCGCTCTTATCAAGTTGCCATTAATGGAGAGGATAAAGGGATAAAGTTATTTTTCCAACCGGTAAGTAATGTGAGCAAAGTGTCGTTCCGTACGGGGGATGTCAGAAGATTTCCCAATGCGGATACGGAAACAGACCAAAATTTTGATGTTGAAAATGCAGGTGCTTCGGTAAAAGAAGCCATTTATCAGATTACTTCGCTGAAAGCGGAAAAGTTGAAATAAATGAGACGGTTTATTGTACATATTGCTTTATTGGTAGCCAGTTTCTCGGCAAAGGCAGATGTCATATTGCCCAATATTTTTGCCAATCATATGGTCTTGCAACGCAACCAGCCGGTCGCCATTTTTGGTTCCGCGAATCCTGGTGAGCAGGTAAGTGTAGCCTTTCAAAATCAGTTGAAGACGACAGAAGCCGATCAAAACGGTCGTTGGAAAGTTGAACTAAAAGCCATGCCGGCTAATGCGGTTGGACAGACATTGACCATCAGGGGAAACAATACGATCGAACTTAAAGATGTTTTGGTCGGTGAAGTATGGTTGTGCTCGGGCCAATCGAATATGGAATACCAAATGCGTAAAATTGTGAAGGTAAAAACTCCGCTGAAGGGTGATTATTTCCCTAAAAACGAAGTGGCCGAAGCAAACAATCCCAATATCCGAATATTTTTGGTACGCCGGAAATTTCTGGCTAAGCCGGATGGCCAATATGAGGGCTGGGCTGTAGCACGGGATTCGGCACTGCGTCAATTTTCTGCGCCGGCCTATTTCTTTGGGAAAACGCTACAGCAAGAATTAGGTGTTCCGGTGGGCGTTATTTCATCGGCTGTGAGTGGTAGCAGAATCGAGCCCTGGTTCTCCGAAGAATATTGGACAAGTTCACCTTATCTGAAAGATAAAAAGAAAGAAGGCGATCCCGGTAAATTCTTTCATATGATGATTGAACCATTAGCGCCTTATACCTTAAAAGGATTTGTTTGGTACCAAGGTGAATCCAATACTTTTCTAAAAGAGAATATTAGTTATAGTTATAAAATGAAGGCGCTGATCGAAAATTGGCGCACACTTTGGGGAAACCCCAAATTACCGTTTTATTTCACCGAAATCGCACCTTTCTATTATTCCCTGGACGAAAAAGGTCATGTCCGTATGCCGAGAACAGTGTTGCCGGAATTTCGGGAAGCCCAGGATCTGGTTTTGCAATTGCCGCGTACAGCACGCATCATTACGACAGATTTGGTCGATGACCCACACGATCTCCATCCAAGTTATAAATGGGAAGTCGGTCGTCGTCATGCCCTTAAGGCTTTAAAATACGTCTATCATAGAAATATTGTAGCCGATGGCCCTGAACTAGAGGCTGTAAAATACCAAGGCAAACAAGCAAGGGTAAAATTGAAACATGCGAAAGGTTTAAAGACCATCGATGGCAACCCCTTAACATCGTTTGAAGTTGCGGGTGAGGATGGTATATTTTATCCAGCACAGGCTGCTATCAACGGACAGACAGTCGTACTTGAAAGTGACCAGGTACAACAGATTCGTCAGGTACGTTTTGGTTGGGACGAAGCTGCCCAGCCCAACCTGGTGAATACCGCTGACCTGCCGGCCGCACCTTTTAGAACAAATAATCCATTACAACATATTAAATTGAAATAGTCTTTAGCGATCATGAACTTGAAAACAAAAATAGCGTTATCCTTACTTTTTTTTGGGACTATGGGATTGCAAGTATCTGCCCAAAAAACAGAGAGCCAATACCTCTCTGGAACAGGAAAGGATGATGGTGTATTATGGGATTTTTATGTGAGCGAAGGCATGAATGCCGGGAAATGGACGAAAATACCAGTTCCCTCCAATTGGGAACAGCAAGGCTTCGGGAAATATAATTACGGCTTCAATAAAGAGGCTGATAAAGGTAAAGAGGTCGGCCAATATAAATATAGATTTAAAGTACCCGATGCATGGAAGGATAAGTTGATCCAAATTGTTTTTGAAGGTTCGATGACCGATACCGAAGTCAAGATCAATGGCAAGCTGGCTGGCGCTATCCATCAGGGATCATATTATGTTTTCAAATACGATATTACAAAACTATTGAAATTTGGCGAAGAGAATCTATTGGAAGTCCATGTTGCTAAGCATTCGGCAAACAAGTCAGTGAATGCGGCGGAACGGGAAGGTGACTTCTGGATTTTTGGCGGCATTTTTAGACCGGTTTATTTGGAGGCCCTGCCACAGCATCATATTGAACGTGTTTCGTTGGATGCAAAGGCTGATGGTACATTCCGGGCTAAAATTGCCACGGTGGGTGAAGCGGACGAAATTACGGTTCAACTGCTTGATGCAAAAGGAAAGAAATTTGGAAAACAACTGAAAGCAAAGCTGTCAGACAAAAACAATTGGTTAGAGGGGCAATTTTCAAGCCCGCAATTATGGTCTGCCGAATTTCCAAACTTATATACAGCGCAATTTACCTTGACGAAAAATGGTAAGATACAGCACCAGCTGGAGCAAAAATTTGGTTTTAGAACCATAGAAGTGAAAGAACGTGATGGCGTTTATGTCAATGGCGTAAAGGTGCGATTCAAGGGTGTCAATCGACATGCTTTCGTTCCGGAATCCGGACGGACGACGAGTAAAGAAGTTAGCATTGCCGATGTGAAGCTCATGAAGGAAATGAATATGAACGCCGTTCGGATGGCCCATTATCCACCAGACAATCATTTTTTGGCTGTCTGTGATTCATTGGGTTTATATGTCATGAACGAGATAGCGGGTTGGCACGGGCATTACGATAAGGAAGTTGGTACCAAATTATTGCGAGAGATGATGGTCGTATCCGAAAATAATCCTTCCGTTGTTTTTTGGGCAAATGGGAATGAAGGTGGGCATAATCCGGATTTTGATCCCATCTTCGCAGAGGAGGATATTCAAAAACGCGCTGTGATTTATCCCTGGGCCATACATGATGGTTTTGAAACGACCCATTACCGGGAATATAACTATGGTATTGGTACCTATGATCACGGACATAATATTATTATGCCGACTGAGTTTTTGCATGGCATGTACGATGGCGGGCATGGTGCCGGATTGGAAGATTATTGGAAAGCGATGCTTGCCAATCCCCTTGCTGCGGGTGGTTTTCTTTGGGATTTTCGTGATCAGGGGATCGTCAGGACGGATAAAGGTGGTATTATAGATACTGACGGAAATCGTGGTCCGGATGGTATTATTGGTCCGCATGGGGAAAAGGAAGGAAGCTTCTTTACCATTAAAGAAGTATGGAGTCCTATCTTCTTTGAAAAACGAGAAATGACAAAAGGGTTTGATGGTTCGTTCCATATTGAAAATAGATATTCTTTTACCAATATTAATCAGTGTACATTTTCGTACGAACTCAAAAAGTTGGGCGGCTATGATGAAGTGAAAGCAACAAAAAGCGGAACGATTGTCGCTCCCAATATCCGTCCTGGTGATAAAGGGATTTTAAAAGTTGATTTCCCTAAAGGTTGGGAAGACTTTGATGTCTTATATATTACCGCAAAAGATGTGCATCAACAGGAACTCTTTACCTGGAGCTTTCCGATTACATTGCCGAATCAGGTGGCAAGTAGCCTCCTGAAACCAAATGGAACAGGGGATATTTCCGTACAGGATACTGCGAATGCCTATCTGGTGAAAGCGAATGGCATTAGCTATCAAATCAATAAGACAAGCGGATTGCTGGAGCAGGTTCAAAATGCTAAAGGAATTATTCCTTTCAAAAACGGACCGGTTTTACAGGAAGCGACGACAAATTATAAAAATTTCAAATTGAGCCGTGAAGATGGAAAGGTGATTATTGCATCTACCTTCGATAAAAAAGATAGTTATAATACCTTACGTTGGGAAATTCTTGGTTCGGGGCAGTTGAAAATGCATGTCCAATATTTTCCTGAGAGTTATTTTACGCGCTTTGTCGGAGTGAATTTCGATTTTCCAGAAGATCAAATCGAAGGTGTTGAATATCGGGGAATGGGCCCTTATCGGGTTTGGAAAAACCGGATGAAAGGGAATCAATTTGGCGTGTGGAAAAAGAAGTACAATAACACGGCAACGGGCGAATCGCCATTCGAATATCCCGAATTTAAAGGGTACCATGCCAATATGTATTGGACCAAATTTATCGGAAAAGATCAAAGTTTCCGCGTGTTTACCGATCGAGAGGATGTATTTTTGCGTTTATATACGCCAAAAGAACAGCAAGATACCGAATGGAAAAACATGGAACCCACTTTTCCGAAAGGCGATATTTCTTTTATGAATGGTATTTCAGCCATCGGCACGAAAACACAAAAGCCAGAAACGACCGGGCCTATGGGCATGAAGCATGTGTACTACGATTTTGAGAAAGAACCGAGCCGGGCACTGCATATGGTCCTCTATTTTGATTTTGAAAACTAATGAAAGCAGGAACAGTCATAGCTATTGTATTGGTCTTCTTGTCGATCTTGTGGCATCAGGCTACAGCGCAGATCACTGTGGCAAACCTGCGGACCGAATTATGTTCGAATCCGATCGGTATAGATGTCGCCGTGCCAAGGCTGAGTTGGCAATTGCAGGGCAGCGAGCGGTCTATCCGACAAGAAGCCTATCGGGTTTTGGTTGCTTCTTCACAAGAAAAACTGGATCAGGATATCGGTGATTTCTGGGATTCCGGGAAACAGCTTTCGAATAATTCCATACAGGTTATGTATGCTGGCAGCGCTCTGCAGAGCCGCATGCAAGTTTTCTGGAAAGTAAAAGTGTATACGAATAAAGGCGAAAGTAGCTGGTCTGAGCCGGCCGGTTGGACCATGGGACTACTACATTACAAGGATTGGACAGGACGCTGGATTGGTTTTGATCAGTATTTTCCATCAGACAATGAACAGACCGGGCAATTGGCTGCCCGTTATTTCAGAAAAGAATTTACAACAACCAAGCAGATAAAACAGGCAACAGCCTATGTGATGGGGCTAGGACTTTACGAGTTATATATTGACGGCAAGAAGATAGGGGATCAAGTACTGGCTCCAGTGCCTACGGATTATACCAAGAACATTAAGTATAATGTTTTGGATGTAACACAATCACTTTCGCAGGGTAAACATGCGCTTGGTGTCATTTTGGGAAATGGACGGTTTTATGCCATGCGCCAAGCAAAACCTTATAAAGTAAAAACTTTTGGATTCCCAAAATTGCAGTTGCAGCTTATGCTGACTTATACGGATGGTTCAACAGAGGTCATTAAGACCGATGATTCGTGGAAAGGAACGACCGAAGGACCAATAACGGCAAATAATGAATATGACGGTGAGAATTATGATGCCAGAAAAGAACTAACGGGTTGGGCAAATCCAGATTTTGATGATAAAACATGGTTAAAGGCTGCTTTTGTGCAAGAGCCCGGTGGCAATTACGAAGCGCAGTCGGAGGGTATGAAGGTTATGCAAGATATCGCACCGGTTTCGATCGTCAAAAAATCCGAAGGAAAATACATTCTTGATTTTGGACAAAATTTCTCGGGTTGGGTAAAGATGACGGTGTCCGGTACGCGTGGAACAGCAGTGACACTTCGTTTTGCAGAATCTTTGACCGAAGACGGCGAATTATTTACGACCAATCTACGTGACGCGAAAGCAACAGATCACTATATATTAAAAGGTGGCGGAAAAGAAACCTGGGAGCCGCGATTTACCTATCATGGATTTCGTTATGTCGAAGTAAGCGGCTATCCGGGTGTAGCTTTAAAAAGTAAATTTGTTGGCCGTTTTGTCTACGACGATATACCTAATGCAGGAACCTTTGTGTCTTCCAATGCACTTATCAATCGGATTCATCAGAACGCATGGTGGGGGATTGCTTCAAACTACAAAGGTATACCGGTAGATTGTCCACAACGCAATGAGCGTCAGCCCTGGTTGGGTGATCGTCCAGTCAGCGCATACGGTGAGAACTTCCTCTTTGATAACGCCAATTTTTATAATAAATGGCTCGAAGATATTCGGCTGTCCCAAAAGGAGGATGGTGCGTTACCGGATGTTGCACCAGCCTTCTGGCGTTACTATAGTGATAATGTCAGCTGGCCGGGAACCTATCTGCTTATCGCCGATATGCTCTATCAGCAGACTGGCGACCTGCGCATTTTGGAGAAGCATTATCCGGCCATGAAAAAATGGATGGATTATATGCAGGCCCGTTATACAGGCCCGGGTGGTATCATGACCAAAGATAGTTATGGGGATTGGTGTTTCCCACCGGTAACCATTGAAGCCGGAAGAGGAAAGATTGCGGATAAAAAATATCCAAGTACATTGATCGCAACATCTTATTACTATCATTTGCTGCAGATCATCGCCCGTTTTAGTGCCCTTATTGGCAACGAGCGAGATCAAACTGATTTTTTGGACCGTGCAGCGAAGATGAAAGTAGCATTTAATGCCGCGTTCCATCAGGATGCAGGATATTATGGTAGCAATTCATTGACTGATAATATATTGGCGTTATCTTTTGGCTTAGTCGAAGATACGAACAAAGAAAAGCTCAGCAACAGGATCGTGGAGATTGTGGAAAAAGAAAATCAGGGGCACCTGAGTACAGGACTTATCGGAACACAATGGATTATGCGGACCTTGACCGACATGGGCCGTGTTGATCTTGCCTATAAAATTGCGACCAATAAGACCTATCCTTCCTGGGGTTATATGGTCGAAAATGGGGCCACAACAATTTGGGAGCTGTGGAATGGCAATACAGCCCATCCCAAGATGAATTCACAAAATCATGTGATGATGTTGGGCGACCTCTTGGTATGGCTCTATGAGGATCTGGCGGGCATCAAATCAAAAGAGCATGCCTTTCAGACTGTTGTCATGAAACCGCAGGTCGTAGCAGGGTTGGATCATGTGGATGCAAGCTACAAAAGTGTTTATGGAACCATTCAATCCAATTGGAGCAAAAGCAAGTCGGTTTTCGAATGGAAGATTTCTATTCCGGCTAATACCAAAGCAGAAATCTATCTGCCAACAACGGTTTTGGCATCTATCCTGGAGAGTAACCAAAAATTAAAAAACGATAAAGATATTCAGATCCTACGACAGGAAAAATCAGGTACCTGGTTCACTATCGGATCCGGAGATTACCAGTTCAGCATTAAATTATAACAATATGAAAAAGGTCTTATCAATTTTTATACTGAGTCTGCTGCTGATGAGCTTGTATGCGCAGGAGAATACAACGGAGCAGAAAAAGTCACAGGAGTGGGCGGCTGAGCTCAAACTTGCCAACCCGGCGAAAGAAGAAAAGATCAAGAGCTTGATCTTTACGCATCTGATAGCCGTGAAAGAGTGGCACAATAGCCACCCGATTAGCACCGTGCCTGCAGGAATAAATCCGTACACGGGCGACAGATTAACTGATATGGACCGTTCCATTATTGCAGATTCGGCAAGGCCCGATTCTATACACCGCAAATTGATGACTGGTTTGCGTCAAGAGCTTGAGGAGCAACAGGTTGCTTTTATCTTGGATAAATACACGATCGGAAAAGTTGATTTCACGTTAAAAGGATATAAGGCAATTGTCCCAGATCTGACAGCGGTTGAGGAACAAATCATCCGTAAAAATTTAGAAGAAGCGCGTGAAAGAGCGATAGATTATAAAAGCATCAAACAAATTTCCGCCATTTTTGAAATTTATAAAAACAAATGTGAAGCTTACTTAAATGCCAACGGCCGCAACTGGCGTCAATTATTTAAAGAATATGTGACTAAGGTAAAAGCCGAAAAAGAAAAGCAAAAGAAATAGACTTGAGTTTACTAAATCAATTCCAATAAAAAAGCAAACATCGTATGCATTTTGGCAACCATCGGAGGATCCTGAAATGCATTCGCATATAATATCGATAAGCAGATGAAGATAAAAATTAGATTGGCAACAGCCTTATTGTTTTTATGCACCTTGAATTCTTATGGGCAAAATCCGACATTAAAAGAATGGCAAAAAGGAGTAAAAAAAGACGAATTTATTTATGATACAGCATCTTTCCCTTCCTGTCATTCCGCTACCATTGCAGAGACGGACCAAGGTCTGGTATATGCCTTTTTTGGTGGAACGAAAGAACGTCATCCCGATGTGGAAATCTATGTGAGTAGACTTGAAAACGGTAACTGGTTAGCGCCAGTGTCGGCAGCGGATGGTGTACAGCCAGATGGCAAGCGCTTGCCGACCTGGAACCCAGTTTTATATCAAATACCCAACGGAGATCTCTTGTTATTCTATAAAATTGGACCCAAGCCATCGGAATGGTGGGGGATGCTCAAACGTTCCAAAGATGGCGGTAAGACTTGGTCTGCAGCTGAAAGATTGCCCGATGGCTTTATTGGACCGGTGAAAAACAAACCTGTTCTTTTGCAAAATGGCACCTTGCTGAGCCCTTCCAGTACGGAAGGAAATGGCTGGAACGTACATTTTGAGGCGAGTTCGGATTTTGGTAAGACCTGGCGAAAAATAGGTCCAATCGCCCGTGGTGCAGATAATCTGGATGCCATACAACCGAGCATACTTGACCACGGAAATGGTCGGTTGCAAATATTGGCGCGCACACGCAACCGTGCGGTCGTAACATCTTGGTCTAAGGACTGGGGCGAACATTGGACCCCACTGGAAAAAACGACACTCCCAAATAATAATTCGGGTACAGATGCCGTAACGCTAAAAGACGGTCGGCATGTATTGGTGTATAACCACGTGCTTCCAGAAGGTAACTTAGCCAAAGGGGCACGTACCCCATTGAACGTTGCTTTTTCCAAAGATGGCAAGCAGTGGCAGGCCGCACTTATACTTGAGGATTCGCCAATCAGTCAGTATTCTTATCCCGCAGTGATTCAAACCAAAGATGGGCTATTGCATTTTGGCTACACCTGGCGTAGAAAGAAAATGAAACATGTCGTCGTCGATCCCAAGAAAGTGAAATTAATCCCGATTGAGGATGGCATCTGGCCAACAAAAAAAGGATATAAAAAACCAGATCCCAATGCATATGTCAAAGAAGAAGATTAAGCTTGTTTTCACCGTATGTCTGTTTTTTGTTTCGCTTGTTGTCAAGGGGCAGGACAGCTTATTGAATTACGAGCATAAATTTAAGCAACCCCTGGAAAAAGTGCTTGCCTTGATGCAAGAACGGTATCAGGTCAAGATCAAATATGATCCACGCAATGTCAAAGACATTATGGTGGACTACGCACCCTGGAAGTTTAGGGCAGATCTTGTGGGCACAGAAATCAATTTGCTGTATCCCTTGGGTTTTAAACTGCAGGAGGAAGCCAAGCCCGATACCTATAAATTAAAATCATACGAGTATAACCGGTGGAAACCACAGGAAGGTTGGGACTTTCTGAACTTACTGTCCAAAAAATATGCGGATCAGGCAAGTTGGGAGAAGAGAAAAGATCAACTGCGTGTTGCGGTGAGACAAGCGATGTACTGGGATAAGCTGAAAAGTATACCGAATCAACCGATCCGTTTGGGCAAGGCACGTCGCTATGCGGATTACCAAGTTCAGAATTTTGCCTTAGAAATTATACCGGGAGTCTATATCAATGGCAGTATCTATTCGCCGCTCAAGCAAAAGAAAAATATACCTGTGGTGCTCTCTCCTGATGGCCATTGGCCACAGCAGCGTTATCGTTCGGACGCGCAGAAGAGATTTATCACCTTGGCTCGACTGGGCTGTATGGCTGTAAGCTATGACCTATTTGCCTGGGGGGAGTCTTTATTGCAGTTTGCTGGTTCAGATCATCGCAGCAGCGAAGCCATGTTGATGCAGACCTGGGGCGCTGAACGTATTTTAGATTACGTAACCAGCTTGCCACAGGTCGATCAAAAGCGAATAGGAATCAGTGGCGGATCGGGTGGGGGTAGCCACAGTATTTTAATGGCTGCTTTAGACGATCGCTTTACGTTGGTCGCTCCTGTCGTGGCGATGTCTTCCTACTTCTTTGGTGGCTGCCCCTGTGAGAGTGGACTGCCCGTACATTTTGTCTGTGGCGGAACCAATAATGTCGAACTGGCTGCGATGACAGCGCCCAAGCCACAACTAATCATCTCCGATGGACAGGATTGGACGAAGGAGACCGCTATCAACGATTTTCCATACCTGCAACATATCTATGGTTATTATGGCCAGCAAAATCAGGTGCAACACGCACATTTTCCCGATGAAGGTCATGATTTTGGCTATAACAAAAGGCAGGCACTCTACAAATTCCTGCTCGATCATTTTCATTTAGATCAAGCTAAAGCTGCCGATATCATCGCGGAGACCGGTATTCAGATCGAGCCGGAGGAGTTATTATACAGTTTTGGAAAGAAGGGGGAAAACTTACCAAAGAACGCGATTCGTGGGATGGAACAATTGAAAGTATTGTTAAAATCATATCAGATTGAACTATGATGAACCGAAAAAAATTTATACGCGAGACCTTGGCCTTAATTGCTGTAGCAGCCCTGCCTTCTGCTGTCCTTGCTGCACCTAAGCGACGTTACAATGTCGCCGTAATTGATCTGATGATCTTAAAGCGGCAGAAGCTAAGTGCATTTGACCTGGCAAAAGAAATAGGAGCGGAGGGGTTGGAGGTAGATATGGGCGGACTGGGCAACCGGATTACTTTTGACAGTAAGTTGGGCGATCCAGCGCAACGGAAGGCCTTTCTTGACAAAGCAAAGGAAACCGGAATAACGATCTGTTCGTTGGCCATGACCGGCTTTTATGCACAGTCTTTTGCTACGCGGCCGACTTATCAGCAGATGGTAGGGGATTGTTTGGAAGCTTGCCAGAATATGGGGGTTAAAGTCGCTTTCTTGCCTTTGGGCGTGACGTGCGACTTGGTTAAATATCCCGAACTGCGACCTGCTATTGTGGAGCGTCTTCGTATAGTAGGTGAGATGGCTAGAAAAGCCGGTGTGATCATCGGGATTGAAACAGCATTGGATGCAAAAGCTGAGGTTGATCTTTTAAAGGAAATTGGGTCCAAACATATCCAGATCTATTTTAATTTTTCCAATCCGTTGAAAGAAGGGCGTGATCTGATTCAGGAGCTGACTATTTTAGGAAAGAAGCGGATCTGCCAGATTCACTGTACGGATGAAGATGGTGTATGGCTCGAAAATAACAAACGACTGCATATGCCTTTGGTAAAACGAACCTTGGACCGTATGGGCTGGCGCGGTTGGCTCGTGATCGAGCGATCCCGTGACGCTAATCTATCACCACGTGCCGTCAAAGAAAATTTTGGTGCAAATACACGTTACGTAAAACAGGTATTTCAATGAAATTAAACTGGATAATATCGCTTTTAGTGGTAGTAATTGGCATGCAAGGATGTCGAAGTCTTTCGGTTGAAAAGCAACTGGATAAGACCCTGTTACGTGCCGATCAGGTAGGAGCGGGAGGGACGCCTCTTGAGCCAGAGAAGGTGCAATCCCCTTTTATGGCATGGAATATCCAGCGGCCGACATTTCCGATGCGACATGATACTGCGGGGCCTGCTGAAAATATACAGGCTAAGCTTGATCAGCTTGCGGCACAGGGGGGAGGTACGTTAGTACTGAAAGGACATCACCATACAGGACGGATTACGCTAAAGTCCCATATTAATCTAAAATTGGATGAAGGTTCCGTTTTGGAATTTAAGAATGAAATCAATGATTTTCTGCCTGTGGTGTTTACACGGAACGAAGGAGTAGAATTATATAGCTTGGGGGCTTGTATTTATGCCAATGGAGCAGAAAATATTGCCATCACGGGATCAGGTAGAATTATTGGCCCCGGTGAAGGCAGCGTCCGGAATAAAACCATGACGCATGACGTCATTGAAAATATTGTCGACAGTAATACGCCTGTTGAGCAGCGGATCTACGATGGAAAGACCGCAGATTTCATCTTCCCACCGGCACTCATTGCGCCTATTAACTGCAAAAGTGTCTGGATTGAAGGTGTATCGCTCGAGCGTACGGCTTTTTGGAATATTGTGCCCACTTATTGTGAGGATGTCGTGATCCGTGGAGTTCGCATCCATTCTATGGGCATACCACGTGGGGATGGGATCGATATTGAATCGTGCAACCGCGTGCTTGTGGAGTACTGCACCCTAAATACTGGAGACGATTGTATTGCCGTGAAAGCAGGACGTGGATATGATGGACTACGGGTGAACAGACCTTCGCAGGATATTGTTGTCCGCTATTGTTTCTCGGAAAAAGGTCATGGTGGATTTACGATCGGTAGTGAGACTGCGGGCATGGCCAAACACGTGTATGTCCATGATTGTGTGTTTGGAAAAACCAATGTTGGTATCCGTTTTAAGACCAGAAGGCCACGGGGTGGTGGTGGATCTGCTATTCATTTTGAGCGTATCCGGATGCAGGAGGTGGAATCAGCTTTACGCTGGGATATGCTGGGACAAGCCCAACATGTGGGCGATCAGGCTAGCCGTGATTTCGAAGTTCAGAAGAACGCTCTGACACCACGTTTCTCGGATGTCCAAATAAAGGATATCTATATTGATGCGGCTAAAAATTGTATTAAGATCGAAGGTATTCCGGAGTCTGTTTTGGAAAACGTATCTATTGATCGTGTTTTTGGACGCGGAGACCGGTATCTGTCGATTAAAGATGCTAAAAATATCAAGATTAAAAATAGTGTTTTTGTGTGTAAAGATACCAGTATCTCAACAACCAATGTTTTGGGGCTGATACAAGATCGCGTACGTGTCATCACGGAATCGCCCTAATAGTTGGTTATGAATACAGTAGGGGAAAAAAGAAAAAGAATGAAGAATATTGTAAAACAGGGAATCGTTTTAGGAAGCATTTTCCTGATATTGCTAGCTATGCCCCTGGTTGGTACGGCTAAGATATCAGTAACGCGTGTTTTGATAGAAGGACGCGAAAACCCATTGGGTATAAATACATTGAAGCCTTCATTTAGCTGGCAATTGCACAGCGATAAATTTGATGTGCAACAACAGGCTTATCGTATCCAGATCAGTAAAAGCGCTCGTTTTGTAGAGCAGGACATGCTTTGGGATTCCCAATGGGTAGCGGCAGAACAATCCCTAAATTTGTTATACCAGGGAACCCCTTTAGCTACAGGTACAAGTTATTACATCAGGATACACGTTCGTGATAATAAAAATGAGACAGCCACAAGCGCCGTACAACGATTTCATACGGGATTGCTGAATGCAGAAGATTGGGGCAATGCCCGATGGATTGCTAAAGATATATTACCGGATTCGTTGATCAACCCGCTACCGCTAAGCTCCAGCAAGCTCCGCCTGGATAAAAGTTATGACCTTCCGGTTTTCCGGAAATCAGTTCAGGTGAAAAAGAAGATCAGTTCTTCGATCGCTTATGTGGCAGGCCTGGGACATTACGAGTTGCTATTGAATGGCAAGCGGGTAGATGATGCAATGCTACAGCCGGGTTGGACAAAATATGACAAAGAAGCCTATTATGTGGTTTATGATCTTACCCAAGCCTGGCAACAGGGAAAGAATACAATTGCTGCCCTATTAGGAAATGGTTTTTATTATATTCCACCAATTAAAGGCCGATTTCAAAAACATAAAGTTGCTTTTGGTCTGCCAAAGCTCAAACTTAAGATCGTCAATACTTATACGGACGGAACACAGGAATTCATCGTGAGTGATGCAGGCTGGAAAACACACCGGTCACCCATTACTTTTTCCAGCATGTATGGGGGCGAGGATTACGATGCACGGATTTTACCTGATCATTGGTCAGCCCCTGCTTACGATGACAGGAACTGGCAGCAAGCGCTCATAACGGATGGACCACATCTACGGGCACAGGATATCGATCCGGTAAAAATTATGCAGCGCTTCGCACCTGTTGGATTTCAGCAAGCTGATGGGGGGAAACGGATCACCTATGATTTTGGACAGAATGCGTCGGGCATTGTCACCATGCAAATGACCGGACAAGCTGGAGATACCGTACGGGTGTATCCGGCCGAATTGCTGACTGCGGATGGACGCCCTAGTCAAAAGCATTCGGGAAGCCCTTATTATTACCAATATATTTTTGCAAAAGATGGGACGGTGTGCTGGCAGCCACGTTTTACGTATTATGGACTTCGATATGCTGAAGTTCAGTTACATCCTGCGGGTAGCAAACCGATTCGGATGGATGCGATACAGTTGGCTCATATCCGGAATAGTACAGCGCAGGTGGGAAGCTTTGAAAGTTCCGATACACTATTTAATCAGATCCATGAATTGATCAATTGGGCTATCAAGAGTAATATGGTCAGTGTCTTTACGGATTGTCCACACCGCGAAAAACTGGGCTGGCTGGAGCAGCTACATTTAATGGGGCCATCGGTACAATTTAACTTTGATGCTGAACGACTGTTTGCCAAATCGTTACGAGATATGCGGCAATCTCAGACAAAGGATGGGCTAGTTCCTGAAATAGCGCCCGAATATGTGCAGTTTGACTGGGGTGGTGATATGTTCAGGGATTCACCCGAGTGGGGAAGCAGCTCGATTATACTAGCCTGGTATGCCTATCGCTGGTATGGAAACAAGGCTTTTCTTGTCGATAATTATGCCATGATGACCCGTTATATCGATTATTTGGGCACAAAGGCGAAGGGTCATATTTTGACACAGGGTTTGGGTGACTGGTATGATCTGGGACCAGAGCGTCCCGGTGTTTCCCAGCTGACTACTCCCGGGATTACGGCTACGGCAATCTATTACTATGACTTGAAGCTCATGGTGGACATCGCTACGCTACTTGGAAAAAAAGAAGATGCGGAAAAATTTAAGACATTACAGCAGGCCGTATTCAATGCGTTCAATCAGCAATTCTATCGACCTCAAGAACATAGCTATGGCTCTGGTAGTCAGACGGCGCTGGCCATGCCGCTCTACGGCGGGTTAGTACCCCAGGAGGCCGAACAGGCAGTCTTTGACAGATTAACAAAAACGGTCTGTCAAAATGATACGGCCTTGACGGCCGGAGATATCGGTCATCGTTACCTGTTACAGGTGTTGCAGTCCAACAACCGTGATGATCTGATCTATGTTATGCACCATCGTGATGACAGGCCCGGGTATGGTTATCAGCTGCGGAAAGGTGCCACGGCACTGACTGAGTCCTGGGCGGGGCTCCCGAATGTCTCCAATAATCATTTTATGCTTGGACACCTGATGGAGTGGTTTCATACCGGTCTGGGTGGGATACAGCAAGATGCAAAATCGACCGCATTTAAACATTTTCGGATCGAGCCCAAAATGCTGGACCTGCTGAAGGATTGCGAAATAAGTTTTAGAAGCCCTTATGGGAAGATCTATTTTAGCCGAAATCAGGCGCAGGGAAATTATAAACTGGAGGTTCCCGTCAATAGTCGCTGTACCCTGGTGCTGCCAAAGGGAACTTATCTGGTCAATGGAAAAGCCATCGATGTACAATCCGTCAACGTAAAGGAGAGCCATGTAGAATTACAATTGGGTTCTGGGAAATATACAATTACTAAATAAAAGAAGCTAATAAAGGGATTATTTTAGACGGCTATAAACTTATGGTGGTGCTGTCATAAAACAGCTTGAAAATTTAAGAAGCATACTAACGAAGAAAATAGAGTAGACAGATGAAAAGATTAATGCTATTGCTATCCATTGCTTTGCTCGGGCCTAAATTAAAGGCTCAGACTCCGGCTGTTTCCAGTGCGGAGATGGCAAAAATTTATGATGAAGTAAAGACCCCCTATAAGTATGGACTCGTGTTGGTTCCACAGCATAAAGGTGAACTCATGGACTGTCCAACGCTATACAAAGCTGGCAAATACTGGTATATGACCTATATTGTGTTTGATGGAAGTGGTTATGAGACCTGGCTGGCGCAGAGCCCCGATCTTTTGAACTGGAAAACCTTGGGTAAACAGCTTTCCGTGACACCAGATGGCAGCTGGGATGCCAAGCAGCGAGCAGGGTACAATGCTTTGGTTGATACCAAGTGGGGCGGGAAGTATAAGCTCAACAGCTACGCTGGAAAATACTGGATGTCCTATTTCGGTGGTTCCACAGCTGGTTACGAACCTGAGCCGCTGGCGATTGGAATGGCTTATACAATTAAAAAACCAACACAACCTGTGAAATGGCAACGGTTGTCCAAGCCCGTGTTGACCAGTACGGATCCGGATGTTTCCTGGTGGGAAAATCGGCATAAGCTATTCAAAAGCTATGTGATTGAAGATCCTGATAAACAGACGGGCCATCGCTTCGTCATGTATTACAATGCCGTAGGGGACTCCTTGGCAAACAACAAACCCACTCGTTGGTACGAACGTATCGGTATGGCTGTGTCAGATGATATGGAAAACTGGAAGCGGTTCCAGCCGAACCCTGTGGTTCACCATCCGGTAGGAATTACGGGCGACCCTATGATCCAGCGGATCCATAATACTTGGGTCATGTTTTATTTTGGCGCATTCTGGAAAGACCGTAAAGGGGCATTCAATCGCTTTGCGGCATCCAAGGATTTAATCCACTGGACCGATTGGGAAGGTGCCAACCTGATTGAATCAAGTGAAAGTTTTGATCAGCAGTATGCCCACAAATCTTTTGTGCTGAAAACGGAGGGAGTTGTTTATCATTTTTATTGTGCAGTGGACAGCAAAGGTAACCGCGGTATCGCCTTGGCGACCTCTAAAGATCTAGGCCGGAGCAACGTGCATTTTTAAAATTTTAAACCAGAAGCGTGAATCGTCCTTGGTCAATGATCGACCATGCTGGGCTATTCCAACAGAGTTTTTAAACCGAAGGTAGCATGAATGCCTCAACATTGATTCATGCATAAAGAAACAAGCACAATAACATCATTAATGACAATGGTAGCAGTGCTTATAAATCATCATTTAATATGAAGTTACATTATTTTATTTCTATTCTCTTGCTGTTGCAGCTGCAACTTGTATCTGCTCAGGGGCCTGCCAAAATCCGCTTTAATGAAAACTGGCATTTTACGTTGCAGGATCACCTCGGTTTTCGCTTGAACGACGGGGATGCCCAAGCTTGGGAATCGGTCGAACTGCCTCATGACTGGAGTATTAAAGCTGATTTTTCCGCTAGCTACCCTGCAGGCAACGCAGGTGGTGCCTTGCCCGGTGGAATTGGCTGGTACAGTAAGGAATTTAAATTGCATACAGCAGATCAGGGTAAATCTATACAGCTCTACTTTGGCGGAATATATCGCTACGCGGAAATATGGATCAATGGTGTTTATTTGGGGAAAAGGCCCAATGGTTACCTTTCTTTTACATTGGATCTGACTCCGCATCTCAAATTTGGAGATCAGCCCAACCGGATTGCTGTCCGCGTGGATAATAGTAAGCAACCAAATTCCAGGTGGTATTCAGGCTCTGGAATCTACCGTGATGTCTTCCTGATCAAGACGGGAGCAGTGCGCTTGGATGAGCAAGAGACTTTTATCACCACGCCCGAAGCGCATGGTGAACTGGGCCAATTGAAAGTATTTTCCAAATTGAACAAGGTATCGCGTTCCTCCGGAGTCGCCGGCGAAAAGAAATATCAAATTACGGTATGGGATCCCACAGGAAATCTGCTATTGAAAAAAACAGGTGTGGAAAAGGATGGAAATATTAATGAATTACTTCGTGTGGACAAACCGAAGTTATGGAGTACCAATGCACCGAATTTATATCGCGTGCAACTGGCTCTTTTAAATAAAAATAATACGATCGAAGATCAAATCGAAAAAAGAATTGGGTTTAGAACAATTCGATTTGATGCAAAAACAGGATTTTACCTCAATGGGGAAGCCGTGAAAATCTTAGGAGTCTGCATGCATCATGATTTGGGTGCATTAGGGGCTGCTTTTAATAAGTCCGCTGCAAAACGGCAACTCGTGATGATGAAAGAAATGGGCGCGAATGCCATTCGTACCGCGCATAATCCGCCGGCCGAAGAACTACTCGATCTCTGCGATGAAATGGGGATTTTGGTCTATAACGAAGCGTTTGATATGTGGAAAAAACGAAAAAATAAGTTCGACTACCACATTGACTTTCCTACGGATCACTTAAAGGATCTTGAGGCATTTGTACGTAGAGATCGTAATCATGCTTCGGTTATCCTGTGGAGTATCGGAAATGAAATCCGGGAGCAATTTGATTCCACCGGAATAGCCCTAACCCAAGATATGGCTAAATTGGTTAAATCTCTAGATCCTACACGCCCCGTTACTGCTGCCTTGACAGAAAATAATTATGCGAAAAACTTTATCGCACAGGCAGAGGCTTTAGATGTTCTGGGTTTCAATTACAAACATGAAGATTACGATAAGTTACCCGTAGAATTTAAAAATATACCACTTCTAGCATCAGAAACAGTATCTGCATTGGAAACAAGAGCTGTGTATGACAAGCTACAGGATACAATTCAGCTCTGGCCCGCGTCTTCAAAAGACAAATATGTTGTTAATGGCAATCCCGATTTTACGGTGTCCGCATACGATAATGTTGCGGCCTATTGGGGAACAAGCCATGAAAAAGCCTGGTTAGCGGTCAAGAACCGTCCTTTCCTGGCCGGAACCTTTGTCTGGACCGGATTTGACTATTTAGGTGAGCCAGTGCCTTATCCTTATCCTGCGCGAAGTTCATACTATGGCATTGTTGATCTTGCTGGTATTCCCAAAGATGTTTATTATATGTATCAGTCTGAATGGACCGACAAAGATGTCTTACATCTTTTGCCGCATTGGAACTGGAAGGCCGGCGACAGTGTGGACGTATGGGCTTATTATAACAAGGCTGACGATGTCGAGTTGTTCCTGAACGGCAAAAGCCTGGGAACTTCAGCCAAAACAGCAGATCGTCTGCATGCCAGCTGGAAGGTGCCTTTTGAAAAGGGGGAATTGAAAGTCGTTAAAAAACGAGATGGTAAAGTTGTTCAGGAAACAAGTATGCGTACAGCGGGAGAAACTAATAGGGTAAAAGTCTCCTTAGAACATGAAAAATATGCCACAGGGGAATCCCGAGACCTTTATTTTGTGACTGCGGAATTGGTGGACCAAGCAGGACAGTCCGTGTTGCACAATGATCAAGAAATTGAGTTCATTGTAAAGGGAGATGCAAAAGTACTCGGGACCGACAATGGGTTTCAAGCCGATCTAAGAGGGTTGCATCGTCCCAACAGAAAAACATTTAAAGGAAAAGCATTAGGAATTATTCAAAAAATAGCGGATACGCCTTGCACCATAATTATCCGTTCGGTTTTGGGGGATCAACAAATTACAATCTAAGTATAGCTAGATACTCTTAAAGGATAGACAGTTAAACAAACATAAAATAATAACCATTTAAACAAATTAAATCTAATAACTCAATTATGAATAAAAACAAGATTAATATCGGAAAAATGACCTTAGGAGCTGCTGCTGCTAGTTCAAAGTATCCGATATTAATGCTCTTTTGCAGCAGTTTTATACTCGGAAGTCCATTGATTTCCAATGCTGCGTTACATGCCACTACGCTTTATAAAGTCACGGTAAATCAGGAAAAAGAAATAAAAGGTAGAGTTACGGATGAGCAGGGAAATCCTATTGTTGGTGCTACTGTAGCAGTGGTCAACTCGACGCAGTCTACCTCTTCCAACGCGAGGGGAGAATTTACACTTAAAATAACTGGAGATTCTGGCACCATCAAAATCACTTCGGTGGGCTATTCGGAAAGTTTATTAACAGTAAGAGTTGGGAATAGTGCCAATGTTGTATTAAGAAAAGATGATCAAGCACTGGAGGAAGTCGTGGTCATCGGTTATGGAACGGCCAAACGTCGGAATCTAACCGGCGCCGTAGCTTCTGTTAAATCCGAAGAGATTATGATGACGCCAACAGCCAATGTGATGGATGCCCTTCAGGGAAAAGTCTCCGGTCTGGATATCACCAAATCATCCGGACGTGCTGGTGCCAATGTCGGTGCGAGCTTAAGGGGCAACAGGTCTTTCAGTGGTGATAATAATCCGCTCTATATTATAGATGGTATTCCAGGGGATTTTACGAGTCTAAATCCCAGCGATATCGAATCCATAGACATTCTGAAAGATGCCTCATCGACGGCAATCTATGGTTCAGCAGGTTCAAATGGTGTAATTATTATTACGACAAAACAGGGCAAAGCCGGTAAAGCGATCGTAAATTTTGATTCCTATTTTGGCTATAATGGATTCCCCAAATATCCCCATGGATTGTTGGGAGACGATTATATGAAACTGAAAAGAGAGGCTTACCGTGGCGAGCATGGTAACTATCCAGAGTTTGCAAATAATATTTTTAAAAATCCTGCACAGTTGGAGGCTTTTGAAAATGGTAAATGGGTAGACTGGATAGACTTGGTCTTAAAAGATGGAATCCAGCAGAACTATAGCTTCTCAGTGAACGGAGGGAATGAAAAAACAAAAGCTTTTTTGTCGCTCAACTATAACGATGAAGAAGGCCTTATAAAAAATGATGATAGTAAAAAGTACGCTGTAAGAGCAAATATTGATCATAAACTCTCGGACCTGTTTAAAATAGGTACGAATTTACAGTACACATATAAAGATAACAATCAGGCGGCACAAAATGTATTCGGCAACAGCCTGACCTTTTTGCCTCTTGGAGATGCGTTTGATGCCGACGGTAATATCAATCATATTCCAGTGGACGGAGTCACTAATCCTTTATCCGATCAGATCAAGGATCAGTATAAAAATAATATCCTGAGTAATTATTTTGCAGGTAATGCCTATCTTGATTTCACGCCGATCAAAGGACTTTCCTTTCGTTCAATTTTTGGTGCGACGATTGGCTCTCAACGGACGGGAAGATATTTTGGCTCGCAGTCAATTGCAAATCCCGAGGCTGGATTCAAATTGCCAGCAGCTGTTATCATCAATGACAGAAATTACAACTACCGTTGGGAAAATATCCTGAATTATGAATTTAACCTACGTGAAGATCATCATTTTGCGCTGACTGGGGTCACATCATGGTCAAAAAACCAAGCAGAACAGGCCTATGCGGGCGGATCGGGATTCGACCTCGACTCCTATTCTTTCCACAACCTGAGTGCGGCCACAACGTCTGTAATCCGCTCTTCTTATATAGGTTCACAGTCAATGTCTTATGTGGGTCGGATCAACTATAACTATCAAGGACGGTACTTGCTATCCATTTCCAGCCGTTGGGATGGTGTTTCTCGATTATCCGAAGGCAACAAATGGGATGTATTTCCAGCAGGAGCTTTTGCCTGGCGCCTGAGTGACGAGCAGTTCTTTGCGCCATTAAAAAACAAAATATCGGAATTAAAGCTGCGTGCCGGTTATGGTATCACGGGTAATTCCGGTGGTGTGGGTGCCTACGGTACGCAGGCGGGCGGATTTAATGCACCTAAGCCGGTAGGCTTTGGTGAAAGTACACTCGGTCCGGCTTTTATTCTGAATCAACAACTGGCTAATAAAGACCTGGGTTGGGAGAAATCCTATACAACCAATATTGGTCTCGATGCGCAATTCTTGGACCGCAGAGCCAATCTGACCATTGATTGGTACAATACGGATACAAAAGATCTGCTCTTTCTACGGGATATGCCAGCTTCATTAGGCGGCTCTTGGGGTGCCCCTTTCAAGATGTGGCAGAATATTGGTGCAACGAACAACAAAGGATTTGAACTGGCCTTAAATACAAAAAATATTCATGGGGAAGGGTTTACCTGGAATTCAACATTGACTTTTGCGGCGAATAAAGAACGTGTGACCTCACTTCCGGGAGGAAAAGACCTGATTTCAAATAATCTATTTCTAAATCAGCCGATCAAGACCTTTTTTGATTATCAGTATCTTGGTATCTGGCAGGAAAGTGAAGCGGAGCAGGCAGCCTTGTTCAATTCCAAGCCGGGTGATATTAAGTTAGCTACCGATGGTACGGTCAATGAAGATGGTACGCATGCCTATGGTGCCAAGGATAAACGTATTCTCGGATCAGCGGTCCCGAAATGGACAGGTGGGTTTCAGAATAACTTCAAGTATCAGAACTGGGACCTTTCGGTGTTTTTAACAGCCAGATGGGGACAGATGCTGTCCAGCAACTTGATCACACGTTATGACCCGACGACTGGGGTAGGCAATAGTCCGGACGATATTGACTATTGGACACCAGAAAATCCGGGTGCTTATTTGCCAAGACCGGGGTTACATTCTTCCACCAGCGGTTATATAGGATTCGATGCTTTGAAATACGTAAATGGATCCTATTTTAAAATACGAAATATTACCCTGGGCTATAGCTTGCCAAAGTCATTGATCAAGCGTCTTTCCATGGAACGTTTTCGTTTTTATGCAACCGCTAATAATCCGTTCATCTTTACAAAAAGTAAGCTGTTAAAGTACCAGGATCCCGAATCCAATGGGTCGGATAATTTCCCGTTGACTAAACAGTTTGTGGTCGGGTTAAATGTTACTTTTTAATGCCAATATGTTATGAAAATCAACTACTTCAATATACTTTTATGTGCGGGCTTACTGTTGAATTCCTGCTCCCTTGATGAATATAATCCCTCCGGGGTCACCGTGGATAAAGTAGCGGAGAATAAGGCCGGTTTCGATAAACTGATCAATAGCTGTTACTTTGATCTGCCACGTTACTTCTACGGACGGAACTTCTTGCTCGTTACCGAGGGGGGGACTGATTTATGGACGTCCGATCTCAATTCAAATAACAACCAAAATTATTTAAAATATGCTTCCGGTGGCTCCATGTCCATCGACATGGCCAAAGACTACTGGAACGGCGCTTATGATGCCATCAATTACTGTAATATCGTCATCGGCAGGGCGGATCAGGTCAAAGATTTCTCCAGTGAACAGGAAAAACTAGAGAAAGTTTCCGAAGCCTACTTTTTAAGAGGATTGTATTATTTCCATTTGGTCGAACAGTTTGGCCCTTGTCCGCTTAACCTCACGGAGACCACAACAGCAAATACCGCCGCAATACGTACACCGGTGCTGGAAATTTATGAAAAATGTATCCTGCCTGACCTGCGGTATGCCGCAGAACACTTGCCCGTAGGGCCAACAGAAGCTGGACGGCCAAGCCAAAAGGCCGCATTGGGTCTATTGGCCAAGGCTTGTTTACAGACAAAAGAATATAATACCAACCAATATTTGGAAGATGCGTTGCTGGCGGCAAAGAAATTGATTGATAACCAGGCGGGCTACAATGTACGCCTGTACGCCTCCTTTATAGACAATTTTAATGCGGCAAATAACAAGAAAAACGCCGAAGCACTTTACCAGATTCCTTACTCGCAGGAGTATGGATCTACCAATGTATACGATCACAACAATGATTTTAAGCGTTTTTACTGTACGCCGACGACCTTTGGTGCCATACAGCTTGCCGGATTTCAGACCGAAGTAGGGCGTTGGTCCGGCGGAACATTTATGCCGAGCAAATACCTGCTTGATGTATTCAAAAATAGCGATAACACCTTAGATCCCCGTTATGGTGTTTCATTCCAGACACAGTGGACTTCCAATGCCAATTACAGCTGGAGCAAAGATGCTGTTGTGCAGTTTGACCGTGATGAAAATGCTGTTGCCGTCGGGGCTAACCTTCCCAAAGGAAGTCTAGCGATTAAAATAGCCCGTAGTGGGGAAGCCGGCTATGCCGAAGAGAAAAAGACTCAATTTCAACAGCATTATATCTGGCTTGACCTCGAAGATGTCTATGGGTCGGATAATAAGGTCAAAATGAAATATACACGGACAAACCAGCAGCCGGGACAGGTGGACAATCCATTCATCGGTTTTTATCCATCGCTGGTGAAATTCAATTCCGGATCGTTAATCAGTCCGAAGGCAAACAATTTTACCAGCGACGCCTATGCTACTGTCATGCGTCTGGGGGAGGTATACTTGATTGCTGCTGAAGCTTCCTTTCATTTGAACGGCGCCAATGCCACAGCCGCCAGCTACATCAATGTATTACGCGACCGGGTCGGGGCCAGGCAGATTACAGCTGGAGATCTTACGGCCCAGTTTATACTTGATGAGCGTGCTCGTGAACTGTGCGGCGAGTATACACGTTGGTATGACTTGAAACGCATGGGCAAATTGAACCGATCTTATTTGATGGCGGTCAATCCTGATGTCGGACAATATTTTAAGGATGGTGTACACGGCCTTCGGCCAATTCCGCAAGGGCAGATGGACGCCATTAGTAACCCAGGCGAATTTCTTCAGAACAATGGCTATTGATAGCATTGTTCTGAGGCCATAAGCCAAGTTGAAACGAAGTAGTATGATATTTTAAAATTATTTACAGATGAAGCAGACAATTCTCATATGGGTTCTTATAGTTTTTTCGCTAGCTGCATTCTCAGCTCAGCGAGGAGAGATCTATGTGGGTAAACAAAGCAACAAGGAACAACGGGATGGCACCCGGGGAGCTCCATTTTCATGCTTGGAGGATGCCCTGCGTGAGGCTAGGGAATGGCGGCGATTGCAGGACCCGAGAATAAAGGATGGTATCACAATCTTGATGCAGGATGGTGTTTATGTGCCTAGCCAGACAATTTTTATCCGCCCTGAAGACAGCGGAACAGCCCAAAGTCCCACATGGATAAAATCAATGGGTAGAGAAGCTATATTGTCCGGAGGGGTTACTATTCAAGGTTGGCGGCCCGTAAAAAATGACAAGCGACTGGATCCTGCTATTGCCAAATATGTTATGGTGGCAAATGCCCCGCAGGTCGGTGGCAAATACCTTTCTTTCCGCCAATTGTGGGTTGGCTCTCGTAAGGCGATCCGTGCAGAAAGTCATGATGATGCCCACTTGCCACGGATTATCAATTGGGATTTTAAGCAGCAGGCTGCTATTATTCCTAATGTATTTCCTGAAAAATTTCACTATAAAGCTGGAATGGAATTTTTTATCCATCAATGGTGGGCAATAGCACAGCTTCGCATTCGTGAGACGATTGTTACAAAAGATAGTATCACACTATTTTTTCATGAACCGGAAGGGAAAATCCAGAACGAACATCCTTGGCCAAAGCCATGGCTATCCAAAGAACATGGCAACTCTGCATTTCGCTTGGTGAATGCGCTTGAATTCTTGGATCAACCCGGAGAATGGTATTTAGATGAAGAAAATCATCAGGTATATTATTACAAAAGACCTGATGAAAATTTAGACCAGTTAGATGTTGTTGCTCCTAATCTCGAAACGATTCTGACGATGCAAGGTACATTAGAATCGCCTGTACATCATGTGTATATCGAAGGGTTGAAATTCCAGCATAGTGCTTGGTTAAGACCTCATTATTACGGTCATGTTGCTTTACAGGCAGGTATGTATTTTTTGGATGCGTATAAATTGGCTAAGCCGGGGACTGTTGATAAAGCTGGGCTGGAAAATCAGGCTTGGTTGGGGCGGCCGAAAGCTGCGGTCCTACTTCGTCATACCGCGTTTACGAAAATTTCTGCCTGCGATTTCGCTCATTTGTCCGCGACAGGTATAGACTATCGGGCCGGCAATTTAAAAGATAGTTTAAATGGAAATCTATTTCAGGATATCGGCGGATCTGGGATATTACTCGGTCAGTTTTCAGATGAGGAGGTTGAAGCACATCTACCTTTTCAGCCCAGCGACGAGCGTATCTTGACAGATGGTGTTGTGGTCAGCAATAATCTAATCCAAGATATTGGGAATGAGGATTGGGGAACAGTGGGGATTGGTACTGGTTTTGTCCGCAATGTGGCGATTACAAACAATGAATTACTTGATCTGCCGTACACAGGCATTAGCTTGGGCTGGGGCTGGACACCGACAGTCAATGCTATGCGTAATAATCGTGTTTTCAAAAATAAGATCACACGTTATGGCAAATACATGTATGATGTAGCCGGTATTTACACCCTATCGGCTCAGCCCGGAACAAAAATTCAGGAAAATTATATCGACAGTATCTATGTGTCGCCTTATGCGCATATTCCTGAACATTGGTTTTATCTCTATACCGATGAAGGCTCAGCCTATATGAACGTCAGCAACAATTGGTTCCCATCCAATAAAATATTGCGAAATGCCAATGGACCGAGTGTTGAGTGGATAAAGAATGGACCTGAGGCGGATGCCAGGGTCAAAGAAGAAGCTGGTATCGATCCACGTTATGCCTATTTGTTGTCTGAAAAACAATCAATACCTAAAAATGTAGCTTTCAATACATATATTCCTTTTACCAAACCTGTGTTTTTCCAGATTCATGATGTAAAAAAGCAGCTTAAACTGACTGAAATCAAGGATTTTTTTGCTAAACAAGGAGCTGATAGCAGCCAGGTATATCGCTGGAAGGATTACATCTTGCTGATGACAGACGATGAGATCGGTAAGAAAATATCGAGTGCTTGGGTAGCTAATTATCCGGCAATATCTTACAAGTTGTTCAATGACCTATTTTATACGTTCGATCGGAGCAACTGTGGGACTGAAAAAGTGAAAGATACAGATTTTGTGTTGCTTACGGCACAACTGGTGGACGATAAATCGAAACAGGAGGCTTATTTCGAAGCCCATAAAAATCAAACTAAAGAATGGCCCGAAGTTGCAGCAGGGTTCTGCAAAGCCGGCTTTGACGAGGTGTTGGTCTACCGCAATGGAAGACAGCTTATGTTATATATTTCTTTTCCAAAAGGTCAGGATTTTAAAACAATCGATCAGCTGACGACCAAGGACAATCCACGGGTTATGGAGTGGAACAAACTTATGGGGACCTATCAGGAAGGTATTCCCGGAACGGGAGTGAATGAAACATGGATTTTTTATAAACAATAAAATGGAACAGATACAACAGTTAAAATTAGGAATTTTAGGACTTGGCGAAGGACGTAGCACGATGTCTGCGGCATTACAAAGTCCATATATCGATTTGGTCAAGATCTGCGACCTGAACGAAGAGCTAGGACGCAAACGCATGAAAGAATTTGATTTTCATGATTATACCAATGATTATCAAGTAATGCTTAATGATAAAAATATTGAAGCTATTGCAATTTATACGCCGGATCATCTTCACGCACAGCATATTCGATTGGCGCTGGCGCACGATAAACACGTGATCTGCACCAAGCCATTTATTGATAATCTGGCCGATGCCAATGGTTTATTGGAACTCGCAGCTCAGAAAAATAAGCGTGTATTTGTTGGGCAGAGCTCCCGTTTTTTTGAACCGGTGAAGAAACAAAGAGAAGATTTTGAAGCCGGACTGATCGGTGAGTTGATTACCATCGAAGGCTATTATCACGCTGACCACCGCTGGTTTCTGGAGAAGCCTTGGTCTTTACAGTCTTCATTCAAATGGCTTTACGGTGGGCTGAGTCACCCGGTTGATTTTATCCGCTGGTATCTGCCGAATATTGAAGAGGTGATGGGATATGGCATGCTGAGCGCCAACGGAAAAAAAGGAGGGCTGCAAAATCCAGACACCATGCATTTTATTTTCAAAGCCGAAGATGGCCGTGTGGCCCGAGTAAGTGGTGCGTATACCGGGCCTGTGCAGCCTGTCACACGGGATAGCGAGATGAGCTGCATTTTACGGGGGGCCGAAGGTGCTAGTCAGGCGGATTATATGGATCTTCGGTATGCAATTACGGATAAAACGGGGGAAGAACGCATGCTGACATGGGAGCATAAACTAAAGCATTATTTCCGCTTCGAAGGAAAAAGCCATCATGCCGGTGAATATCAAAATTACCTGGAGCATTTCGCAAAAGCCATCCGTACTGGAGAGCAAGCCTCTCCGGATATGAAAGAGGGTATAGGTACTATAGCCTTATTGCAAGCCATGGATGAATCAATGACAACAGGAAAGCCTGTCCGTCCAAAGGAACTGCTGGAAAGATATGGTGTCGACTTGAACCTAGGAAGATGAATAGTATCTTAGACAAATTAACCATTTACGATTATTGCATCGTCGTAGTCTATTTGTTAGCATTACTGACGATCGGCCTCTTGTCATCCCGTAAAAAGGTAGAAGGGGCAGAACACTTCCTGGCCAGCAAATCCCTAAGCTGGTACAGTATTGGATTCAATATGTGGGCGACTAACGTTGGACCATCCATGTTGCTTGCTTTTGCTACAGTAGGCTATACAACGGGTATCGTTGCGGTCAATTTTGACTGGTATGCTTTTATCTATCTTTTCCTGTTGGCGGTGGTGTTTGCGCCACGCTATATTGCTACCGGAGTACGCACCTTGCCTGAGTTTATGGGCAAGCGGTTCGGTCCAAATACGCAAACTATTCTGGCTTGGTATTCATTGGTAAAAATGCTTATTTCATGGTTGTCGTTGGGGCTGTTTGCTGGCGGATTTTTAGTGCGGCAGATTTTAGGTATTCCAATGTGGCAATCGGTTACTGTTTTAGTCTCCCTAGCTGGTATGTTTGCGTATACGGGCGGATTAAAGACCGTTGCTAAAATCAATATCTTTCAGATGATCTTGCTGATCGCCGTGTCGGCCTTTCTGACTTTTCTGGGACTTTCCAAAATCGGTGGCATCGGTTCTTTAATGCAACAGACTCCCGCCAATTATTGGTCGTTGATCAGACCGGCAAGTGATCCAGATTACCCCTGGTATGCCATCGCTTTAGGCTATCCAGTGGCAGCGATCGCTTTTTTCTGTACGGATCAAGCCATGGTACAATCAGTTTTGGGTGCAAAGAATCTCGAACAGGGACAACTAGGAATTAATTTTATCGCTTGGCTCAAGATACTTTCCTTGCCGCTGTTTATCCTCACCGGTATCATCTGTTCGGTTTTATTTCCGGGACTTAAAGACCCATCACTCGCTTATATGACGATGGTGACCAACCTGTTTCCTACAGGTCTGAATGGATTGGTAATCGTGGTGTTAATTGCTGTATTGGTGGGCACCATTGGTTCGTCGCTTAATTCTTTGAGTACCGTTTTCACTATGGACATATATCTCAAGCATATCCGGCCAGATGCAACCAATAAGCAAATCACCCAGGTAGGACGTTATACGGTCATCATCGGCTGTCTAGCTTCAGTTTTCGTTGCCCTGGCAATTGATCAAATTAAAGGGCTCAATCTTTTCGATGTATTTCAGTCTATTCTCGGCTTTATTGCGCCACCTTTAGCTGTTGCTTTTCTGATGGCCGTGTTGTGGAAAAGAACCAATCGAGCAGCAATCAATACGATTTTGACTTTTGGTGCGGTACTGAGCCTGGGGACAGGTGTATGTTATCTCTGGATTTTCCCAAAAGATGTTTATTCCTTTTGGCCGCATTATCTAATGCTTTCCTTTAGTTTATTTATGCTGCTACTTATTATTGGAATAAGCCTAGCATACTGGGTACCTAAGTCGGTTTATGAAATGGAACATAGGGATATGTACGATATCACTGTGGAAAAACCAAGTGGCCGCGTCAAGACTGCCTGGGCAATGTTATTTGTGGTTATGCTATTATTATATATTTATTTTAAATAGCCTCTGTCAAGTTAATCCTAGATTGGATTCAATTTGTGATCTGCATTTTTTTAAACTTTCAACAATAGTTTCGGTGGGCATATTCTGCCCGATTTGACGTCGAACGAGCTTTGAAACCGTGAGGCAGGCGATGATGCCTGTTTCGCTGGTTCCGATGGGAACAGAAATATCGATAATGCCTTCCGCGTATGCGCTGGGCATCTCATAAAAGCCTTTGCGTTTGATATCGGCTAGGTCGCTATCAAATTGCTGACGTTCTGCTTTCTTCAAACTGCGGTAATAGGGATCGGCTTCTAAAATGGTCTTTCTTTTTTTAGCCTCAGAAAAACTTAAAAGGAGCTTCCCAGACGCGGTCTGGGACGTGTTGTAGAGGTTGCCCTCCTCAATCATGATGCTGATGGGCGACGAACCTCTGGCGTAAGCGATGACCATTACCTGATTGTCGTAAATAACACAGAGGTGACAGGGGTCTTTGATTTCGTTGGACGTATCCTGCATCGGTAGTAATGAAGTTGCCCGTAGTTTCTCTACAAAGGAATGCCGGTGCGAAAGATAGTATAGCTTCAGTGAAAGCGAATATTTTGATGAAATTGGATCACGATGAATGTAGCCGTTGGACTCCAGTGATGCAAGCATGCGATAGATTTCATTGGGACTTCGATGCAAGCCCAAGGCGATCTCGGATTGGGATTGTGCTGTTGGTTGTAAGGCCAGAAATTCAAGGATCTGCAATCCTTTTTCGAGCGCTGGTGCTTTATATTTATCGGAGCTCTTTGCTATCATAATATGTTTTTGCTTACAAATGATCGGGCTAAAGATAGAAAAAGTATTTATGAGTTTTTAGCTTCTCAAAAAAGCATGCTAAATTTTTATATTCAAATATTGTATTTATATTTGAATATTATAAACCGTTTTTTCTTTGGGAACAAGCATTAGAAGGGAAAAGATTATAAACAATAATATCAATAATTAAATACAGGACTGTTCCGCTTAGGCTATATTACCAGGCCTGAATAGCGAAACGAAATAGGATAAAATGGCCGTGGCTCCAATGCTATATTTTGCTGTTTTAAAGGCGGTATAGGTAAATAGACCTTGATAATAAGATGATAGATACAGTTGTTCTGTTTTTCGACAAGACAACATAAAATAATAAATGAATACACAATGACAGAGAAAATCCAGTTAAAAGGGATTACCTGGGGGCATTCCAGAGGTTTTGTGCCGATGGTTGCAACGTCACAACGTTATGAAGAATTACATCCGGAAGTAGAAATTGTCTGGACAAAACGGACTTTGCAGGAATTCGCTGATAAGTCGGTGACGGATTTGGCCAAGGAGTATGATCTGTTGGTTATCGATCACCCTTGGACAGGACATGCCGCCGCTAAGGGGATGCTTGCCCCATTTGATGATTACCTATCCGCAGATTTTTTGGCCGATCAGCGTGCTAATAGTGTTGGGAAATCCCATGAAAGCTATAACTTTCTTGGGAAGCAATGGGCATTGGCTACGGATGCTGCAACACCGGTGGCTGCAAGTCGTCCGGATCTTTTACAGGCCTTGCAAGTGGCACTTCCACGTACATTTGGAGATGTTTTAGCGCTAGCAAAAACCGGAAAAGTCGGATTTTCGCTCTTACCGATTGATTCCTTGATGCACTTTTACGGTCTTTGTTGTTCTTTGGGTGAAGAACCTTGTCAAGATACCGAAAAAGTAATCAGCGATGCAGTAGGAATAAAAGTTTTAAAATTATTCAAATCACTTGCGGATGAATTGGATGCCGGATTTTATGATAAAAATCCATTTAAGGTGTTTGAAGAAATGACTCAGCGTGATGAAATTGCTTACTGTCCATTTGCCTATGGTTATTCGAATTACGCTCGGGCAGGTTATGCACGTAAGGTGTTGCATTTTCATGATTTAGTGTCATTAAATGGTACGCCTATGATCAGCACACTTGGTGGAGCGGGACTGGCAGTATCCTCACAGGGCAAGCATATTGATGTGGCCATGGATTATGCACGATTTGTTGCGACACCGGAAGTTCAGGAAACGCTATATGTCGAAAATGGCGGCCAGCCAGGGCATTTATGTGCCTGGAAAAATCAGCAGGTAAATGCCGTTACAGCCAATTATTTTAGCAATACACTACCCGCATTGGATCGCGCTTATTTGCGTCCGCGTTATGATGGTCATCTTTATTTTCAGGATCATGCTGGTGATATCGTGGTTGATTATTTAAGGGATGGCGGCGACGAAAAGGCAGTTTTGGACAAGATGAATGCGATGTATCGGGAATCATTAGTGGATAAAGAAGACCATGGATAATAAACCACTGGAAGGACTTTTGGTCCTCGAGTTTTCACAATTTATGGCTGGGCCAACTGCTGGCTTGCGTTTGGCGGATCTCGGTGCCCGAGTCATCAAAATTGAACGCCCGGGGGCTGGCGAAGGGGGGCGGCAGATTGCAATTAAAAATATTTTTGTAGATGAGAGTAGCCTGGTCTTTCATACCATCAACAGAAATAAAGAATCGTACGCCGCCAATTTGAAAGATGAAAATGATCTGGAAAATATTAAAAAATTAATCCGCCAGGCAGATGTGATGACACATAACTTCCGCCCCGGTGTCATGGAAAAGATCGGTTTGGATTATGAGAGCGTGCAGAAAATTAACCCAAAAATGATCTATGCCACGGTAACTGGCTACGGCAATGAAGGGCCATGGGCTAAAAAGCCAGGGCAGGATTTACTCGTGCAATCGCTGTCGGGACTTTCCTGGTTATCGGGCTGTGCGCAGGATGGGCCGGTTCCTTTTGGATTGGCCGTGGTGGATATGTACTGTGCCACACATCTGACACAAGGTATATTGGCGGCATTGTTGAAACGTGCCCGTACCCAACAGGGAGCTCTTGTTGAAGTCAGTTTGCTTGAATCTGTGTTGGATATGCAGTTTGAAATGCTGACCACACATGTCAACGATGGCCGCAAGCTGCCTCAGCGGTCGACGGTTAGAGGAGCTGGCCATGCTTATTTAAGTGCGCCTTATGGACTCTACAAAACCCTTGATGGCTATCTAGCCTTGGCCATGGGCAATGTAGGGCATATTGCAGAAACCATAGGCTTGTCTGGACGGTCCTATCAAGACGCTGCAACCTGGTTTTCACGACGTGATGAAATACTTCAAGAATTTGCTGCGGTATTGTGTCAAAAGACAACCTGCGAGTGGATATCCCGTTTGGAATCCGAAGGGATCTGGTGTGGCGTAGTCAACGATTATCATCATTTTTTTGTGGAGCAAGGTTTTAAGGAGGCGGGAATGCTGCAGGAAGTCATTTTACAAGATGGCACCGCACTGACCACCACCCGTAGCGTGTACCAGATCGATGGAAAGCGTTTATATGCGGATAAACCTGCGCCAAAAGTGGGCCAGCATACGGCATCAATTGTTTACGATTATTTAGAAAATTAATATGTTACCACTAGCCGGTTATACCGTAATCGACTTTAGTCAATTTTTATCCGGCCCATTGGCAAGTTTGCGGCTAGCTGACTTAGGCGCACGGGTTATAAAAATAGAAAAACCAGAGACAGGTGATATTTGCAGGCAATTATATACCTCTGATACGATATTGAATGGTACTTCAACAGTGTTTCATGCCATTAATCGGAATAAAGAAAGTATGGTGTTGGATTTGAAAAGCGAATCAGACAAACAGATTATACATGATTTAATCGCACGGGCAGATGTGGTGTTGCACAATTTTCGTCCTGGTGTAATGGAACGTTTGGGCTTTGACTATGCAGGTGTCCGAGAGATCAATCCGACGGTGATTTATGGAGAGATCTCGGGATATGGAAAAGAAGGGCCCTGGGTGAAGCGGCCTGGCCAGGATTTATTATTGCAATCGCTTACCGGGATGACTTGGTTGAGTGGCGATGCAAATAATGGTCCAGTAGCCATGGGACTTTCCGTTGTGGACATGTTTGCCGGATCCAATCTATGTAGTGCCGTATTGGCCTGCCTGTACCGTCGAGCGATGCAAGGGATAGGAGCGCATGTTCATGTCAGCATGTTGGATTCTGCTGTGGATATACAGTTTGAGGCTGTCACAACCTATTTCCGTGATGGCAAATTGTTGCCACAACGTAGCGAGGTGAGCAATGCACATGCATATTTGGCAGCACCTTATGGGGTGTATCGTACGCAGGATGGTTTTCTAGCCCTTGCGATGGGTTCCATTCCTTTTCTTAGTAAATTATTAAATTGCAAGGCATTAGAAGGATTTGCAGACGGTGAACAAGCTTTTCAAGAAAGGGATACGATTAAGGCAATTTTAGCTGAACACCTAAGGACAGCACCCACCGGACATTGGCTTGAGATACTGGAAGCAGCAGATATCTGGTGCGCCGATGTCTTGGATTGGCGTCGTTTGACCGAACATAATGCTTTTAAAATATTAGACATGCTACAGCAAGTTACAATGGGCGACGGCTTCCGTTATGAGACCACCCGTTGTCCCATTCGCATCGATGGCGAGCGATTGACCGCGACAAAAGGTTCGCCCAAACTTGGTGAGCACACAGCTAAAATATTGGAGGAACTGTATGGATAAGCTACGTTTTGCTGTCCGGAAATTTGAACCCTTTGAGCGTGCCTTAGAGAAATGTTGGGCAGCTTATCAGGAGATATATTCATCGGATGTGGAGATGGAGTTTGTTCCGCTGGATTTAGAGGAATTGACAGCAGCTTTTTTTGAAAAGAAAGGCCTTAATAATGGCGATTGGGATATCATTCACATCAATACCGATTGGATTACACGTGCCTATGAAACCAACGGTTTGTCGGCACTGGATGGTATGATCGTACAAAATCCACCGGAAGACCTGAAGGGGGCTTGGTCAGAAAGCTTACAAGCTTTACAGCGTTTTGATGAGCAAATATTTGGCTTGCCTTTTCATGATGGTCCCGAATGCCTGGTTATTCGAAAAGATTTATTTGAAGATTCGCAAGAACAGATGCGTTTTCAGGCATGCTACGGAAAACCTTTGGCAATTCCAAAAACCTGGGCTGATTTTTTGACTGTTGCAGCATTTTTTACGCGGCCGGAAGATAACTTGTACGGAACAGTGTTTGCTGGCTATCCGGATGGGCATAATGCGGTATTTGATTTCTGTATTCAACTTTGGTCCCGCGGTGGAGATTTGCAGCAAGGAAACGTACCTGTTAAGTTGGATCAGCCATTGGCTGTAGACGCATTGGATTTTTATCGTAGCTTATTTATGAAGGATAGCGGATTGCATCCCGAATCGGCCAATTATGAATCAGTGCAGGCTGGTGCCGCCTTTGCGCGGGGTGAAGTAGCTATGATGGTCAATTGGTTTGGTTTTGCATCCTGGGCACAAATTGATGCCGCCTCGGCCGTAAAAGGTAAGGTGGAAGTAGCAGCTATTCCTTCAGCAGAAGGCGGGACGTCTCCCTCATTGAATGTGTATTGGTTGTATGCAATTCCAGAAGGAAGTCGTCATAAGCAGTTGGCTTATGACTTTATACGTTTTGCAGTCGGACGTCAACAAGATAAGCTGCTCACTGTCGAAGGAGGCGTAGGTTGTCGTTACTCCACCTGGTATGATCCCGAAATCAATCAGATGATACCCTTTTATAATAAATTGGCTGAATTGCACGATACTGCACGCACATTACCGCGCTTGGCCAATTGGCCTCAGATTGCACATATCATCGATGATACTGTAATTGCAGCGATTAAGACCGATGAAAGTAGTGTTTCATTGTTAACAAAAGCACAGGAAAAAATAAATGCATGGTTATGATAGATATCCCTTATAAAACGATTTTACCCAAGACTGCTTTGCCGATTATTATTATAGGCGCAGGTGGTATAGTGAAAGATGCGCATCTCCCGGCTTATCGTAAAGCAGGCTTTCATGTGCATGGTATTGTCAATCGTACAAAGTCGAAAGCAGAAGCATTGGCCCTGGAATTTGCTATTCCATATGTTTACGATACGGTGGAAGATGCTGTTGCACAGGCTCCTGAAAATGCGGTTTATGATGTAACCATCATGCCGAATAAATTTATCGAGACTTTGGAGGCCTTACCCAATGGTGCGGCTGTATTGATTCAGAAGCCTATGGGCGATTATTATACCGATAGTCAAGCGATATTGGAAGTCTGTCAACGTAAACGCTTGGTAGCTGCAGTCAACTGTCAGCTTCGGCAGGCACCATTTGTAAACGCCGCACGCTGGTTGATCGAGCAAGGCCATATCGGTGAACTTTACGATATGGAAGTACGCGTATCGGTGCATACACCTTGGCAACTCTTCCCCCATGTCATGGTACACCCACGCTTGGAAATTCTGTATCACAGTGTCCATTATATCGATTTGATTCGCTCATTTTTGGGCAATCCGCAGTCGGTGTATGCAAAAACATTAAAGCATCCGGCCAAAGCCCTGTCATCCAGCAGGACGACCTTGCTATTTGATTATGGAGACACACTACATGCTGTTGTAAATACCAATCATGACCACGAATTTGGACCAAAGCATGAAGAAAGCTATATCAAATGGGAAGGTACCAAGGGGGCTATCAAAGCAACGATGGGTTTGCTGATGGATTATCCGCATGGGGTATCCGATGTGTTTGAATATTGTATTAAGCCAACAGATGGCAACCAACCGGAATGGGTGGCCTACCCGATCGAGGGAACTTGGTTTCCCGATGCTTTCATCGGCAGCATGGGTAGCTTGATGCGTTTTAAACTGGGTGAAATAGCGGTATTACCGGCCGCGGTTGAAGATGTAATCCATACCATGGCCGTTGTAGAGGCTGCTTATCAAAGCAGTGCCCAAGGGGGACAACCAATAGCAAAGGGGTAAAGAAACAAAGCCTTAAAACCAACAATAAATTAAATTATGCATTTCGAATCTATTTTTTTTGAAGATTATATATTAAACGATAAACGGACAACATTGGGCCGCACGATTACCGAAACAGATTTTGTTGTTCATGCCGGACATACAGGCGATTTCTTCCCACATCACCTCGATGCGGAATGGTGCAAGACCCAACCCTTTGGACAACGTATTGCGCACGGAACGATGATCTTTGCAATTGGTATCGGACTGACGGCCTCAGTTATTAATCCGGAAGCATTTTCCAAAGGCTACGATCGCCTTCGATTTGTCAAGCCCGTGTTTATTGGCGATACCATCCACGCTGAGGTGACTATTTCTGAAAAATCCGACGCAAAAAAACCTGAATTCGGTACCGTAGTTGAGCATGTTGAAATTATCAATCAACATGGTGAAGTGGTGTTGGTCGCAGACCATATCCTGCTAGCAAAACGTAAGGAAGCTTCAATTAAATGATAAGCACATGGAAATTGGTACAAAATCATCAATCAAGCTAACAGAGGCATCGTCTAATAAGGGCTATCTCCTTCCGTTTATTCTGATTGTCAGCCTGTTTTTTTTATGGGGTATGGCCCATAATTTAAATGGTGTGCTGATCCCGCATTTGAAAAAAGCCTGTCAGTTGAATAACAGCCAATCGGCACTGGTTGATACATCTGTATTCTTCGCTTACTTTATTATGGCTCTACCCGCAGGTTATATATTACGCAAGTGGGGATATAAGTTGTCTATTATTCTCGGGCTGCTTACTTTTTCCGTCGGCGCATTTTTATTTATCCCTGCTGCAGATCACCGGATGTATGAGCTCTTTTTATTGGCTTTATTTATTATTGGTTGTGGACTAGCTTTATTAGAAACAGCGGCTAATCCCTATGCTGCAGTTTTGGGTAAGCCCGAAGCAGCAACACATCGGCTTAATTTGGCGGCCTCCTTTAATGGATTGGCTGCAATGGTCGCTCCAGTGGTAGGTACGACCTTTATTTTGTCGGGTACGAGCTATTCAGAAACGGAATTGTCGGCTATGACAGAAAGCAATCGCCTGGCATATCTGCTCCATGAAGCGTCTTCCGTAAAAATGCCTTATTTGATATTAGGTTTAATCCTGTTAGTTGTAGCATTTGTCTTTTTGTTTATAAAACTTCCTGAAATTCAAAGTGAAAAGGAAGAGAGAGAAACGGGTGAAAAGTCGGGATTATTTGCTGTACTTCGACACAAGCATTTGAGTTTTTCTGTGATCGCGCAGTTTTTCTATGTTGGAGCACAGGTTTGTGTAACCAGTTTTTTTATTCGTATGGCACAGCAGGGAGCAGGTGTCGACGAGAAGACTGCTGGGTATTTCCTAGGTGTATATGGTTTGCTCTTTATGGGCGGACGCTTCGTCGGTACACTATTGTTGCGTTATACAACTGCCCAGCGTTTATTGGCTATTTATGCCGTTTGCTGTGCTATATTGGCAACTGTAGCCATTTCGGGTACAGGTATGGTCATCTTGTATGCGCTAGGTGGACTTGGTTTCTTTATGTCAATTATGTTTCCTACGATTTTTTCTTTGGGTATTGCTGGACTCGGAAACGAGACGAAACAAGCCTCTTCCTGGTTGATTATGTCAATTGTCGGCGGGGCCGTATTTCCCTTTGTGACCGGAAATATTATTGATGCGCTGCATGATAATACGCAGATTGGTTATAGTGTACCTTTGGTCTGTTATCTTGTTATTCTATGGTTTGCACTGAAAGGATATAAACCGGCAAAAGCCTAAGTTGTGTCTCATCGTATATTTTAGTGAGCAACTGAAAAAAATATAGCGCGTGTTTTACTAGTGAAAAACACATATACCGCCGAAGTTAACGTTGGTTTTGGTGTTAGTGAATTGATTAACAATGATTCGAATATGAATAAAATTATTTTAATTATAGGTTGTTTAATTGCAACAACGACAACATTTGCACAACAGGTAAGTACCTGGATCTGGTATCCTGGAGATTATGAAGTGTGGTTGAGCAACAACATGCAAAATCGCCGTACGGACAGAGGGACCTTCTTTCCACCGTTTTGGAAGATGGATAGTCACTATGTTCTTGTCGAGTTCAGTAAAGAATTTGATTTGCCTGCTGATGAAGAAATCAGTATTTATGCCGAAGGCAAATATAATGTCAAGATCAACGGGAAAATGCTTCCAGGGGCACCTGCTAAAGTGCATCTTCAAAAGGGAAAGCAAAAAATCAATATTAAGGTTTACAATCAAGGAAATGTTCCGGCGCTGTATGTTGCAGGAAAAAACGTAACGACAGATAGCGATTGGAACGCAACCTATGAAGATAAGGAATGGATTGATGAGACAGGTAAAGCGTCTGATCAATCTGGAACAACCTATGTTAAGGCTGGTAAATGGAACTTTAACGGACCAACAGCTCGACCATCTGCGTTTAAATTGCCTGTGAAACCACAACATGCACTTTCGCAAGAAAAACAAGGCAAAGGTATCTTGGTCGATTTCGGAAAAAATACATTTGGTTTTATTACCCTGCATAAGCTTGTGGGGACAGGTCACCTGAACATCTATTATGGCGAATCCCGAGAGGAAGCACTTTCGACGAAAACCAGTGAGACCATCGATTTACTTGAGATACAAAACCAACAGCCACAAGATAGTACACTCGATCTATCCAAAGCCTTCCGCTTTGTTTACTTAGAACCCGAAGGAACAGTGAAGTTCGATCAGGTATCCATGCAGTACGAATACCTACCGGTTGCAGATCGCGGATTCTTTCGTAGTTCAGATAATGAATTAAACAAGATATGGGATGTAGCCAAATATACCATGGAATTAACCACACGTGAGTTTTTCATTGACGGTATCAAGCGTGATCGGTGGATCTGGAGCGGTGATGCCTATCAATCTTATGCGATGAATTACTATTTGGGATTTGATTCCGAGTCCGTCAAAAGAACCATTTTAGCCTTACGGGGTAAGGAGCCTACGATCAGCCACATCAACACCATTATGGATTATACTTTTTATTGGTTTTTGAGTATCGCAGATTATTACCGTTATACCGGTGATAAGGAATTTATAGCAGGCATCTATCCACGTATGAAAAGTCTGATGCAGTTTTGTTTGGATAGAAGAAATAGCGATGGTTTGATGAAAGGTTTAGCTGGCGATTGGGTATTTATTGACTGGGCCGAAGGTCTCAGCAAGCAAGGGGAAGTGAGCTTTGAACAATTATTGCTGTGCCGCAGTCTCGAAACCATGGCGATGTGTGCCGATTTGGTTGGCGAGCCGAAAGACAACCAACACTATCAACAAGAAGCTCAACAACTCAAAGATAAGCTATTTGCGTATTACTGGAACGATCAGAAAAAAGCCTTTGCACATAGTCGTATTGATGGTAAGCAAACGGATAACGTGACACGCTACAGCAATATGTTTGCGATTTTCTTTAATTATCTGAACGAACAGCAACAGGCAGGCGTGAAGGCCAATGTCTTGTTAAATGATCAAGTACAACAGATTACCACCCCTTATATGCGTTACTACGAACTTGAAGCTTTGTGTGAACTTGGTGAAAAGGACTATGTGATGAAAGAAATAAAAGACTATTGGGGCGGTATGCTAAAACTTGGTGCGACGACCTTCTGGGAAGAATTTAATCCAGCGAAAAAAGGAGCCGAGCACTATGCGATGTATGGAAGAGATTTTGGTAAGAGCCTTTGTCATTCGTGGGGAGCAAGCCCGATCTATTTGCTGGGCAAGTATTATCTTGGTGTACAACCAACGGCTGCGGGTTATTCGCAGTACGAAATCAAGCCCTATTTGGCGTCCTTAGCATGGATGGAGGGAAAAATACCAACACCAGAGGGTGAGATTGAACTTTACGTGTCGAAAAACAAAATCAAGGTAAAATCACCTGTTGGATCGGGGACATTAAAACTGCGGAGCAAAGTTGTTCCACGTGTGAAACAAGGTCAGGTAAAACATATTTCAGGAAACGACTATGAGCTCGTTTTGGAAAAAGGAATAGCATATGAAGTCGATTACAAATACTAGGTTATATAAAAAAATAGTCGTATCCAAGCTGAGTGTCGCCCTGTTGTTGTCATTGTCAGCAATTTCGGTACAAGCGCAAACGGTCGACGGAAAACCGGCGGTCATCCCGCTAGTGCCGAATGGACAAATCGCTGCACCATGGGAAAACCCGATGATTACATCGATTAATCGGGATCCCTCACGTGCGACGGGCTATTCCTATGCGACAGTGGAAGAAGCTTTGAAGAATGACCGGGCGAGCAATAAACGAATGCTCTTTTTAAATGGCGAATGGGATTTTAAATTTGCCTTTAAACCGGCTGATGCACCTCAAGATTTTCATTTATCCGAAGTCAAAGGCTGGGACAAAATCCAGGTGCCTTCCAATTGGGAGATGAAGGGCTATGATATTCCCATTTACCGTTCAGCAGTATATCCATTTAGCCCAATTGATCCACCGCGCATTCCCAAAGATTACAATGGTGTAGGGTCTTATCAAAAAACATTCGAATTGCCCGAATCATGGGATGGAATGAATATTACCTTACATTTTGGTGGTGTTATATCAGCTTATCAGTTGTGGATTAATGACAAATACGTAGGTTATGCGGAAGACTCCTGCTTGCCATCTGAATTTAATGCCACACCCTATCTTAAAAAAGGTAAAAATCGCATCTCTATCCAAGTTTTGCGTTGGAGTGATGCATCTTATCTCGAAGACCAGGATCATTGGCGTATGAGCGGTATTCATCGAGAGGTGTTTTTGATGGCTGAACCCAAGGTTCGTATTGCCGATTTTCACTGGCAGGCCACTCTAGATGCCAATTACGAAGATGCTAAATTTTCGTTGCGTCCAAAAATTGATAATTTTTCGGGTGACAGCATCAGCGGTTTTACGCTGAAAGCACAACTTTATGATAGCAATAATACAGCTATTCTCGACAAACCATTGGAAAAAGAAGCTTCAGCCATCTTTGATGAGATATATCCGAGATTGGACAATGTGAAGTTTGGTCTATTGGAAACGACGATCAAAAATCCAAAGAAATGGTCGCCGGAGGAGCCCAATCTGTATCGTTTGGTATTAACCCTTTACGATAAGAAAAATCGCCTGCTGGAAGCGAAGACCTGCCAAGTCGGATTTCGGACCGTTGCATTTTCTCCGAAGGACAGTAAGTTATTGATCAATGGTAAAACAACCTACTTATATGGTGTCAACCGTCACGATCACCATCCTGAACGCGGGAAGGCATTGACACGGGAAGATATGGAAGCCGACATTCGGCAGATCAAGCAATTTAATTTTAATGCGATCCGAACTTCACATTACCCCAATGATCCGTATATCTATGAGCTCTGTGACCGTTATGGTATTATGGTGATGGATGAAGCTAATATGGAGACCCATGGACTTGGTGGAAAACTGATGAACGATCCCGCCTGGCTGGCGGCACTTCAGGAACGTGTCACACGCATGGTGGAACGGGACAAGAATCATCCTTCCATTATCATCTGGTCGTTGGGCAATGAATCTGGAAGAGGTCCGAATACAGCCGCGATGGCTGCCTGGATCCATGATTTCGACATCACACGTCCTGTACATTACGAGCCGGCAATGGGAAGCCATCAACTACCGGGTTATATCGATCCTTCGGATCCACGTTATCCAAAATCCAACGATCACTCCCACCGGATTCAGAATATAAAGGACCAATATTATGTCGATATCGTGTCGCGGTTTTATCCGGGCATTTTCACGCCCGCGCTCTTGCTAAATCAAAATAATGGTGATAATCGCCCAATTCTCTTTGTTGAATATACCCATTCTATGGGTAACTCGACTGGTAATATTCGTGATTTCTGGGATATCTTTCGTGCCCATCCACGTTTGATTGGTGGTTTTATCTGGGATTACAAAGATCAGGCATTGATCCGTAAGGATTCTGTTTACGGTAAAGTATTGGCCTATGGTGGTGATTTTGGCGAAAAAGTACACAATGGTGCTTTTAGTTTGAATGGTATCACCGATGCCTGGGGGCGACCAAAAGCGGCGATGTATGAGAATAAACGAATCTATCAGCCTGCAAAGATCACTTTGGTTGATCCAGAAAAGACCACGGTACAAGTCAAAAATAGATCATCAGTGCTTAATCTGAATCATTATGATGCTGTCTTATTATTCCGCAGAAATGGGCTGCTGGTGAAAGAAGTGCCGATATCGGCCATGAATCTGGCCGCAGGCGATTCTGCACAGGTAAGCTTTGCCAAATATTTACCTTTCAAGCGTGCCGCAGATCAGGAATATCAGCTCGATATTCAATTTCGTTTACGGGAAGCGACAGCATGGGGACCAGCAGGATTTGTAGTCTCTTCATCACAAGTGCGCTTGCAGGAACAATCCAATATCCTGCGACCTTTAGCTAATAAAGGAGGTAAACTGCTTAATACAGAAACTGCCGATAAGTATCAAATCACAGGCAAAGCATTTCAGGTTAGCTTTGACAAATTGACCGGAAGCTTGACTTCGTTCGATTACAAAGGAAAGGAAATGATCAAAGATGCCGTCCGGCCAAGTTTCACACGGCCAGCTACCGACAATGACCGTCGGGGATGGAAGCCGGAAAAAAAATTGAAGTATTGGTATGGGAGTCCCAAATTAGTATCCATAACCGCACAGGCGAAAGGACAGGATTATGTCGTGCATACTAGATATACACTGCCTGGAGATTCGGCGCAGGTGCAGGTAGTGTATACCGTGAAAAATTCAGGCATAGTATCGGTAAATTATCAGCTGCATGTGAAGGCCGGATTGCCAAATATTCCAAAAGTCGGTCTTCAAATGGGGATAAACCCGACATTCGAAGATATCCAATATTATGGCTTGGGACCTATGGAGAACTATCCGGATCGTGCTTATGGATTTGATCTCGGTATTTATCACATGAACATCGATCAATTTATGGAGCATTATCTTTATCCGCAGGAAAACGGAAATCGGATGGATGTTCGTTGGATGCACCTTCAAAATAAAAATACAGGTCTTTTGGTTGTCGGCGAGCAGCCGCTGTATATGAGTGCATGGCCCTATTCACAAAAAGCGATCGTCGAAGCAAAACACTGGTTTAAATTGAAAAAAGAAGATAAGATCACCTTAAATATCGACTTAAAACAGATGGGTGTTGGCGGAAATGATACCTGGACAGATGTATCGCAACCATTGGAAAAATATCAAATTCCGGCAAAAGACTACAATTATTCTTTTTATTTGATTCCGACAGATTTGAATCAATCGATCGAGGATTTTGTAAAATCTAATTAAATAAATGAAGATTAGCAGGAAGATATCCAGTAAGTAAAGTTAAACCCTGTAGGAGTCGACTAGTTGAAATGACGCGATAAGGGAGATAAATTCAAAATTGAAAGAAATAAGCTGTCCAACCTTTTTGGATAGCTTCAAAGAACAAGATAAGATATGACGAGGATTAAGTTGCTATTAGGGACAAGTCTTCTTTTTGGCTGTTTGAACAGCAGTGCACAGATTAAAGGTATTCCAACGGCATTAGTTCCTTTGGATCAGCGTTCTTTTGAACAGGCAAAACCTTGGGTGTTTTGGTACTTTATGCATGCCAGTTATTCCAAGGAAGGGATTACTGCGGATCTAAAAGCGATGGCTGAAAATAAGATCGCAGGAGCCTATCTAGCACCGATCAAGGGCAAAACCAATCCGCCTCTTTTCGATCCGCCGACAGAGACGTTGACACCAGCATGGTGGGATATGTTCAAATATATCGTCCGTGAAGCAAAAAAGTACGGAATAAAAATAGCTTTATTGCCCAATGATGGATTTGCAACCGCGGGGGGACCATGGATCAGTCCCGAGAAGTCAATGCAGAAAGTCGTGCATGCCGATACCGTAATCGATAGCAAGGGGGAGCGGCTGCGCAATGTTCAATTGCCACAACCACAAGCCCAACAAGGCTATTACGAGGATATTGCCTTATTTGCGATGCCACTGACACATTCGCCGCGAAAGAGCTTTACGGAGAAGGTCCACGTTTCCAATAGCTATGGCGAAGATCTAAAACGACTGGCTGAAAGAGGGAATAAACAAAATTTTGCAACAGCTGCGCCGGGATGGATACAGTATGCATTTGATCAGCCCTTCCCCTGCAATTCATTGAAAATTGAATGGACAGCATCCAACTACCAAGCGAACCGTTTGCAAGTTTGGGCCAGCGATGATGGCCTAAATTTTCGGAAGATTATACAATTGGAATCCCCAAGAATGGGCTGGTTAGACTGGGATAATGGCGTCACACACCTGATTCCCTATACCAAAGCAAAATATTTCCGTTTTGTCTACGATCCCGTGGGCAGTGAGCCTGGGGCCGAAGACCTCGACTCCGGTAAATGGAAACCTTCGCTAAAATTAAACAGCATCAGTCTGTTTGAAGAAGCGCAGGTTAATCAGATTGAAGGAAAGACGGGGGAAATCTGGCGTATAGGAAAAAACTCCGAACCAGGCGCCGTAGCCAAAGACGCTATTGTCGGACAGCAACAGCTCATCCGTTTGCCTAGGCCAGACCAAGCAGGTCGTGTCGACCTGACATTGCCGGCAGGAAAGTGGAAAATATTGCGTGTTGGACATACCTCCACAGGACATAAAAACGAAACTGCTGGTGCAGGCAAAGGTCTGGAATGTGATAAATTGGACGCGGCTACTGTCGCTTTTCAATTTGACCAGTGGTTTGGCGTGGCTAAAAAGCAAGTGGATCCGCAGTTATCTAAAGAAGTCCTCACGGTATTTCATATTGATTCTTGGGAATGTGGCAGTCAAAACTGGACCCGAAGTTTTCCGAACGAGTTTTTGAAACGTCGGGGTTATGACTTGACCGACTATCTCCCTGTTTTGGCGGGTTGTTTTGTCAATAGCGTAGAAGATTCCGAAGCCTTTTTGCAAGATTATAGACAGACCATCAGTGAGCTGTTGCAGGAGAATGGCTATGCGACATTACGTCGGAAAGCGGATGAGTACGGTGTCGAATTTACGGCCGAAGCCACGGCTCCGGTGATGGTCGGTGACGGGCTGGCTCATTTTTCTTCAACCGATCGTCCGATGGGCGAGTTTTGGCTCAGAAGCCCTTCGCACGATAAACCTGCTGATATCCTAGATGCCATTTCTGGGAGTCATATCTATGGCAAACAGGTGACTATGTCCGAAGCCTTTACCCAGATTCGGGCACAATGGGATGAACATCCACGGCTCCTGAAAAGTCTTCAGGACCGAAATTATGCCTTGGGAATCAACAATCTGGTTTACCATGTGTATGTCCATAATCCATGGATTGACCGCAAGCCAGGCATGACCATGGATGGTATCGGAACCTATTTTCAGCGCGATCAAACCTGGTGGAAACCCGCTAAAGAATGGGTCAATTATGCGATCCGTTCACAGCAGCTATTGCAATACGGGGTACCTGTACGCGATGTGGCCGTGTTTATTGGTGAGGAGATTCCCAGAAGATCGGTACTCCCAAGTACTTTGGTCGATGTGCTGCCTGGTATTATCGGTGAAGGCCGTGTCCATCGGACAGATTCTCTGTTGGCCAATGTCGGCTTACCCTTGCAAAAAATCGCAGGTGTAACTACTGGAGCTAATATGTATAGGCCGGAAGATTGGGTCGATCCGCTACGTGGCTATGCCTACGATTCCTTCAATCCCGATGTGCTTTGGAACCAGACCCGGGTGCAGGACGGCAAGGTGATTTTTGCGGGCCACATCGCTTATGCTATCCTTGTGATGCCGGGTAAAACTGCGTTGAATCCAAATGGCAGTCAATATTCACTACGCACCCTGGAACGCTTGCGTACGCTCGTCCATGAGGGAGCTACGGTGCTCTTCCAAGATATCCCACAGACATGGCGTGGCAAACTGACGGACGAAAAAGCACAACAGTATCGCGCTTTGCTCGCAGAATTATTCAGCGACCTCAAATCATTGACAAATACAAAAGTACAAGTTAAGCAACTCGGAAAAGGCCGTGTGCTTGTTGGCCACTATGAAGCGAAAGATTTTAAGCCGCTAAATATTGCTCCTGATGTGCTGATCAACGAAGGTCACAATCCACATATTTCCTGGAACCATCGCCATTTCGATGGCGGTCATTTGTTTTTTGTGGCTAATCAAGACAGCCTAACGCAAAAAGCGACATTGTCTTTACGGACGAAAGGCCGATATGCATACCGTTACGATCCGGTAAGCGACAAACTAGCGGTTCTACCATTTAAAGTGATCAAGGATAGGACAATTGTTGACTTGTCATTTGAAGCCTATCAATCCAGCTTTGTGTTGACCACTGATAAAAAGATCGATGTACCTACCTATCAGTTATCCGGGAAAACAACCTTGATAGAATCTTGGTCATTCACGGCTGATGGGCTGCACAACAAACAAACGACTAAGCAGCAGGAACCTCAGTTTTGGACAACCAGTACAGACAATGAAACTAAATACCATGCTGGCTCTGGAAGCTATGAGACAACGTTACGTGTTCAAGAGATTGGTAAAAAACAGCGTGCTTATTTGAGATTTTCAGCGATCGAATCCATGGCTGAAATTTTTATCAATGAACAGTATGCTGGTGTTGTCTGGACCAAACCTTATCAGATCGATGTGACTGATTTTATCCGGCAAGGTGATAACAAGATCAAGGTGAAAGTGTACAACACCTGGGGCAATCGCTTGCTGTACGAAAAAGAAAACCCCGCTGCAGAAAAGAAAATAAAAACGACGGCATCGGACAAGTTTCTGAAAGGCTTGCTGCCTTCGGGCTTGCAGGGGAAAGTTGAATTACTATGGCTAGATGCAAAATAAAGAAATCATGAATACGAAGCGCAAACTAATGATCCTGGGTCTCTTCTTCGCGACGGCCTGTCAGGTCCATGCCCAGGAAAAGTCTATTACAAATACCGGTGCGAGTCCTTATGCCGTCCAACAAGCGGTCGATATGGGGGATGTGCAATGGACCAAAGGTTTTTGGGCCAATCGTACAAAGTCTTGCTATGAGCAGATGGTGCCACAACTCTGGCACATTTATACAGATGCCTCCATCAGTCACGCCTATCGAAATTTCGAAATTGCAGCTGGCTTGGAGAAGGGAGAACATACAGGGCCATCCTTTCATGACGGCGATTTTTACAAAACATTGGAAGCTGTCTGCGCAATCTATGCACAGACAAAAGATAAAAAGCTGCTTCACATGCTGGATGAAGTTATTCCCGCTATCCGTAAAGCGCAACGTGCCGATGGGTATATTTATACCAAAGCGACAATTGACCAGCAGCGGTCGGGACAAAATATTGAGTTTCAAGATCGGCTGAGCTTTGAATCCTATAATATCGGGCATTTGATGACTGCAGGATGTATACATTATCGGGCGACCGGACAACGTGAGTTGTTGGATATCGCAATCAAAGCAGCTGACTACCTGTATGGATTTTATAAAAAATCCAATCCGACCTTGGCCCGAAACGCAATCTGTCCCTCTCATTATATGGGTACTTTAGAACTTTATCGGACGACCAAAGACCAAAAATACCTGGAACTTGCCAAGCACTTGATCGATATTAAAGGTGAGATTGAGGATGGTACCGACGACAATCAGGACCGTATCCCATTTCGCAAGCAGCATAAAGCCACGGGACATGCCGTACGGGCAAGCTACCTCTATGCAGGAGTTGCCGACTTATGTGCCGAGATTGCAGATACCACATTGAGCAACCGCCTTTTTGAAATTTGGAGTGACGTCACTAAGCATAAGATGTACATTACTGGTGGTCTGGGATCGCTGTATGATGGTACCTCACCCGACGGAACTTCCTATAATCCCAGTGAGGTACAGAAAATCCATCAGGCATTTGGACGGGATTATCAATTGCCCAACTTAACTGCGCATAATGAGAGCTGTGCAAATATTGGCAATATGTTGTGGAATTGGCGCATGGCTAATTTCACGGGCGATGCAAAATACATCGATGTATTGGAACTGGCGCTCTATAATAGTGTACTGTCAGGGATTAGTCTAGATGGCGACAAATTTTTGTATACCAATCCATTGAGTTATTCATCCGATCTTCCCTTCCAGCAGCGCTGGTCTAAAAAGCGGGTTCCTTATATCTCGTTATCTAATTGCTGTCCACCCAATATCGTTCGTACGATTGCAGAAGTGGCCAACTATGCTTACGGACTATCCACAGATGCTGTTGCAGTCAACCTGTATGGCGGAAACGAATTGAATACAACATACCAAGGCAAACATATCAACATTGTACAAGAATCCAGCTACCCATGGGAAGGATCTGCCACCTTCACCCTAAAAGAATTTCCTTCCAATTATACGTTGAAACTACGGGTACCGGGTTGGGCTGGAAAGGCTGAAATATGGAAAAATAAGGTAAAAGTAGAAGTACCGATCGAGAAAGGCTATGCCCTTTTAGCAGGATCATTTAAAAAAGGTGATCGCATCGAAATTAGATTACCGATGGAGGTTTCTTTGATGGAATCAAATCCGCTTGTCGAGGAAACGCGTAATCAGGTTGCGGTCATGCGGGGCCCTGTGGTTTACTGTCTGGAAAAGCAGGATGTAGCTGCGGATGTCAATATCTTTGATCTGAAAATGAAACAAGGCGAACAGTTTGCGCTGAGAAATGAAAATATCTTGGGACAGGATATTGTCTTGTTGGAAGGAAAAGCCTATCGTACAAATAGCACGAAATGGAATTCATTATACCGTAAAACTTCCGATGGAAAGCCTGAAACTATCCCTGTGCGTTTAATACCCTATTTTGCTTGGGGAAACCGTACATTTGGTGATATGAGTGTGTGGATGCCAGTTTTTTAAAGCGATAAATTTATGACGATGAAGACTTGTTTTTTTGCGATCGTGTTACTGTTGGCCCAATTGAGTAGTCAGGCGAAAGTACGTTTATCGGCTATCTTTACCGATGGGATGGTGCTGCAGCAACAAAGTAAAGTCCCTGTCTGGGGCTGGGCTGACCCACAGGCAACAGTAACTTTACAGACCTCCTGGAATGGGCAGAAATATCAAGCGAAAGTGGACAAGCTGGGCCAATGGAAAATTGTAGTGCAAACACCAACAGCAGGTGGAGCTTATCAGATCAAGGTCTCAGAAAAAAATGTGATTGAACTGCACGATATTCTAATTGGCGAAGTTTGGTTATGTTCAGGTCAGTCGAATATGGAGATGCCTTTGAAAGGCTATCCTGGACAACCCATCCTCGGCAGTACAGAAGCAATGATGAATTCCAAAGACGATCAATTGCGTATCTATACCGTTCCCCGCAATCCTTTGCTGAAACCCGCTGTTGACAGTAAACCAAGCGTTTGGAAAAAAGCTGAACCACAGTCTGTAGTTGGTTTTAGTGCAACGGCCTACTATTTCGGTCGACAATTGCGCAAAACCTTAGGCGTCCCAGTCGGTTTGATTCATAGCAGCTATGGCGGTTCAAACATCGAAGCCTGGATGGAGGCATCTTGGCTGGCGGATCAGAAAGATATACAGATCCCAAAACAAGAGGAAGGCTTGAAAGATAAAAACCGCGTGCCGACCATGTTATACAATGGTATGATTCATCCCATTGCCGGTTACGGCATTCGTGGTATCATTTGGTACCAAGGTGAGTCCAATTACGAACGTCCGGATCAGTATGAGATCCTCTTTCCAAGAATGGTCGAAAAACTCCGGTCCTTATGGGGAAATCATGAACTTCCTTTTTATTTTACGCAAATTGCACCATTTGATTACGCTTCATTACCGCCTTATCATGTAGGTGATAAATACAATTCGGCTTATCTGCGCGACGCACAACGTAAATCATTGGATAAAATCCCGCATTCCGCTATGGCGGTTACCCTAGATTTGGCTGAACAAAATTGCATACATCCATCACATAAACAACAAAGTGGCGAGCGACTGGCCTACCTTGCACTGCACGGTAGCTACGGTTTTGCGGCACTAAATCTCAAAAGTCCTGTTTATGAAAAGTTGGAAATTAAAGGCAATACTGCAGTGCTCTCTTTTAAGGATGCACCGCTAGGGCTGACATCATATGGTAAAGAAATAAGGACTTTTGAAGTTGCGGGTAAAGATCAGGTTTTTTATCCTGCGGATGCTGTTTTGAAAGGAAAGACAATTGTTGTAGCGTCACTAAAAGTTGAGGAACCGGTAGCTGTTCGTTATGCATTTAAAGATTTCGTTTTCGGAGATGTGTTCGGGGCCAACGGCCTGCCCTTAAGCTCCTTCCGTACGGACGATTGGTAAACAGAAATGATGATTGAAAAACGTATTATAGGTATTCTAGTTTTAATAGTTGTTTTGTTAAGCCCAATTGGGGCTCAAGAGTTCAATTGGAAAGACTACAATGTATCTTGGGCCACACAGAGCAAAAATTCATCTGAATCCATGCCTGTAGGTGGTGGAGATATTGGTTTGAACGTTTGGGTGGAGAATGGCGAATTACTTTTGTATTTGGGGAAGACAGGTGCATTTGATGAGAACAATACCTTGTTGAAGCTCGGCCGCATCCGCCTCCATCTATATCCCAACCCCTTTGCTGATGGAAAATTCCAGCAGGAATTGCAGTTGGATAAAGGTCATATTGTCCTGAGGGGCGAAAGCAAAGGCGTCAAGGCCGAAGTACTGGTTTGGGTAGATGTGTTTAATCCCAATGTACATCTCGAAGTAAGTGCCAATCAGAAGATCAAGGTGGAAGCAGCTTACGAGAGCTGGCGTTTTCAGGATCTGTATCCTAAGAAGAAGGAGAATAATGCGAATTCTTGGAAGTGGGCACCGCCAAAACCAGTGGTGACGCATAAAGATCAGATTGTGGCAGAAGCAAACAATATTATTTTCTATCATCAAAATCAAGCGACTACCGCGTTTGAACTTGTGGTTGATCAACAAGGTCTGACAGCCATTAAAGATTCGTTATATAATCCCTTGAAAAACAGGGTTTCAGGCGGTCTTTTAAAAGGTGAGGATTTTGAATACGTTGGCCAGCGTGCAGGGACCTATATGAGTACGCCGTACCAATCCTGGATACTCAAAAGTAAAGCGGCAAAGACCAATCATGCGCTTCAAGTGACGTTGCATGTAGGGCAACAAGCAGACCTGCAACACTGGAAAACAGCACTGGAGGATCTGGCTACGCCCAAACCTACCTTTGTATCGCTCAAACGGGCAACAGAGTCCTGGTGGAAATCTTTTTGGGACAGAAGCCGTATCGTTATCCAACCCGACCTAAAGGATCCAAATAACGAAGCTTGGCAAGTTGGCCGAAACTATCAGTTGTTTCGGTTTATGCTGGCCTGTAACGCTTATGGGGACTATCCAACAAAATTTAACGGTGGTTTATTCACCTACGATCCCGTCACAATTGATAGTACGTTTACGTTCACACCGGATTTTCGTAATTGGGGTGGGGGTACCCACACAGCACAAAATCAGCGCTTGGTCTATTGGCCATTATTGAAGAGCGGCGATTTTGATCTAATGCCGGCACAATTTAAGTTTTACCAACGCCTTTTGGGGAACGCCGAATGGCGATCCAAATTTTATTGGGGTCATTCCGGTGCAAGCTTTACGGAGCAGATTGAAAATTTTGGTTTACCCAATCCAGCAGAATACAATTGGAAACGGCCAAAAGATTTCGATAAGGGCCTAGAATATAATGCTTGGCTGGAATATGAGTGGGATACCGTACTGGAGTTCTGCATGATGATGCTGGAAACCGAACGTTACAACAAATCTGATATGCAGGCTTATATGCCGCTAATCGAGAGCTGCCTACGTTTTTTTGACGAGCATTATCAATACCGGGCGCGGCAGCGAGGCAGCAAGATATTGGATGATGCAGGTCATCTTGTCTTATATCCTGGTTCCTCAGCGGAAACCTATAAAATGGCCTATAATTCGGCTAGCACGATTGCAGCTTTACAGGAGGTAACCAAAGGATTGCTGGCATTGCCCGAGGGATATATCAATGCTAAGTCACGCGGTTATTTTGAGGGTTTATTGACCAGAATCCCACCTTTGCCGCAGCGTGAGCTTGGAGGCAAAAAGATGTTGGCTCCTGCACAGCTATGGGCCCGAATTAACAATACCGAATCCCCGCAGCTCTATCCTGTGTATCCTTGGGGAATTTATGGTATTGGTAAACCCGACTTGGATATTGCGCTCAATACCTATACCTATGATCCCGATGTGCTTAAATTCAAAAGTCATGTCGGCTGGAAGCAGCATAATATCTTTGCTGCACGGTTGGGATTGACGGACGAAGCGAAGCAATTGACTGTCTCGAAACTCAAAAATGCAGAGCGGCGATTTCCAACCTTTTGGGGGCCGGGCTTTGACTGGGTTCCGGATCATAACTGGGGCGGTTCGGGCATGATCGGCTTACAGGAGATGCTTTTGCAGGTAGTGGATGATAAAATTTACCTTTTTCCAGCATGGCCCAAAGATTGGGATGTGGATTTTAAGCTGCATGCTCCCGGGCAGACCACCGTCGAAGGCAGGTTAAAGGATGGTAAATTATTGGATCTAAAAGTTGTTCCGAAAGAACGGGAAGCAGCTATTATCAACCTCTTAAAATAACTACTAGTGGATCGCTAACGGTATATCGCTTATGAATTGACTTAAGCATTGCTAGCCAGAGCAAAAGTATATACTTTTGAATGCTTGAATACTAAATAGCTAAAAATACAAGTCTAAATAAACTGGGCTGTCCATTATTTGGAGTAGCCCAGTTTGTGTTTTTGACCCTTTATGGAAAGAAGGTCATAACAGTGCATAACAGTTCTAAAAAACCAATGAATTAACTTAGTTGCTAAGAACCTAAATAACGTTTATATGAATGCAGTTTTCGGAGTTATATTTCATTTCATAGGCGGATTCGCCTCGGGAAGTTTTTATGTGCCGTACAAAAAAGTAAAAGGATGGTCCTGGGAGTCCATGTGGATTTTAGGGGGGCTTTTTTCGTGGATTATTGTACCGCCTATAGCGGCGATGTTAACCATCCCCAATTTTGCTGAAATTATTAAAAGTACAGATAACACCATATTAGGTTATACTTTTTTGTTCGGTTTGCTTTGGGGAATTGGTGGATTAACTTATGGTCTTGGCGTGCGCTATCTCGGTGTTTCGTTAGGTAGCAGCATTATTTTGGGGCTTAGCATGGTCTTTGGTTCTTTGATGCCCAGCATCTATTATTTTTTCAATAAGGCCGAGGGCAAACATGGCATAGATTATTTTTTCACTACCCAATCGGGTATCTGTATCCTTCTTGGACTTTTGGTCTGTGTGCTTGGTGTCTATCTATGTGGTAAAGCTGGTGTTTCAAAAGAAAAACACTTATCCACGTTATCCACAGAAAGCAAGTCCGATTATAATTTTGGTTTAGGGATCGTTGTGGCTATTGTTTCAGGAATATTGAGCGCTTGTTTCAATTTCGGTATTGAAGCAGGAAAGCCCATGGCTGATGTGGCAAATGCATTGTGGAAGTCTGCTAATCCTAATCAAGGCGAATTTCTTTACCAAAATAACGTCACCTATATCGTGATCCTGTGGGGTGGTTTTACGACCAATTTCCTATGGTGTCTCTACCTGTTGATTAAAAACAAAACGTTTTCGGATTATACGAAATCAGAAACACCGAAAGCCAAGAATTTCCTTTTATGTGCTTTAGCAGGAACGACCTGGTATCTGCAGTTTTTCTTTTACGGTATGGGAGAGAGCCGACTTGGAAACGGAGCCAGTTCTTGGATATTGCATATGGCGTTTATTATCTTGATATCAAATGCCTGGGGTGTTGCGCTCAAAGAATGGAAAGGAGTAGATCGGCCTACCTATCGTTCCATCATAGCTGGCATCGTGACAATCATCATTTCCATTTGTATCATAGGATTTGCGAAAACATTAGAAAATTAATATTAAAACAAAATATAGAAGAAGTGAAAACGTACAAACATGTCAATTATTTATGGGACGATCAGAAGGCTCAAGCACTTCGTGGTGATGAGGTAGCTTTGTTGTTATATCGTTCAAATATTCTAGGTGCAGATTTAAGAATCACAAATTATGGCGGTGGTAATACGTCTTGTAAAGTTGTGGAAAAAGATCCTTTGACGGGAGAGGAAGTTGACGTGATGTGGATTAAAGGGTCTGGTGGAGATATCGGAACATTGAAAAAATCAGGTCTTGCGGCGCTTTATTTACAACGTCTTCGCAATTTGGAAAATGTTTATCGTGGTCTTGAATATGAAGATGAAATGGTTGAGTTATTTAACCATTGTATCTATGATTTAGCGTCAAAAGCCCCTTCTATCGATACGCCTTTACATGGGTTCCTACCATTTAAGCATATTGATCATTTACATCCAGATGCTGCAATTGCGATTGCCGCGGCAAAAGATGGAAAAAAGATAACACAAGAATTGTTCGGTGGAACCATTGGCTGGGTAGATTGGCAACGTCCGGGATTCGATCTGGGGCTGCAATTGCGTGCCTGCTTGGAAGAAAATCCGGGTATCCGTGGTATTATGTTGGGTTCACATGGTTTATTTACTTGGGGCGATACAGCATACGAATGTTATATCAATTCCTTGGATGTAATCGAAGCTTGCGCGGAATATCTTGAGCAAAACTATGGCAAAAAAGTACCTGTATTTGGCGGGCAGAACGTAACTAGCTTGAGCAAGGAGGAAAGAACGTCACAGGCAGCCAAACTCGCTCCTGTTTTACGAGGATTCTGTTCAAGTGAACGTCACATGATCGGACACTTCACGGATGATGAGCGTGTATTGGAATTTATCAATTCACATGATTTAGAACGTTTGGCCCCGCTTGGTACCAGCTGTCCTGACCACTTCTTAAGAACTAAAATTCAACCGTTGGTATTGAATCTGGATAAATCAGAAGATTTGGACAACGTGGAGGAGCTAAAAGCGAAATTGACGCCATTGTTTGAAGCGTACCGTGAAATGTATGCACAATATTACGAAAACTGTAAACATGAAAACAGCCCAGCTGTACGTGATAAAAACCCGGTCATTGTTTTGTATCCAGGTGTTGGTATGTTTGCTTTTGCCAAAGACAAACAAACGGCACGTGTAGCGGCAGAATTCTATACCAATGCGATCAACGTAATGAAAGGGGCCGAAGCCGTAAGTGAATACACTGCATTGCCTCGTCAGGAAGCGTTTGATATTGAATATTGGTTACTGGAAGAAGCGAAGCTTCAACGTATGCCAAAGCCAAAAGCTTTGTCTGGAAAAATTGCCTTGGTCACTGGAAGCGGTGGCGGTATCGGAAAAGCAATTGCCAAAAAGATGGCTCAAGAAGGTGCTGTTATTGTCTTAAATGATATCAATACAGAACGTTTGGAGTCAAGTAAAGCAGAATTTGTAGCTGAGTTTGGAAAAGATGCAGTCATCGCTACGATCCTTGATGTAACCAATGCGGAATCCATCAAGGATGCTTTAAAAGATGCCGCATTAGCATTTGGCGGTATTGATATCGTGGTCAACAATGCCGGACTATCGATTTCCAAAACTATTGAGGATCATACTGAAAAAGACTGGGATCTATTGTACAATGTATTGGTAAAAGGTCAATTCTTAGTCACGCAGAGTGCTACACCGGTATTAAAAGGACAAGCAATCGGTGGTGATATCATCAACATCGTCAGTAAAAATGCCTTGGTTAGTGGTCCTAATAACACCGGATACGGAAGTGCAAAAGCTGCACAATTGCATTTAAGTCGTTTATGTGCAGCAGAATTAGGGCCAGCAGGAGTACGTGTAAACGTTGTCAATCCCGATGCAGTTATTTCAGATAGTAATATCTGGGCTGGTGGATGGGCTGAGGGTCGTGCGAAAGCCTATGGCATCACTGTTGCCGAATTGCCTGCTTACTATGCAAAACGGACGCTATTGAATCAGATCATTCTGCCAGAAGACATTGCAAACGCATGTTTTGCTTTTGTCGGCGGACTATTGCATAAATCTACTGGAAACGTTTTAAACGTTGATGGTGGCGTTGCTATGGCGTTTGTACGCTAATTTTAATATCTTAGGTGTCGCGTTCGGAAAGGGAAAAATGTACGCGACACCTAGCATTTTTACACGATAACCATTAAATCATGATTCTAGATAAGAAAATTATAGATCAGCACAATAACCAATTAAAAGATAAGCATAAAAGGTCGTTTGACTATGTTTCGGCAGATGTTCCACAGGTTGGTGAAATTCTGAATAAACTTCAAAATTTTCAAATTGCTATACCAAGCTGGGCATTAGGTACGGGCGGAACTCGCTTTGGCCGTTTTTCTGGTGCAGGTGAACCAGGCACTTTAGAGCAAAAGCTCGAAGATGTTGGGTTGCTGCATGCACTGAACAAATCAAGTGGAGCAATTTCTTTGCACATCCCTTGGGATATCCCTTCAGATGCAGAAAAAATTAAAACATTGGCATCCTCCCTGGAAATTGGATTTGATGCCGTAAATTCTAATACTTTTCAAGATCAGGCGGGACAGGCGCACAGTTATAAGTTTGGTTCATTGCACCATGTCGATTCAAAAGTTCGTCAGCAAGCGGTGGATCATAATATTGAAGTTATTAACTATGGCAAAGCTGTGGGTTCTAAAGCTTTGACTGTTTGGTTGGCCGATGGATCATCCTTTCCCGGACAATTGAATTTTAGAGAAGCTTTCCAAAATACGTTATCAAGTTTACAAGAAATATACAAGCACCTGCCGGAAGATTGGAAACTCTTTGTTGAGTACAAAGCATTTGAACCCTATTTCTACTCCATGACAATTGGTGACTGGGGACAATCCCTTTTGTTAGCAAATAAACTAGGACCCAAAGCATATACATTGGTTGATTTGGGACACCATTTGCCAAATGCAAATATTGAACAAATTGTTTCTTTATTGTTGATGGAAGGAAAACTAGGTGGATTCCATTTCAATGATAGCAAGTATGCTGACGACGATCTGACAGCTGGAAGTATCAAACCATATCAATTGTTCTTGATCTTCAATGAATTGATAGACGGTATGGATGTAAAGGGTATTGACCATGCGAGCGGACTAGGGTGGATGATTGATGCCTCTCATAATCTGAAAGATCCATTGGTAGACCTTCTACAATCCGTTGAGGCAATAAAGATTGCGTATGCACAAGCTTTATTAGTCGATCGTGAAGCATTAAAACAAGCACAGCAAGCAAACGATATCGTAAAAGCACAGGAAATCCTGCAGGATGCGTTTCGTACAGATGTTAGACCGCTTGTTGCAGAAGCAAGACTGAGAAGCGGCGCGGCCTTAAATCCGGTGCAATTATTCAACGAAGAAAATTTACGGAATAAACTTATCGAGGAACGCGGAATACATTCCGTAGCCACAGGTTTATAATAAGAGAAGAGGAATGAAGGGGAAACCAATACCAGTAGTCGCCATATTCGATGTTGGGAAGACAAATAAAAAGTTATTTCTTTTTAATGAGCAATATCAGATTGTTTTTGAAAGGTCTGCTCGTTTTTTAGAAACTACAGATGAAGATGGCGATAGCTGCGAAAACTTGGAGAGTTTGCGTTTGTCAGTTTTTGATTCATTGCATGAGGTGTTTCGAAAAGGTGAGTTTGAAATTAAAGCGATTAATTTTACCTCGTACGGAGCCAGTTTTGTCTACATCGATAAAGATGGCAGGCCTATGACGCCATTATATAACTATTTGAAAGAATATCCGAAAAAATTGTTGGAATCTTTTTACGCTCAATATGGTGGAAAAGATAAATTCGCATTAGAAACCTCATCACCGAGTTTGGGAAGTCTGAATTCTGGTCTGCAGATTTATCGTTTGCTAAAATTAAAACCTTCACTATTTAAGGATGTGAAATGGGCCTTGCATCTTCCGCAATATCTGAGTTATTTGATTTCAGGTCAAGCATATTCTGATATGACAAGTATAGGCTGTCATACTGCACTTTGGGATTTTAAGCAAAATAATTACCATCAATGGGTGCATGATACAGGTATCATCCAAAAAATGGCGCCTATCATGCAAGGAGATCAGTTGTTCAGGGCAACGTTTCCTGGAAGTGGTTATCTTGTAGGGAGCGGTTTACATGACAGCTCTTCGGCTTTGATTCCTTACTTACTGAATTTTCATGAACCCTTTATATTAATCTCAACGGGGACTTGGTGTATTTCATTCAATCCATTTAATGATGATCCATTGACAAAAGATGAACTGAATGAAGATTGTCTGCAATACATGACTTACACAGGGAAACCTGTTAAAGCTTCGCGGCTATTTGCCGGCTACGAGCATGAAGAACAAGTGAAACGTATTGCAAATTTCTTTCAGGTTTCAACCGGCAGGTTCAAACAGATTGGTTTGCAATGGAATATCATCGAAAAATACCAAGCATTAGATATTTCAGATGAGTTGTCGGCTTTTTCATCCATTGATTTGAGTCATTTTAATGATTATACCGAAGCTTATCATGTTTTCATGATGCATTTGGTAAAAGCACAGGTAAATGCGACCTCTTTAGTCTTAAAGAACAAAGGCGTTCAACGCATATTTGTAGATGGTGGTTTTAGCCGTAATGTTATTTATATGACGTTATTGGCACAAGCCTTTCCAAATAGTGAAGTTTTTGGAGCATCAATGGCCCAGGCTACGGCACTGGGGGCTGCATTGGTCATCCATGATCACTGGAATACGCAGGCAATGCCAAATGATATCATTGAGTTGCGCTATTTTAGGGCCAAACAGCAACCGCAGGTATAAAATAGAGTTTGTGTAAATAAGAATCTAGTTTTTTTATTAGTTATCGTGAGAGGTCAGGCAACTTGTGTCTGGCCTGTTTTTTTTGATGGATTATATAGACCTCGTTGGGAATTATAAGATAAAAGGTTTCCAAACGGGAGTAAGGAAACCTTTATTAAAAACCTAAAATTATGAATAATTATACCAATTATTATATGATATGTAAAAGTGTTAAATTTTAATGGTTCGGCTGTCCTGAACTGTTGATAGGTACTTTGTATTTTTAAAGGACAGGAAAGCGCAGGGTGGTCTGATCAATTGGAAAAATTATATTTGAGCTTCCTAAATTAATAAAACTTAAAGATGAAGAGATTAATCTTAACGATCGGATTTTTTATACAGTTCTGTAGCCATGTTTTGTTTGCCGAACAGATTGTTTGGGAATTTCGCTTTGGTGATGTTAAAAAAGACCAGACTGCAATTTCTTTAAGAGAAGCACAAGCTTATAGCGATACGCAGGGGTATGGATTTGCGTTTTCAACGGAAAAGAACGTGACTATTGATCAAAAGAATAAAGTGCTGTTAAGTGACAAACCATTTTATTTCTCTGTAAAAGTTCCTGAAGGAAATTATAAAATTACGATTACCTATCATGGCTTAAGCGATAAACTTTACCACACTACAGTACGGTCGGAATCACGGAGGTTGCAAATAGAAAATCAGGAAGTTATACCAAATAGATCCGTAGACAAAGCTTTTGTTGTACATATTAAAAATCCTAAGATTGCTTTGGGCGGAATGGTAGAGTTGAAGAAACCGCGGGAGCAGCAAAAGTTGGATTGGGATGATAAGCTGACCTTGGAGTTTCAACAAACTAATTGTATTTTGGCTATTCGTATTGAATCGATAAGCAATGTTCCAACGGTATTTTTAGCGGGGAATTCTACGGTCGTGAATCAAGAAGATGAGCCATGGGCTTCATGGGGACAGATGATCCCGCGCTTTTTTGATGAAGGTGTAGCCATTGCTAATCACGCTGAATCAGGATTGGCATTAAGTTCGTTTTTGTCCTCTAGAAGGCTGACGAAAATTCTTTCTATTGCAAAGCCTGGCGATTATTTATTTATCGAATTTGGCCACAATGATCAAAAGGAAAAGGGAGAAAATGCCGGTGCGTATAAAGGATATAGCGAGCGGCTGCGTTACTTTGTTAATGAATTTCGAGCGAAAGGTGGTGTTCCAGTTATACTAACTTCGACAGCACGACGCTCATTTGATGAAGACGGCCATTTAATCCACACGCTAGGTGACTTCCCAGAAGCTGCAAGGAAAGTCGCAGCAGAACTTCAAGTACCTTTGATCGACCTGAATAAAAAAACCAGTATTTTTTATCAAGCATTGGGTGTTGAAGGCTCTAAAAGAGCATTTGTTCACTATCCAGCCCATACTTTCCCAAATCAGGAAAATGCACTAGCTGATAACACGCACTTTAACCCATTTGGGGCTTATGAGATCGCAAAAATGGTGTTGACGGGGATCGAAGAAAATCAGTTGAGCCTAACCAAGCACATCGTAGATTTTCAGCGCTTTGATCCGCAACATCCAGATGATTTTAAAACTTGGACTTGGTCTCCGAGTTTGATAAATAGTGTTGTAAAACCAGATGGCAATTAGTTTTGTATTGATATAATGTGAGGGCCGAACGAGAGATTTGTTCGGCCTTTTTTATGCATGAATAGTTTGTTCAATTTGAGCTTTCAAATCAAAATCTTAAAAGCTTGCTCACAAGCTTTGTGTTTCTGGTCGACAAGGTTGTAAAATACAGATAATTATTTACGTCCTTATCAGGACAGCGCGAAAGGGAATTTGCTAACCATGATACTACAGGACAGTGGATGCCAGCATATTTAATAAAATTGTATCATAGATACCACTGATTATAGGCAATCAACATAAAACCATTCGCAACCATAACTTGATACAAACCGCTCATTGGAATTTTTTAAGGATAAAGAAACGTAATATCTCAATGACAGTTTACTCTTTGATTATGCATTTGTGTTTTATAATTGTAATTTTTACATTTATAAATATTTCTGATTAATTATAACCAATGGAACGAGCTATTTTCACATTAAGAGCCTGCTCTTTTTTTCTTGTAAAAGCAATCTGCTTTTTCTGTCTATTTTGTGTTTTCAGTACGCCTGCATATACCTATTGCAGTACGACTTCTGAACCGGATTCGGCCTATTTCTTTGCTTATGCAAAAGAAAAGAATGCTGGAAGGGAAGGACTATTATATGCCTGGAGTTTGGATGGTAAGCAATGGAACTCCATCGGGACAGATCTTGCCTTTGTAAAGTCAGATTATGGTCGCTGGGGGTCAGAAAAACGTATGATAAATCCTGTATTGTTTCCTCGAAATGAGGGCGGCTGGTACTGTTCGTGGCAATTAAGTCCTGAAGGTAATGGTCCTTATGCATATACTTTTACAACCGATTTTTTCAATTGGGGCAGACAAGATTATTTCGTAGCATTAAATGACTTGGATAAATCAATGGTGTCTTTTGTGAAAAAGAGTTTGTTGGCTCGTGAGAATATCTCCATGAATGGCGAGAGTTTACGTGGAACCAGATTGAAAGTTTCATGGCCTGTCATTAAAGAATTGATTAAGCATTATGATCTTGCTCTGCTTAAACAAAAACAATGGTCCGAACGAAGTGTTGACGATGAGGTCCGTTTCCCGGGTCTCAAACCATTGGATGTTAAACTGACGCCGAATATAGGCCATAGTAAGTCTATCAGTGATATGTTGGTGGGCGTGTTTTTTGAAGATATTAATTATGCAGCAGACGGAGGTCTCTATGCGGAATTGATTCAAAATAGAGATTTTGAATATAAATTGAGCGATAAACAAGGGCATGACAAAAATTGGAACGAGAAAACAGCTTGGAGTATGGACGGCTCGGGACAATTTCATGTTGACAGTATAAATCCCATTCATCCCAATAATAAACATTATGCCCGGCTGCAAGGTGAAGGTATTCTAAGAAATAGAGGCTACGATGGGATTGCCTTGAATAAGAACGAACGCTATGATCTTTCATTTTTTGGACGGGGCGCTGCGGGTAAAGGGCGTCAACTAAAAATCCGGATAAGTACAAAAGACGGAAAGGTCCTCGATGAGAAATCCTTAATTGTTGACAGTAAAAACTGGAAAAAATATCAATTGGTATTGACAGCCAATGCAACCTGTAAGGATGCCGTATTGGAATTTGTATTTACAGATCGACAACAATTGGATTTGGATCTGATTTCTTTATTCCCTCAGCATACATTTAAAGGACGTAGGAATGGATTACGGAAGGATCTGGCTGAGGCTATTGCGGCTTTGAATCCACGTTTTGTCCGTTTTCCGGGGGGCTGTTTAGCACATGGCGATGGTATCGAAAATATCTATCATTGGTCCAATACTGTAGGACCTTTAGAAAGCCGTGTGCCACAACGAAATATGTGGGGATATCACCAAACTGTTGGCTTAGGATATTATGAGTATTTTCAATTTTGTGAAGATATAGGTGCCTATGCTGTCCCGGTAGTGGCGGCTGGGGTACCCTGTCAAAATTCGGGCGCTCATGGTCATCCATTGGGCGGACAACAATGTGGTATTCCAATGGAAGATATGGATGACTATATCCAGGAAGTACTTAATCTGATTGAATGGGCCAATGGGGATAAAAATAGTACCTGGGGAAAGGTACGTGCAGCAGCGGGGCACCCCGAACCATTTCATCTAAAATATATTGGTGTAGGTAACGAAGATTTAATATCGAATGTTTTCGAGGAACGTTTTACCATGATTTACAATGCTATCCGTGCAAAATATCCCGAAATACAAGTTATTGGAACTGCAGGGCCATTTTTTGAAGGAACCGACTATGTAGAGGGCTGGAAAATCGCTAATAAATTGAACATACCTATTATGGACGAACACTACTATCAGACACCAGGCTGGTTTATTCATAATCAAGATTTCTATGATAAATATGATCGGAGTAAAGCACAGGTGTATTTGGGCGAATATGCTGCTCATATTCATGGACGTGCGAGTACCTTGGAAGTGGCATTGGCTGAAGCGGCATATCTCACAGCATTGGAAAGAAATGGTGATGTCGTTAAGATGGCCTCTTATGCGCCACTGTTAGCCAAAGATGGCTATACACAATGGCGTCCCGATCTTATTTATTTCTCCAATACCGATGTAAATTTAACACCATCCTATTATGTACAGCAATTATTTGGGCGTAATAACGGAACAGAATATATTCCGGTAGAGGCAGTTTATTCTAATGCTGCCGTTGAGGTACAGAAGCGTGTGGCATTTTCTATTGTTAAAGATCCGAAAGATCAATCGCTCATTATAAAACTGGTTAATATCTTACCTGTTGCCATCAACATCGAATTGGAATTAGATCAGCTTAATCTGAAAGCTGATACGGCCCTTGTTTCTCAGTTGACAGGAAAACTGGAAAGTAAAACGGCAAAGCCCGAAGAAAAGACTATGGCTGTTGAAAAACTTAAAAAACAACAATTGCCGCCCTATTCGTTAACCATTATCCGAATTCAGTCGGGTGCAAAATAGGCTAATTCATTTCATATGATACATCCAGCTTTGAAGAAAAAGTCTATTTTAGTTTTTATTCATCTCTGTTTGGCAATTGTGCCCTTGTTTGCCAATTCAGGATTCAATCTGATCAAAAATAATCGGGCTGCGAATATCTATTATGGAGGCAGTAACCCTGTGATTGAAACCACATTGGAACTGTTGGCTGCAGACGCGCAGCAGGTTGGCCAATCTGCTTTTAAACGAATCGACAATGCAGATGCCGGAGCGATTATAATTGGGGAATTAAATGATCCAATTATCGACAAATTGATAAAGGATCATCACATTTCTCTCTCAGATATCAAAGATAAATGGGAGGCTTTTTATCTGAAAGTGATTCAAATGGAAAAAGTACCAACTCTGTTGATTATCGGGTCTGATGCTAGAGGTACGGCATACGGTGTTATGGAAATTTCCAGAAAATTAGGTGTTTCTCCATGGAGTTGGTGGGCAGATGTGGTTCCCCATAAAAAATCAACGATTTCTTTGCCTGCCGATTTTGAAGACAAGCAGTTTCCTAAAGTGCAATTCCGGGGGATTTTTATAAATGACGAGGACTGGGGATTGACACCTTGGAGCAGCAAAACCTATGAGCCCGAAGCAAAGTTGGATGTAGGAATTGATCAGACCAAAATAAAAAAAATGTCTACGGTAGGGCCTAAGACTTATGCCCGTATTTTTGAATTATTATTAAGGCTGCGGGCTAATTCAATCTGGCCAGCCATGCATGAAGTAACTGTTCCTTTCTATTTTATCCAAGGAAATCGGGAAATGGCCGAAAAATATGGAATATATATCGGCTCATCGCATTGTGAGCCCCTCGCTCGAAATAGTGCGACGGAATGGGATATCGTAGGTCACGGCCCCTATAACTATTTGACAAATAAAAATGAAATAGTTGATTATTGGTCCAATCGGCTTAAAACAGTCGGTCAATCCCATAACATATTTACACTTGGTATGCGTGGGAAACACGATGAAGCGATGGAGGGTGTCAAAACAATAGCCGCATATAAAGATGCGTTCAATGAGGTCCTCAAGGATCAGACGGATCTATTAAAAAAATATGTCAATTTAGATCCAACGAAAATTCCTCAAGTTGTTATACCCTATAAGGAGGTATTGGATGTCTACCGCGCCGGTATAGCTATTCCCGACTACGCGACATTGATGTGGTGTGACGATAATTATGGCTATATTACCCATTTTCCAGATCAGAAAGAAAGGAAAAGAACAGGCGGTAACGGACTTTATTATCATGTTTCCTATTGGGGTAGGCCACATGACTATCTTTGGTTGTCTACAATGAGTCCGGCGCTGCTCTATCAGCAGCTTTATACAGCTTATCAACATGATGTTAAAAAAATGTGGATTGTCAATGTAGGAGATATTAAGCCTGCTGAATACCAAATTGAACTCCTGATGGATATGGCTTGGGATATGGACAAGGTAGAGAAAATAGGCATCTATCAGCATATGAACCAATTTTTGCAACGGGAGTTTGGACACCGTTTGGCGAAGAAGATCGTGCCGATTATGCAGGAACATTATCGGTTGGCTCATATTCGAAAGCCTGAGTTTATGGGAAATACACGTACGGAAGAGAAAGATCCAGCCTATAAAATTGTTAAAGACCTACCTTGGTCCGAACAGCAGATTCAAAAGCGATTATTACAGTATAAACATATTCAAGATGCAGCCACCGCAATTGAGGCATCAGTTCCGTGGGATCGAAAGGACGCATATTTTGAATTAGTCCTGTATCCGCTTGTTGCAGCGGCAAAGATGAATGAAAAACAGCTTTATGCACAGTTGGCACGTCATGGCAAAGCTGAATGGCAAAGAAGCCACGATGCCTATGATAAAATCGTTTCCTTAACTGCGCAATACAATGCCTTGAATAAAGGTAAGTGGAAGGGTATGATGGATTATAAACCAAGAAACCTTGCTGTTTTTGATAAGGTTGTAGAAGAAAAAGCTGTTGTTCCGATGGTTAATGATGATCAGCCCCCCAAGCGGATTCCTGGTAAAGATTTAAAAGGTTCAATAGGATATGAGGGGTTGGGCTATCAAGGGCAGGCCGCAGCTATACCATTGGGCGTAGAAGCTAGTTATAGAGTCAAGGGATTAAAGGGCGATTCTGTTACCATTGTCGTCCACTTGCTGCCTACACACCCGGTCTCTTCAGATGATTTACGTTTTGAAGTTTCCTTGGGACAACAGCATTCGCCTGCCATTTCCTATAAAACAATCGGACGAAGTGAAGAGTGGAAAGAGAATGTCTTGCGCAACCAGGCTATTCGAACGATTAAATTTAAGGTAGCTTCATTGCAACAAGACATATTGCGTATCAAAGCGCTTGATGAGGGCGTAGTGATTGATGAAGTAACACTATATTTGGATTAAAGTATTCGTTTCCTGCTTTGGGATGGAAACTCGTTATAGACTAATTCATAAGATTATATAAATGAAAAAACAATTTCTAGTCACGCTCTTCGTTATTTTAACTTGCCTCGTTAAGGCACAATCTCCTGTCTATCTTTTCTCTTATTTTATAGGTAATGGCGCTGATGGACTGCATCTTGCCTATAGTTTGGATGGTTTGAAATGGGAACCATTGAATCAGGGAAAAGCTTTATTAGTACCAACGGTAGGAAAAGATAGACTGATGCGTGATCCTAGTATTTGTCAGGGCCCTGATGGCACCTTTCACCTTGTGTGGACAACAGGCTGGTGGGATAAAATTATCGGATATTCATCTTCCAAAGACTTGATGCATTGGACCGATCAAAAAGCAATACCAGTCATGGTAGATGAACTTAAGGCTAAAAATGCATGGGCTCCGGAGCTTTTTTACGACAAAGGCACAAAAGAATATTATATCATTTGGGCAACGACAATTCCTGGTCGACATAAGGAGGTGCAGACAAGTGATAGTGAAAAAGGCTTAAACCACCGGATGTATAGTGTAACGACAAAGAATTTTAAACGTTTTTCAAAAACCAAGTTATTTTTTGACCCTGAATTTAGTGTCATCGATGCGGCCATTATACAACAGGCCAATAAGGAATATATGATGGTGCTGAAAAATGAAAATTCTAATCCGCCGGAGAAAAACATTCGGATCACGACAACAAAGAGTTTAGCCAAGGGATTTCCGACTACTGTCTCTAAGCCGATCACAGGTGATTATTGGGCGGAGGGTCCTGCTCCGCTGCAAGTTGGGGAGTATATATATGTATATTTCGATAAATACCGCGACCATAAGTATGGAGCTGTACGAAGCAAAGATGGTATCAACTGGGAAGATGTTTCTGATCTGGTGAGCTTTCCGAAGGGAGTACGTCATGGAACAGCTTTTACAGTCGATCAAACGGTTTTGTCAAATTTATCAAAAGTAAACTGATAACCTTGTTAATTATTTACACGCTATCGTATTATGCTATCTAGGGAAACAGTGAAGTACAGGTTGCATATCGATAAATAGATGCTTAATTTCATTCCATAAGTTCGGAACTGAATCCGATCATACGCAGACATAGATAAATATTATTTAAGGGATATTCATGACGGTTTTTGTCTTATGCCAAGCCGCTGATTGAAAGTTTCTCTTGGTTTTAAGAATAGACAATTCAATAAAAATAATATGAAGAGAATTCTTTTTTTCTTTTTTTTGGCAGCTATTGCGCTGAGTGCGCAGGCTAAGGTCACATTACCGCATGTTTTTGGATCCAATATGGTACTTCAGCAGGGAAAGCCAGTGGTTATATGGGGACATGCAAATCCTCAGGAGAAGATTGAAATCAAATTGAAGGGTTTGACAAGAAAAACGGTGGCCGATCAAAAGGGAGCATGGAGCACAACCTTTACAGCCCAAAAGGCCAGTTTCGATCCCTTTACTATTGAAGTAAAGGGCGATAATACAATCTTGTTGGTGAATGTTGTTGTTGGTGAAGTCTGGTTATGTTCTGGACAGTCTAATATGGAATATACGATGCTATTACGAAAGGGGTATAAGAAGCCTGCTGTAGGCATTGATCGGGCGGAGGAAGAATTGCGACAACCTGAAAATCCAAAAATTCGCTTATTCCTTGTTGCCAAAAAGAAAGGGCAGCAGGACGATGTGGAAACTAAGGGATGGGAAGTAGCCGATCCGAATTCACTCGCACAATTTTCGGCTCCAGGTTATTTCTTTGGAAAGACCCTGCAACAACAGCTGAATGTTCCCGTGGGATTGATCAGTTCGTCGTGGGGAGGCAGTAGGATAGAGCCATGGACACCTTTGGAAGCCTATCAAAACTCCAGCACTTTTAAACAGGAGACCCGAAATGGAGAAACGAAAATTGAAAATGCTGTCGCGGGGGAAATGTATGAAGCCATGATTCGTCCATTAGCGCCTTTTGCGATGAAAGGATTTATCTGGTATCAAGGTGAAAGCAATCTTATGTTTGAGGATGCACGTTACTATGCAAAACAAAAATTACTGATTGATACCTGGCGGAAGCACTGGAAAGACAAAAATATGCCGTTTTATTATGTTCAGATTGCCCCTTATTACTATAGTAAGAGAAACGATAAAATAAAACACAAGGCAGAGGCATTGCCTTGGTTTTGGGAGATTCAAACGAAATGCATGGACATTAAAAATTCGGGAATGGCTGTCGTCACTGATCTGGTCGACGACCTTTCTGACATCCATCCATCCTATAAATGGGAAGTAGGACGTCGTTTGGCATTATGGCCACTGGCATTTGACTATGGTCAAAAGAATATTGTTTTTTCAGGCCCACAATATAAAAGTAAAAAGATAGTCGGAAATAGTGTAGTGCTGAACTTTAAGTATGTTGGCAGCGGATTGCAATGTAAAGGCGATCAATTGACCTGGTTTGAGATTGCTGGGGCAGATGGCAGGTTTGTATCTGCTGAAGCGAAGATCGAGGGGGATCGTGTTATTGTATCCGCAGCATCAGTAAGGTCACCAAAACAGGTTCGCTTTGGTTGGCATGAAACAGCACGTCCCAATTTTTTTAATAAGGAAGGACTACCTGCGTTACCTTTTAGAACGGAGTAGTATGTTTTTGAGGTTTTTCTTTTGAAATATTTTACGCTTTTATAGTTAGCAAATTGTAATGTTGTTGCCATCCTAATCCTGGCGATTGTCATAAAAAAAGGTTTTCAAACGGAGAGAATGAAAACCTTTAAAATAACCAATTAATCCTAAATTTATGATAAAAAATATAATGCTTTTTCATTGGCTTTCCTGTGACATAATTAGCATAGTTTCATCTAATCCATCACATAGGTACTCACCATCTAAATGGCGAACTCACCAATTATTACTACAAGTTTAGGATTACCAAATGAATCTGTCATCCTGTGCTGTGCTGTATCTGAGGTAACGGTATGTTTAGATATAGATGTGACGGCAAAAACCATTCAGGTGAGTTCAGGACACTTTAGTGTCCTGAAATTTTTATTTTAGGCGTTTGCTAATACAATAAAAGAAACCTATGCTTAAAATTCGAATTGTCTTCTTTGCTTTGATATACACTATCATGGTACATATTGCCTCTGCGCAGACGGTGAAAGAAATACACTATCTCTCGGGAACGGACAATGTTCATACGGTCAATTGGGACTTCTGGGTGACTGGTGGACGCAAGGCTGGAAAATGGGATAAGATCGCAGTTCCCAGTCATTGGGAACAACAGGGTTTTGGGGCTTACAATTATGGACGGGATTATGTGACCTACGGTAAGAATTTCATCTTTCACGATGAAAAAGGTTTGTATCGGCATCAATTTACTGTTCCAAAAAATTGGAAAGGTAAAAAAATAAACCTCGTTTTTGAAGGTTCAATGACCGATACTGAAGTCAAGATCAACGGGAAGCTAGCCGGAGATATCCATCAGGGTGCTTTTTATCAGTTTAAATACGATGTTACCGACAAGATCACCTTTGGCAAGGCCAATATATTGGAGGCTACTGTGTCAAAAATGTCCTCCGATAAATCCATTAACAATGCGGAGCGCCTTGCGGATTATTGGATTTTAGGCGGTATTTATAGGCCCGTATACCTTGAAGCGACAGCACAGGAAAACATCAGCTGGACGGCTATCGATGCAAAGGCAGACGGAGCTTTTCGAAGCAATGTACACTTAGAGGGGCTCTCTAAGGCCAATAAACTATCGGTAGAGATCAAAGATCTGAAGGGTAATGTAATCGCTATTCAACAGTTTCCAATTACTGCGAAAGACTCAGTGAAATTGGTCGAAATGAAAGTAGAAAACCCTTTATTATGGACCGCCGAGACACCAAACCTATATCAGGCCATCTATACCTTGTGGAATGGGAAGAATAAAGAATATCAATATCAAGATCGCTTTGGTTTCAGAACAATTGAAGTTCGCGAAGGAGACGGCATTTATGTCAATGGTGTAAAAGTGAAGATGAAAGGTGTTAATCGTCATGTATGGTGGCCCGAAACCGGACGGTCGGTAAACGCGCAATTGGATCTGAACGATGTTAAATTGATCAAAGAAATGAATATGAATGCGGTCCGCTGTTCGCATTATCCTCCAGATAGATCTTTTTTGGCATATTGCGATTCATTGGGCTTATATGTTTTGGATGAATTGACTGGCTGGCAAAAAGCATACAGTACCGTTGTGGGTAAAAAGTTGGTGCGAGAAATGGTTATTCGAGATGCTAACCATCCTTCCATTATACTTTGGAGCAACGGCAATGAAGGTGGACATAATAAAAAACTTGTAGACGAGTACAAGAAATATGATCTTTCGGCAAGAACAGTGATTCATGCACATCATAGACCGGGAAATGGAATTAATGGAATCGACTGTAACCATTATGAAGATTTTTATTCGACAAAAAAAATTCTGGAAGGACCAAATATTTATATGCCAACCGAATTTCTCCACGCACAGGATGATGGTGGTGCTGCGGCAGGATTAGCGGATATATGGGAGCTGCACTGGAATGCCAAATTAGGTGCCGGTGGATTTATTTGGGATTTTGCAGATGAGGGCATTGTGCGTACAGATTTCAACAATGTGATTGATGTCAACCGCGTAAATGCTCCTGATGGAATCCTTGGTCCACATCGCGAAAAAGAGGGCAGTTTCTATGCCATTCGGGAAATCTATGCACCGGTACATATTACGATGAAAAAATTACCTGCTGACTTCAACGGAACTATTTCCGTGGAAAATCGTTATCATTTTACCGATCTAAACAACTGTCGATTTGAGGGTAAACTGATTATGTATCAACAACCCTATGCGGACGAATCGGGTGTGGATTCAGTGTTGCGTATACACGTCGATAGTCCCAAATTGGCTCCAACACAAAAAGGAAACTTGCAGTTGAATTTACCGAGCGACTGGAAACAATATGATGCGCTGGCATTGACTGCGATTGATCCACATGGGGAGGAAATTTATACTTGGACTTGGCGTATAAAATCCAATCAAATGCTTACTGCGGAAATTCTGCCGTTGAAATCTTCTACCGATGTTGAAGTGAAAGAAGACAGTGCGAATTATATCCTTAAGGCAAATGGAATAACAGCTATGATTTCCAAAAAAACAGGATTATTGGTTGATCTGGCCAATGATTATAGCATGAAATTGGCTTTCAATAATGGTCCGGTGCTTATCGATGGACAGTCGGAGCTGAAAAGTGCTAAACGTTGGAAAGACGGAAAAAATGAAGTTGTTGAGTTTATGTTTGATGGTAACCTAAGTTTTATCCGTTGGACGATGCGCCCAGACGGGTGGTTAAAACTTGATTATGCATATAATATGAAGAAATCAGTACCCTATGCAGGTGTCAGCTTTAACTTTCCTGAAAACTATATTATTGGGGCCAAATGGCTTGGTAATGGCCCTTATCGCGTATGGAAGAATAGGATGCAAGGTGTCACATTAAATACATGGGAAAAAATGTATAATGACGGAAAAGCAGGTATTGGGCCATGGACATTTCCTGAGTTTAAAGGCTACTTCTCGGATGTTAGTTGGATACAATTCAATACAGTGCAAGGGAAGTTTTTGGTTGCAACAGATCAGGAAGATTTATTTGTGCGATTATTCGAGTTCTACGGAATTTCCGGTCCCAAAGGTTATCCGCAGTTGCCGACGGGGGATATTTCCTTTTTGGATGCTATTCCTCCTATTGGAACAAAACTGGCGTTGGGAATCAATGGAAATGCTGCGGTGAATGGACCCGCAGGTGAGCTTAATCAAATGGATAAAAAGATTAATCGGACACTCTATTTTTACTTTGGTATCCCGAAGGGCGAAAAAGAAAATACGCAATTTGTGATGCCTAAAGTAAATGTATTGACAGATTAATCGGATGCTTTATATATAAATTGGTTAAACGAAAAATAGGCTTTTCAATTCAATTGAAAAGCCTATTTTTTGAGTGAGATGCTGTTTTTTTGATGCTGTTCAAACGCTTATAAGCCAAGTTTCTTTAACGGAAAGGAGCTTTTCTCAATTAAGCTGCGTATTATTATTTGATGATAAAGTCTTTGACATTTTGATTTTGGATTGCCGTTGAGGTAACTTTCTTAAGTTGTACATCCTGCAATTGAACTGTGTGAATGGGAAGTTCCGGATTACCGTTGATCTTGGATACAAACTGACCTACTTCCGCTTGAATGTGAGAAAGATAGACATTTGTTATTGGCGTTAGTTTTTTTACCTTGGTAGGTACCAGGTATCGCCATTGATAGAGCACGTCGGTATCAATTCCGAGTATACCTTCTTTTACGTTTTGGGCTTTGATATTTGAAAAATAAATGTTTTTTACGTAACCGCCCATACGTTCATTGGTTTTGATGAAGAGTAGATGCATGAGTTTCTCATTGGGCAGTACAGTGCAATTGTCCACATAGATATTTTCGATCCCACCAGAGAGTTCGCTCCCAACAGCCAGGAGTTGGTGCCCGTCACGGATCTCGCAATTGCGGATCACAATATTTTTTGTTGGCGTTTTCAGTCGCCAGCCTTCGGGATTTCTGCCGGACTTCAGTGCGATGGCATCATCCCCTTGGTCAAACAAGCAATTTTCAATCAATACATTCTGACTCATTTCAGGGTCAATTCCATCATTGTTATGGCCATGGGCGTAGATGTCGATTCCGCGTATAAGCGCATCTTTCGTTAAGTAGAGATGTAAGGTCCAGAAAGGACTGTTACGGATCTTAATATCTTCGACCCTAACATGTTGGCAACGGTTAAATTGAATAAACTGCGGTCTAAGGTTGGACGTGTCGTTGACCATGAGGCGTTGTTCGACAGGTAGCCCTTCTTGCGCCCAGTTATAGAGATTTTTGATGCTTTCCATATGCGGTTTTGGTCTTGGAAACCATTTTTCCCAAACAGTCAGATCTGCTTTTATGGTTCCTTTACCAGTAATGGCAACATTTGTTGCTTCGTATGCATAGATCAGTGGGGAGTAGTTATAGCATTCTAGTCCTTCCCAGCTACTGTGAACAGCAGGTAAATAGTCTTTCGGGTCGCCCGAAAATAATAAGGTCGCCCCTGCACTGACATGTAAGTTGACATTGCTCTTTAAATGAATGGCCTTTGTTGACCATTCACCTGGAGGAATGATGATATTGCCACCTGATGTTGTCGCTAGAGCAATTGCCTTCGCAATTGCAGCAGTAGTACTTTCTTTGTCTCCCTGACGCGCACCAAAATCACGGATATCGTAGTTTTTACAGTGTTCGAAATTTGGAATTTTAAAGGTTGAAATTTCAAAAGGTGCTTTGATATTGATTTCTTCCTGTATAAGCTGATTTGTTTGTGCGACGCTCAGCCTTGTGAAAGCCATTGCTACAAAAACGAGTGCAACGATTGATTTATATTTCATATGTTAATAATTATTTCTGGAGCTCGCAAGCTCGGTTTGTCTATTTAAAGGCCATATGGAATATCAGTCTATTTTCATTAGGAAATCCTAGGCCAACTGGTTAAAAACAATCAAGACTAAAAATAAGGAACAATCAAGGTGGAACCTAATTTTACCAAGCAGGACAGTACAAGGTGGTTTGCTTATTAACAAGCGAGTAGATGCTATTCAATGTATTTTAAAAGCCCGATGGATGAATGTCGGAGCTGCTGTCTTAAGGGTAAATTATGACCAAATCCATACCAACTCCTGACTGAAAGTGGATTGTTCAAACAATGTCTGCATAGTGAATGCACTATTAAAAGGTGGGCTCAACGTGGACTCACTGTGGACTCACTGTGGACTCACAGTGGTCACAGTCAGGAATTGGTCATAAATTGGTAGGGTGTTGGCGTTGGGAATTCTATAACAGATATATTACGAACAGCTTTGAATCCTTGTTAGTGGGTTTACTATCAATGAAAATGCTGTTGTATTGACCGTATAATCAGGCCTGTTCAGGATACTACAGGACGGCTCTTGTTAAAAATGTTGATACTTTTAAACCTAGCTACTTATTTGAGCATCCTTATATACGCTGATCAATTTGAAGGTATTGTCTACACCTTTTAATTAAGCTGTAGACAAACGGGGAAACAAGACTTAATAAAACTTAATATGATGAAAAAATTCTTTCGATTTTTATATCTGTTCACATCAATTGCGATTTTGTCCAATGTACATGCGCAAGGAAAATTTCCGGACGGAACAGCAATTTCAAAATGGTTCGAGACTGTAAAATCGACTGAGATAGGAACGCTCGGAAAGAAATTTCTCATCACAGATTTTGGTGTAACAACAGATAGCACCATCGTACAAACGGCCAAAATTCAGCAGGCTATTGATAAAGCATATGAAAGTGGTGGAGGTGTAGTCGTTGTACCAAAAGGTATCTACCTGAGTGGATCATTATTTTTTAAACCGAAGACACACTTATACTTGGAAGAAGGGGCTGTACTGAAAGGAAGTGATGATATTGCAAATTTTGCCCTAGCGGAGACTCGCATGGAAGGTCAAACAGTGAAGTATTTTTTGGCGCTTGTCAATGCAGATCGGGTGGATGGATTTACAATTTCAGGCAAAGGTACACTCGATGGGAACGGGTTACGCTACTGGCGATCCTTCTGGCTTAGAAGACAGTTTAATCCACAATGTACAAATATGGACGAGATGCGTCCACGTTTACTTTATGTGTCTAATAGCAAAGATGTGCAGATTTCAGGCATTCGTTTGATCAATTCGCCATTTTGGACTTCACATTATTATAAATGTGAAAACCTCAAATTGATCGGTTTACATATTTCTGCCCCTAAAGAACCCGTGAAAGCGCCTAGTTCCGATGCGATCGATTTGGATGTCTGCCGTAATGTATTAATTAAGGATTGTTACCTATCCGTCAATGATGATGCGATTGCATTAAAAGGCGGTAAAGGACCGAAGTCCGATAAGGATCCCAACAACGGCGCTAATTCAAATATTATTATTGAAAATTGTTTCTTTGGTTTTTGTCATAGTGCACTCACTTGTGGCAGTGAATCTATTCATAGCTATAATGTGATTTTTCGGAACAATACCTTAGATAAAGCACGCAAGCTATTGCAATTGAAGATGCGCCCGGATACGCCACAGGAATATGAAAACATTTTGATCGAAAACGTAAAGGGGAATGTGAATAGTATGTTGTTTATTAAGCCTTGGACCCAGTTTTTCGATTTGAAGGGTGAGAAAGGTATTAAAATGTCCTATGCAAGAAATATTGTTTTGCGTAATATTGATCTAGATTGCGAGATCGTATTTGATGTGCTCAATTCGGAACAATATGTACTGTCGGACTTTACATTTCAAAATATGCACGTCCGTGCAGCCAAAAATGCAGTGATTCACAAAGAATATATTAAAAACTTTGTCCTAAATGATGTAACTGTTAATAGTAAAAAGCAATAATAAGATGTACCGGCATATCGCTGTGACTTAGACCTTGAATGATGAAGATGAAACTTATTCTTTTGACCGGGGCGCTGATCGGTTGCTTAGCTGCTTCAGGCCAACGTAAAATGGAGTTTTTAGATCGGGGGATGGTTGGTGTAAAAACGACGGACAACTCCGTTTTTTTAAGTTGGCGTTTGCTTGGTACCGACGATTTTGATACGGCCTTTGCAATTTATAGAAAGGAAGGGAATGGCAAGCAGAAAAAACTGAATACTTCACCATTGACCAAAGGGACTAATTTTTTGGATGATCATGTCGATTTGAATCAAGATTTGACTTACATTTTAGATATAGTAACCGGAGGTAAAGAAAAAGAAGTTGCCAAACTGACCTTATCGAAAGATCAAAAAGTACAGCAGTACTTAAATATTCCATTACGCACTCCTGCAGGATATATGCCTGGGGATGTTTCTGTGGGCGATCTGGATGGAGATGGAACTTATGAACTTATTGTTCACCAGACTGGTGTTGGACATGACAATGCACACAATGGGATTACTTCGGAACCTATTTTTCAAGCATATAAACTAGATGGTACTTTTCTCTGGGAAATCAATTTGGGTAAAAATATCCGAGAGGGAGCACATTATACCCAATTTATGGTATATGACCTCGATAGTGATGGCCGTGCGGAGTTAGTCTGTAAAACGGCCGACGGGACTAAAGATGGACTGGGAAATGTTATTGGTGATGTACAGGCCGATTGGCGTGATACCGTATTAAATTCACGGACAGTTGGTCGCATCTTGAAAGGTCCTGAATACTTAACGGTATTTGATGGATTGACGGGAAAAGCCCTGAGCACTGTGGATTATCTGCCACAACGTGGAGAGCTAAGTTCATGGGGGGATAGCAATGCCAATCGCAGTGATCGATTTTTAGCTTGTGTAGCCTATTTGGATGGTGTACACCCGAGTGTTGTGATGACTCGGGGATATTATGAGCGTACGGCACTGGCAGCATGGGATTTCAAGGATAAAAAATTAGTAAGCCGTTGGGTATTTGATAGCAAAGTTCGTAAAGATCCTTATTCTGGTCAGGGATATCACAATCTCACGGTTGCGGACGTAGATCAAGATGGTAAAGATGAAATTGTCTTTGGTTCGATGGTTGTTGACGATAATGGCAAAGGGCTATACAGTACCGGACTGGGACATGGCGATGCATTACATGTGAGCGATTTGGATCCGGATAGGCCGGGCTTGGAGATCTTTGGAATTCATGAACTGAAAGGAGGGCGGAAAGGGACTGGTGTGGCTTTGTTGGATGCCAAAACTGGGGAAATATTGTTTAAAAGTGCAATAGACCAAGATATTCCTCGCGGTGTTGCTGCAAATATTGATCCCGATCATAAAGGGGCGTATCTGTGGTGGCTTGGATCTAGAGATATGTACGATACTAAAGGTAATCCTGTAGGACCGGCTCCGAGATCGACCAATTTTTTGATTTGGTGGGATGCTGATGTGAGCCGGGAGCTCTTAAACAGCAACTATATTGAAAAATATAAAAATGGAAAAACAGAACGAATCTTTACGGCGGTAGGAGCATCATCGATTAATGGAACTAAAAGTACGCCCAACCTAAGTGCGGATATCTTGGGGGATTGGCGTGAAGAATTGATCTTACGCTCAGATGATAATCAGCATCTGCGTATCTATACAACTACGATCCCAACGGAAAAGCGTGTATATACACTCATGCATGATCCACAATATCGCTTGAGTATAGCATGGCAGAATGTGGCCTATAATCAACCGCCGCATACGGGATATTACCTTGGTGTAGGTATGGATCGTCCGCTTAAACCCAATATTCAGTTGGTGAAGCCTGTCCGCACAAAATAGAAATTTAGACGTGTACGATTTGAATTATTTGATTAAAAGAAATAGATAAGTTAGCAAATGAAGCATACAATAAAATGGATAGGGATGGCATTGGTAGCGGTTGTTTTAATATCCTTTACAAAGCAGCAAAATAGACCCACGATTTATCTTATCGGTGATTCGACAGTTAAGAACAGCAATAAGGAATATTGGGGCTGGGGTACCTTGCTTCCTGAATTATTAGATACGACACGAGTCCGTGTGGACAATCATGCGATGGCGGGTCGGAGTACACGTACATTTGTCAAAGAGGGAAGATGGAGAAAAGTTGATTCTTTGTTCAAGCCTGGAGATTTTTTATTGATTCAGTTTGGTCATAACGAGGGAAGTAAACCTGATACCAGCAAACAAGGCTATCGAGGTGTGCTAAGGGGTATCGGTAAAGATTCTGTTGTTTTAGATTGGGGGAATGGGAAGAGGGAAACCGTGCACACTTATGGTGAAAACCTGCGTCGTTTTGTGATTGAAGCAAAGAAAAAGGGGGTAACACCGATTTTGTTATCCATGATTCCGCGCAACCAATGGGATGATCAAGGTAAGGTGAAGCGGGCCGACAAAGACTTTGGCTTGTGGGCTAAGCAGATTGCCGAAGAACAAGGCGTTCCTTTTCTGGATCTGAACAGTATTACCGCAGATAAATATGATCGCCTTGGAATAGAACGGGTAAAAACCAGTTTTTTCCCCGGTGACCATACCCATACGAATAAAGATGGAGCGCGAGAAAATGCATGGTCTGTTATCGAAGGATTCCGTAGGATTAAAAGTCAGTTAGTACAATATATTAAATAGTAACGAAGATGAAATTGAAATTGTTGCCTTGGGCTGCGGTCCTTTTCGCTGTAATTAGCATGTCTTTTTTGGAAAAGCAGCACAAACCGAACTTGTTTATTATTGGTGACTCTACGGTAAAAAACGGACAGGGAAATGGCTCGAACGGACAGTGGGGCTGGGGAAGTTTGATTGGTCAGTATTTTAAATTGGATAAGATCAATGTTAAGAATCGTGCTTTGGGGGGAACAAGTACCCGGACATTTTATAACAATCCAAAGCTTTGGCAGAAGGTATTGGATAGCATACAGCCTGGAGATTTTGTCCTTATGCAATTTGGGCATAATGATTCAAGTCCCATTGTGGACACGTTACGCGCTCGCGGAACGATAAAGGGAAATGGTGATGATTACCAAGAAGTGTATAATCCATTGCTGAAGCAGCATGAAGTAGTCTATAGCTATGGTTTTTACTTGCGTAGGTTTGTAAAGAATATTCAGGATAAGGGAGCAATAGCAATTATCTGTTCACCCATTCCACGCAATGCTTGGGATGAAAATCAGGTTCGTAAATCGGATTATGCAATATGGGCGAGAGAGGCTGCTGAACAGACCAATGCATTTTTTATCCCATTACAGGATCAAGTGATTGCACAGTATGAAACATTGGGAAAAAAGAAAGTAGAAACGGAATTTTTTGATCCTAAAGATGCGACCCATACAATTAAAGCAGGTGCTTTGCTAAATGCTAAACTCGTCGCTGAGCAATTGAAAGCACAAACCAAAATCGGACTAAAGAAATTTATGTAGTATGAAGAAATCTACCTTTCCTCTGGCGATCTTTTTTCTGTTGACACTATTTAAAGTGCATGCACAACAACGGCCCAATATTGTGTTGATTCTGGCCGATGATATGGGCTATGCTGATTTGGGTTGCTTTGGTTCTGAAATTCAGACTCCAAATCTCGATAAAATGGCAAAGGAAGGGATTAAGATGACTAATTTTTACAATGCTTCGCGTTGTTGTCCATCGCGTGCTTCCCTATTGACCGGATTATATCCGCATCAGGCAGGAGTCGGTGATATGATGAATAAGCGTCCTTTTCCAGCCTATCAGGGTTATTTGAACAGAAATTCGGTCACATTGGCCGAACTATTGAAAGGCGCAGGTTATGGAACCTATATGGCTGGGAAATGGCATGTTGGACAGGAAAAGGAAAATTGGCCCCGGCAGCGTGGATTTCAGCGCTACTATGGGCTAATTGATGGAGCAAACAGCTACTTTGAAAACCGGCCTTATCGTCCCAATCAAACATTAACGATAGCCTTGGACAATGAGGCGATCGTTCCGCCAAAAGATTACTATAGCTCGGATGCCTATACAGATTATGCAATGACTTTCATTGGTGAGCATTTAGAAACTAAAAAAGAGAATCCTTTTTTTCTATACCTCGCTTTTCAGGCTCCCCACTGGCCTATACATGCCAAACCGCAGGATATTGCAAAGTATCAGGGTAAATATATGGAAGGCTGGGAGGCTATTCGTGAAAAGCGTTTTCAAAAACAGCAGCAGTTAGGGATATTGCCGCCAACGACCAAATTGTCACCAATTGATACGACATTGCGAAATTGGAATGATTGCAGTTGGGAAGAAAAAGTAAAATGGGATGAAAAGATGACTGTCTACGCGGCGATGGTAGATGAATTGGATCAGAACGTTGGTAGACTGGTTGATTATCTCCAATCGAAAGGACAATTGGACAACACTGTTTTCATCTTTCTCTCTGATAACGGAGCGAGCAATGAGACTATAACTAATGCGGGATTTACACCAGAAATTAGAGCTGCTAATGAATTTCCTGCCAGTCATCCGCGTTCTTTTACAGCCTATGGAGTCGAAGGTGCTGCGGTGAGCAATACGCCTTTCAAAAAGTTCAAGCATTGGGAGTTTGAGGGTGGGAATGCCACCGGATTTATCGCTTATGGACCGAAATTCCTACCAAGAGGGAAACAGTTTGATAGGCCAGCCCATTTGATTGATATCATGCCAACTTTAGCACAATGGTCGGGAGCGCGCTATCCTAAGGACTATGCGGGCAATACGATTCAACCGATGGAAGGAATATCCTTGCTTCCGCTATGGACGGAGCAACAAAAGGATATTGATCGGGAAATTTGTTTTGAACATGAGGGCAATAAAGGTGTGCGTAAGGGAAAATGGAAACTTGTCTCTTCCTATCCTGAAAATAAGTGGTATTTATATGATATAGAAAAAGATAGAAGTGAAACAGTAGACTTATCAGCCTCTTTCCCGAAAATATACAGTGAAATGGTTCAGCTCTATGAAAACTGGGCAAAAAGGGTTGGTGTGATACCTTACGAGCAGCTCGCTCAAAAAAAAGGGAATTCCCGTTATGAATAATTATATAAGCAAAACATGAAAATATTTAATACTTATACGGCCACTTTGATGATTGCGTTTTTCCTTTCAGCATGTTCTTCGACGAAGAAGGTTGTCGAACAGAAGCAGGAATTAACCGCTGTAGATGTACTTCAGTCGTTGCAGCTGACCAATCGTTATTTCATGAACAAATGGACAGACACCGGTAAGCCGATCTATACCAACCGTTGGCGGCCGAGCAATATCTGGACCCGGGCCGTTTATTACGAAGGGCTCATGGCACTTTATCAGATTGATAAAAACAACGAATACTACAATTATGCTGTGGATTGGGGAAATAAACATGACTGGGGTATGCGCAACGGTTTGGAAACTCGAAATGCCGATGACCAAGCTTGTGGGCAGACCTACCTGGATCTCTATGAGATTGAAGCGAAGCCTGAGCGTATCCAAAAGATTAAAGCCAATATAGATTACATTATCAAATCTGGAAAAGTAGACGATTGGACCTGGATTGATGCTATACAAATGGCCATGCCAATTTATGCTAAACTGGGGGTAATGACGAAGGATCAAACTTACTTTGATTACATGTATAAAATGTATCATCATTCAAAAACGCAAGAAGGTGGCGGCCTTTATAATAAGGCCGATAAACTTTGGTGGCGCGATAAGGATTTTGTTCCTCCTTACAAGGAGCCGAATGGTGAGGATTGCTATTGGTCACGTGGCAATGGATGGGTTGTGGCAGCTTTGGTTAGGGTACTTGATTTAATTCCGGAGAACGAAGCGCATCGTGCCGAGTACATGTCGGATTATAAAGCTATGATGGAAGCACTTGTTCCTATTCAAAGACCGGATGGATTCTGGAATGTCAGTCTACATGATCCGACTAATTTTGGTGGGCGTGAAACTTCAGGCACAGCACTGTTTGTTTATGGCATGGCCTGGGGCATCAATAATGGTTTCCTAGATGCTAAAATATATCGACCTGTTGTAGAAAAGGCGTGGAAAGCAATGACAGCAGAAGCGGTACACCCTTCTGGTTTTTTGGGCTATCTGCAAGGAACGGGAAAGGAACCTAAGGATGGTCAGCCGGTCAGTTTTTCAAGTCAACCGGATTTTGAAGATTACGGTTTGGGTTGTTTTTTATTAGGAGGAACAGAAGTCTATAAAATGTTGTCAAGATAAGATGAAAAGGTTATGCTTTATTTTTTGTTGCCTGCTGCTTTCATTCGGTGCCTATGCTCAAACAGGGAGGACGACTTTTAGTTTTAACGCTGACTGGCGTTACCACATCGGCGATGTAAGCGATGCTTCTGCTGCAGGCTTCGATGATCGTACATGGAAACAGGTTGCCTTGCCTCAAGCTTGGAATGAAGATGAAGCTTTCGCAAAAGCGATACATGACCTTTCGGCAAATGTTGTTTGGTATCGAAAAAAGTTTACTATTCCCAAGGGAGTTACTTCTGATAAGGTCTTTTTGGAATTTGAGGGGATTCGCTTCGGTGGAGAATTTTATCTTAACGGGAAATTTATGGGGCGTCATGAAAATGGCGTCATGGCCGCCGGATTTGATCTATCTGATCTGATGAATAGAGATGGCGAAAATATTTTGGCCATACGTATAGATAATAGTTGGAGCTATCGTGAAAAGGCAACAAATAGCACTTATCAATGGAACGATAAAAACTTTAATGCAAACTATGGTGGAATTCCCAAAAATGTATGGATCCACTTTGCTTCCAAAATTTATCAAACCCTACCATTGTATTCCAATTTAAAGACTACGGGTGTTTACGTGTATGAGAAAAATATGAACATTCCTAAAAAGACATTGGATCTTTTTGTTTCTTCTGAGGTGAAAAATGAAACCGATAAATCGAGCTCGGTAGATTTTGTCGCAGAGGTACGTAATGCCGAAGGAAAATTGGTAAAAACGTTTTCAAAAACGTTCAATCTTCCTGCCAATCAAACGCAGCAATTGACCATGAACTCAGCCATGAATCAGGTTAATTTTTGGAGCTGGGGCTACGGCTATCTCTATACGGTTACGACAAAAATTGTACAGGACAACAAAACTATAGACGCTGTACAAACGAAAACAGGGTTTCGAAAAACGGCTTTTAAAGATGGGATGGTATATCTGAATGATCAAGTATTGATGATGAAGGGCTATGCACAGCGTACAAGTAATGAATGGCCTGCTGTTGGTTTGTCTGTAGCGCCTTGGTTAAGTGATTTTAGCAATGGGCTGATTGTTAGGAGCAATGCCAATTTGGTTCGTTGGATGCACGTAACACCTTGGAAACAGGATGTTGAATCCTGTGATCGTGTGGGGTTGATGCAAATGCTACCCGCAGGAGATGCCGAAAAAGATACGCAAGGCAGACGTTGGGAGCAGCGAACGGAGCTGATGCGTGATGCAATTATTTATTATAGGAACAATCCTAGTGTTCTGTTTTATGAATGTGGAAATGAGTCTATTTCGGAAGAGCATATGGCTGAGATGAAAGCTATCCGCGATCAATACGATCCAGCTGGTGGGCGCGCCATTGGCTCTCGCGAAATGTTGGATAGTAAGATTGCTGAATATGGCGGTGAAATGCTATATATCAATAAAAGTGCACGCCACCCCATGATTGCAACCGAATATATGCGGGACGAAGCCTTACGTAAATATTGGGATGAATTGAGTTACCCATTTCACAAGGATGGTGAAGGGCCACTTTATAAAGGCGTAGATGCCAGTGATTATAATAGGAATCAAGATCGTTATGTCATTGAAGCTGTACATCGTTGGTGGGAATATTGGAAAATGCGTCCCGGTACTGGTGATCGCGTAAATTCAGGCGGCGTCAATATTATCTTTTCGGATTCCAATACCCATTTTAGGGGAAAGGAGAACTACAGAAGAAGTGGCGAAGTAGATGCCATGCGTATTCCCAAAGACGCTTACTATGCTCATCAGGTTATGTGGGATGGCTGGATTGCTCCAGATCCAAAAGGATTGTATCTGGTAGGGCACTGGAATTATGCTCCCGGGACAAAAAAAGATGTATTGGTCGTTTCTGCAGCTGATCGGGTCGAATTAGCTGTGAACGGTAAGGTACAGGGAAAAGCCGAAAAGCTATATAATTTCCTATACCGTTTTCCAGCTGTTGATTTTGAGGCTGGGGTCTTGTCTGCGAAATCATTCACCAAAGAAGGGAAATTATTGAATACAAAGGAGCTTAGAACCACAGGTGAACCGTATAAAATCCGTTTAACGGCACAACATGGTAAAAATGGCCTATTTGCGGATGGAAATGATATGGTATTAGCAGAAGTTGAAGTGCTCGACAAGAATGGGGTACGCTGCCCATTGGCATCAAACAGAATAGATTTCAACTTAGATGGACCGATGGATTGGCGCGGTGGTATTGCTCAGGGACCTGATAACTATATTTTAGCTCGATCGCTGCCGGTAGAGGCGGGGATAAATCGCGTATTACTTCGTACGCAGTACGATAAATCTGGGCGGGTGGTGTTGAAGGCGATATCTGAAGGACTTTTATCAGATTCAGCCGTGTGGACGGTGCAACCTATCAAAACGTTGGGGAATTATTTTGTAAAAGAATCTAATGAAAATTTACCATCATTCTTAGAACGGGGGCCGAGTCCAGCGAAAGCTACTTTGGTCCAGCTGAAAAAAAGCCTCAAAATCCGCACAGCGGCAGCTGGAGCTAACCTAGAGAAAGTGGGACAATCCTACGATGATAATGAGCTGTCGGATTGGGTCAATGATGGCCAGCTAGGTACCGCATGGATTACATATACTTTACAGGAAAAATCTGATATTGATGAGATTGATTTGAAATTGAACAATTTCAGGTCGAGATCCTATCCGCTACAGGTTTTCGTAGACGACAAACTTGTTTTTGATGGAAATACAGATATTACGCTAGGTTACTGCACACTTTCTTTCCCACGTACAAAGGGTGAAAGGGTAACTATAAAACTTAAAAATGCACCTTTTACTGCGAAAGAAAATAATCAGGTAGAAATGGGCGGTAAGAAACTTGATGATGGCATCGCACGCAATGACGCTAATGCGAAAGGTACCTTGAGCATTATCGAAGCTGACATACATCAGGTATTGGCTAATTAAGGATATTTGGCGATCATAAAATAGTTCAGTACATAAACGAAATGGAGAAAATAGCATTTAAAATGAAATTGAAACCGGGCATGTCTGCGGAATACAAGCGGAGACATGATGCGATCTGGCCAGAATTAATAACCTTATTGCGCGAAAACGGGGTGTCTGATTATAGCATTTTTTTGGATGAGGAGACGGATACTTTATTTGCAGTTCAATATTTAGCAGGACATTCGTCACAAGAGCTGGGTAAGGAAGTTATTGTTCAGCAATGGTGGGATTATATGCATGATATCATGGACGTAAATCCGGACCACTCCCCAGTGTCGATAAATTTGAAAAAAGTATTTCACATGGATTAGGACAATTTTAACATGAAGAAAATCTATATATCATTAGTGCTTGCCTGTAATCTTTTAGCTGTTGGTCGAACGATAGCGCAGGATCTATGGCCAGCAGTTACCAAAGAAATGAGACCTTGGACACGTTGGTGGTGGCTGGGCTCAGCTGTGGACCGGTCTAATCTCGAACGTGAATTAACCTTATTTGACAAAAGTGGATTTGGTGGCGTCGAGGTAACACCGATTTATGGTGCTAAAGGATTTGAATCCAACTACCTGACCTTTCTTTCACCACAATGGATGAATATGTTGGGTGTAACAACGGATAAGGCCAATGCCTTGGGAATGGGGGTAGACATTAATTTGGGTACGGGGTGGCCATTCGGGGGACCTCAAATCAAAGAAAAGGATGCCGCTACCAAATTAATCCTGGATGAATTTGAAATGAAAAAAGGTGAAAGGATCACGTTTCCCCTAAAACCTAAGGATCCTAAACAACATTATTTCTTTCTGCAGGCTTTACGGGCATTTAGATCCGACAATAGTGAGATTAAACTGGATGATTATATTTCAAAGGCCACCGGAACATGGGAAGCGCCTGCCGATATTCGTCTATTAGCAGTATTTTCTGGGAGAACGGGGCAGAAAGTCAAACGTGCCGCACCGGGGGGATCGGGGTATACGCTCGATCACCTTGGGCAGCAATCTGTCGTATCTTATTTCAATAGATTTACCGAAGCTTTTAAGGATAAACCATTGCATGTGCGTGCTTTTTTTAATGATAGCTACGAAGTATATGGGGCAAATTGGACGGATGATTTTTTGCAATCATTCGAACGGATAAAAGGATACAAACTACAAGATAACCTTCTAGATTTTGCGGGTAAAGGTAAGGATGAAGTTAAAACAGCAGGCCTTAAATCGGATTATCGTGAAGTTGTGAATGCACTCCTTGCCCAGAATTTCCTGATCCCATTTACGGATTTTGCCCATCGCTATAGCGCGATTTCAAAAAATCAAGCCCATGGATCTCCAGGAAATCTGATTGACTTGTATGCGGATACCGATATTGCGGAGTGTGAAACCTTTGGATCCAGCAGTTTCGATATTCCCGGATTAAGACGGGATACTGCTGATATCCGTAATGTGGACCCGGATCCCATGATGGCAAAATTTGCGACATCGGCGACAAATGTATACGGTAAAAAATATACTTCTTCGGAAACATTCACGTGGCTTACGGAACATTTTAAAACCTCCTTGTCACAAACGAAACCTGAAGTCGAACAACTATTCCTCGCTGGAGTGAATCATGTATTCTATCACGGGACAACCTATTCGCCGAAAAATGTACCTTTTCCGGGATGGTTGTTCTATGCTTCCGTTAATTTTGTTCCGCAAAACTCGTTCTGGGATCACCTTACTGGTTTGAATCAATATATTACGCGTGTGCAATCCATCCTTCAATCCAGCCGGGCCGACAACGAACTGCTGGTATATTGGCCCATTTATGATATTTGGAATAATGCCAAAGGAATGGATAAGGCACTAAAGGTTCATGATGTTGACGAGTGGTTACATCCAACGCAATTTTATAAACAAAGTGTTCAGCTGCAGAAACGGGGGTATAGCTTTGATTTTGCAACTGATAAAATTTTGGCGGGAACTACAGTAAACGATGGGAAATTACAAACTTCAAAGGATGCGATCCCGTATCGGGCAATTTATATACCTGCCTGTCATTATTTTTCTGAAGTGACATTGCAGAAAATACTGGAAATGGCCAACCAAGGAGCAACTGTCATCTTCCAGCAATTACCGAAAGAGGTTCCTGGATATAGCCAATTAGAGAAACGGCGTACACTGTTCAATAAATTAATTGCATCGCTAGGTTTCGAAAAAGATAAAGCGAATCAGTATACAGCTTTTGGAAGTGGCAAAATCTATCTTACAGCCGATGTCAATTCGGCCCTCGAAATAGAAGAGATCACACCAGAACGGATAAACCAAACGGGACTGAAGTTTTCGCGAAGAGCCGCTGGTAAGGATAGGTATTATTATTTGGTCAATCATAGTGGACAGACTATTGATCGTAGCATTACACTAAATGCACAGACAGCACATTATTCTTTATTGGATCCCCAGACCGGGCGGACCTATCAGTTGCCATTATCTGACGGCAAAATACGGGTGCAGATTCCATCGGGTTATTCCTGGATAATCTTAGCATCAGCGCAACAAGCCAGCGAACCTTTCCGCTATCAGGATGAGCTACACCAAGTGGCCCAATTGGACCGCGATTGGAAAGTGAGTTTTATTGCTGGAGGACCTGTTTTACCAAAGGCTAAAAAACTTGATCAACTTTCCTCCTGGACAGAATGGGGTGACAAAGATGCGATCAATTTTTCCGGCACAGGGGCTTATGAAACAACAATTTCTATCCATAAAGATCAATCAAAATCCTACCTACTGAAGTTAGGGCGTGTTGCTGAAAGTGCAAAGGTCTACATCAATGGAAAAGAGGCGGGTTTGTTATGGTCTATCCCGTTTCAACTGGATATTACCAATATGTTAGTAAACGGAGAAAACAAGATTCGTATAGAGGTCGCCAATTTAATGGCAAACCGGATCAGTTATTTGGACCGCAAAAAAGTTGGCTGGCGTAATTATCACGAAATCAATTTCGTCAATATCAATTATAAAGATTTTGATGCCAGTGACTGGAAGCCCATGGAAAGTGGGTTGATTGGACCCGTGACCATTTGGAGTTATTAAAAGAATGCGATGGAATGCATTTACTGTACATCTTACTTGGCTGGTCAATTTCTCGCCATAGCAAGAGTTTATATTGAGCTGTAGTTGGCATTGAAAAGAAAATGAACCTGTTACACTAAAAAAAAAAATATTTACCAAAAGCCCCATTTATGGGGCTTTTTGGTTTCTGTAACAGACTGGATACTTAAGAGCCTGTAAGTTCAGGATAGTTAGTTTAAAGGGATACTATAATTTCCTGTTACCAGTATAAATCACAAGTAACAATTTAAACTTCAATCCATGAAAAATATCTTACGATATGGTACCGTCATAATGACCCAGTTGGCATTGACTCAGGTATTATATGCTCAAGAGCTGCTGAAGGGGAAAGTTGTCGACGACAAAAGTCAGCCTATCAGCGGAGTGACTATCCATGTCAATGGCAAAGGTAGCGGAACAACGAATCAGAATGGCGAATTTGGTATTATTGCCAAATCCGGGGATAAAATTACCTTTACTTCGATAGAATATCTTGCTAAAAGCCTAAATGTCGTTAACCTCTCTTTTTTACAGGTGAACTTGGTACGAAAGCAAGAATCGCTCGATGAAGTTGTTGTCATTGGCTATGGTACGCAAAAACAAAAGAATCTGACTGCTCCGGTTTCTAAATTTAAAGCTGAAAATTTGGATGAACGACCGATAGCTCGTGTTGACCAAGCTTTGATTGGACAAATTGCCGGGGTACGAGTCAAACAATCTACGGGTGTCCCAGGTAAAGGTCTAAGTGTACAAGTTCGTGGTTCGGGTTCCATCTCCGCAGGTACGGAGCCATTGTACGTGGTGGACGGCTTTCCTTTGCAAAATGCAAAGACAAATACATCTGGAGGTTATTCCTCCGGAAATCCATTGGATAATATGAATCCAAATGATATAGAATCAGTGGAAGTATTGAAAGATGCAGCGGCCGCTGCAATCTACGGATCCCGTGCGGGTAATGGGGTTGTTTTGATTACAACCAAACGCGGACGTACCGGTGAAGCAAAGCTAAGTTTAAACTCTTATGTGGGCATTTCGTCCCCTTATCGTAAACTAGATATGCTTAACGGAGAAGAATGGATCGATCGTCAGATTGAAATGATCAATGCCCAATGGGTAGCGTCCGGGAAGGATAGGCTGGCAAGTCAAAGTAATGAAGAGCGTCGAAAGATATTGGGCCTTGCTGATGGGACATACAATACCTCCTATATGTACGATGATCGTTGGCTGGAGCCTGGACATCCAGGACTTTATATGATCGATTGGCAAGATGAGGCTTATCGTAAAGGAATCACACAAAATTATCAAGTCACGGGTTCTGGAGGGACAGAATATATAAATTATTATGTATCGGGGAATTACATGAACCAGCAGGGGATTGTGCATGGCCTGAATTATAAAAATTATACCGCACGGGCTAATGTAGAGTTGAAGGCCAATAAAAAGCTAAGTTTTGGTTTGAACTTAGCGCCTTCTTATTCCATTGGCAATGATCCCGGTGTTGAGGGGAAAGATAATATTATGCACCAGATTTACTCGATGTCGCCTGTGCAAGATAATCCTGCTGGGACGGTCAATGTACTTGAGAATGATAAGTATCCTTGGAGTACATCGACTAATGATCCGATTGCTAAATTGAGAAACTATTTGGGCGAAAATAAAATCTCGCGTTTGCTTGGAACTATCTATGGGCAATATCATATCCTGGATCATTTGACTTTTAAGACAACAGTCAATTTGGATCAAACCGATAGTCGGAGCAATAGGTTTGAACCCTATACGATCGCTGGATCCTTAGCAAATAGACTCACAAATCCAAATCAAGCGACGTATGGATCCAACAGTGTATACCGTAGACAGACTTTTGTCAACGAAAATACATTAAACTACACGGTCACTATCGGGAAACACGACCTTACAGCTTTGGTAGGGCAGGCGTATAATTTTGATAAATTGGAAACCTCATCGATTACTTCTAAAGACGGCTATATTAACAGTTCCATTAAAACGTTAAATGGAGCAGTAGCTACAGTTGCATCAACAGGGGCAACACAGAGTATTCTGTTGTCCTATTTTGGTCGTGTTCAATATGCCTTTGACGGAAAGTATTTGTTTTCGGCAAGTCTTAGGCGAGACGGTTCTTCCCGTTTTGGAAACAATACGAAATGGGGATTGTTCCCTTCACTTTCATTTGGTTGGCGTGTGTCGGATGAAAATTTTATGAAATCGTTGAGCTTTATCAACGATTTAAAACTAAGGGGTAGTTTTGGTACAGCAGGTAACAATAATATTGGTGATTATAGCAGTATTTCGGTATTGGGAATTTATAACTATTCTGCAAATGGTAACTCTGCTTCTGGGCAAGCGCCCAAAAATATTATTAACCCCGACCTAAAATGGGAAAAGTCACGTACCTACGATGTTGGGTTGGATTTTGGATTGATCGGCTCACGGATCACCGGATCGTTTGATTGGTATACAAGAAAAAGCAGTGACCTTTTATTAAATGTTCCCTCCATGTATGTAACCGGATTTGGATCATATTTAGATAACGCTGGTGAGCTGAAAAGTAATGGTTGGGATTTGGAAGTTACCTCACATAATATCAAAAAATCGCATTTTACCTGGTCAACATCCTTCAATATTAGCCATAGTGCCAATAGAGTGACCAAATTGGAAGGTGATCAAAGAGAAATTTTGATCCCTTCGTCTTTTGATATACAACATAGTCTATTGCGCGTCGGTGAGCCCATGTATAGTATTTATGTGGTTCAACAGAATGGCATATTAAGCCAGCAAGATATTGACAATGGAGCTGCATTATTTGGTAATGAGAAAGCTGGAGATCCACGTTATGTCGATGCCAATGGTGATGGTGTGATTGATGCCAATGACCGTGTTATTGTCGGGCACCCCAATCCGGACTATGTCTGGGGAATAACCAACAATTTTAAGTATAAAAACTTTGATTTGAGCTTTATGTTCCAAGGACAAAATGGTGGGCATATCTATTCTTTGTTAGGTCGGGCATTGGGGCGTACGGGACAAGGGGCCTCTGACAATGCGTTGGGTTTCTATCGGGATCGTTGGCGGTCAGCAGAAGATCCGGGCGATGGTCGTGTTGGAAAAGCCTATTCTAATTTCGGACGGATTAAAAATACAGATTGGTTGTATTCATCAGACTATTGGAGATTGCGTAATATAACCTTAGGATATAATATTAAGGATATGAAGTTGGGCAGCCAATCCAAACTCAGCATGGTTCGCCTGTTTATGACGTTGGAAAATTTTTGGGGTAAAGACAAGTATGATGGTGGTGTAAATCCGGAATCGTCCAATACCAATTTGAGCGGAAGCGATACGTATCCAGAAGCTGGAGATTATGGCGGTTTAGCAATTCCGAAAACGATCACCTTTGGTTTAAATGTAAATTTTTAAAATCATGAAAAAGCTAAATATATTTTTATTGCTATTAGGATTGTTTGGTTCCTGTAAAATGGAATTGGATCAACAACCGATTTCAGAAGCAACTTCTGAAACTTTTTTTCAAACACCGAATGATTTTATACAAGGCGTGAATGCCTTATACAATGGGATCCAAAAGTATCCAGATCGTTTGATGAACCTTTCAGAAACTCGCTCAGATAATTTATATGCGGTCTCGGACGGTGGCGTACGTGATTGGGAAGGAATCAACAGTTTTCATAAGACGATTGCGAGTAATCCCTATGTGCAAGAAGCTTGGTACACAAATTACAACGCGATTTTTCGGGTGAATAATTTTCTGGAGCAGTTGCAATCTAGGGGTACAACTGTGATTACAGATGAGGATTTACGTAATCGTATGGAGGGTGAAGCGAAGTTTTTGCGGGCTTTTTTATATTTTGATCTGCTACGTTACTTTGGGAAGGTGCCTTTGATTGATCATGTCGTGTCGGCACAAGAAGCCAAAACAATTCCACGTAGTAATGTCGAAGATATTTATGCCTTAATTGTCAGCGATCTCAATAGAGCAGTAGCAACTTTACCTACACCGGGAGGCTATGCCGAGGCTGACCAAGGGCATGCGAATAAATATGCAGCAAAAATGTTGTTGGGATTGGTGTATATGACCAAATCCGGTCCTACGCTAGGTGTAGTAGGAGCTGGATTGAATAGTAATGAATGGGGAAAGGCGCTCGAACAATTCAATGCAGTTATCGCGAGTAACGAATTTAGTTTGTTAGATAGGTATACTGATATATTCGATTACAATAATGAACATAACAAGGAAGTTATATTTAACATTGAGTTTTCCAGTGGAGCGAATCCGATTGTTGGTTCGACATTTCCCTGGGTATTGGTTCCCGATAACTGGTTTAATTCGCTTGGTTTGGGTACGCAAGGTGGATTGACGATCCGACCAGTGTCAAGCGATTTTATGAACACTTATGTCGCCAATGATGTGCGGAGATCTTTTTGTGTCCAAGAGGGATTTGTCTACAATAAGGTGGCTGAAAATCGACCTTTCGTTAAAAAATTTGTCGATGTGACGAAAGTGCCTGCGAGCCGTACGGATTGGCCAATAAATTACATTGTATTTCGCTATACGGATTTACTGTTGCTAAAAGCGGAATGTGTATTGAATGGTGCTTCTGGGAATCATCAAACCGATGTCGATGCGGTCGTCAATCAAATCCGAAAACGCGCTGGATTGACAACTGAGCTGACCAATGTCACTAAATCACAACTGATGGACGAACGGAGGAGGGAGTTTATTGGTGAAGGAACACGCTGGTTTGATTTGATAAGAGCTGGCACTGTGGAGTCCGTCATGAACGCTTGGATTGCAAAAGAAGATACGGGAAAACAAATGTCTGCTTTTCAAGTCAATTATGTGTTATACCCCGTGCCACAGTCAGAAATAGATAACAGTCCCGGATTATATACACAGAATCCCGGATATTAATATGTTGATTAATTTAATCGCCCTTAGCATTTAAGGGCGATTTTTTTATTTTTGGCGCCAGCTAATGACAGGATTGAACAGGATGGTTATTACAAATCATCCTGTTATTTTTAGCCAACATTATAAGCCTGAGGAGAATTCTGATTATCTTTTTTAAGCCAGTCATCGTATAAAGCAATAAGTAAAGATCATACAATATTTTCATTGTCTCGTATAATGCAAAACGATTTTCACTACCGAAGATCAACAAGGGAAAGAATAAAATAATACCTAAATAATACTTTAATGATAAACTATTTAACAATTAGGTTTGATCATCATGTAAAGAAGTACACTTTTTTGCTGTTTATGGCGATGCTGTGTACGTTAAATTTATTTGCTCAAACAACGAGGACTGGAAAGGTAAACGATGAAAAAGGTTCACCTGTTCAAGGTGTGACGGTACAGGTAAAAGGAAAAGCTATGACAGCAAAGACCAATGCCGACGGTTCATTTACCATCAATGCGCTGCCATCAGATGTATTGGCCTTCAGAAGTCTAGGTTTTGAACCTCAAGAAATTTCTGTTGGAAGTCAAAATAACTTCAATGTGGTTCTCGCACAAAAAGTCGATGTCATGGACGAAGTCGTGGTGGTTGGTTACGGCACCATGAAAAAGAAAGATGTAACGGGGTCGATAGCGAGTGTGGGAGAAAAGGAACTGAAAGCAATGCCCGTAAAAGATGCCTTGCAGGCAATGCAAGGTAAGGTCGCGGGGGTTGATATTACATCGAATCAGAGACCAGGAACTACAGGAAGTATAACTATAAGAGGGGTTCGATCAATCACTGCTGATCAAGGGCCACTTTATGTCGTTGATGGGATGGTATTGCAGGCAGGTGGCATTGATAATATCAATCCAAGCGATATAGAGACCATCGATGTCTTAAAGGATGCTTCTGCAACAGCTGTGTATGGCTCACGTGGGGCGAACGGTGTTGTTTTGGTGACTACCAAGCAGGGAAAAAAGGGGCGTTTAATGTTGAATTATGCTGGTACGGCAACATTCGAAAAGATGTATGACGTCACCGAGTACATGGATGCTGCAGAGTGGTTGGAGTATGCGCGTTTAGCGAAATTCGGAACAACGACACCAGATTATGAAAAGGATTTTGCCAAATGGGGTTCTGTAGCGGCCTCCTGGGCAAATATTGCCAAAGGTTGGACTAATAATAATACAGTTTGGGATCCGAGCTTGGTCGGTAACTATGATTGGGCAGACCTCGGACGTAAAAACGCCTTATCAACTGAGCACACCTTAAGCGTTTCAGGCGGCGGAGAGAACTCGAAAGGCTATGGTTCATTTGGCTATTTGAAGCAAGATGCAACACAGCCGGGACAAAAATTTAATCGTTATACTTCGAAGGTAAGCTTTGAGGCGACTCCGACTAAGTGGTTTACCATGGGAGCGTCATTAAATACCTTTTTCTCCGATCAGGATTATGGGTATAACTTTTCGAAATCGGTCACTGGAGCGGGCGATTACTACAATGCTTTACGAGGAATGTTGCCTTGGACAGTACCTTATGATGATAATGGAAACTACTTGAGAAACCCTGCAGCCGGAGACATTAATATCATCAATCCAATTAATGAACTGGAATATAATACCAATCAACGGCAGACTTTTGCTGCGAATGGCAGTTTCTTTAGCCAGGTAGATTTTGGACAGATCTATGCACCGCTGAAGGGTTTGAAATATCGGGTGCAATTTGGTCCAGAATTTAGGTATTATCGTTTGGGTTTAGCGAATGCTGCAGAGGGCATCAACGGTGATGGAAATAATGCAGTGACTTATTCAACTAACCGCAATTTAGCTTGGACATTAGACAACTTGATTTATTATGACCGTGATTTTGGAGCGGATCACCATCTTGGTGTTACCTTGCTGCAAAGTTCCTCCAAGTATAACTCTGAATCAAGCAATATGAAGGCGACGGATGTGTATAGTGCTGGAGAATTATGGTATAATATTAATTCTGGAGGTTTTATTGGTAGCTGGGGAACGGGTTTATCCGAGCGGCAAATGGAGTCCTATATGGCTCGTGTGAATTACAGCTATAAGGATCGTTATATGTTAACAGCATTTGTGCGTTGGGATGGATCTTCGGTATTGGCACCAGGGCATCAATGGAGTTCATTTCCTTCTGTAGCCGCATCATGGCGTATTGATCAGGAAGATTTCATGAAAGACGCCCGCTTTATCAACACCCTAAAATTACGTCTGGGAGCTGGTATTGTTGGTAATGCCGCAATTGGACCTTATCAGACGAAAGGATTATTGACGCAAAATTTTTACAACTGGAGTGCAACGAATTCGACACCGGGATATGTAGCTTCAGACCCTTCTGCTGCTAACCCACAAAAAATGGCGAATCCTGAATTGGGATGGGAACGTACGACTCAGTATAACTTAGGAATAGACTATGGCTTTCTAAATAATCGGATCAGCGGTGCTTTAGATCTGTATAAAACGAAGACCAATGATTTGTTGTTAGCGATGAGTCTAAACTCCGTTTTAGGGTATGGTGCTACAATGGCAAATGTTGGAAAGACTTCGGGTTGGGGTATTGATCTCCAAATCAATACTGTCAATGTGAAGAATGACAACTTCCAATGGAATACGACGTTGACCTGGTCCAAAGACAAGAATAAAATACTTGAATTGAACAATGGACGGAAAGAAGATCTAACCAATAACTGGATTGTAGGTCAGGAGATTCAAGTCCCTTATGATGTGGTTTATGATGGTATTTGGAAAACTTCGGAAGCGGAAGAAGCTGCAAAATACGGTGCTAAGCCTGGGCAAATTCGAGTGAAGGATATTAGTGGCCCCGATGGAGTGCCTGATGGTAAAGTAGATCGCAATTATGACCGACAAGTTTTGGGATCTTATCGTCCAAAATGGTCTGGCGGAATTATGAATACATTCACCTATAAAAACTTTGATCTATCCTTCTTTATTTTCTCCCGTTGGGGACAGACAATCAATGCTGGGGCTGCAACATTGGATGGTCGTTACATGCAACGCAAATTGGACTACTTTATTCCAGGAGTTCATGAAGATGCTGAGTATTATCAGCCAGGCTCGAACGGCGAAGCGGCAGATCCTTGGAATTCTTCCATGAACTACCGTGATGGATCATTTATCAAGCTAAGGAATGTAAGTTTAGGTTATAATTTCCCTAAAACAAAATTACAAAAACTTGGCATCAGTAATTTTAAGGTTTATGCACAGATCATGAACCCAGCGATGTTGTATTCAAAAGTGGATTTTCTGGATCCAGACTTAGCAAGTTATAATAATAACACGACACAAGCTGGTTCTTCCATTACGACAAGAGGGGCTGTGATCGGTGTGAACATAGGATTTTAAGCAGCAAAAAGGATTTAAAAAAGTGATTCTCATGAAAAATTATAAAATATTAGTTGCTTCCATATTTGGTGCTGCTGGATTGTTTGTATTGAATGCCTGCAGCAAAGACTTTTTAAAAGAGGAACAGATCACCATCCCGGATACAGACTATTTCAAAACACAGGCAGGGTTAGATGATTTGGCAACAGGGGTTTACTCCAAATTGAAATTTAAATATAACTATACCTGGGGGATGGCCTTGTTCAATTTGGGTGTAGATGAGTTTACGGATGCAAATAATGCTTCCCCAAGTTTTAATAGTTATAGTATGGATCTTAATCCTGCTGAATCAACTTATGGTGGCGGCAATATCCAGCCGGTGTTTGACAATATGTATAGCGGTATCGAATCGGCCAATACGCTGATTCAGAATGTACCGCTGTATTATGATAAATCCAATGCCAATTATAATACACGTTTAGGTGAAGGATATTTTATGCGGGGATATTTTTACTTGCAGTTAATTGTTCAGTTCGGTGGTGTACCCTTGAAACTGACACCAACCGAAAAAGTAGAATCTTATTTTACAAGAGCTTCGGAAGATGCTTGTTTTGCGCAGGCCATTTCTGATCTGGAGCAGGCTTATGCCTTGCTGCCCGCTTCGGCGACAGAATTTGGACGGGTGACCAAATCTGCTGCGGCACATTACGTTGCTAAAGCCAGACTGACTCGGGCGAGTGAGTTATATGCTTCTTGGAATTCAAAATATACTGCAGAAGACTTAGATGCTGTTATCAAATATGGAACGGAAGTCGTGGCGGCACACCCCTTGGTGGATGATTACGTAAAACTATGGGACTATCAAAAAGCCAATAGTGCCAATGAAAAGGTCTCTGAGGTTGTTCTTTCGGCACAGTTTTCGGACGACCAGGCAACCTGGGGACGTTATGGTAATCAGATCCATCTTTACTACCCTGCTGTTTATCAAGATTTAGGTGGAACGAGTCGAGACATATCAGGCGATCGTGAATTTTCCTATGCACGTACCACAAACTATACCTTAGATGTTTTTGATCGCGTCAATGATTCCCGTTTCTGGAAATCCTTTATTACGATGTATGGTGCGAATAATTCCGCTAATGCCCCTGTATGGACTGTAGCTAATGCATCGCTTGGACCTGAAGGAACTGTTGTTGGAGCGAAGCGATTCAAAGGTGGTGAGCTGGGTATTAAATATATTGTCAACAACGCTGGCGATACGCGCTACAAAGCAGTGGCCAGCGATGCAACAGGAGTTCTTAAAAATGGCGTCATGCAGAATACGCATACGTTTGTGCGTTACTTTCAAGGGGAACCACAAGCTTGGGTAGGTAAACATGGAAATAATGGTTATTTCGGTGTGCAATCACGTTATGTAGCACTTTCGAAGTTCAGAGATGGTTATCGGGTCAGTATTGCATCTGCCAATGGTACCCGCGATGTTGTCATGGCGCGCTCGGCAGAAGATGTCTTAATGGTGGCTGAAGCTTATATCCGTAAAGGGGAAGGACAGTATGCTAACGCGATACAATGGATCAATAAATTGCGCAGCCGTGCGGGCTATAAAAATGGTGAAGACCGCGCGAAGAATGTTGACGGCGGACAAGCCTATAAGAATAATTCCTATGCTGTTGGGAAAGGAGGAGGCTTTTCGGCGGAAGGAGCCATCTATTGGGAAGGAAACTCATACTACGAATCTAATAATGATATTGCGAAAACTACGGCATCTTCCGAAACACAGATGCTGATCAATTCTGTTGCTGATATTTATAATTCAGCCGTTGATGCTCCAATTTATGAGAAATTGGGAGCAACAAGTAATGCGCAGAAAATGATGGCTTTTCTGTTGAATGAACGCACACGTGAATTGTGCGGTGAACTCTACCGCTGGGAAGATTTAGCCCGTACCAAAACATTAGAAGCGAGATGGAAAGCATTTAACGATGGTTATGTACGGGGGAATACCGTCTTTAATCCAAATACACATTACTATCGACCGATTCCGCAATCTTTCTTGGATGCAACCACCAGTGAAAGTGGCGCAGCATTGACGCCAGCAGAAAAGCAGGCTATGCAAAACCCGGGATATTAATTTTTGAGGGTAATAAACGTGAACCTGACCTACCTGTTCTGAATTGAATGGGTAGGTTTTTTTGTAAAAATGATTTCGGTTGCAGGATAGCGCAGGATAGGTTCCCTAGCTAGTTTTGGTATCTTACGGCTTGATTCGTATAACATTGCGGGTCTAAGTAAACCAAATTGTAAATCAACGGAAGGGAATTGTTCACATGGATAGAAGAGTCTTCTTAAAGTCAAATGCATTTTTATGGATGACAGCGATATTACCTTTAGGTACATCGGCTCAAAAAAGCAGGATGCAGTCTCCCTATTTCAAATTGAAACCGATTGGTCGTTCTTTACAATTACAGGATTATTTTATTTGGTGCTCATCTCCGATTTGGGGGAACGATGGTAAGGTGCATCTTTTTTATTCACGTTGGCGAAAGGAAAAAGGGATGGGAGGCTGGATCAAAGGTTCTGAGATAGCGCACGCAGTTGCTGATTCTCCCTATGAAACATTCCAACATAAGGATGTTGTTCTACAAGCTCGAGAAGGATTTTGGGATAGTACAACCTGCCATAATCCACTGATAAAAAAGATAGCGGATACCTATTATCTTTTTTATATGGGAAACTCCAATGGAAAAACAGATACGAAGAGGATTGGCGTGGCAACCTCTACAAGCTTGGATGGATCATGGAAACGGAGCGATAATCCCATTTTGTTGCCTGGTGCGGAAGGAGCATGGGATGATCATTGTACCACAAATCCAGCATTTCTAAAAGGTAACGATGGTAAATTTTGGCTGTATTATAAATCTTGGAATACGGCTGAATACCTGCAGGATAAAGGTCCTGTTCGAGGAAATCGAAAGTATGGATTGGCCAAAGCTGAACATCCATTGGGACCCTATGTGAAAGTATCCGAACACCCGGTAATTGATTTTTCTGATCGTCCTCATAATGCGCAGCTTGAAGATGCTTTTGTATGGAAACAGGATGAACAGTATTGTTTGTTAGCTAGGGATATGGGGTTTTACAATCACGAATATGGATTGATCTTAAAATCATTGGATGGCGTTAAATGGTCTGAACCGCAAGTAGCCTATTTAAATTTATCAACATATATTCAGGAGCCGCCGCCACCCGCAAACTTGAAGCGCTTTGGCAGACTTGAAAGACCTATGATCCTGATGGATAAAATAACGGATAAACCTCGCTTCCTTTTTGGAGCCACGCAAGGCGGAATAGCAGAAACCTCGACAGCCTTTGTATTTGAGATCGTGTGAAGAATCTGCCATAATCGTATTTAATTCGAGAAAATAACTGCAAAGTTTTGCTTCTGTATGTTGAAGATCGATAGAAGTGAGCTGAATTTGACAGCTGATATAACAAGTATAACCAGAAACAATTATAAGCCAATGAAACAGATTTTTAGTATGCTCCTAGCAATTTTTGCATGTGTAGCAAGTCAAGGGCAACAAATAACCTGGGCCAGTGCACAGCAACCCTTAAAGGAAATAGAACAGCTTAAAAAGATCATTGTTGCTCCTACATTTAAAAAGAAAGATTATTCCATCGCTGATTTCGGTGCTATTGGAGATGGTAGGACGAAAAATACAGTGGCCTTTAAAAAAGCTATTGAAACGTGTAATAAGCAGGGGGGAGGACGTGTGATTGTGCCAAAAGGTGTCTATCTGACTGGTGCTATTTATTTGAAAAGCAACGTTAATCTGCATGTGAGTGAAGGAGCAACAATTTTATTTAGTCGGGATAGTGTTGATTATCCGATGGTATTCACGCGTTGGGAGGGCATGGAATGTATCAATTTTTCTCCGTTCATCTATGGGTATAAAGAAGAGAATATTGCTATTACAGGAAAAGGATTACTGGATGGAAATGCCGATAATGATCATTGGTGGTATTGGTGTGGTGCCCGAAAATATGGTTGGCACGAAGGTCGTCCTGGCGAACAAAAGCCTGCCCGGGCAATTTTGCATCAGCAGATGGCCGAAGAGATGGACCCGCATCAAAGAGTATTTGGCGATGGAAATTTTCTTCGTCCCAATTTTGTACAGCCTTATTTATGCAAAAATGTCTGGATTGCTGACGTCAAGCTGATTAATTCTCCGATGTGGAATCTCAATCCTGTTCTATGTGAGAATGTATTGATAGAAGGCGTGAAAGTGGTGAGCCATGGACCTAATAATGATGGCTGCGATCCTGAAGCAAGTAAAAATGTATGGATCAGAAATTGTTATTTTGATACCGGCGATGACTGTATTGCTATTAAATCGGGGAGAGATGAAGATGGCCGTAATATTGGTCGACCTGCGGAGAATCATATCATCGAAAATTGCGAAATGAAGGATGGTCATGGCGGCGTCGTTATCGGTAGCGAAATTGCAGGTGGAGCCAGAAATATTTATGCACTTAACAATGTGATGGACAGTCCAAATTTGGATCGGGCTCTACGGATAAAAACTAGTTCCAGCCGAGGCGGGATCATTGAAAACGTGTTTTTTTATAACACGGAAGTAGGGCAATATAAGGAAGCGGCTGTACGATTTAATATGTTTTATGAAAAACCCGGAAAACATATTCCGACGATTCGCAATATCTGGGTCGAAAACCTTCAGGTTAAAGGCGGCGGAAAGTATGCTGTGCTCTCCACGGCCTACGAATCTTCACCTGTAACCGATTTTACGATGGTTAATTGTAAGATTGATGGTGTAAAAGAAGCGTTCAAAGTTGATTACCTCAAGAATGTCTCGCTAAAAAATGTCATTGTCAATGGAAAAGAAATCAAGTCTTTCGATTAACATAACATCTCTTTCGATGGAAAGCATAAGCTCCAGTGATTACGAAGTAGCATAACGATCATGAAAAAGATCTACGCATAGCTAATTCATGAAATAACTATTGATATGATACGAAAGTGTTTGATTTTTTGCGGTTTGTTATTAGGGGCTGTCTTAGAGGCAGCTGTCGCCCAGTCAAAACATTGGAAAGACAATGAGCGTACACTTCATTATACGGAAGATCAGGGTGACTTTCTGTTGGTTAAAGGACGATATCGATTTAATCGTGCGCTTTATGGCAATAACCTAGCATCCCGGGTAGAAGCAGGCGATTTACCTGAATTTGCGCTGTACATGCCAGGGATGGCGGGGAATTTACAATTTGTCCTAAGCAATAGACAGCTGCGAAAGAAAATGATTGACGCCGATCATATCGAGACAAGATATCGATCGGGAGCTATGCATTATCGAATCAAAGACGCTTTACTTGGAAACGGTCATATTGATATCGTTGTGATGGCGCAGGTCGACGCTGAAGGAATGATCGTAAAAATACACGGAACGGATATTAAGCCTGAAACACATCTTTATGCTATTTATGGCGGGGCTAGCGGAAAAACTTTTAGCAGAAACGGCGACATAGGCGCGGATCCGGAATCGGGGTTTTATCTTCTCCCTGCATATTGTGAACATAATCAGTATACAGTAGAAAAAAATAGTTTTGAACTTACATATCAAAATAAGAAAAATGAAGCCCAGTTTATTCAAGGTAGTTTTTCAGGGCTTTCAACACTGCAGATGTCAGATGCTAGGGTCCTGGAGGATCTATCGCGTCTGGGTAAGACGGAGAATCAGGGTAACCCTATCATTGTTGGGGAATATATTCTGGCTAAAGAACCATCTTATATTCAAATCGCTAAGGGTAAGCTCTCTGCTGCAAAATTTTCCGAAAGCACATTAGAAAAGGTTTATGAGCAAGCGGATCAGAAAAGGGTTTCTCTGGCTAGTCGGGTTAAAATAAACACACCGGATCGCTATATCAATAATTTGGGGGCAGCACTGTCGGTCGCTGCTGATGGTATTTGGGAGTCACCTACATTTTTGCATGGGGCAGTGGCATGGCGTATGCGTTTGAATGCCTGGCGGGGAGCGTATACTGCAGATGCATTGGGGTGGCACGACAGAGCGAAGGAGCACTTTTCCAGTTATGCCAATTCACAGGTGGTCGAACCGAGTTACGGCCCGGTTGTGATGGATACAACCTTGCACTTAGCTCGACACTTGGAAAAAATGGGTACCTCAATGTTTTCAAGCGGCTATATTTCTCGTAACCCAAACAATAACACAGTACCCCATCACTACGATATGAACTTGGTCTTTATCGATCAATTGTTGTCGCATTTTAATTATACAGGAGATGTCGCTTATATCAAAGAGATGTGGCCCACGCTGACTCGGCATCTCTATTGGGAAAAGCGAAATTTCGATCGGGACAATGATGGCTTATACGATGCCTATTGTGCAATATGGGCCAGTGATGGTTTACAATATTCCGGTGGCGCTGTCACGCACACAAGCGCCTATATGTACCGTGCCAATCACATGATGGCTCAATTGGTGCAGGTGATTGGAGAAAATCCTAGACCCTATCAAGAAGAGGCAAATAAGATTAAAAAAGCGTTAAAAGATCGACTTTGGCTACAAAAAAAAGGTCATTTTGCTGAGTTCCAGGATGCGCTTGGCAATCAGCTTATACACGAAAATGCTGGTTTGTGGACCATTTATCATGCCGCGGACGTAGCTATCCTGGATGATTTTGAAAGCTACCAAAATCTCCAATATGTAACTAATTATTTGCCAAAGATTCCTATTCGTGTCAAAGGACAAGAACAGCATGACCTATATACATTGCCTACGACGACATGGCAGCCCTACACTTGGTCGATCAATAATGTTGCTTTGGCAGAGAATCTACAGACAGCATTGGCCTATTGGCAATCTGGTCGGGCAGATGATGCTTATCAGCTCTGGAAAAGTAACCTCATGGAAAGTATGTACCATGGGATCAGTCCAGCCAATTTTCAGCAGCTTTCCCATTATGATGCATTTAGAGGCGAATTATACCGTGATTTTGCCGACCCTATTGGTGTGGCATCTCGTACCTTAGTCGAAGGATTATTTGGCGTGCATCCGCGTCTATTGGACAAACAATTGTTTATTAAACCTGGTTTCCCATCGACATGGAATTTTGCACAGATTGAAATACCGGAGTGGAGTTATACATATAAGAAAACTAAAACTGCTATTACATTTCAGATTAACACGCGTTATGCGATGCCCGTAAAACTTGCATTGGAAGTTCCCGTAGATTTTACCCAGGTGAGTGCTGTTAAGGTCAACGGAAAGGAAGTCAAGTGGTCGCTAAAATCTTCCGCTATAAATGGGCCATGTATTGTTATTGAATCTGAAGCTGAGCGGAATTTCGCCGTCACAATCATAGGTGATGGACAACTCGAAAAGATGGATACTAAAAATGTGGCCCAAGTATTCACCGATCAATGGGCTTTTCCTTTACCTGCTAACACCCAATTGTTGGAAAGTTACGATCCTCAAGGAATTATTCAAAATCGGATAGGTCACAAATTTTCTTTTGTCCAGGAAGAGCGTGTAGGAACCTTTTTTGCGAAGCTCCGACAAGGGAATATGGTTTGGTGGCAAGCTGTTGATATTCGATTATTGCCGCCATTAAAAGCAACTATTGTAAAAAAACAGGTTAGTTATGATCTAGTTGTAGAAAACCGTTCGGGGCAGCCACAACGACTGGCGATTGATCATCAGGATTTTCAGGCAACCTTAAACTTGAGATCTGGAGAAACAAAAAAACTGGAACTTCCCATCAATATCTTTTCAAAGGGAACAAATAGCGTTGACCTGGTTGTGGGAACTTATCGCCAAAAAGTAAATTATATCGATTGGAATATCGATGATAGACCTGATTTTTTTGAAAAAAATTTATCGAGTTATTACAATGCCCGTTTGACGGATATCTTCCAACAGAAATATCTTTCGCCAAGACCGGAAGGGCCGACCTTGCAGCTGCCTTGGCAGGGGATAGGCAATTGGTGTTATCCATTGACGACGGCGAATATTGATGACAGCGGAATCATGAAAAAAGCCGAGCAGAAGGATCTAACATACCTAGGTATTCCGTTTCAGCTAAAAAATGACTCCAAAAATGTTGTCTTTGTCAGCCAGTGGGATAATTATCCGACGAGCGTCAAAATACCTTTAGCGGGCCAGGCCAGCAAAATGTATCTCTTGGTCGCCGGTTCTACAAATCCGATGCAATCCCAGTTTATCAACGCCAAGATTAAGGTCAAGTATACCGATGGAACTTTAGATACCTTAGATCTCATTAATCCTATAAACTGGTGGCCTATCGAACAGGATTATCTCGATGATAACCACGCTTTTGAACTCCCCGATGAACGAATTCCTTACCGAATCAGTTTGAAGTCTGGAGAGCTTTATAAGGGAGGAACCTGGAACCGTTATACCGATATAAAAGGATATAGCAACCGTGGAGTTGATGGCGGGGCAGCTACATTATTGGATTTGCCCCTAAACAAAAAAAAGAAACTTCAATCAGCAGAACTTATTGCCGTAGCAAACGATGCGGTCATCGGGCTGATAGGTCTTACTTTAATGCGATAGATAAATTAAGAAATATTAAAAATGTGCTCCGAAATTTCTAGAGGAATCTTGAACTCGGATAAAGTATGTATAAATCCAATATAGATGAAAAAGAAGTTTAGTATTATTTTCACTTTCCTTGTAAGTGTTTTAAGTCCTATGTTGGTCCTAGCTCAGCAAAGGACAAAAATTAATCGAGAAAATGTCGTTAAAAGGCATAATGTCTCCAATCACACCATGGATACATTAGCTTCGCTCACGGTCGGTAATGGTACCTTTGCTTATACGGTTGATGCTACGGGAATGCAGTCTTTTCCCATTTATTATAGAAATGGGGTTTCTTTGGGAACACAGTCCGAGTGGGGATGGGATTCCTTCCCCAATATAAAGAACTATAAATTTGAAGAAACATTAAAATCCTACGATTTTAACAAGGAAGGGCGGAACGCAAAATATAGTATTCAATTGAAAGAACCTGAGCGCAATGCGGAAGCTGTCAACTATTTTAGAGAAAATAAACATCGTCTGCAATTGGGTAATGTAGGCTTGGAACTTTATTTGAAAAATGGGCAACGGGCAACTATACAACATATCCAGGATATTCGACAGGAGCTGAACCTTTGGACGGGTGTTATCACAAGTGAATTTCGAATTGAAGGAGAACCTGTTTCTGTAAAAACCGCATCATATCAAGGCAGTGACCGCATAGCAGTACATGTCGCTTCGCCATTGATTGCACAGCAAAGGCTGAAAATATTTGTTCATTATCCTTACCCAAGCGGAAAATTTCTGGATGAAGGTACCAACTATGATCAGGTGAATGATCATAAAACAACCATCGTAGCTCAAGCGGTAAATGGTGCAGTGATAAATCATCAGTTGCAGGGAGCGAATTATTTTACGCAATTGGATTACTCGCAGGGAACTTTAAAAAATACGGCTTCACACTATTTTGTGTACCAACCGGCTGCTGCGCTCGGAGAGTTTGATTTTTCATTTGCATTTGCTGCGACAAACAACTTTGATAAGAAGAGCGTCCGATATACTGATGCGGCAGATGAAAGTGCAAGGTCCTGGAAGCATTTTTGGGAAAGTGGTGCTGCGGTAGACTTTGCGGGCAGCACAGACCCAAGAGCCAATGAATTGGAAAGAAGAGTTGTACTCTCTCAATACCTGACAAAAGTACAATGTGGCGGAAGTAATCCGCCCCAAGAAACAGGCCTCACTTTTAATAGTTGGTATGGAAAACCACACACGGAAATGCATTGGTGGCATGCTGTGCATTTTGCATTATGGGGACGTCCAGAAATTATGGAAAAAACATTGGATTATTATTTTAGGACCTTTGAAAAAGCGAGGGAACTTGCAAAGCGACAGGGCTATGAAGGGGTTAGATGGATCAAAATGTCGGATAACGAAGGGAATGAAAGCCCCTCGTCGGTAGCTGCATTTTTAGTTTGGCAACAGCCACATATTATCTATATGACCGAATTGGCGTACCGGGACAAAAAGGATCTCGCTGTCCTAAAAAAATACAAGGATCTCGTATTTGCCACCGCTGATTTTATGGCTGACTTTGCACATTATGATCAGGCAACAGGTCGCTATAATGTAGGCAAGGGGGTTATTCCTGCACAAGAAGTTTTCAAAGCTTCCGAGACGATGAACCCGACCTATGAGGTCGCCTATTGGGATTGGGCACTTCGCATAGCCCAACAATGGAAAGAGCGTCTGGGAGAACCAAGAGTGACCAAATGGGATCAAGTTATTGAAAAATTGGCCCCATTACCAAGTAAGGACAACGTCTATTTGGCCACTGAATCTGCTCCCGATTCTTATACTTACGATCGTTGGATGACAGACCATCCTGCGGTACTTGGTGCATTAGGAATGGTTCCTGAATCACCGAAGTTAAATAAAGATGTGATGAAAAATACGCTGGATGTCGTTTGGAAGAAATGGCATTGGGAAAAGACCTGGGGGTGGGATTTCCCTATGACGGCCATGAACGCTGCTCGTTTGAATCTTCCCGATAAAGCGCTTGATGCACTATTTATGAATATTCAAACCAATACTTATCTAAAAAATGGACATAATTATCAAGATGGACGACTGCGGATCTATTTGCCAGGCAATGGTGGGGTGCTGACGACCGTGGCGATGATGCTTGAAGGTTGGGATGCCTCTACAGGTGATTTGCCTGGATTCCCAAAAGACGGCTCATGGGTTATAAAAAAAGAAGGATTTAAAAAAATGCCATAAAAATATGAAGAAACTTATAATAATAGTGTTGTTGACGTATAGTACGCTGGCTACCCTGGCTCAAAATATACCTGCGAAGTCGACGATTGTCAAACAGTTGCGATCCGCCAACGATTATTTTATGAAGAAATGGCCCGATCCGGTCAAGACCATTATTACAAATAAAGAAAGACCAGCCAATATCTGGACCCGCGGCGTGTACTATGAAGGACTCATGGCCTTCTATAAGATCGATAAACAGAAACGATATTATGATTATGCGGTAGAATGGGGTGAAAAACATCATTGGAAACCTGTTCGTGGAGAACTTTATACAAGACATGCCGATAATCAAAATTGTGGGATGACTTATATTGATCTATATCGCATTGATCCGAAAACCGAACGCCTGGCAGCAATCAAAGCAAATATAGATTCTGTTATTAACAGTGGTCGATATGATGACTGGACTTGGATCGATGCCATCCAAATGGCGATGCCTATTTTTGTTAAACTAGGTGTAACCTTAAACGATACAAAATATTTTGACTATATGTATAAAATGTATAGCCATATTAAATATGAAGAAGGGGGACATGGACTTTTTAATGCCGCTGATAGTCTATGGTGGCGCGACAAGGACTTTATACCTCCCTATACCGAGCCCAATGGTGAAGACTGTTACTGGGCACGGGGAAATGGTTGGGTGCTCGCTGCGTTGGCCTTGGTACTTCAAGAATTACCGAAAACAGATACACATTATGCGGAATATCTGGGTGACTTCCAAAAGCTAGCAAAGACATTACTTCCTTTGCAGCGAAAAGATGGGTTCTGGAATGTGAGTTTGCATGATCCGAATCATTTTGGAGGGAAAGAAGCATCTGGAACAGCATTGTTTGTCTATGGAATAACTTGGGGTATAAATGCTGGGCATTTGTCAAAAAAGGATTTTTTACCAACGGTGGAAAAGGGATGGAATGCAATTGCTAAAGAATCCCTACAACCGAACGGATTTTTAGGCTATGTGCAATCGACAGGAAAAGAGCCCAAGGATGGCCAGCCGGTTACAGTGGATAAAGTTCCTGACTTTGAGGATTATGGGCTTGGTTGCTTCCTTTTGGCAGGCAGTGAAATATATAAGCTTGCTAATGAATAACGTCATGTCTTCTCGTTAGATCTATAGAAGATATATTTTAACGACTACGCTTATTCTTAGGCACAATCAAATTTGATTGTGCTTTTTTGTTGCCATCACTTTGTGTGCAACCGGTTGTTACGCGCTGCCGTCCTGAACTGTCCTGCAAACGTTGCCGGCATCGTTTGCGTAATTTTAATCGTACAATTTTATTGTATCAAGCCTGTTTTCATTTAATATTGTTTATACGAATTGCAAGAATAACCAATTAAATTTTGCTGTAGATTTTATAAAAGAAGTGCGAACTGTATCCATACATAAGAAATGGCAATCTGTTCGTTTTGAATAAATCTGGAATAGAATAATAACCAATTTAAACAGATTAGCTTAATTATGAGAAAAATCAAAACCTTATTGTTTCTGATGTCCGTGGCACAGATTGGCATGGCCCAGGAGAAGAAAATAGCAGGTACTGTCTATGGTCCGGATGCCCAACCCATCTCTGGGGTAACGGTTAGTGTCAAAGGGAAAAACAAACAGGCTAATACCAATAAAGAAGGGAAATATAACATTGTTGTTGGGTCAAGTCAGGATACATTGGTATTCTCTTCTGTAGGATTTATTCGTACGGAGAAGCCTGTATCCATCGGGAATAATATTATCGTGACATTACAGGAAGATGCACGTGGTTTGGATGAAGTGGTCGTTATAGGTTATGGAACAGTCTCCCGTAAAGATCTTGCCGGCGCGGTCAGCTCGATTAAAGGAAAGGAATTGGAGAAAGCACCTGTGGTAAATGTTGCTGAAGCACTGACCGGTCGCTTACCGGGAGTGCAGGTCACGACCGTCGATGGGGCTCCCGGTGCTGAGATTGTTATCCGTGTACGTGGCGGTGGCTCGATTACGCAAGATAATGCGCCATTGTACATTGTTGATGGATTTATCGTCAATAATCTGAACGATATTTCAGCTTCTGATATTGAATCTATTGATGTCTTAAAAGATGCTTCGTCTACGGCAATATATGGTTCAAAAGGAGCTAATGGTGTTGTTATTGTTACGACTAAGACACCCAAGGCAGGAAAGACAAGTATCAACTACAATAACTTCTTCCAAAGCAAATATATGCCCAAAGAATTGGAGGTACTGTCGCCGTATGAATTCGCCCTCCTGCATTACGAATATGGAATGATTCGTGGGGCAACATCCAACGAGTATACCAATTTTAAAAAATTCTTTGGTGAATACGATGACTTGGAATTGTATAAATATCAGGCAGGTACCAATTGGCAAAAGGAACTTTTCGGTGGTGCCGTGCGTTCTAGTCAACATAATCTTTCTATAGCAGGTGGAACCGAGAAAACGAAATGGGGCTTTAACAATACCTACAATAAGGATGAAGGTCTAATGCTCAATTCTGGACAAAAGCGATACTACTTTAATTTCAAATTAAACCATGAATTGTACAAAAATTTAAAGCTGGATCTCACTGCACGTTATACAAACAATGTGATAGATGGCGCTGGAACATCGGGAACGTCAAGCGTCCGTATTTCAGATGGCATCCAGACCAGGCCGATCAATGGTTTGGTCGATCATATGGTTATTGACCCTACCACCATCGTCGATGGTGAAGACGATTACGATAATTTTCTTCGTAGCCTGATCAGTCCTGTTGAACTCGCAAAACAAGATTATCGACAACGAAAAACACGGGATTTTAGTTTGGGAGCCGCAATAACCTATAACCCATTGGAAAAACTGACCCTGCGTTCCGAAGCTGCAATCACCCTGCGTGGAGGTGATAGTAAACGCTACTGGGGCCCGCTGACAGGGGAATCCCGGAATGTGGGCTTAAATTTGCCATTGGGTCAAATTGACTTATCCAATGCAAGTGTTTATCGATTTGTTAATACGGCTAATTATACAGCTGTCAAAAATAAAAAACATAGCCTAAACCTCTTATTAGGACACGAATTGAGTTTCACTAATGGTAATACCAGCCTAAACAGGGCTAAATATTTTGATGAAAATGTTACGCCAGACGTTTTGTTTGCGAATATGGCCTTAGGAACTCCAGAACGGATGGAAACGTATGAAGTACGAGGCGAAGATTTTGTTTCTTTTTTTGGCCGTGCAAACTATTCCTATTTAGATCGTTATATCCTATATGCAACATTGCGCGCCGACGGCAGCAGTAAATTCGCGCCGACCAAACGATGGGGCTACTTCCCCTCAGCATCTTTTGCTTGGAAAGTAAAGGAGGAAGATTTTTTGAAGGATGTGAATTTTATCAATGACCTAAAACTACGATTGAGCTATGGCCAGGCGGGGAATAACCGGATTGCAAACGATTCTTGGCGATTATTGTATGGGCCTAGCCAAAATCGTCCTTATGGGGCTGGTGATATCAATCAGACGTATTATAATATCTTGAATTCTTCTTTACCCAATCCAAATCTGAAATGGGAAACAACTGTGTCGCGAAATATCGGCTTAGATTTTAGCCTCTTTAACAATAAGTTATCGGCTATTATAGATATCTATAAAAATACCACCAAAGATTTAATTATTGACAACGAAATCCCTGCATACAACGGTTATACGAAGCAATTAATTAATCTTGGGCAAACCAGTAATAAAGGAATTGAGATCGGACTAACAGCACCCATTATTGAAAAACAGGATTATGGGTTGACATTTTCGTTCAATATAGGACGTAATATCCCTAAAATTGACAAATTGGATGGTAACAATAAACGGATTCTCCAGTCAAACTGGGCGGGTACGGACCTCAAATCGCAAGATGACTATCTTTTTAATGTGGGTGAAACTATCGGGCAGATTTACGGGTATGTGGCCGATGGTTTCTATACATCGAATGATTTTGAATCTTACAATGGGGGGAGCTCCTATACGCTTAAGGATGGGATTGCTTCGTCGCAGGGTATACTTGGTGGGACATTGGGCATCAGACCAGGAACGATGAAGTTAAAAGATCTCAATGGAGATGGTCTCATTACGGCTGAGGGGGATAGGCAGGTGATCGGAAACGCTTTACCTAAGCATGCAGGAGGAATAGGATTCAACGGACGCTATAAAAGTTTCGACTTGAGTACTTTTTTCAACTGGGTTTACGGAAATGACATCTACAATTCGGGGCGTATACAATACAATATGCTCTATCGGACGACATTCGGTAATATTTCCGATCGAATGAATTCCCATGATCGTTTTAAATATATCAATGAGGCCGGACAACTTGTTACCGGGTTAGATGAACTGGCAACATTAAATAAGGATGCCAAAGTGTGGTCGCCGTTTTCGATGGGGACAGCATCTCCGGTATTAACTTCTGATGCCATCGAGGATGGCTCATTCTTGCGGCTTTCCTATGTAACCTTGGGCTATACTTTACCAAAGCAATTGACTTCACGTATAGGAATCTCTTCGTTGCGTCTTTTTGCTACCGTATACAACGCCTTCGTCTGGACTAAATATTCGGGATACGACCCCGAAGTTTCTACGACCAGAAGCAGTGCTTATGCAGCACTAACACCGGGTGTAGATTATTCTGCCTACCCCAAGAGTAGAACGTTTACGTTCGGTTTAAATGTCAATTTTAAATAAGATGATCATGAGAAGATATTTTAAGATAACACTATATTTTGCATTCATAATTTCCCTTGGACTTGCATCCTGTAAGAAGTTTCTGGATACCGATTCACCATCAAATTTTACACAAGAAACAATCTATGCAAATGTGAGCGATGCAAGCAAAGGCGTGAGCAGCATCTATGCTTTATTTAATCAAGATGCCTTTACTTCCAGGCTTTCCAACGCGTTTATTCCAAATACAGACATTGAAGTTGGTGGGGTGGGAGCAGCGCCGGAAAACTCGAGAAGAGATATCTGGTCTATGGAAGCCACGGACGGTAATGGCGATATCCGGACAGTTTGGAATAATGCATATAATGCGATTAACCGGGCTAATCTAGCTGTCGAAGGAATTGAACAGTCTCCTCTTGCCAATCACGCCGATATGAAACAGCTCTTGGGGGAAGCGAAAACGCTAAGGGCATTATGGTACTACTGGTTGGTGAATTATTGGGGGGACGTACCTTTTAAGTTAAAACCAACACAAGGTGGAGATAATCTGTATTTGCCCCGCACGGGCAGGGATACAATTTTAAGTACCTTGATTCAGGATCTGATCAGTATTGTTCCAAATATGAAGCCCGCTTCGCAGTTGAGTTACGGTGTTGAAACTGTAAATCGAGAATTTACACAAGGATTGATAGCTCGATTGGCTTTATGTAGAGGCGGTTATTGGCTTTATCCAGATATGACTATGAAGCGCAAAGATGACTATCTGACCTATTATCAGATCGCAAAAGAGTATAGTAAGAAAGTGATAGATGAGTCAGGACATTCGTTAAATCCAAAATTCGGAGATATCTTCGACAATCAAAGCAAATGGATTGTTGACAGTAAAACTGATGTGCTTTTTGAAGTCGCTTTCGCTCCAGGTTTTGGGGATGTGGGGTGGAATATTGGTGTTGCGGTTGATGCCGGAGAACATCCTTACGGCTCTGGTTCAAGTTATATGCCTTATAACCCTGCATATGTATACAGTTTTGATACCCTGGATACGCGCTTATCGAAGACAGCAGCGTTTATTAAATATAATTCGAAGTTGGAGCAAGCACCGATAAGTGCGACCGGGATAGGTATAGGCAAATGGAATAGAATGCTTATGCCGACACCATCGGGCTCAAATTCGGCTAAGGGGACCGGGATAAATTGGCCTATTATGCGTTTATCGGACGTTATCCTGATGTATGCAGAAAGTGAAAATGAGTTGAACGGTCCGACTGCAGCGGCACAGGATGCCCTAAAAAAAGTTCGTAAACGCGCGTTTACGGAAGCGGCTTGGGCTGATAAAGTCGATCAATATGTTAGTCAAGTTGCGGGAAGTAAGAGTTCTTTCTTTAATGCCTTAGTCGATGAACGAGCTTGGGAACTGGGCGGTGAGTGTATACGCCACTATGATCTGATTCGATGGAATTTATTTGGAAAGAAGATCGCAGAAAATCGGAAAAAGCTGAGCGAAATTGGGGAGAATACATTTAGCGGTGCTGGTCCTTACGCCTACTTACCAGGCGATCTTTATTACCGACTGAAAGCTGACAAAACGATCGAATGGTATGGAGGTCTGTTTAAACAGGTTGTCGTGCCACCGAAATTAAAAGATAGTCCTTCAAAAGGGGATAACCCGGATGGCTATACACGCTTGACTTGGCTGACCGCGCTATACAATGATAAAGAGCAGCGTGCAGCCGATTATATCCTGCGATCATGGCGCGGATATAAGGATGATACAGGTATGGCACCAGTGCCTTACATTTTGCCCTTGCATAGTTCTACAGTGAGCAGTAGCTTGGGAACCTTAAAAAATGAAGGTTATAATTTTTAACTTATGAGGACAATAATCATGAAACGTATATCAAAGGTATCAAACTGGATAATTCTTCTTGGATTCACGTTAATATCCTTAGTTGGATGTAAAAAGGAATGGGAAGCCGAGCTTGATGGCGATGCACCGCGGCTGTTCAGACCATCCATGAAAGGAGCATTGGTGGCCAAAGGTAATTATATTGATGTTGCCTGGCAGGAAAGTGAGGGCGCTGGTGGTTATAAAGTTGAGGTCAGTATAGATACTTTTAAAACTATTGCAAAATCCATTGATGTGGTAGACACAACAGCAGGGACGGTAGATAATCTGCTTTGGGAGCAACTTTATCAAGTCCGTGTAACAACGCTTCACCCTACGGATGCGGCAAAAAATTCGAGACCGGCGGATTTCGGTGAAATGAAGACACCGCGGTTTCCTACGATAGTTCTTCCTCCAGTCTCGTCAGATGTCGGCATGAACCGCATTCTGTTTAAGTGGAAAAAAGAAGGTGACGCCGTGACAACGATCAAGGTTTTTCAGGCAGCTGGCGAATCTACTCCAGAAGCGCTTGTGCAGACCATTACCTTAACACCGCAAAATATCACCGATTCCTGGATACTGGTCGAGAATCTAAAAGCAGCAACAGCTTATCGTGTAGCGCTTTATAGTGGTGAGAAATTCAGAGGTGAAAACAATTACACTACAAAAGATCCTCTGAGCGGGGATATTATTGATTTGAGCAAGGAAAATCCTGCGACTGTGAATTTGGGAGATGTGATCGCCAAGGCCAATGCCGGGTCAACCATCTTATTAAAAAAGGGAGCAACATACGAAATATCAACTGCTGTCGATTTCAGTAAATCAGTAACAGTGATGTCCGAAGATAATCCATTGATCAAGCTCAAAGCCCAATTGTCTATAAGCGGAGTATCAAATTTTGGTATTACAGCCAATAGTACGATTGCCAAGCTCGCCTTTGTTGACCTCGAAATATTTAGTAATGATGCAGGTAATAAGTACCTCTTCAATCCGAATACAATGGCAAGTATCGATTTATTTTCTTTTGACAACTGTATCATACATGATGTACGCGGTGTGACCAGGTACAGAGGTGGTATTACTGTGGCACAACAAACCTTCTCCAATTGTATCATCTACAATATTGGCGGCTATGGTGTATTAACAGTCGATGACAATAAGTCGGCAGTTAATAATTTTACATTGGAAAATTCGACAGTCTATAACGCAGATGTATTTCTGGCTAGTAAAAATAATGCTAGCGGTCATTATAGGATTGAAGATGTCACATTGTATCGTGCTCCACTTTCTGGAAGAAACTTTATGGATTTTGATGGAACGAAAAATACCATTGCGGGTGGGCTCAAGATTGCAGGGGTGATTTTTGGTGACCCAAAGACTACCGATGTAAATGCGACAAACAAGACACTTGGTGGGATAAGAATCAACCCAAGCACACAGACTACCGTCAGCGGAAATTATCGCACGGCCGATTTTACTTGGAAGGAAGGGGCTGATTTAATTCCGCTGACCACACTGGAATATTCCAAGAAAAGTACCGACTTATTTACAGACCCAAATGCGGGTAACTTTAAGATCAAAGATAACGGCTTTGTCGGAAAAGACAGCGCCGGGGATCCACGTTGGAGGCCATAAGAATAACCAGTTCCTATATAGCTGAGTGATCGGCTATATAGGAATATCTATACCTCATTTAAACCTTACTTAACATGATGAAATTATCAACAGTACTACTGTTAACTACGGTTAGTATGTATGCCGCATGCTCAAAATCCATTGTACAGCAGCCCGATAACAGGAGAGTTTTGGCGGACCCTTCAAATCTAAATGTACAGGTCAAAGGGACAAAAGCAAATTTTAGCTGGACGAAGGATCCGCTGGCAGATGGCTATTTCCTGCAATTAGCGGAAGGAACATCCTTCGGTAAGGTGGTTTACTCCAGCGATACCATTCAAAATGAACAACATGCCTTCCTTGATTTAAAACCCAAGACAGATTATACCTTACGGATTCGGGCGATAGATCAGGATAATCCAGCGTTTACATCGCGGAGCATATACAAATCCTTTCAGACAGGAGCTGTTGCTGTGGAGCAGGTATATGCTTTTCCGGGAGCTGAAGGCTTTGCACGTCAGGTTACAGGTGGTCGGGGAGGTAGGGTCATCAAAGTGACCAACCTGAATGACGCGGGAACGGGGAGCCTTCGCGAGGCCTTAAATCAGGCCGGCGCACGTATGATCGTCTTTGAAGTGTCTGGTAATATCGTGCTAAAGAGTAACCTAGATATCAAGAATGGCGACCTGACTATTGCCGGACAGTCCGCTCCCGGAGGCGGAATCTGCCTGCAGGATTATCCAGTTACTGTCAAAGCCGACAACGTCGTTATCCGATTTATGCGTTTCCGAATGGGGGACAGACAAGAGGCTGAGGGGGATGCGATAGGTGGCTTTGAATGCAAAAATATACTGATTGACCATTGTTCGATGAGTTGGTCTACAGATGAATGTGCATCATTTTATAATAACGATAATTTCACCATGCAATGGTGCATTATCGCCGAAAGTTTACGTTTGTCGGCACATTTTAAAGGAGCTCATGGTTATGGGGCTATCTGGGGAGGAAAGAAAGCCACATTTCATCACAATCTGGTCGCGCATCACGACAGCCGAAATCCACGTTTAGGAGAGCGTGACGGATCAGCGTACGCGTTGACGGATCTCGTTGATATCAGAAATAATGTTTTCTACAATTGGGCAAGTAATAGCGGTTATGGTGGTGAAGCGATGCATGTCAATATGGTTAATAATTATTATAAGCCCGGTCCGGCTACGCGGTCCGGTGTTCGTGGTAGAATAATGTCTATCGATAAATATCTGAAAAATGAGGCTTCGCCCATTTACGACAAATGGGGAGAATTTTATGTACAGGGAAACATCATTGAAGGAAATGATCTGGCCAATTCCGATAACTGGACAAATGCCGTAGCGAACCAATTCAACGCAAAATATGGCGTATTGGATGCGGCTACGCTAAGTGCCATTCGGTTGTCAGTAGCTTTGCCGATTGAAGATAATGTGAAAACTGAATCAGCTGAACAAGCTTATCAAGCTGTTCTGGAAAAAGTGGGAGCCTCACTCGTACGGGATGATGCTGACGTCCGCATTATAAATACGGTTAAGAATGGAAATTTTACAGCGAATGGATCTAGTGGCGATGAGCGGAGCCGGAATGGCATCATAGACTCACAAGACGATGTTGGCGGATGGCCTCAACTCAAACAAGGAGCAGTACCAAAAGACAGCGATGGGGACGGCATGCCAGACGCTTGGGAGATCACCAATAAGCTGGATCCGAGCAAACCAAATGCAAATGATAGGGATTTGAACGCAGGCTATGATAACGTTGAGGTATATCTAAACAGTTTGGTAAAACATTTATATTAAACTTTAGTTCGATGAAAAATCAAATCTTACATTGGATCAATAGTGCAGTCTATTTCAATTGTATCCTATTCCTCCTTTCCTGCAAAAATGAAATGCTGTATACCCAACAAATGCTTTCTGAGCTGGAAGGTCCCCAGGAGATACATGTGGAAAGCCAGCATAATCAAACAGCCGTCAGCTGGAACCCCATTGCTGCTGTGGACGGATATTTTGCTGAACTTTCAAAAGGACCTTCTTTTGTCTCAACTTTGAAGCAGTCCGATACGATAAAGAATACCAAATATACTTTTGAGGACTTGGAAGCAAATACAGCTTATACAGTCAGACTGCGGAGCATAAGTCTTACATCGCCATCCCTTACCTCCAAAAAGCAGGTGAAGACATTCACTACCGCAGCGAGGCCCAAAGAAGATTTCGTACCGGATATTGTTGTAGCAAAAGATGGTACAGGAGATTATGTTTCTGTACAGGAAGCCATTCATGCAGTTCCTGTCAATGGAGCACAACCCTTTTATATCTATATCAAAGCCGGTACCTATAAAGAAGTCGTTGAAATACCACAAAATAAACCCTTTATTCACCTGATAGGTGAAGATAAAGAAACGACGATCTTGACATTTGGCAATTACAGTGGTAAAACTAAGCCCGATGGTGGTACATATGGAACAGCGGATTCCCGCTCTGTATATATCAACGGAGATCAGTTTGTTGGCGAAAGACTTACCTTTGCCAATTCTTCGGGCATGGATGCCGGACAAGCGGTCGCATTATATATCGACGCACCTAGGTCCGCCTTCAATGATTGTAAAATGTTGGGCTATCAGGATACCTGGTATGGGCACAATGGAACAAAGTCCCTGCTGGAAGATTGCTATATTGAAGGATCTGTGGATTTTATGTTCGGAGGTTCCTCAACTTTGTTTTCCAAATGCCAGGTTCATAGCAACCGTGCCGGTGGCTATATTACTGCTGCCTCTACTCCGGCTGAGCAGCAATATGGTTATGTCTTTGTCGACTGTAAATTAACCGCTGCCAGCAATGTCTCAGAGGTATGGTTGGGTCGACCTTGGCGCCCTTATGCAAAAGTCATCTTTATAAATACTGAAATGGGAAAACATATTCGGCCGCAGGGCTGGCATAATTGGGGAAATCCAGAGAATGAAAAGACGGCATATTATGCTGAATATAAGAGCAGTGGCGAAGGAGCTCATATAAACAGCCGGGTTACCTGGTCACATCAGCTGACCGATGCAGAAGCGGAGCAATATACAAAAGAGAAGGTGTTGGGTGGCTGGAAACCGTCTTTCTTACCGGAAAACGTACGAATAGTAACAAAACCCTAACAAGTAGGATAGAACCGGAACGATACTGTCGTGTCTTTTTGACATACAACAGTACAGTGCAGGATGATGAAACCGGTTGCATTATATAATATTGTGTAAACCAATATGTAACAATTATAAACCCAAGCCAGCACTGGTTGGCTTTAAAATCTCATCATTATGAAAACACGGTGTCTATTTTCTTTTGGCGCTTTGGCGATGACTCTTCTTTCTTGTTCCAAAGACGCACTCGTTTCCAAGTTAGAATGGATAGAAAACAATGCTACAACCGACGGCGGAAGGCTACTCGCTTTTCCTGGAGCTGAGGGTTTTGGTCGTTTTGCTACCGGAGCCAGGGGAGCAGCTGCGCCTAGTGTCTATTTTGTTTCGAATTTGGATGATAGTGGTCCGGGCTCGTTTCGTGATGCGGTGAGCAAGCCCGGGCGTTTTGTGTTGTTTAATGTATCCGGTGTTATTAAATTGAAATCCAACCTAGCTGTTGCCGCAAACACAACTATCGCTGGCCATTCGGCGCCGGGTGATGGTGTACTATTATATGGAAGGAAGGTGTCTTTTACTGGATCCAATGAAACGATCGCACGTTTTCTTCGGATTAGGCTGGGAGCCAATGCAGGGGCGGGAAAAAATGATGATGCTTCTGGTATTGCTAATGGAAAAAATATCATGCTCGATCATATGTCTTTCACTTGGGGCTTGGATGAGATATTTTCCATTAACTGGGATAATAAAGGGAATGAGCCAGATAGTATCACCATTCAAAATTCGATTATTGGTCAAGGTTTACATCGGCATAATCACTCTGCCGGTGGCTTGATGCAGACGGGAGGGAAGATATCTATTATCAAATCACTTTATCATAGCAACAAGACTAGAAATCCGAAAGTCAAAGGAATCAATGAATTTGTGAACAATGTGGTTTATAATTTTGGGAATGCGAACACAACCTATCCGGATCATACTATATCTGCTGACGCCTATATTTTAGGTGGAGAATCATCCGGAGAGTCCAATGTCACGATATTGAATAACTATTTTGTTGGTGGCCCCTCGACGCCCAAGACTAAAATAACGCCTTTCTCGAGAGGAAACGGGAATTTTAACCTCTATCAATCGGGTAATTACTTTGATAATAATCAAAATGGAAAATTGGATGGACAACTTATTGAAGCTACAGATGCCTGGTATCCAGGTATTACGGCAGATAATTTCAAAACCGCTGATTTTTATGCCGCTTATCCGACTTTACAGCCTAGGTTGACTGCTAAAGCTGCCTATAACTATCTGATTAATCATGTGGGAGCGACCTTACCCAAAAGAGACCAAGTAGATGCTTTTTTAGTCAATGAATTACAAAGCAAAGGAACTTTGGGATTTTATACGTACCGTGAATCAGACCTTCCATTGGACAATGGTGGGTTGGGTAAGTTTGAATCTGCCGATCTGCCGATGGATTCGGACGGAGATGGAATACCTGATAAATGGGAAGTCAAGCTAAAGCTTGATAAAAATAATAGTGCCGACGCATTGCAGGCAAGTAATCATCCCTTGTTCAAAGGTTATCTCAATTTGGAAGCCTATTTGATCTTGCTAGCGCAGCAGAAATAAGGAGGTGAAGTAAGAAATGGATTGCTGCATGCAAGTCGTATGTTGCATATAATGCGATTTAATATCCGATGCAAACCTCAATACACTAAATTATAATGCGAATATTAAGAAAATCACCGAAGGGTAAATCCGTGCTGCTTAATTCAAATCTTAAGTTAGCTTTAGTGGCTGTAGCCTTGCCGCTTCATCTCTGGGCGCAATCAAATAAAATTTCAGGAATGGTGGTCGATGATGCCAATTTACCTCTTACAGGAGTAAGTATCCGAATAAAAGGTACTGATCGAACCCTACAAACTGATTCCAAAGGATTGTTCCAATATGTAGCCAAAGAAGGCGATATATTGCAGTTATCAAGCGTGGGTTATGAAACGACCACGTTTGTTGTCAAAGAAAATGTACCAATTAGGGTGCAATTGAAAAAGTCCAATCGTGATCTTGATGAAGTTGTTGTTATTGGATACGGCACAGCCAGAAAGCGAGATTTAACTGGTGCTGTGGGCTCGGTCAAAGGAAGTGAAATCAAAGATATACCGGCGACTACAACAGCTCAAGCGTTGACTGGAAAGATTGCAGGAGTCAATATTGTGACACAAAGTGGTGCCCCAGGATCGGCAGTCAATGTTACTGTACGTGGTGGAACGAGTTTCTCTGGATCGAGCAATCCATTGGTTATTGTTGATGGGTTTGTCATGGATGGAGGATTGAGCAGTGTGGATGCAAATGATATCGAAAGTATTGATGTGTTGAAAGATGCTTCCGCTTCTGCTATTTACGGTTCTAGAGGTGCTAATGGTGTCATATTAGTAACCACTAAGTCGGCAAAATCTGGTCGTACCAATATAGATTACAATACCTATTTCAGTTTTGAAAGACTAAGCAAGAAATTGGATTTGTTGAAGGTTGAAGACTACGTGAAATATCAATATGAATACCAGGCTCTAGGAGGTAGGCAGCAGCAATTCGCAAACATGTTTGGCGGGGATCCCACAGCCCCGGATTTTGCGAGCAATGCATATAAACGGATACAGCAGGAATATGGTAATCGTGCTGGGATTGATTGGCAACAGGAAGTTTTTGGCGGTTCTGCCATCTTACAGAATCATAATGTCAATATAAACGGGGGAAATGAAAAGACAAAGTTAATGTTGAGCTACAACAACATGAGTCAAGATGGTATATTGGCTAAATCCGGTTATAACCGCAATAGTCTAAGGGCCAAAATCAATCACAATCTTTTTAAAGGCGTAGATTTGGATTTTAACACCTTCCTGCAAGACGCGAATACACAGGGTGGAGGTTCGTTGGGTGGGATGCTTAAGATGTCGATCTTGCAACCGGTCACTGGGGGAGTCCGATTCACCAATGATCAATTGCTGAACGCCGATATTGCAGAAGAGCTTCAGGCAGTGGATTCGCAATATGATATTTACAACCCAATTATCATGAACGATGCAATTACGAAAATCAAGGCCAGCCGTTTGGCTGTGGCCAATCTGGGCATAAATGTCAAATTCCTCAATAATTTTACCCTTCGAACTGCAGGGTCTTACCAGTGGAAGCAAACGAGAAATGACATGTGGGATGACGGACGTACAGTAAATGCCCGTAATAATGGCGGTCCATATGGTTCAAGAAGTAATGCGGAAGGGTATCAATGGCAGCTCACCAATACACTATCTTGGATGAAACAGCTTGAAAAGCATCATCTAAATCTAATGATGGGCCATGAGATCTTGTACTCCAAAGATCAAAGTTTGGGACATACATATTATGGCTTTCCACAGAGTAATTTTGGATTGAATGATGTATCCTTGGCAACCCGGATAGATCGTGCAGATGTTGACGAAGGTCGGTATGGGCTTGTCTCTGGGTTTGCGCGAGCGATCTATAATTATGATGATCGTTATCTTTTTACGGCTACCTTGCGTGCAGATGGTAACTCTAAATTCAAGGAAGGGCATCAATGGGGGTATTTCCCATCAGCCTCTGCAGCCTGGAATATTCATAAGGAGCATTTTATGGTAGGTCAGGACGTTTTTGATCAGTTAAAGATACGGGCGGGCTATGGATCTACCGGAAACGATAATATTGGTAATGTGACGTATGCTACATTGTACGGATCTACGATTGCTGCGATCAATAATACAGAGGTAATAGGTTTGAAACCAAGTGATTTGTTGGGGAATCCTGAGTTGCAATGGGAGAAGACGCAAACGTCTAATCTTGCACTTGACATTGCTATTTTAAAGAATCGTATCAGTTTAACGACAGATTTCTATTCCAACAAATCAAGTAATCTCTTGTTGAAGCAAACAATCCCTACCTCAACAGGATATCGCTATCAAAATCAAAATGTGGCGGCCCTGCGCAATCGAGGAGTAGAGTTTACGTTGCGCACATTGAATATCAAAAAACAAAATTTTCAATGGCAAACCAATTTCAATATCACATTGAATAGGTCGAAAACGCTTGGCCTATATGGATCTAATAGTGAAAATAGTGATTTTATGCTGAATAACCTTAGCTCGAGGATTGACTTTATCACCAGAGTTGGTGAGACTGTAGGGCAATTTTATGGTTACAAATACGACGGTGTATATACCACAGATGATTTTATCCAGCATCCGGATGGCAGCTACATGTTGAAAGATGGTGTCGCATCATTAAAAGGGAAAAACAGAACGAGTATTAAACCTGGTGATGTCAAATATTTACCAACGGCAGGCGAGACCGATAGCAATGGTAATCCCGTATGGTCAACTAATGATCGTACGGTAATAGGTAATCCTGAACCGAAGTTTTTTGGTGGATTTGGGAATAATTTTTCTTACCGAAATTTTGATTTAAACGTGTTTCTAAATTTTGCATATGGTAATAAGGCATTTAATATGAATACACAACGTTTTATGGGACCTTATTTACCGAATCAGAATTCACTGGAAAGAATGGCAGATCGATTTACGCTAATTGATCCTACTACGGGAGCAGAGACCAAAGATCTCAACCGTTTGGCCGAACTGAACCCCGATCAGCATCAGAAAGATCAAGTATGGAGTCTAAATTCGACCAATAATATCGCGATAAGTGATGCATTGGACTATTATTTAGAAGACGCTTCCTTTTTGCGAATTAACAATATCACTTTGGGTTATACAATGCCTCAAGAATTGGCTAAACATGCTTACTTGCGAAAAATGCGCGTCTTCTTGACGCTCAATAACATTCATACGTTTACCAAATTCTCAGGTTACGACCCCGAAGTTGCATCAACAGCATCTATTTTAACGAGGGGGGTAGATAACTCTGCCTACCCAAGAACAAAAAGTTTCGTTGTTGGCTTTAATTTGACCTTTTAAGTGATTTGGGTGTTTAAACAAAATATAGCAGTACCGAGTACAAAGCAATTTATTGCGATTTAACAAACCGCTTATGACAAAAAGCCTTTGATGAAATAGTAATGGTAGGGTCAGAAAATGATTTCTCGAGGCTAAAACACATTATTCCGATGAAAAGAATTGTAACAATATTAAGCGTTGCCTGTTTATTGGCAACAGGATCATGTAAGAAATTTTTGGAACTTCCTTCCCAAAGCGATTACGATAGTAGTAATATCTTTGAAAACGCCGATCGTGTAGAAATGGCTTTACTAGGTGCTTATACGAGTGTTTTTAATTCAGAACTGTATTACCAATTTGGTATGGGGACAGACGAATGCTTTTCCACGGAGGGGGAGACCAACTCAAAAAATCAAGTTTCCAACTATGTGTATACCCCTGCAACAAGTCCCTCTTCAACTTATACCGCAATGTATTCTGGTGTTGAACAGGTCAATGTATTGATTAAGAATATTCCATTAATGCAGGCTAAAACCGATTCAGAAAAGAAAAAACTTGATATGCTCCTTGGCGAGGCACTGGCTATACGTGCTAAAAACATGTTGAACGTGGTACGTTATTTTGGCGATGTTCCTTTTCCGCGTATTCCTGTGGTTGATGCGGGGAGCTTCTCTTCTTCCCGCGTAAGCCGTGATACCATCATGGATGCTTGTATAGATGATTTACAAAAAGCTATTGTTTTGCTCCCGTGGAAAGGAGAATCTGGTTTATCCGTAGAACGTATTTCAAAGAATGCGGCTTATGGTTTATTGGCAAGGACAGCCTTATATGCTGCAGGATATTCCCTACGTTGGGATTTAAACTCTTACTCTTCAGGTAGTGTGCAACTGAGTAAACGTCCCGATCAGGCCAGGATTCAAGAGTTATATCAAATCGCTAGAGATGCTTGCAAAATGGTCGTAGAGCGAGGTGAAAATAGTCTAATAGATTACGAAACGGTATTTAGGAACCTTATCAATGGAAAGTACGACAACGAATCCATGCTGGAATATGGGCAGAAAGGAGCTGATCGTAACGATGCACAGATTGGTTATACAAATGGATTTTTTTCGCATACAAATTCCTTCTATGGTAAAGCACAGCCAGCAATGGCAGCTTTTCCAACCTATTATTTTGAATTTGAAGAGGGAGATAGCCGTCGCGATGTCACAATAGCATCGTATTCCATCACAGCAGATAGTAAGCACCAGATGAATACCTATGCAAGTAATACAATCGGTAAATTCAGAGTGAATTGGAAAGCGGAGAAAGGCATTGCGGTAAACAAAAGAGACATTAATTGGATTGAACTGCGTTATGCCGATATCCTGCTGATGTATGCCGAAGCTGAAAATGAACTCAATCAAGGACCGACTACAATTGCAAAAGATTTATACGAGCAAGTACGCTTACGTGCTTTTAAAAACGATAAAACAAAAATTGGAGCAACGCCAACATCTTATCAAGGGTTTCGGGATGCCATTATCCAGGAACGTAAGCTGGAATTGGGCTTCGAAGGATGGCGACGGACCGATTTAATTCGCTGGGGAATTCTGTTCGAAAAACTGAGCCAAACCAAGCAAGATTTATTGGATCTTGCCGGGCACCGAGGCAAGTACGCAAATGTGGATTTATTCCGTGCGTACAAAATGACCCCGGCCAATACCTTTAATGATCCTCTGGTTGCACAAGAGTTTATATCATTTAAGCAGGCTCCGGATGCAATAAAAAAAGCCGAATTAACTGCGCAAGGATACACCCTATTGGACATGTACAGCAATCAATCTATTTTCTTTTCAAACGCCTTGACCCCTACTGCGACTTGGGTGGGTAACATTTATAGGGGGCTGGAAAAAAACAAAGTAGAGGTCGTCCCGTTAAGTACAACGACCATCGATAATAATCCAGGTCTGACCGGTCAGCAGCATCCACTTTACTAGGAAGTATTGTATCCTTCCAATCTATTTTCGTACTATCTATAATGTAAAGTATTTATTTTAAACATACAGGAAACCATATGATCTTCAAAAAAGTAATTCTTCTCCTATGCTTATTGGGAGTAATATCTACACTGACCGCGCAATCGATGTATCAACAATTTGCAGATTCGGAAATGAAACGTTTCCCTGAAGCTTGGCAGTTGGATCACGGCAAACGATTATATTTTGGGTATTCCCAAGGCTTAGGCTGTCTTGCGATGTTAAATGTAGCTGCAAAAACAGGTGATAAAAAATACTTCGACTACGTTGAAAAGTGGGCAGATACGCTCATCAATGAAAAGGGAGAAATTCATCTATATGAGCTTAGCACCTATAATGTGGATTTTATCAATTCCGGCAAAATACTATTTGAACTTTACGAAAAAACCAAGAAAGAAAAATATCGTTTGGCTATTGAAACTTTGGTTCACCAACTAAAATATCAGCCCACAACGCTTGAAGGGGGCTATTGGCATAAGCTTATTTATCCTCATCAGATTTGGTTGGATGGGGTTTATATGACTGGGCCTTTTCTTGCAAAATATGCTAAACTGAGTATGGATGACCAGTATTATGATAAGGCTGTTGACGAAATTCTAATTACAGCTAAACATACATTCGATACCAAAACGGGATTGTATTATCATGCTTGGGATGAAAGTAAAAAACAAACCTGGGCAAATCCGCAAACGGGCCAGTCTCCCAATTTTTGGGGACGTAGCATTGGTTGGTATTTTATGGCGATTATTGATGTTTTGGAAGGATTACCGGTAGATCATCCACGTAGAGGTGAATTAATTACACTTGTTCAATCGCTAGCCGCGAACCTGATTAAATATCAAGATAATGAAGGATTGTGGTGGCAGGTAATAGATCAAGCTGGAAGAGAAAGAAATTATCAGGAGGCGTCTGTAAATAGCATGTTTCTGTATGCATACGCAAAAGGCATGAATAAAAAATACCTTTCAAAAAATTATAAAAGTTTGGTAGATAAATTATATCAAGGTATCCAAAGGAAGTTATTAAAGCATGAAAATGGATTATGGACATTGACACAGTGTAATGCTGTTGCCGGTCTAGGTGGAAATCCTTATCGTGATGGCAGCTATGTTTACTACGTAGGCGAACGAATTCGTGAAAATGACGCAAAGGCTACAGGTCCTTTTATTATGGGCTGCATAGAGGCAGGATTTTAGAGGGCAGTTTTTAAGGTTTTTTTAAAATATTTATAAACAAATCGTTAATTTTATACTTCTTAAAATCTAACAATGACCAATTCTGTAAATCAATTTTTGAAAACTTTAGAAATTAGTGATTTTTCTGCTACTCCCAAGTATCTGCAATTGGCAAATACCATCATTGATGCTGTAAAAAATGAAATATTGGTCAGAGAGGATATGTTGCCTTCCATTAATGAGTTGAGCGCCTATCTAGAAATATCGCGTGATACTGTTGAAAAAGCATACCGTTACCTAAAGAAAAATGAGATCATAGCATCCAATCCAGGAAAAGGATATTATGTAAATAAAACTGATGTACAGTCGAAACTTAAGATCGCGCTTTTTCTCAATAAGCTGAGTGCACATAAGAAAATTGTGTACGATTCCTTTGCAAGAGAACTCAGTGATTATGCCAATTTAGATTTGTTTGTTTACAATTCAGACTTATCGTATCTGAATACGCTACTCGGAAGTCTAACGAAAACTTATGACCATTATGTGCTCTTCCCTCATTTTAAGGAAGGAAGGGATAAAGCCCCGGATATCATCCGTAAGATTCCTACAGAAAAGCTGATGTTGCTTGGGAAGTTCATTGAAGATGTTCCTGGTGATTTTCCTGCGGTTTATGAAAATTATGAACGTGATATTTATTCCGCTCTGGAAGAGGCAAATGAGATATTAAGTAAATATAAGAACTTAAAACTAGTGTTTCCTGATTATAGCGATTTTCCCAAAGCGATTATCAAAGGGTTTTATAAATTTTGTCAGCAATATGCTTTTGAACATGAACTGGTATCGGATATTGATGAAGAAAAAGTAGAAAAGGGAACTTGTTACATCAATATTATTGAAGATGACCTTGTTAAATTGTTGAACAAAGCTATTCAAAAGAAATTAGTTATTGGTAGAGATGTGGGCGTTATTTCCTATAATGAAACCCCATTAAAAAAATTCATCCTCAATGGTATCACGACCATATCTACTGATTTTGAAATGATGGGACGAATGGCTGCTGAGTTGATTATTAACAAATCTAAAGATAGGGTGGAAGTCCCATTTTACTTGAAGCTGAGACCGTCTGTATAGTCTCGATATGGAATTATATGCCTTTGCCATGGATGAATGACTATGAACTGAATATAAACTCCTTTAGACCTACTAAGCGGAAAGCAATCGAAGGTTCTTTTGGGTAATAGAAACAGATGTTTACAAAAGAAAGAGACTGGTTTACTCAAATTAACCAGTCTCTTTCTTTTGTGAATTTATAAACTTCGTTTATTTCTTTATTGTTTTTACAGGGAACAGGTCAATAACTCCTTTTGCAACTTTGCTGATGTTATTAATTGCTTTTTCTGGGTTATCCACATCGCCTGAACCACGAGCCTGCCATATCACCGAGTTTGTTTTACGATCGATTGCTTCGATAATCAAATGGCCATAGCGATAGCGTTCTTTTGCTACAGGATAGTAGCCACCGCCATAGTAATAAGGTGAAAACCACGGACGATACCAGCCCCAGGGACCACCCCAGCCGTAATAACCACCTCCGCCATAGACCAAACGGCTTTTATTATTGACAATGGTAATATAGCGGAATAGTAAATCAGGATTATCTTTAGAATATTGTAGACCCTTTGCCTCCAATGCAGTATTCGCGGCATCCAAGATATTGGTTTTAGCAATGTCATTGTCAAAATAGGACTTCGAAAGCGAGTCTACCGGAGGTAACCAAGCATACGTTTTGAAAGGAGTAAAATCCATCTTTTCTACCCGAGTGGTATTGTATTGATAAGACGAACATGATGCGAGTGCAATGCAAAGCACCAAAAATAATAGAATCTTTTTCATCGTAGTAATTTGTTTATTAACTGTGATGAATCTACCATGCGTATATCGTTTTTGGCTACATACTCATGATGGTTCATGGCCTATATGGAACTTATATTTGTTTACTAATTTGTTTTATTCTTATCCGAACGCCTTTCAAGTGTAAAAATATTACAGTTGACGGTCATTATGGCAATTGTTTTTTATCTTCCAGGATGCTGTGATCCCTTTTGCTTCTTTTAAGTTATTACTTTAGACAAAAAACTATAAATATGGTTTAATCCGCATTGTAAAATTAATAGGGATATTTTGCCACTAACGGAATCTGTCGTCCTGGACCAAATGCTTTTGGACTAACCCGCAGGATAGGAGGAGCTTGAAAACGTTTAAATTCAGCATTATTAACCAATTTACTTACTCTTTCTACTAACGATTTTTCAAAGCCCATTGCTACAACTTCGGATGCTGTTCTCTCATTTTCGATGAGTTCAAAGAGGATTTGATCCAACAGTTCATATTCCGGTAAGGAGTCCGAATCTTTTTGATCTGGTCGAAGTTCTGCTGAGGGTGCTTTTTCAATGGTATTGATCGGAATGATATCACGTTCTCGATTGATATAGCGCGCTAAATCATAGGCTTTGGATTTATAAACATCACCGATTACAGAGATGGAACCTGCCATATCACCATAGAGCGTACCATATCCTACAGCAGCTTCGCTTTTGTTGGATGTATTGAGTAGGATATTACCGAATTTATTGGAAACTGCCATCAAAATTACTGCACGGGCACGCGCTTGAATATTTTCTTCAGTGGTATCTGGCTGCAGTCCTTTAAAAAGAGGAGCTAGGCTATGTTCGTAGGCATTGGCGATATCTTTGATCGGAACAATATAATGTTTGCAACCCGTATTGTTGACGAGATCCATTGCATCTTTTATCGAATGGTCAGAAGAGTAAACCGAGGGCATGAGTATGGCCAACACATTATCGGCACCCAAAGCCTCACAGGCTAAAGCGGCAACTAAGGCCGAATCCAGTCCGCCGGACAAACCTAAAACGGCCTTTTTGAAACCCGATTTACGAAAATAGTCGCGCAGTCCAAGGATCAATGCATCATGTATAAGAGCCGTCTCAGCTATAGACTCTTTTGTGGAAGCTGTGGTGGAAGTTATATTTTGTTTATGATAGGTGACAAATTGAAGATCCTCTTCAAAGCTTTTTAGTTCAGCAATTTTTGTTCCTTCATTATTAAGGGCGATTGAGCGGCCGTCAAAGATAATATCCATGTGACCGCCAATTTGATTGACATAAATTAGCGGTCTACCGGACTTTGTGACCTGTTGGCTGAGGACCTTGATACGTTCATCAAAATGCGTATAGGAAAAAGGAGAGGCCGCGATGTTGATGAGAAGATCCGGGTTTTCTTTTCTCAGCTCTGCCATCGGATCGCCAACATAAGAATTTCCACCTTCGTCGTCATCCCATAAATCTTCACAGATTGTTAAGGCAATTTTTACACCATTGAGTTCAATACAATCGAAGCGTCTGCTAGGTTCAAAATAACGATATTCGTCAAAGACATCATAGTCGGGTAGAAGTCCTTTTTTGACAATATTTCGGACAGTCCCCTGTTCGATAAATACAGCAGTATTATAAAGCTCTTTGCCTTCAGGGTCGCTGTTTTTGACCGGAGCCCCAATGATGCAGGCGATATCCTGACAATGGGCAGCAATTTGATGAATAGCTTCATCGCATTGACGTTTAAACGCCCTGCTCCGCAAAAGATCCTTGGCGGGATAGCCACCAACTGCGAGTTCGGCAAATATAATAAGATCAGCTGTCGCCTCTTTGGCCTGATGGATTGCGTTAATTATTTTTTTAGTATTTGCTTCAAAATTACCGATATGGTAGTTCAACTGTGCTAAAGCTATTTTCATATTTTTAATCGTCTAACTAAAATAAGATACCAAAAGTGATGTAGGATCTTCTCACAAATTTATTTCTTTTTTTTGATACTCAGCCTGACCTTATGTGAATTAAAAAGCGAACTATTTTAGAATCTACATGATATATGATCGTGTTGAACTGATTGCGATGTGCAGCCACATGAAATCAATGATCTTCTGCTACACACTGTCTATAATGGAATGTGCATAGATATTGCTGTTGTACATGTAAAATAGTATTGAAGATGGAACAGAGTTCTTCGCCTAAGCGAGGTATTAGGTAGCGACCAACTTAGGGACTTCTTATTGCCAACTTTGGCCTGTAAGCGGGGTGAGTGCACAGTGAGTCCACGTTGAGTCCACCTTTTAAGGTACTTTCATTGTGGGACCATGGTTTTTGCAAATCGCGAGCAGGCCGAACCTGGGCATAACATGTCCATAACCTATTTACAAGAACGTCCATCGAAAATTGCAACTAAGGCGCCATTATTTCGGCATCCTATTTCCCGAAAAAACTTCTTAGTGCAATATATCAATAGTGTAACATTGTGCCGGATCAGCACGGAAAGAATTAGACAGAAGGTGGATTTATATTTACAACCAACAAATAGACTATGAAGGTGCGCTTAAATGTATGAGAATGTGCTAAATTGTTTTAACATAATTTTAACAACGTTAAATGCTGTTAAATTTCTTGACATGAAAGCCAATGTATAGTACCTTTGATATATCAAAAGAAACGAAAGATATTTAAAAATAATATATAAAGAACTTTTCATAATTTAGGTTAATAATTGGTTAGGTAAAGCTCGGAGTTCCCCACTTCGAGCTTTTATTTTGAAGATAAGTTCTATGCTTTTTCAAGTCTAATTTTGGCTCATATGATCATGCCGAAAATTTTGGGAAGTAATGTTACCGCACAACAGCGATTGTTTCTTATGTCATCGTAGTTCATACCATTTTTTCTCTTTTTATTTCTAGTGGCAGCAAAGTAGGATCAAGTAGTGATCAAATTAGTCCTTTTGACATTGCTTGTTCAGTACTCGTTCAGTGATTGTTCAGTGATGACTCAGTGTAAACTGAATAATTAGTGACTGATCACTGTCTAAAAATTGATCGAAAATTGTTATTAGATATAAGTTGGTATTAAGATATATCGGTTTTAATATGTTAACTCGATTCCTTATTTCGCTATTTCTTTGTAAGGTGTTTTTTTTAAATAGTTACATTTGTTAAATTTCTTGTGTTTTTAATTTGGAGGTGTAATTATGCTATATTTAAGTGATTGAATATTTTTTTATGTTAAAATTGTATTTTATGTTTTTTTATATTATTTTTAATAACTTAAAATTGTGTTTAGTTATTTAAATCTGTTGCTGTATTCTTTTTGTTTTAACTTAATAATGGGGCATATTGTTGTTTTTTATAGACGTGTAAATTTGATATTGTGCTTTATTTGCTCGATAACTTTTGTTAATTCTCAGGAAAATAAAATCAAGGTGATGTTTGCTCCCAATATTGGGTTATTGAATAATAAGGTTAATTGGGCAATATCTGGTGATGAAAATGGACAGAATCCGAATTACTTGTCGGAATTAAAATGGAATAATTATAGTATCCAAACGGGAATTACCTCAAAAGTAAATTATGGAAAGTTGGGGTTGGGTGTAAATTATTCTCATGCTGATTCAAAACATGGCAAAGCTGTAGATACTGATTTTTCAGGAGATAATCGAACGAACATTATTTACCAAGAGAAATTTTCAAGTAAAAATAGCTCGTATTATAAATTTGGTATAAGGCCAGAATTTCGCTTAAGAAATAATTGGATTGTCTCTATGGCATATAACCATATAGAATCCAAAAACCTTCTAAATCATGGTACTAATTTCAGCACGTATACATATGGGCAAGATTTGCTACTTGTAGGTTTTAGTTGGCGGTATATCCATAAGAAAATTATCTGGGAGATTGGCGGTGATTTTATAACAGGTAAATATTTAGCAGATGGAGATTGGAAGTTGAGAACTGATTTAGCGCATCCCGTAAGTTTTTCTCATGAAATTGATATATATGGGGGCAATTTTTCTTCCGGACTTGAGTATGTTATAGATAAGTCGTTTTGCATACGTTTGGACTATAATTTAAATTATATATACGGTAAAGATGGCAAAGATACAATGTACTACTTCTATAACTATTCTGTTGGTACTAGGTTAAAATATACCGAAACAATTAATAATTTGATATCAACAGCTTTGGTCTATAAGCTTAAATAAATAAACTACAATAATAATTATGAAAAAAATCAATTTACTATTTTTAGCGCTATGTGCGCTAAGTTGTTCAAAGGAAAGTGTTGAACAAAACGTTACACAAGATGAAAATATAGCTTCACTCATTGGTAAATTAGGATTTGATACCAATTCTATTATTACAAAAGGAGACTCCATTTGGGTTGAAGGGGATATATTACTTTTGAAATCGAAGTTACTAAAAACTTCTCCTAGACAAGCTACTTTTTTTCAAGGTAGATATAATTTAGTAGGTAATGCTAATGATGATATCGGTTCATTTATAAAATATTATATATCGCCAAATTTAGCTGATCACAATTCTATTCAATCTGCTTTGGAAGAGTTCCAAAATGTTAGTGCGAACGTTCTTGCAGGGTTTCCAATTGGTAGCGTGCAGTATGTTAAAAATAGTATGTCAGTCACTAAAGTGTTGGATCCAAGTCAGGCGAATATAATAATTGAGGAATATTACGAATATAATGGAGATTATGGTTATTCAGAGCTTCCGACATATATTCCCGCGCCAAATATGATTTTGATTTCGAAATTAGTAGTAGCAAATAAAATTCATTTAAATTCGTTTCACTGGAGTACCTTAAGCTCTGCTCAAAAAAAATATTTGGTTGCTCACGAGTTTGGGCATGCAATTGGTCTGAGACATACTGATTGGAGAGGTAAAGAGGTTGAATATAAGAATATTAATGGTGTTTCAATAGGTGCGTATACTGTTACAAATACACCCAATAATTCTAATAATCCTGATCCAAGTTCTGTTTTTAATAGTGGTGGATCCGGTGGAGTTCCGAATTGGGCTGGATTTACTTACAATGATATAAAAGCTGTTTTTTATACAACAAATGGCGCACTTGTCCAATAATAGGACAATAATCAATAAAAGTATTAATCCAAAATTCGATGAGCCTTAAAAACCTATTTTATGGTTTTTAAGGCTTCGTTGATTAAAAAATTGAAAAAGCAAGGTTATCTATTATAATCACTTTTGTTACAGCTGATAATAAGGAAAGCGATTGCTGCAAATCCCATGAATAGTGGTGATAACAGTTTTTCATTATATATTTTATTAGTTTTTCAGGGAAAAGCTATTTTCTTTATGAAAGTAGCTTTGCAAATGAATATTATTTTTTCTTCGTTAAAAGTTTTCGCTATACAATTAACATTTTGATACAGTGATTTACACTTCTCAGCGGGGAGTCATAAAGAAGCCATTTTCACGGGGAAAATGGCTTCTTTTGTCTACTGTATTTTTAGTAGAAATAATACAGAATTGTTAGCTGTTGTTATGATACAAGATAATTATTATTGATTTTTGATGTCAACAACCTCAATCGTAAAATCTAAAGGAGATTTTGCAGGAATAGTGACATTTCCTGTTGAAGAGTCTTTTTGGTCATTATCACCATATGCCCATGGAGAGGGTGTAATAAATCTAATTTTTGATCCTTTTTTTAGCCCGTTTGTTGTAATGCCTCCTGTTTTTTCTTCTTTACCATTAAAAGTAATTGATTTTGGTAAAAAGGCAATTTGCCAAGCCGGAATTACGTTGGAAAGGTTGAAAGAAGCTGTTTTTCCTTCCTCTGTTTGCTGAAAGACAGTTCCACTTGGAACAAGTTTTCCAATATATTTTACGGTCACACTAGGGGCAATAATTCCGCCATTTCCACTGAATGAGTAAGTGTAAGAACTCTCATCTCCGGCAGCTAAAACTTGATACGCTAATCCCAATGAGTCAATGTATTGTACATTTTGAAGTTGGTTATCCGCAACATATTTTTTAATCAGAGGGAATTGTTCATCAATTCTTTTTTTATTGATCGAATCTTGAACACGTTGTTTCTCTATTTGCTCTTTGTAATAAGCATCCCAATCAAAATTATCTTTATTACAAGCCGTAAAAAGAACCCCCAGACACAAAAACGCCATTAATAATTTTGTGATATTTTTCATAATTTCTTAAAGTGTGTATTAATTATAAAATCCAAAACGCAGGAACAGAGGAGTTCGCTACAAGTAAATGTTAAATTATTCTAAAAAAATAGCTAACTCCTTTGAATTCAGGTATTTTTGTTGTATACTTTTTAGTCGAAATTCGTTATCTAAATGTAAGATGCTGGGAAAGACCGTATTTCGTCCCTGTAGTAACTGTAACGCTAATGGATGGTATTGGCCAGTTTTCTTTTTTCTACTTGAGGGCTTCCATATACTTTGATCAAAAGCAATCTCCTGGACAGATTCTGCATCTAGCTTCACCGCATAGTAACGGCTATTAATCACTTGAACAAGCTCTTTATTTGTAAAGACCTCCTGTTCCATTTTCCGACAATAGCTACACCAGTCCGTATGAATAAAGAGAAGAGTTTCACGTGGTGAAACTGTCAAGAGCGAATCTAATTGAGCGAAATCAATCCAATTTATCCGCTCTTGCCCAAAGTGGCAGAGCGGATAAAGGGATAGAAGCAATAGTATCTGTATTTTTCTGAAATGTTTCATATCCTCAAAATGGCCTAGTGAAAATGGCCGACACGTAGTCCGAAAGTATAAGTACGTGGACGTGTGGGACCATATATATAGTCTGAATCCCGTAGCGCTCCCTTGTCAAAATCCTTCTGGAAAGCATTGAACATGTTTTGTACACCGCCAAAAATTTCAATGCTAAAATCTTTATGTATCGGAAATGTATAGCCCAGGCGGAGGTTCAATTCGACAAAATCACGGGCATCTTTAAGTGTCATTATATCATTTTGAATATGTGGAACAATCATCTTGCCTGTGTATACACCCGTCAGATCGATTGCAAATTGTTTGGTCGCTTTTAGGTTGCTATTTATATAACCATAGATATTTGGTGTACGAACATATTTCTTAGTCAGGATATCGTAGCTATCTTCCTTCCCCTCATAGATGAGTTGATCTTTCTTATAGCGAGAGCGCTGGATTGTTCCGCCGGTTTGAAAAGAAAACCAGGAAGACGGTGCAATATTGATTTCGATATTGGAGCCATAGACACGGGCCCCTTCACCATTTTGCATTTCCTGAATAATCAATCCATCTTTTTCAGATGCCATGACGTTGACAAATTGATTATTTAGATCCGTGTAAAATCCCTCTACGAGCAAACTTGTTTGTACATTTCCAAAATTTTTATTGTAGCTAAATGAGCCTGTATACGCATTGGAGTATTCTGTTTTTAGGTTTTCACCAATCAATACAAATACCTGGTTCCCACCGATGGAAGTAACGTGCATGTCCTCATTAAATGCTTGTGGTGCACGGAAGCCTCTTGCATACCCACCTCTAAATTGAAGGTCTTTTGTGATATCATACAAGATTGTCAACCGTGGGCTAAAGGTCCCAAAGCGCTGATTGGAGTTTCGGTCTATACTTGCAAGACTATATTTGCCGTCAACATAGGTATAATCATATCGTGCTCCGATTAAAGTTTTAAAATTACTTAAAGGCTTCCATTCGTACTGGGCATAACTGCCTAACCCTTTGTTCTGCTGATCAATCGTTCGTTTATACCCCGGTATTTCATCCTGTGTATCATTGTATGAAAATTCTATACCCGCAGTAAATACATCTCGTTCAAAGTTATAGGTGTACTGTCCGCCGGTTACTAAGGCGATATCGTTCGTCTTGCCATAGGCGTTGGCTGCGAGTGTACTGTCTGCCAGTGTTGTCCCGCCTCCTAGGCCGCCATAATAGCTGTCGCGAACGGTCTTTTGTACAGAGCCATACAATGATATTTTTTGCTTATAATCTGAGGAATAATGATCGTATGTGATTCCGGCAACAAGTGAACTGGTCTCCAATTGTTCGGTGATTTGCGTCAGGTGCGGTACCTTATCGAGTTGATCACCACCGCGCCGGAACTCATTGACGGTGCTGAAATCAACAGTTATCTTATCAAGATCACTGGGTTTGTAAAATATTTTTGTGCCGAAAGTGGTGTTCCGTAGTTTGGTTATTTCCGAAAACCCATCCCCATTGGCGTCATAAGCTTCCCGATTACGGTGCATACCGTAGAATGTAGCTCCTCTTTTGAGGTCTTCCGAAACTGTAGAGGTATTAAAATCAACTGTATTATCCCAGCTTTTGCCACCAATGAGTGAGTTGGTAGATTTTACCTGCCAGTCGTTTTCGACAGGGTCTTTTGTAATAATATTGATTGTTCCAGCGATCGCATTGGCGCCAAATAATGCCGAACCGCCACTTCTTACGACTTCAATACGATCGATCATACTTGTTGGGATTTGATCCAATCCATATACGCTATTTAGTGCGGAAAATACAGCCCTACTATTGATCAATATTTGTGAATAGGGGCCTTCGAGGCCATTAAGCCGGACTTGTGAAAAACCGCAATTCTGGCAATTATTTTCTACTCTTACGCCGGGCTGGTAATTTAATGTCTCCGACATAGCGACAGATTGTGTCGCATTAAATAATTTTGGACCTATGACATTGACAACCACAGGAGCATCCTTACGTTTAACGCCATAGCGCGTAGCCGAAACAACCACTTCATCCAAATTGAGGTTGTCTTCCTCCAGTTGAATTTGCAATGGAGCCTTTAGGGTGTCTAAGGAGATGACCTTACTGATGGAGCGGTAACCTACAGCGGATATATTTAAGGTTACTTTTTGCGTTGGTATTGCAGACAACTTAAAGTACCCATCTGTATCAGATGTGGTTACGAGCTTACTGTTTTTTAAAGCCAGGGTACCGGAAGGAACCGCTTCATGATTTTTGTTGAATAAGTAGCCTTCAAGTTTTGACTGGGCATATATAGTGGATGTACTAGCCAGTAATGTGGCCAATAAAGTATAGTGCTTTAGCATCGTAATTTTATGAAAATTTTAAAAATACAAGCCTCGTATCGAATCGTCTATTCCTCACGATGAACGGCGTTCAAGGTATCGGACGCTTGTCGGAAACAACAAAATAAATGTCTATCCGTAAGGTTGTTTATACCAAGGAGTTCATTGAAACCATTGTAGGAGAATCTAATGAAGGTTGTCGCCGTGGTATCAAAGACAATGCTCAAAAAGAGGCAAATAAAAAATAGTCTCAAAGATTGTGCACAGCAAGATGTAGTCAATACCTTAACTATAGAGCCGGGCTATCAGGTACAGGTAGCTGGCACCTGACGGTTTGCACCCGGTTTAGCCATGTTAGACTACACTGGTTTTCGAAATCTTTGATTTTTGGGTTTATGCTAAGCTGGGGGGACCACGTAAGTGGTAATAGTCAATGGTTGTGGTGATCGCTTCCGGACAAAAGGAATTATAACTTACTTGTTTTACTACGTGAGCAATCGGAAGTTCAAGGACAGTAAATTCGGTCTGTACGTAAGTATTATGATAGATGACATTCAGGTATTCAATTTGGTCATCTGTTTCTTGTGGTTTCTGTTTCTTGGTAAAGTCATAGGGGTGAGTGTGCATGACAATTTCACCGCTAGACTTTACCTCTTTGTGCATAAAAACAACACCCGAGATAATAATAAGCGACATTAATACCAATTGGCATAATGCAACAAGCTGACGAGGGTTTTTAATCGTTTTTTTACACATAAAAAAGCGTTACTTTTTAGGGTAACGCTTCAAAAATACGATTTTATTTTGTGAGTACGCGTGCTATGCGGATTAAAAAAATATGAAGTATCAATACAATAGTTTACGTCGCCTCTTAAATTATTTAATTAAATGATTGTTGTCGTCTGGGAAGATAACAGAAGGTTTGAACTGTTTAGCTTCTTCAAAGTCCATAGTCGCGTAGGAAATAATGATAACAATATCGCCCACTTGAACCAAGCGTGCAGCGGCGCCATTCAAACAAATAATGCCCGATCCGCGCTGGCCAGGGATAACATATGTTTCGAGACGAGCTCCATTATTGTTGTTTACGATTTGAACTTTTTCGTTAGCGATGATATTTGCGGCATCCATCAAATCTTCATCTATCGTGATACTACCAACATAATTCAATTCCGCTTGAGTAACTTTGACGCGGTGAATCTTGGATTTCATTACTTCTATTACCATGGCGCAAAGGTAGGGCTTTCTACTGAATTTGAAAGATTTGACAATTAATTTGACAAATTATTCAGAATCATATTATCAATGAGGCGGACACCTTCCACCCAAGCAGTGACGAGTGCAACATGTGGTTTGCTAAAATCAATATGGCTGACTTCTTCTAAAGAAGAACTTTCACATATTGCAAAGTACTCAACACGCAGTCCCTCCGTATCTGTTAAAATCTTTAAGGCCTTGTCTTTTATTTGCTCTAGTTGGACAGGTTCATCTATGTGATCTTTTACGTATTGCAACGAACGGGAAAGCGCCAATGCTTTTCTTTTTCCTTCTTCACTTAATCGCATGTTTCTAGAACTCAAAGCTAAGCCATCTTGGTCTCTAATGATAGGGCATATCGCCAATTGAATAGATAGATCTTTCATTTCTATCATGCGTTTAATAACCATGACCTGCTGAAAATCTTTCTGTCCGAAACAGGCAATATCTGGTTGCACTAATGTGAATAATTTATAGACGACCTGAGTAACACCTTGGAAATGGCCGGGGCGTTTTTCACCTTCCCAAATTTGGTCTAGTACACCGAGGTCGATATGCCAGTCTTCATCTTTATCGGGGTACATCTCATCGACGCTTGGTAAGAAAAGGATATCGCAATCGACGGATTCTAATAATTTGATATCGTTTTCAATCGGGCGTGGATATTTTTCAAGATCTTTTGGATCATTAAATTGTGTAGGGTTGACAAAAATGCTGCAAACACGAATATCGCTGATTGGTTTTGCATAATTTAACAAGGATAAATGTCCTTCGTGTAAGGCGCCCATAGTAGGAATTAAGGCGATTTTTTTACCTGTTGATCGGGCTTCGCGCAGGTATGCTTGGAGAGATGCTTTCGTTTTGAAAATTTCCACTTTGCTATTTAGTTTTTTTGTGAGCAAAGGTGCATATTATTTTGGGAATATAAAACGATGATTAATAGTAAATTGCATAGTTGGTATTTTTTTCGTACCTTTGTAGACCGATTTTACTGTTCGAAAATAATAAATAAAAATAACTGGAGATGGCAAAAACGAAGATATTGTTTATTACTCACGAGATGTCGCCTTTCCTCGAATTAACTAAAATTTCTGAAATTACACGTCAACTTCCTCAAGCAATGCAAGAAAAGGGTTTTGAGATCCGTATCTTAATGCCGCGCTTTGGGAATATCAATGAGCGTCGAAATAGATTACATGAGGTTATTCGTCTTTCAGGCCTGAACATTGTTGTGGATAATAATGATAATCCGCTAATTATTAAAGTTGCTTCATTACCTGCGGCTCGTATGCAGGTGTATTTCTTGGATAATGAAGACTACTTTCAGCGTAAAAAAGTTTTTAGTGATGAGCATGGCGAATTCTTTGCAGACAATAATGAGCGTTCGGTGTTCTTCTGTAAAGGAGCGTTAGAAACTGTGAAGAAATTAGGTTGGTCCCCTGATGTAGTGCACTGTCATGGATGGTTCTCTGCTTTAGTACCGGCTTATGTGAAGACGACTTATAAAGACGATCCTACATTCAAGGATGCAAAAGTGATGTACTCTTTGTTCAATGAAGAGTTTAAAGGTACATTAGGAACTAAGTACGCTGAAATGGCAACAGAAGGCGCATTTAAAGTTGAGGACGCAAAGGTATACGGTGATGGCAGCTATGAGGCTATCTATAAAGGTGCTTTGCATTTTACCGATATGGTCGTTGTTGCCGATGAAAATGTCAATGCTGAAATAGTTGATTTTGCACGATCCAAAGATATTCAGGTTTTTGAGCCAAATGGCGATCAGGACTACGATGCTTTTGGAGAAGTATATGATCAGTTTGCGCCCGAAGAGGTAGAAGCTTAAGCTTTACTTTTTAGGCATACCGAAAACAAACAGACAATAAAAATAAAAAGGCTATTCTTAGAATGGCCTTTTTTTATGCGGTTTTTTCGTTTTGGCAAATTGTTACCGCAATGATTTTGGTGATGATGGCAGTCAGAAACCTTTCGCAGCGGTAAATATAGCCGCGAATTGTTATCTTCGCAGTAATCTGTCATTGTTTTTATATGTTCATACCAGAGGATCTCAGCGAAGATGAATCGGGTTTGACCTATAAATATCGCAAGGTTATCAAATAGCATACATTGGCTGAATTTTATTGTATATAAATCGCGTGTTTGGGCATGTTTCTAGGATATGAACAAACACCATAGCTATAATTCGTGTAATGAAAATTAAGGTAGGATTTGGATTTGATGTCCATCAGATCAGAGAAGGTCATCCATTTATTGTAGGTGGAGTTCAATTGGAACATCATGCTGGAGCTTTTGGGCATTCTGATGCCGATGTGTTAGTTCATGCTATATGTGATGCCATTTTGGGCGCGGCCAATTTAGAGGATATTGGCTACCACTTCCCAAATACTGATATGCGATGGAAAGGTATCAGCAGTTTATTGTTGTTGAAAGAATGTATGGCGCTGATTGCAGAGAAAGGATATACGCTTGGCAACATTGACGCTATGTTATGTCTGGAAGCTCCAAAGATCAAGCCCTATATTCCACAAATGAAAATTAAATTGGCTGAAGCAACGGGTCTGGACATCGATGACATATCCATTAAAGCAACAACAAATGAAACGATGGGATTTATTGGCCGTGAGGAAGGAGTCGTTGCCTATGCGGTTTGTTTGATCGAACGCGCATAGTTCTGGTCAATATTTTCACTTTTAAATTCTTGCTTTTGGCTCAATTAGTAATACCTTTGCCAAAGCGAGGATTCTTGGCACACTATCTGATAGAGTGAGCATTAATGTCTTAATTGCAGTCTACAAGGATCGAAATAGTGCAGTAACCAAAGTTGGAAAATACAGATGTAAGTGAAAAATCTGGATATTCAATACGGTGTTTAAATGAATAATATTTACGTCTGAAATTTAGTAAATAGATGAAACGAGTATCAAAAAAAAATCAACTTACTGAGGCTGATGTCAAGCGGTATACGTTCAATTTTTGGAAAATTATCATCGGAATTGTCCTGATAGGTTTCCTATTTATATTGAGTATACGTCTTGGATTATTTGGGAAATTACCATCCTTCAGTGATTTGGAAAACCCGAAAAGCAATTTGGCTTCTGAAATCATCACGGAAGACCACAAAGTATTGGGGACATATTATGTTCAAAATCGTTCCAACGTAAAGTATAGTGAGTTGTCACCTTACTTGGTTAAAGCCTTGGTTTCGACCGAGGATAAGCGTTTCTATGATCACTCCGGGATAGATTATTCCCGCACGTTTACGGTCATCTTTCATACTTTGACAGGTAATAAGCAAGGAGGTAGTACCATTACACAACAGTTGGCACTGAACCTTTTTTCGGATGGACGGCAAAAGAATTTTTTGAAACGTGTTATCCAAAAATTTCAGGAATGGATTACAGCTGTTCGTTTGGAAAGAAATTATACCAAGGATGAGATTATTACCATGTATTTCAATACGGTGGACTTTGGTGCCTACAACACATACGGGATCAAGTCGGCGGCACGGACTTATTTCAATACGACGCCAGATAAGCTAACAGCTGATCAAGCTGCTCTTTTGGTGGGAATGTTAAAGGGGCCAGGAGCATATTCTCCTGTGCGGTATCCCGAAAAATCGCGGACTCGCCGTAACACGGTTTTGAACAACATGGTTGCGGCTAACTTTATTTCGGCTGAGGAGGCGACAAAAGCAAAAGAGAAACCACTTGGTTTAGAGCTGAAGATCGCCAATTATGGCGAGGGTTTGGCACCATACTTTAGAGCTGTATTAAAGGATGAAATAAAAAAAGAATTTGCAAAATTGTCCATCACCAAGCCGGATGGTACACCTTATGATCTTGATCGTGATGGATTGAAAATCTATACCACTATCAATATGTCTATGCAGCAATATGCCGAGGATTCACAGAAAGAATGGATGAAGCAATTGCAGTCTAAATTTGCTGCGCAGTGGAAAAACAGAGATCCTTTTAAAGGAGATAAGGCCAAGTTGCTGATCAGTGGAATGAAGCGCTCTGATCGTTATCGTATTTTGAAAGAAGAGGGGTTGAATGAAGATGAGATCAAGAAGGCATTCAATGTCAAGGTTCCTATGAATATTTTTACATGGAAGGGGAGCGTTGATACGATGATGACGCCAATGGATTCCATAAAATATAATAAACTCATGTTGCGCAATGCGATGATGTCAATGGAACCAAAGACGGGACATATCAAAGCTTGGGTTGGAGGTATTGACTTCGATCACTTTAAATATGATCAGGTAAAAATGGGAACGCGACAAGTTGGGTCTACTGCAAAACCATTTACCTACGCGGTTGCTATTGACAACGGTTATTCGCCATGTTATAGTATTCCCAATTACCAGCAAACATATAATGGATGGACACCGCGCGGAAATGCGCAAGGGGGGAATCCAATTACACTAGCAAAGGCTTTGGCTTATTCCCAAAACTATGCAACAGCATATTTGGTGCATGAGGTAGGCGCGGCTGAGGTTGCAGCATTAACAAAACGGATGGGGATAACGAGCGATGTGCCAAATTATCCTTCAATTTCCTTGGGTGCTTATGAAGCTTCAGTATTCGATATGGTAGGAGCCTATTCGGCATTTGTAAATCAAGGCACGTGGATCGAACCTACAGCAATCTTACGGATTGAAGATAAAAATGGTACACCCATCTATGATAAGGCACCAAAGGTTGTAAAAGCCTTAAATAGTGAATCAGCTTATATCATTGTCGATATGTTGAAAAAGGTTGTTTCACAGGGTACAGCTAGACGTATTCAGTGGATGTATAAATTGAACAATCCAATAGGGGGTAAAACAGGTACAACCAATGACAACTCAGATGCATGGTTTATCGGTATTACACCAGAACTGGTGACCGGTGTGTGGACTGGTGCAGAAGATCGGGGCATTAGTTTCGACCGTATGGAGTATGGGCAAGGAGCAGCAGCAGCTATGCCTGTATTCGCTTATTATATGCAGAAAGTTTATAAAGACTCTAATCTGAAATATACCAAAGGTGATTTTGAGCAACCTCAGGGTGGGCTTACCCGTGTTATAGACTGTAATCAGTATTGGGGTGGTGGAGGCTCCAATGTGGAAGATGGGTCTACTGACTCAAGCAGCAAAGATGTATCGAAACTAAAAGATGATCGCTTAGGTTTTTAGGTTATTTAATATATACAACCGGGCCAGACAGTAAATTTTTTCGAGATTTGTTGTCTGGCTTTTTTTCTGAAAGAATCAATGAGCTCAATCGCTTGGTTTATTTAGAAGTGTTTAGTTTCGTTGGCTTTCATGAACTCGTTGAACTCGGTTATTGGCCAGAAAGAACCTTTAGCTTGCCTTTATAAACGTTGGCGCTGGAGAAACCATGAAGGTTTTATTGAAGATGCCTGTTTTTGTTGATTTATATTTATCTTGACTTGCATGAATCGATTGACTTGGTCTATCTTCATAGCACATAAGAGTGCGCACAAGATGAAATCACCGCCGAAATGATCCGGTATTGTTAGGCAATAGTTACCTTCATCTTACTTTTTGATATTGAAACATAATGGACGTATTTGACTATAGGGAAGAATTAAAAAAGATACCACATCGACCGGGAGTCTATCAGTATTTTGATAAAAATAATGAACTGATATATATCGGCAAAGCGAAAGATCTACGTAATCGGGTTGGTTCTTATTTCGTTAATGAAAATCAGCTGAACGGCAAAACCCGTGTTTTGGTTCGAAAGATCAACCGAATATCTTTTACTATAGTTGACACGGAAATTGATGCTTGGTTGCTTGAAAATTCGCTGATCAAGAAACATAAACCTAAGTATAATGTTCTTTTGAAGGATGATAAAACCTATCCATGGATTGTCATCAAAAATGAACCTTTCCCGCGGGTTTTCTGGACTAGACAATTTATCAAGGATGGCTCTCGCTATTATGGGCCCTATCCTTCGGTGGGTATGATGCATATTGTGTTGGATCTGATCCGGGAACTGTTTCCTCTCCGTACCTGCAATTTGGCGCTAACACAGGAGAATATACGGAAAGGCAAGTTTAAGATTTGCCTTGAATATCAAATTGGGAATTGTAAGGGGCCTTGTGAAGGGTATCAGTCTGAAGAAGACTACGATCAGAATCTGAGCGATATCAAGGATATTTTGAACGGAAAGATTGCTGTGGTGACCAATCGTTTAAAGGAAAGCATTGCTACGGCGGCAGTGGCATTGGATTTTGAAAGAGCGCAACTAATTAAGGCGAAGTTGGATAAGCTGGACAATTACCAGAGTAAATCTACGGTGGTCAATTCATCCATTACGAATGTGGACGTTTTTAGCATTGCTTCGGATGAAGGGTATGCTTTTGTTAATTATCTAAAAGTAATGAATGGTGTTATTATTCAGACGCAGACCCTTGAAATGAAACGCAGGTTAGATGAGAGCGAACAGGAGCTCCTCGCATTGGCGATACCGGAGATCCGTGAACGTTTCAAAAGTCTTTCGCGAGAAATCATTGTACCCTTCGAATTAGATATTGAGGAAAACGAACGCATTCGGTTTACGATCCCTAAATTGGGCGAGAAGAAAAAATTGCTGGAGCTTTCCCAAAAGAATGTGGCATTTTTCAGAAAAGAGCGGCTGTTGCAATATGAAAAACTTAATCCTGATATTCGGACGGAGCGTATCTTAAAGCAGATGCAAAAGGATCTCCGCATGAACGTGCTTCCGCAACATATTGAATGTTTCGATAACTCCAATATTCAGGGGAATTATCCGGTATCCGCCATTGTTGTATTTAAGGATGCAAAACCTTCAAAGAAAGACTATCGGCACTTTAATGTAAAAACTGTTGAGGGACCCAACGATTTTGCTACGATGGAGGAAGCTGTTTTTAGACGGTATAGGAGACTATTGGATGAAGATCAGCCTTTGCCGCAATTGATCATTATCGATGGTGGAAAGGGACAGTTAGGTGCGGCCCTGAAGAGCCTTCGCTTATTGGGCATAGAACGGAAAGTAACCGTGATCGGTATTGCTAAAAGATTAGAGGAACTCTTCTATCCAGGGGATCAATATCCCCTTTATTTAGATAAAAAATCGGAGACTTTAAAGATCATTCAGCACCTTCGTGATGAAGCGCATCGTTTTGGAATCACGTTCCACCGTAATCAAAGGAGCCGGAAGACCTTTGTTTCAGAGCTGGAAAATGTACCTGGTATAGGGAAAACAACTGTTGAAAAGGTGTTGACTGAATTCAAATCTGTGAAAAGGGTGAAAGAAGCTTCAGATGAAGACCTAAAAAAAGTGCTTAATCTCAAACAGATTAAAGCACTTCGTGAATATTTTTCAAAGTAAAACTTAAAAGGCCTGTATGCAAGCCTTCCGCTTGTAAGGAGGCAGTGGTTATTCTTTGATCCTTATTTCAGTAATCAGATTAATCGTCGTAACCGAAACGTTTAAGGTAATTTTTCTTGCTTCGCCAGTCAGGAATTACCTTAACGAAAAGTTCGAGAAATACCTTTCCATTGATAAATTCTTCAATATCCTGGCGAGCATAGGTTCCGACTTTTTTGATCATGGCACCTGCTTTTCCAATGATAATATTTTTTTGAGAGTCGCGCTCTACGATAATTTCTGCAGCAATACGTGTGATATTTGCTTCTTCCTTGTAAGACGTAACGATCACTTCTGTACTGTAAGGAATTTCCTTGTCGTACAATTTGAATACTTTTTCACGGATCATTTCAGAGACAAAGAAACGCATGGATTTATCCGTTAATTCATCTTTTTCATAATAGGCCTCGTGGATTGGCAACTTGTCCTTAATGTACTGCATCACAGCTTCGACATTATGATTCAATTTTGCAGAAATGGCAAAAATGGTATCAGGATTTAATTTTTCCTGCCAAAATTCAATCTTCGCTTTGACCTCTTCTTCCGAAGACTTATCGATTTTGTTGATAAGCACAGCAACTGGAGAATCTGTTTTGCGCAATTTCTCCAGTACATCATTCTCATCGTATTTTTCGTGGATATCTGTCACAAATAGAATAATATCTGCATCAATCAACGATCCTTGGACAAAATTCATCATTGACTCTTGCAAAGAATAGTTTGGTTTGATAACACCGGGGGTGTCCGAAAACACAATTTGATGGTCATCATCGTTTACAATACCGATAATGCGGTGTCTTGTCGTTTGCGCTTTGGGTGTAATGATTGACATTTTTTCACCCACTAAAGCGTTCATTAGGGTGGACTTACCAGCATTTGGCTTTCCGATGATACTTACGAATCCTGCTTTATGTGACATTTTTCTAAATTTTATTAGGATTACAAAGAAACAAAATATATCTTTGTACTCCAATTCGGAAGGATCATAATCTTGTCTTTTCAAAGAAAAAAGCAATTTTATTCTAAAAATATATTGCGGGGTGGAGCAGTTGGTAGCTCGTCGGGCTCATAACCCGAAGGTCACTAGTTCGAGTCTGGTCCCCGCTACTAAAGAAAGAGCCGGTTGCAATGGCCGGTTCTTTTAAAGACATTGAAAATACATTGCGGGGTGGAGCAGTTGGTAGCTCGTCGGGCTCATAACCCGAAGGTCACTAGTTCGAGTCTGGTCCCCGCTACTAAAGAAAGAAAGCCGAGGTGAATGCCTTGGCTTTTTTTATGTTATACTTTCCGTACAATAATACTTGTCTTTCAAGCCTATCGTTTTTACTTCCTTCTCAATTTCTATTTATCGATTGTCGTGATGGAGTTAAAAACCTGTTTTCCGTTGTTTTGTGCAATTCTCCATTCTTTATATGGAATAGGTTTGTAGAATGTGTGTTTATGCAATCGTTTGTTCAATTGGCGCAATCGATTTCGTTGCAGCTAAATTTTGATATACTGTCATCATCCTTTAGTTTTAGCATTCATGTACCTAAATTTTGATTAGTACGCTAATCAATTTTTAAACTAACTATTAAATATTATGATTTCAAAGATTCTCGACAATCACAAGTTGAGTCTGTTATCATTAGCTTTACTCATTTCAAGTACGCACAACTTGGCTAATGCTAATGGTCTTACGTTTCCAAACAGCAATATTTTGTTGAATGACGCTGTTTATCAACAAAAGGTGAATGGAAAAGTACAGTCTACAGACGGTCCATTGGCTGGTGCAACCATTAGTGTTAAAGGTTCTTCCAAATCTACATCAACTGATGGGACAGGAAAGTTTAACATTGACGCCAAAAATGGCGATTTGCTGGTCGTTAGTAGTGTGGGATTTAAAACTCAGGAAATTGTTGTCACAGGACAAGTGATTACTATCAATCTAGAATCCAATGATGAAGCATTGGAAGAAGTTGTTGTCACCGGCTATTCGCGGCAGAAGAAAACAGAGGTTTCCGCATCTGTTGTTTCAATCGATCAAAAAACATTAAAGGATGTCAAATCTCCTAACGTTTCGAATTTATTGCAGAGTAAAATTGCTGGTGTCGATGTTGTCGCAGGCTCAGGTAGACCCGGTGCCAATGCCAATATCCGTGTTCGGGGAAGGAATTCAATAAATTCTAATATCAGTCCATTATGGGTGGTAGATGGTGTCATTATGCATGGCACTCCAAATATCAATCCGAATGACATTGAGTCAGTATCTGTATTGAAAGATGCTGCTGCAACTACACAATACGGATCTAGAGGTGCTAGTGGTGTAATAGTTGTAACGACGAAAAGAGCATTAAAACCCGGTGAACATCTTTTTGCAGTAAATTTATCTTCTGGAATATCGAAATTCAATCCTGGTAAATTTAAGGTAATGAATTCACAGCAAATGTGGGATTTATACCAATCATTTAACAATCAAAATGCAATACCCAATAATATAACTTCGGACGTATTAAATACAGATTTTAACTGGTTGGCTAATGGCACTCAAAATGGTGCTATTAATGATTTTAGTGCCAACTATTTAGGGAAAACAGAAGAGACGTCAATTTATGCGAGTGGCAATTATTATGACGAAAAAGGATCTGTAAAAGGATATGATTATAATAGACTTACAGGTAGACTAAATATTGAGCATAAGCTGACAAAAAATTTAACTTTTAAACCTAAGTTAAATGCATCGTACACCAGTTATGAAGATCGTCAACACTCTATATATGACATGTACCTCAATATGCCTTGGGATACACCATTCTATGCAGATGGTTCTTTAAAAAATACAAAACTAGATAATGTAGGTTGGTATGGGAGAGATAATAATAATTACCTGTATGACCTTCAGTATAATTATGGAGAGGGGCAGACATTTGATGTGCAGTCAAATTTAGACTTTTCATTGAGAATATCGGATAAGTTTACTTTCGAATCTATGAATAGCTTGACCTACTACAATCAAACTACAATGTCATATACGGATCCGAAATCAAATTCAGGGTTGGAAAATAAAGGTTCAGTATCTCAGTTTTCTGATAAGCGTATCACCCGCTTTTTTAATCAGATGTTGAAATACAAGGAGAACTTTGGTAAACATGAAGTGTCAGCACTCGCTGCATACGAATATTCCGATTATGTCTATACAAGTGTAGGTGCCGCTGGAAAAGGTATTTCAGCTGGGTCGACAATTGTTGATAACGCCGCTAACTTTTTGTCACAGTCGGGTACAAAAAATGATTATGCCTTTCAGTCCGGTCTTGTTCAGGTTAATTACAAATATGATGAACGTTATAATTTCCAAGGATCTTATCGTTTAGATGGAGCTTCACGATTTGGTGCCAATAACCGTTATGGGGGATTCTTCGCAGTTAGCGGAGCGTGGAATATCAACAAAGAAGATTTCTTTCATGTCGATATGATCAATTTGGCGAGATTGAGAGCTTCCTATGGAGAAGTTGGTAATACACCGACATCGCTCTACGCGTCCTATTCGCTATATGGCCTAAATGGGCAATACAACGGCGAACCTGCAGCTATCCCAAATCAATACAATAATAGAAATGTAAGCTGGGAGAAATCAAGAGATGTGAATTTGGGCTTGGAGTTAGGTCTTTTTAACCGAATCGATCTAACCGTTGATGCTTATAATAAAAATACAGATGGTTTACTTTCCTATGTGAAATTTCCGGCAACTGCTGGATGGGATGGTTACTGGTACAACATTGGTTCTATCAACAACAAAGGTTTAGAATTTGCGATTAATGCGCGAGTACTAGATCCGGAAAGTCCATTGCAATGGAATGTAGGAGCCAATTGGGCGGCAAACAGGAATAGGGTTAAGAAATTAAAAGATGGTACTGACGTTCCTGCCGGCAATAAGCGTTATTCTGAAGGAAGAGATATCGATTCATGGTATATGCGCAAGTGGTCCGGTGTTGATGAGAATAATGGCGCCCCATTGTGGGAAGTTGTCAATGCCGAAACAGGTGAGATTTCTACAACATCCAACTACAATAAAGCAACATTGCAATTCGTTGGTGCTTCTACGCCAAAATATCAAGGTGGTATTAATACAAGCTTTTTATATAAAGGAATTTCATTGACGGCGACCTTTTCCTATTTACATGGAGCTTATGCTTATAACGGAGGCCGTGAGCTGTTTGATTCAGATGGAGCATATCCTTCCTATAACCAAATGGTTCTTGCTGATGGATGGTCAAGATGGAGTTCGTCAAATACCAATGCAACACATCCTGTGGCATCTTATAACAATAATAGTGGTTCTAACAAAACCTCGTCCCGGTACTTAGAAGATGCATCGTTTTTTAGGTTGAGAAATGTCACGCTAGCGTATGATTTTAATCCGCAATTATTGAAGAGACTTAAGCTGAAAAGTGTCAACGTTTTCGTGGCGGCAGACAATTTATGGTTGTCGACCAAATTTACTGGAGTTGATCCGGAGGCAGCTTTATTTGGAGATTCAACATCACAATATCCTTCGCCAAAACGTGTAACGGCAGGTGTAAATTTCACATTCTAAACTAAATCACATGAAAAATAAACTCTTATATTCATCAATTATATTTTTCTTCCTGAGTTCTTGTTCGCTTGATAAGGAGCCTTTTACTGATTTGACCAACGAATCAATAGAGAACACTGAGGGGGCGATAGATGCGTTAAATCTTGGAAACTATCACACGCTAAAAAGCTGGGTGGAGAATTGGCATCGTGTTACTGAATATCCTACGGATGAAGTGTCTTTGAGTGGTACAACGACTGATGCATTCTTTTATAATTACAACTATAATCGTATTGTCAACAATGGTAGGGTAAATAGTTATTGGGAAAATTCATATAAAATTATTGCGGGAACAAATAATATTTTAGGTCAACTGGAAGTTGGGACTTCAGAAAAAAATGATCAAATCATTGCTGAAAACCTCTACCTAAGAAGCTTGATGTATTTTTATTTGACAAATGTTTTTGGACGCCCATATAACCAAAATCCAGAGATAAACTTAGCGGTTCCTCTTAAGTTGAATGCAGATCCATTTGAGGTCTTGCCTCGTAACACTGTTAAGGAGGTTTATCAGCAAATCGTTTCGGACTTATTGAAAGCTGAAACGCTCTTTAAGTCATATAAAGGAAACATATATGCGAGTGAGTATGCTACTCAGGCTCTGTTGGCACGGGTGTATTTATTTATGGGGGAGAACGAGAAAGCTATAAGTTATGCTGATAAAGTAATTAATTCAGGGAAATTTACTTTGTTAACCCGAGACAAATATACAGAGATTGCTACTGCTGCTCCTGAAAATAACACTGAAACAATTTTTGCAATAAAATTTTTAAAGGATGTTGATTATTCTGACAATGGTTGGTATACAATTGGTTCGATGTATGCAACGATCAATGGAGCAGGTTGGGGTGAAATGTATGCTTCAAGATCTTATTTAGAGGAAGTGCGTAGATATCCAGAAGATATTCGCTATAGTTTCGTTGAGCCAGTTGTGGCCAATGAAAAGGAATTACATGCCTATTATGTGGATGATAATTATAAATATAATAGTGTTATCGTTCAACAAGAGGGCACAGACTTTACATACAATTCCGGTGGTAGTAAAAATACGCTTATTAAAGAGTCAAATGGTGCCGGTTCTTTCCAATATTTTATTGATATCGCAGGAAAGAAACGGACAGCTTTAATCGATAAAAAATTGGAGGACCGTAACGGGTATCTAAAATATTTTATTCTGAAATGTTCCGGGCAAGAGGGACAAGGTCATCTTTGGTCTCCTGTGATATCCAGACTGGCGGAAATATATTTGATTCGTGCAGAAGCGAATGCAAAAATAGGTCGAACACAGCAAGCATTAGACGACTTAAATGTCATTCGTAAACGCGCAGGAATTCCAACTGCTGGATTATGGACAACAGCTAATCTTGGTGGAAAATCGGCTCTTGATGTTGTATTGTCAGAGCGAAAACTCGAACTCGCCTGGGAAGGACACAGGAAATTTGATGTATTCAGAAATGGATATACTTTAGATAGAAAATATCCAGGTACGCATATCGCAAATTCCAATTCCTTTTTAACTGTCGATGCAAAATCTAATGAAATTATTGATTTTATTCCCGAACAACAGATTACACTGACACATGGTATTTTAAAGCAAAATCCATAATTGATATTGATAGATGATTAACCAAAAGCATTACTTTCTAGGAAGTAATGCTTTTTTTGTTTTATCCTGCATAATCCCTTTTGAATCCGTATCTTTGTACCCTTAACTATTAATTTAGCATAAAAGTGCCATCTGCTGTGATAGTGGGTGGATCAAATAAAATAAATATGGCAAATATTGTTGCAATTGTTGGTCGTCCAAATGTTGGTAAATCTACCTTATTCAATCGTCTTACGGAAAGTAGAAAAGCGATTGTTGATGACTTTAGCGGAGTGACGCGCGACCGTCATTATGAGACAGCCGAGTGGATCGGAAAGAAATTTACAGTAATTGATACAGGTGGTTTTGTACATGGTTCGGATGACGTCTTTGAAGAGGCGATCCGTGATCAGGTCTATATCGCTATTGAAGAAGCGTCAGTCGTTATATTCATGGTGGATGTAACTACTGGAATTACCGACTTGGATGATGAAATCGCGGATATTCTGAGAAGAAGTTCTAAACCTGTTTATGTGGTGGCTAATAAAGTCGATCACGCTAAATTGCACCATGAATCTGCCGAGTTCTACGCTTTTGGTTTAGGTGAGGTATTCAATATTTCATCTGCGACAGGATCGGGTACAGGAGAACTGTTGGATGCTGTGGTGTCGCATTTTGAAGAAGAACAGGAAGAAGACGAAGCTTTACCTAAATATACGATTGTTGGTCGCCCAAATGTGGGTAAATCTTCCTTGACAAATGCTTTGATCGGTAAAGATCGCAATATTGTAACGCCTATGGCAGGAACTACACGCGATTCGATCCGCATACATTACAATCAATATGGACATAACTTTTTATTGATCGATACTGCAGGTCTTCGTCGCAAGTCCAAAGTAAATGAAGATATTGAGTTTTATTCGGTCATGCGTACGATCAAAGCATTGGAAGATTCTGATGTAACGATCTTAATGCTGGATGCACAGGATGGATTGGAGGCGCAGGACGTGAATATCTTCAATTTAGCGGAGAAAAACCGTAAAGGTATCGTTATTGTGGTCAATAAATGGGATTTGATCGAAAAGGATAACAAAACAATGAAGGCCTTCGAAGATCGTATCAAAGAGAAAATAGCACCCTTTACAGATGTGCCTATTATCTTTACTTCCGTGACTGAAAAACAACGTGTTCTTAAGGTGCTGGAAGTTGCTGATAAGGTGTACGCCAACAGAACAAAGAAAATCCCTACATCCAAGTTGAATGAAGTGATGTTGGATATTATCGAAAATTATCCACCACCATCCTTAAAGGGTAAATATATCAAAATTAAATATGCAACGCAGTTGCCCGGACGGACACCGATGTTTGCGTTCTTCTGTAATCTACCTCAATATATCAAAGATCCATATAAACGCTTTATAGAGAATAAATTGCGTGAAAACTTTGACTTTACAGGTGTGCCAATTCAAATATATTTTAGACAAAAATAGATTTCCAAGCAGCGATAAACATGGACCATAATCTCTTTTTATACAATACGCTTTCGCGAACAAAAGAAAAATTCGAACCTATTCATCCCAATCTCGTCGGTATGTATGTCTGCGGGCCTACGGTATACAGTGATGTACATTTGGGAAACTGTCGGACGTTTGTGTCTTTTGATTTGATTTTTAGATACCTGCGTCATCTTGGTTATAAAGTGCGTTATGTACGTAATATTACAGATGCAGGGCATTTGGAAGGCGATCGTGATGAAGGAGATGACAAATTTGCAAAAAAAGCAAAATTGGAGCAGTTGGAGCCGATGGAAATCGTTCAAAAGTACACAATAGGTTTTCATGATGTATTGCGTCTTTTCAACACGCTGCCTCCAAGTATCGAGCCTACCGCAACGGGGCATATTTCAGAGCAGATCGAGATGATCGAACAGATTATTGAGCATGGTTATGCTTATGAAAGGAATGGCACGGTCTATTTTGACGTTGAAAAATACGTTGAAAAATACGATTATACCATATTGACCAATCGTAAATTGGAAGATATGCTCAATAATACCCGCGAATTGAGTGGCCAGGACGAGAAAAAAGGTCGTTTGGATTTTGCTTTATGGATTAAGGCAAAACCTGAAACGATTATGCGTTGGCCCGCACCGTGGAGCGTCGGATTTCCAGGTTGGCATATCGAATGTTCGGCTATGAGCAGAAAGTATTTGGGCGATCAATTTGATATTCATGGCGGTGGAATGGATTTGGCTGCCACACATCATACCAATGAAATTGCGCAGTCTGAGGCATGTAATCACACGAGCCCTGCCAAATATTGGATGCATACGAATATGTTGACGGTAAATGGTGCTCGTATGTCCAAATCCGCAGGAAATGGATTCTTACCGGGAGAACTGTTTACAGGAAATCACCCATTATTAAATAGAGGCTACTCGCCGATGGCCGTACGCTTCTTTATGCTGCAAGCGCATTACAGAAGTACATTGGACTTCTCTAATGAAGCATTGGATGCGGCAGACAAGGGGTATAAACGTCTAATGACTGCTATCAGTCTTTTAGACAAATTGAAAGTAACGAAAGGTGCTGATTCATTCAATTTAGCCGAAATCCGTCGCAAGTGTTATGCTGCTATGGATGATGACTTCAACAGTCCTGTACTAATTGCCGAATTGTTTGAAATTGTACGTATCATCAACTCGATTTACGATGGTAAGGCGAAAGTAACGGTAGAGGGATTAGAAGGCCTTAAAGTATTTATAAAAGAATTTGTTGAGGATATCCTGGGGCTTAAAAACGATCAGACTTCAGCATCTGATGATATAGATGATGTAATGAACCTGGTCATTAAACTTCGTAATGACGCTAAGGCAAATAAAGACTTCGTGACTTCAGATCGTATTCGTGATGAGCTTAATTCTATTGGAATTCAATTGAAAGATAGCAAAGAAGGAACACTTTGGAATAAGATTTGATAGATAAGAAATCGAATTTACAAAAGAGGAAAGAAAGATCATTTGCATATGAATTTTTGGAATAGGCTGTCCGTTGTCGCATGGATGAGTATCGCTGGTACGACACTATATGCGCAGATACCTGAGAAAGTTGGAAGCCTATTACAGGCGGATAAAGACGCTGCCGCATTGTCGAAAGCGTCTACGCCTCATCAGGCATTTTTATCGATCATTGATAAGGAATCTACGTTTTATGTTCCTTCGGCAGTAAACGCTTACAATTACCTCAATAATAGACCGAATATTCCCGATGTTTTAAACTGGGAGCCTACATTTGCACTGATTGCTAAAAGTCAGGAGTTTGGTGTGACTTCGGGGTCTATGAATTTTCAAAAGGTAGGTGCTAGACTGCGTCATGGTGAATACCTAACCGTTTGGAAACGGAATAAAAAAGGTAAGTGGTTGATCGATATTCGTGCTGAGGTTGAAAACAATGGAAATGATGGGGAGTTTGATCTTGAATATATCGAACCTACGGATTCCTGGTATCTGAAACACCGCTCTAAAGTAAGATTGAATCAGCGTGAAGATATTGTTTTAGAGACGGACAAATTGATGTCAACCGTATTGAAAGCCGACAATCCGACAGCATATAAGGAATTTTTGAGCGAGGATGTACGGTTTTTATTTCCATGGACTAGTCCGATGGAGGGAAAGGCAACAATGATGGCATACCTCAAAAAACAACGGATGACCATAGAAACTGTTCCCGAAGAAGTGAAACGTTCCTATAGTGGAGATTTTGCATATACAAAGGGAACTGCAACAGTCAGACAAAAAGATAAGGTTGTGAAATATAATTATATTCGTATCTGGCAACTAAGTGAATTGGCGAAAGATGATGTGAAGAAAGCCAATTGGAATATTCTGATCGAGATGATGTTTGAGAAATAGCGTATTTTAGGATTACGATCATACATAAAAAGGGCTTGAATATATTCTATCTATTCAAGCCCTTTTTATGTATGCTTAGCGCAGTATGTTTATTGTTTCTTCCATTTTTTCAATTCATCGCATGAACCAAATTCATCACTGATATGAATAAATGTTGTTTTGGATTTATCATCGAACCACTTGCTTAGATTGCGATTGATTTTATCTTGTTTGGCAGCTTCTTTGATTTTGGTGAAATCTTCGTCCAAATTCGCTTTGTGTGGCGGGATACGTGTTTTTAAATAATTGAAGCGGTATCCAACATCGCCCATTTTATCTGTAAACTGCTCTGGTTTCGAGTATTCTCCTGGTTTTAGCTGGTCAATCGCTGTAAATACGGATTTCTCCAGGCCATCCATAGGGATCACGGTGGTACGGCTTGAGCCTTCCTGATTTAGGATCATACCGCCGTTGAATTTACTTTCTTCTGCATCCGAATAATTGGTAGCGGCATGATAAAAATCCATCTTTTTGTCTACCACCAATTTATAGATACTGTCCAGTTTATTTTTCGTGCGTTCCAACGCTGCTGCGCCAGGGTTGATCTTCATCAGGATATGGCGTGTATGTACCTCTTCACCACGTCTTTCAAGTACCTGAATAATATGGAAGCCAAATTTAGATTCAACAATCGGCGAAATTTCTCCCGGTTTTAATTTAAAGGCCATCGCAGAAAATTCTTTTACATAATTATCACGCGTGCCGAAACCCAAATCACCGCCATAAGGAGCAGATCCAGGGTCCTGAGAATATAAACGGGCCATTGTTCCAAAATCGGAGCCATCTACAATCTGTTTACGTATACCCTCAATTTTATCTCGTTGTTCTTTTTTCTCCGCATCGGTCAATTTAGGCATCATGACAATTTCACCAACTTCGACCTCTGTATTGAAATAAGGAAGGCTGTCTTGGTTCAGGCCTTCAAAATAACGTTTTACCTCCAACGGCGTTACGTCTACTTTTTGAACAATGTTTTGCTGCATTTTGTTCGCTTTCAATTGTTCAAAAACACTTGGACGCATTTCTTCTTTATATTGCAATAGCGAGCGATTGAGGAATTTTTCAAGACGTTCTTGCCCCCCTGCTTGTTGCGACATATGGCGTAAACGGGAGTTAAGGTTGTCGTCAACTTCGGTTTCCGTGACATCAATGGAGTCAATTACTGCTTGTTGGGAAAGTAGCTTTTGAATGATTAATTGCTCAAGTACACCACATTTAAACTTTTCATTAGGTTTGTTTCCTTGCGCTAACCATTGCGAATATTGCATATCCACGTCGGACTGTAAGATAATGCCCGATCCAACCGTTGCGACAACGCGGTCAATAACTTGACGTTGCGCAAGACTAGCCTGAATTGATGCAAACAGCAATAAAAACAATATATAAATGTTTTTTTTCATCCGTATAAATTATTTATTCATGAGTTACTCATTATCAAAGGCTCATTGCCTTTGCCGGTATGAGTGGTAATTCTGTTCAATATATACTTTTTTTGAACAACAGCACAAAATTATCAGATTATATGAATTATTCGTACTTTTATTTAACAATATTTTTGTGTTCCCAATATTTTAAATTGGCGATTTTGGAATTGTTAAAATTGATGCGCTAAAATACGCATTTGCCTATTAGAAAGGACGGTTTTAACCAAATTTAACAAGTCTATTGACGATATTTACACCTATAAAATTGCATAGGTTTTTTAGATCCCCCTGCTGAAGAATGAATAGACATAGCTGTGATGGATTTAGTATAACTTAGAACAAACTTAATGGAACAGTCTCATTCAACAAATGAGCATCAATATGTATAAAAATAATTTCAATGAAAAAAGCATTTATTTATTTGATGACAATTTTACCGCTAGCTAGCGTTGCTCAACAGATTCCCATGTTTGTGGGGACATATACAAGCAAAACGGAAAGCAAAGGTATCTATATTTATAATTTCGATGTTAAAACGGGAGAAACGACTTTGTCGAGTACACAAGAAAGCAAAGATCCATCGTTTTTAGCGCGGAATAATAACTTTATCTATGCCGTCAATGAGGTTCCAAATCAGGAAGGAAGTATTTCAGCCTATTCTTTTAAAGATGGTCATTTAACCTTTCTAAACTCGCTTCCTTCTGGTGGAGAGTCGCCTTGTTTTGTGGAGGTACATCCTAAAGGAAGTCTACTTGCTGTAGCAAATTATACCGGTGGATCTGCGGCTTTGTTTGACCTAGAAAGTAACGGTGTTTTAAATAAAAGAGCACGATTAATACAACATGAAGGTAAAGGAGTTGATCCTGTACGTCAAGAAAAGCCACACGTACATTCTACTTTTTTCTCCAAGAAAGGGGATAAGCTATATGTTCAAGATCTTGGCCTGGATGAGATATCGATATATCCAGTGAATAAAACTGGGAATGCTTATAGTCTCGCCGAAGAATCGGAAGATGTCTTTACACCTGCTGGAGGTGGACCGCGACATATCGTATTTGATAAGAAAGAGAAATTCCTGTATGTTATATTGGAAATGACGGGACAAATAGCATCATATAAGAAAGATGGCGATGCGTGGATGTACCAAAGCACTTTTGAGATCAATCCAGAAGGCTTTAAGGGGGGAAATGGTGGGGCAGATATCAAACTGTCTGCTGATGGAAAATTTCTCTATGCGACCAATCGTGGTGATGCAAATACAATAGCTACTTTTTCGGTTGAGAAGGATGGCGAATTGAAGAAAATATCCAATCTTTCGGTGAAAGGTAAAGGACCTCGCAATTTCAATCTTTCTCCGGATGGGAAATATCTTTTGATTGCCAACCAATATACCAACAATATTGTTTTGTTTAGCCGAGATGCCAAAACTGGTTTGTTAACAGATACGGGAAAAGAAATTTCGGTACCAGCACCTGTTTGTATTATATTCTAATCCAGGTAAGAGGATTTTCAAGAAAAACCGGATCAGTTTTTCTTAAAAATCTTCTTTTCGACAATCTAATTTGCCTTCATTTTCGAGATCATTTAAGGTGGTTCCCTTCCACGTCTTTACGCGTTGGATATAGGCTGCTCTGCCAATCATGTGTGCTGCAACCGGAGCCGTCAGTATCAGGAAAAATCCAATGGCTATGGCCTTGGTCGTTACGGATACATCCGGGAAGGTCATGGCTGCACAAATCAGTAAAAGTCCTACCCCCAATGTTGCCGCCTTTACGGTAACCGAAAGACGTAAATAAAAATCGGGCATCCGCAAGATGCCAATAGACGCAAATAGTATGGCTAATGCTCCTATGGTACTGAGTATGGCTAAAGTAATATCAATCATCTTTACTTTGTTTTTCTAAATAAAATGAAAAGGCTATCGTGCCGAGAAATGCAATTAGTGCCAAGATCATGGCAATGTCTAGAAACACTTCCTGCGATGTTCGTATACTATAAACTGTAATAATTCCAATTCCGGTAGTGATAATGAGATCCAATGCAATAACACGGTCGAAGATCTGAGGGCCTTTATATAAACGGATAAAAGCCAGTATGACTGAAATAGTCAAAATCGGAAGGATTACATAATCGAAATAGCTATTTAAAGTCATCTTAAGAGTTCTAAAAGTCTTCGTTCAACATTATTTTTGAGGGTCGAAACAAACTGTTCCTTGCTCTTCATGTACATCACATGGATAAAGAGTGTCTTTTTATCTTCACTTACATCCAATATTAGTGTGCCGGGTGTCAGCGAGATAAAGGTTGAAAGCAGGTTGATTTCCAAATCCGTTTTTGCATCCATGGGATACTTGACAATCGCGGGTTTAATAAAAAACTTGGGCGTTATCACGTCATAGGCAACCTGTACATTGGCAACAATCATTTCCCACAGGAAAAAAAGAATAAAACTCAATGTTTTGGGTACACGATAGAAGTATCGTTGATCCACCTCATTCCTGTTCATTAGCCAGAGGATACCAAATCCCAGCATAAAGCCGAAAAGAAAATTAGTGTAATACATCGATCCTGTCAATGCGACCCAAATAAAGGATAGCATGAGGTTCATTAAAAACTGTTTTATCATATCAATTCTGCCCTCCTAATACAGCATTTATATAAGGTGATGTGTCCAATAATTGTGTCGCAATCTGATCGGCTACATGGATGATCGCTTCAGCATTGAGTCCGATATACAGTGACGCAGAGGCCAAAATAACGACTGGGAGAATGAGCATGGTTCTTTTATAGCCGATCATCCCCGCAAATTTATCCTCAATGACGTCCTGATCGGGTGCGTCTTTCCAGAATGCCTGTGCCCACATTTTGGCAATGACAAATAAAGTGATAAAACTCCCGATAATCAGTGCTCCGGCGAAAGCATATTTTTCCAGTTGGAAAGCATCTTTGAAGAGATAGATTTTAGGCCAGAATCCTGAAAGAGGCGGTATACCTACGAGCGAAAAAAGAACTATGGCAAAAAGTAGCGATATCTTAGGGTACTGAGCATAGATTCCTCCAAGCTTTTTCATATCCATGGTACCACGGAGTTGCCGTATAACACCGGCGATGAGGAATAAATTCGTTTTGACCATGATATCGTGGATGAGATAGAACACAGCCCCTAATAAGGCCCATTTACTATATAAGCCCAATCCTCCGATCATAAAACCGATATGGCAAACGATCAGATAGGAAAACAACCTCCGAATATTGGTTTTGATCAATGCACCAAAAGCACCTGTCAGAATAGTTAATATGGCTAGAATAATGAGGAGTTCTTTGGTGAAATGATTGGGAATAAATAACAAGGAGAATACCCTGAAAAGAGCGTATATGCCTACTTTTGTTAATAATCCTCCAAATGTCGCCGCTACCGCAGACGGAGGGGTGTGGTAAGAGGAAGGTAACCAGAAATAGAGTGGAAATACGGCGGATTTGATTCCAAAACCAATTAGGAAAAATGTCGCTGTAATTTCTACTAATGCTTGGTTTTGTATTTTCGGGATACGTAGGGCAAGGTCTGCCATATTCAATGAGCCCGAAATTCCATAAAGTATGCCTATCCCTGTTAAGAAAAATGTCGAGGCCAGGATATTCATGGCCATATATTTTACGGCTCCTTCTAATTGTGATTTTCTGCCGCCCAAGGTCATGAGCACAAAAGAGGAAATAATGATGACTTCAAACCATACATACAAGTTGAAGATGTCACCTGTTAGAAAGGCGCCGTTAAGTCCCATCATCAAGAAGTGAAAGATAGGGAAATAACCATAGAGGATGCGCTGGCGCCCCACGCCGACACAGGAAAAGATGGAGACCGCCAAACCTGCAATAGAAGTCAGGAGAACAAGGGTACTGCTGAAAAGATCGGCTACGAAAACGATACCAAAAGGAGCTTTCCAATTGGCAGCATTCATGGTTAAAATACCACCATCATAAACCTTGAAGAAGAGTTTAAAGGCAAGAATGAGAGCTAGCAAGCTTCCTCCAACGCTCAAAAAGCGTTGTGCAGTGGATTTGCGCCACAATATCAGCTGGACAATAGCAATAAATAAGTGCACGATAACCGTGGCAATAATTTGGTTGTCAATCATATATCTTCTTCCTCAGGCGTGTTCAAATCATCCAAATCATCTGTACCCAGCAATGCATATACACGCTTGAGTAAAACAATGGCAAAAGAGGTCAGTCCAAAGCTGATCACGATGGCTGTTAAAATAAGTGCTTGCGGAATCGGATCCGCATAAATATCTGTGAATACTTTCAGATCAGGGCTGATAATAGGCGGTTTACCTTTAATGATGTTTCCCAATAAGAAGATCAATATATTGGTTCCATTACCCAGTAACATAATACCCAACAATAATTTCACCATGCTTCGGCGCAGGATGAGGTATATTCCGGCGGCATAAAGGATGCCGATCAATAATACAAGGATCAATTCCATTATTCTTCTTCTTCAGTAGTTAAAGCAATTGTAAATAAAATCGTCAGGACGACACCTATGACAACAAAGTATACACCAAGGTCAAAAAATAAGGCTGTTCCTATCATCCCAATGACGGGAATTTTCTCCTCTAGCCAAAGTCCTGTCATTACGGGGTAGCCTAAAAAGGCAGGTAAGAACATACTTATGGCGGCGATACCCAATCCTATGGGGATAAGAGACAAAGGTTTGTACTGAATCAATTTCATGGTGTTTTGAGGACCGAAGGCAAAACTGTGCAGGACAAATGCAATCGAAGCAACCAAGCCTCCCACGAAGCCTCCGCCCGGGTAATAATGCCCTCTTAGTAGAAGGAATACCGAAAAAAGTAAAAGTATCGGTAATAGGTACCGCGTAGCGGTCTGTAATATTGTACTATTCATCTGTTATTATTTAGCTATGAATATTGAAGTATTCCCTCATTGCTGCATAACTGTTATCTATCATTATTCCTTATCCGAGGCTTTTAAACGTAATTTTAATAGGCTATATACCCCTAATGCGGCGATACTCAAGACGACAATTTCAAACATCGTATCAAAACCCCTAAAATCCACCAGCAATACATTGACTACATTTTTTCCTTTGGCGAGTACATAGGCATAATCACCATAGAAATCGCTGATATTTGTCGTGGTTGGTTCATGGAGTACGCGGAGTGCTACCATGGACAACAATATTCCAAAAATAATAGCCACTATTGCGTCGCGGATGACGGTACGTCGGTTTGCCAAATTGAGAAAAGAGGGGAGTTTAAAGAGCACCAATACAAAGAGTACCACAGTTAGGGTGTCGATGGTAAATTGGGTCATTGCCAGATCCGGTGCACTGTAAAATACAAAAATAAGACATATAGCATACCCAACAACACTTGTGGCGACCACGGCTGTCAGTCGGGAAGAGGTACGGATAGTCAGTACAATGGCTCCTATCAAAATACAGACTGTGGTAACTTCATAAAAACTCACTGGAGATAGTGTATCCCATTTGATATGGAGTGGGCCACCGAGGTACAACTGATAGGCGATCAATAATTCGGCAAACAAGATAATTTTCAATAAATACGAACGCAAATAACCGTTGTGCATCTTGTTTGTGAAGAAAGCCGAGAATAAAACAATTTCCTGCGCACAGATTCTGATGATATTTTCAGGAGAAATCCTATTGAAGGCTGTGATCCATGCTAATTTCTTATCACTAGGTCGGTTGACGAAATAGAGCAGTGTACCGGCAGCAATGGTAATAGCGCTTAAGAGCAGGATTAAATTAAATCCATGCCAGATTTTCAGATGAAATATTTCCGGTTTTGCAAGTATGCTTACAGCAGTAGGTCCCGCAATCCATTCACCGACTAATCCGGGGATACATCCAAAAACAACACCGAGGATGGCTAAAAGTAGAGGCGGGATCCACATGGCTTTATAGGGCAGATGGATTTCATGAAATTGCTCGGGCAACTTCCCCATAAATGGTTTGATCCCGGCCATAAATCCAGCAGAGACCAGGAGTATATTTGTTGCTACGGCGGCGATCGTCAAATAGAGAAATAGATTTGGGGCGGCGTGTAAGGTTGCCTCATAAATTAGATCTTTTCCAATAAATCCAAATGTAAGTGGGATACCAGCACTGGAAAGCGCAGCTAGAAAACCTGCGATAGCGACAGGCATTAAAACCTTGCGTAGCCCTCGTAGGATTGTGAGATCCCTTGTGCCGGTTTCATGGTCTATAATTCCCGTAATCAAGAATAAGGCAGCTTTATACAAAGCATGTACGAGTATAAAGACACTTGCCGCGATAATGGCGTCTTTTGTGCCCAGACCCAACAAGAAAACCAAAATCCCTAAGGCAGATATGGTTGAATAGGCAAGAACCCCCTTTAAGTCTGTTCGGAAAAGCGAATGGAAGGCTGCATAGAGCATGGTGAGACCACCAATGGCCATCAGCGAATAGGTCCATATCGGATTGCCACCAAGAATTGGTGAGAAACGGGCTAAAAGATAGATTCCGGCCTTGACCATTGTTGCCGAATGTAAGTAAGCTGACACAGGGGTCGGAGCTTTCATTGCTCCAGGTAACCAAAAATGGAAAGGGAATTGTGCAGACTTAGTAATTGCTCCAAGTGCTACCAAGCCAAAGATTGAGGGAAACAGTGGATGCTGCTGAATGAGTGATGCCTTGCCAATGAGTGCTGTAATATGATATGTGCCGGCAATATTACCCAGCAAAATAAAACCGGCCAGTAGAAAAAAGCCACCGAAACCTGTAATGGATAGCGCAGTTAATGCACTTTTTCGTGAATCGTTGTTGTCATTGTTAAAGCCGATTAGAAAAAACGAGCTGATTGAAGTCAATTCCCAAAAGATGAAGAGCAATAACATATTGTCCGACAGGACAACACCCAACATTGCCGACATAAACAGGCAGAGGTAGCCAAAGAATCGATCGATATACCGATGTCCTTTGAGATAAGCATTCGCATAAAAGAAGATACATGCACCAATACCTGTAATCAACAAGGTGAAAAGCAGCGAAAGTCCATCTAATTTAAAATCCAGATTAATGCCTAGAGAGGGTACCCATGACGTTGATTGTACGAAATAGGAGCCTTGACCAATAGGTACTATGTATTGAATAAAGTATAGAAATAGAAGTACCGGTAAGAATGCGAGAATAAAACCCCATCTGGTTTTTAGGAATCGACCAAATGGAACAATAAGGCTCGATGTTATTAATCCTGACAGAACAGTAAATAGCATTTAGTCTTTGTTTTAATTTTTAACCTTCAATATTTCATCGTTGCCAACGTTTATATGGCGATGAAGGTTTTTTGAAAGTTTACAATATAGTAAAAAAAAGCGAAAAAATGACAGTTTTTGGCCGTTTTCCTCTATATAAATGATGAAAACAGGGATTTTGTTTTGTTTGTCGGAAAAAACTAAACTAGTTTAGCAATCTAGAGATCGATAATGCAGGTTTAAAATTATTATTTGGGATTGACAAAAAAAAAGAGCATTTTTACGATACAATTATTAAACATCCCCAATTGGATGTTTTTTACCCTAAATAATCTCATCTATAAAAATAATAGAATCTGAGTGTGGAAGAGACCTAACTATGCAAAAAGAAGAAGTATTATTTAAGACACACTATAATGGACTTTGCCATTTTGCTTGGAAGATTGTTGGAGATCTTTCTCTGGCAGAAGATCTGGTGCAGGACTCTTTTATTGCTTATTTCAAAAATACTGATCAAGTCAGTGATAATGAGATTGCAATAAAGAACTATCTATACAGTTCTGTGCGTTTCGCTTGTTATAATCATATTCGTCATGAAAAGGTCCGTCAAAAGTATTGGAATGTAGTAGGTTTTACCGAAGAAGATAATACGGCGCTCGAATTGAATATGATTCACAGTGAGGTCATTCAGGAAATATATAAAATTATTGAAGAAATGCCTTTTGCCTGTCAGCAAGTTTTTCGGCTTGGTTATCTTGAAGGTTTATCTAATCTTGAAATTACACGAGAGCTACAGATTAGTATCAATACCGTAAAAACACAGAAGCAACGTGGCATGAAAATGTTGCTCAAGCGATTGAACCCCGAGTTTATACCCCTTATTATTTTTTTGTTAAAAAATATTTAAGTTCTTGTCACCCTTTTATTGGTCTTAGGTTTCTTTATTGTAATTAATGAAAGAAAACACAAGACATATCACTGAATTAATACAGAAATTCCTTTGTGGTCAATTGACAGCTGAGGAAGAAGTACAGCTTGATGAATGGCTTAATGCCAGTTCACAAAATAAGCAACTTTTAGAGTCTTTCCGAAAAGCAGAAAATATAGCAGAAGATTTAGCCGTTATTCGGCAGTTGGATGCAAATCAATCATGGGATCGGCTGAACAATAAAAAAACTAACAGCGCAAGATCTTTTCGGAAATGGTCCTTAAGCATTGCAGCCTCTATTGTATTCTTGTTAGGAGGTTTTCTATTATGGAAAGGCGATTTTATGTCATTCTTTTCGGGGGATAAAAGTATAATAGTTTCAAAAAAGCAGGATATTGCCCCTGCAACAAGTGGTGCAGTATTAGTCCTGGCCGATGGGACCAAGGTCTCTTTAAATGGTGATTCCACTAAAACCTTGACTAAAAACAATAATCTAATCGGGAACAGCAATGAACTGATCGTTAAGCAAACAGATCAAGCGATTCCATTACAATATAATTCTTTGATTGTCCCCAAAGCAAGTTTCTATAAGATGACTCTGGCGGATGGAACAAAAGTTTGGGTAAATGCGCTATCTCAATTGAAATTTCCTGCGCAGTTTTCGCCGAAAGAACGTAGGGTCTTTTTGGATGGAGAAGCCTATTTCGAAGTTACCCCCAAGTCAGATCAACCTTTTATTGTGGAATCGAGAGGCAATGAAATTAAAGTGCTCGGAACGCATTTTAATATTAATTCTTATTCCGATCATGTTCGAACGACTTTAGCGGAAGGCAGAGTGGAGGTACGTCAAAACGATCAACGAGTGGAATTATTTCCTGGTGAATATGCTTCTTCTTTTAAGGACAACTTAGTTAAAGGAAAGGCAGATATGGCTCATGACCTTGCTTGGCACAACAATGAGTTTTATTTCAAAAAGGAAACGATAACAAATATTGCACATCAATTATCGCGCTGGTATGATCTCGATGTTACATTCCGAGGAGATGTGCAGCTGGACAAAGAGTATACCGGAAGTATCGAGCGTGATGTAAAACTGTCTCAAGTATTGGAGATGTTATCCTATGTCAGTAACCTAAAATTTGAAGTAGAAGGCAATAAATTGATTATTGCTACCAAAAGTTAAGGATTAACAATTTATAAAGAAGTAAATAGCATGCTTATGATAAAATAATACATCGACAGCAATGACCTAAAAAAAGAGAACAGGAATGTTGCAGCATCCCTGTTCAGAATAAGATGTGATCATCAGGTCCTAAATCTAAAAATGAACAATTAAACCCCAATTAACCACAAAGTGTAAATGTATGAATAACTTACCACTTAGCAAAAGGTGGTCCTTGATCCCTCAAGACCCACGATTTTGCAAACCATTACGTATTATGAAAATTAGTACATGTCTTCTATTCGCATTTGTGACGGGTGTGCACGCTAAGAGCACGGCACAAAAAGTCACGTTGAATATGAAAAATGCACGTATTGAAGAAGCATTGTCTGCCATCTCCAAGCAGTCCCACCTACGTGTTTTATATAGTGAAAATCTGAATACTAAGGCCCGGATTTCCGTGAACGTTAAGAATGCATCCGTTGAGGAAGCATTGAATGCTGTATTGAAAAACAATAATATTGAATACAAAATTATTGCCAATACCATATCGGTCAATAGTAATTCAAAGAATGTCAGCCTGACGGTTCCATTGGTGCTACAGCAATCGGTTTCAGGCACAGTCACTGATAAAAATGGAAAGGGATTAAGCGGCGCTACGGTAACAGTCAAAGGGACTTCGATTTCAACCCAGACAGATGACTCAGGGCATTTTAGGATTAATGCCTCTTCATCTGCAGTTTTGGTCGTTCGGTATGTCGGGTTTGGAACTAGGGAAATTTCCATGGCTGGAAAGTCAACCATTAATGTTGTACTTACAGCTAATGATCAAAAATTGGATGAAGTCAACGTTGTTGCCACCGGTTATCAAAATTTGGATCGTAAATTATTCACAGGCGCATCATCGAAGATCGATGCGAAGGAGGCTGAACGTGCAGGGGTTCCTGATATTTCTCGTATGTTGGAGGGACAAGTGGCGGGTGTTTCTGTTCAGAACGTGTCTGGTACTTTTGGGGCGGCACCCAAAATTCGGGTTCGTGGTGCTACGTCTTTAACAGGAGATAATAAGCCATTATGGGTAATTGACGGTGTTATCCTTGATGAGGCTGTCAATATCTCCAATGAGGCATTGTCAACAGGGGATGCAAATACGCTATTAGGTTCTTCTGTAGCGGGTTTAAATCCAGATGATATTGAGTCGATTACTGTGTTAAAGGATGCTGCTGCGACAGCCATGTATGGTGCTGCTGCAATGAACGGTGTTGTAGTGGTAAATACGAAAAGAGGGCGTAATACAGATGGTGTTGTCAATTTTAATTATTCAGGAAACTTCACCACCTATATCAAGCCTAATTACAATCAATTTGATATCATGAACTCGGCGGAGCAGATGCAATTGATAATTGATATGGAAAACAAAGGGTATTTAAATCACTCACAGGTTTCTCGTTCCCCAACTGGCGGTGTCTTTAACAAGATGTATAATCTGATGTACGATTATGATCCTTCCACTGATTCTTATGCATTGCGCAATGATGCTCCTTCTCGGTATCAATTTTTGCAACGTTATACCAATGCGAATACAGATTGGTTTGACTTACTCTTTAAGCAATCGCTTGTTCATGATCACTCCTTAAGTATGTCTACAGGGACAGCTAAAAGCCAGACCTATGCATCTACTAGTTTTATGAATGATTCTGGTTTCACGTTGGGGAACTCTGCGAAGCGTTTTACCGCGAATGTCCGTAATAATTACAAAATCAATGATAAATTGAGCACCGAATTTATCTTCCAAAGTAATATTAGGGATCAGCGTACCCCAGGAACATTAAATAGAGTCTCGGATGCTGTGTATGGTAGCTATTCCCGTGATTTTGATATTAATCCTTACTCATATTCTTTAAATACCAGTCGTATCATCACGGCTTATGATGAAAATGGTGATTTAGAATATTTTAATAGGGATTACGCACCTTTCAATATCCTCAATGAACTCGATAATAATTATATCAAATTGAAATTGATGGATATTAAGGTCCAAGCTGGTATAACGTATAAAATTTTACCTTCTCTGACCTATTCTGCTAATGGAATGTATCGCTATTATAATTCTGAAAGACAGCATATGATCACAGAAAATGCGAATCTTTCCAAAGCATATCGAGCAAATCAAGATCAAACGGTAAATGCTGGAAACAGATTTTTGTATGCGGATCCAGATTTTCCTAACACCGATAAGTATGTGATATTACCTAACGGAGGATTCTTTAATGTCGCCAATAACAATATGATTAGTTATTACATGCGCCACAATTTGGAGTATAACCAAAAATGGAATGATCATACATTAAACTTGTTTGGAACCTATGAGCTTCAATATGCGGACAAACAAAATCATGATTTTAACGGCCCCGGAATAGAATATGGTAATGGAAATTTGGTAATGCCTACCTATCGATATTACAAATATGCGATTGAAAGTGGTAACGTTCCCTTTTCAATGGCTTATAATTACGATCGAAAATTAGCCTATGCACTTCGAGGTGCTTATAATTTTAAAGATAAGTACTCATTCAACTTTACGACACGATATGATGGCTCAAACAAAATGGGGCATTCTAATGTAGCCCGCTGGTTGCCAACTTGGAATTTATCAGGCGCATGGGATATTGATCAGGAAAATTTCTTCAACCGTGAAAATAAAATTCTCTCTTCGGCACGCTTAAGAGCAACTTATGGTCTTGTGGCAAATATGGGAAATGCATCAAACTCCTCTGCTGTATTTTACAATGCCGTGGCATATCGACCTTACGAATCGGAGAAAGAAGGTAAAATTAATATTGACGGTTTAGAAAATTCAGAATTGACTTGGGAAAAGATGTACGAATTTAATATTGGTACTGACCTAAGCTTTTTAAATCGTCGAATTGATCTGAACTTTGATTATTATCGAAGAAACATTTTCGATTTGATTGGGCCTATTAGGACATCTGGTATAGGAGGTCAATTTGAAAAGCTGGGTAACTATGCAGATATGAAAGGTCATGGTGTTGATATTCAATTAGGCGGGTATCCTTTTAAAGATCCACAAGGTTTTACCTGGAGAACACAGTTTACGTTAGGATTCAATAAAACCGAAATCACAAAACTTGATGTGACACGTAATATCTGGAATTTGGTTTCTGCTGAAGGCGGAGCCAAATTAGGAAATCCGCATCGTGGATTATATTCTATCGATTTCGATAAGCTTAACGCTAGGGGTGGATATCCTATGTTTATCGGTACCGATGGGACTCCAGGTGCAACCTATTTTTGGTTACAGGATAATGAAACGGATTTCTTGAAATATGAGGGACCGGTGGATCCAACAATCGCAGGAGGATATTATAACCGATTAGAATACAAAAATTTCAGCTTGTCTTTTTTAATGAAATTTGCTTTTGGTAATAAAGTCCGTTTGCAACCTAGTTACTCTTCATCTTATTTGGATATGTACAATGTCTCGAAAGATCTGATCAACCGGTTTATATATCGCGGTGATGAGTATTTAACAGTAATTCCTTCGACTTTGGATCCGTTGTCGGCAGAATTTGATGTTAAGAATGCTTTGGGAGAAAGAAATGCTGCAAACTACACGTACAACGCTTATAACTATTCATCCGAACGCGTAGCGAAAGGCGACTATATTCGTTTGTCACAAATTTCTATTGGATACAATGTGCCAAAGGAATTAGTTTCACGTATTAAGTTTAGAACAGCACAGTTTAATCTCGTCGGGAATAATTTGTGGTTATTATACTCAGATAAGAAATTAAATGGAGTCGATCCAGAGTTTTATAGTAATGGTGGAGTTGCTCTTCCTGTGCCAAAACAAATTACACTATCAGTGAAGTTAGGATTCTAAAAATATAAATCATGAAATTAAATACTATCAAATATATTCTTTTATCCTCTGTTTTTTTGTTCAGTGGATGTAGCAAGTATCTTGATCAAGAGCCGGACATGCGCGCCCAAATCAATTCTGTAGATAAAGTTAAACGATTGGTTGCTTCAGCTTATCCTGGTCGAAATTCTTTGGCTATGGCTGAAACGTATTCGGACAATGTCGAAGACAAAGGTGTTGGCGATTTGTATCAACCAGTTCCTGCCCTTTATGAGTGGAAAGATATTATCGGTGACGATACGGATTCTCCAACCGCTTATTGGAATTCATGTTATGAGGCAATTGCAGCAGCCAATCACGCATTGGATGCGATTGAGAAAAACAATTTTGGAGCTGATGTTTTACCTTATAAAGGCGAAGCACTGGTTGCTAGAGCTTATTGTCATTTTATGCTTGCCAACTATTTTGCAAAAGTATATGACCCAAAATCGGGAGCTAGTAATGATTCTCCGGGTATACCATATGTGAAAGAACCTGAAACGGTACTTATAAAAAAATATGATCGAGGAACTGTTAAGTCGACTTATGATAATATCCGTCAGGATCTGGAGGAAGGATTAGCATTATTGGACAAAGGAAAAGGCCTTTGGGATGTTCCTAAATATCATTTTACTCCTGAGGCTGCTCATGCTTTTGCCACACGTTTCTACTTGTTCACAGGAGAATGGCAAAAAGTAGTAGATAATGCCAATAAGATCTTTGGTGGAAATTTTACGGGTAAATTAATCCCTTATAATTCCACTTTCAAGACATTAGGATTTGAATCGGCCCGTACGGAATTTGCTAAGGCCGAACAACCCTATAACTTATTAATTAATGAAACTTATAGCGGCTATCAAAGATGGTGGAACAATCGTTATGCAATGGGGATAAATGTATTTCAGAATATTTATAATGGCATGACCGCTGCTGGGGCTAAGCTTTATAACTTTGGTGTAAGTTATGGGTCACCACATTATACAACCTATCTATGGAAAGAGTTTTGGTATGTGACTAATCCAACTGCAAATACAGGTTTTCCGATGTTAATGGTACCAGTATTGATTACTGATGAGGCTTTATTGAATCGTGCAGAAGCTTATGCTGAATTGGGAAATGCCAATAGTGCCTTGGCCGATCTTAATTTGTTTGCGAGCAATAGAATCAATAATTATAATGCCAATACGCATGCGGTGACTGTTGTAAAATCCAAAGACTTTTTCAAAGTAGCTACTGAAAAAGAAGCATTGATTGAAACAACATTACAATTTAAGCAAATTGGATTTATGTCAATGGGACTTCGATGGTTTGATATCATTCGTAAAGGTATAACCGTCAAACATAATATGATTGGTAATGATGAGCGTGAAACAATTCTAGAACTTAAGCCTGACGATCTGAGGAGAGTGTTTCAAATTCCTCAAGAGGCAAAATTAGCAGGTGTCGAACTAAACCCAAGATAAATCATGAAAACAATTGTTAAAATATTTACAGGAGTTAGTCTGATCGGATTGATCTTTTCCTGTAATAAAGAAGATAAACTAAATTATACACTCAAGAATTACGACACATTTGTACCTGGTACTATAGATGAATGGATTACTAAAAATCTAACAGATCCCTATAATATTGAAGTGGTCTATCGCTATCAGCGCAATATGCACGATGTAAACAAAAATATATCGCCAGCTGATGAATCAAAAGTAATCCCGCAAATGGATATTGTCAAAAAGGGATTTTTGGAGGTGTATAATAAAATTGGCGGAGCAACCTTTATTAAAACTTATACTCCAAAACAGTTTGCATTATTTGGTTCCGGCGATTATGATCCAGATGGTTCTGTGAAAGGAGGAACGGCCGATGGTGGACGCCGGATAACACTATACGGATTGAATGGACTGAATGAGACAAATCCCAATTCAGTAATTGGAAATTTACAAGTGATCCATCATGAATTTACCCACATACTAAATCAAACACGGTTTATACCAGTTGATTTTGAAAAAGTATGTGTTGGTGATTATTATTCCAATTGGACTGCTCAAGAAAATGATGAACCAACAGCAAGGGCATTAGGGTTCATCTCCCCATATTCTCGAAAATCTGTAGGTGAAGATTTCGCAGAGACACTTTCCCATTTGATCGTACAAGGGCAGTTATTCTATGATAGTTATGCCTACGAATCGGGAGAGACAGCCTATCCCAAATTTGGAAAGAAAGAGACTATTGTCAGGGATTATATGATCAAGTATTTTAATATTGATGTGACTCAGTTGCAAATGGAATTTCAACGGGTGATGGAAGAAGAGTATAAAAGTACAGCATTTAAATTTCCGACTTTAATAGCGAGAAACCAAGTTGGTTGGTTGGATTGGGATATTCGTAATAGTTGGTCGATCAGTAAACCAGTTTCCGCTAAGCAAAAAGAAGTGTTAAATCCGATCCTTGATGGCTTGGGAGGTTATAGTACAAAGTCATTGCAATTCAGAATGATTTCGTCTAATAAAGCCACATTATATATCACCTTTGGAGATAATTCAAATACATGGGCTGCGGCGTATGATTTTTCAATCACTAGAAATGCAAATGATACCTTTGTTTTTGAACTATCGGAAGAGCAGGGCGAGGAAAATCCATTTGATGAGAACGCGTACGAATATGCAAAAATAAGTTGGATTGCTAGCGATGTACAGCCTTTAATTAATTATTTAGGAAATACAAGTTTTAACTTGGACTGGTATACTCCATTAAAAGACGTTACACCACAGGAATATCTAAAATTTATAAATTTTAAGGATAGCAAAGATTCAAAAGCAATTATGCTGGGTCAAATAACTCCAAGAAAATATTAGTATGAAAAAAATATTTTATTTTATATGTTTTGTATTACTAGCGATGAGTTGTACAAAACCAAAAGAAGTCGAGCTGGAATTGGGGGCTGATCCTGACTCTCGTGTTTCGGATACACTTGCCTATGTAAGAAAAACATTGGTGGAAGCACCCTATGGATGGAAAGCAAGTTTGACGACAGAGTATTCTGGTGGGTATGGGTTTTTTATGCAATTTGGTGATAATGATCGTGTAAAGATGGTTGCTGATTTAAATGATGCGACTTCTTCTGAGCTTAAAGAGTCGACTTTTCGAGTCCGTCAAATTATGGCTGCTACCTTGTCATTTGATACCTATACCTATCTAACCATGTTACAAGATCCAACCCCGGGATCCTATGGAGGGCAACCTGGAAAGGGAATGGGAAGTGATATTGAATTTGATTATGTTAAGTCAAGTGGAGATACTTTGTTTTTTCAAGGAAGAAAGTTTTATAAACCTTTAACTTTAGTGAAAGCGAAAGAATCGGAAGCAAATAAATATGATTCGAAAGGTTATCTAAATGCAATTGCAAAAAATAAAGCTTTTTTTAAGAAAAACCCACTCACCTCCGTTATTGTTGGTGATGTAGAAGCAGAAATAGCATTTGTTTTTAGTTCAAAGAAGATGTCTGTAATTGTCGCCAATTCAGATGGTACTTTTTCTTCTTCGTTTGCCGATTTCTGCAGTACAATTGATGGTTTTGAAATTATCGGGGGGACATTAATAAATAATGTTCAAATAAAGCGATTTATTTGGAAGGATGAAAATTCCCTTGTAGCAATTGATAAAGATGGCAAGGAATACCCTTTAAAAATTAATTCTTCCTCAGTTGTTCCATATCTTACAGCTCTCGGCACAAGTTTTTCAACAATAACAGTTCCAAATGCTACAAGTTATAACGGTTGGAGTTCAAATTTTATGACGCGTAGGGCACAAGCGAAAGCGGGAATAGGTCGATGGGGGTTTGATGGAGTTAACTTCTTTATTTTAAATACGATAGATTTAAAATTTCAGGTAGTTAATCAAAGAATGTCTATTGTATTCAATAATACATATCTTGAAAATGGTCAAGTCAAAAAATTTAACTTGACGTATAGTTATACCTATTCCGTTGAAAACGGTAAATTTAAATTTACGTTAAGCGGGACACCAACAGGAAATGACGGAGCGCTTTACAATGATGTAAGGTACTTACTTCAAGAAAGGATCAACACAGATAAATTTGAATTAGGTTATTTTGTAAACTCAGAAACAGGAGAAGTCATGTCTCAATTTAAGAGCATCGAGCATCCTGATTTTTATTTTACAGGACAAAATAACTAGTCTAATAAATACTAGATATGGATTATCCCCTATCTAGTATTCTTTTAAAAGATATAGCTCATGATCGAGGGCGATTTGCTTTTTTTTAAATTATTAATTATGAAGAAAATAAAACTTTTGACAGGATGTCTAATTTTGTGCCTGTGTAGTATGTCGTGTTCAAAATCAAAAGAAAACATTGACAAGTCTGCGGCACCAGTGAAATCTAATATTCAACCTACGACAAATTCGTTTGTTAATAAAATACAAAATTTTACTCAGTTAAATTTACCTCAACAGCAACTACCAACTTCAGAGCAAGAAGCTAAATTACAATGCGCAACCCTTCAAAGCAATTCAGTATCTTACTTATATACAACTTTAGGGTTGACAACTCAAGATATAATTAATCAATATGGATCACTAGAAGCTCCGGAGATTTCTTTGACTGCCCTAACTTTTCAGATTTTAGACACGATGAGAGTGGAAGGTTCAAATATTTGTAATCAAAGTAATAAATATCTTAAGTGTGCCGTTGAATCAGTTATTCCTTGTCAAACAATTAATGCATTATATAACCTCACGGATGGAGCTATTTCCATGGGTAGTTTAGCAGGTATCTGGTCTAATCTACCAGAGAATGTTAAAAGTCAAATATTGGGCGATATCTCTAGGTTTGCAGGAAAAAAGCTTACATATGTAGCTGTAGCGTGGATGGTCTATGATTTCGCTACTTGCTTAATAGCAGAAAATCCAGGAGGGCCAACTCTAACTCATACTCGTAGGGATTCTCTAATAAATGAGTCTTTAATAATTGTACCTGGTAGTTATGCATATACTTTTTATCATTCGCATATTGGAAGATATCTAGGACAGAGTAGCAATTATGTCCCCTTTGTGGCTGGGAATTTATTCTACGATTTGAATTCCGCTAAATATTATTTGGATGCTACATTTACGAAAGTTGCTCCAAATGGATTTTACATTGACTGGAACGAATTATCTACTGGTAACCAGATTTATAAATATAAAGAAATTCAAAATGGTATGGTTGTTCAAGTTGCTTACGCTTTGAATTACGATCCTTATCGGTTCTTGGAAACATTTGATTCTTCCACACATGCACCTTTTTTGCCATAAACTTAATATGTTTGTAAATAGAATTAAATGATTTTTTTATTTAATCTTGGTCATCTAAACTTTTATTTAAGGTGGATTATTAATGGATAAAGTTATTGGTATGTTAAGATCAGTACAGAATCCATCAATTAAGATGACTTTTGATTTATATTAAGATGAAAGCAGTGATTGCAGTTGAATGCGGTCACTGCTTTTCAATAAACATTAATACCTGCTATGCATTCATGTAATGGTCTGTACATTAAAAGATCTTTTTTACTTAATATCATGACTAGAAATTGGCATATTTCCATATATATAATTATATTTTTCTTATCAGCATGTAATATATATACCTCCGATAAGATTACTGGCAGTATACCAATATCAACTCATTTTCACATAGATTTATACAATTCAAAGAGTGGAATAAAGGTGTTGTCAGATACATCGTCTAAACAAAATTTTGAATTAAATGTTGAACAGCTTCCGAAAGGAATCTATCAAATAGTTTTTTCCTGGGACAGGGATGTGGTGAAACCACAAGAAATCGAACGATTTGCCCGTCAACCTGCGCTTGGTACACCAAAATATTATATGTCAACCACATTTTGGTTAGAAGCCAACGAGTCCGATAATTATAAATTGTTATTGGATAATAGCTATCAACAAGCGGAACTAGAAGAACTATTGTTGGCTAAGAATAGAGGCGAATCAATTAAAATGGCAGTTGTATCTGATGGAGCAAACAATAAACTGTATAATGAATATTTAACATTAGTGGATCGTTATAAAGTTAAAAATCGGCATCAAAAAGACAGTCTTCAGCAAATAGCAGTACATTATAATGATCTTAAATTATTCGAGGATTCAGAGCGATTGAACGCGTTTTTAGCAAAAGATTGGTTGCCAAATGTTAAAACAGCACTGCTACGTGAAGAAATAAATTTCATGAAAGATAATATTAACAGCGAGGTGATCCCCAATATCTATCAAATTCAAGTAAATAGTAAAGACGATTTTGAAAAATATCGTGAAGTTTATAATTTATTTCCAATTGCCGTTAAGAAAAATCTGACAGTTTGGAATAGGAATAATTGAACTATTAAGAGTGATTAGTTATGAGAGAAGTATTTAAAACACACATACCCTTCGGTAGCTATATTTGGGGGACGGGAGCAATTATTTTTATTGCCGTGATATCCTACGATGATTTGCATCGAGGTTTATATACGGGTGCATTATTGTTGTTTGCCGTATTTGCTTTAACATGGTATTTTGCATTCTTTTTTAAACGGTATTCGATTGAAGGCAATAAACTGTTTATTAAAAGTATCTGGGGAACAGATTCTGTTGATGTCAACTCCATTCGTAAAGTAGAGACTGACAAGGTATTTTGGTTTGGATCGATGAGATTCACTGTTTTAAGGCCCTATAGAAAGGGCATGATCGTGCATTATAATGTGATTGATGATATATTCATTGATCCAGAAAATCCAACTCAATTTATTGATAAATTAAAACAAATTGCACCTAGCATAAATGTTATCGAAGGAAAATAGTATGTTTTCTCTATAAAGTTGCATCAATACTAATTTGGTGAACGTTCCTTTGAGCAAAGGTTTTTTGCACTATTTTTACCATGTAATAAATCTGTCCTTTCAGTTGTCATGTTTAAAATGCATAAGTCTTTGCTTAATTAATATAAACCAAATCAGGACAGAGCTCTTCATCAAGATAGAGTTCCTATTACGATTAGAGTTTTCCACACAATGTTAATAACAATGTGGGAAACGTTCTTAATCGTTCGCATTGAAAATTGCAATTTGTGGTTAAACTCATTAAGCTAGCAAGTTAATGCCCCTCTTCATTAAAGTCTCAGCATTTTTTATATTGAACTATATCATATTAATCCTTTGCTAATGAAAACCAAATTTGTACTTGTTTTAATATTGTCCTTTGTCGTGTGTTTTTTAATTGCAGCGTCAGTTTACTATTTTTTGGATGACAAATCTTCCATTCGCGATTCCTTATTTGTAGGTTTTATATCAAGCACCGTCGTGATTACTTTATCCGCAAACTTCAGTAAAGGTGCTCGAAGTATATAGCTATACTTTTTCGATATCAACGTTATATCAATGTATGGCAAATTCCTGCCTTTAACTTTGTTTCTCCTATCGGAGTGGGCAATCATTTACCGCTCTATTACCTCCCTTCACCGACTTTTTTATTCTATTGGTCTAAATGTAATAAAATGGGATGCTGTATTGTCTTACTTTTGAATCAGAATCTTAAAGGAAATGATGCAACAAGATCAACATCCTTGCGACAATAAGAAAAGAGACAAAAAACTAACAATATAAAGTATAGCAATTATGAAAACTTTAGTAAAGACATTCGCAACAGCAGCATTGATTACACTATCAACTTTCGCAATGGCAGCAGCTGACCCTGGTAAAGCATTAAACCTTTCCACAGCCGATTTAGCGATCGATAGTTACGTGTCAGTAATGACAGAAGGTGCATCTCAGGGCGTAGAAAAATTATTCGCATCCGAATTCAACCAGAAAATTCAAGGAAAAGTCGCACATACCAATAGCCGTTCGGAAGTCATTTCGTTCCTGAAAAAGCAAAAAGGTGAAAAATTGAACTGCAGCACAAGTACCGAGGTACTTGAGGAATCTGAAAACTATATGGTCGCACGTATCACCATGAAGTTTGACGATTTTACAAAAACAGATTTGGTGACATTGGTCAACGAATCCGGAACCTGGAAGGTTGCAAGTTCCGTAAACTCCTATAAATAGAAACTGTTTAATTAAATTCATATGTTTATTTTGGCCACGTCGGGATGATGTGGCTTTTTTTATGTTTAATGTTTTTTATGTCTGTTAATCTTTATGTGCTTTTCAACTTATCAACACTGTTATTAACATCGTGTGGAAAACTGTTTATAGCGCAGTATTGAAAAGACCATCAAATGAATTGTGTAAATTGCCCCTACATTATTGTCCTATTGTTATTTATGAAGTATTATTTTTATCAATCAATAAAAGTCGTCTGTTTTATTGTATTTAGTTTTTTTGTGCAAAAATCCACTGCCCAAGATGTCGATACAACATTCCATAAGAAAGATGGGGAAGAGATAAAAGCGAAAGACCCTGCTTATTTTAAACGTATCATTCGTCCTGTAAGCGAACAAAACAAAAAATATTATGTTGTTGAAGAGTATTATATCAATAACAATACGATTAAGTTAAAAGGCAACAGCAAAGATGCTAGTTTTCCATTTAGATTTCAGGGGCAGAAATCTCAGTTTTACGAAAATGGTATATTAAAGAGCCTGGAAAATTTCAGTGAGCAGAGTGAACTGATAGATTCTGCATACTATTGGTACCCAAACCGTAAACCTGAGTTGACGGTATTTTATCCAAGCTCATTAGATAAAAGAGGCGATCGGATTGCAGAAAATCCCATTTATGTGACTTATTTTGACTCGTTAGGAAATAAAACGTTGGTGGATGGAAATGGTTTAATTCGTTTACGTGAAGGTGGTAATGATAATTTTGAAGAAGGTAAGATGGTAAATAGTTTGCGTGAGGGCGAGTGGAAAGGACTGGCAGATAACGAAACTTTTGTCGAAATGTATAATAAAGGAAAGTTATTAAAGGGTAGTAAAATCAAAGAAAATGGGGAGCTCATAAACTATGATGCGAAAACTTATTTTGTGCAACCAGAATATCCTGGAGGTATATACAAGTTAATGACTTTTATTGCTAAAAATTATGACTATCCCAAAGAAGCCCTCAAAAATGGGGTAAATGGAGTCGTAGAAATAGATTTCGTGGTCGACAGAGATGGCCACATTGAAGATATAAAAGTAAAGCGAGATTTGGGATTTAATACGGGTGAAGCTGGTATCCGTGTTGTAAAAATGCTTAAAAAATGGAAACCGGGTATGCTCCGTGGTGAACCTGTAAAGGTTGGTTATACGTTGCCAATAAGGTTAAATTTGAAGGGAATATAATTAAAAGTGAAAAAAAACAGCCTTCCATTTGGAAGGCTGTTTTTTTAAGATACTTTATATACTATTTTTTTAAAGCTGCAGCGCCTTTGATGATACCCTCCACAACAGCAGGGTCTTGAAGTGTCGAAGTATCACCTACATTGGCGATATCGTCTTCGGCAATCTTGCGTAAGATACGACGCATGATTTTTCCTGAGCGTGTTTTTGGTAGGTCATCCACAAACTGGATAATATCTGGTTTCGCAATCGGACCGATAATACGTGAAACGGTTTCCATGATATCCTTTCTGGTCGCCTCTGCATCGGTATGGTGATTCGCAATCACATAGGCATAGATACCCTGGCCTTTTACGGGATGCGGGTAACCGACAATAGCAGACTCCACAACATCAGCGTGCATATTGATGGCATTTTCTACCTCTGCTGTACCGATGCGGTGGCCCGAAACGTTCAGCACATCATCTACGCGGCCTGTGATTTTGTAATAGCCCTCTGGACTGCGCAGACATCCATCGCCCGTAAAATACATATCCTTATAGGTCGAGAAATAGGTTTGACGGCAGCGATCATGATCTCCCCATGTTGTACGTAACATACCTGGCCATGGGAATTTGATACACAGATTGCCCGTCACATCATTGCCCTCGATCTCTTTTCCATTTTCGTCCATTAACGCAGCTTGAATTCCCGGCATAGGGTACATTGCATAACTTGCTTTTTCTGGCGTTACTCCGGCGAGTGATGTGATCAGGTGACCGCCATTCTCTGTCTGCCAATAGGTGTCAACAATAGGACAATTCTTTTTGCCAACCTTTTCGTTGAACCAATTCCAGGCTTCTTCGTTGATTGGTTCTCCTACAGACCCCAAAACACGTAAAGAAGAAAGGTCGTTTTTCTCTACAAAGTCATCACCAAAGGCCATCAATGATCTTAAAGCCGTAGGAGATGTATAAATGATATTCACTTTGAATTTGTCAACAATGTCCCAATAACGGCTTGCGTCTGGGAAGGTTGGTACACCCTCAAACATCAATGAAGTAGCTCCTTGTGACAAAGGTCCATAGACGATATAACTGTGTCCTGTAATCCAGCCGATATCTGCCGTACAGAAAAATACATCGTTTGGCTTATATTGGAATGTATTCATAAAGGTATAGCCTGTATACACCATATAACCGCCACAGGTGTGTACAACTCCTTTAGGCTTACCTGTGGATCCTGATGTATAAAGAATAAATAAGGTGTCTTCAGCATCCATTTCCTCTGCTGGGCATGCTGGATTTCCCTGTGTTTCTACTTTTTTGATCTCATCTTCCCACCATACGTCACGTCCTTTGATCATCGAAACCGGTGTACGCGTACGTGTTAAGACAATGACTTTCTCAACGGTATCACATTGCATTAAAGCATCATCCACAATATTTTTTAGACCAATGGTCTTATTTCCGCGGTAACTGCCATCTGAAGTAACGATCAGTTTACATTCTGCATCGACGATACGATCTGCAATAGAACGTGCTGAAAAGCCTCCAAATACCACGGAGTGAATAGCACCGATACGGGCGCAGGCTAATACAGCAATGACCAATTCCGGAACCATTGGTAAGTAAATACATACCCGGTCTCCCTTTTTAATGTTATTATTTTTAAGTACGTTGGCAAATTGCTCTACTTTTTGCAGTAATTGCTTATACGAGAGAATGCGATGTGCTTCATTTGGATCGTTAGGTTCCCAAATGATCGCTGGCTTATCACCATTCGCATAAATATGGCGATCAAGACAGTTTTCTGTAATATTTAATTTAGCACCCTCAAACCATTTGACATTGGGTTCCTCAAAGTTCCAGTTTAGCACCTTATTCCATTTTCTCTTCCAGAAAAAATGATCTGCAATACTCGCCCAAAACTCCTCAGGTTGTTCTACACTTCGCTTATATTCACTTTGATATTCTTCAAATGATTTTATTTGTAGGCTCATTGTTATTAGGATTATTATGAATTATTTTAATTTATATTGTTATCGTTGCGAAATTGTTTTTGATATTTCGATTTCGGTGTACAATTTAGCGGTTTTTGCCCATTTTATCAAAAAATTGATGTTTAATATAATGTTAAACTACTTTTATCTATAAGATTGTTATCTTGCATCAAGATTTACCAAGATGTCTTTTCTAAGAAAGCTATTCTATATTACAATCTATACAAATCTTCTGATCGCCATGGCGGCCATGGCACAATGCGCGCTGACTTATATCATATTCGAACGGTCTATCAATTGGTATATCGTTTTAGTGGAGGGTACGGCAACTTTATTGCTTTATAATTTTAGTCTATGGTGGTCTAAGCCTAAGAATCCGCGAGAATCAAAATTCCCCCGTACACGCTGGATCTTTAATCATGAATGGGTCATGTGGTTAAACAATGGTGTAGCTTTGCTTGTACTGGGTTATTGTCTATGGTATATTCACATTTACTCTTTTCTGTTCTTGGGATTTATCGGAATATTAAGCCTGTTATACGGAATGCCCCTTTTTACTTTCCATGACCGCAAAGTAGGTTTACGACAGGTACCCGGAGCCAAGATTTTCCATATTGCCCTGGTCTGGGTCTGCAGCAGTGTGGTACTCCCTTATGTGGAACTGGCCAATGTCGGTGTCACAATAGAGCAATGGGTTTTTATTGCGCTTTGCGGATTGAAGTTCATCTTTTTGGTCATTTGTACATTGCCTTTTGATATCCGCGATATTCAGCAGGATTCTTATTATCACTTACGGACTTTGCCCAATATGTTGGGCGAACAAAAAGCTAAAAATCTAACTTATTTGCTGCTGGTTCTTCATTGCGTTTTAATCTTGGTTGTCCCCTATGCGATACCGATTAAAATCGGGCTTATTTTGACTAATGTGCTCATATTTGCACTACTAAAATTGGCTGTTTTCAAAACAAAAGATCATTATCACTACGCTTATCTGCTGGACGGCAGCCTGGTGTTGCAGTTTCTGATCGTTGTTGTTGTCGGTATCTTTTAGTGCCGGAACTTGAGTTTTTACACGTTTCAAGAGCAATCGATTACTTTAACTTCCTGCGCTTGTACGAAGGATTCGCTTGCTCGGCGATTTTAACAAATAGCTCTTTGTAAAAATTAAGGTGCTAGAAATGCGATAATCTTATCTGCAACCACTTCTGATAATTTATAGTAACTTTCAAAGGTCCATCCAGCAACATGTGGAGATAAGATCACATTGTCTCTATGGATAAGATCTGCATACCATGCCTGCTCAGCTAGTTTTGGAAACTTTTCTACGGGTAACACATCGAATGCTGCTCCGAGAATGGCTCCCGAATCAAGACCGTTAAGCACTGCGGGTACTTGTACGATACCCCCTCGTGCCCCCAGTAAAAAGAAAATAGGTTTTTCAAATTTAGCCAGATAATCCACATCGATCATCCCACTGGTTTCGTCCGTTAAGGGGATATGGAAACTGATCACATCGGCTTCTTTGCAGATCCTTTCCATGTCTGCTTCCGCTGCATATTGATCCGTATAGTCGATTCGGTATTTGTCATAAGCAAGCACCTGTACATCAAAGCCCGATAGTTTTTTTGCCATGGCCATGCCATTATGTCCATAACCGATCAAACCTACTGTACGCCCCTTAAGCTCGTATCCCCGATTGGCTTCACGCAACCACTGGCTAGATCGTATTTGCTGGTCACCACGATTCAGATTGTTCATTAAACTTAACAACATGCCGATCATATGTTCCCCTACGGCATCCCGATTGCCTTCGTTGGCCGGAATTAGTATGACTTCTTTTTGCGCCGCAATCGTATCGTCAATATTATCCATTCCAGCACCTGCGCGGGCGATAAAGCGAAGGTTTGGCGCTAAATCAAAAAAAGCTTTATCGACCTGGAATTTTGAACGGATAACCATACCCGAATAATTGGGGATAATTTTCTCAGCTTCTTCCCGGCTGATATCAGGTTGATAATTGTAATGGATACCTGCCTGCTCAAATTTCTCAAGCATGATCTCATGAATGTCGTCGACGATCAAAATATTAGTTTTCATCTAATTTTTTTTTATGTGGGGCCGATTGATACATATTGCTTCTGTTTAGCATTATGATTAGTTCCCAGCATCATGTTTACGGTTAATTTGCATAAAATCTACAGACAGTAATTTGTTTAACTGCTGTTGTTTCATACGGTTCGGCATGATTTTCATGCAAAAATTTCGCATTCCTATCAGGAAAGGATTTTCCCACTGTGCAATTTTGCCTATCCTCCAAGATGTATTGCAGATATAATTTACGCGATCCAGTCTTCTCGCTTCGAAACGTTGAAACGCCAAAGTAATCGAAGTTGCTGTTTGGAGTTCGTCCATCAGTACAGCAACATCTTCGATGGCCTGACAGGCTCCCTGCCCCAAATTGGGTGTCGTAGCATGTCCAGCGTCACCCAATAACAATATATTCTCAAAAGCGAGCTGTTGAAGTGGAGCGATGTCGATGATGTCATTTGCAATAAGCTCACTATCTTTTGTTTCCGAAAGGATAGTAGGGATTGGTGCATGATAATCTTTGAAGTTGTCGAGGAGATCCGTTGTTTTCCACTTCTTTAAGAGCGGATTTTGCGCTTCGGTATTGATGCAAGCGTACCAATAGATGCGTTTATTGACAAGAGGAGTCATCCCAAAGCGACCTTTGGAACCCCAGGTTTCGGTACCTTTCTCAAGCTGTATACTGCTGTTATCAATGGTGGCCCGCCAGCAGGTATAGCCCGAATAGCGGGGGGCGGAGCCCGGAATGAGTTGTTGTCGCAGCGGCGAATGTACACCGTCGGCAATCAAAAGGGCTTGACCGTGGACATGGCTTCCGTCCGCAAAATAAACATGAATATCTTCACCCACACGCTCAAAGGAAACTGCGCGTTTGCCAAGGTGGATTTGTGTGTTTGGGATTTTTGACAATAGAAATTGATGCAGATCTGCCCGATGGATAGCGAAGTTGTCCTGTTGATATTTTTGGCTGATCGATTTGGTGTCTGGTTCAACCAGTATATTTCCCTTCTGATCCAGTACGTTATAAGATGCAAGGAAGTGTCCGATGGGCACGATTTCGTCTCTCAATCCTAGATGTTCCAAAGCCTGCATGGCGTTGGCTGCAAGTCCGAATCCTGCACCTATGCCTTTGAGCTCAGAAGCACCTTCATAGACATGTGCTTCAATGCCAAGCTTTGCAAGCCCTATTGCAGCACATAATCCCGCGATACCTCCACCAACGATAATAAATGTGCTGTCCACGGAATGCATATTAAAGACTGTTTGTTATTTCATTTGTTAAGCTGATAAAATTATCTACCGTCAATCGTTCGGCCCGTAGTTCATACAGCGGATTGTCAGACATTTTGTCCTTGGGAACAACCCCTGAAAGTGAGTTGCGTAGCGTTTTACGACGTTGATTGAAGCCCGCTTTCACAACACGCCAAAACAGTTTCTCGTCGCAGTTCAATTGCTCACGCTCATTGCGCGTCATGCGAATAACGCCCGACAATACTTTTGGTGGCGGATTAAAAGCTCCCGCTTTTACAGTAAATAGGTATTCTACTTTATAGTAAGCCTGTAGAAAGACGCTTAATATGCCGTATTCCTTGCTGCCTGCTTTTGCGGTACAGCGTTCGGCCACTTCTTTCTGGAACATACCAGTCATTTGGACGACGCGCTGGCGCTCATCCAAAATTTTAAAGAGAATCTGGGAAGAGATATTGTATGGAAAATTGCCAATAACGGCCATTTTCTCACCAAAATATTGTGAAAAGTCAAGATTCAGAAAATCGCCATGGATCAATCGTTTACCTAATTGGGGATATTTGTCATCCAAATAAGCGATGGATTCATCATCCACATCGATTAAATAGGTCTCGTATTCTTCTTTCTGCAACAGAAAATCCGAAAGTACCCCCATTCCTGGACCGACTTCAAGCACTTGGCTAAAACCCAATTTAGGATCCAATGCTTCCACAATCTTTTGTGCAGCATTCTTATCGTTCAAGAAATGCTGTCCTAAATGTTTTTTTGCTCTTACTGTGCTCATCTTGCAAAAGTAAAAAATAAATAAGTGAAAAGTCAAAAATGGGGCTACTTTGTAAATCATGCGCTTGCAATTTAAGTCCGCGATCTTGTTTCTTTCATCTCTGATCTACAAAATAGGCGTAAGCCTTGGCTATTCTAAGAAAAAAAATCCCTATTTTTGAATCAAAGCATTTAAACAGAATGAGCGATAAACTAAAAATCGGAATTACCGTAGGCGATATTAACGGCATTGGACTTGAAGTAATCATTAAATCTTTGGTAGATCAACGTATGTGTGACTTCTTTACGCCTGTTGTTTACGGAAATACAAAGGTTGCTTCTTTTCACCGCAAAGCGATCGGCGTAAATGATTTTAGTTTTAACGTGATTAATGATGCTGAACAAGCTCATTCCAAAAGAGCGAATATGATCAATTGCTGGCAGGAAGATGTCAAGATTTCTTTAGGTGAAGAAAATGAGATCGGCGGCAAATATGCTTTCCTATCTTTGGAGAAAGCTGTTGAAGATCTGAAGGCCGGTAAGATTGATGCTTTGGTAACTGCACCAATCAATAAACATAATATTCAGCAGGAAGGATTTCAGTTTCCAGGGCATACCGAATATTTACAGGCCAAAGTGGAAGCTGATGATGTGCTGATGTTTATGGTTTGTGATGAATTGCGTATTGGTGTGGTGACAGGGCATATTCCATTGCATGACGTCGCTGCTAATATTAGCGAAGAAGCTATCCTTAAAAAGCTTGTGCTGATGAATGACTCGTTAAAGAAAGATTTTTGGATTGAAAAACCTAAAATTGCTGTTTTAGGACTTAATCCGCATGCGGGAGATCATGGAATTATTGGTACCGAAGACGATCAGATTATTAGACCGACTATAGAAAAAGCAAACGAACAAGGTATCTTCTGTTTTGGCCCTTATCCAGCCGATGGTTTTTTTGCAAAAGGAGCTTATGAGAAATTTGATGCGGTATTAGCGATGTATCATGATCAAGGATTAATTCCTTTTAAGCATATCGCCAAAGGTGCTGGTGTGAACTTCACTGCGGGTTTACCTATCGTGCGCACTTCGCCAGATCATGGTACGGGCTATGATATTGCTGGAAAAAATATAGCTTCCGAAAGTTCTTTTGTAGAAGCCATTTTTTCAGCTTTGCACATTGTAAAGCGTCGTCGTGAACAAGCCGAATTACTTAAAAACCCACTTGCCTTCCGTAAATTATCCAAAGATAGGGATTAGGGGAAAAAATTGTTACTTTTGCAAACTGTTTGGTTTTTTACCTGCTGTTTTGACTATGTACGATAATTTACAACATCCAATCTTTTCTATCATTAAGGAACTCGCCGAGACAACAAATACCGAATGCTATGTCATTGGTGGGTATGTCCGCGACTATATAATGAAGCGTCCTTTTAAGAATGATGTGGATATTGTTGTTGTTGGTAGCGGTATTGAATTTGCAACTTTATTGGGTGAAAAGCTACATACTAAAGTTGCCGTATATAAGAACTTTGGTACTGCAATGTTGGTATATGAAGGGCTGAATGTAGAGTTTGTCGGTGCGAGACGGGAATCCTACCGTGCTAATTCGCGGAAACCTATTGTAGAAGACGGTACGCTGTCCGATGATCAAAATCGCCGTGATTTTACGATCAATGCAATGGCATTTTCATTAAATAAGTCCGACTATGGTACGTTAGTAGATCCATTTGAAGGCGTACAAGACATTGAGCACCGTCTTATTCGGACGCCACTGGATCCGATAGAAACTTTTTCCGACGATCCATTGCGGATGATGCGGGCCATTCGTTTCGCTACACAGTTGAATTTTAAAATCGCTATCGAAGCGATTACTGCAATTACCGATACCAAAGAGCGGATAAAAATTATATCCAAAGAACGTATTATTGATGAAATCAATAAAATTATTCTTTCCCCAAAACCTTCGGTAGGTTTTAAATACCTTTTTGATACGGGGCTGCTGGAATTGATATTTCCGGCCATGTATAATTTACATGGTGTTGATGTTATTGATGGTAAGGGACATAAAGATAATTTCTATCATACACTGGAAGTGTTGGATAATGTTTGCGAATTATCTGATGACCTATGGTTACGCTGGGCAGCCATTATGCATGATATTGCTAAACCGGCGACCAAACGTTTCGATAAAAACCTCGGCTGGACTTTTCATGGGCACGAAGACCGTGGTGCACGTATGGTACCTAAGCTTTTTGCCGAACTGAAGCTACCGCTCAATGAGAAAATGAAATTCGTTCAGAAACTTGTGCAATTGCATCTTCGGCCTATTGTCTTGGCGCAGGATATCGTAACGGATTCTGCCGTACGTCGTCTGTTGTTTGAGGCAGGCGATGATATCGAAGCCTTGATGATGTTGTGCCATGCGGATGTGACAACAAAGAATGAGTTTAAAAAGAAAAAATATCGTCAGAACTTTGAACTTGTCAAACAAAAATTGAAGGACGTGGAAGAGCGGGATAAGGTTCGGAACTGGCAGCCGCCGATCAGTGGAGAAGATATTATGCGCATGTTTGGCTTAGCTCCGGGGCGGACGGTAGGACAACTGAAAAATCTGATTCGTGAAGCTATTCTGGAGGGGGAAATCCCCAATTCCCGAGTGGAGGCTTATCAGTTCTTAGTGAAGAAGGCAGGGGAAATGAACCTGACGGTCAAACAAGAAATCCCATTGGAAATTTCCAATTCTTAAAATATAGTCTTATTTTTAAACGGTTAAAAACTCTTGATGTATGCCCGGAAAAACCTATAGATGGAATTTGTAGGGAACACAATAAACAGAATTAGAGTTCTGAATGGTACGGTTAGCAGCGTGATATTTGAGGGGATTGATGCCAAAATAGTAAATAGGAATCGATAGAATAAACACTTTCAATAAAGAAGAAAATAGTAGAGATGGCAATTTATAGATTTAGAGTTACTTTTGAAGATTATGAAGATGTATATCGTGAGATCGACATGCCTTCCAAAAGTACATTTATAGACCTACATGAGGAAATCCATAAATCAACAGGGTATGCGACAGAAGCATCTTCCTCTTTCTATGTGAGCAATGATCAATGGAAGAAAGGAACAGAGATCGCATTCAAGCCTACGCAACGTAAAAAAGATGCTGAGGTATTGTTGATGGAGAATATTCGTTTAAGTAAGTTTATCGATGATCCACATCAGAAATTTTACTACGTTTATAATTTTGATCGTCCTTATGATTTTCAGGTTGAATTGATCAAAATCTTAAAAGAAGAGGATGGGAAGGATTACCCGGCTCTATTTAAGTCCATTGGTCAGGTTCCTAAAACACTGACTGCGGCTAATTTTCCAGTATCAGATGCTGTTGAAGAAGATGAATTTGTAGAGGAAGACGATACGCAATACGGCGTGGATGATGAGGACGAATTGGACGGTTTTGATAGTGATGGCGATGACGAGGAGGAAGGCGAAGACGGTGGCGAAGAGCGTGAGGAATCCAACGGCTACGAAGACGAATATTAATTAAGAATACTTCATAGGCTCTTAAAAGCTTGTGAAGTACGATATTATGGCAAATAAAAAAACATTGATAGCCATTGTGGGGCCAACTGCTGTTGGTAAGACTGCAATGGCTATTTCATTGGCTCAGTATTTTAAAACAGCAATAATTTCTGCAGATTCTCGTCAGTTTTACCGAGAGATGTCCATTGGTACTGCAAAGCCAGATCCAGAGGAATTAGCTGCTGCTCCCCACTATTTTATTGATTCGCATACGATTACACAGGATTATTCTGCAGGAGATTTTGAGCGTGAAGCTTTGCAAAAACTGGAAGATCTATTTCAATTGAATGACCTAGTTGTTATGGTTGGCGGATCGGGTTTGTTTGTCCGGGCTTTGTGTGAAGGATTGGATGATCTGCCCAAGGCCGGTGATGAAGTGCGCGAGCGTCTTAACAATGAACTTGCAGTGATGGGATTGGAGGCACTAAAAGACCGATTGAAAAGCATCGACCCCGCTTATTTTGAAACTGCAGATATCGATAATCCGCAACGCGTAGTCCGAGCCCTTGAAGTTTTTGAGGCAACAGGTAAACCTATGTCTTTCTACCATAAGAAAGATGTCGAGAAAAGACCTTTTGATGTACTTACAATTGGATTGAATATGGACCGGACTCAGTTATACGAAAGGATAAACTTGCGTGTAGACCTGATGTTGGCCAAAGGTTTATTGGATGAAGTGAGAGCACTAATTCCTTTTAGGATGAAGCCTGCATTGCTCACCGTGGGGTATGCGGAGTTGTTTGATTATCTTGATGGAAAGCAATCCTTGGCAGATGCTGTAGAAAAAATTAAACAAAATTCGAGGCGTTATGCGAAGCGACAGATTACCTGGTTTAAAAAATATGGGCATACACATTGGTTCGAAGCGCGGGATACTGCCGCCATTATCGATTTTATTCATAAAGAGCTGGCAAAAGAGAATTAATCTATCGGTAAGTAGGGGTTCTATTATAAAGAATATGAATGAACTGCACTTGAAGTAAGTTAGTGGATTAAATATAGACCATAAAAAAGCCGTTGTTATTAATAACAACGGCTTTTTTTATCAAATTGGGAATTACTTCACTAAATAGTTCCATCCGAACGGATCTTCTATTTTGCCATAACGTAATTCGTTTAAATAATGTAATACACGATTTGAAAATTCACGGCCTTCTACTGGAGGCAAGTGATAGTCTTGACCTTCAAAACCGATACGGCTGATATCCGTAATGGTTGCTGCGGTACCAGCTGCGAAAGCTTCTGTTACTGTGCCCGCTTTGATTCCGTCAATCAGCTCTTGTATAGATACCTTTCTTTGTTCAGCTTTATAACCCCATTTTTCAGCAAGTTCCATGATTGTACGACGTGTTACCCCGTGCAAGATAGTATCCCCATGCGGTGTAATAATCGTATCACCAATGCGGAAAATAAGGTTTGCTGTACCTGCTTCTTCAATATATTTATGTTCGGAAGCATCTGTCCACATAATTTGGTCATAACCTTCGTCATTAGCCAATTGTGTAGGATAGAGCGACAAGGCATAGTTACCTGCGTTTTTAGAAAAACCTACACCACCCTCAGCGGCACGCGTATAGTAAGTCTCCACTTTTAAGCTGATTGGCTTGCTGTAATATGCGCCAACTGGGCCTGTGATAATGATAAATTTGTATGACTTGGAAGGGTGCACACCTAATGCTGCTTCAGTTCCGAACATAAAAGGGCGGACATACAGCGATGAACCTTCTTTCGCTGGGATCCAGTTACGGTCAATGTCCAATAACTTGCTTAGACCATCCAAAAAAATCTCTTCAGGTACTTCAGGCATTTGAAGGCGTGCGGCAGATTTATTGAATCTTTCCAAGTTTTTGTCTGGACGGAAGATACTCACTGTTCCGTCTGCAAATTTATAAGCTTTGATTCCTTCAAAGATTGCTTGACCATAATGTAAGGCTGACATCGAAGGACTAATACTAATATCTCCATAAGGGACGATGCTGACATCCTTCCATTCACCGTCATCATAGTTTGCGACCAGCATGTGGTCGGATAAAATCTTTCCGAATTTTAGATTGTCGAAATCTACTTGCGAGAGTCTTGAATTTTGAGTTGGCTCTACGCGAATTGAATAATTCTCTGTCGCGTTCATCTTATTTTTTAATTACTTAGGCTAAGTTAGGAAAAAAATGAAATATAAGTTGCACCTATGTCCCGATAATTTGCCTGTTTGAGATGCCTTTTATTTCGGACAGTGTTCCCTAATTTTACTACACTTTTTTTTGAAATGGAAGAATTTCAATACATTTCTTCTTGTTAATCTGTATTATTAATTAAATACATTAATAGTATATTAATTAATATGGGTTTTCAATATTATGGCATAAAGTTTGGCTATAAAGAATGCGGTCCTGAGATGGGCTTTTGGTCCGCAGTAACGCTATAAAATCACTTATCATAAATAAACTTAGTATGGAATTGACTCACAGTCTTAACAAAAGTAATGAAGTAACATCTGCTGATACTCGCAAATTGTTACAGCGTGATGTTGAAGTTCAGAAGAAAGGTATTTCTATGAATTTTATCCTCGGTTTTTTTGTGTTTTTGTATAAAACTGCAATTAAACCCTAAAATCCTCCATTCATGTCTAGGCTCTCTTGAGCTTATTAATCAGACGAACTCAAGATAGTTCAAAAAACAAAAATTCAGCAATACGAGATTAGCCAAAATAGGGAAACCCAGAAAATTTTGGCTAATCTCCAGCCGGAAATAGCAATGTTATTCGGCTAATATCTTTAATAAAGGATCGAGATATTCGCGACTATTGCTTAACCTTGGAACCTTATTCTGCCCGCCTAGCTTACCTCTTGATTTCATCCATTTATAGAATGTGTTTTCGGGTGCATTGTGTACAATAGGTGGACGAAGAGCCATATTTTTAAAACGTTTGGCATCGTAATCAGAATTGATTTCACGGAGTTTTGCATCTAATATTTCACAGAAACGCATAAAATCATTTGGCTGTTGTTCAAACTCGATCACCCATTCATGTGCTCCGGCTTCAGCATCTTTAAAATATACAGGCCCTGCTGTATAATCTTTTATACGCGCCTGTGTCAATTTGCTTGCTTCTGCCAAAGCTTGTTCGGCGTTGTCAACAATGACTTCCTCACCGAAAGTATTGATATATTGCTTGGTGCGCCCAGATATTTGAAAGCGATAAGGAGATAATGAGGTGAATTTTATGGTATCTCCGATTTTATACCGCCATAAACCAGCATTGGTAGAGATGATCAGTGCATAGTTTTTACCAAGTTCAACCTGATCCAATCTTAAGGTTGATGGATTTTCCTCATGCATATGCTCGGTAGGTAAGAATTCGTAGTAAATACCATAATCCAGCATGAGCAAAAGATCTTCCGAATCAGATTTATCCTGTAAGCCAAAATAACCTTCAGATGCATTATAATTTTCTAGATAATACATGTCGTCCGAAGGAATCAATTTCTGGAATTGTTCGCGATAAGGCTTGAAGCTTACGCCGCCATGTCCATAGAATTCTAGATTTGGCCATACCTCCAGCAGATTGTCTTTACCTGTGATTTCTAGAACTCGTTTGGCCATTACAATATTCCAGGTAGGTACGCCCGCTAGGCTCGTTACGTTTTCCTTAATTGTGATTTGCGCAATTTGCTCAATTTTCTCTTCAAAGTTTGGATTTAATGTAACCTCCGTATTTGGGGTTCGTTTAAATTCCGCCCAAAAAGGAAGGTTACGGATGAGAATAGAGGAGAGGTCCCCATAATAGGAATCTGGACTGAAATTGTTTATTTGCGAAGAACCGCCAATAACAACAGATTTCCCTGTAAAAATCCTATTTTCGGGCCTGTTATGGCAGTAGATCGTCAGCATATCTTTGCCTCCTTGAAAGTGACACTCTTCGAGCGCTTCCTCACTAACAGGAATAAATTTGCTACGGTCGGATGTGGTACCTGAGGACTTTGCAAACCATTTGATATCTGAAGGCCACAGGATATTCTGTTCACCTTTTATCATGCGGTCAACATAACCTTTGATATCGTCATAGTCCTGTATAGGGACACGTTCTTTGAAAATATCAGGGGTTAAGATACTGGTATAGTCGTATTTTTTTCCCCATTCCGTCGCCTCAGCAGTGGAAATTAAACTTTGAAACCATTCTTCTTGTACATCGTGAGGGTACTTCATGAAAAGTTCAATCTGGTGAATTCTTTTTTTCATGAACCAAGTAAAAATGGAGTTTAATAAGGCCATAGGTGGGAGGTATTCTTTAATCTTTAAAATTTTTTCCTTCTTAATTCAAAATGTCGACCGAGGTAAAATTTACGGGCAAGCTCATTATCTGCAATTTCCTCAGGTGTACCTGTCAACATAATCTTTCCTTCTGTCAGGAGATAGGCCCTGTCGGTAATTGATAATGTTTCCTGTACATTGTGGTCGGTAATTAAGATCCCGATATTACGGGTCTTGAGTTTGGCCACAATCGTCTGAATCTCTTCTACGGCGATCGGGTCAACCCCCGCAAAGGGCTCATCCAAAAGTATAAAGGCTGGATTTGCAGCTAACGCTCTCGCAATTTCAGTACGCCGGCGCTCACCCCCAGATAATAAATCACCTCTGTTTTTACGGACACGGTGTAAACTGAATTCTGTGAGTAGTTCTTCGAGTTTGGCCAGACGTTCTTCCTTGTTAGGGTAGTGGATTTCTAGTACAGCCAAAATGTTGTTTTCTACGGAAAGTTTCCGAAAGACGGATGCTTCCTGTGCTAAATAACCTATGCCACGCTGGGCGCGCTGGTACATCGCATCTTGTGTAATCTCCTGATCGTCGAGGAATACTTTGCCTTCATTGGGCTTGATAAGACCAACAATCATATAGAAAGAGGTGGTTTTTCCCGCTCCATTCGGTCCCAATAAACCGACAATCTCTCCCTGTTCTACATGGAAGGAAACATTATTGACAACGGTACGTTGCTTATATTTTTTAATGAGATGTTCTGCCTTTAAAATCATCTTCGTGGAATGTCTTGTGTTTTATATACCTATTCATTAAGGCTAATAAGAACCGCCAATATACTTTCATACGTAGTATCTAATCCCGTATGCGGGTTCCTTGCCATGGACAAATCTTATGTAAATATATTTAATATCTTCCTACTATTGTAATACTAATACTTAATCCCTTTGATGTTTAGCTGCAAGTTTCTTTTGTTTCGCCATACATTCTCTTCAATGCTATAACAGATGTCAAAACTCTGTCCAGAATTGATATGAGTGATATGCTCTGCTAGTCCAAAACCAATACAATCGAATGAAGGTGAATCTTCTTGGACAACCGTCATTTTCAAATGATTGGTGCCTACTATAAAGGCTTGTCCCACAGAATTTACCTTTTTGCTTAGGAAAATAGGAGATTCATTTTGGGGCCCAAAAGGTTCAAACTGTTGGAGAATACGGAAAAATCTAGCGTCGATATCCTTTAATGCTAACTTTGCATCGATTAAAATTTCCTGTGTCAGCATTTCTGGACTAATACGTCGCGATACCACTTCCTCAAAACGATCTTGAAATAGCGTTACATTGTCTAAAGACATGGTCAGTCCGGCAGCATATTTATGTCCGCCAAATTGCTCCAATAGATCCGCGCATTCACTCAACGCTTCATATAAATCAAATCCCAGTACCGAACGGCAGGAACCTGCGATATGACCATTTGTTTCGGTCAATATGATTGTCGGGCGGTAATATTTTTCGGTCAGACGGGAGGCTACGATGCCAATGACACCTTTGTGCCAATCTGCTTTATATAATACGGTGGATTTGCGGCTTTTAAGGAGTGCACTATCCTCAATGAGCGCAAGAGCCTCTTCTGTTATTTTGAGGTCAAAGTCTTTACGCACATTGTTTTGATCATCGATGCTCGAACTGAAGTCTTTGGCTTCTTGTAGAGATTTGGATATCAAAAGTTTGACAGCGTCCTTCGCATGATCTATTCTACCGGCGGCATTTATGCGAGGGCCGATCTGGAACACAATGTCATTAACTGTAAAGATTTTAGTTCGATTATTAGATAAGTCAATAAGCGCCTTTAATCCAACACAGGGATTTGTATTGAGTTTGATCAGACCAAAGTGGCTAAGTATTCTGTTTTCACCTGTAATAGGAACAATGTCCGAAGCAATGCTTACGGCAACGAGATCCAAAAATTGATAACAGGCATTGATATCCATGCCATTAGTCAGTATAAAAGCCTGAATAATCTTAAAGCCGATTCCACAGCCGGAGAGTTCTTTGTAAGGATATTCACAATCTGCACGCTTGGGATCTAATACGGCATAAGCTTTTGGAAGCTCTTCACCAGGAAGGTGGTGGTCGCCAATGATAAAATCAATACCTTTGCTGTTTGCGTAGTCTATTTTATCGATTGCCTTGATGCCGCAGTCCAATGCGATAATTAAGCTGAAACCATGTGCTGCGGCGTAGTCAATTCCTTGTGTGGAGATACCATAACCTTCTGCATAACGATCGGGGATATAAAACTCTAGCTGGCTATGAAATTCTCTGAAAAAACTATAGACAACGGCAACCGCTGTCGTACCGTCCACATCATAGTCTCCATAGATCAGAATTTTTTCTTTGTTGCCGATGGCTTGGATAATACGGGTGATGGCTTTCTCCATGTCCCGCATCAAAAACGGATCGTGCAAATCTGACAATTGAGGTCTAAAAAACTGTTTTGATTCGTCGAAAGTCTCCATTCCCCTGCTCACAAGCAACTCTGCCAATACAGGGTTGATGTTTAATTCCTCGCGCAGTTTGTTGGTTATTTTGACATCAGTTTTAGATTTTAGTACCCACCTTTTTTGCATATCTTTGCACAATATTTTAAGTGTAAATATACGTTTTAAGGCTGGACTTACCTAATCCCTAAACCCGGTATTGATCTGCTGTTTCTTAACGTGCATATTCCCAATGTTTTAAATATGGTACAGGCTTGTTCTTTATATGAAGGTTCTTTTTCCGTAGACAAGAGCAGAAAATTTATTCCCTTTGATCCATCAATAGATGATCCGCAGGACCGCCCCGGCTCCCTATTTATCCAAGTCCATCCGTTTTTGGTTGAAACTGATGCTGGGCTAGTTCTCTGTGATACTGGTCTGGGCTATACCGATGAAAATGGCGGACTGCAGTTGCATGCTAATATCCGTAAGCAGGGTTTCACACCAGAAGATGTGAAATTTGTATTGATGTCACATCTTCATAAAGACCATGCTGGTGGGATGGTGACATTTGAAAGCGGAACTGGCCGTATTGCATTTCCTGAAGCGGAATATATCATCCAGCGTGGCGAATGGGAAGATGCCTACTCAGGAATTTCCGCGTCCTATCGGACCGAGATTTTTGATGTAATCCAGCGAAGTGGGAACTTGGTTTTAGTGGAAGGTGAGGGGAAAATAAATGCCGAAATTAGTTATGTGCTCAACGGCGGACATACAGCACATCATCAGGCTTTTCATATTCAGACGCGCGGTGAGCATTATTTCTTTGGCGGCGATGTGTTGCCTGAGCCAGAAGAGATTTTCCATAACTATGTTGCCAAATATGATTTTGATGGGAGGCGCTCCAAAGAGATGCGTCAGAGATATTGGGCAGAAGGCGCGCCGGCAGGTTGGATATTTTTGTTTTATCATTCAAAAAATATTACAGTGGGGCGAAGCCAGATTCGCGAAGATGGAACTTATAAGTTGATTGACGCAAAGTCATAGCGAAAAACCTCCATGGCCTATGCGGCGCATGAAGGTTTTTGGGAAGGTCTTAGTAGCCTGGGTTTTGTGGGAACGCAGCTCCGGTGTTACTGTCAATTACTTCTTGCGGTATTGGCCAAAGAATAAATTCTTTTTTCACCACATTTTTCGACTGAATGTTTAGCGTCTGTACGCGACGTAAGAAAACATCTTCACCAAAGCGGGCAAGTGTCATACGGCGCATTTCCTCGCCGATAAGTTCCCTTGCGCGTTCGTCGAGAATCAAGTCGGCATTAACCGCTGAAGCATCGATTAATGAAGCTTTCGCACGGGCACGAACAGCATTGATGGCATCTTTGGCTTGCGCTGGCTTATTGGCCCGCCAGTAAGCTTCAGCCAATAGCAGGTAAGTCTCGGCCAAACGCACTTTGACGCGATCCTTCATATTTCCTTCAAAAGCCGGATCAACAGCTGTTTTTCCGTAGAAAAATTTGGTTGTTGTCGGAAATACATTGCCCGATTCCTTAATGGCATCCGTAAGGACGATTTTCTTTCCGTAGAGTTCAGGTACAGAAGGATCATTATAATACCAGTCGCGTTTGATATTGAAAGCTGAGTTTCTGACATCTTGTTTTTCATAACTGTCCAGCCACCACTGATAAGGACGTACGTGTCCAAGACCTCTTCCGCCAAGTGAATCAGCTAGGGCAAATCCTTTTTGCTGTGAATAGAATGGTACCCAGGCACGCTTGCTCCAGTCTGTGTAGCGGTCACCACCACCTTGTGTATTGTACTCTAATTGGATGGCCCAGATTGTTTCTTGGTTACCTGAACCGCGATTTTGGTTGTTTTCAATAAACATATCGTGGAAATAATCTCCAGGTTTATCTTTTTCGGCACCAAATCGTTGGTCATTTAATTTAAAGAAACCGCTTTGAATCACTTTGTTGGCAGCCTCTACAGCTAAATCTGGCTGCCCAGCTTCGATATAGGCTTCTGCAAGGTAATGTAATGCAGCCCATTTTGTCAATTTTCCTTCCTGTATGGTGCCCGGATTGTCGGGGAGGTTTTCGCTCGCGTATTTAAGGTCTTCAATTATGTGTGTCAAGATTTCAGCTTTTGGTGTGCGGGTGAAATCGCGACGTGGTGTTTCGGATACTTTGTCTACCCAAGGCACATCGCCATACAGATTGACTAAGTAACGATAGCTATAGGCGCGGAAGAAACGGGCAGTAGCTTCCACACGTTTCGGATCGTTGTCCTTGTCTGTCCAGCTGATGCCATCTTTTTTTAAGGCCTCCAGTATGGTGTTGGTATTACCGATAAATCCGTAGGCATATTTCCAATAATTGCGCACATATGATGAGGCAGGATTTAGCGTATAATTGCTAAATGGAGCCAAGGTAGCATCTGTTCCCGTGGTTTTAATGGCAACAATATCTGTTCCTACCTGTAGCGCCTCTTGCGGTGTTGCTCCCTGTGAAAAGATACTTCCATTCCAGGTCAGGAACTCCATGCGGGCATAAGAATATAAGCCATTTAGACCCGTTTCGAATCCTTTTGTATTAATATAGGTATTATCTGGTGACTGAAAACTGCTGGTGTCTTCATTTAAGAAGCTTTTGCTGCAGCCTGCAAAAAGTAAGCTTAGACCGGCTAGCATTGCATATAAAGTTGTATTTCTTTTCTTCATGATGTTGATGTGTTTAGAATTGAACATTTACGCCCAATGAGAATGTTCTCGCAACAGGATAAGGGCTGGCGATGTTGGTTGTCGTTGGATTGCCTGTCGTCGAACTTACGCTCAATGCCTCTACATTATAACCTTTGATTTTAGAGAATGTATAGAGGTTGCGTGCATTGATAAATGCTTTAATGGAAGAGAGGTTCAATTTTTTTAGAAAATCGCCATCAAAGGTATAGCCCAGGCTAAAGTCTCTAATCCGCCAGTACGATGAATTGATGTAATAGGTATGATTGTTAACAGGTGTGTATCCAGGCGATGGAATATCCGTGTTTGTACGCTCTGGTGTCCAGTAAGGCATGTCAGCGAGATAATTAGCACCGTTGTTAGGTAAGAAACGTTCGATATTTTTGAAATCATCTACTTTCGTTCCGCCAAATGCTCCATTCATAAAGAAGGATAGGGAGAAATTTTTGTAAGTGAAATCATTGCCGATACCAAGTGTATAAGGCGATATTTTGTTCCCCATCATAGTACGATCATTGGCATCAATTTTACCATCATTGTTCAGGTCTGCTAGCTTGGCGTCACCGGGCTTTGCTTTAGGCTGATATGAATTTGCGATATCGTCGCCTTCTTGCCATACGCCAATAACCTTATAGTCATAGAAAATACGAATTGGCTTTCCTATTAACCAGGCATTGGTTAAATCATCTTTTCCATCAGCGCGCAGTTTGGTGATTTTATTGTTGTTATAGGCAAAGGTGGTATTAACGTTCCATTGGAAATTATCATTTTTAACCGGTATTGCGTTTAAAGTGACTTCGATCCCTTTATTGGATGTCTCGCCGATATTGGTTAAAATCGTGTTGTAACCATTCATAACGGGTACTTGTTCACTTAATAAAAGATCCGATGTTTTGGATGAGTAGTAGTCAACCGTTCCCGAAAGTCGGTTCTTAAGAATACCAAAATCCAGACCAAGATTTAACGATGCTGTCGTTTCCCAGGTTAGATTACTTCCGCGCCCATTGAAATTCATAACAAGTCCTTTGACAGGGTCGAGACCATAGATATAATCTACGTTGGTCAGGCGATCGTAGGTTTGATAAGGAGATACCGCCTGGTTTCCATTCTTACCATAAGAAACACGAAGTTTTAGCAAATCGAAATAGTCCTGAACGTTTCCTTCTTTAGAAACTACCCAGGCGCCCGCCACCGACGGAAAAAATGCATACCTATTGTTGATAGAAAATGCACTATAACCATCCGAACGGCCAGTCAATGTTAGTAAATAGCGATCCTTAAAAGCGTAGTTTATTCTTCCCATATAGGAAATCATCGCTGTATTTTGGAGATTGGATTCGATCTTGAGATTTTTAGATGCAGAAGCCATGTTGTTATATCCAGCATCTGACACAAAATCGTCTCCATTCATTCTTGAAGTTTTTAGATTGGTCTTCTGCGAAGAATAGAGGCCCACGACGTTGATCTTATGGTCACCAAAGGTACGGTCATAGGTCAAGAGATTTTCCCAGGTCCAATCCCAGAAATGCTCGTTATAAATGGAACCGGTACCATTGACACCGCGTCCAGTGACCGTATTTGAACCGTAGTAAGAGTTCTCGTTGACATTTCTGTAGTTTGTTCCGAAAGTGGTTTTGAAACTTAATCCTTCAATAGGGAGTTTCACATCAAGCCAGGTATTTGCATAGACTGTTCTTCGTGTCTGATCCCATTGACCTTTTTCGTCTGCGAAAGGATGTGCCCAAAGTGTTTGTGCATACATAGGGTACGTAACAGCAGTACCATCGGCCTCGCGGTTTTTACTGTAAGGAGAAAGTTTGACAACGCTCTCAAGGTTGGGCTGCACGCCATCACGGTTGCCTTGCGACGCTTGCATGGTCATTCCTAACTTTAACCAGGAGCTTAAACTCTGGTTGAGATTTAGGTTGACATTGTATCTTTCGTATGGGGTGTTTTTTACCACTCCATCTTGATTGAGGTAACTGACAGAAGCATAATAATCGGATTTATCCGTTCCGCCTGAAAAGCTGAGCTGATGTTCCTGAACCGGAGCACCGCTATTGAATACCTCATCCTGCCAATTGACTTCTTCCCCTTTTTTGTATTGTTCCAATACATTGGCAAAAAGATAATTCTCGGGGTTGAGCTGATCGCCAGTTTTCCCTTTTGAAGCTTGATAATCACGCATAAATTGGATATACTGCGGACCATTCATTAGTTTAAGACGGCGTTCTACACTTTGAACTCCAAAATATCCGTTGTAATTGATGCGCGCTTTTCCTGCCGCCCCTTTTTTTGAGGTGATGAGGATCACGCCATTTGCGGCTCTTGATCCATAGATTGCCGTAGAGGAGGCGTCTTTTAATACGGAAATACTCGCAATTGTATTAGAGGATATATCACCTAAGGAACCGCTAAAAGGAATTCCATCTAAGATAATTAAAGGAGCATTGGAAGCTGAAATCGAGTTCTCGCCCCGAATATTGATAGAGGCTGTTTCTCCAGGTTTGGCTGATCCTGAATTGATCGCCAGGCCGGAAATCTTACCTTGAAGTTTGTCGACAACATTTGGTGAATTTATTCGCTCTAACGATTTTGCTTCTACTGTAGCGATACTTCCCGTTAAATCGCTTTTCTTCTGTTTACCATAACCTACAACGACAACTTCATCCAAGACATCCTCGGATTTAGTTAAGGTTATTTGTGATGCTTGTGATGCAGCAACTTCTTTTGCCGTGAATCCGATGGAGTTAAATGTTAGGATGGCATTTTTTGAACTAACGTTTAGTGAGAAGACGCCATCTTGATTGGTTGTCGTTGCCGCCGCTTTACCTTTCTCAGAAACCGTAACGCCGCTTATTGGTTTTCCGCTTTCGTCAACGACCTTTCCGGAGATCGCTTGCTGGAAAGGTGAACGCGTAGTTATTGTTGCCCAATTAAGCGGATTCGCTGTCCCGTAAATGGGTGTCGCTAATGACAAGATTGATAAGGGTGTCAGAAGGATGAGATGTCTCTTTTTGACCATAGGTGTGTAATTTAGATTCAGTAAGTGTTTAGTGGAGGCAATTATAAAGAAATAAAGTGTTGACAATTCTTTGATAATTGGAACAAACGATTGCATGAACTACGAAAACGTTATAGAAATAGGCATATGTAAAGAAATTGTGAAGCTAATGAGATCTGATTTGACCGTCGGAGCGCTCGGATTGTTAATTTGACAGTAAGGCAACAAGCTTTCGTTGTTTCAAATTGTGTCATCAAAGGATTTAGACGGAAAAATGCAATAAAATCGGTTGAAAAGGTCGTTTTTCTGCTCTTTTTTTAGTATTTTGGGGTAATTTGCTTCTTGTGACCCATGCCGCATGACACCTGCGGATTCGTTTAAGATTGTTTTTTTGGGTAAATTTGTGTTTTAGTAGCTAATGGCTGAGGCTGTTTTATTATTGATATTTATTTAAATAGAAGATTATGTCTATTGTAAGAGAGTCCGATCTGATTGGAATTGGAAAAAAATTTCAAATTGAAACCGATGCGGGAGACAATATGGTGGTTGTTATCCATGACGATGGCAGACGGGAACTTTATCGCTATGATGACCAGGAGCATGAGTCACGTTGCGTCATGACACTCAATGATGATGAATCTCGTCAGATCGCAGGTATTATTGGTGGATTGTCCTACAAGCCTAAGGCTTTGGAAACAATTGAGGTTGCTTTGGACGATTTACGTATTGAATGGTACAAAGTGGAGGGTAAAAATGAGGGGGCGGGAAAGACAATCGGAGAACTGGAAGTTCGCCAACGTACTGGCGCATCGATCATTGCTGGAATACGGGATGATGATACTGTGATCAATCCCGGACCATCCTATTTGATTAGTCCGGGTACAACTCTTGTCATTGCCGGAAAGAAGAATAATATTAAACTTTTAAAGGAAATTTTACTGTAATTTATGCTATCACATACCTTAATTTTAGAAATTGGAATCGCTGTAGGACTTGTTGCCATTGTTGGCCTAATTGCCAATAAGCTTAAGTTTTCTGTTATTCCGTTTTTCATAATTATAGGAATGGTATTAGGACAGCATGCCCCGCAAGTTGGCATGGTGGATTTAACATTTACAGAAAGTAAACCCTTTATAGATTTCATGGGGCGATTGGGCGTATTGTTCCTGTTGTTCTATCTTGGTCTTGAGTTTTCAGTCAATCGACTTATTAAGTCGGGAAAAGCAATTGTGACTGGAGGAACGATTTATGTCTTATTGAATTTTACTTCAGGTTTGCTGATCGGATGGCTGATGGATATGCCTTTTAAGGAGATGATGGTGCTATGTGGTATCATGACAAGTTCATCTACAGCCATTGTTGCAAAGGTTCTCACCGATCTCAAACGCACAGCTAACCCGGAGACGGAGGTCATTATGGGGATGATTATGTTTGATGATCTTTTTATAGCCATGCATATCTCCTTTCTTTCGGGATTAATACTAACGGGAAGTAGCTCGTTTTGGACGGTTGCCGGAACATCATTGCTGGCCCTGGGATTTATATTAACCTTTTTGGTTTTGGGCAGAAAACTGGTGCCTGCGATCGATCGTCTATTGAAAGAGAAGACCTCCGAATTATTCATATTGATCATCTTTGCGCTTCTATTTATTGTTGCCGGATTTTCCGAAACAATCCATGTAGCGGAGGCTATTGGCGCGTTGATGGCTGGACTGGTATTGGCGGATTCGCAATATATAAAGAAGATTGAATCGATGGTGCTGCCTTATAAGGATTTCTTTGGGGCCATGTTTTTCTTTAGTTTCGGATTGTCCATTGATATTATGTCGCTTGGGGGTGCTGTATTGTGGGCTTCGATTGCAGCGCTAGTCACCGTGATGGGTAATCTTGCTTCGGGCTATTTTGCAGCGAAGTTTTCGGGCATGAAACCCAAGACCTCATTCGATATAGGTTTTACGCTTTCGGCACGAGGAGAATTTTCGATTATCATGGCTAATATAGGTAAAGCCGGCGCTTTATTGCCCGTTATCCAATCCTTTGTGGTCGTCTATGTGCTTATTCTTTCTATCGTATCGCCATTATTGACCAAAGAGTCCCGCAATTTGTGGAAAATGCTCTTTGGAAGCGATGCCAATACAGCCAAGCCTTTAAAAAGGCTGAGCGATCTGGAAAATAAACAGAGCAGTTAGCCCTTCTGGATGAGAAGCTATTCTGGTTGATCAAAAGCAAAAGGGGGAGCCAAAAGTCAAGTCAAACCTTTGGAAGATTGGGTTCGCAAATAGTGCAAAATTAAATACATGTAAAATATATAAAAAAACAGGTCTATCTAGTATTTCTAGATAGACCTGTTTGTATGATTTGATTAGTCGCTAAATTTTACAGAAAGCCTAATTCTAGCTTTGCTTCTTCAGACATCATATCTTTGGTCCAGGGTGGATCAAACGTCAATTCGACCAATGCTTCTTTGACTCCTTCTACACCAGCGACTTTTTCCTGGACTTCATTCATGATTTCGCCAGCTACTGGACAGCCCGGAGCAGTTAACGTCATCACGATCTTCGCAATGCCCTCTTCCTTGGTAATGATTTCATAGACAAGTCCAAGATCCACAATATTTGCAGGTTTCAGTTCTGGATCATAAATCGTTTCTAGTACCGCTTGGATCTGTGTTGCTAAACCCAGTTTATCTAATATGATGATACTCATTTATTCAGTTTTTTATCGTCAATAGCGTCCTGATAGATCGCCAATAATTTCTCTTCATTTATTTCAGGAGTAAAATTACTAAAATAATAAGCTTTGCTGGTCTTTCTTATCTCATCTTTTTCATTTGTCGTTTTTTTACTCCATTCCGCCAAACATTGAATGATATCGTTTTTATTGTGGGGGTCGAAAGTCTGTCCTGTTTTGTCCGGAATGATCAGTTCAGGCAGCGGACCTAGATTCGAGCAAAGCACTGCCGTTCCGACAGAGTAGGCTTCAAGAATAGTGATCGGCATACCTTCAAAACAAATAGATGGAACGATCAGCGCTTGTGCCTTTGCTATCAGGGGAAGTATTTCAGACCTCTGTTTAAAGCCGAGGTAGGAAATATTCGGCTGGTGTCGAATGCACCTAATGACCTCATCTTCGAGCGGACCACCACCAATAATCTGCAATTGAAAATCTGTACCAATAAAGGCATCAATAAGATTCAATATCCCCTTTTCATCCGAAAGGCGACCGACGTAAATAAAATAAGGCTGTGTAATGTCCGGTGTTACTGCGGTAGGGAAGACAAAGTTGGGTTTAATCTCGAACTGCGTTGATGGAAGCCGTAAGGTCGATTCAACAAATATTTTTTTTGCAAAGGAGCTTAAAGTAATGTAGCGATTTACCTTTTTCCAGGTCCCGATTTTACGATGAAACCAATAATTCAGGGCAAGAAGAAATGTTTTGACAGGCGAATTATTAAATGCTTTTTGTCGGACTGCCGTCCAGGGAAACTCCTCTTGAAGTGAATCTAGAAAAAGATGGTTGTGATGGTATAGCGTCGCCGAAGGGCACAGTAAGCGAAAATTATGCAATGTCATTACCTGTGGGATATCGAGTTTGGCAATAGCACGCACGATAATGGGACCCGCCGCATAATGCGTGTTGTGCACATGAACGATGTCTGGTTTAAACATACGAATTGTTTTTTTTATACGCTGGGCTGCATAGATATTCCAGAAAGATCCTAAAGTCTGTAGTGCTCCCCGCCAGCCCTTTTTATTTTGAAAGGTCAACGTATGAACCTGGTGTCCTTGAGAGAGGAGGGTGGACTCTTGCTGATATACAGTGTCTTCACCTCCAGGAGCTTGATAAAATGTATGGATAATCAGTATGCGCATAATAAAAGACTTATACAAATGTACAATTTTGGGGTGACTTCCTTTCAAGGGACAAAATTGCCATTTCTATATGATTATTGCTATATTCGCAAGATTCGATCGTAAAGATATATGCAACATTTACAACAACTCGTGATAGAGGCGATAGAGACAAGTCAATTTCCTAAAACACCATCAAATTTATATGATCCAATACGGTATATATTGACTTTGGGCGGGAAGAGGGTTCGGCCGGTGCTGACATTGATGGCCGCAGAATTATTTGGCATGCAAGAAATGGACGAAATTATTCCTGCAGCCAAGGCAGTGGAGTTTTTTCATAACTTTTCACTGATCCACGATGATCTGATGGACAAAGCCCCTTTAAGAAGAGGCAGAACAACAGTTCACGAAAAGTGGGATGCTAATATTGCGATATTGTCTGGAGATGGATTGTTGGTTAAAGCCTATGAGGAAATCTCAAAATGTAATCCGATTTACCTGCCTGCAACCCTGAAAATTTTGAGTAAAGTAGCCATGGAAGTGTGTGAAGGGCAACAATTGGATATGGATTATGAAAGTCGGGATTCACTGACAATGCCTGAATATCTGGAAATGATCCGACTAAAAACGTCGGTGTTATTGGGAGGAGCATTGCAGTTGGGGGCTATTTTGTCTGGAGCAGATGAGCAGCAGCAGCAGCTGATCTACGATTTTGGAGAGAATGTCGGCTTAGCATTTCAATTGCAGGACGATATCTTGGATGCCTATGGAGATCCAGATACCTTTGGGAAGATCGTTGGCGGAGATATTATGATCAATAAAAAGACATTTTTATTGGTAAAGTTGATGGCGGTGATTTCGGCCGAAGATAAGCCAATCTTACAGCACCTATTGGAGGCTTCGACGGAGACTGTTCCAACAAAAGTGAAAGATATGCTCGCATTATATGCGAAGTATGACATTAAAATCGCAGCGGATGAATTGAAGGATATCTATACACAGCAGGCATTTGAAAAAATGGAAGCGTTGGATGTACCAAATGATCGCAAAGAAGCGTTATTAGTGTTAGCAAATAACCTTTTGGTGAGACAGCAATAAGTATAATTTCTATTAAAATTCGTATCTTGCCATTAAATGGTTATTTTGTAAGAAAATAATTAAATAAAATTTTTAGATTACATTCATGGAGCCTTTAAAAATCACCGTATTTCAAGCATATCTATTCTGGGAAAACATAGAGAAAAATCTAAATAATCTGGCGCTGCGACTTTCCTCATTGCGTGAGAAAACAGATGTTATTATACTCCCAGAAATGTTTAATACAGGCTTCACGAATAATGTTGAAAAATGTGCCGAACCTGCAAATGGACCTACCACAAAGTGGTTATTTGAAATGGCGAGCTCGCTTAATTGTGTCGTTGCCGGTTCATTGATCATTGAGGAAGCTGGAAAATACTATAATCGTTTTGTATGGATGTTTCCTGATGGCAAATATGTAAAATATGATAAACGCCATCTTTTTGGGATGTCGAAAGAAAGTGAGTATTTCGAGCCTGGAAATGAACGCATCTTAGTGGATATCAAAGGCTGGAAAATTTGTCCGATGATTTGTTATGACCTTAGATTCCCTGTCTGGTCTAAAAATCAAAATGGTGCATATGATATTTTAGTCTATACGGCTAGCTGGCCTGACAAACGCTCTGCGCATTGGAGAGCCCTTATTCCTGCGCGTGCAATTGAAAATCAAGCTTATGTCATTGGTGTAAACCGTGTAGGACACGACGGTAATGATATTTATTATTCTGGTGGTTCTATGTGTATATCTCCGCTTGGAGACGTGGTATATTATAAGCCGGAAGATGAAGATCTGTATACATTTACTTTAAATCCCAACGACCTATTGGAAGCACGCGAGAAATTCCCTTTCTTGAAAGACTCTGATTCTTTTACTATCGGCTAACTCCTTCTAAAATAGGTATAATTGCAAGCAATTATTTTGTTTGTATCCTTTTTATTTATTAAATTCAGTCTAGTATAAATCAAATTTTTATGATTTATCAACATCTACTGAGGACATGTTGATAAAATTTTGTTTGAGACAGCTATATTAAAACGTAATTTAGGCTAACTATTAGCCAAAATACGTTTAGCTTTTTCTCATGTTATATGAAAGACAACGTTTTATTGTTACAATAAGTTGCGTAAACAACCATAACCATTATTCATATGTTAGACCAAGATTTAGTATCACAAGAGTATTTTTATAATTTCTTAACTGGGAAATACTCAATTGCAGTTATGCGGAGATTACAACGTAATCTCAAGGAGGCCGGGTTAAACATTACTTCTGAACAATGGAGTATCATGTATAACCTTTGGGTAGAAGAGGGGCTGACCCAACAAGAGCTGGCTATTCGCACATTTCGAGATAAACCGAGTGTCACTCGATTAATTAATAATCTGGAACGGGTAAATCTAGTTATCCGTGTTAATGATAAAAACGATAGACGATCCAATCTGATCTATTTGACAAAAACTGGACGAAAGATGAAAGACGAGGGGATGAAGCAGGCAAAAAATACAATTGAACAGGCCTTGGGGGGATTGGCTGAAGATCAAATTGCGCTATCAAATACTATTCTGCATCGCGTATTATTTAATCTGAAATAAAGATGTTTGTCTGACAGCAAGGCCTAGCAGTCGTCTCAAAATATAAAAAAAGTCCCCTATGAATCTTACATAGGGGACTTTTTTATAGAATTTTTAAGATTTAATCTTCGAAAAGCTTGCTTTCGAAATCTGTATGGCTGTTGACCAATTTACCTTCGGTTCCGAAATAGATTTCTTGAAAGCTTAGTGTCCGGATTGCATCTACTTTACGATAGAATTTATCTGCCGATACATCAGCGAGCGTTTTGAAGCCACAAGCTTCCATAATCTCTACTGTAGCCCTTAAAGTGTTGCGGTGGAACTGAGCAACACGTACATATTTATCGTTTACATCGAGTCCTTTATATAAATGTGGTTGTTGCGTAGCAACCCCAACCGGACATACGTCTTCATTACATTTAAGCGCCTGAATACAACCCAAAGCGAACATCATACCGCGAGCACTATAACATGCATCTGCACCTAAGGCGATGACTTTTAGAATGTCGAAACCTGTTACAATACGGCTTGATACAATGACCTTGACATGTTTTTTTAAACCAAAAGCAATCAGGGTTTTTGTTACAAATGCCAATGCATCGTAAAGTGGCATCCCTAAGTTATCTGTAAACTCCAGTGGAGCAGCTCCGGTACCACCTTCTGATCCATCTACTGAGATAAAGTCTGGGAAGATCTGCGTGTTTTGCATGGCATGACAGATGTCGATAAATTCATGCTTGTCACCGATACAGATTTTGAATCCGATAGGTTTTCCTCCCGATAATTCACGCATGTGCTGTAAAAAGTGCATCATCTCAGTCGGTGAGGAGAAAGCACTGTGTGCAGGAGGCGACATCACGTCCGTTCCAGGAATAACGTGACGAATAGCGGCAACCTCAGGTGTATTTTTTGCAGCAGGGAGAATACCACCGTGACCAGGTTTAGCACCTTGTGAGAGTTTCAACTCGATCATCTTCACATTTTCACGGTTTGATTTTTCTCTGAAAAGTTCAGCATCAAATTTTCCTTCCTTATTACGACATCCAAAATACCCTGTACCGACTTGCCAAATCAAATCGCCACCGTTGTTGTGGTAATCACTTATTCCCCCTTCTCCAGTATTGTGTGCAAAATTTTGAAGTGCTGCACCTTTATTCAATGCAGTAATAGCTGTTTTACTCAAGGCTCCATAACTCATTGCTGAGATATTGAACACACTTAAGCTATAGGGTTTTTTACAGGCCGCATTTCCAACCGTGGTACGCAGATCGTGGTTTTCGATATGACAAGGGAAAACAGAATGCGCAGCCCACTCGTTACCAACAGCCTGTGGATCAGTTTGCATACCAAACGCTACAGTCTCACGTTGGTTTTTAGCCCTTTGGTAGACGATCGAACGCTGTCTTCTATTGAAGGGACGACCATCCATATCCGATTCCCAAAAATATTGTCTTAACTCGGGACGAATGGATTCGAAGATATAACGGAAGTATCCGACTAAAGGATAGTTGCGCAAAATGGCATGTTTGGTTTGGAAACTATGATATAATGCGATCAATAGCAATGGAAATGGGATGATAAGCAGCCAAAACCAGCTTGATGTAAATATAAATCCAAATGATACAATGATTAAATTAATCACAATCATTATTGCAAGAATGAGTTTTCTAACTTCCATAGAAAATACGATTGTTTAGTTTTAATTCGCTATTTTAATGTTTAGCCCAACTGATTATTTTATTACTCAATTAGCATTCCAAAATGCGCTTTTGGACGAAGCAAATGTACTAAAGTTCCTGAAGTAAATGGATATATTTACCCCCTGGAGGTAAGTTTTGATAAGTTTATAACTGTTTCTAACAAACTATTTTCTTTTAGTAATCTCCTGCGACAAAAGTTGATAGATTTGCTGTAAATCTGGTTTATTGCTAATAAATTGCAAATGTTTTTGCATTGTTGCTTGATCTTGTCGGATCGCTGGTCCTGTCTGAACGGTTATCGGAATATGATTTTGCACCTTTTCTGCCGTCTCCAGGATGATTGGTTTTATCAGATTAAAGGACAAGTTGTTTTCTTCCAACAGCTCGTAGGCCATCTGATAAAGGATGTTTGAAAAATTATTGACCATGACCGAAGCGAGATGAATTGCCAGTCGTTGTTGTGAATTACAATAGATGCTCTGCGGTGCAAGGGTTTGTGCGAGCTGAAGCAGCACTGCACTATTTTCATCCGTATTACCTTCAACACAAAATGGGATAGCTGAGAAATCGATTGTTTTATTCTTAGACAGGGACTGCGGAGGATAGATCACTCCAGCGTTCTTAAATTTATTTAGGACAGAGAGATTGGTTGCTCCTGAACAATGGACAACAATGCCGGCTATATCTTTCGGTAGCGCTTCTACCACAGGTAAGATAGCCTGATCCGAAACAGCGATAAGATAAAGATCGGCATGGAGGTCAAGTTCAGATAGCTGGTCAATTGCCGGACAATGAAGTGCAAAGGCCAATGCAGATGCATTGGCCTTTGTTTTACTGTAGATCTGAACGATATGTTGTCCTATTTTTTGAAACTGTTGTCCAAAATGAGTAGCGGCATTACCGCTTCCTAAGATCACAATGTTCATTATTTAAGTGCTTTTCGTTTCTGCTCTTTATTTCTTCTCACGATGGACATAATAAAACCGATGGTCATGACAATTGTTCCGCACCAGAAGAAGTTAATGTATGGGAATTTAATGGCTTTAAATACAACCCATTTCTTTTCCGGAAGAGGCTTTTGGTAGACCATAATTTCCAATTTATCCTTGTCAGGTTTAATTCCTGTAAATCTGAATTTAAGTCCCTGCTCGTTGACATCTTTATTGAAATCGTAAACGCCACCCTCTTTAATTAAGTAAATTGGCTGCACCTCATACTGTTTATTGTCGGCCGAAAATACTTTTATTTTCAATCCAACCATAACGTCATTAGGTCCCTTTGGAATTTTTTCCAGGTGAGCTTCTTTGTTTAAGCCTTCAATAACATAATATCCGTTGCGGTAACGTAAAGTATCACCGATATTTACCTGATAGGTTGCTGGCTCCTCGTAGTCTTCGAAACCAGTTTTTTCTTCTGCTGGAACTTTGGCATGTGTGGCTTGACTTTCAGCCGCGGCAGCTGTAATCAGTGTATATACGTCATGTGTAATATAATGTTTGGTCGCTGGAGTACCAATTAGGCCGCCCATTTTTGCGTTATTTTGTGCAAATGGCTGTAAGACAAATTGCTCTTTGACTTTGCCTGTCTCTTCGTCGATTCGCTCGTATTTTATTTTATAAAACGTATTTGGCGCAACAATGCTATCCCCGATATAGGTAATTTTATATTCACCCATTTGTACAGGCTGCCCTTCAGTCAAGAATAAGTTATCGCCGGGTTTCTCTACTTTGTCAAATCCAGATACAGCGATGTAACCTGTATTGTTGACGGAGATCACTTCGTTGGTTGCCGCTGCCACCATGGCACCAATTAGCAAGAGCCCAAAGCCGATATGAGCTACCGAAGAGCCTGCCAATTTCCATTTACCTTTGACAGCATTGCCTAATACCCGAATATTGGCGAGAATACAGAAAATACTCGCAAAGGTGATCAAGATATAAATCAGGTTGGTATATGTCTTGGTTAAATAAACGACAGCAGCCGTAAGAATAAGAGCTACCACCAACGATGCTATCGTAGAAGCCAAAAACTTGCGGCTATCGGTACGTTTATATTTTAAAAATTGGGTAAATCCAGTTAAGATCATCACGATGACTGCAAAACCCGATTGCCATTTGTTATAATGCTGAATCGGTTCCAAAGGCGGAGCCACCTTAGTGCCAAATATCTTGTTGAATACTGGAATTGACGTGGAGGCAATGATCTGCGCACATGCGACAGTCAAAACCAAGGCGCCAATAAACATCCAGAATTCTCTTGAATAGATATCCTCGTCTTTTTCCGTGATTGGCATCTCTTTCTTTTTGACGATAAGAAATACCACCATCATAACCAAGAAGACAACATTGAATAAGATCAATTGCCCGCTCATCCCCAAATCGGTAAAAGAGTGTACAGATGTTTCTCCCAGGATACCACTGCGCGTCAGATAAGAAGCATAGATCACAAGCACAAAGCTGATCATCGCTAAAAATGTAGCGGTGAAGTAAGAGTGGCCTGAATTCTTATAAGCGATCATGACGTGTACTGCAGCGATCAAGGTAAACCAAGGGATAATTGATGCATTTTCCACAGGATCCCATGCCCAGAAGCCGCCGAAGTTAAGAGCCTCGTAGGCCCAGAACGAGCCCATGATAATACCCGCTCCTAAAATCATTACAGCAAATAGAGCCCAGGGAAGTGCTGCATTGATCCATTCTTTGTAACGTTTGGTCCAAAGAGCACCTGTTGCATAAGCAAAGGGAACAATCATAGAGGCAAAACCCAAGAATAATGTCGGCGGGTGAATAACCATCCAATAATTTTGAAGTAAGGGGTTCAGACCATTACCATCCGTAATAAGGGAGAGGTAATTAGCTTCTCTAAAGATTGGAATATCCATTGCCTCCCGCAATAGGATAAAAGGCGAACTTCCGATACGCAGACCGAAGATTTCCACACCAATGATCATCGACGCTAAAAAAGCCTGACACAACATAACGAAAGTCATGACAGAGGATTCCCAGCTCTTTGCTTTAAACAATAACACAGAACCTAATACGGTTTGCCAGAACATCCAGAGCCAAAAACTACCTTCCTGACCTTCCCAAAAACTGGAAATTATATAATAAGTAGGGAGCGTTTTGGATGAGTGTGCCCAAGCATAGTTATATTCAAAAAGATGATTATATATAATATAAAATAAAGTTGCACCAATTGCTACGACAGAGATTGTATTAATCCAGAAAGAAATGCGTGCGATTTTTTTCCATGAATTCTCTTCAGGGTTTTTTGTTGCAAAAAAGTAACTGATACAGGATAGAAGTGCAGCACCAAAAGAAAGTACAATAAAAAATTGTCCGATCTGCCCTGGCAGCAGGTGCTCACCAACGTAATTAACGTCCATTGAAAATTGATTTTACGAATTAATTATTGAAAGCGGTAGCATTGATCTCCGTGACGACCGATCTATCATTATATTTTGACGGACATTTCATCAATATCTTGCTTGCCCTAAACACATTTCCATCCATTTTTCCCGTCAATACAATTTGCTCTGAACGCTCAATATCCTGAGGTTTGGCTCCTCTGAAAATGACTTCACATTCTGTACCATCATTGTCGCGCATGAAAAACGAAAATTTGTTCGCGTCAGTTTTGGGATCGTAATGAAGTGCTTTGTCTTTATTCAATTGACCTACCACATATAGTTCGGTTTTCTTTTCTTTAGCTTCGGTAAATGTCGAATACGTACTTGAATCGGTGTAGATCACAAGTATCATGGCAATTGCGACAGCAATGATAGCGATTAGAATAATTGAACTTTTTTTCATCTTGTATTTAAATTATTATAAGCGTTGTTTCCTCGTTATGAATGAGATTTTTCCTCATTAAATTAGTATGCTAAGGTATCCGTGAGTTCACTCTGTTCGGTTCACTCGATGTTTCTTTTATGCGTATTGAAGTTGGCATGAGTCAAATATTTAGAAGCTTTGACAGCGGATTTAACCTATGGCAATTTCATGTATGTTTTTATTCCCTACGGAGCAACCCAAACGGAATTGCTGTTACTGGCTGTTCCGGTATGTTAAGTGTTACCTATTTTTTAGCTAGATTATTACCCAAAGCTGACAACGTCATGCCCGTGAAAATTCCAAATTGTTTAAATTTGACACCTAATCGAATGCAAAATTACAAATAGATTCGCTAAGAAAGGAATAATGCAAGTTTTCCATATTATTTATATCTATTCTAAATAGTTCGAAATGATTGGAAAAATAAGCTAGATTCGAATGCTTTTGAATAATTTGAAGTGAAATTTGTTGTTTTGGTTTTAAAGATATCGCATGAATTTTACAATTGCCTGTTAATATGAGTGTTGCTTTGCGATTTTTAGGGCTCCTTTGGGCCCTTATATTTCCTTGTTTTTTTGTATTTGGGCAGGTAAAATTCCGTAACCAGGAAATTTCCATCCAGAATGACAATGATGTCTATCTCTTGACCGGCCAAGACCGCTATTATACCAATGGCATCAATATCAATTACAGGATTGCGTTGCCGGGAAAGCAGTCTTCAAATACCGTATTGGATTTTGAAATAGGTCAACGCATTTATAATGGCATTAGTGTGCTAGATTATAGACGGCAGGAAAAGAAATACGATAGACCCTTTGCAGGCTATCTCTATTTTAGTATTGCTGGAACACGGTTTCTACCGCACGATCAGGTTCTTGAGCTCAAAACCGAATTGGCGCAGATCGGTCCAAAATCCTATGGTGAAGAAGCGCAGAAGTTTATCCATCATCTTTTTGGCATGTATGAGGCTACGGGTTGGGATACCCAGCTGGGAAATTCCTTTGGCATTGATTTAAGCGCAACATATAGAAAAAGTCTATATCGCAGTCAAAACCAGCTATTTGATGTCGGGGTTATGGGTGAGGGAACCATTGGTCTGAATAACACTAATTTAGCGATGGCGGTTCCGCTGCGTGTGGGGAAGTTGAAATCGTATCGTGCTTCTACCTTTACACATGGACATTTGACACAGGCAAGAGAAGATACGGACAAAGAATGGTATTTTGTTTACCAGCCGAACGTGGCCCGTATTTTTTACAGTGCGACAGTAGAAGGTGGAAGGGGCAAAGATGATCCCATAGGTAAGCTATACACTATTCAACCTTGGATGCTTAGTCATCGCATTGGTTTTAACTGGTCTAACCATAAGGTCAATTATGGCATCAATTATATCTTCAATTCGAAAGAACTCAAATCAGCATTTCATCGACATCAATATGGCGAGCTGTTTTTTTCCTATCGTTTTTGATCCGCTTGCCATAGATAGGCTTTCATTTTTAAGATCTTTCATTGATCGGCCTTCCCTTGAAATGCTTGTCGTTTAAGGTTTTGTTTAACCGGGATTTTCGGGGAGAGGATCAGCCAGTTTTTGCCCAATTAGTCGGGTCGTGAGCATGGCGGCTACGGTGTCTCCAGTGGCGTTGAGCATCGTCGCTAAGGGATCTACCAATGTGGCTATAATCATAATGGAAGGAATCACTTCAGTTGGCATCTGATAAACCGATATAATCAGCATTTCCCCAATATAACCCCCATTAGGAATACCTCCTGCAACGATGCTGACCAACAGCGTAATTCCTACTGCCATAATCAGGTTGGACGGATCAAAAAATTCCTTTCCACTTAATAAAAGGGCTATATAGATTTTAAAGATACAGGCGATTGCCGATCCATGTTTGTGCAATGTTGTACCTAGCGGAATGACAACACTTGCGACGCCATCAGGGATTCCAATTCGTTTGGCTGCAAGTAAATTTGCTGGCATGGTCGCGAGGCTGCTACAGCTGCTCAATGCCGTTAAAGAAGGCAATATGTTGTTTTTCCAATATCTTTTAACACCCTTTAGCCCGAATGCTAAAAAAGCAAATAAACTGAATGCGGTGAAAAAATATAGGATTCCAAAAAGGTAGTATAATCCGATTGGTTTGGCATAAAAACCAAAGAGCTGAGGGCCCAATGTTCCAACCTGGTAGGCAAAATATGCTCCTAAACCAATAGGGGCTAAACCCATGACCATCACAAGCAGGTTGCCCATCACAACATTGCCCGAATTGATAAATTTGCGGAAAACCTCTGCCGATGTTCCGGATTTGCGTGTAGCAATGCCAACAAGGAAAGAGAATATGACGAAAGCCAGCATATTTTGGCGCGATAATAAACTGGAAAACTCGCTGACAGTTAGAAACCGAACCATCTTTTCACCCCAGGAATCGTGAATAGCAGTGTCCATTATATTGCTTGTCTGTTCAACAGCTAGTGGAGCATCTACTGGAAAGAGATAGAGGAATAGTATGCTTGATACCCCGGCTACAACAATGCCTAGTATAAATACGAATGACATCATGCCGATGATCTTTCCCAATACACTATCGCCATCAATATTGGCAACAGATGATGATATCGCAAAAAACACCAGTGGTATAACGCTGACAAAGAGTAGATTCAGGAAAATGTCGCCAATCGGTTTAAGGTTGTTGACGGTATGAGGAAATAAGATGCCGATCAAACTTCCGATACTGATTCCAAGGAGCAGAAGTAGGATGCTGCCATAGTTCTGTACAAAAGTTTTTATAGCGTATTTCATAGGTAAATGATTAGTTATATGGCAAGAGTTCACGCTGATCAATGAAGTTCTTGCATTGGATTTGTAACATGGGCACCTGGGGAATATACAGTCCTATCGCATTGTCTATATTTCTTAAGTCTGGATATTTCATTAGGTTTTGAATATTTAATATTTAGATTGCTAAAATAGTGTTTTTCTCGATTCGGTCTATCAGTGTCAGCTGAATTAATGCATGTTTGTTCATTTTTATTTGATTTTGCTGAAAAAATCGGCTTTTTTCCTGAAAGTATCATCTATTTATGGTTCGTGTTTTTTCGTTAACCTAACAATGAGCTCGCTATGCTCGATTATGGATCAGCAAGGACCTTTAGTCCACCATTATAGCTATTGGTTTTTGCGAAATTATGAAGGTTTTGATACTCGAATTGGCTTTTATATCTTTGGACTATTCGAGCTTACGCAAGAAAATGGTCAAAAGGAATGCATTATTGGTGGGGATCTACCATCTTTATTTCCTGATCAGTGTTTAAAAATTAGAAATGTAATTATTAATAGAAAAATGGAATTTGTAACGACGGGGGACGGTTCGAAAACATTATTTAATGCCGAAATAGGTGAATGTTATCATTCTAAACATGGCGCGGTACAGGAAAGCAGGCATGTGTTTATCAAAACTGGGCTTGACCACTATGTGCAAACAACGGGGGCAACCGACGTCGGTATCTTAGAGGTTGGGTTTGGAACAGGTTTAAATTTTTTGCAAACTGCTGACTTTCTTCAGGATAAATCCTTTCGGGTGGAATATGTCGGAATTGAAGGGTTTCCATTGCCTTTGTCCACGATTGCTGCAACCGGCTATGAGACGACAGTAGCTCCGAAAGTATGGGCTGATTATCTTGATACCTACGAAAGGGCATTGGTGGAGAATATGCAGCTCGATGAACGGCTAAAACTTTATATTGATCACACCTTATTGATGAATTTTCAATCTGATCGATTATTTGATGTCGTTTACTTCGATGCTTTTGCGGCAGTGCATCAACCTGAGATGTGGAATGATGCTGCCTTGGGGCATATTGCGCAGTTTGTCAAACCCGGTGGAGTCTTTGTGACTTACGCTATTACCGGAAATCTCAAGCGTAGTATGAAAGCATTGGGATTTTCAATAGAAAAGGCTCCCGGAGCGCCAGGTAAACGGGAGATGCTTCGCGCGACAAAGCTGTAGGAGTTTTTACATGTTTCATTATATTATGCTCAGTAATTAGGCTTGCTTCCGATGCTAGGCATAGCTTTAGGGTTCAATAATAAAGGCTCTCACGAAGTTTATTAATTATGTTTCTTATAATATTAACAAAACTACTATTATTATAAACCGCTTAACAATCTGATATAATTATCGATATAGTGCAGTTTGTCTTTGGATTTGTATTGCTGGATATAGCGCGGATGGTCTAAGACGGTCATTTTTCCGAATAACTTTTCTTCTCTGTTGATCTGTGCGAGAAAAGTTGCATTTTTCTTTCCGAGTACAAACACTTCATCTGTCGCTAAGCCCATAGCGATGTGCTGTTTCAACGAATCAAGCATAAAGGGTTTGACCATATCAAAAAGTTGCTTGTCATCGTAATAGTTTGCATTGATCCAGTTGTTGGGTTTTGTTTCTCGGACAATTGCCAGGGGAAAGGGTGAATTTATATAAAATTGTTTATAGAAAATATCGGGGCCGCCATAGGCCTCAATCATATCGTATATGAACACGGAGGATATTTCATGGGTATGTGCAGAATGCATTTGTATGCCACATGCACTAAACAATCTTTTGGTATCCGTAAAAGGAACTCCTGTAACACCTGCACCGTGTCTGCTCGGGTTAATGCCAATAATGAATTTTCTTTGCAGGTTGTCCTGGTAATATTTGTTGTAGAACTGTTCCATTACAACCAGTGTCTCGGGATTATCGAGATAAGGATTAATGACGTTAAACTCCGGAGGAAGATTTCCTTTGTAATGAAGCTGTTTGTTAAATAAAACTACTTTTTCCGCAAATGTTAGCATGTTTAATGTGTTTGAAAAACAAGATACGATTTTTAAAGAAAGTTAAAAACCAAACAGGGCGCCATTTTGGCGCCCTGTTGTATGTATGCAGTTATCTTGGTCGCTATTAGTGACCTTGCGTACCATCTACACCATGAGAATGTCCATGAGACAATTCTTCTTCAGTAGCAGGACGTACAGTTAAGATTTCGATATCGAAATTTAATGTTTTACCAGCCATTGGGTGGTTTAAATCAGCAACCACAATTTCTGGAGTAACTTCAGCTACTACAGCACGGAATTGGTTTCCTTGGTTGTCTTGCAAAGGCAATACTTCACCTACTGGAGGTAAGCCTGTTTCTTTGAACATATCTACTGGCAATTGTGCGAATGCTCTTTCGTCTTTTTGACCATAAGCATCGTCTGGTGCCAATTCAAATGAAATTTTATCACCAATGTTTAAGTCTGCGATGTTTTCTTCAAATTTAGGTAACATCATACCTACACCATATAAGAAATCTAAAGGTTGTTCTGCAGTTGTTTCTTCAACGAAAACTTTTTCACCGTTTTCTATTGTGTGAAGTCTGTACGTCAATGCTACGACGTCGTTTGCTTTTATAGCCATCTGATTTTGATTTTTGGAAGCCGAGGCTACCGTTTATTAAATATAATTTATTAACGCTTTTATTGAATCCTGTGGTAGACTGCAAGTCTTGTTTTTGCAAAGATATGCTTTTGTCTCCTTTCCGACTCTATGCTCTAGGAGGGGAAGATTTTCTTCCTTACCGCCGAGCACAATTTTATTTGGAATATAATATTGGTCGAGTTCTTTTTTTAAAGCCATTGCTCCATCCCCCGTCAATGCAATTTCATTGATTCCATATACTTCTTCTAGCAATAATATTGCCCAATTTGAATATGCGGAGCCATAAGTTTTGATTTGAGGGAATACATTGGCTAGCAATTGATCTGTAATAGCCATGTAATTTTCATCATCAAAAAGTAATCCCAACCGCTTTAGCTGACGAACTATGGTCGATGAGGAGGAAGGGATAACGTTATCCATAATTTCGCTTTTCCGTGCGATGAGTTCCTCCGCCTTCGACGATGTATAGTAGAATGTTTTTTGTGATCTATCGTAAAATAAGGCAATGGCCTTATCCGCGAGCTGTCTTGCTTTGCTTAGCCAATTGAAGTCAAATGTAGCCTCATATAATGCTATAAAGGCTTCAATAGTGAATGCATAGTCATCTAGGAAGCCTGTAATCGCTCTATTGTTATCTCTTGGTTGGTGCAATAACAGGACATCCTCTTGAATAAGATGCGTACAGATAAATTGGGCATTGTTTAAGGCTAGATCTAGGAAATGCGTGTTACCTAAACTGTGATAAGCATCTATAAGTCCTTTCAAAAATAAGGCATTCCAAGTTGTTAGCTGTTTGTGGTCGAGCCCCGGACGTGTCCGTTTTTCACGATAGTCGTATAATTTTTTCTTCGAAACTTTTAGAAAACCTGCCCATTCGTCAGCTGACATATTGACCTTTGTCGCTAACAGGTCTGCATTTATGGCGCAAATAGGAATGTTGGTTTGCTCTTCTTCCCAATTGCCTGCGTCGGTCATATTAAAATATTGTCCGAGCAGCGCAGCATCGTCGCCCAATATCCTGTCAAATTCAGCTTTGGAAAATGAATAATATTTTCCTTCGACACCTTCGCTATCTGCATCTAAAGCGCTATAGAAACCGTGGTTGGGAGCAAGCATTTCACGCTCCGCCCAGGCGATCGTTTCTTCGATAATTCTTTTATAAAATGGATCCCGGTTTTGTTGATAAGCTTCGGCATAAAGGGATAGCAATTGCCCGTTGTCATAGAGCATTTTTTCGAAATGCGGAATATGCCAATAATGGTCGACGGAATAGCGCGCAAAGCCACCGCCTATCTGATCATATATACCGCCAGATCCTATTTTTTTTAATGTAAAATGGACATGATCCAAAATATCCTGATCGTCAGCAAGCACCCCATATTTTAGAAAAAACAACCAATTGTTTGGCAACGGAAATTTAGGCGATTTTTGATAGCCACCTTCCTTTTTGTCGAAGGTTTCGGCCCAGGGTTCAACAATTGTGCTTAAGTCTTCGGTGGTATATTGCTCGGGAATGGGATTGATGGGCAGTTTCTCGGCCCGTTGAATACCGTTGTTCAGTTTCTCGGCATAGTCAAATGCGACATCGGGTTTCTCTTCCCACAACTGTGCAATTTGCAATAAGATATTTTGCCAGTCATGCGGTTTGAAATATGTGCCGCCATAAATTGGCCTTCCATCAGGAAGGCAAATACAATTCAAGGGCCACCCGCCGGCATTGGTCATCAATTGCACAGCAAGCATATAGACCTGATCAATATCGGGGCGTTCTTCGCGGTCGATTTTTATGGGCACGAAAAAGGTATTCATCGTTTGGGCGATCGCTGAGTTTTCAAAACTTTCACGTTCCATGACATGACACCAGTGGCAAGCAGAGTATCCAATGCTTACGATGATCAGTTTATTTTCGTCCTTTGCTTTTTTTAAAGCTTCCGGCCCCCAGGGCATCCAATCTACTGGATTGTGTGCGTGCTGTTTAAGGTACGGTGAATTTTCAAATTGCAATTGATTCGCCATAAGACGAAGGTAGTGAAAATCTGAATCAACTAACATTGATTTGAAAGGCAATGCTAGTGGATTTAGATTATTTATATGTTAAAAGTGTTTAAATGTCGTTATTAATCGTATAAAACCATCTTTTATGCGGTATTTTTTATTGTTTTCTGTATATCCATTGAGTTCAAACTCAGCTTCCAATAAAAAAAAATTTCCGTCGAGTTTTTCAAATTTCAAAATCGTAAACTTAGAATCATCTTGGATATTGTTATTCAATTGGGCCGGTTTTGTCATGGATCGAGTGGGAATGTACGAAAACAAGGATTCTTCCGTTTGGGAAGAAATACTTAAAAATACACCTGAAGTTTTATTTTCACGCGCATAATCTGTTATAAATTGTTGCGGGCCTGTTGCTAATTGAAATCCATTTATTGGTTCGTACCCTATTGATCCTTCTTGCAATTTCGCGATATTGTATTTTTTAGTGAAACCAATCTTCACAAACGCGTCGCCAGAAAACTGATAATTATATTCAACTAGCAAAGAATCTTTTTCGCCATACCACCAAGTAGTTCCGCTACTATAAGCATAATCTCTATTCGGCAATTCCTGGCTATAAGGTTTAATGTTAACTTGTTTATTACTGAAGCCATTTGCATATTCATCGTTACAAATATATTTGATGCCGTTAATTGTATATGAAATACTATCGCTCAGGATTAGGTTTTCTTTTATATTATCATCGGAATTAACTTCAGTTTGATTTTTCTTGCAAGAAAAAAAGAAAAGACCGACTACAGTCATTAAAAAAAATGATTTCATTAGTGGGAAATTAAATTTGAGTATTTATATGAACTATAAAAATAACAGTTAAAATTAGTGTATTAAATATTAAAACATGTTTTAATATTTAGGCTCTCCGATAATCATATAATGTTCAATAATATCTTTTGGAGTTCCAACTTCCGGTATTTCAGGATAATTTTCTTTGGAACACGAGGTGAAAATAAATAAAATTAAACTTATGAAAAGGTGTCTTTTTAATATGTTTTTTGATTTTTCGTAAAAATAGAAAATTTATTTAAAATTTGATTAATTGTGTGGCGTTGTTGTTTGTTTTTACGTTAAATGGCTTTGGTGACTCGTCGAGTTGTAAATTAACTAGATGCGTAAAATCTCCATAGAATTTCATTAGTTTTACATACATTTATTATTAGCTTTACCGAAGTCCTATGTCAAATGACGTTGACCTGCTTAAAAAGATAGTCCAGAAAGATAGAGATGCTTTTGAGTCTATCTATAAAGCTTATTTCCGTAAATTGTATATCTTATCTTTTCGTTACGTGAGAGAGGACGAAATCGCTGAGGAGCTCACCAACGACGTATTTATGATGTTATGGGAAAATACAGGGAAATTGACTATTAATCAATCACTTGGAGCTTACCTATCCCGGAGTGTTATCAACCTTTCACTTACTTACCTCAAAAAGAATCAACGATTATTAGAACGGAATAATGATTATAGCAGGGAATTGGATCTGACAGATGAGGAAAATCAGACCGATAGTGCAGCACTTTACGAATCCAAATTGTTGATGATCGAAAGTCTATTGGAAGGATTGCCGCCGCAGTGCCGAAAAATCGTTTTTATGAGTAAGTACGATAAGATGAAACAGCAAGAAATTGCAGATCAGTTGGGGATTTCCATTAAAACCGTAAAAAATCATCTAACCATTGCTTACGATAAAATTCGGGTCGCTTTGGCAAAACAGAAAACTTTTTTATTGCTCCTGATCGGTTTTTTATTTTTTTCATTAGGACTTTTTGTTCAGTTTATTATCTTATAGATATGGAAGAAAACAATACTTCAAGATTTATTCCTTATGACTTGATTCAGAAAGAGCTGGATGGGGCTATTTCCGAAAGGGAGGGGGTGTTACTTGAACGTTGGATTTCTAATGATACGGAGAACCATCGATTATATGATGAAATCAGAACGATATCCGATGACATTATCGCATTGGAACATTATAAAAATGTAGATACCAATAGTCAATGGGACAAATTTAGATTGCAGTTGGATAAAACGGGCGATGATCAGGAAGCGGAGATCGCCGTGCCGATACAAACAATCTGGAAACCCTGGATGAAATTTGTGGCTGTAGCAGTATTATTCGTGGTAGGGCTTAGCTGTTACCTGAACTTTGACCATTGGATGGGGTATGAAGTCCGATTATATGGCTCGGCGACACAGCAGCCTATCGTACTTCCTGATAGTTCAGTTATGATGCTACACGCCGGAGCCGAAGCTGCGTTTAACAAACGGACATTTCCGCAGCAAAGAACTGTTGAACTCAAAAAGGGGAAAGCGCTATTCGATGTGAAGCATCAAATAGGAAACTCGTTTGTGGTCGATCTTGAAAATAATTATGTACGTGATATTGGAACTACCTTTGAAGTCAACTTACTGGCAGATGATGTTGAAGTACTTGTTAAGGAGGGAACTGTAGCCCTAAGCAGTGGAAAGGGCGATCATGCAAAAGAACTTGTTTTACAAAAAAATCAAAAAGGACTGTATAGAAGGCAGGCAGCATCCTTGTCCAAAATTGATCTGTCGGAGAGCAATGATAGTAATGTAGCACAAAAGCTTAGCTATTCGAATGTTCGATTGGACAGTATCTGTGCGGATCTGGAAAAGCATTTCCGGACGAACATTACTGTTGTTGGAAGTAGCCTAAAAGCACGCAAGCTGAGCATGTACTTTGATGGACAAACGCTTAATGAGATTGTTCATATTCTCTCCAAGACCCTAAATGTGAAATGGAAAACGGGTAAAAAAGGATATAGTATCTACGAATAGGCTTTTGCGTTGCTGATATGAAAGATAGGATCCTGTATCGTCTGCTCTTTTTCTGCTGGTTGGTTATAGTCATGTGTTCGAAATCCATGGGACAGAACTCTCTTTCCGACTGGCGAATTTCAATTGACACACATAACAAACAGATTATTCAGATACTTGCCGAAATTCATAAAACATATGATATATCCATGTCCTATGATGAGCAGATTTTTAACAAGGACATCATCTATAGTCGATCATTTAATAAATCGAGTTTAGAAGAGGTTCTTGATTATTTGCTGAGAGATTCCAATATTGGATTTACAATTATCAATAGGGCCCTGATCTTTTACAAAGAGGATAAAACTTTTACCATTCAGGGACGTGTTGTAGATAGTCTAAGCGGTGAAAACCTGATCGGCGCTACCTTGTTGATTGCTGAGAAAAGTAAAAGTAGTTTAAGTAATAAATATGGATTTTATTCATTAACTCTACCACTGGAGACCAATGTCTGTTTGGTAAGCTATGTCGGGTATAAGACAAAAATTGTGAGATTTTCTCCCGATATGGAGTTTGGTACATTTTTAATCAAACTTTCCCCTCTAGATATGAATCTGAGTGAAATTGTGATCAATGGAGACTCTATCGGGCGAAGTAAGCAATTACAGGTGTTAAATGGAAAGATAGACTGGAATAGAGCTCGGAGAAGTTCTTTCTACAAAGGAGAAGCGGATATTATCAAGGTGTTACAGATGCAAAATGGTGTTAACGGGTTGACTGAGGGGGGGAGTAACTTGTTTGTTAGAGGCAGTGGTAAAGATCAGAATCTTATATTGTTGGACGAAGCCGTTGTTTACAACCCATCGCATTTATTTGGCTTGACTTCTGTCTTTAATCCTGATATCTTAAAACATACTCAAATTTATAAGGATGCTATCCCATCGAATTTCGGTGGACGGATTTCATCCATCATGGAGATGAGCACACGTGATGGTGATGTAAACACAGTACATGTCTTCGGAGGCACAAGCTTACTAGTTGCTCGCATTGGAGCTGAAGGTCCACTTATAAAGAAAGGGAAGGGATCTTTTTTAGTGACAGCAAGATCAAGTATATCGAATGTATTCAATAAAGAATATCGTTTGTTTAATGTGAAGGGGAATTATAGTGACTATAATGCCAAATTGAATTACGCAATTGGGGACCGTCATAGGGTCTATATTTCTGGATATATCGGACAAGATAAAGTAGTTGCACCTAATAAAAATACTAATCATTGGGGAAATTGGGCATCTACATTACGATGGAATTATGTGCATAGTCCACGCCTGTTTATGAATTTATCCGCGATTTTTAGTAATTATTCGAACAGGTTAGATATCAGTAAGCCCGAATCGTCAGAAAACCGAACATGGCTGACCCAAATTAGAGATTTTAGCCTTAAAACTGATTTTACCTATTTTGGAGGATTAGATCGCATGCTTGATTTTGGAATCCAAGGGACATTGCACAGGTTCAAACCTGGGGAAATTTCTCCCGTTGATCTTGCTAAAGAAGAAAATATTTTCAGGGCACAAGCATATGAGTATGCAGGATATGTATCCTTTAACTGGAAGATTGACTCTTCCTTTCGGATCGTTTTAGGTACACGTTTAAATGCTTTTTATAGCACTTCGTTTGGGCAATATTATTTATTGAATAATCAATACAAAGTATTGGCGGGAGATTTGGATAAGAAAAAGACTTATTACGGGATCGAACCTCGTTTTTCTTTGCAGTATAAGTTTGCCGATGCTTATTATGCAAGAATATCTTATAACCGTATATACCAATATTTACAGCTTTTACAGAATGATGAATTGGCTTTTTCATCGTTGGAAGCCTGGATACCTGCTGGGCAAAATATAAAACCTCAATATACAGATGCAGCTTCATTTCGTATAAATAGAATGATCAATGGAGGATACATTGCGATAGATGCGTATTGGAAAAAGATGAAAAATCAAGTTGAACTTATTGATCATGCGCAACTTATTTTAAATCCTTTTATAGAAACTCAGGTAAAACAGGGAAACGGTCGAGTATATGGTTTAGAATTTTCTTTTAATAAACGTGTAGGGCCCGTTGAAGGAACTGTTTTATATAGCTATTCTCGGTCCTTTCGCAAAATTGTAGGAATAAATAAAGGCAATGAATACGTCGCTAACTATGATATTCCACATGTGGCTAAAGTTAGTTTGTCTTACGATATCAATAAAACTATTCATTTGAATACATTTTATGTATTACAGTCAGGAAGGCCATTAACTTATCCAATGGGGTTTACGGAGTATGAAGGCATAGTTATGCCTATTTACTCGGACAGAAATTCACATCGTATGCCGATTTTTAGTCGCTTCGATATGAGCTGTTCTTTCGATTTAGAAACGAGAAAACAGCGAGAAAAAGGTAGGCTAAATACTTTAAATATAGGTCTATATAATGTTTTTGACCGACATAATCCGCTATATTACAGTTTTTTAGAAAATGGGAATGGTGCCCCTATCGTTAAACAGACTTCATTTTCAGGAATTGTTCCGTCAGTAAACTATGCAATAAGATTTTAAAATAAATGATGTTCCCTGTATCTAAAATTTCATTTTAATCGTATGGTTAATGTAAATTTGGAACTAGTAAATTAGGTTGGGGCAGATGAATAAAAATATCTATTGGAAAGTTCTTGTTTTATTGTTTTGCTGCAGCATGCTGTACGCCTGTGAAAAATCAGCTCTAGAAGATGGGCAATCTTACGATATGATCGTGGAAGGTGGTATCAATACCATGTATAAAGAGCAATATATTCAATTAAAGCGACTTCATATTTCTGGCGTTACTAGTGGGCTGGAAGGAATTACCGCTGCTACGGTTATCGTGACCAATGGGCCAAATCAAATTAATTTTGAAGATGTTGGAAATGGTCTGTATAAAGGTCAATTGTTTGATTTAAGAGATACCGTTGGAAATATATTCCAATTAAAAATTGAATTGAATGGAAAGGTGTATGAGTCACAAGATCAGCTAATCGCTAATGTGCCAATAGAAAAATCTTTTATTCCGGTAGAAAAATCTGATGTTAATAAAAAATGGCACGTCAAGGTTGATACATATTTATTTGGTATGAGTAATTCCAATAAATGGCTTATCATGCCGCAGAAAGAATTTTCGGATGAAAGCATCGTCCTTTTTAAAGCACCCTATAGTTATAGTTTTAGGTCCGGAGCTCCAAATGTTTTAAATACATTGCTGGCTGCAACTTATAGTTATGAAATGGGAAGGAAGGACAGTTTAGTTATTTCTAAATTTGCGATTTCGCCGAGATATGCAAAGTTTTTATATAATCTGTTCCAAGAAACAAAATGGAAAGGGCTATTGTCAGCAGTTCCTGCGAATGTACAAGGAAATATTACGGGGAACGCCCTTGGATTTTTCTATGTAATGGATGGAATCAAGAAAACAGTCCCGATGAAAGATATTAGAAACGCTAAATAGCCGAGTCAATCATTAAAATTAAGAGCCATATACGTAAGAATCGTATATGGCTTTTTTTATGTGAATTTGTTCCTATTAAATTTTGTTGATTAGAAAATGAAAATGCTATTAGGACTTTTTAATAATGTTATTGTCATTATTAAAGATTGAACAACTAGATGTGCTTCAATACAAATGGTTCTTTGAATAAAGTTTTAATCAATTATTTGCAGAAGATCGGCGCAATTGCCGCTGAGCATCTGAAAGGTGAAGCCGGGGTCGAGTTTTATCTCTGCACATGATGACGTTCGTAAGTATGCCGATTTTCGGGTCAGGTATTCAACTAGATCAGTTAGTGTAGGATTATGACCGAAGAGTAGAACATGATTGACATGATCAGGAATTGCATTGATAATGGATAGCAGATGTTTGTATGTGCATTCGTAGATAGTTTCTTCAATCTGAATGTCAAAAGAAGGAGAACCCATGATGTCCAGAAAAACACGCGTTGTTTGGAGTGCACGGTTGGCTGGTGAACTGATCACAATGCTGTTTTCATCAAGGCTCAATTTTGTAGCAAGCTTGGCAGCAACTTGTTTTGCGTGCTGAATTCCATCGGAAGTAAGGGCACGGTCAAAATCATTTATACCCGGAATAGTTTCAGCTTTGGCATGTCGGATGATATAAAGTTTTTTACTGTTGTCCATGATTAAAATTTTTGATTCTATACTAAATATAAATATTAACGCTCGTTGGCTCTATTCATTGTGTTAGCACAAAGTGTAGGCTTGCGTATGAATACAAATAATAATACAGGAAGTTTTGAAAAGTAAATATTATATGAAAAGTTATTGCACCTTATTTAATTCTTTGTATCTCTCAAGGGGATTGGCCATGTATCGGTCACTTGAAAAGTGTGCAAGGGACTTTCACCTCTATATTTTTGCATTTGATGATGAGTGTTATTACATTCTGTCTAAATTACAGCTAGCTAAAGCTACTATCATCCGATTGTCTGATTTTGAAGATGAACAATTACTGGCTATAAAATCCACCCGTACTACAGGAGAATATTGTTGGACTTGTACGCCCTCAATTATTTTATATAGTATTCGAAAATTCGGTTTATCCAATTGCACATATTTGGATGCGGATTTGTTTTTCTATGCCGATCCTATGGTACTAATCGAAGAGGCAAAGGGAGCATCGGTGATTATAACTCCACATCGATACAGCCCGATGTATGAAGATAGCGAATCGGGAGGGACCTATTGTGTGCAGTTTGTTTACTTTAAGAATTCAGATGAAGGCATAGCGGTTTTGGAGTGGTGGCGTTCAGCGTGTATTGAATGGTGCTACAATCGCAGGGAACCCGGCAGATTTGGCGATCAAAAATACTTGGATGTATGGACTACTAAGTTTACGGGAGTGCATGTTTTGGAACATTTAGGTGGTGGCGTAGCGCCCTGGAATGTTCAACAATATGATTTTGAACATAAAATTGGGCAAGTCTGGGGCAAGGAGCTTGCGAGTCAACGGTTATTTCCTGTGGTTTTCTATCATTTTCATGCACTAAAATATGCTGAAAAGAATTCTTTTTCTCTTGCAGAAGGTTATTCAGTGAGTGAAAATGATATTAAATTTCTGTACAAACCCTATATAAAAGTACTGAAAGATTCTGGTCTTGAAATAAGAACACTTTCGAATACACTTAGATTTCATGAAATGACTGAAATTCCACGTATTAGAACATCTCTACGCCGGATGTATAAGTTATTTATATTCGGAAAGTTTCAGAATTATTACCATCAATCCTATTTCTTAAGATAATGGCTTATAAAATTGATTTAAAGACATTTACCGATGACCGTGGACATTTAACGGTTATCGAAAAAATAACTCCTTTCGAGTTGAAAAGGATATTTTATATCTATGGTGTGGACGGATCCATACGGGGCGGACATCGACATCATAAAACGGTACAGGCTGCAATTTGTTTAAAAGGCAGTTGTGCGATTTACAGTCAGGATGGAGATAATGAACGGATTTTTGAATTAGATTCACCTGATCAATGTTTAATATTAGAACCAAAGGATTGGCATCAGATGTTTGATTTTTCGGAAGATGCTATTCTTATGGTTCTTGCTTCTGAATATTTTGATTCAACAGATTATATTTACGAACCCTATTTTATACATGATAGCTTACGAGAGTTTACGTCAGGTCAATAAGGAATTTATGGAGAAGTATGCACAGGTTTTTCATGACGTACTGCATGGAGGCTGGTATATTTTGGGAAAAGAAGTGCAGCAATTCGAGCAATCATTTGCGGATTATTGTGGTGTGCAACATTGCATCGGTGTAGCCTCTGGACTGGATGCGCTAGTTTTGTCATTACGTTATTTTGGCTTTAATTCCGGCGATGAAGTGATTGTTCCCGCTAATACCTATATTGCTTCAATTCTTGCCATTATGCAGGTGGGACTACAACCCGTACTTGTTGAACCCGATGTAAATACATACAATATTGATCCTAAAAAAATTGAGTCGGCTATTACAGAGAGGACGAGGGCGATTTTAGTTGTTCATCTTTATGGAAAGTTGTGTGAGATGGATCCAATCATTTCTCTAGCGGGTCTATATGGACTACGTGTAATTGAAGACTGCGCCCAAGCGCATGGCGCTAGCTACAATGGACAAAAGGCAGGTTCATTTGGTGATTTTGGAGCGTTTAGCTTCTATCCGACTAAGAATTTAGGCGCTTTAGGGGATGCTGGAGCTATCACATGTAAGGATGATAAACTGAATAATTCGATGCGGACCCTGCGGAATTATGGTTCATCTGCTAAATATGTCTTTGATGAAGTAGGTTATAACTCGCGGCTCGACGAGCTGCAAGCAGCCTTTTTATCTGTGAAATTAAAATTTCTAGATAAGATTACAGCTCACAAACAGAAGCTGGCGGCAGTCTATCTGCGTGAGTTAAAGTCTGATTTTATACTTCCGGTTGTACAGCCTCGACAAGAGGATGTTTATCATATTTTTGCGATCCGTCATCCTGAACGCAATCGGTTGAAACAATATCTATTAGATAATGGTATCGGAACGGAAATTCATTATCCCATTGCACCACATCAACAAAAAGCGATGAAAGGAATTTTATCAGGTGATAGATATCCTATTTCTGAGAAAATTCATCAAACTATATTGAGCCTTCCAATTTCTTACGGACATACGGAGGATGATATTATTAGAGTGGTTGAGGTAATGAATAAGTTTTCCTAAAGTTTTTTATGATTAATTTATTCAGAGATTTTAGCATTGGGATTTTTTCCAACAAAAAAATATGACACTGCGTCTTTTGTTGGCTTTAATCTCTTTAGGATTAACATCTTGCCAGATTTCGAATGTAACATAATGTAAACCCAAGACCTCTGAAAATTTAAGATCTTTTTTGCTTGGTAAAGTGCCGAAAATCATGCTACCGTTTCTAGTCGTATTTAATAATTCTGAAGGAGTGGTTCGTAGCCGAAAACTGTTGGGGTTGGTTGAGTTAAGGAAATTACCATAAGTTTCATATTCTGAGAATCCCGAAAGTGATATATCTTTTGCGGCTATATTTTCAAGGATGTGATATGGCCAAGCCAGATCACCTGCGTTTGTGCTAAGCTCAAGTAGCATTTTTTGCATCAGCTTTGTTTGGACCGTAAAATGTTCTGATATAAACCAAGTATATGTTCCATTGTTTCAAAATATGGGGTGTGATTTTTCCTCACTCTTATGAATCAATACCTTTTCATCTTCGCCAAAGAAATTGATTGGTTTTAACGGGAGGTATCTGCATCCCATATTAGATAATAGTCACTTTGAATGATTTTGGAAATTTCCATTTTTAAGAATTGCTGGAAGTACCAGCCGGCTCGATCTCCATCATTTATTTTTTGTCTTAGGAAGTCGGCGATAGATTGAAAATTGAATCGGTTGAATAATTCATTTTCGTTAACAAAAACTAAGTTCGTTAAATTGAATGGCTGAAATTTTTCGAAATGAGAAACGTTTGTTATGACATAGACTTGTTTTGCTTGAAAAAATCGTTTAACTTGTTTGATCACAACCTTTGCAATTTCAATGTGTTGCGGACCTACGCAGATAACAATATCGTAGTTTGGGTTATTTCTAAATAATTGCATCACTAGAGAATCTAGATGAGTTAAAATGTGACAAAAGTTGGTAGGATTAATCCCGTAGTCTCTATCGTAGTATCATTAATCCATTTTTTTGGCGATACCACAACTTTATCCGGATTATCGTTTAACCAAGCTCCCCACCAGCTAAAACTGCTATTCGCGATAATATGATGTTTACATAATGACATGAGCTGTAGATCACGAAAACTATTAGAGCCGGAGTTATGTTCAACGAAGATAGCATTTATATTTTTAAACTCTGATTTACACCATTTAATATCATTAGAAAATACTACAAAAAGCGGTGAATCCTGTGTCTCAAGTATATATCGTATGCTTTTTTGATAGTATTCCTCCGTACATATATCTTTAAATAACGGTTCTTTTAGATAATCGCCCCTCCGAACATGTAGAGAAATTGCATTGTGTTTCTTTATTAAATGCTGTATTTGGATGTTTTTAGTATCGTCTAAAGGAGGAAATATAAGATATTTATGAAGAAGTGAAGCTACTTGATTGACATAGTCAATGTGTTGCCAATATCCCCAATAATAGCGACTTCTGGTGTCTTCAAAAATTTCTTTGGTATAAGAAAAAGGTGAATTTTCTTCAAAATAGATATACTTCGTATTGCAAAGTCTTCTGAATTTTCTCCATAACCATTTATTATTGTTTCTGGTATATATTTTTTTTTCAAAAGCACTGAGCTGCGGAAATCTAATATCGAACACTGTTTCTAATTCGAAACCATTATGTAGCTGGTAACCAGTGAAATCCTCTAAATCTACTTTCACATTTTTAAATTTTTGTTGTAATGCTAAAAAAAAAGCATATTGAAATAGTTGATTTCCTAGTCCTCCTAAGAATTTTACAATCTTCATACGTTATTTTTTTAAAAAAGAAGCTAACATCTGTTTAAGCCCTTTTTTTATGTGTTTGAATTTACAGTTGCGCCATTCAAATAAGGGTTTTTGAAATATTAATTTAATCGTCTGGGATCTTCCTTTTCTCATTGCAAGATCGAACCATTTTTGAAAAAGCTCATCTGAGAAAGCTTCTTGTTTATAGATATTGAGTTGCTGGTTCGTTTTTTTAAGTAATGAGAGGATATGAAAATTTTCTTCTAACGTATAACTGTCATCTCTAAAATTTGCTAAAAGAATTGCGATATATTTACTTTCAATATTAAGACCCAATTGATTGAGCTGTCTAACCTTTAAGCTATAGAGTGCTTGATGAAGCTGCTCTTTTTTTTGTATGGAAATATTTGCGCCATGTATCCTATATTTCACTAGATAATTTTCCAGGTTTTCAATTGAGTACTTTTGGGAGATCCGATAAAAAAGATCATAATCTTCGATTAATGTATCCCCTTGGTAACCATTGAATTCTCTGAATATTTCAGCTTTGATCATTGTCGAAGAATGAACAATCGTATTTTCAAAAAACAAGGTGAGTTTTATTTTATCTACATCAGTGAAAACATCGAGTTTTTCTCCAGTCTCTTTGCCGTTCTGATCAATAATGAGCGCTCGGCTGCCAACAACAGCAAGATCGGGATTATTTTGAAAGGCATTTAGCTGCTTTTCCAAACGATCTACTATAGCTATGTCATCGCTATCTAAAATAGCAATAAAGTTCCCCTTGGCTTCAAGTAAAGCGATATTTCTACTCTCAATTAATCCACGATTTGTCTCATTTTTTATAACTCTTATTCTGGGATCATTGAAGCTTTGAATGATTGTTTCTGTATTATCAGTTGAACCGTCATTAATAATAAGCAATTCGAAGTTTTGAAAAGTTTGATTTAAAACACTCTTTATAGAATCGGCAATAAATTTTGAAGCATTAAAGGCGGCCATTAATATGGTAACTTCTATTTCATTCGACATAATTAAAAGATTGATCTTATTTATTTGACATAGATATCCTCTTCACAGTTTTAACTTCGCTAGTTTTAGAGAAAAATTGACCCTCATCTAAAAAATACTTTTTAAATAAAAAATAGCTTTTTTGAAAGTGGATATTGGCCAGTTTATGTTCTTTTGGGGTAGCTTAACATTTATTGATTTTATAAAATTATCAAGATTGCTAGTTGGGAAAAATTCTAATTTTTCCCAACTACAGGCTGGCAAAGGATGAAAATCCAGATAGTTTTTATAATTCTCAGCTGACAGTTTATCCCACCTTCTATAAAATTCGATAGTATCGAAGTCATTTACATGGCCCCAATTACTGATTTTCTGCTGTATTTCGGAATTTTCTCTAGCCCAGGACTGATGAATAACATAATAGTCTAATATATATTCTTTTGTATTCTGTGTAGCCCTTGCTTTGTTATAGATGGGGTGATTGGTCACTAAACTGCACAATTCATCATATGGGGATATAATGAAAAAGCCATCGATTGTTTTTTTGAATAATACGATAAGTTTGATTCGAAAAGTAACGGGTGTTTTATCTGGTTGTTTCAAAAGAAATTTATTCTTTTTGAGAAATGTTGTTAGCTTCTTAAAATCATAAGGGTACTCGTCACTATCCAATTGGATATGCCATCCGCCCTTGCCCATAGATTGAGCAAGCATATTGCGTTGTCTAGTTTCAGATACCAAGGGGGCTTGTCCTGCAACATAGAAATCATCAGCATAAAACTGAATTTTATGATCGGTGTCAAGCTTTCTTATCTCTTCGAAGGTACTTTCCGGTATTTCAAAATGGTTACCTGTCCACGTTCTTTTATTGATGTCGTAGCTTATAGTAATGCAGTCAGCCTCTGCATATACCTGTTTAAGTGAAGTTATGATATACTTGTAGTCATAAGATAATAAATAACCTATTTTAATTAACATGATGCTTTTGTTTTGATTGTAATTCTACTGCTTTGATTTTATCAAACAAGGTTTCTCTAGAAAATGGTCGAAGCCCTCTTTCGGAGTGCGTTTGAATTTTTTTCCATAAATCTTCATCAGTATATAAAAGCAAGATTTTTTCTGCAAATTCTTCTGCTGTTTCGGCCAATAGCACTGTTTCTCCATCCTCCAATTGCATTCCTTCTGCTCCTATTTTGCTTGTAACAACCGGAAGATAATACTCGAAAGCTTGACCAATTTTACCTTTGACTCCTGCACCATATCGTAATGGGGCTACCATTAATTTAGTATTGAGGAAGTGATCAGTTATATCTGGTACATGACCAAGCAGTTTTATCTTAGGATGGGATATATTCAATAATGTGTTTACATCCCCAATAACATAAAGCTCAATTTCGGGATTTGTTTTCCAGATATTTGGCATGATATCTTCATGTAGAAATTGCATTGAATCAAGATTGGGGAGGTGTTTTGATCCAATAAAAAGTAAACCGCTCCGCTGTGTGAAACCTGGTATCTGTCCAATGTTTACTTTCGGATAATGTACATTGGAAATGACAATCATTTTATTCTGAGCGCAAAATTTTTCCATATATACCCCTTCTTCATCGGAAATTGGAATAATGATGTCTGCTTCAGAGGATGCAATTTTTTCATTTTTCAGCGCTTTGAGGTACCATTTTTTTAAATTTTTATTTAACGGTTCGCGTTCTAGCATGCGCAGCAATCTGAGATGATGAACATCAACCATGTCAAATACCAAGGTAGGCTTTTGCAACAGTTTCCGAACAGTTTTATAATAACTAATGAAGACATCGGCAGTGTAGAACCAACAGATAGGTTTTACATGCTGTATATTTTTAAAAAATTTTTGCAACCCTTTCGTTTTTCTATATTCATAGTAGGTCGACACGCCCATTTTTTGAAAAAAAGATAAGTAAGGATTGTCGATTCTAGTAGATTCTACAATTAACGTAATATGATAACCCAGTATTTTAAATGCTTTAATGATTTCGGTAAATCTTAGATCTCCTGAATTATTATCATATTCGGGTACACGGTAATAAAAGAAGACAATGCTTTTGTTATTGTATAGTTCCAATATCCGCTGCTCAATATTTAGCGCAGAAATACTCTCTATTTCCGTTAACCATTTACGTTTAAATTTCGCTAAGTTGCTCTCAAATAGCTGTTTTTTAGATTGACTTTGATCTTCGACTTTAGAGTTATAAGATACGCCATTAAAATGAATAACCTGCGAAAACGGTGTATAGTAGATATCTTTACCCTGAAGATATTTCAATGTGAAACAAAGGTCTGTTTCCTCAAAATATGCTGGAGCAAATTGTTCATCAAAAAGATTCAATTCATTATTATCATTATATTTCTTGAATAGAAGGCTACAACCAGAACAATAATCTACTTTATAAACATAGTTGACCTCCGGATAATAATGTTCTTTTTTGACAACCTGATTTATATTGCAGTCTTTCATAAAAACACAGCCTGCTTCTTGAAGACTGCCATCTGAATTTAATAGTTTGGACCCAACAGCACCTACATTTTGATAAGCTGTAAATACTTCATAGAGTGCATCTAAAAATTCTTTTTTTACTATAGTGTCATTATTCAATAAATAGATATATTCACCTCGTGCTAATGAAATACCGCGGTTAACGCTCCTCAAAAATCCTAAATTTTCTGAATTATTAATGGCTTGAATGTTTTCAATAAGCGAAAAATCAGTCGAATCGCTACTATTATCATTAATAAGAATGATTTCAAAGCTAACTGTTGGCAAGTGCTCATATATCGAATTAAGGCATGCCCAAGTATATGCTTCTTGATTATAGAAAGGAATAATTATAGAAACTGTAGGGTTCGAGAAATATGGAAAGACCAATTTACTACGCTTGAAGTTTACGGGTACATCTGTCACTGTAACTTGCTCTGCGTGTAGGTTATTAATATATTTTGTTTTTTTTATCCAATTTTTAATTGTTGTGCGAAGTCCCATGTATTATTTCAATGAATTATGAAAAGTCTTGTTTGAAGTTTTAAAGATAGTAAGAGCCGATGGATATTAATATATGTTTAAGATACTTCATGGTATCTTTCGATGATGTTTTTCCACGAAGTCTTTACATCGTCAATTTCATTGGCTATGCTATAATTTGTCAAGATAAAATCTGAAGCTTGTTTTCTTTGGCTTGTTACTAGATCTGGGTTTGTTTCAAATAAACCTATTATATAAATAATTTTATTGACATATCCTATTATGTCTCCTTCTTCTATAGAGTGTGAAAATTCAGGGTTAAAATATTCTGCGCCCCCTCTGCCTTTATATCCCACAACAATACAGCCACAGGCCATTGCTTCGGCCGGAGGTAGACCAAATCCCTCTCGATGGTTGAAGCTCAAGAAGATTGCGCTTTCACGCATAATCTGCGCCACTTCCTTTTCTGATTTATTTTCAATAGGGATTAAATTCCAGGAACTGTCCATCCCTTTAAGTTGGAGTATTCTGATGACTTGTGAAATATCGTGAGACAACTTTCTAGGCATAAAACATATTTGTTTTTTCTTTTCTTGAGAATAAAAGAAGAGTTCATTGTTTATTCCCAATCTTAACTTATGAATTGAAATCTCTGGAAAGACATATTTTAGGTAACTTTGAGAGTCTTCAGAGACTGTGAGTACTGCCAGAGTCTTATCGTCAGTATATGTATTTTTCTGCAATTCAAAGTTAGTTGAATGGTCAAATGTATAATAGCAGTTTTGATTAAATATTACCCGCGGTAAATTAGGTGTAATTTTATGTGCATTTAAGCCATAAAATTCTGGAAAGACCAATATTGAATTACTGTCTAATTTTTTGCTGACCAACTTTAGAAGAAATAACGTTATTCTTCTGAGGATATTGATGGTTTTCGACTTAGCAATGTATTTTATTTGCTTAAAAATATATGGATTATAGGAAATTGGAGGATTATTTTCTAACCATTTCTCTTTATTCCCATACCATTTATGTAGAATTCTAGCGTTAATTCCAGCGTTATTTAATATATCTACTTGTCTATACATCTGCTTTACACCACCAGTAGCATATTTATTTGTCGGACAGATAAAATAAATGATAAAATCTTTTTCCATTATGATGTGATGCTTTCAACCCAATTTTTTAGAGAGTATCTTTTTGTTATTTCTAAACTTGGTTTAAGATACTCATCTTTTAAAAATTCTACAGGGAACTTTATATTATCGATATCTTTAAGATATAATACATTGGTTGTATTGTAAAATTCTAAAGATTCTACATTTTTAGCAGTTGTAATTAATTTTTTTTCTAAACCCAGTGCTTCAAATGGACGAAAAGAAAGTCCCTTCTGATGGGGATGTGATAGATCCAATATTGCTTTACTGTCGTAATAATATTCACATGATTTTTCAAAAGGAATTATTTGACGAATGACTTCCATACCTTTTGGAAGCCTTTCTTTAATTTCGTCTTTTTGGGAGACAAAAATTTTTGCTTTTGCTTTTATTTCATGTCTTTCAAAATATCGAAATAATTTGATAGCATCTTTAATTCTACTGTCGTATGTCATCAGCAAGGCCACGTCGAAATTCATTTCTGAATTTTGGGCTTCTTTAAAATAAAAGTTGGTAATTGGTGTAAAACCAAATTTTAAACAGTCATCAGGATCGAAACTTAGGACATCATTAAATTTAGCAAGATACCCATCTGGTTGCGGAATTTTTTTTAAACTATCCCATAAAATTACTTTACTGTTTTTTGACTTAGCGATAGCGCTCTCCAAAGTCGTTTTTGTTAATATGTCTGGTCTATTTACAAGGAGCAAATCATATTGTTCGAATTTTTCAATGGTCTGTTGAATATATAATTCAGTTTTTATCTTTTTAAGATTATATCCTTTAAAAGTTTTTAAAAGAAAATTATATATCTTTTCACAAATATTTTTATACTTATAGGGTCTTGTTGAGTCTATCTCAATTACTTCGTAATCGCTAAAGGATTGTAGTCCTTGATATACAACTTCGTTAAAACCGTAATAATTAGGAGCTATAAAGAGTAATTTTTTTTTCATTTAAGGTTTGTTCAAGACCAAATACTTTTTCAAGCCAATTATCTAAAGTGTATTTTCTAAATAATTCGATGGGAATTCTTTTATATGGAGTGTGAAAAAAAGATTCGTTTAGAATTTCTAGATCGTTATCGATATATAAAATATTTTGGGGATCGTAAAAATCATAGTTCAGAATACTAGGATTGTCAGTAATGAGTTTTTTCTCAAAAGCCATAGCTTCAAAAACACGAAAACTTAAACCTTCTTGGCCATCTCGCATAAGATCCAAAATTACTTTGTTTTTTTTATATTCTGCTAATACTTCATCTATATATATAGGAGTTTTTCTTAGTTGAATATACTTGCTAAGTAGTTTGCTAGATGATAATTGCTTTAGTTTTTCTTTCCAAATCTGTTTTCCGACCACAATAATCTTACTTCTTACTTCGAGGGTAGAAAGACGTGCTGCGAGTTTACGCAAGAGCTTGATACGCCGTTTGTCATAGGAAGTGATATAGAATAAGTCGTTTTCAATTTCCTCTTCCTGAAGAGGTTGTTCTGAAAGATAATTGTAGTTTGTTATCTTCTCAAAACCATATTTTTTTACATCCTTGTCTTCAAAAGAATAGACCTTATCAAACAATTCCAATTTTTCTTCTACCGGAAAACGCTCAAGGTTATCATAGAGATAGGAAATTAAGTAAGGAGTATAAGATTTGATTTCTTTAATGGTCTGATAATCTAGTGTATGAGGGTTTAGCACGAGTATCTGATCCTGAGGACCTAGTTTTTCTAAGGTATTTAATACGTACTCTTGACGTTTTATATGTTTGATGTTTCTATTCAGAAAAATTTTGCTTATTGCATTAGAAGCCCTTTCACCAAAATTTTTGTATTTATATGCACCCATATTGATATGTGATGCATCAATACCCTTCTCTTGTAATTTCTTCACAATGTGCTGGTCGTAGTTCCAGTAATCAAAGCTTATAATGCAAATCTTCATTTTTTTCCTTCTCTTTTCAATGACTTAAAAGTTTCATGTACACTGAGACTCTGTAAGTAGCAAAGTTGGTATCCTCGTCGCCCATCTAATATTCCTAGTTTCAAAAAGTATGCCTTAAAAAATTTAAAGGATACTTTAGCTAGGTGACTTAAGAGCGAATACCGCTTATTTTTGGCGTATAGCTCTTTACCTTTAAGTTGACCATAATGGATCATTTTTTCCTTATAACTCGCATAGTCTGCAAAGGAATAATGCCATATCTTGTTTTTTAAGCTACCTATAGTGCCATTGACTAGCAACGTCTCATGCACCTTTTTTTTCGTGTCGTATGTCGCCTTACTTTTCTTGAATAAACGGAAGTTCTTGTCGTTTTGTGTTCCCGAAAAATTAATTCGTTCGCCACAAAAGAAAAATAGCCGATACATATAATAAGCGTCTTTTGCTTGCGGATCGTTTATTGTTGATAATATCTCCGTTTGGCAAGCTGCAGTCAGACGCTCATCGGCATCCAAAAAAAGCACCCAATCGTTATTCGCATAAGTCAAGGCCAAATTGCGCTGCTTGGTGAAGTCCTCAAATTTGTTCTGGTAAATTTTTACCTTGGGGTGCAGACCCGCTAACTCAACTGTTCGATCGGTACTGAATGAATCCAAAACGATGATCTCATCTGCAAACTCCATGCTTTTGAGGACTTCTGCTATATTATCCTCTTCATTGTATGTAATGATTAAAGCGCTTATTTTTTGACTCAAGGTATACGATATAATTGAAAAATTGGACCATACTTTATTGTAACGTGAAAGTTCGCTAATTCGTTACAATCAAATTGAAAAAATGACAATTAATGTTTTCACAATGTAGATCACCATAGTGGGCTTTATTGCTTTGTGACAAATATATTACATATTTTTTGTAATAAAATATAAAAAAAATGAAATGTTTGTGAAGTGGATATTTATTGTTCTTGAGAACAATATGTGATCAACCAAATACAAGAAAATACATATTTATAAAGGATATATCGTTATTTTTGCATGTTTTATAGTTTTGAATCTATTTTTACAACACTGTAAAGGCTATTTATTACCATAATTTAATTTTTATTCCAAGTGGCTATTCCAAAAGTGATCTATCAGACTTTTAAAACCAATAAGATACCCTTGTTGACGAAGTTTTATATTTGGCGATTTCTAAAGCGAAATAAGGGCTATAGTAGGAAATTCTTTGATGATGCTCAAATTGATACACTCATTAGGGAAAATTTTGACCAACGTACGTATAAGGCCTTTGCCCGCCTACAGATCGGTGCAGCTAAAGCGGATTTTTTTAGGTATGCGGTTTTATATATTTATGGCGGAATCTATTTAGATTTAGATAGCGATATTATCGGTGTGTTGGATGGTGTTATTAGACCTGATGATACTGCCGTTATTACCCATGAGAAGAATAGAAGTCTTTATGCACAATGGGCATTGATCTACGATAAAGGACACCCATTCCTGAAAAAAACGATTGAACTGATCGTAAGAAATATCGAGGAAAACAGATACCCACATGATGTCCATCAAATGACAGGACCAACGGTATATACGGAAGCAATAAATCTGGTTTTAGAGGAAGATCCTCAGATTGCCTATCGCCGGATAACAGACGATTATCAAGGGCTTCTGAAATTTAAGTATAAACTCAGTAAGATCCTGATTTACGGCGACCGCTCACTGCATTGGAAAAAAATGCAGCTTCGTGTGCCCGTGGTCAAACCTAAGGATGATTAGATAAATACAGCTTATTTCTTATATATGCTATGAGTTTGAATTTCAAGAAGATCTTTTTAAACAATAAGAATGTTAAGTTCTTTTATTATTTGAGTGTATTTGGACGACAGCTGAGACCGAAGTCTCTCTTGCGAAAAAAAGCATCAGCTATACTGCATAAAAGCCTGTTGGATCAGCCTGAATGGGTCCGGTTTCGGATAAACTATTATAATAAATTGTCTTCGCAGCTGTCTTTGTCAAATGACGCAATTCAAATCAAAGATTATAGAATGCCCAAGAAGATACGGGTTTACTATTTTGATAGTAAGCAATACCTGGATTATTTCGATGAGCAATTGAAGTTTCAGATCCTCCCTGGTGATGTTATTGCTATTCCTGATAAACCTGCCCTTGTGAAAAGTAGACCAATAGCAGGTGAGAATGCCAACTCGGTATTGTTGAATTTGGATAAGAACAGGCACTTTAATTTTATTACGGATCATGTTCCCTTTCGGGAGAAAAAAAATAGACTGGTTGGAAGGAGTGAGTTTGCACAGGTACATCGGGAACTTTTTTTTCAGAAATACCATAATCATCCATTATGTGATTTAAAAAAGGCATTTAAGTCCTCAGATCCAGATTTTCTTTCGATCACTGGACACTTGGCTTATAAATTTATTCTTGCTTTGGAAGGAAACGATGTGGCGACAAATCTAAAATGGATCATGTCTTCAAATTCAATTGCTGTCATGCCGATGCCAAGGTATGAAACCTGGTTTATGGAGGGAATCTTGCTACCAGACCATCATTTCATCTGTATTAAAAGTGATTATTCGGATTTAGAAGAAAAGCTACAATTTTACATTGATCATCCTGAGGAGGCTGAAGCTATTGTTAAACAGGCCAACGCTTACGTTAAATTATTTTTGGAACAAGCACAAGAAGAGCTTATTTCTATTCATGTACTGAACAAGTATTTTATTTCAACGGGCCAATCGGTCAATTTATAAATTAGCGTAAATGGAAGCCATTTGTTTGGCAACATGGTCATCATTAAACTTTTGCACAAATTCCAACCCTTTTTCGATCATTTCTTTTTGCTTAGAGACATCAATAATCAGCGTTGCTATGGCATTGTGTATTTGTGCAACATCCGTAGGATCAATGTAGCAAGAGTCTGGTCCACCCGCTTCCGGAAATACCCCCTTATTACTAGTGATGACAGGGGTTCCCGAGTAAAGGGCTTCTATAATAGGAATACCAAAGCCTTCATAAATTGATGGGTAGATGAAAATCGTTGCCGATGCATATAGAACGGCCAATTCTTCCATCGCTAATCCTTGGAAAAAGAAGATCCTGTTTCCCATGTTGTTTTGTCGAATATAGTCCATGATCTCCTGATGATAACGTGTCGGCTTGCCTACAATAACAAGAGGAATATCAATATCTTTGATCGCTTTCACTACAGGTAGAATATTCTTTCGTGGTTCAATCGTTCCAACATTTAATAAGAAATCCTTTGGTAATTTTAGCTTGTTTCTAAGTTCCGCCTTTTGCTCTTCAGTTTTGATTGTTTTGAATGCTTCATGGCATCCTTGGTAAACAACATCTATTTTTTCTTCAGCAATATGAAATAGGTCGACAATATCATTTTTGGTACATTCGCTTATGGCAACGATACGATCAGACGCTTCGCAGGCATGTCTGAATTTCTTTTTGTAAATCCAACGGTCGATTGGGTGATAAAGTTCGGGATGTCTAAGGAAAATTAAATCGTGAATGGTAACGATGGACTTAATTTTTGCTTTTGCTAAACCTAATGGAATTTCACCTGACAGTCCATGGAAAATATCAATTTTATCTTTTTTCAGATCGTGAACAATACGTTGGTTGCGCCAGAGATTGGGCCAAGTGCTATTGATAAACCCCTGTGGTAACCGGGTGTTTTTTTGAGATTCTGACTGATTGATATATTGATCGCCAGTTTTTGGGGTATATTTCAAGTACTCATTTTCGGGGGCATACTTTTCGAGTATACGAATGAGGTCCCGGCTATAATTTCCCAGACCGGTTTTGTTTAGGAAATAGCGTTTTGCGTCGAATCCTATTCTCATCCTATTGCTCTTATTTTGTCAATCACCATTTCCGATGTAATCAGATCGATTGCTTCTATCCCATCACAATTACAGACTTTATTACCGTAGACTGAACTCGGTCTATTGGGGTGTTCCACTTGGATGCAATCTGTCAGCTGTTGCCCATAACCTGTGAATCCAGCATATGGGTGGGTTGCTCCCCATAAAGAAAGGCACCGCACACCCATAAGAGACGCCATATGAAGTCCCGAGGAGTCCATACTAATCATGAGATCTAGATTAGATATCAAATCCAGTTCTTCTCTTAACGAAAATTTACCAATTGTATTGTAAGTATTCGGAAATCGCTCAGTCCAGTTTTGGGCAATTTGGAACTCTTGGTCGCCGCCGCCAAATAACAAGACGTCATAGCCATTGTGTGTCAAAGCATCTATTACTTTTTCCATTTTGGTTTGCGGAAAAATCTTATAACGATGCTGTGCAAATGGGGCAATGCCGATTTTCTTTCGATCGAAGTTACCAAACATACTAAAAGCAGCTTTGGGTACATCCTGCAAATTAGGAACCAATTTATTACTGAGCTCAAATTTAAAGCCTAATGCGCGAAATACATCTGCATAGCGCTCCACCGTGAGCTTCAAAGGAACTTTGATTTTATTGTTCTCGCGGGTTAAAGCTTTCTTTTCCGCACGCCCTTTATCAAGCTGCTTGACTTTTACTCCCGATAAGGAAAATAAGAGATCAACTACACGGGAACGCAAATTGAAATGTAGGTCAGCGACAGCGTCTGCGCCATATCTGGCCAGTTCTTTTTTTAGTTTAACCAAACCCCAAAAGCCTTTATGATTTGTTTTGGGTTCAATCGCGTGAAAGCGTATGTTTTTTATTCCTTCAAAAAACGGTGCAAAGAATTGCCTGCTGACCATAATGATTTCCACATCAGGGTACTGCATGCAGAATTCTTTCAAGACTGAAGCAACCATGGCAACATCGCCCATAGCTGAAAATCGCGTTACTATGATCCGTTGCGGTAAGGACATGGTCTATTTTCCTGATGAATATAAGACAGGGTTTAATGCTGGATCATTATACATTTTCATCTGTTTATAGACCTTCATGTATTTATCTCCAGATGCGATGGCGGTCATCAATTCATCAATACTTTGGGATAAATCTTTCCTTTGTTCCAATAAAACGTTTAGTTTTTCTTGACAGGAAATGATATGTGCTTCGGAAGCATCTGTGCGTAATGTTTCCTGCTCCATATGGTAGATTTTTAACGCTAAAATGGAAAGCCTGTCGATAGCCCATGCTGGACTTTCTGTATTGATTGTTGCTGTTGGACGAGCTTGTATATCTTGAAATTTTTGTAGGAAATAACTGTCAATATACTCTACAGTATCTGTGCGGTACTGATTGGATTCATCAATACGTCTTTTCCAATATAAGCCATCTTTGGGGTCAATAGAGGGATTACGTACCACATCTTCCATATGCCATTGGACTGTATCAATCCAGCATTTCAAATAGAGGAGATGTTCTAAGGATTGTTTGTCATACGGATTTTGGATTGGATGATCAATCTGATCGTATACGTGGTAATCCTGGATAGCACGCTGAAAAATTGGATTTGCTATTGCACTAATCATGGTACAAACTTAGATAAATTGCTTTTTATATGCAATTTAATTGCGCTTTACATAAAAAACAATTTGTCGGTCTCTCCTCAACCATATATAGTACTTTTATTGAGGAAATATAAAATATATTATGGAGTTCCTTACTATTCGGACGAGACATTCAGCCTGTGAATCGAACGATAACCTTGTTTAAAATGAAAGAAGTTTCCCTGTTTTCTAGAAAACCGAAAGCAAGAGATCTGGAAAGATACCCAAAATCAAGACTGCTAGAGTACACAGGATCCCGATACATAAAAGTACAGCATTGAATTTAACCGCTGGAGGTGTCGTGCTCTCCTTTAGAAAAGCATTCAAGGGAATCTTAAAATAGTAAAACAGGGAGATAACGGATGTGAGGGCTCCGACAATAAGCAATGCCAATAAACTGAAAGATTGGAAGTTTTGGTATTGCTCGAACACTTTGGAAAAGACCAAAAGCTTTCCGACAAAACCAGCAGTGGGAGGCAAACCAATCAAGGCTATTAAAACGATCGAAAAGGACGTGAATAGTAGGGGAGATTGTTTTCCTAACCCACGATATGATTCAATTGAGGTATTTCCTAAACTAGTTTCCAAGGCATCAATAAAGATAAACACGGCAATATTCATCAAGGCATAAATAGAAAGGTAAAATAATAGCACATTTGACTCCTTATTTTGGTAAACCAATACAGCCATAAGCAGAATACCGGTATGTCCAATAGAAGAATAGGCCATCATCCTTTTGGCATCCTGCTGACGTAAGGCCGCTAGGTTACCGATCAGCATCGTTGCAATTGCAATCGCAATAATGACATAAGTCAGAAAATCGCTGAAATAAAAGGAAACGTTAAGCCATGCGGAGAGTATCTTGGATAACAGGACGACAACCGCAATTTTCGGTACAGTGGCAAGATAAGCTGTAATCGCTGTTGGAGCTCCCTGATAAACATCGGGACTCCAGACATGAAAAGGGAAAAAACTTAATTTGAATCCAATGCCTGTTAGCAAAAACAATAAAGCAATGCTGAGCATGATCTGTGGTGCTTCCATTAAACCTGCGATGTGGCTGGGTGCGTCAAAATTCAAGTTTCCCGTGAAACCGTATAGCAAAGACAGACCGTAAAGCATAACAGCAGCACAGATTGATCCAAAGAGTACATATTTTAAAGCAGCTTCCGATTGAACCTTCGTGGACGAAAAATAACCGACCATAATATAAGAGCTGATCGAAACGATTTCCACTGCAATAAAGATCATCAGCCAATTGCTCGACATGGTCAACAAATTCAAGCCAAGGGTTGCCGTAAGCAACACCGCATAGAGATCTCCTAACGGTCGGTCTTGATGGCGTTGTTGGATAAACACACCGACTAGAATTGTTGACAATAGTATAATCAATCGCGAAGCTATAGCAAATGCGTCAATATGAATCATATCAAAGAATCCAGTGATGTCCACCTGACTGAGTCCCTGTCCCAATAGGTAACAACCACTGAGCAAAAGCCCAATGAGGGTAATGACAAAAGATGCATGCTTCCAATGTCTGTCAATAAAGAGACTAGCGAGTATAGTGCCAATAAAAGTGACGATCAATGTCAGTTCGGGCTTAAAATAGGGAACGCTGACGATAATCTGATCGAGAAGTGAACTGATATATGGACTGAATGCAAGCATGCTGAAATTAAATAAATTGTTGAATAAAACTCACGAGATTCAGGACACTTGCGTTTAGATTGTTAAATACTAATGCCGGCATAATACCTAGTAATAAGGCAAGAGCTAAGGTTGGAAACAAGATCAGCTGTTCTCGTAGGTTTACATCCGTTAGTGCACTGCTCCAAGAGTCACCGCCTTTTAAACGGATTTGTCCAAAGAACATCCGTTGAAGTGTCCAGAGCAGATAGGCTGCACTTAATAGGATACCTATTGAACCTGCTAGCGCCATCCAGCGCGGCAATCCTGTACCTACGCTTTCAGCATTGAACGAGCCTATAATAACAAAAGCTTCGCCAATAAAAGCCGAAAAGCCGGGCAATCCCAAAGAAGCAAAAAATGCAACAGCGACGTAGCCTGTATATTTTGGCATAATTTGCGCTAAGCCACGGAAACTATAGATGTTCCTGTCATGTACACGGTCATAAACCACGCCGACCAGGAAGAAGAGTGCAGCGGATAAAAATCCATGGGAAATCATCTGAAACATGGCTCCAGAAATACCTTCTGCTGTCAGAGAGGCGACCCCCAACAGGACAAAACCCATGTGTGAGACCGAAGAATAGGCAATCATCCGTTTGAGGTCTTTCTGGGATAGCGCATTCAACGCACCATAGATGATCGAGACAACCCCAATCAACCCAAGCCACCAGTTAGATAAAGCTGCCATGTCGGGGAAGATACTATAACAGATACGAATGATACCGTAACCACCGATTTTCAAAAGGATCCCTGCCAAAATTATAGATACCGGAGTTGGCGCCTCAACGTGGGCATCTGGTAGCCAGGTGTGCAGGGGGACGATAGGTACTTTAATGGCAAAGGCAAAGAAAAGTACAATGAAACCAACCAGTCTGGCCGAAATACCCAAAATTTCCTGATAACCATCCCAGGCAAAAATAGACCCCTCAAGATAATTCTGTGGATTCATCATATGGATCATATTGAAGGTATGCGCTCCTGTCACCGGGTTGATAACTGAAAAATACAATCCTACGATGATCAACAGCATAAATACAGAACCAAATAGGGTATATAAAAAGAATTTTATGGCAGCGTATTCGCGCCTCGCTCCACCCCAGATACCGATCAGGAAATAGAGCGGGAGCAACATAACCTCATAGAAAAGGTAGAACAGAAAGAAATCCAATGCACAGAAAATTCCCATAACGGCCATATTGAGCACCATGAGCAGGGCAAAATATCCTTTAGGACTTTTCTGTATATTCCAAGATGCACCGATGGCCATCAGCATCACGAAAGCACTCAGCAATAATAAGGGCATGGAGATACCATCAATACCGATAAGATAATCGATCTCTAATTTACCTATTGATCCTAAATCTAAACGGATCCAGGGAAGCTGTTCGACAAATTGATAGCCTGTCAGATCTTGGACACCTGTTTTGCCGGCATCAAACTGTGCGTAACATATTCCAGCTAATACAAATTGTATTGCTGTGAATGCTAAAGCAATGTATTTGTAACTCGATTTATATCGTGTTGGCAAGGCTAGAATGAGCGCCGTAGCCAGTAGCGGTAAAAATATCAGTAAGGATAAAATAGGCATTTCCTAAAAGAATATAAGATAAATTAAACCAAGTAAAACTAATAAAAAGACGGAATACAAAGCTGTCTGTAGCTTTCCGTTTTGGACCAAGCGGACCTGATTGCCCGTCCAATAGGCTACAGAAGCAACCGTATTGACAAAACCATCTACTATATATTTGTCTATCCAAACACTGAGCTGTGAAAGTGAGAGGACGATAAATTGAATCAAAGAAACAAAGGCGTCAACGACATGGCGATCAAACCAATAGCAGAACTGTGCTAATTTTAATGTGCCATTAACAAAGACTGCTTGGTAAAACTCATTCATATACCCTTGATTGAAAGAAGCTTTTAAGGTTAAGCTCTCCGGGTTTAAAGGATATTTATCTTGGACATACCATTTCCAGCCTATTATCCAGCCAACAACAGAACCAACCAATAAAATGATCGGAATAATAAGGTGTGCAAGATGACTTGGTGCAAATATATAGTCATCCAATAGTAAGCCGTCCATCAACCAAGAATCATGGTAAGAAAAGGGATTGAATGAGAATATTGGAAATAAACAAAACAAATCCAAAATAAACATCGGTATCAACATGGTTTTTGGCGCTTCATGTAATGGATGATCATGAAATTTGTCATGAACCCTGTCCAAGAGTCTAAATTCACCAAAAAAAGCTTTAAATATCAAACGACCGATGTAGAAAGCGGTTAAAATACTGACTATAATCAGACTGATTGGGATTATTAGGTATACAGTGCCTTTAGAAAGCGCCCATTCAAATGAAGAAATGACAATACTATCTTTGGATAGATAACCTGAAGTCAATGGAAATCCCGCAAGTGCCAATGAAGCTATACTCATGAGCAAAAAGGTCTTTGGCATGTATTGACGTAGCCCACCCATGTTCCGCAAATCCTGCGGGTCAAAGTCCAGGTGGCTATGCTCTTTGAAGTGGGCCATTTCATGGATGACAGCTCCCGCGGAAAGAAATAGTAAGCATTTAAAGAAAGCATGTGTAGTGAGATGGAATAAAGCCGCATCCCATGTTCCAATGCCGATCCCAACCATCATAAAACCTAATTGCGAGATGGTAGAAAATGCAAGAATACGTTTGATATCGTATTGGCCAAGGGCAAAGTATGCCGCCGAAGCAGCAGTGATTGTACCTATAATGGCTATAAATAGCAATGCCGATTCGTTAAATAATGGAAATACAGTCGCTAGTAGGAATACGCCAGCGGCAACCATTGTCGCAGCGTGAATCAATGACGACACAGATGTAGGACCTTCCATAGCATCAGGAAGCCAGACATGTAATGGAAATTGTGCTGATTTAGCCATCGCAGCCAAGAAGAAGGCGAGCCCGGCAATGGTAAGCCAGATCTGCGGCAAGCTATTGACTGGAGATGTCCAAAGTCCATCATTAATGGTGGATTGATAGATTAACCCATTATCACCAAATAAATCGACTAAATTGAGTGTCTTGAACTGTGTGAATAGGATCGCAAGCCCGATTAAAAAACCAAGGTCGCCTATGCGATTAATCAAAAATGCTTTTTTATTAGCTTGTACAGCCGTCTCACGTGTAAACCAAAAGCCTATAAGAAGATAGGATGCAAAGCCGACCAGTTCCCAAAAGACGTACATGAGCAAAAGGCTATCCATAATGACCAATCCCAACATGGCAAAACAGAAAAGGCTGAGATACATCCAATAGCGGTGAATGCCCGCATCGCCATGCATATAGGCTCTGGAGTAAATATGTACGGGTAGGGCTACCGTCGGAACCAAAAGGAGCATCAAGGCACTCAAATTATTCAAGAGGATACCGACTTTGAATGTCGTTTCACCAATAGTGAACCAATTTGCCTGAATAGATACGGGGGGATTATTCCAGATAGTCAGCCAGGTAAGTCCACCTCCTATAAAGCTGACAATGATGGCAAGGAGAGAAATAATACCCGATTGGTCACGTTTACCTAATATTGCTTGATAAATGAATGCGGCTAATGGTGCCACTAAGGTAAGCAGCGCAGTCAACAGGGGCGATATGTGAACAATTTGATCCAATGTTTACTTGTCTTTTAATTGGTTTATCTCATCCGGATTAATGGTTTTGTAATGCCGATAGACATTTAATACAATTGCCAACCCAACGGCTACCGCTGCCGCTGCAAGAACAATGGCAAATAGGGCGAAAATTTGCCCACCATAACTTACCTTATCATATTTTCCAAAGGCAACAAAGTTCAGAATAGCAGCATTGATCATCAGCTCAATACCAACCAAAATCATAATTGCATTTTTCTTGGAAAGAACGGTATAGAGCCCTATACAAAAAATACAGGCACTTACCACCAAAAAATGAGTCAACGTAATCATGTGGTACGCTCCTTTCTGGATAAATGTGAGGCTCCTATCAACGCCATCATCAGAAACACGGATATAATTTCAAATGGCAATACATAAAAAGTCATAAAACGTAATCCGATTTGATGAATATTATTGTCTGTGGCAACAATCTCGGTACCATTTTCCTTGGCTTTTAAGATCCACCATGTTGGTGGGGCTTGTTGCCATTCAATGATACCATATATCATTAGTAATAGGAAGCCAAGTACGACTGGAATCGTCTGCCATTTGGGCATGCTCAAGAATGAACCGCTATTGTCTTGAAGATCTTTTAAGAGTTCTTTGTTGGAAAGCATAAAGGCAAACAGCATCAGTATGAGCACACCGCCAACATACACCATAATTTGGGTGATAGCCACAAAATCGGCTAAAGCAAATAGGTAAAGTCCTGCCATTGCAAATAAGACTATAAAGAATAGAAACAATGCGCGGGCTATATTTTTAAGATTGACCAGTAGCAGTGCCGATCCAATTGCTAGGAACGCAAAGGCGTAGAATAAAATACTTTCCATGTTTTATTGCTGCTTTGCTGCCTCCTTTTCAGCTTGAAACTTGGTCCATTCTGCTTTACGTTGTGCGACCTCGTTTTCGGTCATGTCAGAAAACCCGTAGATAAGATCGGTCAGTTTTTGAGAACTGCGATCATATTCATTGGTCATGGTAATACATTCCGTCGGACATACCACAGTGCACAGTCCACAGTACATACATTTAGCCATATCAATATTGAATTTGGCCGGATATAGTCTTTTGACGCTACCATCGGAGGTCTTTCCAATCGCCTCCGGTGATTTGATTGCTTCAATTTCGATACAGTCGACAGGACATGCCTTAGCACATAAATCACATACGATACAGTCCTCAATGTCAACTTCCAATTGATAGCGTGCAACTTCGGGGATAGGCATTTTTTCACGGGGGTATTGAACCGTGACAATCCCGTTCTGTTGATCAAAGTAGTTATCCTTTTTGATATTTAACTCCGTACGCGAACGTCGGGCACCAAACAAGTGCTTGACAGTCAAAGATAAACCTTTGATTGCCGTACGAAATGCATGCGAAGCTGTTTTAAATATCATATCTTATGCTATAATTAAAATTCGCCAAATTGCAGAAATAGCCATACAAAGAAAAGCCAGCGGTGTCAATACTTTCCAGCATAAACTCATCAATTGATCTGCACGTAACCGCGGTAATGTCCATCGAATCCACATTTGGATCCCGACAATAAATAATGATTTGCCCAAGGTCCAAAATATTCCCCAAGCTAAGCCTGTGGTCCAATCAGCCAGTCGTATAGCGCCAATATTCGGCAATGGTGTATTCCAGCCTCCTAAAAAGAGAACGACGCCCAACATAGATACCAAAAACATCATGGCATACTCTGCCAAAAAGATAAAGGCAAATTGAATCCCCCCATATTCTGTATGGAAACCACCAACCAATTCAGATTCGGCTTCCGGAATATCAAAGGGAGCACGGTTACATTCGGCGAGGGTAGCGATAAAGAATATAATGTAGGTGATCATCAAGTGAGGTGCCTGAAAAATGTTCCAAGCAAAGAGACCACCAATTTCATTGACCTCCCATAGGCCCATGAATTTAATGCTTCCATTGGTTAAAACACCTTGTCCAATGGCAATTTCATTCAAATTTAGTGTTTGAGTAAGCATTACCACTGTGATCAGAGAAAGGCCTACTGGTATTTCATAGGATACCATCTGTGCAATGGCACGCATGGAGCCCAATAAAGAATACTTGTTGTTAGATCCCCAACCTGCCATTAAAATGCCTAAAGCGTCAATGGAGATGATGGCCATAATAAAGAATAGGCCCGTATGGGTATCCGCCGGAATAAAATCTTTCGCCCAGGGAATAACAGCAAAACCAGTAAATACAGCAACGAAAATAATGATAGGGGCAAGCCTGAAGAGAATTTTGTCAGCTGATGAGGGCGTGATTAATTCTTTTTGTAGCAATTTGAGGATGTCGGCAATCGTCTGGAGACTGCCATACTTTCCTGTTTCCATAGGGCCTAAGCGATCTTGGACGAATCCCGCTATTTTTCGCTCTGCGTATACTGCAAATAAGGTAAAAGCTGCTATAAAGGTGAAAATAGCAATCGGAACCAAGATATGTAGTATTGTATCTAACAAGTCTTATTTATAATGATTTTTAATAAGAGACCAATGAATACGCAAACTTAACGAAAAACAGGGAATTTAGATAGGGAAAAATTAAAATATACTTAACAAGTAGATTATCGTGACAATATCGTAACGGGTAGTAAGAGTATATTGATCAAGTGGCTGGTTTCAGATCAATATATAACGATCAAGAATAAATGGAATGAAAATAAAAAAGCACCCCGAAGGATGCTTTTTTAGGATATAAATCGAAATCGGATTAACGATTTGAAAATTCAACGTAGTCGCGTTCTGTGTGGCCAACGTATACTTGTCTTGGACGACCGATAGGCTCTTTGTTTTCACGCATTTCTTTCCATTGTGCAATCCATCCCGGTAGACGGCCTAAAGCAAATAACACGGTAAACATGTCCGCTTTGAAACCTAATGCACGGTAAATGATACCTGAGTAGAAATCAACGTTTGGATAAAGTTTTCTGTCGATAAAATATTGGTCATTCAAAGCTGCTTCTTCTAGTTTCTTAGCAATATCCAATACAGGATCTTGAACGCCTAATTTTTCCAAGATATCATCACATGCCTTTTTGATGATTTTGGCGCGTGGGTCGAAGTTTTTGTAAACGCGGTGACCGAATCCCATTAAACGGAAAGGATCGTTTTTGTCTTTTGCTTTAGCAAGATATTTTTCAGCATCACCACCATCGTTTTTAATGGCTTCCAACATTTCAATTACAGCTTGGTTTGCTCCCCCATGTAAAGGTCCCCATAATGCATTAATACCTGATGCAACAGATGCATAAAGGTTTGCATTGGACGAACCAACGATGCGGACAGTAGATGTTGAACAGTTTTGCTCATGATCAGCATGTAAGATCAACAATTTGTGCATTGCGTCAATAACAACAGGATCAAATGTTTTTTCATCGTTAACTTCTCCAAACAGCATGTTTAAGAAGTTGTCAATGTAACCAAGATTATTTTTTGGATAAACGACAGGATGGCCTAATGATTTCTTTTGAATCCAAGAAACAATGGTCGGCATTTTTGCCAAAAGGTTGATGATCGTTTGATCTTCTTCTTCGTCAGTTAGGTTTGGATTTAAAGATTCTGGATAAAATGCCGATAATGCGCCTACTAAACATGAAAGTTGGCCCATTGGGTGAGATTTGGATGGGAATCCGGCGAAGAAATTTTTCATGTCTTCGTGGATCATCATTTGCTTTTTAATGTCAGCTCTGAATTTTTCCAATACTTCTTTTTTCGGAAGCTCTCCATAAATCAACAAATAAGCAACTTCCAAGAAAGTTGATTTTTCTGCTAACTGCTCAATTGGATATCCTCTATATCTCAATATGCCTTTTTCACCGTCAAGGAAAGTAATCGCACTTTTCGTTGCACCTGTATTTTTGTATCCTGGGTCTAACGTGATAAATCCGCTTAGATCTCTTAATTTGGAAATATCAACTGCTTTTTCATTTTCAGTACCGACAATGACCGGAAGGTCATATGAAGTGCCGTCTAAATTTATAGATGCTTTATCTGACATGTTTATATATTATCTTATATCTGATTTGTTATGCTAATCTCACAAATTTAACTATTTGATATTTAAAATTGAAAGTTCTTTTGGAATTAAAATGACATGATTGCGTCATTTTGGATAATATTCACTAATTATTTACTTAAATAAGCAAATAATTTATTCAAATTTAACATTATCTTATTCTGCAAAAATATCAATCGATTTTTCTTTGTGCAACCTTTCCTTTGTCTTCGTAATTGCCGTGTTTACCCGATCCGAAAAAAGGTATGATGACAAAACAAACCAGAATAATTGAAGTCAGTGTCAGGATTCCCGTGGTCCACAATATTTTGCTGAAATTTTCTGCATCTAATAGCTGAATGCCCCAGAGCCCCAAGAGGAAATAGGTGGCTACAAAAAGTATGACCAATGTGAATAATATGCCGAATATGTATTTCATAACTGAATAATTAGCGATAAGTGCTTGTTGTCATTGCTTGCAATGGGCTCCTTGCACTTGGTTTGTTTGATACTCTGTTTATTTTCTTGCATTCATGCCACCTTCGACGTCTCTAATCTTAGATGGTTCTAAAAATGGATTGTTCCAATTTTATGTTTGACTCCAATAGGGAGTTTAGAGCTTGGATAGCCCCGTGTGACCTATATCTTGTTGAGAATCTGTTTTTTTAATGTGTCGAATTCTTCTTGGGTAATGATATTCTCACGAAGCAGCAGCTGCAGCTTTTGGAGTTTCTCGACAAAGTCGCCTTCTTGCTGGATATGATCCTTGATTTCTTCTTTTTGAAGGTCGAACTGTTTACCGAGTTCCATGCCGACTCCTAGTTGAGCACCTACACCGGCGATACCGCCCTCATTTTTTGCGGCGTCTCGAAGAGCCCGTAATTTCTCCAGCTCAACATAGCTCAGGCCTGCCTGTTGCGCAGCCTGATTTTGTGTAGTCAAGTCGGCAATTTCCCCAATTCTCCGTTGCGTATTTGGATCAAATTGTGTTCCTAGAATTTTGAAATCGGATATATTGAGACCAAGGTCTTGAAAGTCTTGCTCAACTGCAGTTTTGATATCATTGGACAGCACTCCAAGCTGGCTATCAATCTCATTATAACCGAGTTTTTTTTGTGCGATCTGTGCAATAATTTGTTGAGGGATCCGATTATTAATAATGTCTTGAATGGCGGCTGTGCTGACCGTATTTTGATTCGCTACAATGTTTTTATAGAAATGTACGGGTTCTTTGATCAGGTAGGAGAATGTACCGTTTAAGCCAATTTCTATGGGTAAATTGTAGTGAGGGTCGATGTATTTAATAGGAGTTCCTGTTCCCCAAGATTGATTGACAATGGCGGCTGTGCGAAAAAAGTAAATGTATAGCTTGTGTTCAGATTCAAAATTCTGTCTCAGGCGTGCTAATGTGGTGAAAAATGGATGATTATCTGTTTTGAGGTTATATGTGCCCGCTTCAGTCAGGAGGTTCTCCCCTTTTCCTTCATAAACAAGGATGCAACCCTGGCCTGGGGCTAGGATCAGCTTACTGGAATTTTTGATCTCATTCCTTTCAGATGGAAATTTATACCATAATAATCGAGGATCTTGATTTTTCCACTCGATGACCTCAGAAAGTTGGTTGTTAAAAAGATTAAATAGTCCCATAGTGTTTTAATTTAGTGTGTCGAATTTAGGGTTGTACCCTTCAAACTTATTGATTTGTTTTCCATTATTATCAAAATAATAATAGTCGCTAGAGCCCTTTGCAATAAAACCATCTTTTAGCAGGCAGCCATTTCCATAAATGGATTTCAGGTCTGTAGTGACCGTTTTCTGTATAGCACCCGTCTTTATATCTAACAACTGGATCTGCAAGGGGTCGTCTTCCGCTGGTGTGGGTTTATACGCAATCAGGAGCGTTTTGTCATTCTGTGCAATGACCACAGGCTGAAAGTAGAGCCTTCCCGGTGTAAAGTCCTTGAAACTGATCAGGCGGGCTCCTTTAAATTGCCATGGATTGATCAGCACCTTTTTGTAAGGATCACGGTCGGTAAAAATACCTGATCCGCCATAATCCTTATCCCAGGAAAAGCGCGGACTATCTTTTGGGAATCCGTACTGGTACTGGTAGCTGTATTGGATTAACTGAATTTTTTCCTCTGGATAATAACTGGATTTACTTGAAAAAGTGAATTCGGTTTTTGTTGTTGGATTTGGAAGTTTTTTTCTTCTTTCGTCATACAGTTGCTTATCCGGAATAGATTTGTTAATTAAAGGATAGTAGGCCAAATTTTGTCCTTCATTGTTGATAATTTGATAGGCAGAACCATAATCTTCGTATTTAAATTCGACTTTGGCGATGCCTGCGCTTAGAGAGGGCGCATCTTTTACGTAGTTTTCCAGTACACTTTTATAGGTGAGTGTATTTTTGTCCAGCTGATAAATGTATTTGGATTTGACGATGATATAAAGATTCTGATCTTCAAATACCTGAAGTTTGACGTCGCTGCTTGACAGTTCGACTGGAGTTTCCATCAAAGCCTTTACCCATTCTTTTTTACCTGTTTTGGGATCGAAGAGACCAATATAAACTTTGTTGTCTTTACTTTCGTCCATTCGCTTCCTGAAGGTTCCGACGTTACCAACGACAACAACATGCGGAGCATTATCTTTGTCCAGAAATAGCGTGTTGCTTGCGTAATTCCATTCCAACGGTTCAGCTTCTTCTTTTTTTTCCGCTGTGTTGGAAGAACTGTAAGTTGAATAATTGGGCTCTGGTTTTTTAGAGAAAATAGCGCTTAAGCCACCAATGACAAACATGAGTGCAACAAAACCTACTATCGCAAATAAAACGATTCGAATGGCCTTATATTGATCCTGATTGTTACGTGGATAATTGTAGTTGTGATTGATATTGATGTCATCGCTATCCAGAAAAAATTCAGTTCCACAGCTATCACATTTATAATAATCGGGGCGTAGTGTGGTGATTTTTATGCTTCCACAATGCGGACATTTGATTGCTTTGATATTTTTAGCCATTTATCTTTCTTGTATTTGTTTTGAACCATCTTTTTGAAGCATATAGTCCAACTGATTACTATCACTTTTATACAGTGGGAAATGTTGCCTTTTCATTGGATGAAACGATTTATTAATGAAAGTTAGAATTAAAATATTCGTATAACAAATTTTCTGCCAGCTAACTTATATTCGTTGGATTTGAATTTAAATACGCAGTAAATGAGCTGTTTCTTTTTTGGAGGGGATAGGGGCGACATTATTCGGAGCTGATTTGTAAAATAAAAATAAAATATTTCTTGTGTTTACGAATTATTCGTAGATTAGTAATAGATTAGAAAATAGAAGATAAAGACATGGAAAAATTAACAGCACAAGAAGAGCAGGCAATGCAATCTATTTGGAGTCTCAATGGAGGTTTTATAAAGGAGATCTTAGATAACATAAAAGGTGAGCGGATGCCTTACACCACCTTGGCATCAACGGTGAAGAATTTGGAGCGCAAGGATTTTGTGAAAGCAGTGCGCTATGCCAACGCTAAGCGCTATGAGCCGATGGTGAGTGAAGAGGATTATAAGGCCAAGTTTATGAACTCCTTTGTCGGTGACTATTTTAAAAATTCTTATAAGGAGATGGTCTCGTTTTTTGTACAGGAGGAAAAACTAACAGCCGACGAATTAAAGGAAATTATGGAGATGATTAAGCACAATAAATCTTAATCTTATGGAAAGCCTACTAACCTATATTATACAGGTCAATCTGCTGTTGGGTATTATCTATTTGGGATATATTGGACTATTGAAAGGGTTGACTTTCTATTCGTTAAATAGAGCCTACTTTTTAGTAGGGGGGCTATTTGCCTTTATGTATCCATTTTTGGATTTAAAGTCTTTGTTTGTACAGCGTGGATTGAATATGAGCGTGGTAGGCGAACAGATTTCGTTTTATATTACGGAACCAGAGGTTGAACAGCAGCTGACTTTGGGAAGGTTGGTCGAAATGGTATTTATTGCTGGTGCAGTACTATTATTATTAAAATTTGTATTTCAATTATTGAGTTTATTAAGAATTCATGTGAATTCGAGGTCCGACCAGTGGCGGACTTATCTTTTCCGGAATGTGCTTATTCCCATTGTTCCATTTTCGTTTTTGAATAAAATCTATGTCAATAAGGAGCAGCATCAGGATGCTGAACTAAAAGATATTTTTAAGCATGAGGATATTCATGTGAAAGGCCTTCACAGTTTGGATATTTTATTGTTTGAAATGATATTGGTGTGTTGTTGGTACAATCCTTTCGTCTGGCTCATGCGCAGATCCATTCGCCAAAATTTGGAGTTCCTGACTGATCAACAGGTTCTCGATAAAGGAATTGACAAGCAGACGTACCAATACAGCCTATTGAATGTGTCCAAAAAGGGCACTTCAGTAGGGTTGAGCAATCAATTTAATTTTAAACTTTTAAAACGTCGTATTATGATGATGAACAAAAAGAGGTCATCGAAAATAGAACTGAGTAAGTATGCATTTTTGTTGCCCGTATTTTTACTGGCGGGAGCAGCATTTACGGTAAGTAAAGCGGAGGGAAGTATAGAGAACGTGGTTGAGAAGGCAAATGAGACAGTGTTGCCTATTCAAATGCGTGGGGAGGATTTAAAGTCTCAGGTTACTCAATCGGTGGTGGACTTAACACGGGTAGCAGATACAGTGGTTAAGGCGAAAACAGCTGCAGCAGCAGATTTTAAGGAAATTAAAAGATCTGCTATTGATTTTTCTAAAGCTCAAAAGTATTTTGTGGACAATAAATTGGTCTCTAAGGCAGAGTTTTTGGCTATTCCTAAGGAAAAACTCGCGAAGTACTGGTTTTCGAATGATAGTGATCTGATTAAGTATAGAACGAAGTCTGCTATTGATATTTCTGCCGGAGCAATTCTAGCCAATACAGTGGAAATGGAACAGAAGTCTGATGCAGCACGTGAAAAACTGCGTTATGTTATTGATGGTGTTCTCCAGGAAAAAGGGTATTCGATTAATGACTTAGATCCAAATTCAGTAGCATCGATGTCGGTATTGCAAGGGGCTGCGGCAGCTAAGTACGGCGATGCTGGCAAGGATGGTGTCATTGAGCTGAAATTGAAAGAAGGCGCCAATATTGGTAAAGATGTGACTAAATTGAAAGGAAATACTATAGGGATAGAGTTTCGTGACGACAAGTTAACTGATGGGAAGTTAGCAAATGTGATATATGTTATCGATGGCAAAAGGGCAGACCAAAAAATGATGAAAGAGTTGGCGCTGATACCGGAGGAGATTGAGAATATAACAGTCTGGAAGGATGCTGTTGCGATTAAGAAGTACGGTGAAGACGCAAAGAATGGAGTGATAAATATTACCACAAAGAAATGGGCGCGTGAAAATCCGGGTAAAGTGAATGATAAGTTTCGTTTTACTGGACAGAAAGTTAAAAAGGCTGACAATGTTGTTACTGTCGTTGGTTATAAGAAAGGTGAAGGTCAGGAAGGGAAAGTTGTTACCGGTGTTGGTCAAGTGAAAAATGAAAATGCGGTTGATAACGTCGTGACCGTCGTTGGCTATAAGAAAGGGGATGGGAAGGATGATGCGAAACTAGATATTTTCTCCGATAAATCTAAAGGGGTGAGTCTTGAAGAAGTATCGGTCGGCTTGTTGGATAATAAACAGGCTAGTCAATCTATCGGAACAGATTTTCCCTCAGTTAAAATACGTGGTTATGGTGGGAAAGCCAAACCATTGTTTGTGATTGATGGCAAGGTGAAGGGAGATTTCAGCATGAATAGACTTGATCCGAAGGATATTGAATCCATGGAGATCTTGAAAAATAGCAGTGCTACTGCGTTATATGGAAGTGCAGGCAAAGATGGTGTCATTCTCATTACTACCCGAAAGAATGCGAACGATGGCGGAAAGATTGACCAGGCGAATGGGAATATAAAAGAGAAAATAGATGGCATAATTAAGAGGGAAATTGACAAAGAAAAGGCCCGGGCGGGAAGCAGCAAGAACTAAGATTAAGAGAATAGCTTAAATAAGAGAAAAGACCGATGTAATTCGGTCTTTTCTCTTTTAACGCGAGATAAAGCAAGCGTATATGTTCTGGAGCTCTAGGAGCTTCTATTATTTTGTGTTGAGATTTGTCATCGTCAGTTCGATACCGATATTGACAAAGCTCTGTATCATTTTAACAGAATGGTCAATTAAAGCTGGGAGTTCAGCCTGTTCCTCTTTGTCAAAAGGGCCAAGCACATAATCTACTTGCCTGCCTTTTGGGTAATTATCACCAATACCGAAACGTAAACGAGGATAAACCTGTCCGCCGCAAAGCTGTTCGATCGATTTAAGTCCGTTATGCCCAGCACTGCTTCCTTTAGGTTTCATCCGTAGGGAACCAAATGGAATAGCTAGATCATCCACGATGACTAGTACATTCTGGATTGGAACTTTGCATTGTTGCATATAGTAGTTGACTGCTTTACCACTTAAATTCATATAAGTAGTGGGCTTAATTACCGTTACATTGTGCCCTCTCTGCTTAAATTCGCTGTAATAAGCTAATTTTAACAGGGAGAAACTGGCACCGGTTTGCTTAACAAGCTCATCGGCAACCATAAAACCTATATTATGCCGCGTGTCTGCATATTCACTGCCAATGTTGCCCAGTCCAACGATAAGATAATTCATGACGCAAAAATAGAAATTTTAACAAAAAAAAGCACCGAATTTCGGTGCTTTCTGTAGTATTTTAAAAATCTTGTTCAGATTATTTTTTACCACCTTTAGTTGCTTTAGCTGCTTCTTGTTCAGCTTGACGCAATGCACGAGACATGATAACTGATACGATTGTATCGTCAGAGTTGTTCAATACTTTTGCGTTTTCTAATTGAACTTGAGCCACACGAACTGATTTACCAACTTCTAAAGATTCCATTGGTACAGCGATTTCTTGTGGTAAGTTTGCAGGTAATGCTTTTACGCGTAAGTTGCGTAATTTTTGAACTAATTTACCCCCCATTTTAACACCTGGAGAAGTTCCAGTTAATTTGATAGGAATATTCAATGAAACTTCTTTATCATCAAATAATTCTAAAAAGTCAACGTGAGTAACTACGTCAGTTAGTGGGTGGAATTGTGCGTCTTGAACGATAGCTCTTTTAGTTTGACCATCAATGTTTAATTCAACAATGATTACGTCAGCAGTGTAAAGAACTGGTTTCAAATCAGCTGCGGATACAGAAAGAGCTGTTTGCTCTTTACCACCGTAAAGTACTGCTGGTACTAAACCTTGGTAACGCAATTCTTTTGCATCTCTTTTCCCTACGTTCTGTCTTACAGAACCGCTAATAGCAATTGATTTCATCTTTTAATTTTTTATAAATTTGAGGTGCAAAGATAATCTATTTTTTTGATATTATCAAAAAAACACGATCGATATTAGCTCGAAAACAGGCACTTATTCAAGATCTTGAACTTTTCCATATTCATGACGATACCCATTCAACTTTTCTTGGTTATTCATAATGTATGACCAAATTAATACCATTTCCTATATTAAAACCGAAATAAGACTCCTTTAGCAGGGAAATGACAGGGGGTTAACAGGGATTTACCCCTGTTAACCCCCTGTTATCCCCTTGTTAATCCCCTATAAATACCTTGTTAATATAGGAATTGATATCAATCAATTGTTAACTTGTATACGAGATAAAAAAGATTATTCGTCTGTATTTAAAAGATAAGAGCCAAACGGAATAGTGTTCTTAAATGTTTGTTGATTAAAAAAAAGGCGGGGAGAGTGCGGTGGTAAATACTAAAAAGACTCTGGTCGTTCAGCCGAAAGCTTCCCGTACCAGAGTCCAATATTTAAAATCTAGAATTCAGATGTTATTCAATTTCAAATAAACCAGAGATCGAAGAGTGTTGGTTCACACTTTTGATCGCTTTGGCAAATAAATCAGCAGTTGATAATACTTTGATTTTGGTAGATTGTTTAGCTTTTTCTGGATCCAATTGAATGGTATCTGTTACGATCATTTCTGATAGTACAGAATTTTCAATTGTTTCATAAGCTTTTCCTGACAATACAGCATGTGTACAAACTGCCCTTACAGATCTTGCGCCATTTTCCATGATTAGTGCTGCTGCTTTTGAAAGTGTACCAGCCGTATCACAGATATCGTCAATCAAAACGACATCCTGGCCTGTTACATCGCCGATAATGGACATAGATTCGATTTCATTTGCGCGTTTACGGCGTTTGTCACAGATAATAACTTCGGCATTGAAAAATTTAGCAAAGGTACGTGCTCTGTATGACCCCCCCATATCTGGAGATGCAATCGTTAGGTTCGGAAGTTTTAACGATTTGATATAAGGAACAAAAATGATAGAACCGTCCAAATGGTCAACAGGGATATCGAAAAAACCTTGGATTTGTGCTGCGTGCAGGTCCATCGTCATGATGCGGTGAATACCAGCTGCAGTCAAAAGGTTGGCGATCATTTTTGCGCCAATAGCAACTCTTGGTTTATCTTTTCGATCTTGTCTTGCGAAACCGAAGTAAGGGACTACCGCTGTGATATAGTGTGCTGAAGCTCTCTTTGCAGCATCTGTCATTAGCAATAATTCAAAAAGATTGTCGGTTGGCTGGTTGGTAGATTGGATAATGAATACATCACTTCCGCGAACTGATTCATTGTAGAATGGTTGAATCTCACCGTCGCTAAAACGCGATAATGTTTTGTCTCCTAGTGGTTTCCCGTAAGATTGTGCGATTTTTTCGGCTAGTTCTGTAGTGCCAGAACCTGCAAATAGTTTAACCGTGTTGAATTGCAAAGGCATGGTTTTGTATATTTATGTTGGGTTATTGTATTGTCGTTTATTCAATATTTTATTCCCTTACTGTTTTTTTAAAGTTAAACATTAAAAAAAATGGATTGTTTTCACAATCCATTATACGCTTAACTTTAAAAGTTGTCCGACCTGGATTCGAACCAAGACAAACAGAACCAAAAACTGTTGTACTACCCTTATACTATCGGACAATGTCTCTAAAAAGTCAACGTCTCCGTTTTTTTCTTTTTGACGACGCAAAGATAGAGATTTGTTTTAAAAATCAAAATTCAAATTAAAAAAAATCTAAACCCTTTTATAAATAATTAAGCCTTGCATTTAACGCAGAAAAGGCTTGCAAATGCAAGCCTTTTCTATTGTTTGTTGTCCGACCTGGATTCGAACCAAGACAAACAGAACCAAAAACTGTTGTACTACCCTTATACTATCGGACAAACAATTTCAAAAGTGTTTTCTATCGTGATGATGTCGTTCACATTTGATGATGCAAATATACGGACTATTCTTATTTCTGCAAATAAAAATGTACTGTAAAGTGCATTTGGCTTGATTTTCAAAGAAATAATTTTTGTTTTTTTCTAAAAAGGCATAGGCAGATGCTGTTTTTCTTCTCTAGTTTTTGTATCCAATGGACTATGATGATCTTCACAAGGCTATAATGCGTCTCATATGGATTGCTTTAGAAATGTTTTTTTAATTAAGATGTGTTAAAAAATCAGAATAAAGTTCATTTCTTATTAACTTATCCTTATTTTCGAGCCGTATTAATAATACTTTTTACAGTTATCATTTTATGAACTATACTAAAATCAACAATCTTTTAGGATGGATATGTGCGCTAATTGCAACTATAGCGTATGTCATGACTGCCGAACGATCGACGAGCTGGTGGGACTGTGGTGAGTTTATCGCTTCAGCTTTTAAGCTTCAAATTGTGCACCAGCCGGGAGCACCTTTATTCTTAATGATTCAAAATATATTCTCAAACCTTGCTGGTGGGGATGTTACACGAATTGCTTTCTGGATGAACGTAGGATCGGCGGTATGTAGTGGTCTGACCATTTTGTTTTTGTTTTGGACAATTACGGCTTTAGCAAAGAAAATCGTTGTAAAAGGTGTTGATGGAACTTATACATCAACCGATTTAATTAAAATATTCGGTTCTGGTGCTGTAGGTGCATTAGCGTATGCTTTTACAGATACATTTTGGTTTTCTGCTGTGGAATCCGAAGTATATGCGATGTCTTCTTTGTGTACGGCGGTTGTATTTTGGGGAATTTTAAAATGGGAAAATCACGCCGATGAAGCGGGCTCAGATCGCTGGTTGATTTTTATTGCTTATGTGATGGGGCTTTCCATCGGGGTCCACTTACTGAACCTTTTGGTTATCCCGGCAATTGCTTTGGTTATTTATTTTAAACGTTCGAAAACAGTAACGTCATCCGGAGCAATAAAAGCTTTCTTAATTGGTGTAGTTGTTTTGGCCTTGATTTTATGGGGTATTATCCAATACACTGTTAAAGCGGCGGCTTATTTCGATTTGTTCTTTGTGAATAGCTTAGGAATGGGCTTCGGTACCGGATTTAATCTGTTTTTTATATTGGTTATTGCTCTTTTTGCTTATGGTATCTGGTACTCCATCAAAAAGGTTAAACCCATGTTAAATCTGATTTTGATCGGTGCTGCATTTATAATTTTTGGTTATAGCTCTTTTGCCATGATTATGGTGCGTGCTAAAGCAAATCCTACATTAAATAACAGTGATCCAGATAATGCATTTTCTTTTGTGAGTTATCTCGGACGGGAGCAATATGCAAGCGAGCCTCTTTTAAATGGGCCTACATTTGATGCGCAGGTAGTTGATGCTGAACCGACTTATACGTATAGAAAAGATAAGGATAAGTATACAAAGGTGGAAAACGGCATGGACTATAAATACGATAAAACCATGTTTTTCCCTCGTGTTTACAGTTCCCGGGATCAAGGTCATATCGATTATTACCGTGATTATTTAAAAATTCCGGATGGACAGTCTCCGACTTTCGGTGATAACTTGAAGTTCTTTTTCAGTTACCAGATCGGACATATGTACGGGCGTTATTTCTTGTGGAATTTTGCCGGTCGTCAGAACGACCAACAAGGTCAAGGATCATTCACAGAAGGTAACTGGCAAGCGGGTATCAAGCCGATTGATCAAATGCATAATGGTGGACAGAACGCGATCCCAGATTCATTAAAAACAGATCCTTCGAATAACAAGTATTATTTCTTGCCTCTGATCATTGGTCTGATCGGTGCATTCTGGCATTTTGGAAAGAGACAACGCGATGCGGGAATCGTGGGCTTGTTGTTTTTCTTTACAGGCTTAGCAATTGTATTGTATTTGAATCAAAGTCCGTTGCAACCTCGTGAGCGTGACTACGCCTATGCAGGATCATTTTATGCCTTTGCGATCTGGATCGGTTTGGGGGTATTTGCAATCGCTGATTACTTGAGCAAAAAAGTAGATGGTAAAGTGGCTGCCGGTGCTGTTACCGTAGCTTGTCTATTGGGTGCTCCAGTATTGCTGGGATTTCAAAACTGGGACGATCACGATCGCTCGGAAAAAACTACTGCACGTGATCTAGCTAAAAATTATTTGGCTTCTTGTGCACCAAATGCCATCTTGTTCACCTACGGAGATAACGATACTTATCCTTTGTGGTATGTACAGGAAGTTGAAAATTATCGTCCCGATGTACGTGTGGTGAACCTAAGTTTGTTGAGTTCGGACTGGTACATGCGTCAGATGAAGCAGAAAGTGAATCAGGCAGACGGCTTACCAATCAATATCGACGACGAAAAGTTCAAAAAGGGTGTTCGTGAAGTTCTTTACTATCAGGATATGAAGGTTCCTGGGCATGTAGATCTGGATCTGATTATGCAGATTTTGTTATCTGACGATCAAAAGAACAAGTTAGAGTTGAGAGGTGGTAAATTTGAAAACTTCTTGCCAACAAAGAACTTTAGCCTTCCGGTAAATAAAGAGTCTGTCCTCAAAAATAATGTAGTTCCGAAGGCATGGCAGGAGTCCATTGTAGACACAATGAGCTGGACATACAATAGGAATTATATATCGAGAGCCGAATTGTCTATCTTAAATGTGCTATTAAATAACGATTGGAAACGTCCAATTTATTTTGCGGCAACCGTTCCAAATGACAATTACCTAGGTTTAGATAAATACTTGGTGCAGGAAGGTTTTGCACTGCGTTTAATGCCAATTGCCACTCCTGCTGGAGCTGAAGGTACATTGGTTGATACACAGTCTGCGTATAAAGATATTACCACAAAATACCAATGGGGTAATATGGCACACGCTTCCTACCTCGATCCGGAATCTTATCGCATGATTACCATGATTACAAATACGGTAATGGGTGGTACGGCGACTCAGTTGATGGTGGAAGGGCATAAGGATGAGGCGCGCAAAGTCGCTGTCGAAACTTATGAGAAAATGCCAAAACGTGTTTATTTGATGCGTGATATCTTAGGGTATATTCCGATTGTTAATGTGTTGTATGAAACAGGTGAAACTAAACGCGCGAATGATATCGTAAATCGTAACCTGAAGTTTATGACTCAAAATATGCGTTGGTATCAGGATATTGCTCAGACAAAGCCGGAGCTTGAATATTCAAATATCGGTACGGCTTTACGCGCTTTGGGGGCTTATAAGAGTATCTTGGCCTCTACCTCGGAAAAGCACTTGCTGCAGCAAGTGACCGATTTAGAAAAATCGTATAAACAACAGTATGGTGTTGAGTAACACGTAAAGACATTATTTTAGTATAAGGCGCTGCCCTTTGCTACAGGCCTTCAAAAAAAGAAATTTATTTTTTAAAGGCCTGTAGCAAAGGGCAGCTTTTTTTTGATTATTTTTTCTTAGCTTAAGGGCGTATAAACCAGCCTGAATTAGGATGAAATACCCCTGTTTGAAAAGCATAGTTGCTTATGAAAAATAGCTGGGTATCCATATGGCCTTTACAACCGCCGAAGGTAGCATGGATAGCCTTAGGAAAAAAACTGATAAATAAATAAACTGAGTGTGACGGTTTATTTGTACCAATGAAAATCAATACTTAATAAATAATTATTTGTATATGAAACGTCAATTAAAATTGTGGGATGCAGTTATGCTGGTCATGGGATCAATGATCGGAAGCGGTATTTTTATTGTATCGAGTGATATGATGCGGCAACTGGGCTCAGGATATTGGTTGGCAATAGTCTGGTTATTGACGGCATTGGCTACTGTTGCGGCAGCAATATGTTATGGTGAATTGTCGTCGATGTACCCAAAGGCGGGTGGGCAGTATACCTATCTGACTGAAGTTTTTGGGAAGCCAATCGGTTTTTTATATGGTTGGAGTTTATTTACGGTCATTCAGACAGGCACTATAGCAGCAGTGGCCGTTGCTTTTGGCAAGTTTACCGCTTATCTCATTCCGCAGCTGAATGATGCTGCGCCACTATTCCAGCGTGGAGAGTTTAAGATTACTTGGATACAGATCCTCGCTATGGGTGTTATTATGCTGCTTACCTTTATCAATACGCGCGGCATTAAAAGCGGTAAATCCGTTCAGTCTTTCTTTACTTCTGCCAAAATCATTGCATTGATTTTATTGATTGTAGGTGGGCTGTTTTTGATTAAAGAAAATCATTTTTCGGAAAATATGGCGTACGGCTGGGATTCTTTTCAGAATTTAAAAGGTGCCGGCTGGTCGCAAATCTCCGGGGGGGCACTGATGGGGGCATTAGCTGCCGCGATGGTCGGTTCGGTATTTAGTAGTGTGGCCTGGGAAAATGTAACTTTTGTTTCCGGCGAGATTGTGAATCCGCAGCGTAATGTGGTGCGTGCATTGGTCATCGGTACCAGCTTGGTGATGTTGCTCTATATAAGTTGCAATTACATTTACCTGGCGGCTTTAAACCGAGAGGAAATCGCTTTTGCCGCCAATGATCGCGTAGCTATTGCTGCTGCGGAAAAAATGCTTGGGCATAGTGGCACGATAGCAATGGCAATTCTAGTCATGATATCTACCTTTGGTTGTGTCAACGGACTTGCGCTTTCAGGAGCGCGTGTTTTTCAGACGATGGCAAAAGATGGCTTGTTTCTGAAGCAGGCTATTCCCAATAATAAATATGATGTGCCTGCAAGATCGCTGTGGCTACAGGGTATTTGGGCTTCGTTACTTTGTTTAAGCGGGCAATACGGTAATCTACTTGATATGATATCCTTTGTTATTGTGATATTTTATATGATTACTGTGCTTGGCGTTATCATACAACGTGTTCGAAGGCCAGACTTGGAACGCAGCTATAAAACTTTCCTATTTCCGATTACACCAATTTTATACTTGCTGATCGGTACAGTATTTTGTGTATTATTGATTATTTTTAAACCACAATATACCTGGCCGGGCTTTATACTAGTGCTTATTGGGGTGCCTGTATACTTTTTTGCCCGGAATAATAAAATTGCACGGGCAGACAAGTGATCGCAAGCTGTAGAATGTCAGGTTTGCCTAGAGGTATCTGCAGATAGCGGGAGGCGGAAAAGTATCCCGTTAAAATCGCATCAACCTAGGAGGAGCGGGATGCGAATATTGAAATTAATTGCCGTTCGTGACTTCATTTTTGTTAAAAAAAGTGTAGCTTTGCTCAAACATTCCCATAATGAAACAGTCGATTTTATTAGACGGACCAAAATTTCAAATCACAATTCAAAGACTATGTCGTCAATTGATTGAGAATCACGGTGATTTTTCAAATGCTGTCGTCATAGGTATTCAACCCCGAGGAACTTTCTTAGCTAGACGTATTGTCAAAGAGCTCGAACAAATGATCGGAAAAGAGATTTTAGTTGGCGATTTGGATATTACCTTTTATCGCGATGACTTCCGTACAAAGGGAAACGCTGGTCCACTCTTAGCAAATAGTACAAATATCAATTTTATTGTAGAAGGTAAAGACGTCATTTTTATAGATGATGTTTTATGGACAGGACGTACTATTCGTGCGGCAATGGATGCTGTACAGGCATTTGGTCGTGCAAGAAGAATAGAGTTGCTTGTTTTGGTCGATCGTCGATTCTCTAGACAGATCCCTATTCAGCCTGATTATATTGGAATACAGGTAGACTCTATTGATTCACAAAAAGTAATTGTTAACTGGAAAGAGTCAGAAGATCAGGATAGTATTATCTTGATTACGGAGAAGAAGACTTCAGTTAGCGATTAGGTATAGGTGTAGTAAGATACTGAGAGGTGTTGGTAACCTCTGAGATCAGGCACTTTCAATAAGAAATGATTAGTAAATATTTGAATATACTATAAAATGTCATCTGTAGCAGAACAATTAAGTACCCGCCATTTATTGGGGATCAAAGATCTAAATGAGAAAGATATCCAATTGATCCTGGATACAGCGAGTAATTTCAAAGAGGTATTAAATAGGCCGATCAAAAAAGTGCCATCACTGCGGGATATTACCATTGCCAACGTGTTTTTTGAAAATTCAACGCGGACGCGGCTCTCTTTTGAACTTGCTGAAAAGAGACTTTCTGCAGATATCGTTAATTTTGCAGCATCGTCGTCTTCAGTAAGCAAGGGTGAGACGCTTATCGATACAGTGAACAATATTCTTGCTATGAAGGTCGATATGATTGTGATGCGACATCCATATGCCGGAGCAGGGGTATTTCTAAGTAAACATGTGGATGCACAAATAGTCAATGCAGGTGATGGTGCTCACGAACACCCTACGCAAGCTTTACTTGACTCCTTTTCGATTCGCGAGCGTTATGGCGATGTAGCTGGTCGTAAGGTTGCTATCGTGGGAGATATTACACACTCACGCGTTGCATTGTCCAATATTTTATGTCTTCAAAAGCAGGGTGCTGAAGTGATGGTTTGTGGTCCAACGACATTAATTCCCAAACATATTACTTCATTAGGTGTAAAAGTTGAGCACGATTTGAGAAAAGCGTTGAACTGGTGTGATGTTGCAAATATGTTGCGGATTCAATTGGAACGTCAGGATATTGCCTATTTCCCTTCCTTAAGGGAATACTCCATGCTTTACGGGCTGAATAAAGAGATTTTGGATTCTTTGGAGAAACCGATCACAATTATGCATCCTGGGCCAATCAATCGTGGGGTTGAAATCACATCGGATGTAGCAGATAGCGAACATTCCATTATTTTGGATCAGGTTGAAAATGGTGTTGCTGTACGTATGGCTGTCTTGTATCTATTGGCAGGACAACGCGGATAGCTAAACCTTAGTTTTTTAAGCGGCCTGTTTGGGTCAGAACTAAATAACGCTGTTTTCTAATTCAACAATATTATGCCTGACTTTATTTTTTGTCGGGCATATTTTTTGTGCAAAATTTCCGTTATAATACAGGGTTATTCACAGATGTTAATAACTTTTGTGAAAAATAGCTCAATTAAAGTATAATTTAGTAAAATGAATAAAACTATCTCCTGAGAAGTGGAAATTTGAATTGATTTTCAATAAATTTTGGACTATCTTCAAACCTTCTTTGGCTGAGGAGTTTTTGATTAATTTGTATTTCGAAGCAAATTGATCGCTGTTTGGGAGGAGATTCATTTACATTTGCAGATAAAATAACATATTAAGGTTTCACATATTATGTATAAGAAGATTTACCAGGTGGGAGTTGCATTAACCGTTATGGCGACGCCAGCATTAGCGCAACAGACAGAATGGCAACAAATCAACAAGGCGTACAAAACAGGGATGGAATTGTATGAGCGTGGAAAGTTTAGTTCTGCGTCAGCACAATTTGATCGTGTTGAAGCTTTGCGGACAAAATCCAATTTGCAGTTGGACGAAACAGAGGAGCTGTCTTTGTTGAAAGAGAACGTTCGGTATTATCAAGCGGTTTGCGCCTTAGAACTGGGCGAATCCGATGCCGAAAATCGTTTTCTGAAATACATCAAAGACTTCCCTGTCAGTGCAAATGCTAAAGCTGCTTATTTTCAGATCGGTAAATCGTATTATGCCAAAAAAGATTATGTTAAGGCCCTTGAGTGGTTTAATAAGATTGATAGCAAAAATTTAGCGGGTAAGGAAAATGTAGAATATCGCTTTAAATTTGGATATGCTTCTTTTATGACGAAAGATTATAAAACGGCGAAACCATTATTTGAGGGATTGAAAGATCAGAAAACTGAATTTCAGGAAGCTTCGATCTATTATTACGCTTATTTATCTTACTTAGATGCGGAGTATAAAACTGCATTGAATGAGTTTGAACGTCTAAATGGATCTAAACAATTTGAAAATAGCTATCCTTACTATATTACAGCCTTGTATTTCCTCGATAAACGCTATGACGATGTGTTGGATTATGCATTACCAATTCTGTCGAGAACCAAACAAGAAAACGAAACAGAGATGTTCCGTATTATAGCGGCGACATACTTTATTAAGGGTGATTTAAAAACATCAAAAGATTACTACGATAAATTCCAGGCACAAGATCAAGGTAAAACACAGAATAACCAAGATAGCTACCAAATCGGTTATATCGCCTATAAATTGAAGGATTACGATAAAGCGATCGCAGAATTGGAAAAAATGACGGAGCCTGATGCATACTATCAGTCTGCGATGATTACTTTGGGTGATTCTTTCCTGAAGAAAGGGAATAAGCAGTCGGCACGTAATGCATTTTTCCGGGCCTCGAAACTCGATTTCGATCCAGCGATGCAGGAAGAGGGTTTGTTTAACTACGCTAAACTCTCTTATGAATTGGAATTCCACCAAGTTGCTTTGGCTTCGACGCAGGAGTATCTGAAAACTTATCCAAAATCGAAACGTTTGGAGGAAGCAAAAACCTTGCTTGCTGAAGTGTTGTTGAGTACAAAAAACTACCGCGAGGCAGTTGATATTTTGGAATCTATACCTAAACGTGGAAAAGAAGCAAATGCAGCTTATCAAAAGGTAACCTACTATAGAGGTTTGGAATATTATAACGAACGTGCTTTTGAAAATGCAATCTCCCTATTTATGCGCTCTGAGGAGTTTCGCTATGATGAGGAAATTTATGCGTTATCCACCTACTGGAAAGCGGAAGCCATGTACGAAGTCCGTAAATATGGCGAAGCAGTTACAAATTTCAACAAATTCCTACGTTTACCGGGTGCCAGTAAAACAGATGTTTACGGTTATGCCAATTATGCATTAGCCTATGCCGCTTTCCGTAATGGTAATTACAGTACTTCTGCAAATTATTTTGAACGTTTCTTGGCTTCTGGTGGTTCAAAAGGAATCGAGATGAATACACGTAATGATGCAATTGCACGCTTAGGGGATTCATACTTCTCTTCGAAAAACTATGGAAGAGCATTAACAGAATACAATAAATTAATCTCGTCTAAAGCACCTAGTCAGGATTACGCGTTATTCCAACGTGGTATTATTCAAGGATTACAAGGGGATAATAACGGTAAAATTTCAACATTGAATGCTGTTATAGCGCAATTCCCATCTTCTAACTATGCCGATGATATTGCGTTTGAGATTCCTTATACTCGTTTCTTAATGGGCGAGAGTGATCAGGCAATTGCGGGTCTTCAAACAATGGTGGAAAAATATCCGCGTAGTAGTTATGTGCCACGTGCTTTGGTAACGATTGGTTTAGTTCAATATAATCAAGATAACAATGATGCTGCATTGGCAACATTCCAACGTGTAGTAGACCAATATGCATCCACAGATGAAGCAAGACAGGCTATGCGTTCGATAGAGAACATCTATTTGGACAAAGGCGATGCGACTGGTTATATCAAATACGCGACTGGAACAAACTTGGGTGATGTTTCGAAATCTGAGCAAGATTCTCGTTCATTCTCGACTGCGACAACCTTATTCTCCAGAGGTAACTATCAAGGTGCAGTAGAAGCAGTAAATGCTTATTTCGATAAATTCCCGAAACCAAATCAAGAAAAATATGCGCGCTTTGTTCGTGCTGAAAGTAACGCAGCTTTGGGCAATACGGAAGATGCATTACATGATTACAATATTATCTTGAATGATTGGACATCTCCTTATACGGAACGCACGTTGATTTCGGTATCCAATTTATATTTGAAACAAAAGAAATATAATGAGGCTACGCAGCTGTTGAAAAAGCTGGAACTTACTTCTGAATACAAGTCTAACTATGGTTTTGCAATAAACAACCTCATGGTCTCTTATTACCAAATTGGGGATTATAAGGAAGCATTAAATTATACCAACGCTGTTAAGAATTACGAAAAATCGTCAGAAGAGGAGATCGCAAATGCCTTCTTGTATGCAGGTAAATGTTATGTCAAGCAGAACAAGAAAACTGAAGCAATGAAAGAATTCAGTTTGGCGGCATTGAAGAGCCGCACGGTATATGGTGCAGAGGCAAAATACAATGTTGCTGTTCTACAATTGGAAAATAAACAATACGATGCCTGTATTAAAACAGCAATGGATTTATCCGATAATTTCTCTTCCTATGAATATTGGGTAGCGAAGAGCTTTATCACCATGGCTGATGCTTACGCAGGTAAGGGTGATACCTTCCAGGCAAAAGCTACGCTTGAATCTATTGTGGATAACTATGATGCGAAAGATGATATTTTGCCTGCAGCAAAAGAACGTCTAAATAAATTGAACAACAAAAAGAAATAGGATATAATGAAGAAGTTGCAAAATAGAAACGTGAAGAAATATACTTTAGCAGCGCTTTTGATGGGCGTGGGATTGAATTCTTTTGCACAGGAGACAGGCAAAAAGAATGATCCTGAGAAACCGGTCACTATCGATTCTTTTGATGTTGTTCGTGATTATAAGCCGATTCTAGCGGATGCAGTGAAAATCCGCCGCAGTCCGGATATGACCAATAAAAGGGAGTATCAACCCAAATTGTCATACAGCAATATTTTGGATAAAAAATTGGATATCAATACTGGTCTGAAACAATTGAATGTACAGGAGATCCCTTTTGCACAACCTTTTGAACATAGCAGTAACTATGTCAAATTGGGTATTGGTAACTATAACAGTATATTGGGAGAAGCTTATTTGGCTTCCGAACAGTTTGAAAATACGCGATTTGGCTTATTTGCAAAGCATTTGAGCCAAAAGGGTAATATTGATGGACAGAAGTTCAGTACACAGGATATAGGTATTTTTGGTCGCCGTGTATTGGATGCAGTAACGGTTAAAGGTACTATTGGTTACAATCGTTATGGAACAAATTTCTATGGCCAGACTTTTGATCAATCCGGAACAACCTTGTTGAATGCAACTCCGGATAAACAAACATTTACAGATATCTATTTAAATGGAGAACTGGCAAGTAATGTTGATCCTAAAAATGAACAAGCATTGAGCTATTCAGCAAAAGTGGATGGTTATTTATTTAAAGATGCTTATAAGGCTAAAGAAAATTCAATTGCATTATCAGGTTATTTGAACAAGCGTTTAAGTGCGTTCAATGTAGGTGCGAATTTAAGCGTCACGATGAATAACGCGAAAGACAGCGCTGAGGTAAAAAACCATTTGGCAGTTATTAATCCATATATCCGTTTCAAAGGCGAGAACTATAATGTAACCTTGGGAGCGAATCTGACTTCCGAATTCGGTGATAGTACACGATTTAATGTATTCCCGTCGGTGGAAGCTGACTTTGCCCTGGCACCGGAATATATCTCTTTGTTTGCGGGAATCAATGGTGGTGTAAAACAAGCTTCTTTCCGCAGTTTTGCAAAAGAAAATCCGTATTTGGCGCCTAATGTCAGCATGATTAACTCGATCGAGAAAATGAACGTCTATGCCGGGTTAAAAGGAAATGCGGGTGCAACGTTTGGTTATAAAGTAAAAGTATTCTACAAGCAAATTGAAGGCTTGCCTTTGTTTAAAAATAGCGCCTATGGCGATAGTCAAAATGGCTATGTTCCTTGGGCTTTCGATGTAGTTTATGATGGCGTGATCAATAAGGCTAAGCACATGGGATTGGAAGGAGAAATCAATGTCCGTCTTTCGCAACTGGTTAATCTAGGTGGAAAGGTCTATATTGACGACTATAAACTGAGCGACGAAGAAGAAGCATGGGGATTACCAAAATTCCGTTTGCAAGCAAATGCACGCTTTAATATTTCCGATAAACTTTTCGTAGATGCAGAGCTTTCCACACAAGGAAATACCTATGCGTATATCTATGATTATAACACAGATGGCAGCCGCGTTGCCAACAGTGGCCATAAAGCGACAATAGGTTCTTTTGCTGATCTTAATGCAGGCGCAGAGTACCGTATCAAAAAACAATTTGGTATTTTCGTCAAAGCAAATAACATCTTTGGAAAAGAATACGAACGTTATATGTATTACCCAAGATTGGGCTTTAATGTAATTGGTGGTCTTAATTATTCGTTTTAACGAATTAAGATTATAAATTTGCATCTTAAAATAGTGCGCGATGAATCTAGGCAAAAACATCAATAGTTTATTAAAACGTTATGCGGAAGTATACGTGCCGGGAATAGGTGTGTTCAAAAGAATTCATTCTCCCGCTCAGTTCGATAAACAGAATAATGTGTTTTTGCCACCAATTTCTTATGTTGAACTGGACTATTCCGCCCAACATGGATTTAATATTGTGCATTATATCCAGCAACAGGAAAATTTAGGATTAAGTCAGGCACAACAGATTTTGTCGGAAGCGGTCGATAACCTAAGGGCTGATTTAGGTCAATTTGGACAGGCTAAATTAGATGATCTTGGATTGGTGATTAGCTATGGTGCGAGTTTAGTCTTCAAACCTTTGGACTTATCGGGATTCGACTTCCAACCGGTTACAAATCTTGTTGCGCCGGAGATTGAAACTGTGGTTTCATCTTTGGAAGAAACAAAAGATGAAGTGGCTGAACCGTTAGCCATAAAAGAAGATCTTCCAGTAGAAACTGTTCCTGAGGCAGTGCTTGTTGAAGAACTTGCTGCGGATAAGGAAGTTCAGTCTGTAGAGATCCCCGAAGAGGACACTCAGGAAGACGAAATCAAAGAAGAGGTTGCCGAACCCGTAAAAGAACCGGTAACGGGACGAGTAGAGGACGACGTTCTGCATGAGACCGAACCAACAGATCATACTGTTGTTGAATCCGGAGCATCAGCACTAGAAGAGGAGAGCGTCGAGGAATCTGAACTTTTGGATGCGGTTGCGATAACGAATGACGATGAAAGTATTTCTCAAGAAGCGCTAGATCATAAAAAAGAAGTTGGTGCTATCGCGGCAGCTAATGCTAATTCAGCATATGCGCCGAATATCTATGAAGAGGAACCTCGTCATTCCAATGCGATTTGGTATTGGATCACAGGGATTATCGTATTGGCAATGGTTGCTGCTGGGGTAGTTTACACGAATCCTGCTTTGAAGGAGTCGCTATTCGGCCCAAGTAAACCTGTTGTCAAAAACGCAGATACACTTGTTCAGAATAAACAGCTTATACCAGCTGATACATTGTCCAATACATTGACGGCAGATAGTTTGAAGAAAGCCGATTCAACGGCCAATATCAAGGTCGTAGATTCTGTTAAAAGTACATCACCACAGACTGCTACAAAACCGGGTGTAAAAGCTCCTGTTCTAGAGGCAAATCCAGTCATTAAGGAATCTATTCCAGTCGCGCAACCGAGGTACCAATTGGTAATCGGTTCTGCAAAGACAATGGCGCAAGCTGAGCAAGAAGCTAAGCGTCTTCGGGAAATGGGATACAAAACAGCTCGGGCTGTAGAGGGAAAGTTTAAAAGAAATAGAAAAAAAATCATCTTGAATACCTACATGACAAAAGCGGAGGCAGACCTCGCTAAGAAATCTGTAGAGAAAAAAATTGAAGGTGCTTGGGTAGAAACATTATAGAAACTATATAAAACTATTAATAATTATGTCATTAGTACAGGATACAGCAAGAGCTGCTGTGGATTCATTTAATCAGGCTGCGCAACAACCATTACCTGCAGCCGCAAGTACGGAAAACATGAGTTTGATCGATATGATGATCAAAGGGGGATGGATTATGATTCCGATCCTACTGTTATTCTTTATTGGATTGGTTATCTTTTTCGAACGTTATTTGACCATCCGTCGTGCAGCAAAATATGATAATAGCCTCATGTCACAGGTGAAAGCAAATGTACTCTCCGGAAACCTGGATTCTGCTTTAGCTGTATGTCGTTCAAGTAACACAGCGTTAGGACGTATGTTGCAAAAAGGCTTATTACGTGTCGGCAGACCTATCAAAGATATTGAGGGTGCTATCGAAAACGTAGGCAAGCTGGAAGTAGCCAAATTAGAGAAAAATATAAATATATTGGGTATTATCGCGGGTATCGCGCCAATGCTTGGTTTCGTGGGTACGATTTTTGGTGTAATTAAGATATTTCATGACGTAGAATTAGCCGGTGGTATTGATATCGCATCTGTATCTGGGGGTTTATATGTGAAAATGGTATCTTCAGCTTCAGGTCTTGCCGTGGGTATTTTGGCTTATTTGGGTTACCATATCTTGAATATGATGGTGGAGCGATTGATTTTACGGATGGAAACGGATGCTGTAGAATTTATTGATTTATTGGATGAACCAGGACGATAATGAACTTAAGAAGTAGAAAAAACAAACCATCTGCAGAGGTTCACACTTCAGCGCTGAATGACATTATGTTTTTCCTGATGTTGTTCTTCCTGTTGGCTTCTGCTGTTGCTAACCCACAGGTCGTGAAGCTTTTGCTTCCTAAATCTAGTGCTGGAGAACAATCTGTTGCTAAAAAGACTATTACCGTGTCAATTACAAAAGAATTAGGTTATTTTATTGACAAAACTCCGGTTCCTATTGAAGGGTTAGAACCCGCTATTCAAGCGCAAATGGCCGGTGGAGAGGAATTGACGATTATGCTCTATGTCGATAACACTGTACCAATTCAAAATGTGATTTCAGTTATGGATGTGGCCAACCGGTTAAAGGTAAAAGTGGTATTGGCAACAGAACCAAAAAAAGATAAGTAAGAACAATTAAACTTTTTTGAAGTTTATTGTTCAGAAGTTAATATAGGAGATTAATGCGATGAGATATCATCTTCAACATGAAGAAAATAATTTCCCCAAAGCATTGGGGATATCGACTTTGGTCATGGCATCGTTGCTCTTGATTGGTTTTTTTGTCGTTTTTAAAGCTCAGGTACCTGACGAATATGGGATGGGGGGTATGATCGTCAATTATGGGACCTCGCCGGAAGGAATGGGGGATGACTACATGAGTGTGGAGGAGCCTTCGGTAGATCCAAATGCAAACAATGAGCGTCCTGACCGTATAGATCCTGTTGAGACGCCTACACCAACACCGACGCAACAGGTTGCTGAGAAGGCGGTGGTGACCCAGGATGTAGAGGATGCACCCGCGGTAACCAAAACGGAGAAGAAGGTCGTATCAAAGGCTCCGGAGACAACCAAGGAGGTGAAGGAAGTAGCACCACAGGCAAATGCCAAAGCACTCTTTAAAGGCAATAAAAATAATGGAAAGGGAGCTGGCGACGGTACTGGGACAACTCCTGGAAATCAAGGCTCCAAACTAGGCGATCCTTTAGCGAGCAATTACGGTGAAGGGGGCTCTGGAAATGGAAATATGATGCTGTCTATTGAGAATCGTAGTTTTACACAAAGACCAAGTATTGACGATAATGGACAGCAAGCCGGAAAGGTTGCTGTAGAGTTTAGAGTCAACAAGCAAGGGGTTATTACCTACGCGCGTGCTGGTGTAAAAGGAACTACCATAACCGATCCATCGTTACTGGAGAAATGTGAGCGTGCAGTTAGAGGTGCCCGGTTGAATCAATTGCCGAATGCTCCCGACTCCCAAACAGGACGGATTGTATTCAATTTTAGATTAAGATAAAAAATCATTCACATGAATGCTTATAATGAGGCAATCGAGTATCTGTATACTCGATTGCCTATGTTTACAAGGGATGGCGCCTCAGCCTTCAAAAAAGACCTTGACAATACCATCAAGCTTTGCGCTGCGTTAGATAACCCGCAGCAAAAATTCAAAACATTACATATTGCCGGTACAAATGGGAAGGGGTCAACCTCCCATATGCTTGCGTCTATATTAGCTGAAGCGGGCTATAAGACTGGGCTCTATACTTCACCCCATTTACTTGATTTTAGGGAACGTATTCGCGTCAACGGACAGTTATGTGAGAAAGAATTTGTCCTCGATTTTGTCAATACCTATCGTGAACTGATCGAAGATGTATGTCCTTCTTTTTTCGAGATTACGGTAGCAATGGCTTTTGATTATTTCGAAAAGAATAAGGTTGATATCGCTGTCATTGAAGTTGGTCTCGGCGGGCGTTTGGACAGCACCAATATTATTCAGCCATTATTGTCTGTGATTACCAATATCGGTTTTGATCACATGAATCTTCTTGGGAATACGCTAGCGGAGATTGCGGCTGAGAAAGCAGGCATTATTAAAAAAAATACCCCGGTGGTCATTTCTGAATATGCCGAAGAAACCGCAGCCGTATTTTTGAACAAAGCACAATTAGAACAGGCTCCTCTCCAATTCGCTTCGGATATATACCATACGAAGATGTTAGCAGTAGATCAGGATTACCTAACAGTACAAGCTGTCGATCCTGCAGGTCATTCGGTAGACTACCAGCTCGATCTGAAAGGTTCCTATCAGGTGAAAAATCTTGCTGGCGTTCTCTTGGCTGTGGATGAGCTGCGTAAACAAGGTTTTGTGATCAGTGAGCAGCATGTCCATCTTGCGTTGATGAAAGTGCAGAAGACAACAGGAATTCAAGGCCGCTGGCAACAACTCTCTAGAGATCCATTTGTTATTTGTGATACGGGGCACAATGAAGATGGAATTCATGAAGTACTGAAAAACTTAGCTACGACAACTTATGATAAACTGCATTTCGTCATAGGGGCAATGCGGGATAAGGATTTGTCGCATATGTTGCCTTATCTTCCGAAAGATGCAATCTATTATTTCTCAGCTCCTGATATGCCCCGTGCCATGCCTGCGGATTTGCTGCGCAAGGAAGCCTTTGAATTCGGATTGGTAGGACTCGATTATCCTTCGGTGGATGCGGCATTTGATGCTGCAAAAAATGCGTATCAGAAAGGCAACCTTATTTTTGTTGGTGGAAGTAATTTCGTGGTTGCCGAAGTGCTTGCTAGTCTATCTGCTGAATCATAGAAATTCCTCGGCGATCAGTTCCTGGAATGCCTATAAAACACAACAAGGATTGTAATCATTACAATCCTTGTTGTATTTTATAGGGTCGCTTGTATTTAATCATTGATCGTCAATTCACCACGAATATCTTTTTCAATCCAATAAGCAACTTCTTTCTGGTCTTCCAGCTCGCCTTGAAGATACATTAATTTGGTGACAGCCGCTTCAAATGTAAGATCATAGCCATTTAACACGCCAATGGCCTTAAGCCCTTGTGAGGTTTCATATCGACCCAATTCAACCGACCCAACTTTACATTGCGATATGTTCAAAATATTCTTTCCCTGCTCAATTGCACCTCTCAGTAAATCTAGGAACCAGGTATCCGTTGTTGTATTGCCCGATCCAAATGTTTCCATGACGATGGAGCGCACATCAGAGTCCAGAACGGCCTTAATTGTTTGTGCGGAAATTCCGGGGAACAATTTTAAGACGGCGACACGATTATCTAGTTTGGTGTGTAAGATAAATTCTTTGTTAATATTGTTCAATAAGGCGTCTGTATTATATTTGAGGTGGATACCGGCTTCGACCAATACTGGATAATTTGGTGATCTGAATGCTTCAAACTTCGCCGAATTATATTTAAATGAGCGATTTCCGCGAAATAGTTTATTGTCAAATAGAATGCATACCTCTTGTATTATGGATATGCCATCTTGCTTAGCCGAGGCGATTTCCAAGGCGGTCATCATATTTTCCCGTGCGTCGGTCCGGATTTCACCAATAGGTAACTGGGAACCCGATAGGATGACCGGTTTTTGGAGACCTTCCAACATAAAGCTCAGTACCGAAGCTGTGAAAGCCATTGTATCGGAGCCATGTAGAATAACAAAACCGTCGTAATCAGCGTAATTATCCTTAATAATTTGCGCCATTTCTATCCAAATCTCTGGTCTCATATTCGACGAATCGATAATGGGCTCAAAAGAGTGTACGGTCAGCTTATAGTCAAGACGGCTTAAATCAGGTAGATTGCGTTTAATTAATTCAAAGTCGAAAGGAACAAAAGTTCCTGTTTCATCTTTAACCATTCCTATGGTTCCACCTGTGTAGATAATAAAGATATTATGCATTGAGTTTTTGAGATTATATACCAAAAATACGTTTTGAATTTTCTGTTGTGATTTCTGCGACCTTTTCAATTGACATTTGATGGATGTCAGCTACTTTTTGTGCGACGTAGACTAAATAGCTACTTTCATTTTCTTTGCCACGGTAGGGGACAGGAGCCAAATAAGGAGCATCTGTTTCAAGAACAATATGTTTTAAATCGATCTCTTTAACCACTTGATCCAATCCCGCTTTTTTGAAGGTAACCACTCCACCGATGCCCAGTGCGAAACCTAAATCAATCGCCTGATGGGCCTGCTCGAGTGTGCCCGTAAAACAATGCAGTACACCAAATAATTTGTCGTCGTGTAGTTCTTCCAACAATTCGAACAATTCCGTAAAGGCTTCCCTGCAATGGATATCGATTGGTAGATTTAATTCCTTAGCCCATTGAACCTGAGTTCGGAAAGCATCTTTTTGAATCTCAAGGGTGCTTTTATCCCAATAAAGATCCAATCCGATTTCACCTATGGCATGGACTTTGTGTGTCTCCAAGCTCTTTCGGATGGTTTCTAACTCTTCTATATAGTTTTCCTTGACATCGCAGGGGTGTAGTCCAAGCATGGGAAAACAATGGTCTGGATAAGCTGCTACGGTATCAAATACAGGTTTTATGGAAGTACTATTAACATTCGGCAAAAAAAGACGTTGTATGCCATTATCAAAGCAGCGTTGTAGATGTTCTTGCAGTTTTTCAGTTCCTGCATGGTAATAAATGTGAGTATGTGTATCTGTAAGCAACATAGTTTTCTGCGTGGAAGCAGCGGGTTAGGGTAAAAACTTGTTTTTGTTATTATCGAATAAAGAGGTGTACTTAATTACCAAAATTTCAATTCGCTCTCCAAAGATAACTTATTAATTAGCAAAAATGAAAATTAATACAGGATTCCTTCGACTGAAATGAATTCCTTTTTTTCGTATCTTGGAAAAAGCCTTCAAGAGGCGGCCAGCTCTTGATGTCATGAAAGCGTTAGCGAAGGTTATGAATGACCTTTTAAAAGATACGTTCAATAAAAAGAGTCAGAAGTCAAACATACCGCAAGATTTACTGTTAAACAGATAAACGAGGCGGTTGTTGTCCTATTTTTTAAAGAATAAATAAATCATATGATGAATAAGAAGTTATGCCTGGGTTTATTGACTTTGGCGTCAGTAATGTTTTTAAACAGACTACATGCGCAATCCCTGATTGACCCATCGGTAAAAGATATTATTCAAAAAGCCTTTCAAACAAATAAAGAATTGAAATTGAAGGCATACGAAGTTGACAAAGCACGTCTGGAAGCAGAAGGTGTAAAAGCAAACAGGTTGCCCCATGTCTCAGCACTTGGATTATACGGTTATGTGCATAGCAACGGGAGTGTGGACATCCCTACGGTTAATATTCCTTTATTGAATCTGGGATTGTTTGAGGGAGCAACTGGATTTAGTATGCATGGGCAAGCAGCTTATGCCGGTGTCTCGGTGAAGCAGATCATTTTCTCGGGATTGCAGATTCCGAATGGAATAAAGGCCTTGCAGGAGAAAGCCGTCGCCCAACAATATTTGGAATCGGCAAGTCGGGAGACTCTTTCAAAGGATATTATCGCTTCTTTTGATCAGCTTATGCTGTTGGATGAAGTGGATAAATTAATTGTAGACTCGGAGAAACGATTAAAGAAAGAACAGGAAAAAGTGAATAAAGCTATTCAAAACGGACTTGCAATTCCTTACGATCGGGATAAATTGAAATTAGCCTTGCTGGAATTGGAAGAAAAAAAGGTGGAAGTCTCGGGTAATCGAGATCTGTTGTGTCAAAAGATCGAGCAGGAAACAGGTGTGTCTTTTCAAGAAGTAGGCGGAATTCATTATGGTCTCAAACCCATCTTTTTATCTGAATTACCCCGGGATGTTGAGCAGCGCTCTGAACTTAAAGCGCTGGATGCTTCTTCCAAGGCCTATGCGTATCTTTATAAGAAGGAGAAGGGGGGCGCTCTTCCTGCGGTCTTTGCCTTTGGATCGGCAAACTATCTGAATGTATTTAACTCCAAACTTACTGTTAAGGACCAGCCTTTATTCGGTACAGTCAACCTACCGCTCAATTCGATAAAAGGCAGCCCTAATTTGCTGGTTGGAGTAGGTGTTAAATGGGATCTCTATACCGGTGGAGAGCATCATAATAAGATGAAGCAAGTGAAACTCGATCAGAATATCAATACCACCAAAAGAGAAGATACGGAGGAAAAGTTAAATCTGTTATTGAGCAAGAATACGGTGACCTATACAACGGGCAACCAAAAATTGAAAGTTGGCGAACAGCAGCTCAAAGTTGCGGAAAATAACCTTTCTATGGCTGTTAAACAGTATCAAGCGGGATTAATTGATGTCACAGAGCTATTGGCTGCCGAAAACGATTGGTATAAAGTTAATTTGGGCTATTTTAACAATGTTTTGCAGCAACGCACTGCTGCGGTGGAATTATTACATACATCAGGAAAATTATTACAAACTATACATGAGTAAGATGAAGAATTTATATGGGATATTATCTCTGTCTATTTTTGTTTCTTGTACAAATCAAGTGAAAGAGAAGCCTATTGAAGGGAAGGTGGAGCGCGAGCAAGTGACGGTGGTGACAAAAGTTCCGGGAAAAATCGCAAAACTTTTGGTTGCGGAAGGAGATCTCGTACATGCAGGCGATACCCTGGCTATTTTGAGTATTCCCGAAGTAGATGCGAAGGAGGAACAGGCAAAGGGAGCTTTACAGTCGGCCGATGCGCAATATAATATGGCCGTTAAGGGGGCTACAAAGGGGCAATTAGTTCAATTGCAGGCTAAAGTAGACGGGCTAAAGGAACAGTATGAGTTTGCTAAAAAATCAATAAGTAGACTGGATGCGCTTTTGCAAGATAGCCTAATCCCACAGCAGAAGTATGATGAAACGTATGCGAAATATCAAGGTGCAAAAAATCAGTACCTCGCTGCTCAGGCTGAGTTGGCTGAAGCGAAAGGTGGTGCTAGACAGGAACAGCAGATTATGGCTTTAGGCCAGAAGGAGCGCGCGCTGGGGGCAGTGTCGGAAGTTAATGTTGCTGCACAGGAGAAATATGTAATTGCTCCACAGGATATGAGTGTGGAGACGATTAATCTTAAAGTCGGGGAACTGGCTATGGCGGGTTATCCTATTATCAATGGCTTTCTCGATCAATCTACTTATTTTAGGTTTACATTGCCCGAAAATCAAATTGGAAAAATTCAAAAAGGTAGTGCTGTCGAAGTGGAAATTCCTTATTTGAACCATAAGAAGGTTAAAGCCAAGGTAATTAGCATTAAAGCTTTGAATTCTTACGCAAGCATTGCTTCTGCTTATCCTGATTTTGATCCACAACAGGCGGTATTTGAGTTGAAAATAGTCCCTGAGGATGCGGGAGGAACAAAGGATTTGTTAACAAAAACGCTTGTGGTTCTCCATGCGAATTAAAGGGCTTGAATGTGAAAAAATTTTTAGAATTAATCCAACGGGAGTTTAAGCTCTTCTTCAATAACAAAGTGCTATTGATGCTCTTTCTGGGGGCACCTGTATTGTATGGGGTCCTGGTCGGCCATGTCTATCAGCAAGGTAAAGTAACGGAGATGCCGATTATTGTTGTTGATGAGGATAATAGTCCATTGAGTAGTTCATTTATCGATATGCTTTCGGATAATGAGAGTATTGAAGTTGCCAAGGTATTGCCTTCCTTATTTGATTCAAAAGATATTGCGATGCAATATGAAGCTACAACGATCGTACATATACCCAAAGGATTCGCGTCGGGGGTGCAGCAAGGTCGTTTGCCCGAAATGACGGTTTTTGTCGATGGAGCAAATACACTGACCTCCAATACTGCAATGATGGCCGTGAACGTATGTGCTTCGACACTTAAGGCAGGCATACAAATTCAGGCGCAAATGAAACGTGGTGTTCCGGCAAAGATCGCTGCACAGCAGTACGAACCTTTTAAGACAACCTTTGTTAAGCAAAATATTCGAAGTGGGAATTACCTTTATTTTATGTTGCCAGGGGTACTGATTACCGTTTTGCAGCAGGTTTTGCTTTTGGGGCTGGCATTGTCTTTTTCATCGGAATTTGAAGGTAATACGTTTCGGGAGCTTGTCAAGAAGATCGCTAATCCTATCGGGCTTATTCTCGTCAAAATACTGCCCTATGTGCTGATGTCCTTAGGTATCTTGGTTTTATATTGGGGCTTCGGCCAGTACTATCGTATGCCTTTACAAGCCGATTTTGGCCGTTTTGTCCTGTGTACCTTTGTGTTTTTACTCGCCGTCTGTTTTATAGGTGTACTCGTTAGTATCATACTGCCTTCGCAACTGAAATCGACTGAAGTCCTTATGGTTATTGCAACACCAGCTTTTATCCTGAGCGGATTTACATGGCCTTCGAGTCTGATGCCGGCATGGGTACAGGCTATTGCGAATGTTATCCCATCCACGCACTATCTTCGGATTTTTAGGTTGATGTTTATTCAGCATGCGGAAAATTATCATACCAATAAAGCACTTATTGCCCTAACGATCATTATGGTTATTAGCTTTATATTGGCTGTAGTTGTGCTGTGGCTGAAGATAAGGAAGATTAAAAAGGAAGAGCAGAAAGCCGCATAGCGGATATATTACCAACAAAACCTTCATGATTTCGCAGACACCAACATCCATGAAATCGAACTGAAGGTTCTTTCTGTCCAGTAGCATCAGACACTTCCAGAAAAAAAAGCGGTCCCATCTTGATGGGACCGCTTTTTTGTTAACTGAAAATTACAGTCAATTATTTTTTAGCTGCAGGAGCTTTTGCTGCTGGCGCTGTCGTTCCTGTAGGAGCTACGAAGCCAGGAGTTGTTGCTGTAGGAGCAGGAACTTTTCCAGGTTTGATATCCAATACTTCAACTTCAAATACTAAAGGAGCATATGGAGGGATAACACCTGAAGGGCGATCGCCATAAGCTAAAGATGAAGGAATCACCAAAGTTGCTTTTGTACCTTTGTTAAACAATTGGAAAGCTTCAGTCCATCCAGGGATAACACCGTCAACACCCAATTGGAATTTCAATGCTTCGTAAGGACGTTGTGCGTTAAAAATTTTCTCTTTTTTAGCAACATCCGGAAGGTTGGTATCAAATACTTTTCCTGTAGTCAATGAACCTACATAGTTAACGTGGATCGAATCACCAACTTTAGCATTTGCACCTGTTCCTGGTTTAGTGATTACATATTGAAGACCTGAAGCAGTTTTTGTTGTTTTCAAGTTTTTATCCTTGATGTATTTTTCAAGTTTAGCTGGTTCAGCAGCTTTGTGTTTGTTCAATTCTTCTTCAAAATATTTCTGAACTTGTTCGCCCAATTGTTGGTCAGTCAATTTTCCTTTTTTGAAGTGTTTTTTGACTTTGATCGAATAAACGATGAATTTATCTGCAAATTCTGGTTTTGGCTGATGTGTTTTAGCCGCCATAGAATCCAAATTGATTTTGAATACAAGGCTATCACCTTCACCTACATATTTGAATAAGCCTGTAGGGTCACCTGGATTTTTTGCGATGACACTATCTGGATATAATTGAACGATTTGAGGGACTCCCATTTCATAGGTACTTTGCATTGTTGAATCTCTGTCCGTTTTCACAACCATGTCAAGTGCTAACAAATCGCCTGATACTGCTTTTTCTTTTGCATTATCATCCACGATTTTATACTCAAGACCACCTTCAGCCTTTTTGAATTTTTGGCATGACGTCATCAAAAGACCGGCAGCCGCAAAAAATAGAATTGCTTTCTTCATTTTCTAATGTATGTTACGATATCTTATTTTGTTAATATTTCTTTATAATTTGGTAAAACCGATTTGAATTTTGCAATTACCGCTTCAAGACTTTCTTTTGAATTGCCTCCTGAAGCGTTAAGATGCCCGCCTCCATTGAAATACAATTTACAGATCTCATTGCAGGGAACTTCTCCAATCGAACGCAAAGATAGTTTAATTTGTTCATTTCTGTCAATAATTAAAGCAGCCAATCGAATTCCTTTGATAGAAAGTGCATAATTGACTAATCCTTCCGTATCTCCTGTGATGACTTCAAACTGAGTGAGATCCGCTTTGGTCACATGGATAATGGCAGTATTATATTCATGAATAACCTCCAGCCGGTTAAGTAAGCAGAATCCCAGGAATTTTAGACGACTTTCAGACGAACTGTTGTAAATCTCTTCGTGAATTGCCCAATTTTGTGCACCACAATCAATAAGTGATGCGATGATACGGTGAATTTCAGCGGTTGTAGAACGAAAGCGGAAAGAACCTGTATCGGTCATAATCCCGGTATATAGGCAGGTCGCCATATCAGCACTTATATGATCTGGATCTTGCATCTCATTGACTAAGAAGCGATAGATCAATTGTGCAGTAGCTGCCGCGGAAGGATCCCAAAAGGCGTAATCTTCAAATCCTTCGGGATCTAAATGGTGATCGATCACACATTTAATTCCTTTCGCCTGACGAATAGGTTCGCCCATTTCGTGTATACGGGCAAGACCATTAAAATCTAAGCAAAAGATGAATTCAGCTGCATCAATCTGTTTATTGTGCAGGGCAATATCCTGCGTATAAATTTGTACGTTTTCTAAACCAGGTAGCCAATCCAAAAAGGCTGGAAAGTCTGATGGTACAATGAGGTTTACTTGGTGCCCTTTAGCGGTCAGCCAAAAATATAATCCTAAAGATGAACCCAATGCGTCCCCATCTGGTTTGTAGTGCGTTGTAATTACAATACGTTTTGGTTCAGCCAATAATTCTTTTAATTCTTCCGATTTCAGCATAGTCATATTAAGTCTGCAAACCTACTATAAAAAAATTAAATTAGACAAATTTTTTATAAAGATCTTTTAGCATCTTATTATATTTTGTTTTGATTTTAAAAAATTGATTTTCAGTAGTTTAAAACTTGTATACATAGACCTTGAAATCCCGTTTCATGCAGATTAAATAATTGGCATTGTCGCCATAATTAATCGGTCCATAATAGAACTTAGAGAAACCTTCTACAGGGAATCCCTCCTGAACTAATCCATCCGATCCGAAGACATAGATCATGCGGTTGTCTGTTCCCACACCTATAATATCAGATTTGCCTATTCGTTTAAAAAATAAAGGTCTGTTACTGGCCTCTTCGATAAATTTATATTCAAAGTAGGAAGAGGAATCTCTTGCACTGTAAGCATTCAATTTGTTGTTGGATAGCACAACAAAATCTCTGTCTGCTCCACCACTAATATCTTCGAAATTAAAGAAAGCATCTTTGCCCCAATCGCCTAATTTTATTTTTTTTGTCTCCCCCTCAAAAGGAATTTTGAAAACGCTACCTCTATTATTGGCCAAATAAATGAAAGAATTCTTTTCATCGGAGGCTGCAACTAAGCCAATTGGATTTTTAACACTTTCTCCATCGGTGTCTAATGTTTTTTTATGGAGTATTTTACCATTTTGATCAAAGAAATAGACGGAAGCGGTACTTGTCCCTGCAATAATATAATTTGTCTGACCCAGGGTGGTTGTTTTTAAGTCGAATAAAATTCGGCCATCCACGGTATTGTTTTCAAAGCCGTCGACTTTTTTGCCATCAAGGGTATAAGCAAGAATTCGATCTGTTGCAGGAATATAAATACGCTGCTCCTTATTATAGTTGGCAATCGTGGCCCCATAGGTTGCAGAGGAAGGCAATTCAATAGAAAAGCCGGTTATATTTTCACCATTTGGCATAAAACGATATAAGCGGTTTTTTGTAACGGCAACAATACTGAGATCCTGTAATTGCACTGGCTCGCCCAAAATTTCACCTTGGAAGAGGTTTTGCCAAAGCTCTTTTCCATTCGGAGAAAAGGCATGTACGGTATGGTCCTGTTCTTGAATAAGAATAAATTTGGTTTTACCATCTTGATCTAAGATCCAGGGCTTATTGATAATTCGGCTCTCCAGCTGTGCGGTCCATTCTGGTTTTCCCCCCAATCTAGTGTCACTTTTAAAGAGGGCATATAAACTCGACGAAAATGTTCCTTGATTGCCACTTAGCTGATAAGACCATGAATAGAAATTTTGAAAGCCATACTCATCTTCGTCTTTGAAGTTCTTTGCAAAATCAGCTTTTAAGTTATCCAAGATATTGCTTTTACCAGCTTTGGGTTCTAAATAGAAAGTCACGTTGCTGCGGCTATTCTGTAATGCAGCATGATTTTTGAAGATTGCTTTTCCCGAAAGAAATTGCTTTTCCCGGAAAGATTCACGATAGTCTCTCAAGATACCTGTTCGGCTGGCTATCACCATAATATTGTCCACAACGGTAAAATAGGGTCTACTAAAGCTCTTGAATGGCTCACCAAATAGTGCGTGTAAGAGATTCGAGTATTTGAATTGATAGATGGAATCGCCTACGGATGAACTTAGTTTCTTAATATTATTGGCAAATAGGGTTGAATCGGAAATACTGATCAAACCAATCGCATCTTGATTGTCCAACTCTGCGAGAGCAAATTCATCGTTGAAAATAGGCGCAATGACGCTATCAAATGATACTTTGTTGTCTTCTTCAAAGTTTTTTATACTCTTCGCCAATCGGCTATCTTCTTTTTGTTGTATCAACAATGCTTTCAGTCCACTGCGAAAACTATGGGGATCTGAAATACTAAAGTCTATATAAGATGCGGCATTTTTAGGAAGGTAATTTCCTAAAGCCTGAACCTGAGCTGTTTGGGTAGCAAATAACTGAAGGTAGCTGTTTTTGCTTGCTGAGATATCTGTTTCACCTTTAAAGATAAAAGCATCTTTTTTGAAATTCATATTCCAAGATGTTTGTCCTTTTAGGGAATCGGTGAGGTTGAGATAATTACCAAATTTGGATTTCATCAATATGCGAGCGATCTGGGATAGTTGCTCGTTGAAAAAATAAAGGCTAAGTGGTGTGTTTTTATTGTTATGATTGACGAAGAACTCGATTTGTTTGGCATTTATTTTCTTGACATTTTTGTCAAAGATCTGGGCAAGTACTTTTTTTGAATAGCTAGCGAAAATGATTTCGTGGGAATAGGTACAATAAAGTGTACTATCTTTAACACCTTGATTAAGGCCATAAAATCGTTGCCCTAAAGTGTCGAATGGTTGTACTTTGTAGTTTTTTCCTATGTTTCCGATCAGTGTTGCCAGTGAATTATTATCGATACTTTGCCCAACCTGAACGCTGTATAATGGTGTAAGCTGATCTTTTTCCTGATGAAAAGAGAGCAATATTTGCTGCCCGGATACAAGAGGTGCTAATTGTTCACTCTGCAACAGCTCCTCTTTTAGCCGTTCCAAATTGCTGAAATTCCGTTGACCAATAATAGCTTTAAAAAGTTCATAATCGTTAAAGATCGTGTCTACTGTCTGATCATTGGCAAATGAGGCAATAGCTAATGTATTTTCAGGTAGGTATTGTAGAGCTTTAGAGTCTTGTTTATTGTTTTTATTGAAGTCTCCGAAGAGATAGATCGTTGCCGCAATCACGGCGATGAATAATAGAACAGTGATGATAATGGTTTTTTTCATCCTTTTATTTTTTTTCAATGGCTGATTGGTGCCCGAATAAATAATTATCGATCTATTGACCGATGCTTAAAAATCCAGATTTTATCAGAACAAATATTTATGAGGTACCCCTTTTCTTATGAGTGAGTACACTAAATTCGAGTTTTTTAACGGTGATGAAACGATCATGAGGCAAATGTTTAGCAAGGTTATCCCAATCCTTACATGTATCCAACAGGTCGGTGGCAACACAGGGCTCATGGTGATTCATACGCAAAACAAACCTAATAAAAATATATGGGAAGAGATAGAGAATCGTTTCAATAATGCGCCTTTGTAATATAAATTTAACAAAAAATTCCTTATTTTGCTCTGTTTTTAATACATTTATCGCTAGAAACTCATTTTCAGAATTCACTTTAACATAATGAATAAGAAAATCATTTTAGCCGCTTCATTGTTGGGAGCATTAGCTGTAATATTAGGTGCCTTTGGTGCTCATGGTCTAGAAGGAAAGGTAAGTACATATCATATTGACACTTGGAAAACTGCAAATCAGTATCATTTCTATCATACCTTCGCACTATTATTTTTATCCACTTTTTCGCGTGCAAAAACGTATTCCATTAAAGTCTCATTTATTGCTTTTTTGATTGGTATTCTGTTTTTCTCGGGATCTTTGTATGTGTTGAGCGTGCGGGAAATTACAGGCTTTGGCAATCCCTCTATTTTGGGACCGATTACTCCGTTAGGCGGGTTATCTTTTATCGTCGGCTGGGTTGCGCTGTTTATTGCTGCACTAAAAAATAAATCTTGATTCCGTTGTATATGTCTATACGAATCGGTTTCGTATCTAAATAATAGAGAAGCCTTCTTGAATCGATTTCAGGGAGGCTTTTTTAGGTTGTATTATCCATAAGCGCCGGATTTTGCTGATTGGATGTTACACTGAAGCAGTATTATTGTCAACGGTTTTATTTGCCATTGAAGCCGTTCGGGCTCCTTGCATGAAGGTTTTTTGTATTTTTATTCCATAATTTGAATTTATGTCCATTCCACAAGCTACGATTTTTAGTGAAAGAGATACTTTGTTTATTGATGTGGTACTACCCTTAGCATTGGCAAGAACATATACGTATCGTATTCCGGTTGACTGGAACGATCGTGTGCAGATTGGTGTAAGGGTCATCGTACAATTTGGACGGAATAAGATCTATTCTGCAGTCGTAAAATCAATTGGTCAGGACGCACCGAAGCACTATGAGGCGAAGTATATCTTAGACATCATTGATGAAAAGCCTATTGTCCATTTAGCGCAGTTTAAACTTTGGGATTGGCTGGCTGATTATTACATGTGCAGCTTGGGCGAAGTCATGCAGGCTGCACTCCCTTCTGCATTAAAGCTGGCCAGTGAGACCAAAGTGGTTTCTTCGATTTCCGAGGAGTTTGATCGCTCTACACTGTCAGATAAAGAATACCTAATCATTGAAGCGCTGGAAGTAGCGGGCGAACTTAAAGTCAACGATATTGTGAAATTGCTGGGACAAAAAACAGTTTTCCCGATATTGAAGCAATTGTTTGATAAAGGAATTGTGTTGATTTCCGAAGAGATTACGGAAAGATATAAACCGAAGACAAAAGTATTTTTACGGTTTGCTCCCAACTTTAGAAACGAAGAAGCAAAAAGGGAATTGTTGGATAGCTTAAATCGAGCGCCCAAACAACAAGATGCCGTGTTGGCCTTTATGCAACTTGTGAAAAAGACCGAGGAAATTACACGGCCAATGTTAGTTGAAGCCTCAGGCTGTGGGAATGGTGCCATTACAACCCTGATTGATAAAGGCGTTTTTGAAATAGAGGAAAAGGTTGTATCTAGGTTTCAAGGAGAGGACATCGAATTGGATGCTAATTTTCAATTTAATGAGAACCAGCAACGTGCCTATGATGAAATCCAGCAGTCTTTTGAAGAGAAAGATGTCACCCTTTTACATGGCGTGACTGCTTCAGGAAAGACACAAATTTATATTAGACTTATAGAACAAGCTATAGCGGAAGGTAAATCCGCACTTTACCTATTGCCAGAGATTGCGTTGACTGCTCAGATTACAGCCCGATTGAAGCTTCACTTTGGTGATAAGTTGGGGGTATATCACTCGAAATTTAATGATAATGAACGTGCTGAAGTATGGCATAAAGTTATGAAAAATGAATTTCAGGTTGTTATTGGGGCGCGTTCTTCTGTCTTTCTACCCTTTCAGGATTTGGGAATTATCATTGTTGATGAGGAACACGAAAGTTCCTATAAGCAATTTGATCCGGCCCCTCGCTACCATGCACGCGATACCGCTATCTATCTCGGTTTTTTACATCAAACAAAAGTGCTTTTGGGCTCTGCGACTCCTTCTTTAGAGAGTTATTACAATGCCAAGGCGAAGAAATATGGATTTGTTCAATTGCTTGAACGTTATGGTAACGCGCAATTGCCAAGTATTGAATTGGTTAATATTGCCGAAGAAGGGAGAAAGGAAAATATGTTTTCCTATTTTTCAGGTACCCTGTTAAAAGCCATTGAAGAAGCGGTAAAAAATAAAGAGCAGGTTATTTTATTTCAGAATAGACGTGGACACACCACAATGATTCAGTGTAATACCTGTGGATTTGTCGCCAAATGCGTCAACTGCGATGTGAGCTTAACCTATCATAAAAGCTCTAATATGATGCATTGTCATTATTGTGGTCATGTTGAACCTCCGCTCCGTGTCTGTCCAGCTTGTGGGATGCCTCATATTGAAAGTAAGGGATTTGGCACAGAACGGGTAGAGGAGGAACTTGAATTGCTGATGCCCGAGATTCGCATTGGCCGGTTGGATTTAGATTCCACGAAAGGTAAATATGGTTTCGATAAAATCATCACTGCTTTTGATGAACATGAATTTGATGTACTGATCGGGACGCAGATGGTTGCTAAAGGACTTGATTTCGGACGTGTGAGTCTTATTGGAGTCGTCAATGCCGATACGATTATTAATTTTCCGGATTTCCGGTCGTATGAACGCTCCTTTTCTCTATTTTCGCAGGTGGCAGGTCGTGCAGGCCGTCGGGAAGCAGGCGGGAAAGTTATTATTCAAAGCTACACCACGAACCACCGGGTTTTGGAGCAGGTAGTCAACAATGATTACGAGGGAATGTTTATGACGGAAATTACAGAGCGAAAAAATTACCTCTACCCACCTTTTTATCGTCTTATCCGGATTGATATAAAGCATACAGACTTTCAGAAATGCTACGATTCGGCCAATCGTTTTGCGTCGGCACTGCGCCAGCAACTGGGAGCAAGAGTGCTGGGGCCGGAACCCCCTTTAGTTTCGCGTGTACGGAATAATTTTATTCAGACGATTACCCTGAAGATTGAACGGACAAATATTAGCATTGCAAAAGTTAAGGAATTGATCCGTTCCGTGTTGTTGGATTTTGAAATAGATAAAAGTAATAACGGTGTACGTGTACAGGTGGATGTTGATCCGTATTAATCGAAGGAATTTCTTTTTTTGAGGAGCTTCAAGTGCTATAAATGGTTATCGATGATCTTATCGATGTCAATTTCTTCTTTTTGAGGAGGTTGATTAAAGGTAAGTGCTGGTCCGGGTGAGCTTGTGCCTTTTGTTGGTCATGAAGATCTATATTCTCTTGAATTTTAGTTATTTGTGATTAGTTCCGCTGAAATTGCCTTTTTAAAAGTAAATTTGAAAATCATGGCGTACAAGTTTATTGATAATTATCGGGAGAAAGGTGCTCGCAAGAAATTAGTTGAACACCTAAAAAGTCGAGGTATTGCGGACCAAAAAGTCTTGGATGCCATTGGAAAGGTACCTCGTCATTATTTTTTTGATGAAACATTCTGGAATCAAGCCTATCGGGATATTGCTTTTCCAATAGGCGACGGGCAGACGATTTCGCAGCCTTATACAGTCGCTTATCAATCTGAATTGCTTCACGTAAAAAAAGGAGATAAAGTACTGGAAATCGGGACGGGATCCGGATACCAAACCTGTATTCTATTGGAACTTGGCGCTGAAGTGTATACCATCGAACGTCAGGAGAATCTGTATCATCGAACAATTCAGGTACTGCCGTATATGGGATATAAGCCTCATTTCTTTTTGGGGGATGGTTCCAAGGGTATCGAAGCGCACGCCCCTTATGACAAAATTATTGTGACTGCTGGCGCGCCATTTGTGCCGGAGCTTATGTTAAAACAACTGAAGATGGGCGGGATTTTTGTGATTCCGGTGGGCGACGAAAAGTCGCAAAAGATGATGACGATCATTCGGGTAGGTGAAAATGACTTTGACCGTATCGAATTGGACACCTTCCGGTTTGTGCCTCTGGTGGGAGATCAAGCTTGGTAAGACTATTCAACTTACATCTCGGACCTTCTCAAGGTCGCTAAGCGACTATAGAGCTCTCGCTTTATGAAACAGATAAAAAACCATAATCGAATTGAATGAACGTGAAAAAATAAATATTCACCTTATGACTCCAACAACTATATTATATGACCAGAAGCATCAAGAAATAGCTTTAACTGTTCTCAAATTAAATAAGCAAGTCAATACGTTGAGTTTGTCGCGGCTATTTGTTATCCTGGGAGGGGGGGCGCTATTATTTTATACATTTCAATTGGAAAGCCTTCCTTTAGTCTTTTTCTGTTTTTTTGCATTATTGTTTTTATTCGCTTATCTCGTACGGAAACAGAGCAAGCTTGAGCTTCAGAAAAGCTATTTTGAAGCTTATCTAAAAGTTTTGGCAAATGAACAGGCCATAGCAAACGGAGAATTAAACATGTATGATCATGGTGAGCATTTTGAAGATGGAAGCCATCCTTATAGTTCTGATATGGATGTCTTTGGAATATATTCCTTATTTGCGCAATTAAACCGGGCAACAACTAGGCAAGGAATTGATCTGTTGGCCTCATGGCTCGATAAGCCTCTTCCTAAAGGGCAAATTCAACGTAATCAGGAGGCTTCCCAGGAACTCGAAAACGAATCCGAATGGATATGGGATTTCCAGGCAAAGCTTTTGGCCAATCTGAACCATAAACTGGATATCAAATCTTTTTTAACAAATTACTTTCAAGACCGAAATTTTCAATTTGGAAATGCGTTCATGCGATTCTATATTAAAGCAGGTCCCATTTTATTTTTGACCGCTTTAGCTGGAAGTTTCTTCGTGCCCAAATTGGCTGGAATAGCGACATTATTGGGGTTATTTCATATTCTATGGGCTTTAGCCAAAGCCGGAAGTGTCGGTATGTTCTCCTCTCGAATAGACAAGATCGGTGGCGTGCTGGGTTCCTATGCCGACGCTATTCAATCTATTGAGAGTCACGCATGGAAATCACCCACTATGCAGGAGATAGCTGGGGAGCTTAAGCAGAACCACGGAGGTGAATCTATTTCTTTTGCCTTTAAAAAACTTGCTGGTCTTATCAATAACTTGGATGCTCGGAATAATGTATTTGTCGGGATATTTCTGAACTTGTTTCTGCTTTGGGATTTTAGGCAAGTGTTGGCTATTGTTGACTGGAAGAATAAATACGAGCATGAGATTCTGAATTCATTCGATACTTTGGCCAAGGTCGAGGCGGTAACGAGTCTTGCCATTTGGAAGAGGAATCATTCGTCCTATAGTTATCCATTGATTTTAGACGATCCATTGAAAGATAAGATTGAAGCACAAGGTTTATATCATCCCTTGATCCCAATCGATCAGGTTGTTGCCAATACTTATAGCAGTGTGGATCATCGAATTGCTTTGGTAACCGGATCTAACATGGCTGGTAAAAGTACCTTTCTGCGGACAGTAGGTATTAATGCAATTTTGGCTTATGCAGGGGCGGCAGTTGCAGCGACTTCTTTTCAGCTACCGATTTACAAGCTGATCTCCTATATGCGGATCAAGGATAACTTGAATGAAAGTACGTCGACATTTAAGGCCGAACTGAATCGTATGAAATTTATATTGGATACTGTCGCAGCCCATAACGATAGCTTTTTTCTCATTGACGAGATGCTTCGGGGAACGAATTCGGTGGATAAATACCTTGGATCGAGGGCGATCATAAAGAAATTGGTTCGACTAGATGGTAAAGGTATGGTCGCTACACATGATCTGCAGCTGTCGAGTTTGCAGGAAGAATTTCCAGGAGACATCAAAAATTATCATTTTGATATTCGTGTCGATGAAGGACAGATGCTGTTCGATTATAAGCTAAAAATCGGAGAATGTAGGATATTCAATGCTTCCCTCCTGTTGAAGGGGATCGGTGTGGATATCGATGAAAATATGGGATAAAAATGACGCAACTGAAGCTAGATTGGTTTACATTTGTCTCCTCTTAAATCCACTAAAATAAAACAATAAATGACTTTACAAGAACGTATTGATTTGTCAGAAACCCACGTGTGCAGTACGGTGTTTCCGTTTTTGACGAATCATCACGATACTTTATTCGGCGGCAAGGCCATGTCCATTATGGACGAAGTGTCTTTCATGGCCGCAACGCGATTTTGTCGCAAAACCTTGGTAACAGTATCTACAGACCGTATAGACTTCAATAAGGCAATTCCCTCCGGGAGCATTATAGAGGCTATTGCACGGGTTCAACATGTAGGGCGGACCAGCTTGAAAGTGAAAGTCGAAATATTCTTGGAGCATATGTATAAGGAAGGTAGAGAATTGGCAATTGAGGGTATTTTTACGTTTGTTGCCTTAGATGAAAACAAACAGCCAATTCCAGTACTTGAAGGCATGGATATTGAATGAAACCCCATTGCCCGAGATAAGGGTATAGATTAAAAATTTTTATAAAATTATAGCATTGAAAAAGGTCGCATTTGCGGCCTTTTTCAATGCTTAGGGCAACAGCAGAATTTGATTGTAAGCCCACTCAAACTCTTTGTGATTTTAGGGTGTTATCCGTTTTCCTTTATCACTCGTTTCTTTTTATTGGGCTAAGATTACTGAGCTCTTCGGGAGTAAATAGCCGATAGTGAACTTTGAACGTTTTACCCAATGGAGTTTCTAGTGAAAAGCCTCCCGGGCCAAATCCATCCAGTACATCTAGTGTGAAGTGGGCATATTTCCAATATTCGAAGAGATCCCGATCGACCCAAAATTCATATCCTTCGGCTAACCCGATCATGGCATCGTTTGTCCTCGGAAAGTACCCGCCTTTTTCAAAGCACTGTGGCTGCGTACCCTCACAGCAACCTCCTGCCTGATAGAACATTAATGCGCCATGTTTTGCTTCAAGTTCATGAATAAGAACCTTCGCTTTATCAGTGACATCCAGTCTGTTTATCATGGTTGAATCAGATTATGATTTTTAAAGTTAGCCAATTTCAAAGACATTGGGATAAGTAGTATCGGTCCCTTAGATCAGCTAAAAGAATCCAAGTTTTTCCTTGCTATAGGAAATCAACATGTTTTTGGCCTGTCTATAATGTGCAAGCATCATTTTGTGGTTTTCACGGCCAATCCCTGACTGCTTGTATCCCCCGAATGGCGCACCAGCTGGGTAGGAGTGGTATTGATTTACCCATACACGGCCAGCTTGTACGGCACGTGGAACCTGATAAAGCTGATGAGCATCTCTGGTCCACACACCTGCCCCAAGACCGTACATTGTGTCGTTGGCAATGGCAATAGCTTCTTGTTCATCTTTGAACGTTGTGACAGCAAGCACGGGGCCGAAGATTTCCTCCTGAAAAATTCGCATCTTATTGTGGCCTTTAAATAGCGTAGGTTTGATATAGTAGCCTTCTTCAAAGCCGGCACCAACGTTATTTTCATCACCCCCTGTTAAAACTTCAGCACCTTCTTCTTTACCTAATTTGATATAGGACATAATTTTGTCCTTTTGGATTTTAGATGCTTGCGCTCCCATCATTGTGGTTGGATCTAAAGGGTCCCCGACTTTGATCTGATTGACCCGGTCGATGACTTTAGCGATAAATTTATCGTAGATGTCCTCTTGGATTAGTAAACGAGAGGGGCACGTACAAATTTCTCCCTGATTGAGGGCGAATAATACAGCGCCTTCAATTGCTTTATCCAAAAACGCATCGTCAGCATCCATGACCGAACTGAAGAAAATATTGGGCGATTTTCCACCTAATTCAAGCGTTACGGGAATGATGTTTTCAGTGGCATATTGCATGACTAAACGGCCCGTTGCTGTCGAACCCGTGAATGCGGCTTTCGAAACCTTAGGGTTTGTGACCAATGATCGGCCAAGCTCTGCGCCGAAACCATTGACGATATTGACGACACCGGCAGGAATCAAGTCCCCGATTATCTCCATTAAGACAAGAATAGATGTTGGTGTGCTCTCTGCGGGTTTTAAAACAACTGTGTTTCCTGCGGCAAGGGCAGGAGCCAGTTTCCATACTGCCATTAGAATAGGGAAGTTCCATGGAATAATCTGTGCAACTACACCGATAGGTTCGTGTACGATCAGTGATACGGTATTGCTGTCCAATTCGCTGATGGAGCCTTCTTCAGCACGGATGACACCAGCAAAATATCGGAAATGATCGATCGCTAGTGGGATATCGGCATTTAATGTTTCGCGTACCGCTTTTCCATTGTCTATTGTCTCAACAGCTGCGATATATTCTAAATTCGCCTCAATTCGGTCTGCGATTTTATTCAGGATGATGCTTCTCTCTGTAGCGGATGTTTTTCCCCAGCTTTCAAAGGCTTTGGCTGCGGTATCGACAGCGAGATCAAGATCTTCTTTTGTTGAATGGGCAACTTGAGTAAATACTTTTCCGTCTACCGGAGAGATATTATCGAAATATTTTCCTTGGATCGGTGCCACAAATTTACCACCAATGTAATTGTCGTATCGTTCTTTGAACGACGGTCTTTTAATTACGCTCATACGGTTTATTATTAATTATTTTTAATCCCTTCTTATCAAAGTTAGCCAGCAATTATTCAATCGTATAGCAGTATTGATCCAAAACATAGCACAATTGTGGCAAACGACCTTCTGCTATCTTTCTGTTTTTTTTGTTATATTTGATTGACTGCCAATTATATTTAATTGTTGCACTATGGGAGATAGGACGCTGATTCATACATTGCCATTTTCGCAGGCACGGGAGCTCAGTACATTAGTGGAGAACCGACGCGCATTTACTTTAGATAGCTTGGAGCTTAATATCTACGAAACGTACCGCGTGTCGCAGCATGTACCCTTAAGCTTCGATGATCTGGTTATGATTAACATGATCCAGGGAAAAAAGATCATGCATCTGGAGAATATAAAGGCTTTTGACTATTTGCCCGGTCAGATGATGGTGCTGCCGGCATTGGTTGGTATGCATATTGATTTTCCGGAGGCAACCTTGGATCGGCCTACACAATGTACTGCTTTAACGATCCATAAAGAGAAGATAACGGCAGTATTGGACTATCTGAATGAATTTTATCCCAAGGAACAGGCTAGTCAATGGCGTATCGATCCAGAGCTTTTTCATCTTTATAATTCTACTGAGCTTGCCGATCTGGTGAACAAGTTGTTTCAGATCATTATTAGTGAAAATCCACTTAAAGATGTGCTCGCAGATTTGACATTTAAGGAGCTTATTATCCGATTGTTGCAATCACAGTCATTGATAGCGTTAAAAATCGGAAAGTCCCCTAATAGGGTGTTGTTACACTTGCAGGAATTTATTCGGCAACATATTACAGAAAGAATTTCAATTGGTCTGCTTGAACGGACTGCTCATATGAGCAAAGCGAGCCTGACGAGGATGTTTAATCGCGAGTTGGGGCTCAGCCCTATGGAATATGTAATCCAACAACGTATTGAAAAAGCGAAAAAAATGCTTTTGCTCACCCGTAATGTAAAAGAATCCTGTTATGGTGCAGGATTTAATGATGTTAACTACTTTGTTCGGCTTTTTAAAAGCAGAGTAGGGATGACGCCAGGCGCATTTGTCCTGGCGTGTTAATTTAAAATTTCATTGCGCGATCAAGTTCACGTTTAACATCTTTTTCTTTGATATTTTCCCTTTTGTCAAAATCCTTTTTACCCTGTGCCAAGGCGATTTCAACTTTTGCAAAACCACGGGGGCTGATGAAGATACGTAGGGGGACTATAGTGAAGCCGCGTTCTTCCCCTTTCTCTTTCAATTTTTTTAATTCTCTTTTTGTCAATAGCAGCTGGCGGTCGCGTTTTGCCTCATGGTTATAGAAAGATCCCATGGAGTATTCGGCGATATGCATATTACGGATATATAGTCCGTCCTCAAAAAAACTACAGAAACTGTCGTTGATATTTGCCTTTCCTTCGCGTATGGATTTAATTTCTGTACCCAATAACCGAATTCCTGCAATGTACTTGTCTAGTAAGTGATATTCAAAAGAAGCTTTTTTATTTTTTATATTGATATCTGAAGATAAAGCCATATATTGTTGTATATTAGTAAGTCTATACCATTGCTATAGCAATGAACCTAAATGTAACTAATTATAGGATAATTTAAAGTTCGCAAATATAATTATTAAAATTGTCTTATTTTAAAGTAGAATTGTGTGGGTAGATGTTAGCGGAGTATTAAAATAAAATTAACTGTTTTAGGCGATGTGTTAAAAATATGACTAAATTAAAGTGAAAGTCAGATTATGTTTTCGTATGTTTGCAACGTTTTTTGGAATTATTGTGAATATATACAACGTAGAATTTCAACTCACATTGTGGATATAGCAGATTTTTATTCGAAGACAGAATTTTTTATATAAAAGTCCAATTCGATAATTTTGTTTGTTACAATAACATCTAAAAGTTAGAAATAGTTTTAGAAATACCTTTTTATCGCATGAGCAAAGGAAAGTTAGGCGAAAAAATATCGCAATTTAAGATTGTTGAGGAGTTGAAAGCTAAGGGCTTATATGCCTATTTTAGACCTATTCAATCAAAACAAGATACCGAGGTAAAAATCGATGGTAGACGTGTATTGATGTTTGGTTCTAACTCTTATTTAGGGTTAACGACTGATACACGTATTATAAAAGCAGCGCAAGATGCTTTGGAAAAGTATGGTACTGGATGTGCTGGATCTCGTTTCTTAAACGGTACGTTGGATATTCACGTGGAACTGGAAGAAAAACTATCTGCTTATGTGGGTAAAGAATCAGCTATTCTTTTTAGTACAGGATTCCAGTCAAATCTGGGGCCTTTATCATGTCTAATGGGACGTAATGATTATATTTTATTAGATGAACGCGACCATGCGTCAATTATTGATGGTAGCCGTTTGTCTTTTTCTAAAGTAATCAAATACGGTCACAATAATATGGAGGACTTACGTGCTAAATTATCTCGTTTACCTGAGGATAGCGCGAAGTTAATCTGCACGGATGGTATTTTTAGTATGGAGGGTGATATTGTCAATTTACCTGAACTTACGTCGATTGCCAATGAGTTTGATGCAGCAGTTATGGTGGATGATGCGCATAGTTTAGGTGTTATTGGGCACAAGGGAGCTGGTACAGCTTCACATTTTGGGCTTAATGATGATGTAGACTTAATCATGGGTACATTTAGTAAATCTTTGGCATCTTTAGGTGGATTTGTGGCTGGTGATGCAGATGTAATTGATTTCTTAAAACATAATGCACGCTCTGTGATGTTCAGTGCTTCAATGACACCAGCTTCGGTAGCTTCAACATTGAAAGCTTTAGAAATTATTCAAAGTGAGCCGGAGCATATTGAGAAATTGTGGAAAAATACAGATTATGCCAAAGCACAATTATTGGATCATGGATTTGATTTAGGTGCTACCGAAAGTCCTATTTTACCAATCTTCATTCGTAGCAATGAAAAGACGTTCTGGGTAACTAAAATGCTCCAAGATGATGGTGTATTTGTTAATCCAGTTGTTTCTCCAGCAGTCCCTGCTGAGGAGTCTTTGATTCGTTTCTCATTGATGGCGACACATACTTATGACCAAATCGACGAAGCTATTGAAAAGATGGTTAAAGTATTCAAACAAGCAGAAGTTGAAACATTAATATAAAATCTAATCGTATATGATTCAGATTATACCCGTTGAAACAAAGAAACAAAGACGGCTGTTTATAGATTTCCCTCATAGTCTTTATGAGGGAAATCCTAATTATGTACCCGCCTTATTTCTTGAACAAAACGATTTGCTTTCCCCCGATAAGCATCCCTTTTATAAACATTCTCAAGCACAACCTTTTCTAGCTTATCGTAACGATAAGATTGTTGGTCGTATTTGTGCGATCTGGAACAATAACCATAATGCCTTTAATCATGTTAATGAGGGGCAATGGGGATTTTTCGATTGTATAGATGATCAGGAGGTCGCGAACGCGTTGTTTGAAACAGCTGAGAAATGGGTTAAAGCTAAAGGTGGGGATACTATCGTAGGCCCGATCAACTTGTCGACTAACGATACAGTTGGTTTATTGGTTGAAGGTTTTGATAAGCCGCCAGTCGCCATGATGCCCTATAATTCGCCTTATTACATCGACCTGATTACTAATGCAGGCTATGGACATAAAGTGGATCTAAGAGCTTATTTAGTCATGGAGAAGTCCGCTGATAAACGTTCGGTCCTACTTTTGGATAGGCTAGAGGAACGTTTGAAAAGATCTGGTATTACATTGCGTCAATTCAATGTGAAGGATTTTAAAAACGAAGCAGCGAGAGTTCGTGACATTTATAATAGAGCCTGGGATAAAAATTCGGGATTTGTTCCGATGACGGAAGACGAATTTAATTATACGGCTAAGGATTTAAAAATGATTCTCGATCCACGTTTTGCTATTGTGGCAGAGAAAGATGGAGAGCTTGTTGGCTTTGGTTTGGGCATACCGGATATTAACCAGATCCTTATCAAAGTTAAGCGTGGACGTTTACTTCCTACAGGTATTTTTAAATTGTTGTTTGGAAAGAAAAAAATCAATTTGCTTCGTGTATTGATGTTGGGGGTATTGGAAGATTACCGAAAATTAGGGATCGAAGCATGTTTATATGGCCGAATTATTAAGGAGTCAAAAGATTCCAATATCAAGGGTGCTGAATGTTCATGGATGTTGGAGCATAATTATATGATGAACCATGCCATCGAACAAATGAATGGAGAATTGTACAAACGTTATCGTTTGTATCAAAAATCATTATGATAGAAAAAATATTAATCACTGGAGCGAGTGGTTTTGTGGGCTATCATTTGACAAGAGCGGCGAAAGAGGCAGGAATGGAAGTTCATGCTGCAGTGAGAAGGTCAAGTGATGTCTCGGAAATTCGCTCTGTTGTGGATAAATTTGTTTACCCAGATTTCTCCGATGAGGCATCCATTAAAGGGTTGCTGGAAACGGAAAACTATACCTATGTTGTTCATGCTGCGGCAATGACTCGTGCCAAACATGAAGAAGAGCTAGAAAAAGTCAATGTTGGTTACACCAAAAACTTAGCCGCTGCTTGTTTTTCTTTGAAGAATCCAATCAAAAGATTTGTTTTCGTTAGTAGTCTTGCAGCGATTGGTCCTGTGGCCTATGACGCTAACCCTATCGATGAAAGTAATCCTTATCGTCCTGTTACGGCCTATGGTCGTAGTAAGCGTAAAGCGGAATTCGCATTGAATGATTTTGAAGATCAACCAATAACAATTTTACGTCCAACAGCAGTATATGGTCCTCGGGAAAAGGATATTTTTATTCTTTTTAAAACAATGAATGGAGGTATGGATGCGTATGTTGGTCGATCTCCCCAAAAACTTAGTTTTATTTATGTTGCCGACTTAGTACAGGCAATTATTCACGCTTGCCGTTTTGACCAAGGCGGAAAACAGGTGTATAATCTTAGTGATGGGCAGATCTATGGCCGATATGAGATGGCGGAGTTTTTTAAAGAGTTTAGCCAAAAGAAAATGATTCGTATGCATATCCCTTTAGGTGTCGTGAAAACTGTGGCTGTTATTTTTGAGCGTTTGTATAAAAATTCTAAAGCAATACCTGTACTATATCCGGAACGACTGAATGAGCTTACAGCTGAAAACTGGGGCTGTGATATCTCAGCGGCTCAACGTCAGATACAATACCAGCCTAAATATGATTTAAAGAGGGGCTTAATGGAAGCATTGGCTTGGTATAAAGAAAATAAATGGCTATAATCGCAGATAATGAGTGAGTTAAAAATAAATAAAAAACTTTTTCAGGATAGAAAGAGAACAAATATATTAAGTGAACCCGAACAAAAGCTGATCTCGTATCTCGTTCCGCGCATTCCAAATTGGATTACTTCGGACGGTCTTACGGCAATTGGTTTTTTTGGTTCATTAATGATATTGGGAAGTTTTATATTAGCCGAATATGTTGATATCCGCTATTTACTTTTAGGAATTCCTGGTTTTTTTGTGCAATGGTTTGGTGATTCATTAGATGGTCGTATCGCATTCTATCGCAATAAATCCCGTCGTTGGTATGGTTTTGCGCTGGATATTGTAATGGATTGGATCAGCACCGTTTTTATTGGACTGGGGTATGTTCTGTACACTGTGGGGGATTACAAGTATTTGGGATTTACATTGGTGGCATTATATGGCTGGGCAATGATCATTTCTCAGCTCAGATATAGAATTACAGATAAATATACGATAGATGCCGGAATTTTGGGCCCAACTGAAATTCGCGTGATTATTTCACTGGTCATGCTGTTTGAGGTACTGATACCTGGGTCAATTAATTGGTGTGTACTGGCTATTTGTATTGCACTTTTTATAATTAATACCAATGATACGCGCCTACTTCTTAAATTGGGCGATGAAAAAGATAAAGAGGATAAATTAAAGAAACAGCAGGAGGAGGCTATTTAACGATGTCTTCAAAAGTTATTACTTTTTTAAAAGCTCAACTTTCCGCCTTTTTAGGCGGATTGTTTGATTTTGGAGTGTACTCAGCGTGCTATAAGTTACTTCATATCAGTGCACCTTTTTCTAATGCTATAAGCGGCAGCCTTGGTGCTATTGTTAATTTTTTGATCAATAGATACTGGTCATTTGACAGCACGCAAAAGTCAGTGGGAAGTCAGCTGTGGAAGTTTGTAATTGTTGTTTGTGGCAGTATTATACTCAAGTCTACGGGTATTCATTTTTTGGTTGATATATATCATCTGAATTTTCTGTTTTCAAAACTAGTTGTTGAGTTGTTGGTTTCTTTGGGATTCAACTATACGCTTCAACGCTTTTGGGTTTTTAAAGTGGAAGAGAAATAAGAAGATCGACTCAATTCTAATTTAACTCAATTTCTTTTCTCTGATTCTTCCAAGGTAGGTAACGACCTTCTTCTTTCCATGTTTTGGTTTCACTATGTATTTAGTTTGGTTATCCTCATCTGGGCTTGCAGCAGCGTATCGGCTGTCTTTTTCTTTGTATTCTTCGGATTCCTAGGAGGCAGCGGTTCGACTTGTGTTCAGCCTTAAATCGGCCCTGAATTGGCCTATTTAGGGCTTAGCTTTGGTCTGTGAGCAGGATAGGGTTATATTGAGCATAGCTTCTACCCATATCCGCTGGGGAGCTGCCTTTGGCATCCCGCTGAAAACTTTGGAAAACCTTTGTAAACCCCTTTTTTCCTGCTGTGGGGGCTTTCTTGCACCCCCAGCGCAAAAAGAATCTTCCATCCTGACAGGCAGTTACGGGTTAAATGAAAATAATAAGAACAAAAGGCTTGGAAGTTTGTATCTAAACTCCCTATCTTTGCACCACTCCGCAAGGGAGGGACGGTTACTTCGAGAGAAGGGACCATGAAAAAAAGAAGGGTTTAACGTGCGTTAGGCGCGGAAATCGGAAAAAGAGAAAAGAAAAAAAACTTCAGAAAGTTTTTGGAATTTCAAAAAAGATTTCTACCTTTGCAGTCCCAACGGAAACGGAGGGAAAACAAAAAAGATAAAGAGGGGCGCAATGCCCATCGGAATATAGCGGATACGGAAGTTGAAGCGAAAAAAGTTCTTTAAGAAAACACAATCATGTAAGCGTGACGAGTAGACAAACGAAAGTCATGAACAAATTCAAGAATTAGTTCAATTCGATCC